>Ga0078972_1000010_pt1 | contig 757870 bp, 654 predicted proteins | sample YelNatPaOPGAMG01_FD_67568 | JGI IMG/M metagenome (GOLD analysis project Ga0078972, IMG submission 67568) | Hot spring thermophilic microbial communities from Obsidian Pool, Yellowstone National Park, USA - OP-RAMG-01 (SPADES assembly) (version 2) | ecosystem: Environmental > Aquatic > Thermal... | reverse complement strand
CCCATTGTGCAAGATTCCCCACTGCTGCCTCCCGTAGGAGTCTGGCCCGTGTTTCAGTGCCAGTGTGGCCGTGTGCCCTCTCAGGCCGGCTACCGATCACAGCCTTGGTAGGCCATTACCCTACCAACTAGCTAATCGGCCGCGGGCCCCTCCTCCGGCGCCTTGCGGCTTTCCCCTTGCGGGCTTATGCGGTATTAGCCCCGGTTTCCCAGGGTTATTCCCCACCAGAGGGTAGGTAACCCACGTGTTACTCACCCGTACGCCACTGTACTCAGCGGGTTGCCCCGCCTTTCTCGTTCGACTTGCATGTGTTAGGCGCGCCGCCAGCGTTGATTCTGAGCCGGGATCAAACTCTCATTTGATCCTGTAGAGTCAATCGCCGTTCCGCTCAAACTCCAATATTGCGCGTACTTGACTTGTGCGTCCAACCAGATTGTCAAAAATCTATGCAGCTTCCGGGTATCCCTTGCGGGAAGCCCGACCGGCTGCCGGCCTCGAAAGCCGTTTTGAGCGTAGGCTGCCTTTGCCGCTTATGTGCGGGCGCGCCAGCCCTTGCTCAATGAATCTTGGGAACTCTAAAGAACCTCAGGATACCGCCGGTTTTTCACCGGCTCTCGTTCAGTTCCTCTAGAACGTTGCCGTTTATGAATTCTACCACGCTCCACAGCCCTGTGCAAGAGCCATCTGCTGATTCTCAGCACCGGCTGTGAGCTTTCCGTTACAAACAAATAATACCATATTACACGCCGGGCGCAAGTCCCCCTCCCCCGCCTGAATTCTGTCTCCAACTTCCGCACCCATTCCGACTCGCTTTCGGAAAAACGGCACAGGCTCCACCTTGGCCGCATCCCTCGCCTGCTCAGCAACATCTGTAGTGTTAAATGATCCCGAACGGGCTTTTTAAAAACAAAGAGGATGACCCAATGTCTAAAGCCAAAACCAAAATTCTCCGGTTCGCCCAGCTTCTACTAGTGGCTGTTGCGGCGCACGCCGCCAACTACCAAATCGACTCGGCCCATTCTACGGCTGCCTTCACCGTACGCCACATGATGGTTACCAATGTCTCTGGGGCCTTCAGCAAAGTGACCGGCACGGTCGTCTACGACCCGGCTACTCCTGCCGCAAGCCGCGTCGAAGCTGTTATTGACACCGCTACCATCGACACGCGCGAGCCCAAGCGCGACGCCCACCTGCGCAGCGAGGATTTCTTCGATGTAGCGCGCTATCCAACCATTACCTTCAGCTCCAAGCGAGTCGAAAAAACCGGCGAGGGGCGCTTGCGCGTAGTGGGCGATCTTACCCTGCACGGAGTCACACGCGAGGTCGTTCTGGAGGTCGAAGGGCCTACGCCTGAGATCCTGACCCCAAACGGCTACCGCATGGGCGCCAGCGCTACCACCAGCATAAATCGGAAAGATTTCGGTATGACTTGGAACCGGGCCCTCGACGCAGGCGGCGTGGTGGTGGGCGAACAGGTACGCATACAGATCGACGTCGCTCTGGTGCGCCCGGCCGAAACCAAGCCCTGAGCCGGGCGCCCATCGGCCTTACTTCCGGCCGTAGCTTTCCCAGTGTAGAACTTCGGACAACGGCCGCTTGGCCTTACTGGGCTGCTCGGCCGGATACCCTATAGCCACCAAACTGACCAGACGCATCCCATCCGGCGCACCCACTGTCTTGCAGATCTCACCGGCATAAGGCTTCTTATCTCCGGCTACCCAGCATCCGCCTAAACCCAGCGCATGAGCCGCCACCAGCAGGTTCTGCGTGGCCGCGCTTCCGTCCTCCAAGTAATATTTGGTGTCGCGGCACATCACCACCACACACACCGGAGCATCAGCAATGAACTTACCATGATCGGTAATAGCAGCAAGTTTTCGCCGCATTCCTTCATCGCTAACAACCACAAATTCCCACGGCTGTAAATTATTGGCTGAAGCCGCCAGCCGCGCGCAATCGATAATCTCCTCGATGAGCTCTCGCCTTACCGGGCGTTTTTCAAAAGAACGCACGGAACGACGAGTTTTTAGCGCCTCTATAGCGTCCATAAAAATGATTCCTCCTGCTTAATGCTAACCAAAGATAACATTGTACTGGAACCAAGTACCAGCAAAATTGGCCCTTGAATTCTAATTAACTCACTTTATTCTATATACATGAATCGATCTAGTCATAATAAGACCCAGCTTAGGGTTGAAAGGCGTCGCGAGCTGCGCCATGACGTCCAACGCCCCTGTCGGATTGAAGGCCTTTTGCCGGGCGGCAAACCGGCTCAAGGCATCACCATTAATCTGAGCCGCTCAGGCGCCTTAGTGAAGCTGGCGGCCGGGGCCAAGCTAATCGGAAAAGCTCGCATCGGGCAGAAGGCCAGATTGTGGATCTATCTTCCGGCCAATCCCAATTACACGCCGCGTGCGCTGGAGTGCTCGGCCAGCATAGTGCGCATTGAACCAGCGGGCAGTTCAACCGCAGCTGTCGCCTGTCGGCTGGAGATGATGCGGATTGCCGAGCAGAGAGAACCTTTGGCCCAAATGACGCAGCCGAAAAACTGATCAGACAGGAGGGCAAATGGGTCTACTGATAGATGTGCTTGCCAGCCGGTTGATGTTCGGGGCGAATCTCGCCGACCGCTGCAACAGCTTGCTCGATGAAGCTTGGGGCGGTTTGGCCGATAGCGCCGCTGAAATGGTGTATCTGCACGATCTGGCGGGTAAAATTCTCGCAGTTAACCGTGCTGCCGAGCTCGTTACCGGCTATCGGCGAGAGGAACTGTGCGGCCAGCGGCTTGGCGATCTTCTTAGTCCGGAATCGTCTGATTTGATACGGCATATGATCGCCCGCTCGCTCGGTAGCGGTTCGCGCACAAGCTACGAGGTAACCCTTATCCGTCGCGACCGGACGCGGGTTCATCTGGAGGTAACCTCAAGACTGTTGTTTGAAAAGGGACGGCCGGCAGCCGTGCTTAGCGTGGCTCAGCAGAGTCTCCGGCAAAAGCTTACCGACACCGATTTCCGTTTGCTCAAGTCGATCGTCACCAGCTCCAATGATGCCGTACTTATCGCCGAACTCAAGCCGGATGATCCGTTAGGCGGAAAAATCATCTATGTCAACGAAGCCTTCACCCGAATGACCGGATATGCGCCGGCCGAAGCACTGGGCCGTACGCCCCGTCTTCTGTTCGGCCCGCGAACTGACCGCTCGCAGTTGAACAACGTTCGTCAGGCGCTGGCTGCGGCTACTGCGGCGCGCGTCGAGCTGGTCAATTACCGAAAGGACGGCTCAGCCTACTGGGTTGATATCAACTTTATGCCCATCGTCGAGGAAAACGGGCGCTTCGCTCACTGGGTAGCCGTACAACGTGAAACCACCAGTCGCCGACAGGCGGAAAACCTGGAGAGAGACCGGAACCGCATACTGGAGCTGCTGGCCCGCAATGAGCCCCTAAAGACGATCCTCGATCACGTTGCTGGGATGATTGAACACCAGTGCCCGGATCTCCGCTGCTCTATCCTGCTGGTAAAGGAAAACCGGCTGGTTCCGGCGGGAGGGGCCCCGGCGCCGGCGGACACTCTGGCTAAGCTGCAAATCCTGGAGAATCCGCCGCAAGGTGAGCCGGCGCCCAGTTACCGGGAACTATTACCCGGCCCAATGAGCGGCTCAACCTGGAGCGTGCCGATTCTTTCGGGAACGGGAAACGTCCTGGGCGCTTTTGTGTTTTCCTGCTCGGTGGCGCGCAAGCCCTCCGAAGCCGAACTGGAAGTAATTGGCAAAGCCGGGCGGCTGGCGGCCATCGCGGTAGAACAGCGACAGCTCACCGAAAAGCTGGCCCACCAGGCTCATCACGATGCTCTCACCGGGCTCCCTAACCGGTCCTTGTTCGAAGAAAAACTGAACCAGGCGCTGGCCGAAGCCCGCTCAAGCGGTCGGAAACTGGCCGTAATGTTCATTGATCTGGACCGTTTCAAACAGATAAACGACACGCTCGGGCATCAGGTGGGTGATAGCCTTTTGCAGCAGGTTGCTCGCCGTCTGGGGAGCTGTCTGCGCCGGACGGATGTTCTGGCCCGGATGGGCGGCGATGAGTTCACGGTTCTGCTCACGGAACTGGAGGATTACAAATACTCGCTGGTGGTGGCGCAGAAACTTCTGGATTCGCTTAGAGCCCCAATGCATGTGGACGACCATGAGCTGTTTGTTTCGGCCAGTATCGGAATCAGCGGTTACCCGCGGGATGGCCGCGACGCCGCGACCCTTCAGCGCAATGCAGACAGCGCCATGTACCGCGCCAAGAATCTCGGGCGGAACAATTATCAAACTTTCAGCCCGGAAATCAGCGCCATGGCGCTGGAATCACTGGAGATTGAAAATGCCTTGCGGCACGCGCTGGAGCATAAAGAATTCCAATTGCGCTATCAGCCGCAAAAGACGATCGGAGGCCGGCTGGCTGGGCTGGAAGCGCTGCTGGTATGGAATCATGCCCGGCTCGGCCTCATCTCCCCATCTCAATTCATCCCGGTTGCTGAGGAAAGCGGCCTAATCGTGCCTATTGGCGCCTGGGCTTTGGAGCAAGCCTGCCGCCAGCGTGCTCTCTGGCAACAACTTGCGCCCTCTCGCGTAAAAGTTTCGGTTAACGTTTCCGCAGTGCAGTTCACCCGCAAAGGGTTTGTTGAGTCTGTAGCGCGTGCGCTTGCCGAAAGCAATCTGGACGCCGCTCTATTGGAACTGGAGCTTACCGAAAGCGTTATCATGCGCGATGTGCAGAAATCGGCCAAACAAATGGAGCGGCTGCGCGCCCTTGGCGTAAGCCTGGCCATTGATGACTTCGGCACGGGTTACTCTTCGCTCAGCTACCTGCGAATGCTGCCGATTGACACATTAAAAATCGACCGTTCTTTCCTCTGCGAGGTGGATACCGATCCGCACACGCTGCCCCTGCTCAAAGCCATAGTAGCTCTGGCCCACAGCTTGAAGTTGACCGTGGTGGCCGAAGGTGTCGAAAACCAGAGGCAATTGGATGCGCTGCGAAGCGTAGGCTGCGACCAGGTGCAAGGTTTCTTCATCAGCGAGCCGCAAAACCCCGATGCTGTGTTGAAACTTCTGGAGCAGGCAAAGGAGGAGGCGGCTGCCCGTGGCGCCACCTGCGCGGCAGATTAAGCAAAAACTCTTTTGGCTTCGCCATCGGTCACCGAACAGTCAGCCTTGGGTTATTTTTAAGTCCAACCTTGTAGCGGCCAAAACCGTACCCGGCACAGATCTTTCGTACTAGACTTTTATACTTAAAGACCTAGTACAAGCCGTTTTTGGCGGTTCACCCTTCAGCCTTTACCTGCCTAAGTTTCACTGCTAAACTTCCTCAGGAGGCTTGAATAGCGTGCCTACTAACAAGCTGGTTTGTCCGCATTGCGGACACGACGGAACGCCTGAAACCAGCCGCCCTCCGCTCGGTTCGTACGGATTCAACTATTTGGCTGAGGGCTTGGTGTGCCGGGAAGTCAAAGGGTTTGACGAAAACGGAAGACTGCTGCTCTCGGGGGATTTTAAGTGCGAGGGTGCCCAGGGAAGCGGCGCTAGGTTCGAATGCCGGGTCTGCTGGCGAACCTTCCCGGCGCCCGAAGGGCTGAGTTGGGCGGTGACGCCCGAGCCGGCGAGCGTGACTGCCGGCGCTTCCGAGCCGGGCAGCTCGCTTGCTACCGGACTGGAAGATGCCGCTGAAACTATAAGCCGGAGTCTGCTTTCACTGCTGCATACCGCTGTGGACGCCATAGAACGCGCCACTTCCGGCGAACTGAGCCGCCTTGAGGTCAGTATCTCCAGCCTCAAGCAGGCGGTCGAAGAAGCTTTCACTTTGAAATCCGAAGTCGCCGGATTGCGCGACCAGGCCGGATCGGCGGCAGCAACCCTGGCTGCGCTCCAAACTGCTCTTAGTGAAGCTCAACTTCAGCTTCAGGCGCTGGCGCCGCTGCCGGCGACGCTCGAAGACCGAATGCTGTCTCTCGAAAGGAAACACCAGGAAGATAACTCTGCCGTCGCCGGCCGCATCGATGAGCTGGAAAAGCGGCTCTCGGCCCTAGCTGCGCAATCAGAAGCGGCGCTGGAAGCGATTGGGCGCCGCTTGGATGCGCAAGCCGAAGCCATTCGCGTCTTGCACGCCGCGGTTCATGAGCAGCTTACCCGCCGTGAAGAACTAAGAGCGGCAGTTCAAAGATTGGAGCAGATAGCCGGAGGGCTGGAGCACATCCAGCCGCTTCCCAAGGAGCTTTAAATCAAGCGGGCGGTTGACGTGGCAGTCTTGGAATTCATACCTGCCGGCGATTTTCGCACTTGCCTGGAACGCGACGCGGAAGAATTGCTCGCCTGCCTGCGCTCCGGCGCCTGGAAAGCCGCCCAGGTCATGGCCGCCAGCCTCATTCAAGCCGTTCTGGCCGAGTACCTGGTCGCAGCCGGAAAAATCTCGGAGCAGGACATTGAGCGTCTCAGCTTAACCGAGCTGCTCGAGTATTGCCGCGACCGGCAGATCCTCTCCCAACGAACCGTGGATCTGGCCGCGTTCCTGAGACCTCCCGCCGAATATTTGAGCCCGCTTAGAAGCGTACGGCCGCACGCGCTGGCCGATGAAACCAGCGCCCGCATCGCGCAGGCCCTGCTTGAGATCGTCATCAACGAAGTCTCCCAACATCAACGGCAAAATTACCGCTACACGGCCGAGCAGTTGCTGGGAAAGCTGCGTTCCGACCCCGCCGCCGACTCCATCCTGCCACACCTGCTCAACCGTACCGGCCGCCAGGAGCTAGACCGCCTGGTTCTGGACCTGCTGCCGCGAACCTACCTGGATATTGCCCGTTCAGACGAGCCCGGCCGCGAGGAAACGCTCGGGCGTCTGGAGCTGTGTTACCGGCTGGCGCTGGATTCCGCACCCGATGAGCTCAAACGTCAGGCTGCCCGGCGTTTTGTCGAAGTACTGGAAAATGAAAGCGAGTTCGTGGTTCAGTGTTACCAAACCGCTTTTTTCCGCGGCGCCGATCTCGCCTATCTTGAGCCGGAGCAGCGCCGCCTGGTGAAAGCACATTTCCTGGCCAGTCTAGAAAAGCGGCCTTCGGCGAATTTGATTCGGGCAGCCGGTGGGATGGGCAGTTTTCTCGAGAACGAGCAAGAAGTACGCGGTTTCTTCCTTCCCCTGCTGCTGGGGTTAATTCAGACCTCCGACAAAGACACGGCGGCGGCGGCTGAAAAGGGTCTTCTTCAGGAATATGGCCGTCTAGGCATTGCTTTCCAGCGCAACGTGCGCGGATGGATAAGCCGTCTGCGCTGGAGCCTAAAAGCTGTTGAAGACCCGGCTGCCGCCCAACTTGAGGCGTTGGAATCCATGCTGGACCGGACACAGGCTGCGGCCTGAGGTAACCAGCCGTACGCCTGCATCCGTCAACAGCCTATAATGGCTCAATCTGGTTTTCATTGTCGCTTGCGGCATTTTGCTGTAAACAACCTATGAATAAGGAGACGCGTTATGCGCAAGCTTTTCAGCTTAACTGGGACATGGTTGATTTTGGCTACCGGGGTTGCACTGTCACAGATAGGCGGCCCTAAAGGACCGCCGCTCAGCCCCCCGGCCGAAGCCTCAATTATGATTGGCGGCAAGACCATTAGCATCAAGTACAGCGCGCCCAGCGTGCGTGGCCGGCAGATCTTCGGCGCCGGAGGCGTCATTAGTAAGGACAAAACCTACCCCGTATGGCGAGCCGGGGCGAATGCAGCCACCGCTTTCCACACCGATGCGGACTTGGTGATCAGGGGTCTAGAGGTTCCCAAGGGTGATTACACTCTATACATTTTGGTTGAACCCGAACCCTGGCAACTGATCATCAACAAACAAACCGGCCAGTGGGGCCTAACTTATAACCAGGCTCAGGACTTGGGCCGAGTGCCCATGGATATGGCGAAGCCCCCGGCGCCGGTTGAAACGCTCAAGTACACCCTCTCGAGCACAGGGCCTTCCAGCGGGCTACTGCGCCTGGAGTGGGATAATTACGTCGCTTCGGTACCCTTCACGGTTAAGTGATGCGGATCGGACCCGGTGTTTGGCGCCGTCTCTCCGGCGCTTTCCTCTCGATTTGTGCTCTGGCTGCACCGGCCGTAGCACAGCGCAATTTGGCCGGCGCGGTGCAAACCAAGCTGGCGCTTGAGCGCCTCAACGTGTTGGGGAGCCTGCTTCTAACCGGAGCGCATCCCGACGATGAAAATGCGGCCCTGCTAGCCGCCATGGCGCGCGGCAGGCTTGTACGAACGGCTTATTTATCATTGACCCGGGGAGACGGCGGCCAGAACCTGATCGGCTCCGAACAAGGCGAACTGCTAGGCCTGCTACGGACCCAGGAGATGCTGGCGGCGCGGCGCATCGATGGAGCCGAGCAATTCTTCACCCGCGCCATTGATTTCGGCTTTTCCAAAACGGCCGAGGAAACCCTGGCCAAGTGGGGGCGGGACGCAATTCTCGCCGATATGGTTTGGATCATACGCCGTTTCCGCCCCGATGTTTTGGTCAATGGAATCAGCATGGGTCACGGCCATCATCAGGCTTCCGGCATTTTAACGCGGGAGGCTTTCGAAGCTGCCGGCGATAAAACCCGATTTCCGGAACAGTTGCGCTGGGTGGAACCCTGGCAACCGGCGCGCTTGGTTAGTTGGAATTTCGGCGGACCAGCACGAGGAGGCGCTCAGCCCGGCTCGATACAGATCAACGTCGGCCAGTATAACCCGCTGCTCGGTTATTCCTATACCGAGATTTCCGGAATGAGCCGCAGCATGCACCGCAGCCAGGGCGTCGGTGCGCCCGAGCGGCGCGGCGAGACGTTCAATAGTTTCACGGTGCTGGCTGGCCTTCCGGCTCAAAACGACTTATTTGACGGCATCGATACTTCCTGGAACCGTATCCCAGGGGGAGCCGCCGTTGCCCCGCTGCTGCGCCAGGCCGCCGACGGCTTCGACCCTCGCCGGCCCGAACAAACGATTCCTTTGCTGCTCAAAGCCAGGCCGATCATTGCCTCCATTCGCCACCCCTGGGCTGAAATAAAACTGAAGGAACTGGACGAGGCCGTGGCCCTCTGCGCCGGGCTTTATCTGGACGCCTGGACCGGCAACTCACCGGTAACGCCGGGACAGGAAATTACGGTCAACCTGGAAGCCACCAACCGCTCCGCCTTCCCGCTGGCGCTTGAGGCGATCCGGCTGGAAGGCGTCTCCGGCGCACCGGAAGAAAAATTCTCCTTGCTCGCGCTGCCCGACAACCGTCCTGTGGAGCGAACGCTCAGGGTGCGCATCCCTGAAGATCAGCCCTTGAGCCAACCCTACTGGCTGCGCCGACCGAGCAATGGATTCACCTTCGTAATCGAACAGCAGCAGTTGGTAGGCGAAGCTGAATCGCCACCTGTACTTCAGGCGCGGTTTTTTATACGTGTGGCTAATGAGCTTATCGAGCTTATTCGGCCGGTGGTGCACCGCTATGTGGACCGAGTGAATGGCGAAACCCGTCAGCCGCTGGCGGTCGCGCCCGTGGTAGCGGTTAATCTATCGGAAAGGGCGGTAGTTTTCCCCAGCGCCAAACCCAAGCCGGTTGAAGTTATGCTCAAGGCCAACGCCGCAGGTGTCACCGGAACGCTGCGCCTGGAGGCGCCTCCGGGCTGGCGAATTGAACCCGCCGCCGTGCCGTTTCGCTTGGATGCGCCCGGCGAGGAGCGGGCGGTCGCATTCACGGTTACGCCTCCCGCAGCAGCCGGCGAAGCTCAATTGCGCGCCGTCGCCCTGGCCGGCAACCGCGAAATTTCAAACGGCATGCGCGTTCTGGCGCATGAAAACATTCCTACTCAGATCGTATTTCCACCTGCCGCCGCCCGCCTGGTCCGTACGGACGCTACAACGCTAGCGACGCGCATAGGCTATGTGATGGGTGCGGGAGATGAAGTGCCGGCTGCGCTGCGCCAGCTCGGCTGCGAGGTAACGCTGCTAAACGCGGACGATCTGGCCCGCGGCGATCTCCACCGCTTTGAGGCCATCGTCATCGGAGTTCGGGCATATAACGTCCGCGCCGACCTGACGGCGAACCAGAAGCGCTTGCTGGATTACGTCCGTGAGGGCGGAACGCTCATCGTGCAATACGTCACGCCGGATCCGCGCTCCAGCGGGCCCGGGCAAATCGGCCCGTATCCTTTCCAGCTCGGCGGCGCGCGCGTCACCCTCGAAGATGCACCGGTACGATTCCTCAATCCCCGCCACCCGCTACTCAACTCCCCCAACCGGATTACGGAAAAAGATTTTGAAGGCTGGGTTCAGGAACGCGGCTTGTATTTTGCCTCCCAGTGGGACGAGCGCTACGAACCACTGTTTGAATCAGAGGACCCGAATGAACCTCCGCAACGCGGTATAACCCTTTATGCCCGCTATGGGAAAGGCGCTTACGTTTTCACCTCCCTGGCCCTGTTCCGCCAGTTGCCCGCGGGCGTGCCGGGCGCCTTCCGCCTGATGGCAAATTTGCTGAGCGCAGCCAAAACTTCGCCATGAACACGGAAGAACCGCCCCCGATACTGAAAAGTTGGCGGCGGCTATATGCCGCGGTAATCGGCTGGCTCGTCTTCCTGATAATCCTTTTCTATCTCTTCACCAAGAGGTTTACACCGTGAGATCAGCCGACTGGATCGTTCTGGTCGCCTCGCTCGGGCTCATGGTGGGCTATGCGATCTGGCGCGGACGCGGCAGTAACAGCGTTCACAAATATCTGCTGGCCGGCAAAACCCTGCCCTGGTACGCCGTAGCTTTTTCCATCATGGCTACGCAGGCAAGCGCCGTTACTTTCATCTCCACCACCGGGCAGTCATATGTGGACGGGATGCGTTTCGTCCAGTTTTATTTCGGATTGCCATTGGCGATGGTGATACTTTCGGCGACGGCGGTGCCGATCTTTCACCGCGCCAAAGTCTATACCGCCTACGAATACCTGGAGCAGCGTTTCGATGCACGCACGCGCGTACTGGTCAGCATAATTTTCCTGTTGCAGCGCGGGCTGGCCCTGGGAATAACGCTTTATGCCCCAGCCGTTGTGCTCACCGTACTACTCGGCTGGCCGGACCGCTGGACCACCCTGATTATGGGTGCGGTAGCCGTACTTTATACCACTTTGGGCGGCGCAAAAGCAGTGGCTTGGGCCGATTTCCAGCAGATGCTGATCATGACCGCAGGCTTGGTGGCGGCCCTGATCTGCGCCGTGTGGTTGCTGCCGCCGCATGTGTCTTTCATGGATGCCGTCGCGCTGGCGGGCGCAGCCGGGCGCTTGAACGCGGTCACCACCAGCGTCGACTGGAACGATCGTTATAACCTGTGGAGCGGCCTGATCGGCGGGATGTTTTTGGCGCTGGCGTATTTCGGGTGCGACCAGTCCCAGGTGCAGCGCTATCTGACCGGCAAATCCATAGCCCAGAACCGCCTCAGCCTGCTGTTTAACGGCATGGCGAAGGTTCCGATGCAGTTTTTCATTCTGTTTATCGGGGCCATGGTTTTCGTTTTCTACGTTTATGAAAAACCGCCGGTGCTATTTCAGAAAGCCGAGCTGGCCAGGTTGGCTGCTTCGGAGGCGCGCTCGGAGTTCCAGCCTGTTTCTGAGCGCTTCAATGTTGCCTTTGAGGCGCGCCGGGCTGCTGCCGACGGCCTGCTTGAAGCCAGGCGCACCGGCGATCGCGCGCTATGGAAGCAGGCCCTCGGTGAATATCGCCGCGCGCAGGCCGAGCTTGACGCCGCGCGTCGTGATACTGTGGCCTTGGCATCCAAAGTCGGCGGCGCGCGCGGGCTGAACGATACCAACTATATCTTTTTGACCTTCGTCACCGAACACCTGCCGGCCGGGCTGGTCGGTTTGGTGCTGGCGGTTATTTTCGGAGCGACCATGACTGCAATCACCGGCGAAATGAGCGCCCTGGCCACGGTGACCATGGTCGACGTCTACAAGCGCCATATTCGCCGCCAGGCGTCCGATCGCCACTATCTATTGATTTCGCGTCTGTCCGTGATACTCTGGGGCTGCTACGCGGTGCTTACGGCGGAATTCGCTAAAGGCCAGGGGTCGCTTGTTGAGACCGTTAACCTGCTCGGCTCGTTTTTCTATGGCGGAATGCTCGGCGTCTTCATTTTGGCTTTTTATTTTCCACGCGTCGGCGCGCGCGGCGCCTTCTGGGGAGTGGTGGCGGGAGAAGCGGCCATCTTCGCCTGCCACTTTTTTACCGGCATAGCCTTCTTGTGGTACAACGTGATCGGCTGTCTGACGGTCATCGCCACCGGCCTGGCGTTTTCCCGCCATCCCCAGCCGGCCAGCCGCTGACCTGCATTTCAAGCGCCGGCCACTGCGGCCGCGCTCAATCGCCGCACGGCGGAAACATTATCTGGGCCGATTGATAAAGATAGCGCCGCCAGTTAGGCCACTCATGGCCGCCGCTGCTGAGCACCCAGAAATAGCGTATTCCGTACTGGTTGAAAGGAATCATGGTTTTCATGCCGTTTAGAAGCGCAATATCGGTTTCGCCTAGTGCAATGTAGAACGGCACACGGAAAAGGTTTTTGTAGTTCGGGTCCTTAAACAGCGGCGCAAAATTCTCCGCGAAAGCTTTTTGCGTTTCCTCGCTGGTGTGGCCGGAACTGTAAACGTATAGCTCGCTGAAGGTGTCTGCCATATGCGGCAGCCCGGTGTGCAGCACCACGAAGCCGCCCATCGAAAGTCCCGCCAGTGCCCGGTGCTCGCGGCTGGCGCGAGTGCGGAAGTTCCGATCAATGTAAGGAATTATGTCTTTCAGATACTCTTGAGTGCAGGCGTCGTCTTCGCCCGGCTTGGGCGGGGTGCCGCTGGCACAGCCGCGAGTGTTGGGCATGACCACGATCGCCGGGCGCGCCTTGCCGGCTGCGATTAGGTTATCCATGATCAAATGCGCATAGCCGCCCCGTTTCGGGTCTGTCAGCGTCCAGCGCGAGTCGTCGTCACCTCCGCCGTGGTTCAGGTACAGCACCGGGTAGCGCGCGCTCGTATTCTTCTCGTAGTCCGGAGGCAGATATATGTGCATGCGCTTTTCCTGCCCGGCGTAATTTTTGTAGGTCGCCTGAACAACCTTACCGTGAGGAACATTGGTTTCCGCGTAGAAGGAATCGTCATCATAAGCCGGGAGGGCCGGCAGAATGGGTAAAGGGCACGGCCCCGGCTTGGGCATTTCACGCATGACGCCTTTAGGCGGAGCGGGTTTGGCCGGCTCCTGCGCCATAACTGTCGCCGCCGCACCAAAAACAAATACAAATGCTAGAAACCTGCTGAATGCTCTCATAATAGAAACTACTCAATCGACTACATTGACTGTCGTTTTCAATTTGATGTCAGCCGAGGAGGCGCCCACCAGAATGTTTACGGGGCCGGTCTCCACCTCCCAGCCGTCTTTCTTTTCATTCCACCAGGCCAGCATCTCGGCTTTGAGCGGAAATTCAACGGTCCTCATCTCGCCCGGCTTGAGCGTCACTCGCCGGAATCCTTTTAGCTCCTTGATGGGCCGCGCTACCGCCGATTTTGGGTACTCGACATAGAGCTGGACGACCTCGTCGCCGGCCCGTTTGCCGATGTTACGGATATTAACACTAATCGTAATACTGCCGTTTTTCGGAAGTTTTGGCTGACTTAGTTTAAGGTTCGAATAAGCAAAGGTCGTATAACTCAGGCCGTAGCCAAACGGGTACAGCGGCTGGCCCTTGAAATACATGTAAGTCCGGCCGCGTCGTAGATCGTAATCCTCAATCGGCGGCAACTGGTCGAGCGAGCGCGGCCAGGTCTGCACGGTGCGCCCGCCAGGGTTATAGTCGCCCAGCAGCACCTCGGCTATGGCCGTACCCTGCTCCTGCGCCGCGTGCGTTATATGCAGTATGGCCGGCAGATTGGCCTGGCTCCAGTTGATGGCGTAGGGAAAGCTGGAGATCAGCACCAGCACGGTCTTCGGGTTGGCGGCGTAGACCGCGCGCGCCAGCTCTTCGGCTGGCAGCTCGATCGACTCGCGGTCCCGGCCCTCGCGGCCTTCACCCGGCACGGGGCAAGGCTTGGTTGAGGCGTCCGGATTGAATATTTGCCCGAGGTTCTTTATGTCGCCGCCGCACAGCGGGTCATTGCCCGCCACCACCACGGCGATGTCAGATGAGCGCGCCAGTTTCGCGGCTTCGCCCCGGTCGTTGCCGTCCGCATACCGCACCTCGATGCCCGAGCCAGCCAGTTTGCGTATGCCGTCCAGCACACTCACGGCATAAGGCGTGACGCCGCTGTATAGATCAAACTTGACCTCGGCGGCGAGCGGCCCGATGACGGCTATCGATCTTACGGCCTTGCGGTCAATCGGCAGAAAATTTCCCGAGTTTTTGAGCAACACCACCGATTCGCGGACTACTTGAAGGGCCACGGCTTTGTGCCGGTCAGTGCTCCAGGGTTCCGGATCGCCTGCCATGCCGATTTTCGAATACGGCACTCGCTCCGGCGGATCAAGCAAACCTAGCTTAATTATGGTTTTGAACTTGCCGCGAATAGCGGCATTGATGTCGGCTTCCGTAAGCAGCCCTTCGGCCAGGGCCTGCTTGATCGAAGCCGGCGTGCCGCCTCCCAAAAATTGGTTGACCCCGACCTTAATGGCTGCGGCGGTCACCTCAACATCACTCTTAAGATATTTGTGCAGCTTGACCACATGGCCCATAGCTCCTGCGTCTGAGGACACAATCCAATCGGCCCCCCACTCTTTGCCAACAACATTTTTCAACACCGGATGCACGGTCATCGGGATTCCGTTCCAGGCGTTGTATGAAGCCATGTAGCTACGCGCGCCCGCCTCAAGAAAAACCATGCGGAACGGAACAGAGTAATATTCCCTCATCAGCCGCATGTCGAAGTTAGAGGAGGAGAAACCGCGCGTGGTTTCATTGCTGTTGGCGAAGAAGTGCTTGAGCAGAGCCGCCGCTTGCCAGTAGCGCGGGTCGCTGCCCTGAATGCCTTTGGCGAACGCCGTAGCCATGGTGCCCACCAGGAAGGCATCTTCGCCGTAGCTTTCATCGTTGCGACCCCAGCGCGGATCGCGCGCCAGATCGCTCGTGGGTCCCCACAACACAAGCGTCGGCCGCTTGTATTTCTCGCTCTGGGTAACGTAGCGCGCCTCATAACCCATCACCGCTCCGGCTCTTTCAATCAAGTTTGGGTCCCAGGTCGACCCCATACCGTACACCTGGGAAAATGAGGTCGTGGGAATAGCCTGCCCGCCTCGCAGGCCCCCCCGCAACACTACCTGATGGATTCCTTCAGCGCTGCCATAGCCGGGAATTCCTAGCCGGGGCACCGCTGGATTGGCGAAAACGGTGATTTTTTCTTCCATCGTGAGCAAAGAAATTATGTTGTCCACACGCTGCTCAAGCGGCAGGTTTGGATCCTGAAAAGGATACTTTACTTGCTGAGCCAGCCCGACGGTTGAAATTGCAAAAATCGGCAGCAAAACTACAGCGACTGTGCGCATAACGGCCTCCCGTGATCCGACTTGAAGCCTAGTATACTGCTGTTGCATGCAATAACGTCAACCACAGGTTTCGGGTCCGTTCTATTAGGAAACCCAAGACTGACCGTAAATCATCGTAAATCGATGAGGACACGACCGATTGCTCAGGACCTAGGTGTACCTTTCGCGCGCCCAACGGCACCAAATCGCTGAATGCAACTTTCGGCGAAACGACCCTCATCGCTCTTTGAAGACTGTAGCTTTGCTGTTTAAGCCGGCTTAGGCAATCTCGAAATCCTGGCGCTTTCGGCGTGCATGGCGTTTCAAGCAGCGAATCTTCAAGGTTAGGATGAATTGATGTCGCCTGAACCGAGCTACTGTGACGTCAGCCTCCCTGTGCCGCTCGATCAGCCCTTCACTTATGAGCTGCCTGAAACTTTACGCCACCGTGCGCGGCGCGGCTGCCGCCTGGTTGTGCCTTTGGGTAAGCGGAAGCTGACCGGCTTCATTCTGCGCTGCCACAATGAGCAACCCGACAAAGAAACGCGTCCGGCGTTGCGCTTGGTCGACGAGGAGCCGGTTCTGGATGAGGAGCTTCTGGCGCTCGGCGAATGGATCTCAAACTACTATTGCGCCCCGCTCGGTGAGGTTCTCCGAGCTATGACGCCGCTGGCCGCAGAGATTCGCCACGGGAAATTGTATGCATTAACCGAGGCCGGCCGCTCCGCCACGCGCCAGCTCCTTCTCGGCGCCGCGCCACTCGATCCGGAACTCCGCCTGCTGTATCTTCTCGAATCGAGACCCCTGACGGCTGAACATCTGAACCGGAAAATCCGGGGCGCTAGGAAAATACTGAAAAGCCTGGAGCGCAAGGGCCTGGTGCAGGTTGAGACCGCGGTGCGCGAGCGCGATCCTTTGCGCTCGCCGGCCGAACGGCTGCGCGTCGAGCGGCTGGGAAAGCCCGCTGAAGGAAAGCTTCCCAAGGCCGAGCGCGAACTGCTGGCCTATTTGGAACTTCATCCCGGACCTCATAACCTGGCTGAGCTGGAAGCTTCAGTCAAGCATGCAAACCGCGCCGCTCGCTCACTGGCCCGGCGAGGGCTTGTTCGAATCACGCCGGAGGAGCTGAAAATGCCGTTCTTCGAAGCTCCGCCAGCGCCCTTTCAGCTCACCAGCCACCAGCAGGCGGCGCTTGATTTGATTACTGCCAGGCTCGAGCGTGGGGGCTACGAAGCCTTTCTGCTGTTCGGCGTGACCGGCTCAGGCAAAACCGAGATCTATCTTCGAGCCATCGAAGCAACCCTCCGGTTAGGCAAGGGCGCCCTTTTGCTGGTGCCCGAAATCGCGCTTACCCCGGCCATGGCCGGCCAGTTTTTTCAGCGCTTCGGGGACCGCGTGGCCATACTGCATTCGGCTTTAAGCGACTCGGAACGCGCCGCGCAATGGCGGCGTATACGTTCGGGCGCCGCTCCCGTAGTGGTGGGCACCCGCTCAGGCGTTTTTGCTCCCGTCGCCAATCTGGGGCTCATCGTCGTCGATGAAGAACACGACCAGAGTTACAAGCAGGACGAAACGCCTCGCTATAACGGCCGGGATGTAGCGCTGGTTCGAGCGCGCAACGCGGGCGCCTGCGCGATTCTCGGCTCCGCCACGCCCAGTCTGGAAAGCCGCTATAACGCCGCGCAGGGCAAATACACCCTTATCGAACTGCCCGAACGCGTGGAACGCCGGCCTCTGCCCACAGTCGAGTTGATCGACATGCGCATGGAATTTCTAGAAACTCGCCGCCAGGCGACTTTCTCGCGGCGGCTGGTTGAGGCCTTGCGCGAGAGGCTCGAAAACCGGGAGCAAGCCATGCTGCTGCTCAACCGCCGCGGGTTTGCCAGTTTTCTGCTGTGCCGCAAGTGCGGCTGGCGCATGGAGTGCGTAAACTGCTCGGTCACGCTCACCTTCCACCGCCGCGACAGGCGCATGCTTTGCCACTATTGCAATTACGCCGCCGAAGTGCCGCATTTGTGCCCCCAATGCCAGAGCGAACACCTATATTTTCAAGGGATCGGGTCCGAACGGGTCGAGGAAGAGCTGCATCGCCTGTTCCCACGAGCTCGCCTGGCGCGGCTGGACCGCGACGCCGTCACCGGCAAGCGGCTTTATGAGAGCATACTTCAAGGCTTCCGCGAGGGCGCCTACGACATACTGGTGGGCACACAAATGATCGCCAAAGGGCACGACATTCCCAATGTCACGCTGGTCGGGGTGGTTAACGCCGACGTAGGGCTCGGACTGCCGGATTTCCGCGCAGCCGAGCGCACGTTTCAACTGTTAACCCAGGTGGCCGGGCGCGCGGGCCGGGGCGACGCTCCAGGAACGGTGCTCATTCAAACCAGCGCGCCTGAGCATTATGCGATACGCTGCGCCGCCGCCCAGGATTACCAGGCTTTCTTCAATAAGGAACTTGAATTTCGCCGCGCGCTGCGCTACCCGCCCTTCAGCGCCCTGGCCAACGTGCTGGTACGTGACGCCGAGCGGGACCAAGCCCTGCGTATGAGCTCGGAAATCGGACGTCTGCTCACCCCACCTCCTGAAGGCATACGCGTGCTGGGCCCCGCCGAGGCGCCTTTGGCCCGCATCAAGGGCGAATACCGCTACCAGGTATTGATCAAGGCCTCCGGGCGTAAAATACTGGGCGAAGTGCTGCACCGTATCCGGGACTACGCCGTGGCTTCTGGCTGGAACCCGACGGCGTTGGCTATCGATGTTGATCCGCTTAGCCTCATGTAGAACATATGACTCCGGCTGAAACCGTGGAGCATAATCTGATTGAATTCTTCCGCCAGTTCGCAGCGACACAGCCGTTTGGACGCCTGGCGCAGCGGGATGGAGTTCAGGTGGCGGCCGCCGCCGCTCGGTTCATGATGTTCAACGCCGCCTTTTTCTCCACCCCGGTTACCGCCGAGGACGACCTTGGCCGGAGGCTGGAGTTGCTTTGGGGACTGATGGGCGACCTGCGACCGGGCTGGGCGCTGTGGGCGAGCGATGACAAGCTCAGAGGCGTCTCGTCCTGGGCCGGCGAGATATTCAAGCGGCATGAGCTCTATCCGGCCTTCCGGCATCCCGGCCTGGCTTGCGAAGAGCTGGCGCCTCCTTCGCGCCACCTGCCTAAGGTCGAATTCCGGCCGGTCGACGATTGTGCTTCAAGGCGGGAATTCGCCCGCCTGAATAGTCATGCTTTCCACTTGCCACCGGAATGGTGCCTGGAACTTTACGACAAGGAGTCACTCTGGGTTGACCGGTTTTCCGGTTTTCTGGCCTACGCCGGCAACCGCCCGGTTTCCTGCGCGGCGACGCTGGTAGCCGCTGAAACCATTGGCGTTTACGCCGTGGCGACTTTGCCTGGCCATGAGCGCCGCGGCTACGGCGAAGCGGTCACCCGCCACGCCGTCGAATGCGCTCAATCCAGGTGGGGGCTGAAAAGATCGATTCTTCAAGCCACTCAAGCCGGCCTTCCCCTTTACCTGCGTATGGGTTACCGGGTTGTCACCGCGTTTACCGTCTACTGCACGCGCTAGAACAAGCAGACGCCCTTGTCGCGCTGCACGGTAGCGCTGTGCGCAGTGTGATTCTCTACGCAGCGGCTCACATCTCAGCCAGAGCTGCAACCAGCGCACCCCGGGCGGTTGCATTCAAAGGATCAGCCGCCAGACGGACTTCGGCGATCGGCACCGGCAGAGGCCGCTTTTTTAGCTCCGCCTCGAAACGTTCCCGAAAGCCGCCGGCCAGAGCGCTGCCGCCGCTCAACACCAGCGGAACAGCACGGCCAAGCTTGGGCACGTTGCGCACGTCGGAGAAGGCTTTGTGGAGTTCCTCGATCACCTCCTGAATCATGTCCTGGTAGTAAATCTGTATGGCTTGCCGGACTTTGTCAGTGAGGTTCCCATTGAAGCCAAAAGATTTTTCCTTCACGATCCGGACCCTGGTGGCCAGCTCATTGGTGACCGCCGCCGCGCTAGAGTCAATGAAGTCACCCGCCTTGGCCACGCTGAAGCTGAAAAGCGGCGCGGAAAGATAAGCCAGGCACACGTTGCACAACCCGCCGCCGAAGCTTATGCCGATTCCGGTGTAATTGGTATCTTCAAGCTCGGAGTAGATTACGGCCAACCCCTCATTAATGGGACGGGCTTGGTGCCCCATATCGGAGAGCAGGTCCCCGAGAGCAGTCTCATGGTAGGTCACCACCGCATCCCGGCCGAGCGGCGCCGCCGGCACGCTGTAGCAGATGCGATAACTGTTTTCGCCGCCGCCCGCCCCCAGCGCCTCCAGTAGGCGCCGCACCAGCGCCAGCGCCTGAGGCTCGTCGGGATTGATTATGCCGCCGCTCATGGGACGGCGAGTCTCTAGATGAAACAGGTCGGCGAAGCGCTCGGCTTCATTGCCATAGATGATTATTTCGTTGCCTTCCACAGCGTGCAAAACGCCCTCTTTGGCAAGCGTACGCGCCGCCATTTGCGTCAGCGGCATCGTTACAAAAGCATTCAGATGCGATCGAAACTGGTAATCACCATCGGCGCGCGAGGCCGCCACGATCCGGCTGGTGCCGACATCGAGGCCGAGCCTGCCCTTTTCAGCGGTCTTGCTGTTCATGATGCTTTCTCCTCGTTGTTGCGGATCTCGTTCAGTCGGTTCCATATTTCAAACCAGCGCCGCCTCAACCCGGCTCGGTATTGAGCCGACGGCACATGCAGCTCCAGCGCCTTGCGGCGTAAAGCGGCTTCGGCCGCTCTTTGCCCCCGGGCCAAGCGGCTGCCGGCCAGCGGCGCGTCCAGTTCAAATCCAAACTGCGCTATGCCCACCAGGGGCCGCTCGTAGTTGTCCGGCAGCCCTAGAGCTCGAAAGGGAAAATCGTCGGCCCAGTCGGTGTGGTAACCGACCCGGCCGTTGCGCGGGTTTATCGACACCTGGGCGTGCGTGACACAATTGCCGGCCGGGATGTGGTAACGGGAGCGCAGCATTTCCGTAAGAACGCGCCCGGCCTGGATCTGCGCCGGCGTCAGAACTTCTTCCCCGTTCGAAGGCCGGCTCTGCGCTTCAAACGCCACCGCCAGGAAACTTTCGTTCAGGTTCACATAAATCCAGTCGGCATCCGCCCACACCGACCAGCCTGCATGGTTGGCCGCCCCGCCCTCTTCGACGATGCGGTGCACGCGCCCGAACCGGTCCACCACATAGTGATAGGCGCGCTCGGCGCGCACGTATTCCAGCAAGTATTTGCCTGCCAGTTTCAGCCGCGGCGTCTCCGCCTGCTCGAAATCATGCATGCGGCTCTCGGTGGTGTGGAAAACAATGCCGGCGGGATCCGACCATTCAAGGATTTGCGGCTCGGCCCCACCGGAAGAGGGGAACATGATTTTCCGGCGCGGCCTGGAGTCCACCGTCATTGCTTTTTCAATTCTTAGCCCGTTGCTATACAACTCTGATTCGGCGTTTTCCTCCACCATCCAGACATTTGGCCAGCGTTCTTCAGCCGCCTCAACCGTAGAAGGCTCGGAAATGGCTTCAGAGTTCAAGAAAACCTCGGTCCGGTAGCCTGCCGGCAGCGCCAGAACAGCCGCCACCAGTGCGGCCAGCTTCAGCCGGCGCCGGCTTGCCTTTACGGGCGCCGCCTGGGGTAAGCCGCCGGCCGTCATGCGCCGCAGGTAGGCCAGACGCAGCACCGGATCACGTATCATCCGCGCTCTGGCGTCAAGCGAGTGTATTGCGTTTTGATCGGTAGTTTCCACCTATCGCCTACCGGAATCTTCATCGGCTGTCACAGGGAAATGCTGTATAGTCCAAAAATTAGCCCGAACGGTGGAATTTCACAGCACCTGCCGCCGCTTGCGGTGATACACTGTCGGCATGAAACTAGCCGCACTGTGTGCAGCAGCCGCCTTGGCCGGGCTGGCTCAACAAGGCTGGTACCCGCACGAAGGCGGACTGCTCAAATATCGCGTCCAGATACGTTTCGGCGAAGAGCCTGACACCATGCCCGAAGGCTGGAAATTCGGCCGCGTCTCGGCTGTGGCCGTGGATTCGGCTGGTAACGTTTATGTGTTTCACCGCGGCGCCAAGGCCGATCCCATTGTCGTTTTTTCAGCCGAGGGCAAGTATCTGCGCTCCTGGGGCAAAGGGATCTTTGCCAACCCGCACGGAATACGCATTGACCGGCAGGACCACGTCTGGGTCACCGACACCAACTTGCACATGGTCATGGAATTCACCGCCGACGGCCGTCTGCTCCGAAGCTGGGGGATCAAGGGAAAACCCGGCGCCACGCACGAAACCTTTAATCGGCCGACCGACGTGGCTTTCTTGCCCAACGGTGATTTTTTCGTCACCGACGGCTACGGCAACAGCCGCGTCGTAAAGTTCAGCCGCGAGGGCAAGTACCTGATGGAGTGGGGCCGCCGCGGCGCCGGTCCGGGAGAATTCGACCTACCTCATGCCATAGTGATCGATTCCCGCCAGCGACTCTACGTCAGTGACCGGGAAAACAACCGCATACAGATTTTCGACGCCAACGGGCGGTTCCTTGGCCAGTGGACCCACCTGGGCGCGACTCAGGGTATGGACATAAATTCCCGAGACGAGCTCTGGATCATCACGCACCGCAACAAGGAGGAAAACATCGCCTACGATACGCTGGCCGGCCGCATCATGCGCATTGATATTGAAACCGGCAAAATACTGGGCTCGATGGAGAGTCCCGGCCACTGGCTGGCGCTAGGCCGCGGACCGGAAATCTATATCGGCAGCCTAACCGGCAACGTATTCAAGTGGACGCCGGGCTGGAGCACGGGGCTGCGCGAGCAGGCGCCGGGGGTGGTGGCCAAGTGAGCTGGCCAGCCTAAGGCGAACTAATCCCGCTGCGCCTGCGTATGTACCTGGCCGGGGCAAGCAAACATGCTGTCTAGAAGCTCGCGCTGGAAAATGGGAGCTGAAATCGCCGGGTTGGTGCTGCTTGTAGCCGGCGCCCTTGACCCGCTGGAGGGATCGGTGCTGATTGCGACAGGCGGCGCCTTGGCGGTTCTAGGCGCTTGGCTGAACCGGAGCCGCCGTCGCCGGCTTATCTACCAGGCCTTCGTTTTGCTCATCGCGGGCATCGGCGCGATGTTAGTGCTTAGTTGGCTGGGCGGTATAGGAGGCTCAACCGGACGCTCCATGTGGTGGATGCTCGTGGTGCTGCCCTATCCGGTAGGCTGGATCCTAATGCTGGCGGGGTTGATCCTCTCTTTCCGCGACCATCGGAACAAGATCCGCGGCGCTATGGCGCAAACAAGCTTCAATTCCTCAGGCAATCCTAGATGAAGACTTAGTAAAACAAAACCGGGCGCCATTTTTAGCGTTTCTTTCAAACCATTGGCAATTCAATCGGCTTACTGGGGAATTTGAAAACCGGACTAGGCGCCCTCTGTTGTGATAGCATTTCACCTAACTTAAATGTAATAGGAGGCTTAAGAACTTATGAGTTGGACTATGCGACTATCGCCATTACTAGCCGGCATGGCGATGCTTGCTCCGCCGACCGCCCTGGCCGGTGGTAACAATTATAAGAATTTTGACGTGGCCATATACAGCCGCGTCTACGAGACCCAGCAGATGAAGGATCCGGCCTGGCTCGAAAGCCGGTGGGAAGCCGCCTCAAAATACGTAAAAATCGATAAAGTTTACCTTGAAACACACCGCGACCTGGTCGTCGTCGATCAGGAAACGCTCGATCGGGCCAAGAAGTTCTTCGCTTCCAAGGGCGTCCGAACCTCAGGCGGAATCACGGCCACCGTCAATGAGCGCAACCAGTTTGAAACTTTCTGCTACTCCAACCCCGAGCACCGCAAAAAACTCCGCGAAGTGGTCGAGTTCACCGCCCGCAACTTCGACGAACTCATTCTGGACGATTTCTTCTTCACCAGTTGCAAGGAGGACGTCGAAATTCAGGCCAAAGGCTCGCGGAGCTGGACCGAATACCGACTGGCGCTTATGGACGAAGCCGCCCGCGAACTCATCATCAAACCCGCCCGGGCGGTTAATCCCAAAATCCGGATAATCATAAAATACCCAAACTGGTACGATCACTTTCAGAACCTGGGCTTCAACCTGGCGAGCGGGCCGAAGATCTTCGACAAGATCTACACCGGAACCGAAACGCGCGATCCGGTCAACAGCAATCAGCACCTTCAGCAGTATCACGGCTACTCAATCGTGCGCTATTTTGAGAACCTCAAACCGGGGGGCAACGCCGGCGGTTGGGTGGATATGGGCGGAATGAACATCCCCGGACGTTTCGAAGAACAGCTCTGGCTGACGCTTTTCGCCAAAGCTCCAGAGATCACCATTTTCAACATCGGCACCATGTATACGCCCTCGAAGAACGAGCGCGGCGAAATTGTGCACGATTCCCGCATGGGCCGCGCCGCAGGACCCGTTTTTGAAAAAGTCGACAGCTTCCTCGATCAACTGGGCCGGCCCATCGGCGTCGACACCTACAAGCCTTTTCACTCCTATGGGGAGGACCACCTGCCGAGCTACCTGGGCATGCTGGGCATCCCCATGAACATCGTGCCCGAGTTCCCGGCGGCTTCACGCGTTGTACTGCTCACCGAGCAGGCTCGTTTTGACCCTCAAATCGTCGCCAAAATGAAAAAACATCTCAGCGAAGGCAAAAACGTAGTCATCACCTCCGGCCTGCTCAAGGCGCTCCAGGGCAAAGGCATCGAGGATATCGTGGAGCTGGAGTACACGGGCCGCACGGTTGCCGTGCGCGAGTTCATGGCCGGCCGCGGCATGGCTGCGCCACGGATCGAACCCGACATACTGCTGCCTGAAATACGCTACTTCACCAACGATTCCTGGGAGATAGTGAGCGCTTTCACCTCGCCGACCAAGACTTCCGGCACTCCGGTGTTGCTCTCAGCCAAGTACTCCAAAGGGGTTTTCTATGTGCTCACCATACCTAACGCCCTGGGCGACCTCTATAGCTACCCGCCCGAGGTGCTGCGGCCCATACGCCAAGTGCTCGCCGGCCACATGTTCGTGCGACTAGACGCTCCGAGCCGGGTCAGCATCTTCGTTTATGACAACGACACCTTCATCGTCGAGTCCTTCCGCGACGAGCCGGTCCAAGCGCGCATATTGGCCGATAAGCGCATAACCAGATTGCGCGACCTGCTGAGCGGCGAGCAGCTCAGCGGCACAACGGAAGGCACCAACACGGTTTTCACCATTCCGCTGGTGCGCGCCAGCTACCGCGTATTCAAGGCGCAATAAAGGCCCTTTTTTAAACAACTTATACTGCGGCGGCAGCGGGCTGGATCTTGTCTTGACTGATGAAATTATTATGATATCATTATGATAACAGGAGAACGTACATGTTTCAACAGAAAATTGTCCGCGGCTTGCCAGGCTGGGCGGCGCTGTTTGTCCTGCTGGCTCTGGCTGTAGTTAGCATCTACCGTCTGATACTGGCCGCTCGGACCGGCAGCCCCTGGGGTGTGGCCTTCTGGGTAATTGTGGAGGTCATCGCTTGGGTGGGCGTTGGCGGTCTGACCGTAGTCAACCCGAACGAAGCCCGGGCTCTTTTGCTGTTCGGCCGCTACAAGGGCACGTTGCAGGAGGCGGGATTCTGGTGGGTTAACCCGCTCACCTCGCGGAGAAAGGTATCGCTGAAGGTCCGTAACTTCGAAAGCGGCAAGCTCAAGGTTAACGATCTGGACGGCAATCCTATAGAAATTGCAGCTGTGGTGGTCTGGCGCGTGGTGGATACAGCTGAAGCTCTGTTTAATGTGGACGATTACGAGCAGTTCGTGCACGTTCAAAGCGAAGCTGCGGTGCGTAATTTGGCCTCCTCCTATCCCTATGACGCCCACGAGCCTGGCCAGATCTCGCTGCGCATGTCGGCCGGTGAAATCAGCGAGCGGCTGAAGCACGAAATCCAAGAGCGCCTATCGAAAGCCGGCATTGAGGTAATCGAAGCCCGCATCAGCCACCTGGCCTATGCTCCGGAAATCGCCAACGCCATGCTGCGCCGCCAGCAAGCCAGCGCCGTAATTGCCGCCCGCCAGAAGATCGTCGAAGGCGCGGTCGGCATGGTGGAGATGGCCCTGGATCTTCTGAACCGCCACAAGGTAGTGGAGCTTGATGAAGAACGCAAGGCCGCCATGGTGAGCAACCTGCTGGTGGTGCTATGCGGCGAGCAAAGCACCCAGCCGGTCGTCAACACCGGCACTTTGTACCAGTAGGCGCAAGCGCTGTGGCGGGGAAGAAACCATTCTTGTTGCGCCTGGACCCGGCGGTTCACCAGGCTCTGGAGCGCTGGGCGGCAGATGAGCTACGCAGCGTGAACGCCCAGATAGAGTTCCTTCTGCGCGAGGCGCTGCGCCGGGCGGGTCGGCTGCCGAGTTCACCCGGCAAGAAAACGGAGAACCCCAATGACTTATCTCGATAAGCTGCGAGAGCTGCAAGAAAACTGGCAGGCGCCACAACAATTGGAGCGAGCTCGTCCGCGTCCCGTGCGCTGGACAGTGAAAGGTTATCTCAGCTTGCTGCTAGCCTCCGGGTTGCTGGCAGGCGGCCTGGCGTTGGGTTTGCATATTTATACGGTCGCCACCTGGCCGGCCGAAAGCGAGTCGCTAACGCAGGGCAGGCACCGCAGTGATGCGCCTCCTTGGGTTGCGCCGCTGTTGGTGCTTCCATTCTGGTTCAGCGGAATAATGATCATCCGGGAAGCGCTCATCGAGCGGCGCTTGCTCGAATATGGGCGCGCCGCACCGGGAATAGTTACACGCCTGGGTATACCCACCGACAAGGGGCGACGCGTTTATTATGAGTTCCTAACCATGGGCGGCGGCCGGGCGGAAGGCAAATATGGACCTGTGCATAAGAGCAAGCAGCTTCAGCCGGGCTCTGCGCTAACCGTCATTTATGATCCGGATAACCCGCGGCGTAATCGCAGGTATCCTTTGAACATGGTGCGAACTTCCGAGTGACTATGCTCATGCCCGCACATCCGCTAGAATTAAGTGCAGGACGTGCCCGCCATGAGGTTCCTGGCAGCTCTGGCGTTGTCGGCCGCGCTGTATGCGCAAACCGGATTTTTTCCGTTATCCGAAGTGCGCCCCGGGCTGGTGGGTGTGGGGCGAACGGTCTTCAGCGGCAGCCGCATAGAAGAATTCACGGCAGAAATTTTGGGCGTACTGGAAAATGTTGCTCCAGGCCAGTCGCTCGTGCTGGCGCGGCTTGGCGGCGGCCCCCTCGACACGACCGGCGTGCTTCAAGGCATGAGCGGAAGCCCGGTTTATATCGACGGCCGTCTGCTAGGCGCCGTGGCCATGACCTTCGCCTATTCGAAAGAACCGATCGCGGCCATACGTCCAATCCAGGATCTGCTGCGCGCGGGCGAAGACCGCGACGTGCGCCGCGCGCAACTGCGAGCCTCACCAGGTGAAGCGGAGCTGGCTCTGGCCGTGGCACCGGTTCAAAGCATCGCAGCGGGCGGAGCGCACCTGGTGGATATCGCCACGCCGATCTGGTTTGCGGGCTTCGGCCGCCAGACCTTGGCCTACTTCAGCCCGCGCCTGCGTCTGCTGGGCCTGGAGCCGCAGCAGGGCATATCCGGCGGAGGGCGGCTGGAACCAGGCTTGGGCGATCCCGCGACGCTTCAGCCCGGAGCGATGATCAGCGTACAGTTGATGACGGGCGACATGAGCGTGGGAGCGGACGGCACCGTCACCTACATCGACGGAAACAGAGTGTACGCCTTCGGTCACCGCTTCCTGGCCTTGGGCGCGACGGAAATTCCTTTTGCTGTATCTGAAGTTCTGGCGCTTCTGCCCAGTCTCCAGGCTTCTTTCAAAATTTCCGCGCCGCGCCGCTGGATGGGCGCCATACTGGCCGACCGCAGCACGGGCGTGGCTGGAGAGCTGGGGCGGAAGGTGGCGCTGGTCCCGCTGCTGATTTCGGTAAACAGCCGGGACCTGCAAGGACGCCCGCTGCGGCGCCAGGAATATCGCATGGAAATGGTCGCAGACAGCGTGCTTTCACCATTGCTCGTGCAAATGGCGCTCTCCTCGGCTATTGAGGCCACCGAACGCAGCGTCGGCAATTCGACCCTGGCCCTACGGGGCGAGATCCGTTTTGAGGGGCAATCTTCGCCCATACGTTTGGGAAACAGTTACGCGGGAGACCTCAGCCTTCCTCAGCTTGCCTCGATGGGGGCGGCTTCGCCGCTGGCCTATGCCATGCAGAGCGGACTGGGCGGGCTGCGCCTGAAAGAAGTTGTTCTGGAGGTGGATTCCTACCCTGAACGGCGCCAAGCTCAGATAGATCAAGTCTGGACTTCGCGGCGTCAAGTGCGCCCCGGCGAGGAGGTAGAGCTGAATGTGGTTTTTACCACCGCTACCGGCGCCGAAATCAACCGGAAAATCACCTACTCCGTGCCCTTGGGTTTCGAGCCGGGGCCTCTGTATTTTACCGTGGCCGACGGATCGACCACCAATCTAACCGAATACCGTCATTTGCTGAATACGCCGCCGCGCTCGCCCGCCCAGTTGGTCGGCTTTCTGAATTCGCTTCGGGATAATTCCCGGGCCTACGTTCGCGTTTGGCGCCCGGCTGGAAACTACGACGTACAAGGACAGAGCTTCCCCGCCCCTCCTCCTTCGGTGGAGCAAATACTGGCTCGTTCACAGCCCGGCGTGGGCGCAACCGCACTTCCCCGCAACGCCAAGATGGCTGAACTGGTCATTGAAACCGGGGGCCTAGTGGTCTCCGGATCAAAAACCGTGCAGGTGGACGTCAAGGAATGAAAACCCGGCTTGCTTTGCTATTGTTCACGCCAGTTGCCGCCGTGCTGTTCGCCGCCGGCACGACCACCTGGGAGATGAATAATTTCTCCGATTTCGTTCGCGGCCGCTTCAGCGGCGTTTCACTCAGCCGCGACGGGCGGCTGCGCCTGGCCCCCCGGCTGGATACGCTGTTCGCCAGCGATCAGCCGGTCGTCTGGAGCGTGGTGCGGGCTCCCGACGGGAGCCTTTACGCCGGGACCGGCCATCGCGGGCGGGTTTTTCGAATCGATCCCTCGGGCAAAGGTTCAGTCATCTGGACCGCCGATCAGCCTGAAGTCTTCGCAGTGGCGCTCGATGCTAAAGGCACGCTGTACGCCGCCACGTCTCCCAACGGAAAGGTATACCGGATTGTGAACGGCGAGGCAGTCGAGTTTTTCGCACCTCAAACCACTTATATTTGGTCGTTGGCTTTTGCTCCGGACGGTTCGTTGTTTGTGGGAACCGGTGATCAAGGAACAATCTTCCGGGTGGACCCTTCCGGCCGCGGCGAGGTCTATTACGAAACCGGCCAAGCGCACGTCACCTCGCTGGCCTTCGACGTCAAAGGACGCCTGCTGGCCGGCACGGAGCCGAACGGCATTCTTTATCGCGTCGAAGCCAAGGATCGCGCCTCAGTGCTCTATGACTCAACCTTGGCCGAGATTAGAGCCATTCGGGTTGCGCCCGACGGCGTCATCTACGCCGCGGCCCAAGGCGGAGCCGGGCTGCGCCGGGCGCTGGCGCCGCCGGCCGCACCGACCGGTACGACCGGACCCGCACCGGCTTCCACAACCACCGTCACAACCGTCACCGTGACCGACGACGCCGCACAAGGAGGCTTGGATCTGCCTAAGACCGACGCTTCCAAGCCGGCCCAGCCTCAAACGCCTCAGGTCACAACCCAATTTGCGCCTGTCTCGGAATTCCCGGGCGTTGAGAAATCGGCTCTCTACAAGATCGCTCCGGACAACCTGGTCGAAACCATCTGGAGCTCCAAAGAAGAAAACATCTACGATTTCGTGGCCGCAGGCGATCAGATCCTGCTGGCGACTGACGCTATGGCCCGCGTCTATCGGCTCTCGCCCGACGGCAAAGCCACGCTGCTCGCCCAGCTCAACGAAGGCGAAGCCACCCGGCTCATCGAAAGTCCCGAAGGCGTAGTGGTGGCCACAGGCAACCTGGGCAAGCTCTTTCGGCTGGGAGAACAGCCTGGGGTCAGCGGATTCTTCGAGTCTCCCGTGCATGATGCGGGCAACGTCGCTCGCTGGGGACGCTTGAGCTGGCTGGCCGAGCTCTGCTCAGGATGCCGCCTGGCTTTTCGCACTCGCTCGGGTAACTCTCTGCGCCCTGACCGCACCTGGAGCGACTGGTCGGCCCCGCTTGAGGATCCCTCCGGCTCTCCCATAACCAGCCCCAACGCCCGCTACATACAATGGCGAGCGGAGTTTTCAGGTTCAGCCGGCCAGACGCCGGTGCTGGACAGCGTCACACTCGCCTATTTGCCCCAGAACACGCCGCCCATTGTAAAGAATATCTCCGTGAGCGCACAGGCCTCAGCCTCCAGCACTTCCACCCTCAAGGCGACGACCAGCCAAGCGGTTTCCAGTTCCTACAGCGTCACCGTGACCGACAGCTACGATACCGGACCTACTACCTCCGCGGGCACTCCCACTCAGGCCGTAGGGCGTAGCGCCACGCGCCAGTTGACAATCAACTGGCAAGCCGAAGACCAAGACGGCGACCGGCTCACTTACGCCCTGTATTTCCGAGGAGAAGGCGAGCGCGAATGGAAACTGATAAAGGAAAACCTCACCGAGACCACCTACACTATCGATGGCGATGTGCTAGCCGACGGCAAATATTTCTTCAAGGTGACGGCTTCGGACCTGCCCGGTAACACCTTGGCTACAGCCCGCCAAGCTGAATTGGTCAGCCATCCAATATTGATAGACAATACCCCTCCCCTGATATCGCATGTCGCTACCAAACGCACCGGAGATGCCGTCTTGATTGAATTTGACGCTCAGGACGCCACGAGCATGCTGCGGCGCGCCGAGTATTCGCTCGACGCCGGTCCATGGATCCCGGCTGAAGCCGCCGATGGAATTCTGGACGCAAAATCGGAACGAATATTAATAAGAATTAAAAACTTAACTCCTGGCGAGCATCTGGTAGCGCTTCGGGTGATGGACGCAGCGGAGAACGCCGGTCTGGGCAAAGTAGTGCTACAGTAAACACCGATTGGCATGCCAGCTTTCGATAAAATCTTAATTATATGAAAAATAAAAAGAAAATGCTCACCTTCGCGGTGAGCATTTTCGGTTTCCCTGTTTTACCAAGGTGATGTTCTTTGGGAGAATCAGCTCCGACGGAAACGCAGCCATCAGAACCGTATGCTTGGATATTATTTCGTAGCAGGCTTTAAGTCAAGTGAAAAACCCGGGGAAAACTGCACTCCGCAACTTCATTCAAGGCAAGGGGTTACGCCCAGACAGGGAATACACCGGGTGAAAATCTCCCCCCGCGCAGGCCCTAAAAAAAACTGCAATTTTAGCTCTAATGCACTAAAAAACAAGGTCTTATCTTCCATCGAGCCGCAGGCGGATCATGGCCTCCTCCGGCTCCCAGTCTTTGAACAAGCGCTTCCTCAAAAGTCGCATGCCACCCACGATAAGCCCCCCCGCCAAACAGACGAGGATCAGCAAGCCGCATAGCAGCAGAATGTTGAGGATCAGATTCCCTATATTGTCGCGCTTGGTTGGAACCCGCTCATTCCAGGTGATGGTGGCCTGATACTGGACTTTGGCCAGAAGCTTTTCAGCCTCATCCGGATCGGCCGGAGGCAAAACCACGGCGACCAGCGGCCCGCTCCGCTTGACCAAAGCTCCCGCCAGCCTCTGAGAAAAAGCCTCCGTCTGCTGACGGGCAATGGCCGGCGTCGGGTAAGAAAATACGCCCATGGAAATCTCACCATGTTGACTTCTGAAGCGGCCGAACTGCGCCTCTGCACCAAGATGAAAGGCTGCCAGCGAAGGCGGAATCTCCTTGTAAAACATCGCTAGTGAAGCCGGCCCGACCACGTACCGTTCCGAGTTCGGAACCAAATTTGTCGAGGGCAGATATCCCGGCAAAGTGGGCAAGGAGCTTTGGTCAACTCTGGGCAAGGACTGGAGCAACGGCGCGAGCTCCTCAGCGCCGGGCTTCCAACCGTCGATCCGCAAAAGGTAATTGTGGAAGGCGAGCAATAAAGATCTTGTGGTTTCCACCGCCAGCTCCCCGACTTTTGAAGGTTTAGCGTCGGAGGGTCGCTGCCATTGAAATGCCGCCAGCGCTCCGGTGGGATCGCGAAATCGGTAAGCCGTGGCGCCGAAATGCCGGCCTTCAGTACGGTACTCGGTTTGCTCAGTTTCGAGCAAACCGTACTCCTCCCATACGTCGCCGTTGGTGATTGAGGCCTGCTTCAGCTCGCCCCGCGTGAAGGAACCCAGTTGCGCCGGCCAGATAGCGCCCTGGAGCGCTCCCCCCGCCGCCACCAGACAGAATGAAATAATCAGGCTCCGCAGCATTTCTTGTACTTCTTCCCGCTGCCGCAAGGACAAGGATCATTGCGGCCGACTTTTTGCCCCTTGACCACAGGCTGGCGGGCTGTGGCCACACCGCTGCCGACCATTTGCAACTCGGCCATTTCACGGTCTTTTTTGCGCTGAATATTCTTGGTGAAATCCAGCATCGTAGTTTGCGATGCAGCCCGCCCGGCGCGGCTGGCCACCACTTCAGGGACCGGCGCCTGCTCCTGCTCCGGTTCTGGCTCAGGCTCAAACGGCATAAACGGCCGCTCGTTCACCACGGGCTGAAGGAAGAACAGATAGCGGACAGCCTCGTCTTCGATCCGGTCCATCATCTGCTGGAACAGCAAGAAGGATTCTTTCTTGTATTCGACCAGAGGATCCTTCTGCCCGTAACCCCGCAGGCCGATGCCTTCCTTGAGGTGATCCATCGACAGCAGGTGGTCTTTCCATTGATCGTCGATCACATGCAGCAGGATCATGCGTTCGGTCTCGCGCATCACCTCGGTGCCGACGATAGCTTCCTTTTCTTCGTACTTGCGCAAAAGCTCTTCGGTAATGCGCTCTTCGATTTCGGCCGGCTTCAATCCCGCCAGGGGCTGCATGTCGATTTTGACGCCGAACTGGTTCAGCAGGTCGTTGCGCAAACCGGCGAAATCCCACTCGGTGGGGTGCACGCCCTCGCCGCAGCGGAGGTCGACGAAGCTGGCCACGATGCCGCGCACCATTTCCTGGATGCGTTCTTTCTGGTCCTTGCCTTCAAGCAGCTCGCGGCGCATCCCGTAGACGGCCTGGCGCTGCTTATTCATCACGTCGTCATATTCGAGCAGGTGCTTGCGGGCGGCGAAGTTCTGGGCCTCAACTGCTTCCTGGGCTTTGGCTATGCGCCGGCTGATCAACTTGCTCTCAATGGGGACATCTTCCTCCATGCCCAGCCGGAGCATCAGATTCTGAATGCGGTCGCCGCCGAAAATTCGCAGCAGGTCGTCCTGAAGCGACAGATAGAAGCGGCTGCTGCCGGGATCCCCCTGCCGACCTGCACGACCTCGTAACTGGTTGTCTATGCGCCGGGACTCATGCCGTTCAGTGCCGACGATATGCAATCCGCCAAGCGCCACCACCTCGTCGTGCTCCTTGTCGCACTGGGCTTTAAAGCGGCTGAAAATCTCGTCCCACTTGGAGCGCGCCACCCGGTAGAAAGCGCCTTGATGATAGAAATAATAAAATTCATGGTCGCCGACATAGACCTCCTGACCCTTGGGAAGCTGCTCGGCGATGCGCTCCTTGAGGCAGGCTTCTTTGGCCATGAATTCCGGATTTCCGCCGAGCAAAATGTCTGTGCCGCGACCGGCCATGTTTGTTGAAACGGTGACCGCGCCCTTGCGTCCCGCCTGAGCCACGATGTAGGCTTCCCGCTCGTGATTTTTGGCGTTCAAGATTTCGTGCTTGACGCCCATGCGCTTAAGGATGCCCGACAGCTTTTCGGATTTTTCCACCGAAATCGTTCCGACCAGCACGGGCTGTCCGCGCTCCTGGCAAGCTTTGATCTCCTTGGCGGCGTTGCGGAACTTCTCCTCTTCGGTCCGGTAGACGACGTCGGGATATTCGATGCGTATCAGCGGCCGGTTTGTGGGGATGACCACCACATCCAGGTTGTAAATCTTCTGGAACTCGGCGGCCTCGGTATCAGCGGTGCCCGTCATGCCGGCCAGCTTTTTATACATGCGGAAATAGTTCTGGAAAGTGATGGTGGCCAGCGTCTGATTTTCGCGCTCGATCTTGACGCCCTCTTTGGCTTCGATGGCCTGGTGCAGTCCGTCGCTCCAGCGGCGCCCGGGCATAAGTCGGCCGGTGAACTCGTCGACTATGATGACTTTACCGTCCTGCACCACGTAGTCTTTATCGCGGTGGAACAACACATGCGCTTTCAGCGCCTGCTCAACGTGGTGTTTCCATTCGATGGTCTCCAGGTCCCACAAGCTGGGCAGCCCAAGCAAGCGCGCGCATTTTTCAAAACCCTCGTCGGTAAGAGCCACGGCGCGATGCTTTTCGTCCACCGTGTAATCGCCGGTGTAGTATTTCTCGCCGGGCTCCTTGCCTTCGATCACCTCGCCCCGCACCAGCTTGGGAATGATGCGGTTGACCTTGTAATATTTGTCGGTTGACTCCTCGCTCGGCCCGGAAATGATCAGCGGCGTGCGGGCTTCGTCGATAAGGATCGAGTCCACCTCGTCAACGATGGCGTAATGGTGCCCGCGCTGGACGCAGTCCTCCAGCCGGAACTTCATGTTGTCGCGCAGATAGTCGAAGCCGAACTCGTTGTTGGTTCCGTAGGTTATGTCGCAGTTATAATTCTGGCGGCGCTCGGCATCATCCAGCCCGTGTACGATCACGCCCACCGACAGGCCGAGAAAGCGGTAAATCTTGCCCATCCACTCGGCGTCACGCTTGGCCAGGTAGTCGTTGACCGTGACTACGTGCACGCCCTTGCCTTCGAGCGCGTTCAAATAAACAGGGAGCGTGGCGACCAGCGTCTTGCCTTCGCCGGTCTTCATTTCAGCGATGGCGCCGCGGTGCAGGACGATGCCGCCGATCAACTGCACGTCGAAATGGCGCATGTTGAGCACGCGGCGGCCGGTCTCGCGCACTACGGCAAAGGCTTCAATAAGCAGCTCGTCAAGCGTCGCGCCCTGCGCCAGTTTCTCTTTAAACTCCGCGGTTTTGGCGGCCAGCTCCCGGTCGGAGAGCCGCATCATCGCCGGCTCCAGCGCCGAAATGGCTTCGACCAGCGGGCGCATCGCTTTGAGCTCGCGTTCGTTTTTGGTGCCGAAAATCTTGGCGATGATGGTGTCTAGGAACATGAGGGCCTTCTTTCCTTATTGTACTCGCTGGACCGGCGGCGGCTTTAACTGTTTCCGGCCGGCCGCCGGCAGCATAACGAGTGGCGGCGTGTGATTGCCGGCGCAGCGGGCAGGATCGCCAAACTGGCGGGCCTTATGCCCCTCAGGCCAACTCGGAGAAAAAACTAATCGTGAAGGTCGTACCGGCGCCAGGCGAGCTCTCAACCTGGATTTTGCCACGCATTAGGCGGGTAATCTTGTTAACCAGCGCCAACCCCAGCCCCAGTCCAAAATAGCTGCGCCCCAGCCCGCTTTCCAACTGGCGGAACCCTTGGAATATTTTCGGGAGGTTTTCCGGCTGAATCCCAATGCCGGTGTCTCGCACCTGTAGCTGCAACTGGAACCCGCCGTTCTGCCATTGCCCACCAGCCAGCACTTCGACGTATCCGCTTTCGGTAAACTTAACGCCGTTGTCAACCAAGCAATCAAGCAAAGTCCGGAGCCGCCGCGGATCCCCCCGCAAAAGAGGCGGGGTTTCTTTACTAATGCTTTTCTTTATTTGTAATCCCTTTTGGGCAGCGCGCTCGGCGTGGCGGGAAACCACCCAACTTAGGACCTCCTCAATGGAATATTCCTGACTGGCCAGCGTTGCCCGCCCACTGGTCAGCTCCGAAAATTCAAGCATCTTGTCAAACAACGCCAGCAAATCCTCAGCGCAGGAGCGCGCTACAGCCACATATTGCCGCTGCTCCCTGTCCAGTTCCGTCTCCGCAAGCAGGTCCATTACGCCCAGGACGCCGCTGAGCGGAGTTCGGACTTCGTGGTCCAGGTTTGCGAGGAACTGGACTTCCAAGTTGGTGAGTTCTTCAACTCTAGTTCGGTTTTCCGGGCTCACTTCGGCTGGCATGATAATGGCGCAGTCCAACGGTTATGTTATCGGCGGAGCAAGCGCCGGACTTTAATTCAGCAAAGCGCCGCAAGTTCAGCGGTCTTCGCTACCCAGAATGTTGGTAATTGCGCCGAGCGGCCCGCGCTCATCGCCGCCGGTGCGCGCCGGCGCCAGCTCCCGTCGGAGTTTTTCCAAGGTGAGACTCTGCACAATAACGCGCCCAGGACCTGTCAAGGTGGCCAGAAATAATCCTTCGCCGCCGAAAATCATGGTTTTTATGCCTCCGGCCAGCTCAACGTCGTAAGTAACGGAGGCGTCAAAACCCACCACACAACCGGTGTCAACTTGCAGTTTTTCGCCGGGCCCCAGATTGAATTCGACAAAATCGCCGCCCCCGTGAATCAGAGCCGTACCCGGGCCGGTCAACCGCTCAAGTATGAAGCCTTCGCCGCCAAAAAAGCCGGCGCCTATGCGCTTTACGAATTCAATATTGACCTGGACGCTCGATTGCGCGCATACAAAACTGTCGCGCTGCACGATGACGCTCTGGCCCGCGGCCAACTCGAACGCCTGTATGCGTCCCGGATAGCTGCCCGCAAAACCAACCTCGCCGGGACCGTTCGAGCGGAAATATGTCCAGAAAAGCGACTCGCCCATGAGCTTACGTTTTAGTGCGCCCAACAACTTTGCGCCCAGCCCGTCGCCCGCCATACGGCTTTCCCATTCAACATTGGCCGTCTTGTACAGCATTTTGCCGGCTTCGGCATAAACTTCCTGGCCGGGCTTCAGTTTGATTCTGACGACTTGCAGGTTGTCACCCTGAATGGCGTATTCCAGCGGCTCAGCCGCCGTGGCGGCGACTGTTGCGCCGGCGGCGGGCGCGCCGCAATTGGGGCAGAAGCGCGCCCCCTCACTCAAACGATTTCCGCAGTGCGTGCAAAAAACCATTTTCTCGGTTTCACCTCGCTCCACGATGATACACCCGCCGCTGATCTTACTAGTATGTAAGCATGTCCATCTCGAGAGGGTCCGGTAAACCCCGCCTGAAACGCACAAACGGGCTTATTCTGGCAGCGGCGCTGTTTCTTTTATCCGTACGCTGTCCTGCGGCCCAATTCAAGGCCTCACCGGAGCTGGATGCCATCATAAAAGATGCGATTGAAAAGGATCTCATCCCCGGCGCAGTGCTCCTGGTCTGGCACGAAGGACGCGTGGTGCACCGGAAAGCATACGGCTGGAGGGCGCTTGAACCCGCCCGTGAGCCGATGACGCCCGACACCATCTTTGACCTCGCTTCATTGACAAAGGTTGTCGCCACCGTACCGGCCGTTATGCGGCTGGTGGAACAAGGGAAACTGCGCCTGAGCGACCGCGTCACCGAATATCTGCCGGAGTTTCAAGGAGGCTCAAGCCGCATTACCGTACGAAACCTGCTGACCCACTTTTCCGGATTACGCGCCGATCTGGATCTGGACGTTCCCTGGAGCGGCTATCAAACCGCGCTGCGGCTGGCATTTGCCGAACGTCCCGTGGCTGAACCCGGCGAGCGGTTTATTTACAGCGACATTAATTTCATACTTCTCGGCGAAATCGTCCAGCGACTGAGCGGCAAATCGCTGGCCGAATTCGCGCATGAAGTAGTTTTTCAGCCGCTCCAGATGCGTGACACCGCTTACCTGCCTTCTCCTAAGCTGCTGGCGCGCATCGCCCCCACCGAAGGCAGCCTGCGGGGCATGGTGCACGATCCGACCGCACGGCGCATGGGCGGGGTGGCCGGACATGCCGGAGTTTTTTCAACCGCCGACGATCTGGCGCACTTTGCCGAAATGATGCTGAGGCTGGGACAGTGGCGCGGCCGACAAATCTTCAGCCCGCTCAGCGTACGGCGCTTCACTGCGCCTCAGTCGCCGCCCGACCAGCCCGTGCTGCGCGGGCTGGGCTGGGATCTGGATTCGCCATACTCCGGCCCGCGCGGCGACCTTTACCCACTAGGCTCCTACGGGCACACCGGCTTTACCGGCACTTCGATCTGGATTGACCCTACCACCGACAGCTTCGTAATCCTGCTGGCCAGCAGCTTGCATCCCAAACCACGCCCTGCCATCACCTCGCTCCGGGCCCGGGTGGCGACCGCCGTGGCCGCCGGGTTGGGCCGGGATGCGGCCGGTGCGGCGCTGGCCGGCTACAACGACACGGTTGCCGGGGCTGGGGTGCGCCGCGCCGTAGCCCGCAACGGTCAAACTTTAACGGGGCTCGATGTGCTCACCGCGGAAAACTTCGCGCCGCTTCAAGGCAAGCGCGTCGGCCTTATTACGAATCACACCGGAATGGACCGCCAAGGACGGCGCAACGTCGAGCTCATGCTGGCTGCGGGCTTGCGCCTGGCGGCGCTTTTTTCGCCCGAACACGGCCTCGCCGGCGACAGTGAAAATGAAACCATCCCGGATTCCCGAGATCCTGCAACCGGCTTGCCCGTGCGCAGTCTCTTTGCCCAAGGCGGCCGCCGGCCGGATCCGGCCGTATGGCGCGATCTGGACGTGCTGGTCTTTGACATTCAAGATGTCGGGACAAGGTTCTACACCTACATAACGACCCTGGGCTATGCTTTGGAAGCGGCAGCTAAGCAGCAAATTCCCATCTACGTGCTCGACCGGCCCAACCCCATAAACGGCGTCAAGGTGGAGGGACCGCTGCTGGAGGCTGAGCTCGAGTCTTTCGTAGGCTATCACCCGCTGCCGCTACGGCATGGCCTGACCGTGGGTGAGCTGGCCCGGCTGTTCAACGCCGAACGCCGCATCGGTGCCGATTTGCACGTCGTAGAGATGCGGGACTGGGCGCGCGGCGACTGGTTCGATTCGACCGGCCTGCTCTGGGTGAATCCATCGCCCAACCTGCGAAGCCTCAACGCGGCGCTGCTCTATCCGGGCGTAGCCATGCTGGAGTACACGCGCGATCTCTCGGTCGGCCGCGGAACCGACGCACCGTTTGAACAGATCGGCGCTCCCTGGATACGGGGCCGCGAGCTGGCCGCCTACCTTAATCGCCGATTCATTCCGGGCGTTCGCTTCTACCCCACTCAATTCCGCCCCGTAAGCTCGGCCTGCGCCGGCCAGACGGTCGAAGGTGTGCGCTTTGTTATAACCGACCGTGAAGCTTTCAGCGCCGCCCGCCTGGGGCTGGAGCTGGCAGCGGGGCTCTTAAAACTGTATCCGGGACGCTTCTCGGCGGATGAGAACCGCCGCCTGATCGGCAACCGGAAAGTCATAAATGCTCTCACTTCGGGCGAAGACCCGCGCTTAATAGCCGAGGAATGTTCCGATCAGGTTCAAGAATTTATCAAAATGCGCAATAAGTATATCTTGTACAAATGAGCGTCTCGAACGAAATAATTTCACCAACTTTACGGCCCGCTATTCGCCGGCGCGTAAGCAGCGCGAACAGCGTTTAAAAATTATTTTCAGTTTCCTCAAACATTTTCACGGCTACAAACGTACTTTATAGTAGGCGGCGCTAGTTAGGGCCACCTAAAAATAAAGATCGCCGGAGGTTGTATGAAAGCCAAGTATGCGTTTGCACTGGTAGTGTGCGCCCTGGCGGCCGCCGCTCTAGTCCAGGCCGCAGGTCCGTATGTCGTTACTGCGAATATTCCCTTCGAATTCACGGCAGCCAACAAGCTGCTTCCGGCCGGTGAGTACGAAATCGTAGCCGATCCGTACTCCGGCAACGTGATATTGCGCTGTCCTGAGGCAAAAAGCAGCGTAATTGCCATGGTTCGAAAAGAATATTCGAATTCACCTGAGTCTGCGAAAAAAACAGCGCTCGTATTCCACCGGTATGGAAACGAGTATTTCCTGAGCAGACTCGAAAATATCGGCCAGGCCAAATCGTATGTTCTGCCCCAATCGGCGTCCGAGTCGCGGCTGGCTAATGCCGGTTCTTTCCGGACTTCAGAATTTGTCGCTGTCCTCCCGCTAAGCCGCTGAATGCGCCTGAACCGCCCCGGCTGCGCTGCGCGACCGGGGCGTTTTTCTACTGTGTTTAGGGGATTTAACATTGCCGCTGCCGGGCTATAATAGATGTTGCTGTCCAATCCTCTCCCGTGAGCGATTAGGCTGTGACACCATTTGATACGATCGAAAGCGCGCAGGAATATATTGACCTGTTGCTGGAAGCGATCGAAGAAACCAGGCGCGATGTGGCTGCTGAGATAAAGCTTTCGGCGGGCCCGGAAGGCGAGCGACGGGCGCAAGCCCTTCAACTGGTGGCTTTGAATCTTAACAAGCTCTCCACGCATATCACCAAGAGCCGCCGAATTCTTAACGATTTGCGCACATTGCGCAGACTGTTGCTCGAGGAGCGCAAATCGGCAGAGACTTCGGCCGGCTCCAAAGTAGCCGGAGCCGCTTAGTCGCCTGCCTTGTCCGCCGCCGGAAGCGAAAAGTCGCCGGACGCATGAGTGTATCAATAGTTCCGCTGCGAATATTGTTGGGCCTTCTTTGCGCCTTTTTCTCATTCTTTATGGGGCGCTCATTGGCTGCCCGACTCCGCGGCTGGGTCCGAAATTCCCAGCTCATGCGTTGGGTATTGCGCGTGGTGGTGACGGCTATCGCGGCCGGCTGGGGCGGTTTTGACAAAATCACCTTAGGCAGCTTGGGGCTAGCCGTACTGGCCGCAGGACTCGGCTTTTACAGCCTATGGCGGCCCCAGCCCCCGCCTGAGGACCTTGCTCGCAAGATGTTTTCCGATCAGTGAGGCTCACTCGCCCGGCCGGTTTCGAGTCGCCTCGGCCGGAGGCGCGGTTTCGGCGCTCGCACTCTCCAGATTGAAGTAAATGCAATCGGGGTGATGGAAGACCAGTGCGCTGACGCTGGCCTCCGGATCCATCATGTAGCCTTCTGTGAGTTTGACTCCGATTTGCTGCGGCTCAAGCAGTTTCCAAATCCCGGCCTGGTCTTCCAGTCGCGGGCAGGCCGCGTAGCCGAAGCTATAGCGTTTGCCCCTATAGCTGGCTGCAAAGCGCTCGCGCATACTCAGCGCCGGAGGATCAGGAAAACCCCAGTCTTCTCGAATTCGCCGGTGCAGCCACTCGGCGGCGGCTTCCGCGGTTTCAAGCGCCAGGGCTTGCAAGGCATGGCTGAGGAAAAACTCGCCACGGGCTTTGGCGGCTTCGGCCTGCTCGCGAACTCCTTCGCCGGCCGTTACGACAAATATGGCTATGTGGTCCCGCCGGCCCTGCTGCGGATCAAGAACAAAATCCGCCAGCGACAACCCGTCCGGCTTGGGTTGCCTGCCAAAGTCGAAGACGTGCAAGGGTTCGACCGCGCCCGGCGCAAACAGGTTTATACGGTTGCCGCACCTTTCGGCCTCGAAGAACTGCCAGACGGCGTGCACTCGCATAAAGTGCGCCGCCCATTGTTTGACTTCCTCCATTTGTGATTGAAGCGCCAGAGCTTTGGGATCGCGCTCAGCCAGCGCCCGCTCGAAGTTGCCGCGGAAGCCGAGATGCCGCCCGTAGAGCATCTGTGGATTGATGTAACTCCAGATCTCAGTCAAGCCGGAAACCGTAATTACCCGGCGGTCTAGGTAGGGAACCGGAGGGATGGGCAGATCGGTGCGGACCCTGGATGAACGTTGCTGAGCAACTGTACCCGGCGCCTGGGGCACAGGCGAAATTTCAGCGGCGCCGGAGGGGCGGTGCACCGCCAGAACCGCATCTCGCACTTCCGGATCCATGAGCTGGTTCATCAGGCGCAAGCCGGTCATGGCGTCCTTGGCATAGCAAACCGCTTCGCCGTAGGCCGGCGCAATCTTCGATCGCGTGAATTTATCCGACAAAGCGGCGCCGCCCACCAGCACCGGCACGCGAATTCCTGCGGCCGCCAGATCCGCTACGGTCGCCACCATCTGCTGGGCGCTTTTGACGAGAAGTCCTGAAAGCCCTATGGCGTCGGCCGCGTGCTGCCGATGGGCTTGAATGATTTGCTCAGGCGGAACCTTTATACCTAGGTTGATGACGGTGTAGCCGTTATTTGTAAGAATTATGTCGACCAGATTCTTGCCTATATCGTGCACGTCGCCTTTGACCGTGGCCAGGATGATCTTGCCGCGCGTGACGACCGCTGATTTCTCCATGAATTTCTCCAGGTAGGCGACGGCCGCCTTCATAGCCTCGGCTGACTGAAGCACCTCGGCCACGATCAGCTCATTATTGTTGAAGAGGCGTCCGACTTCGTTCATGCCCTCCATCAACGGGCCGTTGATAATGTCAAGCGGCGTGGCGCCTTGCGCCAACTTACGGTCGAGGTCTTCGATCAACCCGTCGCGGCGGCCTTCGATTATGTAGCGCGCCAGGCGCTGGTCAAGCGGCAGCTCGGCGGCGGAAGTTTCCTTTTTCCGAACCTCGCGAAAATAAGCGTTTAAAGCGGCTATGTGGCGCCGGTTTATGGCGGCTCGCACGCCGGGGTCCTGTCGGCGCCAGTCAGCAGGGACCGAGCTAAGCTGTTTGGGTGCATCCTCCGGCGGCAGGTTGAAAAGCACACTTTCCGCCAGTCGGCGTTCCGTTTCCGAGATTGAGGCGAAACGCTTGATCTTTTCCGAATTAACTATGGCGAAATCCAGACCGGCCCGCGTGGCATGGTAAAGAAAAACCGAATTGACAACCTCGCGAGCCGACGCCGGAAGTCCGAAACTCACATTCGATATGCCTAGCAATGTCTTTACGTAGGGAATCTGCTCTTTTATTAGGCGCACGGCTTCGATGGTTTCCACCGCGCCTCCAATGTAGCTTTCATCGCCCGTAGCACAGGGGAAAACCAGCGGGTCGATGATGATGTCCTCGGCCGACAGGCCGTACTTTGAGGTAAGCAGATCCACCGAACGCCGAGCGACTTCCAGCTTGCGCTCGCGCGTAAAGGCCTGCGCCTGTTCCGGATCTTCATCGATGGTTCCGACAACCACTGCGGCGCCGTAGGCTCGAGCCAGCGGCGCTATGCGCGCGAACTTCTCCTCGCCGTCCTCAAGATTGATCGAATTGATGATGCTTTTCCCCTGGCAATAGGTAAGAGCCAGCTCGACCGCTTCCGCATCGGTCGAATCGATCATGATCGGAGCTTTGATTTTTCTGATCAGGCGTTCGTAAAACGGCGGGATGTCGGCCCGCTCGTCGCGCTCGCTCGAGGCCAGGCAAACATCGATGATGTGCGCTCCACCTCTCACCTGCCGGCGGGCGATCTCGGCCGCCTCATCCCACCGGCCGGCGGCGATCATCTGCTTGAAGAGGCGCGAGCCGATGACGTTGGTGCGCTCGCCCACCAGCAGCGGCCGGTTGCTCTCATCGGCTTCGACGACTTCCAGGCCCGAGACCAGCGTGCGGCGGCTGCGCGGCGGCACAGCGCGGGGGCGCCCTGCGGCGGCCATCTCGGCCAGCGCTCGTATGTGAGCCGGGGTGGTCCCGCAACATCCGCCGATCAGATTCAACCACCCGTTGCGTACGAACCGCTCCATCCCGGCGGCCAAGCGCGCCGGGGTTTCCCTATAGCGCCCCTCTTCATCCGGCAGGCCGGCGTTGGGATAGCAACTCGTGCGGGTCCAGGCCATCTCGTGCAAGGTGCGCAGGTGGTCGGTCATCAGATCCGGACCGGTGGCGCAGTTAAGCCCGACGGCCAGGGGTTCGGCATGGGCGATTGAAACCCAGAAAGCGTCGATGGTCTGCCCGGCCAACATCGTTCCGCTCGGTTCGACAGTGGCCGAAAGAATAATCGGGATACGCACGCCCAGCGCCCGCTCCACATCCCGGACGGCCAGCAGCGCGGCTTTCACGTTGCGCGTGTCCTGGCAGGTTTCAATCAAAAGCAGATCGACACCGCCTTCCAGCAGGGCTTCGGCCTGCTCCCGGTAGGCGGCGCGCAATTGATCGAAGGTGACCCCGCCGGTTACCGAGATCGCCTTATTGGTCGGCCCCATTGAGCCGGCGACCCAGCGCAAGCGCCCGGAGTGGGAAAACTCGTCCGCAGCTTGCCGCGCCAGCCGTGCTCCGGCCAGGTTCAAGGCGCGCGCATCGGCGGCGATATCGTAGTCCTGCAAGACGATGCGCGTCGCGCCGAAGGTATTGGTCTCTATCAAATCGGCGCCAGCCTCAAGATAAGCGCGGTGTATGGCCAGCACCACGTCCGGTCGCGTGCGGTTCAGGTTCTCATTGCAGCCTTCCAGATGCGAGCCCCCAAAGTCTTCCGGCCGCAAGCGAGCCTGTTGCAGCATAGTGCCCATGGCGCCGTCGAGCACCAGGATGCGTTCTTCAAAAGCTTGCACCAGCGCCTGGCGCCGATCTTCAAAGGTTCCCATAAGAAGGCGAGGATACACTCATTGTATCCGCAGCCCGGAGGCTGCTATGGAGACCCGAACTGCCCCTAGTTCGTGATCGGGGGCAACGAAGATCAGGGACTAAAAATCACAACCGGCCGAAACGTTTGATGGCCTCAGCGAGCGATTTGGTCTGCTCGATAAGCGGCAGTTGAGAGTGCTCGGCGAAGTCCAGCTCTTGCGCCTTCTTGAGCACCTCGGCCGCCCGCTCGCGCGGAATGATCACCACTCCGTCCTCGTCGGCGGCAATGATATCGCCTGGGTTGATCTTCACACCGGCCATAACCACCGGCACGTTTACCCCGGTGACCCGGAAATGACCGACCGTAGTGCCTGGCGCAACGCCGCGGCTGTAAACGGGCAACTGTATGCGCTTAAGCTGCGGAGCATCGCGAATGGCGGCGTCGGTCACTGCGCCGGCGGCCCCGCGGTATTTAAGGGTCGTGCCCATCAGGCCGCCGAGAACTCCATACTTTATATCGCCTTCGGCAGCAAGTACGAAGACTGCACCCGGCTTGATGGTGTCTATTGTCTCAATCATCTTGGCTAGGGGGTTGGGTTCTTTGTTCTCTGCCTTCTTCATCTCGACGGTAACGGCAGGCCCTACAAATTTGGTTGTGAACAGCGGCCGCACATCCCCCGGCAGATAGCTCTGGATGCCGTAAAGCTGCTCGATCGCATCCGCGACGGAGGCTACTTCCACCAGGCGGAAGCCTTCAATTAGCGGGTCACCGGCAGTCTGAGCCACGAGCTGGCTGGCAAAGAAAATCAGAATAATACTCAATGCGGTAAAGAACAATCTAGTTTTCAAGGTAAACCTCCTTTTGGCGACCACTAGGGCGATTATAGCCGATCTTTGCTAGGATGAAAGTTTCCCGAAATGCAAGAGGCAGGCCCAGGTATACTGGCTCGAATTGTAGCCCATAAGCGGGAAGAAATCGGGCTTATAAGAAAAGTGCGCGAAGATCTGGAACGCGAAGCCCGCTCGCTATCGGCCGCCCGCCGGGATTTTCGAGCGGCTCTAGCCGCGCGCCGGCCGGCCATAATCGCCGAAATTAAGAAAGCTTCCCCCAGCAAGGGGCTCATTGCCGGCGAGTTCGACCCTGCGGCGCTCGCCTCGGATTATGAAAAGGGCGGGGCCGCGGCGCTATCGGTTCTGACCGACGAGCGCTTTTTTCAAGGCTGCCTGGACCACCTGGAAACGGCCCGCCGAAGCTCAACGCTGCCCGTACTTCGCAAGGACTTCATCCTGGAGGAGATCCAGGTGGCCGAAGCCGCCGCACACGGAGCCGACGCCATACTGTTGATCGCCGCAATTCTGCCGCTGAACCAACTTCGCCGCCTGCGAGAGTACGCGCGGGAATTCGCCATGGCGGCGCTGGTTGAAGTGCATGACGAGCGTGAGCTTGAACTTGCCCTGGCCTCCGGCGCCGACCTGATCGGCGTGAACAACCGTAACCTTTCGACTTTTGAGGTTACGCTGGAAACCTCGCTACGGCTGGCGTCATTAATTCCGCCGGGAGTGCTGAAAGTAAGCGAAAGCGGCATCGGCACGGCCGCCGATATTCGGCGCTTAATGGCGGCCGGCTTCGACGCCTTCCTGGTGGGCGAGCATCTGATGCGTGCAACCGACCGGGTGGCGGCCGTGCGGGAGCTTTTGCAATGATCGTCAAGATCTGCGGACTGACCAATCTGGAAGACGCGCTGGCGGCAGTCGAGTGCGGCGCCACGGCTTTAGGCTTCAATTTCTATCCGGCCAGCCCGCGCTACATACGACCCGAACAAGCCGCACGTATAATTGAGCATCTGCCGGAGGCAGTCTGGAAGGTGGGCGTCTTCGTTGACGCTCCTCCCGAAGAAATCAACCGCATACGGAGCTTGGCCGGGCTGGACATAGTACAGCTTCATGGAAATGAGTCGCCCGAAATGACGCTACTGGTGGGCCGAGCTTGGAAAGCGCTGCGGGTGGAGGCCGGATTCACACCGGCCCGTTTTGAGCCTTACCGGGTCGAGGCTTTTCTTTTGGATGCCCCCTGTGAGACTTACGGCGGTAGCGGCTGCACGTTCGATTGGAATCTGGCTCGGGGCGCCGGCCGGCCCATAGTTTTGGCCGGGGGGCTGGATGAAAACAACGTCCGCCAAGCCATCCGCACCGTCCGGCCTTGGGGTGTGGACGCCTGCTCGCGCCTGGAATCGGCGCCCGGCAGAAAAGACCACGCCCGCATGGCGCGCTTTGTAAAAGCGGCGCTGGCTGAGGAGAACTTATGAATTGTACGGAACGGCTTCAAGGCCACTTCGGACCTTACGGCGGGCGCTTCGTGCCCGAGATATTGATGGCGCCGCTTGAAGAGGTGGAGCAAGCCTATATTGAGGCTCGCAGCGACCCGGCTTTCGACCGCGAGTTTAAGGACCTGTTGCACCATTACGCCGGGCGCCCCACAGCGCTTTATTACGCCCGCCGGCTCAGCGAAAAACTGGGCGGGGCCAAAATTTACCTCAAGCGAGAAGACTTGCTGCACACCGGCGCACACAAGATAAACAACTGCCTGGGCCAGGTACTGCTTGCCCGCCGCATGGGCAAGCGCCGCATCATCGCTGAAACCGGCGCCGGCCAGCACGGCGTGGCCACGGCCACCGTGGCGGCGCTGTTCGGCCTGGAGTGCGTCGTCTACATGGGCGAAGAGGACATGCGCCGGCAGAGCCTCAACGTCTTTCGCATGCGCCTGCTGGGCGCCCAGGTGGTCGGAGTGGCAACCGGCAGCCAGACCTTGAAAGACGCCATTAGCGAAGCCTTACGCGACTGGGTGACCAACGTCTCTTCGACCTATTATTTGCTCGGTTCAGCGCTGGGGCCGCATCCCTATCCCACGATGGTCCGCGATTTTCAAAGCATCATCGGCGAGGAGGCGCGGCGGCAAATGCATGCCGCCGAAGGACGCCCACCGGATGTGATTTTCGCCTGCGTGGGGGGCGGCAGCAACGCCATAGGCATCTTCCATCCTTTTCTTGAAGAGCGCGGCGTGCGGCTGGTCGGGGTGGAAGCCGGCGGCCGCGGAATGGCCCTCGGCGAGCACGCTGCGCGTTTCGAGGGCGGGCGTCCGGGCGTGCTGCATGGCGCATATAGTTACCTTCTTCAGGACGAGCACGGACAGGTAGGACTTACCCACTCGATCTCAGCCGGGCTGGATTACGCTCTGGTGGGGCCCGAACACGCTTGGTTGCGAGATCAAGGCCGGACTGAGTACACGACCGCTTCCGACAATGAGGCGCTGGAGGCCGCCGTCATGCTTTCTCGCATCGAAGGCATAATACCGGCTCTGGAGTCGGCGCACGCAGTGGCTGCAGCTATTCGTGAAGCGCCCGCCGCGCGGGACAAAATTTTCCTCATAAACCTTTCCGGCCGAGGCGATAAGGATATGGACATATATCGGCAGCACCTCAGGGAGCTCGACCATGCCTGAAAAAACGCCGCTCACCCGGATTACCCGTTATTTTTCTCGCTTGCGCGAGCAGAACCGCAGAGGCTTGATCGCCTATATTACGGCCGGAGATCCGTCACCTGAACTGACTGCGGAGCTGGCGTTGGCGCTTGAGCGCGGCGGCGTCGGAATTATCGAGCTAGGGGTTCCCTTCTCCGATCCGATCGCCGATGGCCCAGTGATTCAGGCGGCCAGCCAACGGGCGCTGCGAGCCGGCACAACGCTTAAGGACGTGCTTGAGATCGCTTCCGCAATCCGCCGCCGCTCCGAAATACCGTTGCTGTTGTTCAGCTACATAAATCCTTTATTGAGTTACGGCATCGAAGCGCTCGCCCGCGACGCCGCCAGGGCAGGCATTGACGGTTGCCTAATCACGGATCTCAGCGTGGAAGAGGCCGAAGGCATAGTAGAGCTTTTGCGCCGCCATAATCTGGATACGGTTTTTTTGGTTGCTCCCACCAGCACCGAGCGACGCCGCCGGCTTGTGGCGCACTACTCGACCGGCTTCGTATACTTGGTGTCACGAACCGGAGTTACGGGCGAAAGGGATTCGCTGCCGGAAGATCTTGAGGCCTTGGTGAAATCCATGCGTATGGCGACTTCTCTGCCGATCGCCGTAGGTTTTGGCATCTCAACCGCCAAGCAAGCGGCGGCCGTAGGCCGTCTGGCCGACGCGGTGGTGGTGGGGAGCGCTTTCGTGCGGCTCATAGGCCGGGAGGGCGCTTCGGCCGATCTGCCGCAGAAGCTGGAGGCGATGGCAGGCGAGCTCACCCGCGCGCTGGAGAAGGCGACATGACCAAGGAAGAGGCGTGGCGTGTGCTGGAAGAGTGCCGCCGGAGGATCGACGAGCTGGACTTGCAACTGCTTGAAACACTGAACGAGCGCACTCGCGTGGTCGAAAAAATCGGGCAAGCCAAGCAGGTGCTCGATCTGCCGATCTACGAACCAAAACGCGAAGATCAGGTCTACGCCAATGTCACCGGACACAACCGCGGGCCGCTTCCAGCCGAGTCTTTGAAACGCATTTTCGAGCGCATTATCGACGAAATGCGCACCTTACAGAAAGTCAATTTAAAAAAGTGAGGCGGCCGCTTTGGCCGCCCGCTCGACAGGGTGGTTTTAAATGATTGTAGTCATGCAGGAAGGCGCCACTGAGGCGCAGATACAACGCGTCATCGACAAGATGGTGGCCTTGGGCTTTACGGTCCACCGCTCGACCGGCGTTCAGCACACCGTGCTGGGCGGAGTCGGCCCCGAGGAGGGCGTGGATCCGGTCGAGCTGGAACTGCTCGAAGGGGTTAAGGAAGCTCGGCACATTTCCGCGCCTTACAAGCTGGCCGGCCGTCCTTTTCGTCCGGCCGGCACCGTGGTGCGGGTCGGAGATATAGAGATCGGCGGCCAGGCCATAGTGGTAATGGCCGGGCCGTGCAGCGTTGAAAGCCGCGACCAGATCGAGCGGGCGGCAGATGAAGTAGTCGGCGCCGGCGTGCGCATCATGCGAGGCGGCGCATTCAAACCGCGAACTTCGCCCTATAGCTTCCAGGGACTGGGCGAAGAAGGGCTGGCTCTGCTGCGCGAAGCGGCCGACCGGCGCGGGTTGAAAATCATAACCGAGGTCATGGACCACACCCAGATTGCGACCGTCGCCGCCTACGCCGACATACTTCAGGTCGGCGCGCGCAATATGCAGAATTACAACCTGCTGCGCGAGCTGGGCCGGTTGCGCAAGCCCGTTCTTTTGAAACGCGGCATTTCCGCCACCATCGAGGAGCTGCTGCTGTCGGCTGAGTACATACTGGCTGGCGAAAACTATGATGTGATACTTTGCGAGCGCGGCATACGCACCTTCGAGAGCGCCACGCGCAACACCATGGACATCTCGGCCATCCCGGTAGTCAAAAAGCTGTCCCACCTGCCGATCATTGCCGATCCATCGCATGGCACGGGCCGCCGCGACCACGTCATTCCGCTGGCGCGCGCCGCCGTGGCCGCAGGCGCCGACGGGCTGCTTATTGAAATGCATCCCAACCCCGAAAAAGCTCTAAGCGACGGCGCTCAATCGCTATGGCCGGAACAATTGCGAGAACTGATGGAACAACTCAGGGCGATCGCTCCGGTATTGGGACGGTCGGTCTTATAGACGAATATGGCATTTTCCACTGTAGCGGTAGTCGGGGTCGGTTTGATCGGGGGATCGTTTGCGCTGGCTTTGCGGAAGGCCGGCTTCAGCGGGCGCATTTTGGGCGTGAGCAGCCCGCCGGCCGTCCGCGCAGCGCTTGAAAAAGGCGTGATTGACGAAGCCAAGCCGCTCGAAGAGGCCCTGGCCGAAGCAGACTTGGTGTATTTGGCCCAAACTATCGAGCGGATCAAGGAGACACTCAAAGCCGCCGACCGTTTTCTTAAACCCGGGGCACTGGTCACCGACGCCGGCAGCACCAAGGCCGAAATCGCAGCCGCGGGCGCCGAGTGCATTCGGCGCGGTCAATTTTTAGGCGGCCATCCCATGGCCGGCAAGGAAACCCGCGGCGTCGAGCAGGCCGAAGCCGATCTTTTCGCCGGACGGACTTACGTGCTGACTCCGCTGGGACCGCAGGATCTGGAATCGCCCGCCGCAGTCGAACTGGTGGACTGGATCAGGCGCATCGGCGCGCGGCCCGTATTCCTTGATCCTATCGAACACGACCGCATAGTCTCCTGGACCAGCCATCTGCCGCAACTGGCCTCGACCGCACTGGCGGGTGTTGTTGGAAAGGCGCTCGAGCGGAGTGAGGCGGTGCGGATCGCCGGACCCGGCTTGCACGATATGACTCGTCTGGCGCTAAGTTCCTATGAGGTCTGGCGCGACATTCTCGCCACCAACCGGCAGCATGTTCTGTTAGCTCTCGAAACATACATTTCCGAACTCGAACGGATGCGCTCCGAGCTAGAGCAGTCGGATGTCGAGCAAGAGTTCGCCAAAGGCGCCAAGTTTGCGGCACTGTTGCGCCGCAAACTCTGGGGGGATCTGGCATGAAACACGGGAAACGAGCTGCGGCCGCAGTAACATCTCGACAAGCGGCTTGAGTCGCCGGCGGTGAGGGCATCGCCTCGGAGAGGAGAATAGCCATGGAAACACCCGTTCAACTCGGCAAGACCGGCATATTGGTCTCGCCACTGGGGCTGGGCACCTGGCAGTGGGGTGATTACTTCGTCTGGCGCTATGGCCAGGGCTACGCGGACGACGACCTGCGCGCCGCCTTCGAGCGAAGCCTCGAGGCCGGTATAAACTTCATCGACACGGCCGAGATTTACGGGCGAGGCCGGGCTGAAAGGCTGCTCGGCGAATTCATGGGATCCAGGCGTGAAGGTTTGGTAGTCGCCACCAAGTTCATGCCGCTGCCCTGGCGCTGGCGGCGGCGCTGCCTATTCCGCGCGCTCAGGGGCAGCCTCAACCGGTTGGGCATCCCGAGCGTAGACCTTTACCAGATTCATTGGCCGTTCCGGCCGCGCGCCGTCGAAGTATGGGCCGACGCACTCGGTGAAGCAGTGGCCGAAGGATTGACGCGAGCGGCGGGTGTTTCCAACTTTTCGGCCGATCAAATGGCGCGGGCGTATGAGACCCTCAAGCGACGCGGCGTCGGGCTGGCCTCCAATCAGGTTGAGTATAACCTGCTGAACCGCCGCATTGAGCATAACGGCGTTCTGGAATGCTGCCGCCGGCTAGGCGTCACGATCATCGCCTACAGTCCGCTCGCCAAGGGTTTGCTGAGCGGCAAATACGGGCCGTCCAATCCCCCACCCGGTCTCAGGCGGCGCATGTTTCATCCCGCAGATCTGGAAGCCTTACAGCCGCTGGTCGGATTGATGCGTGAGATCGGGCAGGCTCATGACGGCGCATCGCCTTCACAGGTGGCGTTAAACTGGCTGCTTTCTAAAGATGTAATACCGATTCCCGGCGCCAAAAATGCTCGCCAGGCTGCCGAAAACGCAGCCGCGCTCGGCTGGCGTCTGACCGGCGACGAAGTGAAAGCGCTGGATGAGGCCAGCCACCGTTATGCGCAGCGGCGGCGCTGACGCTCCTGCTCAGACGCCGCGTCGATTTCCGTAAAGCTCAATGTGCAGGCGCGGGCTGTAGCGATAGCCGTGAGCCTTGCAGGCTTCGACCACCCACAAGGCGCGTTCCCGAAGCACCGCCGGGTCCGTGCCTTCCGGCATCAGCACCACCCGCTGCGGGTTGGCGTGCAACCGCTCGACCAGCTCCCGGATCTCGGGCAGATCCTCTTCTTGCTGGACCACGAACTTGAGCTGGTATTCGTAGGTTTCCATGAGGCGGCGCAACACCGCGGGCTGTATGCGCAACCGCTCATGCATGCTCACCCAGCGCCCGGCTTCGCGCTCAAACGGCGTGGAATTTGAAAGCTTCGGGCTGATGCTCATCAGATGGCAATCGACCGGAGCAAAGACTGTGCCTGCGGTTTCAATCGTGATGTGCTGTCCCATCTGCCGGAGCGCCTGCGTAAGGGGAACTATTTCCGGCGCAATCATCGGTTCGCCTCCCGTCAGCACCGTATAGTGCGCGCGGAAGCGTGCGACCCAAGCCAGGATTTCCTCAATGGCCAGCTCTTCGCCCTCCGGCTCCCAGGAGGCGTAGGGCGTATCGCACCAGACGCAACGCAGGTTGCAGCCTGAGGCGCGGATGAAGGCGCTAGGCGTGCCGGCCAATATGCCTTCCCCCTGAATTGAATAGAAGACCTCAGCGATCTTCAAGGCCGGCCTCCTCGAACCCTTTGCGGCGCAACAGGCAGGCATCGCAGCGGCCGCACGGGCGCCCCTGGGCGTCCGGGTCGTAGCAACTGTGCGTCAACCCGAAAGGCACGCCAAGCGACGCGCCCAGTCGTATGATTTCAGCCTTGCTCAGGCCGATCAGCGGGGTGTGGATTTTGAAACGCATGCGCCCCTCAACGGCCGCCTTGGTTCCTAAATTCGCCATACGCTCGAAAGCTTCTATATACTCGGGCCGGCAGTCCGGATAGCCTGAATAATCGACGGCGTTTACGCCTATAAAGATGTCGGAGGCACCCAACACTTCAGCCCAGGCCAGAGCCAGGGAAAGGAAAACCGTGTTGCGGGCTGGAACATAGGTGGCGGGTATTGACTTCTCAATCTCCCGGCGCGGGCGATCTTTGGGCACTTCGATTTCAGCCGTAAGGGCTGATCCCCCGAAAGCATCCAGCTCGACCCGCACCACGCGGTGGGCCGCCGTACCGAGCGCTTTCGCCAGGCGGGCGGCTGCGGCAAGCTCCACTTTGTGCCTCTGGCCGTAGTCAAACGAAAGGGCATAGCATTCAAAACCTTGCCGAACGGCAAAGGCTAGGCAGGTGGACGAATCCAAACCTCCGCTGAGCAGACAAATGCATTTGGGGCGTTCAATCATTCCGGCGCTCACAGAATCGGGAAAGTCTTCCGGCGTGTCGCTTTCATTGTATTACGGCGGGTTACGAGCTGCGTGCATGGTTTTTGGATCGAGCTGTGGAGTGTGTCGGATGACAGCTTGGTAAGGCCTAGGCAGAGATATTTAGTACTAGTACTGCATAGACAAAATGAACTTTGTCAATTAACTCTTTTGGGCTTGACAGGGCCCACGGAGGTGGTAAACAATTACCCTAGAAAACATTTTTTATGAAGGCCACTCCAATGAAAATCCCAATTCGTTGCTTGTACACAGTTGGTGTCTTTTTTCTTGTTTCGTTTGCCGCACGGGCAGGAATGGTTACCAACGGCGGGTTTGAAACCGGTGATTTCACGGGATGGACTCAATCTGGAGATACGACATTTACATATATCGGTACACATGCACATACCGGCTCATATGGGGCGCACTTCGGTCCAATATACGGCTACGGATACATATCCCAAACGCTTTCTACAATTCCCGGTACCTATTACGACCTTAGCTTCTGGGAAGCAAATGATAGGGGTGTCCCGGCTGAAGTTTGGTGGGACGATGTGCTCGTTTATAATTCTACGTCCTCATGGGGTGATTATTGGACTCAAATAACAGTCAACAGCTTGCTCGCGACAAACTCATCAACCGTTCTCAGGCTTGGGTTCTATAATGGAATAAGTTACACCCACGTCGATGACATCGATGTTGTGCCCTCAGGTGCGCAAATCCCCGAACCTTCGACATTTCTCCTGGCCGGGCTGGGGATGGCGGTTTTTGTAGCATCGAAATTTTTCGCCAAAAAGGTATAGCCGGGGTATACAGGTTTTCCTCAGGACGTAAGCCGCGGGAATTTAAGCAAGCATTGTTCTTGTAATTTCTTCTGCAAAGGGAAAAACTTCCTCAGTATCGCTGTAAGCTCGCAGCCACATTTTAAATGTAGCCGTGATATGATTTCGGCACATGCCGGAGAACACCGAGCCAAGGCTGGGCGGCGCGCGCGCTCGCTTTCCCGTGCGCATTTGGCTTATCGCATTTCTGGGCTGGATGTTCGACTTTTACGACCTAATGCTGTTTTCCTTCCTGCTGATCCCCGTAGGCCGGGATTTGAACCTGAGCGAAACAGCGGAATCCCTGCTACTCGGGGTAGCGTTAGGAGCCTCGGGCATCGGCGGCATCCTTTTCGGTTACCTATCGGACCGTTACGGGCGCAAGACCGTAATGACCTGGACCATCGGTTTATATTCGCTCGGAACAGCGCTGTGCGCCGCCGCCACGGGGCCGCTGAGCCTGCTCCTGTTCCGCCTGCTGACCGGACTGGGCGTGGGCGGGGAATGGGCGGTCGGACACGCACTGGTTCAAGAAGCTTCGCCTGGACACATGCGTGGCCGAGCCGCCGCCTTCTTGCAAGCCGGTGAACCTCTAGGCGTGGGGTTGGCTGCGATTATGGGGCTGCTTGTGACGCCGTTTCTGGGCTGGAGGCTGGTCTTTTTGGTTTCATCGGCAACCGCCGCTTTGGCTTTCATTGCACGCCGTCACTTGCCCGAATCCGACCTCTGGAGGCGGCAAAAAGAAGATCAGCTTACGCCCCGTGCGGCTTTAGTCTGGATGTATCGCCACAACTTCGTCGGGCCTTTACTCAAGGGCTGGCTGCTAGGCGTTTTCAAACTTGGCACCTACTGGACCTGCTACGTGTGGCTGCCGAGGTTTTTGCAGCAGCAGTTCAACCAACCTGTGGGCCGTTCGGCCGCCTGGATTCTTACCGCGCAGTCAGGCCAGTTGTTGGGAATGCTGGCCTTCGGCTTTATAGCTGATCGCTATGGGCGGCGCCAGGCCTATACGGCGTATTCCGTCCTTACGGCAGCGGCCATTTATGGTCTGGCTTTTCACTGGCAGTGGCTGCTGGTTGAGCCGGTGCGTTTCTGGACGGTTATGTTGGCTATGGGGATAGGATCAGGCTGCACGGCGGGCTTCGGCGCTCTACTGGCGGAGTTGTTTCCGACGCAGGTCCGCAATTTCGCCATGGGCACAAGTTACAACTGCGCCCGCGGAATACAATTTTTCGCTCCCATGCTGGTCAGCTTCTTTGTCGGGCTGTACGGAGTGCGCGGCGGGCTTAGCGTGCCCATGGTGCTGGCGCTGGCGACCGCAACTTGGGTTTGGACGCTGCCCGAAACTCGCCACCGCGACCTGGCTAGCATAGGTCCGGCTTGAGCCCATTGCGCCGTTCCGCGAGCTTCTGACGCCGCAACTCAATCGGATTCCGACTGCTAGAATGACCCTTTAGGAGGCGCAGCCGCACGCAATGGAAGCTCAACAACCCACGCCCGACCCCGTTGCCGGACTCCGGGAGACGCTGGACGAACAGCGCATAACCGCTCACGATCAAATAGCTGCGGCCTGGCAATTGCACATCACCAGGCTTGAAGAACAAATAGCCACCGGCTGGAAGGAACACGTCGAGCACGTCATTGAGGAACGGTTCCGCGAGACCACGGTGCGAGTGGAGGAGGCCTTCGCCCGGCAGATGGAAACCCGCGTGGCTGAGTTGCGACAGCGGTTACGCCGCGACTTGGCCGAGCGGCTTAACCAACTGTTGCGCACGATCCGCCGGAGCGAAAGCGATGCGGAACTATACGCAGCGGTGCTGGAGGCCTCGGGCGCGTTCGCTCAGCGCTCTGCGCTACTGGTCGCCGAGGGACAGATGCTGCGCTGCGAGGGCTCGCGGGATTTCACTTCCGGAAGCTCCGGCCAACTTACAGGCGCCATGATTCCATTGACCAGCGCCTCGGCCATGGTGAGCGCAATTGAAAGTAAAGACACGGTGCTGGCGGCGCGCAGCTCCGGCGAATTGTCCGAACAAGTGGCCGGTTTCCTTGGTGAGGATCAGGAAAGCAAGGCCGGCGTGTTTCCTATTTGCGTCCGGGGCAAGGTTGCCGCCCTCCTGTGCGCTTCCGCCAAGGAAGGCGAACCCGATGTGGCCGGACTCGAGCTGCTCACCATGCTGGCCGGACTTGTGCTTGAATCTCGCGCAGTTCCGGCTCCTGTTACGACGGCTGAGCAGCCTCCGGCGCCTGCCCAAGTGATTCGGATTACTGCATTCGACCAGGATTTGTCGGCCGTCCCCGAAGCGGACCGAGCGCTCCATCTCCGCGCCCAGCGATATGCGCGCGCTCGCGTGGCTGAGATGCGGCTCTACAAGGCTTCGCAGGTCCGCGCCGGGCGGGCTCAAAGTGATCTTTACTCGCAGTTGAAAGATGAAATCGATGCGGCCCGCGAGGGATTCCAGCGCGAATTCCTCTCCGGTTGTGAATCTATGGTTGATTACCTGCACCTGGAACTGGTGCGCACGTTGGCCAATGGAGACGCCGCCCTGCTCGGCCAGTCCTATCCCGGGCCGCTCGGTTGACCGTTCCGATGAGAACGGCGCTGATAGGCATCCTGCTGGCCGCCAACCTGGCGGCCCAAACGCTGGCCACCCTGGCCCGTAGTTACCGCGAGTCTCCAACTGCCGCCCGGCAGCAGGCGCTGGCGAAGTTCGCAGCCGCGCACTCGGGCGATAGCCAAGGCGCGCTGGCGCTGCTCACTCTGGGCGTAACCGCCGTTGAAGCCGGCCGCTTTGAAGAAGCTCTGGGTCAGTTGAAAAGAATAGAGTCGCGCCTGCCGGAGCTTGACGATTACGTTGCCTACTATCAGGGCCAGGCACTGGCCGGGCTGAAGCGCCATGAGGAGGCTGCCGCTAGTCTTTCGAAAGTCGGCGGCCGGCAGCCGGCTTCTCCGCTTGCGGGAAACGCCGCCCTGGCGGCCGCCCGCGCCTGGCTGGCTGCCGGCAGGCCAACCGACGCCCGCCTTTCTCTCGAATCTCATTACTCCGGGCTGCCGCAACCGGCAGGCGACCTGACGCTGGCCGCAGCCTTGGAGGCCGAAGGCTCGCTGGTCCAGGCTGCTTACTACGCCCAGCGGGTGTACTTCGGCTATCCGCTCTCAAGCGAAGCTGCGGACGCTCAGAAACAATTGGCGCGCCTGCGCGAGCAGTTGGGTCCGGACTACCCGCCCCCTCTTGCCTCCGATATGCTGGCGCGAGCCGACAAGCTTTTTGAGGCCAGGGAATACCGCCGTGCGCTCCGGGAATACGAAGCACTGGCTGAAGAAGTCGGCGGCATGGACCGAGAGCTGGCCCTGGTACGCGCAGGCGCAGCCCGTTTGCAAAGCAGCAGCCCGGAAGCCGCTTTACGCTACCTTACCGCACTGAAGGTGGTATCGCCGGAAGCGGACGCCGAAAGGCTTTACTACCTGGTTCAGTGTGCCCGGCGGCTGGAGCAGGCTGACCAAATGCTTGACTTCATCGCTGAACTGGAGCGCCTTTATCCCTCCTCAGAGTGGCGTCTGAATGCGCTGGTGTGGGGCGGTAATTACTACCTTCTGAGAAACGAACCGTCCGGCTATCTTCCGCTTTTCCGTGCCTGCTATCAGGGTTTTCTGGGCTCTGCTCGCGCTGAGTATTGCCACTGGAAGGTTGCCTGGAACGCTTATCTTGAGCGTAGATCCGAAGCGGCGGCTTTGCTTGAGGAACATCTCCGGCTGTTCCCGCAAGCCGAGAAATCAGCCGCGGCTCTTTACTTTTTGGGAAGAATGGCCGAGGATCGCGGCGATAAAGCTGAAGCGGAGCGTTTTTATCGCCAGATTCCGGAGCGCTCCCCAAATGGTTACTATGCGGCGCTGGCCGAATCCAAGCTATCGAAACCATTGGCCGTGAAACCTGCGCTGTTAAGCTTTGAACCCGCCCCGGCTGACGCCGTGCGCATACGTAGGTCACGCCTGCTGGCCCAAGCGGCCCTTTTCTCGCTTGCCGAAGGCGAGCTGCGGTTTGCTGCCCGTAATGACGGAACCCCGCACGTGCTAGCCTTGGAGCTGGCACGCCAGGCCGGCGAGCGCGGAGCTCCGGACGTCGGAATCCGCCATATAAAAGGCGTTTTTCCAAACTACTTGAGTGTTCCGCTGCCTGCCGCGCCCCAGCAATTCTGGCGGTTGGCCTTCCCATTGCCTTACCGGAGCACACTTGAAAGATACGCCAAGCTGCGCCGGATAGATCTACATCTGCTGGCCGGCCTGATACGCCAAGAGTCGGAATTCACAGCCCGGGCGGTTTCCGCTGCCGGGGCCAGAGGACTTATGCAAGTGTTGCCTTCAACCGGCCGTGAAATCGGCAAAAGGCTAAAACTGCGCCCGGTCAGTGCGGCTTCGCTATTTAATCCGGAGCGAAATGTCCAGCTCGGCACGTTCCTGCTGCGTTCCCTACTGGACACTTACGAAGGCAGCCTGGAAGCCGCCTTGGCGGCTTACAATGGGGGTAAAGACCGGGTCGATGCGTGGCGGAGCTGGGCTGAATACCGGGAACCCGCAGAATTTATCGAAAACATTCCGATTACAGAAACACGCAATTATGTCCAGGCGGTTTTGCGCAACGCTTGGCTCTATCGGCGCATCTACAATATGAAGTAGACTCTTAATCACTTGAACCGATAGAAATATTAGCGAACCGTCATGAAATCGCCGCTCAATGGCCGCAAGTGGAAACTCTGCATTGTTTGGGCGGCTTTTGCGCTTTTGGCCTGGGTGTTTGTGCTGGCGCACTTTATGCCGCACGGCGAACACGCCGAAGGCAACAACCATAATTGCGCTATTTGTCATGCCTGGTCACTTCAATCCGTACCAGCCTCGCCGGCCCCGGATCTACCTCCGGAAATGCCAGTGGCGCGGTTATGCAAAGTATATCGGCGGGACGTTCCCGACGTCCCGAACCAAGACCCAAGCCACAGTCGCGCTCCACCTCAATTCTCCTTTTTAGCCGCTTAACTTACTCAAGTAATTAATTAGGTCAAAAGGAGGATATCATGAAAGTTAAAGTGTATTACTATGCCTTAATGGCGGTGATAGTTATCACATTGTGCAGCCGCCAGTCGCTTTTCGGGCAGCAGGGCGGCGCCATTGAGGGGCTTGTAACGCTCCAGGCGAACGGCCAGCCCCTGTGTGGCGCCAGTGTGCTGGTTGCACCGGCCGCTCGCCGTGCTATAACCGACGAAAACGGCCGCTATCGGATAAGCGGACTGCCTCCCGGCCGCTACGAGGTAATGGCACACATGCACCCGCTGGGCGACGCCAAGCGCACAGTGAAGCTAGAGGGGGAAGAAACAGTTACAGTCGACTTCGCTTTGGCGATAGCTCCCATTCATGAGGAGATTACCGTAACGGCCGCTGGGCGAGAGCAATTGCCCCTTGAAACATTCCAGTCGGTCACTTCGCTGGAGCTGGCCGACCTGATGACTAAAGCTGCGACTTCCCTGGGTGAGGTTCTCGAAGGCGAAGCCGGCGTCGCCAAGCGCAGCTTCGGGCCAGGCAGCAGCCGCCCGGTCATACGTGGCTTTGACGGAGACCGGGTGCTCATTATGCAGGATGGAATGCCTACGGGCACCCTCGGCTCGCAATCCGGCGACCACGCTGAGCCGGTTGATGTCGGCACCATAGAGCGCGTCGAAGTTGTACGAGGCCCGGCCACATTACTATACGGCACCAACGCCCTCGGCGGGGTGGTGAATGTCATCACTGAGCATCATCAGGAACATGAACATGCCCATGTAGGGGTGCGCGGATTCCTCACCGGAACCGGCGGCACAAATAACGGTCTGGCCGGCGGGAGCGGCGGTTTTGAGTGGGGTGCCGGCCAATGGCTGCTGATCGGAGTTGGCGGCGGAACCCGCAATGGGGATTACAGTTCCCCATCCGGGGTGGTCGCCAACAGCGGCGCGCAGATCAAAAATACAGCCGTCAGCCTAGGGCGTTTCGGCGGACGCGGTTTCTTCCGCGCCAACTATGGGATTCAGGACGGCCTCTACGGTGTTCCCGTACACTTGCATTCGCACGCTCAGGTGGAGGAAGCAAGCAACCACGCCGATGATCACGAACACGGACCTGTCAAACTGGACTGGCGGCGACAGAATGCCCGCTTGACGGGAGGATTGCTTAACCTCGGGTCCTCAGTTGAGAAGTTCACCGTCAACCTGGATTACAGCGACTGGCATCACCAGGAGCTGGCCGGCGGCGTCGTGGGCACTGAATTCTTTAACCGCCAGTGGAGCTACCGTGCCTTCTTCAACCAGAAACCTAAAGGAAGCTGGATTGGCAGCTTCGGCGTTAACGGCTTGCGGCGCAGCTACAAAGTTCGGGGCGAGGAGCAGATCACGCCCGAGGTTACGCAGACCGGTTTCGCCATCTTCGGATTGGAAGAAGTTTCCGTACGACAGGTTCGACTGCAAGCCGGCGGCAGGCTGGAAACGAATCGCTACCATCCCAAACAACGGCCGGAGCGGTCCTTCACGGGCTTTTCCGGATCCGCCGGAGTCAACCTTCCGCTTTGGCCCAACGGCGTCGCCGTTGCCTCCTACAGCTACTCCTACCGAGCCCCGGCTATCGAGGAGCTTTACAACTACGGGCCGCATCACGGCAACCTGGCCTTTGAAATCGGCGATCCGAATCTCGCCCGCGAGCGAGCCAACGGAGTGGAACTCGGCCTGCGGCATCGCTCGGCGCGTTTACATGCAGAAGCTGGATTCTTCTATTACCGGCTGAGCGACTACGTTTACCTGGCGCCGACCGGAAAAATTGAGGATGGACTGGCCGTAGCTGCATACAGGCAGGCGGATGCCCGCTACCGCGGCGCGGAAGCGCTTGTGCACATCGGCCTGCGTCCCCAGGTCTGGCTCAATCTTGGAATGGATACTGTAAACGCCGAGTTGCGTGATACCCGCACGCCATTGCCGCGCATTCCGCCGCTGCGAGGCAGGATCGGCTTGGAGGCTCAGCGAGGCAACTTCAGCATTAAGCCGGAACTGACGCTGGTAGCTCGCCAGGACCGTGTTTACGTGAACGAAACACCAACAGCGGGCTACGCTTTGCTGAACCTGGATGGTTCCTATACGCTGGTGCGGCGAAATGCTTTGCACATACTCTCAGTGAGCCTGTTCAATGCGACGGACCGGCTTTACCTTAACCACGTTTCGCTGATAAAAGACTATGTTCCGGAAATAGGCCGCGGCGTAAGATTGGCCTATACCGTACGTTTCTTCTAACGGTGATCAACCGGGCGGCAGGTCTGGGTAATGGGGGCCAAGGCTGATTGCAGGCGGTCAAACCTTCCAGCAAATCAGCTTTAGCTCGGTCATCTCCTCGATGGCGTATTTAGGTCCCTCCCGCCCGGTTCCGCTTTGCTTGACGCCGCCGTAGGGCATATGGTCGGCGCGGAAGGTGGGCACATCGTTTATGATGACGCCCCCCACTTCCAGGCGGCGGGCCGCGCGGAAAGCGCGCTCAAGATCGCGGGTGAAGACGCCGGCCTGCAATCCATAAACGCTGTTGTTTACTCGCTCGATGGCTTCTTCGAGCATCCGGTACCGGTTGACCACAACCACCGGTCCGAAAACTTCCTGGCAACACACGCGCAACTGTTCACCGGCCTCGGCCAGGATCGCCGGGCTCACCGTGGCGCCGGTGCGTCGCCCGCCGGTGAGCAACTGTGCCCCTGCCGCGATGGCCTCCTCAATCCATTGCTCGACACGTACCGCCTCCTTCTCTGTAATAAGCGAGGATATGTCGGTAGATTCGTCAAACGGGCGCCCGATCACAAGCCGTTCGGTGGCCGCAACGAAACTCTCCAAAAACTTCGCCGCAACGGACTCGTGAACATAGATGCGCTGAACGGAAATGCAGACCTGCCCGCTATTGGCGAAAGCGCCGACCACCGAGCGCGCCACCGCATTTTCCAGATCCGCATCCGGCTCAATAATGACCGCCGAGTTTCCCCCAAGCTCAAGAGTTACATGCTTGAGGCCGGCCGCCACTTTTATGGCCAGGCCAATCTCAGCGCTGCCGGTGAAAGTAACCATGTTGACCCCGGAGTGCCTTACCAGCGCCTCCCCGGTAAGCGAACCAGGACCGGTCACCACGTTATATGCGCCAGGCGGCGCTCCGGCTTCTTCCATGGCTCGCGCCAGCCGCAACGCGCTGAGGGGCGTCACGCCGGCCGGCTTGTGCACAACCGCATTGCCGGCGCCGAGCGCCGGACCGATCTTGTGCAGGGCAAGATTGAACGGGAAGTTGAACGGCGTGATGGCGGCCACGACGCCACGCGGTTCACGAACCGTAAGCGCCATGCGGCCTTTGCCCGCGGGCGCCGCGTCCATGGGTACCACCTCGCCGCAGAGCGAGCGCGCCGCCTCAGCCGAAGCAATCAGAGTCTGAATGCCACGCTCAACTTCTAGACGCGCTTCCCGGATCGGCTTGCCCGTCTCGGACGCAATCAGCCGGGCGAAGTCGGCGAGATCTCTCCGGACCAGCTCGACAAGGCGCAACAGTAAATCGGCGCGCTCGTAATTGGCCAGCGCACGCATTTTTGCCGAAGCCGCTCCGGCGGCGGCAACGGCGCGGTCAACCAACTCCGGGCCCGCTTGATAAACTCTGCCGGCAGGGGAGCCGTCATACGGCAGGCGAACTTCGGTTTGCTCCGAAGTCGCGACCCATTCGCCTCCGATATACATGGGATAAGCCTCGAGTGATTGATTTCCACTGGCCATCTTCACCCCTCCTGCGGCGAAGGGCTACGACTTGTTCAGCTCTCCGCCGGCTTGTTCTTTGCCGCTAGCAGCGCTTGGACCTGCGCCTCAAGCTGCTCGAGGCGGCGGCTCAATTCCTCAATCGCCTGTCCTTCCGGATCCGGCAGCCTTCCGTGTTCAAGCACGTTCTCCTCGCTCACCTCCTCGCCGCGCACGCGTACAACTCTGCCGGGAACGCCCACTACGGTCGAGTGATCCGGCACCGGGTGAATGACCACCGACCCGGCGCCTATTTTGACATGGTCTCCTATGCGGATGCTGCCAAGAATCTTAGCTCCGGCGCCGACCACCACGTGATTTCCCAAAGTGGGGTGCCGCTTACCCTTTTCCTTGCCGGTTCCTCCGAGCGTGGCTCCTTGATAGATCAAAACATCGTCACCGATTTCGGCCGTTTCGCCGATGACCACGCCCATGCCGTGGTCGATGAAAAAGCGGCGTCCGATTTTAGCCCCGGGGTGGATCTCGATGCCGGTCAAAGCCCGGCTGATTTGTGAAATGAATCGCGCCAGCACCGGCCAGCCCGCCTTGTAGAGCCGGTGAGCAATGCGGTGCAGCAGGATCGCATGGAAGCCGGGGTAGCACAAAATAACCTCCAGCACGCTCTTGGCGGCCGGATCTTCGCGGAAAATTGTATCAATCTGCTCTCGGATGGTTTTGAACATCGTGTATCTATTATGATGCAGCGCTGCGGCCGGACGAAGCGCTGCCATGATATATTGATTATTCAATGCCGGAAGGGTATCTGCCGATTTTTATATACCTCGTGTGCGCGATCGTGTTCCTGGTCGCATTGCTTTTTGTAGCCAAACTACTGCGGCCTTCCGTGCCTTCGCTTACCAAACTGGAGGCCTACGAATGCGGCATCAAGGCCGCCAGCAACGCCCGCGGGCGCTACACCGTAAGGTTTTACATCATAGCCATATTATTCGTAATCTTCGACGTGGAGACAGTTTTCCTCTATCCCTGGGCGGTCCGTTTTCAAAAATTAGGCTGGTTCGGGGTGGCGGAAGTCGCTGTTTTTCTCCTCATACTGATAGTGGGATACATCTGGGCATATAAGAAGGGTGCGCTGGAGTGGATTTAGGCCGTCACCCGGCAAGATCCTAATTGCAGGCGAATGACAACTAATCGCCTTTACCAGCATGATTCCTACCTAACGGAATTTACTGCACACATCGTAAAACGCAGCCAGGACGGCCGGCGAATTTACCTTGATCGCTCGGCCTTCTATCCGACCTCAGGGGGCCAGCCGCATGATACCGGAGAAATTGCCGGCGCTCGGGTGGTTGACGTCATAGACGAGGAACACCACATTGCGCATATTACGAGTGAACCGGTCGAGGCCGTCGAGGTCACCTGCCGCATCGATTGGCCGCGCCGCTTCGATCACATGCAGCAGCACAGCGGCCAACATCTGCTTTCGGCTGTTTTTCTAGAGTTATTCAGCGCCCCGACCGTAGCCTTCCACTTGGGGGAGGAAATCTCCACCATTGAGTTGGAAACGCCCAGTCTAGAACCCGATCAACTGGAGGCCGCCGAGCGCGAGGCCAACCGCATTGCTGCTCAAAACCGCCCAGTGACCATAAGTTTTGAAGATTCCTCCACCGTACAAGGATTAAGGCGTCCGCCGGAGCGTTCGGGAACATTGCGCATAGTGACAATTGACGGCCTTGATCGCAGCGCCTGCGGTGGAACTCACGTTCGCGCAACCGGCGAGATCGGCCCCATTCTCTTGCGCCGAACCGAAAAAATACGCGGCCATGTGCGGGTAGAGTTTTTGTGCGGGCTGAGGGCGGTTGCATGCGCTCGCAAAGATTTCCGTCTTCTAGCACAGGCGGCGGCTCAGCTTTCCTGCCGTCCGGAACAGTTGCCGGAACTGGTCGCCGCTCAGCGCGAGGCGTTACTGGCCGCCGACAAGCGCAGCCGGCGCCTCGCGGTGGAACTGGCTGCCCTAAAGGGCCGGCAGGCCTATGCAGAGGCTTCACCTGAACCGAGCGGAGTGCGGCGATTGATTGAACGGCGCGCCGGCGGCTCCATTGATGAGGAGCTGCGCAGCCTGGCACTGTCTTTCACAGAACAGCCTTCAGCCATTTTTACGGCGGCGATAGAAAACCCGCCGTCCGTGCTGCTGGCCGTCTCGGCTGACCTCGGAATACACGCCGGCGAAACCTTGAAAAAATTGCTGTCACGGTTTGGAGCACGGGGCGGCGGTAATGCCCGGCTGGCGCAAGGGAGTCTGTCTGACCGTGCTAGTTTGGAAAGTCTTTTAATCGAGCTCGAATCCCTGGGTTAAAACGCAGAAAAGCCGGCCAGCCACAGCAGAACGAGCGTTCCTGCAATGAAAAGTAGCATCAAAAAGGCGAAGGTGTAGGACCGGACATCCCCACCGCGAAACTCACGCCAGGCCGCCAGTCCCCACAAGGCCGCCAATAGCGGCGCGGCCTGCATCAAAACAAACCGCAAATTATCGGCAAGCTGCGTCTCTTCGGTTGCGCCTCCGGCCACCAGGAACGCCAGCATACCGGCCGCCCACGTTGCTCCGCCAAGCCAGCCCCAAAGGTGCGAGCTTTTCGATCCGCGGAAATATTCCAGGATTTCGATCGGTCTGCCCTCAACCGGGAGGTTCATTAGGTAAAGGTTGAAAACGAAGGTTGAGAAAGCCACCCCGCCGCAAAACATGACCAAAAGGGAATAGGGACCGATGCCGGCATCACCGGCACTGGCGTAGCGCGTGAGCGGATTAAAAGCTCCCAGTGGAACGCCCGCAATGACGGCCAAAATCACACCCTTCCAAGCGATTCGAGGGCTCAGTGTGCGATGCTCGCCGGCCTTCATCTTCTGAATTTCCCGCGCCAGGCTTAGCGAGCGATGCGCCAGCACGCCAAACACAAGCCCCGCCAGCAAGAAGAACAATGCCACCGAGAGCAATGTCCTGTTACCCTGAGGTTCCGCGAGGTAGCCGATAATGGATGCCACCAATAAGGCAATGCTCATGCCGATCGGGAAGGCCAGCACCATGCCGATGAGGGTCGTCGAAGCCACCAAAAGCATGTTGCCCAGGTTGAAGACTACCCCGGCGGCAGCGCCCGCAGCCATATGGCGCCGGCCGGCGCGCATCAGGTCATCCATAAACACAAAACCGTCGGCGCCAAGCGTCCCCAGTGTCAGAGCGGCCGCAACCGAGAGCACCATGGCGCCGATGGCAAAATCGTAATAGTAGAGTTCGTATCTCCACTTGCCGGCCAGCTTGAGGGTATTGATCCAGCTTCCCAGGCAAACCAGACCCGCCAGCGCGACAATCAATGCGGAAAGATAAGTAGTTGGCAGTGTCATGACCGTAACTGGCGCTTGAATGCTGAGCGTACAATTTTGTACCGGCATGGGTCAAGCCTTATCGATCCACCTGGCTGTTGTATCGTGGTTGTTTTCCGAACATGAGCAAGCCAATTAAGATTTTGGTTCCCAATCTTGGATCAACCTCGCTTAAATTCCAGGTGCTGGCTATGCCCTCCGAGCTGGTGCAGGCCAAAGGCCGCCTGGAACGCGTAACGAATTATAAAGAGGCTGTAGCGGGCATCCTGGCCGGCGAATATCGCTTCGAGGCCGTTGCCTTCAAGACGGTTCACGCTGGGCCGCGTTACCGCGGCACTTTTCTAATTGATGAAAATGTCCTGGCGGCCATGGAAGAATTTCTGCCCGCCGCTCCGGCCCACAACGCCATTTATCTGGAAGCAATCCGGGCCTTCCGGGAGGCGCTCCCAGGTGTACCTCTGGTGGCGGCGTTTGAAACCGAATTTCACGCCACAATGCCTGCTCACGCCTCCCGCTACGGAGTGCCTACCTGGTGGCGCGAGCAGCACGGAATCGAACGCTACGGCTTCCACGGCGCCAGTCACCGCTACATCGCCGAGCGCACTGCCGCCTACCTGGGCCGCCCGCTGGAGGAGCTACGGATCATCAGTTGCCATCTGGGCGGCAGCTCCTCTATATGCGCCATAGAGCGTGGAAGGTCCATCGACACCACCATGGGCTTCTCGCCGCAATCCGGCCTGGAGAACGCCACCCGTTGCGGCGATGTGGACGTGTTCGCCGTTTTGTTCATGATGGACAAACACGGCTGGACGACGGCCGAAGCACGCCGCCAGCTTGCTCAGAACGGCGGGCTGGCGGGTTTGTCCGGCATCGCGGGCGGCGACGTGCGCGACCTGGAGCAGGCGGCGGCCGAAGGCAACCAGGATGCACGCCTGGCGCTCGACCTTTTCACCTACCAGGTGCGCAAGACCATCGGCGCCTACGCCGCGGCCATGGGCGGGCTGGATGCGGTGGCTTTCACGGGCGGGATCGGCGAAAACTCCGCCCGGCTGCGCAGCGCTTGTTGCCGAGGACTGGAGTTCTTGGGCGTTCACTTGGATGCCGCCAAAAACGAGACCGACTCCGGCGACCGGCTCATATCGCCCTCTGAGGCGCCGGTGGCGGTACTGGCGCTGGCCACGAACGAAGAGTTGATCGTAGCGCGCCGAGCCTACCGGCTGCTTGCAGGCTGAGTTTTTTCCAGAGGAACCAACATCTGCTCTTTGCGGCGGATCAAGGTCGAGGTGTTGTAGTCGGCCACCTCGAAGCCGTGCCCGTGGGTGATGGCATCGGTGGGACAGGCCTCAACGCAATATCCGCAGAAGATGCAGCGGTTGTAGTCGATGTTGTATACCTTGGCGTAGCGTTCGCTGCCGCTGATGCGCAGGTCGGCAGTATTCTCGGCCGCCTCGATATAAATGCAGTTGGAAGGGCACGCCGCCGCACACAAGAAACAGGCGACGCATTTTTCCAAGCCGTTTTCGTCGCGCTGTAGCACGTGCACGCCGCGGTAACGCTCTTCAAACCGCGGCGGCTCGTCCGGATAGATCTCCGTGATGGTCGGCGACAGCATCTCTTTGAGAGTGGTCTTTAAGCCTTTGGCTATTGCCGCCGCCGATTCGAGAACGCTGATTTCAGCCATTGATTGCTCCCCAGCCTTTGGTTTCAGTTTAACAACTTGGCTAACCGGCGCGCCGCCACCAGGAGCGGATCAGCCGCCGGAGCGAACGGGGGTGTATAGGCCAAATCAAGCTGCTCCAACTCTTCGACACACATGCGGCCGGTCAGCGCCGCCGCCAGGGTGTCGATGCGGCCGGCCACTTCACTAGATCCGCAGACCCAGCCGCCAAGCAGCCTGCGGCTCAGCCGGTCCGCAGCAAGCATGACCGTCGTTTCGCGCCCCTGGAAATACTTCGGCCGGTCCGGAGCCGAAATCACCACGGACACTGGGTCAAACCCAGCGCGCCGTGCATCCGCCGTGGAAAGACCGGTCATAGCGAAACCCAGCCGGCCGATTCTCACGATTGAGGTTCCAACGACGCCCTTAAAACTCTCGCGCAGGCCGGCGGCGCAAGCGCCGGCAATCCGCCCCATGCGGTTGGCCGTTGTGCCGAGCGGAATATAACACGGGCGCCCCGTGACCACATGCCAGGCTTCGGCGCAATCGCCCGCGGCATACACGCCGGCGAGGTTTGTCTCCATATGCTCGTCAACGGCGATAGCGCCGGTTGTGCCGGTGAGCACGCCTGCCTCGACAGCCAGCTCCACATTCGGCAGGACCCCGGCCGCCGCAACAATAAAGTCGCAGCGGGTGTCTTCAACTTGATCGGATGAGATTTGCTTAACCGGATTCCCCAATTTCAGCCTGACTCCCAGTGCCCCCAGCTCGGCAGCCACCGCCCGGGTCAGCTCCGCATCCTCGCGCCCGAGAACATAATGGCTCTTTTCGAAAACCGTAACTTCCAGCCCCCGCCGCGCCAGTACGTCGGCCACCTCCAGGCCGATGTAGCCGGCGCCGATCACCACCGCCCGGCTCGGCCTTTCGCGCTCAATGAATTCGCGCAGCCGCACGGCATCGGCCAGAGAATGTAAGGTGAAAGCGTTCAAGGGCGGCTTTTGGCCAAAGACAGAGCAGTCCGGCCGTGCGCCGGTAGCTATCACCAAGCGGTCATAGGCCAGGGTTTCTCCTCCCGAAAGGACAAGCTCTCGCCGCGGATGCCGGATCTGGCGTACGGTGATGCCCGTGCGAACTAGAATGCCTCTTTGCCGGCGCAAGCTCTCGGCGCTATAGACTGCCAGCTCGGAAGGCTGGGCGACCGTTCCGTCTAGATAATAAGGAAATCCGCAAGCCCCGATGGAGACGGCTTCTCCCCGCTCCAGCACTATGACCTCAACCGAGGGATCCACTCGCTTGGCGCGGCTAGCCGCACTCAAACCAGCTCCCATGGCTCCAATGACTGCCAGGCGCATTTATGAACCATCTTAGCGAAACGCGCCCGCCTCTTTCGCTGTGGCCCGGTGCACGTCAGGGCAGGCTGAGAGTTGCTAAGATCGGCAGTTATGCCTGCTGCGCCTGAGCTTCAACAACGCGAAATGACTTTCAAAGCCGTGGCCCTGGGGCTGCTCCTGGCCTTTGTGTTTGGGGCCGCCAACGCATACCTGGGCCTGCGCGCCGGCCAGACCGTAGCCGCCACAATCCCTGCGGCCGTCATTGCCATGGCACTGTTCCGTCTGCCAGTGCGGGGCCTGAGGGGGAGCATTCTCGAACAAAATATCGCGCGCACGGCAGCTTCGGTAGGCGAGGCTTTGGTGGCCGGCGCCATTTTCACCATCCCGGCTTTCGTCATGGCGGAAACTGCCGGCGTGCGCTTGTGGAGCGATCTCAGCGCGCACTACTGGGAGGCTTCCCTGATTCTGCTGGCAGGCGGGTTGATCGGCGTGTTTTTCATCATCCTGCTGCGCCGGCCGCTGTGCGTGGACGCCGGGTTGCCCTGGCCTGAAAGTGTAGCCAGCGCGGAGATCGTAAAGGCGGGAGAAGGCGGCGCCGCCGGGGCTGCCCGCTCCATATTCGGGGCCATGGCATTCGGCGGCCTTATTCAAATCCTCAAAAGCGACAAAGGCTTCCCGATTTTTCGCGATTATTTGGAAGGTTTTTGGGCCTTCCCGCGCTCATTGATACGCCACTTTGACTTCAGCAAGCAACCCATAGGCGACGTCGTCCACAGGGGAGGCATCGCCTGGTCCACGCCCAGCCTTTCGCCGGCGCTCTTCGGGATCGGCTACATTATCGGCCCGCGCCTTGCGTGCATAAATGTAGCCGGAGGAATAATTGCCTGGTGGCTGCTCATTCCACTGCTTTTGTTTTTTGACCCTTCCTTGCCTGAGCGGCTGGGAGGAGCGCCGCCCGAAGTAGCCGCTTATACGGTCTGGTACAACGTGGTGCGGCCGGTGGCCGTGGGCGCAATGCTGGTAGCCGCCTTCCACACACTTTTTTCCATGCGAGCTTCTATTTATCGGGCGATCAAAGGCGCATTCAGCGCTTCCGCCGCAGCCACGCAGGCCGGCCTGCCGCCGACCGAGCGTGATATTCCCGCAAAACTGGTCGCCGCCGGAGCGCTGGCGCTGTTAATCCCCATCACGGCGATCTACTATCACTTCACGCGCGGCTGGACGGCGGCAATTGTCTCCGCCGCAGTGATGGGCGTGACCGGGTTTCTACTTTCAGCCGTCGGCGGCTATCTAGTGGGTCTGGTCGGTAGTAGCAACCAACCGGTTTCAGGGCTGACGCTTTCGGCGCTGGTGGTTGCGGCCCTCGTGCTGCTGGCGATAGGAGTAAAAGGTCCGGCCGGAGTAGCAGCAGTGCTGGGAGTTGCGGCTGTGGTCTGTTGCGCCTGCTGCGTCTCCGGCTCGCTGGTGCAAGATCTGAAGGCAGGCCATCTGCTAGGCGGAACGCCCTGGAAGATGCAGGTGGTCGAAATGGCGGCCGTCGTGCTGCTTTCCTTCTTTCTGATGGCCCCCATTATTGTGCTCCACCAGGCAAATCTGGCTACGGGCGGCATCGGCGGGCGAGCACTGCCCGCACCGCAAGCCGGGCTGATGGCCCAACTGGCTAAGGGCATTGTAGGAGGCGAGATGCCCTGGGGGCTGCTGGCGGTCGGCGCAGCTTTCGCTATCGCTCTTATCCTGGCCGGCGCGCGTGCTCCCATGCTGATTGCGGTCGGCATGTATCTGCCTTTTGACACCTCATCGGCTATCTTCTGCGGAGGCGTGCTCAAAGCTGTGGCCGAGCGGATCGCCGCGCAGCGCAATGAATCAGCTAGAGCCAGGTCCGAAGAGAAGGGCACGCTGGTGGCCTCCGGCTTGATTGCCGGAGAGGCCATAACCGGGATTCTGCTGGCCACGCTGGTGGTGTTTGGTGCACCCTCCTTGTCGAAACTGCTAATAGGAGCGGAGGCGCCGGCATTTTTTGCAAGCGGGGGAGGGTGGCTGTCACTTGCAGGTTTTGCCGCCCTGGGCTATATGCTGGTTGCCATCCCTCTCAAACTCCGAAAGTAAGCTACAGCGTATAGGCGAACCCAATCGATATTTCGTTCATCCGCAGCCAGCCTTTGGGGGGTTGCAGGAACCAATCCGGCTTCGGAGACAGATACTGGTGATAATCGAGGCGCATCAAAAATCGGTCGCTCGTACGAACCTTGATGCCGCCGCCGTAGTTCACACCAAACTTGGTGGTGCCGCCACCTGAGGTCACCGAAAGCCCCGGAAACACAAAATTGTTGAACTGTGCTCCTCCGGCAATAAATGGTCGCACCCGGGAGCCCTCAGGACGAGCGTAAAGTAACAGGTTATAAAGCCCCTGGTGAGTTCCCATCCCGTATGACGTTCCCCCATAGTTAAGGTTGGTGCGGTTGTAAGCGTAGCCCACTTCATGGCCGAAGTATTCGTGAGCGTTCAGGGTCACCCTGAATCCAATACGGAAACCGCTGTCAAGCTTGGCTACAATGTTCCCTTCCCGTGCCAGTTCACTGTTGGAGAGGCGGTTTACGCCGCCGCTCATACCCAGCTCCAGGACTTGGGCATGGATGGCGGCGCCAGCAAGCAACAACACAAACACTGCTAGTACGGTTCGAATCGGGTTCATATTCCTATACTAAACGACTATGGCGTGGATTTCTCCGGGACCGTGAACGCCGCGGACCAGTATTTGTTCAATATCAGCCGTGCGGCTGGGTCCGGTAATGATCACCATGGATGAAGAAACCTCCGCCGGCAAAGGCGTCAGCGTGAAAAGCTCGTCCAACCCGGTCAAGATTCTTTCCTTGGCGACCACCGCCACATGCACGGGAGGAAGCAGCGAAATCATCCTGGCTTCTGCGGGTGAGGAAAACATTACCAGGGATCCGGTGTCGGCCAGAGCATAATCGGCGCCGGTGATTCCAATATCGGCTGTAGCACATGCCAATCGCAGGCGAGCCTCTTCATGAAAGTCCGAAACGACACCGCTCAAAGTTTCGATCCGGCAATTTCTCAGGATCGGCGCGTTGCTGGCCACGGCGCTCCTGCCGTTCAGCAAACCGGCCACTCGCTGGAAAACGTCCTCATAACTCTCGGCACGCCAGAATGTTCCCCCCAGCGCTTGAAAGGCCTGCGCAAACTGCCGTATTTTCTCCTCCAGGCCGGCTTCGACGACGCGCAAGCGGGGTTGAATTCCGGCCGCCGCCTCACGCACCGATCCGCGACCGAGCGCACTCCGCACCTTATGGAGGATGTTTTCGCGGTTCATTGTCTTTTGCCCTCTCCGCGTGTCCGCCAACTTTGGCGGAAGCTTTTCGCCGGCAGCGGAGGAATGTCCCGCTGGCTGGTCCAGGCGGCCAGCGGGCCTATATTCGGCGCCAGCGGCAGGCGAGGCATCCACCGGCGATCATCACCGCCGCCGGCGACCACACTGGCCATGGCGCCGGCAAACTCATAAAGCCGGGGATGGCGCATAAGCCAACTCCAGAATCGGAAGGCAAGCTTTTCCAGGCGCGAGGCATACCCGCGGTGAACGTTCTTTACGATTTCAGAACGCAACTCAAGTAACAGCCGGGGCAGATCGATTTTGACCGGGCAGACTTCGGCACAGGCGCCGCACAGGCTGGAGGCGAAAGGCAGCCAGGAATCCTGCCCCAGTCCTCTATACTGCGGGCTGATGACCGATCCAATTGGGCCGGAGTAAACCCAGGGATAGCTGTGGCCGCCTATTTTCCGGTAGACAGGACAGTGGTTCAAACAGGCGCCGCAACGGATACAGAAAAGAGACTCGCGCTTGGAGCGGTCCGCTAGCAGCCGGGTCCGGCCATTGTCAATGAGTACTACGTAGAATTCCCGAGGCCCGTCAATCTCGCTTTCCCGCCGCGGACCGGCCAGAAATGAGGTATAGACGGTCAGCGGCTGCCCGGTGGCGCTGCGTCCAAGCAATTTAAGGAAGACCGCCAGGTGCACGGCTGAAGGAATAATCTTCTCTATCCCGGCTATGGCAACGTGGACCGGCGGCAGGGTTGTGCACATGCGGCCGTTGCCTTCGTTGGTCACCAGCACGATCGCGCCGGAATCGGCCACCAGGAAGTTAGCCCCCGAAACGCCTACGTCGGCAGCCAGGAACTTTTCACGCAATACGCGGCGCGCGATCTTGGTTTGATTTTCCGGCTCCGTTTCCTTCTCCACGCCGAGCGTGCGGCTGAAAAGATCGGCTACATCGTAGCGCGTCAGGTTCAACGCCGGAGCCACAATGTGGTAGGGGCGCCAGCGCCCCAGTTGCACGATGAACTCGCCCAGATCGCTTTCAACCACCTCCAGCCCCTGCCGCTGAAGGTGCTCGTTTAGCTCGATCTCCTCGCTGGTCATCGACTTGACCTTGGCCAGCAACCGGGCATCCTTTTCTTTGGCCAACCGCGCCAGAAACTCGACCGCCTCGCCTCCGTCCTTGCACCAGACCACCTTTCCGCCGCGCGCGGTGACCCGGGCCTCAAACTGCTCCAGATAATAATCCAGGTTTTCCAGGGTGTGGCGTTTTATGGCGTGAGCCTGCTCGCGCAGCTCCTGATAATCAGGCAACACCTCCGGCCTTACGGTCTCACGCCTCTTCTCCATGAGGCGCCCGGTGGCCGAGTAAATGGCCGACTGAAGACCGGGGTTCTCGAGTGCTTCACGAAATTTATCCTCAGGAGCGCCAAGCATATTCATCTACCTTGAAGCCAGCACTTGAGCCAAGTGAAGAGCTTGCACGGGTAAGTTCATCCGCGACATAACGCCCCGAAGATTCAGCAAACAACTGGCGTCAATCCCGACTACGGCGTCGGCGCCGGTCTTCAAAATTGCGTCAATTTTAGTGCGAGCCATAGCGCCGGAGATGGAGGGAAACTTAACCGAGAATGTACCGCCGAAGCCGCAGCATTCCTCGGCGATATCCATTTCCTTCAATGTCAACCCTCGCACGTGCGAGAGCAGGCGGCGCGGCTGATCTTTTATTCCTAACGCGCGCAAGCCGTGGCAACTGTCATGGAAAGTAACTACTCCCTCATAGCGGGCGCCCACGTCTTCAACTCCGGCCACTTCGGTCAGGAAACGGCTGAACTCCCATACTCGCGAGGCAAGCACCCGGGATTGTTCCAAACGAACCGGATCCTTGGCGAATAATTCCTCGTAATGATGCATGATCATCGAAGCACAAGAGCCCGAGGGAACCACGACATATTCGGCGCCGGCGAGCGCTTCTATGCACTCGCAAGCCACTTCTCTGGCTTCCTCCCGGTAGCCGGTATTGAATGCTGGCTGGCCGCAGCAGGTCTGGCGCTCCGGAAAATCCACCCGGTAACCTATGCGCTCCAGAACCTCGACCGCCGCCAGGCCGATCTCGGGAAAAAGCTGGTCAACAATGCACGTGACAAAAAGTGAAACCCGGCCCCGCATGGCTTATAACAGGATTGGCGTTACTTTTTGGCGGGGGCCGCAGCGGGCTTGGCGGCAGTCGGCGCCGCCGAAGGCGCAGCTTGCGTCGCGGAGGTCGCCGGCGGCGCGCTCTTGTCGTACAAAGCAATAATGTCGTTGGTGATGTCGATGGCGTTGGTGGCGTAGATCACCGGCGATTGTTCACTGCTGATGTCCAGAATTAAGGCATAGCCGTTATCGCGGGCGTATTTGTCTATCACCATCTGCATGCGCTCGAAGAAAGTTTGTAGAATCTTCTGCTGGTCGGCCTGGAAGTCTGCACTGGCGTCTTCAGAATCGCGGTTCCAAGCCCGGGTTTTCTGGTCGATCTCCCGCCGCAGCGCCTCTTTGGCCTCCTCGCTCATGGTGTTGGCTCCGCGAGCCAGTTGGTCGCGCAATGCCTGGATTTCGTTCTGCTTCTTTTCCAGCTCCTTACGAATCGGCTCGTAGCGGGCTTGCAGATCGGCGGCAGCCTTCTGCCCTTCCTGTGTGCCGATGATAGCGGCTTGTATATTGATGATGCCGACTTTCGTCGGCGGCGCCTGATTCTGGGCGAAAATCACTGAGCCTGCGGCGCAGCACAACACGAAAACAATCAAACAGATCTTTTTCACTGGGGCACTCCTGAAATGAGTTTCGATCATAACATACACCCGCCCGCCTATGCTCAAAACGTCCGGCCGATGGTGAAACGGATGGTCCGGCGCTGCTCAAACCACGGCATGACCTGACCCAGACTGACGATTGATTTAATAAATGTAGCCTGGTTGGGGAAAAATGAGCGATCGGCGACGATCGGAGGTTGAATGAGGGTGCGCACCACCATTGGGTTATAAGCCCAGTAGAGGCGGAAAGGCGCATTGACCACCGGCATCATTACCTGAAATTCAATGCCGGTCGAAGCCCTGGTTCTTTGCAACTCCTTGGCGACAATGGCGCGCCCTTTGAAACCTGCTTGCGGAAATTGAGAGTTTAGTTCGGACACCCGGCTGGCGCTCATGGTGAGCTGGTTTTCACGGAGTATAAAATTGGCGCCTATGTCGAAGAAACCTGCTAAGGTAAGCGGGCCGACTATGGGAATACGGTATTCAAAGTTATACACCCACTGCGTGTCGCCGCCAGCCTGCGTAAGTTGATAAATAGGCACTGTCTGGTAGACCGGCTGGTATTGGGGCTTGCCGTCGACGATGACCTTCTGTGTACGGGCTGAACCGTCATCGTTCAGCACGTTGACTTTTACCGCGCTCGGCACGAAAATCAGCGGCGTAATGCCCCAGTTATCGAATCCCCGTATGTCGCTCTCGCCGCCCATGTAGAAACGGCTGTAAGGCGGCGCCACCTTGCCGCCGTATCCGGTCAGGAAGCTGCCCATGGCGCGCATGCCGATGACGTGATTAGGCCAGAGGCCGGCCCGGAAGTATGTTGCGCTGACCGTGGGGCGGATCATGTTGACGTTGCCGCCGAGCGGCCCGCCCGCATACTCAATCGAAACAAAAAAGCTTTTCCCGCGACTCGGGGTGATGGGATGATCGACCGTATTGTAAGAGTATGAAGGGATAATCTTACTCGTTTTTATACCAGTAAGTGAATTGGCGCCCTCGATTCCCTGTAAGTAATTCAAATATTCAAAATAATTGCGTGAAGCGTTGGTGAACACCGTTATGTTTGAAACGTCGTAGCCATAAGTCAACCCGACCCGGGCGAAGGTGCGGCGCAGCGGGTAACTGGTGAAAACCGTAAAGCCGCGGCCGTTGGAAGCATAGTTGAGCAGGTTTTCGCGCCCCAGTTGCTCGTAAAGCGGAATAAGATTGCGCCCGCTGAGCAGCGACACCTCGCGGCCGTAGTCAAAATTAAACCGCTGCATATAGAGTGTGAATCCGGCGCTTATGGGGCGGTCGAACAAATACGGCTCGGTAAAGCCGAACGTAGCACTGCGGATCCGGTCGCCCAGTTGGGTGTCCAAACTGAGGGTTTCTCCCAATCCCAGAAAGTTGTTGGTCGAATAATTGAATCCGATGAAACTGCCAGCGATGCCGGAGACGCCGCCCTGAAGACCGATCGAGTTCTTGCCGCGTTCCTTGAGTTTCAGGGTTATGTCCACAGTGTTGTTGCGCGTGTCGCGACGAATGTCGGCGGCTTCCTTTTCTTTCAACGGCTCGAAGTAGCCCAACTGGTTAAGCCGGAGAATACTTAGCTCCCACAGGCGAGTGCTGTACATATCGCCTTCGTCTAGCAACAGTTCGCGGCGGATGACCTTGTCGCGCGTGGTCGTGTTGCCTGAAAAATCTATGCGCCGCACGAAGAATTGCTTGCCTTCGTCGACATGAATGGTCAGATCCAGCTTGTTTGAATTGGGCAGAATGTCGAAGCTCGGCTCCGGAACGAAGTCAATATAGCCGAACCCGCCATACAGCTTCTGCATCTCCTCCAGGCCCTTGCGCAGCTTGGCGGTGGAGAAATACTCGCCGGGCCTCATTTTAAACACGTCACGCGTTAAAAAATCCGTCGTGCGGAAAAGCTTCACCCCCACGTAGTTAACTTGATTCAGCACATAACGCCGACCTTCGTCCACCTCCACGGTCACATCCGCCCGCTTGCCCGGAGAGTTGAAATAAAACGGCGGGACGCGGAATTTGCCTCCGCCCACGTCCCGTATCTCCACCTTGCTCGCTACAGCCCGCGCCGTGAAGTAGCCCCGCTCCTGGTAATAGTTTCGGAGCATCTCCATGTCGATATCCAGCTTGGTTGAATCGAAGGCTTTGCTGAAAAGGTTTTCAAACAGGATGGAATAGGGTATCCCAATGGGGCGCAAGCCGCGCATGGAACGAATGAGCTGGCGGTCTTTGAAAGCCCGGTTATTTTCAATATTAATCCGCCCCACCTTGACTTTGGGGCCCTCTTTGACATTAAAAGCGATTGCCAGTGAGGAAGGCGGCAGTTGCCTTATTTCGGGCGTGATTTCCGCATACTGGCGTCCGCGCTCGGCCAGGTATTCCTGAAGCACCACCTTGGCGCGCTGCACTTTGGCCGGATCATAGACCGATTCAACGCTCAGTCCGACTTTTCTTTCTTTGAACCGGTCCAAAACCTCGCTAATCGTCACCGTTTTAAGACCGGGGTAGGTGATCGAGCGGACCACCAACCTCTCGGTCAGCACGAAGCGCAAAATCTGGCCGGTTTTACCCGGCTCCAACTCGACGCGGATGTCATCGTAGCGGCCGGTATTCCAGAGCGCCATGAAATCCCGGCGCAAGGTTTCCTCATCGATCTTGTCGCCGCGGCGGGAAAAAATCATGGCTCTCAGCGTATCCTGGGGCACCCGGCGAGCCCCCCGGAATTCAATCGCCTCGATGATATCCTCGGCGGGAGCAGCGGCCTCAGGTTTTTCGGCCGGACGAGCCGGAGCTTCGAACGGGGAGGGCTTGGGCGGTGCGGACTCCGGCTTAGCCGGCTCCGCCTGAGGAGCGGGGCGCACGGATTCGAATGGATTCTTCTGTTGCTGAGTAGCGGAAGACTGAGCGGCCATCAGAGGGCCAACTGGAAAAATGACGGCCAGCCCAGCCAGAACCAGGCCAAACCGCAATAGGCGGCTCATGTGCAGCGGGGTCCTTTCCATTCTGTGCTGAGTTGGAGACGCACCCGATTTGCACACCGTTTCATCAGTGGTTCTGAATCTCACACGAACCGTAAATTCAACATTCTAGCGCGAACCAGCCTCCCCAACAATAACCGGCGCCAGCCAATCGCCCCGGGAAGGCCCTTATCCGGTGCGAAACCTCCGCAAAGCTCTCGGATAGAGAGATAGAAGCAATCCGAAAATCACATGCCCGAGCACCAGCACTCGGCGCGGAGCCACCCAATAAACGCCCCGGCCGAAATGCGGCAGCCAAAGCTCATATGCCAGGTAATACCACACCAGCGCTACCAGCGGCCCTAGTAGTAATAACCTTCGAGCAGCCCACTTACCCCGCGAGCCTAAAGCAAACGCCGCCCCAATGACTCCTCCCCAAAACACCAGCAAGGCAGCTCCGCTCGAAGCAGCCAGCGCCATGCTCACCTGGTAAATCTGGCGGCCAAAAACCGCCACGCTTAGTCGTTCCAAATGCTGACAGATCCCTACCCCGCCGACGATCGAACCCAGCCAGTGATAAGCGAGCATGCCCAAAGCAGCCAGCACGCCTGTCTCCAGGCCCGCCATGGCTGTGGCCATCCATTCCCTATTCTGAAAGTTTGCGAACCGTTGCATCAGTTGAGTGAGCCGGATTGGCTATTGCCTATGTTCTGGAAGACGTCCCTGAAGATCGAGTCCTACTACTCAGGCTCCTCATGCTTGTCGTTCCTGTCTTTGTAGTAGTAGCTCGAATAGTAGTAGGTGTATTTGCTGTAAAGCTCGCCGGCTCTGGCCCCGTTGGCCACAATTCCCAGAACATTGTTTTCGCAAAGGGACTGCATAGCTCGGGTGACCGAGTCGATGGTGGTGGCCCCGATCCGAACCACCAACACCGTCCCGTCGCAGATGGTGGCCAGCAGGTTGGCGTCAGCCGCAAAAAGCAGGGGCGGACTGTCCAGCAGCACCCAGTTGAAAACCGCCGGAAGCTGCTCGATAAGCTGCTTGGTCTGCGACAGGTTCAGCATTTCCAGCGGATTGTGGACCGAAGTGCCGGCGGTCATCAGGTACAGGTTGGCTCCGGCCACCTTTCGGATCACTTGCGACAGCGAAGCATTGCCGGCCAGGTAGTCGGTAGCGCCGGGAGAACGTTCAATCTGAAAGATATTGTGCAAGACCGGGCGCCGGAAGTCGAAGTCCATCAACAAAGTCGGGTTATCGTTGAGCTGGGCCTCGGCAAGTGCAAGATTGACCACGGTGAACGACTTTCCTTCGGCGGGGCAGGGGCTGGTTATAACCACTGAGTGAACCGGCTGAAGCTTCTGAATATGGTTCAACTTGGTCCGGAGGGTGCGAAACTCTTCGCTATGCGCATCGCGCGGACGGGTTGGATCGATTACAAAAAAGTCCGGCGCAGGAGTGTAGGGAATTTCCTGGACGTTGTTCAACAGATCTTCCAGCCCCGGCAACAGACGTCCGGCGGCGCGCGGTACCGGACCGCCTTCATCGCCGGCTTGCCCGCCCCGGCGCAGCGCATCGTATACCCGGCTCATCGCCTCAAGCCCTCCCTAAGCACCCTTAGTGTAATAGTAATAAACCGAACCGAGCATCAACAGAAAGCCGATCACGCAGGCGCTGGACCAAGCCACCCAGGCCAAACGCCGTTTGCGTTGCACCAGCAAGTCGTTCTCGACCAGCGGCACGCTCCCCAGGATCGGCAGCCCGGTATAGGCCCGCACGTCCTTCAACGATTTCAGCGAAGTGTCCTTAACTTCCCGCGCGGCGGCAAGAAACACTCCCAACCCCAGACCGATTACAACACTTATCGAGACAACCAGCCAGCGGTTAGGCTCCGACGGAGTCTGCGGCAGGGAAGCCTGCTCCAGAACCTCCAGCGTCTCGCCTTGCTTGCGGGTCTCCAATTCGGTGGCCATAGAGGACTGACTGCTCTTAAGCATAAGGTCTTCGTACTGGCGCCGGGCCAACTGATAATCCCGGGTTAACTCGGCATAGCGGCGCTCGCCTATGGGGCTGGCTTCGATCCGCTCTTGGTAGACCTTTATAAGTTTGCTAAGCCGGGCCTGTTCCTTGTTGTATTGCTCAATTTCCATCTCCTTGGTCCGGATCAGGCCCTGTAAACGCTCGATCTCAAGCTGCGCTTGGCGCTGCTCTTTGGTCAGCACTACCGGCTCGGGTTGCTCCGGCTGCGGCTTAGTCTGCGAGGCTTCAGCCTTAAGCATTGCCTCGCGGCTTCGGCGCAACTCCTCCAGCCGGGCCACGGCCCGCCGCACATCAGGATGAACTTCGCTGTACTGCTGGCGCAGCGCAGCCAGGTTGGTTTCTTCAATCAGAATCTGCCGTTCCAGCGCCGCCACTCTTTCGTTCTTAACGGTTGCTTCCAGGCCGGCCGTGGGGCTGGCGGGGACCGCCGCCAGTTGCTCTCTAGCCAGACGTAGATTGTTTTCAAGCAGAAGTTTTTCCTGGGTGGCTCGGGTGATGGCATTGCCGGTGTTGGTAAGCTGCGTTTCAAGCGTTCGCAGTTGCGCCAAGTTAGAGTCCAACTGCTCCGGCAGCTTGCCGGCGAACTTCATCTTATATTCGGTCAGACGGTTCTCGATCTCATCCAGGTTCTTTTTGGCGGCTTCAAGTTGTTCCTTTAAAAAACCAGTGGTCATCACAGATTCCGTGGAACGCGTGCGTATGGTTTCATCCAGGAACATGCTCACAATCTGCGCCGTAACCTTTTGGGCCAAGTATCGGTTCTCGTAGCCGAAAGAGACCTTGAAGGCGGTCGAAACGGGCTGGTTGTTGGCCATCTCGCGCAGTGAGGCGATCGGCGAGATTTTAATGGCTTTCTGCATTTCCTCGATCAGGTCTTCGTCGGGAACGCGCCCCTTCTTTCGCGGATACAGTCCGTTCTGATTTATCAGGTTGAGGATGTTAGTGCGGGTGCGTACTTGTTGCTCAAGCGCCGCAATTCTCTGGCCGATCTGAAGGTTCACGTTGGAAGGCACATAGCGCTCCGGCACCGCCGGGGGAACGATCCGGATAGTGGCCTCAGAAATATACGTATCGGGCCAGAGGAAGGCTACCACCACGCCGATGACTAAGCCCGCGAAGGTCGGCCCTATTATCCACCCCTTGTGGCGCCGGATGACGTCGATGACGTCCTCAACGTCCATCGGCCGCCGCCCGGTCGTAATGGGCTGATTCATAGGTAACATAGCACGCGCCTCCCCTCAGCCTCACGGCACGATGATATGATCTCCGCTTTCAAGCAGAATGTTTTGCCCGAGATTCTTTCCGCGAACGAAATCCCGGTAGTTGAACTTATAGCGCTTAGGCCCGCGCAAAATCAGGATGTTCTTCTGATCGGCCCACTCGCGGAAACCTCCGGCAATTGCCAACGCCTGGGCCACGGTGGTGGGCACCACCAGTGGATACGAACCCGGCCGATTCACCTCTCCGCTTATGAAATACTTCTTGCTGTTGACCGACGCCACCGAAACCATGACTTCCGGTTCGGTGATGTATTTGGTGTATCCCTCCTTAATCTTTTCAGCGAGCTTTTCGGGAGTAAGTCCGCCGGCCACAACATCTCCCAACAAGGGAAGCGAAATCATGCCGTCAGGGCGAACCGCCACCGGGCCGGACAGATCCGGCTCGCGCCACACCCGTATGAGCAGAATGTCTTCGGCGCCAATGATATAGGTCTTAGGGTTGACTGGGGCGCCTACGGCTTTGCGCAGTTCCTCCTCTTCGGCAGAGCGTGTTACCTGTTCTGGTTGTGTTTCTTTCTTCTTTTCTTGGGCTTTTGTAAGCCAGGCGGGCGCCAGCCCCAGAATAAGCCCAGCCGCCGCCAGTGTCGAAAGCAATCCGAGTCGTCGCATGGGTCTTTGATTTGTTTTCAGAAGCCTCACCCTTCTCCCATCGGCCTCTTTGCTGCGGCTGTCCAGGCCATTAACGCAACCTATTGTACAACATCGAGTCCAAACCCGCCTAGACCAAGCCTTGGCGGCGGATCCGGGAGAACATTCCCATTGCTCGTCTAAGCAAATTTGCCTGGCGCCTGAAGCAGCTCCCCCCTTTGGGAATATCGGTCCCCCGAAAATGTGACTTTCAGGTTGTCCAATAACAGGTAAACTTTAAAATCCCACACCTAGGCCTATGGTGGCTTGAACTTGGCGGATCAGCCCACCGGGAGTTTTTACATCAACCCAGCGCAGATCGTACGGCTTGCCGGTCCAGGTGTCACGCAGGTCCACACGCACGATGGCGTGGCGGGAAAAAACGAACTTTATTCCCCAGCCGTAATTGGCCCCATAGTTATTGGTGGGGCTGTTGGGAAATCCTTCGATATTCGGACGGCTGCTGTGCCGGGCTTCAATTCCGCCGGTCCAGTATGGCCTAATCCATTCGTTCTTCGGCATCCAGTAAAGAAGAAAGTTGTAGGAAAACTGATGAAAATTGGCATAACCCCGTAGGGTTTCCCGAGGATCATTCGATGTGTCTTGCTTGACCGTCTGCACTTTGGCGCGGGTCAGCAGGTAGGTCACTTCGTGGCCGTAGTAACGATGTGAATTGAAAGTCACCCGTACGCCGCGGCTATACCCATTACGTATGAATGTGTCTTTGTCCGTTCCCTCAACCTCCGAGCTGTAGCCGAGCGGCGCCCGGTTTGAGCCGGCCCAGCCCACAAAAGGCGTAATCTCCAGTCCCTGGCCGCCGGCTACGGCATAAATGCACAGTGAAAACATTAAGAGCCGAAAAAAATGTTTCATTTTTCAGGCTGCGGCGGCAGCCGCCGCAGAAGTCCACATTATAGCGTGCCGCCCGTCGTGAGTTCCTTGAGGCGGTTGTAAACCAAGGCTACCGGCAGGCCGACCACGTTGAAAAAACACCCCTCAATTTTTTCGACAAACTTGGAGGCGCGGCCCTGTATGGCATATGCACCGGCTTTGTCCATAGGCTCTCCCGTCGCTACATAATCAGCTATTTCCTCCTCGCTCAGCCGGAGGAACCACACCCGCGTAGAAGCGGTATCCTGTAGCAGGCGGCTGTCGGTACGAAGGCAGACGCCCGTCAGAACTTCATGCTCCGTTCCCGACAGTTGCCTGAGCATCCAGGCCGCTTCCTGGCGGCTGGAGGGCTTGCCGAGCAGTTTGCCTCCGGCCACCACCACCGTATCCGCCCCCAGCACGATTTCGCCGGGAGCGGCGGCCACTGCCTCCGCCTTTAACCGTGACAGCCGCAAAACATGCTCGCGCGGAGTCTCTCCGGCCAGCGGAGTTTCATCCACGACGGCCGCTCGAACAACGAACTCGATGCCGGCTTGGGTCAAAATCTCGCGCCGGCGTGGAGAATGCGAAGCAAGCACCAGCATAGTCGCATGGTACAATGAACGCTCTTCCACCCATGGAGCGCGCCGCAAGAATCATCGCCCGCTTGAAACTTCCAGCCGGCGCCGTCCAGCCCTGGGATCTGGCCCGGGCGGCTTGGCCGGTAGCGGTCGGCCCCAAGATCGCCGCCCATGCCGAAGCAGTTTGGCTGGAAGCGAACCGGCTCATAGTTCAAGTGGAAGACGCCGACTGGCAACGGCAACTAGATCCTTTGAAGAAGCAAATACTCAAACGCCTGGAGGAAGTTCTCGGTTCGGCCCTCGTCGCCGATATCGAATGGAGGTTAAAACCCGCGCGCCGCCGGCCACAGCGTTCCGCCACCGCCCGAGCGGCGGCCGACGAAGCCGACCAGATAACCGATCCGGTACTCAAGGCAATTTACCGGGAACAGCGACGCAGGAGATCAGCATGAGAATTACCGAGCAACAAGTGCGCTATGTGGCCGATCTGGCTCACTTGTTACTAAGCGAGGAAGAGGTGCGCCGGTTCCGAGACGAATTCGACGCCATCCTGGCGCACATGGAGAAACTGAACGAGCTGGACACGGCGGATGTTGAGCCCATGGCGCAGGTTTTATATGAAGCCGATGAAACCGCCACTTTGCGCGAAGACGTGGAACGTCCGACCCTCAGCAACGAGCAAGCCCTGGCCAACGCGCCGTTGGCCGGCGCCGGTTGTTTTAAAGTTCCGCTAGTGATCGAGAGGTGACCCGGTGGAAATCGCCCGGCTAACCATCGACAAAGTCCGGCAGGGATTGCTTGAAAAGCGCTTCAGCGCAGAAGAACTTGCCCGCGAAGCCCTACGCTTTGCCCAAGCCGAGAACCCAAAAACTAACGCCTATCTGCATTTCTGTCCTGAGCGCGCGCTGGAGGCCGCCCGCCGCGTCGACGAAAAACTGGCGCGTGGTGAAGATCCGGGGCCGCTAGCCGGCGTGCCCGTGGCGGTTAAGGACGTGATTCTCACTCGCGGAGTGCGCACCACCGCCGGATCGCGGCTGCTGGAGCACTACGTGCCGCCATATGACGCTACTGCCGTCGCGCGTCTGGAGCAAGCCGGCGGCGTGATCATCGGAAAGACCAATTGCGACGAGTTCGCCATGGGCTCGTCCAATGAAAACTCGGCTTTCGGTCCGGTGCGCAATCCCGTTGATCCGGAGCGCGTGCCGGGCGGCTCAAGCGGCGGTTCGGCCGCCGCCGTGGCCCAGGGGACCGCCGTCGTGGCCTTGGGTTCGGATACCGGAGGCTCAATCCGCCAGCCGGCTTCCTTCTGCGGCGTGGTGGGTGTGACGCCCACCTACGGGCGCGTTTCGCGCTACGGTCTGGTGGCGTTTGCCAGCTCGCTTGACCACATCGGCCCATTCGCCCGAAACGTCCGCGACGCCGCATTGCTGCTCAAAGTGATCGCCGGTCGGGATGAGATGGATTCAACCTCCGCCTTCGCTCCGGTTGAAGATTACCCGGCGGCTCTTGGCGGCCCCGTCAGCGGCGTGCGCGTCGGTTTGCCGCGTGAGTATTTCGAGGGGCTGCCGGAGGAGACCGGAGAGCTTATCCGCCGCGGCGTCCGCACTCTGGAAAAGCTCGGCTGCCGGATTCATGAAATCAGCCTGCCGACGACCGGCTATGCCGTAGCCTGCTACTACATCATCTGCATGGCCGAGGCCAGCTCCAATCTGGCGCGCTACGACGGGGTTCGCTACACGACGCGCTCACGCCAGGCCGCCGGTCTCATCGATATGTACCGGCGTACCCGCGGCGAGGGCTTCGGCGCCGAGTGCAAGCGCCGCATAATGCTCGGCACTTATGTTCTAAGCGCAGGTTATTACGACGCCTACTACTTAAAAGCCCAGAAGGTCCGTACGTTGATTGCGCGGGATTTCGCCCGGGCTTTCGAGCAGGTAGACTACATCGCCGCTCCGGTGGCTCCCTCACCCGCTTTCCGGCTGGGCGAGAAACTAAATGACCCGCTCGAAATGTACCTGTCCGACATCTATACCATCACCGGTTCGCTGGCCGGCGTACCATGCATGAGCATTCCTTGCGGCCGGACCGCCGCCGGATTGCCGGTCGGGCTGCAAATTCTGGCCCGGCATTTTGATGAAGCCGGCATGTTGCGCCTGGCGGCGGCTTTTGAGGCGGCTTTCTGAGCCGGCTTGGCGACGGGGCCCATAGATCAAAAAGCATGCGAACCTTACTGATCATGATGGCGACCCTGGCAACAGGGTTCGGCTTGCTGCCTGCGCAGTCCGGACTCGACGCCTGGGAAAGCCTCCAACGCCTGAGGCCGGCTCAGAGAATCGAGGTCGTTGATTTTAAGAGGCGACCGCTGGCGGGATCATTCGAGGGTTTCGACGGCGAAGCTATTCGGTTAACAACCGACCAGGGCGTAGTCTCAATTCCGCGAAATCAGGTCGCCGTCGTCAAAGATCGCCAAACGAGCAAGCGCCAGCGCAACATTCTTGTCGGCCTGGGCTGGGCGCCGCGGGCGGCCTGGCTGCCGGAGCGATCCACGGCGCCGCTTATCAGGAAAAGGGCGAGACCGGCGTGTTCATGTTGGTTTACGTCCCAGTCGGTGTCGGACTCGGCGCCGTCGCGGGAGCGGTGATTCCGGCCGGAGGAATCACAATTTACCGGGCAAAGCGGGACTCGTCTTCCGGCGGGCGGTAATTTCTCTGAATCTTTTCCGGATATCGCGCATCATTTGCGGTAGGAGAAAAGAAATGGCATATACACTTCCCGATCTGCCTTACCCGTTGGATGCGCTGGAACCTTATATCGACAAGATGACCATGGAAATTCACCATGGCAAGCACCACGGCGCGTATGTGGCGAATCTGAACAAAGCTTTGGAAGCGGCGCCTGAGCTGGCTGAAAAGCCGCTGGAGGAACTGCTGGCCAACAATCTTGCGGCGGTGCCTGAGAGCATACGCACCGCGGTGCGCAACCACGGCGGCGGCCACATCAACCACAGCCTGTTCTGGCAAATAATGGGACCTAACGGCGGAGGCGCTCCTTCAGGTAATCTGGCGGCGGCCATCAACGGCACGTTCGGCAGCTTTGAGAATTTCAAGGAGAAACTCACGGCCGCCGGCATGGGGCGTTTTGGATCCGGCTGGGCCTGGCTGGTGCGCGATGCCGGCGGAAAGCTGGACATCTACTCGACGGCCAATCAGGACAGCCCGCTGATGGAAGGCAAGATTCCCATCTTGGGCGTGGACGTCTGGGAACATGCTTACTATCTCAAGTATCAAAACCGCAGGGCCGAATATTTGGCCGCCTGGTGGAACGTAGTCAACTGGCGTGAAGTAGAAAAGCGTTTCGAGCGTTAGCGCGCTTGCTTAAAAGCTCGCCGGATAACTCCATACCACAGCGGGGCGGTGCCGTCGCCAGCAAACCGGTCCGCACGGCTGCCGGGCGCCCCTGGGCGCCCAGCCCCGCGCTCCATTTATCTCGCCCAAGCTCATTGAATTCAACAGAAAGTTGCTCCCAGCCCGCTCCTCGAGGGACGAACTAATAAAACAAATCGTGCCGGCCGACCGGTTCTTTCCGATTTCTCCCGGCTGGCGCAAAACATGCAATAAGTAGGATAATTATGTTGCCGATGACGCTCCTGCTGCTCCAGATTGACCTGCTCACCCAACGGCTAACTCCTGCCGCAATCATCGACATCCTACTGGTGGCCTTCCTTATCTACCAGTTCCTGATGCTAGTGCGCGGTCGCCGCGCAGCTCAGGTGCTAGCTGGCCTGGGCATACTGGTGGGCTTGTATCTTCTGGCTCTGGCCGCCGGCCTCAAATTGATCGAAACCGTGCTGGGCGCGGTTCTCCCATATACTCCCCTAGCCCTGATCGTTATTTTTCAATCGGAGATTCGCCGCGCCTTGATGCGCATAGGGCGCAGACGTTGGCTGGGCTTCGGCGGCCGGCTCCAGCGACTGGAGAGCGCCGACGAGATCTTGCTGGCTCTGCGTAAGCTGCACCAGCAACGCATCGGCGCCTTGATCGTGCTGGAACGCGATACCGGACTGCGCACCTTCATTGAAAGCGGCGTCCCGCTGGACGCCCGGCTCTCGCGCGATCTGCTGCTTTCCATTTTCAACCCTGGCGCCGAACTGCACGACGGCGCAGTAATCATTCAAAAAGACCGTATTGCCGCTGCTGCCTGCTTCCTGCCGCTCAGCCTGAATCCCAATCTGACCCGAACGCTAGGCACCCGCCACCGGGCGGCCGTGGGCATTACTGAGGAAACCGATTGCCTGGCCATTGTGGTTTCCGAGCAGACCGGGTGGGTTTCAGTCGCCGCCTTCGGTGAGCTCGAGCTGAACGTATCTTTGCGCCGGGTTGATGAGATCATGGCGAAGCATTTCGGGCGCAAGCCCACCCGATCCTCCTTGCTGGACAGCCTGGAGGAGGAAACCGAAACTGCGCAGGGAAACATTGAAAACCGCCGCCGGGAGGCTTTGCTGCCATGATACGCCGGCTCCTGGATAACCTCGGCTACAAGTTGCTGTCGTTGCTTATAGCCGTATTGCTGTGGGTAATCTTCGTCGGATACCCGGAGTATTTTTTGCACACGTTGCCGGATCAATTGCATGGACTGATGGGCGGCTAGGTGCATCTGCCGGCGGAGCACTCCGGAACAGAAGCAAAAACAGCATTCCAGAATATTGAGGGTTATAGCTGAAGTGGCAAAAGAACTTTTCGGAACCGATGGCATACGGGGCGTGGCCGGGAAATATCCGCTCGATGCCGCTACCATACAAGCCGTAGGCGCAGCCCTGGGGCGGATAATACGTGAGATGTCCTCTGGGGCGGAGGTCGTGCTCGGCATTGACACGCGTGAATCAGGTCCCTGGATCGCCGCTCATCTGGCGGGCGGACTGCTCTCCGAACAAGCCCGCTTGAGATATGCCGGCGTAATCACTACGCCCGGCATAGCCTATCTGGCCCGCACCGGACCTTTCGCTGCGGGCGTGGTTATCTCAGCCTCCCACAATCCTTATCAGGATAACGGCATAAAAATCTTCGATCATTCCGGCTACAAACTGGCCGACCAGCTTGAACAGCGCCTTGAGGAAATGGTCTTTGATCTGCTGGCGCAGGGGATCAGGCCTGCGCCGGTCCAGCTTGCCGAAGATCCCAGCCTGGATGAGCAGTATCTGGAATTTTTGCTTTCCACTTTTTCCGGAACCCTTGAGGACTTACGCCTGGTCGTCGATTGCGCCAACGGCGCTGCCAGCCGTCTGGCCCCCGAGCTTTTCCGCCGGTTGGGCGCCCAGATCAGGCCGATCCATTGCTCGCCCAACGGCCGTAACATCAATCTCAACTGCGGCACCCTGCACCTGGAAAGCCTTCAAGCCGCAGTTACGCAAAACAGCGCCGACCTCGGACTAGCCCTGGACGGAGACGCCGATCGGGCCATTTTTGTATCCAGACGCGGCAAGGTTATCGACGGAGACGGCGTTTTGCTGCTGGCGGCCCGCTTTTTGCTCGAACGTGGCGCACTAGTCGGCCCCGAAGACCGTCCCACGGTGGTTTCAACCGTCATGTCCAACTTGGGGCTGGAGCGTGCTCTGTCCCGCCTCGGCATAACCATGCCCCGCACAGCCGTGGGCGACAAGTATGTCCTGGAAGAAATGCTTCGATTGGGCGCCGTGCTCGGCGGCGAACAATCCGGGCATGTAATTTTTCTGAATTGGGCCACCACCGGCGACGGTCTCTTGACTGCCTTGCGCGTACTGGAAATAATGCGCACGCGCGGCCAAGACCTGGAGGAGTTGACCGCCGACCTGGTGCGCTTCCCACAAAAGCTGGTCAATGTGCGGGTCAGAGAGCGCCGCCCCCTAGACCAGATGCCGGAGGTAGAGGAGGCCATAGCCAACGCCAACGCAGCTTTCGGCGGCGCCGGTCGGGTGCTAGTGCGGTACTCAGGTACCGAACTACTGGCCCGGGTCATGATCGAAGGGCCTGATGAAACCCTGGTCAACGAGCACGCCGAACGCATCGCCGCCGCTTTTGAGCGAGCAATCGGTGCAACTAGCGGGCTCTCTCAGGCGTCAATTGTTTCATGAAATCCGCAAAATCTTGGATGTTTTCCATCCTGCTGCTTTTCGCGCTGCCCCTGGCGGCCCAGACAAGCAAAGTCGACAAGGTTTATCAGACCGAATGGGACAACGTGCTCCCTCAAATCGCTGATGGCGGCGGCTGGACCACCCGCATCATTCTCATAAACATGGGCTCACAATCGGCCACAGCCAAACTTTACTTTTACAAAGATGACGGCTCAGAATGGGCTATCCGCTTGAAGGGACAAGACGTAGAATCCCCAGTCTGGAACGTAAGCCTGCCGGTCGGCGGGTCGCTCTGGCTTGAAACGCCAGGCACCGACGCCCAGAGCCACCAGGGCTGGATGTATATGGAAACCTCCAACTGGATCAGCGGAATGGCCATGTTTATAGCCGACTGGCCGGGCGTATACGCCGAGGGCGTCGTCCCTTTCACGCCGGAAAACGACTTCGACTTCTACATTCCCTTCGACAACCGCAACGGTTATGTAACCTCGCTGGCGCTGGTCAACCCGTATTTGAAGGAAACGGCCACTTTGAAAATCGATTTTCTCCAGGCCGATGGTACATTGATCGTCTCCCGTACCATCACCCTGAAGCCACTGGAGCACATTGCCTTTGAATCCATCCGACCCGACATGTTCCCGGAGACCATCGGCCACCACGGAGTTATTCACTTCCAGGAGGTAGGCGGGCAAGCTGGAGTGTCGTCGCTCGGGCTGCTGTTTTCACCGCGTGGGCCTTTCACCTCAATGCACGCAGTCAGCATCGACCCCCATTACTACTATTAGCCTGGGGCAGGCGCTGCGGCGAAAGTTTGTACCCTAAAGGAAAAATACCGGAAGAAAAAGCGAATGGCAGCGAGGTTCTTTTCCACACACGCTGCAGAAATTTCCGTCTTGAAAAAAATTTAAAAAAGGACTTCCACATCTTTAAATCTTTTGATATAATTTTGTGCCGTGCTGAATGGAAGAGAAGAATTCGGCCGAATGGATTGCGTTAATTCATTTGGTTTCAATAAAAGAACGCACTAATAAGGGCCTGCGGTCGAATTCTTTCTTTCAGGAGTGGTTTGTTCGTTGATTAGGACGAACCGTGAGATGATGGGTAGGTTTGCCCGCAGACCCCTTCAGGAGCTGAGCCTATGGGTCTTGAAGGGAGCTGTACCAACAAAGGCAACGGGGGTAAGGGGGTAGAAACACCACGAATCGGTGTTTTCGTCTGCCGCTGCGGAGGCAACATCTCCGACGTTGTCGACGTCGACCGAGTAGTCGATGAGGCCTCCCGCTTGCCTGGGGTGGTGTGCGCAATGGCGCACACTTTCTGCTGCTCCGATCCCGGCCAGGGAGTGATAGAGCAGAAAATACGCGAACAGGGACTGAACCGCGTCATTGTAGCCGCCTGCTCGCCAAGTTTGCACGAGATGACCTTCCGCCGCACGGTCGCGCGGGCCGGCCTGAATCCCTATCTGTTTGAGCACACCAACATTCGCGAGCAGGTTTCCTGGGTCATTCTGGATCATGAACAGGCCACTCAAAAGGCAAGCCGGCTGATCCGGGCCGCCGCAGCCCGCGCCTCTCATCTGCGGCCGCTTGAAAAGCGGCGCATTTCGATCCACCCCTCGGCCCTGATCATCGGCGGAGGAGTAGCCGGCCTGACGGCGGCGCGCGACCTGGCCTCGCGCGGCATTGAAGTCACCTTGATTGAATCCTCGCCGTTTCTGGGCGGCCGTATGGCTTCGCTGCACCGCATCTACCCCACCGGAAGGCGGGCGCGCGACGTGCTCGGGCCGCTTATCGACGAGGTGGTCAACCATCCGAAGGTGACCGTCTACACCAACGCCCAACTGGAGTCGGCGGCGGGCTTCATCGGCAACTTTGTAACCACGGTTCGGCTCACGCCCCGCGGTGTAACCAACGAGTGCCGGGATCCGGAAGCCGCCATAGCGGCCTGCCCCGAAGAGTGCCTGGATCAGTTCAATTTGGGGCTGTCCAGGCGCCGCGCCATATATAAGCCGTATGAGGGCTGCTGGCCGCCCATTCCGGCTATCGACTGGCGCGCCTGCACCCGTTGCGGCGCATGCTATGAAGCCGCCGGCGGCAAGGGCATCAACCTCAACGAGGAGCCGCGCCTGGTTGAAATTCGCTCAGGAGTGGTGGTGCTGGCCGTGGGCTTGGACACTTATCCCGTACGCCACGGCGAATACGGTTACGGGGTTTTCCCCGAGGTCATCACCCTGCACCAGTTGAACCGCCTGATGGACCCGACCGGGCCGACTCGCGGGGAAATCACCGTGGGCGGTCATGCTGTGCGTCGTATCGGTTTTCTCCACTGCGTGGGCAGCCTCCAGCGCAAGGGAATCCACAAGCCGATGCGAGACGGCAAAATCAACGAGTATTGCAGTCGGGTCTGCTGCACCACCACGATGCACACGGCTGCCGAACTGAAGGAGCGTTTTCCCGATCTTCAAATTTACGATTTCCACGAGGACATCCGCACCTACGGCCGCAAACACGAGAACTATTACGACCAGGTCTCGGAAAAGGGTGTGGCGTTTATACGGTTCGATCCGCTGCGCCCGCCGCGGGTGGAGCCCGATCCCAGGGGCGAAGCGCCGCTGGTGGTGCGTACGTTCGACCGGCTGACTTTCGGCGAGGAGCTTGAGGTTCCCCTGGACATGCTGGTGCTGGCCACGGGACTGGTGGCCAGGGACATGAGCAAGCTGGTCGATCTCTACCGCTGCTCGGTGGGCGCCGACCGATTCCTGATGGAGGTCCATCCCAAGCTGCGCCCGGTCGAAATGGCGGCTTCCGGTTTGTTTTTGGCCGGTTCAGTTCAGGGGCCGATGGATACGACCGAAGCCACCGCCGCCGCGGCCGCCGCGGCGGCCAAAGCCTCCGCCCTTATCAGCTCGGCGCACATCGAGCTGGATCCATTTGTGGCCTACGTCAATGAGGATCTGTGCAGCGGCTGTCGCATTTGTCTGACTGTTTGTCCATTCTCGGCGATTACGCGGAACGAAGAAAAGCGCGTTGCCGTGGTGAACGAAGCGCTTTGCATGGGCTGCGGCACCTGCGTAGCCAGTTGTCCCTCGAACGCCATACAGCAGGCCGGCTTCGAGGACGTGCAGGTGAAATCGGAATTGCTGTCTTTGATCGGACGGCCGGCCGAACAACGCCTGGCGGCCGACTAGGAGGACTGCTATGCCGGAATCAGCAATAGCGGAGAAGCCGACTCAGGCTCATCAGCAAGAAAAGGCTGCCGGATGGGAGCCCCGCATTGTCGGATTTCTCTGTTACTGGTGTTCTTATACGGGGGCGGACGGAGCCGGCACGGCCCGCATGAAATACGCTCCCAACGTGGACATCATCAAGGTTATGTGCTCGGGCCGAATTGACCCCGAACTGGTTCTTACGGCTTTTGCCCGCGGCGCCGACGGGGTCATGGTGCTAGGCTGCCACCCCGGCGACTGCCACTACACCAACGGTAATCACAAAACCATGGTCCGCATGCCGTTGCTCAGGCGCGTGCTGGAAGACCTGGGCGTTGAGCCGGAGCGCTTCCGCCACGAGTGGGTTAGCGCAGCCGAGGGCGAAAAGTTCAGCCGCCTGGTCACGGAAATGACCGAGCAGGTCCGCGCGCTTGGCCCGCTTGACTGGCCCCGTCTGCTGCATGAGCGCGGGGTGGGCCACGGCGCCGACCTCGCACCCTGGGGAGTGCACCTATGAGCGCCAATGGAAAGTTGAAGGTCGGCATGTACTGGGCCTCCAGTTGCGGAGGCTGCGACATCTCGCTGCTCGAAATCGGGGCGCGGATACTGGATCTGGTCCAGGTGGCCGATGTGGCCTTCTGGCCCTGCGCCGCGGATTTTAAATACCGCGACGTGGCCGGCTATCCGGACGGCCATCTGGACGTCTGCTTTTATAACGGCGGCGTGCGCAACAGCGAACAGGAGGAGGTCGCGCGCCTGCTCCGAAAGAAAAGCCGCACGCTGGTGGCCTATGGCGCTTGCGCCGCCGACGGCGGCATCCCGGCGCTAGCCAACTACAAGACCACCAGGGAAATATTTCGGGCCGTTTATCATGAAAATCCATCGATCGACAACCCCGCAGGCGTTGAACCGCAGCCTGAGGTCGCCGTAGAGACAGGCACGTTGCATCTGCCGCGTTTCTACCCGGCGGTTCTACAGCTCGGCGACATCGTCCCGGTCGATTACATCATCCCCGGTTGCCCGCCGCAGGCCGACCGGGTCTGGGAAACCATACAAGCCGTGGTGACCGGCGCCGTTCCTCCCAACAACAGCGGCCTGCGGGTGGGCTGCGGTACAAGGACCGTCTGCGACGAGTGCCCGCGTGAAAAACGACTGGTGAAAATAAAAGAGTTCCGGCGCCATCACGAGTTCCGCCCCGAACCGGGTTGGTGCCTGCTCGAACAAGGCTTGCTGTGCATGGGCCCGGCCACGCGCAGTGGCTGCGGCGCGCTGTGCATAAAGGCCGACATGCGCTGCGAAGGCTGCTACGGCCCGCCAGCGGCGGTTGAGGATCAGGGAGCGGCGATGATCGGCGCGCTGGGCGGCCTGCTGGATGCTACTACCGAAGAGCGCGCCAGGGAAATGATCAACGAGATCGTCGATCCGGTAGGAACCTTTTACCGATTTACGACCTCAAGCAGTCTGCTCAAAGTCGGCCGGCACAAGGAGGAACGGGCATGAGTGCGGCAGGTTCCAATCAATCACAATCCTTCCGCCGCATAAGCATCGATCCGATTACGCGGCTGGAAGGACACGGAAAGATCGATATTTTTCTCGATCAGGAAGGCAACGTCGCCGATTGCTACCTGCAAATTCCCGAGCTGCGTGGGTTTGAGAAGTTCTGCGAAGGCCGCCCGGTCGAGGAGATGCCCCGGCTTACGCCGCGCATCTGCGGCGTCTGTCCGGAGGCGCACATGATGGCCAGCGCGAAGGCCTGCGACGCAGTCTACGGCGTGGAGCTTCCGCTCACCGCCCGGCTTTTGCGCGAACTTCAGTACAACATCTTTTTCGTCACCGATCACGCCACACATTTCTACGCTCTGGGCGCTCCCGATTTCATCATGGGCCCGAAGAGCGATCCGGCGACTCGCAACCTGATCGGCATCATCGGCAAGGTCGGCTTGGAGATCGCCGGCAAGGTCATACAGTGCCGCGCCTGGGGCCACGAAGCCGCAGCCATTTTCGGCGGCAAGCCGGTGAATCCGGCCAACGCCATTCCCGGCGGAATGAGCAAAGGACTGTCGGCTGCTGAGCGCGCCCGCCTGGAGGAGATCTGCCGCTTCATGGTCGAATTCGGCAAGTTGACGCTGAAAATCTTGCACGATGTGGTGCTCTCAAACCAGGAGTACGTCGACTTGATCCTTAACGGCCCCTACTACCAGCGCACCTATTCGATGGGACTGGTCGATGAAAAAAATCGCGTCAACTATTACGACGGGCACGTGCGGGTGGTCGATCCCGACGGCCGAGAGCTGTGCCGCTATGCGCCGTCTGAGTACATGAACCATGTCGCCGAGCGGGTCGAGCCCTGGAGCTATTTGAAATTCCCGTACCTGAAGGCCGTAGGCTGGAAGGGCTTTGTAGATGGCGCCGATTCGGGCGTCTATACGGCTACGCCGCAGTCGCGGCTGAACGCCGCCGACGGCATGAACACGCCGCTCGCGCAGGAAGCTTACGAAGAATATTTCGAAACCCTGACCGGCGACCGCAGCGGACGCAAGCCGGTGCATTACACGCTGGCCATACACTGGGCCCGCTGCATCGAGCTGCTAAACGCCGCCGAACGGGCGCTGGAATTGGTGCAACATCCTGAAATCACGCATCCGGAAAACTATCGCGTGGTCTGCGATAAAACGCCACGCGAGGGGGTAGGCATCGTCGAAGCACCCCGCGGCACGCTCACACATCACTATGTGACCGATGAGAAAGGCATCGTCCGCAAGGCAAACCTCATCGTGGGCACCACCAACAACAACGCCGCCATTTGCATGTCAGTCAAGCGGGCTGCTCAAGGTTTGATAAAGAAGGGTGTGGAGGTAAGCGAGGGGCTCCTGAATATGGTGGAAATGGCCTTCCGCGCCTACGATCCCTGCTTTGGTTGCGCCACCCACAGTTTGCCGGGTCGCATGCCGCTGGTGGTGCGGGTGCGGGACTGGGACGGAACGGTGCTAAGTGAAGCTCGCCGCTAGAGGAGGACATCAATCGCCATGGCGAAGATAAAACACCAGTACGACGGAGTAGTGGTGGGGGCCGGCATTGCCGGCATGCAGGCGGCGCTAGATCTGGCCGGACAGGGCTTCGACGTGCTGCTGGTCGAACGTGAGCCCTCGATCGGCGGAGTCATGGTGGGGCTAAACAAGGTTTTCCCCACGCTTGATTGCAGCAGTTGCATTTGCACGCCGCGCATGGCCGAAGTCGCCCATCACGAGCGTGTCACGCTGCTAACCTACACCGAGCTGAAGCAGATCGAACGAAACAACGAAGGCAGCTTCACGGTCACGCTGATAAAGAAACCGCGCTACGTGGTGGAGGAGGATTGCATCGGATGCAGCAAGTGCGAGCTGGCTTGCCAGCCATTGGCGCCGCACGAGTTCGATCAAGGATTGGGTGCGCGCGCTGCCATTTATATACCCCATGGCAACGCCATCCCGCAGGTGGCGGTTCTTGATCCCAACTACTGCATCTTCGACGGCAATTGCGCCAAGGTCTGCCCGACCAACTGCATCGATTTCACCCAGCAGCCCGAGGAAATCAAAATCGAGGCGGGCACTGTGATTCTGGCTACGGGACTGAAAACCACGCCGATAAACGCCAAAAAGGAATACGGCGGCGGCCGGTTCGTCAACGTCATGCATCCGTTGGCCATGGAGCGGATCCAGAGTTCTAATGGGCCTTACGGCCACATTCTCCGACCTTCCGACGGCAAGATTCCGCGCTCGGTGGCCTACGTGCAGTGCGCCGGCAGCCGCGACAAATCCATCGGAGTGCCCTATTGCTCGCGCGTTTGCTGCATGTACGCCCTCAAGCAGGGCATCATGATCAAACATGAGTTGCACGAGACCGAGGTCACCATCTACTACATGGACATACGGGCCTTCGGTAAGGGCTACGAGCAGTTCTACCGCCGGGCTCTGGCCGAGGGAGTACGTGTGGTTAAAGCCAAGGTGGCCCGGATCACCGAGGTGGAAAACAACGACCTGGTGCTGCGCGTGGAGCTGATCGACGAAGGCGGGCGCGTCGCCGACATCCGGCACGATCTGGTGGTACTAAGCCTCGGCCTGGCTCCGGGGTGGCGGCCGGACGGCTCTGCCTTAGTGGCGACCGACGACGACGGGTTCCTGTCGATCCAGGATATAGCTACACGGCCGGCCCGCAGCTCCGTCGAGGGTATTTTCGTCGCTGGCGTGGCCACCGGCCCCAAGGACATTCCGGATGCCATCGTCGAAGCGGGTGCCGCCGCTATGGAGGCAGCTATGTACCTGGATCGCACCCGCGGCCGCCAATTGGCTTTTGCCGGCGCCGCTGAAAAGGCCTAGAAAGGGAGCAAGCTATGCCCGAAGCAAATCGCAACTGGCAAGCGGATTTGAAGATCTTCCGCGAGCGCATGGGGGGTCTTAGTGAGCAGAAAAAGGCCATGATCAAGGAGCAGCGCGATACCACCCGCGCCCTTGAAAATGCCCTGAAAGCAGGGCCGAGAACCGTTCCCCAACTGGCGCAGGAAACCGGAATCGCCTCTAGTAAAGTCCTCTGGTATGTAATGGCCCTCAAAAAATACGGCAAGGTGGCCGAAGCCGGCCGGGCCGGCGATTACTACCTCTATCGATGGAAGGAGGTTTCATCGTGAGCGTCCGAGTGTATCCGTCTTTAAGCCTCCAGCTCAAAAAGTACGGTGCCGACAGCGCTGTCAAGTGCTTCAACTGTGGTAATTGCACGGCCGCTTGCGGGCTGACCGACCAAGATTCCAGCTTTCCGCGCCGCTATATCCGCTATATCCAGCTTGGACTGAAGGAAAAAATGCTCGGCAGCCTAGACCCTTGGCTGTGCTTTTATTGCGGCGATTGTTCGGCAACCTGCCCGCGCGAGGCCGAGCCGGGCAATCTCATGATGGCCAGCCGTCGCTGGCTCACCAGCATGTACGACTGGACCGGCATCAGCCGGCGCATTTACGCCAGCCGAAGTTTTGAGCTGGGCATGCTGGCGGTGGTTGCACTGGTGGTCATGGGTTTATTCACGCTGCCCTCACAGTTCGGCTTCCGCCTGCTGGCCGGCTACCCCGAAGCGCTGCAAAACGTTAATATGGAGCGCTTCGCGCCGGTGCACTTGGTGCACGTCGGCGATCTGATCTTGGCGGGTGTGCTCGGTGGATTGCTTTTAAGCAACGCCGCGCGCATGGTTTATTTCGTGCGGCGTCAGGGCGCGCCCATGCCCTTCGGCTTGCTCATCACTCAAGCCAAAGAGTTTATCATCCAGTTTTTCACCCAAAAACGCTGGCGGGGTTGTACGACCAGTTCAACCAAGGTCTGGCTGCGCCACCTGCTGCTGGTCACAGGCTACATTACGATGGCGGTCCTGGTGGAAGCTTTCATTCGCACCTTCCAGGTCCCGGACAGCTCGTTCCACTGGACCAGCATCTTGGGTTACTACGCCACGGCGGTGCTCTTGGGCGCTTCGGCCTGGATGCTCGTCGATCGCATCCGCAAGCGCGATCAGCTTTCCAAGCACAGCGACCTGACCGACTGGGCTTTTCTGATTTTGCTTTTCCTGACCGCTCTTTCCGGAATCATCATGCACACCTGCCGCATGCTCAACCTTCCGCTGGCCGCCTATACGATGTACATGGTGCATCTGATGATCGCGGTGCCTATGCTGGTGGTGATGGTCCCGTTTGGTAAGTGGTCGCACCTGCTCTACCGGCCTTTGGCACAATACCTGTTAGCTGTACAGCGCAAGGTTCGCGAAACAGAGCCTCAAAAGCTGAATGCCCAGCCAGCCGCAATCGCCGCAGATTGAAAAAAACAACGCTATCCGCATAGCGGTGCTGGGCTTGGGTAATCCGATCGTCTCCGACGACCGCGCAGGTCTGGCCGTGGCTCGTCGGGTGAGCCGCCTGCTGGAGGAAACTCCGCTTGAGAATGTCAATATTTCCGTGCTGGAAAGCCACAGAGGCGGCTTTGAACTAATCGACCTACTAAGCGGCTTCACTCACGCCATCATCATCGACTGCCTCACTCTGCCCAACCCTGAGCCCGGCCGCGTCCGCCGCCTCAGCCTGGAGGAGGTCGCCGGCAGCGCACGGCTGATAAATGCCCATGAAATCAGCATAGGAGATGTCTTCGAACTCGCCAGGCGCATGGGCATTTCCATGCCTGAAAATGTTGAAATCTTCGCCATCGAGGGCTGGGATACTTCAACACTTTCCGAGGAGATGACCCCAGCAGTGGCCGCGACAATTGATCCCCTCGCCCGCTCAATCTATGCGGAGCTGGCTCACATGGCCTGCCAAAGCAGAAAATAGGCAGATGTCAAAAAAAATAATATTTTAAGATCTTGTTATCTTTAATAACCTGGACATATAATACTTTTGCCCGATGGATCGAAAGGAAGAGTTTCGATCCGAAGGAGGCTTATGTCCTCCGCCGAACGATTCACAGCGGAAATACCCTGTGAGTTAACCCTCGATAATCTGTTCGATTTCCCTGAGGGGCGGAAAATTCTAACCTGCATTCAATGTGGGATGTGCGCCGGTACTTGTCCTTATGGAGATGTATCCGCCTACCCTCCACGGCGAATAATAGCCATGCTGCGCGCCGGGCTGCTGGAGCGGGTCTTTACCAGCGACAGCCTTCTAAACTGCGTGGCCTGCTACGCCTGCCTGGCCAAGTGTCCGCGCAACATACGGCTCACCGAAGTGTTGCTTCCGGTGGTGAAGGAACAAACTTTTCTGCGACTCCCCGAAGTGCCGGCCGAGCTGCAGCGGGCTCTCAGCAACACGTTGCGTTACGGAAATCACTTCGGCGAATCGCCCCGCAAGAGAGCCGCCTGGGTCAAACAATCGAGCGTGCCGGTTCGCATACTTGCAGAAAATCCGGATCCGGTCGATGTGCTCTGGTTTGTCGAATGCCAGAATTCATATCATCCGCGCGGCAATCAAGTCTGCCTGGCCACGGCCCGCGTCCTCACAAAGCTGGGCGTGGATTTTGCAATCCTCGGCAACGAAGAAAAGTGCGCCGGCGAGTGCGCGCGCCTGATCGGCGAGCGGGGTCTGTTTGACACGCTGATGGACTACAACATGGCAGTCTTCCGTAATTACCGTTTTCGCCGCTTGGTGACCTCGGATCCTCACGCCTACGACAGCTTCAAATTCATCTATCCCGCAATCGGATTCCGTTATCCGGTCGAGCACATGACGGTGTTCTTGGCCGAATACCTGGACCGGCTCAAACCTATGCTCACCCGCCGCCTCGATCTGGCCGTCACCTATCACGACTCCTGCTGTCTGGGGCGCCACAACCAGCATTACGATGAACCCCGAGCGCTGCTGGGGGCGATCCCGGGAGTGCGCCTGTTGGAGATGACGCACAACCGGGTGAACACTCTGTGCTGCGGGGGCGGAGGCGGCGGAATGTGGCTGGACACGTATTTCAAAGCAAAGGGCTATGAACGCCTTTCGGAAAGGCGTGTAAAGGAAGCAGTTGCTACCGGGGCCGACGTGCTGGCCATAAGCTGCCCCTACGAGATTTCCAGATTTGACGACGCCTTGAAAGTTCTGGGTTACGAAAAGCGAATGCTGGTCAAAGACGTCGTTGAGCTTATCGACGAAGCCCTGGAGGCCTGAGGGATGGAAACGGTTGTTTTGATGCGCATGGTGCCTGACGTGGTCGAGGAGCTGGAGGTCGCAGCCGACGGCAAATCGCTGGATGACCAGTTTTTACGAATGATCGCCAACGAGTCCGACGAGCACGCGCTCGAAGAAGCGCTTTTGCTTAAGGAGCGTTACGGCGGACGGGTCACCGTTGTGGGACTGGAGGCGCCCGAGCTCGAGGAAACTCTTTATAGCGCACTGGCCAAAGGCGCCGATCGAGCGGTTAAGCTGACGGGCGTACCTGCCGGCTGCGATACTCGCACGGCAGCCGGGATATTTTCCCAGGCCGTTAAGGCCCTGCCCGGTTTGGGGCAGCCGGATCTGATTTTAACCGGCACGCAAGCCATCATCGACCTGGACAGCCTGCTGGCTCCGCTGGTGGCCTCCAGGCTTAATCTGCTCTCCGCCGCCATTGTCACCCGAATCGAGCTGAATTCCGCCGCACGCGCAGTGACGGTAACCCGTGAGTTTCCCGCTGGCTTCCGCGGTGAGTTTGAGGTCCCGCTGCCCGCCGTCATCGGCATACAGGCGGCTGAAAAGCCGCCGCGCTATGTGCCCGTGGCCAAAATCCGCGCTGTAATGAAGTCCCAGGCGATCGAATCCTTCGGCATGGAGTGGCCGGTGGTCGAACCGAAGCTGGAAATTCAGAGAATGGCAAAACCCGTGGCTGCTGAACGAGCCGAGATCATTGAGGGGACGGTTGAAGAGATGGCGGCTAAGTTGTGCGCCATTTTAGGCGAGCGCGGACTATTGTGAGGACTTCATCATGAGCGGTAACATCTGGGTCGCTGTTGAACACTGGAGAGGCCAACTCTCCGAGATCAACTTTGAACTGCTGGCGCTCGGCCGCGAGCTGGCCGAGGCGCTCGGGGTGCGGCTGGAGGCGGTTCTGCTCGGCGTGAATGTCCGTCCGCTGGCCGCACAGCTTGGGGCGGCTGACGCCGTACTTCATGCCGAGCACCCGGCTTTGGCCGAACCTTCAATCGAAGCCTGCGCGGATGCTCTGGCAGAGCTGGCCGCAACACGCACGCCGCGCTTGGTCATGGTGCCTCTTACAAACGTTTCTTTGGGCCTGGGGACCATTCTGGCAGAGAGGTTGAACTGGACTCCGGTGAACTTCTGCAAGAATGTACGAGTCTCCGATGGCACTCTGGTCTCCGAATCCGTCCTTTATGGCGGCAAAATGGAGGTCTCCGTAACCCTGCCGGGCCGGGCGGTCCTGGGCGTCTGGCCGGGAAGCCGACCTCCTGAAAAGGGAAAAAGCGAACAGGCGCCGGTCATTGAAGATGTGCGCCTGGATTTGAAGGAACCTCCCAGAGCGCGTTTTCTCCGCTACCTGGAGCCCGAAGCAGGCGACGTCGACATCTCCCAGCAGGAGGTGCTAGTGGCCGTAGGGCGCGGCATACAAAGCCGCGAAAACATAGAGCTGGCTGAAGAACTGGCGCGGGAGTTGGGCGGAGCAGTGTGCGGCTCGCGGCCGGTGATCGACCAGAACTGGCTGCCGCTTTCGCGCCAAGTGGGCAAATCCGGCGTTTTAGTTAAGCCCAAACTGTATTTGGCGGTCGGCATCAGCGGCGCTCCCGAACATGTAGAGGGAGTGCGGGGCGCGGAGCTGATTGTCGCCGTCAACACCGATGCTCAGGCTCCCATTTTTGATGTGGCGCATTACGGGGTTATAGCCGATGCGCTCGATTTTCTGCCGGCTTTGACCGAAGTTGTTCGGAACAAGAAGCAGCAAAAAGGATGATCCGTCATGTCGGATCCGGTTCGTGGCGCGTGGCTGGGCGTGCCGGGCTGGCTGTGGCTGTGGGGCTTTACCGCCGCCTCGCTGGCGCTGTTCGCCGCCCGCATGGCCCGCTATCTTAAAGTGCTGGCGGCGGCACGCTCGGAGCGGCGTTGGGATCAATGGCCAAGGCGGTTACGTCTCTTTGTGGTCAACGTCTTCGGCCAACGCCGGCTTCTGGACGAACCTCTCATCGGCACGGCTCATTTGATCATCTTCTGGGCTTTTCTTATATACGCAACTACCTTCGGCTGGGCGCTGCTCAGAGGGCTCTTCCCTTTTCTCCCGGTCCCTTATCCCGACGGCGTGGCTTGGATCAGAGCCGCGCTTGAAGTCTTTGCATTAATCGGCCTGGCGGCTCTGGCGGTGGCTGCCCTACGGCGTTATGTCTTTCCGCCCCCAGCGCTTGAGCGGTCGCGCGACGCCACTTTGATCCTGATCCTGATTGCCGCAGTGTTGATCAGCTCGCTGGTCGGGATAAGGACGGCAAGCGAAGTCGTTCGCACAAGAGCTTGGTGGACTCATATGGCGGTAGTCCTGGGATTCCTGGCCTATCTGCCCTACTCCAAACACATGCATTTGCTGGCCTCCCCGTTCGGCGTTTTCTTCGGCTCTCTTAACCCGGGATGGATGCCGTCCCCAAGCGATGGCGCCTCACAGCGCGAACAGTTCACCTGGCGGCAACTGTTCAACGGACTGGCTTGCGCCGAATGCGGCCGCTGCGACCGAGCCTGCCCCAGCGTCACCTCAGGTATGCCGCTATCTCCAAAGGCCCTCATACGCCAGATCCGGGACCTGGTGCGGGAAGCGGCGCCAGCTGCCGGACTGGTTCCGGCGCGTGTCACTCCCGCGCAGATCTGGGCCTGCGCCACCTGCGCCGCCTGCTCGCAAGTATGTCCGGTTTTTAACGAGCATCTGCCAGTGATCATAGAAGCCAGACGGATGCTGGTCGCCCGCGGAGTGATAGAAGCGAGACTTCAAGAAACGCTTACGAATTTCGCACGCTACGGCAATTCTTTTGGGACATCGCCCCGCAGCAGGGCAAAGTGGACCCAATCTCTGGAGTTTCGAATAAAGGACGCGCGGAAAGAACCCATCGAGTATCTATGGTTCGTCGGTGATTACGCTTCTTTTGATCCGCGCCTACAGGCGGCGACCCGGGCTGCCGCCAGGCTGTTTCAGCGTGCGGGCCTGGACTTCGGCATTTTATACGACGCCGAACAGAATTCGGGAAACGACGCGCGGCGGATCGGCGAAGAGGGACTTTTTGAGATGTTGCGAGAGAAGAATCTGACGGCCTTCGGCAAAGCCGCCTTCAAAAAGATCGTCACCGCCGATCCCCACGCCTACCACGCCTTGAAGAACGAATATTTTAACGGCCAGCGGCCGCCGGTTCTGCACTCCTCGGAGTTGCTGGCGGACCTGCTGGGGCAAGGCAGACTTCCGCTCAACCCCGGCCCGGAGACCACCGCAACCTACCACGACCCATGCTACCTGGGCCGCTACAACAACATTTACCGGCCACCCCGCTCCGTTATTGAAACCCTGGGACTGCGGCTTAGCGAAATGCCCCGCAGCGGTCCCCGCTCCTTTTGCTGCGGCGCGGGAGGAGGCAGGATTTGGATGGAGGATGCGCCTGGCCTCGCGCAGCGGCCGGCTGAAATTCGGGTCCGGGAAGCGGCCCAAACTGGCGCCTCGCTGCTCGTCGTGGCTTGTCCCAAGGACCTGGTCATGTTCCAGGACGCCGTCAAAACGGCGGGTTTGGAGGACCGGCTGGCAGTGCGCGATCTGGCGGAACTCGTCGAGGAGCGCCTACGCCCGGAGGGGAGTGCTTGAGCCATGGGAGAAATTAGTTCAACCTGCCGTACCGGCGTTTACGTGTGCCATTGCGGAACCAACATAGCCGGGACGATCGATGTCCGGGAAGTCGTAGCCTACGCCGCCACCCTGGAGGGCGTGGCCCTGGCTCGGGACTACAAGTACATGTGCTCGGATCCCGGACAGGAGATGATCAAACAGGATATCCAGCAGTATGGGCTGGACCGTGTGGTTGTCGCGGCTTGCTCGCCCCAACTGCATGAGAAAACCTTCCGCAATGCCGTTGGGCAGGCCGGACTAAATCAGTTTTTCTTCCATATGGTGAATCTGCGCGAGCATGATTCTTGGGTGCACGAGGATCACCAGGCCGCCACGCTCAAGGCCAAGGACTTGGTTCGGGCCGCCGTGAAGCGCGTAAAGCTGCACCGGTCGCTAGAGCAACGCCGGGTTCCAATAAACCCCAACGTACTGGTGGTGGGAGGAGGCATCGCCGGCATCCACGCCGCTCTCAGTCTGGCCGGAGCGGGCAAGCATGTCTACCTGGTTGAACGTGAGCCTAGCATCGGCGGACACATGGCGATGTTCGACAAAACCTTCCCTACGCTGGATTGCGCCGCATGCATCCTCACCCCTAAAATGACCGCCGCCGGCGCTCATCCCAACATCACTCTGTGGACTCTTTCGGAGGTCGTCAACGTCGAGGGCTACATCGGAAATTATCGCGTTACGGTCAAGCGCAAGCCGCGTTTCATAGTGGAAGACGCCTGTATAGGCTGCCTGGAATGCATCGACGCTTGCGTCTTCAAGCAGCCCAAAACGCCGGACGAGTTCAACCTCGGCCTTAGTCGCCGTAAACCTATCTACATCCCATTCCCACAAGCAGTGCCTCAGAAGGTCCTGATTGATCCGGACGCCTGCATCGAATTCAAAAGCGGCAAGTGCAAGAAGACCTGCGTCGAGGCCTGCGGAGAACGCCGCGCAATCGATTTTCGGCAAACCGAACGCTTTGAGACAATCGAGGTTGGCGCAATAATCCTGACCACCGGGTTTGAGGCATTTGACGCGCGGCGGATCCCCTACTACGGCTACGGAGTCTATCCCAACGTATACACCTCGCTGGAAGTGGAACGTCTAATCAACGCTTCCGGGCCCACGGCGGGCGAAGTGCGCCTGCGCGACGGGCGCGTCCCGCAAAGCATCGGAATCATTCATTGCGTAGGCAGCCGTGATGAAAACACCAACCGCTACTGCTCGCGGGTCTGCTGCATGTATTCGCTCAAGCTGGCCCACCTGCTCAAAGAGCGCACCGGAGCCGAGGTTTACAACTTCTATATCGACATTCGGGCGCCCGGCAAAGCTTTCGAAGAGTTCTATACTCGCGTGGCGGGAGAAGGCGTGTGGTTTGTTCGCGGCCGGGTGGCCGACGTCTATCCGCAGCCGGATGGCGACGGACGCCTGGTGATCCAGGTTGAGGACACGTTGCTTTCAATGGTTCGCAAGGTTCCGGTCGACATGGTGGTGCTTTCGGTTGGTCTTGAAGCGCAACGCGACGCCGACAACGTTAGGCGTCTGTTTAATATTTCAGCAACAGATGATGGTTTTTTCCTCGAACGACACCCAAAGCTGGCGCCCGTAAGCACATTCACCGAAGGCATATTCCTCGCCGGCTGCTGTCAAGGTCCCAAGGACATACCCGATACGGTTGCTCAGGCTGGGGCCGCTGCATGCGAGGCTTTGGAACTTATTGACTCCGGTTGGATCGAACTCGAACCCAATACGGCTTACGTGCGAGAGCAGGAGTGCTCCGGCTGCCGCACCTGCGTGGCGCTTTGTCCTTACAACGCCATCCGCTACGATGTTCAAAACAACCGAGCGGAGATTCACGAGGTGCTTTGCAAGGGCTGTGGGACGTGCGCAGCCGCCTGTCCTTCGGGCGCGATCGGTCAAAATCTTTTTGAAGACGCTCAGATTTTTGAGGAAATTGAAGGTTTGTTGGCTTGTGGTTGAACAGATTTCGGAGCGCGAAATTGGGGCATCTGACCCAGCAACGTTTGGGGCAAACCGCACATATACGTTTCAGTCCACAACAAGCCGCCCATTAACTCCTGCATTTTCTATAAAAAGAGCTTTAACTCTTTTTTTTAAAATTGGCAAAAAAAATGCGGGTAGTAAACATACTTGGTGGAATTCAACATTTCCCCATCCTTTTGTTTACTCCGGGAGTTTACTTGTGCTGGCACTCATCCGCAGAAAAATGAAGTTCCAGCGGGAGGCTGATCCGGAATGGGCCGACCAGATCAGCCGGCAGCCTGGAATCGACCGTATTTGGTCGTGCATCCAGTGCGGCACTTGCTCAGGAACTTGTCCTTTATCCATCTACATGGATTTCACGCCCCGGCGAATCATTGCCTTGGTACGGGAGGGGTTTCGCAACGACGCGCTTAGTTGTCAAACCATCTGGCTGTGTGCGTCTTGCTATAGCTGCACCACTCACTGCCCGCAGGATGTGCATATAACCGACCTCATGTACGCGCTTAAACGCGAGGCCATCAAGCACCGTCTTTTCCCGCGTCGATTCCCGGTGCCGGTTCTGGCGCGCGAGTTTTACGAACTGGTGCGGCGTTACGGGCGCAACAGTGAAGCCTGGCTAGTGATTCGTATGGCGCTCAAATCCAACCCGTTCGTTTTGGTCACAATGGCCAAATATGGTTTTAACCTGCTGCGCACCGGCCGGCTCTCCTTCCGTTTGGAGCGAATCCGGGGCACCCAGGAGTTGGAGCGCGAGTTGGCGCCGGTTGAGGAGGTCACCCAATGAGCAGCCCGCATAGCCATTCCGGCAATCCGAGCTACGGGTATTTCCCGGGCTGCTCGCTAAAGGCCAACGGCAAAGCCTACGATGAAAGCCTTCGAGTGCTATGCCGCCTGCTGGATGTCGAACTAAGGGAATTGGAGGACTGGAACTGCTGCGGAGCCACATCCTACATGTGCATTGATGAGGGTTCCGCCTTCCAGCTTTCAGCCCGGAATCTTTCGATTGCTCATCGCATGGGCGAACGCGAGATCATGGCCCCATGTAGCGCCTGCTACCTGGTTCTGCGCAAGACTCAGGACTACGTGGAGCACCATCCGGAAATCGGAAAGAAAATCACCGAAGGACTGAAGCGGGCGGGGCTGGGACCAATGAACTCGATCAAGATCCGCCATCCTCTGGAAGTTCTTTATAACGACGTAGGCGTCGAAAAAATCAAATCGCGGGTGGTGCGCAGGTGGCGCGGTGGCAGCGTGGCCTGCTATTACGGCTGCCAGGCTGTAAGGCCATATGACGAAGTAGACAAGCCGCACAACCCGACGCGAATGGATGAACTGCTTGAAGCCGTGGGCGTCCCCACCGTGGATTATTCATTGAAAACCAAATGCTGCGGCGGTTCGCTCACCGGAACCATCCATGAGGTGGGTTTGCGCCTTAACTACATCCTTCTTAAAGAAGCCGCCCGCAAGGGGGCCGAAGCGATTGTGACCATCTGCCCGCTGTGCCAGTTCAATCTGGATGTCTATCAAACTGAAATCGCCAGGCAAAGCAAAGAAAAGTTCGACATGCCAATTCTTTACTTCACTCAGGTTTTGGGCTGGGCGCTAGGCGCAGGCGCAAGCGAACTCGGCTTGGGGCGCTCGATTGCCGGCCGCAGCCTGATAAAGCGCTGGTTCGCCCCTCGGGCGGAGGCTGAAGTCTATGTCTAATCACGGCGAGCCGGTACGCATCGGGATCTACGTTTGCCATTGCGGGCACAACATAGCGGCCGTCGTAGACTGCCGGGCGGTGGCCGACTATGGGCGCACCCTGCCGAATGTGGTTGTCTCGCGTGACTATAAATATCTCTGTTCGGATCCCGGGCAGGAACTCATCCGCCAGGACATTCGCGAGTACGGGTTGAACCGCATCGTCGTGGCCTCCTGCTCGCCGCACCTGCACGAGCACACCTTCCGCACAGCAGCCGAGCAAGGCGGCTTGAATCCTTATTACGTCCACATGGTGAACATCCGCGAGCACAACTCCTGGGTGCATCAGGACCGGAATGCCGCCACCGAAAAGGCAAAAGACATGGTGCGGGCGGCAGCGCGTCGCGTGGCGCGGCACAAGCCGCTCGCCAAGAGCAGCGTTCCCATCCACCCCGAGGTGCTGGTGGTGGGCGGCGGCATCGCCGGCATCCACGCCGCACTTACCTTAGCCAACGCCGGAAAAAAGGTTTACCTGGTTGAAAAGCAACCTTCTATCGGCGGCCATATGGCCATGTTCGACAAAACCTTTCCGACGCTTGACTGCGCGGCCTGCATTTTGACGCCGAAAATGTCGGCCGTCAAAGCTCACCCCAACATCACCCTCTGGACTAACGCCGAGGTCACCGCCGTCGACGGTTATGTGGGCAATTTCCGAGTGCAGGTCACGCGCTGGCCGCGCTACGTTGAGGAAGATCTTTGTTCGGGCTGCCTGGAGTGCATCGACGCCTGCGTCTACAAGGAGGCGAAATTTCCCGACGAGTTCAATATGGGGCTGGGCAAGCGCAAGCCGATCTATGTCCCCTTCCCGCAGGCTGTGCCCCAAGTGCCGATTATCGATCCTGAGACCTGCATCCAATTCAAAAGCGGTAAGTGTAAGAAGAGCTGTCTGGCGGCTTGCGGCGAGCGCAAGGCGATCAATTTCCAGCAAAAAGAAAGGATCGAGCAAGTGCAGGTCGGCGCCATCGTACTGGCCACCGGCTTTAAGGCCTTCGATCCCGCGCGCACTCCCTACTACGGCTACGGCGTCTACCCCAACGTTTACACTTCGCTTGAGATAGAGCGGCTGGTTAACGCCAGCGGGCCGACCGCCGGCGAGGTCATTCTGCGTGACGGGCGGCGTCCCAAATCCATCGGAGTAATTCATTGCGTCGGCTCGCGCGATAACAAAACCAACCGCTGGTGTTCTCGCATTTGCTGCATGGCTTCGCTCAAGCTGGCGCACCTGCTAAAGGAACACACCGGCGCCGAAGTCTTCAATTTTTACATCGACATGCGCACGCCCGGCAAAGGTTTCGAGGAGTTTTACCAGCAGGTGCTCAACGACGGCGTGCATTTCATACGCGGGCGAGTAGCCGAGGTGACCGACTGGGCGCTGGACCCGAGTGAAGAAGGCAAGTTGGTACTCAGGGTCGAGGACACGCTGCTCGGTGCCGTGCGCCGCATTCCGGTCGATATGGTGGTGTTGGCTGTGGGTATCGAGCCCCAGCCCGACGCAGGCGAAGTTCGACGGCTGTTCAACATTTCCTGCGCCAGCGAGGGCTTCTTCCTGGAGCGCCACCCGAAACTAGCCCCCGTTAACACCTTCACCGACGGCATCTTTCTGGCAGGTTGCTGCCAGGGGCCCAAGGACATCCCGGACACGGTGGCCCAAGCCGGCGCCGCCGCAGCCGAAGCTCTGGCGCTTATCGACTCCGGCAGCCTAGAGACCGAGCCGAACACCGCCTACGTCAACGAAGAGGAATGCTCCGGCTGCCGCACCTGCGTGCCGCTGTGCCCGTACGGCGCAATTGCTTTTGATGCCGCCGCCAACCGCGCCCGGATACAAGAAGCGCTCTGCAAAGGCTGCGGCACATGCGTAGCCGCCTGCCCCTCCGGATCAATCGGGCAGCGGTTGTTCGAGGATGAGGAGATTTTCGAGGAGATCCAAGGGGTGCTCGTCCATGTCTGAACTGGTAAACATCGGCGAAAAGTTTGAACCCAAAATTGTGGCGTTTTTCTGTAACTGGTGCACCTACCTGGCGGCGGACCTGGCCGGCACCTCACGCATAAAATACGCGCCCAATACTCGAGTGATCCGCGTAATGTGCTCCGGGCGCATCGATCCTCAGTTTGTGCTGGAGGCTTTCGCACGGGGCGCCGACGGCGTGCTAATCGGCGGCTGCCATCCCGGCGACTGCCACTACCAAGAGGGCAACTACAAGGCCCTGCGTCGCTTCCATCTGCTGAAAAAACTCGTGCGCCAGATGGGCATCGAAGAGGAACGGCTGCGCCTGGAATGGATTTCAGCCGCGGAAGGCGAACGGGTCAAGGTCGTCGTCAACGACATGGTGGAAAAAATAAAGTCGCTGGGGCCGCTGCGGATCCAGGCTCCGGCCGAAGGCGGCAAGGAGGCAGACGCAGCATGAGCGAGAAGCCGAAAATTGCTTTCTACTGGTGCGCTTCCTGCGGCGGATGCGAAGAAGCCGTAGTCGATCTGGCTGAAGGGTTACTCGATATAGCCCAACTGATTGAAATCGTGCTGTGGCCGGTAGCCATGGACTTCAAGCGCCGGGATGTCGAAGCTCTGGCGGATGGCTCAATCGCTGCTACCTTTTTAAACGGGGCTATCCGCTCCAGCGAGCAGGCCGAAATGGCACGCTTGCTGCGGCGCAAATCACAGTTGATGATCGCCTTCGGCGCTTGCTCCCAACTGGGAGGAGTCCCCGGACTGGCCAATCTTTGGGACCGAAAGAGCATTTTTGAGCGGGTATATGCGGAAGGTCCGACCACGGTAAATCCGGACCTGGTCACCCCGCAGCCTGTACACCGCATAAACGGAAAAGAGCTTGAGCTTCCGGTTTTCTACGATACAGTCAAGACGCTCGAGCAGATGATTGAGGTGGATTACTCGGTTCCGGGCTGTCCGCCCACGCCCGATTTGCTGCGCAAGGCTGTTGAAACGCTGCTCAGCGGAAACCTTCCGCCCAAAGGCAGCGTGCTTGCGCCCGACCGCGCACTGTGCGACGAGTGCCCGCGCAAAGAGACCAAACCGGAAAAGCTCTCAATCGAGAAGTTCAAGCGGCCGCATCAGGTGCTCATAGACCCCGACAAATGTCTGCTGGCGCAGGGGCTGCTGTGTCTGGGGCCAGCTACGCGTAGCGGCTGCGGGGCGCTGTGCGTACGGGGCAACATGCCCTGCACCGGCTGCTTCGGGCCCACCAGCCGCGTGCGCGATTTCGGCGCCAAGGCTCTGGCGGGGCTGGCTTCGCTGATTGAAGCGAAAGACGAGGCCGGAATCGAAGCGGCGCTTGAGTCGGTTCCGGATCCGGTAGGAACGTTTTACCGCTATTCACTCCCAGCTTCGTTGCTGGCGAGAAGGAAGATGGAGGCCTAAGTCGATGCCCGCTGAAACCAAACCAGTCAATCGCATAACCATCGATCCGATCACACGGCTGGAAGGGCACGGCAAAATCGAGATCTTTCTTAATGACGAGGGCACGGTCGACCGAGCCTATTTCCAGGTTCCCGAGTTGCGCGGCTTTGAGAAATTCGCCGAGGGTCGCCCGGTCGAAGACATGCCTCAGATTACCTCACGCATCTGCGGCGTTTGTCCTACTGCGCATCACATGGCCTCGACCAAGGCGCTGGACGCTGTCTATCAGGTCGAACCTACCAGCGCCGGTCGCAAGATACGCGAGCTGGTCTACAGCGCTTTCATGATCGAAGATCACGCACTGCATTTCTACGCCTTAGGGGGACCGGATTTCGTCGTAGGACCGTCGGCGCCGCCGGCCGAAAGAAACGTGCTGGGCGTCATCAATAAGGTCGGAGTCGAGACCGGCAAAAAAGTGCTCGCCATGCGGCGGAAACTGCGGTCTTTGGTCTCGCTGGCGGCAGGCAAAGCCGGCCACCCGGTCTTCGGTCTGCCGGGGGGAGTGGCGCGGCGCATCAGCGAGGGTGAGCGCGCCGAGTTCTGCAAAGCGGCGGCCGAAGCGGTGGAGTTTGCCGAATTCAGCCTCGACCTTTTCGATTCCGTGGTTCTAAAAAACTCCGCCTATGTGGAGTTGATTCGCTCGGAAACTTACACGCACCGCACCTACTACATGGGTCTGGTGGACGGCAAAAACCGAGTCAACTTCTATGACGGAGAGTTGCGGGTGGTTTCACCGGAAGGCCGGGAAGTTGCGAAATTCAATCCTGCCCGCTACGCCGACTACATTGCCGAGCGCGTCGAACCCTGGAGCTACATGAAGTTCTGCTACCTCAAAGAACCCGGCTGGAAAGGCTTTGAGGACGGTCCCTCCAGCGGCATCTACAGCGTCGCTCCGCTGGCTCGACTTAACGCCGCCGACGGATTCGCCACGCCCCGCGCTCAGGCAGCCTACGAGAAATATGTGAGCACGCTTGGCGGCAAACCCGTCCACCACACCCTGGCTAACCACTGGGCGCGGCTGGTGGAGATGCTCTACGCAGCCGAGCGCATGCGTGAACTGGCTGAGGATCCGGAGGTTTCCAGTCCCGACATCCGCCGGCTGCCAGCGGCTGTTCCCAAGGAAGGCGTGGGTGTGGTCGAGGCGCCGCGCGGCACGCTGTTCCATCACTACGTGACCGATGAAAACGGCCTTGTGAAAAAGGCCAACCTGATTGTGGCCACGCAGAACAACGCCGCCCGCATCGCCCTGAGCGTCGATCGAGCCGCCCGCGGCCAGGTCACCCGCGAAAATCTCTCCGAGGGCATGCTGAATCTGGTGGAAATGGCCTTCCGGGCTTACGATCCATGTCTGGGCTGCGCAACACACGCGTTGCCAGGACGCATGCCGCTTGAAGCCCGGGTAAGGGACTCCGCGGGCCGCATTCTATATACCGTACGCCGCGACGCCGACGGGCTCAGGCTGGAGTCCCGGCGCTGAGTCAGGCCGGTCCACACGGACCACTCCGGTGCGGCCGGCAAAGGCGTTTCCGAGTGTGCGTTCTGAGTGAAACGGCCGCCAGCAAGCTTACGAACCGGGCTTGCGAGCCGCAACCAGCAATTGCACTCCGGCCGGACCTATCGGGGCAGCCTCGAGCGTTACCGTAGCCCGGATGGGATCTGCATAACAGGCCGAGGACCGCTCCGTACAGTAATACACAACTGTTTCAAAGACCACTTCAGAGCGGCCGGCGGGAACGTCCGCCATAAAGCGTGCCGGCAAACGCAGGGATTTTTCCTCCGTCACCGGCGCCTTAGCCTTCGATTCAGATTGAATGCGCCAGCGCAGGTAGAACGGCGCATCCGTGTTGAACTTATAGCCAGGCGGCAGTGTTACATCAATCAGGAACTCGACCGACCCGCTACGTACCTGCCGGTGGCCCAGCTCAACTCTGCGCCCGCGGAATTGGCTGATTTCTCGCCGGCCCAGGACCTCCAGCCCCGTAAATGCAAGCGTGGCAACCGATTTGGCCGCGGGGTCCAACACGCGGATCTGGTGGTTGTTGGTGTCGGCAACGTACAGTTTTCCAGCCAGCCAGGCCGCCCCGCCCGGCTCGTTGAAAGCCGCCTGGGAGAAAGCGCCGTCCACGAGCGCCTTGCGCCCGCTGCCCGCCCAGGTCTTCACCGCGCCCCGGACCGGATCAATCACCTTGATCTTGCTGTTATAGGTATCGGCCACATACAACAATCCGTCATGCCAGGCCAGCCCAAGCGGGTGCTGGAGGCGTGCCCGGGAAGACGCCCCATCGATGTCGCCGAACTCGAACAAACCGCGACCAACCAAAGTCCTGACCCAGCCCGGTTGATCCAGATCGGCCGAGCGTATTGAGCTGGTTTCACTATCGGCGAAATAAATCCGGCGCCCGTCAGTGGCCAGTCCGCTAGGTTGCGCCAGGGCTGCTTGCAGCCTAAGACCGTCAACAATATCCTCTCGGCCTGATCCGGCCCAGGGCTCAGCGGCCCATGTTTCAAGATCGGCCACCCAGAGCTGGTGGGAGCCGGCCATTGCAATATAGAGCTCGCCCGCCAGAACCAGAACATCCCACGGTGAATTAAGCGGCACCGAGCGTCCGCGCCCCGGCTGGTTGAAGGTACGCGCCTGTTCGCCTGAACCCAGCACGGTCTCCACCCTGCGGCGGCGCAGGTCGGCGACGCGGATCAGGTGGTTGTCCGCATCAGCGATATACAGCACGTCGCCTTGAGCGTAAGTTCCCTGCGGGTTGCTGAAGCTGGCCTGCTCAAAAGAACCGTCATTCTGTCCCGCCTCGCCGCTGCCTATTACGTCCAGGATGCGCCCGTGCGGGTCGCTCACCAGGATGCGGTTATGGTTGGAATCCGAAATGAACAGGCGGAGCGCAGCCTCATCAGCGGACACTTTGCCGGGAAACTGTAGCAGGGTGTTGGGAAGCCGCCTTTCTTCCAGATCCAGTTCGAGCGGGCTGCGCCGCAGTTGCCCGCGAGCTTCAAAGAAAGGAATGGCCGTCCGAAGCAAAGCGTCAAAAGGTTCGAAAACCCCCTCTCCCGAGCGGCGAGCAATGATCTTGCCCGCAGGATTGATGAGCGCCAGGGTGGGCCAGGCGCGGGCCGCATAGGCGTTCCAAATCCGGAAGTCCGCATCGTTTACAACCGGATGCTCTATTTTGTATCGAAGAATCGCGCTGCGAATCTGCCCGGTGTCCTTTTCGTTGGCAAATTTGGCCGAATGTACGCCTATCACAACGAGTTCCTGTTGATACTTCTGCTCAAGACGTTTGAGGTCCGGCAAAATGTGCATGCAGTTGATGCAGCAGAAGGTCCAAAAGTCAAGCAAAACAAATTTTCCTCGGAACTCCCGCAAAGTCAGCGGGCGGGAGGTGTTGAGCCATTCCAGCCCTTCCGGGAATTCTGGTGCGTTGATGGCGCCAAGCATGGCTTCAGGCGGAATCATCTTTTCTCCGGAGGCGGCAGTGCGGCTTTGCCCGTTTGAGCAGCTTACAAGAAGCGCAACCAGTGGGAGCAAAACCGCGAACCGCAACGAAAAACGCATTCTCCGTAAAGCCTCTACCGGTTTGATTCACGCCGCCCTCCTGAGGGTTCCGAAAATCGCCGCCCGCGGCGGCTTGGCTCAGCCTGGAGGCGGACGAGAGAAATGTCTTTGGCGCCGCTCCGGTAACTTTTTCTAAAAATATGACTGCCGTACTACGTGATAAGACCAAAAATTCGCCAGAAACTTGAATGCAAATAATTACACGTAATTTTTGTAAAACTCTTGAACAATGCAAAGATGTGGTGTATGTCTGCCCTTTGCTGCGGTGACTAGATTGCAGCCGATGCGTAATATTCGCTTAGTTGAAAGTTACAAACATGTTAAAACAATTCCACTTTGCCCGTTTAATAATGGTTTACCTTGTCCTAGCAGTAATAAACACGCCCGCCTACGCCGAGCAAGATGAGCCGGTGGAGCGTATCGACCGAAAAGGGCGAGATGTCCCGAATCCGCTGGCCAAACAGCGCTTCGATCGGCGGATGGAGGCCGTCGAACTGTTGCGGCGCAAAGGCGGCTTGGCAGCAGAAAAGGCCGATACGGCACCGCTTTCAGGATCAGCCAAGGCTCTTGTAATTTTGGTCGAATTCGGCGGCCCGGACACCTTCACCTATACTCCGGGCGTCTCACGGTGGGATCCAATAGGCAAAGCCGATCAAACCGAATGGACCGGAACGGTAGGCGATTGTTCGATAATCGATAAACGAAACAACCTCACCGGGCCGACCCAATTCACCTATAACGGACCTCTGCATAACCAGATCGAGGGCCCGCGTTCGGCCGTCAACGCCACCGGAGACAACATCTGGACACCGGATTTCAATCGGCAATACCACCAGGACCTGATCACGGGAAACGGCATAAGATATCATTTCAGCCGGCAGGACGGCTCCACTGTAAATGTTGACCTCACTGGAAAGTCGGTAAAAAGCTTTTACTCCGATCTATCCGGTGGCGCCTACCAGTTGCAAGCCGACATTTACGGCTGGGTCAAGTTGCCGCACTCGGTCTGGTGGTACGGGGCCGACCCCTGTCCGGGCAGGCGTTCCGGCTCCACCAGCCAGCAGGACGACGGCACCATCCCGGGCGCTGGCGACTCGGACTCGCTGGTGAGGGACGCCATTGACGCACTCAACCGCACCTATCCCGCCATAAACTGGCTCGAATACGACCGGGACCATGACGAAATCGTGGACCACCTGTGGATCATAGCCGCAGGCCTCGATGAGTCACAATCACGCACCGAGTTGAATCGCACCGACTACGGCGAAGCTGCGCTTTGGGCCCACTCCGGTACGCTGGGTACCCCATACCGGGCCTATCCTGGGAATCGGTAAACCCATACATTTTTATGCCGAAGAACACCGGCCTGGCGGTGTTGGCCCATGAATTTGCGCACTCAATCGGCGCCGATGATCTTTATGCCTACGAGGTCGGCAATCCAAGCACCGGCTCTTGGTCGACCATGTGCGATGACTGGACTGGTTTTCCCATAGGCGCCGTACCGCCGGCCATGGATCCCTGGCATCTGGACTGTTGGGGCTGGCTCAATCCGGAGGTAATCTCCGATCCGCAGAAAGAAAATATGTTGTCATGCTAAAGCAGGCCAGCGGAGCGCCGGCAGGCACGCCCGGCCATAAGGGCATAAAGATACTGCTGCCTGACGGAAACATGCCCCTGCCGGTGAAGCCCCTGGGCAACCGTAACTGGTGGAGCGGCAACAGGGTCAATATGGTTTCTCAAATGACGCTGGCTGCGTCCCTCACCTTGCCCGCCACCCCAGCGAGCACCCTTAGCTTCAACACAGCCTATAACACCGAGCGGGGCTACGATTACTTCCGGTTGCAGCTTTCAACCGGTTGCAGGTTTCAACCGGCAACGGCGTAACCTGGGCGATGCTCACCAACTCGCACACCTCGGGCGCCTATGGTTTCGACGGCAAAAACCAGGACTGGCCCTCCTATAATACGGAAACCTTCGATCTCAGCGCCTAAGCCAAACGCCAGATCCTGCTGCGTTTCCGCCACACAACTGATTTCTCAATCTGCCGCGGAGGTGTCTACGTTGACAACATTGAAATCACCGCGGGCTCGACGCTGGTTTTTGCGGATAACGGCGAATCCGGTTCTTCGCGCTGGGTGTACAGAGCTCCTTGGTCGCTCAACGATGGCACGACCACTTTCAGTCACGCTTATTATCTACAGTGGCGTAATGTCGGCTCGACCGCAGGCTTCGACAGCGGACTGGGCGACCCTTTTTTCCGCTTCGGGCCGGCCAACACTAGGCTGCTGGTCCGGTAGCCCCTCTTCAGGGCAGCAGATCGATGGCCCGGTCGACTTCGTCCGGGCTGATATAGAAATGCGGAGAAAACCGGATCCACCCCTGGCGGGGGGCTGCAATAATTCCCTGCTCGCGCAACCGGCTAACAATCCATCGGCTGTCCGCTCCGGCTTTTCGCACTGAAACTATGCCTGAGGCCGCCGCCGGAATTCTCGGACTTAGAACTTCATACCCTTTGGCGGCGGCGCCCTCGGCCAACCGCTCCGATAACGCACAGACGGCCGCGGCTATGCGTTCCACCCCCACTCCTAGCAGAAAATCCAGCGCCGCTCGCAGCCCGATGCAACCGGCAGTGTTAAGGGTACCGCATTCGTAGCGGCCTGCGTCGGCTCGATAGGAAGCATCCCGGTTGGCATAGTCGCCGTAGTTTGCAAAATTTGTCCAACCCCACTCAACCGGTTCTACCAAGTCGAATAAATCCTTATTTATGTACAAAATGCCGCAGCCTTCAGGACCCAGTAGCCATTTGTGCCCGTCGGCCGCCAGCGCGCTTATATGCATCTTGCGAACGTTCACCGGCAAAGCGCCCAACCCCTGTATGGCGTCGACAAAAAAGATGCAACCGTAACGGCGGCAGATGTCGCCAATAGCCGCTAGGTCCATGCGCCGCCCGCTTAGATACTGAACAAAGCTGACGGCCAGCAGGCGGGCCCCGCGGCAGGCTGCCTCGATCTTTTCCAACGGGCTATCAGCCGAAAGCAATTCAAGGCGAACCCCCCGGCTTTCCAGGCGCTTCCAGGGAAAGTAATTTGCGGGGAACTCCTCGGTAAAACCCACTACCTTGTCGCCCGGGCGCCAGGCGATCCCACCGGCCACTGCTGCGATCCCCTCAGATGTGTTCTTAATGATGGCGATCTCAGCCGGCTCACACCCGATGAGCTTCGCCGCCGACGCTCTCAAAGCATCGCAAGCGGCCATCCAGGCATCATAGTGGAGGGCGCCGAACTCCAAAGCGTCGGCCGCCCACTCGCGCATGGCGTCGGCGGCTTCCTTCACCAGGGGCGCCACGCCGGCATGGTTGAGGTAGACCAGATGACGGGTGACGGGAAAATGATTACGGTAGAGGCGCCAAAGCGGTTGATCGTTGAAACCCATTGCTTCGACTATACGTTGGTATCAATGGCGGTTTCCACTGCGGGGCTATAATGTGGGCAGAAGGTTGTGGTTTGGAGGGTAATCATATGCGGCGGACATGGATCTGGCGTTTGGGCGTGCTAGCGCTAGTGGTATTGCTCGGTGCAGGGCTGGGGCTGGCAGCCGACAAGAAAAAAAGCAAAGAAAACGACCCAGACCAGATCGGCAATCGCGATGTCGACGGGCGGGTGAATCTCTATTCGCTTGAGAAAGAGATCCAATTGGGAAAGCAACTGGCGCAGGAGGTCGAGCAGGCCAGCAAAATCATTGATGATCCGATCATAGCCGAGTACGTAAACCGGGTTGGCCAGAATCTGGTCCGCAACTCAGACGCCAAAGTGCCCTTCACCATCAAAGTAATCGACAGCGACGAGGTGAACGCCTTCGCCCTGCCGGGTGGTTACTTCTTTGTCAACTCCGGCTTGATCCTGCGTGCGGACACCGAAGCCGAGCTGGCAGGCGTCATGGCGCATGAAATTGCGCACGTCGCTGCGCGTCACGGCACCCGCCAGGCTTCACGCGGCGAGATCGCCAATTGGCTTTCGCTGCCGTTGATCTTCATGGGGGGCTGGACCGGTTACGCCATCCGTCAGGGCGCCAGCCTGGCTATCCCACTTACTTTCTTGACCTTCAGCCGCGGTTTTGAAGCCGAAGCTGACCGGCTGGGCTTGCAGTACATGTACGCCACGGGCTACGATCCTACGGCATTTGTGGATTTCTTCGAAAAGATTCAAGCTCTGGAGAAGAAAAGGCCTGGCACCATCGCCAAGGTCTTCGGCACTCATCCTTTGACCGAAGAAAGAATCAAAGAGGCGCAAAAAAATATCCAGGAGATGCTGAAGGCCAAGCCGGAGTATGTGGTAAACACCTCTGAGTTCAATGAAGTGAAGGCGCGACTGGCGCAGCTTGCGGCCAACCGCAAGCCCGATCCCAAGGACGCAAACCGGCCTACGCTGCGGCGCGCGCCGGGCGGTGGCACCACGCCGGTGGAGGGCGATAAAGGCAAAGATAAAGATAAGGGCAGCTCCGACGAAGATGAACGCCCGACCCTGAAGCGGCGCCAGTAACCCGTCGAACAATTCGGCTATTTCACAAAACCTAGCCGCCGCAAAGTTTGAACGGCTTGACCGTCCTCAAAATGACTAAACGCCGCTTGCTGACGGCCGTTCTCTAGCGCAACTCCAAAGGGAACATCCACGAAACTGAAGGTTTTTCGAAGTAACTCGAAGTCGGTCGTCAGCTTGCCGCCCAGCCCGGTTGAATCGAGGAAATCACGGCCGAATTCAGGCATCTGCGTAACAACACCGATGATTACGGTGTTGCCCCAATCCAGCTTCGCCAGCCCTCGCGCCGCAGCAGCGCAATGCGAGCACTCGGGGTTAAAGAAAAATAGAAAAACCCTGCCCTGATGAAGCAAGAACGGTTGACCGTCGGCTGTGATGGTCTCAGGCGCCGTAACCGCCGTCTGGGTGCGTACCACCGAAACTCCGAAAGATAGCCCAGCAAATACACACACTGCGCCCAAGATGATTATGGCGTTGCGCTTACCGAAGGACGGGCGGGCCCAAGCTCCGGCCAGGACCGCCATCAGCAGCATGATGCCGTCGCCAAGGAAAAAGGCTGGACCTACAGCGCGCTCCACCCAAGGGAAACAGTTACAATCCTCCCCTCGCAACTGGCCGTAAAGGGCACCTATGTAGATCAGAAAAGCCACCAGCAACAGTCCCGTGAACCATGCTCCCCAGCGGCGGAACCGTGGCACCAAAAGCAGCACTCCGGAGAAAGTTTCCGCAATCCCGAAGCCCAATGCCGCAGGTAAGCTTAACGGCTGGGGCACCAGCGCCTGCGTCATACGCACGGCGGCGGCTAGCGGATCTGTGATCTTCCACACTCCGGCCACGATGAAGAGCAGTCCTAACAGCCAGGCGGAAATGGTCGAAAGGAAAGTCTTCCAGGCAGGTAACTCCAACGGGCCATTAATGTAGTTGAGCGAACTTGAAGGTTCGTTCATGTTTCCTATTTTATTCTTCAGTCTGTACCTCGTACAGCGAGGATTCTTTTTCGAAAAACTGCCGCACCGCTGCTACGGTGTGGTCAATATCATCATCGCTATGCGCTGCCGAAACAAACGCCGCTTCAAACTGCGATGGCGCCAGATAGATGCCGTGATCAAGCATGAAACGGAAAAACAGTGCAAAACGGGCGGTATCGGCACGCCGGGCAGTCTCAAAATCGGTCACCGGGCCCTGGCAAAAGAATGCTGTAAACATTGAACCGACACGGTTCACCGTAACCCCGGGGCCAAAAGCTTCCACCAACTGGGCGGTGCGCTGTTCCAGTTGTCCATAGATTTCAGGGTGGGCTTTAAGGTAACGCAGCATGGCCAAGCCTGCCGCCACCGCCAGCGGATTGCCAGAGAGCGTGCCTGCTTGATATACGGGGCCGAGCGGGGCGACTTTTGCCATAATGTCGGCGCGACCGCCGTAGGCGCCTATGGGCAGACCTCCGCCAATGACTTTGCCGAGCGTGGTCAGATCGGGCCTCACTCCGTATAACTGTTGAGCCCCGCCGTAGCTAATACGGAAGCCGGTCATGACTTCATCAAAAATCAGCAGGGCGCCGTAGCGGGCGGTTATTTCCCTTAAAAACTCAAGGAATCCCGGCCTCGGCGCCACGCAACCCATATTGCCCGCAACCGGCTCGACAATCACGCAGGCAATGCGGTCGCCATGCGTCTGAAAGGCTTGCTTGACGGCCTCGACGGAGTTATAGGGAAGCGCGATGGTGGTGCCGGCGAAGGCGGACGGAACGCCGGCGGCGTCGGGCAGGCTCAGTGTGGCCACGCCGGAGCCGGCTTTGACCAGCAGCGAATCCACATGACCGTGATAGCAGCCCTCAAACTTAACGGCCAGCTCGCGGCCGGTGTAGCCGCGCGCCAGTCGCAGAGCGCTCATCGTGGCTTCAGTGCCGGAGTTGACCAGCCGAACCATTTCAATCGACGGCACCGCCTCCGAGATCATCTCGGCCAGCTCCACCTCGCGCTCGGTGGGCGCGCCGAAGCTGGTTCCTCCGGAAGCGGCCTCCGCCACCGCCTCCAGAATCGCCGGGGGGGCGTGGCCCAGCAAAAGCGGCCCCCAGGAGCCGACGTAGTCTATGTAACGGTTTCCATCCACATCCCAAACATAGGCACCCTGGCCGCGAGCTATGAAAACAGGATCGCCGCCCACGCTGCGGAATGCACGTACCGGCGAATTCACGCCACCAGGAATGACTCGCTGAGCGCGCTCAAAAAGCTTCTTCGATCGGGTCCGGTTCATGTCTGAAGTTGACTTTCGCCTGGCACCAGCCTGCTTAAAAAGAAATTTAAAACGGCCTCAAACAGCGTTCCGTGCAGGTTGCGCATCAGCCGCTCTTTCAAATCAATATACCCCTGGGTTCCCGCAAAAAGGTCCTGCATCAGATCATGAAAACGCGGGCTGCGGCGAAGCAGTTGAATCATGCGCTGGGGGACGCTGGAAAACAGCAACCTTCCGCGGAACAGCCTCCGGGCCAGCGCCGCGCCAATCTCCAGATTGGCCGTAAAATCCCGCTGAAGCAACAGGCGGTAGGCATTGGGCTTTTCCCCCGGAGCATGCGCGTCGGAGAGAATCACCTGACTGGCCAGATCGCCCGAACGCATGGCGTAGTAAAGCCCTTCGCCGGTAACCGGATCCACCAGCCCGCCGGCGTCGCCGACCGCCATCCAGCCGGGACCGGCAACGCGATTGTTGCGCCATGCCGCGGTCTCAAGCGAGGGAAGCAGGTGACAGTAGAAGTCGCCATGCCGGTAGGCGATCCCTTTTTCATCCAGGTAGTTCTCCAGGCGGGCGCGCAGTTTACGCGCCGGCTCGCCTTTTCCGCAGATGCCGGCTGAAAGATGTCCGCGGCGCGGGAAAATCCATATGTAACCCTCAAACTGCGGGAAGAAATGAATGTCGATGTGGTCCTGCTCTTCCGGGATGTAATAACCCATCGCCAGCATGGTGTTGTCCGGCGTAAGCCGGGCGCCCAGCCCGCGCAACGGATTTCGCGCCCCGGTGGCGATGATGCAGAAATCGGCTTCAAGCGAGCCTTGTGCGGTGATAAGGCGCCAGCCTTCGCCCTTTCTTTCAAGGTTCAACACGCGCGCTTGCTCGATGCGAGCGCCGGCACGCTCCGCACGGTCCAGCAATAGGCGGTTTAGTTCATAACGAGAGTAAATCACAAGCGGCTGGCGTAGCTTCATTTGGGCCGAGCCGGCTCCCGGAGCGGCCAGTTGCGTGGTGGTGACCAGCCGCTTGGGGCGGTCGTTCTCAATCAAGAACGGATACTTTGTGTAAGCTTTGTAGGTCAGCCCGCCGCCGCAGGGTTTTTCCCAGGCCAGTTTCTCATCGAACAGAAGCGTGACAATGCCCGCTCCCGCCAGACGCTCTGCGGCTACTGCGCCCGCCGGACCGCCACCGACTATAGCTACGCGTTTCATTTCTGGTTGCCGGGAGGCGACGTTTCCAGGGGAGGGTGTCCGGGAGGCAATTGCGAGGACGGCTTTACCTCCGCCCCGTGAGCCGACGGCCCGGAATCGGTGCGCCCCTTGACCACCCAGCGGCCGCCCTGTCTGGCCAGAGCATAATGCATGGTCATCTCAGGGCTGCCGACGCCGGCGCCTTTCGCCCGAAATGAAACCGTCGCTTCAGCTTGTTCATTGGCGAAGGTTACCGCCACAACTTTCACGTCCATGGAACCGACGTTCAAGTTTCCGCGCTTGGCCAGATAGTCTAGCACCGCCTGCCGTATGGGCTCATTTTCATTGCCGCTTTTGCTACAACCTAAAGCTAATCCGAAAAGACAGCCGCAAACAGTCAGCGCCAGCGATTTCACAGAATGATTATACCCGGAACCAGGGCGGCTCCCGGGATGCAGCTTCACAGCGTCTGCTCGCCCTCGGAGATTTTAACCTGAAGCTTTAAAGTGCGCCCGTTGCGGTAGACGGTCAGCTCCAGCGTTTCGCCCGGCCGCTTGCGCGCCACAGCCCGATCGAGCGCCGTGGCGCTGTCGACAGGCCGCCCGTCAATGGCCATGATCAGATCGCCGCCGTAAGGAATTTCATAGTTACCAACGATTACGCGCCGGCTGGCGCCGCGCAGTCCGGCTTGCGCTCCCAGCGAACCCGGCTGCACGCTGAAAACCAATATGCCGCCTTCAGGCGGCAGGTCCAGGATCTCGGCCAGGTTGCCCGACACATACATGCCCCGCACGCCGGTCTGGGGGCGGCGGGCGGCCAGGCGGTAATCCTCCAGCAGGATCTTGGCCCGGTTGATCGGCAACGCAAAGCCGATGCCGACATTAGCTGCGCCGACAATCATGGTGTTGATTCCGATTACATTACCCTGGCTGTCCAACAGCGGCCCGCCACTGTTTCCCGGATTAATTGCGGCGTCGGTTTGAATCATGTCGTCCATGCGGCTGCCGTCGTCGGAGGGCACCGAACGGTGCAAGGAACTGATGATCCCGACGGTTAGCGTTCCTTCCAACCCGAAAGGATTGCCTATGGCCAGCACCTTCTGGCCGACTTCGAGCTTATCGGAATCGCCCAGGCGCAGAAACGGAAGCTTCTTTTTCGGCTCGATTTTGAGCAACGCCAGATCATTTTCAGGCTCGCGGTAAAGTATCCGGGCCTCATACTGGCTCCGGTCGGCCAGAATCACCCGTATCCTGGCTCCGCGGCCGGCCACTACGTGGTTGTTGGTGAGTATTCGCCCGTCGGCGTCGATCAAAAAACCCGAGCCGGCACCCTCGACCGGCACCAGGCGGAAGAACCAATCTTCACGATAGACCACCGTGCTGATGTTCACGGTAGCCTGGTTAGCGGCTCTATATATTTCGATGTTATTCAGCTCGTCAGCGCTCAGGCCCGCGCCGCGGGCCTTCTCCGGCTCGTACCACATGCGCGCGGGTTCCGCTCGCGGGCGCAAGAAGCCGAACGGCTTCCAGCTTCTCACCGAAGTAAGGTAGATAAATCCGGCAACCAATATGCCGGCCAGAATTATGGAACGTATCCTCATTGCTGGCTCCGCAGCCGATTATAGATCTCATCAACCTGATGAAGAGTATCCGCCTCATCCCCCGAGGTATCGATGACGTAATCGGCGTACTTTCGTTTTTCCTCAAGCGGCATCTGTAGGCGTATGCGCGCCAGAGCCTCCTCCCGGCTCAAGCCACGGGCGGCGGCGCGTTCAAGCTGTTTTTCTAGCGGGCAGACCACAACAATAAGCCGATCCATGCGCTTGTAGGTTCCTGCTTCGATCATGACGGCCGCCTCGACTACCACGATTGCGCCAGGATCGCGCGCGGCTATTTCCGCCATAAGGCGGTCCTGCTCCTCAATGACTGGCGGGTGCACCAGCCGGTTCAACACCGCCAGGCTGGACCGCTCGCGAAACACGACCGAAGCCAGGCGCTTGCGATCGATAGTGCCGTCGGAGGCCAGTATCTCGCGGCCAAACTCTTTTACGACTGCATCATAAGCCGCCCCGCCCGGCTGCATCAGGCGCCGCCCGATCTCATCGGCCTGAATCAGGTGGCACCCGCGCTCGGCCAAAGCGCGGCCCACGAAGCTTTTGCCGGTAGCCAGACCGCCGGTGAGCCCGACCTTTAGCATCCCAGCAGTCTCCGTTCGGCCGCATCCAGTGTATTGGACATAAGCATGGCGATGGTCAGCGGACCCACGCCGCCGGGCACCGGCGTGTACAAACCGGCCTTCTCGGCTACATCCACCGGATGTACGTCGCCCACCAGCAAGCTGCCCTTCTGGTCGAAGTCGCGCAGCTTTTCAGGCCAGCCGGCAAAGATCGCCTCCGCCTGGCTGCGGTCGGCGACCCGGTTGATGCCCACATCGATGACCGTCGCTCCGGGCTTGATGTAGTCGGCGGTGATCAGAGCCGGTTTGCCCATAGCCGCCACCAGTATATCGGCCTCGCGGCAGACGCCGGCCAGATCGCGCGTGCGGGAGTGGCATATGGTGACGGTGGCGTGCTCATGCAACAGCAAGAAAGCCGCAGGCTTACCCACCAGATCGCTGCGACCCACCACCACCGCCCGGCTTCCGGCGATGGCCACGCCGCTGCGCTTGAGTATCTCGATGATCCCCAAAGGCGTGCAAGGGCGCAAGCCGGGACGGTTGCTTACGAGGTTGCCTATGTTGACCGGGTGTAGTCCGTCAACATCCTTTTCCGGCGCGATGGCCTCGAGCACGCGCTTGGCCTCGATTCCGGCGGGCAACGGCATTTGCACCAGAATCCCGTCGATATCGGGCCGCCGGTTCAACTCCTCAACAAGCCCGACCAGCTCTTCAGTGCTGATGGCAGCCGCAGGCGTGAGTTTCTCGCTCCGGATGCCCAATTGTTCGCAGGTTTTTATTTTGTTGCGGACGTAGATCTGGCTGGCCGGATCATCGCCTACCAGAATCACGGCCAAGCCGGGCGCACGGTGGGAGCTTTTCAAACGCTCCACCCGCTCGCGGGTTTCGGCCAGGATCTGATCTCGTATTCGCGTTCCTTCAATTATCTGCGCCATGAAATCGCAGGATATCAAGCGGCGTAGATCAGCGCGAGGGCCTTCAGCCCCTCCGGCGGAAATGGTATACGGCGGCGCCCGCGGCCACCGTCAGGGCGGCGGCGGCTGAGACCTTAGGCTCAAGCATAATGCCGTACAACGTCATCCAGGCCGCCACCACCACGAACAGGGCCGGCAGCAAAGGCCAGGCAAAGCTGACAACCCGCAGCCGCTGCCAGTCCGTGCGGCGGCGGAACAGAAAAAGCGAGCCCACCGACATGGCGGCGAAGAAGTTCAGCATGAAGCCGATATAGATTACGAGCTGGGGGAAGGGGGTAAGCGTAAGCAAAATGGCGCACAGCCCCTGAAGCACGATGGCCGGCACGGGCGTATGCCAGCGTGGATCGACCTTGGCCGCTACCGGCAGGAAAGCGCCGTTTTTCGCCATGGCGTAATAGACGCGCGGCCCGATGGTCACCATGGCGTTGACCGTGGAAACCAGCGACAGCGCCATCAGCGCGCTGAAGATGCCGGCTACGCCCGGGCCGAACAGTCGCGAGGCGGCCAGCGCGCCGACTGCCACCACACCCTTCATGTCTTCAAGCGGCGCGGCATAGATGAAAATCAAGTTCAAGCCGAAATACAGCGCCGCAACCAGGGCGGTCCCCACCGCCAGGGCCAGCGGCAGCGTGCGCTCGGGTCTCTTCAACTCTTCGGCAACGTAGGTGGCCGCGTTCCATCCGCTATAGGCCACATAAATCCAGAAAAGGCTGATGATGAATTGCGCGGCAAGCGGCGTCGCCGACGTACGCTCGGCAGACATGGAGAAATGTTCCCAACTACCGACGCCGGCCGAAAATCCCAGCACAATGAAAGCCACCAGAACCGAGATTTTTGCCGCCGTCAGCACGTTTTGAATGCGGGCGATGCGCCGCACGCCGAAAAAATTCAGCACGGTGAAAAGCGCAATCAGCGCCGAAGCAGCCAGTTGAGCGCCGCCAATTTTGACGGAGAAGGAGCCTGAACCGAGCGTGTACTGGGCATTTTCCTGTTTTAAAGCGGGGAAAAAATGACCTAAATAATCGGAGAACGCCAGCGCCGCTGCGGCTATCGGCGCCGAAAAACCCGCAAAAAAGGACACCCAACCGTCCATGAAGCCCCAGGTAGGCCCGTAGGCTCGCGTCAAATAGACATACTCGCCGCCGGAGCTAGGGAAGTTGACGCCCAGCTCGGAATAGCAAAAGGCGCCTATTAGGGCGAACAGCGCCCCGACCAGCCAGATGCCAAGCACCAGCGAGGGGCGCCCCAGATCTCCGGCCAGAAATCCGCTGGTGGCGAATATTCCAGTCCCCACCATGTTGGAAACGACCAGCGCTGTAGCGCTGACGACACCAAGCTGCCGGAGTAAGGAAACAGTTTCAGAGGTTGAACTTTCAGATGCGGGCATATCTTTTTTCGTCACTTGCACATTGTACGTCACAAAACGGTACCTTCAGGCGATTTCCCGGCGGGTGGCGCCGCTTGGGGGCTCATCCCAAATCTTTCAAATCAGCGGCCTGCCGAGCGAACGGGCAATCATCGCATGTTACAGCCATCTTTGGGGCGCACAAGATCACCTTACGACCCTTTCCCGGTTTGGTGGACAAAGATGCCTCCAACAGAGCCTTTCCATACCGAAACATTTCGTAATTGGTCAAGCTTCACATGTTGCGAAAAAAGGTGCTGATGGCCGGTTCAGCGGTCTGCCTCCATTGACGCCGAGGGGATCGGACGGAAACAACTGAGAGTCTCTAGCAGTGATGAAAAGACGCTACACCGGAGAAAGTTGTGATTGTCGAGTTCGGCAGATTCTCTGGACCTGATGTTCCTCTATGGTGAACGCTAAGCGTGGAGGGCGTAGCCCGGAACAGTTTAGCATTCACGCCGCCGCGCGCGAACTTCCCCAACTCACAGTCCAACTGCTGCACCATCCGGCTGATGGTCGCCGAGCTGAACTCGTGCCCGCACAACTCCCGGTCACAGCCTTCACCTTGCGAGTGGAGCCCCTTGCAGGTACACATCCACCAGCGCCGTCACCGGGGCCTTCAGCAGATCCGTAACCTGCCTCAGCAGTTCCTCGCATTTGCTCTTTCCAGTTATCCTTCGTTGCGCTATGCCTCTTTCGGTTCATGATTCCTCTACAACTCCCCTCCGGGGAGTCCTTGGTTATCAGGAACACGACGACCCATTTGTGTTTTTGCAGAACTTACGAAGTTTAACCCGTCTTCCTTCCGGCAAGCAGATGGGGAAAGCATGGGCAATCCTGGTGTGTTTATCAGCGCAACTCGCAGCCGTTACGGCTGATGGATGCCGCATCGGCCATATCCACTGAAGCTGGTTGCCGACGCCTGTGGGTAATTTGGGACCGAACCTAGTGGCTGAACCGCGATCCGGCCCCGAACTTGGCTGCCATCCAAGCGCTTGAAGGCAAGCTGGAACGCATCGACAGCACAACCTTTTTCGGCATCGAAGTACGCCCTTACGTCAAGCGGTGAATTGCTCGGCGGCCTTTTCCCTGTAATTTATGGTTTCGTCGGACTTAAGCGCTCTGCCCTAACTTGCCGGGTCAATATGTGCACCTGTTAGGCGTCCACGTCCTTGGGATCTATGGGCGTAACCCAGCCCAAGTTGGGAGGCAGCTCTTCCAGGGGACCTTGCCACCGCAGTTGAAGTTCAATATCGGGGTGCAAGAGGTATTTCTTGCGAACTGCCTCCAGCTTCTCCCCGCGTATGTCGATCTTGGCCAGATCCCATTGCCCTACGCCGGTTTCGCCACAGTACTTCAGCCAGCCCAACCATGAAGCATCCACGCCCATGGCTTCGGCGCCCACGCGGTCGGCTGCAACGTAATCGGTCGAAGCGATGGCCACCCGGCTCTCAACGATCCCGCCGTTTTCACGGCCTTCGTAGCCGTCGATAACGGTTGCGCCCCAAAACGGCTGCATGCGCGCCGCCGTGACGTAAACGTTGTAAAGGCTCTGCCGGATGCCGGCGTGATAGCGCCGTTTGTCAAGCCAGGTGATGCCGGCTTTGGCTTCGGCCCGCGTCTGGTGCAGCGGAGCGCCGAGCACCATGTTTTTGACCGCCAGGGTCACCACGCAGACATTGTGAACCTTGAAGCAGGCTGAACCTATGATATAGGCCTCAGGATCGAACAAGCGCGCCGCCAGCCGCGCCGGAACCACATGGAGGTGGTAGTCTATCAACGGCTGTATGACGTATTTTGCTTCCTCGTTTAGATCCACCAAGCTTACCTGCAAGCTCTTGTACTCGTTGACCAGCGCAGGAAAGCCGGCGCGCTCCATCCACTGCATGGTGTCGCCGGTTGAAGATTCAGCGATTACGACCGGACCCTTCGTGCGCGGCTCAAGATAATCCAGTATTCCGCGCAGCGCATCAATATGCGTAACTCCCAGGGCGTTGGGCTTGATGATGACGTACTTCTTGGTCTTGAGAACCGGCATTATCTGCTCATCAATCGCCTCCAGAGCTTGGGTCACGTTCTTGCGCCGGTTGTCACCTTTTACTAAGGAAACGGTAGACCGCTTGTTGTTGGGCGGGAAGCCCTCCGGATGCGGCAGCGTCGTGCGCGGCCGCTCTTTGGCCTCGCCGGCCAGGTTGACGTTCTGGGCCAGCGCGCCGCGGTTGGCCAGAATTGATCCGGCTGCCGCCGTCGCCGCCAGAAATGCTCTTCGCCAAATATAGTTTTGTGACACTTTCTCTCCCCCCTCGAGGGTCGTTGTTATCAGGCTTTCACCCGCCTGTCGCCAACTTCCACGCTGGCTCCTCTCAATTGTACATCCTGCCCCTTTCGGCAGGAGCAGCGTGTACGGTTTCTTATCATCGATGAAACCGTGCAGCCGCCGCACTGTTGGTGAAGATTTCAAACTGCGTTTTCTTCCGCCTGATTGGCCCCCGCTTCTCAGTCGTACGGCCCGCCTGGCGCCGAGGAATTCCGTCGTATTATGCGGGTATGAGCACTCGGGTGTGGCTGTGTTTGCCGGCTGCCATCAGCCTGCTGGTGTGGGCGGCTGATCCCTATCAGGCACAGCGCGAGCGCATGGTTGCCGACCAGATCGAAGCCCGCGGAGTACGCCACGCAGGCGTTCTGTCGGCCATGCGCACGGTTCCCCGGCATCTTTTCGTGCCAGAGGAGCTACGCTCCATGGCTTACTGGGACCAGCCGCTGCCGATAGGCTACGGCCAGACCATTTCACAGCCGTACATCGTCGCGGTCATGACCGAGTTGCTGGCCCCCGAAAAGCATCATAAAGTGCTCGAAATCGGAACAGGATCGGGCTACCAAGCGGCGGTGCTGTCACCGTTGTCCGGGCGCGTTTTCTCGATTGAGATCGTTCCGGAGCTGGCCGCGCGCAGCGCTGCTTTATTAAAACAGCTCGGATACGACAATGTAACCGTGCGAGAAGGCGACGGCTATCTCGGCTGGCCCGAACAAGCGCCTTTCGACCGGATAATACTGACAGCCGCACCGCCCGAAGTTCCCAAAGCGCTGATAGACCAGCTTAAGGCGGGCGGCCGCCTGGTCGCGCCTGTAGGACGTACGGCCTTTAGTCAGGAACTTGTCGTAATTGACAAAGACTTGAAAGGCCGCACAAGCAGCCGCTCCGTCTTTCCCGTTCGTTTCGTTCCCATGGTGAAAGGCCGGTAAGTTTTGTTAAGACTGATTTACAGGCTTTCGGAAACGCCCCCGGAACACCAGCCGTCTGAAGGTTATATGCAGTTACCAAGTTCAGGCTGCAGGCAAAAATTCCTCAGTCTTTTTTTATTGTTCCTTCTGGCCGCGCTCACCGCATCCGGACAATATGCACCAAACCGCTACGCCCTGATATTGGAAGATCCGCCGGTGGCGGCGCGTTTCAGCGCGGTTTCAGGTTTGCGAAACCCGGCGGCGGAAAACTATCGGTTGGAGCTTGAAACCCGCCGGCTGGTGCTCGAAGCCGAACTGCGCTCCAGGCGTATCCCGGTGGTAGCGGCCGCCGGCACACTGGTAAACGCAGTATTTGTCACTGCCGCAGAAGACCGCCTCTTTGAACTGCGCAATCTGCCCGGGGTGAGGGCTGTGCTTCCGGTAAGACGATATCGCCGCAGCCTGAACCGGGCCGTGGATCTGGTCCGAGTCTCCCAAGCCTGGAACGTGCTGGGAGGCGCCGCCTCAAGCGGGTTCGGCCAAAAAATCGCCATCCTTGATACGGGTATAGATAACACTCATCCAGCGTTCAATGATGAAGCGCTGGCCCCGCCGCCCGGCTATCCCATTTGTAGTGGCGACGACTGTAACTTTACAAACAACAAGATCATTGTGGCGCGCAGTTATGTGCGGATGCTGGCTGCGGGCACCTCGCCCTCCAATCCCGCCGCCGACTCACGCCCCGACGATTACTCTCCCCGTGACCGCGAAGGTCACGGAACCGCCGTTGCTTCAATTGCAGCCGCTTCCGGCAGCACCGGTCCTATTAGTTTTCGCGGCGTGGCGCCCAAAGCTTGGATCGGTAATTACAAGATTTACGGCACCCCGGGAGTAAACGACTTCACCACGGACGACGTGATCATTCAGGCTCTCGAAGACGCCATCCGCGATGGCATGGATATCATATCGTTTTCAACCGGCGGCCCGGCTTTTACCGGAGCGCTGGATGCGGGCGAGGCCTGCGGACTGCCTGCCGGCGTGCCTTGCGACCTGGCGGCGGCCGCCTTCGAGAACGCCGCTCGCGTGGGAATCATAATTGTCGCGGCTGCGGGCAATGAAGGAAATGATGGTCTTTTTTCTCCAACCTACGGCTCGCTGGCAAGTCCGGCCGGTGCGCCTTCAGTTATCGCCGTCGGCGCCAGTTCCAATTCACATTACTTTCTCCCCACCGTCAGCTTGGCCGATGACGACGCTCCTTCGGCGCTAAAAGGAATTGAAACCCGGACCGGCGATGCCTATATCCCCTACGGAGCAATTAAAGCACCCTTACGCGATGTGGCCGCTCTAGACGGAACCGGGCTAGCCTGCTCAAAGCTTCCCGAATATTCCTTGCTCGGCTCTTTTGCTCTGATCTTGCGCGGTGAATGTTTATTCTCGCAAAAGGTTGCGAATGCCGAAGCAGCCGGAGCCGCGGGCGTGATCTTCTACATGGCGGACGACTCGCCGCTGGTCTCGCCCGGCGGTCTAGGCTCATCCTGGACGCCCGCCGCAATGATTTCGAATGCCGCAGGAGTGGCGCTGAAGGCGTACCTGGCGGAACACCCCGAGGCGCAAGTGATCCTGGACCCGAACGGTGCCGAGCTGGATTACCCGTATCCGGACGAGCTGGCCGGCTTCTCCTCCCGCGGTCCGGCGCAAGGCGACGCCTCGCTGAAACCGGAGCTGGTGGCGCCGGGAACTTACATCTATACGGCCGGCCAAAACTACGACCTGAACGGCTTCCTTTTTAGCGAGAGTCGCTATGTGGCCGCTAACGGCACGAGTTTCGCCACGCCTCTTGTGGCAGGGGCAGCCGCTTTGTTGCGCCAGCAGCACCCGGATTTCACGGCCGACCAGGTGAGGTCGGCCCTGGTAAACACCGCATCGGCCGAGGTAGCAACAGACGAGACCGGCAGCCGTGTGGATGTGCGCGGAGTCGGCGCTGGAAAAATCAACGCCGAAGCGGCTCTGAAAACTACGGTAACCGTCTCGCCTGCAACTCTCTCCTTCGGAGAATTACGCGCCGGATCGTTGCCCCTCAGCCGCCAGTTGCAAATTACAAATGTTTCATCCGGCGCTGTTTCACTTACTATTTCAGTTACTGCTACTGTAGCCAGCCTTGGCACAAATCTTAGTCTTAGCAGCACACAGATTTCGCTCCTGCCCGGCGCGACATCAACCCTAACCGTGACTTTGAGCGGCGCAATGCCTTCGGCCGGCGCATATTCCGGCTCAATCGTCCTCCAGGGTTCGGGGTTCAGTTTGCGCGTTCCCTATCTTTATCTGGTTGCAAGCAACACGGCGGCCAATCTTATACCGCTGGCAGGAAGCTCGTTCGACGGCACCGTGGGCCAACCCATCCCCACCGGCATCATTGCCTTTAAGGCCGTAGATGCCAACGGGCTGCCGGTAAGAAATCTTCCCGTAACCTGGTCGGCGAGCGGCGGGCGTTTCACCAGCCTGAGCAGTGCGACTGACAACTACGGCGTCGCCTTTGCCCGGCCGGTGCTCGGTCTGACACCAGGCATTTACACCTACACTGCGCAAACCGGCGGGCTCTCGATTACCTTCCGGGGCTATGCCCGCTCCGTGCCGGCCATCAGCGCCGTAGTCAACGCCGCCAGCTTCGAACCCGGCGCGCCGGTCGCTCCCGGTTCTTACGTCTCCATCTTTGGCGCGAATCTGAGCGACACCACCCGGGCCAATGCCCAGGCGCGGCTGCCACTCGCCATCGATTATGTAAATGTGAGCTTCGACGTGCCTTCGGCCGGGCTGAGCTTGCCCGGGCGGCTTACTTATATAAGTCCGACTCAAATAAACGCTCAGGTCCCCTGGGAGCTGGCTGGCTTCTCAGAGGTTCAGGTGAAAGTCATCATAAGTGAAACTTACGGAAACGTGGTGAAGCTCCCGCTAGCCGACTATGCCCCGGCATTTTTCGAGATTCCAGGCGGCACGGCGGCGGCGCTTGATGAAAACAATCAAGTAATCACCAGCTCCAACCCGGCCCAGCGGGGCAAAAAAGCGCAGTTTTTCCTCAACGGGCTGGGGCCGGTAACAAACCGGCCGGCCAGCGGCGAGCCTGCGCCGCTCAACCCCCTGGCCGAAACTATAAATAAACCGGTGGTGACCATAGCCGGACGCCAACTTACCCCCGACTGGAGCGGACTCACTCCAACCCTGCACGGGCTGTATCAGATCAATGTAACATTGCCCGAGGATCTGCCTGCGGGCAATCTGCCGGTTACAGTCACCATCGGCGGCAAAACATCAAAAAGTTCAATTCTGCCGGTAAAGTGACTTAAGCAAACTTGTTATTTTGTTAGCTCGAAGGCGCCTTTTAGGCGTATGTCGCGGCTGGAAGCGCCTATTTGCACTTCGAATACACCCGGTTCGGCCACCCAGCGATCTTCTTTTTCGCTGTAGAATGACAGTGCCGCTTCATCCAGCGTGAAGGTCACCGGCTTAGTTTCGCCCGGCAATAGCGTCACTTTGGCAAAGCCCTTCAACTCGCGCACGGGACGATCGACGCTTGAGGCAACGTCCCGCAGGTAGAGCTGGACCACTTCGGCGCCGGTTAACTGGCCCGTGTTTCGCACGTTCAGGGTGACCTGCACAGTTCCGCCGGGAGCAACTTTCTCCGGCGTGATCTTCAAATCGCTATAAGCGAAGCTGGTGTAGGAAAGGCCGTAGCCGAACGGGAACAGCGGCTCCACGTTACGTTTGTCGAAATGGCGGTAGCCGACATAAATTCCCTCGGCATAGTTGACGGTGAGATCCTTGCCGGGGTAGTTGCCATAGGCCGGCGAGTCCTGCCAGCGACGCGGAAATGTCACTGGCAGCTTACCCGAGGGGTTAGCGTTACCAAAGAGAACCGCTGCAATCGGTGCGCCTGTTTCCTGACCGGGATACCAGGCCATCAGCAGCGCAGGCGCCTGGTTGACCCAGCGATCCATTATGACCGGACCCCCGGCAAACAGCACCACCACCGTGCGCTTGTTGGCCTGAGCTACGGCGCGAATCAAATCCTCCTGTCCGGCAGGCAGCTCGAGTTTGCGATCGAACATCTCGGCTTCGGTTTCAGGCGAGTAGCCTGCAAAAACCAGCGCCACGTCGGATTTGGAAGCCAGCGCGACGGCTTCTTTAAGCAAAGCCGCCCGAGCTTCCGGTGTCTGCTTTTCCTTATCCTCTCCCTCCATCGGACAGCCCAGAGCGTATCCCACATCGAAGCGCGAGCCGACCACCTCTCGGATGGCTTCCAGCGGAGTTTGCGGCGGCGTTTTGGGCGTTACGCGCGAGCTTCCTCCGCCGCCCGTGCGCGCTACGGCGGCGTTGGGACCGATTACGGCGATCGAGCGCAGTGCGCCCAAAGCCAGCGGCAGCAACTTGCCTTCGTTTTTAAGCAACACCAGACTCGCCAGCGCGCCTTCCCGGGCTACGGCACGCTGCTCAGGCGTGTCGATCTCCTTAGTCTGAGCAGGCGCAGTCCGGTCGAACACGCCGAGCGTAAACATGGTCCAGAGAAGGCCGCGCACCCGCTCGTTGATCGCCGCCTCGGATACTTTACCCTCCCTGACCGCCGCCAGAACCCGATCCTGCGTGAGAAAACCGCCGGTGAATCCCAATTTGGCGAATTCGGGCATCTGGAGGAACTTCTGCATGGTCTGGCCGCCCGGCATTTCAAGATTCAGGCCGGCATTAATGGTTTCAGCCGTCGAGTGCGTACTGGCCCAGTCGGAAACCACCAATCCTTTAAAACCCCACTGCTTTCGGAGAACATCGGTGAGAAGGTAAGGGTTCTCGGCGCACCAGAGGCCGTTAACTTTGTTGTAGGCCGACATCACCGCTCCAACCCCGGCTTCCTGCACGGCAGCCTTGAAGGCGGGGAAATAAATCTCGTGTAAGGCACGGCGGCTGACCTTCACGTCAACCCGGTTGCGCTCGTATTCCTGATTGTTGGCGGCAAAGTGTTTCACCGTGGCGATAGTTCCGGTACTCTGCACGCCCTTGATGTAGGCCACCGCCAGACGCGCCGCCAGGTAAGGATCTTCGCCGTAGGCTTCAAAGTTTCGCCCCCACTGCGGGATGCGAGCAATGTTGACGGTCGGACCGAGTATCATGTCACGGCCGAGAGCGCGAACTTGCTCCCCGATGGCTTTCCCTTCCCGCTCCACAAGCAGGGGATCCCAGGCGGCGGCCATGGCTATGCCTGCCGGAAAAGCAGTAGCGCCGAACTTTCCCGTGGTCGGATTCACGTCAAACGACCAATAACGGACCCCCATGGGCCCGTCGGCCATTTTGATCGAGGGAATTCCCAATCGCTCAATGGAGCGCGTCTCCATCCATTCGGCGCCCGCCAGCAGACCGGCTTTTTCCTCAAGCGTCATGCGGCCAAGCAGGTCGTCCACACGCTGCTCGACAGGCACCTTGGCGTTCTTATAAGGAGGGACACTCGCTTGCCGGCAGGCAGCCAGTCCTATCGACAAAACCATCAGAAAAACCGTATATAGACAAGTTGAGCATCTCATTTTCCAGTTCCTCTTTCTTCCTCAACTAACAACAGGTCCTTGCTCTACTTATAGAGAGGCGCAAACAGGCGCCCCGGCCAATAAGTCATCCGGGGCGCCTGGGGCAGCAGTTGTCTCTACGCGGGCACAGCGCTGTGACCATTCCAGGTGAAGGCTTTGCCGTGACGTATGGAGAGCACTGCGAGCAGCGTGGGCAGGGTTGAATTGAACCCGATCTCCATATCCGCAGCGGGCCTCTGCCGGCTCTTTACGCAATCCAGGAAATTGCGGCAGTGCCGCACCGTGGCCGAGCCGAATTTGGAATCAGGATTTTCCGACATCCCCTGGGGATCCATTTCCCTTTCCGGCTTGAGTGCAGGAGGCGCAGCCTCGCCGCCGCGTCCGGGCATGGCGCGCACCACCGGGCGGAGTTCGTAGCCGTAGCGGTTCACCAGCAGGACGCCTTTCTGGCCGTAGAACCAATTGCCGTACATCTCAGACATTCCTGCGGCGCCGCTCGGCGGTACGGCATTGGTGAAAGTGGCTACGAATTTGTCGTACCGCCAGACCACCGAGAAGGTGTCGGGCGCCCTTTCGGCAGGATCGTCATTGGGGTTAGAGTAGTAGCCGACGGCGCTCGTAATCAGCGGAGCTTTTTCATCGGCGTTCATGTACCAGCACATAACGTCGGTCAGGTGCACGCCCCAATCGGTGATGGATCCCCCGCCGTAATCCCACCAGGAACGCCAGCGCAAACGGCTGGGAACAAAAGGTTTCCGCGGCGCCGGCCCCTGGAACATCTCCCAATCCAGATCGGGGGGAGGCGCTTGGGGCTGCTCCGGCGGTTGAGCAAAGCCGCCCCCGCCGCCGCCAAACAGCAAGACGCAATGGTTGATGTTGCCAAGGTACTGCTCGCGCACCCGCTTGGCCCAGTCCTGGAAATGCTGCCAGCTTCGCTGCTGCACTCCCACTTGGACAATCCGCTTGGTGCGGCGGGTCACTTCAACCATCTTCAGAGCGGCTTCGATGGTATTGGAGACCGGCTTTTCCACATAGGCGTCTTTTCCGGCTTCGCAGGCGTCCACCAGCATGGGGCAATGCCAGTGGTCCGGCGTAGTTATCAGCACAGCCTCGACGTCTTTGTCTTCAATGAGCCGGCGATAGTCTCCGTAAGCCTTCATCTTCCCGCCGGCCTTGGAGATAAACTGGTCCATGCGGTTTTTCTGCACGTCGCAGGCGGCGACGAAGGTTACGTCGCTGTGCCGCATAAAGGACTGGTAGACTTGATTACCGCGCGTACCGAGTCCGATTATGCCCATCTGAACTCGGTCGTTGGCGCCGAGCACGGTGCGTGAAACCACCGCCGCAGCCGCGCCGGCTTTCAGGAAGTTTCGACGGCTTTCCATGGTTAATAGTCCTCCTTGCTGATTAATGTTTTAGCTTAGACCGGCCGGGCGGACTTTCCGTCCCAAGCGAAGGTCTTGCCCTGTTGAATAGCCAGCAGCGCAATCAGCGTGGGCAAGGTGGAATTGAAGCCGATTTCGACGTCGCAAATCGGCCGCTGGCGGCTTTTTACACAATCCAGGAAATTACGGGCGTGCGCCGTGGTGTCCGGATCGTTCTGGTAATCCTCTTTTACCGGAACATTCTTGGCCTCGATCGGAGGCGGCAATTGCTGGCCGGGCATGGCGCGCCGCTGAGTCGGGAATATCTGATAACCGGAACGGTTGACGTGCAACACGCCGTTTTGTCCGTAGAACCAGTTGCCTTGCGAGCTGAATTCAGTGCCCGGCTGGACGACATTGGTGAACGTCATCACAAAGTTGTCATATTGCCAGGTGCAGGTAAAAGCATCAGGAACCTGTTCCTCATCGCGCGGGTAGTTTACATACTGCGCCGCGGCGCTGGTGAGCAGCGGTCCTTTGTTGTCGGCCTTGAGATACATCATCACTATGTCGGTAAGGTGGACGCCCCAGTCGGTGACGAGGCCGCCCCCGTACATGTAATATGCGCGCCAGCGCAAACGGCTCGGCGAAAACGGACGCCGCGGCGCCGGTCCTTGGAACATCTCCCAATCCAGATCGGCAGGAGGAGCTTCAGGCGGCTGGGTTATCTGCGTATAGCCGCCGGGCTGAAGCAGTACGGCGTGACTGATCTTGCCCAGTAGCCCATCCTGCACCAGCTTGGCCGCTTCCTGGAAATGTTTGCCGCTGCGCTGCTGCGTACCCAGCTGAACCACGCGTTTATATTTGCGTGCGGCTTCCACCATGCGCTGGGCCGCCTCGATGGTGTTGCTTAGCGGCTTTTCCACATAGACGTCCTTGCCGGCGGCACAGGCGTCCACGGTAATGGGACCGTGCCAGTGGTCAGGCGTTGTGACCAGCACTGCGTCTATGTCTTTGCGGTCAAGTATTCGCCTGTAATCGCCGTAGGCGTCCACCTTGCCGCCCAATTTTTGGACCGCTGCATCCAGGCGGGACTTGCGGACGTCGCAGGCTGCCACAAATTCACAATCCGCATGCTTCAAAAACAGATTTGTCACCAGAGTACCGCGGCCTCCGGTGCCGATTACGGCCATGCGAACACGGTCATTAGCCCCCAGCACGCGCTGGGAGACGACGGCCGCAGCCGCCGATGCTTTTAAAAATCCCCTTCTTGTATCCATAAAGTTAAACCCCCTTTCAGGGCAGCTCCTTTATTGCAATGTTACGCCAGCGCCAGAACCCGCCGTCCACCCACCGGTTGGTTTTCTCATCGGTATAGTGCATTTGCAGCCCTATCATGCCCTCAACAGCTCCGCCGACGGCGTGGTTGGCGGTGTCCTTGAAATCGGTTATCAGTTCATCATTGATCCAAACCATTATGTGCGGCACTTCTCCCACCATGCGCGCCCGGATCGAGTTCCAGCTTTCCCTCTTCCAAACCTTCTGCCACGCTTCGTTCATTTTTTTCATACGAATGGCCCTTTCCTCGGCGGTGAGGCTGGCTGGGAACAGGCTCACGCCCTGAATCCTTTCACCATAGATGCCGCCCATGTTTCCGCCCGGCAGGTAATCCAGCATGACCTGATAAGCTTCGCCGGCTTCAGTTGAGCGCAAGAATAGTCCGCTGTCGCAACCCCAATCGGGCCAGACCTCCATATAGATTTCGAAGTTCCGGTATTTCTTATCAGTGAGCAGCAAGCCTCCCTTGCCCCGCGGGTTCTGGGTGCCCACGATCAGCCCGTGGACCACCCGAAACTCGGGCGTCGTTCCGTGGTGACTGGTTCGGCTAATGTGCCATCCGGTCAGGTCCTTCCCGTTGAAGATCGGAGTGAACCCTTCCGGAATCCTACCAGGCTGAGCCCAAAGCGACGCTACCACGAGTGATAGCAGCAGTAGAATCAAAAAGACCCTCCTCATCAAGTCCTCCTTCCCTAACAAAAACTCCTGTATGCACTTCGGTTCTGAGTAAATATATTCAGCGCAGCCCTGCATGTCAAGATGGCTGACATTTTTATTCCTTAACCTCAGACGCCGCAGCGGTTGTTTCCCGTCTGCGGAAATGGTATTCTTTAGTCACGTGGATTGATTTAGGGCCTGGAAGGCCTGGCTACTTGCAACCACGTAAAAAAAAGTGCTAAAGGCGAATCGGTTTAAAGAGACTCAGCCCTGAGGCCGTTCGCCCAGGGTTTTTTGTTTCTTGGGCCGTTTGCGCCGAAAGGGTTGCTGCATGCAAAAGATTGCAGCAGCCGTGGAGGTGTTATGAACTGGAGGCCTGAGTCTCAATTCTGCTGGGAAGCCCACCGGCTGCTTGGGAGTGAGGGGGAGCTTATTGCAATATCAATCGCCGTTGAGCCCCGCCGTCTCGAACAGCTTCTGGACGCGCTTGCCGAGCTTCCCTATCCAATAAACCCGCAGATATATCACGACGGCTGGGTGGAACGAATTTCTTCTGACGGCGTTAGCGCCGGCGAGCCAGCCACGATTGTCGAATTCCCGGCTTACACTGCTTGGCTCGAGCCCGTGCGCAGACAACTAGCCGGATGCGGTTTTGACCCGGATTCAGTCTGGGCACACGACATGCTGGAGCATCTCCACCAAGACCGGGAATGTGCGCCGGCGCCGCCCGGCTCAGGCTACGCCACGCTCATCCGGTACAGGCGCTGGAAGCCTGCCGCATAGGACCACCCATAGGGCTACAATACCGGGGTGGAAGAACTCCGAAACATGCCCCGTTCCGCAATCCATGTCTCGCCCTACAGCGGTCTTTGGTACCCGGCGGATCCGGCAGAACTTAACCACATGCTGGCCGAGCTGTGGCGGCAGTCTCAAAACCGAATTGGGTCATCGCTTGCGCCATACGGCGCCGCTTTTGTTGTGCCGCACGCCGGATTGCGCTACTCAGGCGTCGTAGCCGCCGCCGTATACCGCTACCTGGAGCAGGTGCAGCCGGAGCGCATAATATTGGCCGGGTTTTCTCACCGCGGCGGACCGGCGGCCGTTTGCATCCCCGAAATAGAAGCCTACAGCACTCCGCTCGGAACGATCCAGGTGGATGCTGCAACAGCCAAGCATCTGGCAGGCAAGGAACCCTTCCGCCTGGCGCAGGAGAGCACCCTTTGCGATCACTCGATTGAAATTCAGTTGCCGCTTCTCAGCAAAGCCGTCCCCCAAGCCCGAATTCTTCCTCTTTATGTCGGGCATATTACTGAGGAGGCTCGCAGCCGAGCGGCGGCGGTCCTGGCTGAACTTTTGACGGAAAAAACCGTGCTGCTCGCCAGTTCCGATCTGACGCACTACGGTGCCGACTTCGGATTTCTACCCTTCCCCGTGGATGAAGGCACCGCCGATAACTTGCGGGCTCTCGACGAAGAGGTTCTTGAAGCCGTCGGAACGCTGGAAACGGACTTCTTCCTGCGTACGCTGCGCCGCACTTCGGCCACGGTGTGCGGCATTGAACCTATCAGTCTGCTGCTTGAAACCGTGCGCCGGCTCGATGGCAAGCGCGAATTCTTCTCGCTGATTCTGGACTACATGCAATCCGGCGAGATCACCGGAGAATATGAAACGTCGGTGAGCTACGGCGCTCTGGGCTTTTTCCCGCAACAGGCATTCGAGCTGGAGGAAGAAGCGGCCCAGGCGGCGCTGGAACTGGCTCGCCGGACCTTGGATCATTATCAAAAGACCGGCAGCCGTTTGCCGCCGGCGGCCCCCTCCTTGCACCCCGCGCTTAAGCGCCATTGCAGCTTGTTCGTGAGCATTCACCAAAAGGGAAAGCTCCGCGGATGTCTTGGACGTACTGACGCCACTTTACCGCTTGAGCGCCTGATACCGGAGATGACCCTGGCCGCTGCGCTGGATGATCCGCGCTTTGCTCCTGTGAAAGCCGAGGATCAGGACCTTGAAATAGAAATCTCCCTGCTCACGCCGATGAAACGCATACTTGATCGGGCGGCGCTACAGGCGGGCGTGCACGGAGCAGTTCTGGAGGTGCGCGGGCGGCGCGGTTTGTTGCTGCCCCAGGTAGCGAGTGAACGCGGCTGGGATCGGGACCGCTTTCTACAAGCTCTTGCCATGAAGGCCGGCGTCCCGCTGGAAGCCCTGGACGATCCGGAAGCGCGGCTCTATGTCTTCCGCGCCCAAGTGATCCACTGATACGTCATGGTGCTGCTTGAAGGCCCTCCGGGCTCAGGAAAAACCCATCTGGTGCTGGAACAAATACGCGCTCTCCTCGGCCGCGGCGATTACGGCTGGCGCTTGCTGGTTCCCACTTCCACCATGGCGGAACACACCCGGCACGCTCTGGCGCGGGAAGGCTTCATTTTCGACCCGCAGCTGATTGGAACGCTAGCCGGCTTGGCTCGCGAGCTGGCGCAGCCGCGGATGCTGGTCCCGGAGCCGGTGCTCGACTGGCTTATCGGCGAGGCGCTCGGCGAGCTGAATCCGTCGCGTTTCCGCCCGGTCGCTGAATTTGAGGGCTTCCGCCGGGCTCTGGCCCGTTCAATAAGGGAGCTTGCCGCCGCCGGAGTCCAACCCGCCCTCCTGTCAGAAATCAATGGTGCTGAGGAGCTGGCAGCCATCTACACCTGCATCGAAGGCAAACTGAACGCACGGGAACTTGCTCTGGACGGTGAAATCATGCTGCGCGCCGCCGCGCGTCTTCAACAGGCGCAAACACCGGCAAAAGTTTTTCTTGACGGATTCTTCACCTTCACCGATCCCGAGCTTGCGTTGATCGAAGCGCTATCGCGCGTGGCGGAGATCACTATAACCTTGCCTGCCTGGGACGGCGCCGCAGCCTGCCTTAACCGGCTCAAAAGCTTCGGTTTCAGCCGGCAAGAGTTGTCACGCTCCGCTCCCAAGCCTGAATTATCTCTGCTGCGGGCGCCGACGCTGGAACAGGAAGTCAAAGAAATCGCCGCCCGCATCGTCGAGTCGGGAAGGCCTTTCCGCCAAGTGGGCATCATCATGCGCAGCGGAGGCAATTATCTTTCCGCTTTTCGCACCGTACTGGAACGCTTCGGCATACCCGCGCGGTTCCACTTTGCAACTTCCCTTTATAGCTCACCCCTGGTGAGGCAGATTTTAACCGGCGGCGATCGCGGCCACCGGGCGCGCCCGGCCGAGTGGGAAATGGAATACCGCACCCGGGCTGCATCTTTTTTGCCGTCCGTTCCGGTTGAGCCCGGCGCGTACCGAGAGGTGCTGCTATGGCGCAGCCGAGCTGCAGCGCTGGCGGGTTTTGCGGAAGCCCTCAAGCAAGCCACGGCGCTGCTGGATGAATACCCGCAGGTGAGCGGCGAGCAGTACGCGCGCTGCCTGAGTTCAGTGTTGCGGTTGACTCCGCTCAGCGTCGCCGACGGCCGTCGCAACGTAGCGCACGTCATGGACGCTTACGAAGCCCGCCAGTGGCGGCTGCCGGTGGTGTTTGTGTGCGGGTTGGTGGAACGCGAATTTCCCATGTACCCCGCGCCTGATCCGCTGCTAACCGAAGAAATCCGCCAGAGTCTTCGCCGCCGCGGCCTGCGCTTACGTACTGCCGCCGATTATGAGGCGCAGGAGAGATTCCTGTTTGAGTTGGCCACGAGCCGCGCCACAGAGACGCTGGTTTTGAGCTACCACTCGAGCGACCCCAAGGGGAATCCCGTGCTGCGATCTTTTTTTCTCGACCGCTTCCTTGAAAACCACCCGGCAACCGAGCTGGAAGCGCGTCGCCTGCGTCCCGCGCCGGTCGGTTCGACGCCGCCCGAGCCGCGCGTATACCTTGCTGACGAAGTGCTTAAAGAGCACGTTCGAAGACTGTACCGCCGGTTGTCCACAACCGCTATTGAAGATTTTCTCCAATGCCCCTTCAAGTTTTTCGCCGGCCACACCCTGAAACTTGAAATCCCGCCGCCTGCCTCCGGTGCAAGCCTGGATTCCCGCCTGGAAGGAGAAGTCGCGCACGATGTTTTGAAAAGATGGATTTTTTCGCGCGGCGGCATCGGGCGATTGGTTTGGGAGGCGCTGGAGCGGATTTGCCGCCGCGAGGGCATCCCGAAAAACCATCGGTTCCTTGCCTCCGGCCTAGAACTACAGCGCAGCCTCCGGCATTTCATCAGTGAAGCGCGCCACAGCGGATTCTCTCCGGCCCAAGCCGAAGTAGGCGTCGAAGTGGCGCTAGGTGGGCTGGCTGTGATCGCCGGGCGCATCGACCGCATAGACATTTCAGAGGAAGGCGAGCTAATCATCGACTATAAGTACAGCCGCGCCGACAACGTCCGGAAAATTCTCAAGGAACATGAGCAGGGGCTGCACATTCAGGGAGGAATTTATGCCGAAGCTCTGCGGCGCCGGGGGCGTCGCGTCGCCGGAGTGCTGTTCGCCGCTCTGCGCGGACGGAGCGAGGATAAAGACAAGCTCTGGTACGGCTGGCAAGAAAACGATCTGAACGAGGTTATTCGCCGGGCATTGGAATTCGCCGAGCAGGCTGTTACGGCCATACATCAAGGAAATATTGCGCCCAAACCGGCCCGTGCGGAAATCTGCGAGCACTGTGATTTCCAGGACATCTGCCGCGTCGAGACGGCCGCAGCGGCTGAGGCGGCAGGAGCGAGCAATGACGCTGAGTGAGATTCAGCAAAGGGCCGTCACCCGCTGGGGCCAAGACGTATGCGTAGTGGCCGGACCCGGCAGCGGCAAGACCCGCGTGCTGGTGGAACGCTTCGCCTGGCTGGTGCGAGTAAAAAAGATTTCGCCGCTCAAGATTCTAGCCATAACCTTCACCGATAAAGCCGCCACTGAAATAAAGGACCGTTTGGCTCAAGAGTTTTCCGCTGACCCCGATTTGCGCATCCAGATCGAGCGAGCTTACGTCTGCACAGTTCACGGTTTCTGCGCCCGCCTGCTGCGCGAGCATGCGATTGAAGCCGGGCTGGATCCGGAGTTCGCCACTATGGAGGAGCCGGAAAGCGCGCGTCTGCTTGAGGAAGCTGCCGGCGCCGTTCTGGATGAGCTCTACCGCAGCAAACCGGGACAACTGCGCCGCCTGCTTAATGCCATCTATTCTTCATCACATCCTCACGGCCGGCAATTGGACTTGGCCGGATCGCTCATCCGGACTTATGATGCGTTGCGCACGGCCGGCCGTTCGGCCTCCGAACTGCGCCGCGTAAGCACGGCTCCGGATGCCCAACAGGTTTTCAGGACATTCCTCGATGATTTAGAGGCGCATCTTGTGCGCGTACGGACCGATCTTAACCAGGATCAGCAAGACTGCATAAGAGCGCTTGGGAACTGGCTGGCACAAGCCCGCCGGATCGAGACTTCACCCCCATCTCGAAAACTGTTTCAGTTGTTGGAGAGTTACCCGCGCAAGCTTCCGCGGAAGGTCCTGGAAGGCGTGCTAATTAAGTTTCGTGACGGCCGTCGCGAAGAGGTCCTCTCGGCTCTAGCCGCCGAGTATTATGCCGGCCGCACCGAATTACTACTCGACGCAGTGGAACGGCTCGACGTCGAATATCGCCGTCGCAAGCGCGAGGCTAGCGCGCTTGACTTCGCCGACCTTGAGGAACAGGCCATTCGCCTGCTCGATTCAAGCCCGGCGGTCCGGCAAGCCGTCAGCAACCGCTTCGAGCAGATTCTGATGGATGAAATGCAGGATACCAACCCCCTGCAATGGAGACTCCTCGAGCGGTTGCGGCGGCCGAACCGTTTTTTTGCCGTGGGCGATATAAATCAGTCGATTTACGGATTCCGCCACGCCGCGCCGGAGGTCTTCAGCCGCTATCGGGAGCAGGTTCGCGAAACCGGACTGATTGACGAGCTGGAGGAGAACTACCGCAGCCGCCAGGAAATCTTAGATGCCGCCCGGACGGTACTCAGCGGCGCTCCGGGTATCGAAGACCGTGCGCTCCAGGCGCGGCGCTTTTTTTTCGAGCCGAACGAGGGCGCCGTAGTGGTTGCCGTTGCGACAGGTGAAAACGCCGAACAGGCACGCCAGGCGGAAGCACGCTGGATTGCCGCGCAAATACTGTCCATGGTCGGGAAATTAACGGTTCAGCAACGTCAACAAGGTCGGGAAACTCAACGGCCGGCCTCGTTTGGCGACATCGCCGTTCTGTTGCGCAGTCTGAACCTTGCCGCACCCTTCGAGCAGGCTTTTAGGGAGTTTGGAATTCCCTTCCTGAGCCAAGGCGGAAAAACTTTCTACGAAACCCGTCCGGTGCGCGACCTGGTCCTGCTGCTTAAAGTCATTGCCAATCCGGCCGACGAAGCGGCGCTAGCCGGAGTGCTGCGCTCGCCGCTGGTGGGAGTCGCCGACCAGACCCTGCTCCGCATGAGAATCGCCGGACGGATGGGTGAGGTTCTCTTTGGGGTTGACAAAGCAACTCTGGAGGGCTGCGACCAGGAGGATCTGGAGCGCTTGCGACGCTTCGGCCGTTTACTTAAGGAACTGCGCAGCGAGCGTGGCGAGGTCTCGCCAGACCGCCTGCTGGTGCGGGTCATGGACGCCTGCGATTACGAAGGCGGCCTGGATCAACATTCACGGGCAGCGGTGGAAAACCTTTTGCTGGCGATGCGCAGCTGGCACGACAGGCACACCGGCCCGCTTGAGGCGCTGGTAGAGGAACTGGAATGGCGCAGGCAAGCGGAAGCCGAGGCCGAACCGCCGCCGCCCGGCACCATGGACGCAGTCCGAATAATGACCATACACAAGGCCAAGGGATTGGAGTTTCCGATCGTGATGCTCCCTGCCCTAGATTACGCCGGGGGCAGGTCCGGCGATCCGATACAATTCACTCCCGATGGCCGGCTAGGAATCATCTGGCGTAATCCTTGGAACGGCGCTGCAATCAAGGATCCGGCATACGTGAAGGCTGAACAGGAGCGCAAGAAACGCGAAGAAGCAGAGGAGAATCGCCTGCTCTATGTGGCCATGACGCGCGCCGAGCAGCGACTGTTTGTTTCCTTCGTTCGCAAGCAAGGTAAAAACAGCGAGCATCGGCAAAGGATCTTAAGGCTGGGCAATCCGATCGAGATTCAGGCCAACGAGCAGCCGGGAGCCGCTGTTTCCGCTGCTGCGCCGGCCGAGGGTGAACTGCTCGTGGCCCGCCCGCCGCTTGAAGCGCAACATGACTCGGCTGTAGCAGTCACCTCGCTTGATCTTTTTGCCCTGTGCCCGCGCCGCTACTGGCTGGAGCGCTATCTAGGCTTGAACCCAGCACCGCCCGCATGCGGCGAGCCCGCAGGGGAAAAATCCGCCTTGCAGTTCGGCTCGCTCGTGCACGAGCTGCTCGCCGGCTCGGAGGCGGAGGCGCCCGATCCGGAAGCCGCCGAGTTAGTCGAGCGATTTCACGCCAGCGAGTTGGGGCGGCGCGCGGCGCGAGCTACGCGCATGGAACGAGAAGCCGCATTCGTCATGGCCGAAGACGACGTGGTCCTGCGCGGGCAAATCGACCTGTGGTTCGAAGAAGGCGGAGAGCTGATTCTAGTTGATTACAAAACCGACCAGATTCCTCCCGAAGAAGCGTCCGAGCGAGCCGCCGACTATGCCGTACAGTTGCGGTTCTACGCTCTGGCTCTCGAAAAGCGCCTAGGACGCCTGCCGAATCATGCCTACATTTATTTCCTCAGAACCAACCAACCCGTGGAAGTGGCGCTCGATGAAGCCGCGCTCGAACAAGCGCGAAAGGTGCTGGCTGAGCTGCGCGATAGCCAGAACCAAATGCAGTTTGATTTGAGGGTTGGACGGCACTGCACCCGTTGCCGTTTCGCCAATGGGCTCTGCCCGGCAACCGAAGCCTGACTCAGGCGCCGGCGCGCCTCTTTTCCTCAATAGCCTTCAGCAAGCGCGAATGCAGGTCTTCGGGGATCGGCTCCGGCTCAAGTCCCTTGTATATCTTGAGAGTTTTCTTCGTCGTATCAACGATCACCCAACAGTTGGGGCACTCGGCCACGTGCTGCTCAAGATGCCGGCGCAGCTCCCCTTGCACGGTTTCGTCCAAGTAATCGGAAAGCTCTTTCAAGAAATCGCTACATGTAAGCAAAGACATCGTCGGCCTTCCGTTTAAAGAATCGTGTCAGTTTATCACGAAGTTGCAACCTGGCTCGCAAGAGCCGGCTTTTGACGGCCGGAACCGATATGCCGAGCGCGGCGGCGGTTTCCTCGGTCGAGAGCTCGTCAATATCTCGCAATATGAACACGGTTCTGAATATTGGCGGCAAGCTGTCAACAGCGTCTTCCAGGATGCGGCGCAGCTCCTGTTGGGAGTAACGCTTTTCGGGATCATCCCAAACCGCAATCTCCCGAGTGACGTTTTCCTCTCCGGTATCGATTGTATCGTCAAGCGAAAAAACTTTGCCGGACCGGCGCTTGCGCAGTTTCATGAGCGCTTCATTTACCGCAATCCGGACCAGCCAGGTATAAAACTTGGATTGCTCCTGAAAGCCGTTGACGTGTTCATACGCCTTCAGGAAAGTCTCCTGGAGAACGTCCTCGGCGTCTTGCTGATTCTGAGTGATGTGTTTGGCCAGACGGAAAATTCTGCGCTCGTAGCGCTCGATAAGTTTGGCGAAAGCTACCGTATCCCCAGCCTTCGCCTTAGCCACCAGTGTGCCTTCATCACTGAAGGACGGCTGCGTCGTCCATTGCGCCATCTTAAGCCCGCCCTAGCTTCATCATCGCATTTTCAGTGGCCGCACAACAATTGCACACCGGAGCCTGTGTTACGCTGATAACTCTATCCCTATGAGCAATATTACTGTTACCCTGCCCGACGGCAGCCAGGTCACGGTTGCACGCGGCACAAGCCCGCTCGAGCTCGCCCGTTCGCTCAGTGCCAAGCTGGCTCGCGAAGCCGTGGTGGCGCGCGTTGATGGCGAGCTTTATGATCTCACCAGGCCGCTGGAGTCCGACGCCAGGTTGGAAATTTTAACCAAAGACAACCCGGAGGCTCTGGAAATCTTGCGCCATTCGGCGGCACACCTGCTGGCGGCGGCGGTGGTTGAGCTTTTCCCCGGAACCAAGCTCGGCATAGGGCCGGCCACCGAAAACGGCTTCTATTACGACTTTCAAAAGGATCCGCCTTTCACTGAGGAGGACCTCCAAAAAATCGAACAGAAGATGTGGGAGTTGCAATCCCGCGATCTGCCCTTCGAGCGCCGCCTGGTGCCTAAGCAGGAGGGCCTGAAAAAATACGCCGCTCTGGGCGAAACCATGAAGTGCGAGCTGATTGAAGAACGGGCTGGCGAAGTCTTCACCGAGTACGCCCTGGGTTCGAACTTCTTCGATTTCTGCCGCGGCCCGCACGTTCCCTCGACATCTTATATAAAGGCTTTCAAGGTTCTGTCCCTGGCCGGTGCCTACTGGCGCGGCGACGAACATAACGCCCAGTTGCAGCGCATCTACGGCACGGCTTTCTTCACCAAAGCAGAGCTGGAAGCTTATTTGAATCAGCTTGAAGAAGCAAAAAAGCGCGACCACCGCAAACTGGGCCGGGAGCTGGATCTTTTCAGCATTCAGGAACTCGCTGGCCCCGGACTGATCTTCTTTCACCCGAAGGGCGGCACAGTGCGCCGCATACTGGAAGACTGGATGCGCGACCAGTGCGTGGCGCGCGGTTATTCACTGGTCGTAACGCCGCATGTGGCGCGGGCGGAGCTGTGGAAGACCTCCGGCCACTACAACTTCTACGCCGAGAACATGTTCGCCCGCATGACGCTCGACGACGCCGAATACCAGCTCAAGCCGATGAACTGCCCCTTTCACATCCTGATCTACCAGGATAAATTGCGCAGCTATCGCGATCTGCCGGTGCGCCTAGCCGAGCTGGGCACGGTCTACCGCTATGAGCGCTCAGGTGTCATGCACGGGCTGATGCGCGTACGCGGGTTCACTCAGGACGACGCACATATCTTCTGCACGCCGGAACAGATAGAAGACGAAATCGCCAACTGCCTGGGGTTTGCCACCGACGTGCTGCATACTTTCGGATTCCAGCAATACGATGCAGAGCTTTCAACCTGGGACGGAGGGCGTTCCGGAAAATACGACGGAACGGCCCAACAGTGGCAACTGGCGGAGAATGCCCTGCGCCGGGCCTCCGAGCGGCTTAACCTCAAGCTGAAGGTAATGGAGGATGAGGCCGCCTTCTACGGTCCGAAAATCGATGTAAAACTGGTGGACGCTATCGGACGCCGCTGGCAACTTTCGACAGTCCAATTTGATTTCAACCTGCCGGCCCGATTCAATCTTGAGTACATTGGCGAAGATGGCAAGGCTCATCAGCCGCTGATGGTACACCGGGCGCTGTACGGTTCGGTGGAGCGGTTTTTCGGAATTCTGCTCGAACACTACGCCGGGGCGTTTCCGGTGTGGCTGGCGCCGGTTCAGGCTGCCGTGCTTCCGATCACCGACCGTCAGGTGGAATATGCCCGCCAAGTGGCCGAACAGCTCAAACAGGCCGGAGTGCGGGCCGTAGTCGACGACCGCAATGAAAAGGTCAATTTTAAGATCCGCGAAGCTCAGCTTCAGAAGATTCCCTACATGCTGGTGGTCGGCGCACGGGAAGCCGCCAGCGGCGCCGTCTCAGTGCGAAATCGCAAGTACGGCGCCCAAGGCGTAAAGCCGGTAGCTGAATTCCTGGATGAAATCCGCCGGCTGATTGACTCCAAGGCGCCGGCCGAGTAGCTCGGATGATCGCGGTGTCCCTGGTCCTGGCGGCGCTGGTGGCCGGGGCGGCGGTTTATTCGGTCCTGGTGATAGCAGCCGCCCGCAACTACCTGGCGGGCAAGCCCGCGGCGGAGGGCCCGCCGGCGCCGGTGAGCGTACTGAAACCGCTGGCCGGCGCCGAAGACGAGCTGGAGAAAAATCTCCGCAGCTTCTTCGAGCAAGACTACCCGGAATTTGAACTGATCTTCGCCGTCCGGGATTCGTCCGACCCGGCTTGTCCGCTCGTCGAGCGCCTGCAAGGCGAGTACCCCGACGTACCCTCGCGCCTGGTGGTGACGGGCGAGCCTCCCTACGCTAACGCCAAAGTTTTCAGCCTCGACTGCATGGCTCGGCTCGCCCGCTACGATCTGCTGGTTATGAGCGACAGCGATATTCGCGCCCGCCCGGATATGCTGCGCTCGATAGCTTCCGAATTCGGCAACCCGCGCCTGGGGCTGCTGACCTGTCCCTACCGCGCGGTCCCCGGAAAGAGCCTCTGGTCCAGGCTGGAAGCGTTGGGGATGAACACCGACTTTTGGGCCGGGGTGCTGGCGGCGCGCCTGATTGAGGGGATGCGTTTCGCCGTCGGGCCCACAACGGCAGCCCGCCGGCAGGCCGTAGAAGACGCGGGCGGGTTTGAAAGCTTAAAAGATTTTCTGGCTGAAGATTTCGTGCTCGGCAGCCGGGTGGCCGGCGCCGGCTGGCAGGTCGGCTTGTCACGCTATGTGGTTGAACATCACATAGGCAGCCAGCCGCTTCGCGCAAATTTCCGGCATCGGTTGCGCTGGGTGCGCAGCACGCGGCGGTCCCGCCCGGCCGGCTATGTGGGGCAGATTTTCACCTACCCCGTGCCGCTGTTGCTGATACTCTTAGCGTGGGCGCCGGGCTGGTGGCCGGCGGCATTCCCGGTGCTGATGCTCCGGTCGCTCGCAGCGGCAGCAGTAGCCGGATGGGTGCTCGGCGACCCACTGTGCCGTAAATGGTGGTGGCTCATCCCGTTAGAAGACCTGCTTTCGTTCATGTTTTGGATTGCCGGTTTTTTCGGCAACAGCATCGAATGGCGCGGGCGCCGCTACCGGCTGCTCCCGGACGGGCGGTTTGAGCTTCAACCCTGAGAAAGTGACGCAGGATCAAATCGCCTCCAGCGCCTGCTCAAAGTCGGCCAGCAGGTCGCGCCAGTCCTCTATTCCCACCGACACCCGCACCAGTCCCTCGGTGATGCCTGCCAGCTCCACTTCTTCCGGCGAAAGGGATGAATGCGTGGTGGTCAGCGGATGGCACGCCAGCGTTTCGACGCCGCCCAGCGATACCGCATTGCGGGCAATGCGCAGGCTGCGCAAAAACCGAAATGCTGCAGGCTTGCCTCCGGCCAACTCCATTGAAAACATCGCTCCGGGAAATTCGCACTGCGCCAGGCGGATTTTAATCTGCTCAGGGTCATCAAACAGCGTCGGATAGTGCATACGCAGGACCTTTGGGTGCTCAACCAGCCGCTCAGCAATGCGCTGCGCATTCTTGCTCTGGCGGTTCATGCGCAGGGAAACCGTCGGCAGCCGCCCGTCCAGCAGCCAACACTCATCGGGAGGCAATATGTTGCCGAAAATGGCGCGCTGCATTCTCAACCGCTGGATTAGGCCGGCATCGGCCGCCAAAGCCGCTCCCGCCAGCAAATCGCTAAAGCCCGACATATATTTGGTGGCCGAATACAGCACCAGGTCGGCGCCCAGCTCCAGCGGGTGTTGGAATGTGGGACCGAGGAAAGTGTTGTCCACCGCAACCAGCGGGCGAACCGGCAACTCGGCGGCGGATTTCGCCGCGCGGCGTATGTCGGTCATACGCATGGTCGGGTTGGCGGGGGTTTCAATAAAGATCATCTTCAGATTCGGGGTGCCCCGCACGGCCTGATCCAGTCGCTCCGTAGCTCCGGCGGGCACCGATATGCAGTTGATCCCAAAAGGTTCCAATAGCTCGTGGATCTGGTGCTGGGTCCCGCCATAAAGAGGAACCGTATAGATGAGGCTGTCGCCAGGCCTTAAAAACGTAAGAAAAGCCGTCATAATGGCCGCCAGCCCGGAGTTAAAAACAGCCGCCGCCGTAGCTCCTGGTTCGAGCGGAACCATTTGATCCTCAAGGATTTCCGCATTTGGATGGTTCAAGCGGGCATAAATCAGCTCAACCTGCTCACCCTCGGCCAGCCGGCTGCGGCCGCCAGCTACGGCAAAGGCTCTTTCCGCCGCTTCAGGGCTTGAAAACACATAGGTAGAACAACGAAACACGGCTGGGCGGGCGCTACCCACCGAGAGGCGCGGGTCAAACCCACGGGTGAGGATTTCAGTGGGCGGTCGTAGTGGGCGTGTATGGTGTCCCTCTTCTGACATGGCTGACCTCCTGGGCCAAGTTTACTCCACATGATGGAGTTCTAGGGCATGTAAACCACAGTTACGGATAAAAAACAAAAAATTCCAAAAAAAATAAAAATACCTCTTGCATTTCAAAAAGACATATACTAATATTGGAATTAAGCCGGGGAGGCAACTCCCACCAAAGCGAGACTAACCTCTAGCAAAAAGACCCCTGAAGCAAATTTCCTCCCCGGCGCCCCCGAAAAAAATTCCAAAAACTGTTTTGATTAAACTAACGCCATCCGCACGCAGCCGGTGGTATGATACTATTACGACGGTCATTTTCAGCCCACCTCAATGAAAACGATCACTATTCTAGGCTCAACTGGTTCAATTGGCCGGAATGCTTTGGACGTAATTCGCCGGCGGCGCGACAAGTATTGCGTTTTTGCTCTAGTAGCCGGACTAAACGTGGATGAGCTTGTATCGCAGATACTGGAATTCCGGCCCCAGATGGCGGTCGTAGCCACCGACGAAGCCCTCAACCGGCTAGTTAAACGCTTGAAAGAAAGCGGCTTGCCTCGCCCGCAGTGGCCGCAACTGGGCGCCGGTCCGTCGGCCCGCCTGGAAGCGGCCGTAGCAACCGGAGTTAGTTTTGTTTTGGCGGCAATTGTGGGTGTGGCCGGGCTGGAGGCTACGCATGCGGCTGTGGGGGCCGGCAAGACAATCGGCCTAGCCAACAAGGAACTTTTGGTTGCCAGCGGGGCGCTGCTAACGGAGGCAGCCGCGCGCAGCGGCTCGGCGCTGATCCCGGTCGACAGCGAGCATAATGGGGCTCACCAATGCTTGAGAGCCGGGCCTCGCGACCAGGTCTTGCGGCTTATTCTGACCGCTTCCGGTGGGCCGTTCTGGAAAACTCCGCTCGAAGAGCTGGCAAGTGTGACTCCTGAACAGGCTTTGAATCATCCAACCTGGAAGATGGGCCGCAGAATCAGCCTGGACTCAGCCACAATGATGAACAAAGGTTTTGAAGTAATCGAGGCCTGCTGGCTGTTTGACTTTGCTCCGGAGCAAGTCGACGTGGTTATCCATCCCCAGTCCAAGGTGCACGCCATGGTGGAGTACGTTGACGGCAGCGTGCTGGCTCAGCTCTCCACCACTGACATGCGCCTGCCGATCCAGTATGCCCTGACTTACCCGGAGCGCGACGAAGCTCCCGTGCCTAGGTTGCGCTGGGATGAGGTTCGCCAGTTGGAGTTCTACCCGCCTGATTTTCGGAAGTTCCCATTGCTTAGACTGGCTTATGAAGCCCAGCAAACCGGCGGAACCGCTCCCTGTACGCTCAATGCCGCCGATGAGGTGGCAGTGGAGGCCTTTCTCAATGGTAAGATCGGTTTTTTGGATATAGCCCGGGTGGTAGAGGAGACACTGTCTCAAATGGGCAGCCGTACGGCTTCATCGGTTGGGGATATTCTAGAGGTAGACCGAATTTCAAGAGAGGCTGCTAGGAACATCATTGAAAGTGGGCGCTTGAGCGTAAGCCTGGCGGGGGCCCATAGAACGGCGGCAGGTGAGCGAGCATGCTGATTGCGGAAAACATTCTGTGGTTGCTGGTGCTGATCGGGGTCATGATTCTGGTCCATGAGCTGGGCCATTTCATGGTTGCCCGGTTTTTTGACGTCCGGGTGGAAGTATTTAGCATAGGCTTCGGCCCCCGGCTGTTCGGCAGGCGCGGCAGGGAAACCGACTTCAGAGTCTCGGCCATTCCCTTTGGCGGCTACGTCAGAATGGCGGGCGAACAACCTGGAGATCAAGCCGCAGACGATCCCCGGGCTTTCCTTTCCAAGCCGCGCTGGCAGCGAATGCTGATTGCCTTCGCCGGTCCGGCTATGAACGTAGTGCTGGCCGTCTCCCTGCTTACAGGGATGTTTCTGTTCAAATACCCGAAGCCGGTGGCCTCCGATTTCACCGCCGTCATCGGGCATGTGAGCCCCAATTCGCCAGCCGCCAAGGCCGGCTTGCGTGAGGGCGACCGGATCGTTCGCATAGATGACATCGTTAACCCCAACTGGGACGACGTAACCATACGCGAAATTTCAAGCGCCAACCGCCCGCTCCAGCTCGAGATTGAGCGCGCCGGACGCCGTTTCAATGTCACTGTCGTTCCCGCTCTGACCCCCAAAGAAGGCGTGGGCTATGCCGGATGGGCCCAGGAGGCGGAAATACAGGTTTCCGAAGTTAGCCCCGGAATGCCTGCCGAGAAAGCCGGACTTAAAAAGGGAGACCTACTTCTGGCAGTGAACCACGAACCGATCCGGTCCCGCTATAAGTTGCAGGACGTGGTCCGGGCAAGCGAAGGCAAACCGGTTGAAATCGAGTTTATCCGCAACGGCGAACGGATGAGTGTAGCCATTCAGCCGGTTTACTCAGAACAGGAAAAACGCTGGATGATCGGTTTAGCGCCAGACCACAGGGTCATCTATACACGCTTGCCGCTCAATCAGGCCTTTCGCGAATCGGTTCGCCAGAATATGCGCGGAGCAACTCTGATTTTTGAATTCCTCCGGGGAATCGTAGCCCAGCGCATGTCACCTAAGACGCTCGATGGCCCCATTCGCATCGCACAGCTTTCCGGCGACGCCGCCCGCCAGGGCGCTTATTCATTCATCAATCTGATGGCTGCGGTGAGCCTGAACCTGGCCATCATCAATCTTTTGCCGATTCCCATCCTGGACGGCGGCATCATTCTGATGCTTTTGGTCGAGATGGCGGTTCGCCGCGATCTAAGCATTCAGGTTAAGGAAGCCGTTTTCAAGTTCGGCTTTGTCTTTCTGCTGATGATCATGGCGTTTGTAATCTTCAACGACATCAGCAAAATGCTCCCTTCCGGCTGAGCAGCGGACGCGACCGAAAATAGGCTAGCCTTCCATTGCTTGTGGTTTACATACCGTTGCGTAGTGTGCACTCAATCGAAAATCACATGAATTACGAGCGCGAGGGTTGCGTCGCACGCAACACCACGCACGACTTTTCCGCAACCCCGACTTTGGGGTAAACGAAAGCGCCCAATTTCGGTCAGAGGCTTGGCGTGCGGCGCTCCGACGAATTACGTACTGTTGAGCTTCGGCCCGCCCGGTTACCTTATGGGCGAATAGGCCGCCGCCCGGTAGATTGATATTTCGTTATAAACGTTAAGCTGTCCGTGCTTATCTATTGACTCCTGCCGCACCTTAGCCCATTCCGGATCTGCACCAAAGGCGTTCCAAGCTTTCTCGCGGGTTGCCAAATCGGGGAAAGGAATCAGATAGGTGAGATTCGGCATACCCGGTCCGATAACCGTCGAAGTATAAAGAATCGGATGAACGCCCACGCGATGGAAAATTCTTATCTCCGGGCCGGCAAACCTTTCGTGGAGGGCGGCCAGAGTGCGATAGTTGGGCGAGTGGTACACCCTTAATTCAAATAGCCGTGGGGTGGCGGGCGGCGGCGCCAGCGGCTCGACTTCGGGCGAATAATCCGTCGCTTCCAGCAGCACGTTGGTTTGCTGCTCGAAGGGTGGCTCCGAACCCGATTGCCAGGTTTCAAACGCCTTACGATATTCTTGGCTCTCGTTCAATTTGGCGCGGACTTCCCAGAGCTGCTCAAGCGACTGGAAGCCGATAATTACAATATTCTGCGGAGTGTGCGGGACAATCTGTCCTTCAAGCACGATCTTCGGCCCTCCATGCAGCTTGGCCAGCACCGGGAGCGCCCCTTTGCTGAAGAATTCGCTAAAGCGCGCCGGTTGCGTACCCTGGCGCATATCGTAAATTTCCATGAGATAGAATCGCGTTTTACCGCGCGCGCTACCTTGTGACGCCAGCCCGGCCGGCGCCAGTCCAAGGCTTCCCATTAAACCGACAAATGATCTGCGTTCCATAGCCCCAGAAGATAGCAGAAAAAGAGCTTTCATTCAATGAACTTCAATCCTTTGACGAAGGCGTTTCAGGCGGCCGCCCGGTGAACTCGAGTAGGCGCCGCAGGTTTCGTATCGCACAACCTCCGGCGTCATTGTTGAAATAGGCATAAACATCCAGTCCGCTTTTAAGCCACCCCATGATGCGTTCAGCCCACACGCGCAACTGCTGATCGCTATAGCTGGAGGCGAATAACGCTTCGGGTCCATGAAACCTCAGGTAGACAAAGGATGCAGTTGGCGCAAGCGGAGCCATCGGATAGCGCGAAGAATCGGCAATCACCATAGCTGCTCCGGCTGCTGCGAGCAGGTCCGCCACTTGCTCGCTGAACCATGAAGCATGCCGAAATTCAAAAGCCATCATTATTTCTTTGCCGGAGGCAGCCTCTCGGCTATGGCTTAAAAAATCGCTCAGCAGCCCCGCCTCAGCTCGAAAAGAAGGAGGAAACTGCAAAAGCAGCGGCCCGAGTTTCGGTCCCAGATCCAAGGCGCTTTGAACAAATTTGCTCCATATCTGGCCTGCGTCGCGCAGCCTTTGTTTGTGGGTTATGGTGCGGTTGACCTTAACGGCAAAACGGAAATTCACAGGCGTCGCAGCCGCCCATTTGCAAAAGGTTTCAGGCTTGGGCAAGTGATAGAAAGAATAATTGATCTCGGTGGTTTGGAAGCGTGAGGAATAATAGCCTAGGTAGTCTTTGCTAGGCAGCGACTCCGGGTAGAACAGTCGGCGCCAGTGGGGATACGTCCATCCCGAAGTCCCGGCCCACAAGCGACCTGCGGAGTCTTGCCTAGCGCCGTTCATGCCATTGTCGAACTAAACAATACCAGAAACGGCAAGCCGATTTGCCGGCTTGTCTGAATCGAATCGGCGATTCCGGTGAAAGTCCGCCTCATCCTGGCGACATGAGAGCCCTCGCAAGTATGCAGGGCCTGCCAGGAGGCCGCCACCCAACCGGGGCAACCGGCGGCCGCCACAAAAGGGCTCCGGGCATGCTAGCGTAGAAGAGAGAGGGTCTGGCGCCATGCAGACGGCGGGGGACATAGCCATTCGGGCCACTGGTCTTGGCAAAAGCTACCGGACTGGGGAGAGCGAATTGGTGGTTTTCTCCGGCCTGGATCTCGAGGTTGAGCGGGGAGAACGGCTGGCGGTAGTGGGTGAATCCGGGGCGGGCAAATCCACCCTGCTGCATCTGCTGGGCGGGCTGGACCGGCCTAGCTCGGGGTCAGTATTTGTCGGCGGCCGCGATATTACGCGGCTTAATGACGCTGAGCTTGCGGAATTGCGTAACCGCGCTATCGGTTTTGTCTGGCAGATTCACTACTTGCTTCCCGAGTTCACCGCACTGGAAAACGTCATGATGCCCTTGCTTATCCGTGGCGTTCCCTGGGAGGAGGCCCGCCGCACGGCCATGGCTCGGCTTGAGGAAGTCGGTCTGGCCGGCCGCGCCGCGCATCGCTCGGGCGAACTTTCCGGAGGCGAGCAGCAAAGGGTCGTGCTGGCGCGGGCTCTGGCCGGCAATCCCCAGTTCTTGCTGGCCGATGAGCCCACAGGCAATCTGGACTGGCGTACTGCTGATATGATTTTTCAATTATTGGATGAAGCGCACCGTACCCACGGTTTGACTTCGGTGTTTGTAACCCATAACCTATCGCTCGCAAGCCGCTGCGACCGGGTTCTAAAACTTGAGGAAGGCCGCCTAAAGCCTTTCCGGTTGGAGGATGGTAGAGCTTATGTTTGAGCGTTATACGGAGAAAGCGCGGCGGGTAATTTTCTTTGCCAGGTACGAAGCCAGTCAGTTCGGCAGTCCTTATATTGAGACCGAACACTTATTGCTCGGCCTGCTGCGCGAAGACAAAGCCCTGGCTACCCGCTTTCTGCGTTCGCATGCCGCCATCGAATCGATCCGCAAGCAGGTGGAGGCGCACACCACCATACGTGAAAAGGTCTCCACTTCGGTAGACCTGCCTCTGAGTCACGAGTGTAAGCGCGTACTGGCCTACGGTGCTGAAGAAGCCGAGCGCTTGAACCACAAGCACATCGGCACCGAACACCTGCTACTCGGTCTGCTGAGAGAAGAAAAATGTTTCGCGGCCGAGATATTGCATGAACGCGGGCTGCGCCTTTCGCAAGTTCGCGAAGAGATCGCCCGCAGCAGCTCGGAAAAAATGACCTCCAGCCGCCCCAAGGAGAGTTCGCTGCTCAGCGAGTTCAGCCGGGACCTCACGCAAGCCGCCATGGACGGGCTGCTCGATCCGCTCATCGGCCGTGAAAACGAGCTGGAAAGAGTTATTCAGATACTGTGCCGCCGCACCAAGAATAATCCGGTGCTCATCGGCGAACCCGGCGTCGGCAAGACCGCAATCGTGGAGGGGTTGGCGCAAAAGATCGTCGACGGCGACGTGCCCAGCTTCCTAGCCGACAAGCGCATCCTGGCACTGGATCTTTCACTAATCGTGGCCGGCACCAAATACCGCGGCCAGTTTGAAGAGCGGCTGAAGACCATCATGAAGGAGCTGATGGAAAGCCAGAACGCCATCATCTTCATAGACGAGCTGCATACGCTGGTCGGAGCCGGCTCGGCTGAAGGTTCGCTCGACGCCGCCAACATCCTGAAGCCCGCGCTGAGCCGCGGCGAAATCCAGTGCATTGGCGCCACCACTCCGGCCGAATACCGTAAGTCCATCGAAAAAGATCGCTCGCTTGAAAGGCGCTTCCAAGCGGTCAAAGTCGCTCCGCCTACTGAGAGCGAAGCCATCAAGGTGCTGTTAGGCATCAAGGACCGCTACGAGAAATTTCACGCCGTGGCATATACCGACGAAGCCATTGAGGCGGCCGTTTATTCGTCCAGCCGATTCATTCCGGACCGCTTCCTGCCGGACAAGGCTATCGACCTTATCGACGAAGCCGGCGCGCGCGTCAAGTTGCGCCAGACGACGCTTCCCGAGGAAGTCGCCGAGATTCAGAAGCGCATCAAATTCATCGTCCACCGCATGGAGACCGCCATCGCCAATCATGAGTTTGAGAAGGCGCGGTTCTACTCCGACGAGGAACGCAAGGAGCGCGAGAACCTGCGGCAGTTGCGCGAGAAGTACAACCTGGACGACACCTCGACCGGCGTGGTCACCAAGGACGACATTGAGGACGTGGTGGCGCGCTGGACGGGCGTCCCGATGACCGCCATCCGCGAAGAAGAGGTTACCAAGTTGGTGCGCATCGAGCAGGAGCTGCACAAGCGCGTCATCAGCCAGGACAAAGCCATCAGCGCCCTGGCGCGTGCAATCCGCCGGAGCCGCGCCGGGTTGAAGTCGCCCAAACGCCCCGCAGGCTCGTTCCTGTTTTTGGGGCCGACCGGGGTGGGCAAGACCGAAGTGGCCCGCGCGTTGGCCGAATTCCTGTTCGGTAGCGAAAAGGCGCTCATCCGCTTCGACATGTCCGAGTTCATGGAGAAGCATTCGGTCTCCAAGCTGATCGGTTCGCCTCCCGGATATGTCGGTTACGAAGAAGGCGGCCAGTTGACCGAACGCGTAAAACGCGCTCCCTATTCGGTCATTCTGTTGGATGAGATCGAAAAAGCGCACCCGGACGTCTACAACATCCTGTTGCAGGTGTTCGAGGACGGCCAACTCACCGACGGACTGGGCAATACCGTAGACTTCAAGAACACCATCATCATCATGACCTCGAACCTCGGGGCCAGGCATCTGGAGAAGCGCACGCAACTGGGCTTTTCTGCACCGAGCAAGGACGGTGTACCTCAAAAGGTCGAAGACATGGTGATGGCGGAAGTGAAGCGGGCCTTTAATCCGGAGTTTCTGAACCGTCTGGATGAGGTGATTCTTTTCAGCCCGCTTAGCGACGATGATCTGCTTAAGATCATTCATTTGCTGGTCGAGCAGATCAATCAGAATCTGACTGACAAACAAATACGCCTGCGCATCACCGACGATGCCGCCAAATACATCCTGGAGGCCACCTGCTCCGACCGCAGCTACGGTGCACGGCCGCTGCGGCGCGCGCTTCAAAAGTACATCGAAGACCCGCTCAGCGAGGCTCTGATACAGGGTACAATCCCCCGGCCTGCTGAGCTGGAGGTTTACCTTGGAGATACTGGTCTGTTCTGCCGCCAGATTCGTGATGCTGAGGAGCAACTAGTCGGCGCCGGCAGCGGCGCAAGCGAACCCCCGGCCGGAACTCCGCTTTACCTCTTCTGAGCGAGCCGGAGGGCGCGGCTGAGGCCGGTTTATCATTTGAACAGGAGCTTTCTCATGGTCGAAATCACCTGGCTCGGACACGCGACATTCAAATTCCGTTTGGACAACGGAGAGGTCATCGTCATAGATCCGTTTATTGACGGCAACCCGGTCTACCCCAAAAACCACACCTTCGACCGGGTGGACACGATCCTTGTAACGCACGCCCATTTCGATCACGTACAGGGTGCGCTGCCACTGTCGCGGAAATTCGGCGCGCGCATTGTAGCTATCTATGAGACCGCCGTCTGGCTGGAGTCCAAAGGCGCCCGAAACACCTTGGCCATAAACAAAGGCTGCTCGCGGCAGGTCGGCTCGGTCCGCGTGACTATGACCCAGGCGCTGCACAGCAGCGGCATACAGGAAGACGGCAAGATGCTCTACGGCGGCGAGGCGGCAGGCTACGTGGTGCGTGTTCCGGACGGCCGGAGCTTCTACTTCGCCGGCGACACGGCGGTTTTTGGCGATATGGAGCTTATCGGCACGCTTTACCGTCCCGAACTGGCGCTACTTCCAATCGGCGACACCTTCACCATGGGGCCGGCCGAAGCAGCCATGGCCTGCCGGCTACTGAAGCCGAAGAAGGTTATACCCATGCACTTCGGCACAATGCCTCAGCTTGAGGGACGGCCGGAACAACTGGCTGAGCTGCTGCGCGATCAGCCTGAAATTCAGGTCTGGACGCTTGAAATCGGCAAACCAGTGACCTGGTGACGCCGGGCGGACTTAGCCGGGTGCGCCCTGCTCCAGAACTCGGACCAACTGCCGCGCAATCCCCCGATCCAGCGGCAGCGATAAAATCTTTTTCGCCGTTGCGGCAAACTCATATGGAACGGATTTGAGCCACACACGGCCCTCCTCCCAAACGGCGTAGCTGGCGCGAGGTTCGCCATGCTTGGGTTGCCCGACGCTGCCCGGATTTGCGATGGTCTTCCCCGCACATTCGTCAATAAAGGGAATGTGCGTGTGACCGGTTAAGATCACATCGGCATCTACTGCGGTTGCCTCCCGACTCCATTCCGCTGCGCCGGCGGCAAGGTAACGATAGAGCGGATCTGAGGGCGTGGCGTGGCAAAGAAAGAAACGTTTGCCGTCTGCCTCGCATTCGGCCACAAGCGGAAGATTCCGCAAGAAAGCTTTGCGTTCTCCATCTAGTAGGGATTCCGTGTAAGATTGCATCGCAGCGGCCATTTCGCGAAAGGCAGCCGAACAGGCGGGATCAACGCCAAAGCCTAGCGCGTGATCGTGGTTCCCGCGCACGATGCGCGTGGCATGGCGGCGGGCAAAGTCGACGACCTCCACGGGATCCGGACCATAGTTGACCAGGTCGCCCAGGATCCACAACTCATCCCAACTTTCGCTGATCGCGCTGAGCGCTTCCAGATTGGCATGCAGGTCAGAGAGGATCAGAATGCGCATCCGGACGTTCGCCTTTGATGAAAATACCAGTCTGCCTTAATCAAGGACGGCGAGCAAACTTACCGCGGCAGATGCCGGCCGGACACTCTACTTCAGGCGTAGGCGAGCCGTCGCGCCTGCGACCTTCGAGCGGCTAACGCAAATCGTACAGGCCGGACCAGACCATCCTTTTTAAAGTCTCAGTTTCAACGAGCGGTGGCGTCGGGCCGATCAAAGTACACCCGGAAAAAATCTATCTTGGCCTTGTCGGCCACCGGCCGCGGAGCAAACCGATCACCGATCTCCATGGTGACGGCGGCATCCTCTCTGAAGGCCGGCCAGACCGGCAAGCCGGCGCCGTTAGGGTTGCCCGTGGCTATGAAGTTCACCCAGTAAGAGCCCAGCATTTGCGCGATACGGCGGTCTTCTTCCGTCCAGGGACGCATAGACTTGTTGAGGGTGTTGAACACATACGGCACTTCGGAGGTGTGGAACGCCCCGTAGCGGGCGGCATCCGGCCCGGGCATGGTGTGCGTCCAGTAGTAAGTGTAGGCTTCAGTCTTGGCGGTCTTGGCCCGTTGCGCGGCCCACAGGTACATGGAAACCAGTCCCTGATCGCGCGCGCTGGCCTTCTGCGCCTCACCCGCCTCGGCCTGATTGCTAAACGGGTAAAGCTTAAAGAAAGTAGCGGCAAGGTCACCGAAGCGCTGCTCGACTTGCTTTCGGAACTCTTCGAGGGGGATAGTCCCGTAGTTAGGCTGCGAGCTTTGCTCATCGGCCGTCAGTCCGGTAAGCACCGGGACGTCGTTTTGCTTGCCGGCCCGGAATATCGCGTTATGATCGTCCGGAATAACCCACCCGTCAATTACGGGCTGGAAGCTGGAGGTTGAGCCGACTCTGGTTCCGGCTTCAACTTTCTCCCATGGCATAGCCCGAAGCTCTTTTATCGAACGGGCGCCCTTTGACTCAGCGAACTTTACGCCTTGTTGCTCAGCCGCCGCCAATCGCAGCGCCCGGTTGTTGGGCACAATGCCGGAGCCGCTTTGAGCAATTGCGCGCTGGAACAGTCCCCGAGCCAGCGGAGAAACCATCAAATTGTGTACTCCCCGGGAACCCGCTGACTGGCCCGCAATTGCAATCCGGTTAGGATCTCCCCCGAAAGCGGCGATGTTCTCATGGACCCAGCGTAGCGCCGCAATCTGGTCTAGGGTACCGTAGTTACCGGACACTCCTCGGCCGGATTCTGCGGAAAGCTCCGGATGTGCAAGGAAACCGAATACCCCCAGGCGGTAGTTGATGGTGACAACCACGACTCCTCGCCGTGCCAGGGCCTCTCCGTCGTAGATTGGTACGGCCGCTGAGCCTTCCACATTGCCGCCGCCGTGTATCCAGAAGAACACTGGCAGTCGTTCGGCCGCGGATTTCGCCGGTGTCCAGACGTTAAGATAGAGGCAGTCCTCGCTGATCTGGTTGTGAGTCATGAATTCGTAGGTCCACGGCTTGCGCTCTTCGACGATCAATTGGATGCAACTAGGGGAAAACTCGGCTGCCTTGCGTACGCCCTGCCAAGCAGGCGGCGGCTGCGGCGGCCGCCAACGCAAATCGCCGACCGGCGGCGCGGCATAGGGAATCCCTTTGAATACGGTGACTGCCGGATCCGAACCCGGAACTCCCGAAACGAGGCCGCCCGTGGTGCGGACGGCCTCGTTAATTGCACTTGGCAGAGGATGCGCTAGCACTGCCATAAAAGCCAGTAGGCCAATGTGTAATCGTCTCATTAAGGCTTACCTCATCGTGACTTTAGTAGAGCAGCCGCAGTGCAAACTGCACCAACCGAGGCTGGTTAGCTTGCGTGCTGACCACTCCAAATTGCGCGACCCCCAGCGTTTGGCCAGGGAATCCGAACTGCACCCGGTTGGCGATGTTGAAAAACTCCGCCCGGAACTGCAAGCCAACCCGTTCGGTTATGGACGTATTCTTAAACAGCGACACGTCAAAGTTGTTCTGGCCATGCGCCCGCAGCACCGGATCGGTCCGGCTGGCCGTGCCAAAAGTGAAGGCAGCCGGCGCCGAGAAGCAGGCCGTGTTAAACCAGCCGTTAAGGCGGCTCCGCGGCGGAGTCGTCAGTAGGCGGTTGCAGTTGGGATCCACATTAGGCCGCGATCCCCCGCCGAATGAATTGGTGAGATTGGTCGCGGTCGTGAACTTAAGCGGGAAGCCGACCTGGAAGGTGGTAATGCCGTTGACGCCCCAGCCGGAAACCAGCTTGCCGGCCGGGCCGCTGATGGAATTCAAAAAGCGCCGACCGCGCCCGAACGGCAGGTCGATCACGTAGCTGAGGACAAAGCGGTGCGACACGTCGAAGCTGGAAAGCGACTTTTCCAGCCGCAGATTGTTGAAGTTCTGCTGAGTCGGCGTGCCACCGCCGCCGACGTTAGGCGACTCCAGCCAGCCGGTCGTGGTGTCTGTGTCGCTGATCACCTTAGACCAAGCGTAGGAAGCCAGCAGCACGCCTCCGTTGCGGAACCGCCGTTCGGTCTTGAGTTGCAGCGAATGGTATTGAGAGTTTCTGTTAAAGGCCGAAGCGTTAGTCAAATTATTGTATTGCGGGAACGGTCGCAAAAGCTGGCCGGCCTGAACGGTCTTGCCGGCCATGGTTCCGCTTTGAACCTTACCGTAGAACGGATTTGAAACCTGCGCCAGTAGTTGCGATCCCATGGAGAGATACTTGTCGGGAATCTGGTTGATCGGCTGCCCGTTAGCGCCGCCCGCTGTCTGGCCGGCGCCTGAGAGATGCACGCCCTTCGAACCGGCATAGCCCACCTCGAGCAGAAAACCTTGCGCCAGCTCACGCTGGATGTTGAAATTCCACTGCTGCATATACCCGTTGGTTTCGCTGGGTAGCGGAACGCCTGCGTTGATCGACTGGCCGAGCAGCAGACGCTGGTAAGACGGGCTGCGCCCCGGCGGCTGGAGAATTCCCTGCGGGAAAGGATCCGCAAGCGTGGCGTTGCGGGTGAGGCTGTTGTCCAGGGTGGCCGCCCAGGTGTTGGTGATGCTGTTGATCGGAGCCAGATACGGGCTCATGGCGAAAACCACATCGTTGGGGATATAGAACAAGCCGTAGCCGGTGCGAATTACAAACCTGTCGCTCCAGCGATAGGCTATGCCTACCCGGGGGCCGAACAGGTTGTACTGTTTATCCATTTGGTGACGTGAAGGCCGCTCCGCAGACTTCACCAGCCCGATCATACCCTTGTATTCCGGGACTTCCGGGTTAGGAGCAAACGGCAGCAACACGGTGAGGCGATCAAACCGCTCGGTCCACGGCCCGGGGATTTCCCATCGGACGCCCATGTTCACCGTGAGCTTTTGCGTAACTTGGAAAGTGTCGTTCACATAGTAGCCCTGATATAACATGCCACCGGCAATAAAGCTAGGAACGTTCAAGGTCCCGCTAGCGCCAAAGCCTAGCAGGAACGAAGCCGTCCCCAGACCTGTGGTGACTCCATTAACCGTTGGAGAAACCGGATTGGCCGATGTGAACAGGTTGTCAAAAACGTACTGGCCGGAAGGGCTGCCGACCTGAGTAAAGTTGAAAGTCAGCCGCCGGAGTTCGCCGCCGTACTTAAGGGTGTGGCGGCCGCGTATCTGAGTCAGACTCGGTGCCAGCGACCAACTGTCGTTGCGCGCGAATATGTAAACCTGGCCCGTGGCGCTCATGCCTTGCACGTTGACCGTCGGTAGCGTTCGGATTCGAAGAGCCTGGTTCATGTAAGCCGGCAAACCAAGTTGGGTTACGTCATAGCCCAGCATTTCCGGCTCGCGGCCGTAAGGAAAACGCAGCCAGGCAATGCGTAGATCGCCGATGATGTTGGGTGTGAACAAGTAGGTGTCGGCAATCACCGCCTGCTTGGTGTTGAAGTATTCCGGCCCCTCGCTTCCCGCATAAGTGTTGTTGCGATACGGATCTTTGGGAAGGGTCTTTGCATTCCAAAAAGTAACCCGGCCGAACATGCGCTGCTTGTCGCTCACATTCTGATCGATCCGGAAGTTGTACTGGTCGTTATCGCCGCCGACCGAAGCGTTGGCAGAATAGTTATTCGCCCCGGTAAGGGTGTTGCCGGGAATATTCGGCAGCGGGAAAAGCCGATTGAGGAACTTCAAAGCCACAGGATCCCGTCGGTCTACCGGAATGAAGTTCCCTGGGAACGGCGTCCGCCGGACGGAGGTCGAGGGGTCACACGGCGCATTGCCAAGCGTGCCGCAGGTTGTCAAGGGGTCGTATATTACAATCAATTTTCCGGCCGAAGTATAAACCCCCGAAAAATCTCCGTTGCGCATGCCCACCGTGGGCACAGTCATGGTATAGGGGACTCCTTGCCGCAGCCGGAAGCCTTCCCAGGCGCCGAAGAAAAACGTCTTGTCCCGAACAATCCGGCCACCCAGACTCAACCCGTACTGGTTCTGGCTGAAGGCCGGGCGCTTCATCCCGTTTTTGTTGTTGAAGAAATTGTTGGCGTTGAGCGAACGGTTGCGGAAGAACTCGTAAACACTGCCATGAAAATTGTTGGTGCCACTTTTGGTGGACAGGTTGATCACTCCGCCTGAGAAACGACCAAATTCCGGACTCAGGTTGTTGGTCTGCACCCGGAACTCGGAAACCGCCTCCTGGGAGGGCACTAGCGCAGTCAGGTTTACGTAATTCACATTAAGCGGGGCGCCGTCCAGAAACGAAGCGCTCTGGTTGGCCATGCCGCCGCCAATCTGGTAGTTGCCCCAGGCGAAAATATTCACACCGGCCGTGCTACCCATTGATAGGCCCTGCGGTACTACGCCCGGCACCAGAGCGGTCAAATTCAGCACATTGCGGCCGTTCAAGGGCATCTCCTGCACCGTCCGCCCCTCAACCACCTGGCTCAAAGTCGTTGATTGGGTCTGTAGCAGCGGCGTTTGCGCTATAACCTCTGTTACCTGGGTTACTTCACCCACCTCCAGTTGGACATCAATCTGAACTATGGCCTGAACCTCTACGGCGATTTCATCACGCACCCAGCGGCGGAATCCGCTGGCTTCGACTTCCACCCGGTAGCGGCCGGGAATCAGGTTTACGAACCGGTAGTTTCCATAGTTGTCAGTATTTATGGTGCGGCGCTCGGAAGTTCCGACATTTGTGAGGGTCACTGGCACTCCGGGAACCACCGCGCCCGTCGGGTCCTTTACAACTCCGACAATGCTGCCATAGGTGGCCTGGGCATCGAGCGGAAGATGGCCGCCCGAAAACAACACCATCACATAAGCCAACAGAACTGCCGGCATCAATTTGATTTTTGCGCGCTGAATTTGCATTAACTAACCTCCCCCGGCGCTTCTTCCTGAGTAAACCTGAAGTGCCGGCTAACTGAATTGCGAACCTCAGGGGAAAGCTAGCATGTCATCCCCCAACTTCCAAGCGGCGGAATGCGACACCCGCCCGTGTCGCTATTTGCCGCTGTTATTAACGTTCAGCTTGCCTTTGGTAAGCGGCTGCCGGCCGAGAGGTTTCCAATATTGGCTGCCATACTGGAGGCTAAGAGACGACACACTCAAGCTGAGTGTTTTTTGCGGATAAAGCTCAAGCGCATTGCGCAGGGTTTGCGAATGCCAACGCTCGAGCTTCCATTGAGGCGATTTTTATTTCCAGTGAAATGCCAGAGTGCCTATAGCCGACTAGTTAAAATTTTCGACTAGGTAAATATCCCCGAATTGTTCCTCATAGGCCGGAAACAGAAGCTGGCGCCCGTCTGGCGACACACTTAGACCGCTGGCCAAGCGTTTCTCAAATCGAGCCAGCTTGACCGCCCGCCCGTCGGAGAAATTGTACTTCCAGATTTCAAACCACTGCTCGGGATTTGAAGAAGAAATGTAGATGATCCCATCATTAGCCACTGCGAAGTTGTGCGAGCGACCAAGCAACCGAATGGAGCCGACCGTTTCAACGCTGCCCCCCGCCACAGGCATCTTCAGCAATCGTCCCGTACGCCTTTGCCCGGCAAAGAAAATCATTTTCCCATCTGCGGATTCAACCGCCCCGAAGCCTTCCTGATCGCTCAAGCGCACCGCCTCCGCCTCATTGCCGCTAGCCGGCATCTTCCAAATCTGAAAAGCCCCGGCGCGATTAGAGGTGAAATAGATCCACTTGCCATCCCGTGACCAGCTCGGCGCCAGATCCTGAGCCGGGTGATGCGTTAACTGGTGAAACTGCCCCCCGGTGGCCGAAACCGCGCAAATGTCCTCGTTACCCTCAACAACGCACTCAAAAACCAGCTTGCTGCCGTCCGGAGCCCAGCGCGCCGGAGCTGCGAAAACCCCGGTTGCGGACGCCACTCGGATGGGATTATTGCCTTCGCTGTCTGCAACCCATATGCCGGCATCCGGCGGGCGTATCGACATGTAGGCAACCTTTTGTCCATCGGGCGAATACTGCGGATTGAAGTTGCGTGCCCCGGATGACGAAATTATGCGGGTCGCTTCGCTGCCGGAACCAAGCGCAACCCTCCATATCTCAGAATGGGATGCGCTGTTGCTGTAGGCCAGGCGGACTCCGTCCGGAGAAGCCGCCCAATCAATTCCGGCCGGAACTATTGATTCAACCGGTGCCGGCCGTCCTGCGCCATCCGACAATAGCCGCCAGAGTACCCAGCGTCCCTGGTAGCTGGACAAGTATAAAAGTTGCCGCCCGCAGGCAGCCCACATGGGACGCAGCACACCCGAAGGTTCCGAGGTAAGTCGGCGGGGCTCGCCTAGCGGCTTTCCGTCCTCACTCAAGGGTACAACGTGGGCTTGCCAGGCCCCCTCACGAGTTGCGCGGAGGAAAACCAGCGTGCGCCCATCGGGGGCCAAGGCAGGGCAGCAGTCACCCGCCGAATCGGGAGGAGGCGTGAGCAGCGGCCTGGGTTCTTGGTTATCGAGCGATGCCAGGGCCAGCGAAATCTGATCGCTCGAAGGACCGGTACGGTGAATGATGAGCCCCTGCCCGTCCGCCGTCCAAGCCAGCGCCGGACCGCTCAACCCGAAATCGGACAGCCGGATGCTGGCGGCCACCCGCTTTTCGGCTCCGCCCAGCGCCGGCATCACCATGACCTCAGAGACCGGCGACGTGCGCGAGTTCCTAACAAAAGCCAGCTTGCTGCCGTCCGGCGACCAAACCGGTGCTATATCCAAAGCCGGGTGGCTGGTCAGCCGCACCGGTGCACCGCCCTCAACCAAGCGGACATAGATATCAAAATTGCTCTGCTCCTTGCCGTTCCAGGAAAAGGCCAGTTGCTTTCCGTCGGGAGAGAAGGCCGGATTCTGCTCAACGCCCGGGTAATCAGTCAACTGCGTGACTTTCGGCGGCAACCGTAATGCCTCACGCGGCCAAACAAGCCATCCGGTGAGCCCAGCTCCCAGGACCCCCATTGCCAGGCCGGCTACTAGCCACGGTCGCTGAAACCAGGGCCTTTGCGCCGCAGCCCTTGACCCCACGGCGGCAGCCTGCGTACTCGAGCGGAACCAGGCATCCAGCTCCGAGCGAAAGGCAAACACCGGCCCTCGCTTCTGGCCGTTTTGCACTCTTCGATGGACCGGCAGCCCAGCCGTCTCCTCCCACCTCTGCACGGTCCGCACATCGCGGCGCAGATACTGAGCGATTTCTTTCCAGGAATCGAGACGGTCGCTGCTCGAGGGCGCCCCTGAATCCGGCACGCTATTTCCCCTCCTTAAATAATAGTACTGAAATTATAAAAAGACCCTATCCTGGTATCAAGCAAAAACCGCCTCACCTAATCCCCATGCGGCATTTTGCACTGACGCTTGTGTGTCGCTTGTTGCCGCTTGGCCTGTTACGTTTCCGAGGCTATGCTTGGGGATCGCATTAGAAGAAGAAGATGTAGGTCGGCCGTTGCACAGTCGAAATTGCGGCTGGCGGTTCGATTCTCTATAACCGGAGCTGATCTTAAATGGCAATTCTTTCAAGTTGGAGGCCGATCCGGTGGCCAAGCGGACCCCTGGAGACATCAAAACGTGAACGTGCAGGCAATCTAACGGCCGAAGTAAAGCAGACCCTTGAACGCTGGCATAGCCCTATCTCTCTGGAAGTTTTGGATCGCTCACCAATAAACTGCCTGGTTGTAAGCTGGGCGGCCGGGCTTGCTCAGGATGCAGAGCAGCAACGCAGCCTTGCCCCTATGGTGGAGGCAGCGCGCCGGAAGGGCCTAGCCGTAATCGGCTGGGTGGAAGGAAATGCCGACCGAGATGCTGCAATTGCTGCGGCTCAAAGCACCGGCCTGGCGGCCGTAGCCCTGGAGGGGTTCACAGGAAGGTCGAATTTACCGGTAATTCCGTGGGGACCGCGGGCCAAAGCGCCTTGGGAGAGCACAGCGGCGGTGCTGCCGGTAACGGAAAATGTGTGGCCTGGCCTCAGCGCCTCGGCCGAAGGCGGAGATAGCATCGACGCCGGCCCCACCGGCCTGCCGTGGCTGAACCTAAACAGTTGGTACATACAATTAGCTCGCGCCCGTACTCAAGCAGTGGTGTGGGCTGTGTTCGATCCGCCTCGGGGCCGTTTATTGCAGCCCTGGGAGTATGTGATGGCTGTAGCGGATCCCGAATCCGCGGGCGGGCGCTGGGTGATTTCACTGGACGACCGCCTGCGCGCCGCCCTTGCCGCCGGTAGCGAAACCGCCGGAAAGACTTGGGCGGCAATCTGTGAGGCCATCTCCTTCTTCGACAACCATCCCGGCTGGAGAAGCTTTCGTTCACTGGGTCTGGTGGGAGTGGTCTCGGACTTCAGCGAAAGCAACTTCGACCTGAGCGGCGAAATCCTCAACTTGATGGCGCGCCGCGATCTTATGTTTCGCCCCATCTGGGCCCACGAGGCAACGGAATCTTCCTTTAGCGGCCTTAAGGCCGTGGTTTACGCCGACAACCAACCGCCGGCACAGAGTCTGCGGCAACTACTGACTGCTTTTGTGAAAGCCGGCGGCCTTCTGATCGCAGGTCCGGCTTGGAAGACAGATGCGGGACTGGCTGCCGCCGGACGCCATCCGCGGTTTGATCTGTTGGCTTTTGGAAAGGGCCGCCTGGCCATTGCGCATGAGGATTTTTCGGACCCTTATCAGGTCGCCGTGGATACACAGATTCTGCTAAGTCATGCGAACGACCTGGTGCGGTTTTATAACAGCGGGTCCACCGGCGGAACGCAATATACGGCTTCCCCAGACGGCAAGCAGGCGCTATTGCAAGTGCTTAGCTATGGAGGATCGCGTGCTGCCGGTTTGATGACCATCTGGCTGCGCGACGCATACCGCACAGCTCGGCTCTGGCGGATCGGCGCCTCCGGCCCCGTCCCGGTTGAACAGACCCCCGCGGAAGACTTTAACGGTTTCGAATACAAACTTCCCCCGCTTCCGCCGCAAGGGTATTTCGCTTTGGAATTCGACACATAGGAGATCAATGCGTATGAATCGCAGGCAATTTGTCGCCGGAGCCGGCGCTTCTGTTATGGGCGCACTACGCCCGAAGCCGGCCCGCGCTGCGCCCACTGCTCCGGTTGCGGTCGCCCGGTGCCGCAGCTACGGCGATGAGTTTCTTCAAACCGCAGCAAAGCTTTTCGACCAGCTCGGCGGGCTAGGCCGCTTGGTCAAAGGCAAGACCGTGGCTCTTAAAGTCAATCTGACCGGGACGGGGGCACAGCGCTTTGACTATTTGCCGGCCGGACGGACCCACTGGACGCACCCGCGCACGGCCGCAGCGTTAATCCACCTGCTACACAAAGCAGGGGCCCGGCGCATACGGGTACTGGAAGGCGCCATGAGCTGGCCCGATTCACTTGAAGAATTCATGCTGAAGACCGGCTGGAACCCCAACCTGCTGCTGCAAGCCGCACCCGGCGTTGAGATGTTCAACACCAACCTGCCTTTTCCTGGCTCCAAGCCCTACACGCGCTTTTCCGTGCCACACGGCGGACATCTGTTCCCGGCCTATGATTTGAGTACAGCCTACTACGAGTGTGACGTGTTCGTCACTCTGACCAAACTCAAGGAGCACGCCACGGCCGGTCTCACACTGGCGATGAAAAATAGCTTCGGCATAACCCCTTGCACGATTTACGGAAACCGCGTCCCGGAAGACGAACCCGCACCTATACCTTACGCAGGACGCCAGGACATCATTCACCGCGGTTCGCGCCAGCCCCCAAAGAGCGCGCCTCAGGAAAAAGACCCCACCAGCCCCCGTGAGGGCGGCTACCGAGTGCCGCGCTGCGTGGCCGACTTGGTCGCCGCCCGGCCCATACACTTGTGCGTTTTGGATGGCATTGAAACCATCGCCGGAGCGGAGCTGCCCCGACCGAATACGCGCTACTGCGCCCCGGGTATCGTAATTGCCGGCACAAACTGCGTCACCACCGATGCTGTGGCTGCTGCAATTATGGGGTTTGATCCGATGGCTGATCGCGGAACGCCGCCCTTTGAACAGTGCGACAGCACGCTCAGGCTGGCTGAAGAGCTTGGGGTCGGCACGCGTGACCTTAAACAAATCGAAGTAATCGGAGTTCCTATCGAGCAAGCGCGCTTCAGCTTCCGTAACGTTAAAGGACTGGGGCCCGGCGGCAATGCCGGCAGCGCAGCCGGCCAACCCAGAAGAGGTTGAAATGAACCGGCGCAGACTTATTCATGCCGCACTTGGCAGCGGTTTTTTGAACGCGCTTGATGCACGGCGCCTTCAGGCACAAGAGCAAGCGGCCAGGGCAGTCCGCGGTCTGCCGTCGCCCATCATAAAGAACATCTCAGTTATCACCACACAGCCTGCCAATGCGCGCCTGGTGGTAGTAAAGGTCACCACCGATCAGGACGGGCTCTACGGTTATGGCTGCGCAACCTTCACGCAGCGGGCCGACCTGGTGGTGTTAGCCGTTGAAAAATACTTAAAACCATTGCTGATAGGACGCCCCGCCGACCGCATCGAAGACACCTGGCAGATGATGTACAACAGCTCCTATTGGCGCAACGGCCCAGTCCTCAACAACGCCATGAGCGGTGTTGACGAAGCCCTTTGGGATATAAAAGGCCGCCAGGCCGGCATGCCGGTTTATCAACTTCTGGGCGGCAAATGCCGGGAAGCGGCGGCGGTTTTCGTTAACGTCGGCGGCTCAGACATTAAAGAGATCGTCGATGGCGTGCGCCAGGCCATGGCGCGCGGCTACCGGCATGTGCGAGTTCGCCGCGGCGACGCACAAGAAAAAATCCGTGCCCTGCACAACCGGCCTGTCTGGGACCCGACGCCAAACCTGCGGCATCTTCTTGAGGTATTCGAAGCCTGCCGCAAAGAACTAGGCTTTGAGGTCGAGCTGATGCACGACATGCACGAGCGCTATCCCCCTCAATTGGCGCTTTCGTTTGTCAAAGAGTGCGAGCGTTTCAAACTGTTCTTTCTCGAAGATCCTTTTTCGCCGGAGGATCTGGGCTGGTTTCGCTTGCTGCGCTCGCAGTCGACGACGCCTATTGCCATGGGCGAGCTGTTCAACAGCCCGCACGAGTGGACTCCGCTGATCCCAGAAAGGCTGATCGATTACATACGCATCCACGTTTCGCAAGCCGGGGGTGTAACGCCTTGCCGTAAGATCGCTATACTTGGAGAATTTTTCGGGGTCAAAACCGCCTGGCACGGCCCGGGCGACTGCTCGCCCATCGGCCACGCCGCCAACCTGCACCTGGATCTGGCCAGCTACAATTTCGGCATCCAGGAAGGCGGCATAATTACCGGCGTTACGGCTGAGATCTTCCGCGGCTGCCCCACCTTCAAGGACGGTTATCTTTACGCCTCCGACGCGCCTGGTTGGGGAATCGAAGTGGATGAGAAATTGGCCGCCAAATTTCCTTTCCGGGAGGCCGGCGACGGCGCCCGCAAGGGACTGAACGGCGGCTGGGGCGACGTCCGGCTCCCCGACGGAACAGTGATCAAACAGTAATGAACCTTGGGAGTATATTCGATGCAACTATCACGACGAGATCTGTTGAAGGCGGCGCTGGCGCTGCCGGCGGCTTCCCGCTTGGCCGGTTATAACGCTTTGGCGGCGAGCTCCGCCGGCAAGGTGAAAATCACCGCCATCAAGACGTTACAATTGGACAACGTCCGGGACGGCTGCCTAATAAAAATCGAAACCGACGCCGGAATTTCCGGCTTCGGGGAAGCGGGGGCAAGCGCCGCAACGGCGCGGGCTCGCATAGCGTTGCTTGAGAGCCGCCTGCTCGGGCAGGACCCGCTCGGCATTGAGCGCTTGTTCTACATAATGACGGCACCTCAGAATCCCTTCATACCGCAAATCGGCGTAGTGAGCGGAATAGACATCGCGTTGTGGGATATAGCCGGGAAAATTCTCAACCGGCCGGTCTACCAACTGCTGGGCGGCCCCTTTCGGGAAGCTGTAGCCATCTACTCGCATGGGCGCGTAAAAAACATGCTTGATCCGGCCGAATGCCGCGATTGGGCGCAGAAGGTCCGCTCCGAGCCCGAGGCGTTCAACACCTTCAAGTTTGGACCAGGCACGCCGGCCGCGGAATTGCCGCCCTGGCCCCAGACGCTCGACCGGGCCGAACTCAGAAAGGTGGCGCGCGGCTTCGCAAATATTCGCGAGGCGGCCGGTGACGACATCGACATTGCCATGCACTGCACCGGGCAGTTCGATCTCCCCTCGGCCGTAGGGCTGGCGCGAGCGATAGAACCAATTGATGCCGCTTGGATCGAAGATCCGCTCAATTATGTTTACTCAGAGGCGTGGGTGCAGCTTAAGCGCGCCACCCGAGTGCCGGTGCTGACTGGCGAAAAGGTGGAGCTGATCGCCGGATTCAAGCCATATCTTGACAACGGCGTGGTCGACATTCTGCACCCGGATGTCGCCTATTCCGGAGGCATCACCGGAGTTTTAAAAATCGCCGATTACGCAGCACTGACCCGGACGCCGGTCGGACTACATACCGGTCCAGCATCGTTGATACGTTTCTATGCTTCAGTTCACCTTGGAGCAGCTATTCAGAACTTCTTTAAGATCGAGAACATGTTAGGCGAGTTCCGGGGCTTTAAAGAAAAAATGGCTGCCGGCCGGCCGCCCGTTGTGCGTAAAGGCGTTTTCGCAATACCCGAAGGCCCAGGTTTAGGTCTTTCAATCAACGAAGATTGGCTCCGCCAGAACATGTCTAAAGGCGAGACCTACTGGGGCTAAGCCCTGCCAAGGTGCAGTTTTTTGTCCTAACAGCACGGGGCTGGCTTGAGAGGCCGCAACGGGGCCGGCTGCGGGCAGCTTTAGCAAGCCATCTGGCACGCTCACTTGTTTTGCTGTGCAGGCGGCATAGTTAAGTTGCACTGCGTAGTGTCGACTCAGGCGCCGTTTCCTGCCACAGCATCAGGTTTGTTCCCCGGCTTAGGTGCGGCTCAACTTTTCCGGTTGACGACAATCGTGTAGGTACGGGTGGTCCCCTTGGCCGAGGTCACGACAATTTCTATTTTGTTGCTTCCCGACGCCAGCGCCGCCGTGAATGGTTCTCCGGATTTTGCCTGGCGGCCATTAATGGTGATCTGCTTGTGGTCCGCCCAATACGCCGTGGGCGTGACGATGAGCTGTGACACTGAGGCAGGCACTTCGGCTGTATAGTCGGTCTGGAATGAAGAAAAAATCGGCTGTGGAACAACGTTGGCGCCGGCCGGAGTCTGGATCTTCAGAAAACCAAGCGCAGCCGGATCGGTTCGGAGGTTTTTGGGGTTGTACCACAAACCTGCCAGCCCGTACTGGGCTTGGCGAAGCTCAATCACGATGCCGTCGCGTACGGTCTGAGCAGGCTTGCCTTCAAGTTCACCGCTGAGGACCTTCTCCGCCGCTATGCGCATGTCGGTGATCAACTGCTTGCCGGCGGCGCCACGCAGGGGCACTCGCTCCTGATAACTGTGGCCGGTCAGCAGAGTAAGGCCATCCAACCCTTTGACGCGCGCCTCCAGCCTCTTCAATGATTCCAGATACTGATCAAGTGCGGCGCAGGTGGGCGCAAACATGTACACCATGCTTCCCGAACTAATGGCGTCGCCGGTGACGGCGATCTTATTTGCATAATCCAGGTAAACCACGCTTCCCAAAGAGTGGCCGGAAACATGAATTACCTCAAAACGCCGGCCATTGCCGATGTCGATGACATCTCCGTCTTTTATCCATTTGAATTTCGGAGTCACCAAGTGCTGCGGCAGGCGGGTGACATCCAGCTCACTCATATAAACCGTAGCCTCAGGGAATTGATCGACCTGAAGGAAATGATCACGGTTGCCGTGGGTTATCGCCACATCTACTGGCAGCTTGGTTAGCTTCTTTACATAAGCCGCCAGGTCACCGCGCCCCATTCCGGTGTCGAAAAGCAGGGCTCGCTCGCGCCCTTCTATCAAATACATGTCTTCGTTGCCGATAAATCCGCCGAAGTCCTGTATGCGCCACATGCCGGGACCGATCTGCTCAGACCAGTACTCTCTGGACAAATCCTTGCGGTCAACCGTCAATTGATAGGTTTTGCTTGGCCCTCCTGGCGGGGTGACAACAATACTGATTTGGTTGACTCCCAGCGCCAGCTTAACTCCGTGCGGTTCATTCGGCCGCGCAGCTTTACCGTTGATGGTGATGGCCGCGCTCCGTCCTGAGGAAAGCTTCGGGGTGACAAATATGGTTTCTGTGTAACTGGCTTCTACCGTGGCCGTGTAGTTTAACCTTGAAGGCGAGAACTGCTCATTCAGTTTGATTGGGAGCCGTTCCAGGTTGGTTTTGTCTGCACCCAGTTCCAGACCGGCCAGGGCCGCCTCCTGGGCCCGGCACAACCCCGCAAGCAGGAAAAGCGAAATAATCAGCCCACGTGTCTTCATTTAAATTTAATCTCCCTCATTTACCGTATGCCGCTTCCTTCCCAACACCTCAGCACAACCATGCCAAAAGCGAAGCAAAGGGCTGCGGGCCCGGAATCCGCAGCCCTTCACTTCGTAGCGGCCATCAGAGAATGACAGCCGCAAACTGAATTGACTCAAGCGCGGGTGATGGCTTGCCCTGTCTCCAACTAAGGCAAACAATTGGTTTTCGGCAGCCAAAGATGTTTTTAGCTTGGGCGGTCAATATCCTCAAGCGTCAAAACACGGCATTTAGGCAAAGCTTGCCCGTCGGTGCGACCGTTGTGGATACATCCCGGTGAGTATCCTGATACAGTCTTGTTTATCTGCTTGAAACTACGATATTTGATTCCGACAAGACCGCGGACCAGATTTTTGTAAATGTCTTAATACTCCAAAAATAGATTCCACTTCGACCACCTGGTATTAGCCCGTGGCATTCCAGGCTCTCTATGCTAAAAAAGGCCGCACAGCCTAGGGGCTCAGCGTATGCGGCTAGAAAGGGGGTCAGGGATTTCTATTTGCTATCGGCCAAACCCGACAAATACGTAGAAAGCAATTCAAGCGCGGCATCCTGAAGCGACGTTTCCGCGCAACCCGGCTTCAGACGTGAACCTAAGACCTGGAATGTGTAACGGCCAAAGGCATCGTCGGTCGGCACATAACCCGAGTTGGCGCGACCGTTGGCCAGGCCGACAAAAACCGTGTCGGCCAGCGGCGACCGGGCTTTGAGTTTTTGGGCAATGGCGTTATAGACTTCGGCGTTAACCGCCACCAGTGCGGTCGTCCCGATGCCCAAAACCCGCACCAGGAGGTTAACCTCCGGCCCGTCTTCGTAAGTTCCCGGACGGCCCTCTCGACCTTGATCGGTACGCACGCGGCCGGGACAAGTAACCGTTTTCTGCGATCCCCAAATGCGAACCTGCCGAACGCCCGCAGGCATTTGATGAGCCACACGCAGCACCTCTTCCGCAAGTATTATGCCTTCAGCCTCGACAAACTTCTTGAGCGCCTCAGCAGCTTGAACATCGAGCGGGACCGGTTTGATCCGGGCTTCGCGTATGCCAGCCTCCACCTGCTCGCGCACGAGCGGCTGGCCTTGGTAGCGCTCCCCGCGGCGCTGGAGCATAGCCGCAGTCGAAGCCCGCAGATAGAGCGGGTTCTGGTCGCCCTCGGCACCCTGCGTGAAAACCGCCACCACGCGATCACCATAAATCTGCTCTATATACCGGCACGCCGCACCCGGATAGTCTGCGCTGATTATGCCGCTTAGGTACAGATTCACCGGGTGCATAGCGTAGTTGAAGTAAATCGCAATCGGTTCTCCCGACAAGTTTTCGAACTTGAGCACGGCAACGGTTTTATCGGAAGGCCCGTCGGGGTTGGCGTCCTGGGTCCACAGTCGCGTCTGCGGGCTGATGGTGTCCCGGTTCACATTCAAGTAAGACTTTCCCGTTCCAAAGGCCATTCGCGCCGGCTGTAACTTGGCCCGGGCTTCACGCACTGCTTGAACCGCAATGTCGTCAAGCGGAGAAGGACCAGGCTGCGGCGGTGGCGGAGGCGCGCCGCCAGGGCGCAAACCGATACCTGTTAAATAAGCGCTATGCGAATGCGTCGATGAGACGATGACGTTCTCAATCGGGCACTTCAGCTCCTCGGCCACCCGGGGCGGGATCGAATCCGGGGCGTTGCCGTCCACCGAGACCAGCGCCGCGCGGCTGTGTCCATTGTCGAGCACAATGGCGCGCAGGAAAAGTTTTTCGTGCTCGTAGCGTCCCGTAGGCGGAGTCTCAGGCGGCTGAGCCAGCTTGGTGAACTCGATTCGGCTGGCCCCCACCTGTAAGGGTCCGGTCTGGGAGTTCGCCCCAACTGATAGTGCGGCACACAAAACTAAATACTTAACCTTTAAGCTTACTTTCATAAGAATTCTTTTAAATGCCTTTCAAGTTATTGCCCGGCGCAGCCCGTAGAAGCCGCACCGGGCGTGTCGGGGAACTGCCGTTAACTCCAGAGCCGGTCGTTAATGCGCATCTTTGGCGGATCCCATTCGGGAGTTGGTTCGAAATAGCCCGGCTCGGTCATCTGCTTCTTCAATGCTTCTTCATTCAAGGTAATACCTAAGCCTGGTCCTTCCGGAACTTTGATAAAACCCTTTTGGATAATAGGCTTCTCCACACCGTCAACAATGTCTCCCCAGGAGGGGTTATCTACGTCGTGGTTTTCAAGCACCAGGAAGTTTTCAGTGGCTGCCGCGCAGTGTACGCAAGCAAAGCAGGCTATGGGCGATTCGGCCATATGCAGCACCATTGGCACGCCGTACTCCTGGGCCATATCACCGATTTTTTTGGTTTCCAGAATTCCGCCGGCAGTCAGAAGGTCCGGCTGGATCATGTCTACGGCATGCTCACGGCACAGTACTTCAAACGGCTCTTTTAGATATATGTCCTCGCCGGTCAGGGTCGGAACGTCAATCGAGTCGGTGATCTTCTTTAATAGTTCAGTATACTGCCAGGGAATCAGGTCCTCCATCCAGGCCAGGTTAAACTTCTCAAAAGCTTTGCCCAGCCGGATCGCGGTGTTGACCCCGAAATGGCCGAAATGGTCCGTGGCCAGTGGAATCTCCATGCCGATTATTTGGCGCACTTTGGCCAGGAAGTCGGCCATGATGGCGATGCCTTTGTCCGTATACTCAAGCCCGGTGAACATATGCACCGTGCTGCCCGATATGTCGGCGCCGGCCGGGTAGGTCATGGTTCCGGGGATCTTCTCAATTAGCGCCGGGCGCACATCCATTTTTAAGAAAGTAAAACCTTCTTGCATGCGCCGTTTCAACTGTTGCCCAAAAACCTCCGGATCGTTGGAGGGCGACGTATCCGCATAGCAGCGGATCCGGTCACGAAACTTTCCGCCCAACATCTGGTAGATGGGAACGTTGTAAGCTTTGCCGGCCAAGTCCCACAGAGCCACTTCTACTCCGGATACCCCGCCTCCCTGCCGGGCATGGTAGCCGAATTGTTTGATCTTGCGGAAAATCTTGTCGACGTTGCAAGGGTTTTCGCCCACAATCAACCGCTTCAACATCAGCGGGAACACATTGCTCGCCCCGTCTCGGTTTTCTCCCAACCCATAGATACCTTGGTTGGTGTCGATGCGGATCAGCGCGCGGCGGCCCAGTTGCACCATGCGTAAGTCCGTAATTTTCAGTTCGGAAGGCTTTGATGCGGTGCGGGTGTATTGAAGCGCGGCTTCCAGCGTCTCATCCGCCCAGAAAGTCGCACCCAGCGCCGCAGTCGCACCCCGTAAAAACAAGCGGCGACTAGGTTTGTGCGTCGCGTTTGGCTTGAACATTAGTTTTGCTCCAGGATCTTCTTCGTCATCTATACAACCCGGACGGCAACCCTCCTGTTCCGGGTTACCGCCCGGGTTATTATAAAGCTCACCCCTTACCGGCTCAGAACGATATTTTGAGCCCGTATTCAAGCTGCCGGCCGGTGTAACCGGTTGCTTGCCGCAATGCTTGGCCGAAGCTGGAGCTGAGCACATCGGTGCTCGGATCAGCCCGGTTCAGGCGGTTGGTCAGGTTGTAGCCGGCCATTTTTAGCTCAGCTCGTATAGTTTCTGTAATGGTGAAGGTCTTGGCGATTGTTCCATCGAGCTGCCAGGTAGCCGGTCCAGTCAGCCCCGGATAAAACCACGGGTTAGTGCGTGGCGTGTAGGCCGGCAATTTCTGGAACTTGGAGGTGTCAAACCACCGCCAAGGAGTAGGATTGTCGAGCTTTGGATCGCCGGTTGCAATCATCGGCCCGAATTGCAGGAAGTTGCCGGAACTGAAGTACCACGCGCCGTTCAGGTGCCAGCCGCCCAGCACCGCATCCAGCGCTTTGGGCAGGTTCTGCATATAGGCGCGGTTTTTTCCGAACGGCAATTCGTAGGTGCCGGCAATGGACAGGGAATGTCGTGGCTGGTTGCTCTGCATTAACGTCGTCTGGTCGCGATAGCTGGCAACTTCATCGTAATAAACCGACGATTTATTGCGACGGTAGTTGTAGCCGACCAGGAAGTTGTAGCCGTTGCGAAAAGGTCTTTGGACTCGCACCTGTAGCGCATGGTAACGGTTCAAGCCGTCTGACTTGAAGGCCAGCCACAAGCCGCCGTATTGCGGGTATTCCTTAAGCAGGTTCTTCAAGGGAACAGTCTTCTGGTTGCGCAGATTGCCGCCGAATTTGTCGGGTGTCAAGTACTGGTAGAAGGGATTGGGCACGCTGGCGTCAATCGCCGATTTGTACTGGTAGCCGATGGTGGGATCCATCTGATTCAGATCCCGCGAGTACGCCACGTTACGGCCGAAATTGGCGAAGTAGGTTACTTCGGCTACGATTTGGTTCGGCAATTGCCGTGAAAGTGTGATGTTCATGCGGTCGTTGACCAGCCGCTTAAAGTCCGGATTGGCCCAAGCAATGTTGTCTTCGCCTAAACCGAAATAGCGCCCGTAGGCCTTGCCGCGAGGCGGGATCAGAGGGTTGGTCGCGGCCGGGAACGGGTCGATAAACCTGGACTGCGGTATTCCGTCTTTAAACGAAGGCGGGCTCTGCTGGGCATCGAAACCCATATAGGGGGCTTCCAGGAAGCTGACATTTCCCAGCGCCGAATAGGGTGGCGGAACAAAGTTGAATTCTCCGGGTGCCACAAAGCGCGCAAAGCCCACGCGGAGCGCCGTCAAATCGTTAATACGCAAAGCTATCCCGGCGCGCGGCATAAGCACGAGTTTTTGCGTTTTCCAGATATATGGGTTCTTTTCATCTGTGAAGATCCAGGCACCGTTGAACTTGTACGGTTTTGTCATCATGCTCAGAGCCTGGGCCGGCATCTGGGGAGGCGTCTGCTGCATTTCAGGAATCGGTTGTGTCAAATCAAGTCCCACCGAAGCATTGTGATCCGGGTCGTGCCAGGGCGTGTCGTACTCATAACGCAAACCCAGGTTCAGGGTGATGCGCCGTCCAAGCTTGTAGTCATCCTGCACGAAAACGCTATATAACTCGGTCTGCATTTCCCGCACAGGCTTCTTTTGGACGGTGGTTTCGGGCCCGAGCGTGCCAAGCAGAAGAGTGGCCATTTCGTGGCCGACCAGCTTGGTGTTTGGGCTGATAAATGTGTCGGCAGTATGGGTGGCAGGGAAGAAGAACCTCCACTGGGAGTTGTTTACGAGGCTGACGCCGCCACTGTGCCGAAACTCAAACCCCACCTTGACAAAGTGCGGACCCCGTTGTTGAGAGATTTTTCCTGAAAAACTATAACCTCCCGGGTGCTGGTACCAGAAACCGGCCCGCCCGACGGATGTAATAGCGTTGCTGGTCGTCGACCCAAGGTAAATGCCAGGAAAATAAGTTGGAAAATCCGTCATGTCGAAAGGCGCGTACCAGGGGTTATTCGGCCAAAGCGCTGCAAATCGTTTCTCGCCCAGCGTATTGGGGGAATAGTAGTCGTCATCCAGGCCATGTTTGGTGCCGTTGATGTTTATGACGGTTGTCGTATTCAAGGTCCAAACGGCATCTCCAGAGTAGCTCCAAGCGTTGCGCAGGCTTCCGTTAGAAACAAAAAGCTCCGAGTTGCTTAGCGCCGGCGCATAAGTATCCTGCGTAGTTTCAAAACGGCTGAAACGCCCGTAGACTCTCCACTTCTCGTTTACATACCAGTCGGCCCGGTCCGACATGTTCCAATAGTTCCACCTCTGCACGGTTGTTGCAGCGAAATTATTGAGCCCGGTGATGTTATCCGGCTGCCGGTTGGGCGCCCAAAACCCCTTCATCACGCGCGCACCCAGCGGGTCAAAGCGGTCTGCTGGGATCTTGTTGCCGGGGAAGGGAGTACGTGTAGCCTTGTTGGCGGCCGGGTCGAAAACAGTGGTATACGGGTCATAAATTGTCTTGACCGCTCCATTAATGTTCAGCGATTTGGAAAAGTCGCCGGCCCGTTCGAGATCGGTTGGCATGGTCCCAATAAAGGACCCGGGGGTACGCAGCCTCCATATTTCTATACTGAAGAAATTGAAGAACTTATTCTTGATAATGGGGTGCCCTAGTGTGCCTCCCCAAATGTTGTTCCGGGCCGCCACATTGGTGCGGGTGGTACGGTCGGTCATCGCGTTGAGCGAGGGGTTGCGCCCCAGATAAAAGGCCGACCCGTGGAACTCATTGGTCCCTGATTTTAGGGTCATGCTGACCGAGCCGCCGGCGCTGTGCCCAGCTTCGGCATCGACCGCGTTTTGCTGCACATTAACCTCTTGAATCGCGTCCGTGTTCGGCACATAACTGGCCTTATAACCCACACCGATTGCGGCACCGTCCACCTTAAGGTCATTCTTTTTGTCGGTTCCCCCACCCAGTTCAATGCTATTGGCCGCCCAGGAGTGGAATGGGTTCATCTCCTGGCGCCTCGTGTCGACCACGCCGGGGTGCAACAGCGCTAATTTGAAAGGATTTCGGTCATAGCGCGGCAGCTCGACGGCCAGCTTGCTGTCAACGGTTAAACCAACGTTGGTGGTATTGAACTGGACCTCTACAGGGCTAGCCTCGACCGTAACCGCCTCTTGGATAGCGCCTGGGCGCAACACGGCGTTAATCGTAATGTCGCCCTGCGACTGTACTTGTACATTCTGCTGAATAAACCGCGCGAATCCGGGCGCTTCTATGGTAACCGTATAGAGACCCGGATCAACAAAATCAAAGCGATACAGTCCGACGTCATTGGTCTGCCGGACCTGCCGGACCTGCGTGTTGACGTTGAGCAGGGTGACGGTAGCATTGGGGATAACAGCCTGGCTGGTATCGGTCACCAAGCCCTGAATCTTGCCGCGAAAGTCCTGGGCCGCTACCTGATTTAAAAGAAAACCCAGGTAAACGCCTAGCAGAATCAATAAGTTGATACAGCGAGACGTTCTCATCTAAATCCTCCTCACTCCTTTTTCAGCCGGTCCTTAACGGGTAAAACTCCCGCCATTGAGCCGCCTGTGTTCGGGGAGTCTAATTCACAAGGTCGAGCTTGAAAAGCGGCAAGATGCGACAGGAACGGCATTAATGCGACATGCCGCAAACAGTGCCCATGCACACAGGGTGACTCACCGGATGTAACATCCGGCAAGCCTTCAAACGAGGGCGCCCGGCAGGCGGAACTGCCACTTTCGAGGAAACAGTGCCCTCTATCGCTACGGCCGGCAATCTGCTGCGCGCAACGCCTGCTTCAAGGGATGGCGGAGAGGGGGGGATTCGAACCCCCGGTAGAGGTTTAGGCCCCTACGACGGTTTAGCAAACCGCTGCTTTCGACCACTCAGCCACCTCTCCGCGGCAAAAAGTGGGTCGTTTTGATCCTAACACACCAGGGCGCCTCTGGTAAAACCGTTTTGCGTAAAAATATACGGGAAAGTTCTATGCGTGAGGTTTTCGGGCTTTATCTGGTACTCACGGACCCGGTCGCCGGTTACGAGGCTTGCACTGAAGCAGCCGTAGAAACCGGCGTGCGGTATGTGCAGCTTCGCATGAAGAACCGACCAAAAAATGAAGTCCTGGATGTGGCGCGCCGGCTTCGCCGCATCACCCAATCGAGCGGCACCCGGCTCATCATCAACGACGATCTGGAAGTGGCGGCTGAAGTCGACGCCGACGGGCTCCACCTCGGCCAGCAGGACATGAACCTCGCAGTAGCCCGCGCTCGCTGGCCTGCCCCAGGAAAGATTTTCGGTCTCTCCACTCACAACGAAGAGCAGGAGCTTGCCGCACGACGACTCGCGCCAACCTATATAGGCGTAGGACCGGTCTTTGCGACCCAATCGAAAGAAAACCCCGATCCCGTGCTAGGCGTAGAGCGTGCCGCTCGCATCGTGCGCCTTTCGCCGCTCACCGCGGTGGCCATCGGCGGCATCGACGCCGGGACCTTGCCCGAGCTGCTGCGCGCCGGAATCAACAATTTCTGTGTGCTCGGGGCCGTGTGCCGCCATCCCAACCCCAGGGCGGCTATCGAACAACTGCAACGCATTTGGCACGAGACGGTTGACTCCTGACTTCAGAAAGGCAAGCATAGCCCGCCTCCGCCGGCCGCTACCGGCTGCGGCAAACGGCAGCGCTCATCCGGAAACTCAGTTCCGCCCGGCGGCAGCCGCTCGCCCGTAGCAGCTAAGCGGTTGCGCCGGAAAGCCCTGTCTCCATGGGCAGCGCCAGTGGAGGCTCCAGCAGAAAATCCAGCTTGGACATTTCCTCAACCGCCTCGCGCACGGCTTGTTCGGGACTGGGCTCTAGCGTAATTACAAATGGAACATCCTTTTTGTTTTCGCACGGCAGTTGCAACACCGCGTCCAGGCTAATCCGCTTCTCGGCGAGTATGCCGGCCAGCGCCGCAATGATGCCCGGCCGGTCAACCACCCGGAAGCGAAGATAGAAAGCCCGCTTCTGGCGGGTGACTGAAATTGGATTGTATTCACCCAGCCGCTCATGGGCAAACGGCGACACGCGCTCCGGACTCCCATACCGGATTTCGCGCGCTACCCGCATAAGATCGCTGACCACGGCCACGCCCGTCGGCCGTCCGCCTGCGCCGCGCCCGTAATAGAAGGTATCCTCTCCATACCGGCCTTTTACCCACACGGCGTTATAGGAACCCTGTACATGCGCCAGTATGGTGTTCTGCGGTATCAGCGAAGGCCGCACGGAAAGAATCAAGCCCTCTCGGGTCTGGCGGGCGGCGCATATCAGGCGGATGGTGTGCCCCAGCCGGTGGGCATACTGGAAATCAATCGGCGAGATGCGGCGGATGCCCTCGGTGTAAATGTCCTCCGGCATGATGCGTTCGCCGAAAGCCAGCGCCGAGAGGATCACCAGCTTGGAGCGCGCATCGAAGCCGTCGATATCGGCGCTGGGATTGGCCTCGGCATAGCCCAGCCGCTGCGCCTCGGCCAGCACGTCTTCCAGCCGCGCGCCGTGTTTCTCCATTTCGGTCAATATGTAGTTGCAGGTCCCGTTTAAAATGCCCAGAAGCGCCTCCAGGCGGTCGCCGGAAATGCCCTCGCGCAGCACGGCGTGAATGGGGATGCCTCCGGCCACGCTGGCTTCCATGGCCACGTTAACCCCGGCGCGAATTGCGCGATCCCAGAGGTCGGGGCCGTATAGCCCCATCAACTCCTTGTTGGCCGTTACAACCGATTTTTTGTGGTCGATGGCGGTTTCCAGAATCTCCTTGGCGACGGTGGTGCCGCCCACCAGCTCGGCCACAATATCCACTTCCGGATGAGTAGCCACGCGGCGCCAGTCCAGCGTTCGCTCCACCGGTCCGAGGCCTTCGGGCAGCGCGCGCGTATCAGCATCCAGGCTGGATACGATGCGCACGCGCAGCCGGAATCCCAACTTCAGAGCGATTTGATCAGCGTTTTCGGCCAAAATCGTAACTGTGCCGGATCCGACGTTACCCAATCCCACAATGCCGACGTTCACTTCATCCATAGGTGGTTATGATAACAACCCCGGCGGACCCTCGGGCCGGCAGCCGGCGCCGGAGCTCCCGTATTGGTGCTCCGGCGTATGCTAATCTGAGACTCAAAATGCGGACAAGCTCCATCGCCGCAAAGTTTGAAACCGCCTGGCGTAACTGCTTGGAAAGCCGGACCGCCCGGACAGTTGAAATCGGCTGGAAGGTCGGGCCAACGGAGCGCAAGCAAATGAAACACATTGCAAACCGGGAGCGTGGGGAGGACTGATCCATGGCCGCGGGACTTTTGGGTATCGAAGATCTGCCGCGTTCTGAAATCGAAGCCATACTGGAGCGAGCCAAGCAATATCAGCCGCTCCAGGACCATTCCTTCAAGCGGCTGGATATTCTGCGAGGCCGCATGATCGTCAATCTCTTTTATGAAGCCTCCACGCGCACGCGCACCAGCTTCGAAATCGCCGCCAAGCGCTTGGGCGCAGACGCCATATCGATCACCGCCGCCGGATCGAGCGTCGCTAAGGGCGAATCCTTGGTCGATACGCTGAACACGTTGGCCGCCATGCGCCCCAACGCCATTGTGATGCGCCATGCGGCCAGCGGCGCCCCGCACTTTTTGGCCCGCCACCTGCCCATTCCCATAATCAATGCCGGCGACGGCACGCACGAGCATCCCACCCAGGCCTTGCTCGACGCCCGCACCATACTGGATTACCGGCACACGCTCGAAGATTTGCGGGTGGCCATCATCGGCGACATCGCCCACAGCCGCGTAGCCCGCTCCAACATCTACCTGCTTTCCAAATTCGGCGCCGACATTGTTCTATGCGGTCCCGCGCCGCTGCTTCCGCCGGAACTGGCGCATATTGCACCCGGCGTCCGGCTCACCTACGACATACGCGAAGCCATACGCGACGCCGACGTCATCATGATGCTGCGGGTCCAGCTTGAGCGGCAGCACGAGGCGGCTTTCCCGGCCGGCGAGTATTTTCAGTTTTTCGGACTCCGCCTGGAGCATCTGGAGCTGGCCAAACCCGGCGCCATCGTCATGCACCCCGGGCCCATAAACCGCGGCCGCGAGATCTCCTCCGAGGTCGCCGACTCGCAGGTGTCGGTCATCCTCAATCAGGTTGAAAACGGAGTCGCCGTCCGCATGGCGGTTCTGGAGAGGATTCTGGCATGAACGCGCGCGAACTTCTCATAAAAGGCGGCCGCGTCATCGACCCTGTAGTGCGGCGCGACCACACAGCCGATGTTCTGATTCGCGGCGGCTTAATTGCCGCCGTCGCCCCCTCGATCGAAGCTCCCGGCGCAAAGGTTTTCGACGCCGCCGGGCTGGTGGTGGCCCCCGGTTTCATCGACATGCACGTCCATTTGCGCGAGCCCGGCTTTGAGCACGCCGAAACCATCGAATCCGGCTCGCGCGCCGCGGCGGCCGGCGGCTTCACCTCGGTGTGCGCCATGCCGAACACTTCGCCGGTGAACGATAATCCTACGGTCACCAGCTACATAGTTGAACGAGCGGCGCGCTACGCCGTGGTGAACGTTTTCCCGATCGGGGCCATAACCAAAGGCAGCGCCGGAGAAACGCTCGCCGAAATGGGGTCCATGAAGCAAGCCGGAGCTGTTGCGGTGTCCGACGACGGCAAACCGGTCATGAACGCGCGCGTCATGCGCCGGGCGCTGGAAACCGCCCAGGCTTTTAACCTTCCGGTCATACAACATTGCGAAGATTTGAACCTTTCGGCAGGCGGCGACATGCACGAGGGGCTAATTTCAACCCGGCTGGGTCTGCGCGGCATTCCCGGCTGCGCCGAGGATGTCATGGTCGCCCGCGATCTGTTGCTGGCGGAATTCACCGGGGCGCGCTATCACGTGGCCCACATCTCAACCCGGCGGAGCATAGAGCTGCTGGCCCGCGCCAAGGAGCGCGGCCTCGCCGTGAGCTGCGAGGCTACGCCCCATCATATGTCGCTGGCCGACGCCGACATGATCCCTTACGACAGCAACTACAAAATGAAGCCGCCGTTACGCTCGCGCGACGACGTAGCGGCGGTGGTGGAGGGTTTGGCGTCCGGGATCATTGACGCTATCGCCACCGATCATGCACCTCATCCGGGCAGCGAAAAAATGCAGGAGTTCGAGCGCTGCCCGTTCGGCATTATCGGCCTGGAAACCGCCGTAGCCGTAGCCCTAGAAACGCTGGTGCATTCCGGAAGGATTTCGCTCATGCGTTTCGTCGAGCTGTTCACGGCCGGTCCGGCCAGGATTCTCGGATTGAACCGTGGGACGCTGGTCGAAGGAGCACCCGCCGACCTGACCATATTCGACCCTGAAAGAACCTGGACTTTCAATCTGGACCGCAGCTTCTCAAAGAGCCGGAATACACCTTGGAACGGGCGCACTTTCAGGGGCGGCCCCGTCGCCACGATTGTCGCCGGCGAGATCGTTTGGCAGGCCGAGTAGCACGGCGGGCATCCGGTTTTTGCAACTGCAGCCGGCCGCCATACGTTTCGTGTTAGAAAGGGAATAATCATGAATCCCGAACTGCCCCGTCCTCCCCTTCCGCGCCGCAACACAGTGGTGATAATCCTGGTTGTCTTCCTGGTCATCGCCGGCGCCCGCTTCGTCGCCAACTTCGCCATCGAGTACCAGTGGTGGAAGGAAATGGAGCAGGTGCCCACCTGGGTCGACATGCTGGTCTATAGCATCGCACCTCTGACCCTGGCGACCTTGCTGGCCTTCGTGGTCTTCTGGTTAGCCCACTTGGCCGCGCTACGCTTTGCGCGCGTATCACGAACGGGCAGGAAGACCTACATGCTGGTGAGCACGCTGGCGCTGCTGCTGATTGCCTGGATACTAGCTTCGGCAACCATCGAATCCTGGACGGTGGTGCGCTACTTCGGCGGGCGCGGTCTGCCGGCGGAGGCTTCCGGCTGGCGAGATACGGTTTTCGGCCTGCCCCTGCGCTTTTACCTCTTCGAATTGCCTTTCTACAACCTGCTGCGCCGGTATCTGCTGGCTCTGGCAGTCCTGGCCGTCTTGATTTATTGGGCGGTGGCGCGGGGATGGCAATTGATCCGCCAGTTGCCGGTCATGCAGGAAACCGGACAGATCGACCCGAGGCTTTTCCGCCTGGAAGGAGGCTTGGAGTCGCGTTTCTTGCGGGTTCTGGTAGCCGTTGGACTGCTCGCCTTGAGCCTGAGCTTTTTCCTGGGCCGCTACGCAATGCTGCTGGACGATCACGGCTTCATGGTGGGCGTCGATTATGTCGCTGATAAGATCACCCTGCCTTTGCAGTGGGTGGTGATCGCCGCCTGCCTGATTAGCGCGGCAGCAACTCTGGCCGGACGGTGGAAAGTCCTGATCGTGCTGGCGGCCGCATTAATCCTCCGAGCCGCCGTGCCGCCGCTGGTGACAGCTGTTTACGTCAAGCCTAACGAAATCTCAATTCAGCGCCCTTACATCCAGACTCACATTCAGGCCACCCGCAGCGCATTCGGGCTGGACCGCCGCGCCAAGGAAATCGAATTCAACGCTTCGCTTGAAACCCGCATCGACGTCAACCGGCACCGCCCCCTGCTCGATAACGTGCGCCTGTGGGATTGGCGGGCCTTCCACGACACCACTACCCAGATTCAGGCGCTGCGTCCCTACTACGTCTTTGCCGATACCGACGTCGACCGCTATATCATCGACGGGCGCCTGCGCCAGGTGCTTCTGACTCCGCGCGAACTCGACATACGTCAGCTCACCGAAGCCCGCGCGCGATGGATAAACCCGCACTTCATCTACACCCACGGCTACGGCATGGTTATGGCCGAAGCCAATCAAATCACGGCCGAAGGCCTGCCGGTGCTCTTCGTACAGGACGCGCCGCCCCAGATCAAAGCCGCTGGACTCAAGCTTACGCGGCCCGAGATCTATTACGGCGAGGTGGTGCACGAGCCGGTCTTTGTCCACACCGCCCAGAAGGAATTCAGCTACCCCTCAGGCTCCGACAACGTGTTTTCAAGCTACCAGGGACGGGGCGGCTTTCCCGTCTCGAGCCTCCTCATGCGGCTGGCCGCCGCCATCAGCCGGGGCGACTACAACATCCTGCTGACCACCTACCTGACGCCCCAGAGCCGCATGATGATCCGGCGCAACGTGCGCGCACGACTGGCCGCTCTGGCGAATTTCATTAGTTGGGACCCAGATCCATATCTGGTTCTCACCGACGAAGGCCGGCTGGTATGGACGGTCGACGGATACACTACCTCGACCGCCCATCCTTATTCCAGCTCGATCAGCCTGGGCAACTTGGGTTCGGTCAACTACATGCGCAACTCCGTCAAGGCTACCATCGACGCCTACGACGGAACGACCCGGCTCTACATCTTCGATCCCTCTGACCCGATCATTCTGGCTTACCAGCGCATTTTCCCCGAACTTTTCCAACCAGCTTCGGCTATGCCCCGGGACCTGCGCATGCACGCCCGATATCCGGAGACCTTCTTCCGGGTACAGGCCGAAATGTACCGAACCTTCCACATGCTGGATCCCCAGGCCTTCTACAACAAAGAAGACTTGTGGGACATTGCGCGTAACGTCCAGGGACAAGACACTCGGCCTACGCAGGTCACGCCTACATACGTAGTGGCAACGTTGCCCGGATCCGATGAACCCGAGTTTCTGCTCATTTTGCCGTTCACCCCGCGCAACAAAGACAACATGATCGGGCTGATGGTGGCGCGCTGCGACGGAGAACATCTGGGCGAACTTTTGTTCCTGCAACTGTCTAAACAAGAGCTGATCTTCGGGCCGATGCAAATTGAGGCCCGCATCAACCAGGATCAGGTCATTTCAAAGGATCTTTCGCTTTGGAACCAGCAGGGCTCGCAAGTATTGCGCGGTCAGATGCTGGTTTTGCCGGTCGAGGACACTTTCTTATACGTCGAAGCAATCTATATTCAGGCAGCCGAAGCCCGCATGCCGCAGCTCAAAAAAGTAGTCCTGGCCATGGGCAACTCGCTTATCTACGAGGACACCTATCAACAGGCTGTAGCGCAACTTGCTCGCTTGAGCTCGCAGCCGGGCGCGCCGCCCGCCCAGCGGCAAACCTCTGAAACTGCACCGGCCGCAGGCTTCGCGCAACCGGCTGCGGCTGAGGCGGAAACCCGCCTGGAGCGCATACGGCAGCACCTTGAACGTTACCGGCAACTAACCGGGCAAGGCCGGCTGGCTGAAGCCGGTAAAGAGCTGGAAGCCATTGACGCCGAACTTCGCCGGCGGTAATCCGCCACCGGCCGGCCAGATTTGAATCTAACTAAGCATGGATCAAAAGCCGGTCTCGAAACTGGTCATCATCGGCGGCTCAAGCCCGCCGCCAGGCTCTGTGAAAGATCCGGTGTGCGGCATGTATGTGACGCCGAAAAAGGCGGCCGGCAGGTTCGAATACCTGGGCCATACCTACTATTTCTGTAACGTTCACTGCCTGGAACGGTTCCGGAATGATCCAAAGCGGTTTCTCTCGCCTGACCAGGCGAAGCCGCCGGAACGCCAGTACATTTACTACACCTGCCCTATGGATCCGGAAGTGCGGCAGCTTGGGCCTGGAAGCTGTCCGGTTTGCGGCATGGCGCTTGAACCTGAAATCACCGGACAAGAAGAAGAAACCAATCCCGAGCTGGCTTCAATGAGCCGGCGGTTCTGGATCTCGCTGGCGCTGACCGTGCCCCTGATTGTTTTGGCCATGACCATGCGCCATCTGCCCTGGCTGGAGCTGGCGCTGAGCACCCCGGTAGTGCTTTGGGGCGGATTTCCTTTCTTTGAGCGAGGCTGGCGTTCAATCCGAAGCCGGCGCCTTAACATGTTCACGCTAATTGCGCTCGGAACCGGCGCGGCTTATTTCTACAGCCTGCTCGCAGTGGCGGTTTTCCGCCTACATGATTACTACTTTGAAGCAGCGGCGGGCATCACCACGCTGGTTTTGCTGGGCCAAGTGCTGGAACTTAAGGCTCGCGCCAAGGCTGGCAACGCCATACGCGCGCTGCTGGCGCTTGCTCCGCAGCAGGCAACGCTGGTTGAGGGCGGCTCTGAGAGGACTGTAACGCTTTCCGAAGTGCATCCCGGAGATTGCCTGCGCATCAAGCCGGGCGAGAAGATCCCTGTCGACGGCATAGTTACCGAAGGCTACAGTTCCGTGGATGAATCCATGCTGACCGGTGAATCCGTCCCAGTGGAAAAGTTGCCCGGCAGTCGCGTTTACGGTGGAACCCTGAACGGCGCGGGGAGCTTTTTGATGCGCGCCGAAAAAGTTGGGCGGGAAACCATGCTGGCCGGAATCATCCGGCTGGTTAGCGAAGCCCAGCGCTCACGGGCCCCAATTGAGCGGCTGGCCGACCGCGTTTCAGCCTGGTTTGTTCCGGCGGTGGTGCTGGCGGCGGCGCTCACCTTTCTGGCCTGGACGGCCTTCGGTCCGGAGCCGCGCCTCTCGCACGCCATAGTGAATGCCGTGGCCGTGCTCATTATCGCCTGCCCCTGCGCCCTGGGGCTGGCGACTCCAATGGCGATCAAGGTGGGAGCAGGGCGCGGCGCCACCACCGGAGTCCTGTTCCGCAACGCCGCCGCCATTGAAGCCCTGGCGCGGGTGGACACGCTGGTTATGGACAAAACCGGCACGCTGACCGAGGTACGGCCGCAATTGGTCGACACGGACGTCTCCTCCGAAGCGTTGCGTCTGGCCGCCGCCCTGGAACAGGCCAGCGAACATCCGCTGGCGCCTGCTTTCGTTGATGCCGCCCGGCGCCGGGGGCTGGATCTGCCGAAACCTGAACGCTTCGAGGCGTTGCCCGGAAAAGGCCTGTGCGGCACGGTCGAAGCCCGCCGCCTCGCCATTGGGAATGAAGCCCTAATGCGTGAGCTGGGTATCGTAATTGAGCGGGCGTACGATGTTTATCTGGCAATCGACGGCCGCCTGGCCGGCGGCTTCTACGTCAGAGATTCGCTAAGGCCGAAAGCTTGCCAAACCATCCGGCAGTTGCAGCAGGATGGCTTGCGAATCGTAATGCTGACAGGAGATCGGCACGCCCACGCTGCATCCATTGCGCGCGAGCTGGGAATTGACGAATTCCACGCAGGACTTAGCCCCGAACAAAAGCTGGAGTTTGTCAGAAAGCTAAAAGCGGAAGGTCGGGCCGTAGCCGTCGCCGGCGACGGCATCAACGATGCACCGGCTTTGGCTGCGGCCGATGTGGGCATAGCCATGGGCGCTGGGGCCGACGTGGCGATTGAGAGCGCGGCAGTTACGCTGCCCTCCGGAGACCTTTCGGGCGTGGTGCGGGCGATTCGCTTAAGCCGCGCCACTGTTCGGAAAATTCGCCAGAACCTGTTTTTTGCGTTTTTCTATAATTTGATGGGCGTACCCGTAGCGGCTGGCCTACTTTACCCATTCTTTGGGATGCTACTCAGCCCTATGCTGGCCAGCGCCGCCATGACTTTGAGCTCACTGTCGGTGATTTCCAATTCCTTGCGGCTTTACCGGATAAGACTGGACTGAAAATCAATTTAACCAGCGCCCGGTTCCCGTGCGGCGTCCCGGCATTGGAAGAGTGCGCCGGGTTTCATTCGATCCGGGTTGAACCTCCCGGCCTTCGACCTGCGGGCGGCGCATCTGAATGCCCGAGAAATCAATTTCCGATTCGCTGAAGTAAAGTGGGCGGTCCAACACCATTTCGAGCGTAGTTCCGCGAGCCAGCACCACGTCCGGGCCGCGGCTGAGCAACACGCCCAATAATCCGGCCGTGGCCCCGGCGGCGGCGCCGATGCCCGCTCCCATGCCGGGACGCCCGGCGGCGCTGCCTGCAATGACCCCCACTGAAGTGCCGGCAGCCGCGGCCTCTCCAATGTTTCTTGCATCCTCGCCCTTGTTGGTATCGCTTTTGATCTTGCCTTCGCCGCGATCCAGCTCGTCGTTAGACTGGCCGTCCAGGCTGCCAACGCGCGCGCGGAAATCCCGGGTTACGCCATTTGGAAGCGTCAGGGAATCGAATCGCAGATACATCTCGCCGCGGCCCTTAACCCGCCCGGGGCGCTTCACTTCAGTGATGGTGCCGGCCACGTAGCTTCCAGGCGGAATCACGATGCGGCCATTGGCTAGGATGGGGAAAACCGTTTCCAAATAAACCCGGTCACCTTCGGCCGAGGCCTTGGTGCTGACGCTGTTTATGAGGCTCAAAGGAATCCGCGTACCCGGCGGTACGATGAAATCTCCCTTTTGTTCCGGTTCGGCCGGGCGCCAAGCTGGAGAAGACTGCTTGTCGTCCGATTCACTCTGCGCCCATGCCAGCATCGTCGCCAGCACCATCAGCCCTGCACTTCTGAGCCTCATAACAACCTCCCTGCAACCTAAACCGCCAAGCTAATTGTAACCTACAAACAGTTGAACGTACGAAGAATTGGGGCGGTTGCTGGAAATTACCTACCAGGGCAAAGCCGGCAAGCGCAGTCCGGCCGGGCTCGCACTCTCGCCGGCTATGATTCTTATCTCAGGATCCGGCCCGGCTAAGTCAGGTATTTTCAGGTTGATCTGATACAAACCGCTCCAGGTCGGCGCCAGACCGGCGTAGCCGATGTTTTCTCGAGGTACAGGTGTCCCGTTTAAAAGCACATGGAAGTTTTCCAGGTTTTCAAGGTAAGCCGCACGCATGGGTATCTCCCCATAGACCGCCGGCGGCGTCACCGCGCCCAGCCCGGTGGCCCAAAGCAGCACCCAACTACCGGGGCGGGCAGGCGCTTCATCTGAGACCAGGGAATAGTCGGGATGGTGCGAAGCCAGCGCCGTGCGGCCGTCCAGTTGAAACAAGGCCGGAGCGGCCTCCTTCAGCCGCACGCGCACTGCCGGTCCGGCGGTTCCCTCCCGTATTAGCTGGATGGTGACTTCGCCCGGCAGCAGGTTGGGCGGAACAAGAAAATTCACCTGACCGGGCGAGACGAAGTAAAGATGGCCGTAGAACCCGCCTACAATCACCTGGACTCCGGAGCCTTCCAAAGACCTGGGGAGCACGCCAGCGGCAATATCGGCCGAAGTGATGGCCCGCGTTACGTAGGAAAGATTTTGCCCGTATATACTGGCCAGGGTGTTGGGCGCCAGCTCCGGTACGCCGCTGGCGGCGTTTACTATGCTCACCGACGTGTAGCAAGGCGCGTAGGGCTTACAAACCGGATCCTGCGCGCGGGCACAAATCAACCAGCAGGCTGCCGCCAGAGGAAAAACACGTCTCATGGTCTGTCTTATTGATTAGTTGCCGTGAGTGCCTAAGATTCTCATTAACGCTCGGCCAAAGAAACGCAGTGCGGCAAAGCAGGAACTGCAAGTTATATGAGTGCCATGGAGCTCCGGGTGGCCTTCGCGCAGGCGCCCCAATATTCATCCGCCCAGCACAGCAAGTCATTCTCGACAGGAGAGGTTTTCCACGCGCCGGTTAACCGGAATATAACGCCATCGCGGGTATCCACCCTGCCCAGCTTGAGGCGAATCATCTGGAACCGGCGAAAATGAGGATCACGTCTACCCGGGCGGCTTCTTCGTCTATTTTGACCTCCGCACGCGTCTTTCCCAGGTTATCGAAAAGGCCCTCTTCTGCAATGCGCTTCAGAAATAGCTCCGGATAGTCGGCATCATAAGGCCGGCCAGGTTTTAGAGCCCAGCGCCGTCGCACTTCCGCTTCTGCGTCAAGGTTAAGTCCTCTCACCTCCAGCTTGCCGAAGACATACCGCCGTCCTTCGTTGACGGTGATGATCAAATCCGCCCGCCTGGCCCGCTCATCCAGATTTCGCTTCAGATCGATTTCTGGTTTGAGGTAACCGTCGCGCCGCATCCTCTGCTCGATGCGCCCCAGGGCTGCCGCTACTCGGCTCATGTCGGCTACCGCTCCCTCCTCAAGCCCCATCATGCGTTGGATTTCCTCGGCGGGCAGAGGACCGCCTTCAATGTCAATTTTGCCCAGCGTATAAACGTCGCCTTCTGAAACTTCAACGGTTACGGCGACGCCATCAATGCCTTCGGCCGGAGCTGCTGAAATTTTGGGGAAAGACACCCCTAATCGCCCGCGTGCTTCATAGAGCGGCCTTACACTGGCATCCAGAAATTGGCGGAAATTCTCTTCGATATAAGGAGCGCCGATTGCTACTGCATTTATGGCTCTCACCAGAGCCTCAGCCGGCACGGCTTGATTGCCAGTAAATTGAACCGAAGCGATGGCCGGGGCCGGGGCTAACGGGCTGAAGACCAGCGCCAGTTGATTGGACTGGTCGGGCCACAAGCGGGCTGAAACTCTCAGCGGTTTGCCCATCTGTTCCAGGCATGTCTCCAGCAGGGCGGAATAACGTCTGAGCAACCGGTCCGTCGCCGGCAACCGTTTCCTAAACAGCGGATCCGCACTCTCTAAGCAGCCGGCCAGTTGCTCGGCCGCAACCGGCATCCTTTCAAACCTCACCGGGTACAGCTCGCCGGCCTCGGCCAGTTCGATTGTGACGGCGATTCCTTTTCCCGAACCCGACGGCTTATAGCGGTAGCCCACGCCGCCGAAAAGCCCGGTGTCGAGCAACCGCTGTCGCGCGCGTTCCAGTTCGTCTTTCCCGGCCGGTTGGCCCAGCTTCAACCCTGCCGCGTTAAGAATCTCCTGTTCTGAATACTCACCTGGGTTTTCAACCGTGAGGCTTTCAATCGGCCAGCTTGTCGGAGCAGCGGCAGCTTGCCAGATCAGCAGCGTCCACAGAAGCAGCACGCTTTCATTGTATGCTGACTGCTAATTATGTACTTTGACGGCTTCACTCCCAGCCAAAAGGCATTATTTAAAAAACTTAAAACTCCCGAACGCATACAGCAGTTCGTCGAGGAGCTCGACTACAACCTGGAGCCGGACGGTCCCACCTGCCGTTCGCCAAAACGAGTGCTCGAGCTGGGCGAGGCGCACTGCATGGAAGGCGCGCTGCTGGCGGCCGCCGCGCTGCGCTGGCACGGCCATCCGCCTTTGCTGGTGGACTTGGAAGCGGTGCGCGATGACGATCACGTGCTGGCGGTCTTCCGTTTCAACGGCCACTGGGGCGCCATAGCCAAATCTAATTATTCCGGACTGCGCTTCCGCGAGCCGGTCTATCGCACGCTGCGCGAGCTGGCGATGTCATACTTCGAACATTACTTCAACCTGGCCGGCGAGAAGACCCTGCGGCGCTACAGCCGGCCGGTGAACCTGAAACGCTTTGATTCCGTCGGCTGGATGACTTCGCCCGATGACGTTTGGGAGATACCCAACTATCTATGTGAAATTCGCCACATACCTTTGCTTGCACCGGCGATGGAAGGCAAGTTGACGCGGGTTGACGCGCGCCTGATGGCGGCGGGCAAGGTGGGCATGGTGCAGAAGGTTGTAGGAGCTAGATCCCGGGCACGAGCTGCCTCAAAAGCAAGAAGGTAAGCGCTGCCACTGCGGCTGAAGCCGGAATTGTCAGCACCCAGGCCCAAACAATATTGGCGGCCACCCCCCACCGTACGGCCTTCAGCCTTTGGATCGAACCTACGCCGGCAATGGCGCCGGTAATAACATGGGTGGTTGAAACTCCGACTTTGAGCAACGTGGCCAGCAGAATGGAACTGGCAGCGGCGGCTTCGGCGCAAAAACCGCCACGCGGGCGCAGCTTGGTAAGCCGGACGCCCATGGTGTGGACGATGCGCCAGCCCCCGGTCAGCGTGCCCAGAGCAATGGCCGCATGGGCTGAGAGTATCACCCAGACCGGAACATGGAAGGTCTTAAGAAATCCGCCGGTTACCAATACGCTGGTGATTATGCCCATGGTCTTTTGTGCATCGTTGGTGCCGTGCGCGTAGCTGTAGATTGCAGCCGAAACAAGCTGGAGCTTGCGGAAGTACACGTCCATTTTCTTTGGGGTGGAGTGGCGGAATAGCCAGTAAACCGAAATCATGAATATAAAGGCGAGCGCCAAGCCGATCAGCGGCGCCGCAACCATGAATGTAAGGGTCAGCAGCCAGCCTTTCCAGATGATCGGATCAAACACATGATCTATGCCCTGCATGAAGGCGACGTGGGCCATGGCCGCTCCGGCGTAGCCCCCGAACAGAGCATGTGAAGAGCTGGTAGGCAGGCCTAACCACCATGTAACAAGATCCCAGATTATGGCGCCGCACAAGCCTGCCAGTATGACGTAGGGCGTGACGAACTTCAGGTCGATCATGCCTGAGCCCACCGTCTTAGCTACGCCGGTCCCAAAACTGAAAGCTGAGACGAAATTGAAGAATGCGGCCCAAACCACCGCTTGAAAGGGCGTTAGTACCCTTGTGGCGACGACTGTAGCAATGGAATTGGCGGCGTCATGGAAGCCGTTTATGTAGTCGAATATCAGAGCGATCGCAATTATTAGCACTACCAGGAAAAGGACGGGCATAGCGGTGAGCTAACTATTCTTCACCACTACACCCTGGAGCGTATCGGCTACGTCCTCGCAGCGATCTGTAGTTGCTTCCAGGACTTCGTAGACTTCCTTGACCTTGATGAAAGCTATGGGATGAATATCGCTCTGGAATAGCTCGGCCAACACCCTCCGAACAAGTTTATCGGCAGTGTCCTCCAGCCGGTTCAGCTCAATACAGTGCTCCAAAAGCGGCTTGTCGTCGCGCAGCGCTTGCATGGCCGCCACCAGCTCCCTGCTGCAGGCATTGACTATTTCGCACAACTCGACCACCGCCGGCGGGATCGGCTCCAGCCGGTAGGCTGCCATTCGGTAGGCAGCATCTTCAATTCCATCCAGAACATCGTCCAGGCTGGAGGAAAGGCTGTGCACATCTTCCGGATCTATGGGCGTGATGAAGGTCTGGTTTAAGCGCGTAAAAATATCGTGGATGATTTCATCACCCTTGCCTTCTAACATCTGAATGGTTGCCGCTGCATCCGCCAGGTGCGCATTGCCCGCCCTGACACCCGAAAGCAATGCAGAGGAAGCCTCAAGGATGAGTTGCGCTTGCTGTAAAAAGAGGTTGAAAAACTTCTCTTCCCTTGGGAGGAGTCGCATAAAGTCAATCTCTCGACAGTCCCCCTGTCCGGCGGTTGAGTACAGGAAGACCTTTCATCATGACACTTCGTTACAAAAAGATCAAGGCTTGGTTACAGGCGCATTTTCCTATCCAGGCACATGGTGACCCGCCCCGGCTGAGGCCAACCTCAGAGGGCAGCCGGCCATTTGAAAAGAGTATACTTTCCGTAGATCGGCAGCGGCGCCACGAGTGGGCCCAAAGCGCCAAGCGGCCGATTTTTGCCGCCGCAGCCGACAAATTCAACATAATGAAAGGGGTTTAAAAGCATGAGAAAGACTTCAAGTGTCGCACTCGTATTTGCCGTTGTAGGGATTGTTTTTATTCTCGTCGGAAACCTAGCCGGGCAACTGAAGGCGCAGCAACCCACAGTGCAAGCCCCAAAACCAGCCGCTTCAGGCCAAGTGCCCGGCGGGCGCGGCGGTCCCGCGCCGGCGCCCAAAAAACACCTGCTGGTGGTCGGCATGACCCGGGGATTCCACCATGGCTCCACCTCCGACGGGCTGGCTATGTTCTGGAATCTGGGCAAGGAGTCCGGCGTGTGGGACACGGAAATTAAAACCGACATGGAATGGATCACCAACAAGCAGCCCGGCAGCGAAGCGCACAGCCTGCCCTTCTTCGATGCCGTGGCCTTCGTAAACTGCACCGGCGACTGGAAACTGGACGACGAGCAGAAGCAAGCTCTGCTCGCCTTTGTCCGGGATGCCGGAAAAGGCATCGTGCTGGCCCATGCTTCGATCGACGCCAACTACAACTGGCCGGAATTCGCCGAAATGGCCGGCGGCTGGTTTAACGCCCACCCCTGGAACACCTTTGACGCCCCGGTAATCGTCGAAGATCAGAGCTTCCCGGCAATGCAGCATTTCCCGCGACGCCTGAGACTTTACGACGAGATGTATTCGGCCAAGCAGTGGTCACGCGACAGGGTGAACGTCTTGATGCGCATGGACGAAAGCCAGTTGGATTACAGCAATCCACAGGTAGCCGCCCGCGCCCGCCAGGATAAAGACGAAGCCATCGCCTGGGCAAAAACCTACGGTAAAGGCCGGGTCTTCTATTCCAGCCTGGGACACACCAAGGAAGCCTGGGAGGACCCCGCCGTCCGTAAAATGTATCTGGAGGCCGTCAAATGGGTAATGAGGCGTACCGAAGGCAGCACCGCCTCCCATCCCAAGGTGAACTGACCGGGCGAGGAAGCCGTCTGAATTTACGATTACAATCAGGAGGGCGAGGGTGCGCTGCGGCGTAAAAACCTTTGGCGGCTGATAGAATCCGCCTGGGAATTCCATGGTGGGCGGTTGTGCCTTAGAATAGAAAAATCCTGCCCGCAAGCGGGCGGGATATTCTGGTTTGCCGCGTAGGTATTTGGCAGTTTCGCCGGGTCGTAGGCCCGGCTCCGATTGCCGACAGCCATTTCGCCGGGGTGTGAAATGGCTGTTTTTTTTAAACACTCGCCGGCATTTGCGCGGAAGCTGGCGCTCCTCCCTCCGCTTGGGAGGGCTTGATTGAACAACATGTTTTCAGCTAGGCGCTTAGAAATTGCATGGCCTCACGCCTGCCGCAGGGAGCCCGGCTTAGAATATAATTTTTATAGCCTGAAAATATAATATGGAGAAATCAGCCACCGACCGATACCTTTGCCAGGCCGTCATGCGCGCCTGCGACGTACTGGAAGCCTTTCAGGACACCGGCAACCAACTACGTTTGAAAGAAGTAGCCGCCAAAACCGGCCTGAGCGCAGCCACCGCTTTTCGCATTCTTTACACGCTGGAACAACGCGGGCTGGTGGCCCGGGTCGGCCAGAAACGCTACCGGCTGAATTTCCGTCCTCCTCGCCGCCGCCGCTATCGCATAGGTTTCGCCAATCAAGGCGAAGGGTTTTCCTTCACCCGTCAGGTTGGCGAAGGCATTATTGCAGCCGCGCAAGAAGCCGAAGTGGATCTGCTGGTGCTTGACAATCACTACAGCGCCAAAGCGGCTCTTAAAAACGCTGAACGATTCGTGCGCGAAAAGGTGGACCTGGCAATCGAGTTTCAAACCGATGAGCAGGTGGCCCCGGTTATTTCCTCCAAATTACTGGGAGCTGACATCCCCATAATTGCGGTGGAAATCCCACACCCCGGCGCAACTTTTTTCGGCGCGGATAATTATAAAGCAGGCTACATCGGGGGTCGCTACCTGGCCCGCTGGGCCAAACATAACTGGCAGAAGCCGCCCGATGAAGTGATTCTGCTGGCGCTGCCTATTGCCGGACCACTGCCGCGCAGTCGCCTGGTCGGCACCATTGACGGAATCCGCGAAATTTTTCCGCAACTGGATGACTCGCAAATCACCTGGCTCGACGGCAACGGCCAGTTCAGCCGGAGCCTGGAGGTGGTCCGAAAATACTTGCCTCACACCCGTGCGCGGTACATTCTGGTAGGCGGCATAAACGATCCCAGCGTGCTCGGCGCCCTCCGCGCATTCGAAGAAGCCGGGCGAGCCAACACCTGCGCTGTAATAGGCCAAAACGCTACACCCGAGGGGCGCGCCGAGCTTCGGCGTCCCCATTCGCGGCTGGTGGGCACGGTGGCCTACTTCCCGGAGCGTTACGGGGCCAGCCTCATACGCTTGGCCATAGACATTTTGGAACATAAACCGGTTCCACCGGCCGTCTTTGTCCGGCACCGACTCCTCACCAAAGAGAACGTCGACCGCGTTTATCCAAATGATGCACTGCTGAGCCCCACCGAAATCGATATAACGTTGCTGAAGGGGCATTAAACAGCGGCCGTCGTGCATCATATGTGCCCGGGGGCGGCTGTGTGTTGCTTTCCTGTTTTTTACAATACGAAAAGTAGATAAGCAATAAAATTTTTCTTATATAAAGATCTTATTCGTAATCTTCTCAAAGGAAAGAAAATGTAGATAGCACTGAAAATTTTGTTTTCATATAAAGAAAACCATTCGCTTTTTAAATTTGTGTTGACTTTGTGCCTCTTTCCAGCCAGTCTATTGAATGGACGCCTTGAATGCGGCATTAGCTCATATGGCCTGCCCAGGGAAGGCGGGGGCAGGAAAATTCCGCGCCGATCCACTGCGGCTCGGCTGAAGTCGGATTGAGCGGCTGTCGCATAAACTTGGAGGCGCGGTCATATGAATCGCAGATCTTTTCTGAAAACCACTAGCGGTGCCGCCATTGCTGTGGTCGGCAGCGCGGATCTCACGACCGCGCAAAAAGCCACGGTCCTGGAAACTATTTTCAGAAAACCGCCTGAAGAGGCCGGTCTTTCGGTGGTTTATCACTGGACCGGCGGGCTGGTCACCAAGGAAGGCATCACAGCCGACCTGGAGGGCATGGCCGCCAGCGGCATAAAGATAGTGAACTGGTTTTATTTTGACGGAACTGGGGTGGTCGACGGCATTCAGGCTACGATGACGCTGACGCCGGAATGGTGGAGTCTGGTCGAACACCTTTTTAACGAGGCCAAGCGTTTGAACCTGACGCTGGCACCGCACATCTGCTCGACCTGGGGACCGGCCGGCGCTCCGGAAATCACCCCGGAGCTTTCACAGCAGATTCTGATCTGGTCTGAAACCGAAGTAGAGGGCGGAAAGTCTTTCACCGGCCGTCTGCCGCGTCCTACTCGGCCGGCCACCGGGCGCATGAGCTTTGGGATGATTCCCGCCGCAGCTCCTGCGCCCGGCGGGGCAGCTCCTGCGCCCGGCGGGGCGGCTCCTGGTCCCGGGCGCGGCGCCGCAGGCGGCCCCGCTGGGCAGGCGCCTCCCCAAGCCGCTCCGGCCCGTCGTGGAAGCGTGTCAATTCCGCCGTTCTGGCGCGATTATTATCGTGATCTGGCCATATTGGCATTCCCGGTGCCTGAGGGATGGGGTGAAACCAGCGTAACGCGCAAACCGAAAGTCACGACGAACCTGCCGGTTACCGATCTAGCCAAGCTTACCGATCCGGCCAATAACGAACGTGTTGTCACCACCGACAAAGCCGGCTGGATACAGTTCGCCTTCGACCAGCCTTTCACCCTGCGTTCGGTCACCATAAACCCCGGCGTTGCCGCTCAGGGAATCGGCTTTGGAGGCGGCAGTCCACAAGCAGGCAATCCTTATTTACCGGCCCACAGCCTGGAGGTAGAAGCCAGCGAGGACGGCGTCAATTTCCGCAAGATCGGCCAGCTAGAACCCATGTACAACGGCTGGCAGACCCGGGGAATAAATACTCTCACCCACACGGTCAAAGAAACCCGGGCTCGCTTCTTCCGGTTGGTTTACCACCCGGCCCCGCCGCGCGGCTATGACGAGGGCATGCGCACCGGAACACGCCCTTATGGAGCGGATTTCAGAAAGATGGTCGAACCGCTTGGTTTAGCCAGCGTGGTCCTTCAGAGCACCCCCACGGTTCACCACCTGCCAGCTAAGAATAACAGCACTTGGGGACGAGGCCGTCTGGTGACCGACGATGAGATCCCACCCTCCTCATGTATCCCACTTGCAAGCATCATAGATCTCACCCAACAACTGCGCGAGGACGGGACGCTTGAAAACTGGACACCTCCTCCCGGCCGGTGGAAGGTCATACGTTTCGGCTACACTTCGGATCTCGGTACCACAGGCGGCGGACTGCACTGCGACAAATACAGCGCCGATGCGGCGCGCGTGGTCTATCATGCTTGGTTCGGCGAATTTCGCCGCCGTTTCCCGGAGTCGGACAAGGTCTTCAAAATCCTCAATATCGACAGTTGGGAAAACGGCTCGCAGAACTGGTCTCCGGTGCTGGTTGGCGAGTTTCGCCGGCGCCGGCGCTACGATCCACTCAAGTACCTGCTCTGCATGGCCGGCGTGATGGTTGAAAGCGCGCGCACAACGGAAGCTTTCCTGCTCGACATGCGGCGCACCATGTCGGACTGTCTGGTCGACAACTTCTACGGTACGATCTACCAGCTTGCCCGCCAGGACGGGGTGCTGGTGATGTCGGAGTCGGTCAACCAGGCCATGAACGTCGACGATCTGGAGTATTTCAAATACACCGACTGGACCGGAGGCGAGTTCTGGGTCCGCGCCACGCAGAACTGGAAGCCCAACGACGTGGCCGATGCGGTCTCTGCCGCCAGGATATACGGCAAGAAGATCGTCTTCCAGGAGGCCTTCACCGGGGGAAGCTGGCAGGAACATCCGTTTTCCCTGAAGGCTATGGGCGACTTACACTACGCCGAGGGAACCAACCGCATGATGCTGCACGTCTGGAACGAGCAGTATTATCCCAAGCGCGTGCCTGGTCAGCCCGGAGCCGGCACTCCTTTCAATCACCTGAACACCTGGTGGCGGGACGCCCAGCCCTGGCGCGATTACATGAAGCGGGTGCAGGCTTTGCTGCAAGCCGGCGATCCGGTCGAAGACGTGCTTTACTTTTCGGGTGAAAACCTGCCCTGCCGCGCGCTTGTCCATCCCAAATACGGTTGGTGCTGGCCGGCCGACCCGCCGCCTCCGGAGGGCTACAAGCACGCCACCATCAACCGCGACGCACTGCTGAGGCTGACCTCGGTTCGCAACGGGCGAATCGTGGTGAGCGGGCTGGCTTACCGAGTGCTGGTGCTGAAGCCTTCCGAACCCTACCTGGCTCCGGTGACCGCTCAGAAACTGAAAGAACTGGTCGAAGCCGGCGCCGTGGTGGTCGGCCCGCGCCCGCTGTTTGCCGCATCGCTTGAAGGCGGAGAAGCGGCGCAAAAAGCTTTTGAGGAAACCGTCGCTCAGCTTTGGGGCGCAATCGACGGGGCACGCGTTACCGAGAACAAGTTTGGAAAAGGGCGCGTCATTTGGGGCAAGCCCCTGGCCGAAGTTCTGGCCTCGGTGGACGCAGCGCCGGATGTCGTCATACGCAACCTGCGAGAGACCGCCACCGGAAAGCCGGTCGTAGCCGACGCCAGCGCTCCCGATGGCGCTAATCCGGTACTGACGGGCGCCGAACGCCAAGGCTGGGGAGTAGTTTTCTGTCACCGCGCCGGCCCCGACTTTGATATTTACTTCCTTTCCAACCAGGAGTTTTTCCCGGTTTCGGCTGAAATTAGTTTCCGCACGGCCGGCCGAGCGCCCGAGTTTTGGGACGCCGACAAGGCCACCATCGAAGAGGCCCCTAACTGGCGCGTGGAGGCCGGTCGCACCGTGGTTCCGATCGACTTTGAACCATCCGGCTCCGTATTTGTAGTATTCCGGCGGGCCGGGCAACCGCCCGCCGCGCCGCGCAAGCCGGCCGAGCCGGTGACTCTGATTGCTCTGGACGGTCCCTGGGATGTGACTTTCCCCTTGCTCCGGAGAAATCCGATTAATGTGAAGCTGGCCGCCGGATCCTGGACTGAGCACAACGAAGAAGAGATTAAGTATTTCTCCGGTACGGCCACCTACCGCCGCCAGTTTGCGCTTGATGCCAAACAAAAAGCCGCAGGCCGCTTGTATTTGTATCTTGGCGAGGTACACAATCTGGCGCGCGTGCGGCTTAATGGGAAGGATCTGGGGGTGGCCTGGAAGGCGCCTTACGTGATCGAGATCACTCAAGCGGTCACTACCGGCGCCAACCGGCTGGAGATCGATGTCACCAACACCTGGGTTAATCGCCTGATCGGCGATGCAAGCAAGCCCGACGATCAGCGGGTTACCTCTCGCTCAGCCGCCGGGGGCGGCCTCGGCAGAGCAGGGATTACGGCGACGACGCCGCTTCTGCCCGCAGGGCTTCTGGGCCCGGTGAAAATAGTTGCGAAGTCAGCCTGATTTTTTCCTAGCCCGGGAGTCAGGCTGAAGGCGCAAGCAAGGGCCGCAATGGGCGGCTTTACGGCCCTTGCCAAACGGCCGGCCCGCCGTGAGGTACGCCGGCCGTTTTATTTATTCTCTACAAATATAGCTTGAAGCATCGTTGGGATCGCCGGAACCTTTATAATGCGCGTATTTCGGATACGGGCACAGCGGGCGGCTGCGGCCCGGGAAGGCGCGACCGGTCGCGATAACCTTCTCCGGCGCTTGTCCTTTTTCAACCCAGTCCACAATGGCCGTCAGCATATCGAAGCGGTCTAGGGCGGCGCTCCCCCCGCCGCAGTGGGCCATGCCGGGGACCAGAAACAAGCGGCTCCAATTTTCCACCGCGGCTCTGCCGCCGCCGGCGGCCTGCAAGCGCTCATAATAGCCCAAGGTTGCGAGCGCTGAAAACCAGGGGTCGGCCATGCCGTGGAAAAAGATCAGTTTTCCGCCGCGCCCGGCGAAAGTGGAGAGATTGGTCCAGGTGCTGTCGCCGATCCGCGCGTTAACGTCGCTTTCTACCTTCTCCAGCTCAGCATCCACATCAAAAGCCGCCGGCCGTTCAACCGGAACGGGGATGCGCGGGCCGTGCAGAAGCCCGGGCAGCCCTCCCCGATCGCCTATGCCCGGATCAAAAGGAAATCCCGGATAAGCCTGGCGCCCGCGCGATGTCTTAGGCCCTTCAAAAGCTATCTTGAGAGCTTCAGCCTGCTCCCGGCCTAGGCAACCTGCGGTCTGACCGTCCTTACAGGCAAGCTTGACGGGATCGAACTTGCAGGCGCGGGTATTGAAAATCATTCCGTCCTTGATGCCATCCAGCTCGTCGCAAGCGGCCAGCAACGAGTCGACCACCAGCTTCCGGTCGGCCTCGCTCAAGAATTCCGAAGGCTTTTTGCCGCCTCGGCTGAAGATCGACTCCATAAAGGCCAGCGCCATGTTGGAATGGCCGGTAATCATGGCCGGAGCGCCGGCGACGATCCCGTCGAAATAAGTGGGATAGCGTTGCGACATGACCATTGCTTCGCGACCGCCGGTCGAGCAACCGGTGAAATAAGACTTTTCAGGCGCTCGGCCATAATAACGGGTAATAAGTTGCTTAGCTAAGACTGTAACTCGCCCGTTGGCAACATAGTAAAAATCTAGCGCCGCCTGCTGGTCTTCAAAGAAACTGCCGTCAAAGACCGAACCTTGATGGCCAGTGTCGGTGGACACCACGGCAAAGCCGCGAATGATGGCCGGGGCATCGCCCGAAGCAACCTGGCCGATCGGGGGATTAACCGAGCCGTTCAATCCGCCGCCGCCTTGGAAAAGGAAACGACCGTTCCAGTTATCGGGCAGCGCCAGGGCGAAGCGGATGCCGTATTGCTTTCCGCCCACTCCGGTTCGCCGGTCAAGGATACCCTCAACCCGGCAATGCGCGGGCATGGTAAGCCCTGCCATGGCCGGAGCGCCTTGAGGGCCGGTGCTCAACCGGGAAGCAGCAAGTTTTTCTGCTCTGGTGATTTCCAGCCGCGCATCCGGCGGGGTGAATCCGGCCAGCGCCGAGCAATTGTCTGTTTGGGCGGCCGCCGAGAGGGCTACCAGCAGTCCGCCAAGCCAAATCTCTCTCATCGAAACCTCCGGGCTATTTTTACAAGTTTAAATCCTTTCGGATGTAACCTTATAAGTATAAGATTGAAGGTCGATACGGTCGGGTAGTCCCGGCGAATACACCATTATCGGTTTTCTCACCGTCCCAGGCAGGCCCGGGAGAACATTTCAGATACTATCGCCATGCTGAGGCGCTTGATTACGGCGCTCAGGCAGTAAGGATCTGCTGCGACCAGCTCGGGCAATTTGGCAGTTTTTCTTTCAGGCGCAGCATAATGTTGAGCGTTTCCGTCAGCCGGGCTTCGTGCTTACAAGTCGAATATTCAATAGGCGCCATGACATTTTGCATCCATTACACCCGCCAGGGCAGCTCGCCTGGACTCATGCTCAGGTTATGCTCATGCGGCGACTAACAAACGTTTATGAGTTCCAGGATCGGTTTTTTATCCGGCCCAATTACCGGCGCAGCAGCCGCGACATCTACTGCCGCCGCACCGATGCGGCGCCGCAAACATGGCGGCTTTAGCAAAATGGCGGCCGTAGTTCTGGTGTGTTCTTCAGCTCGGCTAAGACCGCAGTGCGGCCAGCACACCGCGCATATAGGCGAATGACTTCTGCATCCCTGGGAGCGGATCGTTGGGGTCAATTTCGTATTCCAACCCCACCAACCCTTTATAGTTCATTCGCTTCAACTCGCGAAACACTTCCACGATGGGCATGGCACCTTCGCCGACCGGGCACTGGCTGTCTACGTCCCTCAGATTGCGCAGATCTTTAGCGTGCACATCCAGCAACCGGCTGCCTGCCGTGCGGATCGTCTCAATAAGATCAACCCCAGTACGCGCCGTGTGGCCCAGATCCATGCATACGCCCACCCGCGGGTCCATGCCGCTGATCAGCTTTAGCGCGCTTTGAGGGGTTGGAAAGATAGGGTCCTCAGGGCCGTGATTATGGACGGCGACCGCTATGTTGTATTCCTTGACGAACTTTTCAATTTTGGGCAGCGTCTGGGGCGTGGCGCCGATCACCATCATGGGCATGCCGCATCGCCGGGCGTATTCAAAATAAAAACGAATATCGGCCTCGTCATCCTTTTGCATGTAGACTACACCCCCGCTGGTGATCACCAGGCCGGCATCCTCAAATTCTTTGCGGCCGGCCGCTAGCTCCTCAGGTGTGCTCTTATAGGGCAAGTGCATCTCTTTGACGCTGACGTAGCGCACATTCAACTGCTTGATCATCTGGATGGCTTTCGCGCGCGGGAAGTTGCGCAGCGAATAGCTGCATACCGAGAGCCGGATGTCGCCGGCGGTTTCAGCCGGACTGAGCGCGGCAGGCACCACGCCTGTCGCCGCCAGAGAAGAAACGAATTTTCGGCGGTTCATGGACTAAATAATAATCCAAACCCATCCTGCTCGATGCTACAGTTGCGGAAAAACCCAAATGGAGGCTGCCTCACGCGAGCAATCAAGCTGATTTTCGCCTGTAGATCGCCACATCAAGCCGCGATACGCCCTGCTGGCGAAGAGCGTGAACGTCTTGCGCCGGCGGACGGCCGAAAAAACGCTTATATTCCCGGCTGAACTGGCTGGGACTCTGGTAGCCCACCTCGAAAGCGGCGCTTGCGGCATCCAGGTCCTCAACCAGCATGCGTTGCCGTGCGGCATGCAGCCTCAACTGCTTCTGATATTGAAGCGGACTCATTGCCGTCAAGGCACGGAAATGATGGTGAAAAGTAGATAAGCCCATGCCGGCGATTCTTGCCAGTGCCTCAACTCGCAAAGGCTTCGCGTAATTCGCCTTGAGCCAAGCAATGGCTTTGGCCATCCTCTGGCTTTGATCGCCCAGCGTGGCGATGGCCCTCAGGCGCGCGCCCGCCGGCCCCCGCAGGATCCGATAGATGATCTCGCGTTGAATCAGGCCGCTTAAAACAGGTATATCCTGCGGTGACCACAAAAGGTCCAGCAGCCGGCAGCACGCCTCCAGCAACTCAACCGTGACCTCTCCCACAACTATAGCTGGGCCGCTGGATGGCGCATCAGCAACCTGGATCTCGTGCTGGCTCAAAAGCTCACGGACCATATTCATTTCAAGCTTGAGCAGCATGGTGAGACTCGGCCTTTCCGGGCTGGCTTCAATCAGGCGGCTTACCACCGGCAAATCGATCGAGGTCAACAAATATCGCGACTCGTCAAAGATCATGGAGGTCCCACTCAGGTCAATACGCTTTCGCCCCTGGGCCATCACGGCTAAACTCGGCTGATAGGTCACGGGACATGGACCGCTAGGAGCCGTCCGTCGATAGAGAGAAAGGCCGGGAATGTCCGTAACCACCCGCTCTTGCGAGCCGACAAAAGCTGCAATTTTATGCGCCAGCTCAGCCCGCACCTCACGCACTTTGTTTCTCAGCGGAATTACACTGAGACTGCGACTAGCTTTGGTCATGCTTGCCGCCCTTTCATCTAATTGTAGGTTACCGGCGTGAGTTGCGTTTATGAATAGCCCGGCAGATTTAGGCAATCGGCCGGAAGTATCGTTCTGTCCGATGGCTGCGGTCGAAGGCGATGAATCTGGCAGGCCAGAATAGCTTGTGTAGGCTGGAAATCGTTCGACGAACTGGGGAATTTGGAGGTTGGAACGGAATCGCGCCTTTATGCTGGTTCATTTTTCCAGGAAAAAATCACTCATTGCCGGCAGAATTAGGCAAGAAAAAAATAGGATCAGGCAACTGCCGTCCGGAGGCATGGTGATAGCCTGGATAAAAAGGAAAATTCTCGGGAGTTCAACTATGCAAAAACGCAAACTCGGCGCCAGCGGCCCGGAAGTGTCTGCGCTCGGCCTGGGCTGCATGGGGATGAGCTTTTCCTATGGTCCGCCCAAAGACAAGCAGGAGATGATCAAGCTCATCCGGGCAGCCATAGAGCGCGGCGTTACTTTTTTCGATACAGCCGAAGTCTACGGGCCGTTCATTAATGAAGAACTGGTGGGGGAAGCGCTGGAGCCTTTTCGCGGCCAAGTGGTCATAGCCACCAAGTTCGGTTTCGACTTGCGGCCCGGCTCAGATCCCCGCGGAATGAAGGGATTGCCTGCCCTGAACAGCAAGCCCGAACACATCCGGCAAGCCGTGGACGGCTCGCTTAAACGTCTGCGAGTCGAGACGATTGATCTGCTGTATCAGCACCGCGTCGATCCCGAAGTGCCAATTGAAGACGTGGCCGGAACGGTCAAGGATTTGATCAAGGAGGGCAAAGTTCGTTACTTCGGCCTTTCGGAAGCCGGCGCCAATACAATCCGGCGAGCTCACGCCGTTCAGCCCGTAGCCGCTCTCCAAAGCGAGTATTCGCTATGGTGGCGCGAACCCGAAAAGGAAATCATTCCGACGCTCGAACAGCTAGGCATAGGCTTCGTCCCCTTCAGCCCGCTGGGTAAAGGCTTCCTCACCGGAAAAATCGGTGAAAAAACCGAGTTCGGCAGTTCCGACTTCCGCAACATAGTTCCCCGCTTCGCCCCCGAAGCGCGGAAAGCCAATCTGGCGCTGGTCGAAATGTTGCGATCAATTGCGGCGGAAAAAAGCGTTACTCTCGCGCAGCTTGCCTTAGCCTGGGTGCTGGCGCAGAAGCCGTGGATGGTTCCGATACCAGGCACCACCAAACTTGAGCGCCTGGAAGAAAATCTCGGCGCGCTCAAAGTTGAGCTGACGCCCGAAGACCTCCGCAGGATCGATGAAGCCACGGCCAAAATCCAGATCGTGGGCGCGCGATATCCGGAACACCTGGCCAGGATGGCCGGCCGGTAACCCAAGCGTACCGCGCCGCGATAGGCTGCTTACATCAAATTTCACTTTTTAAAGGACAAAAAACGAATGCGTATAAGACTGTCACTCTATTTGGTTCTTTTTGTTGGAGCCGTGCGTTGCGGCAACCTGAATGCCGCCGCTACAGACTCAGGTGAAAGCAACCGAGCAAACTATTCGATCGAGGGCCTGAACCAGCTCGGCTCGGTTGCCACTTTGCCGGCATTCTCCGACACCATTTTCGGTGTGGACTCCGGCCTTCGGCGCGCGCTTTTTAATCACGGTCTTGCCTTTCGCATTAACGCGCTGCCGCGCGTTTCCGTTAATCTTCTGGACGGGCCGGTACCCGCTCCACAGCAGGCCTACATCGGCCAGCGGCCGACTGTTATCACCGGGCTGCATCCGATTATTACCGCCGATCTGCGTCAGCTTGGTTTGCGCAATGCACAACTACACGTCAGCGCCGCATGGCGCTGGACCACCTGGAATCCAGCCGGACCAAAAACGATCTCTTTGCTCACTCTTTACCTTTACAAAATGTGGGGCAAGGACCGGGTTGAGCTGAAGGCCGGCTATCTGACAAATGACCTGGAATTTGTCGGCATGCAGGTGGGCGGCTCGCTAGCCACGGGGGTTCAAGGCGTCTACGCGGTTCTGCCTTACCAAGTCGGCATGTCGTACTTCCCGCTTACTGCACCTACGTTGAACATACGCCTCAGAACCGCCGAGCGAACTTATGTGAAAATCGGCGTCCAGCGCAGCCTAGACGCCGGCGGGGGCGCGGTCGCGCAGGCCCGGAATCAGACCGGTTTCCGCTTCATCCCGCACGGCAACAAACTGTTGCTCATAAACGAAGCCGGCTACCAGCGGCCTTCCAGCGCCGCCGACAACCAGCTCTGGATTCGGGCCGGGTATATTCGTAACAGTACCCTGTACACCAACAAAATTACAGGCGCGAAAGAGGCAGGCAACTTCTGCGGCTATTTTTTGGCGGACTATCAGCTACGCAAACCCAATCCGCACAGGCCCAGCCAAGGGGTTTTTATTGGCGGATCCGCCATGGCCACTCCGGCAAAGTTCAACGCCTACGATCGTTATTACGAAGCCAGAGTCTACCAGCGCGCGCCGTTAGCTTCGCGCCCGGATGATGTTGTTTCGATCGTGGCCACATGGCGCAGCCATAGCAAGTACGTCACCGAAGCCCTAGCGGCCCAGGGGAAAACGGTCTGGCGCAGCTCGGTTTCGCTCACCGGAAGTTATTCCATTCACGTATCGGCAGGCAATTACCTGAGTCTCGGGCTGGGCTATGTACGCGGGCCGGCCATTACTCCGCGCCTAGCCGATGCACTGGCTTTCACGGCCAACTGGGGACTTTATTTCTAGGATTGCATTGCTTCGGCCTACCAAAGTTTTCAGCGCATCGCACACTAATTTGCAGAACGCTCTACTTCATCTGCGCCGCGACGGCCGCGCCGGCTGCCGCCACGACTCCGTCCTGCTGGCTGGTCATGCCGCTGACGCCGATCGCACCCAGGATCTGGCCGTCGGCTGAAATCAGCGGCACGCCACCCTCAAACGGAGCGACTCCCGGCACGCTGAGCAGATAGGTTGCGCCTCCTGCCAGCCGGTCGCCGAACTCCTTGGTCGGCCGCTTGAAATTTACGGCGCTTCGCGCTTTGAACTGAGCAATTTCAATACTGCCGAGCTGCGTGCCGTCCATGCGCTCCAAATAGAGCAGATTGGCGCCGTCATCCACGATGGCGATGACCACCGTCCAGTTATTCTTGCGAGCCTCGGCCTCGGCCGCCGCCGCTATGCGTTTGGCTGCCTCCAACGTCAAACTTTTTTTGCTAACAAGCTGACCGTATCCACTTGTGGCGGCCAGCGCCAGCAGCAAAACACCCGCCCACCTCACCGTTGCACGCTTCACAGGATTTTCCTCCTCGATGGGAAAATAGCATAAATCCGGTGCGGCGCTACCGCTCCAGGCGCCTTTCAAAAAAAGAGGCAATGGTCTCCCACAGATGGCGGCGGGCGGTCCCGGTAACGCCGTGGGTCTTCTGCGGGTAGATCATCATTTCAAAACTTTTTCCGGCGCGCTGAAGAGCGTCGGCCATCTGAAGCGTGTTTTGAAACAGCACGTTGTCGTCTTCCAAGTTGTGGGCCAAAAGCAGCGCGGCTTTAAGATTTGCAGCGAAATTGACGGGGGAGCTCAGCCGGTAGCCTTCGGGATTCTCTGCGGGCAGGCCAAGATACCTCTCCGTGTAAATGGTGTCGTAGTTGCGCCAGTCCGCTACCGGCGCGCCAGCCACACCGGCGCGGAACAGGTCGGGCGCTTGCGTCAGCGCATAAAGCGTCATGAACCCCCCATAGCTCCAGCCGTAGATGCCCAGCCGCTTTTCATCCACAAACCCCATCGCCAGCAAGTGCTTTATCCCCACCTGCTGGTCTTGGAGCTCGCGATCGCCGAAACGCCGGTAAAGCGCGGCTTCCCACAGGTGGCCGCGTCCGGATGATCCGCGGTTGTCAAGCTGCCAGATGACAAAACCGCGGTGCGCCAGGGCCTGCTCCAGGCTGAGTCCTTGCCAGGCGTTTCGAACATTCTGCGAGTGCGGGCCGCCATAGACAAAAATCACCGCCGGATACTTGCGGTCAGACTGGAAGCCGGCGGGGCGGATCAACCGGGCATAGAGCACCGCCCCATCCGGAGCTTTCACCTGTACAATCTCGACCGGGCGCAAATCATAATCACGGACCACCGTCTGATCGCTTTCCGTAAAAACCGCCAGTTCCTTGCCGCTCGACGCGTGCACCGTGCGGCGGGTGGGCGTAGTCAAGCTGGAGAAGGTGTCAAGATAATACCGGCACCCCGGCGCCATTGAAACCGAGTGCGTGCCTTCTTGAGTGCTGATGCGCCGGCGCCGGCCGCCTTCCAGCGGAACCGCATAAAGCTGGCGTTCCAGCGGGCCGGCTTCGGTAGAAAGATAGTAAACGCTGCGGCCCGGCTCATCAACACAGGCAACCGAGGAAACTTCCCACTCGCCGGAGGTCAGTCGCCCGAGCAGCTTTCCATCGGATGAATAACGATACAAGTGGCGAAACCCGTCACGCTCACTGCTCCAAATGAATTCAGCGCTGTTTCTTAGAAAGCTCAGCGCGTCATCAACGTTGATCCAGTACCGATCTTGCTCCGATAAAATCACCTGAGCCCGGCCGGTCGCCGGGTTTACCCGCAGCAGGTCCAGGTGGTCTTGGGTGCGGTTAAGCCGCTGAACCAGCAGGTAATCACCTGCCGGCGCCCAGTGCACGCGAGCCAACAGATAATGGCGCGGATCACCAAGCTCCATCCAGCGCGTCGCTCCCCCGGTGGCACCGACGACTCCTAGGCGAACTTCGGCGTTGGGCTGCCCAGCTTTCGGATAGCGCTGCGGCTCGGGCGACGGGCCGAAGAGCAACAGATCGGCATGCGGGTAGAAAGGCTGGCGGCTCACGTCGAACTGTAGATAGGCAATTTGCTTGGAATCCGGCGACCACCAATGTGCGATTCCCAAGCCCAACTCTTCCGGATAGACCCAATCAAGCCGGCCGTTGCGGAGGCTCTCGCCTCCCTCCTGCGTAAGGCGGGTGACAGCACCCGATTCGATTTCCAGCACAAACAAATCGTCGCCGCGAAGGAAGCTTACGCGCCTGCCGTCTGGTGAAACCTGCGGTTGTTTTTCGTCTTCTGCCGTTCGGGTAAGCTGCCGCCAGTCGCCGGAACTGATTCGGACCAGGAAAAGATCGCCATTCGCTCTGATGAGCAGGCAGTCGTTTGAGACCCATTGTAGAGTCTTTTCCTGAACATTGCGGTTCTGCCAGTCAAATGCCGTAGGAGCTGCAACCGGCACAGCCGCCGCCTGAAGCGCCGCCAGCGAAACCAGTTCCCGCCGCGCCCCCGAGGCGGCCTCAAAAATGCCGATCCGGCCGCTTTCCAGATAGGCGAAGCGGTCGCCCTGGGGCGCCCAGACTATCTCCGGTGCTACCGCAACCGTCCCGGCGGCTGCTTCCACGGTCACCGGCTTTTTCTGAGCATTCACCGCGGCCGCAAGTGAAACCAATACCAGCAAGCGTTTTAGAAAGATAGTCATCGCCTTGTGATTGTACACTGGTGGTTTATGCGGATCACTTTCTGGGGCGCCGTACGCACCGTCACCGGCTCCATGCATGAAGTACAAACCAGCGGCCGGCGCTATCTGCTCGATTGCGGGCTTTTCCAAGGACGCCGTCGGGAAGCTTTCGAGCGAAATTCGGAGTTCCCCTTCCCGCCTCAATCGATAGACGGCGTTATTCTCTCGCATGCGCACATAGACCACAGCGGCAACCTGCCCTCGCTGGCCAAAAAAGGGTACGCGGGACCGGTCTACGCGACCCCGGCTACGGCCGATCTGTGCGACATAATGCTGCGTGACTCGGCTCATCTCCAGGAAAAAGATGCGGAGTTTTTGAACAAGCGCCACCGGCGGCGCCGTGAACTTCTGGAGAACGCCGGCGACGGGGAAATCCAGCCGCTGTACACCCTGGCCGACGCCGAAGCCGCCGTCAGGCTCTTTCGAAAAGTGCCTATCTACACGCCCCAAACGCTAGATGCCGAGCTCAGCTACGAAGCTTATGACGCCGGCCATATTCTAGGATCAACCGCCGTGCTATTGCATTATCACCGGGACGGCAAGCGGGTGCGAGTGGTTTATTCCGGCGACGTCGGGCGCCCCAATCAGGCGATTGTCCGCGATCCGGACGCGCTGCCGCCGGTGGACTACTTGATCATGGAAAGCACTTACGGCGACCGGCTGCACAAAGACCCTGAAGCGGTTTCCGCCAAACTGGCCGATGCTATCAACCGTACGGCATCCCGCGGGGGCAAAATCATTGTGCCGGCTTTCGCCGTAGGCCGCACACAGCAGTTGATCATTTTGCTTCACGAGCTGGTAAAGCAAAACCGCATACCCTCGTTGCCGGTTTTTGTCGACAGCCCCCTGGCGATAGAAGCAACCAGGGTCTTTCGCAGCCACAGCGAATGCTTCGACGCCGAAACCCGCCAGTACCTGCTCGAAAACGAAGACCCGTTCACGTTCAGGAATCTGCGTTTCGTCCAGGAAGCTGCGCAATCGAAAGCTTTGAATGACTTGCGCGGCCCGCTAATCATTATTTCGGCCTCCGGCATGTGCGAGGCCGGCCGTATTCTTCATCATCTGAAGAACAACATAGAAGATCCGCGCAATACTATATTGATCACCGGCTTTATGGCGGAGAACACTCTGGGGCGAAAGATTGTCGACAAAATGCCAGAAGTGCCTATCTTCGGAGAACCCTATCGCTTAAGGGCCGAAGTAGTGAAACTGAACGAATTGAGCGGCCATGCCGATCAGCGCGAGTTGGTCAACTGGGTGCGGCCGATGGCGAAAGGCCTCAAAAAGATTTTTCTGGTACACGGCGAAACGGCGCAATCGGAGGCGCTGGCGCGGGTGCTTTCCGAACAATACAGCATCCCCGTTGCAATTCCGGAGCGCGGGGAAACGGTGGAACTTACCTAGCCGTTACGAGGAGGTTGAGTATGCGGCGGATGCGAATCTTCTGGGTGTGGCTCGGGCTGGCGGTTTTGATTGCGCCGGCCTGCGCCCAGCAAGCCCCTTATGAGCTGCGTGTAGAATACTTGAAAAATCCGCTGGGCGTGGATGTGCTGCGCCCCCGATTCTCCTGGATCCCGACTCACGCCGAGCGCGGCGAGAAGCAAACCGCTTATCAGATTCTGGTGTCGAAGACGCCCGAGGTCAAAACGGGCGAAGTCTGGGACAGCGGGCGGGTGGAATCGTCACAGTCGGTAAACGTCCCATACGGCGGATTGCCGCTGGCCGGCAGGCAACGCTACTACTGGAAGGTCCGCTACTGGGACTCGGCCAACCGGGCCAGCCCTTACAGCGAAGCAGCCTTTTTTGAAACCGGCCTGCTTTCCAAGGACGACTGGAAAGGAAAATGGATCGGGGGCGGAGGCCAGTTGCGCAAGCAGTTTACTATTAAGGGCGCTCCGCTGCGAGCGCGTGTCTATATAAGTGGGCTGGGTTACTACGAGTTGCGCATCAACGGCCGTAAAGTGGGCGATCACGTGCTCGACCCCGGCTGGACCACCTACGAGCGAAGGGTGCTTTACGCCGTCTACGACGTGACCGACTACTTGCGCCCAGGGCAGAACGTTATAGCAGTGATGCTCGGCCAGGGCTGGTTTGCTAACCGCGGCTTGCTCGTACAGATGAATATCGAAATGCAGGGCGCGGAAAAGCCCGTCGAAGTGGTGAGCGATGCCACCTGGAAGACGCAGGACGGCCCGATCGTCTCCGATAGCGTTTATAACGGGGAAACCTACGACGCGCGCTTGGAGACTCCCGGTTGGGACTCGCCTGGATTTGACGATTCAGCGTGGCGGCCCGCTGAAATACTGAACAATCCGCCCAAGGGCGAAATGTCCGCCCAACTTATGCCGCCCATTCGGAAGATCCAGACAATCACTCCACTGACGATGACCAATCCTCGGCCCGGGATGTACGTGTTTGATCTGGGGCAGAACATCAGCGGTTGGGTGCGGCTGCGCGTACGTGGCTGGCGCGGCGCTCAAGTGCGAATCCGCCACGCCGAACTGCTATATCCGGACGGCACATTAAACACGGAAAACCTGCGCTCGGCTCGAGCCACCGACACCTACATTCTCAAAGGCGCGGATGAGGAGATCTACGAGCCGCGGTTCACCTACCACGGATTCCGCTATGTTGAGGTCACCGGATTGCCGGGACCGCCCCGACCGGGCGATCTGGTAGGCGTAGTCGTCCACACTGATGTTGCGCCGACGGGCGCGTTCGCCGCCTCCAATCCTTTGCTGAACCAGATCCAGCGTCTGGTCCACTGGGGCATCCGCACCAACCTGCACTCGATCCCCACCGATTGCAACCAGCGCGACGAACGCATGGGCTGGCTGGCCGACGCGCATCTGGCCGCCGAAAGCGCCATTTACAACTTCGACATGGCCGCCTTCTATACGAATTTCCTGCGGAACATACGGGATGTACAAGCTTCTGACGGCTCAATCACGGACACTGTGCCCTACCGCGGCGGCCGGCGGCCGGCCGACCCCGCCTGGGGCGCCGCCTATCCCCTGTTGGTCTGGTACATGTATCTTTACTACGGCGACCGGCAAATTCTGGAACAACATTACGAAGGCATCAAAGCCTGGACCGAATTCCTCCGCAGCCGGGCTCGCGAGGGGATCATTCCCTACTACTACTATGCCGACTGGGTGGCCACCAACCGGACACCCGGCGACCTGGTTTCAACCTTCTACTATTGCTACAGCGCGGACATCCTGATGCGCGCCGCCATGATTCTGGGACGTACCGAGGACGCCGTCACCTACCAAAAACTGGGCGCTTCCATTCGGGAGGCCTTCCACCGCAGCTATTTCAACCCCTATAGCGGAAACTATGCCACCGGCTCACAGACCTCGATTCTGCTGCCTCTGTTTTTGGACATGACGCCGGAGAATTTTCGCGCCACGGCTTTCGCCGATTTGGTGAGCGATATCGTCTACACCAACAACGTACATCTGACGACCGGCATCATCGGAACCAAGTACCTGTTCCCGCTGCTTACGCGCATGGGGCGCGCGGATCTGGCTTACGATCTGGCCACCCAGACCAGCTATCCAAGCTGGGGCTACATGATTGCCAACGGCGCAACCACGCTCTGGGAGCTATGGCAACTGCGAACCGGACCGTCGATGAACTCGCACAACCATCCCATGTTCGGAAGCATTGGCGCATGGCTGTTCAGCGCCTTGGCCGGGATCAATCCCGATCCCGTCAAACCCGGCTTTGAAAAAATACGGATTGAACCTGAGGTGGTGCGCGATCTTAGCTGGTCTTCGGCGTCGCTCGAAAGCATACGTGGCTTGGTCAGCTCTTCCTGGACGCGGGAAGGCGACCGCTTCCGCCTGGAAGTTGTCGTCCCGCCCGGCAGCGAAGCCGAGATTTACATTCCGAAATTGAGGCGCCAGCAGCTTACCGTGCGGGAAAGCGGAAAAGTAGTGTGGGCCAATGACGCTTATCAGGCAGGCGTCGCCGGCATAACCGGCGCTCGGCAAACCGACCGGGCGGTAATCATTTCCACCGGCGCCGGCCGATACGTTTTCGAATCCGAATAGACGCCTAGGCCGCCTCTTAGGCCAGCTGTGACGTGCAGTGCGGGCAGCGCACCGCTCGCACCGGTATCACGGAGAGGCAGTAGGGACACTCCTTTGTGTTTGCTTCGACCAGTGCCGGAGCCGGTTCGCGCTTTAGCTTATTTATCTGTTTGACCAGCAGGAAGACGGCCAGCGCAACCAGTAGGAAATCCAGCACGGTGTTCAGAAATATACCGTAGTTGATGGTGGCCGCCCCGGCTGCCTTGGCCGCCGCCAGCGTCGGATAATCCTGCCCGGAAATGTTAATAAAAAGGTTTGTGAAATCGACTTTCCCCACCAGCAGCCCCAAGGGCGGCATGAGGATGTCGTTGACAAATGAAGTGACGATTTTGCCGAACGCGGCGCCGATAATGATGCCGATCGCCATGTCCAGCACATTGCCCCGCATTGCGAACTCTTTGAATTCTTTGAGCATCGCGCGTCCTCTGAAATGAATTTAACTAAGAGGCCGGCCCTCGAGTTCCTCCATTGCCTTGCGGATGGCCTCAGGCAGCGGGAGCGACTTTCCGCTGGCATACTCTATGAAAACTAGAGTTGAATGCGACTCGGCGACGATGGCCTTGAGGTTTTCGCTGACCACGACGTGCTCCATGCGGAAACTGCTGCGGCCGATTTTGGCCACTCGCGCACCCACTAGCACCGTATCAGGGAAAACTACTGGACGGCGGTAGTCGCAGGCGATCGAAGCTAAAATCGGCCCACGTCCTTCGCTCTTTATCAGCGGCCACATGCCCACCTTTTCCAGGTAATAGACCCGCGCCGTTTCGCACCACTTTAAGTAAACGGTGTTGTTAACATGGGCGAAACTGTCCTGGTCGCCCCATTCAACCTGCAAGGAAATGACGACGGGATATCCCGACAAAAGAGGCTCTAGCGACATAACCTTTCACAACTACCACAGCGGCGGAGGCTAATGTCACACGGCCAGCGTTCAGGGAGCGAAAAACAACGGCGAAATGCGGTATTATTAGCGCTCCCCGCGGTCGCGTGCCGCCAGGTTTTTAGCAAAAGTGACAGTATTTTTCCGCAACGGCAATAGAAGACTTTTACTTCTGGCTCAGTCGCTCCTTCAAATAGCGCTGGTATTCTTCTTTGAGCGCCGGATCGCGCGGGCTGCCGTAAATGTCACTTGATTTGTACTTGCCTTCGTCGAACTTTTTGCGCGTCCACTCATCGTGTATGTGAGTGATCTTAGCAGCTTCAATCAGCCTTTCCACTGCATACGGTGGAATAAAGTTTACGCCTTCGCGGTCACCGAAAACCACGTCGCCCGGCATAACGGTGGCTTTGCCGATACGCACCGGCACATTAATTCCGGTAACCATTACGCCGCTGATCGCCGGCGGCACAGCTTTGCGAAAGTAACCCGGCATGCCTATGCGCGCAACTCCTTCCAAATCCCGGATGGCTCCGTCGATGACGAAACCCGTGCCGGTCTTCTTCCATATGTAGTAAGCGAGGTTGTCGCCGATAATTCCGCCGGCATCGATGTTGCCACCGACCTCAACCACCAGAACGTCGCCTGGTTGGAGCATGTCTATGGCCGACTGGTGGTTAAGCGGCAGCTCATTACCCTTCTTCTTCCACTCGGCTTGGTCCACCTCGGCGACTTCGGCGCGCCAGGGCATCAACTGTAGCGTAAAGGCTCGGCCTATGAGTTTTACGCCGGGATTAAGGATTTCCCAGCCGTCGGTGTAAGTAACGGCCACGTTGGGCTGTCGCCCGGCAGGCGCAGGTGAAGGCGCTGCTCCCGGCGGACGGCCGGCGCCCATGACCTCTTCAGACGACATATCCTTGAATGCTTCAAGCAAGGCGTCCGGAACCTTGGGCCTGCCGTCCGGAAAACGATCGAAGGGATTTGATGCCGTATACCGAATTAACTCCTCACGGGTAAGGTTGTTGATCTGAGCCGCGGAGGGCGCGACAAAAGCAAAGGTTAGAATCAGCACTGAAACACTAAACAATCGCAATTGCATAACGGGGATCTCCTCTCTTGCCGACAGGATTGGTTTGCTTAGGATCTCGCCCTGACATGATACTGGCGATATTATATGCCCCGCGCACATAAAAATTGCCAGGCTGAATTTGCGGGGAGTCACAGCAGCGGTCCCGTAATGTTATTTTGGAAACAAGTAACCTTCAACTGATGCTCAAAACCAAGATCTATACTGGGAACGATTCGAACCCGCAAGAAACCGCCGAGTGGCTTGAAGCGCTTGATGAAGTTGTAGAAAAATCCGGGGCGCAAAGAACCTCCTTTCTGCTGGAGCGTTTGCTTGAACGCGCCCGGCGCAGGGGCGTCGCTTTTCCTCAAAGCTTGAACACCCCCTACGTAAACACAATTCCACCGGAGGAGGAAGCACCCTATCCCGGGGACCGTGAACTGGAGCGGAAGATTAAAAGCTTCATACGCTGGAACGCCATGGCTATGGTGGTCCGGGCTAACAAATTTGATCCCGGCATCGGGGGGCACATTTCAACCTATGCCTCGCTGGCGACCCTGGTCGAGGTCGGCTTCAACCATTTCTTCCATGCCTCCTACGGCGACCAGCCCGGCGACTTGATCTACTTCCAGGGGCACGCCTCACCCGGCATCTACGCCCGCGCCTTTATGGAAGGTCGCCTCAGCGAGCGTCACCTGGAACTTTTCCGGCACGAGTTGCGCGGGCAGCCTGGGCTTGCCTCTTATCCACATCCGTGGCTGATGCCCGATTTCTGGCAATTCCCGACGGTTTCCATGGGACTGGGCCCGATCAACGCCATATACCAGGCGCGTTTCATGCGCTACCTGGAAAATCGCGGCATAATTCCGCCTACCCCGCGCAAGGTCTGGGCTTTCCTTGGCGACGGCGAAACCGACGAGCCGGAGTCGCTCGGCGCGCTGACCCTGGCTGCGCGCGAAGGGCTGGACAATCTGATCTTCGTGGTTAACTGCAATTTGCAACGGCTGGACGGACCGGTGCGCGGCAACGGCAAGATCATACAGGAACTGGAGGCCGCCTTCCGTGGTGCGGGCTGGAACGTCATCAAAGTGATCTGGGGAAGCGGCTGGGACCCGCTGTTCAAACGCGACACCAAGGGACTGCTGGTAAAGCGCATGGAGGAGTGCGTCGACGGCGACTATCAAAACTTCGCCGTGCGCGGCGGCGCCTACGTTCGCCGCGTTTTCTTCGGGAAGTATCCTGAACTGCTCGAAATGGTTGAGGATTTGAGCGACGACGAGCTGGCGCGCCTGCCTCGCGGCGGTCACGACCCGGTCAAGGTCTACAACGCTTATAAGCGCGCCGTTGAGCACACCGGCTCGCCGACGGTGATCCTGGCCAAGACCATCAAGGGCTACGGGATGGGCGAAGCCGGCGAGGGCCGCAACATCACCCACCAGCAAAAGAAACTGAACGAACAGGAGCTGGAGCAGTTTCGGCGGCGCTTCTCCATTCCCATACCCGATGAAACCGTGCACACGGTTTCTTTCTACCGCCCTCCGGAAGACAGCCCCGAAATGCGCTATATGCACGAAAGACGCAAGCAACTAGGGGGCTATCTGCCGGCGCGCAATCCCGCACCCATAACAGTAAAGGCCCCACCGCTCGAATTCTTCGCCGAAACGCTGGCCGGCAGCGAAGGCCGCGCGGTTTCGACGACCATGGCCTTTGTGCGCATCCTGACGCTGTTGTTGAAGCATCCCGAACTCGGTCGCTACATAGTACCGGTCATCCCTGACGAAGCACGCACCTTCGGCATGGAATCCATGTTCCGCCAGTTCGGCATCTACGCCAGCCGCGGGCAGCTCTACGAGCCGGTGGATAAGGAGATGTTCCTTTATTACAAGGAGGCTAAGGACGGGCAGATCCTGGAGGAAGGAATCACCGAAGCCGGTTCGATGGCTTCCTTTACGGCCGCCGGAACGGCCTATGCCAACTACGGCGTCGCCATGATCCCATTCTTCATTTACTACTCTATGTTCGGCTTCCAGCGCGTGGGCGACCTTGTCTGGGCGTTCGGAGATTCGCGCGGCAAGGGCTTTATGATCGGTGCGACGGCCGGCCGCACAACCCTGGCCGGCGAGGGATTGCAGCACCAAGACGGGCACAGCCATGTGCTGGCGTCAACTGTGCCGACCTGCGCGGCCTACGATCCGGCCTACGCTTACGAAATTGCAGTAATCATCCAAGACGGCATACGCCGCATGTACGAAAGGCAAGAAGACGTTTTTTACTACCTCACCGTGGGCAATGAGAATTACCCGCAACCGCCTATGCCCGAGGGGGTTCGCGAAGGAATTCTTAAGGGCATTTACCGGTTCCGCGCCGCCCCCGGGGGCACGGCATTGGTGCAACTTTTCGGAAGCGGCTCAATACTGAACGAAGCCCTGCGCGCCCAGCAGATTCTGGCCGAACGATTCCGTATACAGGCCGACGTTTGGAGCGTCACCAGTTATAACGAACTGCGGCGTGAGGCGCTGGCCGTAGAGAGGTGGAACCGGCTGCACCCGGACGAGCCGCCGCGCATCCCATACCTGTTGCAGGCGCTTGACGGCGCACCAGGCCCCATCATCGCCGCCACCGATTACATGAAAATCGTCCCCGACCAGGTAGCGCCCTGGCTTGCCGGCAGGCTCGTTTCGCTTGGAACCGACGGCTTCGGGCGCAGCGACAACCGCCAGCAGTTGCGCCGGCACTTTGAAGTCAACGCCGAATCCATCGCTGCTGCGGCGCTGGCCGCTTTGGCGCGCGAAGGCAAACTCCCCGCCGCAGCAGCCAAACGCGGAATCCAGGAACTGGAGATCGACGCTGAAGCGCCCGATCCGGCGAAAGCCTGAGCGGAGTGAGATAAAACCCGGATGAGGGGAGAAAAATCGCCGGCAGTTTGTCCGCCAATTAATGCATCTAAACCGCGCTTCGGTTTAGGCGAGAGAGCGGCTTCTACAAACGCCCCCATGCGCGGTCTAAATTAAGGGATTCAGGCAAAATACGGACGCTCAAAGAGAGAGAAAACGAAATCGCCTAGTCTTGGGCGGGCATCTGCTGCTCAACTTCCCGCCAGGCGCTTATTTTAAGGCGGCGGCAAACCCAACAAAGGCCTTCAGTTGAATTGGGGGCGCAAGGCGCCCCGCAAACAACACATTTGCCTGGAGATTTTTCCTGACCCGGAACGTACTTCTTCCGTGCCCGTTCCAGGACTTTGTCAGGGACTATGCTCTCAGGTTTCGCTATCGGCTTACGCCTCATTTTTCCCCTTCTTCATGTACAACTATAACCCAACCAGCGGATGGTATTGCAAGTCACAGTCTACGCCGCGCGAGGCTCCGTAAGCACATAGGCGGCATCCAGGGACGAAGAGCACCGCGGGCATTTCTGCCCGCTTGCGACCAGCATTCGCCGCCCGGCGGGAATCAGTTCCGCCTCGACGGTGTGGGTACATATCAGGCAATACACTGATCCTTTTAAAGTTTTTGTTTTAGTTTGGGTTTGACGCATCCCTGGCCTCCTCATCATCTTCAAATTCCACTCAATAAGACGCATTCCAAACGGAAAAGTTTGCAAAAAACGGCGCCATCCTTGCTAACCTGTACGTTTGAGTATGGCGAAAACAGCATTCTTGTTTCCCGGTCAAGGCTCGCAATATGTAGGCATGGGCAAAAGCCTTTTCACCACATTTGCCGCTGCGCGCCAAATTTTCGAGCAAGCGGATGAGGTTCTGGGTTTTCCGCTCTCCAAGCTGTGCTTCGAGGGTCCGGAAGAGGATTTGCGCCTCACCCAGAACACCCAGCCGGCTCTGCTGACCGTATCGGCCGCCGCTATGGCGGTGTTGAGCGAAAACGGAATCGAGCCGGATTATGTGGCCGGGCATAGCCTGGGCGAATATTCGGCCCTGGTGGCTGCCGGTTCATTATCGTTTGCTGATGCTCTGCGGCTGGTGCGCAAGCGCGGCCAGTACATGCAGGAAGCAGTTCCAGTGGGCGTAGGAGCCATGGCCGCCCTGCTAAAACTGCCGGACGGCAAATTAGACGAAATACTGGCTCAGGCAGCGCAAGGCGATGTGGTTTCGGCCGCCAATCTGAATTCTCCGGACCAAGTGGTCATTGCCGGACATGCCGCCGCCGTCGCGCGCGCCGTCGAGCTGGCTAAAGCCGCAGGCGCCAAGCGCGCCGTCATGCTGCCGGTGAGCGCTCCTTTTCATTGCTCGCTGATGAAGCCCGCCCAAATGCGGCTGGCCGAAGATCTGGAAGCAGCTGCTTTCAGGGATTTGCGCTACCCCCTGATCAACAACTGGCAGGCTCGCGAAATACGTACGGCTGCCGAAGCCCGGGAAGGCCTTTTCCATCAGGTTCCGAATCCGGTACGATGGACGGAAACTGTGCGCTATCTGGCCGGCTGCGGTGTTGACCGTTTCGTCGAAGTCGGGCCGGGCACGGTGCTGACGGGACTGTTACGATGGCTTAGCACTCCATACAAGTCCTTCAAGTTTGGAGAGGCAGAAGATTGGGAGAAAATCTATGAAGCATTTAATCAGCCTTAGCCTGCTAATTGCCATGGCCGCGTGGGGCCAGACGCCTAGCGCCCTGGAGTCCGACCCCAGCGGTTGGGTGGACATCATGCCGGGTCCTGATTTGAAAGGCTGGACCCGCGTGGCGTTCCTGACCAAAGACCCACTTAATCCGGAGTCTCAGTGGAAGCTTCAGGAGCCGGGCCTTTTGGTCTGCGAGGGTGACAAGGGGCACGAGTTCTTCCGCTACGACAAGGAACTCGCCAACTTCATCTTCCACGCCGAATGGCGCTTTGTTCCCATCCCCGGTGGAAAGGGTTACAACAGCGGGGTGATTGCCCGGGCCAGCGCCGACGGCACAATCTGGCACCAAGCGCAGTGCGGCGACGCCAGCGGGGGATTCCTTTTCGGCGATACTCCGGTTATGGGAAAGATCCAGCGGGTTTTCCTGCGGGATCAAGTAAAAGTGAACCGCGTGAAGCCGGTCGGCGAGTGGAATGTGTACGAAATCCGCGCTGAAGGGCCTACCATGACGCTATGGGTCAACGGCGACATCACGGGAGTCTGGCGCGACCTGGAAGTTCTGAAGGGTTACATCGGCCTGGAAGCCGAAGGCTACCGGATTGAATTCCGCAACCTTAAACTGAAGGTTTTGCCGTAGGCGGCAGGATCTGCTGTTTGTAGCCGCTCAAGCACTGTGCGCCGTGACCCAAGCTTGCGGCGCATCTAAAGGCCCGCCTCCGGCCAAAGGCCGGGGGCCAGCGGTGTTCCGGAGCACAAGTAATTTTGAATCCGAGCCAAGGTCTCATCCGCAGGCGCTTGTCCGTCAACCAGAAGGCCACCGCGAAAGTAAGGGAATTCCAACACCAAGGTCCTGACTCGTTCGTCGGTGAGGTCCAGACCCGGATGCTGCGCGCGGCGCCGCCGTGAACGCTCAATGGCGGCTTCCGGGCTGATCTGAAACTCAACCAGATATAGAGGCGTCGAGGTCCGTTCTGCGATTTGTTCAACCTCACGGCGGTCGCAGGCGTGGCTGTAGCCGGCGTTGAGGATGACCCCGATGCTTCTGGCCAGCAACAGTTCCGCCGCTAGATGCATGGCGCGGTAGGCAACCATGCGGTCCTGGCGAGTGTGGGCGGCATCCGGCAGCAGGCGTTGCCGAAAATAGTCCATCTCCAAGTGAACCAGTCCCTGCTGTTCGGCCAGCCGCTGGCCGATATAAGATTTGCCCGCGCCGGGCGGTCCGCTTAAAACGACTATCATCGGTTTTTAGACGAAAGCCGGACCCGGGAACGCCGCCGTGCCCGCCTTTTGGTTTAGATTCGCGATCATTGACCCTCAGGCAAGAACTCCAAAGTTTGCTTGGCCTGAACTTTATTGAATTGCATCGGAAAGCCGCGTCCCTCCAGATAAGCCTTCCATTGATCGCGGTAGTGGCGCGAAAGCACCTGGCCGGATTGGCCCGTTGGAATGTTGATAAGAGAACCATCCAGATCCGCGAAATCCACCACCATGCGCAGCGACGGGCCGAAATTTTGCCCGGGCGGTTTCTGCAATATTGTTTCTTGCGATCCGCCCATCCGCGTGGGACCGAAATTGAAATATTTGCCAACCAGCGGCAGGCGCCCAACGACCGGGTTGTTTAGATTAATGCGGTTGTACCAGCCGTAGTCCCATTTGGCGAGGCTCTCCCCCTGCAAGGTCGCTCCCTCACGTACGGCTTCCCTGAGCGAATCAAGTATGAGTTTGTCGTAGTCCGGGAACCAGTCTTTGGGCCTGGTGCGTAATAAAGTTTCTATTACCAAGGGTGCCATAAGGGACGTATAAACCGGCTGGAGTGCACCGGAAGCGCGCCGGGCGGCTGCCTCACGCAGGCGCCTGAACAGCAGCGTCGCCAGCAGGGGCGCCGCGCGGCCGGAAGCCATCTGTCCGTCCCAGTTACGGAGCGCGGCTACCGCCTCAGCTAGTTCCGTATCGCGACTCCCGCTTCTTTCGTACGCCGCAACAGCCTGTTGCGCCAGAAAGTGCGAAAAGGCCGAATACACATCGGTCTGTATGGACAACATCTCGCCTGCTTTCCAACCGTCTCTTGAGCCAAGACGAGCCTGTATCTGGCGGAACCTGTACGGCGCAGCGAAATAGCCGTTCACCGTATACGGAAAATCCGGTGGAAACGGATTCTGATTGGCGGATACGATCATACCGGAGGCCGGATTAAAGATGCTGGGGAGTTTTTCGAACGGAATCCAACCTGCCCACTCGAAGCGGCCAGAGCTGCCATCAACGGGCAGGCTGCCGTCGAAGCCGCGCCTTATGGGGAGACGGCCGGTCACCTGAAAGCCGATGTTGCCCGCTGCGTCGGCGTATACGAAATTCAGCACCGGCCCGGGCAAGTGCGCCAGAACCGCTCGGAACTGTTCCCAGTTGCGCGCCCGGTTCAGCTCCAATATAGGAAAGCGGAATTCATCGTAGTCGTTTGCACTCCAGCGCAAAGCTAGCATTCGCCCGGCGTCTGCGGCCACGACCGGCCCGTGCCGGGTAATCCAGACAAGCATAGCTTCGGCTGCGCCGTTGCGTACCCGAATCAGCTCTCGCTCCGGTTGTGCCTGCTCCAGCGTCCCGGCAAATTCGTACCGACCGCTCGCGGGGTTGAGCCTTTCAACATAAAGGTCCTCAACGTCAGCTTGAAGATTTGTAATCGACCAGGCGATGCGCTCGTTGTGTCCGATTATTACGCCGGGGAGGCCGGGAATGCTGGCTCCGGCCACATTCAAAAGGGGACCACGCAAGTGGACCAGGTACCAGATGCCGGGAATAGACAGCTCCAGATGTGGGTCGCCCGCCAGCAGCGGCCGGCGAGTTGAGGTACGTGCGCCGCCGAGAGCCCAAGCATTGCTGGCCGGCATAAGGTCTGCTTGCACGCCCGGCGCCATTAAGAAATTTACCTTTTCAGCATCGCCGTGAGCCGCTAGAGCCTCCTTCAGCAATTCCTGCTGCCAGGAGTTTTCCAGTGTTCGAACCAGGTGCAGAAAAACCAATATAGAATCGGTTATTCGCCAAGACCGTGGTTCGTACCGCAACAAGGTGAACTCCAAAGGCAGCCGGTCGCTATGGGTTTCAAGGAAGTAATTGACGCCTCGCGCATAGGCGGCTAGCACAGCCCGATCCTCATCAGGTAGGAGCTTTTCGTAACGCTGGGCCAACCGCGTCAGACGGAGTCGCCGGGCCTGCCGGTCCGATTCGATCGCGGAAGGTCCGGCAATCTCAGCCAGTTCGCCGGCGGCCAGCCTGCGCAACGAATCCATTTGAAAAAGACGGTCCTGCGCAGTTACGTATCCTTGAAGAAAAAAGACGTCAGAAAGGCTGGCGCCTATTATGTGCGGGATCCCAACTCCGTCCCTTGAAACCAGCGCTCTTGCCGATACGGGCGCCTTCAGGCTTCCGACGGTTTCAGGAAGCGGTCTCCAGGCAAACCAGTAGGTTGTGCCCAGCGCCAGCAGCAGGATAAGGCCGATCAGTATGTTGATTGCTCGAAGTATTCGTTGAGACTTCACTTACTTAGGTTAAGCCAGATCCTGCCGTTTTGAGTGCGCTCGCGGAGGGCGGGCCATCAGTTCCGAAAAACTTACGGCCCGCCTTGCGCCTTGATTTGAACGGATCAGGCGAATCGGTGGTCGTGATCGATCGAGCGGACCCAGCCGAGATTAGGAGGCAGCTCCTCCATGGGGCCCATCCACTTCAACTGCCGGTCTATATCGGCATGCATGCGGTAGGTACGCCGCAAGGCGGCCAGTTGCGGCACATTGCCCCGGATGTCGATCTTGGCCAGATCGGTTTGTCCGATGCCCACTTCACCCAAATACTTAAGCCATCCCAGCCAGTTTGGATCAACGCCCATCAACTCGCTGGCCACTCGGTCGGCGGCAATGTAGTCGGTTGAAGCTACGCAAACCCGGTGGGGGACTGGAGTGCCGCTGGAAGGCCCGTTGCCTTCCATACCCTCAAAACCGTCGATGATGGTGGCGCCCCAGTTTTTGGACAAAAACTGCGCCGTAAGGAAAAAGTTGTAATTGCTTTGGCGAATGCCGGCATGGTAGCGGCGCTTGTCGTTCCAGCGGTTTGTCTCACCCGGTGGTTGATGCAACGGCGCGCCGACGACCATATTTTTCACCGAAAGAGTCACAATGGCCACGTTGTGGGTCTTGAAGATGGCTGAACCCATGATGAACGCTTCCGGATCCATCAAACGCGCCGCCAGCCGCACCGGCACCACATGCAGGTCGTAATCGATCAGCGGCAGCAACACATACTTCTGCTCGGCGTTCAAGTCGAGCAAGCTCACTTTCATCTTCCTGTACTCGGATACCAGCGCCGGGTACTTGAAGTTCTCGAATCCGGTCATGGTGTCGCCTGCGGAGGATTCGGCTATGATGACGGGCCCTTTAAATCTTTCAGAAAAATAATCCAGTATGCCGCGCAGCGCATCGGCATGGGTGGCCCCCAGTTGATTAGTGGTGGTGACGTTGTTGGGTTTGATTAGTATGTATTTCTTGCCCTTCAGCCTGGGTTTGATAAGGTCATCAATGGCTTTCAGCGAGTTATAAACATTTTTGCGGCGGTCTTCGCCCTGAATGACCGCCACCGTAGAGCGGGTGGCCAGTCCTGGAAACGGATCCGGGTGCGGCAAAATCCTCTGGTTGGAGATTTTGGGTTTAGCCGGCGCCGGTTGCGCCTCCGGAGCTTGCTGAGCGAATGAGTATCTTGCGCTGAGCGTGGCCGAAGCAGCCAAGCCCGCAAGTTGAAACAGGCTTCTGCGTGAATATTGCATGGACATTGTCCCTGACTCCTTGAGAATAACTCTACCCCTACCCGAGTATGGTCTTTTAAATACGCGATTGTCAATCATTCGTTGCGGCTGGAGATTTGCAGCAAGGGGGTAGACTTAAAGTAGGGGCATGTGCGGCGCGATTATTTTGCTACTTCTGGCCCTCGAGCAGCCGGCGGATCATGCGGCCGAGGGGCTTAAGGCGCTTGAAGCACAGGACTACGCCGCGGCCGAACAGCATCTCAGCCGGGCCGTTGAGGCCGACCCCTCCGATTTCACCGCCCGCTTCAATCTGGCCCTGACTCAGAGCCTGCTAGGTAAACGGCGCGACGCGATCGAGGGTTATCGAAAAGTTTTATCCCTAAAGCCCGGCCTCTACGAGGCGGAACTGAATCTGGGCATTCTGCTGGTTCTCGATAAACAATCCGGCGAGGCAGTCACGCTGCTTGAAAGCGCGTGCCGGCAGAAGCCGGGAGAGTTCAAACCGCATTTTTGGCTGGCCGAAGCGCTACTGTCCACTGGCAAAACGTCGAGCGCGACGGAGCATTTTGAGCGAGCTTTGGAGCTTGATCCGAAAAACGCCGGCGCCTGGCTGGGACTGGCGCGGTCCCAGATACGGCAGGGCAAGCTGGAAGAGGCTGAAGCCAGCATAATAAAAGCTTTGGACCTGGAGCCGGATTCGCGCCAAGCCTTGCTGGAGCTGGCTGCCGCATACGAACAGGCCGGCCGGCTTGATAAAGCGCTTGATCTCTACACGCAGTTTCCGGATCACGCCGCAGCCCTGGAGCGCCGGGCACTGCTTCTAATTAAGACCGGACAAAGCGAGCAAGCGCTCTGGCCGCTTGAACGCTTGCTGGCCGGCGAGCCTGATAATGCCGGTTTGCGGCTGACCTACGGGCGGGTCTTGCGGGATCTAAAGCGATACCGGGAGGCAGCCGCCCAATTTAGTTTTACAGTCCGATTGCAGCCGGACTTGGCCGAGGGTTGGGGAGAACTGGCCAGCGTTTCGGTTTTGCTTGAGGATTACGCCGCGGCGCTTCAGGCTCTTGACCGTCTTAAAGACCTCGGCGCCGAAAAGCCCGGCCATCTGTATTTGCGGGCAATAATGCTGGACAAGATGCGCCAGTTGAAGCCGGCCCTAGAGTATTACGAGAAATTCCTGGAAGCTAGCCGTGGGGCCAGCCCGAATGAGGAGTTTCTGGCCCGCCAGCGCGCGAGGATAATCAAGAAGGAGCTTGAGCGCCGATGAGCAGCGCCCGCACGTTCTTCGCAATATGGCTGGCGGCTCTGGCTTCACCCGGCGCCGCCGTCCCGGCTGATCTGGACAAGGCCCGGGCGGAACGGAATCTGGACCGGCGCGCCCGTTTGGCAATGGAAAATGCCGCCCTCCAGCTCCGCGCCGCATCAGCCGCCGAAGCTTCCGGCGATCTGGAGCGGATGGAGAGAGCTCTCAATGAAATCGGTGAGTCCGTCGACCTGGCTTATGAGTCACTTCAAGCTACCGGCCGAAATCCCAGAAACTCGCGCCAGCACAAAGATTTTGAAACCAGACTCCGTACCCTGCTAAGAAATCTGGAGAGCTTCCGCCAGAGGCTTGGCTTTGAGCAGCGAGAACAGATTGCCCCCCTGGTCGAGCACCTTGAGAAAATTCATGACCAGGTGGTGCGGGAAATACTGACGCCGGGTAAGAAAAAATGACGGCGAGAGTACTTCTTTTATTTGTTGCGCTTCTGCCTGCCGTTTCGCTGGCGGCGGCTCAACGGGATTTTTTGACTGCGGCCGAGGTCACTCAACTCAGAGACAACCAGCAGCCGGACGCCCGTCTCAAACTGTACCTCGGCTTCGCCCGCGAGCGGTTGGCCCAGGTTCAACAACTTCTGGCAAAGGACCGGGCCGGCCGCAGCGCCCGCATCCACGAGTTGCTTGAAGAATACACCAAGATCCTGGACGCCATGGCCGATCTCACCGACGATGCACTGCGCCGCCGGTTGCCCCTGGAGACCGGCCTAAAGTCGATGGAGGAAGGTTTAAAGCAGATGCAGGCCATCCTCGCCAAAATCGAAGAAAGCGAGCCCCGAGATATCGCTCTTTACCGGTTCGCCCTGGAACAGGCGATAATGGCCACCGACGACGGCCTGGAGCTGGCGCGCGAAGATCTCAAAGAACGTGAATCAGCCGTCGCCGAGCGCGAAGCCCGCGAGAAAAAGGAGCGCGAGGCGGCGATGAGCCCGCAAGAGATTGAAAGCCGCCGTGAGGCCGAACAGAAAGAGGCTGAACAGAAAAAGAAAGTTCCCACCTTACGCCGACCAGGCGAAGTTCAGAAAGATTCGAATAAACGCTAGGTTTATGTCGCTTAGCTACCGGAAACCAGGCATACGACTGCGCCGACTGGAAGGCGCCAACGATCGGATGGTCCTCGATTTACAGCGTGATCTGCGGCGATTGGGCTATTTGGCCACCGGGCTCGACGGCGTATTCGGCAAAAAGACCGAGCAGGCTCTGCGTGCCTTGCAACACGATCTGCTGTTCGGGACCAAGCCGGCCAAGGATGGCCAAGCTCCAGTGCGGATTGCCGAATATAACCGCAACCGCATAACGTCGGCCGACGGCATCCTGGATGAGAAGCTGGCCGAGGTGATCTCGGAAATGCTTGAGGACGCCAGATTCCCCAAGCTTCCGGAATGTTCCAATCCGGCTGAAGTCAACCGCAGTCTTATCGGGCTTATCGAGGAACATGCCCAAGAAGTACCCAAACCTTTCCTGGCCGCCATACTAAAGCAGGAAAGCGGGCTTAGGCATTTCTCTGAGCCGAGCGAAACGAACGCCGATAACTTCGTCGTGGTGGGATTGGACCGCAAATCCGGATCACCGGCTATCCTATCGCGTGGATACGGAGCCGGGCAGTACACGCTTTTCCATCATCCTCCCACTCCGGAAGAGGTAAGCGAGTTCATCGCGAATCCGGCCGGCAACATTCGCCGCACCGCTGCTTTGCTCAGAGAAAAATTCCTGCATTTTGTAAACGGTTCTACGCCAGACACGCGCGCCGACGACCGAATTGCCGAGTTTGGGCGCGGCCCGCTGCGACGCTGCCGCTACGCGCCCGGCGATCCGCGCCATCTGGCCGCCTGCCGCCAGTGCCTGGCCGAGGCCGGCTCAACCATAATTCAGGCCGGCGCCACCCCTCTCTACCCGCGCGCCGCTACCGTCTACCAGCCCACGCATACCCACCCGGAAAAGATCTATCGCGGCGTGCCCGTACGCGCGCGAATCGGCTGCGACTGGCCCTACGCCGTGCGCCGTTATAACGGCAGCGGACTGAATTCCTATCATTACCAGGCGAAAATTCTACTGCACGTGTTGAACGGTTAACATATTAGAACGTGTTACCGCGCGCCCTAGTTTTTAATGGAGTGTAACGACATGCGCAATGTCCCTAGTTGGGATGAATATTACTTGAGCATTTGCGAAGTAGTAGCCGCCCGTAGCAAGGATCCCAACACGCAAGTGGGTTGCATCATAGCCGGTCCGGCGCACGAAATCCGCTCGACCGGATACAATTCCCTGCCCCGCGGCATCCGCGACGACGTTCCGGAGCGGTTTCGGCGCCCCGCCAAATACCTGTGGATGGAGCACGCCGAAAGAAACGCCATTTATAACGCCGCTCGCTGCGGCACGCCGCTGGAAGGTTGCACCATCTACATTGCGCTCATGCCTTGCATGGATTGCGCCCGAGCCATCGTGCAGGCCGGCATCAAAGAGGTTGTCATCTCCGGCGACCGTATGAACCAGTACTCAAGCGAACAGTACAACGAACATTTCGGTCTGGTGGAGACGCTTTTTCAGGAGGCGGGCGTCACCGTGAGGCGGGTGTTTAAGAGAAACAATTGCCATGTCTGATTTAACTCAACTTCGCACGGTGGCCATTACCGCGCTGCTTTTTGCTTCACTGGCGATCACACTGGGGCCAGAGCTCATATTGCTATCGCACGGAATCCAACAACCTCGCCATGGATGCAATTTCACTGGAGCAGCGTGGGGAGGCTGGCGGCAAGCCGAGATTCTCAGGCTAAGCCACTCTTATTTTCTACACAGCCAAATTACTAAACAAGATCCCGCCGGCTACGTGCTCTGGCGCACTCCGTTGGGGGATTTCTGGGCCCCCAAAGGCGACGGTTCGTTGTTTTATATACTCGCTGAGTTGAAGGTTCACCCGTACTTCACTGACCCCAACGAAGTGCGCAACAAAATCGTCCTAGATTGCGGCGCTCATCTAGGCTCGTTCACCCGCCAAGCGCTGGACGCCGGGGCGGCGCTGGTGGTGGCCATAGATCCGGGCGCACAGCAAGTAGCTTGTCTAAAGAGAACCTTCGCCCGGGAAATCGAAGCCGGGCGGGTGCGGGTTGAACAAAAAGCCGTGTGGGACAGGGAAACTATGCTGTATCTGGCCTCCGGCCCAAACACTGCCGAAGCATCGGTTGCGGGCTTGGCCGGCGGATCGAAGACTCAGGTACTGACAATCTCGATTGACCGTCTCGTGGCTGAGCACGGCTTGGATTCAGTTGGCTTCATAAAAATGGATATCGAGGGCGCTGAAATACAGGCGCTGGCGGGGGCGGCCGAAACGTTACGCCGCTTCCGGCCACGGCTGTCGATAGCGGCTTATCATCGCCCGGATGACTACCTCGACATAAGACGGCAAGCCTCGGTCGCGGTTCCGGATTATCAAGTTAATTCACGAGGCTGCCGGACCGACCTGAATTACTGTGCTCCCTATCTAATGGTTTTCAAATAAAACCCTTCTAAAACTTCTCGCTACGGGACCAGTACTGCTCAAACAGCCCGTGCATGGCCTCGCCCAGTCCCGGATGGTCAAACATGAGCGCTGTCCAGGCGGGGCGTGTCACCACCGGGTCAAGCAACGCAATAAGCCCGCGGCAGCCGTCAAATAGAGCCATTTTCAGCGGCAAGCGCATAGCCCGGCGCACCTCGAGCCCTTGAGTTACCAGCACTTTTATGCGACACGTCCAGGTTTCGTCAAGAGTGGATGGGTCCAGCAAAACGCGACAAGCAACTCCCCGCAACACAGCCGCCCGCACCAGCTCCTCATCCAGCACGTCCACCGCATAGGGTGGACGAGAAAACTCCAAATACTCCGATCGCGCCTCGGCCAGCATGTGCCGGTACTGGGCGGCGGACTGAGCCGGTTCGCTGATAATCTGAAGGTAGTCGAGCGTGCCGTGGCGCCGGCCGCCTTCTGGAAGCATGCTGCGCAACTCGCCGGCCAGATGCGCAGCCGCTTGCGCCTGCCGCGCCAGTTCTTCCTCGGTACGGCGCCGGTTGCTTTCTACATAGCCGGGCAACGCCAACTCCGGGTCCACTGCGCTGAATAACTTGGTCCGCTCTTTAACCACCTGGGCGAAGCCCTTCTCAACCAGACTGTCGAGAACCTCGTAGATTTTCTGCCGGGGCACATGCGCCCGAGCGGCTACTTCCAGCGCCTTAAAACGCGGGTGGCCTAGCAACACAAGGTAAGAGCGTGCCTCGTAGGCGTTCAGCCCAAGTTGCTGAAGGCGTCGCCAGAGCCTCGGAAACTGTCCCGGAGCAAACTCAGAGTGCATAGCGTGCGTCGGGCAGAGAAATGCCGAGTAATCGGCAGTCAGCCTCAACCATCTCGCGAACCAGCTCATCGAACGGCAGGCTGTAGGACCATCCCAACTTTTGGCGGGCTTTGGTGCTGTCTCCGAGAAGCAGATTGACCTCCGCCGGACGGTACAGAGCCGGATCAACCCGCACATAGTCCCGGTAATCCAAGCCGGCCACGGCGAAAGCCTTCTCGGCAAATTCACGGACCGAATGCGTTTCGCCGGTAGCGATGACATAGTCGTCCGGCGCCGGCTCTTGCAACATGCGCCACATGGCGGCAACATAATAGCGCGCATGTCCCCAATCCCGCTTGGCCTCTAGGTTGCCCAACCTTAATTCGCGCGCCTGCCCGGCCAGAATGCGCGCCACGCCCGATGAAATCTTCCGGGTTACGAACTCGTATCCCCGGCGGGGCGACTCATGGTTGAACATGATGCCGCTTGAGCAGTGCATACCGTAAGCTTCGCGGTAGTTCCGGGTCAGATGAAAACCGGCTACTTTACTTATGCCGTAGGAAGACCTGGGATGAAACGGAGTTTTTTCGTTTTGAGGCACCTCGTCGGCGTGCCCGAACATTTCGCTTGAACCGGCAAAGTAAAATCGGCAATCTCGCGCCAAGCGCCGGAGCGCCGCCAGCAAGTAGTGCGTACCGTTAATATTTGCGTTGAGCGTGGAAAATTCGTCGTCAAACGAATAGCTGACGAAACTCTGCGCGGCCAAGTGATAACACTCGTGAGGCTGCACTTGTTCGACGACCTGATGAATGCTGGCGTAGCTTTCCAAGCTGGCCGCATGCAAATGCAGCCGGTCCAGCAGGTGCACGATTCTCGACAACCGGTGTTCGGGATCCTCCAGCGCCACGCGGCGGACAATGCCGTGTACCTCATACCCTTTTTCAAGCAATAGCTCGGCCAGATAACTGCCGTCCTGGCCGGTAATGCCCGTAATTAAGGCGCGCTTGGCCTGCATAACAGTCGATGGTAGCATGTGCCGCACGGCGCTCCGACTACACGGAAGGGCCGCGCGTGGAGCCTGCAAGAATAATATGTCGCGCCAAATAAACAGTCACAACCGCTCGCCGGTCGGGTGGCCGCGGGATGCTGCTGGACGCATGAATTCAGGTAGCAATGTTAATCGCCAGCGTGTTGCAATTGCGGAACGGCAAACCGGCTTGGGGCGGGCAGAGTCTCTAGCGGCGTCGCGCCAGCCAAATATCCTATTCAACGTCGGTCAGGCTGATTATTAGTTCCCGCTGATCAGCCGATAATATGAAGCGTTGTTGTAAGGTGTGTCCTGGGACGGAAAGAACCAGACGCGGGCTGGAAAATCCCGGGCCCCAGAGCCATATCCGGTCGGCTTCCCAAAAAAAAGATACCGGGAATCCGAGGTCCAAACCGGTGAAAAACCGCCTCGGCGATTTGCACGTAGGACTTTTCGGCAAGCGAATAAACCAGCAACTGTTCGCGCGGGGGCGGAAACGAGCGCAACCGGCCGGCTACCCTTTTGCCGTCGGGCGCCCAGGCCAGAGGCAGAAAATCCGCCGGAAGCAAGGCAGCCGCGGGGCATGCCGGGACGGCAGGATCCACGCAATACGGTGTTCCCTGCCGGGGATAGCCCACCAGGCTTCCATCCGGCGCCCAAGCCAGCACCATGGGTTCGGAAACCCGCCGCAGTCCACCGCCCTCACGGTTCATCAGCCAGTATTCAAAGGTCCCACCGCAGTTGGACAGGAAAAGTAAGCGGCTGCCGTCGGGTGACCAGCGCGCATCGCGGTCTTTGTATTTGTCATCGGTCAACCGCCGCACAATAGCGCCGTCCGGCCGAAGCAGCACAATGTCTTCTTCCGGATCCTGCGCCCGGGCCGATCACCAGGCGCCGTCAGGTGAAAGCTCCGGCTCCCGGATTTGCCGGCTGCTGGCAGTCAGCTTTCGCGCCCGCGCCATATCCGCACCGCCTGCGAGGCTGAAAGGAACCGCGTGCAGAGTGCTTGAAATCGTCCGGCGCGTATAGGCGAAGAGGCGTCCGGTGCGGTCAACCGAGACCATCGTGCTGTAGCTGGAGGGCGTGCGAACCGGTTCCGGTCGGCCGCGTACGGCGCCAGTGGCTTCATTCAGACGAATCCGCCAGATGTTCATGGCCCCATCACGGTCGCTGGTGAAGTAGAGGAAATCACCCTGTGGGGACCAAGCCGGGCTCCAATCGATCCAGTCGTCTTTGGTTACCGGCGTCGCTTGAAGCTGATCCGGGGATTTGGCCATAGCCGGAATTGTCCAAAGGTCGCGCTTGCCGTCCGGCCCGGAACCCCAGAAAGCAATGCGCCCTCCGCCGGGAGACCAGGCCGGCTGCACAGCATCGTAAACCTTATCCGGCAAAGTCAACGCCCTTACCTCTCCGCTGCTCACATCGGCCAAATACAGCATGCTGGCGCGCTGGCGCGGACCGTCCTCCGGCTCGGCGAAAGTATGGGTTAAAAAGACAATCCTGCGGCCGTCGGCCGACCAGGAGGGATGATAGCCGAACCCGGTCAGTTTACGGAGATGACCTCCTTGACGGTCCATCAGAAAAATCCCGCCGCCATATCGTTCGCTGCGGAAAGCTATCCAGTTGCCGTCGGGCGAAAGAGCAGGCTGGTAGTCGTCGGCTACGGAGCCGCCCGTTAGAAGGCGTGCATCCTCACTGTCGAGTGAGCGCACGTAAATGTTCCAGCCATCCGCATCCTGCCGGGCGTAGTAGAGGAGCCGCCCGTCAGGGGAAAGGTTCGGATAAGTACAGCGAGCCTGCTCACGGGTGAGCCTGACAAAGTTATAAACAGCGGCCTTAGATTCTCCGGAAAACAAGCCCGGGATCAGCCGCACAAGCAGCCAGACTGCAACAAACACCAAGGCCGGCGCAGCAATCCAAATGGCACGCTTCCTATAGGGGACCACCGTGGGACCTGGACCGGCAGCCTGCTGTTGAGATTCGCACCCTTGCTCGGCCAGTTTGTGCTCCTCGCGTCTCACAAATCGCGGAACGTAGCTGCCCCGGCGCAGGACAATACAGATGGAGCTTCCTTGCCTTTCGAATCGTAATATTTTTAAGGCGATTGCGGAGGCGGCTCACTTCCACCCGAACAATGGGATCCAGCCGGGGGTCGAAACCCGAGCCTTTGTCGAAAACTTCAACCCCTCAGGCTGTATTCTTTGAGTTCGGAGTCCCCACCTGTAAGGTGTCGCTCGACCAGATAGCGCAAAAGTCTCTGCTGTCGCCAGGCGCCTTTGAATGTTGCATTGCCGAGGATCTTATCAAGGTGAGCAAAAGCTAATCCGGCGCCTTGCGAAAGCTCCTTTTCGGTGCCGGCCATAAGCTGTGCTGGTTTCTCCCTTTTTTAAAATCTAACCTTATTCGATCCCTAGCAAGCCGGCTGCGATACCACCATCTGTTCTGTTTCCCATAAATCAATGCATTTGTTGCCTTAATTGGCTTGGTAACCGTTACAATTCCGCCCAAAGTAGCCGCAACAACATTGAAAGCTCCCGGGTTGGGCCTTAGGCTGTTGCTATAGAAAGCAGGGCAAAGTTGCCGAGCGCCTTCGCCAGTGAGGTTAACTCTTGCGAAATCAATAGGAAAGGAGTAAGGATGAGATTTATTTCAGGGAGTCTCCGCCTGTCCGCTGTGCTGGTGATTGCATCGCTTGTCGGCACACCGGCATTCGGCCAGGTAGGAAGAGCCGCCATCACCGGCATCATCACCGATGGAACCGTCGCAGTGATCCCGGGCGTGGCGGTTAAAGCCACACATATGGCCACAGGCGTGGTCTATGAAGGGACCACCAACGAGGTGGGCAGCTATAACATCAGCGCCCTCCCGGTCGGAGTCTATTCAGTCGCCTTCACCGCCAGCGGTTTCAAGACCTTGGTGCGTGATGGGATCAATCTTTCGGCGGGGCAGATCGCCCGGCTGGATCTGACTATGGAAGTCGGACAACTGGTCGAGCAGATTACGGTGACCGCCGAAGCGCCGCTGCTGCAAACCGAAACCACTCAAGGAGCGGAAAGCGTTTCTTCGCAGGTCTTTGCCACCCTGCCTCTGGCTTTCGGAGGCCGTGGGCGGAACATGGCGGATTTCGCCGCCCGCCTGGTGCCGGGCGTCCGCAGCTCTGACTACACCATGTCGATACAAGGCACCCCGGGCGCCAGCGCCGGCATAGTTATTGACGGCATGACCAATCTGGCCGGTTTTTTGCCCGGCGACTTCGCCGAAGCCAGCATCTCCTCGGAAGCCGTCCAGGAGCTGACCGTGGTGACCGGTACAGCTTCGGCTGAGCACGGCCGCCAGAGCGGAGGGAGCCTGGTGTTCACCTTGAAGTCGGGCACCAACCAGATTCACGGATCTGCCTTCTACACTCTGCGCAACGAGTTTCTGCACGCCAACGACTGGAACAACAACCTGAATCTGGCCGCTAATCCCAACAACACCGCTTTCCGCCGGCCCATGGACCGGCAGAAAAACTACGCCGGCAGCTTCGGGGGGCCGGTCTACATTCCGAAAGTCTACGACGGACGCAACAGGACCTTCTTCTATTTCACTGCCGAGCGTTTCTTCACGCGCACGCTGGGCCCAGGCTCGCTTACGCGCAGCGTTCCGCAGCCGGAAATGTGGGATGGGGATTTGAGTCGGCTGCTGCTTCCGACCAAAGTCGGCACCGATGCTCTGGGCCGGGATGTTTTCGAAGGCATGATCTATGACCCAAGCACATTGCGCAAAGTGGGCAACCGCTACGTGGCCGATCCGTTCTACGGAAACATAAACCCGCTGCCGCCGCCGGGCTGCCATTTCCCTACGCCGGTTTCAGCGGGTTGGGTGCCTATACCTTGCTTCCTTTCCAGCAGCTTTCCAGCCGCAGCCTTTCAGTTTTCGGCAATCCGGTCGGCAACAGCACCTACCATTCGCTGAACCTGATCGTCACCAAGCGTATAGCCAAGGGTTATTACCTCTACGGCGCATATACCTTCTCCAAAAACATCGCCGATGTAACCAATGTCGCCAACGGCGGCGGAGGCGGCGGCATCCAGGACACCTACAACCGCCGCGCCACTAAGGCGGTTACCGCTCAAGACCGCACTCACGTAATCAAAGCGGTCATGACCTGGGACCTGCCGGTGGGCCGCAACCGCTCGTTGCTTGCCGGAGCCGGTCCGGTGCTCAACGCCGTCGTAGGCGGTTGGAGCATTTCGGCTCTGCTGAATTATTCGAGCGGTACGCCGCTGGGCCACCCCAACTCGCGCGTTACGCCCAATTTTTGGAACGGCCCTTTAATTTACGCCAACTTCACCACACCGCCGGGTGGGTTCAAGCGCGTGTTCAATCCCGATACCTTCAATCCCTGGAACGCAGTCGATCCTGGAAACCGTTTCTTCGATCCGTCCGCCTTCAGCGACGCCGCCCCGCAATCGCTCGGCAACAGCCCCAACCGCTTCCCGCAGGTGCGCATGCTGTGGACCTGGAACGAGGACGCCACTCTGGTTAAATCGTTCACCATTCAGGAGCGGTTCCGGCTGTTGTTCCGTTTGGAGATGTTCAACATCTTCAACCGCCACTATTTCGGCTCTCCCAACATGAACACGAACAATCCATATTTCGGCAATATAATCATTGCCAGCGGGCGGCGCGCCGGACAACTCGGAGCAAGGCTCGAATGGTAAACCAGCTGTAATCACACTCCCTCCACCGGGTTCCGGCCCTGAGTCCGGGACCCGGTGTTTTTTGACGGCGGGAGTAGAATCAAGCCGGTAAAGGTGAAGCGGAGGGAAAAGTGAGATTGTCTTTCTTTACGATTTTTTTGGCAGCAGGGCTTATCGCAGCCGAAGCGCCCCGCCTGCCCATGCCGAACGATTACTCCAATTCGATCAAGACGCGCTGGTTGAACAAGCCGGTGCTCGAGCGGCGCCTGCTTGACGACGCCGAGGACCTCGGAAGCTGGAAACTGGTCAACACCGAACAGGCGCGCGGCAGCCTGGATGTCGCCCCCGATCGCGCCGTGAGCGGCTCCCGCTCTGTGCGGCTTACCAGTCCCACTACCGGCGACAAACCCATCCCTACGACGCGCTATTACGGCGCAGCGGGCGCGGTGCGCGTCGTAGCGGGAGAAAACTGGACCGAGTGGAACCGCCTCTCGGTGTGGATCTACCCGGACCTGCCCGGCTTCCGTGTGGTTTCACTCCTGATCATTTTTCACAACGAGGGAACCGAACGCGTGCCCGACGTATACGGCAAGATGGGGCTCAATTATGTCATCCTTCAGAACCACCGCTGGAACCGCATAGTTTGGGAGATAGCCAACCTGCCGCGCGACCGTGTGACCGGCATAGAGTTCTCCTACCGGGTGCAGGGCAATGAACCCGGCGCCGCCGACACGGTCAACTTCTATATCGATAAGCTGGAACTGGAAAAGGTAAACGCCGATCACTACTTGGGCTGGAACGTTGCGCCCGGCGAGATTTCATTCAGCCATTCCGGCTACCAAACGGGACTGCCGAAGAGCGCTCTGGCCAGCGATCTAGAGGCGCGTGAGTTCGAAGTCATAAACATCGCCACCGGCTTGCCGGTTCTGCGTAAGGCTGTCACACCTGTTGAAACTCGCCTAGGCCGTTTTCAACTGCTGGACTTTTCCGAGCTGCGCGAACCCGGCGCCTACATGATCTCGGCCGGCAACCGCGCCACGCGCCCGTTTCGCATCGCAGACGACGTCTGGAAAGCCAGCCTCTGGAAAGCCATAAACTTCTTTTTCGTCGAGCGCTGCGGCTTCGCCATTGAGGGCGTGCACGAAGCCTGCCACCGCGACTGGACGCTGGTCCACGGCGACAGACGGATCATCGTAAACGGCGGCTGGCACGACGCCGGCGACCTTTCACAATCCTTCGTCAATACGGCTGAGGCAGCGTATGCCATGTTCAGCCTGGCTGAGCGGCTGCGGTTGCGCGGCGACGAACCGGAACTGCAAGTTCGCCTAATAGAGGAAGCGCGCTGGGGATTGGATTGGATCCTGAAGACGACCTTCCACGACGGCTACCGTCCGGGCTTCTGCACCATGGACCGCTGGACCAACGGAATTTTGGGCGACGTCGACGACATGGTTTGCCAGGCTTCAAACAACGCCGGAGTCAACTTCGCCGCAGCCGCCACCGAAGCCCTGGCGTCGCGGGTGCTGCGCGCAACCGACCCCGTGCTGGCCGGCTACAGCTTGAAACAGGCAATCGAGGACTGGGGCTTCGCCCTGGCCGGGCTGGAAAAGCAAAAGCAAGGAGTCGGAACGGAGCTTGCCGCCCACGGTGCGCTGGCCGCGCTGGAACTGTTCCAGACAACCAGGGACCGCGCGTATGCCGAGAAAGCTTTCGAGCTGGCCCGAATTCTGCTCAATTCGCAGCAGCGTGGCATCCTGCCGGGCCTTAAGGAAGCGATCACCGGCTTCTTCTATACGGGACCGGACAGAAGCCAAATATTGAGGTATTCGCATGCAAGCCATGAAGCCGCGCCAGTGGTTGCGCTGGCTCGTCTGGCCGAGCTTTTCCCCAACCACCCGGAATGGATGCGGTGGTATTCGGCTGTAACACTTTTTGCGGAGTATTTCCAGAAGAGCATGGCGCGCTTCAGCGAGCCCTATGGCATGCTGGCCAACTCCATTTATCACGATGAAGATTACAAACAGGCCGGCCGGGGCCGCGGCGCCACACCTGAAGCTTTCCGCGAACAGGTGCTGAATGGCATTAAAGTGGGTGACCACCACTACCTGCGGCTCTTCCCGGTCTGGTTTGAGTTTCGTGGCAATCACGGAACCGTGCTGACGCAGGCCAAGGCCGTTTCAACCGCCGCGCATCTGCGTTCCGATTTCGAACTGGCGGCGCTGGCTGAACGGCAATTCCAATGGGTGATGGGCCGCAATCCTTTCGTCCAAAGCACCATGTGGGGCGAGGGCTACGATTACGCGCCGCAATATACGGCCATGTCGGGCGACATAGTCGGTTCGTTGCCCGTGGGCATTCAGACTCGCGGCAACGGCGATGTCCCTTACTGGCCTGCGGAAAACTGTCACAACTGGAAAGAAGTCTGGGTGCTGCCGGTGGCGCGCTGGATCTGGCTCTACGGCGATTTGGCCGGACCGGCGCTGCTTACAGGCCGCCTGGCTGAAGGCTCCGCCGGCGCGGTGAAGTTTCGTGAAATCAAAACCGGCACTGTGCAGGAAGTCGCCGTCGATCCGGCCACCGCTACCTTCCGCGCACTACTGCCGGCGGGCGAATACGAAGCAACCGCGGGGGATGTTCGCCGTCGGATTGTCCTCTTGCCGGGCGCGCTCCGGCACGTTGATCTAAGGCCCGACAAGAGCGTGGAAATGCGGCTTGAGGCGCAATCAAATCCCGAAGGCACAGTGACGCTCAGAATCACCGCGGAAGGAAGCGGACGCCACACGCTGGCCCTAAAGACCGACAACCTTGCGCTCGCCCAGAATGAACAGCAAATCAATCTGTCGCCCGGTAAGCCTCTGACGGTGACCTTCCAGGGCCGGGCCCAGGATCCGGAGATCCCCTGGGTGACGGTGGTCATCCCGGACGGCGACCACGCCTCGCGCCGCGAGGTGCACGGGTTGGCGCGCCCTCCGGCCGCCAGGTAAGCCTCCGCAGTATTGCGGCGTGCCGGTTCATATGACCGCATAAGGCCGTTCCCTTCGCGCGCGGCGACTTTTTGCGCGAGAGAAGCAAGCGTTTCTAAAAGGCGGCAAAGGCCCCCTACGGCTGGACGGGCGGAGCATCGGGAGCCCGCGAAACCCGGCCGGTTTTGGCTTCTTCGATTTCGATGCCGTATGCCTCCAGAATGCGGCCCGTAGCCTGCTCCAGCGCTACGCGGGCTTTGCTGTAGGCGCTCAGCGCGGCGACTTCCTGCGATTGCGCCTGGGCCAGATCCCGCTGCGCCTGAATTACGAAGAACAGGGTCGAGGCGCCCAGTGCGTACTTTTTCTCTTCAGCCGCTAGAGTTTGCTCCTGAAGGATGCGCGTTTTGGTGGCCGCCTCATACTGCGCGCGCGCCTGCTGCAGCGCGATCATGGCGTTGGTCACATCCAACCGGATCTGGTTGATAAGCTGCTGCCTGCGTATCTCCTGCTGGCGCACGGCTAGCTGATCGCGAACCATGTCAGCTTCAGCGGTGCGGTTGCTTAAAGGAACGTTAAGTTGAAATCCAATGGAGTAGTTGGGGAAATTCCTGCGCAGAGCCTGCAACAAAGCCGTCCCGTAGCCGCCCAGAAAGAACGGATCCACCGCGTTAGGGTTTCTGGGCTGCGATGGCATTCCTGGAACCACCGACGGTATTGGCAGCGAGTTAACCTGTCCTCCCAACCCGTTGTTCTGGAGCGTGGCAACCAGGTCCAAGCGGGGTCTCATGCTGCTTTTGGTGCCGGCCAGCCCGATTTTGGCGTTCTCCATGAAGATATTGGTCTCAAGAATTTCGGGCCGGTTTTCAAGCGCCCGAGCAATCAGGTCCTGGACTGGTTCAACCGCCTCCAGCGCCGGCACGCGCATCTGATCGGTGGGCACTATGCGCGCTTCGGCCAGCGCCGGACTGGCCACACCGGTCCGGCTGAGCGCGTTTTTAAGCACGGCTTCCTGCTGTAGCAGCTGGGTTTCGGCAATGGTCAGCGCCTGCTGGCTGCTGGCCAGTTGCGCTTCAGCCCGCACGATCTCGATCGGGGCCAGAGTTCCGATTTCAACCTGCTTGCGGTTGTCCTCGAGCAGTTTCTGGGCGAGCGCCACGGCCTGCTGCTGCACCCGGACGTTTTGGTTGTAAGTAACCAGATCCCAGTAAAGATTAACCACCGTAGCCACGGTCGCCATGACCTGATGCCTGAAAACCAGATCCGAAACTTTCAGGTTGTTCCGCGCAATGCGTATGTTACGGGTGTTCACCGCGCGGCCGAAGCCTTCCAGGAGTTTCTGGGTTATCGTCAAGTTGAAGTTCGTGCTGCGCGAAGGATTAAAATCGCTGCGCCCGGAGTTGGAATTAGTAAGTGAGTTATTCCAACCGAAGCTTACGTTAGTCCCGGTAAGAAATCCTTTCTGTAGTCCGAAGTTGGCCGTGGTGCTCTCGGTAACCAGAGAGTTTGTGCCGGTGACGAAGGAGCTGGTCTGTGGGGTAGTCTGATGGAGCCAGTTGTAGTTGAACGTGGCGATCGGCTCCAGGTTCATCAAGCTGGCGCTCGTTCCGGTGCTCACCTGCGTAACATATGCCGATGCCGCTCCGCCGCCGGTAACTGCCGTTGAAACGCCCCGGATAGCACTGCCTGCATAGGCGCGCTGGAGGTCGGTTTGCGCCATGCGGGGCACATAGCGCTGAAGCTCTATGTCCAGGTTGTTTTCAAGCGCGAGGGCGATGGCGTCTTGCAAGGAAAGGTACAGACGCCCGGCGCGCAGCAAAGACTCCAGGCGGCCGGAGTTGGCTAGGCTTACCGGCGCCTCCTCGCGGTATCGGTATCTTTTCCAGAAAGTCCACCCTTGCTCCGACAACGGCCGAAACTGCTCGCTGCCGGCAACCGCCTGGGCCTGCCCTGATCCCGGCAGGCACAGCAAGACCGTGCACAGTATTGAAAATATATGTCGGTACACTCTCATGACTCTCTTTCCCGGAACTAGCTTAGAAATCTCCTAAAAAGTGAAGACGCTTGAAACCTGCTGTCTGTTCCTCGATTTTTCAATGGTATGCTAGGCAGTTATGGCGCTGCAAGGAAGTGAAATCTTGTCGATTCTTAATGAAACCGGAGCCTACTTGCAAGGCCATTTCCGGCTGTCTAGCGGGCTACACAGTCCGGAGTATATACAATGCGCCTTGGTGCTCCAGCACCCCAAGCTGGCCGAACGCTTGGGACGGGAGCTGGCAAAACAGCTGGAGGAGCTGCTTGGTGCTGCGAAGGTTGATCTGGTGGCTTCGCCAGCCATCGGCGGCTTGATCATTGGCCACGAAGTCGCTCGGGCTCTTGGTGTGCGTTTCATCTTTGCCGAAAGGGATTCCGCCGGGAAAATGACGTTACGCCGGGGGTTCACGGTGCAGTCCGGTGAATGCGCCGTGGTTGTGGAAGACGTAGTGACCACAGGGGGCAGTACGCGGGAGGTTGTTGAACTGCTGGAAGCGGCCGGTGCGCGCGTTTTGGCGGCTGGATCCATAGTCGACAGAAGCGGAGGCGAGGCCGATGCCGGAGCGCCGCGCGTGGCGCTGGCCACACTCCGCGTCGTCGCCTACCCGCCCGAGCAGTGCCCGCTCTGCCGTGAAGGGATTCCGGTCGCCAAGCCGGGCTCCCGTCCTGTTTAACTTAGCGCCCATGCGCCGCCTGAAGATCACCCTGGCTTACGACGGGACGCGTTACCACGGCTGGCAAAAACAACCCGGCCTGGCCACAATTCAGGGGGTGCTGGAGGAAACCGTCTCGGAAATCGAGGGCGCGCCGGTAAGCGTGCTGGCTAGCGGCCGCACCGACGCCGGCGTTCATGCTCTGGCGCAGGTAGCCGCCTTCTCGATCACCAATCCAATCCCGGCCGCCAACCTGAGAAAGGCGTTAAACCGCCTGTTGCCGCCGGACATACGGGTCCTGGAGGTTGCCCCGGTCGAGCCGGATTTCCACCCCAGGTTTCACGCTCTTGCCAAAACCTATGAGTACCGGATTTTCCGGGGAGAGATTTGCCCACCTTTTGAGCGGCTCTACCTGCACCACTACCCGTATCCTCTTAACGTGGAAAAAATGATAGCTGCCGCCCCGCTGTTTGAAGGCGAGCACGACTTTTCGGCTTTCGCCGCAAGCGACGAGCGCGACCTGCTGGGAGGCTCCAAAATAAGGACGATCTTTTCCTCCACCCTGCGCCTGGAAGGCGACCGGCTCTACTACCGCGTGCGGGGAAACGGTTTTCTCAAGCACATGGTCCGCAACCTGGCGGGCGTTCTGGTTGAATGCGGCAAAGGCAACCTGGAGGAGGATGACATTCGCCGGCTGCTGGAGCCGGCTTGCGGCCGGCGCGCCGGCCCGACCCTGCCAGCACGCGGGCTGTTTTTGGTGTCGGTTGACTATCCTGCCTAAGCCGGAAATCACTCAGTTTGACCGCAGCCGGGCTGCCGGGCGGCTACTTGCGGCCCTTGCCGGACGTTTTGTCTTCGCCCGTAGGACGGCGGGCGGCCTCCAGGATCGCCTCCGCCACCAAGTCCGGACTGTCCAGATCGCGCACGGTGAGGAGGCTGGTTTCCCCGGCCGTCTCCACCGAGATGTCGCCAATGCCCCACAGGCGCTGGATAAAGGTCTGCTCGATGCGCACATCCTGAACCTTCGCCAGGAGTATGACACGCTTGGAGCGGCTGAAGACGCCGGTCTGGTAGGTGAGCTTGTCGCCGGCGAGGATCAAGCTGGTGAAACGGCGACGCAGGTGATCCAGCAGAGGCCATACCAGCAGAAGGCCGGGCGCCAGCAGCCACCAGCCGCTCACCCGGTCGATGAGCCAGTTGGTGTAAGCTAGCACGCACAGAAAAAGAACCGTAAATGCCACCGTGTATTTGGCGCGCACCAGCTTCAAGCTGGGATGTATGGCGGTTTGCCCGTTGGACTCAGTCTTCTTCATACCGCTTTCGTGACGGCGCGCGCTTCGGATGCTTCCTGGACGAACAGGTAAAAGCCGAACAGCGGCGTCGGCTCGCCGCGTCCCCAGCGGTTTACCTTCCACTGCGCCCTGAGATGAGTGATCTCAGGATGGGCGCTAAGATCCAGTTCCAGATGGTATGTCCCGCAATAAAATTTCTGGGGGAAACTGACTAAGGGCTTAGTCCCCCAATTTACTCCGTCCGGCGAGCCCCAGATGGATACATCCAGGCTTTCCTGCTCAATTATTCGAGTGATTCCGAGCGTAAGCAACAGCGGCTTGCCCTGCGCCTGGCCCAGCGCGACCTCCGGGCCTGCGCCTTCCTGCCGAACTACTGTCTCCGGAACGAGAAATGCCGGCAGCATGTTGCCTCCTAGCCGGGCGCAAATAACAGCGCCTTCTGCTTTAGATTCGCATATTTTTACCGCAAAGCGCCAGATCTTACCGGTCTGCCGGCGGCTTCATTTTCCCCGCTCCGCCGGCTTCTGTGCTTCCCAGAAAGCCTTTGGCGCGGCGTGCGCGGTGGAAGGTTATGGCAAAACGGTGGGCTTCGTCCCGTATGGCCTGAATCAGCCGCAGAACCGGAGAAAAGCGGTCCAGCACAACCGGCTCGTCCTCCTGCCCCAGCACGTAAATCCGTTCCTCCCGTTTGGCGATAGCCGCTACCGGCTGGTTGATGATCCCTAGCGACTCCAGGGCTTCCGCCGCCGCATGCAACTGGCCCACACCGCCGTCGACCAGCACCAGCGAGGGCAGGGGCGTTTGTTCCCGAAGCAGGCGCGAATAGCGCCGCGTGACGACCTCCCGCATGGCGGCAAAGTCGTCCACCCCCTCCACCGTGCGTATTATGAACTTGCGGTATTCGGATTTGCGCATCTTGCCGTCGTCCCAGACCACGAGACTGGCCACCGTATCGGAACCCTGTATGTGAGATATATCGAAGCACTCGATCCGTCGGGGGGGCTCCTCCAACCCCAGAATGTCCTGAAGAGCCTCCTGGATGGCCGCCGCCGACGGCTTCAGAACACGGAAACGGGTCTCAAAACTGTGCCTGGCGTTGGTGGCCGCCAGTTCCAGCATCGCCCGGCGGGAGCCGCGCTTGGGCGTGTGTATTTCTGTCCTCCGCCCCCGCTTTTCGGTTAAAAGCTGCTCGAGCGGTTCGCGGTCCTCGAAATCGACAGGAACATCGATGCGCCTGGGTATGTGCGGCTGGTTCAAGTAGAACTGTTTAAGCAAAGATGAAAAGAATTCGCCAGGTTCAAAATCATGCTGGTCTTCCCAGTAATACTGGCGGCGGTCTACAACCCGGCCGTTCCGAAAATGAAAAACATCCACCGCCACCAGCGGAGGCTCGGCGTAATATCCAAAGACGTCGGCGTCCTCTCCCTCGACGTCGGCCATCTTCTGTTTTTCGTCCAGCTCCTCCACCGTCACAAGCAGGTCGCGCAGAGCGGCCGCCTGCTCAAAGCGCAGCTCACGGCTGGCTTCTTCGATTCGGCGGCGTAATTCGGACGCCAAATCCTTGAGCCTTCCTTCCAGAAAGAGCCGGACGTTGCGGACGGCCGCGGCATAAGCCTCATCGGTTACAAGTCCCTCCACGCACGGCCCCAGACAGCGGTGAATGTGATATTGCAGGCAAGGCTGAGGGTGTCGCCGCTTCAGGTCCACGGTGCAAGATGGCACCTGGAAGCACTTATGGATGAAGTTAAGCGTACGATAAGCCAAGTTGGCGGGATGATATGGGCCAAAGTAAGTTGATCCGTCCTTTTTTATGCGCCTGGTTACATAGACCCGCGGATACTTTTCGTTAGTAAGCTTGATGCAGGGAAATGATTTGTCGTCGCGCAGCAGAACATTGAACCGGGGCTGATACTCCTTAATCAGGTTGTTTTCGAGCGCTAGAGCTTCGGCTTCGTTGTCGACCAGAATGTAATCCAAATCCCGGGCTTCGGAAACCAGGGTGCCGGTTTTTACGTCCGCCAGCCTCTCTTCGGAAAAATAACTGCGTACGCGGGCGCGCAAATTTTTGGCCTTGCCCACGTAGAGCACCCGCCCGGCGGCGTCCTTGTACAGGTAGACGCCCGGCGCGGCGGGAAGCTGCTGTGCTTTTTCTCGGAGATCCATGCGGACGGTATACTTTTATTGTGCCACCGCGCGCGGGCCGAAGCTGGCTGATTACGGGCCTGTTTGCCGCACTCCTGTGCCTGGCTCAAGCGCCGCCCGTCGAAGAGCCTCCCGAAGAAGACGAGGCCTTGGCGCCCAAAGAGTACGCCTATAATCCGCTTCAGGCCAAAAAGGAAGTGCAAATCGGCAGGTTCTATCTTAAGAAGGGCAGTTACAAAGCCGCGGCGGGCCGGTTCCGGGAAGCCACCAAGTGGGATGAAAAGTACGCAGAGGCTTACCTGTTGCTGGGGGAGGCTTGTGAGAAGCTCAAAGACGACGGCTGCGCGCGCCAGGCATATGAACGCTTCCTCGTCCTTGCCCCCAAGGCCAAGGAAGCCGAACGCGTCCGCAAATACCTAGCCCGCCAGCGGTAGCCTGACTTTTCCGCGGCAGGAGTGCCGAACGGCCGCCACCAGCCGGCGGACGCCGGCCTCCCAATCGGGAAACAGATCCAGATATTGAATTTCCCGGCTGATTCGGGCGGGTACCGGGCATTGTTCCAGCCGGACCGGAATCAGATAAGTCTCCTCCAGCGGGGCGCGCAGGGCGCAGTCCAAAGCGTAGCGCAACTCGGCCTGGAACTGGCCGCGCTTGCGCACGGCGCAGCGAGAAAGACAGGCCACAAAAAAGTCGCTGACCTCAATGGCTTGCTGGATGGCGCGCGGCCAGTTCTGTCCCGCCAAAAGTTTCTTGCGGTCCAGCCACGGATCGAAGCCGGCGCGCGCCAGATCCTCGTAGAGCCGCACCGCCGCCTCGGCGTCCTCCTGAACGTAGGCGATGAAGATCTTTGGCGTCGGTGCGGGAATGAACTCGTAAACACCGTCCGCGCCCCGCCGGAACACGCCGAGGCCATCCACCTCAACCGAGCGTGACTCAGCCAGACACTGGCGCAGAATATCAACCAGTTGTTCAGCGTTTTTTCTCATGAGGCACGCTCTTTCCGCCAGGCTTTCGTTCGAACTCAAAATTGAGCTTCCGGCCGGGCTTGAAGGTGCCCAAGCCCGGCAGGTTGACCGTGCGACCCTTTTTGAGCTCAGCCAGGATGTCGTGGATGATGCCGTCCAGGCGATCGGCGGCGGCAGCGTTTGAAATGCGTGCTTTTCGCGCCAGCCGTTGAGCGATATCCTGCTTCTTCATGCCGCCCACATGCTAACAGGCGCGGGCGGCGCCAGAAGCGCTCCTGATTTCCGCGGGCGCTGCTAAACTCCTGATTTTTCTAGTGACAGTGTCTGTCGGCGAAAGCGAAAAACGCTGTGACTGGCAATGCCGCCCCGGCGAAAATCAAGCCCTGGCCCGCGCCAAAACCGGCCGCAGCACAAGATTCACCATAACCATGATCACGGCAAAACCCGGCAGAATCAGCAAAGCGGTTTTCAGGCGGGCATCCTCACCGCCGGCAATAGCACCGATGATCTTGGAGCTGACGGCCAGTCCGATCCATCCCGAGGTTATAACCAACCCCATGGCCGTGGCTGTGGCGCGCGGAAAGGCGTCCGCCGTCATGGCCAAAGCCGTCGGGAATACCGGCGCCATGGCCAGCCCGGCGCAAAAGACCGACACCCAGGCCACCATCGCGTTGCTGCTCTGCAAAGCCAGGTAGGTGGTTATCGCCATCAGGACCGCCGCCGCTAAGGTTACATTGACGGAGGCCACGCGTATGAGAATGCGGGAGACCACCACCCGCCCCACCAGCAGGCCCAGCGCAAAACCGAGCGAGAGGATCGTGAGGGCCTGGCTTTCCGGAACGCCTTGAGCAATCAGGTGCTTGGCCAGCCAGTTCCAGACGCCCACCTCAGCCGCCACATACAGAAACAAAAACAGCGCCAGCAGGTAAAGCGCCGGACTTGATAGCACCACGCCGATTTCGGAAAACTTGAAACCGCGCTCACCGCTCGGCGCCGGCATTTTGGTCGCCACATGCACCAGCAGGGTAAAGCCGGTCAGGCCGGCCACCAGATAGCACAGACTTACGGCGTTGCCCGCAAGTAAGCGTCCGGCAATGAGCGGGGTCAGCAACCCTCCCACTCCGAAAAACACGTTCAGCAGGTTAAGGGTTGAGGCCCGGCGGGCTTCGTTAACATCGCCCGCCAGGGCATTGGCGCCGGTGACGATTATTCCGCCACCCAGCCCGAGCAGGAACATCAACCAGACCGTCGCCGTGTAGCTGCGGAAGATCGGCAGCATGAACAGCGCGGCTGCCGCCATCGCCAGCCCCAGCAGCAGAGCCGTCTTTTTGCCTTTGACGTCGATCAGCGGCCCGACCAGCACGGAGGCTATCATCAAGCCGAGAGCCTGGGCAAAGGCCACGTTCCCGCTCTGCTCGGGAGTCAGGCTGAAGCTAGGCAGCAAGGTGCCAAGCATCGGAGAGATCATCCCATAGACCAGAATTGCCAGAATTGCCGCCAGGATAATTCGGCCGGTGTCGAGAGTTGACATGAGTATTCTCCACGCGCAGTTGAGCTCGTCCCGTGGTTCCGGGCCGGCATGTCAAAGGGACCGCCTCAGGCCGAGGCTGCTAGGAGAACCGCAGCTTTTCGGTTTTCGGATCCCAGTAGACTTTCTTGTTTCGCAGGTAGGAAAGCGTAGCCAGGTGTCCCGGAATGGCCGCAATCTGCCCTGCGCGCGCCGGGGCCACGGGTTTGGCCTCACCCCGAATCGCTAAAAGGAAATTCTTGATGTGCCGCTCCACGCTCAGGTTGTCCATAGGCTCTTTGATATGGACTTCCTTGCGGGCGGCCACATGAGCCGGCGGGCGTCCGCCGAATCGCTGCGGGTAGAAATGCAGCTCGCTGCGGTTCAGCACCTCGATGGTTCCCTCCGAACCCATGAACTGCTCGCCGTAGCCGAAATGATCGTTCTGGAAGAAGCAACTGTAGTTGAGGTGAAACTTGTCGGCGTACTCGTAAATGGCGCTCAGCGTATCAGGCACCTCGCGGTCGTCGGGCGGCCCCCAAGCGTAGATCCCACCCGAGGCCATGCAGCTTATAGGCACCGTCTTGTTCAGCACGAAGTTGGCGGCATCGGTCTGGTGGACCAGCAGGTCGGTGGAGATGCCGCTTGAGTAGTCCCAGTAATTCCGCCATTGGAAATACCGCTGGAGGCTGAAAGGCCGTTTGCGCGCCGGGCCGAGGAATTTTTCCCAGTCGGTGTTGGAGGGATTCGCATCCTGGGGAATGGTGTAGCGCCAGGGCGCAGGCGTGGTCCCGCTGGGGAAATTCCTGTACCAAAAGGCCCGTACGTAGTGGACCTCGCCGATCATCCCCTGCTCCACCATTTCCTTGGCCTTCTCGTAGTGAGGATTGCTACGGTTCTGCGTTCCCACTTGAAGGATCTTGCCGCTAGCCTCGGAAGCTTTTACGATGGCTGCACCTTCCTCTATGGTGTGCGCGATGGGTTTTTCAAGATAAATGTGCTTTCCGGCCTTAATGGCATCCATCGCCATGGGATAGTGCAAATGCTCGGGCGTCATGATGAAAACGGCATCGATGGACGGATCCGCCAGCAGATCCCGGTAGTCTACATAGGTCTTGGGCGTGTTGCCGCCCATTTTTTCGACCCGCTCTTTGCCGCGGGCTAGGTTGCCGGTGTAGGTATCGCACACGGCGGTGACCACGACCAGGTCTTTGGACCCAACATAAAGCCTCTCCAAACAGTAGTAACCCCGAGACCCGGTGCCGATAAACCCGACCTGGATCCGCTCGTTGGCGCCCAGCGATCGGACAATCGAAAAGGCACCCGCCGATCCCGCCATGAATGTGCGGCGAGTTAGTTTATTTGTCATTTTTTCTTTCTCCCCAACAAGAAACACTATGTTACTACGGCAGGCGGCCGAACATTCCAACTAGAGTCGCCAGCGAGTTCTCCGAGCCTTGAAACAATCCCTCGGGGAAATTTCGCCGCTCCAGTATGGAGCTATAAATGGCCCCGGCCCGTTGGAGGTTCAGACCCAGACCGGCCAAGTACTGCAAGCGGAGATTACGATCGCGGTTAATGGTCGCATCCCGGAGCCATTCTTTCAAGTCACCGGCCTGCCCGGCGTAGGTGGCAAGCAGGTCGAAGGCGGAATAGTAGCCCACTTCGCCCAGCGCTTCCGTCACGCGCCGGTAATCGGAATGATGCAACCGCTGTTGCATGAGGTCGACCGGAACCGATGCGGGACCGTTCCAGCCCATCATCACGCTGTCGTAACCCATGCCATCGACGTCGTTGCCCCACAGCACGCCGTTCGGAAAGACGTCAAAGAAAGTGGCTAGCTCGCTTTTAACCGCCTCCAGGTTGCTCTCATAGAGCGGCAGCCACTGGGTCATTATCCCGCCCGGGTTAAGCCGCCGGCGGCACATCTCAAAATATTCTTTCGAGTAGAGGGTTGCGCTCCCCTTCACCCAAGGATGCACCGGATCGGAAGTAATGATGTCGAACTTTTCCCTACTCGTAAGGACGTAGTGCCGGGCGTCGTCCACCACCAGTTCTACACGCGGATCGTTCAGGACATTGTGATTCTCGCGCGCGAAATACTTCATAGCAAGCTCCGGCACTTTCGGTTCAATTTCGCAGATGACGATCCGTTCCACCGTGGGGTAAAGCACGAAGGAGCCCGCTGTCACGCCCGCGCCGAAGCCCACTACCAGCACGCTCTTGGGCCCGGGATGCATGAGGGCGGGCAAGTGCCCCAGCATGCGTTGCAACCGCATGTCGTGCGGCTCGCTTGAAGCTTCAACCTTCCCACTGACGTGGAAAAGCCTGCGCCCGTCGGTCCACTGCGTGATGGCTATCGAGGCATTACGCCCTTCGGCCGTCTCGAGCGGCGTGGTGCCACCCGAGGAGGTGAGCATCTGACGGCCGTAGGCCAGCATCTGCCAGGGCACCGGACGCACGCTAAGGCACAACAGGACTCCGATCCCCAACACTCCGGCGGCTGCCGTCGCCCGCCAGGCGATCCGGGTACGCTGCAAGTACGCCCAGAAAGCCAGCATGGCGGAAATCGCCGCCAGAATCACCAATGCCTGGGCGGAGCGATACGTACCCGCCGCCGGAATCAAGACCACGCTAAAAAAAAGCGATCCTAAAACGGCGCCCACGGTGTTGGAGGCATACAGTTTGCCGACCGTGCGCCCGGAATCCTCCTCCCGGCCTATGGCCGCCGCCAGAGCCAGCGGAAAACTGGCGCCCCAAAACAGAGCCGCAGGCAGCACGGCCCAAAGGCAGCGAACCAAATCCAATTGAAAATTGAACCACGGGTTCTCAGCCAGTGAAGCATTAACCGGCCAGTAGGGCAAAGATGAGGTTATGGCAAACGCCGCCCAGGCGGCAGTTGCGGCAATCAGCATCTGGCAAGCGCCGAGCGCCAAGCGGGGCCGGCGCAATTGGCGAGCCAAAGCCGCACCCACCCCGCTGCCTAAGCCGATCCCAAGCAGAAAAACGGCCAAGATGATCGAGAAAGTGTATACCGTTGCCCCAAGCAACAAAGAAAGTTGCCGCGTCCAAATAACCTCGGCACCAAGTGCGGTAAAACCGCTGAGCGCGATGACCCAGTAGACCGCGCTCGTCTTTTCCGGCTGGTCTGCTTCCGCCCCATTCGCGCCGGCGGTCGAAACCCGATGCTCGGACGCCCGCGCCAGCGCCAATCCCGCCAGACCCACGGCGCCATTGATGCTCATGGCGCAAAGCGAGGCCACCGTAACATCGTAGACGCGCAACAGGTAGAATCCGGCCAGCAAACAGCCGAACACCGCTCCCGCCGTATTGCCGCCATAGAAAAATCCCAGCCAGGAGGCGCCGCGCGGGGTGTTCTCAACCCAGCGTGCAATGGCCGGCAACGTAGCCCCCATCATCACGGTCGGCGGCAGCAGGAACAGGGAGCATAGCAATGCTCGCAGAAGCACCGAAGGAAGACCGTACCCTACGGCTGAGGCATAAAGGCGGCCGGCATAGGGCACCCCGGCCAGAACGACGGCGGCGCACAAAGCGATGCCCAGCTCAAGAAACCCGTAGACCTTGAGCGGGTGCCGGACGCGCTCGACAAAGCGCGGCAGCAGGAGGCTGCCCAGACACAGCCCGCCCATAAAAGTGGCCAGAAGCACCCCCAGCGAGACTGCCGAAGAGCCTATGACCAACTCCAGCAATTGATACCAGATAACCTCATATATGAGCGCGGCACAGCCGCTGCCGAAAAACAGAATAAGCAACAAAGGAAGTTGTGCACTGGACGCCGGAGCGGAATTTTGTGCAATGGTGCTATCAGTCATGCCTGGAAATTGAACTGTGGACATCCTTTCACTGTTTTTGTCGCCGACAACGCACACTTTGGCTGCCTCGCTGTTGTTCAGAATATAGACGCCAAGCCCACCGGCCACCGTTACCACCCCGCTTAGGTATAATGATGATTGAGCGTCGAATGCCGAAAGTGGGCTTTAGCCCACTTTTTTGTTTGCATTTCGCCTGGCGATGACAAAGGAAGCCATTTTAGCCAGAGTGAAGGAAATTGCGGAGCGGGTTGGTTCCAGCGAGGGGATTGAAATCGTCGACCTCGAGCTGGCCGGCGCTGGAAACCGCAGAGTTCTACGCATTTTTATCGACAAGCCGGGCGGGATCAGTCACGCCGACTGCGAAAATATTTCCGTGCAGGTCGGCGCCATTTTGGACGTTGAGGATGTCGTTCCAGGCGGAAGCTATACCCTGGAGGTCAGTTCTCCCGGCGTCGAGCGCAGGCTGGTCCGTCCTGAAGATTTTCGGCGTTTCCAAGGCCAGAAGGTGAAGATTGTTTTGCGGGCGCCGCTGGAAGGCAGGCGCCGCTGGGAGGGCAGGCTGGCAGGCTTCGCCGATGGAATAGTGACCCTGGAGCCGACGACGGGCAAGCATTTATCCATTCATTTGGATTGGATCGAGAAAGCCAATCTTAAGTTCGAGTGGTAATCCCTGGACAGAGTAAAGAGAGGTAAAAGTTTGGGAACGATCTATCAGTCTATTGAGATCCTGAGCAAGGAAAAAGGCATCGACCCTGAGATCGTGCTGGAAGCGGTCAAGGATGCCATGCTGGCCGCCGCGCGTAAGCATTTTCGTTCGGAAGAGGAGATGGTGGCGGATCTGGATCCGAAAACCGGCGCAATACAGATCTACGCACTGCGTACGGTTGTCGAGGAGGTCTCTAATCCCGCCGCGGAGATTTCGCTCAAGGAGGCCAAAAAGTATGATGCTCAGGCTGAGATCGGGTCCAAGATCCGCATCCCCAAGCCTACCGAAGCTCTGGGCCGTATTGCAGCTCAGATTGCCAAGCAGGTCATCCTGCAAAAAGTCCGGGAAGCCGAGCGAGACAACGTCTACCAGGAGTATTCGGGGCGCATCGGCGAGTTGGTGCACGGGGTGGTTAAGCGCACTGAGGGCTCCGACATCATTGTGGACCTGGGCAAGACCGAAGCCCGACTGCCCAAAAGGGAACAATCCAAGCTGGATAATTTCGCCGTCGGCGAGCGCATACGATGCGTAATAAAAAGCGTCGAAAAGAGCGGCAAGAATGCCGGACTGATTGTTTCGCGCGCCGCGCCCGAACTGGTGATGCGCCTGTTCGAACAGGAGGTCCCCGAAATTTACGACAACACGGTGGTCATAAAAGCCTGCGCGCGCGAAGCCGGCGAGCGCACCAAGATCGCCGTCTACAGCCGTGACCGCGACGTCGACTGCGTGGGCGCCTGCGTGGGCATGAAGGGGATGCGGGTTCAATCGATCATCCGCGAGTTGCGGGGTGAAAAGATCGACATCATCGAATACTCCGACGATCCGGTCACCTTCGCCACGCACGCCCTCAGCCCGGCCAAAGTTTCGCGCATACAGATTCTGGACCCGGTCGAACGGCACATGGAGGTGATCGTCGATGACTCCCAGCTATCGCTGGCCATCGGCAAGAAGGGCCAAAATGTGCGCCTGTGCGCCAAACTGATGGACTGGCGGATTGACATAAAAAGCGAAGAGGAGAAGCGGCAGGAGGTCGAGTCGGCTATGGCCGCTCTGGTGGTGCCCGGCGATCCCGTTTCAGTGTTGAGTGAGCACGGTTTGACCGACAAGATCATAGAAAAGCTGGTTGAGGCCGGCATCGGTACCGTTGAAGCGCTGGGCGCCATGACCCCTGAGCAACTGGAAGAGATCCCTGGCATCGGGCCGAAGATGGTCGAGCGCATCCAGGCGGCGGTTAACAACTACTACCGCCAGTTCGAAGAGGTTCTAGAGCAGGAAAACGCCGCGGCCGGCGCAGCGCCGTCCGAGGAGTATCCGCCGGAAGGTGCGCCGGAGAGCGAGATTTCCGAAGTTAACACGGCCGACGAGCCGACTGCGACTGACTCTGAATCTGATACGATAAATGACCGAGAGTGAGGCTGCGGGGGCGGACCGGTTTTCGGTTTCGGGCAAAAGAAGTTTAGTGTAGGTAGTTTGATGACAGAATGACGTAAGAGGACGGATAGGGCGTATTTGGCAGGTTTATGGGAAAGATCCGAATTAACGAGCTGGCGCGGGAACTCGAAGTAAAGCCAAACCGCATAATCGAGCTGTTGCCCGAGTTCGGCATAACAGAAAAGAAGACCCACTCCAGCTCGGTTGATGATGAGATCGCCGACAAGCTGCGGCGCCACTTCGGCGTATTGCCACCGGAGCCTGAACCTGCTGCTCCGGCTGAACCTGCGCCTCCCCCCGCGCCCCAACCCGAAGTTGAAGTCAAGCCGGAACTCACGCCTGCCCCAGAACCGGCAACGGCTGTCGCCGGTGCTCCGCCGGCTGAAGCAAAAGAGCCGGCAGCTCCGAAAGCATCCGCTGAGCCTGCCGCGCCGGCGGCTCCCGAATCACAACCTCCGGTTCTGGTAACCCGCGGCGCGCCCCAAAAACTCAGGCCGCCGCTGGCCGGAGCCCGTCCGGCTGAAGCTCAATCGGCCGCACCCGCACCCCCGCCAAAGCCTACGGAGATTCCGGCAAAACCGGTGCCTACGGCGCCGAAGCCCGGCCAAATTCTGACCGGCCCGCGCCAACCTTTACCTGCGGTAGTAATCAAAGCACCTCCGGCTCCGCCTGAGGCTCCGCCGCGACCTGCTGCGCCTCCTGTCACACCTGCGGCGGCACCAACCCAGCCTCGTCCGGCGGCCCAAGCTCTGGCCGGCCAACCTGCCCCGCGGCCCGTAGTGCCGCCTCGTGAAGATGTTCTGCAAAGGTTGAACCAGGTCAAAACAATGCCGGGTATGCCTGTGCGCCGGCAACAGCCCCGCCAAGCCCCTACCCCGGTTCCAGGACAACCCATTTATCGCGGTCCGATCCGGCCGGGGCAGCCTATACGGCCGGGGACGCCTTCAACCCGCACTTCACGCATCCGGCCTACGCATCCGATTTCGCCTGGAGCGCCTGAGATCCCCCCGGCAACGCCGGGTGAAGTCAGGCGTCCCGGTGACCGCAAGCCCGCCAAGGTGATCGAACGCGACCGGCTGGTTGACCGTGAAGAAAAAGTATTGCGACCGGCGCAGAGGCGCGAACCGGAGGAAGCGGTTGCGGTGAACCGGCAGATCACCATTGCCGAAGGGATCACGGTCAAGGAGCTAGCCGAAAAACTTGGGTTGAAAGCCAGCCTGGTGATAAAAAGGCTTCTCAACAAGGGCGTGTTCGCCACCATAAATCAGACCCTAGACGTCAAGCTGGCCGAGGAGGTGGCCCGTTCGTTCGGCGCCGAAGTCAGCACGATGAGCTTCGAACAGGAAGCGGTCCAGGATGTCAAGGAGGCCGAGGCGGAACAGAATCTGGTGCGCCGGCCGCCGGTGGTGACAGTCATGGGCCATGTCGACCATGGCAAAACCTCGCTGCTTGACGCGATCCGCGAAAGCAACGTGGCGGCGCGCGAAGCGGGCGGCATAACCCAGCATATCGGCGCATATAGCGTCGAGAAATCAGGCCGGCGAATAGTGTTCATCGACACGCCGGGGCACGAGGCTTTCACCCGCATGCGGGCCCGCGGCGCCAAGGTCACCGACATAGTCGTGCTGGTGGTGGCGGCCGACGATGGCGTCATGCCGCAAACGCTCGAAGCCATCGATCACGCCCGCGCCGCTGAGGTGCCCATTATCGTCGCCATCAATAAAATCGACAAACCCGAAGCTCAGCCGGAAAGGATTAAACAGCAGCTTGCCGATCGCGGCTTGATGCCCGAGGAGTGGGGCGGCGACACGGTCATGGTTCCAGTCTCGGCCAAGACCAAGCAGAACATCGACCTGCTGCTCGAAATGATTCTGCTGGTGGCCGATTTGCAGGATCTCAAGGCCAATCCGGACCGGCCGGCTATGGGAACCGTGCTCGAAGCCAAGCTGGATCGCCAGCGCGGACCGGTGGCCACGGTCCTGGTGCAGAACGGAACCCTGAATGTGGGCGATTATTTCATCTGCGGATCGGTCTTCGGTAAAGTCCGCGCGATGTTCGACGACCAGGGCAACCAGGTTAAGAAGGCCGAGCCCTCCACGCCGGTTGAAGTGCTGGGGCTGGATGCGCTGCCGGCCGTCGGCGACACCTTCCAGGTAGTAACCGATACGGCCAAAGCCAAGCAGATCGTCATTTACCGGGAGGCAAAAGCCCGCGAACAGGCCATGGCCCGCAGCAGCCGGCTCAGCCTTGACCAGCTTCACGACCAGATGCGAAGCGATGAAGTCAAGGAGCTGCCCGTAATTCTCAAGACTGACGTAAGCGGAACGGCAGAAGTGCTCTCCGAGGTGCTTCAGAAGCTCTCCACCGAAAAAGTGCGCATAAGGGTGCTGCACGCCAGCGTGGGCGCCATCACGGAAACCGACGTGTTGCTGGCCTCGGCTTCTAACGCCGTCATCATCGGCTTCAACGTGCGACCCGAGCGGAGCGCCACCCAGCTGGCCGAACAGGAAAAAGTAGACATACGCCTGCACACGGTGATCTATGAGCTGGTCGATGAGATCAAGCGGGCAATGAGCGGCATGCTCGAGCCGGTCTTCAAGGAAGTGTACAAGGGCCGCGCCGAAATACGGGAGGTTTTCCACATAAGTAAAGTCGGCAACGTGGCCGGATGCTACGTTCAGGACGGCACGATCACCCGCGACAGTTCCGTCCGGGTGCTGCGCGACAACGTGGTGGTGCACACCGGCAAAATCGCCTCGTTGCGCCGTTTCAAAAATGACGCCAGCGAAGTGCGCAGCGGCCAGGAGTGCGGCATCGCGCTGGAGAATTTCGGAGATTTCAAACCGGGGGACATCCTGGAAGCCTTCGTCACCGAGCGGGTGACCGCCGAGGCCTTGGTCTGACGGGATCCTGCCGGAAGACAGTCACATCCATCGCCCATGGCGACGATCGGTGTTTTGACCCTGGAAATGCGACTGGAGCACTCGCGCTCGCTAAAAGACAAGCGGCACGTAGTGCAAGGGCTTAAGGACCGCTTGCGGCGCAAGTACAACGTGGCGGTGGCTGAAATCGACTACCAGGATCTGTGGCAGCGGGCTCTGGTGGCGGCGGTGACGGTTTCAGGCGACCGCTCCTACGCCGAACGGGTTCTGGCTTCGGTCGAGCGGGAGGCGGCCATGCTGCTCGGCGCGGACCTGGTGGACGCCCAGATTGAGTGGATGGATTGAGTGGAGCAAGCCCCTATGGATACGCACCGGGCAGAGCGCATCTCGGAAACCATTCGCGAGGAGCTGACCGAGATCATTCTTTTCGAAATGTCGGATCCGCGCATCGGCGCCGTGGATATAACGGAAGTTCTGATCTCGCCCGACATGCGCCATGCCAGCATCCGCCTGCATCTGGGCGGCTCGACGGATGTGCGCCGCCAAACGCTGGCCGCCCTGGACGGCGCCCGCGGCTACTTGCGGCGGCAACTGGCCGGACGGTTACGAATGTACCGGGTGCCGGAGCTGCACTTCGAGCCGGACCTGGAAATAGGCTCGGCCGAGCGCCTGGAACAACTGCTGCGGCGCGTCAGAAAAACACGCCCCCGGGAGGCGAGCGCCGGAACGGACGATATTATTGAATGAAACGGATCTGGCCAGTTCTGCTGCTTTTGCTTTCGACGCTGTTGCTCCGTGCCGGGGAACTGCTGCGCCTGGAGGACAGCGTTGACGCCATGGGCACCACTTTCATTGCGGTAGCCTACGGCGAAGATGAAACAGAGTTGCAACAAGCAATGGCCGCCGCTTTCGAAGAGGCTTTGCGGCTGGATCGCATGCTTTCCAATTACCGGCCGGAAAGCGAATGGAGCCGGGTCAACCGGCAGGCGGCCGCCGGCCCGGTTAAAGTTTCGGATGAATTGTTCTCGCTGCTTGACTATTGCGCCCAGGTGCACCGGGCGAGCGAGGGAACTTTCGACATCAGCGTCGGGCCGCTGATGCGCGTTTGGGGGTTCTTTCGCGGGTCCGGGCGGCTGCCGCCGCTCGCCGAGCTGTCTCAAGCGCGCGAGAAAGTCGGCTTCGCCAACGTAGTGCTGGACCGCGCCGCCCGGACGGTACGTTTCCTTAAACCCGGAGTTGAGCTGGATCCGGGCGGCATCGGCAAGGGCTACGCCGTCGACCGCATGATCGAGCGCCTGAAGGCACACGGCATTAAGTCCGCTATGATCAGCGCCGGCGCCAGCAGCATCTACGGTCTGGGCGCGCCTCCGGGCGATACGGGCTGGACGGTGAAAATCCGGCACCCCCGCCGTTACACCCAGACCGTGGCTGAAGTTAAATTGAAAGATGGTTCCCTTTCCACATCGGGCGATTACGAGAAGTTTTTTGAAGCCGGCGGAAAGATTTACAGCCACATAATGGATCCGCGGACGGGCTATCCGGCGGCGGGTGTTCTGTCGGTCTCCGTAATGGCCCCGAGAACGCTTGACAGCGAAGCCTGGACCAAGCCTTTTTTCATTCTCGGCCGCCAGTGGGCGGTCAAAAACAAACCGGAAGGAATGCGAGTTTTTCTCTGCGAAGACGAGGAAAAACCTTCATGCGCGTGGCTCCCATGAGCAGTCGTTTTCTTGATGCCTGCCGGCGACGGCCGACCGATGTACGGCCGGTTTGGTTTATGCGGCAGGCCGGTCGTTATCTGAAACAGTACCGGGAAATCCGAGCCCGGCACGGAATTCTGGAAATCTGCAAGCGGCCGGATCTGGCAGCTATGGTGACGCTGCAACCGGTGGAGATCCTGGACGTGGACGCGGCTATCATTTTCGCCGATCTGCTGCTGCCGGTCGAGGTGATGGGCTTGAAGCTGCGCTATGCGGCCGGCGAAGGTCCCGTCATTGACAATCCGGTGCGCACTTCGGCCGATGTGGACGCCCTTTCCATTTCCAATACGGACGATCTGGGCTATGTCGGCGAAGCCATCCAGATCGTAAGTAAAGCCCTGGCGGGAAAGACGCCGGTCATCGGCTTCGTCGGCGCGCCTTTCACCGTGGCCAGCTATGCCATCGAAGGCGGCGCCTCGCGCAATTTCTTGCGCACCAAGCAAATGATGTATTCAAACGAAACGCTGTGGCGCCGTTTGATGGGCAAGCTGGTCGACGTCCTAGGACCTTTCGCCCTGATGCAGGTGGCCTCCGGCGCCCGCGCCGTTCAGGTCTTCGACAGTTGGGCCGGCGCGCTCGGGCCGGATGACTATGTGCGCTACGTGGCGCCCTATTCTCGTGCGCTAATCGAACGGATTCGTTCAAGCGGCGTGCCGGTCATTCACTTCGGCACCGGCGTAGCGGGCTTTTTCCGCGAGCTGCACGCCGCCGGAGGCGATGTGTTGGGCGTCGACTGGAGGATCAACATCGACCAGGCCTGGATGGACATCAGCTACCGCGCGGCCATTCAGGGCAACCTGGATCCGGCGGCTCTGTTTGCGCCGCTCCCCGAGCTGAAGGCCAAGGTCACCGAGCTGCTCAAGCGCACCGGCACGCGCCCCGGCCATATTTTCAACACCGGCCACGGGTTGCTGCCCGAAACACCGGTTGAAAACGTCAAGGCCGTGGTGCAGATGGTGCGCGAATTCCATCCATGAAGCAGGCCGTGCTTTTGCTGGCTCACGGCGCGCCCGAGCGGCTGGAGGATTTACCTGAATTCCTTACTCTGATCCGTTCCGGCAGGCCGCCCTCGCCGGCGCTGGTCGAAGAAATCACGCGCCGCTATGCGACCATCGGCGGCTGCTCGCCGTTGACCGCCCTGACCTTCCGGCAAGCCCGCGCGCTGGCCGAAAATCTGGCGCAGCAGGCCGTGCCGGTGGAAAACGTTTATGTCGGCATGCGCAACTGGCGGCCTTCGATACGGGAGACTCTGGAGAGAATGCGCGATGACGGCGTCAAACGCATCGTGGCGCTGTGTCTGGCGCCGCAGTACTCGCGCCTCAGCGTGGGTCTTTATTTTCGCCAGACTGAACAAGCCAGAGCCGAACTTGGCTTCGACGCCGAGCTGATCTGGACCAGAAGCTTCCACCGCCACCCGCTGCTCATAGAAGCTTTCGCGGAAAAGCTCCGGCCACTGCTGCCCGCCGAAAAGGTCATATTTACGGCACATAGCCTGCCGGAAAAAGCGCTGGAGGAAGGGGATCCGTATGAATCGGAGGCACGCGCCACCGCCCAGGCCGTGGCCGCCCGAGCTGGTCTGGAGAGCTTCGACTTCGCCTTCCAAAGCCAGGGCCTGACGGATGACCGCTGGTTGGGGCCGAAGGTGGAGGCCGTTCTGGACGGCTACGCTTCCCTAGGCGTGACCGATGTGGTGTTGCAGCCAGTGGGCTTTGTCGCCGATCACATCGAGATCCTCTACGACATAGACATTGCTCTCCGCCGGTATGCCTTTGAGCGCGGCATCCGGCTCCGGCGAGCGGAATCGCTCAACGACTCTCACACTTTCATCGCGGCGCTCGCCGCCGTGGTTCGCGAAAAATTGGAGGCGGCCTAAAGTGCGGCCTGTAGCAATCGTCGGCGGAGGCATATCGGGACTGGCGGCGGCTTATCAGTTGGCAAAAGCCGGACTGCCTTGCCGCGTGATCGAAAGGCGCCCGCGGCTGGGCGGGGTAATATACACCGAAACAGTGGAAGGCTGCCTTATCGAAGGCGGCCCTGACAGCTTCCTTTCAGCCAAACCCTGGGCCATGGATCTGATCGACGAGCTGGGGCTGCGCGGCGAAGTCATTGGTTCCAACGACCATCTGCGGGTCACCTATGTACTGCGAAAAGGACGGCTCGTGCCTTTGCCGGACGGGCTCATGCTCATGGTTCCCACGCGCATTCTTCCAATGCTTACTACCCCCCTGGTAGGTTGGTCCACCAAACTACGGATGGGGCTGGAGTGCCTGCGCACTGGAGGTCGCGTGCGTACGGATGACGCCTCGGTTGCCGATTTCATACGCGACCACTACGGCCAGGAGGCGGTGGACTACCTGGCGGAACCACTGCTGGCAGGCGTCTATGGCGGCGACCCCGAACAACTCAGCGTTAACAGCGTGCTCGGCACGTTTGCCGAGCTGGAACGCAAGTACGGAAGTCTTTCCCGTGGGGTACTAGCCGCGCGCCGCCGTATGTCGAGCAGCCGAGGGAGCCGTACCCCGCTGTTTCAAACTTTAAAGAGCGGCCTGGGCGCCCTGACAGAAGCTCTCCATAAAGCATGCGGCTCCTACCTAGAGGTCATTCAGGACGAAGCTCTGGCGGTTGAGCGCAACTCCGGCGGCTTCCGTCTGCGCCTGTCGAGCGCTGAGCTCGCGGCGGACCACGTCGTTCTGGCTTGCCCGGCTTACGAGGCCGGAAAGCTGCTAAGCGAACTCGCCCCGGTACTGGCAAACGATCTGAAGCAGATCCAGTATCAATCCTCGGTCACGGTCTCGCTGGGGTATGCCAAGCGCGGCTTTGACGCGCCGCAAGACGGTTTCGGCTTCCTGGTCCCAAAAAAAGAGCGGCGCCGCTTGGTGGCCTGTACCTGGGTGGGTACGAAATTCTCCTATCGCGTTCCCGATGATAAGATCCTGCTGCGGTGTTTTCTCAATGACGAGCCGCTGGAAGACGACGAAACATTAGTGGGGATCGTTTGCGGCGAGCTGAAGCGGATTATGGGACTCAAGGCAACGCCGCTTTTCAGCCGTGTACATCGCTGGCCGCGCTCAATGGCGCAATACACGGTGGGCCACCACCGGCGCGTGGAAGCCATAATGGCCCGCGCGGAGGCCTTGGCCGGCTTGTACCTGGCCGGTAACGCCTACAGCGGAATCGGCGTCCCCGATTGCGCACGCATGGGACGGGAAGCTGCGGCGCGCATCATGGCCTGGCAGGCTGGGAAACAATGAAAACGTATAGCCCGGCCGGCAATATTTCCACCCGTTCCACGTTGTGCTTAAGCTCGAAAGGTTTTCCAACCTTGATTTCCGGCAGATAATCCGCCACGAATTCGTCAACTAGCAGTTCAAGCAACTTGCCTTCAAGGACCAGTGACGAAACCGAGAGCTTATCAACATACAGCGTGGCATGGCGCGCCGCCGACTCCAGGCGGATGCTGGCCGCGACGGGGCGCTCGCCTGCCAGAAGGCGGCTGGCCAGCCACGCCGGATCGGCGCCCTTGTTTTCGCGCAATTTCATGAAATCCACAAAAGCGGAAATGACCGCCCAGCCTTCACCCAGATGCACTTGCGGCAGTCGCACGCCCTGTGGCGCGCGTTCGGCCGCCGCCTGCACGGCATAGGCATTCACCTCCTCCGGGCTGAACCATATGCGGGATCCGGCCGGCGCAAGTCCCTGTTCGATGAGGACAACTTTCCGCCGGGCGCTTTCAAACGCGCTGTCGGCCCGCGCGCAAAGCGCCGCCAGAACCAGCCATGCCAGTTTGCGCCCCATACTTTGATTCTAGTCGAGGGCAGGCTCTAACCGATAGAATGAAGGCATGCGGATGCTGCGCGCCGCAGCCTGCGCCGGTCTGATTGTTTTCGGGGCGTATGGCGAGGTCGCAGTTACGGGAAGGGTCGTCGATGAGAACGGAGCTCCGGTAGCCGGCGCGAGAGTTGTGCTCCGCGGCGGCCAACCTGAGACAGAGGCCACTGCGGTATCCGACATCCAAGGCCGGTTTTCACTGGAGCTGGGGCAGCCCGGGCGCTACCAGGTGCGCGCCGAGCGGCCGGGTTTTTTCAAGCTTGAAGGTGCGCCGGCTGAGCTCAGCGAAGGCTCAAACGAAATAAGCGTCACATTAAATCACCTGCGCGAGCTGGCCGAATCCTTGGACGTAGTCTATTCGGCGCCTTCCATTGACCCTGCCGAAACAAACGACCGGAAGCAGCTCGACAACCTGGAGGTTTTGGCGGTTCCCTATCCGGCCTCGCAGGATGTCAGAAGCGCGCTCCCCCTGTTTCAAGGCGTGGTGCAGGACACCCGGGGCCAGGTGCATTTTAACGGCGGGGCCAGCGACCAGGTTAGCTATTCGCTTGACGAGTTCAACATTGCCGATCCGGTCACCGGCACGCTCGAGGCGCGTCTGAACATCGACGCCGTGCGGAGCCTGGAGCTGGAGAGCGGCCGGTTCTCGGCGGCCACCGGGCGCGGTTCCTCCGGAGCGCTCAACCTGGAGACGGGCATGGGGGACGATCGTTTCCGCTTCGGCGCCACTAACTTCATCCCTTCCGTCAGCACCGAGCGCGGTCTGGCGTTAAGCAAGTGGACGCCTCGGTTAACCTTCTCGGGTCCGATCAAGCGCAGCCGGGCCTGGTTTCACAATGCGCTGGATGCGTTCTATGATCTGGACACCATTGCGGAGCTACCGCGCGGCCAAGACCGCAGCCGGGACTTGACAGGCAGCAACCTTTCTCGCTTACAGCTCAATCTGACGCCCTCAACCATCTTCACGGGCAGCTATCTGATCAACTACATAGACCGGCGAAACAAAGGCCTGTCGATGCTCGAGCCCCTGGAGGCGACCGTAAACCGCCGCCAAACTCTGAACATGGCCGCCATGCGCAGCCAATCATATTTGAGCCGCGGGTATCTGCTGGAATTCGGTTTTGCCGCAAGCCGGGTTGTTGTGCGCGAAAGTCCGCAGGGAACTCGTACATACGAAATAACCCCGGCCGGGCGGCGGGGCAATTATTTCGTTGACCTCGCTCGCCTTGCGGATCGCCAGCAGTGGCTGGCCACCGTCCATTTTCCCGCCCTAGAGGGCCGGGGGCGGCACCTGCTCCGGATCGGCGCCGACCTTCAGCGGTCAGGCTTCACGCAACACACCGAACGGCATGATTACCGCGTGCTACGCAACGACTGGACAGTGGCACGCGAGGTCTCCTTCATCGGCGAGGGACTGCTGCAAAAGCGGAATTTTGAAACAGCGCTCTATATACAAGACGCCTGGACGTTGCGGGAAGGTTTGACTGCCGAAATCGGTTTGCGCCTGGATTGGGACCAGATTGTGCGCAACATCTTGGTCTCGCCGCGGATTGCCGTGGCATGGTCGCCCGGCGCAGGCAGTACTAAAATTTCCGCCGGCTTTGGAATATACAACGACGCCTTGAACCTGCTTACGCTCTCGCGCCATCAGGACCAGTCGAGCATCACCATCTTCTATCCACGCACTCCGCAACCCCCGGCTCCGCCCGTGCTCATGCGTTTTCAGGCCGACGAACACTCGCTCGAATCCCCACGCGCTCGCCTCTACAGTCTAGGGCTGGAGCAAAGACTGCCCGGCGGATTCGTGGGAAAGCTCGGCTACCTCCGACGCGTAGGCATAAAGGGCTTCACTTTCGTGGACCCCTCCGAAGGGCTGCGGCAACCACGCATCTGCTATCAATTGAGCAACCAGCGCACTCAGCGCTATGATGCTCTGGAGTTCGCCGTCAACCGCAGCTTTGCCCGGCAGTTCCATTGGATGGCGGGCTACACCTACTCCCGCGCGCGCTCTAATGCCGTGGTCGAATACAGTCTGGAGAATCCGGTTTTCAGTCGGCAGGCACCGGGGCGCCTGGAGTGGGACGTGCCGCACCGCTTTCTTAGTTGGGGCTGGGCGCCTGTGCCCAGGCCTGGCCGTCCGGCTCCGATTCGTTCCCTACTCGGCGAGCTCAGCGTGAATTATCTGCTCGAGGCGCGCAGCGGTTTTCCTTTCAGTCTGGTGAACGAAGAAAACTTCGCCGTAGGCCCGCCTAACAGCCGGCGCCTGCCCAACTATTTCAACTTGAACCTTCACTTTGAAAAAAAGTTCCGCTTCATGAACTACATGTGGGCCTGGCGTTTCGGCCTGAACAACCTTACCAACCACGGAAATCCAAATGTGGTAAACAACAATGTGGACTCACCGTTCTTTCTCACCTATGGGAGAGGGCAGCAGAGAGCCTGGAACGTGCGTCTGCGTTTTCTGGGGAGGAAATGAACTATGCGAATTCTGATTGCGATGATGACCGTTTTAACCGCCGCCGCGGGACCGCTAAAGGCTCAGTCGGAAACCGACAAACGGCTGGAGGCAGCCGCGACCGTATTCGCTGAAGTGATGGATACCCCCGATAAAGCCATTCCGCAGGAGCTGCTGGATAAGGCTCACTGCGTAGTGGTGGTGCCGGGGATGAAAAAAGGAGCTTTCATCTTCGGCGCAAAGTACGGAAAGGGTTTTCTTTCCTGCCGTAAGCCGGGCGGCGCCGGCTGGAGCGCGCCGGGCGCAGTCCGAATCGAAGGAGGCAGCTTCGGTTTACAGTTGGGTGGATCGGAGATCGACGTTATTCTGGTCGTCATGAACGAGCGCGGCGCCGACCGGCTGCTCTCCAGCAAGTTCACCCTGGGCGCCGACGCCTCGGTTGCCGCCGGCCCGGTCGGACGCACAGCCACGGCTCAAACCGACGCCTACATGACTGCGGAGATACTTTCCTGGTCGCGATCGCGCGGACTGTTTGCAGGAGTGGCTTTAAACGGCGCCACTTTGCGGCAAGACTTGGGTGACAACCGGCAGATGTACGGCCGCACGTTTGAAAACAGGGAAATTGTCCAAAAAGATATCGCCCCGCCCAAAGCCGCCGGACGATTGCTCTCGCTACTCAACAAATACTCATCGCGGCGCGGGTAAGAATTCCTTAGCCGTGCCAACCGGCAGGTTCGGCCGTGGAGCAGGACAGGCGACCTTGCGCCGGAAGGCAGTCTAAAGGCAAGCTGTCCTTCCAAAGCGAAAGCTGAAAACTCACAGCGCTTGCGGCGTCGGCACGCATTGCCGCAAGCGGCAGGCGCAGCTCCAGAATTTTGCCTAAGGCCGCAGTGACGGCCGTGTTGTCGCAACTTACCGAGTAATCTGGTTCTATTCGCAGCGTCGTGCCGAAAGGGGCGCCTGCGGTTGTCTCAACGCTAAGTCTGAACTCTAGCCCGACGAGGGCCTCTCGCGCCGCCGGCTCGAAATCCAGTCGCAAATAAAGATGCGCAGAATCGCAGCCGTAATAAAGCTCGCGAACCAGCGGCGCCCGGGCATGCATGGCTCCGCCCTGGGAGTCCACACGGTATACGCCTGCGCCGAGCCACTCAAAGAAGCTGCTCACTTCGCCGTCAATCACCGGCTGGATCGGGCCGCTCGGCTGTACGTGATACTCACGCACCGGGACTTTCAGAATCGGACGGGAGAGTTCTTCAGGCGGCGCTATGCCCAGCGCCCGGTAGACGTTCGACAGATGGTCCCTGAAAAGCCGGTCAAACTCCGGACGGTTGGCGGATTCATGCTGAGGACCATACCACCAGCACCAGTCGCTGCCCTCGGCAATAAGCAGTTCTTCAAGCGCCAGCGCTTTATTCTCATTCGAGACAGGCGGGTCGTCGGCCGAAGCCAGCCGGCGATCATAAGTCTGGCGGGCAGCCAGCAGATAATTCCAGGCCTGGTTGTCCTCCTCATCTCCGATCCAGATGTCGAAGTTGGCGTTTATCCAGGAGGCCGGGAAAATGTGGTTGAGCGGTGAAGGGTCCATGCGCTCCAGAGCCTGGCTGATGGTGAGCGCTTCAACATCACGCTCATCGGAAATTCGCCGGTAAAGCTCCCTTAAAAAGGGCCGCCCGTTCTGCTCATAAAACTCCCAGGCGTTCTCACCATCCAGAATTATTGGGACCAGGGCATCCCGGCCGGCGGCTAAAAGCGGCCGGCAGTTCTCGCGTATGCGGCAAACCAGATCCGAGGCGGCTTCGACGGCGTTCATTCGGGAGTAGACGAAGCCGACCAGATCGCTGAGGAAGTGATCGCGGAACACCAGGCGGATTTCACGGCCGTCCCGGCGCCAGAGGTAAGGCCGGTAGGTTTCGGCCGTGCCGGCAGCCACTCCCAGCGTTCGCGCCAGCACGCCGTTGTCGCTAGCCGCCCAGCGGAACCCCAGCTCCGAAGCAATCGCCAGCACCTCGTCGCTGACGGCGCCTTCCGACGGCCAGAGGCCGGCGCATTCTGTTTCGAATCGCTCCCGCATGAAACTCTGCGCTCGGCTCAACTGGAGCCGCGCATCCTGGGGGTAGCGGAAGCGCGCTGGCAGCGGCACTCCCGGATGAGCCACCGCGGCGATGTCGGAGTCGCAAAGCAGCGGCAGTATTGGGTGATAGAACGGGGTGGTCGAAATCTCAATCTGACCTCTGGTGGCGGCTTCGCGGTAGGCGGGCATGACGGTAGCCAAGAACTCCAGTTGCTTGCGCCCAAGCAGCGCCTGCTCATCCAGCGTGAAATTGCGGCCTTTTTCCGCCAGGCTGCGCACCTCCGGATCTTCACGCAACAGGTCCTCGTCAAACCACGCCAGTTGTGAAAGAACCTGCAAATCTCTAAATGCCTGTTCGCCGAACATGCGACGTGCGCGGACCACATTGCGATCAGCCATGCGCCAGGCATCGTACAGCTCGGCGTAGCGCGGGTAGCGCGCGATCATGCGGGCGGGGTTGGCCTGGAAAAAGTACCGCAGAATGAAATCCTGCTCCTCCTGGGTGAGCTCGCCGGAAGGCTTCAGCGCGCAACGCAGGAAGGGATCGGAAGCGGCGCCGGCGGCGTACTCCTCAAGCTGCACCATCATGGAGGGCACAATATTGAAGGTCTGTCGTATGGCGGGAAAATCTTTCAATATGCGCACCATGCCCCGGTAATCCTTCAGCGCGTGCATGCGGGTCCAGGGCAGCTTGTATTCGCCCGAGATAAGATCCTTGTAGAAGGGCTGATGCATGTGCCAGAGGAAACAAAGGTATATTCGGGGCATGACTATTAGTTGGATGTCGCTTCTGCGGCAGGCGTCTGCTTGGCCGGCACGCTGCGAAATACACCGGTAATAGGGGTTGCCGCAGCGTCGAACTGGGTCATAGGCCTCAGCCCGGACAGCAGTTCCACCGTCCGCAGCATGGAAACAGTGCTATAGGCGGCGGTATCGGCCGCGCCCGGACGGACCCAGGGAGACACCACCAGCGCCGGAACCCGGTCATCGGAAACGCCTCCTGCATGGGTGGCCGTAATGAAGATGGCGCAGTCCGGCCAAAACCGGCTCCGGGCGAGCGCACCGGCTATCGCCCCGACCGCCTTGTCGACTTCGCTCAGCGTGCCAGCCAGGCGCATGACCGTCAGGCGAGGCATGGCTCCGCCCTTCTCCCATAAGGCCAGATCCCGAAGGAGCGCGGCCGCCTGCTCGACCGCCGGACGGCGCGCAGTGTAAACAGCCGTAGTCGTACCTGCGGCACGGGCATTGGTCCAAAGATAGCCTGCCGGGGGGATGGCCGCAGGCTCGGTTTCATCGAAATCCTTGCGCGGCAGCCGTCCCGCCTGCGCAGCGCGCCGCAGCTTTTCAACAAAATCAGGCGAAATTCCGGCCACCGCCCAGTTGTAGCCGTCGGCCTGCGTTTCCCCAAGAGCCCGGAAATTCTCAAGCCGGCCGTGTTCGCTCGCCAGCCGCCGCAAAGCCGGCGCAGCTTGCCCGCCGAAAACCTGATCATATCGGACGCCCTCATCGATTATCAGGTAAAAAACATGCCGGATGGGAGTCGGGCCGCCCGGCCAGGCCGGCACCGGGCTATCGGTGGGCACGTCCGCTTCTTCAATTTTTTCGTCGCGGTAGGGTGAATTCTCGCGGACAATACGCGAGTAAGTCTCCAACCTCTCAGCCGGTCCCAGATCAACCATTGAAACTGAACCGCCGCCGTTGACCACTATCAGCCTGTCTCCCGGCAGCGCCGCCACGGCGGTGGGATAGCGGCCCGCAGGTAGGTAGCCCAGCAGGCGGCTCTGCGCCTCGGTCACATCGAGCACCGCAACGGCGTTTTCGTCGGCACAGGCCACGTAGATGCGCTTGCTGGCCGGCTCATAGGCTAGCGCAGCCGGCGTCATCCCCGCGGGTTGATACGGCGTCAGGGCAAGATTGATCGCTTCGGAAACCCGCACTTCGCCGGAGGCGGTGACTCCCAGCACGCGAATGCTGTTGGTATTAGCTGCGGCCACAAAAATTCGGGCGACATACGGGCTGGTTTCTTCTTCAAGAGCGGGTTGCGGCGCGCCCGGCGCCCACGCCATATCGGTCGGATGAGGCGCCAGCAGAAACTTGGCCCGGATGGCGCCGTTTTCCGTCTCGTGCTGAAGCACCATGCCGTCCGCCCAGCAGGAAACGAAAAAGGTCTTTCCGTCAGGGTGAAACAGAATCCGGTAGGGTCGACGGCCGGTTTTGAAACGGTCAATAACCATTCCGGACTGGGGGTTGATCACAGCGATTGAATTCTGGAAAAGCTCGGCCGCGTAGATCAGCCGCCCGTCAGGAGAAAGCGCAACGTCACCGACAAAATCCCGGCTGGTGCGCTTGGCCGGATCGACCACCGAGAAACTGCGCGCGGGCGCTAGCTTACCGTCTTGAAATGTGAACTCAAAAACCGCCGCCTGCGCGCCGCCTCCCACGTAAAGGCGGTCTCCCCGAGCGTTGAAGGTCAGGCCGAGCCACCCATCCGGAATCGGTGTCCGGGAGGCCACCCGCCACTCTGTGGTCTCCAGAACAACCAGCGAAGGTTGCTGTAGGCCGGCATCCAAGGCAACCAGGTATTTCCGGTCGGGCGAGAGTACGGCCGCCATTGGGAAACCGCCCGTTTCAATTTGCCGGCCGGCCGGCCGCACGAGCCATCCATTGGCCAATTGCAACGGCTCGGCGACAACCGCGCCGGCCAGCGCTATCAACACAACCAACCGGAAATTCATTCAAAAAACCTCTGGGCAATGGGGAAGCGCCGGCCGATGCCGAAGGCTTTCGAGGTGACCTTCAGCCCTGGCGCCGCCTGCTGCCGCTTGTATTCGTTACGGTCCATCTTGTTGACGATTTCACGCACCAGCGATAAGGGCACGCCGTTGGCCGCAGCGATTTCCGCCGGCGTGCGGTTCTCCTCAACGTAGGCCCGCAGAATTGCGTCCAGCACGTCGTAACTTGGCAGCGAATCGGTGTCCTTCTGGTTCGGGCGCAACTCGGCCGAAGGCGCCTTCAGGAAAACACGCTCGGGGATGGCGTCCTGGTTGCGGCGGTTGGCCACCCGGGCCAGCTCATAGACTAGGGTTTTAGGCACGTCGCTGATAACGGCCAGACCTCCGATCATGTCCCCGTAAAGCGTGCAGTAGCCTACCGCCAGCTCGCTCTTGTTGCCGGTGGTGAGCACCAGCGCTCCCCATTTGTTGGAGAGCGCCATCAGGATGACGCCCCGCAGCCGCGCCTGTAAGTTCTCTTCGGTGACATCCGGCGGCGCGCCGGCAAACAGCGGCTGCAATACTTCCAGAAAATGTTCGTAGAGCCCGGTAATGGGAACCACCTCAAAGCGTATGCCCAAGCCTGCGGCCAGCGCGCGCGCATCCTCCAGGCTTTCAGGGGAAGAAAACGGGCCCGGCATGGCAACGCCGGTGACGTTTTTCACACCCACGGCCTCGGCGGCAATCGCGGCCGTAAGCGAGGAGTCGATGCCGCCGCTCAGCCCGATAAGCACGCTCGAAAAGCCGCACTTTCGCAGGTAATCGCGCGTACCCAGCACCAGCGCTTCGTAGGCCGCTTCGTTCTCATCGGTCAGGTTCTCATGCAGATCGCCGGCGCCCCGCTCCAGATCCACATAGACCAGATCTTCGGTGAAGCTGCCAGCGGCGCCGATAAGGCTTCCGTCCGCAGCCAGAGCAAAACTGCTTCCGTCGAAAATGAGCTGGTCGTTGCCGCCCACCAGATTCACATAGACCAGCGGCAAGCGATGGCGCCGCGCCGAGGTGGCGAATATTTCGCGGCGCAGGGCGCGCTTGCCCATGTGGTAGGGAGAGGCGTTAATGCTAATAAGGACCTCGGCGCCTTGGGCGGCCAGCTCCTCGACCGGATCGCGCCGGTAAAGGCGCCGCTCCCAGTATTGCTTGTCGTTCCATGCGTCCTCGCAGATGGTCAGCGCCACCCGGCGGCCGCGTATTTCGCAAAGCGACTGGTGCTCGGCCGGGCGAAAATAACGCGCTTCGTCGAAGACATCATAGGTTGGCAGCAGCATCTTGTCTTGGCGGAAGACGATACGGCCTCCCTCTATCACCGCTGCACTGTTGGTAGCGTGCTTACCGGTTGAAGCCTGTGCCCGTGCCACGTAACCGCAAATTATCGCCGCATCCAGCTCTGCCGTTTCCCGCGCCAGCAGATGCAATTGCTCTTCGGTCCGCTCGATGAAACTCGCCTTTTCCACCAAATCCTGAGGCGGGTAACCGGTCAGGCTCAGCTCGGGGAACACCACCAGGTCGGCGCGGCCGGCGGCGCGGCGCGCCGTTGCGGCGATGAGCTTGCGGTTGCCCTCGAGGTCGCCCACGGTAGTATTGATTTGTGCCAGGGCAATGCGCATAGGAAGCTACTATTGTACGGTTCAGCCGGCCGGGACTGCCCGCGCCTTACTGGACGGCCAGCATGCGCTCAAGCGGCACCAGCGCCCGGCGCCGTATTTGTTCCGGAATCTCCACTTGCGGCGCCAGATCACGCAGGCAGTTGCGCACCTTCTCCAGCGTATTCAGCTTCATGTACGGGCATTCGCTGCAATTGCATTCCTCGTTAGGCACAAAGTAGAAGCGTTTTTCGGGAGCGCGCCTTTCAAGAGAAAAGGAGACGCCGCTTTCGGTCATGACTATGAACTCGGCGGCATCGGTGCGCACGCAGTAATCGATGATGGCCGAAGTCGAGCCGACGAAATCGGCCACGGCGAGCACTTCTTCCGGACATTCCGGATGCGCCGCGACTTTGGCCTCGGGATGTTCGGCCCGGGCTTGAGCCAGGCGGCGCGCCGTGAAGGTGGCGTGCACGATGCAGGCGCCCTGCCAGATGGTCATGTTCTGGCGGCCGGTTTGACGCTTTACGTAGTTGCCCAGATTGCGGTCGGGCAGGAAAAGCACAGGTTTGTCAGGGGGGATAGAGTTGACCACGGCCACCGCGTTACGCGAGGTGCACAGGATGTCGCTTTCGGCCTTGACCTCAATCGAGGTGTTGATATAGCTGACGATGACGTGATCCGGATGCAGGCGCCGCCAGGCACGCAGTTGCTCGGCCGTGCAGGCATCGACCAGGCTGCAACCGGCCTGGCGGTCAGGGACCACCACGGTGCGCTCGGGATTAAGCGCCTTGGCGGTTTCCGCCATGAACCAGACTCCGCAGAAGACAATCACGTCGCCCTGGAACTCGCGAGCCTTACGTGCCAGCTCTAGGCTGTCGCCGATCGAATCGGCCAGTTCCTGTATTTCAGGCTGCTGATAATGATGCGCCAGTAAAACGGCGCGGCGCTCGCGCTTGAGATCTGCAATTTCCTCAGCCAAGCTCCGGGTAGCCAGCATAGAAATGGTCCGTTGATTTCATTGTAACGCCGGCGTTTTCCGGAGCTATTTGTCTTAAAACACCGGACCGCGCGGCGCCACCCGTCTGGGGCGTACATTGGGCGGCGGAGCAGGCTCACCCTGCCGGCGCAAGCGTTCCTGCTGGGCTAATTGGCCGGCCCGGCGCTGCACCCTTTGCCACTGCTCGGCGGTGAGCACCGTCCTCATCCGCAAGGCCATCTGCGAAAGAGTTCGCATCAGCTCGCCGCGAGCTTCAACCAGCCGGTCTATGGCTTCGCGGGCGCGCGCCTCATTTACCGGGTCCTCATTCATGAGGTCGCGGAAATTGCCTTCCGCTTTCTGTACGGCCGCCCGCTGCTCGATCAGGCGGTCGCGGAACTCCCGTACAATGCTGCGCACTTGTTTCTGCTGCTGTTCGGTAAGGTTAAGGTTTCGCGCGATGGGGCTGTCCCACCAGGCGAACACTCCGGCATCTTGGGCCGAAGCCAGCATCGCAATGATAAACGAAAGGAAAACGACACGCTTCATGGCTCCACCTCAAATAAAGCATGCATGGTTTGGACGGCCTCGGGCTCCTGGCGCCAAACCAGCTCATAGGCTGAAGAGAATAGTTCGGCATCGGAAAATTCGGGCGCCGGCGTCGGCTGCGGCCGGAATATGACAAAGGCGGCAAAGATCGAAGCCAGCGAGGCGCCCAGCACTGCCAGCGCCGGCCAGCGCACCCCTTGCGCCGGCTTGTTCGTGCGCTCCCGCAAGGAGCAAAGCTGGCTCGCAAAAAATTCGTTGCTTTCAGGGATCGACTCATTCAGCAAGCTGCGTCGTGCAGCCTGCAAGGCTTCCCAACGTTCGGCGCAATGGGCGCACCGCTCCAGATGGTCCCCGGACGGGCCCGCTCCGTAAAGATGCGCGATCAATTCTTCTTCACTCCAGTGCCTTTCATTCATAAATCACTCCTGGCCGGCGGCTGCCCCGCCGAAATACAGATCGTGCAACTCACGGCGCAGCTTAGCAAGCGCGCGGCTCAAATGAGCCTTTACCGTACCGGTGTCAAGCCCCAGCAGCAATCCGATCTCCTCCAGACTGCGGTCTTCGTAATGCCGCAACACGAACACTGCCCGCTGCCGCTCGGAGAGTTTGCCAAGCGAGGCCGCCAGTCGCCGGGCCACCTGCCGGCTGAAAAGCTGAGCCTCCGGGCCGGGCGCCGGATCGGACTGCGACGCCAGGATCAACGGCTCGTCCTGCGGATTCACTCTGTGCCGCCAGAAGCGCCAGCGCCTTGATCGCAACCGGTCCAGACAGGCGTTTACGGCCACTCTGGTCAGCCAGGCGGCGCGGTCGTGAGGCATGTCCGCCGCCAGCCGCCCGAAAGCTTTGTAGGCTTTAACAAAAACGTCCTGCGCGGCCGAATCTGCCTCATCCCGGTCGCCGAGCAGGCGGTAGCATAGCCGAAAAACCCTCCGCTGCTCTGATTGAACCCAGCTTTCGAAGTCGGCCTCTTCCATCCGAATGGCTGCCGCCTCCCCGCTCGAACCCGCCGCAACGCCTATCATAGCCGCCTATTAACATTGACGGGGCACGGCCGGCAGGGTTTACGTCAGAGCGAGTCTTTCTGCTAGACTGCCAAGGTCATGACTACGCTTACACTTCTCTGCATTGGCTTGGTGGCCGGGGTCTTTGCAGGACTTTTTGGGATCGGCGGGGGACTGGTGATCGTCCCTGCTTTGTTGTTCATTTTGAAAATGAAGGAAGTGGAGGCCATCGGCACCAGTCTGGGCGCCCTGATACCGCCGGTGGGGCTGCTGGGAGCGATTGAATATTACCGTAACGGCTACATCAATCTGCGTTACGCCGCGCTAGTGGCCCTGGGACTTTTCGTCGGAGCCTATTTCGGCGCCAGAATCATGGTGGGACTCCCGCCACAGCTTATCCGGAGGCTGTACGGAGGTTTCTTGCTGATCATTAGCATCCGAATGCTGCTTGCAGGCAAGTAAAGTTGCTGCCCGAATGCGGCAGGCTATCCAGCCGGAAAAGTTGCATCTGCGCTCAGGCGCGCTCGCGCGGCGGCATGGCAGTCGCGCTTGCTCGGCGGAATGGCAGGCGCGGCCGGCGCAGCCTTCAGCGCAACAACCGGCGGCGACCTTCAACCGGAGCGGGTTTCGGGGCAGGCGCCTGTTGCGGCATAGCTATCGGGTGAGCCTCACCCTCCACCAACAGTTCTCGCTCAATCCACTGGGTCAACGGAATATGGCGAAAGCAAACCCGTTCTTGTAAAACCATGCAGCGGCGGCGGCCGGACGGGTGGTCCACTTCCCGCAGGTAATGGCGTTCCTCTACCCTCACATCAGCCAGAAACTCATCTAGCGCTTTTCGGCGGGCTTCGGCCTCAACGGCTCGCAGGCGCTCCTCGAAGGTCCTCTGTTGCTGGGTCAGGCGTTCTCTGACTTCAATCAGTTCCTCGCGATCGCGGGCCAGGGCAGCCTCCATGCGCGCTTGCGTGATGATATAGGAAAGCACGCCGGCGCCAAGCGCCGCTATGAAGGGCAAACCGACCCAGACCACTTCCTCCATGCCTAATCTCACTGAATGATCGGGCGGCAGCGCCCGATCCTGCATGTTTCAGTGAGAAATAATCGGCCAGATGAGGCGTTTCCCTTAGCCGGATGGCGCTACTGCGAGCCGTCATATTTGCGTCCATTGAGCAGAGCGAAAAAAAGGGCCATATGAAAACCGGCCTGGCGCAGGGTGAGCATACCGCCCAAAGCACGTAATATGGAGTGCAAGCGAAATGTAAAGCCATGCCACCAGCCGTAGTGTTTTCCACACCAAGCCGCAGCTCCCAGCACCCGGTCGGCAGCCAGCAAGGCACGCAACTTGGCCGGCGGCCGGCTATCCAATGGTTCAGCCACAACGGCTCTGGCCGCCGGAATCAGCAGAATCCTCTTTGATGCCCGGCGGATTTGCGTCATGATTTCCAGGTCCCACCAGTAGTGGCCGTAACGCTCGTCAATGTAACGCAAACCTTTGAGAAAGTAGCTGCGCACCATGAAGACCGGCGGCCGGATGAAATCGACTTCCTCGACTGCCCGCGTAGCAGGCTGTTGCCAGCCGGCCAGATCTCCTTCCGGGCAAGCTTCCTGTAGTTCAGCGGGCAAAGGGAGAGGATGCACTCGGGTGGCGACCTCGCCGGCCTGGTCCACAACCAGCGGGCAGGCTGCGGCGGCATCGGCAGCCGCATCGAGCGCCGCTGCCAGCGCCGCTATTGCGCCCGGTTCAAACTCCACCAGCGGGTCGGCAAACAAGTAGTATTCGCCTGTTCCGGTGCGCATACCGATATTGAGCGCCTTGACCATGCCGAAGTCGCGCGGCAGGCGCAACAGGCTCACGGAGGGGAATTCGGTGTCCAGTTGCGGGCATTCGTCCGAAGAGCCGCGGTCAACCAGCACGATCTCAAAGGTAGGCCTTTCTGGCGCGGCTTCCAGCGAGCGCACGCACTGCCGAACAGCGGCGACATTATTATGTGAGACCAGAATTACGCTTATGCGCGGGGCTAGCTGCTCCGGAGTGGATTCTTCCATAGGGTAATTCTATTTTTTTACGGCAAGCAGGCTCCCGGAAGGATCGAGGATCACTCGGACCGGCGCCTGCTTGACCGTGATCTTGAACTCGGCAGGCTCAAGGTCGGTCCTCACCCATTGCACCAGAGGCGGACCGCTGCGGAACTGCACCTCCACGGGAACCCAAACTGCAAAGTCCTCATCTACGCCCGACTGGGTCACTTTTCCCGTGACCGTCCAGACGGGCGATTTACCTTTTACTGAAGACTGCAACTGAAGCGTGGGGACGCCGGTTGAATAAACATAACTTTGGAAAAAAGTTTCAAGCTTCGGGTCGGGCGAGGAAGGCGGCAGGTGGCGGGCCGCCGCCAGACGAAACTCTTCGGTCGTGATCGGGCGGCGGTTGAACTCGCGAGCGAGCTCTCCCAGAAATGCGGCGAAGCGCTGGTCGCCCATCTTGCGACGCAGCATATGCAAAATCCAGGAGCCTTTCTCGTAGGTAATGAGTTCCCAAGCGCCGGCAGCCGGCAAAAAGCGCAGCCGAGGACCCCACACAATCGGGCCCATCGATTCCACCGTGCCGTCAGCCTCATCGGCAACCCTGCGCAGAAGGCGTTGCCGATATTCGGCCAACACCTGTTCGAGCGCTCGCGCCCCGCGCCGTTTTTCCAGATAAAGCAACGCGGAATAATTGGCCAGGGCCTCCATCAGCCAGCTATCCTGCGGACTGTTGGTGAAAACCGCGTTGCCCCACCACTGGTGCGCCACCTCGTGCGCATGCAGGATGTCGGAAAAGAAAGTTTCCGGATAATCACCCTTAAGCGCAGTCGGGCGCTGTTCTGGACGAATGTAGCTGTAGGTTGAAAGGTACACCAGCCCGGGAAAACCTTGCCCGAAGGTCCCGGGAATAGGCGACACAATCAGAGTGGACAGCGGCGGCGGTCCAAACCAATCCACCATGAACTCGAAAGCCGCCGCCACCTCCGATGCTATCTGGCGTAATTGCAGGGTTGGCACTGGCGGGGGTGGAACAACCAGCACCGGCGTCTGGACAATTACGGTACGCCGTGTCGCCGGGTCATAGACAGCTCTCGGTATCAGGCTGTAGGATCCCTGGGCGGCGGCTCTTAAGGCGGCTTCGGCCTGCTTGTTGGCTAAAACCTCGATGCGATAGGGCCCGCGGGTGACCAAGACCCGGTCATAATCACCCAGATTGAATCCCAGAAAACGCACCGGAGTAGATATACGGCGGCGGGTGAGCTTTTGGCCCCCATCGGCGCCGCTCTCCAGTTCCTCGCCGGGCAAAGCCAGGCTCAGCTCAGCCGGATAACGAAACGTCACTTCATAAATGGTAAAAGTGCCGGGAATGTTCGGATACCAGCTGGTGCGCGCGCCCACGAAATAAACGTTATTGCCGGCCGACTGAATGATGGCGCCCTCGGCGGTGAACTCGATCTCATATTCCCGCCCCGCCTCGAGCGCTTCGGGCGCCAACACCAGAAATACGCCGTCGCCTTCGCGCAGCAAGCTTTCGCGCAGGCTCTCGCGCTGAAAGAATTCAGCCGGGCGGCCGTCAATCGACACCGAGGCGATACGCATGCGGGGCGACATGGCGAATTCCAGAACCCGCAGCCCGCTGCGCGACGACTTCAGGACGGCCTTGGTCGCAACTTTAAGCGTCAGGTCGGATGCAAGCCATGCGTCGATCCGGTAGTTTTCCAAACGATGATAAACGTCCGGCGCCTGGCGTGTCCGGTTGCGAAAGGATCGAGCTTCAAAACTGGTCCAGATGTCGTAGTAGGAATCGCCTCCCCGCTCGGTGACTGCGCCGATTACTATTTGGTTATAGCTGCGGGGATCATAAAGCACGTCGAAGTTTCCGAGTTTTTCACCCCTCAGGGAAGCAAAGAAAAAACCTTCCGCCGGCGGGGTCTCGCCCAGAACGTCTTCCATCAATCGGACCTCGAAGCTGGAAGTGAGGTTCCGTATGACCGAGTCCAACCGGTTGGCTGCCAGAATCCCTTGCTCCGGAGTTTTTTGCGGCCGGCCGCCGCTTTCAATCTGCTCCCGGAGCACTTCATAGGTGTCGTCGGAGAATATCATCACCGCCAGCCGAAAATGCTCGTTCAGATTCGGGGATTTGGTCCGGCGCGCCAGTGACATTCGCTCGCTTCGGGTGGGCGGAAATACCAGCACTTCAGCGTCGCCGGCCTCGACGTCACCCAAAAAGACCGCCGAGTGCCGGCGGCCACTCACCGGTTTTCCGAAGACCAGATAACCGTCGGTGAAATAGAAGCGCAAGTCTTCCTTGGTCAGGGACAGATCGCGAATGCGGTAGCACTGCTCGTGATCCAGACCGGCGGCGCGCACCTCCGCCGCCAGGTCCGCAGCCGTTGCCGCTAAAACCGGCACAAACCCGGCCATCAGGACTAATCCCAGCCGCACCCACTTCACACTTTTAGTCTAGAGCAAGCGCCCGCCGGCCGCCCGCTTAGCCCCAAAACCGCCACCACGGCCGGCGCGAAGCCGGCGGCTCCTGCTCGGACTCAGGCAAAGGTTCTCCGGCCAGAACAGCCGCAGGATTCGTCTCAAACAGACGTTGCGCATATCGGCTCCCGAACTCTTTCGCCACCACAGCATAGGCGGCGTCCAGGCGCGGAGTGCGGTTTTTCGAATCGTGGGCATCGCTGGCCACAAAATCAACCAGCCGGCGGCGCAACAGCTCAAATGCGCAAGTGCGCGCTTTGCGCCCGAAGTCGCCGATGAGCGATTGCGCCGTGATCTGCAACCGGCAGCCTCCGGCGACCCATCTCTCCAGTTCTGAAATGTGCTGCTGCAAGACCCGGTTCCTTTCCGGGTGCGTAAGGATGGGGTAGATGCCTGTACCCAACAAACGCGCAATGGCTTCACCCGCCGTACGGACGCTCATCAGCTCAGATACTTCGACCAGCAGGTAGGTCTTGTGGTTGATGGCGTAGCGGCTGGGATCGGCGAGCGCCTCCCGCACGTTCTCATAATGCAAATGAAAGTCGCACCCGTAATGGATTCTGATCAAGGGGCCGGCAGCTTCGGCCAGCTCGGCAATCTTCTGTTCAACCAGCACGGGATCGAAAGCGAACTGTAGATCAGAGTGGGGAGTAGCCACGATATCCGTGGTCCCGGCCTCAGCCGCCTGGCGTAGCATAGCCAAGCTTTCCTCTGCGTCGGGCGAACCGTCATCGAGCCCAGGCAGAATGTGACTATGTATGTCGATCATCGGCTCACGGTAGCTCGGCGCCACCAGTTCGCCCGGTGCTCAGGAGTATGCCGGAAAAACTCAGATGAACATCTCCTCGTCGCTGGTCGCACGTTCAGGCGTAAGCCGCTTGCCGCCGAACAAGTGGCGTAAGGCCGTACGAACCCCAATTGCCAACGCCACGGTTTCGCGCAGCGGGCGAATAACGCCTTTGTCCACCAGGACCAGAGCATCCTTCAGGCGGTTGCCGTAATCGTCCAGAATCAGTTCGATGCGTTCCATCTGGACTCGCGCCCGGTAGGTGGCTTCGCCCAGCACATCGTCCACCCGGGCCAGTTGCTTATGGGCCAGCACCAGGACTTCGTTGGTCTTGGTGGCTACTTCGGTAATTTGCTTGCGGCTCTGTTCCAGGGTCCGTTCCGCCGTATGCACGAAGGACTCGGCATGAGCGGCGATACCCGTTACTTGATTGCGAATTTCCTTGGCCGCGCGGTAGACCGCCAGCAGCAAGGCCGCCTGGAAAAGCAAGGCCGTAGCCGAAACCACCACGGCGCCCGCCATTACGTACAACAAAGCATCAGGGGTCATCGTGATATGCGAATCCTAGGCCACCTTCACAAGCCAACCCGCTGCTATATGGCCGGTCCCTCCTCCTGGCTCGGGGATGAGACCGCTTCGCGATAGGCTTGCTTGCCGGCTTCGACCGCCGCCGCCAGTTGCTCTTTCTGCCGAATCACCGCGCTGCGGCCCTTCTCCACCAGTTCACTGGCTGATTCACGCAGTTCCTCTCCCTGCTTCTTCAGAAACTCCTTGCCTTCCTCGGCTTTGGCGCGCAGCAGCCGGCGCGTTTCCTCCCCGGATTGCGGCGCAAAAAGAACTCCTATTGCCACACCGATGCCAAATCCAAGGATAAAGTAAGTGATCTTGTTTTCTTCGGCCATGGAGCTTTCCTCTCAATCCAGACTTGCTTGGTGTGCTTCCATCAGCATACTAACATAGGAAGACCCTCTATGGCTCAACGCACTCAAAAAAAGCTCAATGCCGAAGCCCTCTGGGAATACGCATTGCGTGCCTTGGGCGGGCGCGCCCATTCGGTGGCGGAGCTTTCCGAAAAGCTTCGCCGACGCGCCGCGCATGAGGAAGACGTTCACCGGGTGGTGGCGCAACTCAAGCAGTACGGTTATCTGAATGACCGGCGCTACGCTCAGGCCTTTGCTGCATCGCGGCTGGAAAATGAAGGCTTTGGCAAAATGCGCGTGCTCGCCGAGCTGCGACGGCGGCGCGTGGCCCCTTCCATCGCCGAACAAGCCGTCAAAAAGACTTACCAGGATATCGACGAAACGGCTCTGATTGAGGCCTTCCTTGAGCGTAAGTTCCGGCGTCCCCCGCCCGCCGAAGCCCTGGCCGATCCGCGCCGCATGGCGGCCGCCTACCGCAAGCTGCGGCTGGCCGGATTCGGTTCAGCCGCCATACTGCGCGTGCTTAGCCGCTATAACGAGCGAGCCGAAGAGTTGGAATCTTTGGAAGATGAGGAGCGGGAATCCTAGCTGAGCCTGTGTTCTGCACGCACGCCTGGCTTAGGAAATTTCGGAACATTTCCCTTCTTTATGCGTTCGTATTATTGTGCGGGGAGGTAACGGAAGGCACAGTTTCGACTTCGGCGCAGTCAAGGTTCTTTCGGCCATTATCCTGGCGTCGACTACGGCCGCCTCCGCCCCTCCGGCGCCGCCGGATGCCGAACCACACGAGCTTAAGCCGGCTTTCCTGAATACCTCGCCGGCGATCGACGGCGTACTTGATGAGGCTGCCTGGCAAGCGGCTCCTTTGCCGCTGGGGAGCTGGGTTTCCTACAACCCGCTTTTCGGAGAACAGGTGGCGCAGCAAACCCAAGTTTGGGTTGCTTATGACAACCAGAATATTTATTTTGCTTTCCGCTGCATGGACCCGGAGCCTGACAAGATCAAAAGTTCGGTAAGCCGGCGGGATTCGCTTTGGAGCGACGACTGGGTCGGATTGAGCCTTGACGCGATCGGAGGTGGACAGAATTCCTATGACATGTTCGTGAATCCCAACGGCATACAAGGCGATATCTTCAACAGCGCCACGGCCGGAGAATCAAGTTCGGTCGACTGGGTGTGGGAGAGCGCCGGCCGTCGCACCAATCAGGGCTACGAAGTCGAAATCCGCCTGCCGCTAAAGAGCATACGTTTCAGCAGCGGCAAACAGATCCGCATGGGAGTGCTTTTCTGGCGGCACATCAGCCGCTTGGGAATTTCCGTCTCCTGGCCTTCGCTTCCGCCCGGCCGCTCACTTTTCACCAGACACGCCCCGCTGGTTTTTGAGAATCTTAAAGCGCCTCTGAAACTGGATTTGATTCCAAATCTCACCTACGCCTGGAGCCAGCAGAAAGCCGAGCCAGGACAATGGGCGCACGGCGACTCGCGGCTGGATGCCGGACTCACCTTCAAATACGGGTTCGGGGCCTCGATAACTTTGGACGGCACGTTCCGTCCCGACTTCAGCCAAGTGGAAAGCGACGCCTATCAAATCGAGGTCAATCAGCGATACCCCGTTTTTTACAGCGAGAAGCGGCCCTTCTTCATGGAGGGAATGGGCTTGTTTGAGCTGGCCGGCTCGGGCGGCGACGCCAACCTTAGGACGGCCGTCCATACGCGGCGCATCGCCGATCCGCTGTACGGGGCTAAGCTGACCGGCTCGGCGGGCAAGTTCAACTTCGCCACGCTGTTGGCAGCCGACCGCGCGCCGGGAAGGGGCGACGTTCCGCCTGAGCTGGCCGGAGCCGACAAGTTGTTCAACATCGCGCGCGCTACCTACTCACTCGGAAACGGCAGCTATGTGGGCGGCCTCATGGTCGACACCAAGTTCGGCCCCGAATATAACCGTGCGGCCGCCGGGGACATATTCATGCGGATCGGCGAGCACCATCGCTGGAGCGCCACTTTAATCGAGACCCGTACCCGCCGCGCCAATGACCGATCCCGGCAATCCGGCCGCGGCGGCCAGCTCAACTATGGCTACGATAGCCGGCGATACTCATCCAACCTTCAGCTTGAACACTTCGACACCGGCTTCAACCTGGATACCGCTTTCTATAACCGGACCGGGTACACAGGGGCCAATTTTTACTTCGGGCGTAGCTTCTACCCGGACCAAAAACAATGGCCCTGGTTCAAGCGTTTTGTGCCCTTCGTTTCCGCCACCGGCGGGCGTGACCGGCCGCAAGGCGGAAATGAGTACATTGCGCTGGCGGGGTTTCGCTTCTATTTCACCCGCCAGGGTTACTTGCACCTGGATGCGGGCCGGGCGCAAATACCCTGGCGGCTGCGGGAATTCCCATTTCGCTTCTACCGGATCATGAGCGATGTTCAGCTTTACCGCTGGCTGCACCTTGTTGGAAGGATTTTCTTATTTCCGCGAGCTGCCTATTTCGACCCTAAGAATCCATCACCGGGAAAGCAGCTCACGCTTGGCGTTAATGCGACTTTTCAAACTAGTGAAAAACTCAGGCAGGAGTTTTCATATGACCGCGATGCTTTGAGCCCCCTGGCCGGCGGAGGTCGCATCTATGCCGTAAACATTGTAAATTTTCGCAACACTTATCAATTTGACCGCAGTTTCTCAGCCCGCGCCATCCTTCGTTACGACAGCTCCAAGAACCGCATCTTAGGCGACCTGCTGGGCGCCTGGGAGCTTGTTCCCGGAACGGTGGCTTACATCGGCTACGGTGCAATTTTCGAACGGCGGAGCTGGGAGGGCGGCGCTTGGATTCACAACCAGGGCGATTACATGAGCACCCGCCGCGGCCTCTTTTTCAAACTATCCTACCTTTACAGTTTCTGATTCATCATAAATACACTAAGGCTGCTTTGAGTAGCCAGTGTCATTATAGTAAGTAACACAAGAACCCGATACAGTAAGAGAAGGAGTGAAGTTTTATAAGAGGCTCTGGGGCTCGCCTTTCTGCAAGCCCCAGAGCAAATCAGGAGTTAGAAGTAGATGCGCGCGGCTATCTGGATATAGCGCGGTGTGCGGAAGGCATTGACCGCGCCGAAGCCCCAGCGCCCGCCGCCGGCGCCGGCCAGATTGACCAGCTTGCCGGTCGAGTCGAATTGGGGCGTCAGGTTGATGCCGCTCGCCTGGGTGTGGTTCCAGGTGTTGTAGGTCTCAAGACGCAATTGAATATAACGCTGCTCGTTTGAACCCAGCCGGAAGTTCTTGAACAACGAGATATCCCAATTGTTGATGCCGGGCCCGCGAACAGGACGCGCGGGCGAATCCATGCCCACGCTTCCCTTGGCCGCAGGCTGGAAGCAGCCGGTGCCGATCCAGGCCAACAGAGTACGGTCGCCGGGATTCAGGTTCGGATTACAAGTAAGCACCGGACGCGGCGCCCAGCCCTCCGAGCCGGTGATGCGCTTGTTGAGGACCGAACCGCCCACCCCCTGAATCAGGTAGGGCTGCGCGCTCCAGGTCAGCGGTCCGCCGGAGCTGAGACTGGTGATCCCGGAGATCTGCCAGTCATTCAGAAGGTTGCGCAAAACGGCGTTGTTTAGCGCCGAACCTTCGCGGATGACAGCCGGCAGATTGTAGATGTAGTTGATGTTGAGCGTCTGGGTGCGATCGAAAGTGAGCGGGCCGTAATTGGCCTTGCGGTTATCGAGCGGGTGTTCAAGTCCGTCGTAGGAGGAAAGCGTTCCCAAGGCCTTACCCCAGGTGTAATTGGCGCCGAATTGCAGGTCTTTGCCGACACGGCGGTTTAAAGAAATCTGCAATGCATTGTAGTTGGACGACCCGCCATAGGTGGCTATGAAACCGCCCGAACCCAAACCGGATTGAGCGACCGTGGCGCCGGTTCCGATGTAGCCTACATAAGGCCGCAGGAAATCAACCGGCAACGCGCTGTCGCCGCTCAAAGTCGCCGGCTTGGTCGGGTCCTGGTTCTCGGGCAGCCAGGCGCTGCCGAACGGCGCTTCGTTGAACGGACGGCGCCCGGTTAGGTGTCGCGACTGCGTGCCCACATAACCGACATCCAACAGCAGCCCGAAAGGTAGCTCGCGCTGGATCGAAAGGTTGTAGTTGTAAACAGTGGGCAGCTTGCCGTCGCGGGAAAGTCCGGCTGCGGTGAGCGGATAGAGCACTCCCGAGGAGGAGGCAATCGTGCTCAGGTTGCCGTAGTACATCTTGGGGGTGACCAGCCCGGGCGGGAAAATGATCTGGTTGTAGACCATATTGCCCTGGATGCGTTCATAGAAGACGCCGCCGCCCAACCGAATGACCGTCTTACCGCCGGGACCGGTGGGCATCCAGGCCAAGCCGAAGCGCGGGCCGTACTGAACGCCGCGGCTCTCAATAAGCCCGCGGGGGAAGCCGTTCTGGCCGGCCTGCTGCATGCCGTTGAAAGGATCGCCCGAGTTCGGCACGATCGCTCCGATCAGCACCGCCGGCGCAGTTTGCCCGGTGAGCGGGTTAAGAGCGACGCGAGCGCCGTTGACCAGCGCCGGGCGGAACAGCGTGACCTTCTTAGCGGGATCCCAAGTCTCCGGCACAAAGCTCGAGATCTGGTCCTTTTCGTCATACATCGGCTGGATGACTGAGAAGCGGATGCCGTAGTCTAGCGTCAGGTCCGGCCGCACCCGCCAGTTGTCTTGAGCAAACCACTCTACCGTGTTGTAGCGGTAATAGCCTTTGCGGTATACGTTAGCCTGATCGAAAGACTGGTAGCTGCCGATTAGCGCGTTGGCGAAAGCCCACCCGGTATCGCCAGGGTTGGCCGAGTCCCGGTTAAAATACAGCCGGCCGTTGTTAACCTCCGTGGCCGTCTGCCGCTTGAAGCTGCTTTCCATGTACAAGCCCACCTTCATGGTGTGGTTGGTGAAAACCTTGGCCAGGTTGTCGGTCAGATTCCAGGTCGGGTTCTCGTTATCGTATGGCAACCCGCTAAAGTAAATGTTCGGGGAATTGGGAACGTCCCACAGCAGGCTGGGCATAAGGCCGAGAACATCCGCGTCGGGGTACAAAAGCGGCAGCGTGATGCCGGCATTTTTGCGCAGGTACTTGCTGTCGGAGGGAACCTTTACCGGCAGGAAGTTGCGCGAATTACCGTAGTTCAGCTCGTTGGTCATCGTCGGGGTAAGAATGGTCGTCAGATTGCCCGATCCGCTTATGGCGCCCCAGTCCAATATGAAGGGTGACACGCCGATTTGATTGTTAATGTTTAGACCGCCGGCCTGCTTCCAAAGCCGCGAGTTCTGAATGAGGCGGAAAAAGAATTTCCAGTTATTCGAGATGTTGTAGTCGATGCGGAAATTCCGGTCCTCCATCGTCTGCTTGGACTCGAACTGATATTGATAGTTGTAGGCGTTGTCGCCGGTGGCGTTAGGCGTGGGAAACCAGTTCAAGATCTCGCGGCCGTATTGATTCCACATGTTTTGCGGAATAATGTTGCCAGCAAAGGGCTGACCGGTGGTCGGATCCTTGATGGTCACCGGCCGGCCGTTCTCCTGGGTCGCCGAAAAATCCCCCACCCGCTCTTTCTCGGTGGGCACGGTCAAAAACGTCAGCGCATCGAAAACGCGCGGCCGCTGCCATTCGAAGTTCGTAAAGAAGAACAGCTTTTCGCGATTTGAGTTAAACTTGCCCGGAACGTAGATCGGCCCGCCCAGGTTAAAGCCCTGCGTGCGGTAGCGCGCTCGCGGGCGCGGCAGGCCGTTGTAGTTGTTCTGGAAAGTATTGGCGTTCATCCACTCGTTGCGGATGAAGGTGTAGCCCCCGCCGTGGAATTCACGCGTCCCGCCTTTGGTCACGACGGTAATATTGGCGCCGGCGGCACGCCCGTACTCGGCCTGCTGGCCGTTGGTGAGGACTTTGAACTCGGCAATCGTATCAATGTTAACGCGCCAGGTGCCGGTGCAATTGCAACCGGTGTCAAACACCAACACGCCGTCGACGGCCGTTGCGTTCTGGTCCGAGCGCAACCCGTTGGCGTTCTGCGTATCGGCGTTGAACCCCGGAACGGTCTTCAGCAGGTCGCTGTAGTTACGGCCGAAGGAGGCCAGATTCAGCACCTGGTTGCCGGTGATTACGCCGGAGCGCTCAGCGCTCACGGTTTGCAGGGTGACTGCGCTGGCCTCGACCGTAATCGATTCGCCAACCGATCCGATCTCCAGCACAATCGGCGGCAACCCCAGGCGGTCGGCTGCGTTTAGCACCAGATCCGACCGCGTGTATTTCTTGAAACCTGCTTTTTCAACGGTCAGCGTATAGGTCCCGGGCGGAACAGGCGTAATGACAAACGAGCCTTCCGGTCCGGTCTCCAGTTGGCGGAAGGTGGCGCCCTGGGCTTGGTTTATTAGCGTCACCGTAGCTCCCGGCACCACCGCACCCTGGCTGTCGTGGACGACGCCGGTTATCATACCTGATGAAAGCTGAGCCGCTACTGGCATAGCAGCCAGCACCAACCCAGCCAACACCAGCAAAAACACATTGTGCTTAGCTTTACTCACATTCATCTCCCTTTCATTAGGCTTGTTGAACAGTCTTTGACCCCAATTAACGTTGGATAGACCCATCAAAATTGCATGCAATGCACTAAAGCTGACTTTGATTCTGAGGTAGCAATGGCTGCCCGTCAAGGTGTGTTACGCCGTTTGCTACAGTTCGCTACATTAGTAACATTAATATAAGTTAAAGAAAATTTTTTGTTTGTATTTAAATGCTTAAACTTGCCGGGCGCCGCCTTCAAGCTCGCCAACTATGCTTGGTATAATGTTGCTTAAGTTAGGCTGAGTTAGTCTCGGCTAAGAGGCGTCATGCCGAATAAAGAAGGAGTTGAATGCACAGCCGTCGAGTGCCCGGTCTTTAACCCTTCCGAGCAGGAGGCCATACGGCGTCAACTGGAGCGAATACTGGCCAGCCCGCCGTTTCGCAACAGCAAGCGCTATCCGGCTTTGCTGCACCACTTGGTCGAGCGCACCCTGGAAGGTCGCGCGGCGGAGTTGAAGGAGCGCCTGCTGGGCATTGAGGTCTTCGGGCGGCCGCCTGATTATGACACCAATTCCGATCCGGTGGTACGGACCTCCGCAGCCGAGGTCCGCCGCCGTATTGCCCAGTACTACCACGAGTCCGGCCGGGAAAATGAGATCCGGATCGAACTGCCGCTGGGTTCTTATGTGCCGGAGTTTCACTTTCCGCCTGATCCGGCGGAGCCGCCGGTGCCCGGCGAGCAGAAACCCCTAAGGCTTACCCGACGCCGCTTGATTGCTGCCGGAGCGGTTGCCATTCCGGTCGCGGCAGTCGCATTTCTCAGCAGATTTCACCGTCAGTCAGCAACTGACTTATTCTGGCAACCACTCGCTTCCTCAAACGCGCCGGTTTCAATTTGTCTTGCGCGCACCCCGCTTCCAGGCTCGCTGGAAGTAACTGAGAACGGCCGACCGACCGAACTTGCGCCGATTGTGGCTTGGGCTGATGTCGCCACAGCTATCCGCCTAGCAGGTTTTCTGCGAGGCCGGGGACAAGAAATCCAGCTCAAGCGCGACGACCGGATCAGCCTGGAAGACTTTAAGAACTCACCGGCAGTTCTGATTGGCGCTTTCAATGACCCCTGGACGTTGCTGGTCACTGAAAACCTGCGCTTCAATTTCCAGCACCAGGGTCGTGTCCGCTATATCCAGGACAGCCATACCCCTGGGGAGCGCCGCTGGAGCGTAGATTTCAGCAAACACGACCACCTCGGCCGGGTCATATTGAACCGTGACTATGCAATCATCTCCCGCTTGCGGACGCCCCGCACCGGCATGCCTCTCATTGCTGCGGCAGGCATATACGGATTTGGGACCGAAGCCGCCGGAGAATTCATCACCGGCGAGGCCTACCTGGAAAATTTCATGCGCCGGGCTCCGGCAGGCTGGCAGGACCGGAACGTCCAGATCGTCATTTCAACCGAAATAATTGAAGACCATGCCGGCCCGCCGCGAATTGAGGCCATCCACGTATGGTAGGCGTTTAGGATTCGAATTGCCGGAATTCACCCGGCGTGCTCCGTGCGCGAAATGCATGAAACTGGAGCCGCGCGCAAAGCCCGCCAGGGCGGGTGGTCAAGACCTTTCCTTCGAGTCTTAGCCATCAACACTGTGCGGCTCAGTAAATGCAGCCGAAAAATCAGGGTTTTCATCCCAACGGTTGCGCCTCTGGCCCCGAACGCCTTTTCGGCCGGCGCGGGAAGGGGCATCAAAAAGCCACTTTGGGAACTTCGCGCGCCGCCGGTTCGGTCTTGAAGTAGGCGTCGTTGCGCTGGAAGCCGAACATCGAGGCCACCAGATTGTTGGGGAAAAGCCCTATGGTGGTGTTGTAGCGCTGCACACTTTCGTTGTAACGCCGGCGCTCGACGGCTATGCGGTTTTCCGTTCCTGCCAGCTCGTCCTGTAGCCGCAAGAAATTCTCGTTGGATTTTAGATTGGGATAATTTTCGACTACCAGCAGCAACCTTCCCAGAGCGCTGTCCAGCCGGGCGTTAGCTTCTATGCGCTCCTGAGGAGTGCGGGCTGCAAGCAGCGCGGCGCGGGCGTTGGCCACCGCCTCCATGATCTCCTTCTCTTGTTTGGCGAATCCCTTTACCGTTTCGACCAGGTTAGGGATAAGATCGGCGCGCCGCTGGAGCGCCACATCCACCTGCGCCCATTGCGCGTTAATGCTTTCTCTTTGTGCGTACAGGTTGTTGTAAATGTTCTTTACCTGTAGGCCCAGAATCAATCCCACGATCAGCAGAACAGCGAGAACAATTACCAGCTTTTTCATCGTTATACCCCTACCGTATCGAGACGGTCGACCGCCTCAACCACTTTGTTTATCGCCTCCAGATACTGAGCAAACAGCAGAACCGGTTGGATATCGCGTCCTTTGATCTTGCCTTCGCGCAGATCAAGCAAAGTGCGGAACGGCGCCGCATCCACTCCGAAGCGCGCCGCCGCCTGCTCGACGATCACCCGTTTTTCAAAAGCCGCTTCTTCGCCCGCTAGCCGCAGCGAGTGGCGAAAAAGCACGCAGAAGGTTGAAAGCGATTCAGCCATCAGCCCAACGAGCGCGTCGCGCGCCGCCATGGCGGCTGCCGCCTTTTCGCGCAACCGGAGCAGCTTGGCTCGCAATTCATGTTCAACCTCGGCCCGATAATAGCGCAGGTCAACGGCGAGATCCTGCACTACGTCTTCCCCGTAGAGTATGCGGTGGCGCTCGCGTATGTCGGTAAACTCCATAGGGAAAACGTCGGTCGAGCGCCGTAGTTCCTCACGGCCGAAAAGCAGCGGCGGCGGATTCCCCATCCTTTGCCACCAGTTAAAAATTGCCGAAACTTCGCCCAGCTCCCGCGGCGTCACCTCGGTGAGAACGCACAACACGTTCATGTCGGAGAAGCGTCCGTGGTGGTCGCCCACGGCGGCCGAACCGTAAAGCATAACGGATACAAGACGATCCTTATAGCAATCCCTTAATCGCTCAACCAATTTGTTAAGGATGCGTTCCATGCGCCCTCCCCTACCAACTGCTGGAGGCCCCGCCTCCGCCTGAGGATCCGCCGCCAAAGCCGCCGAAACCTCCACCGCCTCCGAAGCCTCCAAACCCCCCGCCGCTGCGGCCGCTTCCGAATCCACGCCCGAGCAGGCTGCCGATTAGCATGCCTGTAAGTACGTCGGCGGCGCCTGAACCACGGTATCCGTAACGGCTATAACGGCGGCGGCTTCCGATGCCGGCAAGCAAGATCATCAACGCCACCAGTGCGAAAATTCCCAGGGGGAGGGCGTCCGCAACCGGACGGCGGCGCCCAACCGGGGTTGGCGGCAATGGTGCATCCAGGCTGACGCCTTTGGCCTGAGCGATGCGTGCGCCGACAGTGCGCACAGCTTCCCTCACTGCTTCGCCATAGCGGTTCTCCCGCAGCGCCGGACGCATGGCGCGCAGAATGCTGCCGCTGAAGCCGTCCGGTAATATCGGCTCCAGACCGTAACCGACCTCCAGTCGCATGCGCCGGTCGCCGATGGATAGTAACAACAGTACCCCTTCGTCTGAACCTTTCTTGCCTATCCCCCAGCGCTGAAAGATTTCATTGGCCACATCTTCGATGGGACGCCCCTCCAGGCTGGCAATAGTCAGCACAGCAATCTGAGCGCCGGTGCGCTCTTCCACCTGAGCGCAGTATCGCTCCAGGGCGGCGCGCGTAGCCGGATCGATGACTCCGGCGAAATCATTGATGTAGCCGACAGGAGCGGGTTCGGCAGCGCCGGATGCCGCTACACACAGAACCAGCAGCAAGCAAACCACAACCGACTGTTTAGGCTTCACGCGCAAATTACAGTTTACCTTGGCTTGGAGCAGGCTCATCCGGGCAGGTGCATTCCGACAGCCTCGCCGGCCGGCAAGCGGCTCAGCAGCTAAGATCAGACCGGGAGATTCTTACCCCCTCCAGATTTCCGAGTACGGCCAGCGCCATGTGTCGCTGGTCGAAAAAGTCTTGGGCGCACTGCTGGATCTGGTCCGCGGTAACCTGTTCAATGCTTTCCAGCATTTCATCCAAGCTGAAGAACCGGCCGAAGTAGAGGTGCTGGCGAGCCAGGTTGGCCATGCGGCTGGTGGTTGACTCCAACCCGAGCATGAGCGAGCCCTTCAGGTTGTCCTTGGCGCGCCGCAGCTCCTCAGCCGGGACCGGATCATCTTTCAAGCGCTTGAATTCGTCCAGGATGAGTCCGACCACTTGCCGCACCGACTCGCGGGAGGTCCCGGCATAGACCGAGATGCAGCCGGTGTCACGGTAAGCCGAAATTTCCGAGAATACCGCATAGGCCAAGCCTCTTTTCTCGCGGATGTTCTGGAAGAGCCGGCTGCTCATGCCGCCCCCGAGCAGGGTGTTCAGCACCGAGGTCACATAGCGGCGCTCGTGCGGCAGCGGGTGGCAAGGCACGCCCAAGCAAAGGTGTACCTGCTCGAGCGACTTCTTATGGCGCAGGCTGAGGCGGGCATGGGTCGAGGGAGTGGTCCCCGGCGGAACCCTGCCGTTGGCGGGCAGCGACTCGAACCGCTCGCGCGCCAGCTCCTCCAGGCGGCTGTGCTCGAGGTTGCCTGCCGCAGTAATCACAATATTGGAAGGCACATAGATCTTGTGATAGTAGTCGGCGATGGCCTCGCGCGAAAACTGCTTTACCGTTTCCCGGGTCCCCAAGATGGGCTTGCCCAGCGGGTGATCCTTCCAAAAACTTCCGGCAAATATCTCATGTACGAGGTATTCGGGGTTATCCGCCTCCATCTTCAACTCTTCGAGCACCACCCCTTTTTCTTTTTCAATGTCTTCGGGCTGGAAAAGCGGATTGAGCACCATGTCGGAGAGGATATCCAGCACCAGCGGCAAATGCTCGTCCACCACCTTGGCGTTGTAGCTGACCATCTCCTTGGCGGTGAAGGCGTCCAGTTGCCCTCCGATCGAATCCACCTGACGGGCGATCTCCTCAGCCGAACGCCGGGAAGTTCCCTTGAAAAGCATGTGCTCTATGAAATGGGTGATGCCGTTTTGCTCGGGCGACTCCTGCCGTGATCCGGTGCCCATCCAAATTCCCACGGCGACTGAACGCACGTGGGGGATGCTCTCGGTTATCAACCGAACGCCGTTGGAAAGAGTTGAAATGGTGATTTCAGTTGTGGTTTGGACTGCTGCGGGCATAGCGGATGCCACCTGCCCCTAGCCACATTTTCCCACAGCTTGGTGTTAGACTGGGAGGCATGGCGCAAGTCCTTTTGGGACTTGAATTTACAGAGATCGAAAAAGCGCTTGGGCCTGACCATCCGGCCTTTCGCGCGCGCCAGCTCTACCAAGCCATCTACCGGCGGCGCGCCAGCCGCATCGAGCAGATGCACCCGCTGCCGGCAGCGCTACGGAGCGAGCTGGCTGCCCGCTTTGAGGTAGGTTGGCCTGAAACCGTGGCCCGCTATGAGTCAGCCGACGGCACCCGGCGCTATCTTCTACGTATGAGCGACGGGCGAACGGTGGAAGCCGTGCTGATGCCGGAGCAGGCTCGGGACACCATCTGCATCTCGACGCAGGTCGGCTGCCCGGCCGGCTGCCGCTTTTGTATGACGGCGCTGGCGGGATTTGAGCGCAACCTGACGGCAGGCGAAATCGTGGGGCAAGTTCTTGTTATTGCTCAAGATAACGCTCTCGATCCGGCGGCGCGGCGAGTCAACCTGGTGATGATGGGCATGGGCGAGCCGCTGCTAAACCTGCGGGAGGTCCTGAAGGCCACGCGGTTGCTGGCGGACCCGGAAGGCGTCGGGCTTACGGTCCGCCGGATGACGGTTTCAACGGTGGGTCTCATCCCCCAGATGGAAGAGCTTAGCCGCCAGCAGGTACGCCCGAAACTGGCCGTTTCGCTCAACGCCTCAACCGACGAGCAGCGACACCAACTTATGCCCATTACGCGCCAATACCTTCTCAAAGACTTGCTTGCGGCATGCCGAGCATATCCTTTGAGATCATGGGAGCGTCTCACCTTCGAATATGTTCTGTTAAAGGGCGTCAACGACAGCGACGCCGACGCCCACCGAGTTGCTCGCCTGCTGGCTCCGATACGTTCAAAGCTGAACCTGATCGCGTTAAATCCAGGGCCTGGGATTCCCTTCGAGCCTTCGGACCCGGAACGCATCGCGGCATTCCAGGCCATAGTGCGGCGCTCGAAGCCTTGCTTCATTCGCCGGCCGCGCGGACAAGACATCTACGCCGCCTGCGGACAACTCAAGCGCATGACCCTCTAACTCACCCTGTCTGCCGTATAGGTGAAACCGGGGCGCCCCAGGCCAAGCTATCCCACCGGCCTCGACAAGCGGTTACAACCGCTCCCGCTCACCCAGCAAAGCTCAGCGGACCGGAGCACGCAGCACCGTAAGAGAGTATCTGGGCAGCGTCACCGAAATCATATCATCCGCACCTATGCTCAACGTGCGCTCGATGGGCGCCACCGCTGTGGGACGTTCGAAATTGTTTTCGACCGAAAGGTCGTCATGCGCCAGCACTATCGTGCGTGGCGTGCCCCTCACTTTAGCGCCGCCAAAGGAAACCTGCGCCAGGGTGGCGGCCGGGTTGGAATTGACAATTTTCACCACAGCCTCCCCGGACTTTTGATCGAGCGAGGCGCTGGCGTAGATCCCGTTTTGCGCATTGAGCGGCGAGCCTCCGATAGTTACCGGCAGAATTCGATCGCCCCGGTTGGTCGAAAACAGCTTCTGCACGTAATAGCTGGGAGTGCCGTAAACCCGGAGGTTGTCAAACCAGATCAAATTGGGGGTCCACTGATAGGCGCCGGCGTGCGCCATTAGCGGCGCATATGAAGCCATAACCACCACGTCAGCGTTACGCTCCAGCCCGGTCATGAAAGCCGCTTCGGCCAGGGCTACGCCCCAGTTGCTGCGGTTGTTTTGGTAGGTTCCCGCCGAATGTGCGGCGTATTCCCCCGCAAAAACTTTCGGCCCGTTGCGGTCGTAGCGGTCATAACGGCCGACGTTGTTGAAAAACCACTGGGGCGGGCGGTAATAGTGTTCATCGACAATATCGGCTTTAAGCTTGCGCATCTCATCCCAGAGGTACTGAAATTCCTTGCCGTCGGGGAATGGCCCGGCGCCCGCCACCAATTGAATATCCGGATATTTCGACTTGATCGCCTGGTGGAAGATCCGGTAACGCTCCACGTAAGCCCGGCCCCACTGCTCGTTGCCGATGCCGATCATTTTCAGATTGAAAGGCTCGGGATGGCCCATTTTCGCGCGCAGCCCGCCCCAACGGGTGGTGACCGGTCCGTTGGCGAATTCAATCAGGTCTAAGGCGTCCTGCACGTACTGGTTGATCTCGCTCATGGGCGCCAGTTCGCCTGAGTTGAACTGGCAGGCCATGCCGCAATTAAGTACCGGCAGCGGGCTGGCTCCTATGTCTTCGGCCAACTGGAAGAATTCGAAAAATCCGAGGCCGAACGACTGGAAATAATCCGGCGTCAGCCGGCGGTCGTTCTCGTCGTTCCACCGGTTGATGATGGTGCGTCGCTCGCTAAGATCGCCGACCGTATTTTTCCATTGATAGCGCAGGGCCAACCGGCGCCCTTCCACGATGCAGCCGCCGGGGAAGCGCAGAAAACCCGGCTTCAGATCGGCCAACATTTGAACCAGGTCGCGCCTCAGCCCGTTCGGCCGGTTTCGCCAGGTATTTTTCGGGAAAAGTGAAACCATGTCGAGATCGAGGTAGCCTTGGCCATCGAACGAAAGTTGAAGGCGCGCATTCGGCTCTCTGGCCGCGGCCTTTAGCGTGGTTTCATACCGTCTCCACTGGCCGGTAAAGCCGCTCAAAACCGCTTCGCCAAGCTTGTCGTCGCGAGCGCCCAAAAGCGTAGCGCGCAGAGTTGTTGGTCCAGATTCCGGCGCCCTCACCCATGCCGAGAAGATGTACTCGGCGCCGGCTTCCACGCCCATGCCGCGGAACCCAGAATTGGTGACGCTGATGCCGGCCGGACTGTCGCTTTGAAGCCGGAGATAGTGTGGATTGTTGGCGTTCAGCCCCCCTTCGGAGCGTATGATCAGTTGTCCCTCGCTTGAAAAACTTTTCGACCAGCCGTTCAGCGGTTCGGTAAATTCGAACGAGCGGTTCTTGACCAGCTCGGGATAGAGACCGCCGTCACCGGCGAAGTTGATGTCTTCGAAAAACAGACCGAACAAGGTTGAGGGGATAACCGCACCCGGGCGGGCCAGATCAACACCGATATTTATGGTGGAGGGAATAGAAGTTTGGGCAAACAGAACTGCGATCAGAACGCCGGCAGCAAGCATCACCGTACCGGCTGAAGTTAGGGCAAAGGATCCACGCCGTTTCATGCCACCAATTCTATAATCTGCCCCTGACCGGTCTCAAGATTTTCGCCGGAGAACGGCTGGTGTTTTTAGACCTAGCTGCGAGGTTCGCTCTCAAGCATGCGTCGCAGCGCTTCCAGCTCGCGCTCCAGGCGGCGCTGGCGGCCGGCAAGCATTCCTACGTAAGCAAACAAGATCAGCCAGGCTGCCGTCAGCCCATACACCAGAAACGTAAAATTAGCGGAACTCATTGTTTTTCCCTTCTTAAAAGGCATGCGCCCGGCGCCTTAGGCCGTCCAAGCGGCGAGCCGCCTGCTCCTGCCGCATGCGCAGCGCGACAAGCGCCACAAACAGCAGAAGTAGTGGGACCCAGTTTAAGAACAACATGCGCCACATGGCGGCGTCCATAAAGCCCCCGCCCCAAACCACCGGCTGCGGGTGCTGCGTGCGCCACCAGCGTATGGAAAAGAAAACCACCGGCACGTCGGCAAAAGCAAAAATGTTGAAAACCGCCGCCGCGCGCGCACGCTGCGCCGGCTCTTCAACCGCGCGGCGCAGCATCAGGTAGCCGGCATAAAGCACCCAGCAGACCAGCATCGAGGTGAGCCGCGCATCCCAGGTCCACCAAATTCCCCAGATCACCCGCGCCCATATCATGCCGGTAATCAGGTTGGCTGCTCCGAAGGCGAGCCCCACCTCGGTCGTAGCCACCGCCAGCGCATCCCAGCGGAAATCGCGCTTCAGCAAATACAAGCAGCTCGCCAGGAAAGCCGCCAGACAGGCCAGCAGCGCCGTCCAGGCGGCCGGAACATGGAAGAAAATAATCCGGTAGACGGCCCCTTGAGCCGCCTCATCCGGCAGCACCAGCAAAATCACGGCAATATCGGCCGCCATCAGCCAGGCCGCCGCCAGCAACATAATGTAAAGAGTCTTGGATCGCATCAATTATCCCAACAATACGGCATCGGCCAGCCCCAGGGCCAAGGCCGTAAAAATGATATCGAAACTCACCAGCAGCTTCAGCCAATCATACAGCTCCGCATCGAGCGGCCGTCCGGCCACCAGAGCCGTCGTCAATTGAATCGCCGCCAGCAGCCCGGGAATCATCAGTGGATAAACCAGCGCCGGCAGCATCAGCTCGCGCAGCCTGAGGTTCACGGTCAATGCGCTGAACATGGTTCCAATCACGGTCAGTCCCCAGGCGCCCAGCGCAAGCACCAGCAGCAAAGGTCCAAGCTGCCTGTGCCAGGCTACGTTATAGAAAATCCCGAAAACCGGCAGGCAAGCCAACTCCACGATCATAAGCAGGAAAAAACCCGCCAGGCTTTTGCCTAAAAACAAGGCCGCCCCGTCGAGGGGTGAGGAAACCAGCACGTCCAGACAATCATTTGTCAGCTCGCGGACGAAACTGCGGTTCAGAATCAGTGCGCCGGCGAAGGCGAAAACCAGCCATAGCAAGCCGCCGCTGGTGCGCCGGGTCTCTTCGGCCGTGGGATCGAAAGCGAAGCTGAGCAGCAACAAGATCACCAAGGCGAAAGCCAGCGCCGCATTGAGCGCCTCCTTGGTGCGCAGTTCCGAGCGGAGGTCCTTTGAAGCGACCAGCCAGGTTTGCCGAAGAAAACGCATGCGGCTAGCCCTCTCCATAGGTGCGGTACAGCCAGCCGGGATCGCTCAGCATCTGGCCGGTGCGCTCCCCGGCAAACACAAGCCGCCCTCGCTCGATAACCGCGGCGTGCGTGGCGAGCTCTAGGGCCTCGCGCAACTGATGGGTGGAAAGGATTACCGTGCGCCCACGAGCCCGAGTCTCAGCCAGGAGCTGTTGAAGAAATGCAATAGCGCGATCGTCCAGGGCCGTGAACGGTTCATCCAGCAACAACAATTCAGGATCGTGGATGAAAGCCCGCGCCACGGCCAGCCGCTGGCGCATACCGCGCGAGAACTCGCGCACGGGCGAGGAGCCGGCTCGTTCCAGGCCGGTACGCTCCAGCCAACGCCGCGCCGCGCTCTCAGGTTCCGCCAGACCGTACAACCCCGCAAAAAGGCGCAGGTTCTCTAGTGCGGAGAACTCCTCATAAACTCCTATGCCGTGGCCGAGCACTCCGATCCTGCATCGGCTCCGTCGGTTCCGCACTTCGTCTCCGAAAACTAGTACTCGCCCGCGGCTGGGGCGGGATAGTCCGCCCAGAATCCGCAGCAACGTAGTTTTTCCGGCACCGTTGCGCCCGAGCAGAGCCAGACAAGCACCCGGTTCGACCTGGAGATTTATATTTGCCAGCGCAGGGTAATCGCCGAAATACTTCCAGACCCCTTCAGCCGCCACCGCGCTCATCGGTGCGACTTGCCTCCAGAAGAAACGCGCAGGCCGTCGCTCGATCCCATCCGCCGGTAGAGGAGCAGAAAACCCAGCGCCAGAATCGCCAGCGTCAGCCCAAGGATTTGATAAACACTTCCGTAGACTCGCGGTAGAATCTGATCAAGACTCTCGGATTCATCCGGCTCGCCGGCGTTCTGCCCCAGCACCCCCGCGCCTTGAATGGTTACCTTGTATTCGGGCCCCTTAACGCCGTAAATCATGGCCCGGCTGCGCGGCTCTTGGCCTAACAATTCGACTCCGGCCCCGCTTAGCGTAACGCCTTCCGGCGTCGCCAGCCGCAACGGTGCGTCGGTCTGTAGCGTGCGGCCCTGAAACTGGCCGGGTGTGGTGAAAGGAACCACATAGCTGATCTCGAAGCTGGTTTCCCCGGGTCTTATCGGGTAATCAACTTTGTATACTCCCGGTTCATTCGCCGGAGACACTTTCTGCTCGACCGGCACTCCGCCCGGCGCCGTGGCTCTCACCCGCAAGGTTGCTCCGGCTTCGGCCGGCGCCCAAAAGCGCAGCGTGCCCCGCGCAGGATCACGGAAGGTAATCCGGCCGGGATTTTGCCAGATGATGTTATTCCGTACGGCCAGTTCGCTTCCGGAGGGCTCCAATATGGTCACCTCTTGAATGATTTTCGCCGTACCTGCTGCGCGGGTGACGTCGTAGACTGCAAGCGTTAGCCCCGTCGAGGGCGAACCCGGCTGAAAAACCAAAGAATAGTTCACTCCCTGGTGCGCAGCCTGAACCAGCACCACCGACGCCGGATCACGGTCGAAACGGAACTTCCCTTCACGGTCCGTTGTGACCTGGGCCTCCGGCTGGTGATCCTGTTTGCCCATAATCAGCAGGCTCACGACGGCGCCCGGCTGAGGCCGGCCGGTGGTTCCGTTGACCACCACGCCTTCAATAGCGGCATGGAGCGCGACAGCCGCCGCCAGCAGCACGCCCAGACTTTTCAAGCGTTGCCCCCCTTCATAGGCGCACCGCATTCGCCGCAGAATTTCATAGCTTGAGCAAAACTGGCGCCGCAGCGCAGGCAAACGGTCAGAGCAGGCACCGCCGCAGCCTCCGTTTGCCGGGCCGCCTCGGCCGCCGTAACGCCTAGCGCCGCCAGTTCGTTTTCCAATTCGGCGCGGGCGCGCTCAAAATCCTCGCGGGTAAGCTTGCCCAAGTTGAATTCGAATTCCAGATCGCGCAGGTTGTGAGCGATCACCGCTTTTTTCTCCTCAACCACCGCGGCGGCGGGCACCGCAGTCAAAGCCGGCAGATCCGCGGTGCGCACAGAGAGGACGAAATAAAGCGCCAGCACGACGACGGCGACGGTCAGAAAGATAATCATCGCTAGCTCACCCGGCAGCCCCTTGCGGCGTCTTTCCGACACTGGAAGCCACGCGCTCGCGGCGCGTTCCGCCTGCGGCTTCCCCGGCACGGAGTTTACTCGGAATCAAGCAAACCAGGGTGCCCCCCACCAACACCAGGAATCCTATCCAGATCCAGGAGACCAAGGGAAAGACGTAAGCCTGAATGACCGCCGTCGAGTTATCCTCACTTAGCCCCGCCAGATTCAGATAAAGATCTTCACTTAGGCGGCGGCGTATGGCGACCTCCGAAGTGCTCTGCCGGCTCAGGGGATAAAAGCGGCGCTCAGGTGTCAGCGCGCCCAGCGGCTTGCCGCCAGAGGCAACCTCAACGACCGCCCGGTCCCAGCCGTAGTTGAGCGTATTTCCCTGGCGCAGCTCGCGCAGGCGAAGATCATAGCGGCCGATCGTGAAGCTCTCGCCGGCGCGGACCTCCGCCGTGCGGTCCTGGTTAAAGGCCGAGCCGGCAAAGCCTATAAACATGAGCACAATGCCCAAGTGAACAATATAGCCGCCGTAGCGGCGCGTGTTGCGGCGCACAAGCTCCGCCAGCGCCGCGGCAAAGCTACGGCCGGTTTGAGCACGTATGACGCGCGCGCCTCGCACGAATTCACCGGCGATGGTCCAAGCCACAAATAAGCACAGCCCGAAGCACAGCACCGCGTAAAGATGTCGCACGCCCAGCGCCACCAGCCCTATCATCAGAATCACAGCAGCGCCGGCTGGCAACAGGAAATTGCGCTTTAGTCCCGCCGTTGAAGTCCGGCGCCAGGCCACCAGCGGACCCACACCCGTCAGAAACAACAGAGCCAGTCCGATGGGTACATTCAACCGGTTGAAAAACGGGGTGCCAACGGTGATCTTCTCCCCAGTCACAGCCTCCGAGATCACCGGGAAAAGCGTCCCCCACAAAACGGCAAAGCAGCAAGCCAAAAACAGGAGGTTGTTGAACAAAAAACTGGATTCACGCGAGACTACGCTTTCCAGCTGAGCTTCACTTCTTAGGTAATCCAGCCGGCTCAGGATCAGGTAGGCCATCCCCGCCCCCAGAATCAAAAGAAAACCCATGAACCAACGGCCGATCGGCGATTGAGCGAACGAGTGCACCGAGCTGACCACTCCCGAGCGGGTCAGAAACGTACCGAAAATGCAGAGCCAGAAGGTGATGGAAATCAGCGAGGCGTTCCATACCTTCATCATTCCTTTCTTTTCCTGCATCATTATTGAATGCAGGAAAGCGGTGGCCGTCAGCCAGGGCAATAGCGAGGCGTTCTCAACCGGATCCCAAGCCCAATATCCGCCCCACCCCAACACGGCATATGCCCAGGCGGCACCGAGCAGTATGCCGCAACTTTGAAACAGCCAGGTGATCAGCGTCCAACGCCGTATCGACCGCAGCCAGGAATCGCTTTTCTCCCGGGTGATGAGAGCGCCGGCGGCGAAAGCAAAGGGTACGGCAAATCCCACATAGCCCAGATACAGTGTGGGCGGATGAATGGCCATGGCCCAGTATTGAAGCAGAGGGTTGAGTCCTCGCCCGTCGGCTACGCTAGTTACTTCGCGTCCCACCGCCAGCAAGCGGAACGGGCTGGCCATAAAGGCGTTCAAGATAAGGAAAAAAGCCTGCGTGAACATCAAGGTGGCCACGACGTAGGGCAACATGGCCCGGTGACGGCGCCGGTTGGTGTATACGATCACGGCCGAATATGCCGCAAGCAGCCAGCTCCAGAAAAGCAACGAACCCTCCTGACCGCCCCACCAAGCCGCCAACTTATAAAGCGCAGGCATGTCCCGGTTGGTGTGTGAAGCAACATAGACCAGACGGAAATCTCCGGTAAGCAAAGCAGCTATCAGAACCGAGGAGGCGATCGTCAGCAATCCAAAAATCGAGTAGACGGAACGCTCAGCGCTTGCCACCAGCCAGGGGTTCCTCAGCCGTCCTCCAACCGCGGAGGCAGTTAGAGCGTAAAGCGACAGGCAGAAAGCTATAAGAATGGAGACCGCACCCAGATTTTCCATGCTTCTGTCAAGATCCCTCTAGAGGCCGACCCGCCTTATTGAGGCAGGATGGGCGGCCGGCTTGGCCTCATATTTGGAAGCACATTTGGCCTGAATGCGGCTGGCGCGGAAAACACCGTCCGCCTCCAGCTTTCCGTCAGCCAAAGCCTGCGTGCCGTCCCGGAACGTGTCCGGCAGGGGCTCGGAACCCTCATAAATCACTTTCAGGGTTTGCTGATCCTGGCGCAGCACGAACGTCACCCGCTTGCCCTGCCGGATGATTGATCCTGGTTCCACGTCGCCCGCCACCCGCAGTCTCTTGTCCAGAGCTTGCCCGCCCATCTGGCGAACCTCACCGACCGTCACATAATAAGTTTTGCTTTCGCTGATGCCCCCAGCCGCCAGCCACACCAAGGTTCCAATAATGACGGCAATAATTGCGGCAAATTTTGCGTAGGGTTTCATACGCGCCCTTTGTTTCAGTATATAGCTTGAGCCGGAGCAAGAGCCCGGCGGCCGGCAGCCGGTATGTCGGCAAGAAACTGAAGGAGATTCGATTTCCGAAAGGGTGCATCGTAGGGGCCATAGCGCACCTCGGCGGCGAAGTCATCGTGCCTTGAGGCGAGGAAATGATACAGCCTGGCGAACGGGTTATCTTCTTCACATTGGAAAGGGTCGTCAAGGAGCTGGAGACGGCCTTCTTCGCTGAACCAGAGCGGAGGATGGTTTGATCCGCTACGGCGTCATCGGGCATGTACTGGGCCTGTTCTTGCTCGGCCTGGCCGCCGCCATGATTCCTCCGGCGGCGCTAGCTCGGTGGGACGGCGAAGGTGAGTTCCGCTACCTGGCGGCGGGCTTCACCCTTACTGCCGCCTCGGGTTTCACCACGACCGCTTTCGTCGCCGAGGTTTACGAACGCTGGAAGCCGCTACCTCAGGTGTTGTTGTTGGCGCTCATGTATGTGGGCGGATGCACCGGCTCTTCGGCGGGTGGTATTGAAATCTCGCAAATGGTGCTTTGCTGAAGGTCGCAGCCAGGGAGTTCAAGCTCATGATGGAGCGCCGCGGCGTGTTCGCCGTGCGCATGGGCGGGCAGGTGGTGCCGGATGCCGCCATAAGAAGCCTGCTCAACCTGGTCTACCTGGCTTTGCTGGTGAATTTCACGGCCTGCCTGCTGCTGGCCGCAATGGGAGTGGACCTACTGACCAGCAGCGCCGCGGTGGTAGCCTGCATGTTTAATTTAGGTCTGGGCTTGGGCGGAGTCAGCCCGGCCGACAATTACGCTCACTTGCCTGCCCTGGCCAAGTGGGTGCTCACTGTCTGCATGATAGCCGGGCGGCTAGAGTTTTATACCTTACTGGTGGTGCTCACCCCGGCATTCTGGAGAAAATAGTACGGCAGTGCGGCCTGGCAACACGCCGGGCTGCATTTAATCATTATTAAACAGGAGGCAATCATGCCCGAACTCATTCCGTTTCGCTGGCCGGCGCAATGGACCAGCGCGTCAAAACTCGAACTTATAAAAGGCACGCCTATCAACTGCCTGGCGGGAGAAGCGCCGCCGCCTTTTCCGCTGGGCGAGCTGAAATTCGTCAAGCTTGACTCAAAGCAACCACCTGAGGGCGTAACCTTGCGGGAAGGGGTGTGGCCGCGAGTGCTTCCGTCCGAAAAGAAAGATGCGGCCGAAGCCGGCCCCACCGGCAGCCCGTGGGTGGACTCCAGCGCCGGCGTAATTCGGCTGGCGCAGGCGAAGGAGCCGGACAAGACGGTCTGGCTTACCTATCAGCCTCCGGGGGACAACGAAGTTATTCCCTTTGAAAGCTTCGTCAAGCCCATTGCGGAATCCGAATCCTTCGGTGCGCACTGGGTGATCACGCTTAGCGACTCCTTCCTGAAAGCGCTGGATGCAGGCGCCGGCCAGGCCCTGGACGCCTGGAAACGAATGATGGCGACCCTGGAGTTTTTCCGCCGCAAGGCAGAATGGCGCAGTTGGCGGCCGGTGGCCGTGCTGGGGGTCGTTTCCAGTTACGAAGGAGAAGCCGAAATCCTTAGCACGGAGTTTCTCAACCTAGCGCCGCGCCGCCACCTGGCCTACCGCGCCTTGACCACTGAAAGGCTCTCCGGCAAAGACCTGGAAGGTTTGACCACGGTGATCTATATCGAGTCCGAACCTCCGGAAGGCGAGACATTGAATTTGTTGCTAGCTTTTGCCGAAAGCGGCGGCCTGGTGATCGCACCGCGCGGGACCTCAAAAACAAAGTATGAAACCACGCGCCTGGGCTACCAGTTTCACCGTCAGGGCAAAGGTTGGGTGGCTGTGCCGCCGGATGCCTGGTACGACCCATACATACTGGTGCGCGAGGTGCACCTGTTGATGAGCCACCGCCAGGACGTCGTGCGGGTGTGGAACGCCAGCGACTCCGGCAGCCATTTCGTCGCCGCTGCCGACGGCAAGCGCGGCGTAGTGCATCTGGTGCAATACGGCGGCGGGCGGACACAACCGGTGACCATCGGGCTGTCGCGCTCGTATCGGAGGGCCAGGGTCTACAACCTGGAAAAGGAATTTCAGGTCGAACCGGTCAAGGTCGAGCTGGGCATAGAGATTCCGGTAGGCGAGTTTTCCGCCTACGCAGCCGTGGAGGTGGAGGCGTAAGATGAGCGAACGGATTGGATTACCGCAAATGAGCCGCCGCCGGTGGCTGGCGGTCGCCGCTGCCAGTCTGGCTGCGCCTGCGCCGGCCGCCTCCGGCAAGCCGCGAGTGAGCGTCGCCCGCTGCCCGAGCTATGAGGCGGCCGTAACCGCCACCCTCGAGCGCATGTTCGAACAACTAGGCGGGGTGGACAAGCTGGTCGCGGGAAAGCATGTGGCGATTAAAATACACATGTCCAACCCGTTGCGCGACCGCATGGGGTATATTCCAGCCTGGAACACGCGCTGGACGCACCCGGAGGTGATAGCGGCAGCCGTAAAACTTTTCAGCGATGCCGGCGCCGGTCGCATACGCATACTGGAAAGCTCCTCGGAAGACGCGCACCCACTTGAGGAAAATTTCCTGATCGGCGGCTGCGACCCGCAAAAGATTCTCTCAGCCGGACGTAACGTGGAGATGGAGAATACCAGCGGCCTGGGCTACGGCAACAAATATCGCCGGCTTGAAGTTCCGGGCGGAGGCCTCATTTACCCCGGCTTCGACGTGAACCATTCCTACGCCGAGTGTGATGTCTTCGTTTCGCTCGCTAAGTTGCTCGAACACCCGATAGCCGGGCTGTGCCTGTCACTGGCGAATTTAATCGGCATAACGCCGATCACGATCTACGGCGATGCAGCCGGCTTCGAAGAACCCTCCGAGCAACCCTACGGCCCGCGAAACCGGATTCTCTTTGAAGGCCGGCGGCAGCCGCCGCTGACGGCGCCTCAGGAGAAAGACTCCAACTCGCCCCGTGACCCCGGTTACCGCGTGCCTCGCATTATCGCCGATCTGGCGGCGGCACGTCCGATACACCTGGCCATCCTGGACGGCATTGAAACCCAAACCGCTTCGGACACTTCGACGCTTCCAACGGATTCCAAGCGGCAGATCCGGCATATCAAGCCCGGCGTACTGGTGGCGGGATTCAACCCGGTCGCCACCGATGCAATCGCCGCATCAATTATGGGCTTTAATCCGCTGGCCAAGCGGGGCGAGCCGCCGTTTGAAAACTGCGACAGCCAGCTCGAGCTGGCCGAGCAGGCGGGCCTCGGACCGCACAATCCGAGCCAAATTGAAGTCTTAGGCGAACCTCCCGAAAAAGTTCGCTTCGCGTTTCGCCAAGCAGGCTGAATGCACCGACGCCGACTGAGAATTCATCAGCGCTCAGCCACAAATTATTCCTGGAGCAGGTGGCCTTGCGCTGGCAGGCCACCAGTATATAGAATTCAAGTGCCTGAGTTCTGCGGGATATTTGTTCAACCAGGTAAATAATTCATGGTCTTTATGTGAGGAATTAACTATGCTTAATAAAACGCCAATCGACCGGCGCACATTTCTGGTGACAGGCGTTGGCGGCGCCATAGGCGCTGTGCTCAACGGCGCCGATTCCGCCGGCTCTGTTGAATGGAGAAACAAGCAGCCGGGCATGCAATACCGCCGGCTTGGCCGAACTAACTTCATGGTTTCAGCCATGGGGCTGGGCGGAGACGACATTGCTCCGGACAACAACGATTTTGTCTTCTGGGCGATGGATTTAGGGGTCAACTATTTCGATACGGCCCCCTTCTACAACCAAGGAAAGAGCGAGCCCGGTTATGCCGCCGTCCACAAGGCACGCGGCCGGGATAAGGTATTCCAAGCTTCTAAAGTCAACGTGTTCCCCAACCGCACCCGGGTGTGCCAGGCAATTTTCAAGAGCCTCCCCGAGAGCGAGCAGGACGAGATACGCAACCGGGTGGCCGAAGAGATCGAGCGCCGCGGGCTGGAGAACCCGGACTACCTCGGGCCGTATTTCGGCGGACAAGCGGGCGGGCTGCGCAGCGCCATGATCGCCAACGCAGTCGTCGAAAAATACCGCGACAAGATTGACCGGCAGAAGGAGTATAAGGAATACATCCTTACCTCTGTCGATCAAACCCTAAAGGCGTTGGGGACGGATTATCTGGACTGCCTGCTGATGCGCGGCGTGGAAACCCCCTATGAGATAAAAAACACGCCGGAAGTTTTTGAAGCGTTCGAAATCCTGCGCAAGCAGGGCAAGGCGCGCTTCCTCGGCTTTTCCGCACACACGGATCCGGCCGGGGTACTGGAAGCGGCCCTGGAAACCGGCGTGTATTCAATGTGCTTGATTGCCTACCACTTCCTGAATGACCGCTGGGTGGCGCCGGTGCTGGAGAAGGCTAAAAAGGCCGATTTCGGCGTACTCGCCATGAAAGCCGCGCGAGTGCTTCAGAACCCGCTTAACCGGCGCCAGTTGCAACCCAACCGGGTCAAAGCCATTAACGAGGTTGTGCCGGGCGACCTGACGCCGCACCAAAAAGGCTTTTGGTGGGCCCTGCAGCAGCCGAATCTGACGGCGGTGGTGGCCGGCATCACAAATATGGAGATGGCCAAGCAGGACATTCCTCTGGCTCTCGAAAAGAAGGCGCGGGCCCAGTGGGGCGTCCGTACGCCCGATATGACGTAATGTCCACGGCCCCGGCCGGAAAGGGGTTCCGGAATGCGGCGGTCTTTTTTGTTTCTTCAATTGCTGGCGGTGTTGACGGCATGGGCTCAGCCCGCGGCCCAGTCGGCCAAAGTCGGGCCTGCCACCATCGAGCTCGAAAACGAAAGACTGGCCTTCACCATCGGACTTAACGGAGGCCGGTTCCTCCGGCTGGTAATCAAAGACGCCGAGACTTTGAGCCCCTTTGCCGCAATGGGGCATTTCCTCGCCCTGGACGGCTTCGGAGCACCCTCGAAAGAAGAACAGGCGGCCGGCATGCCTTTTCACGGAGAAGCGTCCAGAGTTACAGCCGAACTAGTCTCGTTCAATCCCGCCGGCGCCGTGCGCTCAGCGGTTTTAAGAAGCCGGCTTCCGCTGGCGCAGGAGATACTCACGCGGACGATTGAAATCGCCTCAACTGAAAACGTAGTCTATGTGACCAGCGAGTTGGAGAGCGAGCTGGCCATAGACCGCCCGGTTTCTTGGGCCGAGCACGCGACACTGGGACCGCCATTCCTTGAGCCCGGAAAACTCGTCGTGGACATGTCGGCCACCCGTTGCCGCGTGCGCGCCGAAAAAGCCGGTTCCACCGGCAAGCTCGCCTACATGAAAGATTTCACCTGGCCCCTGGCGCCGCTTACCAAGGGCGGCCTGGTAAGCCTGCTGGATGTACCGGAGGGCGAAACCTCGCTCGATCTGGCCAGTTGCCTCATGGATCCGGCTCTTCCGCACGGCTGGATTACCGCACTGCGCAGCGACAAGCGGCTCCTGTTCGGGTACGTTTTCGACAGGCAGGACTATCCCTGGGTGATGAGCTGGATGAATTACTCCGGTGACGCGCGCGCCGCACGGGGAATTGAGTTCTCAACCCAACCTTTTGACGTGTCGCGCCGGGAGACCGTAGATGAGCATGAAATGTTCGGCGAGCGCACCTACAAATGGCTTCCGGCTAAAAGTAAGCTGCGCACTCGCTTCCTGCTGTTCTACACACAAATTCCGGCTGATTTCGGCGACGTCGCAAACGTTTCATTTAATAACCGGCAGGTTATAGTCCGGGATAAGTCCGGCCGCACCGTCGTGCTCGCCGCCCGCCTCGGGCTGTAGCGCTGCGGCCGCGCCGGATCAACTGTTTGGGTCCTCGATTCCCATCTGCGAGAGCCGGTAGCGCAGGGCATTGCGCGTAAGGCCCAGTAAGCGCGCCGCCTGGCTCTTGTTGCCGCCGGTGCGCCGCAAAGCCTCTCGAATGATTGCTTGCTCGTATTGATCGAGTGTCATCCCTTCCGGCAAAAATTGAATCTGACCCGGAGCTGCGGGCCGCGGGTTGACGTCGAGCTTTATGTCGGATGCTTCCAGCCGCTCGCCGGTCGCCAGCAGCAAGCTGCGCTCGATTACGTTTTCCAGTTCCCTAACGTTTCCCGGCCAGTGGTAATCCATAAGCTTGCGCAGGGCCTCGTCGGAAACGGTGCGCACGCGCGAGCCGGTTTCCCCGGCCAGCTTTTTTATGAAGTGCTCTACCAGAAAAGGTATATCTTCCTTTCTTTCGCGCAGCGGAGGAATGTTGATTGGAAAAACGTTGAGCCGGTAATAAAGATCTTCGCGGAATGCGCCTTCTTCCAAAGCGGCTCGCAGATCGCGGTTGGTGGCGGCCAATATCCGAACGTCTACGCGAACGGTCTTATTGCTGCCCAGCCTTTCCAGTTCCCTTTCCTGCAACACGCGCAGCAGCTTGACCTGAACGGGCGCCGGAACGTCGCCGATTTCGTCAAGGAACACAGTTCCGGTGTCGGCCAGTTCGAATTTTCCGGGCTTTGAGGTCACTGCGCCGGTGAAAGCGCCTTTTTCATAGCCGAAAAGTTCGCTTTCCATAAGGTTTTCGGGGATGGCCGTGCAATTGATTTTGATGAAGGGTCGATCGCGCCGGGGCGAGTGGTAGTGAATTGCGCGGGCGATCAGATCCTTGCCGACTCCGCTTTCGCCGGCCAGCAGCACCGTCGTGCGCGAAGGCGCAACCCTGAGGATGGTGGCGAAAATTTCTTGCATGGCCGGGCTGCGGCCGATGATGTTGTCGAAGCTGTAACGGCGCCCCAGCTCCTCGCGCAGCCGCCGGTTCTCGTCCCGTAGGGCGGCGAACTCCAGGGCCTTGGAGACAACCGCCAGTAGATGGTCCAGCGAGAAAGGCTTCATCAGGAAATCGGCCGCTCCCGCTTTCATCGCTTCGACGGCTTTTTCAACCGTGCCGTAGGCGGTCATAACGATGATAGGAAGCCGGGCGTCCTGGCGGTGCAGTAGGTTTAAAAGCTCCAGCCCGTCCATGCCCGGCAACCGCAGGTCGGTCAGCACCAGATCGGCGCGCTCAGCCCGGGGAAGCGCCTGCTCGGCCGAACTCACCCGCTCAACTTCAAAGCCCGCTGAAACCAGTTCCAGCTCCAGCACGCGTGCCAGTTTTTCTTCATCTTCAATGATCAGGATGCGGCGTTTCATGTTCCGGATTCGGTTGTGAGGCGCGCGGCGCCAATGGCAAGTAGACCCTAAAAATGCTGCCCTTGCCGGGTTCGCTCTCGACCGCCATTTTACCGCCGTGCTGATCGATGATTTTTGAAACAATGGCCAACCCTAACCCTACGCCGCCGGCCTTTGTGGTGAAGAAAGGATTGAAGATGCTTTCCAAATGCTTCGGGTCGATGCCGCAACCGCGGTCAATAATGGAGATTTCGGCACTGTCGTCGGCGGGCCGGGTTTTGATGGTCACCGCACCGTCGGGCGGCGACGCCTCGACCGCATTCAAAAGTAGGTTGTAGAAGACCCGCTCCATCAGTGCCGCATCAAACGGAAACGGTTTGAGGTCGGGCGAGTAGTTTTTGAAGAAGCTCACATTCCGGGCTGCCCCGTCGCGGCGGAGTGCGGCCACCGTCCGGTCGAGCAGTTCATTGATGTCGCCAGTTTCCAGCCGCAATTGCAAGGGACGGGCAAATTCGAGAAAGCGAGTAACCAAGTCGTTAATGCGGTCGGCCTCGGAAGCTACAAAGCCTGCCAGCTCCCGGGCCACTTCATTCTCGCCGGCAAGGTTTCTTTTAAGCATTTCGGCCGAAGCCCGGATCGTGCTCAGCGGGTTTCGCAACTCGTGGGCCAGCCCGGCCGAGAGCTGGCCCAGAGCCGCCAGCCGTTCGCTGCGGCGCACTGCGGACTCCGCCTGGCGCAGGCTCCGCAGTGCCTCCGCCAGTTTTTCGGCCGTCTCCTGGTAACGGCGCCGTTCGGTGCGGCCGGCCTCGGCCAGCCGCTGCGTCAGGTAGCCCACCACCACCAAAAACAGCAAGCGCAGGCTCAGCTCGCGAACCTCCTCCGGCGGCAGGACGTAGCGCGTCCAATCGACAAACAGCAGGAAGGAGGCATAGGAACCGCAGGCCAGAACCGTAAAAACGGCCGTGGCCAGGCCGCCCAGCGAGGTGGCCGCCGAGACCACCGGCAGCAACAGAATCGGGTAATAGCTGCTGTTGATGCCGCCGGTTGCGGCCATCAGCAAATGGGCCAGGACCAGTTTCAGAATCACCGCAACCGTCAGGCCCGGGCCGTGGCCGAGAGCGGGCAGGCGGGGCTCCAGCACCTGCAACAAAGCCAGCGCGCACAGCAAAAAGATCTCTTCCGGATAGCGGCTGGGGCTGGCTATCCCCAAAGCCGAAAACAGCAACAGCCAGCCCGCATCCTGCGGGCGCAGCCACCCTCGCCATCGCCATCGTGCCACGCGTCCATCTTAGCGGCAAATGTGGGACAATGGAGAACTACCCCGGTCCCGCATGAATTCACAAGCCGGAAGAAATTCCACTGGTCAGGAGTACAGCTTGTCTAGCGAGGCATCCAGTTTCGCCGAGATCCTCTCAGAATTTGAGGAGTCCCATAAGCAGGAAAGCGGCTCGCGCCGCGGAACAGTAGTGGCCGTTTCGGATGAGACGATTTTTGTCGACGTCGGCCTAAAAACCGAAGGAGTATTGCCGGCTGCGGATTTCCGCGACCGCGACGGCCGCCTGGCCGTCGCGGTCGGCGACATAGTCGTCGTAACCGTCACCGGCCGCAACTCCGAGGGCTACTACACGCTGACCAAGCTCAAAGTAGAGAAGCCCAAGGACTGGTCCGGCCTTCAGGCGGCTTTTGCCGAAGGCAAGCCCATTGCCGGCGTCGTCACGGGAGTCGTCAAAGGCGGGCTGAGCGTGGACGTCGGCGTGCGTGCTTTCATGCCGGCTTCGCGCAGCGGCGTGCGCGAAACGGCGGAGCTTGAGGCTCTGGTCGGGCAGGACATCCAGTGCAAAATCATCAAGCTGGATGTCGAAAGTGAAGACGTCGTCGTTGACCGGCGCGCGGTGCTGGAGGAAGAGGAACGGCGAGCCCGCCGGAAGCGCTTCGAGCAGCTCGAGCCCGGCGCCGTAGTGCGTGGCGTCGTCCGCTCGCTCACGGATTTCGGCGCTTTCCTGGATCTGGGCGGAGTCGACGGCTTGTTGCACGTGACGGATATGTCCTGGGGGCGCGTCAACAAACCATCGGATTTGCTCAAAGAGGGCGATGAAATCGAAGTCAAGATTCTGAAGGTAGATCCCGCCGCCGAGCGCATTTCTCTCGGCCTGAAGCAGATGACGCCCGATCCCTGGACCCTGGTCGAGGAAAAGTACAAAATCGGGGACCGCATCAAGGGGACCGTTGCACGGCTGGCCGATTTCGGCGCTTTCGTGGAGCTGGAGCCCGGCGTAGAGGGACTGATCCGCACGGCCGATCTTTCCTGGTCCCGTAAAGTCCGCAAGCCCGCCGATGTAGTCCAGCCCGGCGACCGAGTGGAGGTGGTCGTAACCAGCGTGAGCGCCTCCGCCAAACGCATAGGCTTGAGCCTGAAACAGGCGCTGGGCGATCCTTGGGAGGACCTGGTGGCGCGGATGCCGGTCGGCTCAATTGTCGAAGGTCCGGTGGTAAGCCTGGCCGATTTCGGAGCGTTTGTTGAGCTTACCGAGGGCATCGAAGGGATGATCCATATCGGAGACATAAGCCGCGACAAACGCCTGAAGCACCCGCGCGAGGCGCTTAGCGTCGGCCAGCGCGTACGCGCCATGGTGCTGGAACTGGATCGCGCGCGCCGCCGCGTGCGTCTCGGCATGAAGCAGCTTGAGCCGACTTCGCTTGATGAATACATCGCCGAGCACAAGACCGGCGACAAGGTTAGCGGGCGGCTTATCGAGGTTTCTGGCAATCAGGCGCGAGTTGAGCTGGGCGAGGGTGTTGTGGCCGTTTGCCGCGCCAAAGCGGCGGCACAAGCTCAGCGAGCCGCAGAAAGAGCCGACCTGGCGTCGCTAACCGCAATGCTTCTAATGCGATGGAAGGGAGGCGGAGAGGCCGGGCCCTCGGGCGAACCTATGCGCGCCGGCCAGATTCGTTCGTTCCGAATCACTACGCTGGATCCGGCGTCAAAGCGCATCGAAGTCGAGCTGGCTGATTAGCCGCTTACTGTAGCCGCCGGCTAACTTTTTCGGCCCTGATCCGTCAATAAATTGTGACGGTCACGACCCAGGCGCTGGCGGGCCAGGTTCGCTCCGGGGACCAGGTGAGCGAAGCCGCCCTTATACGGGCTGCAAAAAACGGCGACCAAGAGGCCTTTGCCCAATTAGTCCGCCTGTACGATCAGGGTGTTTTGCGGCTGGCTCTGAATCTTCTAAAAAATCCGGAGGACGCCCGCGATGTCTACCAAGAGACTTTTCTGCGGGTATATCGCAACCTAGACAGTTTCCGCTTGGATTCGAGTTTCCAAACCTGGCTGTACCGGATCGCCACCAATCTCTGTCTGGACGTACTGCGGCGGCGCCGTGTGAGACGCCAGGAGGCTGCTCCGGCCGCAGCCCCCGCCGAAAGATCGGATCCGGTTGAAAACCTGGTTGACGCCGGCGTCGATGGAAACCCTGAGCGCAGGCTCCTAAGCCAAGAGCTTGACAGCCGCATCCGGGAGGCGCTCGACGAGCTTACCCCACGCGAGAGGATGGTTTTCGAGCTGCGCCACTATCAGGGTATGCGTTTGAAGCAGATCGGCCAAGTGCTCGGAACCACCGAAGAAGCGGCTAAGAATTGCCTTTTCCGGGTTACGCAAAAACTGCGAGCAAGGCTGGAGGATTTCCTATGAACTGCGAACAAGTGACGCGGATGCTCTCCCTTTTGGTCTACGGCGAGCTTTCATTCGACCAGGAGGAGGCAATCCACCGCCACCTGGACGAATGCGCAGGTTGCCGGGCGGCGCTCGAGCGCACGCGGGTGCTGCATGCCGCTCTGGACGGAGCGCTCGCTGAGCCGCCGCCGGCCCTGCTGGCGCAGTGCCGCCTGGAGCTGGATCGGGAATTGGCAAAAGCTGCCGCCGAAAACAGCCTTTGGCGGAACATCTGTAAATGGGCCAAACTGCCGCCGGCTAACGCCTGGCTGCGTCCCGCGGCAGCTCTGGCGCTTGTCATCGCCGGCTTCCTCGCCGGCCGCTTGATACAAACCGCACCACAGCCCGTCGCAACGCCGGCAGTGGTGAGCGGAGCCCCGTCCTCCGAGATTGTTTCGCCGCCCCCCGAGTTGAATGCGGCGCCCGCCGCGGCTGCGCCCGGCTTGCGGGATGATCCCGGCATCGCCGCCATGCGCCGTATACTCCTAAGAACCGCAGAAGAGGCTTACGATCCCGGCTTGCGGCTGGATTCGCTGGAAACGCTGCGCCGCTACACCGAAGCCCCGCCCGTGAGAAAGACATTTTTACAGGTGCTGCGAAATGACCCGAATGCCGGCGTCCGCCTGAAGGCGATCGAGGGCTTGCAATCGTTCACCGCCGATAACGAGGTGCGCTCGGCGCTGGCGCAGGCGGCGCAGTCCGATAGCGACCCGGCCGTGCGCATACAGGCTCTTGATGCGCTCATCAAGCAGCGGGACCGCTCGCTGGTGGGGCTGCTCCAACGCATAATGGACACCACTTCCGATGAGGACATCCGCGAGATTTGCAGCGAGGCGCTAGTTCAGATGGGAGCTTCAGCCGGTTCTTTTTAACCCGTGACGCATTGCCCGCTGATCCGTCTATTCAAACGGGTAATGACAGCCGCAACAGGAGGTTTTATGAAAGCAAGAATAACCGGCATTCTGGTCGCGTGCGCCGCTTTGGCGGTCGCAGCCGCCGCACAGCCGTTTCCCAGCGTGGCTCCGCAGGTGGAAGTTTTCGTCAACGCCAGCCGCAGCTTCCTCGGAGTGGGCGTTGCTGAAATCAATGCCGACCGCGCCAAAGAACTAAAACTTAGAGAAGAACACGGAGTTGAAATCACTCAGGTTGAGAAGGGGAGCCCGGCCGAAAAGGCGGGGTTGAAGGCGGGCGATGTGGTGCTCGAGTATAACGGGCAGCGCATCGAGGGCACGCAGCAGTTCATTCGCATGGTGCGCGAAACGCCCCCCGGCCGTCAGGTGCGCCTGCTGATCAGCCGCAACGGCGCCACTCAAACGGTTTCCGCAACCATCGGCGAGCGCAAAGGGCCGGAAGCTTTCGACGATCCCCGCTTTCGCGAAGAAATGCGCAAATGGCAGGAAAATCTGCGGGATCAAATGAAAGATCTGCGCTTGGAGCTGCGCATACCTGACGTTCCCCGCCCGTTTATGTCCTGGCAGAGCGGCTCGCTGGGCATTGAGGCCGAGTCGCTGAATCCGCAACTGGCGGAGTTTTTCGGAGTGAAGGAGGGAGTGCTGGTACGCTTGGTCAACAAGGATTCGCCTGCCGAAAAAGCCGGAATCAAAGCCGGCGACGTAATTATAAAAATCGACGGAGCCCAGGTTTCTGCGCCGCGCGAAATCACCAATGCCATTCGCTCTCTGCGCGACAAGGAAAGCTTCCTCGTCACCGTGGTCCGCAACCGCAAGGAGATGACGCTGACGGTTACGATTCCGCGGCCGCCGGCTCCGCCCTCGTCTCCGGCCCGGCCGCGCCAGGTGGGCAGTGAAGTCGCACTATAGGTTGAGCACGCTTTTCAGCGTGCCGCTCTGCTTCTGGATTTTTTCCTGAAGCAGCATCAAGCCGTGTATGAGCTGCTCCGGCCGCGGCGGACAACCTGGAACGTACACGTCGACCGGCACCACCTGGTTGACAGGGATCAGGGCGTAGTTGTTGAACACGCCCGTCGAGGTGGCGCAGGCTCCCATCGAGATAACCCACTTTGGCTCCGGCATCTGCTGGTAGAGCTGGCGGATGACCGGAGCCATTTTGTTTGAGACCCGGCCGGCGATGATCATCAGGTCGCTCTGCCGCGGGCTGCCGCGAAAAACTTCGGCGCCGAAACGGGCCACATCGAAACGGCTGGCGCTCATCGACATCATTTCTATGGCGCAACAGGCCAGGCCGAAGGTCATCGGCCAGATGGAATTTTTACGGGCCCAGTTTATGGCGTTATCGAGCGTGGTCAGCACAATGCTCTGCTCGGCCGGTCCCGGTGACTCGTTATCGATTCTGGCAAAAAAATCTTCAGGCACGTCGCTCAAACCGGTGAGGTTGAACCGTGCGGAGTTATCCAGCCCCATGGCCTTATTCTCGCATGGAACCGATAGAATGAAGTATGGGACTCGGAGAGGCGCTCGAGCGCGCGGCGGCGCTCTGGGGCATCGAAACCGGCTACTGGGACGTTTGGGGACGGCGCCACGATGCTCCGGCGGAGGTGATAAAGTCCATTTTGGAAAGTCTGGGGGTTCCCGCCGGCGACGAAGCGGCCCTGGCTCAAGCGGTTGAAGGGAAACTCCTGGCGGAGTGGGCTTCTCCGCTTCCTCCCACGCTGGTTGCCGGGGCCGGCCAGCGCACATTCGAAATTTCTCTTCCCGCCGCGCGAGATGTCGAGCAGGCTGAGATTGAAATTCAATGGGAAACGGGCGAGCGGATCGCTTATTCGGTGTCGTTGAGCGATTTGCCCGTCGCCGCCGTCTTCGAATTCAGCGGGCGGCGCTTTGAACGCCGTTCGGCGCCTCTGCCTGCGGAGATGCCCCTGGGCTACCACCGCCTGCGGTTTTCGGGGGGCACGCTGGCGGGAGAAACAAATTTCATCGTCGCCCCCGCACGGGCGTATCTTCCCGACCGTCTGGCCGGCGGCGGCAAAGCCGCCGGCATTACGGTCAGCCTCTACAGCCTGCGCAGCTCGCGTAACTGGGGTTGCGGCGATTTGACCGATCTTGAAAACCTGGCCGAATGGGCGGCGCGCGAGCTGCGGGTGGCTTTCATCGGCTTGAATCCGCTGCACGCCATACACAACCGCCAGCCTTTTAACACCAGCCCATACCTGCCGAATTCCATCTTTTTCCGGAACCCTATTTACTTGGACGTCGAACGGCTGGAGGATTTCCGCGCTTCCAGGCGGGCGCAAGCGCTTTTTCAAAGCCCGGAGATCCAGCAAGAGATCGCCGCCCTGCGCAACTCGCATCTGGTGGAATACGAGCGCGTTTACGCTCTCAAACTGCGCTTTCTCAAGCTGTGTTTTGACACTTTTCGACGCCGCTGCCGGGCTGGGCATCCCGAACGGCTGCGCTTCGAACAGTATTGCAAGCAAGAGGGCGAACTGCTGGAGCGGTTCGCCATCTATTGCGCGCTGGATGAGTGGCTGCATCAGAACAATCCGGAAATCTGGATCTGGCCGCAGTGGCCTAGCGAGTACCAAGATCCGAATTCCGAAGCCGTCCGGCGCTTTGCGCGGCTCCGGCGCAGCCGCATTCAATTTTACAAGTACGTGCAGTGGCGGCTGGACGAACAGATAGCCTCCGCCCACCGCAGCGCTGTTGAAAAAGGCCTCTGGCTGGGCCTCTATCACGACCTGGCGCTAGCCACCGACAGTTGTGGTTCGGACTTGTGGGCGCATCGCCCGTTCTTTCTTTCCGGATGCCGGGTGGGCGCCCCGCCCGACGACTTTTCGCCGCAAGGACAGGACTGGGGCTTCCCGCCTCCCAACCCAGCCCGCCACCGCGCCGACGGCTATCGGCTGTTCGCCGAGTCGCTGCGGCGCAGCATGCGGCACGGCGGAGCGCTGCGCATCGACCATGTGATGCGCTTTTTCCGCCTCTTCAACATTCCTGAAGGCCGCCCGGCGGCTGAGGGCACCTACGTGCGCGCCGATCACGAAGATCTGGTGAGGGTTCTGGCGCTCGAAAGCGTGCGCAACCAGGTGCTCATCGTAGGCGAGGATCTGGGCACCGTGGCGCCCGAAATCCGCCAGGCATTACAGCGGTTCGGCATTCTCAGCTACCGCCTGCTTTATTTCGAAAGGACCGCCGAAGGAGATTTCAAACCTCCAGCAGAGTATCCGCGGCAGGCGTTGGTCTCGGTGACCACGCACGATCTGGCGACGCTGGCCGGCTTCTGGCTGAGCCGCGATATAGAAGCCCGACACGCCGCCGGACTGCTCGGCAGCGAGGAAATTTATCGAGCACAGCTTGCCGCACGCGCCCGCGACAAGCAAAAGTTGCTCGAAGCCTTGCGGCGCGAGGGTCTTTTGCCGGAATGGTTCCCGCCGGACGCCTCCGCGCTAGCCGAACTCACCGGCGAGTTGCACAATGCGGTGGTGGGCTTCTTAGCGCGCACTCCATCGATGCTTTTGCTGTTAAACCAGGAGGATCTGACCAAAGAGACCGAGCAACAAAACCTGCCCGGCAGCACTTGGCAGTATCCCAATTGGCGGCGTAAAATGCGCTTTTCCATCGAAGAGCTCAACGGTTCGCCTCAAGCCCGCGATTTTGCGCTCATGTTTCGCAACTGGCTGGAGCAAACCGGACGGGCAGGCTGAGGCCCGGCCCTGCAGCCGGGGAGCCGCGTTAAAATGTCAAGCGGAAGGTGATTCGACTCAAAGCGGCTTGCTCCGCTGTGCGGTTCTAAGGAGTATGGCCTTCGGAATCAGCTCCGATCATCCGCTGGTAAAGCTTTTCTCCACTTTGGTGGAGCGCAATCTCCCGCTGGATAAAGAAATCGCCGATTATGTGACCGGCCTGTTGGTGGATTTCGTAGATGTCAACCAGCTCTACCGGATCCGTAACGCGCGCGGCAAGCGCCTGGAACAGGTGGGCGAAATGCTGCTTGAATCCAACCCGCTGCTGGGCGCCGCCTCGTTTGAGCGCGAGCGCGAGGTGCGCAAACACATCGGCGACTACACGCTGTTTATGACCGGCATGTTCCCCGAGTTCGTGGCTTCTCTGCCGCGCCGGGGGCTGCGGCTGGACCGTTTCATCGACTACGTCCAGGCAGGCAAGGAATCCTATCGCATTGTCGCGGCCTTTGACCAGTTCGAATACCGCCGCGCGGCGCCGCTGTTCCGGAAACTGGCCGAAGAGTTCGAGCTCTGCGTGCACGGGCTGAACCTGGTAAAGCGCGACCTGGAGCTGATGCGCTCCAGCCAGTATCAAGCCTGGAAAGCCAACCTGCTGAGCTCTTAGGCGCTTGAACCCTCATCCGGAAAAAAGCCCAGAAACTGGATCTCTTCCTCCAGCTCAAGCCCGAAGCGGTCTTGAACACGTTTTTTGAGTTCCGCAATCAACCGGCGCAGTTCCCGCGCCGTGCCGCCTCCGGCGTTATAGATAAGGTTGGCGTGATAATCGGCCACTCGCATGCCGCCCCGCTGCATTCCCTTTGCGCCAACCTGCTCCAGAAACCAGCCGGCCGGAATTTTGCCCTCTCGTATCAGGCAAGGCGGAATGCTCGCGATCAACCCGGCGGGAAGCTGGTCGACAAGCAAGTTTTTAAAGATGCTGCCGGCGCACTTCATATCGGCAGGAAACTTTGCGTCGCGCTCACTGCGGATTTTGGCCGCCGTGTCTTTCAACAGTGCCGGATCAGCCGGCTCAAGCTCCAGGCAGACCGACAAAATCACCCAGTCCTTTCGGCGCTTGAAAACACTCTGGCGATAGGCGAACTCACATGCTGCGGCGGGCATTTCCATCCGGGTGGCCCCGTCGGTCACAGCCACGCTGCTGACTCGCTCGGAAATCGAGTGTCCGTAAGCACCCGCATTGCCGTAGACGGCGCCTCCTACCCAGCCGGGGATTCTGGCCAACGTTTCCACGCCGCCGAGTCCATGCTCGATGGCGAACTCCACCAGCTCGTCCAGCGACGCGCCCGCATCCGCCAGGATTCGCCGGCCTTCACGCTTAATCCGGCCGGAGGTGTAGCGCAGGATGACGCCAGGAAAACCCTCATCCGCCGCCACCAGATTCGTCCCGCCGCCGATCACCGCCACCGGTAGGCCGCTCGAATTGGCCAGGCTCAACGCACGACTGAAGGTCACGGGGTCGGCCGCGTCGATCAGCAAGCCGGCCGGACCGCCCAGCGCGAAACGCGTGTAGCAGGCCAGCGGAGCATCCAGAACCAGCCTGACGTGGTTCAGCCCTTGAAGCTCCCGCGCCAGTTGGTGAAATGCAGCTTTTTGATCTCGCATTCGGGCTGCTTACGCCGCCGGAACAAACACCACCGCCACCGGCTCAGTGGCGTCCGTTAGGACCTCGCCCGCCGGCCTCAGCCTTCCGTTTTGCCTGTTCACGCGGAACAATACGACGTTGTCGGATTGCTGGTTGGCGGCAAACAGGTACGTTCCGGTCGGATCCAGCGCTACTCCGCGCGGCGTCTGTCCTTTGGTTGAAACATGTTCAACGAAAGACAACGTGCCTTTAGCCGGATCGATGGCAAACACGGCTATGCTGTCGTGGCCGCGGTTGGATGTATAAAGGAACCTCCCCTCGCGGTCCACCAGGATTTCAGCCGAGGTGCTGCGCTCGGAATATCCTTCGGGCAGCGTGGATATGGTTTGAAACTCGGACAGTGCACCCCGCTCGCGGTCGTAATTGAAGGCAGTGACCGTATTGGCCATTTCATTCACAACGTAGAACAGCCGCCCGTTGGGGTGGAAGACAAAGTGACGCGGTCCGGAGCCAGGCGCAACGCGAGCAAAAGGCGGATCGTTCGGCGCCAGCGAACCGCGGGCGGCGTCAAAACGGTAGATCAGGATCTGGTCCAGTCCCAGATCGGCAACCAACACGAAGCGGTTATCCGGACTGGGCATTATGCAGTGCGCGTGCGGACCTTGCTGGCGTTGCGGGTTTACGCTGGAGCCTTTGTGCTGAACAAAAGCCACGGCGTCCCCCAGCCTTCCGCCGGCTTCAACCGGCAGCACGGCAATGCTGCCGGTGCCGTAATTGGCGACGAATAAAAAACGTCCGCCGGCGTCGAGCGAGGCATGGCATGGCCCCCCACCTACGGCCGAGACGCGATTGAGCAGCGTAAGTTTCGCCGTTGAGCGGTCCACCGCAAAGGCGCTTACCTGTCCGGGCTTGCCGGGCTCGCGCTGAAACTCGCTTTCGTTGACCGCATAAAGGTACTTGAAACTTGCATCAGGCACCAGCCAGCTGGCGTTGGGCGTCTCCACCACCTGGCCGAGCGGCGTAATCTTGCCGGCGCCGGGTTCGAAGCGGTAGGCGAAAATACCGCGGCTGGTTTTACGGGTATAGGTCCCTACATAAACAATGTAGGCCGAGGCGGCAGCCCGTCCCCGCCGGGCAGCCATCCAAAATGGGCCGGCCGCCGCGGCCAGCAATGCTCTCCTGGTCATTTGAGGATCTCCCTTCAGCCGGCGCGTAGCATACCTACGGCGGCGTTTACCAGAATAGCGCCCATGCCGATAGGAATCATGTACTTCCAGCCGATGTTCATCAACTGATCGTAACGGAAGCGCGGGAAGGTGCCGCGCATCCAGATGAAGACGTAGATGATTACGCTGACCTTAAACAGGAACCAGAACACACCAATAATCAACTGGTTCACCGGCGGAAGCGCAAACGGTACGGCGCAGGCCACAACGCCGAGCGCCACCACCGCCATAAAGATTCGGCGCCACCGCACGGTTTCGCGCCCCGCCATCCTGAAACAAACCAGCCCGGAGACCACAAATAGTAACACCGGGAACACATAATTGAAGGGGATCTCCAGCCACCCTACGTTCGGGAAGGGCCTCAGCCAGCCGCCCAAAAACAGCGTTACGGCCACCGAGGAGACCACCAACATGTTGACGTATTCGGCCAGAAAGTAGAGCGCCCAGCGGAAACCGCTGTACTCGACGTGGAAGCCGGCCACCAGTTCCGATTCGGCTTCCGGAAGATCGAAAGGCAGGCGGTTGGTCTCGGCCACCGACGAGATGAAATAAACCATGAACGGTATGAACATCAGGCCGTAGTTCGAAAATGCAAACCAGATCTGGCGGGCCTCCTGCGCCTTGACCACCTGAGTCAGGCTCAGGGAGCCGGCCATCATGACGCCTGAAACCAGGGCCAGCGCCAGCGCCACTTCGTAGCTCACCAGTTGCGCAGCGCTGCGCAACGCGCCCAAAAGCGGATAGTGGCTGTTGGAAGCCCAGCCTCCCAGAATGATGCCCAGAATGCCCACCGCCGAAGTGCTTGAAATCACCAGCAGACCAACATTTACGTCGGCGACAAATGCCAGGTTGCTCAAAGGCACCACCGAGAAGGCCGTCAGCGCCGTCATGGCCGAAAGCACCGGGGCAAACCAAAATATGGCCCGGTCAGCCTCGGCTGGGATCGTATCTTCCTTGGTGAAGAGCTTCAGCGCATCAGCAAAAGGCTGTAAAAGACCATGCGGACCCACGCGCATCGGGCCGTAGCGTATTTGGAAGTCGCTTAGCACCTTCCGCTCGATCAAGCTCAAAAACAAAGCCGTCAGAGGGCAGGCGCAAATCAGAACCGCCGTCAGCGCCAAAGGCTTGAAAAGAGGATGTGCCAGAACGGTTTCCATATATGAATTCACCGCAGGGCGCAAGCCCGCGCCAGGCTCACGAAAGGCTCGGGGTAAACTCCCATGCCCAACGTCGCCAGGCCAGTCAGAGCCAGCGCCAGCTTCAGCCCGAGACTGCCGGCTATCGGTTCAGCGTCAGCGAGCGGGCTTATGAACATGCTGCGAACGATCCTGAAATAGTAGTAAACGGCCACCGCCACATAAAGGGTGGCCACCACGGCCAACACATAGTGCCGGGTCTGTATCAGAGCCAGAAAGATGTAATACTTGCCGATGAATCCAGCGGTCGGAGGAATGCCCGCCAGCGAGAGCATGAAGATCAACATCAGGAAGGCCGACCAGGGGCTCTTGTGCACCAACCCGGCCAGATCCTCCACATCCTCGCCGATGACATTACGACGGCGTAAGGCCGCCACCACCAGGAAGGCGCCCAGGGTCATGAAGGCGTAAACCAGTATGTAGATCAGAATGCCTTGATACCCCGTATCATTCCCGGCGACCAGGCCCAGTAGTATGTAGCCGGCATGCGAAATCGAGCTGTAGGCCAGCAGGCGCTTTACATTGGACTGGGTGATAGCGGCAAAGTTGCCTACGGTCATGCTGGCTACCGCAGCAAAAATCACCACCGGCTCCCAAATCTGGCGCATGGCGCCGAAAGCTTCCAGGTAGATGCGCAGCAGGAAGGCGAAACTGGCTGCTTTTGAAGCAACGGCTAAATAACCGGTTACGGCGACCGGCGCACCTTCGTATGCATCCGGCGCCCACATATGGAATGGAACGGCCGAAATCTTAAAAAGCAAACCGACTGAGGTCGTCACCAGCGCCAGGATCACCAGCGGATCTGAGGCTTCGCGCATGGCCAGCGTCGCGCCAACAGCCGCCAGCTTGGTCGATCCAGCCATTCCATAGAGCAGCGAAAAGCCGTATGCCAGAAAGCCGCTCGAAAAAGCCCCAAGCAGCAGGTACTTTAAGGCGGCTTCGTTGGAGCGGCGGTCGCCGCGCAGGAATCCGACCAGCACATAGAAGCACAGCGCCATCAGCTCCAGGCCGACAAACAGCGTGATCAGGTCCGTTCCGGCCGCCAGGAAGAACATTCCGCAGTTGGCCAGCAGCAGCAACCCGTAGTATTCGCCGTGGTGCTCTCCGGCTTCATCCAGATAGCGGTAGGACATAAGCGCCACAAGCAAGGTCGCCGCCAAAAAGATCCAGTTGAAAAACAGGGCGAAGCCGTCTATTGTGACCGCACCCCCGAAGCCTGTAACCCGCGCCAGACCGTTGTGGGCCAGAAACTGCTGCTGGCGCCAGAGCGCACCACCCGTAAACGCCACGCCCAGTGCCACGAAGTAAACCAGCTTCTTGCGCTGGTGCGGAAACGGGAAAAGCAAGAAATCAAACAACAGCAGCGCGCATCCAAACAGCGCCAGCAAAATGGCGGGCACCAGCACAAAATGGTCGATCGAGGTGTAAAACTGGCTCATCGGGAACCTCCCGGAAGGCGCAGGGCGGCGGCCGGCTGGCTGAAGTAACCGGGACGGACGCGTTCTACTATCTGAGTCACCGGTTTTTCCAATACATCGAAATACGGCTTTGGATATACCCCGATCCAGACCGCCCAAGCGATGAGCGGCAAAAACACCGCCAGCTCCCGCAGGTTCAGATCCGCCAGCGCACGATTCTTCGGATTGGTGACTTCGCCGAACATAGTGCGCTGATACAGCCACAGCAGGTAAGCCGCACCGAGCACTACACCGGGCACGGCCAGCGCCGCCCAGGCCCGATTAGCCTCGAAAGCTCCCTGCAAAATAGTGAACTCGCCGATAAAACCGTTCAGCAGCGGAAGGCCGGCCGAACTGAGCATGGCGAAGGCGAAAACCGTGGCGAAAACCGGCATTACGTGCGCTAGCCCGCCGTATTCCTTAATCTCGCGCGTATGGCGCCGTTCGTAGACCACGCCCACGATAAGGAAGAGCATGCCGGTAGATATGCCGTGGTTGATTTGCTGTATGACGCTGCCTGCAATGCCGTTGGGATTCAGCGCGAAAATCCCCAGCGTGCAAAAGCCCAGGTGGCTCACCGAAGAATAAGCCACCAGCTTTTTCCAATCCTGCTGCATCAGGCTAACCAGCGCGCCGTAAAGAATGGCTACAATCGAAAGTCCGGCCAGCACTTGGACGATTGCCGGCGTAATCGAAGCGTCCGGCAGCAGGGGCAGCGAGAAACGCAAGAAGCCGTACGTCCCCATCTTCAGCAGAACACTGGCCAGCACAACCGATCCGGCGGTCGGCGCCTCCACGTGCGCATCCGGCAACCAGGTATGGAAGGGGAACATGGGCACCTTAATGGCGAAACCCAAAAAGAAAGCCCAGAAAACCCACTGCTGAAGTCCAACGGGCAGGTCCAGGCGCATCAGATCGGCGATCCGGAAAGTGTAGGCGCCGAACTGCCGGAAGTGCTCGAAGTAAAGCGTAAGGATGCCAAGCAGCATCAGCACGCTGCCCGCCAGCGTGTAGATGAAGAATTTGATTGCGGCATAAAGCTTACGTGGGCCGCCCCAGACGCCGATGATGAAGTACATCGGCACCAGAACCACTTCCCAGAAAACGTAAAACAGGAAAAAATCCAGGGCCACAAACACGCCGATCATTCCCGTCTGCTGCAACAGGAACATGGCGTAATACTGCTTTAGGCGGTCCTCGACGGCGCTCCAACTGGAGAGCACCGCCAAAAAGCCTATCAGCGTGGTCAGCATTACCAGCAGCAGGCTGATGCCGTCAATGCCGATTTCGTACCGCGCGCCCAGGCTGGGAATCCAATCCAGGGATTCAACCATCTGGAAACCACCCTGGGATTTGTCGTAGCGCCAGATAAGCGGCAGCGACACCAGGAAACCGGCCAGCGCCGCCAGGTTGGCCCAGACGCGTATCAACGTTTTGTTCGACGCGGGCAGCAGCAACAACACCAGCATGCCCGCCAGCGGCGTGAACAAGACGATGCTCAACCAGTGTTCGTTCATATCAATGCGCCAAGTAATACACAAACATCGCCAAAAGGCCCAGGACGAAAACCAGCGCGTAGGCCTGGACCAGTCCGGTCTGAGTAAGACGAACCGGGAAGGAGGCCAGCTTTACCGTCCAACTGAGCAAGCGCACGGCGCCGTCGATGATCCAGGTGTCCCACCAGATCGAGATCGCCGACGCCAGCCGGGTCATCCAGCCTGCGCCGTTGACGCCGCCATCTATAACGCGGTTGTCAAACCGCGCCAGCGTACGGCCGCCGCCTTTGGCCAGTCCTTCAACGAACAGCCGGTTATAGGCGTCATCCACATACCATTTACTCGAAAGCGCCCGGTAAAGCCCCGGCGCCGAGCGGGCCAACTGTTCGGGCAGCTCCGGCCGCTCCAGATAAAAACGCCGCGCCGTCCAAATGCCGGCAAGCGCCACCGCTACCGACAGCAGCATCAGTGTCCACTCCAGGGCGGCCTCATGCTGCGCGGCTTCGGCGGCGATTGAAGGAACGGCCGGCTCCAGCCAGTGCTCAAAAATCCGGAAAGCTTCCGGCAGGAAACTCCACAAACGAGGTACGCCGATCCAGCCCGCCAGAGCGCTGCCGGCCGCCAGCAACACCAGCGGCACGGTCATCGTGCGCGGCGATTCATGTATGTGCGCCGCGGTGTGTTCGTCCATGCGCGGGCGGCCATAGAAGGTCATAAACATCATCCGCCACATGTAAAACGCCGTCAGAGCCGCCGTCAGCAATCCCACTACGTAAAGCGCGGTTGATCCTTGCGGCGAGCTGTAGGTCTGCCACAGGATTTCATCCTTGGAGAAAAAGCCCGCCAGTCCGGGGATGCCGGCTATGGCCAGCGAGCCGACGAACATGGTGCGGAAGGTTACCGGGATTTTGTCTTTCAGCCCGCCCATCCGGCGCATGTCCTGCTCGCCCGACATGGCGTGTATGACCGAACCGGAACCCAAAAACAACAGCGCTTTGAAGAAGGCATGCGTGTAGAGATGGAAAATCGCCACCCAATAAGCACCCACACCGCAGGCCATAAACATGTAGCCCAATTGGCTCACGGTCGAGTAGGCCAGCACGCGCTTAATGTCGTTCTGCACCAGAGCGATCGAAGCCGCCAGCAATGCCGTAAAAGCCCCCGTGGCGGCCACAATCATTGAGGTCTCGGGCGTCAGGCGGAAAAGCGCATTGGAGCGCGCCACCATATAAACGCCCGCCGTAACCATGGTGGCAGCGTGTATCAGTGCCGAAACCGGCGTCGGACCTTCCATGGCGTCGGGCAGCCAGACATATAGCGGAAACTGGGCCGATTTGCCCGTAGCGCCGATAAACAAAAGCAGCGCCATTAGACTGAGCACGCCGAAACCGGCGGTCTCAGCGGCGAACCGACCTCCGGCTAGCGCCTGGTTCACATCCAGGAAGCGCACCGTGCCAAACAGGCTGAACATCAACAGCATCCCTAGGATGAAACCAGCGTCTCCTATGCGGTTGACGATGAAGGCTTTGTTGGCGGCGTCGCCGGCAGATTTCTTATGGAAGTAAAAACCAATCAACAAATAACTGCAAAGACCCACGCCCTCCCAGCCGACAAACAGCAGCAAATAGTTGTTGGCCAGCACCAGCGTGAGCATGAAAAAGACAAACAGATTGAGATATCCGAAAAACCGGTAGTAACCACCCTCGTGGCCCATGTAGCCGATTGAGTAAACGTGGATCAAAAAACCCACGCCGGCGACCACCAGAATCATCACCGCGCTGAGCGGATCGAGCAGAAATCCCCAATCGGCGCTGAACCGGCCAAGTGTGCCGTCGGCCAGACGGAAGGGCAAGCCGGCCACCCAGGTGCGCTGAATGAGCTGGTAGGTGTGGTCGGGCAGCGAAGCCAGCTCCAGCGTCGCACCTGCCGCAAACAGGAAAGATAAAAACACCAGGCCGGGGCACAGCAGGCTGATTACGGCGCGCCGGCTGCGATCAAGCTTCCGGCCCACGAGCAGCATGATGGCCGAGCCGAACAGAGGGAAAAGCGGAATCAGCCAGATCTTGTCCAGAAAACTCATCCGCGAAGCCTCACCATTTGAGCAGATCCACCTCGTCGGCGTGCACCGTAGGTCGGTTGCGGAAAAGCGCGATCAAGATGCCCAACCCTACGGCTGCTTCGGCCACTGCCACCGTGATCACGAAAATGGCGAAGATCTGCCCGTTCACCTGCCGCAGGTAGTGCGAGAAGGCGATCAGGTTGATGTTCACCGCGTTCAGGATCAGCTCGATCGACATCAGTATGATTACTATGTTGCGCCGCACCAGCACGCCGATCGTGCCTACCAGCAACAGCGCCGCACTCAAAACAAGGTAGTGGACCGTGGTTATGGGATGCAGCATCAGACCCTCTTCTTGCCCATATAAACCGACCCAACGATAGCCACCAGCAGCAATATTGAAGCCAGCTCGAAGGGCAACAAATACTCGGAAAACAGCACGTCGGCCAACCGTTCCGTATTTCCCTCAACCACCGTAGCGGGGGGCAGCGGCTCAGCCAGCCGGAAGGCTCCGGCGCCCTGGCGCAGGTAATACAGAATCACTCCGCCCGAAGCCAGTATTGCCGCCAGCGCCACCCACCATTGTTTATTGAACTGGCTCTGCCGAGCGGCGGCATCCAGGTTCACCAGCATGATGACGAACAGAAACAACAGCATGATGCCGCCGACGTAGAGGATTATCTGCACCGCGAACAGGAACTCGGCGCGCTGCAAGAGAAAAAGCCCCGCCACCCCCACCAGCGACACGATCAGCCAAATGGCGCTGTGCACGGCGTTACGGCGGGTGATGGTGAAAATTCCCCCGCCCAGCGCCATCAAGGCGAAGACATAAAAAAACAACGTGTCAATCATCGCTTTCGACCAGACTGCCGGCGCCGCCGGACGTGTCAGTAAGCATACCGAGTCGGCCTCGGACCTTCTTCAAGCATTTTCCGGTCCCAGATGGCGCCTTCCCGGCTGTAGCTTGCCAGTTCGAAGTCCTGCGTAAGCTCAAGTGCATCCACCGGGCAGGCGTCTTCGCACAGCCCGCAGAACATGCATCGGGACGTATCAAAAGTAAATGTCGTCAGCTCCTTGCGTCGCGTTTGTTCATTGCGCTCGCTGGAGACCACGATTAATTGCTCCGGACAAGCCAGAGCGCACAAATTACAGGCGATGCACAACGTCTCGCCCGTCTCCGGATTAGTATTCAATCGAGGCGCGCCACGGAACCTCTCGGCGATCTTGGGAAACTCGGCCGGATATTGTTCGGTGCAAATAAACCTGGGCGGCTGATGGCGGAATGTAACCCAGAGACCTTCCAATAAATCAATAAGGAAGACGGTGCGCAAAAATTTTCGCATCAACGCTCCTATCGATCCACCTCACCGAGAACAATATCAATGGTACCAATGATAGCCACCACGTCCGCCACCAGCGCGCCGCGCGCCATTTTGTCCAGCGCTTGCAGATTCACGAATGAAGGCGGGCGGATGCGCACCCGATAGGGCATAGTGGAACCGTCGCTGACTATGTAGTAGCCGAGTTCGCCCTTCGGCGCTTCAATTGATACGTAAACCTCTCCGGCGGGCGGTTTAATAACCTTGGGAACCTTGCCCATGATGGGGCCGCCGGGCAAACGCTCGACGGCTTGCCGCACGATGCGCGCCGCCTGGCGCATTTCCTCCATGCGGACCAGATAACGGTCGTAGGTGTCCCCCTGCTCGCCCGTAGGAATTTCAAAATCGTATTGCTCGTAGCCGCTATAAGGCTGCGCTTTACGCAGATCCCACTTAACGCCGGCCGCGCGCAGCAGCGGCCCGGTCACCCCATAAGCCTTGCACTCATCGGCTGTCAGGATGCCGACGTCGCGCATGCGGCCGATCAGTATGCGGTTCCCCGTCAGCAGCTTGTGGTAATCCTCGATTTTTTTTTCGAACCAGCCGCAGAAGTCCAGGCAATCCTTTTCAAACCCTTCGTAGGTCTCGTATTGCAGCCCGCCTATGCGGAAGGCGTGGGTGGTCAGGCGGGCCCCGCAATACTTTTCAAAAATGTTCATTATCATTTCCCGCTCGCGGAAGGTGTAGAACAGCGGGGTGACGGCGCCGATGTCAAGGCAGTGTGTTCCCAGCCACACCAAATGGCTGGAGATCCTGGTGAGTTCGGTCAGGATAACGCGCACGGCCTGTGCGCGCGGGGGAACCTCGACGCCAAGCAGTTTTTCTACCGCCAGACAATAGCCCAAGCCGTTGGAAATCGCTGCGACATAGTCGGCACGATCCACATAGGGAACATACATCGCATAGGTGCGATTTTCGCCGATTTTTTCCAAACCGCGGTGCAGGTAACCGATGACGCAATCCGTACCCAGAACCCGTTCGCCGTCCAATTTCAGGATTACTCGCAGGACTCCGTGGGTCGAAGGATGCTGCGGTCCCATGTTCAGGACCAGCTCGGTGGCGTCTAGAAAAGTGGTTTCTTCCATACGCTATTGCGCGCTCTCGATGCCCAGGTTCTCCCGGACCCAGTCTTCGTCCTGCTTCAGAATCGAATAATCCTTACGCAGCGGAAAACCCTGCCAGCCTTCCGGCATCAGAATGCGCCGCAGGTCGGGGTGCCCGGCGAACTCGATGCCGAACATGTCGTAGACTTCACGCTCGAGCCAGTTAGCGGTTAAATGCACCTCTACCGCCGAGCGCGGCTCAAAGCCCTCAGGTATGCGAATTTTCATCCGTATGCGCTGGTTGTGCGGGAAACTGTAGAGGATGTAAACCAGATCGAACCTTTCGGCACGCTGCGGATAATCGACCGCCGTAATATCGACCAGATAGTCGAATCCTTCAGCTTCTTTAAGATACTTCAGGATGGGGATAGCGGCTTCCGGGCGGGCCACCAGAAAGTTCTGGCCGAGCTGAGTCGAAAATTCAAGAATATGGTCGCCAAACTGCTCCTTGAGTCGGGCCGTTAGCTCGCTTTCCCAGCTCGTGACAGGAGCCTGTGGGGGCGCTTTCGGCGCGGCCGCAGCAGGGGGCTTCGCCTCAGGTTTGGGCTGATCAGCCATGCGTGGTTCGCGGAAGAAATCCTAGCTTACAAGGCGCTCTTGCCGACTGTCAAACGCCGCCGACGGCAAAATTTTCCTAGCGAGCACATAAGATACCTTTCACCTGGAAGGGCATGGTTTTGCGGGAAACTCCGAGAATCCGGTTGCTGCGCCCGTAGCCGGACCAAATGCGGGCAATCGCTTAGGATCGCTGCTTACAGTGGCGCTCCATTGGCAATTCGACCGGGCTTCCTCGCATCCGAGCGCGGGTTGCGGCAGCTATTGCGTTTTCAGGAAAGCCAGCAGGTCCTCTTTTTGCGAAGAGCTCAGCATTTCCTTATATGGAGGCATTCCGCGTGCGCCTGAATCAATCAAAGCCCGCACAGCCGCTTCGCTCATCCTTTTGCCACTGGAAAATCTGGGGCGCTTGAACAAGCCCGTAAGACTCGGCCCGAGTTTTCGGGGCTGGTCGGATGCGGCGTGGCAGACGCGGCAATGTGCGGCGAAGACTTCTTTGCCGCGCGCCGCATCCGGCAGCTCAGTTGCACGGCAGGCCGGCCACACTGCGGCGGCCAGAACAATGCTTAGACTTCTCATAAGCTGAGTCTACAACGCGGTCCAATAGCTACGGGCCTACAATAAGAAGCGTGAGGGTGCTGCTTTTCACCGGGAAAGGCGGGGTGGGCAAAACCAGTCTGGCCGCAGCCACCGGCCTGAAGCTGGCCCGGCTTGGTTATAAGACGCTGGTGATGAGCATCGACCCGGCGCACAGCCTGGCCGATTCCTTTGACCTAGGCGGAGGACTGTTTCACGGCCGGACGGCCGATCCCTATCAGGTCCGCAAGCGCCTGGACATCCAGGAAGTAAACATACAAAAAGAAATCAAGCGGCACTGGGGCGAAATTTCCGCCTATGTGGTCTCGGTGCTCCGCACCACCGGGCTGGACGAAGTTGAGGCCGAGGAGCTGGCCATACTGCCTGGCATGGAGGAGCTGAGCGCCATGATGTACGTCAATCAGTACCGTCGCGAAGGGCGCTACGAAGTTATCGTGCTCGATTGCGCGCCTACGGCCGAATCCATGCGTTTCGTAAGTATGCCCACCACGCTCGACTGGTACATGAAGCACATCTTCCCCTACCAGCGCAGCCTGCTTAAGGCGGTGCGACCGCTAGCCAACCGCGTTTCGCCGATCCAGCTTCCCTCCGACCGTTACTTTGAAAACGTCCAGGAACTTTTCCGCCGTCTGGAAGGCATCGAGGAAGTGCTTGAAGATCCGCAAGTGACCAGCGTGCGGCTGGCGACCAATCCCGAAAAAATGGTGCTGCGCGAAACCGAGCGGGCGTTCGTGTATTTTTCATTGCACGGATTGACCGTCGACACGGTGGTGGTCAACCGGGTCCTGCCCCCGGAGGTTAATGATGCCTATTTCGCGCGCTGGCGCCGCGCGCAGGATCGCATCCTACGCGAAATTGAGGAGTACTTCGCGCCGGTGCCGGTCAAGCAGGTGCCGCTTTTTGAAGAAGAAGTGCTGGGCGAGGAGAAGTTGGAGCGGCTGGCTGCGCTGCTTTATCCGGGAGGCGAAAATCCGGCCGAGGTCAAGCGTGCCGAGCGGCCGTACACTTTCGTCAAACAAGACGGTCGTTATCAGGTCCGGATTGATTTGCCTTTCGCCGCCAAGGGAGAAATCAGCCTTTTCAAAAAGGGCGACGAGCTGGTGGTTGAAATAGGCACCGTGCGGCGCCACATAGGCTTGCCGGTTTCGATGGCCGCCCTTACGCCGGGCAAGGCGCGGCTTGAAAACGGGCGGCTGACCGTAGAGTTGAAAGAGGAGGCTTCGTCATGAAACAGAAGGAGTCCGAACCCGCGGCCCAGGTGCACTGCCTCTGCATGGGCCTGGGCCCCAAGATCACCGAAATGTTGCAGTGCCGTTCGGAGGCAGCGGCCGCTCATATGCGCAACGCCCGCGTTGAGTTTCTCAAAGCTCTGCGGGCGTTGATTGATGAACGTATTGAACAGTTGAGCCGGGCTGAAAAACGCAAAGGTGCAAAGGTTCAAGTCGAGTGAATCGGCTGCTCAGCCTTTCAGCTCCACAATGGTGGCACCTGCGCCGCCCTCGTTTTGTTCGGCCGGATAAAACTTTTCAACGTGGGGATGAGCGGCTAGCAACTCGCTGATGGCGCGCCGCAATATCCCCATACCATGGCCGTGCACGATGCGCACCCGCTCGACGTCGGCCAGTATGGCGTTGTCCAGAAATTTTTCAACCTGAGCCCGGGCTTCCTCAACATGTTGCCCGATAACGTTGAGCTCGCATATATCGCGGGCGGAGTACGGCGCACGGTCTAAAGCCACCCCAGCCTTTGGCGCCACCGGGACAGCCGGCAAGACCTCCAGAATCTCCTCTTCCGATATTTGCAATCGCAAAAAGCCAGCCTCCACCTCGACCTTCCCATCACCCAGCAGGCGGCGCACGCGGGCCGGTTCGCGCAAATCGCGCAACCGAACGCGAGCGCCCGGCTCAAGCTGCAGGCGTACGGCGGCTGGAGGAGGTTTCTCCGTTGCGGCCTCAAACACAGCCTTTAGCTCGGCCCGGAACTCACGCTTAAGCCGCCCGGTTTGCCGCGCGACGGAGGCCGCAGTCTTACGGCTGCCCAGCTCGGCAGCGATCTTTTCCAAAGTTTCGCGGGCTTGCGCATCAAACTGCTGGATGAGTTGCTCCACCCGGCGCTCCAGCTCGCGTAGCCGGGACTCTTCTTTTTCCGCCCAGCGGCGGGCCAGCAATTCTTCAGTATGCGCCAGAGATTCTTTTTGCCGCCGCAATTGCTCGGCCAGCTCCGAGGTTTCCTCCAAACGCCGGTCCAGCTCGGAAATAAAACGGCTGACGTCGCGGCCGGCTTCGCTCAGGCGCGCCTGAGCCTCGGCGATCAATTCGGCAGGCATCCCCAAGCGCCGGGCAATTTCCAGCCCTGCGGATTTTCCCGGTCTGCCAAGCTCCAGAACAAAAGTCGGCTCCAAGGTGCGCTCATCGAAGCCCATGCTGGCGTTCAATACTCCCGGCGTGGTGGCGCCGTAGATCTTAAGCGCCAGCAAATGCGTCGATGCCAGGGTGAAGGCGCCGGCTCGGCCGAAGCGCTCCAGTACGGCCACTCCCAGCGCCCCGCCTTCTTCAGGATCGGTGGCGCGCCCCAGCTCATCCAGCAACACCAGTGAGTTCGAATCGGCCGCTACCAGCATGTCCCGAACTCGCGCAATGTGCGCCGAAAAGGTGCTCAAGCTTTCTTGTATGGACTGGTTATCGCCGATATCGGCCAGGACCTTAGAGAAGAGCGGCAATTCGGCCCGCTCGGCCGGCACCGGAATGCCGGATTGAGCCATCAGCGCAATGAGCCCGACGGTCTTTATGGTTACCGTCTTGCCTCCCGTATTCGGTCCGCTGATCAGCAAAGTGCGGCAGTTGTCGTCGAGTTCGAGCGATATCGGCACAATCTTTCTATGCTGCCGCCGGAGGACGTCTTCAAGCAGCGGATGGCGGGCGGATTGGAGCGCCAGACGGCGCTCGCCGGGCGGGCTGAAGGCCGGGATGGCGCAGTCGAAGTCCAGAGCAAAGCGTGCCTTGGCGAACAGCCATTCCAGCTCACCCAGCTCGGTCAGTGTCGCTTGAATCTCAGGCAATGCGGATCTAAGATACGCCGTCATCTCGAGCAGTATCCGGTGGACTTCCCGCATTTCCTCTTCGGCCAAGCGCACCAGTTCGTTGTTCAGCTCGATCGTCTCCAGCGGTTCGACAAAAAGCGTGTGCCCGCTGGCGCTTGCGCCGTGTACAACGCCCTCGATCCGGCCTTGCCGGCCAGCTATCACCGGGACGACAAAGCGGTCATTGCGTATGGTGACGAATTCTTCTTGCAATAGATCGTCCTGCCGGTGGCGGCGCAGAAACTTTTCGAGCGATTCCTGAATCGCCCGGCGCTGGCGCTCGAGCTCTCGCCGCAAGCGAGCCAGCTCCGGACTGGCGTCGTCGGCCAAAATGCCGCCCGGCAGAATCTTGCCTGTTAGCCGGCCTACTATGGAGCCGAATTCGCCCAACCGGCGGGCCCGGCGAGCGAGGCTTGGGAAACGCTCGCCGGCCGCCATCAGCAGGCGCCGGATCTCACTAGCGGAATCCAGCATCGAGACCAGCTCCCAGATCTCGGCCGCCTCCAAGGAGGCGCCCTCGATGCGAAGTTTGGCCAGCGCCTCGGCAGGATCGGTGAAGGCATCAAAGCGCAGCCGGACGGCGGCTCCCCGCGCAGCCGACTGGGGCCGCTGGGCGGCTTTCAAGTATTCGATGGCCTCGGCGGTCTCAGCCAGTACTTCAGCCAGCGTTTCCCGGTCGCAGCAAGGCGCCACGTTTTCGAGAACCCGCCGCCCCAGCGGGCTGGTCACATAACGGCCCAGCAATTCTTTTAGCTCGCCGAACTCCAGAAGCTCCGAACTACTGGCTATCATCGGGCCTGCCTCCGTCGGCGGCTGGCGCGAAATGCGCGGCGAATGACTTCCAGAGTGCCTTCGGTCATCGGAAGGCAATCCAGTTCCGCTTCAGCCACCCATTCAGCCCGGACGGCGTCAGAGGAGGCGCACAAGCGACCGCCATCGACGCGACAAAGAAAATCAATCAGCACGTAGTGATACTCCAAACGTCCCCGCCCGTCCCGGATGATACTTTCAGCAACTTCGAAAACTCGTTCCGGCTTTACGCGGAGACCGGTTTCCTCCAGCACTTCCCTGCGGACGGCGTCCGCAAGGCGCTCGCCCGGCTCCAGAACGCCCCCGGGCAGCGACCATTGTCCTTCGGCGGGCGGGCGGGCCCGCTCAATCAGTAGCACACGGCCGCGGCGCAAAATGATCGCCCCGATCCCCACCACCGGGGTCTTCGGGTAGCGGCGTTTCAAAGCAGTTTGGCGCGCCGCAGCCGCCTCCTTTCGCCTTGACTTGGAATATGCGACTATTTTATTGTAACGATTCGACTTGGCTGTGATCGAGCCGGAGTTTGACGGAAGCCGCCAAAAGCATGAACCAGGGACCGGATCAGGAGGTAGTAAGTGTGGACACTCTGCTGGATTCCACGCTTGAAAGCGTGGATCTGGCCGAGCAGATGACCATGGAGGCGGCTCGCCAGGCCGGCTTGTCCGAGGATGAGCAGCACGAAATCGGCATGGCGGTCCGCGAGACGGTGGTGAACGCCGTCGTGCATGGCAACCGCTATAGCGCCCACAAGAAGGTGCATTTTAGAATTTCAACGGCTCCCGGCCGGCTGATCATAACGGTCGGGGACCAGGGCAACGGTTTTGACCTAAGTGCAGTCCCGGATCCGCTGGCCGAGGAGAATCTTTTGCATCAATCCGGCCGGGGACTGCTGCTCATTCGATCTTTTTCGGATGACTTTTCCATGCGCCAGCGCGCCGAAGGCGGAACCGAGGTCAGACTGGTCAAGCAATCGAAAAAACATAACTGAACGGCAATATTCACCAAGGAGGATTCAGCAGTGAGCATACAGATAAAAAGTCGCCAGGAGGGTGATGTTACAGTAGTCGACGTTGCCGGACGGATCACGCTCGGCGAGGGAGCCAGTACTCTCCGTGAGACGATCCGGGGTCTGGTCGCCAAAGGCCAGAAGAAGATCTTGTTGAACCTTGGAGAGGTCTCCTACATCGACAGCTCCGGCATCGGCGAGCTGGTTTCGGCCTTCACCACCGTCACCAACAACGGCGGGACTCTGAAGCTTCTGGGACTGACCAAGCGGGTCAAGGATCTGCTCCAGATCACCAAGCTCTATACCGTATTCGACATCTATGACAGCGAGAAGAGCGCGCTCGGGAGCTTCACATAAACAATGAATACGGCCTGCTGCCCCGCCGGAGGCTGGGATGAGGCCGAAAAAGGCAACCCTTATCCTGGTTGACGAACAGACCCTGTTCCGAGAAGGCTTGGCTGCGTTGTGTGAAGCCACGGGCCAGTATGAAATCGTGGGCCAGTGCGGCGACGGCGGCAAAGCGGTTGAGGTAGTCTGCTCCAAAAAACCCGACCTCGCCGTACTGGACCTCAGCCTGACAGAGGTGGGGGCGCTGGGCGTCATCCAGAAAGCTAGCAGGCGCGGGGTTGCCACTAGGTTCGTCATCCTTTCAACCCGACGCGATCGTAAAACGGTCCTGGAGGTTCTGCGGAGCGGCGCCGCTGCCTTTATGCTTAAGAGCGATTCGGCGGCCTGGTTTTTCCGGGGGCTGCGAAATGTACTGGAGGGCAGCATCTTCGTCTCGCCTCAAATCCAGCTTTCCGATCTCCTGGTGAGTTTACGCCAGAGAGGCGGCGAACCTTACGAAAAACTTACTTTTCGCGAGCACCAGATTCTGATGATGGTGATTCAAGGATGGCGAGGCAAGGAAATTGCCGACCAGCTGGACCTAAGTCCTAAAACCGTAAGCACTCATCTGGTTAGAGTAATGAAGAAGCTGAACATTCACGACATCCCCGGACTGGTCCGCTTCGGCGTTCGCCAAGGGCTTATACCGCTGCGCTAGGGCGCGCAGGCCGGGCAGATGTGTTAGGATCATGATTCTACCTTCCCGAGGTTTCCGTGGACAGGCTTACTCGTAAGGAACTTAAACAGGACAGATTTGCTCAGGAAGTCAGCCGCACGGTCGCGTTTTTCGAAGCGCACCGCAAGCAAGTGATCCGGGCGGGCATTGCGCTTTTGGCGCTGATCCTGATCGCAGCCGGCGCCCTTTATTATCAGCGCCGGCAGCAGACTGTGCGCCAGGAGGCGCTGCGAAAGGCGGTGGAGCTGCTCGATGCGCCCGTGGGCCAGGGAGCGGCCCCCGGCATAACCAGCTTCCTATCGGAAGACTCAAAAAGGGAAGCCGTAACCAGGGCTTTTTCGGAACTGGCTTCGCGCTACTCCGGCAGCCGTGAGGCCGCCATCGCCGAATATTACCTGGGTGTAATCGCCGTCAGTCAGGGAAAGAGCGACGAAGCGATTAAGCACCTGACGGCGGCGCTTCGCGGCGATAAAGAAATCGCCTCGCTGGCCAATCTTACTTTGGCCGATCTGTACGCCTCCCAAGGCAAAACCGCCGAGGCCGAGAAAATCCTTCGCGCGCTGGCGGCCAATCCAACCGTGCTTGTGCCCAAGGAAGAGGCGACTATTGCCCTGGCGCGGGTGCTGGCCGCCTCCAAGCCCGACGAAGCACGCAAGCTGCTCGAGCCGCTGCGCACAAGTCCCGGAGCGGTGGGCCGAGCGGCCATCGCCGCCTACGGCGAACTTTTCGCCAACCGGTAGGCCCGGCTCCGTATGAAGCGGAGTTTAGCAGCGCTGCGCTTTCCGGTAAAGCGCACGCGCGGCCGCCGCTACCCTGAGCCGCCTCACCCCTACCGTGACGAATTCCAGCGCGACCGGGACCGCATCATACACGCTCGGGCATTCCGGCGGCTGGAGGACAAAACTCAGGTTTTTACTCCGGCCCTTTCGGATCACTTCCGCAATCGCCTGACGCATACCATTGAGGTGGCGCAGATCGCCCGCACCGCCGCATCGGTTCTCGAACTCAATGAACAACTTACCGAAGCGCTGGCTCTGGCCCATGATCTAGGGCATCCGCCTTTTGCACATGCCGGAGAAGAGGAACTCAACCGGCAGATGAGCCGCTTCGGCGACCGCTTTGACCACAACCTGCATGCTCTCCGGATCGTGGAATGGTTCGAGCAACGTTACGCAGCCTTCCCCGGGCTAAATCTGAGCTTCGAGGTGCGCGAGGGCATCGCCAAACACTCTCGCGATTTTGAGCCCGGCGAATTCCACGAGCTGGACGAGTATTTGCCTGGCTTGCGGCCGCCGCTGGAGGCCCAACTGATCGATTTGGCCGACGAGATCGCCTACAACACGGCCGACCTGGATGACGCCTTCGCCGCCGGCATGTTCGATCTGGATCAACTGTGCGCCGAGGTGCCGGTCTGCGAGCAACTACTCCGGGCGGCGCGCACTCAGTTTCCGAATGCCGCTACCCGCACGCTTTTCTCAGAAGTTCTAAGAAACCTGATCGACCGGCTGGTCTCAGGCTTGATCGAGGGAACGCTCGTAACAGCCGCCTGCGCCGGGGCCGAGGATGCCGAGCAAGTTAGGCTCTGCCCGCGACGGCTGGCTGCGCTTGCGCCGGAAACCGCGGCCATTTCAGGCGCGCTCAAGAATTTCCTTCGGCAAAACGTCTATTTCTGCGCCGAGCTGGCTGAGGAGCGAGCCCGCGTCTCGCGCATGATCGGCGAGTTGTTTGAGTTTTACTTGAAAAGTCCGGAAAGCCTGCCGGTCCCCTATCAGGTGCAAGCCGAAAGCACGCCGCTCCACCGGGTGATCTGTGATTACATCGCCGGCATGACCGACGGCTATTTCCGCCGCATCTATGAACGCACCGTCAAGATGGGAAAATAAAAAAGTCATGAACTGCGCAATCTGCGAATCCCGGCGCGCCCGGCGCTATTGCCCGGCCTTGACCAGAAACATCTGTACGGCCTGCTGCGGCAGTTCGCGGGAGAATACGATTGATTGCCCGCTGACGTGCGAGCATTTACAGGCAGCGCACCTTCACGAAAGGATCCCCGCCCCTGATCCAGCGAAGTTTCCCCACCCGGACGTGGAAATCAGTGAGCGTTTTTCCAAGGAGAACAGCGGATTATTCGCCATTCTGAGCAAAGCGCTGCTGCAAGTGGCCCTAAACACGCGGGGCGCGGCGGATAACGACGTGCGCGAGGCGCTCGACGCTATGGCCCGCACCTACCGGACACTTGAAAGCGGGCTGATCTATGAAACCAAACCTGCCAGCCTTATCGCCGCCGCCATTGCGCAGCAAATGGCGGCCGAGATCGACCAGCTACGCCGTAGCTTGAAAGAACGCGCCGGAATTGAAATGATCCGCGACGCCGACATCTTCGGCGTTCTGGTCATGCTCCAGCGGCTGGAATTTTTCCACAACAACGGGCGACGGCGCGGCCGGGCATTTTTGAATTTCCTGCGGCGCGAGTTTCAGGAGCCCGGCACAGTCGAAAGCCCGATCGTGTCGGTATAGCCGGTCAGGCTTACATCGTTTTCGCTGCCCCGGCAAGCCGCAGCCAAGCGAGGTGGGAGAGCGCGGATCAGAGCAAGGGCCGGCCTTCGATGCCCACATCCAGGCGGTACAACATGTTGCTGGTGGCGACAATTAAGGCGCCGCCCGGAGCAAAGGCCAACCCCACAATGTTCGGTCCGGATGCAAACAGTTCGGCCTTACGATCCGGGCCGATGCGCACAATGCCTTTCCGCCCGCCCAGCGAAGCGGCTATGTAAAGGCGCCCTTCGGCATCAAAAGCCAGTCCTTGCGGCCGTCCCACTCCGCGGTAAAAGATCTCCGGGTCGCCTTCGGGGGAAATGCGGTAAACTACGTCGAAGCTGGAGGTGGTCGGCCCTGTCACATATAAATACCCATCCGGGCCGAAGGCAAGATGGTAGGCAGCCATGGACGGCTCCAGCGTCACAAAAACGTATATCTGCCGCTCCGGGCTTATTTTGAAAATGGTCCCGCTGCGATCGCCCACGTAGAGGTAGCCGTCCGCGTCGAAGGCGATGCCCGTAGCTACCCCCATGCCTTCAACATGAACGGAAAGACTGCCGTCGCGGGCGGCACGGTAGATGGTTCCATCGTGCCGGCTGGAAACGTAGAGATAACCTTCCCGGTCGAAGGCCAGCCCCGTGGCGTTCATCAGGTCGGTAATGAACGGTTTGACGTTGCCGCGCTTGTCGATCTTATAAACCGCAACCGGCGTCTTCTGTCCTCGCGATCCGCTGAGGGTCGTGAAAATGTTGCCCTCCGCGTCCAAGGCAGGATTGGTTACCGGATGTAGGCTGTCGGCTATGGGTACACCGATCAGGCAGGGATGCGAGGCTTCCGGATTCTTGCCATTGCCTACGACCAGCTCACCGGTAGAGGCGCCCTCAGGCACGCGCACGATGACGTGCTTTTCCGAGCCTACCAGCACTTGAGCCGGAACTCCGCCGATAGTCACCACCGGCCTCTCTTCATCAGGCGTGAGGGCGCTGCCGAAAATCTGGATTTCTCCCCCGGCTATGGCCGCCTCCGGAGAAATGGTGTAAACGTGCGGCCGCCCCCGCGACTCCTTCCTGGTTGCCATGTTCAATAAAGATTGAAGCATCCTGCCATGAATAACACAAGCGCGACAATGGCGCCCGCCGCAACATCGTCGGCGACAATGCCTGCTCCCCCCGGAATTCGCTCAAGCCATCTCACGGGCGGGGGTTTCACGATATCCAGCAGCCTGAACAACAGGAAGGCCGCCAGTAAACTTTTCCAATTGTAAACGGTCAGGCCCGCTACAGCCACCCACTGGCCGGCTACTTCATCAATCACCACCCAGCTGGGGTCTTTATCCCGGCCGCCGTCCGTCGCCCGGTGGGCCGCCCAGACGGCTGGGCCGAGCGCCGCTATCGAGAGAATTATGAAATGAACTTGCCCCCAGCCGGCGTAATTCACCAAAATCCATGCCAGCGCTACTGCCGCCAGTGAGCCGACTGTGCCCGGCGCCGCCGGCGATAAGCCGGCCCCGAAAAAGACGGCCAGCAGCCAGGCCGCACGGCTGGCGGTCCTAGCGGCCATCCGGCTCCTTTTCGGATTCGTCAGGCTCCTGGCTGGACTCAAGCGGCGTCGAGATTACATACTTCTCCGCCGCCCAATTGCCAAGGTCGATCATGCGGCAGCGCTCGCTACAAAAAGGCATATGCGGATCCGTGAGCGCTACTTCCTTCTTACATATTGGGCATTTCATTAATGCTTATGACACAACCGCCAGACGGCTCTTGCGCCCGGCAGGGCGTTCCTCCATTATCGCGCCAACCAGATCGTAGTCATGTGCCGCACTCACGCGGAAATCGCGAAACTGCCCGGCGCGGGGCGGCGCGCCCTCTATTTCATTTATAAGACACACACCGTCGATTTCGGGCGCTTGCCGGCTGCTGCGAGCCTGCCACAATAAATCGGTTTCGGCACTGGGCCCTTCAACCAAAACCCTGAAGGTCTCCCCCACCCGCCGCCGGTTGTTGGCGCGGGAAATCCGGCGCTGAATCGCCATCAGCCGGCGCCGCCGGTGGTAAATGGTCCGGCGATCAACCTTGCCCGCAAGGTGAAAGCTGCGGCTGGTCTCCTCGTCCGAATAGGAAAAAACGCCGAGATGATCGAATTGCGCAGCCTCGACAAACTGGCACAGCTCGGCGAAATCTTTTTCACTCTCGCCGGGAAACCCCACAATCAGGCTGGTGCGCAGCGCCACCCCCGGAAGCCGACGGCGAATCTTTTCGATCAACTTAAGAAAAGCTTCGCCCGAGCCCCCGCGCCGCATCCGCTTCAGCACAGGCACGCTGGCATGCTGGAGCGGCAGATCAATGTACTTAGCCAGCGCTTCATGCGCGGCCATAACATCGAGCAGTCTCCCGGAAATGCGGTTCGGGTAAGCATAAAGGAACCTTATCCATTTCTCTCCCGGGCTTGGAAGATTCGCCAGCAGGCCGAGCAAATAGGCCAATCCCTCCTTCAGCCCCAGGTCGATCCCATAGGAAGTGGTGTCCTGCCCCACCAGGTTGATCTCTCTTACTCCGCGGCCAAGCAGTTCGGCTACCTCTTTAACGACGGATTCCGGGCGGCGGCTGCGAAAACGCCCGCGTAGCTGCGGAATAACGCAGAAGGAGCAGGTATGATCACAGCCTTCGGCGATTTTAACGTAGGCGTAGTGCGGCGGCGTGGCCAAAACACGAGGCGTGCGTTCGTTATAAAGATATGGCTCCTCCGGGGCCTGCAATATGCCGGCGCCTTCGCAAGCTGCGGCTATCTGCTCGATCTGATTCACCCCGACAACGGCATCTACTTCTGGAATCTCTTGCCGTATCTGCTCCCCAAAGCGCTCCACCAGGCAGCCCGTTACTATCAGACGCTTCACCTGCCCGCGCCGCTTGTACTCGGCCATTTCCAAAATGGCGTCAACGGACTCTCGCTTGGCTGGGTCGATGAAACTGCAAGTATTGACCACCAGAACATCAGCCGACTCCGGTCGCTGTACAATCCGGTGGCCGCGCCTGACCAGATGGCCCAGCATCACCTCAGTGTCGACCAGATTTTTGGGACAGCCTAAACTGATAAAACCTATTCGCAAGGATTTTTCCTCAGATTAGCACGTTCGCGCCGTATCTGTGTTTTACTACAATTATCGTACTTCATTAAAACGAAAGCACTTTCCGATTTTTGGAAGATTTGTGGTTAAACTCTTCAAATTCTGTAGTATAGTTGGACTATAGAAGCTAGAAAGGTTGTTGATATGCCAAAGACGTCACCTTCCGCCGGACGTCCGGTTTTGGAGCTGGCCCGGGTTTTATTGGTGGACGATGATCCCGCCTCCCGGTTGACATTGCAGACAGTTTTGCAGGCCGGAGGATACCATGTGGATGCCGCTGCCAGTGCGGCCGAGGCAGTAGCCAAGCTGGATGAATCGGAATACGAGCTTGTTCTTACCGATCTGCACATGGAATCGCCGGAAAGCGGTTTGAAAGTTCTGGCCTATGCCCGCATGATGGAGTACAAGCCGGCCACGGCAATCATAACCACCTATAGCAACACGCGGGGGCGTAAGGCGAGTTCCCGCAAATCGGGCACGCTGTTGATCGAACCGGAAGACCTGCCCGGACTTCTCACTAAGGTCGCTGATCTGGTCAGCGAGCGTGCAACCCGCCGCGTGGAGCGCGAATTGAGGCACGCCGGTTAAGCCGGCAGGTTTTTGATCCTACCCAATTAACCAGGCAAAAGCCAAGTTCAGGGTTTTGCCACGAGCAGTCAGCCATTTGCTCAGCTAACTTGGGGCCGAATGCAATTAGCAACGATCCAGCAAACTCCGCGGCGCCTCAGTATTTTCATCTAGCGGGAGTGGGCTGGTTTAATCTGCTTGGCGGCGCCCTCCGCACCACACATTCCTACTTCCTGTGCAGCACGCAGGGGGATGTCTTATATGCCGGAAATCTAGGTTGCGGTGTGGTCTTCCTCTAGCGCCAGCAGGACCTTGGTTGTTATCTCATCAATTAAGATCGGAAGTGCGCTTTCAAGCGCCAGGGTTACGGCTGCACGCACGGCTTGCGGGTCGGGAACCGGTACGGCGGTTTTATTCTCTTGCCAGCAGGGCTCGGATTCTGCTTCAACCACAGGCTCCTTTGACGCCTCCGCGCCTGCGTCAGTTTCCGAAACGGGCGCCGGTGCAGGAGCGGATGCCGCGGCGATTGCGGGGATCTCAGCAGGCGCCGGCTCGGCTTCGGAAACCGTAGGAATACCCTCGGAGGCCGCCTGTTCAACAGCCGGCAGGCAAGGCGCCAGCTCGGCTGGCTGAGCCGGCGCCTCAAACGCTGCGGCCTGTAAGGCTTCGGATTCAAAGTCGACTTGCCGGCGCGCCCGCTGTGCCTCGGCTACCAGACGGCGCGCTGTTTCAACCATCAGACTGGCTTCGAACGGCTTGCGCAGACTGCCGTCGGCGTGCGCCCAGGCTGCCTCCTGTTCATTGATCGGCTCCAGCGCCCCGGCCGTCAGCACCACGCGCGTATGGCGGTACCGGGGATGGGTCTTGATAAAACGGCAGACTTCGTACCCGTTCTGCTCGGGCAAGGAGACATCGGCGAAGACTAAGTCGGGATCCACATCCGCCAGGCGCACCAGCGCCGTTGAACCGTCGGTGACGGAGACCACCTCGAAACCTTCCTCGCGCAAGATCACCTCACCCAACCGTTGTGCGTGCGGGCTGTCATCCGCCAGCAATATGCGCGGCATGTGTCGTTACTTTTTCTGCTGAGGCCGGCTATTCCGGTTGTCTTTCTTTTGGGCCGGACCTCCGGCCTCGCGGCCGGGCGGATTCTGCCGGGCATCCGGCAGGGTGTCAAGCGCCGTGGAGTCGGAAACTGTGGAGACGGTGACTTCGGCCGAAGTGCCGGTGGTTGCGCCGGCCGCCGGGACACTGGGCGGAATGGCCGGCTGGAGCGGCGACATGGCCGGAGTTCCGGATTTAGCGGCCAGGGCAACGCTGGGGCTACGCCTGAAGATGCCCCAAAAATGGCTCATCAGGCCCGGCTTTTCTCGGTTGGCTAGTTCGTATTTCATCCGTGCCAGCGCCACCGGGTCGGCCTCGGGAACCTCACGTTCCATGGCCAGCAGTTTCTGTTTGGCCTGATCGGCATAGCTACTCAAGGGGTACTCACGGACGATCCGGGCATAGGCCTCAGCGGCACGGTCGGCGAAACGCGGCCCCATGCGAGTGTAGGCGTCGGCCAGTTTCCAGAGCGCGACGTCGGCCCCGCTATAGAGCGGGTAGTGTTCGGTCAGACCCTTAAGGCGCGAAGCCGCAGCCGGATAAGAGCCTTTCAAATGATAAAAGTCGCCGACCCGGTATTCGCGCTCGGCCAGCACTTCTTGTATGTTGCGCAACAACTGCTGGGCCTCGGGAGCGAATTTGCTGTTCGGGAACTGCACCAGCACCTGGCGGCACTCTTCATCCGCCCGCAAGGCCTGCTCCGGATCGCGGTCCGGTTTTTCCATTTGCTTGTAGTGAATCATGCAGACTTTGTGCTGGGCTTCCGGCGCTTCCTCCAAGGTGGGATAGAAGAGGATGAATTCCTTGTACTCAGCTTCGGCGTTGGCCAAGCCGGCGGCCCCCCCTTCGCGAAACCAGCTATCGGCGATTGCCAGCTTGGCTTTGGCCAGGAATTCGCTGGTGTCGTAGGTGCTAATAAGAGTTTGTAAAGTAAGCCGCGCCACGTCGTAGCGGCCTTTTTCAATATCGTTGATGGCCTTATCGAAAAGAATCTTGTCCGGCTGGGACGTATCTTTAGTGATCGGGTTCTCGTACTTCCGGCGGAAGCCGCAAGAGAGAGCAAGCATCGCAGCCAGCACAACCGCGATGGCCGCCATCACCGTTTTGCCATTTCTACTCAGCATAAGGCACCGTCTTAAAAAGCTTACTCAGGCCTTCACGGCCGCCGCTTCCTCGGCTATGCGGCGCATTTGGACCACGGTGGCGGTCGGGTCCGGACTAAGAAAAATGGTGGCCCCTGCCACCACCCAGTCCACCCCTGCGCGTACAACCTCGCCCAAATTATTCAGATTAACCCCTCCATCGATCTCTATCGGGAACTTCAACCCATATTCGCGGCGGCGCAGCGCCAGAGCCCGTGCTTTTTCGAGCACCCGCGGAATCAGGCGTTGGCCACCAAAACCTGGGTTAACGCTCATCAACAACACGAAATCAACCGTCTCGAGGACTTCATCTAGCATTGTAACCGGGGTGGAGGGATTGAGCACCACCCCCGCCAAGGCGCCCTCGGCCTGGATCAGGCGCAGGCTGCGGTCCAGGTGAGGGCAGGTTTCCTGGTGGACCGAGATCTGATCGGCCCCGGCTTCTATAAACAGCGGCGCCAGCGGATCGGGATTGGCCACCATCAGGTGCACGTCGAGCGTCATCCGGGTGGTGCGGCGAATGGCCTTAACCACCGGCGGGCCGATAGTCATATTGGGTACGAAATGCCCGTCCATGACATCGATGTGCAGCATTGAAGCGCCGCCCTGTTCTACTTTGGCGATTTCCTCAGCCAGCCGCGCAAAATCGGCAGAAAGGATGGAAGGAACGATTTCAGGCATCACGGATGCTACGTCGATACTATCACAGCAGCAAAGAAACCGTCGCCTGCGTCGCGCCCCGGGATGCGGCGCAATATCTTCTCCGGCCTGCGCCCCAAGACTTGTTCGAGCACCTGCTCGTTTTCTTCAGGTTCCAGCGAACAGGTTGAATAAACCAACCGCCCTCCCGGTTCCAGGACCTGCAAAGCATTGCGCAGCAACCTCACTTGGCGCGCCTGGAGCTCCGCCAGATCCTCGGGCTTCAGGCGCCACTTGATCTCGGGATTCCGGCCCAGCGTGCCGGTTCCCGAGCAGGGCGCATCAAGCAGTATGCGATCAAAACGGGCACGAAAAGGCAGCGAAATTTCTCCGTCCAGCGCCACCAGCATGCAGCCGAGCGGCTTCATTTCCGCCAGACGGCGGTAGTTGCGGTCGCAGGCGACCACCCGCACGCCGTACTCCAGAGCCTGCGCCGTCTTGTTGCCGGGCGCGGCGCAAAGATCAAGCATTGTCAACCCGGGTTGCAAATCCAGCAGCGGCACGATCGATTGGGAGCTGATGTCTTGGATCTTCAGGCCGCCGCGGTCTCCCCCGATCCAGCGGAAACATCCGGCGATTTCAGTCGGTTCGACCGTTGCGCCGGGCGGAGGCATTCCCGAGGGTATGCGGACGAATATTTCAGGCGGTTTGAGAAATGCCCGGGCGATATCGTGGGCGATCGGCTCGCCGTAGTGGCGCCGCCAGCGCTCCAGCAGCCACACCGGCATCGAGAGTTCGGTTGCGGCGTCGGGCCAGGCGGCCGGTTCTTTACCTGTGCGGCGCAGCACGGCGTTCACCAGGGAAGCGGCGGACGCCTTGCCGGCTCGCTTCACCAGCTCGACGCTCTCCCAGACGGCGGCATGAGCCGGCACCCGGTCCATGTACAAAAGCTGGTACAGGCCTAAGCGGAGCGCCTGCCTCACTTCAGGATCGAGGCTTGCCGCACTGCGGCGTGCAGCTTGGCCGATAAGGTAATCCAGGCGCGCCTGCAATCGCAGGCAGCCGTAGACGAGCTCGTGGGCGAGCGCAGCGTCGCGCGCCTCCAGCCCGGCCGTGCGGCTACGCAGCAGCTCGCCGGCCCAGCCGCCGCGCTCCACCAGCAACAGAATCTGATGTGCAATCACTCGCGCCGGAGACATGCTCAAATTCCATCATAAGAATCCCAGCCGGTGCGGTCCTGACCTTTATAATTAAGCGTGGAGCTGGAAAAAGCGCTGTTGCGCAAAGTGGGCACAGCCATCGGCCGCTATCGCATGATACGCGACGGCGACCGGGTAGCCGTTGCGCTTTCCGGTGGAAAGGATTCGCTGGTTCTGCTCGAGGCCTTGCTGCTTTTGGCGCGCCGTGCTCCGGTCAAATTCACGGTCAGCGCCTTCACCATCGAGCAAGGCAAGTTTCTGCGGCCTCTGGACCCGCTCCGGGAATATCTGGCCAAGCGCGGCGTGCGCTGGGTGTGTTATCACGATAAGCCCTCGCTGGCGTTGCTCGGCGATCAGCCGCAGCACGGCTGCGATCTTTGTAGCCGCTACCGGCGCCGCGCGGTGTATGAAGTGGCCCGCAGCCTAGAGGCCAACGTTATTGCCTTCGGGCACACGGCCGATGACTTCTGTGAGGCCTTGTTGCGCAACGCCTTGTTCATTGGTAGGCTAAGCGCCCTACCAGCCGTGGCCTGGAGCCGCGGCCGGGAATTCCGCTTGATCCGACCGCTGGTCTTCGTGCCGGAGTCGCTCACGCGAAGCTTCGCCGAAAAACTGGGAGCACCGATCATACCGTGCGGCTGCGGGCAGAGGACCGACACGGTGCGCCGCCAGATACGTGATCTCATAGCCCAGCTTGAGCAGAAAAATCCCTATCTTCGGGAAACTATGCTGGCAGCGCTCGGCCACATCGAGCCGGAAAGACTGCTGGATCCTCGCTTTCTGAACACAGGCGAACCCGACGGCATGGCGTCGAACACGGATACAACGGCCCGCAACGCCGGCGACGCCGCGCCCGATGATTGAGTCCCTGCTAGCGTGATGCAGCGGCGGCCGCGCACGCAGCTTTGTCGGGTAGAACCTTCAGGTGCGGCTGTTGCGGCGCTCCCGCCGCCTCCGCCATAAGATGGAACAGTTGCGTGTTGTCAATAATGCGCGTGCAGGGATACCAGGCGCCTTCGAGTTTGCGGAATTTTTCAATCCCGGCTCCGCGGGCGTAGAGCCTCACCAATTCGTTGGTGTGGGACCCGGTCCGGAAGCTGACCTCGCCGTTCGGATATTGTTTGCCGTGCTGTTCCGGCAGTTGCCCCTTGCCCAGAGGTTTTTCGAGCCTTAGAAGACTGTTGGCATGATCGGCGGTTACGATCAGCAAGGTATTGCTCCAGTCAATGTCGTCTCCGGGTCGGTCCACAAAAGCCTCAGCCGCCTGAACGGCCTCGTGCAAGTCCCAGACGGTGCCTATTATCCGCTGGTAATCGTTGGCGTGCGCTGCCCAGTCGATATCGCCTTGTTCAAACAGCACAAAAAAACCTTTACTGTTGCGGCCGAGAACCTGGACCGCCGCCTCGACTACATCCTTCAGCAAGGGGTTTTCGATGCTGCCCCGCTCTATCCGAGGATTGCCGGGACTGTTGCGCGGCACCGGCGATTCGAAATTTCCGCGTGCGGGGTCGCCGTAAAGCCCAAACAGTTTCTTGCCCTGGCTCGCCGCCCGGGCGGCGGCATCCATGAGCGAGCGTCCACCGTCGACGCCCGCCTGCCGCTCAACGAAAACATAGGGGGAGTCGGGATTGGCGGTCAAATACTTATAAGCAACATCGGAAACGTAGGTGGAACTGCGATACCCACCGCCTATAACTACTTCAGGTTGAGTGCGCAGCACGATCTCTTCGGAGATGGCGTGGTAGTTTTCGCGGTTCGTATTGTGGCTGACCTGGGCAGCGGGGGTGGCGTGACTAAAAGGTACGGTGCTGGCCACGCCGATCGAAAAACCTCGCTCACGCCGCAGAATTTCGGCTATGGTAGCAAGCGCGCCTCCGGGCGGGTCGCCCGGCAACCAGGAAATGTTGCCATCGTCGGTTTTGTAACCAGTGGCCCAAGCCGTGGCGGCCGAAGCCGAATCTGTCGCCGCGGCCGTCAGGTAAGCGGCGTCGATGCCGGAACTTTGAAGAGGAAACGGCAGCAAACCGCCTCGAAGCGGATCGTAACCAAGCGAGGGAACAATGGCGGACGGATTGTAGAGAGGCTTACCCGCCGCCTGGGCGTGTTTATTGTAGGTAGTAACATCCCAGGTAGCGACCACTCCCTGATAAGGAAGTTTGTGGAAGGAGAGCGCAAAGTCCCCACCGAAAAGATAGCGGCTGGCGCCGATTTCGGCCTCAAGATGCATGCCGTCTCCGATAAAAAGAATGATGTGTTTGACCTGCTGCGCTCCGAGCGCCAGCGGCAGTAGCAGCGCCAGGATCAGGGCAAATGCGGAAACTCTCCTGCGGGGCATTAAAAACCTCCACAATAACTATTCGATGGGTCCAACCGGGCGCTCGATGCGCCAAAGCGCCTCAAAGCCTTAGAGTATAGCAGCATTTTCGCGAACCTAACCGCACGGGCTCGCCGGCAGGCGGGAAATTCCCCTTGGACCGAAAACTAGCTCTAGCCCGGCATGACCTCATTCGGGGGCAGTGCCGCACGCAGCGCCGGTTTGGCCCGCATGCGGCTGAATAGTCGAAGCAGGACAAGCGCAAAGCCTGCGGCGGAGGGCTCCTGTTTGCCCCAGATCGAAGACAGCGTGTGTGAACCGCCGTTACCATCGATCAGATAAACGCGGTCGCTCCAGCGCACGCGTCCGACGTACTCGGGGTAGTCCCGCAGGATATCCTACACCGCTTCAAGATACCGGCGACGAAAAGGCTCGTGGTATTGAGGCATCATCAAAACGCGGCTGTGTCCCCGGCGAACATCACAGACGAAATCGGCAAAGCTTTCCGCCCGGGTCAGGTTGAGAAAAGCGCTAGGCTCGCAACCATGGCGGTCGCCGCCCCCCACCAGGGGCAGGCCGTTTGCATCAGCCAAATCGATAACCTGGCGGTTTTCAGCCCAGGGGCGCAAGCCGTTGATTTCAAGAGCATGGATCCAATGCCCGAAACTTTTGAGAAACTCTTGCACCGCCGCCGCGTGCAAACGGACGCCAGCCACCGTTTCGTCCCAGGCCGGATGGTTAAGCACAACCAGAATGCTGGGATCACCATCAAGAGATTCAAGTAATTCGGCCAGCAGAGCCGCGGAGGGCTCGCGGCGATATAGCGACATGGCCTCAACCCAACTGTAGGCCTGGCTGGGAGGTAGGTTATGCACGCCCAGGTGCAGGCAAGTCGTCCCCACCGGCACGGTCCACTCCACCGATATCGGCACCCGGCTTGCGTCTTCGAACAATTGAAGATGCACAGGAGCATCGATCGAGTCATGATCGGTAATTGAAACCATGGCCTCGAGGCCCACGGTTTGCTCAATTTGCCTCCGTTCCAGGGCTAGGGCGGCGCGCTCAGGAAGCGGCGGAGTCCAATAGGCTGCTTGAAATCCCGCCTCATTTTCGTACTTTTTCCGGAAGCCCTCACAGTAAGAATTTATCAAGCGGCCGGCCAGAGGCGCCCTAGCAACATGGTCTTGCACCACCGAAAGATCTTCCTTTGAATGCAATGTGTGCCCATGCAGTGAGACTGCCGTCCTGTAGCCGTCGAGGTGCGTCCCGTCTCCAAATACAATCAGTGAAGTCTTGTCCATCTACCGCCAGTGTGGCGGCCCACAATTACGGAACAATTAAAAACCCGTAAATTGTCTTCTAAGTCTACGTGTGCTGACGTGCCAGCAGAGGGCCGCCGCCGTTAAGGTCAAATTTCATTTTCCGGGCCGAATCCGATCGGCCCACCACGGAAGGTGCTACCTCAAGCTTCTTAACCAACTGTTAACGAATTTGAAACCTAAAAATGGCACAATAGAATAAGGCTGGAAGGTTTTTCCGGCTGCTGTTTTGTTTGAGAGAACCGAAGTATCCTTATGGAAGCTGATCTTTTATCTCCGCCTTCTAGTTCTCACCCTAGCCTGATTCGAGAAAGCCGCTTGCTGTCGAAGCTGGTTGCGGCCGTGCTCAGAACTCGCGGGTTCTCTGAAACCGCAGCCATCGAAGAAGCTAAGCGCCTGCTGCGTCAGACGGTCACCGACAAACATGAGACGAAGGGCAGCCGGCGGCGGCTTAATGCTTGAACCCTGCGGAAAAAAGTCAGTCTGCCGGTAAGCCGTGGCGAATTCGCCGGATATCGGCGCCGGCCTTTCGCAGTTTTTCCTCGATTTGCTCGTAGCCACGGTCGATGTGGTAAACGCGATCGATCAGGGTCTCACCCCGTGCGGCTAAGGCCGCCAGAACTAGTGATGCGCTGGCGCGCAGATCGCTAGCTATTACCGATGCACCGGTAAGGGGAGTGGGTCCTTCTACTACCGCTTGCCGGCCCTCGACGCGTATCCGGGCGCCCATACGCACGAGCTCCAGCGCGTGCATGAATCGGTTTTCGAAAATCGTTTCGGTGATAACCGAGGTCCCTTCGGCTTGAGTCATCAGCGCCATAAATTGCGCTTGCAGATCGGTGGCAAATCCCGGATATTCCTCAGTTGTGACGCTGGTGGCTGCCAGCCGGGCAGCGGCGCGCACGCGCAGCCTGTCGGCCGCCGGGCGTAGAACCTCCACTCCGGCCTGTTCCAGCTTGAAAAGCAGTGCGTTCAAATGGCCGGGCACGCATTCAGTCACCAGAAGGTCGCCCCCGGTTATGGCGCCGGCAATGAGGTAGGTTCCGGCCTCGATGCGGTCCGCAATTATGGTGTGCTCGGCTCCGTGGAGTCTAGGAACTCCCTTTATAGTTATCGTGGGCGTTCCTGCGCCGCGGATGGATGCGCCCATTTGGTTAAGAAGTTCAGCCAAATCTACAACTTCCGGTTCACATGCGGCATTTTGAAGCACGGTTTCGCCTTCGGCCATCACGGCCGCCATCATCAGGTCTTCGGTGCCGGTTACGGTGATTCTGTCGAAATGCACCAGCGAACCGCGCAAGCCGTGCGGCGCCTGGGCCTCAATGTACCCATGCTCTTGTCGGATGACGGCGCCCAGCTTTTCCAGGCCGGCCAGGTGCAGGTTGATGGGCCGCGCGCCAATGGCGCAGCCTCCGGGCAGCGATACTCGCGCCTGCCCGCAGCGGGCTACCAGCGGCCCAAGCACCAGGCTCGAGGCTCGCATGGTCTTTACCAGCTCATACGGAGCCTCCGGCGCAGTTATGCGTTCGGCCTGGATGCGCATGGCCCCATCAACAGACTCGACCGAAGCGCCGCAGCTTTCAAGTAATTTCTGCATTGTTCCGACATCACGCACGGCAGGGATGCGGCGCAGCGTGACGGGTTCGGCAGTGAGCAGACAAGCAGCCAGCGCGGGCAGCGCGGCGTTTTTCGCCCCACTGACAGCAATTTCACCTTCCAGCCGGACCGGGCCTTTTATCAGAAACTTATCCATTTGCTAATGCCTCAGAAATCCGTCCCCCGGCGCGCTCCAGCCGCTTTCGAGCTTGATCCAGGGAAAGGTTCAGCCGAGCCATAATAATGGCCGTTTTGACCTCACCATTTGCCTGGGCCAGCCATTCCGCGGCTTCGCTACGGCTAATTCCGCACGCCCGGGCCACGATGCGCAGAGCGCGGTCGCGCAGTTTCGCACTATTGGGCTGCACGTTAACCATGAGGTTGCCGAAAACATGCCCCAAGCGAATCATGGCGGCGGTTGAAAGCATATTCAAAACCATTTTGGTGGCCGTGCCGGCCTTTAGGCGAGTTGAGCCAGCTATTATTTCCGGTCCGGTCAGCAACTCGATGGGAATCTCCACTGCCTGGCTAAGAAGCGAATTGGGCGTGCAGCTTATGCCTATGGTTCGTGCACCAAGCCTGCGAGCAGCTTCGACCGCTCCAAGCACGTAGGGCGCACGCCCGCTGGCGCTGATTCCTACAAGGACATCCGCACAGGTGAAGTTGCGTTCCAGCAAGTCGCGCTCGCCGGCCTTCGGGTCGTCTTCCGCTGCTTCAATCGATCGAACCAGCGCCTGGGGACCGCCGGCAATTATCCCCTGGACCAGGCGTGGAGGGACATTGAACGTGGGAGGGCACTCGGCAGCATCCAAGACCCCCAAGCGCCCGCTGGTACCTGCTCCAATGTAAAAAAGTCTCCCACCACTGCGCAAAGCATTTACAATGGTTTCGACCGCCCGGGCGATGGTGGGGATAGCCGCGGCTACAGCCTCAGCCGCCTTGCGGTCCTCCTGATTCATTAGCCTTAGGATAGATTCCGCGTCTAGGGCGTCTATGCACTCTGCCGCCGGATTTGGCTGTTCGGTAAGCAGATCGTCGAATGACTGGTTGCCCACCTGACAATTCTACAAGCAACGGCGGGCTGGCGGCTGCCGGCGGCTTTAGCCGTGGTAGGAACTTCCGCAGCCGCAGGTCCGGACGACGTTTGGATTATCGAACTTAAATCCTGATCCTTCAGGCGTTTCTACGTAATCGACCTTGGCGCCGTCCAGGTACAACATGCTGGCCTGGTCGATGAATACTTTCAAGCCGCTGAAGTCATAGACCTTGTCGAGCAGCCCGGCCTCATTTTCAAAGGCCATGGAATAGTTGAAGCCGGAGCATCCCCCGCCGACGACGGCAATCCGCAGCCCAGCCGGCTTAGGATCCTGCATCTCTAAGATTTCCTTGACTTTATTTACGGCCGTTTCCGTGAGTTGAATCATAATTTCCTCTTTCCGAGCACGCTGAATTCATTTTACCTGAAGCGCCCGCTATTTAACATCTTCAAAATATACGGATGCAGCCTGCTCACATAGGTTGCAGAATCTGCTATTTTGGAATCCCGACCAGCAGGGCGACCGGCTGCGCATTGCCACAAGGCGGGTTCATTAGGGCAAACCGAAGAAACCGAAATGCTTGTGGTTGCGTCCCATGTGCAGGCGGATATGAGCGTGGCGAGCGGCGTCATTTCCTTACCGGTTGCCGGAGGCTGGAGCCGGGCACAAAGCGCATTGTCCGAACGCAACCACAACGAGGAAGCAGCGCTGGTCCGCCGGATTCAGCAAGGCGATGAGGAAGCCTTTCGAATCTTGGTGGAAAGGTATCAGAACAAGGTCCTGTCAACTATTTACGGCATACTACGCAACCGAAATGACGCCGACGACATCGCTCAGCAAGTCTTCGCCAAGATTTATTATTCTATCGGCAGCTTCGATGCGCGCAGCTCCTTGCTGACCTGGATCTACAAGATCACAGTCAACGAGTGTTACGATTACTTGCGCAAACGTAAAGTCCGCAAGCTGGTGTATGAGAGCGACTTTACTGAGGAGGACGCGGCCCGCTTGGGCCGTTCGGCAGCCACGGCGGAAGTCGGACCTTCGGTGGAAGAGGAACTGGCAAGCCGGGACTACGCCTTGAAGCTGCTGGCGCGAGTGTCTGAAGAAGACCGGAATCTTTTGCTATTGAAGGAAGTTGAGGGCCATTCCATTGAGGAACTGGCGGAACTAACCGGCATGAATCACAATACGATCAAGGTCAAATTGTTCCGCGCCCGGCAGAAACTGCTACGGGCGGCGCGGCGGCTGGCCGGAGCAGCGACGGCATCCGGCCGCACGTGACCTGGTCATAGCGGCCCATATCGAAGCGGGCGCCAGATCCGCAGGGCCGGCGGCGCGAAAGATTTTTGAGGGAAGAGAGATGCACAAATTAGTTCGAGAACGCCTGGAAGAGTTCTTAAGGGGGGACATTTCTGCGGGCAAGCGGGCTGAGATGGAACAGCACTTTTCCAACTGCCCAAGCTGCCGGGAGGAAGTGGCCTCCATGCAGGAGCAGGCGCGCCTGTTGCAATTATTGCGCCCGGACGAGCCGCTGGAGCCTGCACCAGGCTTTTACGGGCGGGTTATGGCCTTCATCAACTCCCGCCGTAATCCCACGCTAACGCAGCTTTTCGTGGAATCGGCCTTTGGACGTGGGCTGGCCTATGCCTGCATGGCCACAATCGCCGTCTTGGGAGGCTATCTGTTTTTCACCGAGCGTGGATCATCCGTTGAGCCTTCCAGCCCGGTGATGCTGCTGGTGCGCTCCGGCGAACGCGTTCGGGTTGTAGGCAGCCCTTCGGAGGACCGGCAGCGGGTTCTGATTTCGCTGGCCAGCTATAGGGAATAGCACGCCATGAGAGCAGCCAATCGAAAGTTTTGGTTTCAAGCTCGGCTCGCGCTGATGGTGTTATTAATCTTCTCGGCCGGCGCCCTAGCCGGTGCGCTGGGCATGCGATACCATCTTCAAAACCGCATTGCACAGCCACAAGCCTACACCATTGAGGGTAAGCAAGTGGCCCTGGATCGCCTGACGAAAGAGCTGGAGTTAACCCCTGAACAGGCAGCCCAATTGGAAATGGTGCTTGACGACTTCATCATGTACGTGCAGATGCTTCAATTCCAAATGGATGAAGTCCGGGCAAGCGGCAAAGCCCGCATCCTAAACATCCTGAACGACAACCAGCGTGTCAAATTTGAAAAAATCATGGGCAACATTCAGGCAGCTAACTGGCCCTAACGCTTTTCTCCTGCACTGTCCTGTGATTTACTAGGAAAAATGAATCCGGCCGCAGAGCAGGCATCGCCGCCCCAACCGCCGAAGATTGCGGCAGCATGGTGGCAGGCTGCGTGGTTTGGTGTTTTATTGCTGGTCTGTTACGCCCCCGTTCTCAACCGGCTGGTCACTCAATGGGCTACCGACGAAGACATGGGGCACGGTTTTTTCGTGCCGCTCATCGCTGCTTATATCGGATGGCGGAAGCTTCGCCAGCCGCCTCTTGTCGAATGGAAGCCAAGCTGGTGGGGGCTGGCGGTAGCGGCGTGGGGCTGCTTGCAACTGGGCGTTGCCACGCTCGGAGCAGAACTGTTTCTGGCGCGCACCGCATTTATCATTTCAGTCATTGGAGTAGTGCTGACCCTTGGCGGCTGGGGAGTGTTGCGCCGGCTGGCCTTCCCGCTTTTTCTGCTGTTCTTCATGGTGCCGATTCCGGCGATAATCTACAACCAAATAACCTTCCCGCTGCAACTTTTCGCCAGCCAGGTGGCCGATTGGACGCTGTCGGCCTTAGGGATACCGGTGCTCAGGGAGGGCAATATTTTGGAGCTGGCCAGCCAGCGGTTGAACGTGGTAGAAGCTTGCAGCGGCATTCGCTCCTTGCTCAGTTTGTCTTTCTTGTCGCTGGTGTACGCATATTTCTTTGATGGCAAAGTCTGGATGCGCTGGTTGCTGCTAGTCGCCACCTTGCCCATCGCTATTCTGGCTAATGCTGGAAGGGTGACGCTCACCGGCTTGGCGAGCGAGCTGAATCCGGAACTGGCGCGAGGCGTTTTTCATTATGCCTCCGGCTGGGTCATATTCATGATTGCGCTGGTGATAATGGTAGTCTTTCATCGGGCGGTCAATCTCATCTACCGGAGGCTGCATGGCCGGGATTAATCAAGTGCTGAGCTTTCTCCGCCGCCCCCAGGCGATAGTGCTGACTCTTGTCCTGCTTGCTCAAGCTGCCGCCTTTTACTCGTTTGCAGGTGCAGAACAGGCACCTCCAATTCGCCCGCTTAAACAAAGCCCTGCGGTTTTTGGCACGTGGGAGATGGTTTCTGAAGGAGTGATTGAGCAGGAAGTGCTGGACGTGCTGCGCGCCGACGACACCATGACCCGGCTCTACCGCGATGGCGCAACCGGACGTCTGGCCAATCTCTTTGTGGCTTATTTCCGCACCCAGCGCACCGGGCAATCGCCGCACTCTCCGAAAAATTGCCTTCCCGGCTCGGGATGGGTTCCGTCAACCTCGGAAATCATGACAATTCCAATTGAAGGGTTGCCGGAACCGATCCGCGTCAACCGCTATGTGGTCAGCCGGGGAGACGAAAAAAGCGTGGTGCTTTACTGGTATCAGACTCCGTGGCGCGTAATAGCCAGCGAGTACGAGGCCAAGTTTTATTTGGTGGTGGACTCGATCCGCTACCACCGTAGCGATACGGCTTTGGTGCGGGTGGTGACGCCGGTTATAGGTGACGACGAGCAAGCCGCCACTGAGGCGGCTGTCGATTTTGTGAAAGCCTTCTTCCTGCCGTTGCGGCAATACTTGCCGTCCTAGGGGGCGTGTTCGGTTCCTTCAAGCAACTGCGCATAGCGGGCCGCCATTAGTTCATTGTCGTAAAGCTCACGTACTCGCTGATAGGCAGCTTCCGTCAGGCGCCTCCGGTAAGTTTCATCCTCAAACAGCTTCTCAATAGCGACAGCGAGCGCTAGTGGATCACGCGACGGAACTAGCAAACCGCACTCACCATTGCCCAGCGCCTCTCGACAAGGCGGAATGTCGGTGGCGACGACCGGCGTCCCGGCAGCCATCGCCTCCAGAACCGCAAGAGCAAATCCCTCGCTTTGCGTCGCCAGCACCATTGCGTCTGAGGCGCCTAGCAGCTCCGGTATATCGTGCCTGGTGCCCAAGAAACGGGTAAACGCAGCCAATCCGAGTTGCCGAGCCAGCGTCTCCAGCCGCGTTCGCTCCGGGCCGTCGCCGGCCAGGAGCAGTTCGACCGGCCGCCCCTTCGATATGAGCATCGACGCTGCCTTCAACAGTGTTTCATGGTCTTTTGGACGGTGCAGCCGGGCGACCATTAAGACTCGTCTGGTTGCGCCAGGCGTGCGTAGGTGCCGCGCCGCTTCGGCCCGCTCCCTGATTTCTTCCACATCACAACCGTTATGGATCACCCTCACACGGCAGGCGGGCAAGCGCACCTCAGCGACGAGCGTTCTGGCTACACTTTCAGATACCGCGATTTCACCGTCGCAAAACGGCCGAGCCAGGTGAGCCAGCCAGCAAGCACGCCACCGGGAGTGTGTGATCGCAACTGGGTCCCCCACAACCGAAACGTATATGCGTTCAACTTTTGCCATACGCGCCGCTACGGAAACCAGCAGGTGATTTCCGAAGCAGAAGGAGAGCACGTTACGGGGCGCTTCCTCTCGCAACAGCGTGACTAAACGGCGTATATATTGGAGCGGGCGGCCTTTAACATAGGGGCAGAGGCGGATTCGAGCCACGCGTGCGAATTCATCATGCAACTCGGCCGGCTCAGCGCGTTGATATAGGACGAGCTGATCGAAGTTCCTCTCATTCAACCGCCGGATAAGCTTTAGAAGATGATTTTGGACTCCTCCGCAGGTCAAGGAACCGACTACATACGCCACGCGGTTGCGCATCTTCAAATTCTAATTCTGGGCAAAATGGCCAGGCTACTCATTTCAGCAGGCACTTGGTATCCTTTAAAATTCGCGGCAATGGAAACTCCTGAGCTTCACCGCTACGATGTCTACGGCTTTGGCTTCACTATAAGGGGCAACAATCAAGCAGCGGTTGATAGTTTGGGACATGATTTTGCGTTCTTTCGAATGCCGGGCACACGGGAGGATTGTCCGGAAAGCTATTCGATCGAAATGATTGATGCCGCACCCGACTACGACCGGCTGCCCGCAGCGAAAGCAACGATCTATACTCCGCGCAATACGGTTTACAAAGACGGCGGCATCTGCTACTTGGACTACCACGGCCGCGGACTCGGCGTGCACATCCCTGGGGAGCGTCTTTTTAGTATCACCAGCCGGGACCCCGATCTACTTTACGAAGCGGGATATCTTTTTCTGCTCTCTCAGATCGGCAAATATTTGGACGGCCGCGGCGTTCACCGCGTTCATGCACTAGGGGTAGCCATAGACGGGCGCGCTATTCTGGTGCTGCTGCCCATGGGCGGCGGCAAGAGCACGCTCGGAGCGCACCTTCTACGACATCCCGAGGTGAGGCTGCTTTCCGACGATTCGCCATTTATCGATGCACGAAGGGGCGTCCTGGCTTTCCCGCTCCATCTGGGCTTGCTATCCGGTTTGGACGATGAGGTCCCCCTCCAGCATCGCCGTCTGATACACCGTATGGAGTTCGGCCCGAAATATCTAATCAACTACGAGTATTTCGCAGAACGGGTATGCCCGGAAGCGCGACCTGGCCTGGTTTTTCTAGGCCGCCGCACGCTTTCACGCGAATGCACCATCGAACCGGCGGGAATGCGCGCCGGGCTGCGTGCGATGATCGCCAACACCGTGGTCGGGTTGGGGCTATTTCACGGTCTGGAGTTTATCCTCGAGCGTAGCCCCTGGGAATTAGTTTCTCAAACGCGAGTGGCCTGGTCACGGCTTGCGGCAAGTTATCGCCTGCTCCGGCAGTCTATGGTCGCGTACCTTAATTTGGGGCGTGATCCTGAAGCCAACGCCGCAGCGGTTGTAGAATATGCCCGACGGGTATTCCGGTAAACGCTTAACGGTGCCGACTCTAGAAAGTCTCGCTTTGATTGCTTATCGCCTGTCCGCCGCGCTGAGCGGGCGATTTTTCAGCCGTTTCAAGCTGGTGGAGAGCGTCTTTGTGCACCGCAGCGTGGCCACCGGCGAAGTGGCTTTCGCCCGCAGCGACATCGACCTGCTGGTGGTTGTCCGTAAGCCTCTAGGAGAAGCAGCCGATGGAGAAGAACTGGCAGAGATGTGGCGCCGCCTGAAGCAATTCCGCCGGTTAAACCCGTTGATCAACCACGTTGAAGTTCATGACCGCGAAGGCTTGCTGCGTTGGTTCGCCACCGACACCTATCGCGGCTCTCAAGAGCGGCGCAGCGCGTGGCTGGTTTGGGGTAACCACATCGATTTTCCTGTACTACCAGTGCGCCGCGAAGATGCCGTACGCCGCTTTGCGGTGTGGGGTGACGGTTTTTTTTCGACAGCCGTAAGGGAACGCAACCGGCGGAATCTCCACAAAACCGCGCTGGAGATGTGGAACGCCTACGCCACAGCCGTCGGCCGCATTACCGAGCCATTTTTGCTGCGGAGGGAAATGGCCGCACACTGGGCAGCCTCTGGGGAAGCTCACCTTTGGAGACGCATAGAAAACGAAGCCCGGCAGGCCCCGCAGGCGGTTTTTGAACTGGCCGAATGCCTGCATGAGGCGCGCCTTGGCCGCATAGCGAAGCTCAGCCAACCGCTCATCGCCAGAGTATTGATGCCGCCACGCTACCGCCACAGAACCATAGTGTTTGTTCCGGATGCGTGGTGGCCGCTGCCTGCCGAAAGTTTTGAACCCGGCTCTTCGGTGTGCACCCCGGAAATGTTTCACCTATATCTGCACTACTGGAATCCTTTTCTTTACTGGGTCTTGCCGGAGCAAATCAGAGAGCTAGGAATAAAGACGCCGCCGGTTGAGGCGTTCATCCGAGCCTGCTTCTTTTTCGGCGATAACCATACCTTGCGCAATCCAGGCTTTATGCACTGTGACACCTGGACACCGGGTGCTTTTGTGGAGCTGGTCAGATATGTATTGCCTTATTTGAAAGAGGGGCGTGTACCCCCGCAGCCTGAAGAACAGGCTGTTAGAGCCTGGATCAACACAAAGCCGGAAGTTGATGTGTATTACAGGGAGTTATTCCCTAAGCTTTATCGGGAATATGCAAACCAGTGGGCACAGCTTGAAGAGACAGAGAGGAGCATACGGCAAGCGTGGGCAAAAGCGCCGATTATGAATATGAACAAAAGCTGATCTTGAGGCAAAGGATAGACTATCCTCATCACCGTAGCGGCTGGCCATACGCCATCAGGGCGCTGGAACCGCTTCTAAACACGAGCGGCAGCGGTGTCCTGCTGGACACCATGATCGAGAAGAATTTTTACTTGCGCCTCGAGGAAGCCGAGGCTGCCGGTGAGATTCCATACCTCAGGCCCTGGATCGGTTTTGTTCACAGCCCACTTCAGCAGCCGGAATGGTTTGCGCCGGGTAAATCCTTACTGGTCATATCCAAACTGAAGTCATGGCAGCAAAGCCGCCCGTTTTGCCGCGGGCTGATTACGCTGTCCCGCTGGCTCAGGGAACAAATCCAGCCTTTGGTCGAAGTTCCATTGCTTGACCTTAAGCACCCCACTGAAACGCCCGAAATCAAGTTCTCCTTTGAAAAGTTTTTGAGAAACCCCCGGCCGCGAGTGATACAGGTGGGCTGGTGGCTGCGCCGGCTCTGTTCGATTTACCGGTTGCCCGTACGCCGGCTTAAGCGCACACTGCTGATGCCGCACGTGCTTGAAAAAGACAAACTTCGCTTCTTTGCCGCTCTGGAGGCTGAAAGGCGCCTCAATGGGATTCCTCCGCTTGAACACTGGGACGTTGAAATCTTGCCGCATCAGCCTAATGATGACTATGACGAGTTGTTGAGTCGCAACATCGTATTCCTCGATCTCTACGCAGGCAGCGCTTCAAACGCAATTGTTGAATGCATAGTGCGCCATACACCAGTGCTGGTGAACCGCCAGCCGTGGGTGGTGGAGTATCTGGGCGAGAGCTACCCCTGCTATTTCGAAACGCTCGAGGAGGCGGCAGCCAAGGCGGAAGATTTCACCCTTCTGCGACAGGCGCACGAATATCTCGTCGAGCTGCCAAAATACGATCTTTCGGCGGAACATTTCTGCCGGTCGCTGGCCGAATCCGATTTGTACCGGAACCTTTGAGCGGCTCCCAACCGGTTCCTTGCGCCAGCCTACTGGTTTAGGTACCGGGCCAGCCAGGCGTGCAGTTCATTGTAGAAAAACCGGCTGTTTTCACCTTTAAGAATCCAATGGTTCTCGTCGGGAAAAACAATTAGACGGCTGGGTATGCCCAGCCGCTGCAACACGCTCCAGTTCTCAAGCGTCTGGTTAAGAGGAACCCTAAAATCGTTCTCGCCTACAGTCAGCAGAATCGGCGTGCGAAAACTAGCAGCGTGCCGTATGGGATTTTGCTCGCGCCAAATCGGACCCTGTTCCCAGACGGGGCCGCCGTTGGCCAGCTCCCGGTGGTAGATCGTATCGCTAGTTCCCCACTGCGACTCAAGATTGATCAATCCGGCGTGGCTGACCAAGCAGCGATAGCGAGTAGTCGAGGCTTGCATCCAGTTGGCTAGATGGCCTCCGTAGCTGGCCCCGGCGGCTGCCTGGCGTGAGGCATCGATGAAGGGAAAACGCTTGATGGCCTCATCAGCGCCCTCGTTGATCTCCTCGGCCGGCCCTCGCAGCGGGTCAAGTTGTATCTGCTGCGCGAACTCTTCTCCGAAACCGGTCGAGCCGGTGTAGTTGGTGAGCAGCACTACATAGCCGGGGCGAGCCAGAAGATGGTAATTCCAGCGCAGTCCGAAGCTGTCGCGCCACATATTGGCCGGCCCTCCGTGCATCAGGACCAGCAGAGGATATTTCTTGCTTTCATCAAAAGCCGGGGGCAGGACGATCATGTTGTGTATGCGCTTGCCGCGCGAGCTGGTGAACCAGAAATGCCGTGGCGGCTGCCAGTCTATGGCCGCGGCGGCGGCGACGTTGAACTCACTCAGCAGGCGGTGGCGAGCGGAGGCGGGATCGATGCGCACGACCTCGGGCGGCTCAATCGAGCTGTCATAGTTGGCCACCATGACCAATGTCTGCGCACTTCGCGCAATCGCCAGATTGGTGTAGACGCCCTGCGACATATCGAAAGCCGGCCGCACTTGGCCTCCCTCGGAAAGAACAAAGTAGATTTTTTCGTGCCCGCTGTCCTCGGCCGTAAAGTAGACGGTGCGGCTGTCGGGCGTAAACGAAAAACTTCCTACCGAGCGGTCGCTTCCAGCAGTGATAATCTGAGGGCGGTCTGGATCAGGCCACTTCAAGCGGGCCAGCCGGTCCAGATGATAGATTTTGTCGTCATTGACCGAGGTCAAGCAGTACAGCGCACGGCCGTCAGGGCTGAAAACCGGGCGGAAATAGCTGTCTCTGCCGCTGGTCAATTGTTTCGGCTCTCCACCCGAAACCAGAACCTGATAAAGATGCGTCACCACCCAAGCGCGGGCTGCGGCATTACGGTTAGTAGTTGCGGCAAATACGATCGACTGCCCATCCGGCGCCCAGGCCGAAATCAGCTCTTGCCCGGTGGTGGTGTTGGTGCCGGCAAACCCCGGCTCGGCAGCCAACCGGGTTCCGGCCAGCAAGTCGCGCGCTGGTGCGCCGGGCTCGGCCGCTTGAACGAACAGGTGCGGCTGAGTATCGTCCAGCCAGCGGTCCCAGTAACGGATAGGGAAACTTTCGTAAATACGCGCGTTATATTTTCGCGCCTTCCGTTCAGCAGCGATTTTCTTGTTAGCCTCCTCGTCCGCGGCGCCGGGGTATACCATGCTTACAAACGACAGCAGCTTGCCGTCGGGGCTCCAGCGGGGAACCGACGCACCGGTCGAAAGCGAGGTTATGCGCACCGCCTCTCCGCCTGCGGCCAGGTCCAGCACGTAGATCTGGCTTACCTCGTCGCCCTCCCGCTTGGCCGAAAAGGCGATGCGGCGGCTGTCCGGGCTCCAGGCAGCGCCGCTTTCGGCGCTCTTGGTGAAGGTCAAGCGTCGCGGTGGGGCGCTGCCGTCGGAGGGCACAATCCATAAGTCGGAGACCTGGTCTTTGTCGTCGTAAGCCGGTTCGGTGACGCTAAAAACCACCCACTTTCCATCCGGGCTGGGCACGGGCGCCCCGACTCGCTTCATCAGCCACATGTTTTCATGGGTTATGGGGTCTTTTGCCCAAACAGCGCAGGCTGAAAAAAAGACAGCAAAAATTATTAGTTTTCTGAGCGGCATATCCGGGAATATAACATCCAGCGGCAATTATTTTTTGAGGTACTTCTCTAGAAAGTCGGAGGCACGCCGGAAGGCTTCCAGCCAGTGGGCGTGCACCAGAAAGCCGTGCCCCTCGTCGGCGAAGACAAGTTGTTCAAAAGGCACATTACGGCGGCGCAAGGCTTCGGCCAATTGCACGGTTTGGCGGAATTCCACTTCGGGGTCGTCGTCGCCGTGTATCAGAAACACGGGTGAGCTCCACTGCTCGACATAAGCCAGGGGCGAAGACCGGAAAGCCAGGCGGAGAGCTTCCTGCTGAACCGACACGTCATCACTGTCCAGGTACAGTCTGGTCTCAGTTCGCCAGTCATGCACGCCGTGCAGATCCACGCCGGCGGCAAACCTCTCCGAGAAGCGCGCCAAGGCCAGCGCCACCAGGTACCCTCCGTAGGAGCCGCCCCACAGCCCGATTCGGCTGCGGTCGACGTCCTTGCGGCCGGCCAGATAATCGGCCGCCGCCAGCACATCTTGAAGTTCGGAAGCCCCCACGGCGCCGTAATGCAACGCTTCTCGGAACTCCAGGCCGTAGCCCGTACCGCTGCGGAAGTTGACCGACAGCACCACAAATCCCCGAGCGGCCAGATACTGGTTGAAGGCGTAGGCCTGGTGATAATACTCCATCGGGTGCCAGCCTCGAAGCATCTGGCGGCGCGAACCTCCGTGCAGGTAAATGACGGCAGGCCTGGGCGCAGCGGCCGGTCCGGCGGTGAAAAGCTGCCCGCGGATCTCCATTCCATCGGCCGAGCGGAAGGCCACTAATTCGGGCTCGACCAGATCCTGCTTGGGAAAAGCCGCCGGCAATGATTGCGGAGCTGCGTCAATTAGGCTGCCGCCGAGCAATACGAAGGGACGTGCCGGCTCACGGGCTGTGGCGGCCAGCCACGCCGCACCGTCACTGAGAGCGACGGGTGAATGTTCGATACTGCGATTTGCCGTCAGTCGCGAAGTTACGCCGCCTGCAACCGGCGTCATCCATATGCTACGGCCGTCTAAATCCGCACGGTTTGAAGCGTAGATAATCGAACGGCTGTCCAAGCTGAGCGTGGCGGTTTCAACCTCAAAATTGCCGCTGGTAAGCTGAATGGGAATGCCACCGGCGGCGGTCATGGCGTAAAGATGTTTCCACCCGTCCCGTTCCCAGGGGAATACGATCCGGCTTCCGGCAGCCCAAAAAATCTGTTTATCGCCGGCCAGGGGGTGAAAAACACTGCCGCGGCCGCTTTCGGCGCGCCATAACTCGCGCCCGGCGCCGCCGGCGGCCTCCGCCACCCGGATCGACCAGGGCTCGGCGCTGCGCTTGGGGCCGAACAGCAGAAGCTCGCGGGCGTAGGGAATCCTGACAAAAGCCACGCGTTTGGAATCGGGCGACCAGACCGGGAAATCGTCTCGGTCAACGCCTGGGTCTAAATAACGAATGGAGTTTGAGGAAAGATCAAAAACTCCTATGAAACTGTGATCTCCACGCACGCTCACGAAAGCCAGCGCATTGCCGTCCGGCGACCACACCAGCGAGCGGCACTCGCCGCGGGCGCTGAACAACCGGGCGGGCTGCGGATCAGCAGAAAGCCCGGCAGCCCAGACTTGTCCTTTTTTCAGATAGGCCAAGCGGCCGCGTGAAGATATGGCGGGCGATGCGCCCTCGTCGATGCGCTGCGGCGCGCCGCCGGCTGGCCGTATCACCCAGACAGCCTGTTCGCCGCCCTCGGGACGGCTGAGCGGGTTGGGATAATTGCCTTCCTTCCCAGGTGCGCCGCCACGGACGAATGCCAGCGTGCTTCCATCAGGCGACCAGGCTAATGAGCTTATTTCCATCCCGTCGTCTTCCGTGTAGCCCGTAAGCGGGCGGCCGCGGAAAAACGGCGCTTCGGCGATCCAAATATTTCTCACTCCATTGCGGTTCACAACCCAAGCCAGGCGGTCGCCCCCAGGCGAGGCGGTCAGGCCGGAAATGAACGGAGCGCTCAGCGCCTGTTCAAGATTCAAACCTGGGGAGGCCGCTACGCACAAAAGCGCAGCCAGCATACCCGCAAGAGTCAAAGCTCGCATCTCACATTCTCACTAGAAAGGTTATGAGACTGGTTTTATTAACCTAAACCTTGACGATAACAGTTGCTGAGGTCAGTATAACGGTAATATTAACCGGCAATATTGCGAGCCCTGCGGCGGCGGAGCCGGTTTGTGAACGGATTAGCTTTGCCCGTAGGTGGCCGAGGAACCGTGCTTGCGCAGGAAGTGCCGATCGCGCAGCGCCTCGGCGATCGGGCCGGCATCCGGATTAATGACCAACGTGAGCCAGGCCAAATGCGCCAGCTCCTCCAAGATAACGGCCATGCGGGCGGCTTCCCCGGCGTTGCGGCCCCAAACGAATGGACCGTGCGAGGCCACCAGGCATCCGGGCGTTTCCAGCGGATCAAGGCCGCTCATGCGGCGCACGATGGCCAGGCCCGTATTCAACTCGTAATCCTTTTCGATTTCCAGGGCGGTGAGTCCCCCGGTCACGGGCACCGGCCCGCGGAAATAATCGGCGTGGGTTGTGCCCAGACACGGTATTGGACGCCGCGCCTGCGCCCACGCGGTGGCGTAGCGGGAGTGCGTGTGCGCCACCCCACCGATAGCCGGGAAGGCCTTATACAGCTCAAGATGGGTCGGCAGGTCGGAGGAGGGGCGCAGGTTTCCTTCAACTAATTTCCCGTCAAGGTCGACCACCACCAAATCCGCTGCGGTCAATCGCTCATAGGGAACGCCGCTCGGTTTAATGGCGACAAGACCTTCGGCGCGGTCAATCCCGCTGGCGTTGCCGAAAGTGTAGAGAACCAGCCCACGCCGGACCAGCTCGAGATTGGCTTCCAGCACCAGTTCGCGCAACTGTTGGAGCATATCCGATTTTTGCAGAAAAAAGGCGGTGAATTCAGCAGGCGCGCTGCCCGGCCTGCTTACAAGGAAGTGGCGGAGGAAGAGGGATTCGAACCCCCGAGGGCCTTTCGACCCTAGCGGTTTTCAAGACCGCCGCCTTCGACCGCTCGGCCATTCCTCCGCTTCCAATTTAGCGAATCCCGGCCGGGATGCGCAAAAACTCCGGCCGGCTTTCATCCTTTGTCTATGTCGCGGTGGGTCGCCTTGACCCGGAAACCCTGCCGCGCCAGACGCTTTCGGATTTCATCGGCGATCATGACCGAACGGTGGCGCCCGCCCGTGCAGCCGAAAGCGATGGTCAGATAACTTTTCCCCTCGCGTATGTAGTGCGGCAGAAGGTAGATGAGCAGATCCGAAATACGTTCGATAAACTCAACCGTCTGCGGGAAGCTGCGTATGTAACGCGCCACACGCGGATGGCGGCCGCTGAGTTTTTTGAACTGCGGGATGTAGTTTGGATTGGGCAGAAAGCGTACGTCAAAGACCAGGTCGCTGTCCGCCGGCACGCCATAGCGGTAGCCGAAGCTGGTCACATAAACCAGGATCTTGGCCGTATCGCTTTCACCATGAAACTTCTCGGCGATAAGTTCCCGCAGTTCGTGAACGTTTAATTTGGAAGTATTGATGATATGCTCAGCCAGGGCGCGGATGGGCGCAAGCTGGCGCCGCTCGCGCTTTACGCTTTCTAGCACGGATTCGCCCTTGCTCAGCGGATGCGGGCGGCGCGTTTCGCTGAAGCGCCGGACTATGACTTCCTCATCCGCCTCCAAGAAAACCAGGGTGGAAGGTATGGACCGCCGCAGCTTGGAGTAAACGGCCGGAAAACGCTTGAGCGCTTCGCCTTCGCGCACGTCCACCACCAGGGCTGTGCGGCGAATGCGGGGCGACTCTTTTACCAGCTCTGCAAACTTGGGAATAAGTTCAACCGGTAAGTTATCTACTGAATAGTAACCCAGGTCTTCAAGGGTTTTAAGTACGGTAACCTTACCGGACCCGCTAAGACCGGTGATAATCACCAATTCCGGCTCTTGGACTGACTTAGAAGAGCCGGCCGAGCGCGCCATGGCTATGCTTCCACCAGGTCGAAGTGGCCGTCGCGGCGGCGCACCAGAACCGAAAGGCGATCGGTTTCAGCATCCCGGTAAACCAGGTAGTCACGATCTTCGCCCATCTCCAGGACGGCTTCCTCCAGGGTCATGGGCTTGCGCTCGGTGTGGTCGTCAACCCGGTATATGCGCCTGCCTTGTGCCTCCTCAAAAACCTCCTCTCCGCTGGTGACTTCTTCCCAGACTGCTTTGCTTTCGCGCTTAGTGTCACGCTTCTTGGCCCGCAGTTTGAGGACCTGTTTCTCCAGCCGCTCGATGGCCTGGATGAGAGCTGTGAACTGATCCGCCCCGGTGCCTATTCCAACCATTGGCCGCTCGTAGACATTCACCGTGATTTCGGCGCGGCGCAGGTGCCGTTGGTTGGCCAGAACCACATGGGCTTCGCGCTCGCCGCTGCGGCGGTCGAGCAGCTTGGCTAGTTTGGCCAACTTGGCTTCGATCTTCTTGGTTTGAGCAGGCGTAAATGTCTCTTCACGTCCCGTGTAGGTAACTTTCATGGCATCCTCGTATGATTAACGCAGCCGGTCATTTACGCACCCGCCTGTGGTGGGTTGACGGAATCCGCATGTCCTCTCGGTATTTAGCAACAGTCCGGCGAGTCACGTGTATGCCCTCCTGCTCCAGTCGGGCGGCTATTTGCTCATCGGTGAGCGGGTGAGCTGGGTCCTCCTCTTCGATCATTTTCTTCACCCGCCGTTTGAGCAGCAAAAGCGGCGTTGCGCCGCCGGAGGGCCCCTGGACCGCTTCGGAGAAGAAATAACGCAGTTCAAAGACACCCTGAGGCGTATGGGCGTACTTATTCGCCACCGCCCGGCTTACCGTTGAGGGGTGCACTCCAATCTCCTCGGCCACTTCCTTAATCATCATCGGCTTTAGGTGGTCCAAACCTTTATCCAGAAACTCGCGCTGGCGTCGGACTATACTCTGGCACACTTTCAAAATGGTTTGCTTTCGCTGCTCGATGTTCTTTATCAACTGAATTGCCGAGGCGTACCGTTCCTTCACATAGTTGCGCACCTCCTTGTTCGGCTCTTGGGTGCGATCGAGCATCCGGCGGTACGCCCGGTTCAGCCGGAGCTGAGGAAGATCCTCATCGTTCAGCTCGATGATGTAATCGTCGCCTTCCTTGGTGATGTATACGTCCGGCTCCACCTGGCGCGCGCCTGGCGCCGAATAGCGCAGGCCGGGCCGCGGATTCAGGCTGCGAATGACGCGGTCAGCTATTTGAATGTGCTCAAGCGGTCGCCCGAGCAGCTTGGCCAGCTCCTTGTGGTGTCGGTTCTCCACCAGTTTTAAATGGTTTTCAACCATCTGCCAGGCCACGCCCCCGCGGGCGTTACGGCTTTCAAGCTGTAGCAGCAAGCACTCCCGAACGTCGCGCGCTCCGACGCCGGCCGGATCCAGCGATTGGACCACCCGCAGCGCCTCCTCCAGCTCAGCCAGGCTATTTTCGCCCTCCGCAGCCAGCTCTTCAAGCGGCGCCGTGAGATACCCGTTTTCATCCAGATTGCCGATGATCAGCTCAGCCGCCTCCCGCACCGGGCCGCTGAGAACCATGACGCTTAGCTGGTTATGCAGGTGGTCGGCTAAGGTAACCGGAGCCGACAGATAGGCCTCAATTGAGGGTTTTTCCACTGTTTCAGAGCTGGGGCTCTTGTAGCCGGGGTCCAGGTATTCCTCGAAAAACGAGCCGAAATCAATTTCTTCAAACGGGTCGGTTACGACTTCGGCCGGTGCATCGGTTGTTTCCGAATAAGGGGCGCCAGCTTCGGCCTCAGTACCGGATTCTGGTCCGGCAGCAGTTTCTACCTCGCCTGTCTCCTCGGCTTGACTCATGGCCTCCCTGACCGCCTCCAGGATGCCCTGATCGGCGGGCGCAGGTTCGGCCGGATCCCGCTCAGCTTCAAGCAGCGCCTGGATCTCCTCCGGCGACAACTCCTCCCCGGCTTCGTCGGTCGCCTCCTCCAGCACCGGATTCTGAGCGATCTCCTGGTTGATCATTTCCTTCAGCTCGAGACGGTTCAACTGAAGGACCGTCACCATCTGGACGAGGCTCGGGGTCAGAATCTGCTTCTGGGCAACCTTAAGTTGCAGTTTTTGGGACAGCCAGCTCATCCAGCCCCATTCTAACAAGGCCGGCTGGGTGCGGAATCCTCAGGGGGCTAGCTCGAAGGTCTCGCCGAGGTAAATGCGCTTGACTTCAGGGTCGCGCCCCAGAGCCTCCGGGGTGCCGGCACGAAAGACTTTACCGTTGTTAATAATGTAGGCCCGGTCGGTGACGGCCAGCGTCTCCCGAACGTTATGGTCGGTGACCAATATGCCTATGCCGCTGCGCTTGAGGTCGAAAATGATGCGTTGCAGTTCCAGCACCTGAATGGGATCGATGCCGGAAAAAGGTTCATCCAGCAGCAGAAAAGCCGGCTCGATCACCAGCGAGCGGGCGATCTCCACACGGCGCCGCTCCCCACCCGAAAGCGCGTACCCTTTGCTATGACGGATTTTCTCCAGTCCAAGCTGCTCTAGGATGGTATTCAGCTTTTCCCGGCGCTGGCGGGGAGTTAGCCGCATGGTTTCAAGGATCGCCAGCAGGTTTTCTTCGACCGTCAGCCTGCGGAAAACCGATGGCTCCTGCGGCAAATAGCTGATTCCCCGGCGAGCCCGCTGGTACATAGGGAGCGAGGTGATATCTTCTTCATCCAGCAGCACCCGCCCCGCGTCCGGCGTCACCAGCCCCACTATGGCGTGAAAAGAAGTCGTTTTCCCGGCGCCGTTGGGACCTAGCAGCCCGACCACCTCACCCTGCTCTACCAGTATGCTGACGTCGTCGACCACGCGGCGGCCGTTATAGGACTTGGAGATCTCGCAGGTTTGAAGTTTCCTCATTTCACTTGTGCCGTATGACGCTTACCGCCGGTTTTTCCGGAGCGCCGTCGACCAGCACCCGGTCCTCGTTCATAAACCAAGTCAAAAGCCGACCCTGGAGGCGCCCGCGCAGCGTATCCTCGAATTCCGGCTCCCCCCCGGATAGCACTACTTTTCCTTCTGTCACAGTATAATCGGCGTGCTCGCCACGTCCGGTGCGCAAGCGAGCTGGGGAGCGCTCGGTTATGACGACCCGACCATCGGCGAACGCTTTTTCAAGTTCAGCGTTACTGCCTCCGGTGGAAAATCGGCCGCGCAACTGATCTGCGTGGATTTCAACCCCCCGGCGCACAAGCACCACTTGGCCGCGGTAGCAAGCCGTGCGGTCCGGATCGCTGTAGTCAAGTTCACCGGCTGAGATCAGAGTATAAACGGGAGCGGCCGCTTTGCCGCCAGACTCCGAGGTTTCAACAAAGCGGCTCCGCACGTTGCCACGTGCCCTCAGGGTACGCTCGCCGCGGTCTATTTCCACCCAATCGGCCTCAATGCGATTGGCGCCCTGCCACAGAACCACTCCGCCCTGGTAACGCATGAACCGGTTTGCTTCGGCCAGCGCCATCCAGGCGGAGCGGGCATGCAGCGGTTCGGAGCTCGAAAGCATGCCGCTCGAGGGCCGGGCAGCGTCGGGCAGGCGTGTGCTGGAGACATCGCCCTCGGCCGTAAGGTCGCCGGTTTGCTGATCAAGAATAATCTTCCGCGCGGCCAGCGATCCGGCAGAATCCCAGAAGCGGGCGTTCCGATCGAAGACTATGGTCCGGCCGGCGGAAGTGAACACGGCTCGTTCGGCCTGTCCCCTGCGGTCGCCTTGTTCATAGCGGAAGTTTTCCCACTGCTCGAGCTGCTCAAGCTCAGTGCTTTGGGCCGCAAAATCGGCCCGCAACCGCCGGCTCCAGGTGAGCATCGGAGGGGGCATCGGTTTGCCGGGCAAAGCCGGCGTCTCAGTCCTTGTGGCAGCTTCTGTGGCTTCGATCGTCTTTATGAAATTGGACTCGGCATAGGCCAGTATCAACCGCTCGCCTTCCAGGCGCCGCCGCTTTTCGCCGGGCTTGGTGGGGATGAGCTCAATAATGCCCGGGGCTCGTGTTTCGATCCTTTGTATTTCCCGCCCTCCCGGGCGCATAAACAGCTCCAACGCTTCGCTCGTAAGCCTCCGGACGGCCGCCGCGGTCTTGGCGTCCTCAGCCGTACGGGACTCGACCGCCGCTCGGCCGCTAGCCGCAGCATGCGTTAGTTCACTGTCGCCGCCACGCTGCTCAAATGCAAGTTCAATATGCTCGGCGGTTACCTGGTTGCTGGCATGACTTTCACGTGAGACCAGCCAGGCTTTGTTGTGGGCCGAAATGCGGCGGATCAAACCGCCTGCACCGAATTCAATAAAAATCTGCTCGGCGGCGAACTCCAAACTGCGGTCCGGCTCGGCTTGCTCGGCACCTTGGGCGCTGAAAGCCTCGATGTGATCGATTTCGCCTTCGCGCAACCAGACCACGCCCCGGTTGCCGGTCACCGTAAGCCTTCCACGCTTGAAGCGAAAGCTTGGATTAGCAATGATTACCTGGTCGCGCTCTTTGTAGAGTATCTCTTCCGACTCGATGGTCATTAATTCAGGTGCGCCTTCCCGCCCCTGCCAGACGATTCGAGAATGAGAGCGCAGGAGAAATTCACGGTACTCGGGTTCGTAGGCGGCGCCCAAACTCTCCCCCTCGCCGTTCTCAAAGCGGAATTTAGCCGTCCGGTCGGTCCACGCCCGCCCGGTACGGCTGTCGTAGCGTAGGCCGGAAGTCCGTACATGAACGCGCCGGGTCGAAACGCCGGGCCGGGCCGGCTCACCTGCCTGAATTTCAACGTCTCCATCGGCATAGAGTGTGCCCTCTTCTGCCCCGAACTCGGCTTGATGCGTCGTAAAGCGGTCAAATCTTTCGCCGCTGGGATCATAAATGAGAGCTTCGACACCCTCCAGGAGCAGGCGATTGGGATTCCTTATCTGCCGGAAAGATTTGGCATTAAGTTCAACCTCCGTGCGTCCCTGGTTGGTCTTCGACCAGTGGTAGCCAACGGCAACGGCGCTGGTCTCAGGCGGCAGCGGGGTAGGCGCAACCGGGCTACGGCTCTGCTGCGCGCTGCGGTAGGTGCGATAGAGCAGACCGGCAGAAATCAAAAGGATAGCTATTGCAACCAGCAGAAGCCGGCGAAAGCGCCGCATGCCATTTCCAGCTTAACAGAGGGAAGACAGCACGGCAGGCTTTGGTGATCTAGCAAATGCGGGTCCATGGCGACCCGTTCTCAGGCTTTCATGGGAGTCAGCCTGTCAGCGCTATGAGTCGTAGTTGACTGAGATTAGCGCAACCGGTACAGTAAAAAAGAAAGCACCGGCCTTAGATTTTGATTTTTGTCCCCATCGTCTAGCCCGGCCTAGGACACCGCCCTTTCACGGCGGCAACGCGGGTTCGAATCCCGCTGGGGACGCCACTTTCTTTCAGGAAACTTGACGACTTCGACGTTGTGCTGATACTGAAAGATACTGAAAAGAGCGATTTGAATGCAGCTTCTCTGCAAGAATGTCAGGGTCGCATTTCGTGGGCCTACCCGCACCGTCTGCGCTTTAAAAGGCATCACGCTGGAAACTCATGAAAATGAGCTTTTGTCGATCGTCGGCCCCAGCGGCTGCGGAAAAACCACACTGCTTCGGGTTTTGGCTGGAATACAACCCCCCACCGAGGGAACCGTCGAGAAAATCACTTCACCTTCTGATCGAAACGGCGATGTACTGCTGATCTCCCAGGAGTACAATCTTTTCCCCTGGATGAACGTAATCGATAACGCCGCTTTCGGGTTGAGGTTACGCGGCGTGCCGGCAAGCGAACGCGAAGCTCAGGCTAAACGTTTGTTGTCCCGCCTCGGCTTTGAGGGCAGAGAAAAGGCTTGGCCTCATGAGCTGTCTCTGGGTATGAAACAGCGGGTGGCCGTGGCGCGCTGCTTCCTGTGCGATCCCGCCGTAATGCTCATGGATGAACCGTTTGCCGCCTTGGACTGCCTGCGGCGCCTGGAGCTACAACAGGAATTGCTCAAGCTTTGTGAGGAAAGCCACAAGACCGTTGTCTTTGTAACCCACGACATCGAAGAGGCGCTTCTACTTGGCGACCGCGTGGTTGCACTCAGCGGGCCTCCGGGCAGGATTGTGGCCGAATTTCGCGTTCCGTTTGCCCGCCCACGCTTCACCGATCTCACCTTCACCACTGAATTCATTGCACTGAAGCGGCGCGTAGCCGGTGCACTAGGCATGCCTTCGCCTAAGGGAGTTTTTGCCGGATGAGAACGCTATCCCCTCCCCTGCGCAACCTTGTTTCGGCCTGGTGGTTTCCCGCATTCATGCTGGCCGGTTGGGAGAGCTTTTCTGCGCTCGGCTGGCTGAGTCCTCTTTTCTTTCCCGCACCGTCGCGGATTTTCCTAGCAGCCGTCAAGATGATTCAGAGCGGAGAGTGGATGGAGCAGTCCTTATCCACGCTGCACCGCATGTCGAGCGGAGCCGCTCTGGGAGTTCTGGCCGGCATCGCCTGCGGTTTGGTAATGGGCGCCTCAAAGCCGGTTCGCTCCGCTTTTGAGCCGCTAGTCTCGGCGCTGAATTCAACCCCCAAGCTGGCGGTCATGCCTCTGCTGTTGCTGGTGCTTGGCGTTGGGGAAACCGCCCGGCTGGTGCCTATAATGTTAACCGGCTTTGTAACGCTGGCTATGCAGGCTTTGGACGCTGTCTCCAGCGTCAATCCGGCATATGTCGAGACAGCCCGCAACTACGGGGCGCGCCGTCTGGACCTTCTACGCTGGGTTTATCTGCCTGCTTCGCTGCCTCAGCTTTTTACCGGACTACGTCTGGCGGCCGGCAGATGCCTGGTGATAACAATTTCAGTTGAGCTGTTAGGTTCACCCGACGGGCTGGGCCGAATGATATGGCTCTCCTGGCAAACACTGGCTACCGAGAAACTGTATATTGGGATATTCACCACTACCTTGCTGGGCGTAGCGGTTCACCGGAGTTTAACTTATCTGGAGAGAAAAGCCGCACCCTGGGCTGCGGCCACGGCTGTCGGCACCTGATAGCGCGTTCACCGTCATGCAACTGGAGCTCGGTTTCTACGCACGTACAATTTTGGGGATTCGGCAACTGATGCGCACGCCGCCGCTTGCCGCTCCGGAACAAGTTATTTGCAACCAGCTTAAAGCGCGTGAAGAAACGTTTCTGGAGATCACCCGCAAGCTCGTTTTCAGCAATCCCGCCAGTCCGTATTTCAAAATGTTTGAGCTGGCCGGCTGCACCTGGGCGGACCTGGAGAATTCAGTGCATCGGTACGGGCTGGAGGCCACCCTGGACCGGCTTATGGACGCCGGTGTGTATCTGACACATGAAGAGTTTAAGGGTAAACGCGCCATAATCCGCGCCGGCTGCCACATACCGGCCTCTACAGCTTCTTTTCAAAACCCATTCGGGCGAGGTCGCTTCGAATCGTTCTCCGGCGGCAGCAGCAGCAAGGCCGTACGCTCGGAGCGCAGCTTGGAGTTCAGGCTGTACGGCGAAGCCTGGCGTAGGTTTCAGCAACAGGAATGGGGGGTGGAAAAACATTTGCCAGTTACAATGTTTCCAGTCCTTCCCTCCACGATTTTTCTCTCCAGCGGACTAAGTCAGAGCCGGATGGGGCGCCCTTATGCGGCCTGGTTTACCGTGGATGGCGGCAGGGCACACCAGCGCGCCTACCGCCTGGGAACGGCGGCTCTGGTGTCGGCCGCCCGACTTTTTGGCGCGCACCTGCCGTATCCTACGTTTCTGCCTCCAGGCGGTCCTGAAAGAGCCGCCGTCTGGATTGCGGAGCGCAAGCGCGAGGGGAAAGCCTGTGCAGTCTGGTGCTTTGCCGCCTCGGCCGTGCAGGTGGCCAGAGTGGCGCTCGAGGGCGGCTGGGACATTGCGGGCACGGTTTTCTTGGCGGGCAGCGAGCCGCTTTCTCCCGCCAAACGTTCGGTCATAGAACGGGCCGGGGCTTACGCCTACGGCCAGTACCATATCTCAGAAATCGGCCTGGTGGGAACCGCTTGCCGGGCCATGACCAAAGACAACGATTTTCACCTTTCCCTGGACATGGTCGCCGCCACCACCCGCAAAAGGGAGATTGCGTCGGCCGGCGCTCAAATCAACGTGTTGTTCTTTACCACGTTGCATCCCAATGCGCCACATTTCTTCATTAACGCCGACATGGGTGATGCCGGGGAGCTGGAGCCCGCCGGCTGTGACTGCACTTTTGCCCGGGCCGGTTTCAAGGCATGCATTCGTAAGGTCTATAGCTACAGCAAATTAAACAGCCAAGGCGTAACGCTGGCGGCCGCTGATCTTGCGCGAATTCTGGAGGAAGTTCTCCCCGCTCGACTGGGCGGGGTAACCGGCGACTATCAACTCGTCGAACAGGAAGTCGGCGGAGAACCCCACCTTACGTTGAGAGTGAGTCCTCGCGCCGGACTGTCCGACGCCGGTTTGGTTCGTGAATGTTTCCTGCGTGAGATCCAAACCTGCTATGGCGGCTCAATGGCTTTTAGGCTCTGGCGACACGCAGATGCCATTAGCGTTTGCTGTGCCGAACCGCTTATAAGCCCGGCAGGTAAAGTCCTGCCGCTTCACCTTTTAAAGGCTGAATCTCATGCCGGACATGAATCGTAGGATTTTTCTTTGCGTCGGCTTGGCCGGTCTCAGCGCCTGTTCCCGTCGTCGAAACTCGCTGCGGAAACTTCGTGTCGCCGCCCCGCTGGGCTTGAGCCTGAGCAGCCTGCATCTCAGTCTGGAGGCAGGTTTTTTTAAAGAAGCGGGCTTTGACGTGGAGATCCTCACCATTACTCGCAGCCCGGAGGCGCTGGCGGCTCTGGCAGGTAACAAGGTCGAGGTTTTATTCGCTCCTCAAAACGTCGCCATTCTGAATGCGGTTATTCGTGGCTTGCCGGTACGCATAGTTGCTGGGCGCGAATTCATTTCTGCGGATTGCCGCCGGATGGCCTTCCTGTGCGGGCTGCGCAAGAACTTCCCCAACGGGCTGCTGGATCTGAGCGTGCTAAAGGGAAAGCGCGTGGCCGCCAGCAGCTCGATAAGCTTCGTGCATTTTGCGCTGGAGGAGCATCTAAAAACAGCCGGACTCACGCTGAAAGACGTCACGGTGCTGAATTTGTCCGGGCCGGAAGCCATCGCCGCCATGCTGAAGGGCGCCGTAGACGCCCAATTGCTTTTTGATGAATCCCTGCTGCCGGAAACCGGCGAGGAGCTGGTCTTCTCTCGCAGCTTCGCCGAAATCCATCCCAACTTTCAATACGGGCTGATTCTTTATGGGCAGACTCTGCGGGAAGCTGACATTAGAATTGGGCGGCGCTTTCTGCAAGCCTACTTCCGCGGCGTCCGTGAATTCCAGCGTGGGCGCACTCCCCACTTCCTAAAAGAATTTGCTGCGTATTACGGTGTCGACTCCGGAAAGATTGAAAAATTGTGCCGCTCGCATTTCACAACGGATGGTTCATTGGATCTAGGGAGTCTTAAAGTTTTTTGCGATTGGGCTTTCAACCGGGGCTACATTCCCCGTCCGGTTGAGCCGTCCGAGCTGGTGGATCTGCGTTTCAATGTAAAGGCCAATGCTTAAGAGCCGCATTACACTTGTCACGTCTTTTTTATTGCTGCTGGCGCGCTTACTTTCGGCGCAGACTACAAGCCATCTGGAGGGTATGGTGACGGATCCTAGCGCTTTAGCCGTCCAGGGAGCGGAGATTCGCGTTCAGGATCCCGCTACCGGTTTGAGCCGGACCGCGTCAACCGATGAGAACGGCTGGTTCCGCGTATTGTCGTTGCCGCCGGGTCTTTACGACATCCAGGTGCAACATTCCGGCTTTCGGACGGAGGTCCGCCGTGCGGTGGCGCTCGATGCGGGGCGTCTGGTTCGCCTGGATTTCAGGCTTCAGGTTGGCGAGCAGAAGGATACCGTTGAAGTCATTGCTTCGGCCCCGCCCCTCAGCCTTTCGCCTGCCGACTGGAGCGCCTCGATAAGCGGCGGCAGCCTTCAATCTCTACCCTTGAACGGAAGGGACCTTTTTGATCTGGCCGCACAACTGCCCGGCGCTCAAGCCACCACCAACACGTCGCGGACCATAGTCACCGGCCGGGCGGCGCGTTTTTCGGTAAACGGCTCGCGACCCAATCAGAACAACTTTCGGCTGGACGGAGTGTTCATTAACGATCCGACCGGCGCTTCGCCGGTTAGCGCCGCGGGTGCGCTTTTGGGACTTGAGACCATTCGCGAAGTACAGCTCATAGCCAGCCCCTTTGACGCCGAGTACGGCCGCACGGCCGGAGCCGTACTTACGGCTGTTTCAAAATCCGGTACAAACGAATGGCACGGAAGCGCCTTTGACTACGCTCGTAACAGCTCCCTCAATGCGCGTAATTTTTTCGACTCGCCTCAGGAGCCGGTTCCCCCGCTCAACAAGCATCAGTTCGGCGGGCTAATAAGTGGTCCTGTTCGCCGCAACCGGATTTTCTTTTTGACAAGCTATGAGGGCGTCCGCCAGAGATCCTCTCAGACCAAACGTTCGGTGGTCCCCAATGCCGATGCCCGATCGGGAAAGCTGCCCTCCGGCCAGGTTGCTGTTTCCGCCGCCGCAGCGCCCTACTTGGCGCTTTACCCGCTTCCGAACGGCCGTGATTACGGAGACGGAACCGGGGAATTCATATCTGTGGTAAAAACCAGCACGCGTGAAGATTTGCTTACCGGCAAAGCCGACTGGGCGCGTTCAGATAGCTTGCGCTTTTCTTCCCGTTATACTTTTGACCAAGCCCGGGTCGAGTGGCCTGAACCTTTGCTGATTTTCGACTTTTCCGAGAAATCGCGCTACCACATTGTTCATAACCACGCGGACTTTTTCGCCTCGCCGTACACCGTTTACTCGATCCGTGCGGCCTTCAGCCGAATCTGGAATTTTCAAGACAGCAGCCAGCCCGCGACGCTGCCGGATTCGCTTTCCTTTATTCCCGGACGTCCTTTCGGGTTCATCACCTTCACCAGTTCCCTCTCCGGCTTGGGCGGCGACCGGCTTTCCGGCCGCTACCTTCTTCCCCGCCGCCACATGCTCAACGATTTCCAGTTCAGCCACACGCTAGCGCACGCAAGGGGACCTTACTCCTTGCGCGCGGGCGCCGCATTCGACCGCGTGCAGTTTAATCAGCTTTCTGACACGACCGCCAACGGCAGCTACACGTTCAGCTCGCTGGCGGATTTCCTACGGGGACAGCCTGCTTCCGGCACCGTTATGCTCCCAGGCGTCGACACGGCGCGGGGCTGGCGGCAGAACATATTTGCCGCTTTCATCCAATATGAAAGTAGGCTCACGCCGCGTGCCGGCTTCAGCCTAGGCCTGCGTTACGAAACCTATTCAACGCCTAAAGAAGTCAACGGAAAAGCGGCTTCCTTCCCAGGCGATATCTATACTTCAACGGGGCCATCCATCGGCAGCCCTCTTTTCCGCAACCCCTCCCGCCGAAACCTGGCCCCGCGTGCCGGATTTTCCTACGCGCTCGGCAGCACCGGGCGGACCGTGGTGCGAGCCGGAGCAGGCATCTTCTACGACCTGATCGGCAGCCGCGAGCTTATTATCGCCGGCGTGCGCATGCCTCCTTTCTTCCGGCGAGCTTCAATGAACCGGCCGGCCTTCCCGAACATACTCGAAGCGGCAGCCGCTAGCAAGCCGGAAACCAACCTGGACCTGCTGGATTACCATCTCGTTCAGCCCTATACCCTTCAATACCAATTGCAGATCGAGCATCGGCTGGCGGGCGGGCTGGCGTCGCAACTCGGCTATGCCGCCAGCCGGGGCGTTCACCTTATGGGTTTCATCCCCGAAGTCAATCCAAACCGGCCTCAAATACTGCCCAGCGGGGAGCTATTTTTCCCAGAAACTTTAAACCGACTGAACCCGGCCTTCGGCACCATAGCCATGCGCCGGTCCCAGTTTGATTCCTCCTACCACAGCCTCCAGGCCAGTCTAACCGGCCCCGCCGCGCGCCGGCTGCGGTTTCAACTCAAATACGCCTGGAGCAAATCCTTGGACAACTGCTCTTCGTCCATATACACAGATTTTGTAAACGCAAGCGGCGTCCCGACAATGTTCAATTACCGCGCCAACCGCGGCCGTTCGGATTTCGACATGCGGCATGTGCTGGCCGGCAATTTTTCCTGGACGCTGCCGGCGCCCGCCGCCGGGTTTGCCAAATCCGCCCTCGGAGGCTGGGAGTTGCATGTTACTCTACAAGCACAGAGCGGAACACCCTTCAATCCCACCGTGGGATTTGACCGCGCCCGCCTGTCGGGCACGCGTACCAACGACCTCAGCCAGCGGCCGGTCCTCCTGCGGCCTTCAGGCGAGGGCATCATAGTGGGCGATCCTCGGCGCTGGTTTGACCCTGAAGCATTCGGGTTGCCGCCGGCAGGCATGCTGGGCAATCTCGGGCGTAACACCCTGGAAGGTCCGGGCCTGGCCGCAATCGACGCGGCCGCGCACAAAAAGTTTCGATTGAGCGAAAGATTCACCGCCGTGTTGCGGTTGGAGTGCTTCAACCTGACCAACCATCCGAACTTCCAGATCCCTTCGGCGCGCACCCTGTTTGACAGCTCGGCCAATCGCACCGGCTCGGCCGGGCAAATCACCTCGACGACGACCCCTTCCCGACAGATTCAGCTCGTACTTAGGCTGGAGTATTAGGTTTGCAAACCTTGCAGCCGCAGGCTTGTGATATAGTTTGCGCGAGGGAGGTAACTATGCCTTGCAAGACGCATAAGAAAGAAGCTAAGAAGACGACCACTACTACCAAGAAAAAGAAGTAGCTTGACTGGGACGGGCTCGAGCGAGGCCGGCGCAGGCGGTCCACGCTTCGGGCCCTTGTTCTCCCCGGCGTGCTACGATTCCCCTATGAGGGCCAGGTCCCTCTTCAGAACCTTGATAAACCGTCGTGTTTTTCTTTCCTGCCTGACGGCGGTCGGCCTCCCGCTAGGCTGCACCGAGCGGGAACGTTTTCCCTCGGAAATATCCAACTACCCGGATCCTGCCACTGAGTTCACCGTATTCAGGCTGACCAATCCAACCCATGAAAGCCGCCTGGCCTCAGCCGGTCACCGCGTAACATCACGCGACGGCCTGTTTCTGTTTTATTCCTCAGACCGCACCGGAACGGCCGAGGTCTACCGCATGAACCTCAGGACAGGCGAATCGGAACGGCTGACCAGCGCCCAACAGTTGCGCCGCGACACCGTGGCGCTGCTGCCGGGAGAAAACCGGCTGGCCTACTTTGACTCCGAATGGTTGATGCTCGCAGAACTAGCCCGTCGGCGCGCGCGCCGCGTGTGTCCGATAGCCGCCGGATGGTCGCTCGAACAAGGGTTTGCCGTATCCGCCGGCGGCCGCGAGGCGGCCTTCGTGGAACGGCGGGATGATGTTTTCCGGCTGCGCCTGGCGAGCCTGTCCTCGGGTTCGGTTGCAACAGTAGTCGAGGCGAATCAAACCCTGGCGGCTCCTCAGTTTCATCCTCGCCACTCGCTCCTGCTCTACCGCGCAGGTGAAGATTCTCTCTGGGTGACCGACTACCGCGGTGCGTCCCGCCGGCGATTGCCGCTGGCCGCAGGCGGCGTCGGTCCGGCCTGGTGGTCTCGCGACGGCAGCGCAATTCTTTACTTGAATTTCCCGCCTGAGCGCCGTAGTTTAAACTCAATCCGCGAGTTTACGCTCGCCGACTCCACTGATCGCCTGGTGGCCCCGACCAGCCAGTTCGTCGCCTTCAGCCCGAACGCCAATGCTTCAGTGTTCGTCGGAGCTAGCGGAAGCGTGGCTTCTCCTTATCTTTTGCTCCTGGTCCGGGCCACCCGGCGCGAGCTGACTTTATGCGAACACCGCTCGACGGCGCCGGCCACGGTCGCTCCGGTGTTCTCGCCCGACAGCCAGTTGGTCTTCTTTCATTCCGACCGGCACGGCAAGACCGCCATCTACGCCATGCGCGTCGACCGCCTGGTCGAAAAAACGGAAAGTTAACTGCGGAGGAAATCGATGAGAGCGCTGGTCATGCTTATGGCGCTGGCCGCCGTGGAAGTTTCCGGCGCCACGCGAATTCTAGTAACCGTAGTCGGCGAACGCACCGGCGTACCGGTAAAGGGGCTGGCGCCGCATGATTTTATAGTCCTGGATGACGGCCGGACGCGCCGCGTCGAATCGGTTGAGCCCGCCCCGGACGCGCTGGATGTGATGTTGCTGCTCGACACCAGCCTGCTCGGCTCAGTCGTGCAGCCTCTGGCCGAGGGGCTGATCGGCCGGCTGGGCCCGAAGGACCAGATGGCTGTGGTGGCTTTTCACTCGGCGGCCGACCTGGTGCAGGACTTCACATCGAGCCGGGAACTTCTGCACCGGGCGGTGGCTTCGGTCAAATTCGGCAATGCCCCGCGCGTGCTGGACGCGCTCTATGCCGCAATCGACGGCGGCTTCCGCTCCGCCGTCTACCGGCGCGTCATCATCCTGCTAAGCGCGGGTATAGAAGGTCCCAGCCGCATGAGCGAACGCGAGGTCATTCAACTGGCCCGGCGCAACTCAGTGTCGATCTACCCGGTTTTTGTGCTGGGAAGCGAACGCGCCATGTTCCGGAGACTGGCCCAGCAAACCGGCGGCGCCGTAATAGAGCTCCGAGACCGCCAAAGAGTGCAACAGGACCAGACTCCCGAGCATATATTTGAAGTCATACGCTCGGCCTGCATCCTCAGCGTGGAGGGCAATCTGGCCTTGGGCGAGCGCTTTCGAATTGAAGTAAAAAGGCCGGAGCGATTGCTCGTCTCCGGCCTTCCCCTCGACTAGCGCCGCTTGTTCGCAGGAGGAGGGAACTAACCGCGAGCCCGCAGCGTCTTGGGCGCCGCCAGATACCCGCTGATCTGATCCTTACCAATCTCGTTGACCACGATCTCCAAGGGCTGCCGTGAACCAGTCACATAGAATTGGACCGGCTCGTTTATGCCCTTGTCTTTCTTCTCGACTCGCTTGTCGTCGGCTATGACCTGGATCGTGTATTTGTTCTTCTTTACGTCGACTTTGGTGAGCTGTATTTGCACGTTGCCCACCTTGCTGAATTGCTTGGACTTTGTTATGCGGAATTCAAAATAGTCGCGGTCGCCGAGCGCGCGCAGCGCAGCCAGCTCGCGCGCGTTGGTGGCGATCAGCCCGCTCTGAACGCCCAGGTCGCCGCGCACGCTCTTAAGCTCGGAAATAGTCTTCTCCAGCTCCGAGCGTGTCGAAGCCACCTCGGTGCGCACGCTTCCCACCTCGCTGGCCACATCGCTGATCTTGGAGTTGGCGCTGGTAGCCGCCTCTCGGACCTGGTTCAGTTCGCCGGCTACTTGCGCCTGCTGCCGGGCTTGTTCCTCCTGAATGCGGCGCGCCAACTCTTCGGCATGCTTCAGCGCGTCTTGGCGAGCTTTTCCGGCGGCGGCGCTGGCCTGCTGTTGCGCCTGCGCCAGCTCCTGCCGCAGCTTTTCCAAAGTCTGCCGGCTGGTTGAATCGCTCAGTTGAGCAGAATCACGAACCTTGCCGATCTCACTCGCCAACGCCTGGCGCATGGCGGCCATCTCCTGCCGCAGCCCGTCCAGTTGGACAAATACTACGGCATTGGCTGCGATTAGCGCCAGCACGACACCGAATAGAATCGGCACCGCCAAACTGATTTTCCTGGTTGGGGTTGAACCCGTGGTTTCTTCCATTGCTAAATCTCCCACTTTGGATTAAGCAATTGCTGGTCCAGTCTTTAAGTCTCTTTAAATTGTTAAGATAAAAGGAGTTAATAATACACAAAAAGAAACTGCTGCCCCCGCCCTTTGCGACCCGAGTAGTTTCTGCTCGCCATAGGTGGTAAAGTTTTCCAGGGAGGATCAGATGGACGCCGATTCAATTTCCAGGCGATCTCTTATTTTTTCACTTGCAGCGGCGCCCTTGGCGGCGCAGCAGGATGACTGGATTCCGCTTTTCGACGGGCGCACTCTGGAGGGATGGCGCGCCGGCGGCGCGCAGGAATCCTGGAAGGTGGTCGACGGACAGATTGCCGCCGACGGACCGCAGTCGCACTTGTACTACAGCGGTCCTGTGCGCAACGCCGATTTTAAGAACTTTGAACTTGAAGTGGAGGCGCGCGCGCTTGCCTCGGCCAACTCCGGCGTTTATTTTCACACTGCCTATCAGGAAAAGGACTGGCCGATTAAAGGCTTCGAGGTCCAGATCAACAACACTCAGGCGCGCGAACGCAAAAAAACAGCTTCACTTTACAATGTTCGAAACATATACAAACAGTTTGTCGGGGACGACGAATGGTTTAAGCTGCATATCAGCGTGCGCGGGCGAAACATACAGGTCCGGTTGAACGGCATGCTGGCGGTCGACTACGTCGAACCGGATCCGCCCTACATTCCTCCTGGAATGGAAACCGGACGCCGGCTCTCAAGCGGCACCTTCGCTCTACAGTGCCACGACCCCGGCTCGAAGGTTTTCTTCCGCTCGGTTCGCGTCCGCCCGCTGCCGGATAACCTGGCCGACGTAGGCTTGAAGCCTCCGGTCGCCGATGACACTTTCCGGCGCATTATTGATTTGGGCGTGCGCGGCTACCCCATGCTGGACCTCCACGTTCACCTGCGAGAAGGGTTGACCCTGGAGCAAGCGCTCGCTAAAAGCCGCCGGGACGGCTTGATGTACGGCATCGCCCAAAACTGCGGCCTCGGTCAGCCCGTCACCGATGATGAAGGCGCCCGCCGTTTCGCCGCGAGCCTCCACAGATTACCCGTCTTCATCGGAATGCAGGCCGAGGGCCGCGAGTGGGTCCAAATGTTCTCCCGGCAAACCGTGGCTTTGTTCGATTATGTCTTCACCGATGCAATGACCTGGACCGACAACCGCGGGCGGCGCATGCGCTTGTGGATTCCTTCCGAAGTCGGGACCATCTCCAACCCGCAAGAGTTCATGGATACGCTGGTTGAGCGCACCGTCGGGATTCTTGAGCGTGAACCGATCGATATTCTCGTAAATCCGACCTATTTGCCGGATCAGCTCGCCGCCGATTATGAGCGTCTCTGGACCGATGAGCGGCGCCGGCGCGTGGCTTCGGTCGCAGCGCGTGAGGGTGTTGCCGTTGAGATAAACGATCGCTATAAACTGCCCAGCCCATCTTTCATCAGGCTCATGAAAGAGCTCGGCTGTAAATTCACCCTGGGAACGAACAATTCCGGCCCCGGCGATCTTGGCCGTTCCGAATACGGCTTGCGGATGATTGAAGAATTGAAGCTCACACCCCAGGATTTCTGGGTGCCGCTTGCGCCGGGCTCATCCAAAGCCGTCGAGCGAAAAGGCAGCGCGCTCCGCTCTTAGAGCTCGGAGCACCGCTTTAGTGAAACAGCAGCGGCGCGAATTCGCTCAAGTACCGCCGCCAGAGTTTGAACACATGTGCGCCTTCGGTGGGGCGGAATGTGTGCTTGATCTGGCTGGCGGCGAGCAAATCAGCAAGCTTCTGCGAGCGCTCAAAAAGACTGTCCTGGCGGCCGCAGGCGAACCACAACAGTTTGAGCCGGGCGTTGACCTGCTTGGCATCGGCCAGCAAGGAGGTAAACTCTTTTTCGAACTCAGTGGGAACGGCGGCGCTGAAGGCTCCGATGGCGCTAAAAAGATCCAGATGCCGGAAACCGATTGTGAGCGCCTGCCCGCCGCCCATCGACAACCCGGCTATGGCCCGGTTTTCGCGCCCCGGTGCTACGTGGTAGCGCGCCTCAACGAGCGGCATCACATCCTGGAGAACATATTTCTCATAAAGATCGGTATTGCTGGTCAGGGTCCCGCTCGACCCGTACGGCAGGGCGTGGCCGAACGGCATCACCAGGATCATCGGCACGGCCTTCTTTTCGGCGATCAGATTGTCGAGAATGAAATTGGCGTGGCCCGCCAGCGTCCAGCCACCGGCTGTATCGTTGGCGCCGTGAAACAAATAAAGGACCGGATAGCGCCGCTTGGGATCGCGCTCATAGCCGGGCGGCGTGTAAACCCAGATCCAGCGCGTCTCGCCGTTGATCACTTTCGACTTTTGCCAGTTGATCTCGACCGTCCCGTGAGGCACATCCCGCGGCTCCCAAATCGCCGGGGGCGTATCCGGCACTTCGACCATGCTGGCCGAGGTGCGCGCCCGGAGCTTGACGTTGGGGTTCACCGGATCGGCGATAGTCATTCCGTCAACCTGAAAACTGTAGATATAGACGCCCGGCTCCAGCGGCCCCATGGTTGCGCTCCATATGTCGCCCTCCCGCGTCATCGGCTGGCGCGTCCCCGCAGGCATGTAGTCCATAACCAGCCAGGCTTCGGCGGCTTTCGGCGCCCTCAGGCGGAAAGTGACCCGGCGGTCCGGGTGCACTTCGGGAGAAACCAGCGTGTCGGCCGGCGGCGCCTGCGCAAAGACCGCCGCGCCCAGCAAGCAGCAAGAGAGCCATTTCACATGTTTCATTTCGACGTCCTCCTAACGTTGAAGGTCTATTTATGATACTGCCCGGCGTGCGGTTCAACCAATGGTCTAGAATGGTTGAGGCAAGGAGGCATCACCCCATGGCTTTGTGCGACGATCTGCTGGCTGAGTTCGATCAGGAAATGGCTGCCACCCGCAAACACTTGGAAAGAGTGCCGTACGACAGATTTGACTGGAAACCGCACGAAAAATCGATGGCCCTCGGCCTGCTGGCCAATCACCTTGCCGAGAATCCATTCTGGGCGGTCATGGCCATAAAGCAGGACTCATTCGATGTGGAACCCGGCGGCGCCGCCTACACCCCGCCTCCGCCCCCCGCCAGCCGCGAGGAACTTCTTAAAAAGTTCGACGAAAATGTCAAGGCAGCGCGTGAAGCGATCACCGGCGCCTCCGATGAGCTGCTCCGGCACAACTGGACGCTGCTCAAAAACGGGCAGCCGATTATGACGCTGCCCAAGCTATCGGTACTGCGGTTCTGGGTGATGAACCACACCATACACCATCGCGCCCAGCTCGGGCTGTATTTCCGCCTGCTGAACATCCCCGTTCCTGCAACCTACGGACCTTCAGCCGACGAACAGCCGGCCTAAAGCTGCGGTGAGGCTTTTTTAAGAACCGCCCCAACACCAGGGTGGCCGGGGCGAGATACTCCTCCCACCCCAATCGCCGCAACCCCCAACATTTGCGGGGTAATACTTCTTAGTATCTTGCAGTTATATCATAAATAACTGAGAACAATAGATATTACCTGCCACTTAATTCCTGGAACAAGGCGCTGAATCGCCAAATTTAGCATTAGGGTTCTAAAACTGCATGTTTCGCGCACGATCAATTACTCTTTTTTCGATCGCTACGATCGTCCTCACGCTCCTGGCCGTTCCGGCAGGCGCGACGCTGACTTATTACAGCAGCCAGGCGGCTTGGCTGGCCGCCACGTCCAATGTTTTCAGCATAAATTTCGACGACCCCGCCGTAACCACCTTCGCCGACTACACTGCCACCGGCTTGAAGATCGGCGACGTCACCTTCACCGGCCAAGACCAACTGCGGGTTTACGACGCCGACTGGGCCGGTTCCGGGCACAGCGTGCCGGCCGCCTGGACTGGGGATTACCTGATGGGCAGCGGCTGGGGCAAGTATGTGCAGGCCAGCCTCCCGACCGGCGTCTATGCCGTGGCCGTTGAAATTTTCACGATTCCTTTCGGCTACCAAATGAATTTTTCGTTTTCGACCGGAGAGAGCTACGGGCCGGTATCCACTTTGCCGAACGATAAGAAATTTGTCGGTTTCGTTTCCGACCAGCCGCTTGAGTGGGTGCGCCTGAGCGCAGTGACCGGCTACACCGCCCTGGACAATTTCTCATACAGCCAGATGGAAGCGACGCCCGAAAGCAGCAGCTTGCTGCTGGCCGGGCTGGGCTTGGCCAGCCTGCTGGTTGCCAGGCGCTTGCGCCGGCCCTGAGGGAAGTGAGATCGCGCTGACTGGGTATGTAGTTCGACGGAAAGTCCGCCGATCTACCCATCAGCGGTGAATTATTACGACGAGCTGGGGCTGGCCCCGGAAGCTTCTTCGGAACAAATACACCAGGCCTACCGTGCGCTGGCCCGACTCTTGCACCCTGACCAAGTCAGCGATGAAAAGCTGAAGCGGATTGCCGAGTGCCAGCTCAAGCGCCTGAACGAGCTGCATGCGACGCTGTCGGATCCCGAGCGCCGGGCGGCTTATGATGCTTCCTTGAGTGGAACGCCCAAGCAAAGCCTCAACCGCAAGATCTCCGGCCGCGAGATCGGCTTTTTGGCGGCGGGCTTTTGTTTGGCAACCGCAATTTTTCATTGGACCGGAAAGCCGGACGCTGGTCCGCCGCCAGCCAGCTCCGTTCAGGTGCAAACGCCGGCCCCCCGCATTGCCGCCTCAAGTGCGCCCCGCTTCTTGTCTAACCCCGCGCGAGCGGCGCAGCCCCGCTCTCGGGATTCATTCAGAAAATCTGGTGAACTTCTACAGCCCGCGGCTGTCCCAGCACCGGCTACGCCGGGGCCGGAGCATGAAATCGACTCACCCCCGGCGAGTCCGCCTTCGGCCATTCAGGCCTCTATTTCCTTGCCTTCAATTGAGCTACAGGCGCCTCCGGCAAATGCAGACGGCCCTTTATCGGGGCTGGCGGGCATTTGGATTTATTCCCGGCAAAAGCCGGCAACACCGGACAACTCGGCCTATACCGCCGACTATGTGGAAGCGGTCATAACCCAGGAGGGAGAGATTTTGCGCGGGCGTTACCGGGCTCGCTACCGCGTGACGGATCAGCCCATTTCGCCGGAGGTCGCGTTCAATTTCGAAGGGAGGATTTCCTCCGCCGAAAGCGTTGTCCTAAACTGGATTGGGGCGCATGGAGCGCGCGGAGAAGTGACGCTGACGCTCATTGCGCCTGACTCTTTGAGAATCGACTGGCTGACTACGGCGCTTGGGGCAAAGCCGGCGCTGGTCAGCGGCAGCGCGGTGTTGAAGCGCCGCCAGAATTTATAGGCGCGGTTGCGCCGGCTCTCGGCTATTAGTAATATGGAAGTTCCTTCCGGCTTTGCACTCTATAACAAACCGGCTGTTTAAAAAGTGAGGAACTGAGGTGCATACGCCTCCTTCTACACAAAAGCGTGAACCAAAGAAGGTCCTGGCGCTGGTTTCCGATCTGCTTTTCACGGTAAAGATTTCGGAAGCCGCCAAACGGGCCGGCATGCAGGCAGAGTTTGTCAAAAGCGAAAAGGAGCTTCTGGAAAAGGTCCCGGACAAGCCGACCCTGATCATCCTGGATCTGAATTTCACCGGCGTACAGCCGCTGAAGCTGATTAGCAAATTGAAGAACAACCCCGAGCTGAAGCAAACTACCCTGCTCGCCTACGTATCCAGCGTGGACGGCGAACTTAAGCAGAAGGCGCATGATCTCGGCTGTCACATGGTGCTGGCTCGGTCGGCCTTTTCTCAGAACCTCCCGATGATTTTGAAACGCCACGCCGGCGCGCTGTAGGCGGCGACCCTGGGGCCATTGGACGGCGCAGGGTGATATTCTGTCGCTTGTGACCTCTTTTTCACTACTACATCGTTTGGGAGGACTTTCATGAGGATTGGTGTATTTACGCCCCTGCTAGCCAACCTGAGCCTGGATCAGGCGCTCCAGAAGCTCAGCTCACTCGGAGTCCGCACGGTCGAACTCGGAACCGGCAATTACCCCGGCGACCCGCATTGCAAGCTCGCCATGCTGGAAGACGCCGCAGCGCTGGCCGATTTCAAAAAGAAGCTGGAGGACAACGGCTTTACCATCAGCGCGCTTAGCTGTCACGGGGATCCGCTGCATCCTGACCCGGCCATAGGCAGCGCTCACCAGGAAGTAAACCGCAAAACCATCCTGCTTGCCGAGAAGCTGGGGGTCCCCGTGGTTATTGATTTCTCAGGCTGCCCGGGCGACAGTGACGCTGCTCGCTACCCCAACTGGGTGACCTGCGCCTGGCCTCCGCACTTCCAAGAAATTTTGAAATGGCAATGGGAAAAGAAGGTCGCTCCTTACTGGATAGAGCGCGCCCGCTTCGCCGCCGATCACGGCGTAAAGATCGCCCTCGAGATGCATCCCGGTTTCGTCGTCTACAATCCGGAGACCCTGCTTAAGCTACGCTCGATCGCCGGGCCCAATGTGGGCTGCAATTTTGACCCTAGCCACCTGTTCTGGCAGGGAATTGATCCCATCGCGGCCGTGCGCATTCTGGGAGACGCCATCTTCCATGTCCACGCCAAGGATACCCAGATTTACGACCGCAATCTTCCCATGACCGGCGTGCTCGACACTAAGAGCTACACCGATGAGCGCAACCGCTCCTGGATCTTCCGCACCTGCGGCTACGGACACGACGCCGGCTGGTGGAAAGAGTTCATCTCGACTCTGCGCATGTACGGCTACGACTATGTCCTCTCAATCGAGCATGAGGACAGCCTGATGTCGCCGGAAGAGGGTTTGACCAAGGCGGTCCGCTTCTTGAGCGAGATCGTCATCCAAGAGAAACCCGGCGTGGCCTACTGGGCATGAAAGCCAGATGAACGAACCGGTCAGCGAGTTCACGCTCACGCTGGAGCAGGTGCGCGATTACGAGCTGCGCCTGCATTTTGACAAACCGGAGCTTGCGGATCTGATCGTGGATGAGCCGCCGCCGCTCGGGCATAACGCCGGTCCCAACCCGGCGCGCCTGCTGGCGGCGGCCATCGCCAGTTGTCTTACGGCCAGCTTTATTTTCTGTGCCCGCAAGAGCCGTCTGGAAACCGGCACGCTCCGCGCCGAGGTTAGGATGCAGATTGTTCGTAACGAAAACAAGCGCCTGCGGGTGGGGCGGGTCAAGGTCACGATCGATCCTGCGCTGGCGCCTGCCGATCTGGAAAAAGCTCGCCGCTGCCGGGAGATTTTTGAGGATTTCTGCACCGTAACCCAGAGTATCCGGCAAGGCATTGAGGTTGAAATTGAAGTAAAAGGTCTGGGCTAGAGCAGGCCGGCGGCCCGAGCGCAAGCGGCGCAAAAATCCGCCGTCTTGAGATCCATGCGCTCGACCGAATGCGTAGAGGCCATCACGCATTGCCAATTGTGGCAGTGCCGCAAGCCGAAAGTGTGCCCCAGCTCATGGACGGCTTCCTTCACCAGACGCTCGAACAGCAGTGCGGGGTTGGGCGGCAGGCCGTAGAATTCTTCCGACAACCGGCGGAGGGAAACCAGAGCGCACCGCCCGCCAAGCTGCGCTTCGCCGAAGACGAAGGTGAGTACGGGCACGAAAAGATCATGCGGGGTGACGCCCAAGATACGGACCTCCCGCGGGCCGGCATATTCCTGCTCCAGCTTCGCCAGCAGAGCCGTTGAATAATACTGACCGCGCAGCACATCGTGCGCAAAGCCGGCATCGAGCGGCGCGGCCTCAACGCGACATGAAACACGAAACCGGAACGCCAGCGCCGCCGCCAGCTCATCCAGAAGTTCCAGCTCTGCTCCAGCGCCTACTGGAATTATGCCAATCGAACTGATACCGGAGCTGCCGCTCACTTAAGCCCGTAGCGCCGCAGCTTGTTGTAGAGCGTGGTGCGGTCAATGTCCAGGATGCGGGCCGCTCGGGAGAGATTTCCGTCGGTCTCTCGCAGCACACGCTCGATGTGAGCTCGTTCCACTTCCTCTAGGGTCCGCCCGGCGCTTTTGGCTGCGGGCTGCAACTGGAAGGGAAAATCCTCCGGCTGGATTTCGGGACCGCGCCCGATCACCAGAGCTCTTTCAACGGCATTTTCCAGCTCGCGCACGTTGCCTGGCCAGTCGTAGGCGAGCAGCAGATCCACCGCCGCAGGGGACAGCTTCGGCGTAGGCCGATTCATGGCCGTGGATAGCTTTTTAAGAAAATGGTCGGCCAGCAGCGGAATATCCTCCCGGCGTTCCCTCAGCGGCGGCAGATCGATGGCGAACACCTTCAGCCGGTAGTACAGATCGGGGCGGAACGTGCCGGCCTTGACCAGATCTTCAAGATTCTTGTTGGTGGCGGCGATGCAGCGGAAGTCCACCTTGATCCACTGCGTGCCGCCCACCCGCTGAATCTCTTTTTCTTGCAACACGCGCAGCAAGTCGGTCTGGGTCTTCAGGCTGATGTCGCTGATCTCATCCAAAAAGACCGTGCCGCCGTCGGCGATCTCGAATTTTCCCTTCTTGCGGTAATGGGCGCCGGTGAAGGCGCCGCGCTCGTGTCCGAACAGCTCGCTTTCGAGCAGCGTTTCCGTAAGCGCCCCGCAATGGATGACCACCATGGGCATGTGGCGGCGCGGGCTGGCGGCATGTATGGCTCGCGCCACTAGTTCCTTGCCGGTGCCGCTTTCGCCGCTAATGAGTACGGTGGTATCGGTGGGCGCCACCATCTCTATCAGCTCCATGACCCGCCGCATGGCCGGACTGTTGCCGATCAGTTGCGTCTCCGGGTAAATCTCACGGAGGTTTTCCCGCAACTGCTCCAGCTCGCGCCGGTAACGCTTGTGCCCCAGGGCGTTCGATACCAGATGGACGAGTTCATCCGGATCGATGGGCTTGGTGATGTAGTCGTAGGCGCCGCGTTTCAGGGCTTCAACTGCGGTTTCCACCGAAGCGTAGCCAGTCATGATGATTACGGTCAGTTCGCTGTCGATATCCTTTAGCCGGCGCTGCAACTCCATGCCGTCCATACCCGGCATTTTTATATCAATCAGCACCAGGTCGAATTGTCTTTTCTCGACGGCTTGAAGAGCCTCGCGACCGCTGGCTACGGCTACCGCCTCATAACCCTCGCTTTCGAACCATTTCTGTAGCGAGTCGCGCACAACCAGCTCATCGTCCACGATCAGGAGCCTATATTTGCGGGCTTTTTCGTATGTCTCTGGTTCAGCCATGCTGGTTTTCCATGCCCTGGCTCGGGACGGCCACCCGGGCGCCTAGCGGCAAGCTCAAAATGAACTCGCTGCCCACTTCCAGTTTAGTTTCTACCCTGAGCGCGCCGCCGTGGTGCTCGGCAATGCTGTTGGCCACCGCCAGCCCGAGACCGGTGCGGTGTTGATCTTCCTTGGTCGTAAAGAACGGCTCAAAAATATGCGGCAAAATGTCCGGCGGAATGCCCGGACCGTTATCCTTGACCCGTATTTCGGCTGCCGTGCCGGAGGGGTCCCTCCTGGTAGTCACCTCCAGGCGGCCGCCCTGCGGCATGGCGTCCAGAGCGTTTACCAGCAACGCCAGCGCCGCCTGCTGCACCTGGTCGGCATCGCACAAGCAGCGCGGCAGGTCCGGGGCCAGGTTCTCGATAAGTTCCACCCCTTGCAACTCCGCTTGGTGCCGCACCAGCTTGATCGCCCGACTAATAAGCAGGTTCAGGTCTTGCGGCTCCTTGCGGGGAGGCGACTGGCGCGCGTAGGCCAGCAAGCTTTTCATAAGCTCTCCGCACCGATTGCTTTCGCGCTCGATCGTCTTAAGCTGATCGAGCAGGCGCTCTTTGACTTCCGGCGTGAGTTGGTTATTCGCCAGTTCCTTCTGCACGAGCCGTGAATAGGTGAGGATGCCGAATAGCGGGTTGTTCACCTCATGAGCTACCGTGGCCGCCAGCTTGCCGAGCGAGGCCATTTTCTGGTTGACTACCAGCGAGGTGTATGCCTTTTCAAGCTCCTGAGTTTTCTGCTCGACCCGCTGTTCCAGCGTGCGCGCCCAAGCGGTGATCTCCGCGTGGGCCCGGGCTAGGTCTTCGGTCATGCGGTTGAAGGAAGCCGCCAGCTCGCCCAGCTCATCGCCCGAGCGCACCGGAAGACGGTGCGTGAGATCGCCTGCCGCAACTCTTTTGGTGCCCGCAATAAGCTCTCGTACGGGCCGGTGCACAACCAGGAGTATGAACCCGACGCTGACGGCGCTTCCCAGCAGCACTGCCAGCCCCGTAAGCCAGTAAAGATGCCTGCGGTAGCTGGCTAGTTGCTGATCGACGCTTGCCAGCGACAGGTTGGCGTCAATCACTCCCAAAATTTGCCGCTCCGGCGGATGCGCATGACAGGTTGCGTTCGAGCAAGCCGGCTCGTTTTCGATCGGCTGAATCATGCCTAGCACCCGCTCGCCGTTGGCCTCGGTGAAAATTCGTGCCCGGTCCGGCCGGTTCAACTTCCGCAGAGGTTCCTCCCGAGCATGGCAGACGTAACAGGCTTCGGCTTTTTTGTCCACAACTTGGCCGACTTCCCGCTGATCGGTGGAAAAGCTAACGCGGCCTTCTTCATTGAAGATCCGTACCCGCCGCATGCCCGGTTCGGTGCCCGCCGCCTGGATCATATGGTACAGTGCCTCCCGGTCGTTATGCAGCATCTGGTAGCGGGTGGTGCGCTGCAAAAGATCGGTGATCCGGTCGGCGCTTTGCAGAATCAGTTCTTCGGAATGAACCCGGTGCTGGCGAAGGCTCAGGTAGCTGAAAAGGAGCACAAAAGCAGTGAAACTGGCCACCACCGCCAGCGCCAGCTTCGCCGTCAGATTAAGGCCTGCAATACGGTTTGATTGTCCGGCCATCGGCTTGTCAGCCCGGCACACCCGCCTCAGTCGGCTCTTCAATGTCGGGCGATTCCGCTCCTGCTTCGGCCGCCTCCTGTTCAAACACCGGCAGGTAGCGTGCCGCCAGGTAAAAGATAGCAAAACCGGCGGCAACAATGCTGAGCGTAATCGCCATTTCCGTCCATTTCGGAATGTAGGTAACCCCGCTGGCCGCCTCCATGCCCGTCACGCTCACATTCAAACGATGGGTGATGAAGCCGAAGATCGCGGCCACCGCCGACCAGTAAAGCGCGCGGGGATTGGCTCGAATGCGTGATTGAAACAGCAGCAACATAGGCGCTGCAAACAGCACGGTTTCAAGCAGGAAGAAGTACTTCTCTTTGCCCGGATCCAGCACATAGTGCAGTGCGCCCCGTCGAGCCAGGTCAAGAAACCGCATCATTAGGAAAGCAGCCAGCAGCACCGCCAGCACTCGCCCCAGCCGCCGCAGCAGATGCGCCTCCAATTGGCGCCCAAACGCCTTGCTTGAATGCCAGGACTCAAAAATCGTCATCGCCAGCCCGACCGCCAGCGCCGAGAGGAAAAATATGATCGGCAACAGCGGCGTATACCACAGCGGATGCAGCTTATGGGGCACAATCAGGTAGAGGCTGCCCAGTGACGACTGGTGCAAGGTTGAAAGAATCACTCCGGCGATCACCAGCGGGATCATAACCGCACGTAGCATTTTCAACGGCTTTTTCCAGCTGAGCTTCTCCAGCACCACCGGCGCAAACTCTAGCGAGAGTACCGTCGTGTAAAGCGTCACGCACCAGCCTACTTCAAACATGACCGAATGCGGGTTCCACATGATCAGCGGATGCCAGATGCGATAAGGCCGCCCCAAATCGTAAAGCAGCGCCACTACCACCAGCAGGTAGCCCAAAAAGGCGGTTAGAATGGCCGGCCGCACGATCGGCTCATAGGTTTTCAAGTTGAAAATATGTACCGTCGCGGCCAGAGCAAAGCCGCCGGCAGCCAGACCCACACCGCACAGCACATCAAAGCCGATCCACAAGCCCCAGGGAAAGTCATCGCTCAGGTTGGTGGCCGCGCCCAAACCATGGAAGAACCTTAGGTACGTGGCATAAGCTCCGGCTGCCATTACCAACAGAAAAATGGCCCGCCAGAACGTCAGGCGTGGCAAGTGCAACTGACTATTCATTGCTGCCCCCTTTCTTGAGCGTTGTTCTTTTTCTAGAGCCCTCGGCGACAGCTACTTGCTCGCGCCTGTGTGTGATCCAATAAATCCCTCCCAGCAGCACACCGCCTACGCCCACAACGTCCGGAACAAACGCCAACACGCGAGCGGTCAGCAAAGGAAGCGGTTCTTCGGGCAATCGGCCGGGCAAGCCGAATTCATGCGGCGGAAGCGAGGACAGTATGAGGACCGAAGTTCCCCCGGCCTCGGTAAGCCCGTATATGCGGCCGTTATACTTTTCAGGATTCTCGGCCAAGCGTTTCCGAGCTTCATTCAGAATCTGTTCGCGCTCACCGGTTGTGGTGGCTCCGGTTGGACAGGCCTCAGAACAAGCCGTCACTTGGCCTGCGGCCAGCCGGGCCGCGCACATATCGCATTTGCGCACTTTTGGCAGCGGCTTGCTCCATTCATACGTTGGGACGTGGTACGGACACGCCAGCATGCAATAGCGGCACCCCATGCATCGGTCTTCATGGTAAATGACCGGCCCGGCTAAGGTTTTTTCAAGCGCGCCCACAGGGCAAACCGAAGCACAGGTTGGCTGTTGGCAATGCATGCATAGGCGGCGCATGTAACGGTCGTCCCTGCTTACGACCGTCGTCAGTTTGCGCTCGCTGAGTTTTTCCGTTTGTGCAATCGAATCGTCGTAGGGCAAGCCCCATTTGGTCGAACATGCCTGCTCACAAGACCGGCAACCGATGCACATGGTGCTGTCAAATAATATTGCATTGGGCATTCTGATGCTTCCTGTAGAAAAGCACACAGGAGAGCCGTTGGCTTCTCCTGCGGACTTTCACTTTTTATCGCAGCAATTAAAGCGCCAAATCGTTCAATTGCTGTTCACTTGGTGAGGAAAAATTCAGCAGTGATGTCTTTCCAGGAGGCATCCGGCACGCCTGCCAGCAGGTCGTCGACGGGGCGTCCGCCATCGGCCGCAACCGCGCCGGCAAGCTGAGGTTGAAGCGCATAGAGTCGCTCTACCGCATCCCTCATCCAGCTTCGCACCATATTGGAGGGAATCAAATTCCGGCTGACGGTGTCTTCATCGGGAACATGCACCACGAGCAACCAGCCCGCTCCATACGGATCTTTTCGTAAAAGCTCAGGATTTTCAAGCAGTTCGGTGTTGACTTCGACGACTTCGCCTTCGGTTGGGCTAAGAACTTCCACTTTTTCCCCATTCCGATAGAAAGAAAAAACTTTTTGGCCCTGCCTAATCCAAGTTCCGGGCTTGGGAACCTCGATGCGTTCTATCCTGCCCAACAGAGCTGCCGCAAATTCATCTACCCCCACACGAGTCAAGCGCTTGCGCTCCCTCAATGCCCAGCTATGGCCAGGGTGGTATTGGAGTCTGTCCGGGACCAGGAATCCTTCAACATAGTTCGGTCCCAGATCGACTTTCGCGGGCTGCTCTGTTGCTTCTTCCACAACCTTTTTCCGGCTTAGCGCCCAATCAATTAGGATGAAGACCAGGAAAGTTGTAAGCACCAGTATTACAGTCATTTTCGTTGCTCCTTTCGCCAATATGTTGTGCATGGGGATAGCCAAAGGATGCGTTTAGCAAGCCTGATTTCTAAAAGATTTAAATGCTTTATTTTCAATAAATTGTAATTGCTGAGGAAATTCTTTGGCAGAATTGTCCGCAGAAGCGCTGTTGAATTAAACAACAGGGTAAAACATCCCTGGTTCACGATTCTTGGCTAAACTTCTGCTTTTCAGTGTAGTAGCAACTGTAGAGAAAATTATCATCTCAAGTGGAGAAAACATCAATATTCCGTTTCGGCCTCTTGTTCCAGCCCCCGTGCATCTAGAATTCGGACTTCACGACGCCCAAGCTGAATAAGGCCTTCCGCCTGGAACCGGCTAAGGTTTCGCGAGACAACCTCACGCACCGTGCCAAGGCGTGCAGCCAGCTCTTGATGTGTCTCCACCAGCGGGAAAACCTCGGTTCCGGCTTCTCGCCACATTTCGAGCAGCAACCGCGCCAGCCTTTGCCGGATGTTTCCGAAGGTCACCGCTTCGACCAGCGCAACCAGTTGGCGCAGCCTTTGTCCGACGACAGCTAAAACTTTAAGCGCAACCACTGGGTGCTCAAGGCAAAACTGGCGAAAATCCTGGGTACTGATCAAAAAAGCCGCCACATCACCAACGGCGCTCACCGTGGCCGGATAGGGGCCCCCGTCAAAAAGCGGTACTTCGGCTACGCTTGAGGGGGCTGAGTCGACAGTTAACAGCACTTCACGTCCTGATGTAGATGTTTTGAAAATCTTGACTTGGCCCTCGACCAGAAGGTATATGCCGTGGCAGGGTTCACCCTCATGAAAAAGCACTTCACCGGCTGAGAAACATTTTTCCACGGCGCGCGGTGCAATGGCTGCCAGCTCCGCCTCCGTCAGGCTGGAAAACAGGGGAATTGCGCGAAGCACGGCCGTCTTTTTCATGAAAAAAGACTTTACCGCACTCTCCGGCTAAGCTCAAAATCGGCCTAGATGCTAGATCGAGAATCTCAATCCAGCAATGAAATGATGAGTACGGAAAGCTTCGTAACCGTAGAGCATTTCGCCGAAGCCGTACCAGCGCCACTCGCCTATCAGACTGACGCGCTTGTGGAGAGGAGCCAGCAGGCGCACCAACGGCTGGTAATATTCAGTCGGTCGAGTGCCGGATGATACAAACAGCGAGCCGCCCAGCGTCAGCCGCAGCGGGCCGGCGCCCGGGTCGGGCAGCACCAGATCCACCATCGCCGTTCCGGTATGCGCGCGTTCGGCATAATATGACCGAGCAAACTGCAAAGTCTGCGGCACAACGTAGGAAATCTCACTGACCAGGGTTGAGCGGGTGTAGTCGGCAGTTATGCTAACGCGCTTTCCGCCGGCCGGCGTCCAAAAAACCGTCAGCGAATTATTACGGTTTTCAAAGTTGTAGTTGGAGCCGGCAGTCGGGTTGTCGTTATCAAGCACTGAAAAATTGGCGGTGAGTGCCACCGAATTCAGCACCTGGTAGCGGGCGCGGGTCGACAGCTTCCAGTAGTCGTAAAGGCTAGTTCGGAAATAGCTACCATCCGATACGCCTTTTTCTAAGTCCATGAAAAGGCTCAGTTTGGCCGCTGGCCGCCAATTGAAACCGGCCAGGGCTGCATTCGTCCGGATCTCGCCCGCGCGGGTTTGGCCGGTCTGGTTTAGAGCCGGCGCACGAACCGAAGCATCACCCCAGACGTAGCTGTGCCCGCCTCGCAGGGTCAATCCGCGTGCCGCATCAAAAAGCACGTTGAAGTGTTGCCGGTTGTAGTTCACCATCAAACGTTCCAAGGCTGAAGGCAGTTGGGATATCACCACTCCGGGCGTCAGATTGTCGGTGAAAGAAAGCAAATTGCCGGAGGTGTGGAAACGGTCCGTGGTGACCGACTCAAGCACCCGCAACCGGCCGTGTGGGCGAGCTTCCAGACTGAAGCTGGCGGCAGTGTGCGGTTGTTTGGCTTCGGTGGAGGCCAGCAACCGCTCAGCCGTAAAAAAACTGAGCAAGTCTCGCGAGAAAAACTGACCGCGGCTGTCCTGGACTAATTTGACCTCACTTCGCGGCTGGCTGTAAAGAAACTGGCCGGATAGCGTCAGCCAGGAGGCGGGCGTGGCCGTAAACAGGGCCTTGCTGTAGGCGCCCTCGCCGCGCGCCCGGTAAGCCTGGTTCAGTTCATTCAATAACAATCGCTGGCCAAAAAAGGAGGTGGTTCGATTGCCGAGATTGGTCGTGGGCGGCAAATAGGCGCGCTGGTCGTCTTTTGCGAACAACCCACCCTGCTCTAGGGTGGCATGGAAGCGGTTGAACAGAATTCTTACCCCGCCGCGGTAGTGGTCGGTCTTGTCGGCGAAAATATTCCTCACGGGAAACTCGTTGGCATAAGCCACAAAATCGGTCACGCCGTCGCCTGTGCCCCAATCACGCTGATAAGCCAGAAACGGCGTGATGCGGCGGTCAGGGAAAAGATCAAGCGTAGTGTCGATCATCCTCCGGCGCAGGTTGAAGCTTCGCTGACTGGCGAGCCAGCGTTCGCCCGCAGCTGCGCCGCCCGGCATTTCGGAAATTGCACCAATCAGAGCCGGTCCCTGCTCCAACCCCGGATTTGCATAGGAAGGCAGGGCATTAAAGAACGCCAGATTGCGATAGTCCACAGAAAGCCGGTACAAGCTGTGCTTTTCCATGGCGGCGTGCAATGTGCTCTGGGGTTCCCCACCCCAGCCAAAGGCGCTCAAGTCGAACTTTTCAAACAGGATGCCCGACGCGTTTCGGAGCGAGACATCAGCGCCCAGAATCTTGGGGCCTTCCCCCAGGTTGACCATGCTGCGGTAAGCGTTCAGACTACCCGCCGGCCCGCTGGACCAGCGGTTGCCTACCTCCAGTGTTACTTTAGGTTCAGCTGCCGCCGGCGAGGCGGCGTCCTGAGCCAGCAGGGGAATCGAAAGCAGTATGGCGGCTAGCAATCTCATCGCAGTAGAGCCCGGCTAATGTGACTTCCATGAATTTTCACGTGACAGATGGTACAGTTTCTGTAGCGTGGATTTCCCAGATCGTGCGCAGAGGTCGGGATCCCACCCAGCGCTTGAGCTTTAGTCGCAACCGAGGCTGCGGGTTTAGCAGCATGACACTCCAGACACAGGAAGCGAACCTCACTCCGCGTGAGCATGTGCGGATTGGCCGAGCCGTGCGGCTGGTGGCAGGCGGTACAGCCTTCCAGTCGCACCGGAGCATGCTCGTAGGCAAACGGGCCGCGCTTGTCGCCGTGGCAGTTTAGGCAGCCCGGTTCGTTGGCAGCCGCCACGGTAAGCGAACGCCCAAGCCAGGACCCATGCGGGTTGTGGCAATCGGTGCAGGCGGCGGCGCCTTCGGCCAGTTTGTGCTTGTAGGGCTTTTGAAAAGCCGCCCATTCCTGCTTGTGGCATCCGGCGCACAGCGCGTTCAAGCTGGAAACCGGCAGCGATCCACCGGGTGAAGCGGCGGATTTGTGCACCGGATGGCAGCTAGCGCAACTAACTTGGCTGCGCGCATGCCCGCCCTGAATGCGCCCCACCTGGGTCGCCTGGTTCTGGTGGCAGGCGAGGCAATTTCGATCAGCTTGGGCGGCGGCGGCCGTGGCCGGATTCAGGATGTCTCGCTTGTCGGCGGATTCGGCATGAACGCTCCCCGGGCCGTGGCAGGATTCACAGGCTTTACCCTGCCAGCCGCGCCGGGCGTCTTTTTCAATCGCCGCGTGCGGGTTCTTCTGGAAACTCTGAAAGATATCATCGTGGCAGGCCTGGCAGTCGCCGGAGCCGACATAGGTCGCTTTTGCTTTGTTGGAGGAAATAGCCTGCGGCTGGGCCGCGCCCCACAGGCCTGCTGCCAGCAGGCTCAAGCCGGCAAGCAGGAGGCTCCCGAATAAGCGGGAGCCCCCCGAACCGATAGTCTTGTTTCTAGTCTTATCTGGCATGGACACGGTTGACGGAGAATTCCGCATTCGGCCCGTGGCAGGCCGCGCAGCTCTCGCCCAACTGCGTGGTGTTGGCCAGCGCATGCGAGGCCGCATAAACGGTCGTATGGCAGCTCAGGCAGGCCGCTGATTCAGGTCCTACCGGATTGATTAGCCCGCGCGGATCCTGAACCGGTAGCGAGCCAGCCGGCGCCGGCAACTGCTGCGAATTGTTCACATGGCAAGCCGTGCAATTGCGGCGGTCGCCCGGATAGCGAACTTCATTGAATGTGTACTTAGTCCCGCCGAAACCGTAGATCGAATAATCGTAGGCGAGCTCCTCGCCGGTGTGGATTTTGTGCGTCATCATTCGCATATCGACCGACTGCGGAGGCATGTCCGAGGCCGGACGCCGGGCCCGGTCGTTCTCCACCGGATTGTGGCAAAGCACGCACTGGCCGATGGTGTTGCGGTTGCCGCCATGGAGCGAAAGGAACGCGTGGCATTTGTTGCAATTATCCAGCGAGACCGAAGTCCGCCGCGCCATCACCGGTGAGCCGTCCACCGAGAAGTAGATCTGCTTGTTGAGGCCGGCGTCGCGCACTGTCACCTGCTTCAAGGTGCCGGGCAGCAGCGTATAGTTCCGGTAACCCTCGATGCCGATCGTGTAGCTGCCCTTAGCGTCGGCGGGGATGGCGGTGCGGAAGGTGTAGGACCAGGTACCGTCCGGATTAGCCGTGGAGGCTGAGCGCGGGTCCTCCGACCAGTATGCTGCATAATCCGTGTTCGGCCCGGCCAAAACCAGCGCCAGCCGGTTCATCTCCGAAGGCGCAACCGGCGTTCCGACTTTGGTCTGAATCCGATAGCGGACCGTAGGACGGCTGCCGGGCGCAGCGCCGGAAACGCTAACCAGGTCAAAAACTATTCCGGCCAGCGATTCGGAAAATTCAGGAATGGTGTGCGCCCCTTTGATTGAAAGATCAAACTCTAGCTCGCCTTGCGGCTGATGGCAGAAACCGCACTGATTGTCGGAGATCTGCGGCAGGCCGGCGTGGTTTTCACCGGTGGCGAAATTGACATTATCATGGCAAGCGCCGCAAGCCGTACGGTTCGGCTTGAGGTAAGCGGTTGCCTGCGCCGCACCGGTGTTTTGTTCGTGGCAGAAAGTGCAACGCCGGACATCGGCTGGGAAGACCACCGTCGAGAAGTCGTTCACGGATTGCTGGTGGCCGATGATGATATAGGGTTTGCCGGCTTTGACGCTGGGCAGATTACGCCCCATGTGGATCTTGTGGGTGAGCACCACCATGTCCAGGCTTTCACCAGTGTCCGGATCCACGGTCTGGGGCGTATGGCACAGAACGCAAACCTCCATGCTCTTTCGGCCGGTGGTGCCGTGAGCCGACAGATCCTGATGGCACTTGTTGCAGGTGACGGTTTTAACCACATCCCGAGTCACGGTGACCGACGAGCCGTTGGGCACAAAACTATAGGTCGTGTCGGCCAGGTTGATACCCAGATCAAACTCGGTCAGGTCTCGGTTCCCATACAAGCCAATGGTATGGGTCTCGCTGGGGTCGTAGTTGGCCGGCAGCTTGGTGCGGAAAGTGTAGACATACTCCCCGTCGGCCACTTTTTCGTAAGTTCCGCCGCTGTCGGTGCCCGCCTGAACCGCTGATTTGCCCGTGATCGGGCTGGTCTGGCTGCGGGTGGTATAGGCGACATACTGCGTCTGGCCTTTGGGAATGTGGGCTAGGATGAAACTCGTGCTTACCGTGCCGGGCGTATAAATACCCTCCCGGTCGAGCGGTAAGCCGCGCGGGTCGGTCATCTTAAAGCGCACCTTGACCGTCCCGTCTGAAGCAATGTCAACCGAAAGAATTTTCAGTACCAACCCGGGTCGAACGAAGGCCACTACATTCGGGTCGGCGTAAAAAGCCTTGTCCTGCTCGGTGAAAACCGGTCCGTCAGCGCTCACCAAGTATATAGAAGCTCCTACCAGCAACATTAGCGCTGCCAACTTCAGCATCCAATTTTTCGAGAAAGTTCTGGGCACCTCAGTCCTCCTCGCTCACACTTGACTATCCCTGCCATGCGTAAAATACGCGTACACGAGCAGCATAAACTTCTGACGCAAAATTTCAAGTGCAAACTATTCCGCCCTTATCTTGCATTGTGAAGGCCAAACTCTTTCAGAAAGCGAGGCCATCCGTTGTATGAAACTAATCAACGTGCTGGTAAAGTTATCTGGTAACAGGTCTGCAACTATTTCGTCCTACTGGGAAACTCGTGGGGCATATAACCAGGGTGGTGGGTTATTTTCCACAGTATGTGACGAAAAACTTAGCAGCCTACCGGCTAAGATTTGCAAGCAGATTATGATGATGATGTTGAATTATTCAACAGATCGGGTTTGCTGAATTTAGCAGAGCTTGCCGGGCTGTAAGCCGGTTTCTGTACCCTTTGCGGGCGGCAGTCATTCCTCTAGGCCCGGCATTACTGCCGGGCTCAAGCGACCTACCCGAGAGTCAAACGGAGCGGGCCACTCCTCCTCTCCTATTTGGTCTTGCTCCGCGTGGGGTTTGCCCTGCCGGTCTGGATTGCTCCAGCCGCGGTGCGCTCTTACCGCACCTTTTCACCCTTACCACCCGGTGGTGGCGGTATGTTTTCTGTGGCACTTTCCGTGAAATCCGCTTTGAGCGGATCCCCCCGGCCGTTAGCCGGCACGCTGCCCTGTGGAGACCGGACTTTCCTCCCGGGACGGCCAAGACCGCCCTCCGGGCGACTGCCCACCCGGCAAGCCTCCTCTATTATCCCCCTTTTAACCCATTTATTTCAGCCGGATCCCCCTCTTCGTAGTATATTTAAAACTGACGTTTAGGTTGGGCTTTCGCGCAGGCGTAACCTGCAAGGTTCAATTACCGCAACAATGGAGCGAGGGAGTAGCGATCATGTCCCAATTAAAGTCAATCTTTTGGATCAGCCTGGTAGTTTTGGGCGTAGCCTCAACGCTGGCGGCCCAAGGGCTGGTCACCACAGCCTCTAAAGACGACTGGGAAGAGATCAATTTCGAGTTCAATTCTTCAATCCTGTCCGATGGATACCCTAGCCTGCTGAGGCTGGCGGAACTACTGAACCAGCACCCCGAATATAGGGTTCGAGTAGAGGGCCACACCGATTGGGTCGGCTCCGATCAATATAACGACAAGCTGGCTCTGGCCCGGGCCACCACAGTAAAGAATTTCTTGGTTAAGTATGGAGCCAGGGATTCACAGGTGGAAGTCACCGGGCGGGGCAAGCGCGATCCCAAAGTCGACAACCGCACCAAAGAGGGACGCTTTATTAACCGCCGCGTCAGCTTGACTCTGCTTGATGCACAGGGAAAGATCATCAGCGCCGGCGGCATTGGCGATCTTCTGAAGACCTTGCAAGATCTGCTGGCCAAGCAACAAGAATGCTGCGAGAACATTCTAAAGAAACTCGACAAGCTGGATGAAATTCTTGCAGCGCTAAGGGATTTGAAAAATGAAAACGACCGCCTGCGGCAGGACATCGCTGCGCTACAGAAAGACACTGCTGGACTGAAGCAGGCGCAAAGCGGCATCCAGCAACAGGTGGCGCAGTTGCCGCGCCCGCCCGAGCGGCAAGAGCTCCAGCAGATGATGCAGTCCACCGCGGAAAAAGCTATCGAGGAAACCCGCCCCAAGCGCTTCCAACTTTTGGGGATCAACCTCGGGCCGGATACGACGGGCAACCTCACGGCAAACGCCAGAGCCCGCTACTTCGCGCCATTCGGCGAAAACCTCGCCTTCCAGGCCGGGGCTGAGTATCTCCGCCACCTTGGGCGGCAGGAAGGGCAGGCCGACATCGGATTGGTCGACCGCTACAAAAACTTCCAAGCCGGACTGTTTGCCAGCTTCAAGCGCGTTCAGCTCAAGGATTACCAATCGGGGGGAACGCTCGGTCAAGCAGCGGTGGCTATGGATTATTTGTTCAGCCGCGGCCGCATTGGCGCTTTCGGCACCAAGAGTTTTCTGGATGAACCCGTGCTCAGTCGCATAGAGATACGGCCGGGCGTATATCGGGAAACCTATCTGCGAGTGGTGGATCAGCTCGGCGGCAGCACTCAGATCGGTCTCTACAAGGATTCATTTATAGAGGGCAATATGGGCGTTCTATTCCGCCGCGGCGGATCCAACCGCCCGGGCGGTACGGTGCGTTTCGTCCAACCTATCAACTCCCACTGGGCCTTCACGGTGGAGGCGGGTTTGAACGAAACGCTGGTCGGCAAGGACGACAGCGGGCGCTTTGCCGTCGGGCTCCAGTTCGGCAACTGGATCCGGCCCAAGCAGTTCACCGGGCTCAAACACGCCGTGCCGATGGAGGTGCCGCGCATACGTTACGAACTGTTGACCCGCACCATTGGCAACAGCCCGCCGGTGGCTGATGCCGGTCCTGATCTGATGGGCATACAGCCGGGCACGGTGGTGCTGGATGGTTCCGGGTCCTACGATCCGGACGGCGACCCCATCACCTACGCCTGGACCCAGACCAGCGGGCCGAGCGTATCGCTAACCGGCGCCAATACCGCCAAAGCCAGCTTCACGGCGGCCGCCGGAGCATCCTATACCTTCCGCTTGGTGGTTAAGGACGACAAAGGCGCGGAGGGACGCGCCCGTGTAGTTGTGACCACCGCCGCGCCGCAGCCGGTTAAGATAGTTCGCTTCCAGGCCAATCCGGCTCAAATAACCGCCGGCGGCACTACGACCATCGTCTGGGAGGTGCTCAACGCCGAGCAGGTGACCATTACCGGCATAGGCTCGGTCGACCCTGTGGCCGGCACTTCGACGCTGGCGCCGTCTCAAACCACCACTTACACACTGACGGCTAAGAACCGCACCAGTGAGGTCAGCCAGAGCATTACTGTCACGGTCACTCTGGACCGGCCGCAGGTGCGAATACTGCGCTTTATGGCCACGCCGACCAACATCACCTCCGGCGAGGCTTCCACTCTGGCGTGGGAAACCGAAAACGCTTCCGAAGTCACCATCAGCGGTATCGGCGCAGTGCGACCCAACGGCAGCACTACGGTTTCTCCGACCGAGACCACCACATACGTGCTGACGGCCAAGAACCCCTACGGCGAAGTCAACACCACCGTGACGGTCACGGTTGCGCCGGGCTCGCTGCCGCGAATCTTGCGGTTCGCCGCTACGCCGGTCGAGATAATGCCGTCTGAGCAGTCTTCGTTGATCTGGCAAGTAGAAGGCGCGACGACGGTGACCATCTCCGGCATCGGCCAAGTCGAACCATCCGGAACATCTACGGTTTCACCCACCGCGACGACTACCTATGTACTGACCGCCACCAACCAGTACGGTCAGGTTTCAGCTACGGCGACGGTTGGCATTATTGAAGCCGTCAAAATCCTGGACTTTGTGGCCGAACCTTCGCGAACGCGGCGCACGGGCGATCCGGTGACGCTACGCTGGCGGACCGAGAATGCAACCGAAGCAATTATTACAGGTGTAGGCTCGGTCCCGGTTAATGGTTCGGTGATCGTCTATCCGGCGGCCGACACATCCTACACGCTTATCGCCTACGGCAAGCGCGGGCAGGCTACGGCCATCGTGATCGTGCGGGTGGGCTACAACAACCCGCCGGTCGCCAACGCCGGTCCCGACCAAGTAACGACGGTCGAAGAGATACAGCTTGACGGATCCTACTCTTATGATCCGGACGGCGACCCCATCACCTACTCCTGGCGGGTGATCGGCAACGGCCAGGCTCAGATCCTGGATCCGTCGAGCGTTCGTCCTCGGGTGCGCCTCTCAAGCGGCTGGGGCTCGTACACCTTCGAGCTGACCGTGACCGACGACAAGCAGGCCTCAAGCCGCGCCACTGTCCGTGTAAACTTCGTCGATCCCTGATCCGGCATCAGGGCATATTTTTGCGGGCCTGCCTCGTGGTAGAGGCAGGCCTTTTTCATTCTCGGTCACACCTGCGCCTGCCCGATGGCATAAACTGAAAGAAGGAGGGGAATTTCGTGGTGAATCATTTGCGTGTCTGCGCGTTCGCGCTTTTGCTGCCGGCATTGCTTGCTGCGCAAACCGCATTAACCAATGAAGACCTCATCAAACTGGTCAAAGCCGGGTTAAGTGAGGAATTCATCCTAAATTTGATCCAGCAGCAGCCGGCCAGCCTCGCTACCGACGCCGGGCGTCTGGTTGAGCTGAAAGAGGGCGGCGTCTCAGAACGACTGATTGCCGCCGCCGTTAAGAAAAGTCCTCCAACCGAGCCGCTTACCACAGACGGACTGGTGAATCTGGTTATGGCGAAGTTCTCCGAGAATTTCCTGCTGGATCTGCTGGCGTCTCATCCCGCCCGCATCGCCACAGACGCAGCCAATCTGGTGCGGCTCAAGCAGGCAGGCGTCGGCGAACGGGTGCTTGCGGCCATAGTGAGTAAGGCTGCGAGCCGCGAAATTCCTGCGGGAACTAACATCGTTGTCCGCCTAATAGACGGTATTGACAGCGAAACCAACAAAGCCGGCGATACTTTTCGCGCCAGCCTGGAGGAGCCGCTGGTGCTGGGCGGGGAAACCATAGCCCCTAAGGGCGCAGATGCCGTGGTGAAGCTGGCGGCCGAGCAGGAATCCGGAAAGCTCACTGGCAAAACCGAACTCAGCGTGCGGCTGATTTCCCTTACCATCGGCGGAAAGCCCGTGGCGGTTGAGACCTCAGCCGTCAGCCAGGCCAGCGGTTCGCAGGGCATGCAAACCGCCAAAACCGCGGCTGCGGTGGGCGCAGTCGGCGCCATCATCGGCGCCATTGCCGGCGGTGGGCGAGGAGCGGCCATCGGCGCCGGAGCCGGAGCAGCCGCCGGCGCAGGCTCTCAGGTTTTTCTCGGCGGCCAGCGCGTGCGCATACCATCGGAAACGGTGCTCACTTTCACAACCAGTTCGCCGGTGAAATTGCTCTAGGATATCCCCGTGAGACTCACACTAATCACCGCCGCCGTATCTTTTGCCTTTATGGCGGCGCATGGTTGCGCTCAGCCTGTGGCGACCGTCAACGGGCAACCCATCTATGAGAAAGAATTGGCCCCGGCCATTGAAGGCCAAATGCGCCAGTTGCGCCGCCAGGAGCATGCACTCAAGATGAACGCCCTCGAAGACCTGATAAACCGGCGGCTTTTAGAGCAGGAAGCGGCGGCGCGCGGCCTGAGCCCGGAGAAACTTCTGGCCGAGGTGGTGGACTCAAAAGTTACTCCGCCCGCCGAAACCGAAATCGAAGCTCTCTACAACGCCCAAAAGGACCGCATCGGCCGCCCCCTGGAAGAGGTCAGGGCCCAGATCCGCCAGATCCTGCACGAGATACGAATTGAACAGGCTCGCCGCGATTACTTCAACGCTTTGCGCCGTAAGGCGAAAATAGAGATTCTGCTGGTTCCGCCGAAAGTCGACTTGCCGGTCGACCCGGCGCGCTTGCGCGGCGACCCGAAAGCTCTGGTTACCATCGTCGAGTTTTCAGACTTCCAGTGTCCATTCTGCCAGCGGGTGCAAGCCACGCTGCGCGAGATCCTCGCCAAGTATCCGGGCCAGGTTCGGCTGGCTTACCGTGACCTGCCACTGGAGCAGATTCATCCCCGCGCGCGCCGGGCAGCCGAGGCCTCGCGTTGCGCTGCCGACCAAGGCAAGTTCTGGGAATATCATGACGCCCTTTTCGCCGACATAAGCCGGCTCTCCGACGATGATCTTAAGGCGCACGCCTCGCGCCTCAGCCTTGACCTTGGAGCCTTCGGCGCATGCCTGGAGTCCGGCAAACACCGCGAGGCGGTGGATCAGGACATCCGGGCCGCAGCCGCCGCGGGAGTCGAAGGGGCGCCCGCATTTTTCATCAACGGCGCAATACTGGAGGGCGCACAGCCCATGGCCGCCTTCGTCGAACTGATCGAACGCGAGCTGGCGGCTCTCAAATCAGGTCGGACGAACTGAAGAAAAAGCGCAGCTCGGTTTCGGCTGTGGCCGGGGCGTCGGAGCCATGTATGGCGTTGCGCTCGATGTTGGTTCCAAACCGCTTGCGGATTGTCCCCTCGGCGGCTTTCGCCGGATCAGTAGGGCCCATGACGTCGCGCAGCCGAGCTATGGCGTTTTCGCGCTCCAGGGCCACGACCACAATCGGACCCTCGGTCATAAAGCGGACCAGGCTCTCAAAAAAATTCTTTTCGCGGTGCACGGCGTAGAATTCCCGTGCCTGCTCCGCCCGCAGCCTCAACATGCGCAGGCCCAGAACCTTAAAACCGGCTTTTTCGATCATGGCCAGGATCTCGCCCGTGGCGCCGGCAGCCACGGCGTCCGGCTTGATGATGGATAGCGTTCGTTCAATCATGATTGCAAAACTTCCTTGACTTGGGATCCGATGTCGGCGGGTGAAAGGCACACCCGGATGCCCGCAGCGCGCATGGCGCGGATCTTATCCTCGGCTTTTCCGGAGCCTCCGCTGATAATGGCGCCGGCGTGACCCATGCGCCTTCCAGGTGGCGCGGTCTGGCCAGCCACGAAGCCGACCACCGGTTTTCTTACGTGTTCTTTTACAAAAGCCGAAGCTTCCTCTTCCGCCGTACCGCCGATTTCGCCGATCATTACAATGGCGCGCGTCTCAAGATCCTCGTTAAAAAGTTTTATGGCGTCGACAAAGCTGGTTCCGATTATGGGATCCCCGCCGATGCCGATGCAGGTCGACTGCCCGATACCCAGGCGCGTGAGCTGGTCGACGGCCTCGTAAGTAAGCGTTCCGGAACGCGAAACGACTCCGACCGGACCCGGCATGTGTATATGGCCGGGCATGATGCCGATTTTAGACTTGCCGGGCGAAATGATGCCGGGGCAGTTCGGTCCGATCAACCGCGTGCGCCGGGACTTTAGAAAGCGCCAAGCCTTTACCATATCAAGCGCCGGGATGCCTTCGGTTATGCAGACCACCAAATCCAGATCTGCATCCGCCGCCTCCAGAATCGCGTCGGCGGCGAAGGCCGGAGGAACGAAAATCACCGAAGCGTTGGCGCCGGTGGCCCGGACGGCTTCGTGCACGGTGTTAAAGACGGGAAGGTCCAGGTGCGTGGTTCCGCCTTTTCCCGGCACCACGCCGCCGACGATCTTAGTTCCGTAGGCCAAGCATTGCTGGGCATGGAATGTAGCTTCGCGCCCGGTGAAGCCCTGTACGATCACTCGCGTATTCTCGTCAATCAAAATACTCATCGCGCCAGCTCCACGACTTTTTGCGCCGCCTCGCGCATGGTGGAGGCGACGGTGAAATTCAAACCAGATTCCCGAAGTATCCTACGACCTTCCTCGACGTTGGTGCCTTCCATTCGGACCACCACCGGCACCCGGACGTCGAGCTCACGCGCCGCAGCCACTACGCCTGTAGCCAGCGTATCGCAACGCAATATGCCGCCGAAAATATTTATCAATACCGCCTTCACATTCTTGTCTGAAAGCAATATTCGAAACGCATTGCGAACCTGCTCGGCGCTGGCGCCCCCGCCGACATCCAGAAAGTTGGCTGGGTTGCCTCCGGAGTGTTTGATGATATCCATCGTCGCCATGGCCAGCCCTGCTCCGTTAACCATGCAACCGACCGATCCGTCCAGCTTGATGTAATTCAGGCCGAAGCGCGATGCATCCACTTCCAGCGGATCTTCTTCGTTCAAATCGCGCAGTTCCAGCAAGTCCTTGTGCCGCCATAGCGCATTATCGTCAAGGTTGATCTTCGCATCGAGGGCGCACACCTTGCCTTCGGTAGTAAGGACGAAGGGATTGATTTCAGCTAGAGTGGCGTCTACGGCTTCATACGCCCGGGCCAGCGCCAGCATGGCGGCGGTTGCGCCTGGAACAGCCGCCGCCGGCAGTCCCATGCCATAGGCCAGCTTGCGGGCCTGAAAGGGTTGCAAGCCCAGCCCCGGTTCAAACGGCTCTTTAAGGATCATCTCCGGGCGCGTGGCCGCCACTTCTTCGATATCCACGCCGCCTGCGGCGGAAGCCATCATCACCAGCTTGGCCTGCGCTCGGTCCAGAACTACTCCCAGGTAAAGCTCCCGCTCGATGGGCAGCGTCTCTTCGACCAGAACCTTTTGAACTATGCGCCCCTCCGGTCCGGTCTGATGGGTCACCAGCCGCATGCCCAGCATTTTATTGGCGATTTCGCGCGCTTCTTCAGGAGTCTCGGCAAGCTTTACACCACCGCCCTTTCCGCGACCGCCCGCGTGAATCTGGGCCTTCACCACCACGCGTCCGCCCAGCTTGCGGGCGGCGGATTCAGCCTCATCGGTCGTAGAGGCTGCCTCGCCCCGCGGCACGGGCACGCCGTAGGCAGCCAATATGGTCTTAGCCTGGTACTCATGTATTTTCATGGGAGTGCGCCTATGCTAGGATTTGAGAACATCCGGAAGACTAACTATAGCATGTCGTTCATAGCGTTCCTGGAATCAGTCATGGCGCGCCGCGACCTCTCCGCCGCCGAAGCGCGCCAGGCCATGCTGGCGATCCTTGAAGGCGCCGCCAGCACGGCGCAGATTGCGGCTTTTCTTGCGGCCTTGCGCACGAAAGGTGAAACCGTGGATGAGGTGTTGGGATTTGCCCAGGCCATGCGAGAAGTAGCGGCGCGCGTCGACCCGGGTTCTGAGTATCATCCGCTGGTGGACACCTGCGGGACCGGCGGAGATCGCTCCGGAACCTTCAACATCTCCACCGCCGCCGCGTTCGTCGTGGCCGGGGCGGGAGTGCGAGTGGCCAAGCACGGCAATCGCAGCATCTCCAGCCGGTGCGGCAGCGCCGATGTCATGGAAGAATTGGGGGTGAGGATAGACCTGGCTCCCGAGCGGGTTAGGGACTGCATCAAGGAAACCGGCATAGGTTTTCTTTTCGCCCCGGCGATCCACGCCGCCACCCGTCATGCGCAACCCGCACGGGTGGAGCTGAGGACTCGCACAGTATTCAACCTGCTCGGCCCTCTGACGAATCCCTCGGGCGCAAACGCCCAACTGGCCGGAGCGCCCAACCCGCAGGCCGCTTCGCTGATAGCCGGTGTGTTGGCTGCACTTGGCTTGAGCCGGGGCTTTGTGGTCCATGGACTGGACGGCCTCGACGAGATCACCCTCACCGCTCCAACGCTGGTCTACGAAATTACCGAGGGCAGAATCCGGCAAAGAGAGTTTACGCCTGAGGACTTCTGCGTGCCTCGCTGCTCCCCTAAAGACCTAGCTGGCGGGGATCGCGCGACTAACGCTCAAATAATCCGGCAGGTTCTGGGCGGCGCCAAAGGACCCCACCGGAATATCGTGCTGGTGAACGCCGCCGCCGCCCTGCTGGCCGCCGGAAAAGCCGAAGATTTGCACGAGGCCATGGAGCTTGCCGCACATTCAATCGACTCCGGCGCCGCCGCTGCCCGGCTGGAAGCTCTCATTCGTTTCACCAATCAGTCCTGAACGATGACTTTACCGGCGGTTGTCAATACGCGGCTAGTTTCGCCGTGGCGCGCCGTCTTCCAGCGCAGCGAGCGATGAGCAAGCAGCTCTGCTCGCTTGTTCCGGATGCCGAAGGCGGATTTTTGTGCGGCACACGACTCGCTCGCTCCATCACAGAAAAAACCGAAACTAAGACCTGGCAAAGTATAGGTTAACCGCGCGCTCCAGATCCGCGCGGGTCATACGCGGCGGGCGCCCTTCATACTGGCTGATTGAAATCAAGATACGGCAAATGTCACCGGGGTAGCAGGCCCTCAGCACCGTGCGCCCGTCGCGCAGGCACAGTGCCCGCATGTAAGCCGCCATATCCTGGTCGTAAGGGATACCTTTGGCCTGGCTGTAACGCTTCAAGATTTCGTCAAATACAGCCGCTGAGATTTCTTCCACCAGGATCTTATTCTGAATGCGTCGCAGGAAGGCTTCATCCGCCAGGCTGGCTGGTTCAAGGTTGGTAGCGAACACAACCATTAATTCAAACGGAATCTGGAACTTCACTCCGTATCGCAACATAAGGTAATCAACATGGCGGTCCAGCGGGACAATCCAGCGGTTCAGCAGATCGCGCGGCGGAATGAGTTGCCGGCCAAAGTCATCTATGACTAGGATGCCGTTGTTAGCTTTCATTTGAAGCGGAGCGGCATAGGTGCCCGAACTTTCGTCCAGGCGCAGCTCAAGCATGCTCGGCACCAGCTCGCCTCCCGCTATGATTGAGGGACGCCGGCATCGCACCCAGCGAGGATCATATTCCGTTTCTTCATCCTCGGAGTCCAGCCGCTGGTGCACGACCGGATCATAAAGCAGAATGATCTGGCCGTCCACTTCAACGGCGTAAGGAATCAGCACGTCGTCATCATATAGGCGAACCAAGCGCTCGGCTATCGAGGTCTTGCCGTTGCCAGTGGAGCCATAAAGAAACAGCGCCTCCTGGCTGATCATGGCCGGCCCGAGTTGGTCCAAAAGCGAATCCGTCACCACGATATCCGACAACGCCTGGCGCAGCCGCTCCCGGCTTACCGCCAGCCGCGCAGCCTGGGCGCGCACTCCTTCGTGATACTGGGCCAGAGGCACGGGGCAGGCGCCAGCATATTGCGAAATTTGAAAACGCTCCATGGCGAGCTGGCGGCCCGCGCCGGAGAGCATGAAGTTGTAGTCGTTGCCCACCATGCCCAGCACCTCAACTAACTGGCGGTGGCGCATTTGGCGGAAAACCGCCTCGACCACTGTGGGCGAGAGTTTCAAAGTCTTGCTAAGTGAAGCCAATGTGGTGGTCCGTTCGATGAACACCCGCCGGAGAATCAGGTCCTGCACCAGTATGTCGGGGATTCCAAGCTTGTCGGTCGTTTCAGGCACGGGCGGCAAGAAGCGCCGCCGGGCCGGAGATTCGGTAACCTGGTCCATACAGACACTCTACATCAGCCGCCCATTGGGCCTGAACCTTGCACTTTAGCGCCGGGAATCCCCAGAATGTTGCTCAACGTTTAATCTGCCGGATACGCAACTGCGCCGTGATCGCAGGGGGGCCGGTTGTAACTGCTTGATCCGGCTGCCTGCGGCGGCCTTCAGGCGCAGTGTTTAAATTTCAAGCGTGCCGGCCTCAATGGAATTTTCGCCGGGACCGCACGGCGTCAGCAGACTATTTGCCTGCACGAAGTTTAAGGCATACCCGTCAATAATTCTGTGAACAAGCGGAGGTGCGTCGTTTTTCTGCTGCTGGCTTTGGCGGCCGCAGCCGCCCAGCCCGACGCCCGTCGCCTGTTTGAACAAGCCGCCAGAGCGGAGCAGAAAGGGGATCTGGTACGCGCATATTTACTTTATTCGCAAGCCGTGGCTTTAGATCCCTACAATCTGGAGTACTGGCGGCGGCGCGAACTGCTTCGCGTGCCATTTAATCTAAGAGTAAGCGGGACTTCAGCCGCTCCACTCCAAGGCGAAGCTGCCGTTTCGCAGGCCGCTGAGCTGCGCCAACCTCTGCCGCCGGTTCAGTTGCGGGCCTCGCCGGCAAGATTGAATTTCGACCTGCACGGTGATGCTCGAACGCTTTTTACGGAAGTGGCCCGCGCCTTCGGACTTGAAGTGGCCTTCGACGCCGAATACGTATCCCCTGGGACCATGCGTTTCCAAATACAGGACGCCGGCTACCGGGAAGCTCTCTGGACGCTTGAAGCCGCAACGAACAGCTTTGTGGTTCCCATAAGCGAGGGCCGCCTGCTTGTGGCCCGCGACAATCCGCAGAAGCGGGCGGATCTGGAGCCGGCCGTAACGCTCTCCGTCCCGGTTCCGGCGGCGCTTTCGCCCCAGGAAGTTCTGGACGTTCAGCGCGCCGTACAGCAGACCTTGGTGCTGACTAGGGTGGCGTACGATAGCCGGCAAGGCACGATCCTGATCCGCGATCGATGGAGCCGCGCCTGGGCTGCGCGCGAGCTCGTAAGCCGCCTGGTTCAATACCGCCCGCAAATTTCTCTTGAAGTGGAGTTCATCGAACAAAGCGCCGGATCTTCAACCGGATTCGGCGCATTTCTTCCCTACTACTTTCCCCTGGTTCTTTTCGGCAGGCCCTGGAATTCTTCGCCCAATGTGCCGGCCGGCTTTACGCGTTTTCTGACTTTTGGCGGCGGCGGGTCGCTGGTGGGCCTTGGTCTGGCCGGCGCCCAGTTTTTCGCGCACTATACCGAGTCCCAGGGCTATGCTCTTTTCCGCACCCACCTGCGAACGCTGGACGGTCAAACCGCCACTCTACATGTCGGAGACCGCTTCCCCGTAGTTACCGGAAGATTCGTTGATGGGGGCGGCTCGACCGCCGCATTGTTTCCCTCCGCCATCAATTTCGAGGATCTCGGCCTTTCATTGAAGGTGACGCCCCGTCTCAACGACAAGCAAGAGATAACCATGGAGATCGAGGCCGAATTCAAAACGCTGACCGGAGAGTTCGTCGACGATATGCCCGTAATCGGCAACCGCCGCCTGGCGTCGTCGGTCCGCCTGCGCTCGGATGAGTGGGCGGTGCTGGCCGGCTTGATGAGCTCCTCGGAAGCCCGAACGATAAGCGGGCTGGCCGGATTCGCGCGCATTCCTGTAGCCGGGACTGTGCTACGAGGAAATTCGAGGAACCGCTCGGAGGGTCAGGTGCTGCTGGTTTTGAAGCCCGTAGTTGAGGTGGACAAGCAACAGAGCGCCGCAGGCATAGAGCTCTGGGCGGGCTCGGAAACACACCCCAGAATTCCGCTCTGATTAGCGGCTCCGGGCGGACCGGAGCGGCTTAGCGGAGTGTCGAGCTTGAAGAAAAGGAGGCCTTACTGCGGGGCTCGGGCGTCGCATAGTAACCGGTTCTGGTGCGGGCTACCGGGTTGTTTGGACCCTCAACTCGCACCCGGATTGAGCGGTAGCTGCCGTCGAGCGCCTGGTTGCTCGGCGTATAAGCCAGGATGTACTGGTTTCTGAGTTCGTGCGCCACGCGCAGAGCCAGATCGTTGACTTCACTGAGTTGTTGCGGGAAAAACGCCAAACCGCCGCTGGCTTCGCTGATAGCCGCAAGCGCCCTGCGAGCGCGCCGGGCGGCACTGCGGTCCTCGTCGCTAAGCAGCCCGATGGTGTAGATGAGAACCTCCGATTGCTGAGCCTTGCGCACCAGTTGTTCCAGGGTTACGGAGCTGGCGTTGTCCTCGCCGTCAGTAATCACTAGAAGAACTTTCTTATCCAGCTTGCCTTCTTCCCGCATGTAGTCGATCGACATGCTTATGGCGTCGCGCATAGCTGTTCCGCCTCGGCTGTCGATGCGGGCTACGCCCTCCTCCATCTTTTCGATCTGGTTGGTGAACGGGACGTCCAGGTAGGCTTCGTCATTGAAATTCACTATGAAAACCTGGTCCTCGCGATTGGACGACTTTACCAGGTTCATCACGGCAGCCTCCACCGTCTCCCGGCGGTTGCGCATGCTGCCGCTGTTGTCTATGACCAGGCCGAGCGACAGAGGCACGTCCTCACGCCGGAATATTTTCAGTTGCTGCTCGACGCCGTTCTCATATACGCGGAAAGCCTCCCGCGGCAGATTGGTGACCAGGTTCCCATTCTTGTCAACGACGCTCGTATATAAGACGACCAAACGCGTGTCGGCCCGGAAAATGGGATCCTGGGCGAAGCACGGCGCAAGCGCCGCTAGCAGAAAAACGGCGCCGAGAAATTTATTGCGATGGAGCATAATAACCTAATCGCCAGAAGGCCCTAAGGGGCGGCAATCCCCTCGGCTGTACGATCTTGACCCGTACCCGGCGATATTTCCCGTCTCTTTCCTGGTTGGTTGGCGAGTAACCGAGGATGTACTGATTGCGGAGCTCCACTCCGATTTTGGCGGCGATATCCGGCAAATCGTTCAAATTGTCGACGGCGTAGGCTCGCCCGCCAGTCTGCTGCGCCAGATCGTCGAGCAGACTGGGACCGGCCAGCTCCTCCGGCGTGCGCCCGCGGCTGCCAAGCGGCTCATAAATGCCAATGCCGAAAATCTGTACGTCGGCTTCACGCACCAGGCGGCGGATTTCGCCCTCGGTATAGCGGCTGTTGTTGTCGCCGCCGTCGCTTATGATCAGAATCGCTTTGCGGGGATTCTTGGCCCGCTTCATCTCGTGCAGAGCCAAGTATACGGCGTCAAGCAAAGCCGTGCGACCCCGCGACTGGGTGAAAACGATCCGGTTCTGGATTTCATTTGTGTCGTGCGTGAAGGGCACCGTAAGCTGCGGGTCGCTGTTGAACTGGACCAGGAAGAATTCATCCTCCGGATTGGCGGTGCGCGTAAACTGGGCCACCGCCTGCCGGGATTTTTGGATCTTGTTGCCCATGCTTCCGCTGGTGTCAAAGACGATTCCCACCGAAAGCGGAGCATCCTCGCTGGCGAAGTGGGTAATAACCTGGTCCACGCCGTCTTCCTGAAGCTGAAAATGTTCCCTGTCCAACCCGGTTACAAAACGGTTCATAGGATCAGTCACGGTGACCGGAATCAAAACCAGCGTGGTATCGACCCGAATGTTTGCTCGCGGCGCATCGACCGTCGAGGGAGCTGCCGGATTGCTGCGCGGGACAATCTGCACCCGCGCCGGGGGCGCCTGCGGTTGAGGGGCACCGCCCGCTTCAGCGCCAGGCAACAAAAAAGCCCATACCCAAGCAGCGACGAATCCCAGTAAGAAGAGTTTGGCCGGAGGGCGATATTTCATGGGTTGCTCCAGCGCGCGACTCAACCACCCTAAGTATACCACGCAGGTAGGAATTTCATGGTATGATCGAGCGTGCCGCAGGAGATTTTGGGCGTAATTCCAGCCCGGTACGCTTCCTCCCGCTTCCCAGGTAAAGCACTGGTTTCAATTGCCGGTAAACCCATGTTACAGCATGTCTGGGAGCGAGCTAGGCAGTCCCGGCGCCTTAGCCGACTCGTCATCGCTACTGACGATTACCGCATCGAGCAGGCAGGCCGGTCTTTCGGCGCGCAAGTGGTGATGACGCAACCCGGCCACCCCTCGGGCACCGACCGCGCGGCCGAAGTGGCCTCCCGTGATCCGGCCGAGGTCGTAGTCAACATCCAAGGGGATGAACCGCTCATCGATCCGCGCGCCATCGATGCGGCCGTTGAAACGTTGCTAAGCGCCCAGAATGCTGCAATGGCTACGCTAATGAACCGGATTGAGGATCAGACCGAACTGGAGGATCCTAATGTGGTGAAGGTGGTCTGCGACCGTGCCGGCTATGCCATTTATTTTTCAAGGCTGCCGATACCCTATGTCCGCTCCGGAGCGGCCGTCCACTTCCGGCACATCGGATTGTACGCCTTCCGGCGGGAATTTTTGCTGGCTTTTCCCAGTTTGCCGATTGGACCGCTGGAATCCGCCGAGAAACTGGAGCAGTTACGGGCGCTGGAAAACGGTTTCCGAATTCGGGTGGCCGAAACCGCCTACCGCTCGCTGGGAGTGGATACGCCCCAGGACCTGGAACGGGTGTGCACACTAATGGAAAAATCTCCGAGCGGATCTCAGATCTAGTTATGGCTAAGTATATTTTCGTTACGGGCGGCGTTGTAAGTTCCCTGGGCAAGGGCATAGGAGCTTCCTCAATCGGCTGCCTGCTTGAAAGCCGCGGTTTACGTGTAACTCTGCAAAAATTCGACCCCTACCTGAATGTCGACCCGGGCACCATGAGCCCTTTCCAGCACGGCGAGGTTTTCGTTACCGACGACGGCGCCGAGACCGACCTGGACCTGGGTCACTACGAGCGCTTTACGCACAGCAACCTTACCCAGGCCAACAACATCACTAGCGGGCGCATCTACGAGCGCATCATCACCAAAGAGCGCCGGGGCGATTACCTAGGCAAGACCGTTCAGGTTATCCCCCATGTCACCAACGAAATTAAGGCCGCCATACACAAGGTGTCAGCGGAGGTCGACGTGGTGATCGTAGAAATCGGCGGCACCGTCGGCGACATAGAGTCGCTGCCCTTCCTGGAAGCCATACGCCAGATGCGCCACGAACACGGCCGGGACAATACGCTTTACGTCCACGTCACGCTGGTGCCCTGGATAGCGGCCGCCCATGAGCTTAAAACCAAACCTACGCAACACAGCGTCAAAGAGTTACGGGAAATCGGCATCCAGCCCGACATGCTGCTTTGCCGCTCCGAACACTATTTGCCTAAGGAGGTCCGCGAAAAGATCGCCCTGTTTTGCGACGTCGATGTGGATGCCATCATCACCGCCCGCGACGTCGAATCGGTTTACGAGGTCCCCCTGATTTTCGCCGAGCAGGGAGTCGATGAGATAATTCTTCGCCAATTGCGTTTGGAAGCTGCGCCACGCGATCTTGGACGCTGGAAGGACATGGTCTGGCGGCTTAAGAACCCGGAACGTGAAGTTGATATCGCCTTGGTCGGCAAATACGTGCAGTATGAGGACTCCTACAAGAGTCTGAAAGAAGCCTTGTTGCACGGGGGCCTGGAGCACAGGGCGCGAGTCAACATACACTGGCTGGAATCCGAGCATATGCTGGAGGGAGGCGCGGCCAGGCTTCTTGGCTCATTCGACGGCATACTGGTGCCGGGTGGATTCGGCCACCGGGGCGTGGAGGGCATGATCGAGGCGATTCGCTTTGCCCGCGAGCGGCGGGTCCCGTTTTTCGGCATTTGCCTGGGCATGCAAACCATGGTCATTGAGTTTGCGCGCAACGTTTGCGGCCTGGAGGCGGCCAACTCCACCGAGTTTGATCCGGCCACGCCGCACCGCATTATTTACAAACTGCGCGAGCTTACTGGGGTCGACGAGATGGGCGGCACCATGCGGCTGGGCGCCTATCCTTGTGAGCTGGCCGAGGGCAGCTTCGCTCACCAGGCGTATCGAACCCGACTTATCCACGAACGCCACCGCCACCGTTATGAGTTCAACCGCGAGTTCGAGCCGGTCCTTACCCGGCACGGAATGCGCGTCACCGGACGGACGCCCGACGGAGTCTATGTCGAAATTTGCGAGATCCCGGATCATCCCTGGTACCTAGGCTGCCAGTTCCACCCAGAGTTCAAGTCCCGGCCGCTGGAGCCACACCCGCTGTTTAAAGCCTTCATCGGAGCCGCCTTAGAACACCGCAACTCCAGACAAGCGGCCCGCCCGCAAACGGAGCAGATAACCCATGCCGGTTGAGCTGGTTTCCCCTTCGGGTGAAAAGATCGTTTTTGGGGGCGGCGCACCGCTGGTTCTCATCGCCGGACCCTGCGTAATTGAAAGCGAAGAGCACGTTCATCTGATGGCGCGCGAAATTCGCCGGCGCGTGGGGTCTTTTGTTTTCAAAGCCTCTTTTGACAAAGCCAACCGCAGCAGCCTGGCCAGCTACCGGGGGCCCGGCTTGCGCGAGGGTTTGCGCATTCTGGCCGGACTCCGACGGGAAGGTTATGCAGTTCTGACCGACATACATGAGCCGGCGCAGGCGGAAGCTGCGGCCGAAGCCGCCGATATCCTGCAAATTCCCGCATTCCTTTGCCGCCAGACGGATCTGTTGATTGCCGCCGGCCGTACCGGTCGGGTGGTGAACATAAAGAAGGGTCAATTTGTTGCGCCTCAGGACATGCGCCTGGCTGCCGAAAAGGTGGCCTCTACGGGAAACCAGCGCATATTGCTCACCGAGCGCGGAACCACCTTCGGCTATCACAACTTGGTGGTCGACATGCGCAGCCTCGCCATAATGCGCGCCACGGGTTACCCGGTGGTTTTTGACGCCACCCACAGCGTGCAGCTTCCGGGCGGCGCCGGAACCGCCTCGGGCGGTCAGCCCGAGTTCATCGAAACCCTGACCCGGGCTGCCGTAGCCGCAGGCATCGACGCGCTGTTTGTCGAAGTCCATGACGATCCGTCCCAGGCGCTATCGGACGGCGCTAATGCCCTACGCCTGGACCGGCTTGATCAACTGTGGGGCAGAGCGCGGCAGATTGACGCCCTCCTCCGCTCGGAGCCTTTCCTAAACGCCGGAGGGCGGTCGCACGTCTAAAAATAAAGCGGAGAGTTTTCCATGCAGAGCTATCGCCGCCGGCCCCGCGCCGGTTTCACCCTGATCGAGCTGCTGATTGTCATCGCCATCATCGTGGTGCTGATCAGCGCCGCCGCGCCCAAGTTCAGCCAGTACCTCATGAACGCTCGGGAAACCGCAGCCATGAGCGCCATCCGCACCATTCACACGGCTCAGACTCAGTACTCTTCCCAATTCGGCCGCTTCGCCACGAGCTTACAGGAGCTGGGGCCTCCTACCGGCGGCGAGGAAGGCCCATCGGCCGCAAATCTCATCCCGAGCGATCTGGCCCAAGGCGTGAAAGGCGGTTATAAGTTCGTTATGGAGGCAACCCCCACCGGCTACCGCATCATTGCCACGCCCCTGTCCTACAACCGCGACGGGCGGCGCAGCTTCTACTCCGACCAGACCATGGTACTGAGGCAAAATTGGGGATCCGACCCTGCCGGGCCAAATAGTCCCGAGGTTCAATAGCGGCCGGCTTTTTAGAAATTGACTGAAAAGTCCGCAAAAAGATTGATCCAGCGATCCAGGGTTTCAACCGCCGGGACTTTGCCCAGCGCACCGCCATCAGTGTGCCCACGATAGATTTTCGAGGTGATGCCCAGCCGGAAATGCCCGTAGTAGTCCAGGGCGACATTGGCCCCAACCAGCGCGTAGCTGCCCCAGCCGCTGCGCGATTGACAATCAGGGCAGGCAAAGCGATAGTAATCGCTCGGCTGTTGCAGTCGCTCCGAGTAGCGCATGTAGGCGCCGCCGCCGCCGGCCGAAATTTGCCACCGGCTGGAGCCAACGGGTATTACCAGCCGCCCGCCGAAGGGAATCAACCATTGGAAATCGCGAATGCGCAAGTAGCCGAATTGGGACGGAATGAATGCCCGTACGCGGGCCGCACCGAACAATGTGTCCAGGCCTATATCGGCTTGAACATACCGCCACTTACGATAACCGTAGCTCACTGTGACGCCGGCGCTGTTGGAAAACGGTTCTCTAAGCTCGGCGCCGGGAATGCCTGCGCCCGCGCCCACAGTAAAGTGATGCCTTGGGAAAGGCGTCTCCGCCGCCAGCGGCAACGCCAGTAATAATGCCAGCCAGACCTTCATATGCCCCCAGAGACGCAGGCCGTAGCTTCGCCGTTTCGCCTCCACAAGACATTTTCCCGCTTTTGGCGACAAGAAATCCACCTGGGGCGGCCAATTGCTCGAAACAGTCGGGTGTCGGGTTAGATTGCGATTGTCTTACCGCTCCATTTGTAGAATCCGTTATCCGGCTTGCACCCTCACCGACACGAATAGGCAATAAATCAAGAGATTTGGGATACCGGTTTGCCGACTTACATACGCAGAATCTAATTTATTTTCAGAGCTCGCGTGCCATGGCCTGTGCTAGGCAACGCCACTGTTAGCGGGTTGAGGTCCGGCGCAGGCTGGCGCCCCATGCAGCAATAATTGCAGCTAGAACAATCCACAAAGCTGCGCTGAAATCACCGCTGTCGGGAACGTAGCCGTAATCGCTAAAGAAGAAAAATCTCACTAACAGCAGTAGTACCAGCAAGCTCCAGACCGCATACAGAATTTGTGCTTTGCCGCGGGAGGCCGCCAGCATGATTACCGCACCCGCCGCCGCCAACGCCAGCAGACCGTAAGCTATCTGTTGCTTGGCCAAAGGCAGCAGGTCGTAGTTCACCGTAACCGGCCTGCCTGTCAGCAGAACAGCCGCAATAACAATCGAGCCGAGCAGCACCAGCCCATTAAAAAAGAAGGAAAATGCTCGCAGCGCCTTGTGAAATTTCATGGTTTGTCAGCCTATCCTACGGTGTTTGGATCGACGAGTAATTATACCAGCATCCTCGGCCGGATTTCGCTTCCGATTCTTAGACGGAGAAGCGTTTTTGAAACGCCCGTGTGCTCAATCGCCGCAGTTGAAACACGCGAGGGCAGGCTCGCCAAGCCTCCCTTATCCTAATTAGGACAGCCAGGGCGACCAGATTCCTGGACTCTCCGCCACATTCGCTGCTCCGGGACGCTGTGATCGCGGTGAAACATTCAGAACCGATTTGAGCGGGGCTGAAGTCGCCAGCCTTGCCCGCTTTTTTTACGTCTCATAAAATTTATAGTTAGGGGACCAGGAAGGTTTCTATGGGCGAGCTCGAAATGCTGACACCCCGTCAGGTGGACGTTTTGCGCTCAATCATCCGCGAGTATATTGAAACCGCCGAGCCGGTCTCCTCGCGCGCCGTCGCCAAACGGCAAGGCATGGCGCTCAGCCCGGCCACCATCCGTAATGTGATGGCGGATCTGGTGGAAGAGGGTTATCTCATGCAGCCCCACACCTCCGCCGGGCGCATACCGACCGAGAAAGCATTCCGCCTGTATGTGCGCGAGCTGGCGGTGCGGCGCCCCAGCCCGGCCGAATTGCAACAGGTCCGTGAGAGTTTTAGCGGGGTGGAGACGCTCGAAGAAGGCATACAGCGCTCCAGCCGCCTGCTGACGGATCTCACGCAGAAGGTCGGCATAGCCGCCGCCGTGCCCGCCGCCAACCACATGCTCGACCAGATTGAACTGGTTCCTCTGTCGGACCGGCGGGTGCTGGTTATCGTAGCCACCCGCGAGCGTCTGGTACGAAACCGTGTGGTGGCGCTCGATGAGGAACTCACCGCCGACGAGTTGGCTTCCATACGCAACTATCTGAACTGGAACTTCGGCGGGTGGAGAATTTCCGACATACGTCTGGAGATGGAGCGTCGCCTGGCGGCCGAGAGCGCTTATTACGATGCACTGCTCAAGCGGCTAAACATGCTTTTTGCGCGCGGTTTTCTTGACATAGACCTGAACCCCGAGGTTCACCTGGAGGGAACCAGTTACCTGGTAGCAGTGGACCTGCATCTGACCCGGGAGAAGTTGCGCGAGTTGCTCCATACGCTGGAGGAAAAAAAGCGCATCCTACAGTTGCTTGACCGCTTCCTGGAGGACCCACCGGGAGAAGTCAAGGTCCAGGTGGGACTAGGCGAACTTCACCCGACCATGCGGGAGCTGGCTCTGATTGGAATCAAGGTGAACCGGCCGGGCGGGCTAGCCGCTAAAGTCGCCGTCCTGGGACCCATGCGTATGCATTACTCTAAAGTCATGTCAGCCGTGCTGGGCGTGGGTCAAGCGCTTGAGACTCTGCCCTGCTAGCGGTCTGTTAACCTTAAAGTTGAGAAAGAACCTATGCCTAATCAAGAAGGGGAAACTCCTGTCAAACCTCTGACGGAAGAAGCCTCAGCAGAAACGGAAGCCGTCCCGGACAAGGTGAGCACCGGCGACCCAGCCGAGCAACTGGCGGCTCTGGCTGCCGAGCGCGACCGCCTGGCGGCCGAAAAGGCCGAGCTTGAAGACCGGCTGCTGCGCCGGATGGCCGAATTTGAAAACTTTCGCCGCCGGGTCGAACGCGAAAAAGACGAATTGCGTGAAATCGCGGCCATGGACGTGCTGCGCAAAATCCTCCCCTTTCTGGACGATCTGGAACGGGCGCTGAAGGTGGAAACCACCGACAAGCAATACGCCCGCGGCGTTGAAATGATTCTGGAAAGGCTGTCGGCAGAGCTGAAAAAGGCCGGTTTGGAGACGATTGCCACCGAAGGAAAGCCGTTTGATCCGCACTTGCATCATGCGCTCGAGATACAGCCGACTTCGGAGGCTGAGGAAAACACAATTCTGGCTGAATACCAAAAAGGGTACAGCTATCGCGGCCGGCTGCTGCGCCCGGCGCTGGTGAAAGTGGCTGCGGCGCCTTCCCCTGAAAAGCAATCTGAATCGTGAGCAAGCGCGACTATTACGAAGTTCTCGGGGTCAGCCGGGATGCTGACTTGCAAGAGATAAAGAGCGCCTATCGCAAACTGGCGCTGAAGTATCACCCGGATCGCAATCCCGGCAACAAGGAGGCCGAGGAGCGTTTCAAGGAAGCCGCCGAGGCCTATAGCGTGCTGGCCGACGCGGAAAAGCGCGCCGCTTACGACCGCTACGGGCACGCCGGGCTGGGCGGGGCTGCCGCAGCCGGGCCTTCCGGTTTCGATCCGGGAATTTTCGCCGACTTCACCGACATTTTCGGCGACTTCTTCGGATTCGGCGATCTTTTCGGAACCGCTGCGCGCCGCCGCGCGCGACCCCAGCGCGGCGAAGACCTGCGCTACGACCTGGAAATCGAATTCGAAGATGCCTTCCGCGGCATGAGCGCCGAGATTCTCATACCGCGCGAGGAAACTTGCCCGCGCTGCCAGGGCAATCGCGCCGAGCCGGGCGCCGGACTGGCCACCTGCACGGTGTGCCGCGGGCGCGGCGAAATCATCCACCAGCAAGGATTCCTGTCCATCCGGCGGACCTGCGGCCAGTGCGGGGGCAGCGGCAAGGTCATACGGCAACTTTGCTCCGAGTGCCGGGGACAAGGCACGGTGCGCTCGGAGCGGCGGCTGAAGATAAACGTTCCGGCCGGCGTGGACAACGGTACTCACCTGAGGCTCTCGCGCGAGGGACAAGCCGGATACAACGGCGGGCCACCCGGCGACCTTTATGTCGTAATTAAAGTGAAGGACCACCCCATCTTCACCAGAGAAGGCAATGATCTTCATTGCACGGTGCCGATCAACGTGGCGCAGGCCATGCTGGGGACGGAAATCGAGATTCCCACTCTGGACGGCCCTCAGCGCCTCACCATCCCGGAAGGTACGGAACACGGCGCACGCTTCCGCCTGCGCAATCTGGGCATGCCGCGGTTGGGCGGCGGCGGGCGCGGCGACCTGTTCGTTCACGTAGAAGTAAAGATGCCCACCAAGTTGACGCGCGAGCAGAGAAAGCTGGTTGAAAAACTCGCCGAAACGCTGCCGGCGGATAACCAGCCGAAGGAGAAAGGAATCTTCGACAAAGTTAAGGAGTACTTCGTCTAAGCGGCGCGCTGAGGGCAGATCCGTCAGCTAAGGCGCGCCCGGACCCGCTCGCTAAGCGTCTTGCCGTCGACGCTTTTTCCCGCCAGCTTTGCCTGGGCGGCCTTCATCACCACGCCCATCTGTTTCAAACTGGTCACGCCGGTCTCGGCAATCGCCGCTGTAATGGCCGCCTCCATCTCCTGGTCTGTGGCCGGCGCCGGCAGGAAGGATTCGATCAGCCGCAGCTCGGCTTCCTCTTTTTCGGCCAGGTCTGGACGGTTGCCTTTCCGAAACATTTCGGCAGCCTCGCGGCGCTGCTTGGCCAGCGACTTTAGCACCTGCATTTCGGCGGCTGCATCGAGAGGCTTCATTGAATCCACCTCTTGTTTTTTCAGCGCCGTTTTTATAAGGCGCAAAGCTCCCAGCCGCGCTTCATCGCGGGCTTTCATCGCTTCTGACATTTCAACTTGAATGCGTTCTAACAAGCTCATCGTGCTTTTATGCTATCCTATTTGGCTTACTACCGTAGTCGCCTGAGTATTTCCGTACTTATGCACATACGAAAAACTCGATTACTCACTCCCGGGCCGACGCCTCTCTACCCGCCGGCCCTGCACGCCATGATGGGGTCCGACATACACCACCGCACGGAGGACTTCCGCAAGCTCTACCGCGCCACGCTGTCGGACCTAAAACAAGTCTTCGGCACGTCAAACGACGTGCTGGTGCTGGTAGCCTCAGGCTCCGGCGCCATGGAGGCATCCGTCTCCAACTTGTTCTGTAGCGGCGAAAAGGTAATCGTGTGTTCGGCTGGAAAATTCGGCGAGCGGTGGGTTGACATTACTAAAGCCTACGGCCTGCAAGTCGTCGTACTAAACGCCGAATACGGCCGGGCGGTTCAGCCGGAGCAGGTTGAGGCTGCGCTTGCCGCCCACCCCGACGCCCGCGGCGTTTTTGTCCAGGCTTCCGAAACTTCGACCGGTGTGCAGCATAACGTCGAAGCCATGGGCAAGGCAATTGCGAAAACAGAGGCGATTTTCGTGGTCGACGCCATCACCGGACTCGGCACCATGCCGCTCGACATCGACGGCTGGGGGCTGGATGTTGTAGTGGGCGGATCGCAGAAAGCTTTTATGATTCCGCCTGGGCTGGCCTTCATCTCCCTGAGCGAAAAAGCCTGGAAGCGCGCCGAGAGCGCCACGCTGCCGCATTACTACTTCGACCTGCGCAAAGAACGCAAGAATGCCGCGCAGGGCGAGTCAAGCTGGACTCCGAACACCTCGCTGATCATCGCTCTGAACACCGCGCTTTCCTACATAAAGTCGGTGGGCATGGAGCGGTTGGTCGAAAACGCGCAGCTATTGGCGCGGGCCACGCGGGCCGCCGCTGTGGAACTTGGCCTGGAGCTGTTCGCGCCGGATTCGCCGGCTTCTTCGGTGACTGCTGTGAAAGCGCCCGCAGGCTGGGATTCCGGACTTATCGTTAAGGAATTCCGCAACCGTTTCGGATCAATCATCGCCAACGGCCAGGGTTCGATGAAAGGCAAGATCTTCCGCATCGCTCACCTGGGTTACTTCGACTTTGCCGATCTGTTCGGCGTTATCGCCGAGTTGGAATTGATCCTGGCGGCCAACGGACATCCGGTGGAGCTTGGCCGCGGCGTGTCCGCCGTTCAGCGCGTGTATGCGGAAGCTGCCGGTTTGAAGCTGGGAAAGGAGGCGTGAGCCGGTCATGAAAATACTGGTTGCAGAACCAATGGCTCAGGCTGGGTTGGAACTGCTCCGCAGCCAGCCCGGCTGGGAGGTGATAGCCTCCAATCCGAAGGAGTACGCTCAGCATCTGGCGGATGCCGACGCCCTGGTGGTGCGCAGCGCGGTGAAAGTCACCAGCGAAGTGCTGGCCAAGGCGCCCAAGCTGCGGGTGATCGGCCGGGCCGGCGTCGGCGTAGATAACGTCGATCTGGCCGCCGCCACCGCCGCCGGCGTTCTGGTTATGAACACTCCCGGCGGCAACGCCGTTTCCGTAGCCGAGCACACCCTGGCCCTGATGCTGGCCATGGCGCGCTCGATTCCGCAAGCCAGCACCTCAACCAAGAGCGGCAAGTGGGAGAAAAAGAAGTTTCTCGGAAACGAGCTGCGCGGCAAGACGCTGGGTATTATCGGCTTGGGCAGCATCGGGCGCGAGGTGGCACGGCGAGCCAAGGCTTTCGAAATGAGGGTCGTAGCTTCGGATCCTTACGTAAGCCCGCGAGTGGTCGAAGAAGCAAGCGTAGAACTTGTGGAGCTGGATAAGCTGCTTGCCGAGGCCGACTACATTTCGCTACACATGGCGCTGACGCCGGAAACGCGCGGCATGATCAACCGCCAGATGATCGCCCGTATGAAAGACGGCGTGCGCATCGTCAACTGCGCCCGGGGCGAGCTTATCGATGCGGCGGCGCTCAAAGAAGCCATAGAGTCCGGCAAGGTGGCCGGCGCGGCTCTGGACGTCTTCGAAGTGGAACCTCCTCCGGCAGGCTATCCACTGTTCGAGCTTGAGACAGTGGTGGCGACGCCGCATATCGCCGGCTCCACCGAAGAGGCCCAGGAAATCGTCGGCGTGCGCATAGCCGAGCAGATGGTGGAGTATCTGAAATCCGGAGTAGCTATCAATGCAGTCAACCTGCCGGCGCTGGCGCCCGAGCAATACCGCGCAATTGAGCCTTACATCCGGCTGGCGGAAAAGCTGGGCATGTTCGCCGCGCAGGTGGCCACGGGGAACCCGGCTTCGGTGCGTCTCTCCTATTACGGCAAACTGGCCGAAAACGACACGCACCTTATCCGCAACGCCGGACTGGCGGGCGTTTTGAACCGCTGGATTTCGATCAAGGCAAATCTGGTTAACGCCATGCAGATAGCCGCCGAGCGCGGGCTGGACGTGGTCGAGCAGCACGAACGGCGCCCGCAGCAGGCGGACTCGGTCCGTTTGGAACTAGCCACCGATACCGGCCTGACCCGGGTCGAGGGCGCGGTGCTGATGGGCAAACCGCGGCTGATCGGCATCGACGGCATCCGGCTGGAGGCAACGCTGCAAGGCCACTTGACCTACCTGCGCAACCGGGACGTGCCCGGCGTGATCGGCCACGTCGGCACCGTGCTGGGACGTAACGGCATCAACATCGCCAATTTCTCGCTTGGACGGCAGGAAGCCCCGGAAAAAGAAGGCGCCCCGCTTGAAGCGGTGGCAGTGGTTGAAACCGACCAGGCAGTCAACGAAACAGTGCTGGCGCAACTGCGCGAGCATCCGGCAGTGAAGCTGGCGCGCATAGTGGAACTCAGCTGAGCCCAACCCGCCGCCTTCCGGCGCAGGCGGTTTGCCGTAAGGCGGCCCATTTGTTAAACTATTCATAGCTTGGAAGGCGTCCCATTGCACGCGCACTTTCCCTCAAATAATTTCAATTCATGGAGTAAAAATACTATCGAATGAGTTTCACTGTCTTTCTTGGAAATCTCCCTCCCTGGGTGACGGCTGATGATATTCAGTCCTGGTTGAATGCTGAATCTCTGGTGGCCGACTCAATAAAGGTAATTCGCAACCCGGAAACCCAGGAATCCAAAGGTTTCGCTTTCATTGAGGCGCCCAACGCCGAAGAAATGCAATCCATCATTCGGCGTTTCGATCGCGCCCCGCTCGAAGACCGGCTTCTGCGAGCTAATCCCGCGCAGCCGCCCCGCCCCAAGGGACAAGCTCCGCAGCGCAGCGGAAAAAGGCCGCCGCGACGCCCCAAAGGCAGCTCCGCCAACGCGCCCAGCGCCTTTGCTGAAGAACTGGCAAAAGCCCTCTAATCCGCCCGGCGGTAGAAGACCTTCTACCTTTTTCACGGCAGGAAATTAGGGCTAGTGCGATCGGTGTTATACTCTAGGCACGGAATGTGTACTTGTAGAAGTCACATTATCTGCCCGGTTCAAGGACCATGCGCATGGCCGACTTACTAATTATTCGAATACTTTTCGTTGCGCTACTCACCCTGGCAGGCTTTTTTCTCCAACCGCTCGGGTTGCCAAAGCCATGGGCCGCCGCCGCCGGGCTGGTTGTGGGACTGGCAATTATTGCTTTCGAGATTCGGGTCAAGGAAGTCAGCCTGAAGCGCCTGATCGGAGCCGCCATCGGCTCGGTGCTGGGTATTCTAGGCGCCTTCCTTATGTCACTAGTGATCGGGCGCGCAATGCCGGGCAATTCAACTACGGTCGCCTTTGTGCAAATCGGCCTGCTTTTGTGGATGACCTACGTCGGATTGGTAGTGGGCGCAAGCAAAGGGGATCTGCTAAACCTGGCTTCGCTAGGCGGCGTGTTCGGCACAGAGAAAGTCAGCAAGAGCTCCTTTAAAATTCTGGACACCAGCGTCATCATCGACGGGCGCATCGCCGACATAGCCGAGACGGGATTTTTGGACGGCATCGTGGTGATACCGCAGTTCGTGTTGCGCGAGCTGCAACTGGTTGCCGATTCCGCCGACTCGATGAAGCGCAACCGCGGACGCCGCGGATTGGACATCCTCCAGCGCATTCAGAAAATGCCGGAGCTGAACGTGCAAATCCTGGAAGATGATTTCCCTCACATCCGCGACGTGGACATGAAGCTCATAGAGCTGGCCAAGACCTATAACTGCAAGATAGTCACTAATGATTTCAACCTTAATAAGGTGGCCCAACTGCACGGCGTCGAAGTGCTGAACATCAACGAGCTGGCCAACGCCCTTAAGCCGATCGTGCTGCCGGGCGAAACCATGCGCGTGTTCATCCTCAAGGAAGGCAAGGAATACAATCAGGGCGTCGCCTACCTGGATGACGGCACTATGGTTGTGGTCGATAACGCCAAGAAGATGATCTCCAAGACTATCGATATTTCCGTCACCAGCGTGCTTCAGACCACAGCCGGCAAGATGATCTTCGGCCGGTACGACGAGCGGGTGCACGCAGTGTACGATAAAGCGTCCCCAGACAAACAGGCGGAGCGCCAACGGGATCAATCGGCAGTCGCTTCAAACTTACCCAATAATCCGCGTTAGTATAAGTTTTCGGGGGCCTAATCATGAAAGTTGCCGTGATCTTGCCCGCAGCGGGACTCGGAACTCGCATGGGACGCCAAAGTCCAGAAAAGGAAGGGACCAGCCGCAAGCAGTTCATGCTGCTAGACGGCGCTCCCATTTTGGTTCATACCATTCGTAAATTTTTGGCTTGCCCCTCGGTCAACCTGATAGTGGTTGCTCTGCGGCGCGAAGATTTCGCCTGGGTCGAGTCATTACTGGCGGCGGAAAAACCAAGTAAGCCGGTAAAACTGGTCGAAGGCGGCGACACCCGCCAGCAATCGGTTGAAAACGCGCTGGCCAGCTTGGATGCGGATGTTGACCTAGTCGCCGTGCATGACGCAGTGCGTCCTTTCATCGATCCGGCCACCATTGAGCGGGTAATTCAGGAAGCAGCCCAAACCGGGGCCGCCATTGTGGGCGTCGTTCCGGTAGATACCGTCAAACAGGTCAAACGCAACAAGGTGCACGGAACCCTTTCGCGCGACCGGCTGGTGCTGGCCCAGACTCCGCAGGTTTTCCGCTACGAGCTGCTAAGGCGCGCTTTCGAGCAGGCGCGCCAGGATGGCTTCATCGGAACCGACGAGAGCAGTCTGGTGGAACGTCTGGAGCAGGTGGAGGTCAGCGTAGTCCCTGGCAGCGATCGCAATATAAAAATAACCAAGCCTTCGGACATGGACCTGGCGCGGCTGTTCCTTTCCGAAGAAACCACCAGGCAACATCACCCGTGAGCGAATACAGGTGCGGCAGCGGTTGGGACGTGCACCGGCTGGTAACCGGCCGGCCGTTGTATGTGGGCGGGGTGCGAATTGATTCCGAGCTGGGCGCCGAAGGGCATTCCGACGCAGACGCGCTCGCGCACGCCGTAACGGACGCCCTACTGGGCGCGGCGGCGCTCGGCGACATAGGCCAGCATTTCCCGGACACCGATCCCCGCTGGGCCGGCGCCGCCAGTCTTGGTTTTATACGGCACGCCTGCGCACTCGTTGCCGAAGCCGGTTACGAAGTAGTGAACGTGGACTCGACCGTAATCCTGGAACGCCCCAAGCTGAAGGATTATCGGGAAACCATACGAGCGTCGCTCGCCGAGGCGCTGGGTTTGCCCGTCGCGCAGGTCTCGGTCAAATTCAAGACTGCGGAAAAGCTGGGCCCGGTCGGCGAGGGCCTGTCGATCGAGGCGCAAGCCGTCGCCACGCTGCGGCGACGATGATGCCCCAACTATCGGGAGGGCATTTGTGCGCCTTCACCAATTTCGGAGTGGACGGCGAAATCTGCCGGCGTGCCACGCATGAAAAGGCGCCATGTGCTTTTTAGGACACCGTAGCTCGCCTTAGTCAATACCGCTTTTCCGCCGCGCTTCGAGAAACTCATCGCCCGTATTCCAGGTCGGCAGCTTTTCCAGGTGGGCTGCACTTTGCCCGAGCAGAAATACGAAGCGCCCGATTTGCTCCATCGAGGACATGTCCCAATCATCGCGGTATTCGTCGCTCGGCTGGTGGTAGTGTTTCGCGTTGAACTCGGCGAACATTTTAGCTCCGTAATCATCGGGCTTGCCGACGTACTGATCGCCTTCATCTACAGTGAAAGCCGGGATTCCGGCCTTGGCGAAGGGAAAGTGGTCCGAACGGTAGAAATTTCCCTGCTCGGGGCGCGGATCGGGACGTATGATGAGCCCCATGCGGGCTGCAATCTCCTGCACCTGTGGCCAGAAGGTTGTACGCTCGGCACCGTTGACTACCACGTCACGGGTGCGCCCGAATGGAAAGATCGCATCAACGTTAAGGGCCACAGCCGTCTTGCCGGGCGGGATGATGGGATGTTGGGCGTAATACTCCGAGCCGCGCAGGCCGCCCTCCTCAGCCGTGACCGCCAAAAACAGAGCCGAACGGGGCGGTTTGGGCTCGAGCGAGGCCCACAGCCGGGCGATTTCGAGCAAAATGGCGCAGCCGGTGGCGTTATCGACAGCGCCGTTGTAAATTGAGTCCCCACCGACGGGAGCGCCTATTCCCAGATGATCCCAGTGGGCGCTGAATATCACCGCCTCCTCGCGCAGCGCCGGGTCGCTTCCGGGAATGATGGCCGCCACGTTGGCTGTTACGATATCGCGGATTTTGCTCTCGATGCGGCCGCGTAGCCGAATGCCGAGAGGCACAGGCTTGAAGCTGCGCGATTCGGAGGCTTTGAGCATTTCAGCCACACTGCGGCCGGCCAACCCCAGCAGCTTATCTCCTGCCTGTTGAGTCAGCCAGCCGGCGAATGCTAGCTCGTTTCGGTCTGGCGCGAGTCTTACCAGGGTTTCCTCGCCGCTCCAGGAATTGCGGACCACGTCCCAGCCGTAACCCGCCGTCTGGTCAGTGTGTATGATCAGGGCGGCCAGCGCGCCGGCACGCGCCGCTTGTTCAAACTTGTAGGTCCACCGGCCATAGTAGGTTAGCGCGCGTCCGCCGAAGAATTTGGGATCGTTGGAGGGCGGCTCGTTGGTGAACAGCACCACGATTTTGCCGCGCACATCCGTATTTTTGTAATCGTCCCATTGGTACTCCGGGGCCACGATTCCGTGTCCGATGAAGACGGCTTCGGCCTCGAACTCCTCCAGCGGGTGTTGGCGATAGTTGGCTCCTACGAACTCATCCAGCCAGCGGAAGGTGAGGGTACGGCCGGCCGCCGATGCGGAGAGCTGAGCGTTGGGTTGGGCCTGCACGCCTACTAGGGGCACTTTTTGAAAGTACGTACCGTCATCCCCGGCCGGTCGAGCACCGATCAAAGCGAACTGGGTAGCCAGGTAGGCGGCCGCCAGCTCGCCGCCGCGCGTTCCTACGCCGCGGCCTTCGAGCAGATCGCTGGCCAGAAACTTGACATGAGCGCGGATGCGTTCGCCGGAGATTTCTTGAAGCTGGGCGTACGCCGCCAGCGCAACGAGCAGCAGAAGGATTGATTTTTTCATGATTTTGCCTGGAATCTTCAGTGTACAGCGGCGGCTATCGGTGCTGCTAACATAGGAGTAGAAGCAACGAGGATTGTAGCAAGATTTGTCGGGGCGTGGCGCAGCCTGGTAGCGCACCTGCCTTGGGCGCAGGGGGTCGCAGGTTCAAATCCTGCCGCCCCGACCAGCAGCAATTCCCACTCCATAACCGCGGGGCAATTTGGAATTAAATCCACTTCGGGCTGGCGGAGAGAGAGGGATTCGAACCCTCGATAGGGTTTCCCCTATACACGCTTTCCAAGCGTGCGCCTTCAACCACTCGGCCATCTCTCCGGCGTGGTCTCAACAAGGCTGGGATACTTTCCTTCGTTCAGTTTAGCATCCGGCGCACCCTTAGTTCTCGCGATACAGCCGATCGCGAAAACGCAGATACCATTCCGGTCCGTCTGCGGAGGGCCACTCCGGTGCCGCGCACCAGCGCTCACGCCCCACGGCCAGGGCCTTGCCTCCGATGAGAGGCCATATCAATGCCCCGGGCGAAGACTCAACCAGGCGCGCAGCCGCCAGGTCCTGCGCGGCGTCGCGGCGAATGAACCAGCGCAAGTTCGACGGCCCGCCGTCTCCTTTGCGAGCTGCTGCGCCACACAGCCAGGCTCGGATTGCCGCACGCGCCGTGGCATCGGCGGGCTCACCTACCGGAGCAAGCTCCGACGCCAATTCCTCGTGGTCGGGCACAACTACCGGCGTCACCCGCACCTCCATCGGATAGATGTACCACTCGCCATCCAAGTACAGCTCCGGCTCCAGCTTCACCCTTTGCGGATCGGCCTCCCGCGGCGTCCACACATCCATAAGAAACACCACCGTGGTCTGCCCGGGGACCGGGCGGCTGGCATCAGGCAGCCGCCCCGCATAAGGCAGGTTCACCTTCTCGGCGGCATCCGGAATCCAGTCGTCCCCATGCTTTTCAAAGCTCAGCTTGTATAGGGTCACGTCGAAATAATTGTCTGGATTTTGCCCGATATAAAGCGTAAAATCCCTGCCCTCGGGCGCCGTCACCACGACGTAGAAAACGGTGTGAGCGTTCCGGGGCACCGCCGGCGACAGAATCTCGCGCGGGCGGTAGCGCGGACTCGCGCCACGGTCTGCCTTCACCACTTCTCCAAAGGGATCTATGCGCTGAAACTGGGAATAAACCTTGACGCCCGGCAATTGCCCCAGCGCATAGGATGCGCTTGCGAGCACCCAGACCAGCGCCGACAGTGCAAGCCTCATGCCAGGTCCCATTTTTCAGGATGCAGCGTCGGGTCGCCCGTCACCAGCACCGGCCGGCCCAGGGTCTCCTCCAATTCCTCCAGATAATCGTTATTGGTCGCTTTCAACACCTTGGCCACGTCGGGATGCACGCGCAGCACAACGTTAGGCGTATCCAGGACGCCTGCCATCTTGGAGGCTTCCTGAAGGATCTCGCTGATGACGGTCTGCACGCTCTTTACATAGCCTGCACCTTCGCAGGTCGGGCAGGGTGAGCAGAGCATGCGCTCCAAACTCTGCTTGACGCGCTTGCGCGTAATGGCCACCAATCCGAAATCGTTGAACTGGAGAATTTTGTTGGGCGCGCGGTCGCGTTTCATCTCCTCTTCGAGCGCCTGCATGATCTTCTGGCGGTTCTTGCGTTCTTCCATGTCGATGAAATCGACCACGATGATGCCGCCCAAATCGCGCAGGCGTATCTGCCGCACGATCTCGCGAATGGCTTCCAGGTTGGTCTTGACGATAGTGTCTTCCAGGCGGTTGGATTTACCCACAAATTTGCCGGTGTTAACGTCTATGGCCACCAGCGCCTCGGTCTGGTTGACCACAATGTAGCCGCCCGATTTCAACCAGACTTTGGGTCGGAGCGCCTTTTCCAGCTCCGCCGTAATGTTGAAAGCATCGAAGATCGGAATCTGGCGCGTATAGAGCTTGACGTGCGGCACAAGCTGCGGCCGGAAGCGCTCCACAAAGTGGAGAACGCTTTCGTAGGTCTCCTCATTATCCACCCAAATCGCCTTGAATTCCTCGGCAAGCTGGTCGCGCAACAGGCGCTGCACAACATCCAGGTCGTGATGAATCAAAGCCGGAGCCGAGCGGCTTTCCGCCTTGCGCCGTATGTCCAGCCACAGGTTGTACAGATACATCATGTCGGCGGCGATGTTTTCTTCCGACTGCCCCTCGCCCGCCGTTCTTACTATGAATCCGCCCGGCATCCCAGCGCTGTGCGTGTGCAAGATGCGCCGCAGCCGCTGGCGCTCCTCATCGGAAGCGATCTTGCGACTTACGCCCAGGTGCTCCACGGTCGGCATGTAGACCACAAAGCGTCCCGGCAGGGCGATGTGAGAGGTTATCCGGGCGCCTTTTTGTCCCATCGGCTCTTTAGCTATCTGAACCAGAACCTCCTGCCCTTCCTTAAGCAAATCGGTGATGGAGGGCGTGGAGGGTTTCTCCGGCTCAGGCGGGACCTCGACCGGTTCCTCACGCGCCGCACGGGCTTCGGCAGCGGCTGCGCTTTGCAGCTTCTTCCTGAGCCGCCGTGAAAGCCGGCGGGGATAGTGGGTATGAGTCTCCCGAAGGCCGGCCTGGAGTTTAACCGCCTCCTCCGGGCTCTCGGCGCTCTCGGAAATCGCGCCTGCGGCTTCCGCATCTACGCCGGACTCATCCACTCCGGCGGCTTCGGCCGGCTCCCCCGACTCAGACCCCGTTTCCGCCTCCGCAGCAACTTCCGCTGTCGGCGCAGTCGCCTCTTGGCCGGAAGCGGGTTCGGCTTCGGCGTGCGGCTCTTCCACTTGCCCGGCGGCAACCTCCGCAGCCTCAGCTTGTCCGGCGGCAACCTCCTCGCTGCTCACCTCAAAGGGTTCTTCAACTGCGGCTTCGGGCGCCCCGGCATACTCGGTAGCCTCTTCTGCCACTGGCGCAGCCGCCTCTTCAGTAGATGGTTGCTGCTCAGCCCCGCTGTCTGGTTGCGTCAGGGCTGCTCCTTCAGACTCTGCAACTATCGCGTTTTCCCTTTCTGCCCCGGCTGCACCGGTTTCCTCCGGCCGCTCGTAAAGTTCGCCTCCCTCCTGTTCCTGCGGAGCTGCTTGCTGCGCGGGCTGCTCGCCGGCCTGACTCTCTTCCTCATCGGTCACGGTTTCGGCTTCTCCCGCTATCGTCCCGGCATACTTTGCCAGAGACTCGCCGGGTAAGACCGGAAACTCGGATTCTTCAATCTCCATCTCAGCTTCGCCTGTAACAGGCGCGTACTTGGTGGCCGGAAAACCTTTATTGCGGCGGCGGCGGCGCGAGCGGCGGCTCTTACGATCTTTGCCGCCTGCCTCCGCCTGCGCTTCTTCCTGCACAATGGAAGGGGCCACAGCGGCTTCCGGCTTGGCCGGAGAACGTCCCTTGCGCTCCTGTAGGCCGGGCATCCGGTCATATTCTTCATGTTCTTCGAAGAAATCCGAAACATACAGGAAGGCGTCACGCTCCAGTCCGATATCGACGAAAGCCGATTGCATGCCCGGCAGCACCCGGGTCACACGGCCTTTATGGATGCTGCCGGCCAGCGAGTACTCGTTTGCGCGCTGAAAGTAAATCTCTACAAGCTGGTCATCTTCAAGCACCGCCACTTTGGTTTCCCGACGGTTGGCCGAAATTACTAACTCTTTTCCCATGGATATTCCTCACCTCAGCCATGAAGCAAGAGCATGGAAACACCGAGGGCCAGAGGCGAGGTCCACCGGACGGCGGACAAAGAAATTTGAAATAATCCAGCGCAGCCACCGGCCGCGCTATCGTGGAGGGGTCCCGCCCCCTTGGCGGTCCATCGCTCCACCTCAAAAACCCTTTGCTCTGCCTTGGTCTCCTCTGGAAACCGTGTCTCGCTTCAATTAACAAATCGCTGGAGCCGTACGTTGTTCACTATGCCCAGCATCAGAAATACCGAAAGGATGCTGGACCCTCCGTAGCTCATCAGCGGCAGCGGGACGCCGGTGACGATCATCCGCCCGACCAGCATCCCGACATTAACAAACAAGTGAAATAACAAAAGTGAACATATGCCCATACAAACGTACATGCCGGCCCGATCCGGGGCAGCTTGCGCATTTTGAATAATCTGCATGAGCAATAAAAAGTACAAACCCAACACTACTGTTACGCCGACAAAACCATGCTCTTCGGCAAAAGCCGAGAGAATAAAGTCCGTGTGGGCCACCGGCAGAAACCGCAATTGAGTTTGCGAACCGCGCGTTACGCCTTTACCCCACATTCCGCCGCTACCAACGGCGATCCGTGATTGTATCACCTGATAGCCGCTGCCGAGCGGGTCACGCTCCGGATCCAGAAATGAAATCAACCGCGCTTTCTGGTAATCCTTAAGCATCGTCCATCCCAAAGGCAGGACCAACACCAGCAACAATGCAGCTACGACGGCATGCTGCCACCGGAGTCCCGCAAAAAAAACTCCTGCTGCTGCAATGACAGCATAGGTCATAGCCGTGCCCAAGTCCGGCTGCTTGATCACCAGCGCCATGGGTACTGCCACCAGCCCGCCAAGCTTCAGGAGATCCTTAAATTCGGGCCGGTCACCTTTCAATTCGCTCAAATATCTGGAAGTCAGCAATATTATCACGAGTTTAGCGAACTCGGAGACCTGAAGAGTGAATCCCCCCGGCAGCGGGATCCAACGCCGTGAACCGAATGCCTGCCGCCCGAACAGCAACACTATGAGCAGCGTCACGATCGTCGCCAGATATAGCAGTGGTACGTGTTCGAGCAAACGGTGGTAATCGAAGCGGGCGGCTACCTGCATGGCAATCAGCCCGGCGACTATGAAAAGAATTTGCTTCCACCAGGCATCCCGCCAATTGGTTCCCGTGGTCGCGCTGTAAATCTGAAGCACGCCTAGGGCGCTCAGCACCAGCGCCAACCCGACCAGCGGCCAGTCCAGATCCCGAACAGTACGGTAGCCAGTCATGGCGTCACCCTTTCCGGGCCCTGTAGGGCGGACCGCGCAGCTTGGGCTGCCAGCAGAACCGGCGGATGCCGGTTGGCTTTCTTTTCAAAATAAGTCTTAATGATGTCGCGCACGACCGGCGCCGCGGCAGTGCTGCCATGTTCGCCGCCTTCAACCAGCGCCACCGCCACAATTTCCGGGTTCTGGCGGGGCGCAAAACCTACAAACCATGCGTTATCTTTAAGCGTGCTTTCCGCCTTGAGCGCCTTAAGCGCTTCCTTAGACGCCAACTGCGCCGTACCGGTCTTGCCGCAAAGCTCCACTCCATCAATTCGCGCCCGTGCACCAGTGCCGCCTTCATTGACCACACCGTACATGCCATAGATCACCTTGGCCAAATTCTCCGGATTGAAAGAGACGCGCCGGGGCGTCTCGCGGCGCGAAGGATCGGCCACCACATGCGGCGTATACCAAACGCCTCCCATCGCCAGCCCACCTATGGCGTAGGCAAGTTGGATAGGCGTAACCGTGAGCGCGCCTTGGCCAATGGCCACGGAGATAGTTTCGCCGGCATACCACTTTTGGCGGAGTGTGCGGATCTTCCAGCGTGAAGACGGCACCACGCCTTCGGCCTCGTGCGGCAGGTCAATTCCGGTTTTCCTGCCCAGCCCACACAGTTCGGCGTACTCGGCCATGCGGTCGATTCCCAGCCGGTTGCCGACGTGATAAAAAAACACGTCGCAAGATTGCACCAGCCCCTTATGTATGTCGACCACGCCGTGGCCGCCTTTCAGATGACACCGGAAATAGCGACCGTAAAATGACGCACCACCCGAACAGATGACTTTGAAATCATCATCGATTACACCGGTTTCCAAAGCCGCCAGCTCAACAATCGGCTTGAAAGTGGAGCCCGGGGCAAGTTGCGCCTGGATTGCCCGGTTCAACAACGGGTTATCGGGGTTGTTGACGATCTCCTGCCAATCCCTGGCCCGGATTCCGCTGGTGAACTTGCTTGGATCAAACGCCGGACGACTCACCATTGCCAGCACCTCGCCGTTGCGCGGGTCCAAGACCACCACTGCGCCCTTGCGCCCCTCCATGGCCAGCTCGGCTACAACTTGAAGATCAAGATCAATGGTCAGGCGGAGCGAACGTCCCGGAATGGCTTCCTTAAAACCGATCACCTGGCGCTCATTGCCGCGGTTGTCGACAACGACCTGGCGCTGTCCGTCCACTCCCATAAGGATTTCGTTGTACTGCCGCTCGACGCCCGCCTTGCCGACAATGTCGCCTTGCTTATACTTGGCGAATTCAGCAGTGTTCAACTCAGCTTCGCTGACTTCGCCAACATAGCCGATCAGGTGCGCCGCCAGCCCGTCGCGCGGATACAAGCGCCGCTCGGCATGAATCAGCTCCATTTCCGGAAAACCGGGCGAGCCCCGATGCGCTTCTATAAAAGCCAGATCCGCTCGCGTGAGTTCTTCCTTTATGGTTACCGGGCGGTAGCGGGGCTCAGAGGCATAGCGCTTCAGTCTTGCCGCGACCTCCTCGAAAGACAAACCCAACCCCTCGGCTAAAGGACGCACGTTTTCGAGCTTCAGATTCTCGCGCAGCAGCATCAGGCTGAAGGAGGAGTGGTTGTCAACAATTAAGCGCCCTTCCCGGTCGAGGATTTTACCCCGGGGCGCCGGAACCGGCAGCGACTTTATGCGGTTCCGCTCAGCCTGCTCGGCGTAATACTCCGGATGCAACACCTGCAACTCCCAAAATCCGGAGAGCAAGTAAAGAAAGACCGCAACAATCAGGTATTGGAAAAACGCGATGCGGCCCGTTACGGACTTGGTATCCTCGCGGGCAAGCAAACCGCGCGGTTTTTTCAAATCTTCCTTTTCGCCTACGGGAAAGGTCACCGGAGAGCCCCTCCACTACTCCCCATCTCTTAGTTTATCTAAGAGATGGAACAGCAGAGCGGCGGCGGCTGCGTTGCCGGGCGCCGCCAGTAGTGTCGCTAACGGCTCGAACGGCGGGGTTTCTCCCAAGAGCATCCGCCTGGCCGACCAGTAAATTCCTTGGTGCAGCAAAAACGCGAAAAACACCAATCCCGCCCTTACTGCCGGATGTTCCGTATCTAGTCGCACGCCGACTGAAGCGGCGGAGAATCCCATTACGGTCTTCACCATGCCGAAAACGCCTATCGGCTGGTTGGAAAGAGCATCCTGGAGCATCCCTACGACTGCTCCCACTGCTGCGCCGAAAATCTGGCTGCGGCGCGAGATAGCCAGATATATAGTCACCAAAAGCGGCATTTCCAAAAAACGCAGCCAAGCCAGGTACAGCGGAACGTAGACCTGAAAAAGTATGGCTGCCAGCGGCGCCGCAACCATTACCCAAGTCCTCATGCGGCGCAGAGCCCGCTTCGGCCTTCTTGGCAGCCTCCCCGGCCAGATGAACTCGTTCATGGTTTAACCGTCCCTGGCTGAGGCGGCTTGAGCGCCGGTTTCGCAGCGCCGGCAGGAGGCTTTGAGACAGAAGGTTTTTTAGCTTCGATATTGTCGCCGTAAGGCCTCCCGGTAGCCTCAGCCGCTTTCCGGTAGGTCTCGGCCAGCCGGTCGGCATCCGTGGCCATAGCCGGCGGAGCGCTCGGAGCCCCGGCTTCCGGAACCGCCTGCCCGCCTGAGACTGGAGGCAGAAGCGGAGCAGCTTGCAGCGGCTCAGGCAGCTCCTGATGCACGCCCTCCAGCACTATGAGCACCTCATCCAATCCTCTGGCCAGAGCCGCCGGGCTTAAGGTTAACTCCCGGAAGGTCTTTCCGGGAGTGCTCACAATTACCGTCCCGACGGGGATTCCACGCGGAAAGCGGCGGTCCTCGCCGGAGGTATAAAACCATTCGCCGGGTTTTACTTCTTCCTCGTTCTGTACGTAATCAACGCGGCAAAGCCCGCGCCCGCCACCGCGGAGCACGCCCGAAACTCGCCGGTCCGCACTAATGACTCCGGCTGCAAAGTTCGTATCCGTCAGTAACAGCACCTGCGAGGCACTTGAAAAAACAAGAGTGACTTTCCCGACCAGACCGTCCGGATTTATTACCGCCATGCCTGGGCGCACTCCCGCAGAAGAACCACGGTCGACCAGCAGGACCTGGGAATTCGTGGCTGCGCCGGTGCCTATAACCCGCGCCGCAATGGTCTTGGACGGCGTGCGCGCCTGAAAGAGTTCAAGCGCCGCCGCACGCTCCGCCGTAGCCAGTTCTTGCCGCAAATAGCGGTTCTCCATTTTGAGCCTGTCCAGCTCAGTCCGCAGCTTGCGGTTTTCTTGCTCGACACCGACCAGCAGGAAATATCGTTCCGCAATACTCTTAACGGTCGAACTGGCCGAAGCCGCCAGTTTCGCCAGCGGCGTAACCGCAGTCACCGCCCACACGCGCAACAGCCGGATATCCTGGCTTGTTCTTACCTGGTAGGCAACCAGCACCAATTGAGCGAACAAAACTAACAGCAAGACGGTAAGATTTCGATACCGGCTGAATAACGATCCCATGGCCGCCCTGCCGGACTGGCTATTCGATCGAAATCCTGCGCAACAGGTTGAAATCCGTAAGCATCTTGCTGGTGCCTAGCACCACGCTGGCCAGCGGATCTTCAGCCACAGAGACAGGCAGTCCGGTTTCCTCTTTTATGCGCTTGTCGAGGTTTTTCAGCAGCGCTCCGCCTCCGGTCAGTACGATGCCGCGGTCGCTGATGTCCGCACTAAGCTCGGGCGGCGTGCGTTCCAGCGCCACCCGAATGGCGTTCACGATCGTGGCTACGCACTCGGAAAGCGCTTCGCGGATTTCGCTGTCATCGACGGTAATTGTTTTAGGGACGCCTTGAATCAGATTGCGTCCCTTGATCTCCATGGTCATCGGTTTGTCCAGCGGATAAGCTGAACCAATCTGTATTTTGATCTGTTCAGCCGTACGCTCGCCGATCAGGAGGTTATATTTTCGCTTGAGGTACTGGACGATGGCTTCATCCATCTCGTTGCCGGCCACTCGCACGGAACGAGCATAGACGATGCCGCTTAGGGATATCACGGCGACGTCGGTTGTTCCGCCGCCGATATCCACAATCATGTTCCCGCAGGGCTCGGTGATGGGCAAACCGGCGCCGATGGCCGCCACCATGGCCTGCTCAACCAGATGTACCTCGCTGGCTTTGGCACGATAGGCCGAGTCCACCACGGCGCGTTTTTCAACCTGCGTAATTTCGCTAGGGACGCCTATTACGATGCGCGGGTGGACCAGCATCCGGCGGCCATGGGCCTTCTGGATGAAGTAGGTGAGCATGCGCTCGGTCACCTTGAAGTCGGCGATTACGCCGTCCTTCATGGGCCGAATTGCGACAATGTTGCCGGGCGTACGCCCTAGCATTTCCTTAGCTTCCTTGCCGACAGCTTCCACCTCGCCGGTGGTCTTGTTGATAGCGACAATTGACGGCTCGTTGACGACGATCCCCTTTCCCTTGGCGTAGACCAACGTATTGGCCGTGCCCAGATCAATCGCCAAGTCGGACGAAAAGAGGCTGAATAGAGACCGGAAATTCATTCTTTTGCTGTGAAAATCTCCTCAGAGGTGTGCGACCTCAAAGCCTAGCATATCCCTTAAATCGATTGCCAGTATGCCTATTTTTACCTTCTTTTTCAATATATTGGAAGAGCGCTTCAGCCGCCCGGGAGTTTGCTTGCCAGCTCTGCCCGGCTTCTTCCGGCAACGCTGCGGCGCAGCGCCTCATCCATGAGGGCTAAAGTTTTTTACAATGATGGGCCTGTGCTTTCACGGCGTCAATTTGGCTTGGTTGCGGTTGCGGCGGCCGGTTGCCGCCGCCGTCGCGGGACGGGTTTCCCGGGCTTGGCCCTTATCGCCAATTACGACTCAAGCTCGGTTGCCGCTGTCGATCTGACGTCATTCACACTGGCGGGGCGCCTCCAACTGAGCGCACGCCCCTCGGAAATAGTAAGCAATCCAGCCGGCCGCCGCGCCTGGATTCTGGCTGCATCACCCGGCACGGTTTATGAAATCGATGCGGTTGAACTTTCCGTGCGCCGCAGAGTGCGCCCGGCGCCGGCGTTGATCTCGCTTCGTCTTGATCCTAAACACCCGTGGCTATGGGTCCTGGTTCCCGACCCGCCCCAATTGCTGAAACTGAAACGCGATCCGCTGCAAGTTGAGGCGAAACTTCACCTGCCAGCCCCCGGATCTTGCATGGAAATTTCTCCCGATGGAACCAGGGCTGCGGTGGCACATGACACTAGCGGAGAAATAACCTTTTGCGATCTAGAAAATCTGCGGCAAATCGCAACTCTGAAATCCGGCCGCCGCGCCGGACCACTGGTTTTCAGGCAGGACGGCAAGGTGTTACTGGCAGGCGACCCGGAAAGGGAGACAGTGGCGGTGCTCGACGGCGGCGGCAGATCACTGATCACCACGCTCAAGCTGGCCGTACGTCCGGAACATTTTTGTTTTAAACCCGACGGTGGAGAACTTTTCGTAACCGGTCAGGGTATGGATGCGGTCGTAATCATCAACCCTTATCGGGGGGAGGTCGCCGAAACCGTGCTGGCCGGCCGCGCGCCGGCCGCCATGGCCTGCTCCAGCAATCCGCTGTTTTTATTTGTGGCTAATCCGCCCACCGGCGACGTGACCATACTTGACCCGGAGACCCGGCGCGTGGCGGCCGTCGCTACCGTAGGTTTGGAGCCGCACTTTATCAGCCTGACGCCGGATGATTCCTACGCCCTGATACTAAACCGCCGTTCCGGAACTCTGGCCGTGCTGCGCCCGGGCGGAATAGTGATGAGCCGGGCGCGCGGCGCAGCGCTGTTCACCTCCATACCGGTGGGACCGAATCCGGTGGCGGCTGCCGTAGTCCGAACCTGACGGACTCTTCAGGCCCGTACAATACGTTCAGCGGCGCGATCCCAGCGCATGTACTGGCGGCGGCGGAAAGAAAGCACGCCCATTTCGCAGGCAACCACGCCGTAGTAACCCAGCATGTGGTCACAGTTGAGCGGCACATTTTCACGAATTGCACGCATGAGGTTGCGGTGGTGCAACTCTATGTTTTCGGCGCCCGTTTTTTTGAATTCGACCGGCTGGACTTCTTTGGCGAAAAGTCGTTGAGGTTCGATGACAAACCCGGTACGCGTGAATCGTAGCGTGGCTTTATGCCCCCTGAGCACGTGCTCGACGGGGGTGTCATTGGCCAGCGAGGACACCAGAATGACCGTAGGGCCGCCCGGGTAATCCAGCATGATGTTAAATGTGTCAGGAACCTCGGCATTTTTAAACTGCCATTTGCCGCCGGAGGCGACTCCATACTCGGGAAAGGTCAACCCCAGCGCGCGTATGATGCGCGTTACCCGGTGTATGAACAGATCCGAAGCTATTCCTCCGGAATAATCCCAGTAGCGCCGCCAACGGAAATATCGTTCCGGGTCCCAGGGTCGCTTGGGCGCCGGCCCCAGCCATGCGCTCCAATCCAGGTTAACGCCCGGCCGCGCCTCCGGATCGATGTCGTACATCCAAAAATCATCCACATGATTGCGGCTGTAATCGATTTCCGCCACCACCACCTTGCCCAAAACGCCCTGCTGTACATAGCGGTTGGCGACTTCGTATGAATCATCCGACATGCCCTGTACGCCCACCTGCATCTTCACCGATGCGCCCGCCATGCGCCGGACCAAGCGGCGCGCCTGCTCGCTGGTCTGGGTCATGGGCTTCTCGACATAAATGTGTTTGCCCGCCTCTATAGCGTCCAGGGCCATCCGATAGTGCCAGTGCTCAGGAGTGGCGACGAGAACGTAATCAACTTCTTTAAGCTCGAGCAGCTTGCGGTAGTCGCGGAACTCGCGGGCGCCCGTCATCGCCGCCGCCGCATGCGCACGCTTGTCGAAGACGTCGCAAACAGCCGTGATTTCCACATTATCTGCGTCGCGCATTTTAAGGAGCGCCTTTATGTGTTCTGTCCCCATGCCGCCGCAGCCGATGACTCCTACCCTTATGCGCTCCAGCGCGCCGGCGGCGCGCATGCGGCCGGCTGCCAGAACGGCCGCACCGGCGAATTCCCTTCTGGTTATTGCGTTCATCGGAACGATTGTAGCGCCGGCCGAGGCCGGCTCTGAATTCTGAATCCGGGAGTATCTCATTTGCATCATAAATAGCAGATCAGAGGCTGAAGCCTCCTAAGCCGGCGCGGCTGTCTAGACGGTGCTGGGTCGAGTCCGGCCAGCCGGAGGAGCCTCATGGGGACAAACATAGGGCCTTTCCCGTCCTGTGATGGGAAAGGCCTTTTTCGCTGTAATCATTGAGCGGCTAAACGCCCGCATAGCCGCCCGGCGCATCGCGGGCGGCCGGCGGTAGCGCCGAAGCCCAAGCTGAGGCCACGGCCAGTGCGGCAATGGCCGCAGTTTCCGCGCGTAGAATGTGCGGCCCCAACGATACCGGACTCCAGCCGGCGGCATCCGCTAGCTCACGCTCAGATTCTGTCCATCCTCCCTCCGGCCCGCTCATCACAACCATTGAGTTGCCGCTCCATCCCTTGCAGCTATCCTGCAACTTCATAATCAAAGGAGGACAACCGCGCTCTTCATTCAGCAGAAGGCGCAATCCTCCGCCGGCAGCCGCCGCCTGCTTGAAGCTTAATACCGGTTGAATTTCTGGTGCGCGCAAACGGCGCGCCTGCTGGCTGCTTTCAACCGCTATGCGACGCCAGCGCTCAAGCCTTTTTTCGGCCGCCAGACGGAGTCCGCGCTCACTGCGCGCGGCTTCAACCGGAACGATCTGGGAAACTCCCAGTTCGGTCGCTTTTTCCACCATCCACTCGAAGCGGTCGAATTTGATAAGCGAAGCAAGCAGAATCAACTTTACCGGAAGCTCGACGGCTTCGACCGGTTCAAGTAGGTGGAACATAACCCGGCCTTTCTCCAGACTTGCGATTTCGGCCAAAAAAGCCGAGTTGCCGTCGGTCACCTCAAACACGCGGCCGGGCTCGGCTCGCAACACCCGCCTGAGGTGTTCGGCGCCTCTGCCGGTGAGTATCGCGCGGTCACCTTCGAGAGCCTCTACGAAGAAACGCCGCCTAGCCATGTACAATAATCTACGCCATCATGATCGCTTTGCTGCGTGGAACCCTGCTTGAGAAACGACCCAACCAGGTGATTGTGGATGTAGGCGGAGTAGGCTACGAAGTCACCGTACCAATCTCCACTTTTTCCAGCCTGCCGCCGGCGGGCGCGGAAGTGCGGCTGCGCACCTTTACTTACGTGCGCGAGGATACGCTCGCTCTATACGGCTTCCTGACTGAAGAGGAACAGTTTCTGTTCGAACGCCTGATCGGCATCAGCGGCATCGGTCCGCGTCTGGCCGTTACGGTGCTCTCCGGACTGCCCGTCTCCGAACTGGTGGACTCCATCCGCCAGGGCCGGGTCGAGCACTTGGTGCGTATTCCGGGGGTGGGCAAGAAGACGGCCGAACGCATTGTCTTGGAATTGCGCGAAAAGCTCGGTGCTGTCGGCCCCGCCGCGGCTTCGCCGGCGCCGGGGCCGGTCCTAGGCGCTGTCGAGCAGGACGTGCTCAGCGCCCTGATCAACTTGGGCTGCGCCCGGCCGGCCGCCGAAGCCGCAGTGCGCAAAGCGCGGCTGGAAGCCCCCGAGGAGGAATTCGAGCCGCTCTTCCGCCGGGCTCTGGCGCTGGTGCGGTAAGCTGAATAGCAGCCGCTATTATGAGGGAAAAGGGCATAGTCTCGCCGAGCGCGCTGGAAGGCGAGCGGCAGTTTGAAGCCGGCCTGCGTCCCCGCCGTTTGGACGAATTCGTCGGCCAGTCCAAGCTCAAGGAGATCCTTTCCATAGCTATCGAAGCCGCCCGGCAGCGATCCGAGGCCCTGGACCACGTGCTGCTGTACGGCCCGCCCGGCCTGGGCAAGACGACGCTGGCCACAATAATCTCCAATGAGTTGGGCGTAAATTTCGAGCAGACCTCGGGCCCGATCTTGCAAAAGAAACTTGATTTGACCGGAATCCTGAGCAACGTCCGGCCACGGCAGGTTTTCTTCATTGACGAAATTCACCGCTTATTGCCGGATGTAGAAGAGATGCTCTATTCGGCGCTGGAGGACTTTCGCGTGGATATCCTCATCGGGTCCGGTCCCGGTGCGCGCACGCATTCCCTGCCGGTTCCGCGCTTCACAGCCATCGGCGCCACCACGCGGCAGGGTTTGATCAGCGCGCCGCTGCGCGGCCGATTCGGACTCGTGCTGAGGTTGAACCATTATGTGCCGGAGGAGCTGGAGCAGATCGTAAAGCGCTCGGCAGGGCTGCTCGGCGTCGAGGTTGACGCCGGGGGCGCTCAAGAGATCGCCCGCCGCAGCCGCGGCACGCCGCGCATTGCTAACCGGCTGTTGCGCCGGGTGCGCGATTATGCGCAAGTGCGAGCCGATGGCCGTATAACGGCCGACATTGCACGCACGGCTCTGGACCTGCTGGAAGTGGACCGCTTCGGCCTGGATGAAATCGACCAGAAAATCATGCTGACGATCCTTGAAAAATACGGCGGGGGACCGGTTGGGCTGAACACGGTAGCCGCCTCTATCGACGAGGAGCCCGACACGATTGAAGAAGTCTACGAGCCTTACCTCATCCAGCTTGGTTTCATCGACCGCACGCCGCGCGGCCGGGTGGCCACCGACCGGGCCTTCGACTACTTCAACGTTCCGCGCCGCATGCGCGGGGCCCAGCGCTCGCTGTTTCAACCGTGACCACCGCCTACCTCTCGCTCGGATCCAATCTCGGCCGGCGCGAGGAGTTGCTCCGGCGCGCGATCCGCCTTCTGGAGTCGGACAGCGTGCGCGTCACGCGCTTGTCGGGCGTCTACGAGACCGAGCCGCTGGGACCGGTGGCGCAACCCTGGTTTCTCAACCTAGTTGTCGAAATCCAGACCAGCCTGGAGCCTCTTAGGCTGCTCGAACACACTCAAAAGGTGGAGCTGATGCTTGGCCGGCGCCGCGACGTCGCCGGCGGTCCGCGCACGGCAGATATCGATATCCTGCTTTATGGTGAGGTGATTTTGGCAACCGCCGAACTTGTTATACCGCACCCGCGCCTGAGCGAGCGCCGATTCGTGCTTGAGCCTCTGGCCGAACTAGCGCCTGCGCTGCGCCATCCGGAGACTAAGCTGACCGTGGCTGAAATGCTGGCACAGGTTCGCGGCCAGTCGGTCAGGCGAGTTGAGGCGCCGTTGTTTAAGGTTTAGCCCGAATTACTGTATCCTGGCGGCCAGGGCCTTGGCTGCTTCCACCGGATCCACCGGCTCAGTCACGTTGGCGAAACCGGCTACGTATCTTCCCTTGCGGAAGAAGCACAACCGGCCCAGATATTTGTCGGTGTAGGTGAAACCTTCGTCGCCCACCTGAACCGGGGTGACCTCTTTGAAGCGAGCCATGGCTTTTTTCAGCACGCCTGCCGCGGCTTCAGGCGAGTCCTCGGTAACGATGAAGCCCTTACCATATTCGTACTGGCCGAGATAACCGCGCCGCAAAAGGCTGAGGCCAAGCACGCTTTGCGGCACCAGCCGGAGCGAAGCTTCGTCCAGCTTTTCGCGCGGGAACCAGGTCAAAAGCGGGGGCAGTTCGGAGGAACCCGGTACGCGCTTTTCCATTTCTGTCAGAAAAGCCCGGATGACTTTGCTGTGATCACCCTCCGGGTTGGCCGCCAGTTCCACATAGTATTTGTCTTTGACGAAAGTGCCGCGGCGCGGCTGGATCTGCCCCGCCGTGCCGAGCTTTTCGACCGGGCGCCGGGGATCCCGGTTGGCCATAAAAATCCCGTAGGCCGACTCCGGGCTGTCCATCTGGGAAACGTCAAAAACCAGAGTAACTTCCCCGGACTTACAGGTTACGCCGTGCATATCGACAAAGTTATAAATGACGTAACCTTCGGCGTTTCCGTCCATGTACTCAAAAAGGTTATCGGCGGTAAAATAGCGGGCTTCCCCGTCCTGAGTCCAACCGGGCACGAGCTTGCAATCGGGCATAGGCCCTTCGGCGGCAAACGCCGCGGCTCCTAAAATTAAGGCCAGCACTACTTTTATGCGGTTCATCCGTAAAGCTCCTGGACGCAAGTTAAGAGCGCCACAACCGGCGCGCCTTTCGTCATTCTATCGAACAACCAGCCGCAGCGGCGCAGCCCGGAGGCAGGCCCTACAGCCCCGCCCCCCTTCGAAGACCACCTGCGCCGGGCGGTAATTTAGGCAAACATCTGCTGAGCTCGCAACAGGCGCGCCGAAACTTGAACGCCGTTCGGGCATTGCACGGTGCAAGCCGAACAGTCCTGACAGCTCACCACCTGCAATTCGGGCGGCAACTGTTTGAAGTGCTCCCGGCCCAGCGCAAACTCGCCGTACCCTTCGGCGTACATTAGGTAACGGAGAATGTCTGAAATCGGAAGGCCCTTAGCGCACTTGCCTTCGCAAGCCCCGCAGGTGCGGCAGTAGAGAGGCCGGATGTAGTTCAATTGCACAGCCAGCAGTTTACGGTCTTCTGAAGTCAGCGGTTCTTTCATGGCCCGGAAATTTTCTTCAAGCTGGTCCATATCGGTGATGCTGGGAATGGTGGTGGCCACGCCGGGGCTGGCAATGACCCATTTCAGCGCCGCCAGCATAGCGCCCGGACGCTTCAAAATCTCAGCGTTTTTGTCGCCCGGCTGAAGTCGGCGAAAACCACCGGCCATGACTTTCATCCCTACAATACCCACCCCTGCTTTTGCCGCGGCTTCGATGGCCTCGCCGATTTTCGGATCCAGCGTCCAGTTGTAGGCCGTCAGGATGACGTCGATTTTCCCTGTTTTCACCAGAGCCGGAATCAACTCCGCCTGGCCGGCATGCGTGCTGACGCCCGTAAAGCGTATTTTGCCGGCCTTCTTGGCCGCTTCCATCGCTTCGAGCAGCTCATCGGTAATTTCTTCGATTTTGCTGCGGCCGTGCAGATACCAGATATCAACGTAGTCCGTACCCAGCTCCTTCAAGCTCGTGTCGATATGCTGCATAGCGGTGGCGCGATCACGGGCTTGCGTCTTGGTGGAAAGCACTATTTTCTTGCGGTAGTTTTTTAGTGCCGCTCCGACCATGCGCTCGTTGTTGCCGCCCTGGTAGCTGCGCGCGGTATCGAAGTAGTTGATTCCCAAATCCGCCGCGCGCTCAATAACGCTCGGATCCGACGTGATCATGCAACCGAAGCCTACCGTTGTAACCTTCAGCCCGGTCTTGCCCAGAGTGCGATAGCTGAGCCCGCCGGATTGAAAGCTGGTGGATGGCTCAGCCGCAGCCGATACCGCCGAACGGACAGCCGCCGCACCCGCAGCCGGCAGCGCCAGCCCAGCCGCCAGAAAATGTCGCCGTGAAGAACATTCTTGCATGGTGGTCTCCCCTTCTGAAAAATTAGAAATGCCCACTCCATTATAGTGGGGGTGGATAGTTTACTTTTGTAAATAAAACCAAACCGCCGATTTTGATCCGCCTATTGGCTGACAACAGGCTTTCCCTCGGCATCCAAGTGAGGGTAGGGTCCGCCGCGGCGAAATTCGTCCACGATAAAGCGGTCAAATTGCGGCGTGGGTTCAAACCAGCCGGGAACGCGCAGGTGTTGCTTGCAAACCTCTTCGTTGAGCTCAACCCCCAGGCCCGGCGAATCGGGCACCGTTATGTAACCCTGATTGACGATTGGCTTGGGCACGCCTGTCACCAGATCATCCCACCAGGGTATGTCTACGGCATGGTTTTCCATGGCCACAAAATCCTTTATGGTGGCGATCATGTGCACGCTGGCCATGCAGCCTACGGGCGATCCGGCAAAATGCACCGCCGTCGGAATGCCGAACATCGAAGCATAATCGGCTATGCGCTTGGTTTCGCGCAGGCCGCCCGAGGTAAGCGGGTCAGGATGGATCATATCCACAGCGCGATTTTCAATAAACGGACGGAAACCTTCCTCCAAACCAAACAGGCTTTCACCGGTGTTGATCACCGTGGTCGTAGCCTCGCAGATTTCCTTATAAGCTTGCCAGTTTTTGGGTGAATCGCCCCGCCCGAGCGTGCCCACTTGTAGGGGGTCCTCCATCCAGGCCAAGTCATAAGGCTCAAAGGCCCGCGCATAGCGAATGCTGTCGTTGACATCGAGCGGCCCGAAATGATCGGCCGCCAGCGGCTGGTCCCAGCCGATGGCGTCTTTGACGGCTTCCAGGTACTCGCATAGGTATTTGAGGCCTTTCGTGGTGGCTACGCCTCGGCTGTTTACGGCGCCGGGAATGTGCTGGACCAGCGACGTGCCCAGATCCATCTTAAAAAAGGTGAAACCCATCTTTTTGCGCCGCAACAGTCGGGCGGCAAAGAGTTTGGGGTCGGGCGTCTGGTCCGTGTCGCAGTAGATCCGCACGCGGTCACGATACTTGGAGCCGATCAACCGCCAGCAGGGAACCCCGTATACCTTACCGGCGATGTCGTGCAGGGCCATATCGACAGCGCTATAGCCGCCGCCCATGCGCCGCTGGTTGGCGAAATTGCGGATGCTGTCGAGAATAGGCTCGATTTGAAGCGGATTGCGGCCCACCAGATGCGGCTTCAAAATGAGCGCAATGCCCTCATTACCGGCGTCGCGCACTTCGCCCAGGCCATAGACTCCCTGGTTGGTGTCTATTCGAATGATCGGGTAGTCGAAATTGGATGCGATTCGTATCGCCCGCATGTCAGTGATTTTCAACTGGCTGGGCGCAGAATTCTTATTAATGCCGCCGGCTTGAATGGGCTGCCCACCGGCCGGCCGGTCGGCGAATTTGAATGCAGCGCCGGCTGAGGCCAGCTTCAGAGCACGCTCCACGAGCTGGCGCCGCGTATAACCGGACTTTAAGTTGATCGCCATGATGCTCACCTCCGTAATGAAAAATTGATTACTTGCCAACCGCTTGACTGCCGGATCCTGACCCAGGCGGCAGCATTGAACGAACCGCCAAGATCACGTCAGGCGGATCGCCTTCCTTCGCTCCGCTGTAATAGCCGACCCGCGTATTCGGTCCGAAGAAAAAAACGTCGCCCGCCGCGGCCGGATACCGGGCATCCTCTCCGGCTGGTGTGACGCCTGCCACTATCTCCCCTTTGCCGCGCATCAAAAGATAAATCTCCTCCTCGCGCGGGTGACTGTGCGGAATATTGGTGCCGCCGGGAAGAAACTCCATAATGAAAAGGCTGGTCATTTCACTGGCGGCTGCCAGCCGGTCGCGTGTACTCTGCCGGGTTCCCATCAAGAGCTTGAACTTGGTAGTGGGGCCGTGCTGGCCCAGCACTTGCAGCTCTACGTCGGCCGAGTTTGAAAGCATCAGTTGCGGAGTCGTAGCAACCTGCTTTCCGGGCGGTATCTTAAACCCCATGACGATGACGCGAACCGGAGAGTTCGTCTCATTGGCAATACCGTGCGGAACGTTTATGGGCAAATACATGAAGTCGTCTTTTTTGACCGGAACGCGCTGTTCGCCGTAGATGAGAGCGCCTCTGCCCTCCAGAATGTAATAGATCTGCTCTTCGGCCGGATAGCTGACCGTTGCGCTTGCTCCACCCGGGGCTACGGTCAACTCGCCGTAGCGGGCGACGCTTTGGAGCCTGCCGGCATCGGGATCGCCTATGCCAAAAACCGGTTTGTACGAAGCGCCTTTGGCGTTCTGAGTCAAATCATCCGCGCGGGGGATGACCGCCGACAGATTTCTGCGCAGAAAAAACGGCTCTGCGGCCGAAAGCAGGCCGGTGCAAATCAGCAGCGCCCAGGCTGCTCGCGCCATCGAAAAACGGTATCGCATACAATGCCTCCCTAAATAATCTCCAGCCGTCTCGTCAACCCATACCCCGCCCACGTTGTAATGCAAGGGAGTTCCTGTGCTCCCGACACACGAAGCACACCTTCTCGTATTCGCGCGTGGGTCCAAAACATCCGCATTCACTCACATGCTCTTCAACGCCCGCTTCGTTGAGCTCAAGGCCTAATCCGGAGGCATCCAGACCGGTGATGAAGCCGTTGTCCAGAATCGGCTGGGGCATGCCCCTGACCGGCATGGTCCGCCACTTAAGTGAATCCACGGCCTGGCATCCCATGGAGACGAATCTGGGCACGCTGAAAGCAGCATGGCAGGCCGCAATCGCTGCCGCCGCCACGACCCGCCACAGCATGCGCCTCCGGCTTAACCCCCGAAATCCGGCTTTCTCCACCCTGGTATGCCTCCTGTCTAGCTGATCATAATCCAAAAACCGAAACGAAAGTTTCTGGTCTTCGAGTCCCGTGGCGAGGGCCGCCGGCAATGAATCTCTCACAACAAAATAATATTTTTTTGAAGATGACGGTCGGTCTCTGCGGCAGGACCGGCTCCTGGTCTCCGCCGGAGGAGACTTTGCGCACGCCACAGCGCTGAATTGCGCGATGATTTTCGGCGAAATGTTACCAGTTTTTTAGCCGCTGAGTGATATGCCAGCAAACTCCACCCATAAAAAAGCGCGGAGCAAATTGGTGAGTGGCGTTTTACTCCGCGCCTCCGGCAGTACCGGAAACTTCAATTCCGACTTTTTATTATTTCGACTTATTAAAGCTTGATCTCCCAGCCTTTTCTGTAGGTCGGCTTCACCCACTGCATAACATGTTTGCCGTTGGTGAATTCGCCCTTGGTGTTGTCCCACAGCAACTTGCCCTCGGTGTGAACAGCGGCCGCACCGAGCAGCAGCCACTCGCAATAAGGCCCGGCAATACTGAAGTTGGAGCAAGCCGGTGCGCCTCCCTTGCAGGCCCGGATCCAATCGCGAACATGCGCCGAACCATTGTCCCCCGTGCTGGCGCCGGGTGAGCGCGGCAAGTAAGCGGCAGGCAGTTTGTAGTCGGCCCAGCGCTTTCCGGGCAACAGGCCTACGTCTTCGCCGCGCCCGTTCGTGCCAAGGTAACCTTTGCTTCCGACGAAAATGCAGTTGTAGCCGAGACCGCGCTGCATGGGCCCGCCTGCGGGTGCGCCGCCGCGCGCCGCAGCGCCCTGGGGTGTCGCACCCTGCGGCTGTAGGCCTCCGCCCGAACCCATAAAGAAGCCGCCCTGACCGCGAGCCGGTCCGACCTGAGGCCCCGCGCCCGGTATCTTGCGAGCTTCTTCGACCGTCATCCCCGGCGGCAGGTAGGGATCCCCGCCCGGAGCGTGGTACCAGTAAACGGTGACCGGCGGCATGCCCGGACGCGGGCCGAACTCGTATTTAATTGTGATCTCGTCCGGGAAGGTGAACGGCGGCAGGGAATCCTTTTTTATGCACTCGACGCTGATCAAGTACTTCGGATCAAGCTGGAGCGCCCAGTTGGCCGGCCCCAGAATATGTACGCCCCAGTCGCCGATCAGGCTGCTTCCGAAGTCGTAAAAGCCGCGCCAATTAAACGGCAGATAGAAACCGTAGCTTTCACCCATGAATCCACCGGCTCGAGCCGGGGCCTGAGCCGCACCGGGGGCGCCGCCTGCGCCGGCTGGAGCGCCTTGCGGCCTTCCCGGACCGGCTGCCCCGCCGCGCCCCCGCGCGTTTCTGGCTGCCACGAAATCGCGATATTCCTGATCTCCCTCGGTGAACTCACGCCAGGCCGCCACGCCCAGCCAGCCGTCCCAGTTCAGCGTCTCGGGCACCGGCGTCGGCGCCGGAATCTTGGTCATCCCCTGCGGCCAACTGGCGCGCCCCGTCCAGGCGTGGACTTCTCTCACTTCGCCGATCTCGCCCGACCAGATGATTTCGCAAGCTACGCGCGTGGCGTCATGGGAGTAGCCCTGGTTGCCCATCTGGGTGGCCACTTTGGGATACTTGGCCGCCGCCTGGGTCAAAATGCGTGACTCCCAGGATGTGCGGGTCAGTGGTTTCTCAACATAAATGTGTTTACCCATCTGCATGCACGCCAGCGCGCAATAGGCATGCATGTGGTCGGCCGTGCCAATTATGATGGCGTCGATTTCCTTGCCCTGCTTGTCGAGCATTTGGCGGAAATCCTTGTAGCGGGTCGCTTTTTCGAAAAGCTTGAAACCCGCTTGAGCGCGGTTCCAGTCCACGTCGGCCAGCGCCACTACGTTTTCCGCTCCATTGGCATAAGCGTCGCGCAACACCTGTAGCGGCCGCCCACCCGCGCCGATCGAAGCCAGGTTCAATTTCTCGTTAGGCGATTTGTACCCCAACTGACTCAGTGAGGCTACGCTGCCGAATCCTCCCCGCGGGACGGCCCCCGCCAGCAACGTGCCGTAGAAAAAATAACGTCTTGAAAAGCCGTGTCCCGGCATCTTGGCCTCAACCTCCTCAGCCTGTTCCGACAGGCTTATGAAAGCATCTTACTCAAATTCTCATAAGCAATCCGGCAGTCTTCCAAGGCGTCGCGGCCGCCTTGTCCGGCTGTGTCCTGCTCAATTACAAAATACTTCAGGCCTGCAAGTTTCGCGTAGGAGAAGATTTCCCGGTAATCGATATCGCCTTCGCCCATGGCCACAATCCGGCTGGCGCGGGCATGCTCGCCCGGCGGCAGCTTCGGGTCAACATGCTTGAATTTGGCGTCCTTTACGTGCCATAGTTCGAAGCGTCCCGGGTGTTTCTTAAACAATTGGATTACATCCTGACCGGCCATGTAAGCCCAGCCAATATCAATCTGCATGGCGACCAGGTCCGGATCGGTTTCAGCCAGGTAGATGTCGTACTGGGTGGTCTTTCCGTCATCGAGCAGTTCAAATTCGTTGGCGTGGTTATGGATGTGGTTTTTCATCCCGAATTTTTTCAGAATCGCGCCATACTTGTTTAGCTGCTCGCACTCGCGCTTGACGGCCTCGACCGTAAGCCGCGGCCGCTGCGGCATCTCGCCGCGGGCCTGCGCCGGGGCTCCCGGAGCGCCGCCTGGGGCGGGGCCGCGTCCGCCTTGTGCACCGGGCCCACCCGGCGCTCCCTGCCCGCCGCGTGCGCCGCCCGGCCGAGGCGCCCGGATGGAGGTGTACTTGATGCCCATAAGCCTCTGGCCCTCAAGCTCTTTTTCCAAATCCGGACCATCGGTCGCCGGCGCGTGCGTGCTGTACATCTTCAGCCCGTAGCGATCCAGCATTGCCTTATAGTCGGCCGGGGACATGTTGTTATAAGGGTCAGCCGGCTCGACTTCCTTGTAACCCATGGCCGCCAGTTTGGCCAGCGTGCCCTCGTAATCCTTTGACAACAAGCCTCTCACCGTAAACAGCTCAATGCCGATCTGGTCTTTCCAGTTTGGGGCAATTTGAGCCAGCAGGTCGGCCAGCCCGCCGGCGAGCGCAACGACCCCAACAGCTCCTACCGACTCCTTTAAAAAGGCTCGCCGGCCTTTCATGTTTTGTGTAAATTCGTTTGTGTGCATAGTGTCGCCTGCTTTCACTTTGATTTTGCCGGGCTTGATATGACGGAAATTTAACTTTGAACTAGCCTGATTCGCCGCCCATTAATTTTTGAATGCGCGCCGCCGTCATTTGAACCCAGTCACTACCGGACTAACAAAGGCCATAATTGCCCAGTGGCGGGCGCAAAGCAAGTGCAATACAGTAATGTTTTTAAAAACTTGGGCAAAACTATCGTATTTTACGGTGAAGCTTACGGTTAAAGACGGTGGTGCTGACCTATTTAAGCGGCTAAAACATCGTTTTCCCAAAAAGAAAAAGGCGGATTGTTAGAAATCCGCCCATTAATCCAACGTCGATTTACTACGAACCTCACTCTTGCTGCGGCGGGTTGGCCGGAATGCGCCAAAGGTAAATCGTGCGCCCATTAATGTTCTCGGTTTTCTCGGGCTTCCAGTCGCCCATATCGAAACTGTGGGACACAACCCGAGTACCTGGTTTAAGCTCTTTCCACAGTTTGGGACGCAGTTTAAGATTAAGCGAAGTCAATAAATAGAGCGTCACAACGGTGGCTTCTTTGATATCAGCTTCGAAGAGGTCCTCATTGCGGAAGGTCACCAGTTTTGTGACGCCGTGCTTTGCGGCATTCTCCTTGGCTTCGGCGATGCGCTCGGGGTTGATGTCGATTCCCACGCCCCGCGCGCCGTAACGTTCAGCGGCAGTGATAACAATGCGCCCGTCGCCGCAGCCGAGGTCATAAACTACATCCGTACTTTTCACCTCAGCCAGCTTCAGCATGGCGTCAACAACATCCTGAGGCGTCGGCACATATATCACATCCGGCTCGCGTAGTTTCCCTTGCTGGGCCTGAGCCGCCGGCAGCACAATCAGCAAGACCGAAAAAGCTGCAATCAGAATTCGAACGTTTTTTCTCACAGGATCCTCCCAGATAGAAGTAAGGTAATTATAGCCGAAACTGCGGTGTCCGAAAAGAAATTTTCCGCCAAAGGCTCCGCCAAACGCCAAAGAACCGCAATTGCCGGTGAGCTCAATCCTCCGGAAGGCAGACGCACACTCCGGCGAGGGCCGGCCAGGTTGTTATACTGCTGTTCTTGTGTTTCATCAAGTCGAACAGCACCTACTTGAAGTGTTTTCCGATTTTCTGAAGAGCCGTTACGGCAGCCAAGCCGAGGCTATTGTGGAGTCTCCCAAAGAACCGCGCTTTGGAGAGCTCAGCCTGGTTTCGGCGTTTCAACTGGCGCGCCGGCTGCGGCGCTCCCCGCGTGAGATTGCGGCAGAAATTGCAGCCGGACTTCCTCGCCCGGAGTCTATAGCGAGCCTGGAGATAGCCGGCGGCGGGTTCATTAATATCCGCCTGAACCGCGGCTGGTACGGTGCCGCGCTGGTGGCCGGGCGCAGCGAGGCCCCGGCGGCCGGCCAGGGCAAGGTGATCGTAGAACATACCAACATCAATCCAAACAAAGCCGCCCACGTTGGGCACCTGCGTAACGCCGTGCTCGGCGATACCTTCGTGCGCATGCTGCGGGCGGCGGGCCGCGAGGTTGAAACGCAGAATTACATCGACAACACCGGCGTACAGGTGGCCGACGTGGTGGTCGGCTTTCATTTCCTTGAGAAGAAATCCCCGGCGGAGGTGGCCCGCCTCGCCGGCGACCCTTCGCTCCGGTTCGATTACCTTTGCTGGGATCTTTACGCGCGCATTTCCGCCCACTACCAGGGAAATCCGGAAGCCCTGGCCTGGCGACAGCGGACGCTGCACGCCATAGAGGCCGGCGAAGGAGAGCTGGCTGAGCTGGCCCACATCGTCTCCGACGCCATCGTCGGCTGCCACTTGAAAACCATGCTCCGGTTGGGAATCGAGTACGATGTGCTGCCGCGCGAAAGCGAGATCCTTCACCTCGATTTCTGGGCCACCGCCTTCGAGCTGCTCAAACAACGCGGCGCAATTTACCTGGAAACTCAGGGAAAAAACGCCGGCTGCTGGGTGATGCCCGCCCGGTTTTTCTCTTCCGTAGAAGGCGAAGACGCCGACAAAGTGATCGTTCGCTCCAACGGCACCGTCACCTACGTGGGCAAAGACATCGCCTACCAGCTCTGGAAGTTCGGCCTGCTTGGTAAAGATTTTCGCTACCGCCGCTGGATGCAATACCCAAGCGGTCGCACTTTGTGGGTGACAACCGACGGCGAAAGCGATCCGGACGCGCCTTGCTTCGGCCGCGGCGCCTGGGTCTACAACGTCATCGACAGCCGCCAAAGTTACCTACAGGATGTGGTTGCAGCGGGATTACGGGCCTTGGGATATACCGAGCAAGCCGAACGTTCGATCCACTTTTCCTACGAGATGGTGGCGCTGTCGCCGCGGACCTGCGCCGAGCTGGGGATAGAGCTTTCCGAAGAAGACCGCCGCCGGCCTTATGTGGAAGTTTCCGGCCGCAAGGGGCTGGGCGTCAAAGCCGACGACCTAATCGACAAACTGATCGAGAAGGCGCGCGAGGAAGTAGACTCGCGCCACCCGGATGCACCACCCGAAGAAAGGGAAAAAGTCGCCGAGCAAATTGCCTGCGGCGCGCTCCGCTATTTCATGCTCAAATATACGCGTAACGCGGTGATTGCCTTCGACATGCAGGAGGCGCTCAGTTTCGAAGGAGAGACCGGACCATACGTTCAATATGCCGCTGTCCGAGCCAGAAATATCCTCCGCAAACTGGAGGAAAGAGGCGAAAGCCTCCCGGACTTCAAAGCTGAGCTGGACGCAGCCGCCATGGCCCGCCAGCTCGCAGGCGAAGACCTCTGGCAGATCGTGCTGGCCATTTCCCGCGCCGACAGCGCGCTGGCCCGCGCGATTGCTTCCGGCGAGCCCAGCCACGTGGCGCGCTATGCTTTTCAACTCGCTCAAGCCTTCAACAGCTTCTATCACGAGCACCCGGTGCTCGATGAGCCCGACCGCGAGCGGCGCATATTCCTACTTTGGTTGACCGACTATTTCCGGCGGCAACTAGAGCAGACGCTTGACGTGCTGGGCATTCCCGTGCCCGCCTACATGTAGCCGTAGTTTTCCGACCGATTTGCGAGTAGGATAGTCGGAAGAGGGTAAGGGTATGCCAACCATTAATTCTTTCGGCTCGGCTTCAACTCTTCGCGTCGGCGATGCTTCCTACCAGATATTCAGGCTTAATGTGCTCGGGGACCTCACTCGGGTTCCATTCTCTATCAGAGTGCTTTTGGAGAACCTGCTGCGGCATGAGGACGGCGAAACGGTCAAAGCCGACGATATCGAATCGGTGACTCGTTGGAACGGGCGCCCGGAATCACGCGAGATAAGTTTCATGCCCGCGCGGGTGCTGTTACAGGATTTTACCGGCGTGCCGGTGGTGGTGGATCTGGCCGCAATGCGCGACGCACTCAAAGCCAGGGGCGCCGATCCGGGCAAAGCGAATCCGTTGTTGCCTGCCGATCTGGTGATCGACCACTCGGTACAGGTGGATCGCTATGGCGCACCCGACGCATTTCAGTTCAACACCCTTATGGAGTTTCAGCGCAACCGCGAGCGCTATGCCTTTCTGCGCTGGGGGCAATCGGCCTTTCGTAACTTCAGGGTGGTGCCGCCGGGGACCGGAATCATTCATCAGGTGAACCTGGAGTATCTGGCTCCCGTGGTGTTCCGCGCTCAAGCCAACGGGACGGTCTCGGCATATCCGGACACGGTCGTCGGAACCGACAGCCATACTACGATGATCAACGGTCTGGGCGTGGTCGGCTGGGGCGTGGGCGGCATTGAAGCCGAAGCCGCCATGCTGGGGCAGCCCATATCCATGTTATTGCCCGAGGTGGTTGGTTTTCGCTTGCGGGGCCGCCTGCGGGAAGGCGTGACGGCCACCGACCTGGTGCTGACCGTAACTCAGATGCTCCGCCGCAAGGGTGTGGTGGGCAAGTTCGTGGAGTATTACGGAGACGGGCTCAGCTCGTTGAGCTTGGCCGACCGCGCCACCATAGCCAACATGAGTCCGGAATATGGGGCCACCATCGGTTTCTTCCCAATTGATGAGGAGACCTTGCGCTACTTGCGGCTGACCAACCGCCCGCCGGAGCTTGTGGCGCTGGTGGAGGCCTACGCCAAAGAACAGGGATTATTCCGGGTCGACGGGCAGCCGGCTCCGCTTTACACCGACACCCTGGAACTGGATCTGGCCACGGTTGAGTCTTCACTGGCCGGGCCCAAACGGCCACAGGACCGGGTAACGCTTTCAGAAGTTCGCAAGAGCTTCCGTGACGCTCTGGGGGCCGAGCCCCGCTCCACCAGGATCACCATAAACGGCGCTAGCTGCGAACTCCGGGAAGGCGCAGTAGCGATTGCCGCCATCACCAGTTGCACTAACACTTCTAATCCCGATGTACTGATCGCCGCCGGCTTGCTTGCAAAGAAGGCCGTGGAGCGCGGACTCTCCACGCCGCCCTGGGTCAAGACCAGTCTGGCGCCGGGCTCCAAGGTGGTCATGGATTATCTTGCCGAATCCGGACTCCTCCCCTACCTGGAGAAACTGGGGTTCCATCTGGTGGGTTACGGTTGCACCACCTGCATCGGCAATTCCGGGCCGCTGCCCGAACCGGTAGCCGAGGCCGTACGAAAAGAAAAGCTGATGGTGGCCAGCGTGCTGAGCGGAAATCGTAACTTCGAAGGACGCGTGAACCCACTGGTTAAGGCCAACTATCTGGCTTCTCCCCCGCTGGTGGTCGCCTATGCGCTGGCCGGCCGGGTAGACATAGACCTCGAAAACGAGCCGCTGACCCATAATTCTGCCGGCGAGCCGGTTTATCTGCGGGACATTTGGCCCACAGATAAGGAAATACGTGAACTGGCCGAGCGCGTCGTGCGAAGCGACATGTTCCAGAAGGAATACTCCGAGGTCTTTGCGGGCGATGCGCAATGGAACTCCATTGCCGTCTCCGGCGGCGTCTTATATCAATGGGATGAAACCTCTACATACATAAAGAAGCCGCCGTATTTCGATTCGATGCCGGATCCCGGCCGGCCGGTTGCCGATTTGAATGGACTACGGGTTTTGGCCATGTTGGGGGACTCAATCACCACCGACCATATTTCCCCGGCCGGCTCGATCGCCGTCGATAGCCCGGCCGGCCAGTATCTGGTCAGCCTGGGCGTCAAGCCTGCCGACTTCAACAGCTACGGCGCGCGGCGCGGCAACCACGAAGTGATGATGCGCGGCACACTGGCCAACATCCGACTGCGCAACGAACTGGCGCCGGGAACCGAAGGCGGCTGGACCGTGCACGTTCCCTCGGGCGAGAAGATGTGGATTTATGACGCCGCCATGCGTTACCAGCAGGAAGGCACGGGCTTGCTGATTATTGCCGGCAAAGAATACGGCTCGGGATCCTCGCGCGACTGGGCCGCCAAAGGAGTGGCGCTGCTTGGCGTAAAAGCCGTTATCGCCGAAAGCTTTGAGCGAATACATCGCTCGAATCTGGTCGGTATGGGGGTATTGCCGCTGGAGTTCCTGCCCGGACAGAGCCGCTCCAGCCTCGGCCTGACCGGCTTTGAAACCTACTCCGTCGCCGGCTTAAGCCAGGCGCTAGCTGGATCACGACGCGCTCTGGTGCGAGCAACCGCAGCGGACGGCAAAACAACTGAATTCGAAGTTGTCGTCCGCGTGGATACGCCGCGCGAGGTCTCCTATTACCGCTATGGGGGCATTCTGCCTTACGTATTGAACCAACTGGAAACTCAATAGCCGCCGCGGGTTTCAGTTTCGCGGCGAATAATCTCTTCGGCTAGCTCGCGCATGGGACGGCGCTGGCGTCGGCTATCGTTGCGCAGCTCCAGGTAGGCCTGTTCTTCGGTGAGCCCCCGCCGCTGCTGCAAGATCCCCTTGGCCCGCTCGACCAGTTTGCGCGTTTCAAGCTGCCTTTTGTACTCCTGGGTCCGCTCCCGCAGCCGGGTGTTCTCTTCCTCCAGGCGCGCCCGTTCGATGGCGCAGCCCATCTGTTCGCCGATAAATGTAAGCAAAGCCACCAGCTCCGGCGGGTGTTCGCGCGGCTGTTTATGGTGGATGTTCAATACGCCGATCACCGCTCCGTTAGCCACCAGCGGCACGGAGAGAAAAGCTTCGTAGGTGTCCTCAACCAGCCCCTGAAATTTCTTGAAACGGGCGTCGGCTCCTGCGCCCGAAGGCAAAGAAACGACCGAGTTGTGCTCAGCCACCCAGCCGCTTACGCCCTCGCCCACGTGCAAACGCAGCCGGCCCACCTCCGCAGCATGCGGCAGGTGCGAAGCCCTCAATACAATCTCATCGTTATCCGCATCCAGCAGGTAAATCAGGCAGGCATCGGCTTCCGTTACATCAACCGCCAGCTTGACCAGCTCCTCAAGCATTTGGTCCAGCGTACGGCTGCTGCTGACTATGCTGCTGGCGCGATGAAACGCCGACAGATGCGAGGAGGCATGCTCGGAAAGATCCATCTTCTCCATTCAAAGAGTAAGGGCAAAGCCCGGCCGTGTCCAATCGAAAGTTTTTATCAGCCCTATAGATAGACGGGCCGGGCGAACTCCGGCCGCCTCTTCAGCGGGAAAACACGGCCGGAGCCTGCCACCGGGAGCATAAGCGTGATTGATCGTTAGGGATTTCTTATCTAACTGCTATTTGCCGGGGAAAACGGTGTAACGGGCCGGGACCAGTGAAAAATATTCGACGAATTTCCTTTTTTGGGGCTGGCCGGGATTGACGGGTGCAAGCAGGCGAGCCGCGGCTTGCTGGAATTCACGGCCCAGCTCCGATTTCCAGTCAACCGGACGGCCCTCGGCTAGAGCTTTGTGTATTCCCCGGTAGTCGTTTGGCAAACGGCAGAAAATGGGCTGGCCCAGCAGCCGTTCCACCTCCTCGGCGGAGATTATGTCTCGTTTGGAGCTGCGGTTCAATACGATCTGCACGCGGTCGGCCAGCTCAATCGAACGCAGGAAACTCAGTTTTTCCCTCGCCAAGTGAAGCGAAGGGAGCTCGGCGGTGACCACCAGAAAAATCAGCCGGGCTTCGTGCATTATTTCCACCGAATATTTTTCGAGATTGCCCGATAGATCCAGACAGACGGCCTTGTAGTAGCGCCGCACGAAATCCAGCAGACTGCGCACCTGCGCCGGCTCAATCCGAAAACCTACGTTGATTTTGCCGGAAGGCAGCACATCCAGGCTGTCCCGCGTCGAGATCAGTTGTCGCCACAGGTTTTCGTCCATCTGAAACGCGTTTTCGGCCGCTTCAGCAACCGAATAAGGGCTCTCCAGTTTGAGCATGAAAGCAATCATGCCCGAATTGAGGTCGAAGTCGGCCAGCAGCACCCGTGTTTCAGGGGTGAGGGCCAGTGCCGCGCTTAAATTTAATGCGACCGTGGAGGCGCCCACGCCAGCTTTGGAAGGAAGAAAAGCGAACACGTGCTCCGCCAGGTCCGCAAGGCGCGGAGCGCGTTCGGCTGCATCCCTTACCCGCTCCAGCGCTGCTTGAACCGCAGACGGATCAAACGGTACAGGCAGGTATTCCCTAACACCCGATCGCATCAACGCCAAAAGAACCTCCGGGCTGGGATTCTTGCCTATCCCGATCACCGGTAGGCCAGGCGTGAACTTCTCAACGCTCGCAGCCAACGAACAAGCATCCGCCAGCAAGGCTGCGTCGAGCAGGATAAGTTGCGGAGAAACGGTTCTCAGCAAGCGCGCCAGCTCAGTATCTGACGGGTAGTACTCAAGCGTGCTTACTATAGATACTTCGTAGCCGGAAAGTAACCCAGGAAGCTGGCTTCTCAGCCGGCTATCAGGACTAATTAACAGGGCCCTAAGAATAAGCACCCCCTTCAGCTTCAGGTTATTCGATCAGAAAGATGCTGAACAATCCGATGAATACCTGATAAGCTCCGTTCCGGATGCCTTATTCTAAATCTTCGGGAGCCTTAGTCAGCTTAATCAGAAAACCCGTGGGTGCGCCGGCGGGATTGGGCTTTTGCGAACCGTCGGTCACCGGCAGGTTTTTCGAAAACGTCTGCCCTGCCATATACAGGCTGCCATCGGCCCCGGCCGCCAGCTTCGTCCCCGAATCCTGGTGCGCGCTCCCAAAATAGGTGGAAAACGTTAATCCGCCGACGCCCGGCACGGTTGGATCCAAAACCGTTAAGAAAGCATCAGCCATCCCGGCGCGCGCCGTCCAGGGCGCGGCTGCCACCGGAAAATCATTGGACATGGTATAGCCGGCGAGTGCGATTCGCCCCTCCCAAAGGCATAGGTCATAGGCTACATCCGCTCCGCTGCCACCGAGAAAGGTGGCATAGGTCACGGCTTGCTCCGGCGCTTGTAATAGATCGAAACGCATCAGGAAAGCGTCGCTTGTTCCCTTGAACGCCGTCTGGAGGGCCCCGCCGGTAACCGGAAAATCAGGGGAGAGAGTATAGCCGGCCAGCCAGATGCCTCCTGCTTCATCCAAGGCCAGGGCGTTGGCGATATCCAAACCTCCGCCGCCGATATATGTGGCATAAACCAGCGCCTCCAGACCGGGCTTGGACGGATCAACTATTGTTATAAATATGTCGCCTGCTCGGTCTAATGTGTCTTTATACGGCCGCCCGTAAATGCCGCCCTCGATCGGAAAATCTTCGGAAAAAGTATATCCGGCGAAGTAGATCAAGCCGGAGTCGTCGGCGGCAATGCCCGTTGGCACATCGGTGGCGAGCCCTCCCGTGTATGTTGTGTAGAGCAGGGTTTCGCCGGTCTGTCCGTTCGGGTCGATCAAATATACAAAAGCATCCCAGCCACCTCGGTTCGAAGGCTGAAGGCTGTTCTCCAGCATGAGCAGATTGGTTGAGGAGGTATAGCCGGCCACAAGCAGCCGCCCGCCCGGGTAAAACGCCATGGCGGTGGGCACATCCGTGCCGGTGCCGCCGATATAGCTGGAGAACTCGAGCGAATCAGTTCCGCTCACCGCGGGATTGATCTTGACTATGAAGCCATCCTGGTTGTAGGCCGATGAAACCTCGTCTGCGCCGCCCAGGGTTGAGGTGAAGGCATTGCCGGTCACCGGAAAGTCACTAGAAAAGGTTGATCCGGTCACGTAGATTGCTCCGTCGGACCCGACCAGAATCTGCCCTCCGTATTCCAGGTCTTTGCCTCCCAGGTATGTCCAGTAGAGCAGACGGGGGGGGCCGGTGGCACCAACTGCCAGTTTGGCCACGAAGACGTCTTGTGCTCCTGAGATCCCGCTGCTATAAGGTTCATGCTGTTCAGGCAGTTCGACCGCCGAGCGGGTGGTTCCGGTGATCCAGAGACCGCCATCCGGATCCGCGGCTATGCCGGTGATGACATCGTATCTGGAGCCGCCAAAATAACCGGAATAAACCAGCACTGGGTCAATTACGAGCGGCAGAGTTCGGTCGTAGTCACCCACGAAGAAAGCAACCTCTCCGGAGTTTGTAAGAATGTAGCGGCCCTCAACCGGCCTCCGCCCTTTCAGGGTGTCTTGATAAATGATTGGTCGGCTCTGGTGGATTTCACGGCCGGCCACAGTGATGGCGAGCGCACCATCGCCGTCCAGCTTCACGCGAGTGGCGCCCCGAAACTTTAGCCGAATGGCTGAAGGATCTGCGCCTGGAGCGACCACGAAATCGTATTCCAATCTCCGTGCGGAACTGCGAAAAATAAGGTCGATCCCGGGGTAGACCTGGCTGTAGCGCACCCGGGCGTATTGGGGGATATGCGTTCGCCAGGATTCAGGGCGGTTGCCTAAAAGGTATGAAGTTTTTCCCGGCAGCAGATCAAGCGGCTCAATTTTCCCGCTGGCGCGAGCGCCCAGCAGCTCCAGGCGGACCCGCGCCGCCGGGCTGCCATCGTTTAGCGCAACCACCGCGCCTTCGCCATCCAGCAACAGGGTATAACCTTCTCCCCGCGAAACATACCGAACCTGTTCGCCATAAAGTCCCGGATTGGGTTCAAACCAGGCCGGCAAGCCTTCCAAAGCTCCAGCCGCGGCAGCCCGCGAAGGGGGAGGCGTTGAGCCTGCGACAGTGGCGTATACTATCAAGAAAAAAAACAAAAACTTCAAGCTGCGCATGATTGCTGCACCTTTAGCCATTCTAAGCTATAGACGGGCGGAGGGTTGAAAAGCGTTGCGCAGCTGAGCTAGCGTTGTTGGGGCGCCAACCTGAGGCTGGCCGGAATGCCGGCATCATTCCTTAATTCGGAGAACGCATTGCACCCGCCATGGCAGCCCACCTCGCCGCCGCACCACCACCACCGGGGCTGTTTGCTTTTGCCCGTAAGCAGTTGACCGCCAGCCTTGTTCCAGCGTGCCGTCTTCGCCGGTTTCAAGAATAGCTGAAGCGCCCAAGCGATAGGTCCGCTCGCCCGCGGGAACCACCGGCACGCCGCAGTGCCAGAACTGCTCCAGCAGATGCTCGCCCGGCGGCCCGGCGAGTTCATCCGTGATAATGAGCCGGTCGCCCGTTAACTCCACCGCACGCCGGTGCAGCAGCCGACCGCCGGAAACCGGATATGCACACCAGGCGCGCGCCAGCTCCGGCCGCACCTCCTCCAGCCTAGTCTCCGGCCGTCCTTGCCAGGCAAAATGACCCGCGGGCCGAGCCTGATCACAGCCGTCTACGCGCACCGTGTTGTGCGCGGCTGTGCCTCTGAAATAATCGCGCCAAAAGCGGTCAGCCGTGTAAGTGTAGGTTCCGGAATCTATAAGCAAATCCTCGTCGCCGCATCGCACAACCAGCGAGAGCGTGTCAGCATGACTATGGCCGGCCGCAAGCGGGCCGAAGGGACCGGCGTCAAACAGCACCCACCAGGGACTTCGATTGAAAACTACATAGCCGCTCTCCGGAAAAACTCTGCAACTAGTTGCCGACCGGGTCGGCGCCGGTTTGCGGCGGGCTTCTGTCCCCAGCCACCAGCCCGCAAGATGACCGAGGTCCTCGGTTGCAGCAAGCCACTCCGACCTATCGAATAGAACCGCGCAGGCGGCCAGCGTGCCTCGCCCGAATTTTTCCCTGATCCCATAAGGGTGAAAAAACCGGCCGCCGTCGTCGTCGCCGATCAGGGGCAGCCGCCTGGCCGGTCCCATTATCGCGTCCAGGAATTCCGCCATGCGTTCAAGCCGCTCGCACATCGCCGCAGGCCGGCCGGCCTGAAGGTAGTGGAACAGGAACATGTCTAGCGCATAAAGGTGATACCAACTTGACTGCTCGAAATGTGCGCCGTCGGAGCGTACCTGCCTCTCAAGCTGCCGCCAGACCAGATCATCCGCCAGGCGGCGCCAGCGCGCCGCTCGCCGGTTTTCGCGCAGGGCGGCGCCCAGCGCATACAGAGCCACGGCCTCGCCCAGCAGATGAGTGTTCGGTGAAAAGTAAATCGACAGATTGTTTTCAATGAAAAGCGCGTGCTGTCCCAGGCTGGTGAGGATTTCCGGTTCAGCAAGTTCCGGCCCGCAAAGATGAAGCGCCCAAAGCCAGGAAAGAGCCCTGAAGCCGGCTTCCAGAGCGCTTGTCCAATTGATGCCCCGTTCGAAAGGGTTACGCCTTATCCAATCGAGCCACTGGCGGCGTAGCTCATCGAGGAATTCGCGTCGCCCACTCAAACGCCAGGCTTGAGCCAGCAAGACAAAGTGCTGGTGGCGGTTTAGTTCCCAAATCACTTTGTGGTCGCCTGCGACGGCAAAATCAAGGAAAGGTATCAGCCTTTGATAGCGAGCAGGCGCACAGGCGCCGTGCGCCCAGTCGCGACCCCATTCAGGCGGGTTTCCAAGATGCACACCCTCAAATCCGAGCAGCGAGTATCGGCCGGCCAGAATCCGCTCGGCCTGATCCAGAATCGCCTCCTCGGAAAGAAACTCTCGCGCCGCTTTCAGTTGATCCTCCACTCTGGGCAGCCCAGCCACCAAGAGAGGTAGGTGCGAGTAGTGCGGCTGAGGCGGCTTCAGCCAATAGAGAAGGTTCACCGACTCCTGGCGCAGCCTAAAAAGCAACTCAGCAGTACTGCGCTTTCGAAAACGCCGCATCATGACGTCTTACTCAAGTGTTGAGCCAGCCAGCGGCGCACTGTCACGCGATGCTCCGGTTCAAGGCACAGACGGTCAATCAACACCAGTTGCAGCGCGGCCAAGATGGCAAAGGCGGCGGCCAGTTCCAGCCAGCTACGGCCGCGCAACCCGGCGCCATGCATTGCCAGGGCCGCGGCGGCCAGCGGAACCGCGGTGATCAAGGGCCGCACGTATATGCCTGCCATGTAGGCGCTAAAGGGGAACCCCAGCGACTGGCACAACAGACGCGGTGTGGCCAGTCCCCGGCACAGCATCATGGCGGCGCAACCGGCCCAAGCGGCAGCAACTAGGCCCTCTAGCGCCAGCGCCGCCGGAAAAGCCGCCAGCAACAGGATGGTTTCAACCAAAAGAATCTTCGCGTAAGCGCCATGTCTTGAGATGCCGTAAAGCATCGAGCTGGTGTTGTATTGAGCCGCCATCCCCAGCAGCGTCGCTGCTACGAATGGCACAAGCAGCGGCCCCCCAACCTCGCTGAACCGCTCACCTACCCAGCGCTCCAGCAGCGCGCGTCCGTAGAACAGCATGTAGACACCGACCGGTAAAAACAATGCCAGACAATAACGGTTAAGGTACATGCCGAAGCGGGCCGTCTCAGCCCGCTCTCCCCGCGCATAACTGGCTGCCGTGGTGGGGGCAGTAACGAAACCTATGCGCGAAATCGCCTCCACCATATAATTCAGAATTTTCCAAGGCAGAGTGTAGAAACCTACAAAGGCCGCCGGCAGCATGCGGCCTACAATCAGCGCCGGTCCCTGGTTCAATATCGCCAGCAGCACTCCCCCGCTCAGCGTCCGCACACCAAAACTAAGCATTTCGCGGAAACGCTCGCGGCTCAGGTGCGCGCGCCGAATTTCGATGCCAGGAATCAACCTGAACGCCGCTCGCGCATTTAACCAGGAGGCGACCGCCTGCCCAGACACCGTGGCCAGCGCCAGCGCCCGCAACCCGCCTCCGGAAAGCAGCACCGCCGCGCAGGCGGCGGCGCGAATAGACAAACCGGTTACATAGTTGCGGTTTACTGCCTTAAAATGCTGGGTGGCCTCCAGAGCCGCCGGGAAAGCCATCATGGCTATTGAAAAAGCTGCTCCCAGCGCGGCTATTACCAGCACCCATTCAAGATCCGAAGCGCCGGCCGCGCCAATGCGGAAAAAGGCCGCCACCCTGCTTCTAAAGGCTAGGCTGAGCAGCGCCGCCGCCGCCGCCGCAAACGACAGGTAGAAGACCGCCACGCTCAGCACCTGGTTGACGGCCCGGCGCTCTCCCAGCGTGCTGTAATGGGCCACCCGGTTCACCACTGCCGTGCGCAAGCCCAGGTCGAACATCCAGAGATACTCGACCATCGCGAAAACCAAGGCCCAGATCCCGTAGCGCTCTTCGCCCAGGCGGCGGATTATCAGCGGCGAAAGCAGAAGGCCAAGGAACAAATTGGCGACTACGCTGCCCCAGTTCCACAGAACATTGACCAGGAATCGCCTGGCGGCGGCCTCACCTGTATGCGTTCGGCTCACTTCTCACCCGTTGTGGCTGCTTTCATCCGTAAATAAGCCTGCATCGGCCGAGCGCCGGCCAAGCGCCTTGCTAAGTTTCAAAATTATTCGCGTAACAATCACATCCGGCGCCCACCTGTATCTTTTCCCGTCCACCAGCGTGTATTCCCCCCAGCCGGTGAGCGTGTGGATTCCGTCGGGATAGGGCCAATTCGGATCCGGTTCGACTCGCCTGACAACGGTTTCACGAAAGCAAGCCAGGCTGAGGCAATCAATTCGGTTGATTACCACAGCGCTGCCATAGCTGCGTGTCCCGTCCTGCGCCGGACGGTAAAGCTTTCCCTCGTGCCAGAAAGGCGTACCGGCAGGGCGGGCGGAGCCAACATCTATTTTGACCGGATTCGCCGGATGAGGCTGCCAGGGGCCCAGTGGCGTCGGCGCATTCCACAGGTAAAGGGCCTGCCCGTCCATTGAAGAGTGCATTATCCACCAAGAACCGTTAGCCGGAAAAATCGTGGCGTCAGTGGACATCACACCTTCGATTAGCACGCTATGGAAACACCATTTGGATCGGCCGGAATCATTTACGTGAAGCTTTACGGCCTGCTCGGTCTCGTCGCCAATCAGGCAGAAGATACGGCCTTCGTATTCAAACACGCACGGGTAGCTCAGGCTGTGTTTCGCTGCGATTACCGGCTTAAATGCTACACCCCCTTGCTCGTCTAAGCGGATTTCAACAATTCGGCCACGCCCGCTCGCACGATCTATCTCTTCGGCCAGACAGCGGCTTTGCGCTTCATTCGGTAGAGGGAACGGATCTGCCAGAATGCTCCCGCCGCGCGGTTGTGGCAACCATTCTACTTCAGGTTTAAACGCAGGATCCAAAAAACATGGCCGGGCGGCGCGCACCAGCCCCACATTCCAGCAGGTCAAGCGCAAAGACAAGATGCTTCTGGCCAGCCGCGCAGCCGTCTGCCGCCGCCACGCTTTTAGGACGTCAACCGTCGAAACCGCAGCCTGAGCCGGCGTTGTTTCGGCTGTCATTTCGACCGGGTTGGAGTCCTCCACGCCGGCCGTCAGTTCGGCGCATTGCCAGCGGGGCAAATGCGCGGCGGCATCCAGGATCTTATCCAGCATCCTATGGAAACTGTAGCGAGAGATTTTGACCGAGCATTGCTGGAGCCGGATGGTACGGCCGTCACTAATACGACCACACAGTAGAACATTCGTTACCACAGCTTTGCGAATTATTCCGCGCAGGGCAGCCAGCGTGCTTTCCTGCTCCCCTTGCTCGCCGAAGCGCCAGAACCATATGCCGTAGCGGGCAATCTGAGCCAGCTCACCTGCGGGCTCCTGCCCCAGGCAATTCAGGATGAAGTCCAGTTGATAGTTGCGAGCTGCGGCAAGCTCTTCCGGCGTCATGCGCAGGATTCCCGATTCGGGCTGCAATTCCCCCAAGGAAAGCCGCGGAACCTCCGGAAAACACTGCTCAAGGGGCGCAGAACGCCATAATGGAGCGCAATCCAGCCCCAGCAGCCGCAAGTTCCAGTTCTTGAGCCGCGGCTGGTGTGTTCCAGCCTCGATGCGCGCCACCATCACCACAGCCGGCCGGGCCAGGTCGCCTTCGATCAACCGCTCGACAGCCCTCCGGACAAAACCTGGAACTCCTTGGACAGCACAAAGAATGCCGAACCGGAGGTTTTCCCTAGCTGCGCGCATTGCAAACAGTCTATCAGCAGGCGCCAACTGCACAAGATAGGCTTAGCCGAGCGCGTGCGCCAGGTCCAGACGCGGGAGGCCGCTTGCCAGGATCGCCGCGCGCGAAGCCGGGTCCGGGCGCTGCGTTATCACCAGATGATCTGCGCCGGCCAGCAAATCGTCCAGCGTGTTGACCATCAGTTTTTCAATGTGCGGTATGGCGGAGAGCACATAATTACGGTTGCTGCCGTAGATTGCCTGTATGCGTATGTGCGGATCGTATACCCGCACTTCGCGGCCTTTTCCGACCAGGGTCTCTATCAGCGCCACCACCGGGCTTTCCCGGAGGTCATCGGTGTTCTCTTTGAACGCCAGGCCGAAAATGCCCAACCGCCGCGGGCCTAGCTCGAGCACCCGCTCGGCGGCGCGCTCAATCTGCCGCTGGTTGGCGGGGAGCACGCTCTCGAGCAACGGCAACTTGATGCCGGCGCGTCCGGCCCGGAAACAGAGTGCGCGCAGGTCTTTGGGCAGACATGACCCGCCGAAGGCAAACCCGGGCCGCAGGTAGGCCGTGGAAATATTCAGCTTTCGGTCCCGGCAGAGCGTCTCCATAACCTCCAGCGGCGGTACGCCTAGCTCTTCGGCCAGAGCGCCGATTTCATTGGCGAACGCTACCTTAAGGGCATGGAAAGCATTGCAGGCGTATTTAATCATCTCCGCCGTGCGCAAGCTGACAAAGCAAGGTTCCGCCGGAAGGCCGGCATAAAGGCCGGCCACTTCCTCCATAGCCGCGCGGTCATCGCCTCCGACCACCAGCAGCGACGGCTCCATAAAATCGGCCACCGCCGCTCCCTCGCGCAGGAACTCCGGATTGGAAACCAGGCGCGCCATTGGAGTGCGTCCCAAGGCCGGCCAGACCACCTCCTCGGCCGTGCCCGGAAAGACCGTGCTGCGCACGGCCACCGTCAGCGGCCGCGTGCGCTCCTTCAGATGCTCGCCTATCTGTTCGGAAACCCTGCGGATGTGCTCCAGATTCAGATTACCGTTTCGCTCCGAAGGAGTGCCCACACAGAGCAGAGCAATAGCCGACCGCTCAAGCGCTTTGGCATGATCAGTGGTCGCCTCCAGACGGCCCGCGGCGCGCTGTGCGGCTACGATTTCGCTCAAACCGGGCTCGTAGAATGGCGCCTCCCCGTTTTGAATGCTATCCACTTTCGCTTGGCTCACGTCCACTCCGACGATTCGGTGCCCAAGCGAAGCCAGACAAGCGGCAGTTACGCAACCTACATATCCCAGTCCGAATACGGCGACTTCCTTGGTGTTTTTATCGTTCATTTTTCAGATTGATTACTCAGTATGGCACCGATGGAAGCCAGCTAAGCAAGCCCGAATTTTACCAAGCGAGACTAACACAGACTAAGACCCCCGCCCGACCTTACGACTGTTAAAGTTGCACCTATTTGTCTGCCGCCAAAATGCGCTGCACCTCGTTCAGCAGCACCTGAGGGCGAATGGGTTTGGTCAGCGAGACATCCGCCCCAAGCAGTTTGGCGGCGGTTAGATAGCGACCGCCGCCCACCCCCGAAATAGCGATCACGCGCAGTTCAGGATGCTTTTTTTTCAGCTCCCGTATGGTTTCGATGCCTTCTTGATCGGGCATGACCAGATCGGTTATTACCAGATCCGGCAGCCCCTCGCTTATGAGGGCGAGCGCCTGGCGGCCGCTGGCAGCTTCAATAATCTGATATCCGGCTGGTTCCAAAATGTGACGGACCAGCTCACGTATGGCGGCCTCGTCATCCACCACCAAAATGCGGCGGGCGGCTGAACTTTGACGGTCCAGCACCTCCCGGACTTTTCCCACAAAAAAGCGCGGGGTGAAAGGTTTATTGAGCAGCTCAGTCGCCGCCGAACGACCCTGCTCCGGAATCACCGCTGAGTAGCCCGAAATGAAAAGCACTTTGAGAGCAGGCAGCCGAGCGCGCAGCCGATCGGCGAGTTCGCCACCTTGAATCTTGGGCATTACAACGTCGGTGACCAGCAAGTCTATCTGATTACGCAGGCCGAGCTGCAGCGCCTGCTCCCCATCCGCGGCTTCCAGAACCCGGTATCCGTACTTGCGCAGGGTTGAGGCCAGCAGCTCCCGCACTTCGCGTTGATCTTCCGCCAGCAGTATAGTTTCCTCTCCAACCGGCGGGTTTTCCTCCCCGTCGGAATCTATGTTTTCTTGCCCGGCCGTAGCGGCTGCCGGAAAACAAATCCGGAACTCAGCCCCCTGCCCCTTCTTGCTATCAACGCAGATATAACCACCGTTCTGGGTCACCACACCGTGAACCATCGCCAGCCCAAGACCGGTGCCTTTCCCGATGTCCTTAGTAGTAAAGAAAGGCTCAAATATTTGCGCCTGCACGTTCTCATCGATGCCCACACCGGTATCCCGGATCGAGAGGCGCACATACCGTTCCGACAAATATCCTCCCGGGCAGTTGGCGCACTGGGCGGTTCCCGTAATGTTGGACGTCGTAATGGTCAATGTGCCGCCGCTCGGCATGGCATCCCGGGCGTTTATCACCAGGTTTAGAATCGCTTGCTCAATCTGGCGGCGGTCGGCCAGTACCGGCCAGAGCGAAGCTTTTAGCCGCAGGATCACTTCAATATCCTCGCCGGCCAAGCTCAGCAAAGTGCGCTCCATGCCCATGATTACGTCGTTAAGATTGAGAATTTCCTGCCGTATGGGCTGCTTCCGGCTGAAAGCCAGAAGTTGTTTGACCAGCTCGGTGGCGCGTTCGCCGGCCTGTGCAATTTCCTCAATTACCGCCCGCAGGTTGTCGCCGGCCGGCACCTGTTCCAGAGCCAAACTGCAATATCCGTTGATTACGGTCAATAAATTGTTGAAATCGTGGGCCACGCCGCCGGCCAGCCGCCCCACACACTCCATGGTTTGGGCGTGTTGAAGCTGCTCGGCCAGACGGGCGCGCTCCTGTTCGGCCAGCCGCCGGGCAGTAATATCCCGTTCGCGACCTTGCACGCCCACCTGGCGGCCGTTTTCATCAAGAAGCGGCCCCCAACTGGCTTCAACCCATTTTTCCTGGCCGTCTTTGGTCACCATACGGTAGACCACGTTCTCGTAAGAATCGCCGGCGAACAGTTTGTCCCAATAGGCGAGCATGCGCTGTTGGTCCTCCGGATGAACCCAGCAAATGAAATGCTCGCGCTTCAACTCTTCGACCGAATAACCCGTCAGCTCCTCAATAGCCGGGTTCACATAAACCAGCCGCCGGTTCATGTCATATGCCATGACCGCCTCTTTCATGTTGTTGGTCAACAGAAAGATGATCTGGTTGACCTTGCGCAAGGCATCATCGGAGCATGTTAGAAGCTCGGCTTCGTAGCCCTGTCGGCGGAGCAACTCTAGTGCGGCTTCAGGCTGCTTGTTCTCAGTCCCCGTTATTTTCAGCAACAGCTCTTTAGAAGGAGCCATGCTCATTCCTCCATCGGCGTCCGGCAAAGCAGGCCAAAAACCACCCGAACAGCTACAGTATATTTCATAGGCCAAAACGCCGCGGAGTCTGAGCCATCGGGCATGAACATATTGTCATTGTTTCCCGTAATATCAATCCAGGGAGAAACAATGACCAAATTCTTGTTGTTTTGCATATTGCTGGTTTTATGCTGGCCGGTGGCGTTGCTGGCTTTGCTTCTCTACCCGCTGGTGTGGTTGTTGCTGCTGCCCTTTCACCTGCTAGGCATAGCCGTGGGCGGGGCACTGGCTTTTATCAAGGCCCTCATTTACCTCCCCGCCCGTATTCTGGGCGGCTGCCGTTAGAGCGCAACCTTGCGACGTTTGGTTTGATACTCCTCAAACTGTTCCCGGTACAATTCGTAGCCGGAACGCCCCATCAACCCGAACGTAAACAGCTTGCCCAACTCCACGCCGGGCTGGTTGAAGGCGTCGACATCCAAGAGTTCTCCCATGAAAGCAGTCTGAAACTCCAGCATTTGTAAAAAGGCGCCGAGGTGTTCCTCGTCCACCCGCTCCAGCCAATAGGTGCAATTCGGCCTGCTATTCTGTGCGAGCGCCGCCGCCGTCGAACTGCGCTCGGCCTCGAGCAACTCCGCCAGGGTTCTGCCGCCCAGATAGTCGAAGCTCTCCAGGCCGAAGCGCCGGCGGGGAATACGCACCGGATTCGGATGCTTGCGCACGGCCCAGAAGGTGAACACTTTGTCGTTAGGGCCTTCGATATAGAGCTGCACCTGTGAGTGCTGGTCGGTGGTGCCCAGCGCGGCCACGGGCGTTTGACCAACGTTCACGATCTGGCCGTTTCGATTCGACGCTTTGCCCAACGACTCCGCCCAAAGCTGCCGGAACCAGAACGCCGTTCCCCACAGGCGGTTGGAGTAGGGGAAAGCCACCTGAATGGTCTTGTTCTTGATGCGCCAGACCAGGTAATGCAACAAGGCCGACCGCAAGCCCAGGTTGGAATTCAAATTTTTGTCCCAACACTGCTGCGTCATCCTGCGAGCCCCACCGAGCAGTTTGCGGATATCAATTCCAATTAGCGCCGCCGGCACAAGCCCGACTGCGCTGAGCACGCTGAACCGCCCGCCGACGTTTTCTGGAATCGGGAAACTGCGGTAGCCCTCGCGCTGGGCCAGTTGGAAAAGTTCGCCTCGGCCTTGCGTCGTAACGGCCGCAATCCGCCGGGCTGCTTTGCGGCCCAGCGCGCGCTCCATCCAATAACGCACCACCATGAAGGTGGCGATGGTCTCGGCGGTCGAACCGGACTTGGCGATGACCAGCGTGAGCGTCTTGCGGGGATTCATTGACTCCAGCGCCGCCGCCGTAAGCGCCGGGTCAACGTTATCCAGAATCACCAATCGCGGATGAGCCGGCGAAAACGCCCCTTGCACCGGGTGCGGGCCGCGCAGAGCACAATCCAGAGCCCAGGCGCCCAATGCGCTGCCGCCGATCCCCACCAGGCAAACCGCATCAAACGATCCGTGAACCTCCCCGGCGAATTTCTGTATTTCTCTTACCAAACGTAAGTCGGAGGGCAGATCTGGAAAACCATAGCGGCCATCTTCATATGACTTTCGAAAACCTTCCAGAGCACGTCGGGCTTGCGGCGCGGCTTCTTTAATTTCTTTCAAGGTAATTCCGTGGTCCGCGCCTACTATCTCGGCGCGCAGGTTTATTTCATCAAACTCAATTCGCATATTCCTATCTTCCGACAGAATCAGCGCCCGGCGGGATCAGGGCTGATGAATGTTTCTGAAATGTGATCGTGAAAGGTGAAATGATCGGCATCAAACAAAGCCCAAACAAAACCGAATCCGCCCGTCATCAGGCTGAGCAGCACGGCGGCATCCCGCTTCAGACGGCGCCCCACTCCGGCCGGCCGGCCGTCCAAACACAGGCACCGCAAACCTTCGATTCGCAGGCCGGGCGAGCGATCTGAGAGCAGGCACACCAGCAGTCGGTAGAGCACCCCAATCAGCGCCAGTGACAACCCGTAGGACCATAAAGCCATCCGCTCGAGGGCAGGACCGGGAGCCCAAATGCGGCTGATCAGAACAAACAGCAAGAATGCCCCCGCCACAATGGCCGAATCCAGCGCTGCCGCTCGGCTCCGGCTGGCCAGCGAAGCCACTGGGCCCAGGCAAGCGGGCGCAACCGGCGCCGCCGGCAGAGGCGGTGCTTCGGCAAACTGAAGGCGGCCCTGGCCGCTAACGGTTTTGGGCGCCGCAGCCTTACGCGGAACGGGGCGCAGACCGGCCTGGTTTTTTGCAGGGCCGTACGGGCCAATAGCTTCGAAAGGGATAACCGTAAACGGAAGCGGCTGCTGGGCAGGACGGGCCGGCGTAGGCTCGCGCTTGGGAAGCATAATAACCGGCGCACCCTGTTGCGCCAGATTCGGCAGAGCGGAGCCGCGCACCGTTACCGGCAGCGCCCCACCCAGCCGGCGGCCGCAGCGGCCGCACCGGTGCTCGCCTTCTGAGTTATCAAAACCGCAGTACCCGCACTTCATAGCCTCAGCAGCAGCGACCTTGCCAAACAAGCACACAGCATGCTACGGTTTTCGCTTGAACCTTGCGCAACAGTGCCATTGCCGTTCGCTCCTTTTTGTAAGTAACATAATCGGCGAAATTTGTCACTACTTTTCTAGAGTTTTGAAGAAAATAATCATCTCCGCCCTGCTGGCCGCCGCCGCCACCACGGCCTTTGCCCAGGGCGAAAGGCCGGCGGGAGTAGCTCCGCCGGGTCCCGGTGAGGTGGTCATATGGGCGGTTTCCAAATCTGCCGACGGCCCACTCTACCGGTTAATCGGCAACGCGTCCCTGCTTTCAACCGAACTCCAACTCTGGGCCGACGAGCTGATCTACAACGAGGAAACCGGCGAGGCGCAGGCGCGGGGCAACGTGCATTTCAAGCATTTCCAGCGGGGAGAAGAGCTCTGGGCCGATCGGGCTGAATACAACCTTAAAGAAGAATCCGGCAAGTTCGAAAACGTGCGCGGCGCCTCGCCGGCGCGCGCGGAATACCGGCCGGGTCTGCTTGTCACCACCAACCCGACATATTTTGAAGGACGTTGGGCGGAGCGGCTGAAAAATCGTTACATCCTGTACGACGGCATGGTTACCAACTGCCGCCTGCCTAAACCCTGGTGGACACTGCGTGCGCCCCGCTTTGACATAGTGCCTGGCGAGCGCGCCGTAGGCTATCGAGCAATATTCCGCTTGCGCGCCCTGCCGCTGCTCTATGCTCCTGTGCTATACAAGTCGCTCGAAGAGCGGCCGCGCAAGAGCGGCTTTCTGACGCCGAACATCGGAAACAGCAGCCGGCGCGGCCGCATGGTCGGAGCAGCGTACTACTGGGCTTTCCACCGCAGCTATGACGCCACCTACCGCGCCCAATGGTTTACCGCGCGCGGCTTGGCCCACACCGTCGATTTGCGCGGGAAGCCAACGCAGGCCTCCGACTTTAACCTCTACCTCTACGGAGTCAATGATCGCGGCAAGAAGCTTCCAGGCGGAGAACGCCGCAAGGAAGGCGGCTTCATCCTTTCAGCCGACGCCCGGGCCGAGTTGGGAAGCGGGTTTTTCGGCCGTGTGGATGGGAATTACCTCACCTCGATGCGCTTCCGCCGCGCCTTCACCGAATCGTTCAACGAGGCGATCGATTCCGAAGTCCACTCGGTCGGCTATGTGCAGAAATTCTGGCCCAGCTTCAACCTGAACATCGTGGCCGCCAGGCTTGAGAACATACAGAGCGCCGGTTCGTACGTGCCGGATCTGAAAGGTTATCTGCCGGATGAAAAAATTGTGATTCGCAAGCTGCCGCAGGTGGAGTTCAGCGCACGCGAGCGCAGGCTCGGCCAGCTGCGGCTGCCGGTTTGGGTTTCCTTGCAGTCAAGCGCAAGTCTGCTGCGGCGCGAGCAGCCCACATACCAATCGCGCCAGTTCATGCCGCGGACCAACCTTCAGCCGCGCATAATGACCGCACTGCGCTGGAAGGGATTCAACCTGCTGCCGAGCTTTTCAATCCAGCAGACCTATTACGGAACCAGCCTGGAGCAAGGCCGTCCGGTGAATCGGGCAATCAATCGTTTCGCCCGCGAGTTTACGCTGGAGCTGGCGCCGCCGGCACTGGCGCGAGTATTCGCGAGCCCTTCCTGGCTGGGCGAGAAGGTCAAGCACGTCATCGAACCACGAGCAGTGTTTCGCTATGCCGCCGGATATGAGGACTTCAGCCGGCTCATACGCTTCGACGCCACCGAGCTGGCAGCCAACACCACGGAGCTCGAGCTCTCCATAATCAACCGCTTTTATGTAAAGCGCGGCAACGAAGTTCACGAACTGCTGAGCTGGGAGCTCTGGCAAAGCCGATATTTTGATCCTGATTTCGGAGGTTCGGTTACAGCCTTCGACCCGCTTACCGGAAAAGCACGGCGTAATGTAAATGCCAGCACATTGCGGCTTACGGCCTTTACCTACCTGGATACCCCTCGCCACTACTCGCCGGTGGTTTCAGCCCTGCGCATCACGCCGCTGGCCTGGCTGGGGTTGGAGTGGCGCAGTGACTACGACCCGCTGCGCGGGCACCCGGTCAACAGTTGGCTGACGGCGGACTGGCGGCGTTCCATTTATTCAATCAGCATAGGTCACAACCTGGTCCGTAGCGGGCAGCAGCTTTCGGCCAGCGCCAACCAGTTCAACGGTCGTTTCACCCTGGGCGGTGAAAACCGGCGTGGCTGGAATGCAGCCTTCGATGTCATCTATGACTTCCGTAGCGACGTCATGCGCTACGCCATAACCCAGGTGACCTACAACACCGATTGCTGCGGCTTCAGCCTGCAATACCGCCGGATGGGCCTTCCCGACCGCAGCGAAAACCAGTTCCGGCTGGCTTTTACGGTGGCTAACATCGGAAGTTTCGGAACGCTGCGCCGGCAGGATCGGCTGTTCTGACAGCATCGGCCTCAGGATTCAGGCGGCTCCAGAACACGCTCCAAAAGTAGGGAAAATTGCTTGGACTTTTCCTCAATCCGGCGGCGGAGTTCGGCCAGTTCGCGCTCGAGCGCACGCAGCCTGTCGGCCAGATGCAAGCCCGCCAACACCGCCACCTGAGCCGGATCATTTACGCCGGTCCGAGCGGCAATGGATTCCATCAGCCGATCCAGAGAAACGGCCAGCTCCTCCAGCTCGACCGGATCGCCGGACGTTCGCAAAGTATAGGTTTGCTGGAAAATGGTAACCTTTACCGGCTTGCTCGAGCCAGCGCTGGAGGCCATGCCGCTTTTCCTCGCCCCGGGCTAGGAAGCGCCGAGCGAATCTATCTGAGCCAGAAGTCGCTCTATGCGGGCTCGCACCTGCTCCCGCTCGCGGCGCAACGTCTCAAGTTCTTCGGCCATCCGGGCCGCTTGGGCACGCGCTTCGGCCGCCTCCCGGCGGTAGCGGGCCACTTGCTCGGCGGCTTGAATTACGCGTTCTTCAAGCTTGGCCAGGGGATCGGTTTCGGGAATGCTCGTCTGCTCCATTGCGCTTCCATTACGCTTGGCTTCCGGCCAAGGCGGCTTTAGCCTTTTCTACCAGCGCCCGGAAGCCGCCCGCATCATTGACGGCCATGTCGGCCAAAACCTTACGGTTGAGGTTTATGCCGGCTTTCTTCAGCCCGTCCATAAAACGGCTGTAGGAAATGCCGAGCTGCTTGGCGGCCGCATTAATGCGCACTATCCAAAGCGAGCGGAAATCCCGTTTGCGCAGGCGGCGTCCGACGTAGGCATGGCGTAAGGAACGCTCAACCGCCTCCTGGGCTGCTCGGTGAAGCTTACTCTTGGTCAGGAAAAATCCGGACGCGCGGTCCAGAACTTTGCGGCGCGCTGCTCTGCGCTTGGTACCACGTTTTACTCTTGGCACGTTTTAAACCTCCTTGTTGGCGGCGAGGCGGCTCGGGCACGTGCCACGCGCACCGTCCGCGCTCACTATCCTTCAGCTATAGGGAAGCATCCGCTTGAGTTCCGCCTGGTTGGCTTTATCCACCACAACGGATTGTCCCAGGCGACGCTTCCGGGCGGGACCTTTCGAGGTCAAGATATGGCGGGCAAATGCGTGACGGCGCATAAGTTTTCCGGTGCCCGTCGTCTTGAAACGCTTGGCCGCGCCCTTATGTGTCTTGAGCTTAGGCATAATTTGATTACCACGCCCCGGCAGGGGTCACGATCATTGGAAACTATTACAGTATAACATGGCGCTGCCGTGTTAGACTGCATGTTTGTTCCAGATGCGGTCGGCCAACTTCGGGTTTCTTTTGAGCAATTTAATCATGCGGGATTTCCGCATACGCTACCGCAACATGTCACTGGGCGTTTTCTGGTCTCTGCTGAACCCCCTAGTGATGATGGCGGTGCTTACGTTCATCTTCACCCGCATTTTTCCGGTTGGCCCAACCGGCAACTTTCACGTGTTCGTCCTTTGCGGAATCATTCCCTTCAATTTTTTTGCCGTCGCCTGGGTCAGCGGCACCATGTCGATCTACCAAAACGCCGGCTTGGTGAAAAAAGTCATACTGCCCCGCGAAATCGTACCTATCTCGACCATACTGGCCAATTCCATACACTTTCTAATCCAGCTCGGGCTGCTGGTGGTGGTAGTGCTAGCCTCCGGCTACCGGGTGAACGGGCACTGGGCGCTGTTGCCGGTCGTATTTGCGCTAGAGGTGGTTTTTGTTTGTGGTCTTTCGCTGATCACCTCGGCTTTGGACGTCTACTTCCGGGATGTTCGCTATGTGGTGGAATCGGCCAACACAATTCTGTTCTGGATGGTGCCGATTTTTTATTCATTCACGGCGGTGCCGCCGCGGTACCATTCGCTGTATCAATATAACCCGATTGCCGCTGTAGTTCTGGCCTGCCGGAATATCATGATGGAGGCTAAGGCGCCGCCGCCCACGCTGCTTTACAAGCTGTTTGCTGTTTCCACCGTCTTCTTTATACTCGGGCTGCTGGTCTTCCGGCGCCTGAAACGGAAATTCGCCGATTATCTGTAAGATCATGAGCGTCGTCCGCCTCACGCAAGTCTCCAAAATCTACTCGCGCAAGCCCGGGCGGGATTTCTTGAAGGGCCACCTCCGCCGCTGGTTGCGCCCAGCGCCGCAGGAGAAATTCTACGCGCTGCGGGAAGTGACCCTGGAGTTGAATGAAGGCGACAGCCTAGCGGTGGTGGGGCCGAACGGCGCCGGAAAAAGTACGCTCTTAAGTCTGGTAGCGGGGCTGGCTTGGCCCGATGAAGGCTCCGTTGAAGTCAACGGAAGGGTGGCCGCGCTGCTAGAGCTCGGCTCGGGTTTCCACCCGGATTTGACCGGAGCGGAAAACGTGCGGCTGAACGCTGCGCTGCTTGGGTTCTCCCGCCGGCGCACGCGCGAAAAATTCGACGAAATCGTGGAGTTCGCCGAAATTGGCGATTTCATCAACCAGCCGTTGCGCACCTATTCGGCCGGCATGGTCATGCGGCTGGCCTTCGCCGTGGCGGCGGCGGTCGATCCCGACATACTTCTGATCGACGAGGTGCTGGCGGTCGGCGATTCGGCCTTCCAGAACAAATGCATGGCGCGCATCATGGAATTGAAACGGGCAGGCCGAGTGCTGATCTGCACCTCGCATGTGATATCGACCTTGAGGGGCTTGTGCAACCGGGCGCTGTGGCTGGACCATGGCAAAGTCTTACGCACCGGCGAGGCTTCCGCAATCCTTGCCGAATACGAGACCGTAACTTCAGCCCTGATCTAAACCAGCCTTCGGAAAAACTCAAGCGAACGGCGAGCGCAGTGTTCCCAACGATACTGGCGGGCGCGCAGGCGACCGGCGGCTGAAAGCCTAGCCGCGAGATCCGGCGAGAGGAGGATTTTCTCCACCGCCGCCCGGATTTCCGAAGGGCTCTGCGGATCCACCAGCAAGGCGGCGTCGCCCGCCACCTCCGGCAGCGAAGAAACATTCGAGGTTACAATGGGCACGCCCGCCGCCATCGCCTGCGCCACCGGCAGCCCGAAGCCTTCATATAGCGAGGGGTAGACAAACACGGACGCCCCCGCCACGAGCGCCGGCATTTGCTCCTCAGGAACATAGCCCAGGTAACGCACGCCGTCGGCCGCCGCACGCAAGCGGGCGAGCGTCTCCGGACTCCCCCAGCCTGCCGGCCCCGCCACCACCAGATCGAATTCCGCGCGGAGCGAGGGCAACATCTGCTGGTATGCATCGAGCAGCCGGTCTACATTCTTGCGCGGCTCTATGGTCCCCACGAACAAAATGTACGGTTTCCCTTGAGGCCGTCGGGACGCAGCTTCGAAAAAAGCCTCAGCCACCCCCGGATAGATGACCTCAATCTTGTCCGGATTCAGCCCCAGGATCCGAACTGCATCGCTGCGACTGTTATGAGAAATGGCGATGAGGCCGCTGGCGCGGCACATCACGCGCTCGGCAAACAAGCGTGCGCCTCGTACGTTTGCGGCCGTGTGCGTTTCCGGGACCAGCCAGCAGGTCATATCGTATAGGGTGGCCGTCAAGCGGCACCTGCGTGGGGGATTTGACAACTGCTGCGAGGCATGGAAGACGTCCACTCGCGGGCCGACCCAGTCGGCCAGCGGCAGGCCGGAATAGTTCAGGGCGTGCAGCCAAGCCAGTCGGATCAGCGTAGCTGACCGGCTTAGCACGGAGGTTTCGTGCGAGTAACGTTCGGGCGGTTGCAACCAGGGCCAACCGATAATTGAATCAGCTCCCCCCACCCGGCGAAGGCTGAGGAACCAGTTATAGACATAAGTTTTCACTCCCGCACTCCGCAAAAGCAAAGGGATGCAATCAATGGCGATGCGCATGCGGTTTCAATGATTCGTGAACAGGTACTTGCCGCCGGCCCGGGCCACCTCGTGCAGGTTCTCGCGCCCCACGAGTTTTTCAAGCCGGGGCACGGCGGTTGCTGCGGCGGTCAGATAGAAACGCTCGGGCGTTAACCAAAGCCGCCGGAAATCCTCATCGTTGATAAAGACCGCCGGCGCGCCCGGCGCATAAGAGCCGTACTCCAGGTTGTTCACCCTTCCGTTCAGCAAAAGCGCCCTGCGGTTGGTGTAGAAGAAAACCGAGGAAAAGGCATAGTATTGATCGTCAACAATAAGTTTTCCTTCCGGCGCAGCCAGCAGAGCCTCAGCCAGCGGTCGGCTTGAAAGATATGGATCAAAGGCAACCAGCGCCAGCCGCGCTGCCTGTGAAAACAACACCATCATAGCCGCCAGCGCCAAAGCCGCCGCCCGGCCGCGCCACCGCCAGGCCCCCACGGCCCCCAAGGCGAAGGCAAGTGTGGCCAGCGCCAGCGGAGTTTTCAGATAAGCAAAACTGGCCAGCGTCAGGTCCCGCATGTGGCCGAGTGAGAGAGTGTAGAGTTCGGGATGCTGTGTAAGGGCAACCGAAATGTCGCCGGGAGCAGGCCGGTTGCGAACAAGATATAAAAGCGTGCCGGTTGCGAGTGCGGCCAACCCGGCTACCCCAGCCGCCGCCCGATAGCCGCGTGCAACCCAAGCGCCGCCCTTAGCCACAGCCGAACCGATAAGCAATGCCAGCGCTGGATAGCAGGGCATGGAGTAGTATTCCTGAGTCGTAGAAAAGCTGAAAAAAAGCAGCACAAAGCCGGTCCAAATAAGCGCCAGCAGGCGGGTGCGTCCGGCCCGGTCAGCGGGCCGGTAGCTCAGCCGCGCAGTGGCGGGGAAAAACACGCTCCAGGGGGCGAGCCACGCCAGATGCAGAAGCCAGAACCAAAGTCGCGGCACCGTGTTGTAATCGCGCGGATAGCGCATGTTTAAAAATCGGAAAACATGCTCGTTCAGAAAATAGAACCAAAAAAATCCACGATAGACGCCCGGTTCGCTGCGGAGAGTGAAATCAAAATAGGGCGGATTGCGCACAATGGCCAGCACGTGCCAGGGAGCGGCCAGGGCCAGGATGATGAGCAGACCTCTGAGAGGCCGCAGGCGCCGCCAGGCGCTACGGTCGAAAAGCCTGCCAGTCGACAACATATAGAAAAACCCGACACCGAGGATGATCACCGGCGCAATCAGACCTTTTAGCAAGATGCCGGCCGCCACCGAAACAGCCAACAAGAGCGCCCAGCGGACGGGCTTTGGTTCATCCGGCTCAAGCGCCCGCAGCAGGCTCCACAAACCGGCGGCAATTGATAGAGTAAGCATCGCATCCGCTATCAGAATGCGGGTGAACAGGAAAAGCCCCACCGAGCAAGCGGTAGCCAGGCCGGCAATAAGTCCGGCTTCGGCCGAGAACGCCCATGAGGCAAACCGTGCAAGCAGCCAGGCCAAAAGCACGGCCGCCAGCGCCACCGGAATACGCGCCGCCCAGTCATGAACACCGAAAATCATGTAGGAGACAGCAATGAGCCAGTATTTAAGGGGCGGTTTTTCCAGGTAAGCCACGCCGTTCAGCCGCGCCGTCACCCAGTCTCCCGACTCCAGCATGTTGCGGGCTATTTGCGCCTGCACGGAGTCTACGTCGTCCATCAGCGAAGGTGGGCTGATTATGCAACCAAAATAAAGCAGAGCAGCAACCAGTACGACAATCAGCTCCGCACGCCGGCGCTGACCGGAAGCTCCGTCATGCTCGCCGCTGCCTCCGCCGTGCTGATGCGGAACATTTTCAGCCATAGCAACAGGATCATCAATCCCCATAGGTGGTATCCGTAGTTAGCCCGCCGGGCCAAATGCGCATCGATAAGCTGGCGCAACCGGCCGGTGCGAAACAAACCAGTTTGTTCGGCGGCCCTATCTGTCAGTGTATCCAGAAGCAGCGGGCGCAGCGGACCACGGAACCAGTCATGAATGGGAATGTCAAAACCCTCTTTCTTTCGATGTATGACTGCGGGGGGCAGCTTATCCCGCATCAGCTCGCGCAGCAAGAATTTCAGCGTGCGGCTGCGCACCTTGAACTCCTGCGGCAAGGACGCCGCGAATTCAACGATGCGGTGGTCGAGAAAAGGCGGGCGGACTTCTAGCGAATGAGCCATGCTCATGCGGTCGCATTTGACCAGGATGTCGTCGGGAAGATAAAAACGCTGGTCGAACCATAGGAAACGGCCCAGCCGGCCGATGTCCCCCCGGGGCCGGTAGGGCGATTCGAAAAGCAGGCTGACCGGGCCGTGGCCTGTGCCGCCGTAGAGCCAGGCTTTTTCCTTTTCGCTGAAGGCGCCGTTCCAGTACAGGTGCGCTTCCTCCGCCCTTAGCAGCGAACCCGCCAGAAAACGTTTAAGCTTGTATTCAAAGCTTACTTTTTCATTTGAAGCCGGCCACAACTTATTAAGAGATAGAAGTACGAGCTGCCGTAATGAACGCGGCATAAAACGAAGCCGGCTTGCTAAGTCATCGGCTAGGTAAGTAATATAGCCGCCAAACAATTCGTCGGCGCCTTCGCCGCTTAGCGCCACAGTAACCTGACGTCGGCACATCCGGGACAAGAACCAGACCGGTAAGGCCCCCGCATCCGCGCTTGGTTCATCCAGGTGATAGGGCAAGCGCTCAACGGCGGAAATCAATTCGGCCGAAGGCTCTAGGTCGTACTCATAATGTTCGGTCCCGTAAACCGATGAGACCAAGCGGAAATACCGGCTTTCGTCGAAACTGCGACCGCGGAAAGAGACCGAGAAGGTTTTTAAGGGCGCAGAAGAGACTTGGGAGGCATAGTGCAGCACCGTCGAAGAGTCCAGCCCGCCGCTCAACCATACCCCCACCGGCACATCCGCAATCAGGTGTTCCCGCACTGATGAGCGCAGCAAGTAGTCCAATTCTTCCTTGGCGCCCTCCAGCGTCCAGCTTTGTTGAGGATCAAGATTGAGCCGCCAGTATTCACCGGTTTCAATATAGCCCTCGCGCCACTCCAGCCACTGCCCTGCACGCAGTTTCTCTATTCCTTCAACCAGCGTATAGGGACCTGGAACGTAGTTAAGGCTGAGATAGTAGTGCAGGCCCACCGGATCAAGATTTCGCTCGATTTCCGGGTGTACCAGTATGGCTTTAAGCTCCGAACCAAAATACAGCTCATCGCCGTGGCGAAAGTAATAAAGCGGTTTGATGCCCAGCCGGTCGCGCGCCAAAAACAACCGCCTTTCGGACTCCTTCCAGATAGCGAAGGCGAACATGCCTCGCAGCCGGTGCAGGCACGCCTTGTCCCACTCTAAAAAAGCGTGCAACACAACCTCAGTGTCCGACCGGGTTTGAAACCTGTGCCCGAGCCCTACAAGCTCCCGGCGCAGCTCATCGTGGTTGTAGACCTCCCCGTTGTAGACAATGACCGCGTCCCCACCCTGGCTCAGAATTGGCTGATCGCCCCCCTCCATATCGATGATTCGCAAGCGCACGGCGCCCAGCGAGATGCAATCGGAAATATACACCCCCGCCTGGTCTGGCCCTCGGTGTTGAATCGCCCGCAGTGCTTGGTTGATTCTGTCTGGTTCAAATGGCTGGTTCAAATGGGTGAACCCGGCGATCCCGCACACTTTAAAATCTCCCGTTACGCCAAACCTGAACCGCTTTAACGTTTTTCAAGGCAGAACGCAGCATAGCACAAAAATTAATTCTTGTACACATTTTTCGGGGGCTGCGTTAACATGAGCCTGCCTGCTTTGAGCCCGCCGATTTAGGACGCCGCTGGGGTGACCCAAAGCCGGCTGCGCCCGGCCGCCTAGATGGGGCGGATGATGAAACTGCACGGCGCGCAGTTACCAGCTATGTCAAAGAAAATAAGGTGATCTAGGACGTCCAGAACTCCGTGCGCATGGAGGTCGCTTCGCCAAGCGGCCCGGTGCGGTTCATCGTCAACAACTAGTACAACGTGCCGAACCTCGCCTGGGGCAACTGGGTCAAAGACCCGCTCGTGCTGAAGCCCGGCTGCACCCTGAAGGGTACACCCCGAGAGCCCGACGTGGTGCAAGCTTCAGTGTGCCGGCGCGAAGTTCAGTTCCCGCTGGAGAGGCGATTGGCCCTGTCATCGAATTCTGCGAGCGCCAGTTAATGGAGCTGTCGATCAGGAAGGCTGGCGGCGATACCTCATCAGGACGGCGAAGAATTCGCTGTGAAAGTTTGAGCGGGAGTTGTTAGCCGAGGCTTAGCGGTTGGTGCACGAAAGTTCTAGGTGCGCATCAGGCCGGACCCGGACTGCGAGGGCTGCGGTATGCGCGGTCCGGCAGGAGCGGTTCTGGGAGTTCCACGACAAGCTGTGCGAGGAAGGCCAGGGGTTGAACCTGCCTGACCTTGCCACCTTGCAGAGAAGCTCAAACTTGACATGGACCAGTGCGCCGCCTGTCTGAAGGACCCGGCGGTGGCCGAAAGGGTGCGGGGGGACATGGAATTGGGACGCGCCGCCGGCGTAGACCGCACGCCCGTGTTTTTCTTGAGCGGAAGGAGGATAACCGATGTCAGCAACCTCGCCTCGGCTGTAGAAGCGGAGTTTGGCCTCGAGAGCGGAGGCTCCACCACGGCCACGAATTGAACCTAAGGCGCTTTGGCTTGCGCTGTGTCTGTGCCTGTTAACGGTCCCGGCTCTGTTTGTAGGCGAGACCAAGGTGGTCAGGGCACGGTGGGACGAGTTGCCGGCGCTCGTCGAGGGTCGCAACATCGAAACGGTGCTTCCGGACGGCCTCCGGATTGAGGAAGATCCACGCCGGTTGCCAGAAGAAGAGACATAAGCCGGTTCCCATCGCTACGCGGCTAGGCCGGCTACCGGGTCGGAACACTCGAGCGGCCGCGTTGTTCGATGTGCGGGCGGAAGCGCACGCCGGCGGTGCCCAAGCTGGGAGCTTGCCACGATGGAGACGGTTGAGGGAGGGCTGCTATGTGTAGGGTAGCAATATGACGGATTGGAGTACAAAATATCTGCGGCGGGCCTACATCCGGTTGACCGAAGCGCAGGCGGCGAAGAGTATTGTTAGGATGAGCAATCGGACGATGCAGCGTAGCTGCCCACCTGATCGCCTTCCCCAAGCATTTGGATGGCATAGTATCGCTGCGGCGTCGTCCACAGCGGCAGATCTGGTGCTGGCGAACGGCCTGCCTCTTAGAGGCGGAAAGAGCCAAGAAATCAATATGCTAGTTTCTGCAAAAAGTTTCGCCCGCCCCGGTTTGCGGGGCGGGCGGGCCGGAAGAATTCAGAACACGTATTTCAAGCCGAACTGTAGTTGCCGCATACTAACGGCCGTGCTGGTGATCTGCCCGAAGGTGGCCGAGGGAGCCGCCGGGTTGGTGCTGCCCCAGGAGGTTCCGGGCGTCCCCAGCACGCGGTGGTTCCAGGCGTTGAATCCTTCCATGCGGAATTGCAGCGAGTGTCCTTCCATGACACGGAATGATTTTTGAAGTGAGCCGTCCAGCATCTGGCGGCCTGGCCCGATAAGCACGTTGCGGCCGCAGTTGCCGATTTCACCCTGAGCAGGCAGCGCAAAGGCGGCAATGTTGAACCACCGGTTGGTTGTGCGCTGGTCTGCGGGCAATCTCCAGTCGATGCCGGTGCAGTTCAAGCGGTCGCCCAGGACGTAGGCCATCGAGTTGCGCCCTTGCGGGCTGTAGGGAGTGGCGGGGTTGCCTGATTCAAAAGTGAGGATGGCGCTAATCTGCCAACCTCCCGCTATGTAGTCGAGTATCGAGTTCCAGTTACCGCCAAATTGCCTTCCGCGGCCGAAGGGCAGCTCATAGACCAGGGAGGTTACGGAGCGATGCGGCTTGTTGAAGCCGCTCACGCCGCGCTCGCAGCGCAAACAACGGCTGTCGTTTGGAGATTGAGCATCACCCTGCCCGCGGATGCCGCTGGCCGTGTCGATGCTCTTGGACCAGGTGTAGCTGCTAAGCACCGTTAGGCCGGCCGCCATCCGCCGGGTTAGCTTGATGCTGCCTCCGTGATAGATTCCCCGTCCGTTGCCGTCGAGCATCTGGATCACGCCGAACTCGGGGAACGGGGCGCGCGTGTTGGGGGGGCTGCCGTCGTTTGAAGGCATGGGGGCGTTGGCGTCAAAAAGGCTTTGAAGTCGGCGCGTGGCCGAGCCCACATAGCCCACCTCGAGCATGGTCGTTTCGCTGAGCTGGCGCTGGATGTTGAAAATGTAGTTGAGCGCGAAAGTGGTGGGCAGCCGGTACTGCGCCCCCCAGGTGTAAGGAGTGGAAATGTTAATAACGTCGCCGCCGGTTCCCAGAAAGTTCTCCCACTTGAAGATCGGAATCGAGGTGTCGTTGCGTCTATCCACGCGTCCTGCCAGCGTGCGGGTCATGTCGAATCTGGGATTTCCGATTTCCTGGGAGTAGAAAATGCCTGCGCCGGCGCGGATTGACCACTTGCTGGTCGGGCTCCAGGCAATGCCCAGCCTGGGCGCAAAGTCATTCTTGTCGGTCCACGCCAAACGGTCGCCCAGGCGGCCGTCTCGCGCCACCTGCACGTTGACGTAGCGGAAGGGGATGCCCTCGTAAAAATCACCCTTACCCTGCCGGACCATGACCGGGTGTTTGCTTATATCGGCGACGTTCTTTATACCCAGAAAATATCCCGCAGGAAAGTAAATGTTCACGTATTTTTCGGCGCGATCCTTCCAGGGCTGGGTGAATTCGTAGCGCAGGCCGGCATTTATGGTGAGTGCTGAGGATATGCGCCAGGTATCGTCCGCGTAGAAGGCCAGCGATGTCGCCCGGAATTGATGAAAGGCGTTGGTCAGAGCCGCCTCGGCCCGGGTCGGGTAGCCGAGATAAAAGTCGGCTGCCGAGTAACCCCCGGTCTTTTTGTTAGGATCCTGCGTCATACTGCCCGGGAACTCAAACGAACCTCGGCCAAACTCGTTTCCCAGATTGTTAAAGCGGTCGCGGCGCGCCTCACCGCCGAACTTGAAGGAATGCCGACCCCTAATCACAGAGAATCCGTCGGAAGCGTAAAAGGTGGCCGTATTCATCGCGAAGGGGCCGTCGGAGGGGTCGCCAAACCCGCTCAGGCCGTTTCCGATGTTGGTCATGCGGGGGGTTCCCCAAGTGAGCGGATTGGGAGTGCTCAGGCCGGGGATTTTCAACTCGTCCACTACGTTGCGTATGCCTGCCAATTCCCGGCCGGTGCTGTTGAAATGGTCCGTGATGCCGAAACGGAACTCGTTCACCAGTGTCGGTGACAGGGTCCGGGTATTGGAAATCATATATTGTTTGGGCTGAGTAATTACTTTGTTGCCGTTTTTGTAAATGCCAGAAGTAAGTTCAACTTCATCGCTCCAGCCGAACCGCCCAAACCAGTTTGAACTTGAGCTCTCAATAAAATCGATACGCAGGTGGAACTGGTCGCGGTTTATTCTGCCGCGGTTTACCGTGTAGTAATTTCGAAGCAACTGGGTGGGGCTTTCAGAAGGCCGGTTTGGCTCGGGCCAAAACTCCCACATTACCTTTGCCTGGTACGCCTCCCGGCTGGCCGGTATGATGTTTCCCGGAAAAGGGGTGGCAATTATGGTCCCGCCGGCTCCGCGCGAGCGCCCCTCCGGGTCCCAGAGCTGGTTACTGGGAAGCAATTCCGAAAAGTTGCCCTGCCGCATAGCTTTTGAAGGCGTGCTGTAGTAGGCGTTGGCCCGGGTCACCTGGCGAAACTGCTCGAAGTTTGAGCTGAAAAACAGTTTGTCCGTGCCTTTGTAAATTTTAGGGATCCAGACCGGACCGCCGAAGGTGAATCCGTACTGGTTCCACTGAAAAGGATTTTTCGGTTGCGTGGCTTGAGCCACCGTGAAGGCATAGGACTTGGCGTCGAACTTGTCGTTGCGGACGAATTCATAGAGCGATCCGTGAAACTGATTGGTGCCGCCTTTGGTTGATACGTTGATCTGGGTGGCGGCCCGGCCGAACTCGGCCGGATATATTCCGGTCTGCACCTTAAACTCCTGCAAGAAATCGACTGACGGAAGCAAGATGTAGGAATTAATGTTCGGGTCGTTGTCAGGCATGCCGTCCAGCGTGTAGTTGTTCCAGACCGTGCGCATGCCGGCAACAGCCATGTTTTGGGTGGTGCGTGCCCCCCCGACCCGGCCGCTCGTACCGGAGGTGCCGACGCCGTAGCTTACGTTAGGACTGAGCGAGACCAGTTGCAGAAAGTTGCGCCCGTTCAGAGGCAGATCAACTATGCGCCGGTTCTCAATCACCGTGCCCACAGTGGCATTCTCGGTCGTCAGCAGCGCAGCCAGCGCCGAAACCTCGACGGTTGAAGTCACCGCACCCACTTCCAGCTTGAAGTCGACGCGGGCGGTCTGCTGCACCTCCAGCCTCAAGCGCCGAATTGCAGTTCGGAAACCAGGGACCTCCACCTTCACCTCGTAATCGCCGGGCACCAGACCTGGAAAGGAATACAAACCCTGATCCGTCGAAACCGTATTCCGCACCGCGTTTGTGGCGATGTTGGTGGCGGTGATAGCGGCGTTGGGGACGGTCGCCCCGGAAGGATCTCTAACTTCCCCTGTGATTGTACCGAGCGTCTGTGCAGACAGCACCCCGGCGATGGTTAGCGCCGCTGCCGCTACAGGTACAGGCATTATCTTCCACATCATTTTCATTTTTGAAGCCTCCTTTTCTGTTTGCCTATAATTGCCACCCCCAGCAGGCGTTACGACTACCTGCCTGGCTATTTGCCCACCTTCAAGCCTTGCTGTCGTAAAACAGGCAAGGCACACCGGGGAGGTTTGGCGTCAGGAGGGAAAAGGCATTAAGGTCTTGGCTTCGGCCGATTTCGGCGATTGAATGTTTAAGAAACGAAAGCCCTCAAAGGCTGCCTTTGAAAAAAATGAAAACAGCCGTCCTTTGGCTGCAATAGTCAAAAACTTCTTGACCAATCCGAATGGCACTTCGGTTTTGAAGCCTAGCAACAAGTACCGGCCGCACGTGGTAATTGTTTGTTTTTCTTGTGATTTGAGGAGATCTCGACCGGCTGCAAGAAGACTCCTTCCCCCGTCACTGGCAGACCGCCTACACAGTGCCATGATCCCCTTTCCCCCTTCCGGCGCATCCCCGTAAGGCGCCGGATTTACTGCCATAAAAGTTCTAGCATGAGTTTTGCCCGGAGTCAATAAAAAAATAATTTAATTAGGATTGACGTGGGGGTTGACAGGTATATAATGCACTTAGTTGTGGTCACAAACAAAAACTGTTGGGCAAACCGATGGCAAAGCAAAAAAAGTGGCGACGAGTTTTCAAGGTTCTGTGGACCGGGGTGCTGTTGCTGTATTCTCCCGCTTTCTGTGGAACAATCGTTCTAGACGATTTCAATCGTTCAGACAGCAGCGACATGGGGCCGAACTGGATCGAGCAGGCGGGTGATTTCCAGATCGTTTCTGGGAGGGCCTCCGGCTCAGCTTTTGCCTTGATGACATTTGTAGGCGCTACTTCTAATAGGGTAAGTGTGGACGCATTCCCGTCCGGCACACTCAGTTACGTTGCGATCGTGCTGGGTTATGCGGATTTGGACAACAGCCTATTCATAAAAGTACAGAATCAGGGTGACACACGATTCAATTATGCGGGGTTCTACCACGGCAATAACGTCAGCTCTGGGCTTGGATCGTTCTTCTCTCTCTCTAGCTCATTCGATTCGGCGCGCATGACTGCCAGCCTGGTTGGAGGCACTGCCTACCTGGAGTTCGACACTGATTTCGACGGCATCCCTGATCAGACGTATTCCTATAGCGGTTACTCCCTGGGATCGCTGGGTACAGGGATCGGCTTGGGCTCTTATGGGTGGGCCACCATGGACAATTTCGCGATTGAGTCAGAGGTGGTCCCTGAGCCCGCTACAGCTACCCTGATGATTCCGCCACTGTTTGGGCTCGCGATCACATTGTGGCGGCGGCGCCGCTGAAAGTCGCCAGCCCGGCTTAGGTTTTTCAATACCTTCCGGATCTTGGCGATGCGTATATGGCGGCGTAGCCTCCCTGCCGATGAGCTCGGCTACGCCCTTCATTGGCCCATGCTGTTAGGTAAAAGTCCGCCTACCAGCAGCCCGGATGATAAAGAGCGCACCGCGGCGCAACATGGGATCCAGGATGTAGGGGATCACACAATCAAATTTTTCCCCTGCAACGGCTATTCGTAGCGAAGCGCCTCAACCGGAGACACTTGTGTGGCGCTGCTGGAGGGGTAAAGGGTTGCCAGATAGCTGATGAGAATGGCGGCGGCGGCAATCCAAAGGCCGTCCACCCAGCGCGGTTCAAAGGGAACGAAGCTCAGCGAGTAAACCTCTTCATCCAGCCTAACCCAGCGGTAATGATTGGCCAGAAAGCAAATGGCGTAGCCTGACAGCTCGCCCAAAACCGCGCCTACCGAGCCGATCAGCAGTCCCTGATAGACGAAAATTCGGCGAATCTGCCGCCGGGTTGCGCCCATCGACATCAATACCGCTATGTCGCGATGCTTTTCCATCACCATCATTACCAGCGCAATGAGGATGTTGAGCGCAGCCACCAGAACGATCAGGCCAATGGTAATGATGGTGACCGCTTTCTCCATCCGTAATGCATTAAAAATCTGCCGGTTCTGCTCCATCCAGGTGGTGGCCGCAAGCTGCGGACCGATTATTTTCCCGGCTGCCTGAGCCACTTGCGGCGCAAGCTCCGGATCTGCAAGCCGCAGCTCAATGGCGTTGACCACATCTTCCAGCCCGAACAAGCGCTGCGCCGTCGGCAGCGAGGTGAAAGCCCAAGCCGAGTCCAGATCAAAGAATCCGGTTTCGAAGGTGCCGACCACGCGCAGCCGTTCGGTCGTCGGCAGCGTGCCGAAAGGGGTCAGCTCACCTTGCGGGCTGATGACTTTGGCGATGCTCTTGTAAATCAAGCCGGTCCGCGCCGCCAGTTTGGCCCCCAGAACGATGCCGGCGGGTTTGGTGTTATGCTTGAGTCCCTCCAGTGACCCTTCTTTAATGTGCGCAGCCAAACCACCTGAAGCCAGCTCCGCGTCAACATCGATGCCCTTCAGCACGGCGCCGTCCGATTGCATGGGCGCCACCAGGAAGACCGAACCGTACAAGCTCGGATTTGCGGATTTTACACCCGGCAGCGCCCGGAGTTTCGCCACCAGCTCGCGCCACTGGGTGATGCCATAGCCGGGCTGCTTCTCCAGGATGGTCACATGCGCCGTGGCCGAAAGCAGGTTGCGCTGGAGGGTATTTCGAAAACCGTTATTAATGGCTAGGGCCACAATCAGAGCCATGACGCCCGCGGCCACGCCAACTATCGATATAGCGGTTATCAGAGAAATGACGACTTGCTTGCGCTTCGCCTTGAGATAGCGCAAAGCGATGAAAAGCTCGAATCGTTCGCGCAGCGGCCTAACAGCCATCCAGGGCTCTCAGGCGCTCGGCCAGGCCGATCGGCCCTTCCGGGCGCAGCAAGGGGAAAAGGATCACGTCGCGAATCGAACGCGAGCCGGTAAGGATCATGGTAAGGCGGTCTATGCCTATGCCTTCGCCGCCTGTAGGAGGCATGCCGTAACAGAGGGCACGCAGAAAATCTTCGTCCATGTGGTGGGCCTCCTCGTCGCCTTTTTCGCGCATTTGTAACTGCCTATCGAAGCGCCGGCGCTGCTCCTGGGGATCGTTCAGCTCGGTATAAGCGTTGCCCAGCTCCATGCCTGCGGCGTAGATTTCAAAGCGCTCGACGTAGTCCGGCTCATCCGGTTTGTTCTTGGCAAGAGGCGAGGCTTCAACCGGGTAGTCGTAGATGATGGTGGGCTGGATCAGCTCGGCTTCCGCCATGCGTTCGAAAAGATCCAGCACGGCTTCGCCCGCCGTGCCTTTGGTCGAGCGCCAGCGCAGCCATTCCGGATCATTGAGCTGGTCAAGCCTGGGGGGTGGGCCGTCTTTCCAGTATTCGATCACCGCCTCGCGCAGGCTCATGCGCCGCAAGCGGCTGAAATCCAGCTTGTGCCCTTCAAACTCAACTTCGGTCGAGCCGACGGCATCGAGTGCCACCTGGCGCAGGAGTTCTTCTGAAAAATCCATCAGGCCGCGGTAATCGGTGTAGGCCTGGTAGAACTCGAGCATGGTGAATTCGGGATTGTGCTGGGTGGAGATGCCTTCGTTGCGGAAGTTACGGTTTATTTCGTAAACCCGCTCCAGCCCGCCCACCACCAGGCGCTTCAGATAAAGCTCCGGAGCGATTCTCAGATACAGGTCAATATCGAGCGCGTTATGGTGCGTAATGAACGGCCGGGCGGCGGCGCCGCCGTAGAGCGGCTGCATCATGGGCGTTTCGACTTCCAGAAAGCCGCGCTCGTCAAGCTGCCGCCGGAGCGAGGCGATGATCCGGCTGCGGGTTATAAACACACGCCGCACCTCGGGGTTGGCGATCAGATCCAGATAGCGCTGCCGGTAACGTATCTCCACGTCCTCAAGACCGTGCCACTTTTCAGGCATCGTGAGCAGCGTCTTGGCCAGGTGTTCCAGCCTTTCTACGTGCACGGTGAGCTCTCCCGTGCGAGTCCGAAACAAATACCCTTCGACGCCCAAAATGTCGCCTATATCGGTCAGCTCATAAAGGGCAAAATCGCGCTCGGGAACCGAATCCTTGCGGACGTAAATCTGAAGCCGCTCGCCGTTTTGCATCAGATGAGCGAAACCGGCTTTGCCCATACGCCGCAGGGTATGCACCCGCCCGGCGATTTTGACTTGAGGCCGGCTCGCCAGATCCTCGACCGTAGAACCCCCGTAGGCAGACAGAATCTCGGGGATGGTGTGCGTGAAGTCAAAACGCGCGCCGTAGGGCCGGTAGCCCAAAGCTTCAATTTCGCTAATGCGCCTCAAGCGCTGTGCTAAAAGGTCCTGTTCGAGGGACAAATGTGTCTCCTATGCGGGAATCAATTATTATAATGGAGCCTTGAAATCCATCTCCATCGTCATCCCAGCCTACAACGAAGAACAACGGCTCCCGTCCACCCTGGAGGCGGTCTTTGAGTATCTCGGGCGCTCCGCCTGGCGCAACGCCGAAGTTCTGGTGGTCGACGACGGCTCAACCGACGCCACGCCGGACGTAGTCAGGCAATTCTCCAGGAGCCACCCCGGACTGCGGCTTCTTGAAAATCCCGGCAACCGGGGCAAAGGCTACGCGGTGCGGCACGGGATGCTCGAAGCAGCCGGCGATTGGATTCTGTTCACAGATGCGGACCTGTCGGCGCCCATCGAAGAGCTGGATAAACTTTCGGCCGCCTGTCGGGAGCAGGGCGCGCGCGTGGCCATAGGCTCGCGCGCACTCGACCGTTCGCTGATTGCGGTGCGGCAGTCCTGGTTCCGCGAAAATGCCGGCAAGCTGTTTAACCTTCTGGTGCGGCTGCTGGCAGGACTGCCCTTCCGGGATACCCAATGCGGGTTTAAGCTCTTCGAGCGGCAGTCAGCCCACGAGATTTTCCGGCGCCAGCGGCTGGAGCGATTCGGTTTCGACGTCGAGATACTTTTCATTGCACGGCATCTGCGAATCCCGGCGGTCGAGGTGCCGGTGCGCTGGAGCCATGCAGCGGGAACAAAGGTCAATATGTTGCGCGACAGTTGCACGATGTTTCTGGACCTGCTGCGGATACGCTGGAACCAATTAAGGGGTTTCTATCGCTAAAGGGGACTCCGCCTCCCGCTGGCAATGATCGCCTTCATAACAAGTCGTACTCAAATGCGGACGGCGGCCGGAAATTTCTCCCTGCGATGGTGGCGGTCAACTCGTCAGCACCACTCGGAGACGGAGGGACGGCTGGACACACTTGAGAGTTTAAGAAAAAGAAACAGGATCCGCCTCTGCATTCCACCGGCGAAAAGCCGAAACAAGCACGACCACCTCAGCGCCGCACGATCACTTCTCGCAGGTGGTCGCGGGCCAGAAAAAACTTCACCGACTGGAAATCCTGGAACAGCCTTTCGACCGCACGGTTGTTGAACAACTGCAAAGGGCGGCGCATCTGGCGGCGCGCCAGCATGAGAGTCTTGCCATCCAGTATCCGGTAGGAATATGTCGGAACTAACTCGGCCCGCTCATCGGCGTGGAAGAGTGTCAGCAGGTAGGCGCCAGGCTTGCTTACATACTGTAAGCGTCTTACCATCGGTTTAAGTAAAATAGGCGGCACAAACTCCAGTGCGTCCCACACCAGCACGCCGTCAAAGCTGGCCTCTGGATAACCTAACGCTTGATCCAGGAAAGACTCTATTTCCTGCTGGCCGGCGTCGTCAGCCGGAGCGCTCCGGTCGACCGAGCGTAGTAACTCTTCTGAATAAAGCTTATGGCCGAGGCCGGTCAAATAGGCCACGTTGGCCTGAGTTACGCCGCCCAGATCCAATACCTGAAGCGGCTCTTCCGAAGCCAAATTGGCCAGAAACTGCTCCAGGCCATGACTGTGCCGGGCATAGGCCGAAGGGTCTTCAAGCTGACCCGATTGGCGCTCAGACGGTTGAGATACGGAGTCCGCCGGCGCGGAACTCCTGCTCCCGAATGCCCTTCTCAGTAGGTCCTTGAGCAAGAGCCGGCGCCTCCGTCCGCTCAGTGTTTGGGGTTCGCGGGATTCAGATTCGGCGCTGTGGCCTGCGGCGCGGCGGCTGCGGTCGCCGCCGGCTGAGGCTGCGGGCGCGGCACCGGCTTGCTTGCCTCGGGCTTTTGAATGTCGATGCTGCCTTTAAAATAAGCGCCATCCTCAATCAGGATGCGCGCCGTGCGCAGATCGCCCACCAGTTTGGCGTCTTTGCGAATGTCGATCTTCTCGCTGGCTTCGATGTTGCCATGCACGGTGCCGAGCACGACTACCTCGCGCGCCTTTATGCTGGCTTGCACCTTGCCGTTGACGCCTATGGTCAGGCGGTGCTCAGGCAACTCGAGCGTGCCCTCCAGCTCTCCGTCAATGACCAGATCCTCGCGTCCGAAAATCTGGCCTTTGATCATCAAAGACTTGCCGATCAGTGCGGAAGAGCGCGCAGTCTCGGCCTCCGCCGGCCGGGCCGGCAACGGGGACATTGGAATACCTTCCCGCGCCAGCTCCGCCGAGCTCGGGGGCGTGAACGACCGGCTGCCGTGATCCTCTTCTTTGCGCTTATTCCACATGCTGAGTTCCTCCTTGGCGCTGCCCAATGGTCATTTTTTCCGGCCGGAACAAGGCCGACTACTTATCCTAGCCGCGGGCGGCGGAGAAAGGCAAACCTGCGCCTCAGCGCAGCCAATCCTCCAGTCGGAGCTTGGCGTTTGTGCGCTCATCCCGGTACTTGACGATCACCGGCGTATAAAGCGCAATTCCCCACTCCTTGCCCTTGCCGTGGGTAATCATGCGTGAGCCGGCCACCACGACCGCATCTTCCGGGATAACCAGAGGCGTCTCATCGGTAGCACTATAAATTTGGCCGCGCACCAGATCGTAAACCGGCGTGGAACGGTTCAAGATAGTGCCCGTGCCCAACACCGCCCGCCGCTTAACCACGGTGCCTTCATAGACTCCGCAGTTTCCGCCGACCAGTACTTCGTCTTCTATGATCACAGGCAGCGCGCCCACCGGCTCGAGCACGCCCCCTATCTGCGCTCCGGCCGAAATATGGCAGTTGCGCCCGACCTGCGCACAGCTTCCCACCAACGCATGAGAATCCACCATTGTGCCTTCGCCCACATAACTTCCCACGTTGATGAACATGGGCGGCATGCAAGTGACGCCGCGTCCGACAAAACAACCATCGCGGATGCTGGAGCCACCGGGCACTATGCGCACGCCGTCGGCGGCCGTCAAGCGCTTAACCGGATAGGTGGCCTTGTCGAAGAACGGCTGCCGGGCGGCATCCACCGACATGTCGACCAGCGCGCCCATCCGGAAACCCAGCAGAATGCCCTTTTTCACCCAGGCATTCACACGCCAACCTGAAGGCGAAGCCGGATCCGGCTGGGCGGCGCGTACGCGTCCAGCGTTCAGCTCGTCTTTAAAACGCTGGAAAAGGCGGAAATGTTCCTCAGTAAAAACTTCAGGCTGATCGTCAAAAAGTCTTTCAATTTCAGCTTCGAGCATAGGCGGATTCAATCAGGCCCACTTCCCGCAAAACTTTGGCGATGCGCGCCAGGCTGGCTTCCGAGGGCCCCACCAGCGGCAGCCGCCAGACCGGCTCGAGCAGCCCCAGCATGGCCATGGCCGCTTTGACCGGTATAGGATTGGTCTCAATAAAGTTCACCTCCATCAGCGGCAGGTAGCGGCGGTGCACCTGGCGGGCGCCGGGATAGTCGTTATCCAGCGCGCGCCGGGCGATCTCGGTCATCTGGGCGGGAATCTCATTGGCCGCCGTCGATATTACGCCTTTGCCTCCCAGCGACATCACCGGAATCGTTATGGCGTCATCGCCGCTCAGCACGGCGAATTTTTCAGGAACCTGGTTCAATATGGAAGCCACCTGCGCCAGATTTCCGGAAGCCTCCTTGACGCCGGCGATGTTGTCGATTTCCGCCAGCCGCCTGAGCGTCGCCGACTCAACGTTCACACCGGTTCGACCGGGCACGTTGTAAACAATGATGGGCAGGCGCGTTGCTGCGGCGATAGCTCGGTAGTGCTGGTAGAGGCCCTCTTGCGTGGGGCGGTTGTAGTAAGGCGTAACCGACAGTATGCCGTCGGCGCCCATGGCTTCCAGTTCGCGTGCCAGTTCGATGACCTCGGCCGTGTTGTACCCGCCTGCACCGGCCACCACCGGCACTTTGCCCTTGGCTTCCTCGAGCGTGATCTCGACTACGCGCAGGTGTTCGGCGCGGCTTAAGGTCGGGCTTTCGCCGGTCGTCCCGCAGGGAACCAAAAAATCAACGCCGGCCGCCAGTTGGCGGCGCACCAGGGCACGGAGAGTCGCTTCATCCAAGGACTGATCCTTCTTGAAAGGCGTCACCAGAGCAGTGCCGCAGCCTATGAACATGTACCACCTCCGAACAACACTTCAGTAAACTCGAAGAATCCTTTTTTACCAGCCACCCAGCGAGCGGCTTTAAGCGCGCCGCGCGCGAATCCCTCGCGGCTGCGCGCGGTGTGCCGCAGGGTAATTGTGTCTGCGGCCGAGTCGAAACCAATTTCGTGCGTTCCGGGATGCGTACCGGCACGGTTAGAGGCCACATCCACCGGGCGCTCCCATCCCGCTTTTTTCATTTCTTCAACCAGCTTGAGCATGGTGCCCGAGGGTGCATCTTTTTTGGTCACATGATGAATCTCCCAGCCCCAGGCGCCGTAGGCTGGCTCAGCGGCGAGCAACCGGGCTGCCTCGCTTACCAGCCGGAAGAAAACATTTACGCCGATTGAAAAGTTCGGGCTCCAGACCAGCCCCGTGCCGGCGCGTTCCACGGCGCGCCGAACGCGCTCCAGCTCAGCCGTCCAGCCCGTAGTCCCTATCACCAGATTTACGCCCAGCGCGGCGATGCGCTCCGCGTTTTCGACTACTGCGGAGGGAATCGAGAAATCCACCGCCACATCCACGTCGCGGAAGTTTTCGGCGGTGATGCCTTCAAAACGGGAGTTGTTGTACTCATCCAGTTTTAGGCTCACCTGGAACCCGTACTCCGGGGCAAGCTGCTCGATGAGCTTGCCCATTTTTCCGTAACCTACGATGGCCAGTCGCATGGCGCTCCTATTCGAATACCGCAGGATCCAGTTCGCTGAAAAACTCGGCGTGCAGCCGCTCGACCACGCGCCCCAGATCCTGTTCCGCTACGACGAAGGTCAGGTTGAGCCGGGAAGCTCCTTGCGAAATCATACGAATATTCACGTCGCCGGCCGCCTTGAAAGCCTTGGCGGCTACGCCCGGCGTGTAACGAATGTTCTCGCCCACCAGGCACACGATCGCCTGCCCCTCCTCGGTGTCCACTTCGGCGAATTCCTTCAACTCCTGACAAATATCCGCCAGCCGTGCGGTGTTGTCAATGGTGAGCGAAACGCTGACCTCGCTGGTTGAGACCACGTCAACCGGCGTACGGTAGCGGTCGAAAACCTCAAAGATGCGCCGCAGAAAACCGTGCGCCATCAGCATGCGGGTCGAGTGTATGTTGACAACGGTTATCCGGCGCTTGCAGGCTATGGATTTTATCAGGTTCGAACAGGGCACCGCCTCGGCTACGATGCGCGTTCCTTCAACCTCGGGACGGCGGGAGTTTAGAATCAGGACCGGAATATTTTTCTGAACGGCCGGAACGACCGTAGCCGGATGCAGCACCTTCGCCCCAAAGTAGGCCAATTCGGCCGCCTCGGCGAAAGAGAGTGTCCTCACCCGGCGGCCACCTGCAAGTATAGTAGGGTCGGCCGTAAGCATGCCGTCCACATCGGTCCAGATCTGAATTTCCTCGGCGTCGATCCCCGCCCCTACCAGCGAGGCGCTGAAATCGGAGCCGCCGCGGCCAAGCGTCGTGGTGACGCCTTCTTCGGTTGCGCCGATGAATCCGCCCATGACCACGACCATCTGTTCGGCCAGCGGCGCCACCTTCTGCTTCAGCCGGGCGTAAGTGGGCCCGTACAGGGGCGCCGCCTGCGTATGGTTCGCATCGGTGAGTATAACCTCCCGGGCATCGACATGGACGCTCGCCATCCCGGCTTTACGGAAAGCCAGCGCCACCAGCGCGCTCGAGAGGCGCTCGCCATAGCTGGAGACGGCATCGATCGAGCGGGGAGTAAGCTCGCCTACCACGGCCAATCCCGCCAGAAGTTCCGCCAGCTCGGCGAAATGCTCCTTGATTATGTGTTCGGCCTGGGGCCAGTCCTGCTCGCGAACCACCGGGCGGATTTCGCGCAGATGAAAAGCCTGCAGGTCTTCAAGCTGAGCCTGGACTTCACTGCGGCGGCCGGCAGCGGCTTCGCCGGCCATAGCCAGCAGCCGGTTGGTGGTCTTTCCCATGGCTGAAACGACCACCACAGGACGCCGGTCAAGCCGAGCTTTGACTATCGAAGCAACGCGTTCAATGGCGGCGGCGGATTCGACCGAGGTCCCGCCGAACTTCATGACGATCATCTGGCTGTCCTCGCGCTTAATCGATGAGTCCTTCGCTCACCATCAACTCAGCGTTGAGCACGGCTGCACCGGCGGCGCCCCGCACCGTGTTGTGGCCCAAAGCGACGAACTTGTAATCGAAAACCGGACATGGGCGCAAGCGCCCGACGAAAACGGCCTGCCCGCGTTCCCGTTCCACATCCTTGCGCGGTTGCGGGCGGTTGGGCTGCGTCATGTAGATTACAGGGCGGGGCGGCGCGCTTGGCAACCCGCGTTGTTGAGGCACGCCTGTAAAGCCGCGGAAAGCGTTTAGCAGATCTTCCAGGCTGGGCTTGGTCGCTAGCTCCACAGATACAGTCACCGTATGTCCGTCAACCACCGGCACCCGGTTGCAGTGAGCGCTGACCCGGGCCGGAAGCGCACGCACGTGCGCCCCGTCAAAATCTCCTAGGATCTTTTGGGTTTCCTGTTGCATTTTTTCCTCTTCGCCGCTGATGAACGGGATTACGTTGCCGACTATGTCCATCGAAGGCACGCCGGGGTAGCCCGCACCCGAGACGGCTTGCAGCGTGGTAGCCACCACGCGGGTTATTCCGAAGGGTTTCAGCGGCGCCAAGCCCATGGTCAGCACCACGGTCGAGCAATTGGGATTGGTCACAATCAACCCGCTCCAACCGCGCTGGCTCCGTTGGATGGGCGCCAACTTGAGATGATCCGGGTTTATTTCAGGCACCAGCAGCGGGACGTCCGGATCCATCCGGTGGTTGCGCGAATTGCTGACCACAAAATGCCCCGCCCGCGCGAAACTCTGCTCAATCTCAGTGGCTACGCTGGCATCCATGGCGGAAAACACCAGCCGCGGGGCGTTGCCCGGCTTGCACTCTTCAACCACCAGGTCGGCCACGTAATCGGGAGTCTCGCCGCCCAGATGCCAGTGGGCCGCATCTCGGTACTTCTTGCCCGCCGAGCGGTCGCTGGCCCCCAGCCAGCGAAGGTCGAACCATGGGTGGTTCTGTAAAAACTTGACAAAGTGCTGGCCCACCATGCCGGTGGCGCCGAGTATGCCAACTTCGATTTTTCTTTGCATTGTTGCTCCTTAACAGGCGGCCAATAGCTGCCGCACGATTTTCTGATATAGCCCGACCGCCGCCACCAGTTCCGATTTCAAAACGTGCTCCTGCTCAGTGTGCGCCACATGAATCGAGCCGGGGCCGAGCATAAAAGGTTTCCCCCAAGCCCCGCCGAAAGCGGGGATATCTGAAGTAAACGCTACAACTGTGGTGTCAAATCCCGGCAGGTGGCCAAGTTTGACCGGGGGTATATAGAGCACCTCCCGGGCTGAGGCCCGGCCTTCGACGGCCCGCGCAACGGCCTCGCGCAAGGGTTCCGGCGATCCGACCACGCGGAACATTATCTCGGCCGAAGCCTGGTCCGCCACCACATTGGGCGCATGCCCTCCGGAGATGGTCCCGATGTTCAGCGTGCTCGGACCGAGCAGGGGGTCCGACGGCAGACGAATCGCCCGGATCGCGGACAGCGCATCGAGCAGCTTTTCAATTGCCGATTCCCCCAGTTCGGGATAGGCCGAGTGAGCCATTTTGCCTGAGGCGGTGATTTCAAATCGCAAAGCGCCCTTGGAGCCCAACGCCAGCTTGTTGCCGGTGGGCTCGCCGTTTACCAGAAAACGCGATCCTCGCGGCTGGCGCGCCGCCGCCAGGGCGCCGGCGCTGTTTTTCTCTTCACCTACAACAAACAGCAATCCGAAACGCCGCACCCCTTCGGCAAGCAATCCGGCGGCCGCCGTAAGCATGGCCGCCAGAATCCCTTTGGCATCGCATGAGCCGCGCCCCCAGATGCGCGTTTCGTCTTCGCTGAAATTGATAAAGGGCGGAACCGTGTCCAGGTGGGTGGAAAGCGTCACCACCGGCTCGTCCCAACTGGCAAATACATTGAAACGTTCCGCCTCCACCGGCATCTTTTCGGCTTTTCCTTTATGGCGCGCCGCCAGCTCGCCGAGACGGGCATATACGAACTCGCCCACTTGCCGCTCGTTGCCCGTGATCGATTCCAGCTCGATCAGCCTGCGCGTCAACTCGAAAAGCTCCATGCCGGGTGATCCTTTCTCGGGGAGCGCTGGAAGGAGAGAAACCGCGGGGATAAGGCCGGTGTTTCATCCTCCTCGATAGCGCTCCATCCGCCATGCCGGGCGGATGACAGTGGGCAGGTCTTAACCTTACCCCCCAACCGCTTCGGAGAAAGCTTCCTGAGCGATTTCGGCGGGAAAATCACGGCCCCTTTCAACAGGGCATCCAGAGCTTCCTGGAACCGCTTGCCCCGCTACTGATGGCCCCCGCGCCTCTACCAAGAGGAAATTTCAGATTATCCGAGGTCCGCAGCCCAAGTCAAATGAAAAGCGATGTTGCGCAGAAAAAAGTGCGCATGCCATTGAGAACACACAGCCCGCCACCACTCCTGCTAAAGCTGCGGTAAGGCGCTCAAAACTACTCTTCTTCTTCTTCGACTCCGGCCTTGGCGGCACGAGCCGCTGCGATTATTTTTTCGGCTTGCTGCTGCGGCACAAAATCGTAATGGTCAAACTCCATGGTGAAGGTCGCCCGGCCCTGGGTCATCGAGATCAGGTCGTTCTGATAGTTCAGCATTTCGGCCATGGGCACCTGAGCCCGGATGATCTGGGTGTTGCCGCGCGTCTCCATGCCGGATATGCGCCCGCGCCGGCTGTTGAGGTCGCCCATCAGATCGCCCGCGTACTCAACCGGCGCCTGGACCTCCACGTTCATAATCGGCTCAAGCAACGCCGGCTTGGCCTGCTCCATAGCCGCTTTGAACGCCTTGCGGGCGGCCAGTTTGAAGGAAAGCTCCGAGGAATCCACCTCGTGGTAGGAGCCGTCATACAGCGTCACCTTAAAGTCCACAACCGGGAAACCGGCCAGATAGCCTTGCGCCGCGGCCTCAATGATTCCCTTTTCGACCGCCGGGATATAGTTTTTCGGAATGGCGCCGCCGAAAATCGCATTGACGAATTCGAAGTTGGCGCCGCGCGGCAGCGGCTCCATGCGTATACGGCAATCGCCGAACTGCCCGTGGCCTCCGGTCTGCTTCTTGTGGCGGCCCTGTACGTCGGCCGTGCCGCGAATGGTTTCGCGGTAAGGCACCTTGGGCGCTTTGAGCACGACATCTACGCCATACCGGTTCTTGAGACGGCTGACTATAACCTCCACGTGCTGCTGCCCGCTGCCCGCCAGCAGAAATTCCTTGGTCTGCGGATCGCGGTAGAAACGCAGCGACTGGTCCTCCTCCAGGATCTTCTGCAACGCCGCACCCATGCGGTCTTCGTCCTGCCGCGTCTTGGCTTCGATGGCGAAGGCGATCGACGGCTCGGGCAGCTTGACCGCCGGGTAACGTATGGGCGAACTCTTATCGGCCAATGTGTCTCCGGTAAGCGTGTCTTTCAGCTTCGCCACCGCCCCGATATCGCCGGCGTGCAGTTCTGTCACCGGCTGAATGGTCTTGCCGAAAAGGCAACCGATGTGGCTGAGCCGTTCCACGGCGCCGGTTCGCACGTTTAGCAGGTTCGCATCGTTTTTCACCACGCCGGAGAAAACTTTGAAATAACTGACGCGGCCGGCGAAGGGATCAGCCACCGTTTTGAAAACAAACACCGAGACAGGCTCTTCATCGGAGACCGCCCGCTCGACTTCCTGGCCCTCCAGGGTCCCCTTGCGCGGCCCGCTCTCAACAGGCGCGGGGAAATAGTCCAGTATGAAATCAAGAATCTTGTCGGTTCCGATGTTTTGTAGCGCGCCTGCACACAGCACCGGGAATAAGCGCATTTCGCGCACTGCCGCCCGCAGTCCTTCCACCAGTCGTTCCGGAGGCAGCGTTCCCTTTTCGAAGAATTCTTCCATCAGGGCGTCGTTGCCCTCGGCGACCATTTCGATCAAAGCCTCCTGCGCCTGGCGCGCCTGCTCGGCCAGATCCTGCGGCACAGGTTCCTCTTTGCCGCGCCCCGTACCGCCCGGCTCATACACATAACACTTCATCTGGACCAGATCGATTACGCCGCGGAAGTTACGCTCTGCCCCCACCGGTAACTGGACCGGAATCGCCGTGCGCCCGAAATTCTCGTGGATGCTCGCCAGAGCCCGTTCAAAACTGGAGTTTTCCCGGTCCAGCTTGTTGACCACTAGCGCCCGGGGCAGCTTAAACTCGTTGGCGAAAGCCCACACCTTTTCGGTCTGGACTTCGACTCCGGCCACCCCGTCGACCAACACCAGCGAGGCGTCGGCTGCAACCAGCGACGCTTTGGTGTCGTTTATAAAGATGTTGAATCCCGGCGTGTCCAGAAGGTTAACCTTGTGCTTTTCCCACTCGGCGAAAGCGACGCCGGTAGAAATGGTGATCTTGCGTTGAATTTCCTCTTCGTCGTAATCGGTGATGGTATTTCCTTCATCGACCCGAGTCAGGCGGTTGGTGGCGCCGGTTAGATACAGCATGCCGGCGACAAGCGACGTCTTGCCGGAGTTGCCATGTCCGGTCAGCGCTACATTTCGTATCAACTTACCTTCGTAAACTTTCACTTGAATGGCTCCGTATAGCTGGAGTGGGTAGGCTCAGTGCGGCTGGATAGACCGCCAAATTCAGAATGTTAACATACCGGAGCGGCCGCCTGGCGACGGGCCCGCTCCGCGCGCTCCACTAGGGAGCGGCCCTCAGGTTCCTTCCCGGCGGGCTTCGGCAACATCTTCAACGCTCACCGGCGGATTGTAGTAGAGTATGCGACCGCAGCTTTCACAAAACATCACTTGGTCGCCGTTGCGCAAATCCTGATAGAACTGCGGGCGCAAGGCCAGATGGCAGGCCGTGCAGCAACCGTCAACAGCTTCGGCTACGGCCACACCCCCGCGTTTGGCCCGTATTTTTTCATAAGCCGCATAGATTCGGGCAGGCAGCTCCCGGACTACTTCCTGCCGTTCGGCCGAAAGCTGTTTGAGCAACGCTTCATCATCGGCTGTACGCGAGCGCGCCTCCTGTTTTTCCTGCTCAACCCGGCGCTTCTCCTCGGCCAGCGCCGCCTCGGCGACCTTGACGTTGCTCTCCAGTTTTTCGCCCTCTTCCATCAACGCCAGGATCCGGTCCTCAAGCCGTCTGATCTCGTTCTGGCAAAACTCGATTTCTTTCTGGAAGGCCCGGTACTGCTCGTTGGTTTTGGCCTCCATCATCTGATCTTTTAACCGGTTGATTTTCTGTTCATGGCTCTGAATGTCCTGGTCCAGGCTGCGGCGCTCCCGTTGGTTGGCGGCTAGAGCCGCTTGATCGGCTTCGAGTTTTCTCAGGTGAGCGCTGAGTCTTTTCTCAATTGCAGCGATGTGTTTAGGTAGGGTGGCGATCTCCCGCTGCAGTTCTTGGATCCGGTTGTCAAGACTTTGCAGCCGGATAACCGCCTTCAGCTCCGGCGCCATCAGAAATTAGATTTTATCACGCCGGCGGCCGACCCAGGCCCGAAGCGGGCCGGCGATTGCGCCGGCAGCCATTTCCAGTTCGGGGATCCGTAGCGCCCGGGCGGTCAGGTAAAAGCTGCCCATCCCTACCGGTATCGAGATGCACAGATCCAGGAGCCGGGCGACCCGCCCCGCTCCAAAGGTCACCCCGACAAAAGAACTGCTGGCAGTCACCGCTGCGCCCATGACGACAGCAGCTGCCGCGGTCCGCGTAAAACTGGCCAGCAGATTTCTCCCGTAGATGCCGCCAATCCGGCGGCGCAGGATGATAAACAGCGAAAGAAAATTGAAAATTGCTACAATCGAGGTCGCCAGAGCCAGCCCGGCATGCCCCAGCGTCCCGGTGCGCACCATTATAAGCGCGGCGCTGAAGTTAATTGCCACCGAAGCCAGGCTGACCAGCATGGGCGTGCGCGAGTCATTCAGGGCGTAAAAAGCCGGTGCCAGAACCTTTAAAGCTGCATAACCGGCCAGCCCCACGGCATAACAGGCGAGCGCCAGCGCCGTTTGTTGCGTGTCGTAAGCCCGGAACCGGCCTCCCTCATAAATTGCGCCGATTATCGAACGGCCCAAAACCGCCAGCCCCACCGAAGAGGGCACGGTCAAAAGGAAAACCATCCCCAGCGAGCGTGAAAGAGTCCGGCGGAACTCATCCATGGCGCCCGCCGCCGCGCTGCGGCTGATGGCCGGCAACGTAGCCGAAGCGATGGCCACCCCGAACAGCCCGAGCGGCAATTGCATGAACCGGAAGGCATAGCCCAGCCAGCTTACGGGCCCGTCCCCGCCGGTAACCGGATCGTGGATGGAGCTGGCGAAGTTGGTGCTGACCATCACGTTTATCTGTACGGCGGCATTGCCCACTATGGCGGGACCCATCAGCTCGACGATCTGGCGCAGGCCCGGGTGCGACCAGTTCCAGCGCCAGCTAAAGCCGAAACCCTGGCGCCGCAGGCTGGGCACTTGCCAGAGAAGCTGCAATGCACCGCCCAGCACCACTCCATAGGCCATCCCGATAATCGGCGGAAAGCCCAGGCGCGGTCCGGCCAGATAGCCTAGTCCTATGCCGAAACCGAGCGAACCCAGGTTGAAAAACGTCGACGACATGGCTGGCACGCCGAACTGGTTGCAGGCATTCAGAATCCCCATGGCCTGGGCCGCCAGCGCCACCAGCAGCAGGAATGGGAACATGATCCGCGTCATGGCCACGGCCAGTTCGAACTTTCCCGGCACTTGTTTGAAACCCGGCGCCAACAGCCAGACCAAAGCCGGACTGAAAATCATCCCCAGCAAACAGAAGCCTCCGACCACTAGAATGATGGCCGTGGCCACCAGATTAGCCAGCTCGGCCGCCTCCTCTTTGTTGCGCGTCGTCAGGTAACGGGTGAAAGTCGGCACGAAGGCCGACGACAGCGCCCCTTCAGCAAACAGATCGCGCGTCAGGTTGGGGATGCGGAAGGCCAGCAGGAAGGCATCGTAAACCTGGCCGGCGCCGAAAAGCCTGGCCATGGAGATCTCTCGCACCAGTCCGCTTACCCGGCTGGCCAACACCGAGAGGCTCACAATGCCGGCCGAACGTACAATTCTTTCCTGCTGAGACAATAGCTGTGTCCTTGCGGCGGCGGAATTTGCCTATCCGGCTCAAGACAGGTCGCCTTGCTACCAGATTCCCCCGCGGCCGCCCCAGAGGTCTGCAGCATCCGTTTACTACAACCGCCGGTCGCAGCAGGAAAAAACTACCTACCGACCTTCCTTGCTTTGCTTACGGTCTGCAGCATCCTTTCTTCCCGCGGGAAGAACTATTATGCCGCAACCCCGAAGCGCCTGTGGCTAGGCTGCCGATATCGAACTGGCCAGCAACGGGGGACGGTCTACCGCGTTTGCCAGTATGCGCTGAACTTCGCCCCGGCAGAACGGTTTGGGGATTAAATCATATACTCCGCGGTCCAGCACCTCCGCCCAGAACCGGGCATCGGCCAGAGTGTCGGTAACCACGACCGCCACTTTTTGCCGGAGCCGGGTTGCCGCTCGCATCACGTCTTCCCACGTGCCGTCTGGCAGGCGGGCCTCCGTGAGGACGGCCGAAAAGCTCCTGGCTTCAAGAGCCATGGATGCCTGCTGTAGGTCTCGCACATGCGTGCAGTCGATCCCTATCGCCGAAAGCATCTCCTGAAGAGCCCGAGCGTCATCGGACGATGGAGAGACAAACAGCACCGAGCCTTTCATCGCACCCGACCCTCCTTCAGCTAGTTCCATGCTAAACCCAATCGGGACGGGAATCAAGAAAAATCGGTTGCGGCTAATAAGATGTTAAATTACTGAAAAGAAAACCATACAAGTTACGCAAGCCGGCAAATTGAGGGAATCATATGTGACGGCGCGCCCTGGAAGGAGTTCAGATGCCCACCTGCTCCGGCCTTAAAACTACAATGTGCCCCAGATTTCGGTATAGCTGCTTGTAATCCAAGCCAAAGCCAACCACAAAGCGGTCAGGTATTTCGAAGCAGCGAAATTCGACCGGAACCCGGACGATCCGGCTTACCGTGCGGTCGAGCAACGTGCAAATCGCCAGTGAATTCGGCCCCCGCCCGGCCAGCGTTTGCAGCAGGTAGCGCGCCGTAAAACCGGTATCGACAATGTCCTCGACAAGCAGTACGTCTTCGCCCTCTATACTCTCGTCCAGATCCTTGGCGATCCGCACCATGCCCGGGGCCGCCGGACGGTTGGAAAAGCTGGAAATCGCAAGAAAATCAATCTTTAGCGGGGTCTCAACGGCGCGCGCCAGCTCTGTCAGAAAAAACACCGATCCCTTCAGCACGCCAATGAGCTTAAGATTACGCCCGCAATAGCGCCTGGTGATCTCCGCCGCCACTTCGCGTATGCGCTCGCGGATTTGATCCTCGGTAAAAAGAATTCGTTCAATGCCCGGGGGTTGCGCTATGTTCATACGTTCGCCGTACGGCCGGATAGCCCGTACTTAAACACCAGATTCTGGAAATCTTTCTGATAAAAAACCTGAATGTTTATGTGCGGATATATCTCTTTTAGCAATTTTACCTTTCTGTTTTTCTTAGTAACTAAAGATTGTTTCATTGTTGTCAGTTCAACATATAGATCAAACTCAGGCAGATAAAAATCCGGAGTAAATGCCTCCAGCACTCGTCCTTCTTTGTCCCACTGAATTGGAAAGCTGCGCGGCTCATACTCCCATGCAATGCGGTAGAAATCAAGCAGGCGCGCGAATATCTCCTCGCTCGGGTGAGAAAAGACGGCCCGTTTAAGCGCAGCCGCACCGGCCGGAAGAATTCCGCACCGGGAAAGCTGAAGCCGGGCTTGAAACTGAAGCTGGGCGTCGGCGGCGGCGCTCAGCAATCCCTGCTCGGCCAGATTCAAGGACTGGGCGGCGGCTTGTATCAGCCCCGCCATTTGTTCAGGCTCCAGCCTGTCTGCATTCAGAACCAGATCGAAAAAACAGGCGGGCGTGCTGGAACGCCCGAAGCGGCGGCGGCGCTCAGCCCGGGCGGCAGCCTCGCGCTCCTTTAAAAGTTTTCGAGCCGCCGCGCGGTCCAGCCGTTGCTCCAGCATCAGGGCGCCGATGCGGCGGCTTTCAGGCGCCACGATGGCCACGCGCAGCACGCCCAGAATGTTCCGGAAAACCTGTTCCACGCCTTGAGCGCAGACTACCAAGTGATGCTCGGTGGCCAGCCGGGCCAGGATTGAGAGCAGCGCCGCCCGCCAGGCTTTGTCAGGAACTACGGTGGCGGAACCGAACTCCGCCTCCAGCAGGCCATACAGGCGGGTTTCAGTAACCAGCTCGAAATTAAGGCGCTGCGCCGCCAGCCGGGCCACCTCTTCGGCCCGGCAACCGATCTCCCCGGATACAGATATCAGGGCCATGACGGCTACTGGCGAGAAAACCGAATCGCCATTCCATGCCCATGATAGCGTATGCCGGCGTCGCGTAATCCGAGCGGCGGAGTTCAGCTCAAAGCAGAGCTATGCGGCGCTGAGCCACGGATTCTTAGCCCGCACAATCGCTTCCACCTGATACGCAGGGGCCAAAGCAAAACCCGCTGCTGCCGCCATCCACACGCACGAGTTCACATAGACATACTGCCAGGGCAACCAGCCGTAGTTGGTGGCCCAGATGCCCAGCTCCCCGAGCGCGGTCAAAAAAATAGCAACGGCATAAGCCCTCCAGCAAGACCCAATAAGGCCTCCCTGCATAGCCGAGGCAGCCCTAGCAAGCAGGACCGCTTCCAATAAAAGCAATCCAATCAGCGGGTCGTTCAGCCAGCTAAGCCATTTTATGGGCGGCGCAGGTGCGGTCAGCCCCGCAAGCCAGCGGGCGAATTCCAATCCTTCAAAAACGAGAAAGACCGCCGTCGCTACAAGACCGATTGCGCCCGCAATTCCGGGCCTTCGCAACATTCCTAGGCTCTTATAAGCCCGGAGCACAATAAACAGACCCACAACCATGAAAACCGCGGAGATGGGCGTACTGAAGGTAAGGCTGATTTCACGAATAAAGCCGGCTTCCTCGGCGGCCGGGCCGCGAAATGGGCGGTCGCCCCAGAAGGCAAAGCCGCTGTAAAGATTAGCTCCAATTAGCCCTAGCAGCCGGCAGGCGGCAGCGAAGGAAAGCAGCAGCCAAGCAGGGCGCAGCCTTTCACCCGGCTCAAAAAGCCTCCAGCAAACCAGAGCCAGCAAGTACTCAACCGCCGCCAAACCAATCAGAAAAACCGAGCCGTAGAGCCGAATTGAAGAATTAAGCGCACCCAGATCCCCTTCAAAAACGAAACCCCGGGCAGCCCAAATCACCAGGAGGGCCAGACCTACAGCCAGCCACCCAACCAGACGCACCGCTTGTGCGCCTATCGCGCCCAGCCAGAATGCACGCCCGGCCTGCGCTAATTTCATATGAAGGCCCGTCCGGACACTCATAGATATCCTATACCTCAGGCATGTCAGCGTGCACATCCCACAGGCCGCTCAGGGACTGGGCGGCGTGCTTGCCCAAAAAAATTACGGCTGCTTCAAATACACGAGAATTTGAGGCTTCGCTGTCGCCTGAAGTGCTGACTAGCTTTTCCGGACAAGCGCCCAGGAAAGGTTTTAGAGCGGCTGCCAACCTGAGTTCATCTTGCCTGCGCCAGGTTTTCCTGGCGCTCTCAACCGCCGTCAAGTTGCGCAATCGCAGCCACAGCCGTTCGGCGCCCGCTTCAATACGCTGCGACTCGGAGGCCGTCACCAACTCTGCGGCCGCTCTGCTTAGCGCACGGCGGATCATAAGGACTTGCCGGCGGCAGAGCGGACATGCCAGCACATGCCGGCTGGTCCAATCCATCCATTTCTCGCTAAGCTCACCCTCGTTCCAGTCGACCAGTTGCCGGAAACTCGGGTGAGCAGGATTAAAGCTCAACTTAGTAAGCCATCTTGAAAAACGCCGCCCCATCATCGCTCCATGCCCCTCCTCATAATTTTCTGGGTTTTCTTTATCGCTCTGGCCAGCAACGCCCCGACCGTCCCCACTCGGATTTGAAGCGTGCCGGCAATCTCTTTGTACCCGAATCCCTCCAGGCGCAGTTGCAAGCACTCAAGCTCCCGGGGAGAAAGAACTTCGCGGACGCTATTGCATATTTCCGCAAATTGCACGCACAGCTCAGCGCCCCCTGCCTGGTTCGGGCAACCTGGACCGGCCCCCCTCAGCAGAATAACCGTGCCGGATTCGCTTCGGAGGCAATCCAGCAAAAGATTGCGCAAAACACGGTACAGCCAGGGTTTCGGGTTCGCTATTTCACGGCCGTCTCGCAAGGCTACAAAAAGGCGGAGGAAACATTCCTGAACGGCGTCTTCGGCTAGTTCCCGGCTGGGCGTGAAGGTCAAAGCATAACGCATAAGTCCTGCGGCGTGCTCGCGGTAGAGCGCAACCACCAGGCTCTCCAGGCCGTTGCCCTCCGCCGGAGATGACTGAACTCCGGCGTCCTCCAAGTTGTGGGGAAAAGCCGTCACCCTTAAAGGGGATTATCATTCAACTGGTTTTATTTATCAATAGGAAATTAGATCGAATTTACTAATTTAACCAGAATATTAACTTTAGTCATATTACGATGATAACTTTTGGCGATTTTTATATGTAATCCGTGCCGAAACTGCTATTTTCGCATTGTCAAAATATACTCCGGCATTGTAAATAAATTAGTGGGCTGAGGACGTCATAGGTGATGGTGAATTTTGCCCTGACGTCCGGTGCTACTGCGAAATAGGGAGAAAAAATGAGACCCGAAGCAGGCGTCGCCAGAAGAAGGGGGCATGCCGTGGTTGAGCTCTCACTGCTCATGCCCTGGGTTTTCTTCCTGTTTGTGGGCGCCCTGGATTTCGGCTTCTATTCCTACGCCTTGATCGCAACCGAAAACGCCGCCCACGCGGGCGCGCTTTATACGGCTCAGTGCAGCGGAACAGCCGACGATCAAAGCGGAGCTTGCGAGCGGGTCCTGGCCGAAATGTCACGCCTGCCCAACGCCTCCGATTTTGCCTCCGGCTGTTCGAGCGATCCTTTGCGAGTTACCGCCGAACGCTTCATTGACGGCGAAGGCTACGAAAGCTCGCGGGTTCGGGTGAGTTACCAAACCGTCCAGCTCATTCCGATCCCCGGCCTGGTCTCCGGCCGGCTCACCATAACCCGCACTGCGGAAGTGAGAGTTTTCGGAGATTGACCATGTTTGACCGTAGTTCACAACGAAGAGGCAACACGGTCATAGAATTCACGCTGGTCGGGATTCCCGTGATATTTCTGCTGATTTCAATTTTCGAGATTTCCCGCGGCATGTGGACCTACCATACGCTGGCCGCGGCGGTAAGAGACGGCGTGCGCTTTGCCGCAGTGCACGGCAACAATTGCACGCTCGCGCCCAGCAATTGCGCAGTGCGCATCAGCGATGTCGCCGGCCGCATACGAGACTATGCCGTCGGCATTTCGCCCGCCGAAATAGAAAATGTCAGTTTCATCTCACGCACTCGCACGGTGAGCTGCGCGACCTTGGCCGATTGCCTGAACGGCTCCGGAGCAGGGGCCGCCTACTGGCCCTCGGCCGGTCCGGGCGCTTCATTGGATCCGGGCGGGGATTCAATGATGGGCTGGGTTGAAATCAGGGCCAGCTATAACTTCCGCAGCGCCATCGCCATGCTCTGGCCGGGTGCCGGCGCTGTCAGCTTCGGCGCCTTCCAGTTGCCGGCCAGCAGCCATGAAACGATCCAGCATTGAGGGCTAACCCATGCGGCGCATGAATTACAACTCAGGCCGGCGCGGTCAAGTGGTGATAATGGTTACTTTTTCGCTGCTGTTGCTGTGCGGCATGCTCGGGTTGGTGGTTGATCTGGGCTGGGGCTATTTCAACCGGCGTTCGGCTCAACTGGCGGCCGATGCCGCGGCGCTGGCGGCTGTACGCGCCGCTCGCGCTCTGGCGCCCACCGACACTCTTCGCTGCGGCGAAAACGGCGTCGAGTGCGCCGCTACTCCTGTTGATTGCTCCACACTAGGCAGCGGAAACTTGGCCAGCGCTTGCCTATATGCGGCCAGAGCCGGTTTCGACGCCGGCAATCCGCTGAATTCGGTCACCGTGCAGGCTTCCGATCGCTCCAATCCGCCGACCGTGGCCGAAGCTTGCGGTCAGGGCGGGGCTATGGTCCGCCATCCACCAACGGCCGGTTGCGTCGACACCCACTACTGGGTAACCGTTCGGGTTTCTCGCCGTATCCCTCAGCTTTTCTCAGCCATTCTCGGAAACCGCGAACTGACGGCCGGCGCGCGCGCCACGGCGGCAATGGTAGACTACCTGGCCGGCGGGAGCCTTTGGGCGCTGAACCGCCAGTTTGAAACGCCGGTAGTCGGCCGCGGCGACATAGGCAACGACATCTACGTCTGGGGTAATAGCGAGATTCACGCCGGCGGCATTCTGCTGGCCTCAACCTCGCGCGGTGACGGAATCACCGACGAAGCCGGGGTGGTTGGTGGCACCGGCCGAGTCTACGGAAATACCTTCATCCGCGGCGACGGATGGGTAAATGATCCGAGCAAGTTCGAGCCCCCTCCTACTGCCGGCTATGCCGACCTGCCTATCTTTGATGACCCCATGCGCGGCAAGGGCCAACCTCCGGCGCCAACCGGATTGCCGGACCGGCCCGTCTACATGGGATCGCTAAGCGGCGGTGACTGTAACAACCCGCCCGTTTATGGCCCAGGAAATTACTACGCCGTCGACGCCCAGGGCCGGGCGACGGGGAATCCCATAACCATCAGCGGATGCGTGAAATTTTCAGCAGGCGCGGGCGGGTTCGGCAATTTCGTCTTTTTCGGCGGCCTGAATATCGGTTCCAACGCCGTCACTTTTCACCCCGGCCGCTATATACTGGCCGGTACTAAAACCGGCAAAATCCTGGAATTGCCAAACAATGCGATCATGCAGGATAATACCCCACTCGGCTCAGACGGCTATTCGATCCCAAATACGGACGCCGGGGAGATCTTTATCCTGACCGATGCCTACTATCCGGGGCTTCAGGTTCCGGCGGCGGTTCAGGCCATCCGAGAGCAGCTTCGCTTCGGCGAAGTCTACATACAGTCGGGAAACAAGTACGAAATGAACTTACACGGATTGAATGCCGACCACTCCGCTTTACCTGAAGAACTTAAAACTTTCGCGCCCACCGTCATCTGGCAGGACCAGCGCAACTCTCCCATTAAGTACAATTCGCAAGGCTACGTGGATTACACCAGTTGCGGCAGCGGTCACAGCCTGGATAATCCTTGCCCCAACCCCGACCCCACCATCCGCCCCGGCATGATACTTCAAGCCAGCCCTAAGCTTCAGCTCTACGGCCTTTTGTATCAGCCTCGCGGAGCCGGAATTGAGTTTCAGGGCAACGCCCACATTCGTTCTCCGCTTCAAGTAATAAGCGGTTCAGTAAGCCTTCAAGGCGGCAACACTTTGGAGTTGATGGACATACCCAATCCGCTGCGCCGCCGCGGCGCCATGCTGGTCGAGTAATTTCAGTTCCGCCCCAACCTACAATTTTCACGCCTCATGTAAATAAACTGAGCCTCCCATCCGTCTTATAGCCGGTCAAGGTTGGAGGTATCTCCATGCAGTCGGTTATAAGACCAAGAAAAAGCAGCGAGCGGGGGCAGACGGCCATAGAGGCCGGCCTCACCACTGTTTTGCTTTTTGCGCTGATTTTCCTGGTTATGGATTTGGCCATGTTGGTTTTCGTACGCTCGACGCTTCAGCAGGCCGTGCGTGACGGCGTGCGAGTAGGCGTAACCGGGCGGCTGATCGGCTCCACTATCTACCTGAACGACTCCATCCGCGCAGCCACCCAAGCTTCGGCGCTTGGTTTGCTGAACGGTACTGAAGGCGCCTGCCGTATCCAGATCAGCTATTTCAACCCGGAGACCGGACAGCCTTCGACAGGCACCCAAGGCGATCTGCTTATGGTCTCGGTGAACAATTTCAGCTACACACCATTGGGGGCGATTCTGCGCAGCGCCGATCCATTCTCCATCACTGTCAGCTCTTCCGACATTATGGAGCGCTGCCCGGTTAACGGCTGCCCCGAAACCCAGAATCCAACCCCTTTGGAGTGCCAGTAGAGGTATGGCGGAGGGCACATTATGCGGCCTCGATTGAAAGAGCAGCATGGCGGCGTTTACGTTGAATTCGTCTTAGTAGCGGCTTTTTTCCTGGTCCCTCTGATTCTGGGGCTCCTCAGCGTTGGATTCGCCCTTTCGCGCTCCCTCCAGGCGGTGCAGCTTACACGTGACGTAGGTCGCATGTTTGTGCGAGGAGTGGATTTTTCCGAGCCGGCCAATCAAGAATTGATAACCGGTTCAGCCAGCCGGCCCAACCTCCCGGCTCTGGCGCACGGGTTGGGAATGGTGGGCAACGGCGGAGGCGTTCTAGGCGGAACCGAAGGCAACGGGGTGGTGGTGCTCTCAACCTTCACTCGTATGTCCAGTACTTGCAATTGCAATAATGCCGACCGTATCGTGCTCACCCGGCGCATAATAATCGGCAATCGCGACCTGTTCAGCAGCCCATTCGGCAACCCCGACCCCAGCCTCTTGAACAGCACCACGGGCGTCATCAGCGATTATCCAAACCAGATTTCCGCCCGGGCCGACGGCCTGGCCTCCATAGTGAATCTATCCGCCGGCGAACTGGCTTACTTGGTCGAAAGCAGGTTTACGTTTCCGGATCTGGCGATTCCCGGCGTAATGCCCAATCCGTCCGTCTTCTGGCGAGTAGTTTTTTGAGTAAGTGAGATCGAAAGGAGTTCAAACTATGGCGGAATCATTTCTTCGCGACAAACGCGGCATTGCCATTATTACGACCACCCTGGCTCTGTTCGTAATCATTCCCTTGGTGGGCCTGGCAATTGATCTCACCACGCTGTACCTGGTTAAAACCAAACTGCTGGCCGCCACCGACGCCGCCGTGCTGGCCGGAGCGCGCGCCCTTGGTCAGGCGCCCGACCCGAGCGCACAGCGTGCCCGGGCGCAAGCCGCAGCTATCAAATTTTTCCATGCTAACTGGCCGGATGGTTACTGGGGTACAAGTGATTTGGTTTTTCCAACTCCGGTAGTAGACGACACCTCCAATCCCGACTACCGCACCATAACCGCCACCGCCTCGGTCCAGGCGCCAATTTATTTCATGCGCGTTCTCGGCGGGGACCGGTCCACGGTCACCGTACGCTCGCAGGCTTCCCGGCGTGATGCCGTGGTCATTCTGGTGCTTGACCGTTCCTCCTCAATGAACCGGCTGGTGGCGGGAACCGGGCGAACCGCCTGCGCCATCATGAAGGATGACGCTATCGAATTCACCAAATACTTCGCACCCGGCCGCGACTTGCTGGGACTGGTGGTGTTCAACTCGGCCCAGTACACCTACCGGGCACGTACCGATTTCAACACCCCGGATGCTTCGGGCAACACCATCACCTCAATCATTCAGCAAATCCAGTGCAACGCCAACACGGCCTCGGCCGAAGGCCTGCAAGCCGCTTGGAACGAAATCCAGCGGATAAACAGCTCCACCAAGGCCAATGTGGTGGTTTTCATGACCGACGGCATTCCTAACGGAGTAACCGGCAATTTCTTCAGCTACCGCATTCCTCCTTGCGGCGCGGCCGTGGCCCCCATGGTCGGAGTGCTGGCGCAGTGGGCCAATAACGCACCGACCGGCACCACCGCCGGGCTTATGAAGCGCTCGGTCAATAGCGTCACGGCCGACGCCTCCTATTCGACCGAAAATACCGAAAACTGCCGCTTCCGCAGCAACCTGAACCAGGTGCGTTACGACGTCACTCGCATGCCGGAATACGATTACTACGGTAACGCCCTGGCCGGCCCTTATAGCACATATAGCAACCCTTACGTGTCTTTCTTCGGATCTCCGGCGAATTTAACGCGCGTCGATCTGCCGCGCGAGATCACCAAAGCCAGCGCCAATGCCGTCGATAACCTGGGTACGGCCATGCGCTCGAATACCTCGCTGAAGCCCATGATCTACACCATAGGCTTGAATACCGACCCTACCGGAAGTGACGTACCCGATGAGCAGTTACTTATGAAGCTGGCCAACGACCCGGCCCTGGCCACGGCGCCTGGGCCTGGCCCCATCTTCTACCAGCAGCAGCTAAACCAGACCCGCGGCATATATGTCAACGCCCCGGACGCAACCCAGTTGCAGTTTGCTTTCGACACCATCGCCACGCATATTGTAGTGCGTCTTTCGCACTAAGCTCGGCACAATGGCTCAAGCCGGCTGGGGCTGCTCGCCTTCACGCAATCCCGGCACGCGCTGGCCGCTTTCGGGGCGGACCGCCGCCTGAGGTTTATCGCCCGTGCCGGTGCGAGGCGGCGTGCGCAGCGGCGGCAGCGGGATTCCTTCAATAAGCTGCTTCACTTCGGCGCCGTCCAGCACCTCGCGTTCTAGCAGCGCTTCAGCGATGCGCACCATAGCGTCGGCGTGTTCTTCGATAAGCTGGCGGGCGCGCTGATAGGCCGTCTCCACCAGCTTGCGCACATGGGCGTCGATCTTTATGGCGGTATCTTCGCTGTAGTCCCGGTGCTGCGCGATTTCGCGTCCTAGGAAGATTTGCTCCTCCTTCTTGCCGAAACTGAGCGGACCCATCTCGCTCATGCCCCACTCGCAGACCATCTTGCGCGCCAGCTCGGTGGCTTGCTCTATGTCGTTGCCGGCGCCGGTGGTGATCTGCTTCATGAAGATCTCCTCGGCGATCCGGCCGGCCATTAGTATGGCCAAGCGCGCCTCTAGGTAATCCTTGCTGTAGGAATGCTTGTCGTCCATCGGCAGCTGCATGGTGACGCCCAAAGCCATGCCGCGCGGGATTATGGTCACTTTGTGGACGGGATCGGCGCCCGGCATAAGCGCCGCCACCAAGGCGTGTCCGGCTTCATGATATGCCGTGTTCCGTTTCTCCTGCTCGCTGATGATGAGCGATTTACGCTCGACTCCCATCAGGACTTTGTCCTTGGCCAGCTCAAAGTCGTACATGGTGACGACCTTGCGGTTTTGGCGAGCGGCAATCAGCGCCGCTTCGTTCACCAAATTGGCCAAATCGGCCCCGGCAAAGCCGGGCGTGCCGCGGGCGATGACCGAGAGGTCAACATCGTCGGCCAGCGGGATTTTCTTGGTGTGAACCCGCAGTATTTCTTCGCGCCCCTTTACATCCGGACGGCTTACCACCACGCGGCGGTCGAAACGGCCGGGCCGCAACAGCGCCGGATCGAGCACGTCCGGCCGGTTGGTAGCGGCCATCAGAATAACTCCCTCGTTCGATTCAAAGCCGTCCATTTCGACCAACAACTGGTTCAAGGTTTGCTCGCGCTCGTCGTGGCCGCCGCCCAAGCCCGCGCCGCGGTGCCGCCCCACGGCGTCGATTTCGTCAATGAAGATGATGCAGGGAGCGTTCTTCTTGCCTTGTTCAAACAGGTCGCGTACGCGACTGGCGCCGACGCCCACGAACATCTCCACGAAATCCGACCCCGAAATCGAGAAGAACGGCACGTTGGCTTCACCGGCGATGGCGCGAGCCAGAAGCGTCTTGCCCGTACCCGGAGAGCCGATCAGCAGCACGCCTTTAGGTATGCGCCCGCCCAGCTTCTGGAATTTTTGCGGCTCGCGTAAAAACTCAATGATCTCCTGAAGTTCTTCCTTGGCTTCGTCCACTCCGGCGACGTCTTTGAAGGTCACCTTCTTATGTTGCGAGGAATGCAGGCGTGCCCGGCTTTTGCCGAAACTCAGCGCCTTGTTACCCCCGCTCTGCATCTGCCGCATCATGAAGATCCAGAAAGCCAGGATCAGTATGAACGGTACGGTCTGAATCAAGAAGGAAACCCAACTGCCGCTGTTGGCTTCCTTTATGTCCACATCGACATTCTTTTCGCGCAGCAGCTTGTATAGATCCGGATAATTGGTCGGGATCAGCGTCCGAAGCCCCCTCGGCTCATCCTTGTATTCACCGCGGACTTCATTGCCGGTGATGGTGACCTTGGCTACCCGGCCGGCTTCGACCAGATTCAGAAATCTGGTGAAAGTGACAGCCTCATCGGGCCGCGCTTTGCCGGTCTGCACCACCACCCAAAGCAACACGGCCACGCAGATAAGAATCACCCAGAAGATAGCCGTTTTTACATTTGAGTTCATCACGCCTCCGGAGCTGGTAGGAGCTTTTCTTTCTACTTTCTATTTTATCTCTAAATAAGTATGACGCTGAAGAATTAGTTGCGGTTCAGCAATTTGTATTAATGTCGGAAACTTCCAGCCGGATGACGCGGCGGCAGCCGGGTGCAGCGGCATACTCAGCCGCCGGCCCAAACTGCCTTGACCAAACAATCAAGTCCCCGCCGGTGAGCACCGGCCAGCCACTTCTTTCCCACAGGGGAATTTTCTGCTCCTGGAACATCTTTTTGATTAGCACTGCCCGATCCCGCCCGGCCGGGCGATAGCGGTCCCCCGGGCGCCAGTTGCGCACCACCAACGGCCGGGGGACACGGTCCAGGTCCAGCCCGCCCGGCTCGCCGTTCCACTCTGCGACTGAGACGACAAGGCGCAGGCCGCCCTCCAGCACCAGCTCAGCCGGCACGTCCAAGTTTAAGCTATAAGGCTGCGGAGGTCGCACCTGATCCAGGCGAACTATTCGCAACCAATTGAAAGAACGTATTACCTCCACGTCCGGAACCTGTAGCCGGCCGTGCCCGCTTTTTTCCGCAGCCAAGCGCAGAATCTGCTCGACATGCTCGAATTCTATGCGGCGAAGGTCTCCTTTGATTTTTTCAAGAATGTACCGGACCAAGCGCCGACCCACAGCCGCAGGCAGGCCGGCCAGGCGGTCAGCCCGCACCAGCACGGCCGGCGGCCGCCTTTCCAGAAGCCGACGCGCCAGCCGTTCAATCCGACATTTCCAAAAATCGTTTTCCGTCTGCGCCAACTCCGCGTAGCGGGCCAGAGCCCCTACCAGCGCCGGGTTAAAATCCCTCAACAGCACAGGCAAAACTTGGTGGCGGATACGGTTGCGTGCCAGCGCCAGATCGCGATTGGTGGAGTCTTCGCGCCAGGCAATGTTGCGGTCGCGCAGGTATTGCTCAACTTCGGCGCGTTCGACGCCGAGCAACGGCCGGATGAAACCTTCCTGGGTCACCGGCAATATTCCGGCCAAGCCTTCCGGACCGCTGCCCCGCATCAGCCGCAGCAGTACGGTCTCGGCCTGGTCGGAACGGGTGTGGCCCAGCGCCACCCGGCCCAAGCCGGCCTGGCGCATGCAATCCAGAAAGAATTCCCGGCGCGCCGCGCGGGCGGCCTGTTCCAGATTGTCGCCGGTCATCCGCCTGAGCAAGCCGACGTCAACCCGCCGGGCCAGGCAATTCAAGCCTAGGGAGGCCGCCAGTTGTTTTACGAAAGCCTCGTCCTGATCGGATTCCTCACCCCTCAGCCCGTGATTTAGGTGTAAAACCACCAGGCGCAACGCCCAGTGCGGCGCCAGCTCCGCCAGCACGTGCAACAGGCAAACCGAATCGGCGCCCCCGCTCACCGCTACGCCGACCGCTTGGCCGCGCGCCAGCATGTTATAACGATTAATGAATTCGGCGACGCGCTCGAGCACCGGGCCCTCGTTATTTAATTCTACGGCGCATAAGGAGAGCGATGCCGCCGGTCCTGCCTGGCGATTTGCAGGCTGCTTCACAAACTGTATGTCCCGGAGGTAAGTGAACCATGCTGTACGACATGGGAGTGGTAGGCCTGGGGGTCATGGGGCAAAACTTGGCCCTCAATATTGCCAGCAAAGGTTTTGCGGCCGCCGGCTTCGATCTGGACGCTGGAAAAACTGCCGCGGCAGCCGGGAAATGGGCCGGCAATTCATCCTTAGCGGCCTTTTCATCGCTCAAGGATTTGGCCGGATCCTTGAAGCATCCCCGTAAGATTCTGCTTATGGTCCCGGCCGGTGCGCCGGTGGAGGCAGCGATCCGGGATCTCCGGCCCCTGCTTGAGCCGGGCGACATCATCATCGACGGGGGCAATTCATTTTTCCTCGATACCGAACGCCGGGCCAAAGAGCTGGCCACGGCGGGCATACGCTATATCGGATCCGGCGTGAGCGGAGGCGAGCAGGGTGCGCTGCTTGGTCCGGCGCTCATGCCCGGCGGAGATCCGGAGGCTTACCGTGAGCTTGAGCCCATCTTCAACCGCATCGCCGCCCAGGTGGACGGTACGCCCTGCTCGGCTTACATCGGACCGGGCGGCGCCGGTCACTACGTGAAGATGGTCCACAACGGCATCGAATACGGCATCATGCAACTGATCTCTGAAGTCTACGATCTGATGCAATCACTCGTCGGCCTGAGCGCCGCCGAAATGCAGCCGGTATTCGCTGCCTGGAATCAGGGTGAGTTGAATTCGTACTTGATCGAGATTACCGCCGCCGTTCTGGCAAAGACGGATCCGGAGACGGGGCGCCCGCTGGTCGATGTGATCCTGGATAAAGCCGGCCAGAAGGGAACCGGCAAATGGACCTCCCAGAACGCCCTGGACCTGGGAGTGGCCGTGCCCACCATAAACGCCGCGCTGGAGGCCCGAATTCTGTCGGCTTTCAAAGATGAACGCGTAGCGGCATCGCGCGTGCTAAGTGGGCCGGTGCCGGAGCCATGGGACCGGCAGCAGGCGCTAGCCGATCTGCATGATGCCCTGCGTCTGGCCACAATCATCTGTTACGCGCAAGGTTTTGCTCTCATGCGCGAAGCCAGTCGCGAGTATAACTACAACTTGGATTTTGCCCGTATCGCCTCCATCTGGCGGGGCGGCTGCATAATCCGCGCCCGGGTTCTGGAGGCCATGCGGTCCGCCTTCGCTGCAAGACCAGATCTTCCAAATCTGCTTACGGCAGAACCTTTCCGCACACTGGCTGAAGCCACGCATGCCCGACTACGCGCCGTGGTCGCCAGAGCCGCCTCAAGCGGCGTTCCGGTGCTGGCCCTGGCGGCTTCTCTCGGCTATTTGGACAGTTACCGTCGGGAGCGGCTTCCGGCCAACCTGCTCCAGGCGCAGCGGGATTACTTTGGAGCGCACAAATACGAGCGCGTGGATAAACCGCGCGGCCAGCAATTTCATACGGAGTGGACAAGCTGAAAATGCAGGAAATCATGGAACGGGCAGCCCGTGTGCGCCTGCTTTTAATGGACGTAGACGGAGTGCTGACAGACGGAAGACTCTATAACGTGCCTGATCCGCGCGGCGGTGTCTTCGAAACCAAGGCCTTCGATTCCCAGGACGGCATCGCGTTGCAGTGGCTCTCCTGGATGGGTATTCAGACCGGACTTATCAGTGGCCGCATTTCGCCGGCCACCGAGGAGCGCGCCCGCCAATGCCACTTCACCTATATTTACCAGGGACACATTGAAAAAATCCCCGTTTTTGAAGAAATATTGAAACAATCCGGACTAAGCCCCGCCGAGGTCGCCTACGCCGGTGACGACCTGACCGATGTAGTCATTATGCGCCGCGTAGGGCTGGCCGTCGCCACAGCCAACGCGCGCCCTGAAGTGAAGCAATGCGCCCACTTGGTCACCGCCCGGGAGGGCGGGCGGGGTGCGATTAGGGAAGTGGCGGAACTGCTATTGCGCGCGCACGGCCGCTGGGAGGAGCTGTTGCGAAAATATGAGGTCACTCGGTGAGCTATGGCGTCTGAAAGAAGCGGAATATTAGTACGGGCGGCGGCTGGCCCCGGCGTCTTGCACCAGCTAACCGGCGTAATCGCACGGTACAACGGCGACATCACCAGTGTTGAGATCATAGAAAGCCGCCCGCCGCACTCCCGCATTTATTTCGAGATCGAGATGGAAGGTTCAATCGACCCGCTGGTGGCGGACCTGCGAGCCTTGCCGATCGTCGAAGAAGCCGTCCCGGTGGAGACCCTTCAGAAGATATACGGCAAGCGAATCATTATCATGGGCGGCGGGGCGCAGGTAGGGCAGGTCGCCATCGGCGCCATCTCCGAAGCCGACCGCCACAACATTCGGGGTGAGCACATCTCGGTGGACACTATTCCGCTGGTTGGCGAACAACCGCTGGCCGCCGCCGTCCGCGCCGTGGCCCGGCTGCCGCGCGCCCGGGCGCTGGTGCTGGCCGGTTCGCTCATGGGAGGTGAAATCGAAAAGGCGGTCCGCGAAGTCCGCGAGCAAGGGCTGCTCGTAATAAGCCTGAACATGGCAGGCAGCGTGCCCGAGGCAGCTGATCTGGTTGTGACTGATCCCGTGCAGGCCGGAGTTATGGCCGTCATGGCGGTGGCCGATACGGCTAAGTTCACAGTTGAGCGGCTCAAGCGGAGAGTGTTTTAGCGGCGACACCACCCGGACGGTTTCGTCAAACGCCAGTTTGCCGGAGCGCGGGGCGCGCCTGGTTAATCGATTCGTAAAGCATACTCGCGGAGCAAGGACCGGCCGCCGGCCCCGCCTTCAAGCCTCACCCAGTAATTGCCCGCCTCCAATCCCTTAGGTAGAAAAGCGCGCACCATGGTGCCATCCGCCTGTACCGGAATCTCGCTCAATTCAACGCCGGAGTTGTCGACCAGCTTCAACCGGGCAATGTTATCCGCAGGCAGTCCGCCGACCTCCGCCTCCAATAACAAGGGTCGCCCCGCCGGCGCATGTGCACCGTCAGCAACGCTCTCCCCGCGCAGCGTCTGGAGAGTCACGGTGAAGGGTAAAGTCGGTGATGCAGCCTGATCAGCCCTACGCACTTGCCAGCTAAGCACTATGCCCAGAGCTAGCGCAAGCGCCGCTGCCGTCCAAAACCAGCGTAGACCCATGCTTGCAAAAATCAATTTCTCCGGCCAGGACAGCGGCAAGCGCTTGGGTTCTTTTTCAATGCGGTCGGCTGCGGCCCGGAAAACCCGAATGAAAGCTTCGGTCTGGTTTAGGCGCTGCCTGCAAAACGAGCAGATCAAGAGGTGTTCTTCAAAGGATTCCAGCTCGCCGCCCGATAATGTACCCAGAGCATAGGCCTCTAGCTCGTCTTCGGAGGCGTGCTCGTATCTGGGCGGCATAGCAGCGTTTTCCAGCGGCGATCACACTTTGCGCCGCCGTGATTGAACCTTCTATAGCCCTAGTGTAGCGATCCGGCGGCTTTTCTCAAAAAAAATCTTTCCAGGGGGCGCCTGGCCAGTTTCCGCCGTCCCATTTCGCCGAAACGAGCTTTGGCCCGTGATTTTAGCAATCGAAACTGGGTTTCGGTCAACCCCATTTCGCGGCAGATCTGCTCCTGGGATTGCTCCAAAATGTAGAAGCGCGTAAGGATTTCGCGGTCCCGCCGGGAGATGCTTCTAAGTACAGCGGTCATAATCTCAATCTGCTGGCGGGAAATCACGCGTTGCTCGGGATCTTCGCCGCCGTCGGAGACCGTGCGGCCTTCCTCTAGATCCTCTAACTCCCGGCGGCTGTGCACAGCTTGATCGATATAGGCCGCCACCTGGCGCTTGACTACCGTGCGAACAAAACCCATCAGCCTTTCGGGCTCTCGCAAATTGCCGCGTCGGATGGCCTGGACGACGATCAACAGTATGTCGTGTATTTTGTCGTCCAGTTCCTGCGGACCCAACTGCCGGCAAAGGAAGAATCTTATCCCCCGGTGGAAAAGGCGGTAAAGCTCCTCCATCGCCGCCGGGTCTTCGGCCCGAATGCGGTTGACGAGTCCGGCCCAATCCACCTCCGCGATGGGCGGCTCTTTCGGCTCCGGCTTGCTCCTCCCCCGCAGGCTCATTTTATTCATCACTCCTTTCCAGCCAAAAAATAGGCGCCCCACCCGGAGGGCGACGAGCCGTAACCGCCCGTCTTCGGTACCTGCTCCCGGGCCAGCCGCAGCGCCTCGGCCGCCGCCCGCCCGTCAAGGTGCGGGCGAGCCCCGGCCAGATGTTTATAAAACGAAACCAACAGTGCGCCATGATCATCCGGCAACGGCCATAGCGTCGCCAGCACCGTGCGGGCCCCCGCCAGCATCCAGGCGCGGCTCAGTCCCATGAGGCCTTCTGCCGGCAGAACCGCCGCACCGCCTGAGGCGCAACCGCTTAAGACCACCAAACCTACAGGCGCTTGTGTTTTTGCTATTTCCGTCGCCCCCAGCAGCTCGGGCCGGCCGGCCGCATCCAGGCTCAAAACAATTCGGGCGCCGCCATCTTCACCCTCCGGCGCAACGAAATGAGTCGCAAAATGCACCACCTCGGCGCCCCCTGCCGCCGCCCTGTTCAGCTCCGCCGTATTGGCTCGCTCACCACTCAACACAATGGTGCGTCCCCAATCGCTGCTCCAAGCCGCCCGGCAGGCTTGCACTTCTTCGGCGCCCGCCGGCAGCCGCGGAAGCTCCAGATTGCGGCCGGGCCGCAAAGGCGACGGGAGGGGAAAAAGCCCCGCCATCCAAAACTCACCGGCAGCGCCCCTAAATCGGGGGTCGGCAAGGTTGTAGACCGGGTCCGCCACCCCGAGGAAGTTTTTGGAGAACTGAAGCGGCTGTCGGCTTGCCGTCGGTAGCACCACCGGAACGATCCGCTGGGCGTGGCGGCAGCCGGCATATTCCGGGTTACCCTGCGCGTCCGGCTCCACCAGCGCCGCCATAGGTGTGCGGAAAAGTTCGCCGTCGAGCGCCAGCAGCCAGTGCCGCTTGGATCTCACTTCAGGCGAGCTGCCGAACAGTTCTTCATAGATTTGTTTTCCCTGCTCCAGCGCGTCCCGCTCGCCTCTTTCCACCTGCCAGCGGAATAACCTCAGGCGCGGCTCAAGCACGGCCTTCGAGGGTAAACGGCGCATTCGAAAACCCTGCCGGGTAACGATCCATAGAAATGAGGCCGGATCGTCCAGGCGAAAACTTAAAAGGACCTCATCGGGTTCAAGGCGGGCCTGAACGGCTTCGACCAGCCCGGCAGACCTTTCCCGCAACTCCGATTTGAACTTTAAGAAATCCAGCCCGGCTTCTATTTCCATTTCCACCAGGCGGGCTTGAAGGCGCTCTTTTTCGCCGACGGCGGCCGCATCGCTCCTGGAAAAACTTCCGGACTCCATGCGCCGCAGCACCGCCAGGGTCTCCCAGTACTGGCGTGGCAACCGCTGCCGCCACTGCCCCGAAGCCGCCAGTAGATTACGAAAAGCCGCCGCGCGGCTCTCTTCAGCCGCCTCAAACGCCAGCCGGCTGTAGCGTTTCTCGCCTGTAAGCTCAAACAAATTGCCGGCTGCCTGAATGAGCCCCGAATAAATCCCGCCGGTTTCCGCACCTGCCTGGGTCCATACCGAATCGGAGGGCAAAAGCTCCAGCCTGAAATCCCGGACACCCTCGAGCGCCGCCTCAAAATCCGCAAGAGCTTCCGCCCAACGGCCTTCAAGCATCCAAGCCCGGCCACGGCCATAATGCAACCGCCACAGGGGCAGGGCCGCCGGCCTTTCCGACAACAGCCCGAATGCCCGGTCGAACAGGCGGCGCGCCCCGACGGCATCATTAACCGCCAAGCGCCATAACCCCAGCCCGTAGTAGGAATAGGCCAGATCAGGCAACCGTTTGAGCCGCCGTAAACGGTAGGCGCGCAACAACACATCCCCGGCGCGGTCAGCCTGGTTACGCCGCAGCAGCTCGAAACCCAGTTGCTCGGCCGCCAGCGCCAGCGAGGCGTCGTCTGCTCTGGCGTCAGCCTCCGCCAGAGCCTGTTCAAACAGTAATCCGGCGGCCTCATGGTTGCCCTTTCGCGAATGCAGAACCGCCGCCTGAGCCTTCAACAGCGAACCCAGCCGCGTCGTCGGAACACGCGCCAGCGCCTCCAGAGCCTGGTCGGCAGCCAGAGCTCCGGCACTCAGTTCCTGGTTCTGCAAATAAAGAGAAGAAAGGTTGGTGGCTACGGCCGCCAGAAACTCCGGGTCTCCAAGCTGTTGGGCCATTTTCCGCGCTTTAAGAAAAGCGTCAACGGCCTCCCGGTACTGAAACATGGCAAACAGGACGCCGCCAGTGCTGTTGAGACAACGAAAAGCTGTCCGGCGATCGCCGCAGCTCTCGGCCAACTGGAAACAACGCCGGTAAAGGCTTTCGGCCTGCTGGAGGCTGCCCTGCTGGTAGAGGCTGTAAGCAGTGGCCCGCAAAGCGGCCAAATCCGGACACGGGGACGAGCGTAAAGAATGGCGCTGTGAGGAACCGGTCAGCACAAGCATGGACAGCAAGCATACAGCCGTAGCTGCCTGACGAAACCGCATGTGAGCCAACCGGTTTAGCTTCGAGAGCAGTACTAAGGTGAACGCTCCCAGGAGTACCGTACTTCTCAGTAGTACTCCTGGGACTATCATACCAGAATTTCTAGTTCTGGCAACCGTTCAGCAGTACTTTTTTTGACGTGCGCCTCCACGCACCGCTTAGACTTGCTTTGAGGGAGTACTCTGACCTATGGTCAGAATTCGATGATGATGATCGGGGGCACTCCGTTTTCTCCTTGGGAGCGCTGTGGTCGCCACCACTGCTCCCGGACTGAAAGTAAAACGGAAGAGCGGCCCGACTACTGGAGTGCTTTTGATAAATGCTTTATAATCAACAAGAATCAGCAGATGGCCGGTGGTGAACGAACCGATTCGGCCCAGCCGGATTTTTAATGGAAGCAGCGCAATATCTTGAGGTTCTGCCGGTGCGTTTCTTTCTTCGCGCCTGCGGCCCCATCCGGTTTCCCGCTATTTCTCCGGGCATTGTGGTCCGCGGCGCCCTGGGGGACGCTTTCAGGAAATCGGTTTGCCCGCAAGGATGTTTGCGACCGCTGGAGTGCCCGGAGCGCGACGGCTGCCCCTATTTTCGCTTGTTCCGCCCGCGTGCCGCGTCTGCTCCGTCCGGCTTTGTCTACTCGCCCTGCGCCTTCGTTTTGCGTACGCATCAGCTGGCCGGCCGCCTATTTGAACGGGGCGAACTGTTTCACTTTGATTTACATTTGTTCGAAAAATGGCCGCAGGCGTTGGGGCGCCTGCTGGCTGCCCTACGCCGCCTGGCCGATGAGGGTATAGGACGGCTACGCAGCCGGTTTCAATTAGAGGATGTTTGCATGCTGGATGAAAGCGGAGCGGTTGCCGGATCGCTCGGCGCCGGCCGCAGCCTGTGCGTGGCGACGCCGCCCGGCTGGTTGCGCCTCCCGCTTGATCCAGGCCGGGAGCCGGCTTCGTTCGTCGCTGTCCGGTTTTTGAGCCCGACCGAACTTAAACATGGCGGCCGAGTGGTTGAATTTCATGATTTTAAGATCTTTTTATCTCGAATACTGGGACGCTTGAGTTTGCTACAGTCCCGTTACGGGCGCTCGCCCCTTCGCTTGGACTTTAAGGCCATGCTGGAGCGCGCGGCTTGTGTCCGTTTGTGCAGCCTGGCGGTCCAACCGCTCTACGGGCAGCGCCACTCCAGCCGCACGGGGCAGACTCACCCGCTGGGAGGTTTACTAGGGGTGGCGGAATTTGAGGGTGACGTTACGGAGTTTGTGCCATATCTCAAGGCCGCCTGCTGGACAGGCGTAGGTCGCCACGCCAGTTGGGGCCACGGCGCAATAGCGCTGGAAATTAGGCGCTGATGCGCTAAAGCGGCTCGGCTGTCATCCTTTCCGGCGCAGGTTCGCCGGCCTGGCTTAAGCGCTCCTGGCAAATCAGGCAGTAGCGCGCCCAGGGCAGTGCTTTAAGCCGCCTCGCGGAGATCGGCTGGCCGCATTCAAGACAGCAGCCGTAATCCCCTGCCCGTATACGGTCCAGCGCTTCTTCCACCTGTCCCAGTTGGTCGTACTCCATGTTGTTCAATCGCAGTCGGATAAATTCTTCATGCAATAAGTGAGCCCGATCCTCTTCGGCCACTCTGCCCAGATTGGCCTGAAGATCGAACTTAACCCCTAACTCCTCAAGAACCTGCTCCCGCTTGGCCAGCAGTTTTGCCCGATATCGCTCCAGTTCGGCAGCCTTCAAAAGCTGAGTCCTGCGCGCCATGCCTCGCCTCCGCCCGGCCAGCCGTCAGCCGGCTTTCAAATAGGTGTGAAGGCATTATGCAAAATCTCAGGAAAAAATCAAGAGGAAATTTGAATTTATCGGCAACCACCAACATGTATGGCGAGGGATTTTGGAGTACCGCACCTGGGGGCTGCGGCAGGTCCCGAGGAACTCCTACTCTGGATAACCGCCCTACAGGCCTATTCGCTCTTCAAGGAACGTTCCATTAAGGCACGAATCGCTTCCCGGGGAGATTTGCCGTGCCTCAACATTTGAAACATTTCCTGGGTGATAGGCATTTCGACGCCGCAGCGGGCGGCCAACTCCACCGCCGCGTAAGTAGTTCGCACACCTTCTGCCACCATGTGCATTGAACTGAGGATCTCGTCCAGGCGGTGCCCTCGAGCCAGTTTAAGACCGACGGTCCGGTTACGGCTGAGATCGCCGGTCGAAGTCAGCACCAAGTCCCCCAATCCCGCCAGCCCGGCCAGGGTTCGGGCTTCTGCGCCCATGGCCACCGCCAGCCGAGTTATTTCGGCCAGTCCCCGGCTGATGAGCGCCGCCAGAGTGTTGCTGCCCAGTCCCAAACCATGACAGACGCCGGCGCCTATGGCGACGATGTTCTTCAAAGCCCCGCCCAGCTCCACGCCAATAATGTCCGAATTGGTGTAGAGCCTGAAAGTGGGCCCGGAAAAAGCCGCCTGGACGAGGCAGGCCAGTTCGTGGTCGGGTGAAGCGATTACCACAGCCGCGGGCTCGCCCCGGGCTACCTCCCGGGCAAACGTCGGACCGGAGAGCACGGCCACGCGCGGTTCAAAGCGCTCTGAGACTACCTCGGCGATCACCTGCGACATGCGCAGCAGGCTCCCTTCTTCGAGGCCTTTCGTAGCGCTGACCAGCAGCACGGAAGGCTCTAGATAGGGGAGCATTTCCAGGTACAGCCGGCGCGCATGGTGGGATGGCATAACCCCCAGCACTATTTCGGCTCCGTCCAAAGCCTCATCCAGGCGCGAGGTTACCGAAACATTGGCCGGAAGATTGAAGCCGGGCAAGTACAAATCGTTTTCCCGGACCCGCTGCATGCGCAACGCCAAGTCTCGCTCATAAACCCACAAACGAACCTGAGGGAAGCGGGGCGCCAGAACGATAGCCAGCGCCGTACCCCAACTGCCGCCGCCGATTATGCTCAGCCTTCTCACCGCGATCTGCCTTTCCAGCAAAACACGTGCTCAGTCCCGGCACGCAGCCGCTCAAGATTGGCCCGGTGGCGCCAGATTATGAAGCCTCCGGCCAGCGCCGCCGCGGTTACGACCGGCCAGTCCGGATGCTGTATGAGCCACACCGCCAGCGGCAGCAATCCAGCCCCCAGAATGGAGCCGAGCGAGATATAGCGGGTGACGGCCACAGTAATGAGGAAGACAACCGCTACTGCGGCCAGCGGGAGCGGCGCCAGAACCAGGAAGGCTCCCACGCAACTGGCCACCGCCTTGCCGCCCCGGAAGCGAAGGAACACCGGAAAAGCATGGCCGGCCATTACGGCCAACGCCGTCGCACTCATCCAGAATACCGATTGTCCGGTTAGCCGCGCGGCCAGCCACACCGCCAGATAACCCTTGCCTACATCCAGTAGCAAGGTCACCATGCCTGCCGCACGGCCGGCCGTGCGGAGCACATTAGTTGCGCCAATATTACCGCTGCCCGCAGCGCGCACATCCGCTCCAGTTTTCAGTTTTACCAGCAGGTAGCCGAAAGGCACAGCCCCCAGCAAATATGCAACCAGCAGAACGATAATCTCCTTCATCGCGCGCTTAGCTTGAACTCCTCCAGTTTGGTGTAGACCGATCCGGCTGCGTTCCGTTCGCTCAAATAAAGATAAAAGCGGTCGGCGGCGAACGTTCCGAAATCAACGGCGGGTAGCTGAGCGATAGTCATGTGCAGCTTCTCAAGCGGCGTGGGCTCTTTGATGCGCGCCAGAGTCAGATGCGGCGAAAACGGTTTTGACTCAACCGCAATGCCCAGCCGCTGTAGCGCTTGGTCGGTCTCGCGCGCCAGCTCCTTCAGAGCATCGCCGCCATCGACACCCACCCAGAAAACTCGGGGTGCGCGCTGGTTGGGGAACCATCCTAGTCCTCCCACCTTGATCTCTACCGCAGGACGCGGCGGAATCGTCCTTAAAACTTCAACCAGCTCCGCCAGCCTGCTTTCAGGCCACTCGCCGATAAATTTGGTTGTAATGTGAAAATTGGCCGGAGGGCTCCATTTGATGCGCGCCGTCGGCCGCAGGCGTTCTACCAGCCTCGCTAGGGAACGGTTCAGCTCCACCGGCAGGTCGATGCCCGTAAACAAACGCATGGTAATTAGAATAAATGGAGCTGGGAACGGCGGTTCCCAACCGTAGCCATTGTCCGTGAAATTTACGGAGGATGCAATACAAATCGACTACAAACCGCTTCCTCGGTCGTTTTACGAGCGCCCTACGGTAGAAGTTGCCCGTGCTCTGCTGGGCCAATTATTGGTAAATGGCCCTAGTGCGGGTCGCATAGTGGAGGTTGAGGCGTATCTGGCCGAAGGCGACCGGGCAGCCCATGCTCGCAGCGGGTTGACTCGCCGGACACGCGTGCTGTTCGGCCCGCCGGGCCATGCTTATGTTTTTCTGGCCTACGGCCTGCACTATTGCCTGAACGTGTCAGCCGAACCGGAGGGCTCTCCGGGCTGCGTGCTGATACGCGCCTTGGAGCCGGTGGCCGGCATCGAACAAATGCGCCGCCGCCGGCCGGCTGCCCGCCGTCTGCAAGAACTGACTTCAGGTCCAGGCCGGCTTACCGCAGCTTTGGGGATAAGCCTGCGGCATAACGGAGCCGACCTGACCTCGGGCGATCTCACCATCTGCCGGGGCCAAGACGTTACGGCTTCCTCGATTCAGGTCTCAACACGCGTGGGGATCCGGCACTCCCGCGAATTGCCTCTAAGATTCTTCATTGCCGGCAACCCTTTTGTGAGCCGTCCCGCCGGAACCGGTTGTTCAGCCACGCCGTAGCCTGCGCAAAGAATTCAAATTCGGCGTGCGAAACTAGTCTGTGGTAGTTATGGAACTATGCTGAAACCGACCATATTCCGTGAGTATGATATTCGCGGCATCGCCGACCGAGATCTGCTGGATGCCGACGTAGAGCTTTTGGGCCGCGCCATCGGAACATACCTCATACAACGCAGCGCCGATACGGTCAACTTGGGAAGGGATTGCCGCTTGAGTTCCGAGCGGCTGGCCGCCGCACTAACGCGCGGCCTGGTTTCGACAGGCTGCCGGGTCAGCGACCTGGGCGTCGTGCCTACGCCCGTGCTCTACCATTCGGTGTTCAGCAGCCAAGCCGGTGGAGCGGTAATGATCACGGGGAGTCACAACCCCGCCGAGTATAACGGCTTCAAGGTGATGCACGGCCACTCAACCATTTACGGGCCCGAAATACAGCAATTGCGCGAGATCGCCGAAAAAGGCCGCTTCGCCACAGGTGAGGGCACCGTCACCCGGCAGGACCCGGTTCCAGCCTATGTCGACGACGTTTGCTCTCGCATCCGGCTGGCGCGGCGCGTGAAGGTCGTCCTGGATGCCGGCAACGGAACGGCCGGGCCGACCATGCACCGAATTCTGGAACGCCTCAATTGCGAAGCCGTTGAGCTCTACTTCGATATGGACGGCCGCTTCCCGAACCACCACCCGGATCCGACCGTGGAAAAGTACTTAAGTGACCTGATCGCAGCCGTTCGCCGGGAGAAAGCCGAGCTGGGCATCGCCTTTGACGGCGACGGAGATCGCATCGGCGCCGTCGATGAAAACGGCCAGGTGGTCTGGGGCGACATGCTCATGCTCATTTACGCCCGCGAAATTCTCAGCCGCAAGCCGGGAGCGACTTTCATAGGCGAGGTGAAATGTTCCCAGGTGCTTTACGACGAGCTCAAACGCCTGGGCGGCAATCCCATCATGTGGCGGACCGGTCACTCGCTGATAAAGGCCAAGATGAAGGAGACCGGCGCGGAGTTGGCCGGCGAGATGAGCGGGCATATGTTTTTCGCCGATCGTTATTACGGCTTCGACGACGCGCTCTATGCCGCCTGCCGCCTGCTTGAAATCGTAGCCGCCTCGGACCGGCCGCTTTCGGCCCAGCTGGAAGGGCTACCCCGCATGGTGGCCACCCCGGAGATCCGCGTCGATTGTCCGGACGAAATCAAATTTGAAGTCGTGCGCCGCGTGATCGAGCGCTTCAAGAAGAAAATGCTCCCGGTGGTGGACGTCGACGGCGCGCGCGTGCTGTTCGAGCATGGCTGGGGTTTGGTGCGCGCCTCTAACACCCAGCCCGTTCTGGTGCTGCGTTTCGAAGCCACCACGGCCGAGCTGGTCGAGCAGTACCGCCGCCAGGTGGAAGAGGTTCTGGCTGAGGCCAAAGCCGCGGTCGCCGGCTGAGGGAAAAAACCGCTTCGCTCAAAGAATTGCGGTTTCAACCGCGCAGGGCGGCTTCTTCGAGGCGGCCGGCCAGTGGCTTGACTACGCCTGCCCCGCAGATGGCGACTCCGGTTTGCGCCAGCGCCGCCAGAAAAGCGGCAAAAACCGCGTAGACCGCCTGCTCGTTTACCGGCTGGCGTCCGGCCAGCCGGAAGCCGGCCGGCAACTCTTTGGCGATCTTTATGCGGACCGAGTTGGCCAGCAGTCGGCCGCGCGCATCCCTCTGATTGGCCAATTCGAAAGGCGTCTGCAACACAGCGCCCGTGCGGCCGTCCACATAAAACTGACAGCGTGAGAACCAGCCCAGGTTGGCGGGATCCGCCGCGTCAAAAAGCAGCAGGGGACCCTCTTTTGCTTCGGCCGTCAATTCCACGACCAAGCCGCGCTTGCCGTCACTCACCTTTGATACAAATCCGGCCTGCTCGGCTATCCGCGCCACCAAGTCCGGATCAAGCTCCAGCGCGTACAGATGCTGGTTACCCACCTTAAGAACTTGCATTGATTCTATTTTAGTTTCTGTGCTGGAGCAACGTTAATGCTCAGCGGGTGAAACGAGCGGCCGTGACCGTTCCTTGCTTTCCCGCGCGGCGCGAGCAAGGGAAAGCAGCAGTTTCATCGGCGGAAAGCAGCCCCAGCCGCTCATGAAACCGGAACGGTTTATAGTGGGTGAGAGAAGATGAAACACATAAACCAACCGGCTCAGGCCGCCGTGCTGTGGGATATCGACGGGACGCTTATACGGCGCGCGGGGCCCGAGCATCGCCAGGCGCTTATTACGGCCGTACGACACGTAACCGGCCTGGAGACCAACGTCGACGGCATTCCGCTGCACGGCATGCTCGATCCGGACATTCTGAAGGCGATGATGCTGAAGGCCGGCGCTCGGGCTGCCGACATCCGCCGCGCCCTGCCCGCAATTGAGCGCCACGCTGAGGAATATTACCTGCGGCACGCCGCCAATCTGGAGCGAAAAGTCTGTCCCGGAGTGCGAGGGCTGCTGCGCCGGCTGCAGCACGCGGGCGTACCCATGGGCCTGGTGAGCGGCAACTTTCCGCGCATCGGATGGAGGAAGGTTGAAAAAGCCGGTTTGAAACAATATTTTTTGGTGGGCGCCTTTGCCGGAATGGCAAGGAACCGCGCTGCTCTGGTCGGTCTGGCGCTGCGGCTGCTCCGCAGGCAGGGCCGCATCGGCCGCCGCACGCTGGTTTCGCTGGTGGGCGATACGCCCCGGGATGTGGCAGCCGCCCGAGCGGCCGGCGTACGGGCGGTAGCCGTCGCCACCGGACTTTGTTCGGTTCAGGAGCTGGCCGGGGCAAAACCGGATATTCTGATTGAGGATTTGCGCCGGCTCCCCTTGGAGGCTTTGCTCGAAGCGTGAAATCGCAACCTGCCCAGTCGCTTTCGGTAAAAAGAGCCGAAGTCGAATTCCACAAGTTCGCCTCGCTCGGCGAGCCCGAGCGCGTGCTGCGCGTCTACGGGGAGGAAAACGAGCGCCGTCGGGGGTTGATTGTCAAACATCTGGATTTCATCGGATCGATGACGCCGTTTCTGGAAATCGGCGCCAACGCCGGTCATTCCAGCTACATGCTGGCGAACGAGTTTAACGCCGATGGTTTCGCTCTGGATCTTTCGGCCGACGCGCTGCGTTACGGGGCCGTGCTGCGCGAGGCTTGGTCAATGTCGCGTGCGCCGGTGCGCATTGCCGGCGACGCGTTGAGATTACCTTTCCAGGACTCCTCGCTCCGGCTGGTCATGGCTTTCCAGATGCTCAGCCAGTTTATGGACATCGAGAGCGTTTTTCTCGAAGTAAAGCGGGTACTGGCGCCGGGCGGGGTTTTCTTTTTCTCCGAAGAGCCTCTGCGCCGGTTGCTTTCCTTGCGGCTTTATCGTTGTCCTTATCTGGAGGCGATGAAGCCGTGGGAAAGAAAGCTGTATGAGTGGGGGCTACTGGGCTATCTGGTTAAAGACGTCATCGGTGCGGCGCAGGAGGAGGGCTTCGGAATCCGCCAGAATCACCGGCTGGGGCTAAAACAGTGGCAGCGGCTGGTTGAACGCCATTTTCCCGAACATCGCTATGAGATTTTCGTCCCCGAGCGAGGACCGGGCGAGGCGCTGGTCAAAAGGCTTGCCGTGAGGCTGGATCCATACCGCTCGGTCTGGCGCGCCGCACGGCTGTTGGGCGGGACTTTTTCAGCCATTTGCCGCAAACCCGGAACGTCGGTGCAGCCCCCCTACGACTCCTGTCGATTCGAGCGGCTGCTGTGCTGCCCGGATTGCCGCGCCGCCCTCAGGCGCGACTCATATGATGTGTTGCGCTGCGATTGCGGCTACCAGGCGCCGCTTGAAGAAGGAGTCTACAACCTGCTGCCCACCCGTGAAAAACGTGAACTCTACCCGGGCGCGCGCGAGGACATCGTCGATTTTTCCGTACCCGGTCATGAGCGGGCTCTTGGCGCGGGATGGCACAAGCTGGAGGGGACCTACGGCAATATGTACCGCTGGATCGAGGCTTATGCCTGGCTGCGCCTGAAGCCCGCAGGATGCACCCGCCCGCGCCTGCGCATTCGAGGCTTTGCTCCCGAAGCGGCCTTCCGGCGCGGGGAAGTGAGCCTTGAGGTTCGCGCCAACGGCCGCTCAGTGTGCCGGAAGCGTCTGGAACGCACCGGGCTTTTCGTGCTGGAGGCCGACCTGGCCCCGGCCCAGGACTACCTTATAGAGCTCCTGGCATCACCCGTCTGGCAAGCGCCCCCCGACGACCGGCGACTTACGGTCAACATCAGTATGGTCCGGCTGATCGAGGCTGAGCCTGAAAAATAATCCGGAACAAATCCGCGCCCGGCGCGTAGATATTGGGGAGAGGTGATCTATGTGGCGAGGGTTTCCGTTGGCTCTGGCGGCAGCTTTGCTGCTCGTCGCGGTCGGCTGCGATCTGGCAGGCTTGGCCGGCTACGGGCGCTTTCAGGAGGAATTCCAGCAGTCACATCCCATGCCGCCGGGCGGCCGACTTTCTCTGGAAAGCTTCAACGGCAGGATTGAAATAAGAGGCTGGGATCGCGATTCGATCGACATTAGCGGCGTCCGCTACGCCTCATCGCCGGAAGCGCTGGCCTCACTGATAATCGACGTGGACGCCTCAGGTGATCTGGTGCGTATACGCACCCGCCGTCAGGCCGCGCGAAGCTGGAACTCGGGCGTGAACTATCTAATTCGGGTGCCCCGCCGCACCGAACTGGAACATATTTCCACTTCCAACGGCTCAATTGAGGTAGCGGGAGTTGAAGGACGGGCGCGGCTGTCAACTTCCAACGGCGCTGTAACCGTCGACCGCCTCGCCGGCGAGCTGGAAGTTGAGACCTCCAACGGGCCGGTTCGCGTCACGCTTGGTGAAGCCGGCCTCGAAACCCCCATCCGGCTGCGCACCTCAAACGGCCCCATCGAGCTGACCTTGGAAAAAATCGGCCCAGCCGGCGCCATCCTGCGTACTTCAAACGGTCCGATCACGTTGCGCCTGCCCCCAGATGCTTCCGCCGATATAGAGGCTACAACTTCAAACGGGTCGATCTCGGTCGATCTGGACGCTCAATTCCAGGGCCGCCGCACTCGCCACCGGCTTGAAGGCAAAATTGGAGCCGGCGGCCCGCTGCTGCGCCTGGCGACATCCAACGGCCCGATCTCCGTGCGCCGCCGCAGCTAGGTCGTGTTTCTCACCATCGCTCGGCTGCGGCGCGCAGTAGGCTGAGGGAGGTGCGCCTCCAGGCTTACATTGTTTTAAACCGCAACCTATAAGCCGACTTTAAGCCGGAAGAGCCTGAGCGGCCGGCTCCGCCGGAGGTGGTGGCGGAGCGGCCGCCCGGGCACGTCCCAGGTTGACGGACACCAGAGTCGATACTCCCGGCTCTTGCATGGTTACGCCGTAGAGCGCCTCGGCAATCTCCATAGTGCGCCGGGCGTGGGTGATCAGGATGAACTGAGTCTGGGACGACATTTCTTTAAGCAGCCGGTTCATCCTTTCTATGTTCGGTTCATCCAAGGGCGCGTCCACCTCGTCGAAAATGCAGAAGGGGCTGGGACGGTATTTGAAAATCCCCATCAGCAGCGCCAGCGCCGTCAGAGCTTTCTCTCCGCCTGAAAGCAGAAGGACGTTCTGAAGCCGCTTACCGGGAGGCGAAGCCACTATTTCTATGCCGCTTTCGGCGGCGTTGGCCTCATCGGTGAGCCGCATCTCGCCGGTCCCGCCGCCGAACAGGGTACGGAACATCTCCCGGAAATTTTCATTGATGGCCTGAAAAGCTTCGGAAAAGCGGCGGCGCGTCTCAGCGTCGATTTCCTGAATGGCTTTTTCCGTATCGCGTATGGAATCCAGCAGATCCTGCCGCTGAGCATTCAAAAAGTCATAGCGCCGCTGCGCCTCCTGGTACTCCTCCCAGGCTTGCGGATTGACCGGACCTAGCGCCTCTATGCGCGCCCTGACCTCTTCGGCGCGTTGCTCAAGCTCAGCTAGCTCGATCTCATCCGGAACCGTTTCGTCGGAAGTCGCCAGTTCGGCGACCGGCCGGCTAAGCTCACGCCGGCTGGTTTCATCCAGAACGCGAATCTCGGCCTGGAGCTTGACCAGCTCCAGCTCTATGCGCCCGCGCTGCTGCTCGGCCTCCTGCATGGCGCGGCGCAACTCCTTGACCTGCTCCTCAACCGCAGCCAGTTGCTTGCGCCGGGAGGTCTCTTCGGCCGACAGGCGCGCGACGGCTTCATCCATCTCCGCAATCTTGCCGGCCAGCTCGGCTATCCGGTTTTCCAAAACGACGTTGTCGGCCGCCAGGCGCGCGCGCTCCGCAGTCAGCTTCTCCGACTCCATCGCCAGCTCCTTTTGCCGCCGGACAACCTCGCTAAGCTGGGTTTCAAGCCGCCGTCGCGCCGCCTGCTCGGAACGGTGGCGCTCTTCAAGTCCCGCCAGCCCGGCGCGCAACGCAGCGTGCTCCTCGGCCAACCGTGCGGCCTGGCTGCGCAGGTTTTCGACTTCTCCGCGCGTCGCATCAAGCGAAGTCTGTTCAGCTTGCGCAGCCTGTTCCTTTTCGCGGACCCCGTTTTCCACCTGCTCTCGGCGTGCCACACTTCGTTTGCGTTCTTCTGAGAGCCGCTCCAGCTCAAGTCGGGCAATGGAAAGCCGGGATGAAGCTTTCGCGAATTCCTCCTCCAGTTTGCGCCGCTCGTGCTCGAGCGCCAGCAACTCCTTCTCCCGCGACTGCTCGGCCGCCCTCAAGCGTTCCAGGCCGGACTCAAGCTCGACGATTTCCTTCTCCAGTGTTTCAAGCCGCTCCGCCGTCTCGGCAATTTCCTGCTCGCGCGCTCTAACCGCGGATGCGAGCTCGCGCAGTTCGCGCTTTAAGGCCAGCGGGCCGCTGCCCGTCTTGCGTCCGCCCGTGGCCGCATAGCCTGAATAGCAGACGCCGTCCGGAGCCAGGAAATAAAACTGCGGATAGCGGACCGCCAGCCGCCGCGCCGCCGCGCGGTCTTCGGCCAGAAAACAGCGCGCCAGCCTCGGCACCAGTTCCGCCGGAGCGTGCGTCAGCCCGTTGGTGAGCCGCACCAGATCGCTGAGCCGAGCCACAATGCCGGTTTCCGGGCCGATCGGCGGCGCATCGCTCATGCTCCCGCCCAAGTTGGCGTCCGGATTGGGATGCACCAGAAAGGTGGCCCGGCCGTCCAGTTCCGAGCGCAACAGGTTGATGCCCGCCTCAGCTTCCTCCCAACTGCCGACCACTACGTATTCCAGCTCGTCGTGTAGAAATTCCTCGACCGCCTTTTCATGAGCCGGATCTACCTCGACGAAATCCGCCAGCACGCCGGCGGGTTTTAGAGCGTCGCTATTGCGGCTTTCGATCACCGCAAAAAGCCGCCGGACCGCTTCCGCCGTATAGGCGCGGTGTGAAAGGATCTCTTCAAGCGAGTCCCGGCGCGCCTTAATGCCGGAAAAATCGGCTCGCAACACATCCAAACGGCGCCGGGCTTCGGCCGCCTGCCGGCGCCGCTCGGCCAGAGCGGTTTCGGTCTGCTTTCGTTCGGCAGTAATGGAATCAAACTCGCGGCGATGCTCGGCTGCCCGCTGCACCAGCTCGTTCCGGGATGCCGCCAGCCATTCAAGATCCTGGGCCGCCGTCTGCTCCTCTTTCTGGGCCCGGGCGGCGTCGCGATCCAAGCTAGCCAAGTACTCATTGATTTGAGCAAGCTGATTTCTCAGAGCGGAGGCTTCCCCCATCAGCCGCAACCCCAACTGGCGGCAGCTCTCCATTCGGCGCTCGCGCTCGGACAGCTCCTGCTCAAGGCGTTCACGCTCTCGGTTTTTCTCGCTCAACCGGGCGCCGGCGGCCTCCAGCTCGCGACCCAGCTCCTCAATCCTGCCGGCGTATCCTGCCAGCTCCTCCGCAAAGGCTGCGGCACGCCGCTCCAGGTCGGATTTTTCGGCTTCGGCCTGCGCCAGCCGCTGATCGATTGAAGCAATCTGCTGAGTCTGGCCGGCAAGCCGTCCCCGCGTGCGCTCAGCCTCCAATTGCAAATCCGCCAGAGCGCGGCGGGCCGCAGTCAGCTCGTTCTCCTTCTGATAGCTTTCCGCTTGAATTCGGGCATGCTCAGCTTCCTGGGCCTCCACCGCCGTCGCAGCCTCGGCCACTGTGACGTCTGCTTGTTTCAAATCAAGCGCCGCTTTGGCCGCAGTACGCTCAAGAGTCGTATAGCGGCCGGCCAGGACGCGCTCTAAATGGCGGCTGAGCTCGGCACGCAATTCTTCATAACGGCGCGCTTTGGAGGCCTGCCGCTTAAGCGAGTTAACCTGCCGGCCGACCTCCTCCAGAATGTCGAACACTCGGCTCAGATTCTGCTTGGCGCCTTCCAGCTTCGCCTCGGCCAGCCGCCGCCGTGCCTTGAATTTTGTGACGCCGGCGGCTTCTTCGATCAAGGCGCGCCGCTCCTGCGGCCGGCTGCTCAGAATCTGACTGATGCGGCCTTGCTCAATGATGGTGTAACAATCCGGACCGAGGCCGGTCCCCATGAAGATGTCCTGAATATCGCGCAGGCGCGCGGGACGGCCGTTGATCAAATATTCGCTTTCGCCGGACCGGAACAACCGGCGCGTTATGACGATTTCGCCCGGAGCGCGCCCGTCGCCGTTTGTCCCGGCGGTTTCATCCTTCGCCTCCGGGTCCACCAAGGTCATGGTGACCGAAGCCATGCCGAGCGGCTTGCGCTCGCGCGTTCCGGCGAAGATCACATCCTCCATGCGCACTCCGCGCAACGACTTGGCGGACTGTTCGCCGAGCACCCAGCTTATGGCGTCGCTCAGGTTTGATTTGCCGCACCCGTTAGGTCCGACAATGGCCACAATGCCATTGCCGTTGAACCGGACCTCCGTGCGATCGCAGAATGATTTGAATCCTTGAAGTTCCAGCCGCTTCAGTCTCAGCAAGGCGGCAACCTTTCCTTCTTCAATATTTCCGCGCGCACCAGCGGCGGCTCGGGGGATGTTATCTCAATACTAAAACCGAATGTGCAAAAAGTAAAGCACCATACAACATATTGTAGTTTTTTTGTTTAAACCTCAGAATGATGTATTCCAACCCCAGCCAATTCGATTATGTTTCAACCGCCTGCCTCGGCCGCATTCTTACGGGCGCCCGTGTTCCAGCTCTTCCAGCGCCTCATTGACCTCCTGCTGTATGGCGGGCATCACATCGGACATGTACGCCGCGAATTTTTTCGAGATCGAGCGGCCTTCGGGCGAGCCGTAGAAAGCCGTGAGCGCTTTGATCTCTCTTACCGTGAAATGCTTGACGATGGCCCGCAAGGTGATTTCCTCCAGGTGTTCGGAGCTCAGCACTTTGGCCAGCGCTTTACGGAATTCTTCTCGGCGGTTTTCCGGCAGCCGGGACGCCAGTTGCGCCACGGTCGATTCGATCATTTCCGCCGGGGGCGCCGCCTTCAGGTATTCCCTGGCCGCCGCCAGGCGGTTGGCCGGCGTATCGGCGGGCGTATCCGCAGGCGATGCCGCCAGCCCGCAAAATAGCACGCACAGGACAGCGAAACTGAGACGCATATTCATTGGACGTTGTCGCACGTCCATAAGAGTACGCTCAAGCAGCGGCGCAGGCAATGCCGCCGCGCATCCTAGTCGAAAACCACGGTCTTGTTGGCGTAGCAAAGGATGCGGTGCTCCAGGTGCCACCGCACGGCGCGCGACAACACGATCCGCTCCAGATCGCGCCCCTTCTCGATGAAATCGGCCAGGTCGTAACGGTGAGTGACGCGGGTGACATCCTGTTCGATGATCGGACCCTCGTCCAGCTCATCGGTAACGTAGTGGCTGGTGGCGCCGATCAACTTCACGCCGCGGCGGAAAGCCGCCTGATAAGGCCGGGCGCCGCTGAAGGCGGGAAGGAACGAATGATGAACATTTATGATGCGCTGCGGGTAGCGGGCCACGAATTGGGGGGAAAGGATCTGCATATAGCGCGCCAGCACCACCAGATCCACCTGATGCTGTTCGAGCAGGTTCAACTGGCGCTGTTCGACTTGAACCCTGTTGTTGGGATCTACAGGGATGTGATGGAAACTTACCCCGTAGAATTCCGCCAGCGGGCGCGCATCCGGATGGTTGCTGATGATGAGCGGTATACGACAGCGCAGCTCGCCGGTCTGGTGGCGATGTAGCAGATCAACCAGACAATGCTGCTCGCGCGAAACAAAAATGGCGACATTGGCAAGGGTTGAGGAATATTCCAGCCGCCAGTGCATTTTGAATTCTTCAGCCAGCGGAGCGAAGGCCGAGGCGAACCGGTCTGCCGTAAGATCGAAGCCGTCCAAGCTCCACTCGACGCGCATAAAGAACAGCATCATTTCCCGGTCCTGATGTTGATCGGCGTGCAGGATGTTGGCGCCATGCGAGTAGAGAAACTGGGCTACACCGGCCACTATGCCCTTGCGATCGGGACAATCGATCAGCAAAATTGCGGTCTCGTTCATGTGAAACTTTTCTCCGGCGCCTGAGCCGTTTTTAAATGTTTAAGGTTAGCAAATGCCGGATGGCTGCCCGTGCCCCTCAGCCGGCCAGTGCTTGCGCACCCCGTTTGGGCTGACCACCTCTCGCCAGCGGATGTTGAAACGCGCCGCCACGTCCGGCCGCTCGCGCAGGATCGGCCCAAGGCCAAGCTCAATATGAGGGGCTGCATACTCAGCCTGGGCGTCCAGCCGCTGTGCGACCTCTCTCCAGCGATCGGTCAATCCGCCCGGATCGAGCAGCACCACGCGGTCACCGATTACGCCGAAGTTTTTTAGGTGCGCATCCATCGAAAACAGCCCCAAACGCCAGCCCGCTTGTCTGAGGGCCAAGAAACGCTCAAGCCAGACCTCCACCTCGGCAAAGCGTCCGGTTGCGGCCAGTTCGCTCAACCGATGGTGCAGGGTGTCCTCGACACGTTCGGTGGCTTCACTCACTTTTATCCACAGCGGCCAGCCGGCGACCCTCACACGGATAGGTGGAAATTGAATCCGCTCGGGCACCAGGCCGGTGCCCTCCAAATGCATGGCGGCCAGACCCTCGCCGCGCAGGTTGCGGCTGTGATAAATGCGCCACATCCAACCCGCCTGGGTGTGTTCCCAGACTTGCGCCGGCGTTAGTTTGATCCAGGGCTTCAGCAGCAGGCGGGCCAAGCGCATCATTCGTGAAGGTCGGAGTTTTAGTTTTTGAGAAAATCCGGGCGGCAATATACCGCACAAACGACGCCAGGCCATGTAAATGACAATCAGCGCCAGTATGTCGGACTTCGACCGCTCCCGCTTAACGACCCAGTGCCGCGAGGCGTAGATGACCTTGCCCAAGCCTTCGCCCAAACGCATCAATTTTTCTTTTGATAATTCTTCGGGCGCCCGGGCTAGCACAGGCGGCATTCGGACCTCCGAGCGGGTCCGGCGAGCTCAGGGCTTCCGCTTAGATCCGGAAGTTTCCTGCGCCATCCGGATTTTGGCTCCTTCCAGCTTGCGGTTGATCTTGGCGATTTCGGCGGCGTCGCGTTCAACCGGCGGGCCCGCCTCCCACTCCTTCAAGGAAATCTGCCATTCTTCAATGGCTTCTCTAAGGCGGCCCTGTTTAGCCAAAACGTCGCCCAGGTGATCGCGAACCGTCGGGTCGTGCGGCACTTCGTTCAAAGCCAGGCGCAGATAGCGCTCGGCTTGTTCCAGTTGGCCCATGCGGTAATAAACCCAACCCAGGCTGTCCATATAAGCGCCGTTGCTCGGCTCCAGCTCGAGCGCCCGGCTTATTAAGCGGTGCGCTTCCTCCAGCCGGACGTTACGGTCGGCCAGCATGTAGCCGAGATAGTTGAGCACAGAGGCATTGTCCGGATCGATGGCCAGCGCTTTTCGGAATTCGGCCTCGGCCTCATCGTATTTTTTCTGCCGCTCGTACATCGCGCCGCGCATGAAGTAAAGCGTACTCCGGTCATCGTCGTCGCCAATGAGTTTTTCAAAGGCGTCGAGCGCTTGGCGCATGCCCTCGTAATTTTTCGAGCGCTCGTAGATCTGCGCCAGATTCAGCCAAGCCTCCTTGTCATCGCCGTTGCCGAAAAGCTTTTTGGCTTCGGCCACGGCCTGATCGGCTCGGCCTAGTTCGGCCAGCAGGGTGGCCCGGCTGAGTATGACCATGCGATCGGCCGGGAACTTTTTCACTGCGATATCCGATTCCGCCTCAGCTTGGGAATAGTCCCGAGCCATGCGGTAGGTTTCCACCACCTGCGCGGCGACGCGTGCCGCAAGTGAACCGTCCAGAGCAGCCAGCGCATGGAAAGTTTCCACCGCCTTTTGATACTGCTGGTTGGCGCGGTAGAGCAATGCCAGCCGTTCCAGCAATGCCGCGCGATTGGCGCGATCCGGACCGCTGTAGGAGCGGCGCTCAGTGGAGTCCAGAATCTGCTTCAAAGCGGCGATGGCCTCGGGCCGCTTGCCTTCCTCCTCCAGCAGCGATACTTCGCCGTAGCGGATTTCAAGATTATCAGGCTCCAGCTCCTTAGCGCGGTTGAGCGCTTCACGGGCCTTGGCAAACTCGCGTTTTTGCCGGTAAATTTGGCTGATGCGCAGATAAGACTGCGCGTCGCGAGGATCAGCGGCCACAATGTCTTCAAAAGTCTGGCGCGCCCGGTCGAGCGAACCGGCAAAAATCAACGTCTGCCCCAGCATGCGCTTTACTTCGAGGTTTTCCGGATCCAAAGCCAGTGCGCGCTCCAGCACCTGAGCCGCATTCTTGTAGTCACGCATGTCCTCATAAGCCCCCGCCAGCGCCACCAGGTTGCGCCGGTTGGGATTTCGCTCGGCGATCGTCTTCCAGAGCTCCACCGCCCGCTGATTCTCGCCGCTGTTGGAATAGACCAGCGCCAGCTCGGTAAGTGCATCGTCGTTTGAGGGATCCAGCTCGAGTGCCTTCTTAAACGCCTTTTCGGCGTCCACTGAGTTCTGTCCGATGCGATACAGGCGGCCCAGAAGTATCCAACTGTCTACGTCTTTGGGATCCAGCTCCACTACCTTTTGGTACTGCTCCACTGCCCGCCGCAGCATCTCTTCGTTGACGCGGTTGCTCTCCGGGTCGCCGATAAGCCGCGCGTAGAGCCGCCCCAGTACGCGCCGCGCATCAGCCGAGCCGGGGTCTTTCTTTATCCGCTCCTCGAGCTCGATGACCGCTTCGCGGACCTTGCCGGCCTGAATGTAGAGACCAGCCAATTCTTCGCTTATGAAGGTCGCCTCCGGATCGGCCGCGAGCGCCGCCTTGTAGTGCTCTATAGCGCGGTTCAAGAACTCGCCGCGATTGCCGTCGGCGGCCGCCAGTTCGGCATACACATGCCCCATTGAAAAGTTGAAATAGGACTCGGCCTTGTTCCGCTTGGGCGCCTGTTCGTCAGCCGCGAAAACGGCCTGCGCGAGGCCGATCAAAACAGACACGAGGGCCGCCCCTCTGGCTATCGGTTTCATTGCTTTGCCAATTGCCGCCCCGCCCCCACCTTCGAGGTTCGGAAACTCCTTTCATCCAACAGTATACGCCAGCCTGAAGCAAGCTTAGACCCAGCTAGACTAATAGCAGGAAAATGGTCTCGGCCGCCGCTGAAAAACCATTGATTGCCATTGTCGGCCCGACCGGCTCGGGAAAAAGCAAGCTGGCCGTGCGCTTGGCCCTGGAACTGGACGGCGAAATCATAAACTGCGATTCCTTGCAGCTCTACCGCTATCTGGACATAGGCACTGCCAAGCTGACGCCAACGGAACGGCGCGGCGTGCCGCATCATCTGCTCGACGTGCTCAATCCCGATGAATACTTCAGCGCCGGTGAGTTTGCCCGGCGCGCTCGGCAGATCCTATATGAGATATCGGCGCGCGGCCGGCTGCCGATTCTAGTAGGCGGCACAGGCTTTTATCTGCGCGCCCTGGTGGAGGGACTCTTCCCGGGTCCACGTCGCAACGAGCAACTGCGCGCCGAACTGAAACGCCGCCAGTTGCGCCGTCCCGGAATTTTGCATCGCTGGTTGCGCCGCCGCGATCCCTCCGCCGCCGCCAGAATTCACCCCCACGACGTACAGAAACTAATAAGGGCCGTCGAGATCTGCCTGCTAACCCAGCGCCCGCTGGCCGCGGTCTTCGCCGCGGGCCGAGAGTCGCTAGAAGGCTACCGGGTGCTTAAGCTCGGCCTGGATCCTCCTCGCGAAGCTTTATACCAAATGCTCGACGAGCGCTGTCGGCAAATGTTCGAAGGCGGGCTGCTGGACGAGGTGCGCCGGGTTTTGCTGCTGGGATTTCCGCCGGAGTCTAAGGCCCTGGAGGCGCACGGCTACCGCCAAGCGCTCCAGTTGTTGCGCGGCGAGCTCAACTATAAGGAAGCACTTTATTACGCCCAGCGTAACACGCGCCGCTACGCCAAACGCCAGTGGACTTGGTTCCGGCGCGAAAAAGATCTGGAATGGATCAGGGGTTTCGGCTGGCAGGCCGACGTCGTTGAGCTGGCGCTCGAGCGCATCCGCGCTTTTGTTCAGCTTTCAGGCTCCCCGGCGGGATCCTAGCAACCCGTCTGTTAGACTGTTGGCCATGCGGTTGGTTCTTGCAGCTCTATGCCTCCTTGCGGCCCTGCCGCTGTTTGCCGGGACGATTGTCGTACTCCCCTTTTTCAACTTGACCGGCAACGATGCGCTGGACTGGATCGGCGAAAGCGCCGCCGAAACCGTACGCGAAGCTCTGGCCGTGGAAGGGCTGCCGGTGCTGGACCGACTGAACCGCGAAGAGGCTTACCGCCGGCTCGCGCTGCGGCGCAATGCACGGCTTACGCGAGCTTCCATCATCAAAATCGGTGAACTGGCAGATGCCGAATACGTCATCTTCGGCTCGTTCAGGCTGCCCGAGGCGCCCGAGCCGGGCGCCCCGGATCCAAAAGCGCCGCTGCGGTTTGAAGCCCGCATCCTGAACCTTAAGCAGCTTACTCAGACGCCTGAGGATTTCGCCACGGCGGCAGTGGAGGATCTTTCCAGAACCCAGTTGCGCCTCGCCTGGATGTTGCTCAGCCGCCTGGAGGAAGCCGGCCGCGCGCCGTCTGAGGCCGAATTCCTCGAAAAACATCCCACGGTCCGCTTGGATGCGCTGGAGCAGTACACCCGGGGACTGCTCGCTGGTTCGCCCGAGCAAAAGCACCGTTTTTTCACGCAAGCCGCCCGCCTGGATGCCGGTTTTTCGGCGCCCTGCTTCGAGTTGGGCCGGCTCCTGCTGGCCGATAAAAATTACAAAGCGGCGGCGAGCTGGTTTGAACGCGTCGGCCCGGCCAGCTCGCACCATCTGGAGGCCCTGTTCTTTCTGGGAATTTGCCGTTTTCACACTGTGGAATACGACAAAGCCGTAGCGGCGCTTTCTAGGGTGGCCGCCTTGGCGCCGCTCGGTGAGGTCTGGAACAACCTCGGCGCCGCACAATCACGACTGAATTCCCCCGAAGCTGCCGTTAGTTTCCAAAAGGCCGTCCAAGCTGACCCCTATGATCCGGTGTATTTGTTCAACCTAGGCTATGCACTGCTAAAAAGCGGTCAGTTCGAAGAGGCGGCTGAAAAGTTTCGAGCCGTACTGAATTCAAATTCCGAAGACGAGCAAGCTACCCTACTTCTGGGGCGGTGTTTGAACCGCAAGCCGGTGCAGAGCACCGAGCTGGCTTTAACCCGCCTGGAGCGGATAAAGGAAACAGCCGACTTCACTGCCCGGCAACAGCAGCTTTTTTCAAAAAAATGAAAGAGTTTTAGAGAGGATTTTGCAGAGTCGAATTTTCTTGGCGAAAATCCACCTGCCGCTCCCACTTTAAAAACTAGATGAGGTTTCTAGCACTGCTGGTCTTGCCGGCATGCCTTGCCGGCGAGGAGCTCCACATACGGATTGTGGAGGCAGCCGGACCGGTTCACGTTGCGGGCAGCCGGAGCGGGCGGCCGCTGGTGGTCGAGGTCGTCGACCAAAGCGGGCGGCCGGTGGAAGGCGCAGCGGTCAGCTTCCGGCTGCCGGGGGGCACCGGGCCGGGCGGCATGTTTGAGAACGGCTTGCCGACCGAAGTAGTGATCACCAAGTCCGACGGCCTAGCCGCGGCGCCAGGCATCCGCTGGAACAAGGTTGCCGGACCTTTCCAAATACAGGTCTTGGCGGCTAAAGGGGATCTGCGCGGATCGGCTTCCTCCCCGCGACGGCTGGTCAGCTCAGCCGACGATGCGTCCGGTCCGGCCGTGGGAACTAAGAGCAACCGCCGCCTGATTCTCATAATCGCTGCGGCCGCCGGCAGCGCTACGGTGGCTGGGTTGGGCTACGCCCGTAGAAGTGCTTCCTCCTCGCCGTCAAACCAGAGTTCGGCGCCCAGTATCGGCGCCCCGGTCATAACCATCGGAGGACCTTGATGAAGCGCCTGATCTTCGCGCTGCTGGCGGTTTCAGCAACCGCGCTTAGTCAGTCCGAAATCGGTGTGCCGCTGATTGGATTCATTCGGGACGCCGGCAATACCCTACGGCCGGTTTACGGAATCGCGGGTAATTTCATCCTCGGCGAGGCGGCGGCTACGGGCGTGCTCCGCGTGACCTTTAACGGCCGCATGGGCATCGCCATAACCGAAGGCGGGGTATACCTGTTCAATCCAGCCGGGCGTTTCCTGCGTCGTCTGGAGGAGGCTCCCCCCCTCGCCTGCAAACTCTCCTTTACCGGCAACACTTTGGAATTTGTAAAAAACGATGGGGCCGTTCTGCGGCTGGAACTGCGGGAACAGCCGGCAGCAATTGAGCAAATGAGCGAGGACTGGTTTCATGTGCGGCTTGGCAAATCCAGCCTGGCGGTGCGGGTTTTGGCGGAAAAGCTGGAGGCCTTCCAGTTGCCGGAGGCTGTCCCATGAGGGTCCGTGTATTTTTCCTGACTCTGCTGCTGGTGCGGCTGGCCGCCGCCGAAATGGCGCTGTTTGTCGTCAAAGACGGGCAAGAGGCGCCCGTCCCTGCCACTTACTTTTTGGGATCAGTGGCAGCTAAAGAATTCATCGACACAACTTTCCGCCTCCGCAATAATTCAACCGTCACCGCCTGGCTTAGCGGGTTGAGCCTGGCGGGCGACCGTTTTTCTTTCGTCAATCTGCCGAAGATCCCGGTGCCGTTGGCGGGCGGCGGATATTGCGATTTCGGCATACGCTTCTACCCGCTAGGGGCTGGTTCCTATAGCGCTTTCCTGAGCATTAACGGCTCCACTACCGTGCTTCTGGCGACCGCCCTTGAGCCTGCCGCCGGAGGAGGCGTGCCCCCAGCGCCAACCGCCGACTTTCCCCGTCCGCGAATCATACCCAAGGCTCAAAGCTTGCGCGGAGGCGAGCAGGCTTCGGTTTCAATTCGCCTGGATGCGCCGGCGCCGGTGGCGGCGCAAGGCGAACTCACCATGGAGTTCCGGGCGAGCGCTCCCGGTTATGCTGACGATCCCGCCGTAGTCTTCACCTCGACGGGCCGCCGTAGAATACCTTTCACCGTAACGGCGGGTGAAGATTTCGCCCGCTTCAACGGCAGCTCCGAAGCTGTTTTTCAAGCCGGGACCACGGCGGGCGCCATAGTGTTTGCCGTAAGCCTGGGAAACTTCACCGATCAATGCACCGTCACCATTCCCGCCGGCTACGTCGTCATCGACAGCTCAAGCGCCCAGCGCACCGGCAACAACATTAGGGTCTCCGTGACCGGATTTGACACCTCGCGCTCGGTTTTCCTGGCCTCGTTTCTGTTCTCAGACCTCTACGGGCGCGACCTGGCGCCGGGCAAAATTCAAGCCGATGTGTCCACTGCCTTCCGCAACTATTTTGAGCAGAGCCGGGCGGGAGGAGTTTTCAAGCTTGAAGCCGTGTTCCCGGTCTACGGCGACGCCGCGCAGGTGGGCGCAGTCGAAGTCGAGTTCACCAATTCTCTGGGCGCTACTTCTACCCGTCGCCTCAGCATACGTTAGCCGGGCTACCGCCGGCCCAAGTGGAGGGCTACGATGCCCCCGGTTAACAGTTCATAGGAGACCTCACTGAAGCCTGCCTGCCGCATGGCGGCGGCCAGTTCCTCAGGTCCGGGAAAGCGCCGTACGGAATCCGGCAGATAGGCATAAGCTTCCCGGTTGCCGGAAACAATGGCGCCTATGGTTGGTATCACTTTACGCGAGTAAAACCCGTAGGCCGCTGCCAGCCAGGGTGCCGGAGGCCGGGAAAACTCCAGCACCGCCGCCAGTCCCCCAGACTTTAAAACCCGAACCATTTCCTTCAGCCCAGCCTGATAATCGGCCAGGTTGCGCAACCCGAATGCAATCGTCACCAAATCCACTGACTCGGAAGCCAATGGCAGCACCAGCACATCGGCCTCAATCAGGCGCACCGGCAACCGGGCGGCAGACAGCTTGCGCCGGGCTTCAATAAGCATTGGCAGGCAGAAATCACAGCCTGCCACCATTGCCCGGCCGCGACGGCTGAGCTCGGCCGTTAAGTCTCCCGTACCGCAGCAAAGGTCAACCACTCTGGCCCCGGACCGCTCCAGCACAGGTCGTACCCGTTCCACCGCTTGGCTGCGCCACCGCCGGTCAAAATTGAAGGAAAGCAGATGGTTCAACAGATCGTAACGGCTGGCCACCGAAGCGAACATGCGGCGGATCCAGCGGGCCGCTTCGGCTCCATCATCAATCCCCGGCGGGCGGCTGCCTGAGGCGGGTCGACTCATTCTAAAGCTGCCCGGGCCGCAGCCAGCACGGCCGCATCATCTACGTCTGAAACGATCTTGACCCGGCCTATCTCTAGCGGCAAAACAAAATGCACCCGACCCTGAATGGTTTTCTTGTCATATAGTAGGCGCGCGGCGATGCGCTCGGCCGTGATCCCTTCCAAAGAAGGAATCGGACCGTAACGGCGTATGGTTTCGATTATGCGGGCAGCCGTAGCGCTCTCCAGCAGACCCAGCGACCGCGCCAGATGGACGGCGGCCTGCATGCCGTAGGCCACCGCCTCGCCGTGCAGGAAACGCGAGTAGCCGGTTTCAGCCTCGAGCGCGTGGCCGAAGGTGTGGCCGAAATTAAGTATGCGGCGCAGGTCCCCCTCGCGTTCGTCGGCTGATACGACCTCGGCCTTTATTCTCACCGCTTCGGCGATCATGCGGTCCACGGCGCCCGGCGATTGCGCCAGCACCGCCTGGACTTGTTCACTCATGAGGGTGAACAGCTCAGGGCTGCGGATGACGCCGCATTTTATGACCTCATAGAGTCCGGCTCGATACTGGCGCTCGCCCAACGTGCCGAGCACCTCCGGATCTATGAGAACAACCAGCGGCTGGTGAAATGCGCCCACCAGGTTCTTGCCGGCCGTAAGGTTGACGCCGGTCTTGCCGCCCACCCCGGCATCAACTTGAGCCAGCAAGGTTGTGGGAATTTGGATTACCGGAATTCCCCGCATGAAAATCGCCGCCAGAAATCCAGCCACGTCATTTACGATTCCGCCGCCGAAGGCCAGCACCAGACTGGAGCGGTCGCCGCCCCGCTCTACCATCTCCCCGGCCAGCCGCTCTACTTCAGCCAGCCGCTTGTGTTCTTCGCCGCCTGCAAAGAAAAGCAGTTCGAGATCCCGCCCGCCTACTCCGCGTTTGAGCGTCGCTCCATAGAGCTCCCAGACGTCGGCAGTAGTAACGGCAAAAAGCTTGCCCACGCGTTGCGGCACATACTCGCCCGCTCTAGAGAGCAAGCCGCGTTCCACCACCGCTTGGTAGGTTCGTTGAGGCGTCGCTACCGTGAAGGAGGGCATAAAAGAGTTTTACCACGCCGGAGTGTTAGAATCGCAGGTTAGATGACAGCCGATTTTCTGGTGGTCGGCGCAGGGGTTGCCGGCTTGCGGGCTGCTATTGAGCTGGCTGAAGCAGGCGACGTGTTGGTAGTCGCCAAGGATAGCCTGCGCGAGTCCTCCTCCGAGTACGCCCAAGGCGGCGTGGCGGTTGCCCTAAGCGACGACGACGAAGTCGAACTGCACGAGCAGGATACGCTGGCTGCGGGCGACGAGCTCTGCAACCGCGAGGCGGTGCACGTGCTGGTCGAAGAAGGGCCGGCCGCCATTCAGCAATTGATCGAATGGGGCATGGAGTTTGACCGCGAAGGAACGAAACTAGCCTTCGGACGGGAAGCGGCCCATAGCCGCAGCCGGATTCTGCATGCCCACGGCGATTCCACCGGACGCGAGATCAGCCGCACCCTCTACCGTAAGGCTGCTTCGCTTAAAAATGTTGCTTTTCGCAGCTTCACCGCTATAACCGATTTGCTGGTCGAGGGGGGAGAAGTAGTCGGGGTTATGGCTTGCGACTCGGAAACCCGGCGATTGGTTCCATATACGGCGCGCGCGGTGCTGCTGGCTACCGGCGGTCTGGGTCGCGTTTACTTGGAGACGACCAATCCCGATGTGGCGACCGGCGACGGCGTGGCCGCCGCCTGGCGCGCCGGCGCCGAAATCAGCGACATAGAATTCGTCCAGTTTCACCCCACCGCCCTGCATGTGCCGGGAGCGCCCAATTTCCTGCTCTCGGAAGCCCTGCGGGGAGAAGGTGGGGTCTTGCGTAATGCGCTCGGGGAACGTTTTATGTCGCGTTACCATCCCTTGGGAGAGCTGGCCCCGCGCGACGTGGTCTCGCGTTCTATCGTGACGGAAATGGAACGCACCGGGATTCGTCGGGTATTTCTGGACATGACTCACCTGCCGGCTTCGTTCATCAAATCCCGCTTCCCCCGCGTTTACCAGACCTGCCTGGAATATGGCGTGGATCTTACCCGCGAGCCGGCCCCAGTGCATCCGGCCGCGCATTACGCTATGGGGGGCGTACGGACTAATTTGGACGGGGAAACCACCCTGCCTCGCCTGTTTGCCGCCGGCGAGGTAGCTGCCACTGGCGTGCACGGCGCTAACCGCTTGGCCAGCAATTCGCTGCTCGAGGCGCTGGTCTATGGCGCCCGGGCCGGCAGGAAAATGCGGCAATGGGCCGGTGTGCCGACGCCGCAGCCGTCAACCCCGCCGGCGCCAATTTTCCCTGAAATCACCGAAGAGGCCCTCCGGCGGCTTACCAGCGAGAAATGCGGCATCGTTCGCCACGGGCAAGGCTTGGCCGCCGCGGTCGAGCAACTGGAGGCCGTAAGCCTACAACCCCACCCTCGACCGAACCGAGCTCTGTTTGAACTGCGAGGAATGCGGGAAGTAGTGCTGCTTATAGCGCGGTGCGGGCTGGCGCGAAAGGAGAGTCGCGGAGCGCACTATCGCACGGATTATCCCGAAAAAGATCCTGCTTTCAGAAAGCATTCTCTTGTTTCGCTGAACCATGATGTCACTTTCTTCTAGGCCGCGGCTGCAACCGGACCCCCTGCTGCCGGGCCGCAATCCGGTCATATTCGGCGCGCTGCTATTTCTTTTAGTGGGCCTAATCCCCGAAGTCCCGCCTTCCACGATTCTCTGGTCTGCGCCGGCCATTCTGCTTGCGGCCATGATGATCGCCTGGGCGGCCGAATCAGCGCAGTTTTTCGTGGCCCAAGGCTTTGCCCTGGCGATTCTGGCCTGGCTGCAAACGCTGCCAGAGTTCGCCGTGGAGTTCGTGCTGGCTTGGCGCCAGCAGGTGCCGTTGCTGCTGGCCAATCTGACCGGCGCGCTGCGCCTGCTCACCGGTTTGGCCTGGCCCATGATCTACTTCGTCGCCGCCGTAGCCTGGCGGGCGCGCACGGGCAAGCCGCTTCGTGAAATCAGGTTGGAGGGCGGTCACTCAGTCGAGGTCGTCGGGTTGCTCGCGCCGCTCCCCTACATTGCTTTCATCTGGGCCAAAGGATCGCTTGGCCTGCTGGATGCCGCCGTGCTGATTCTGGTCTACGTAGCATATCTGGCCGTATTGCGGCGTATGCCGCCCGAGCAAGCCGAGGGCATAGATGAACTGGAGATCGTCCCGCGCACTATCGTCCGCTCGCGCCGCGTCATACGGAACACGTTGATTATCGGCTTATTCCTCGGCGGCGGAGCGGCCATTTATTACTCAGCCGAGCCTTTTCTGGCCAGCCTGCTGGCCATTTCGGCCGCGCTAGGAGTGCCGAGCTTCGTCTTCGTGCAGTGGGTAGCGCCGTTTGTTTCGGAGTTTCCGGAGAAAGTTTCAGCCTTCTACTGGGCTCGTACGGTCGAACGCGCGCCGATGGCCCTTATGAACATGGTCTCAAGCAACATTAATCAGTGGACGTTGCTCACGGCCATGCTGCCCATCGTCTATTCGATCAGCCTGGGCTCGCCCGCCAGCATCCCGCTTGACGACCAGCAAAAGCTGGAGATCCTCATGACTCTGGGTCAATCACTGGTCGGCATGCTGTTTCTGGTAAACATGCGCCTGGCTTGCTGGGAAGCCGCAGCCCTTTTCTCGCTGTGGTTTGTGCAATTTGTCTTTTCGCCTATTAAGCCCGGTCCGGGGCTGACCGGCTTTTTGGCGGCGCACATCCACGGCTATGTCACGGCGGCCTACCTGCTCTGGTTCGTCGTAGGAATTGGGCGCTATCTGCTCGGGCGGCGCCGCCCTGAGGCGTTCCAAATGTTTGCATTGATGTGGCACCAGTACATACGACCCGGCGCAAACACCCTGCGGTAGAATGAGAGTGCTTCCCAAATGCGCAGCCCGATTCGCTCCACAACAGTGCTTTGCATCCGCCGCAACGGCAAGGTGGTTATGGCCGGCGACGGCCAGGTCACTTTCGGCCAGGAGGTATTGAAAGCTTCGGCGAAAAAGCTACGCCGCCTCTACGGCGGCAAAATTCTGGCCGGCTTTGCCGGTTCGACCGCCGATGCTTTCGCCCTTTTTTCGCGATTTGAAACCAAACTCGAACAGCACGGCGGAAACCTCGCCCGTAGCGTTGTGGAGCTGGCCAAAGAGTGGCGCACCGATCGCGTGCTGCGCCATCTGGAGGCGTTGTTGTTGGTTGCCGATGCCGACAATACCTTTATTGTCAGCGGCAACGGCGACGTTATAGAGCCCGACGAAGGCGTGGCCGCTATCGGCTCGGGCAGCCCTTTCGCCAAAGCCGCCGCCGTGGCGCTGTATGAGAATACCGAACTGGACGCGCGCCAAATAGCCGAAAAAGCCATGGCTATTGCTGGCAGAATTTGCATTTACACCAACGATTCGTTTACCTTCGAGGAACTCGGCTAAACATGGTCATCTATTTGCCCAGCCAGTCGACCGAGGACACGCCCCTGCTCGATGAGCTGACTCCCCGCGAGATCGTCCGGGAACTGGATAAGTACGTCATCGGCCAGGCGGAAGCCAAGCGCGCTGTGGCCATAGCCCTGCGCAACCGCATCCGGCGCCAGCGCTTGGACCCGGAAATGGCCGAGGAAGTCATCCCCAAAAACATTCTCATGATGGGCCCGACCGGCGTGGGCAAGACCGAAATTGCGCGCCGGCTGGCTCGGCTGGCTAACTCGCCTTTCCTCAAGGTCGAGGCAAGCAAGTTCACCGAGGTCGGCTATGTAGGCCGCGACGTCGAAAGCATGATCCGAGACCTGGTGGACATCGCCATCGACATGGTGCGCGAAGAGCGCCTGGAGGAGGTGGCCGACCGCGCCGAGAAAAACGCCGAGGAGCGGCTGCTGGATCTGCTCATGCCCGAGCAGCCGGAGCCGAGCGAGTCGGCCGAGCGCACGCGCGAAAAGCTGCGCGAACGGCTGCGAGCCGGAAAACTCGACGACCGGCTGGTCGAGCTCGACGTAAAAGAGCGGGGGCCGACCTTTGAAATCGCCACCAACATGGGCATTGAGGAAATGGACATCAACCTCAAGGATGTCCTGCCCGGGCTATTTTCAGGGCGCACCCGCAAGCGCAAGATGCGGGTCAGCGAAGCCCTGGAGTATTTAACTCAGGAAGAAGAACAGAAGCTCATCGACATGGAGCAGGTTACGCGCATCGCCCTGGACCGGGTCGAGCGCACCGGGATAATCTTTTTGGACGAAATCGATAAGATAGCGGGGCGCGAGAGCGGCCACGGGCCCGACGTCAGCCGCGAAGGCGTGCAGCGCGACATCCTGCCCATAGTTGAGGGCACCACCGTCAACACGCGGCACGGTTTCGTACGCACCGATCACATTCTGTTCATCGCCGCCGGCGCCTTCCACGTCTCCAAGCCGAGCGACCTGATTCCGGAGCTTCAGGGCCGCTTCCCCATACGCGTCGAGCTGAAGTCGCTCACCGAAGAGGATTTCATACGCATTCTTAAAGAGCCGAAGAATGCGCTGGTCAAGCAATACCAGGCGCTGCTTGAAACTGAAGGCATCAAGCTGACTTTCACCGACGACGCTTTGGCTGAGATTGCGCGTTTCGCCGCGCGCGTCAACGAGAGCACCGAAAACATCGGCGCCCGCCGCCTGCACACCATCATGGAAAAGTTGCTTGAAGATATTTCCTTTGAAGGCCCCGACTTGCGCAAGAAAAAGATCAAGATCGACGCCGCCTTCGTGCGCCGGCAACTGGCCGACATAGTGAAGGATCAGGACCTGAGCCGGTATATCCTGTAAGCTGATGCCGGCCCGCTGCGCCCTGTTGCTGGTTGCTGTTCTGCTTTCGGGCTGTGGCTATGTGGGAGAACCTCTGCCTCCTACTCTGGACATCCCCAGGCCTGTCGCCGACTTGCGCGTAGCTCAGGTTGAGGACAAAGCACAGCTAGACTTCACCATCCCCGAGCTTACAACCGAAGGCTTGCCGGTCGTGTTGCGCAAAGTTGAGCTGCTGGCCGGACCGTATGCCGACGACAACTTCGACGCAGATCGCTGGGCCGGTTCGGCACGTGCGCTGGGACCGATTCCGTTGCGGGCTGGACCGGTGCACCTGGAAATTGAAGTCGGCGAATGGGTCGGCAAAGAAGTTTTTTTTCGAGTGCGCTTGGTGGGACGCAAAGGCCGCCCGAGCGAATGGAGCGAATTTAAGACACTGCGGATCGTACCGCCACTGGCTGCGCCCGCCGAGCTCGGGGCCGAAACTACAGCCGAGGGAGTGCGCCTTTGGTGGAACGGCCCGTCCGAACCCGCCGGCGTTGAATTCCGCCTGCTGCGGTCGGCAAAAGATCAGCCGGAACAGGAACTGGCGGTTACAACGGAACGCGAATGGCTGGATCGCACGGTGCGCTATGAGGAAACCTACAGCTACCGGGTGCAGTCGCTGTTCCGGCGCCAGGGCGCTCAAGCCGTAAGTCGCGCCAGCACGCCGGTCAAGATAACCCCCGTAGACCGCTTTGCTCCCCTGACGCCGCGCGGGATTTCCGCGCTGGCCGCGCCCGCCTCGATTGAGCTGAGCTGGGACCAAAATACTGAACCGGACCTGGCGGGCTACATTATCTACCGGGCGGATGGCGAAAAACCTTTTGCGCCTCTGGCCAAATGCGCCACGCCCGCCTATAGCGACCAGCAAGTGCAACCGGGACAGTTGTATCGGTATGCGGTTTCAGCCTTTGACCAGGCCGGCAATGAAAGCAATCGGAGTGAGGCGGTCGAAGTTGCCTTGCCCTAACCGCAGAGCCTTCTAGATTACCCGCCGAAACGGGACCCTTGTGTCCGTGATATCATTAGCGTTGTCGCGGGCTTCAGCCAAAACTGAAAGATCTCAGTGTGTGAGACGGCACAAAACCTCCCGCGTCGAGACCTGACCGGACAAACCGGCTGCCGCAGGCAGTTTCGGTGCGAACAAGCAGGCCTTGTAGCGTAGTTTCACCCATCCAAGCGGAGCTAAAGCCGTCAAGGTGGGCGAACTTGCTCAGCTGGTTTTTGCGCGCCAGCGACCGGCCTTAGGGCGCGCCGGCGCAGTAAGAAATAAAGGTCGAAGTTGCAGCCAGTTGTAAGAGAATGCGCCTTTTCCTATCGGATAAAGGGGCATTCCTGAGCACGCTGGCCGCATGGCCCAAAACTTGCGATAACATAATGCATTTTCAATTGGATTGATTCCGAGATGAAACGACCCATTGTAACGATTGACGGCAACGAAGCCACGGCCTATGTGGCTCACCGAATCAACGAAGTAATCGCTATTTACCCGATCACCCCTTCCTCAAACATGGGCGAGTGGGCTGATGAGTGGGCCGCCAAGGGCATTCCCAATATCTGGGGCACCGTGCCCACGGTGGTCGAAATGCAAAGCGAGGCAGGCGCCTCGGCCGCGCTGCACGGGGCGGTGCAGGGCGGCGCCCTGGCCACGACCTTCACCGCGGCGCAGGGCCTGCTTTTAATGATCCCCAGTATGTTCAAGATTGCGGGCGAACTGACGCCGGCCACGATCCACGTTTCAGCCCGTACGGTGGCTACGCACGCGCTTTCGATTTTCGGCGACCACAGCGACGTGATGGCCACGCGCAGTTGCGGCTGGGGCATGATCGCCTCAGGCAGCGTCCAGGAAGCCATGGACATGGCCTTGATCTCGCAGGCCTCCTCGCTTGAATCGCGCATTCCCTTCCTGCACTTTTTCGATGGCTTCCGCACCTCGCATGAAGTCGCCAAAGTCGAACAGCTTACCGAAGACGATCTGCGCGCCATGATCGACGAAAAGCTGGTGCAAGCCTGCCGCGAGCGGGCCATGACGCCGGACCGCCCGGTGCTTCGCGGCACCAGCCAGAACCCGGACGTTTTCTTCCAGGCGCGCGAAGCTTCCAGCCCCTTCTACCGGGCCTGTCCCACGATCGTTCAGAATGTCATGGACAAATTCGCTCGGCTGGTCGGCCGCCACTACCACCTGTTCGACTACGTCGGCGCTCCCGACGCCGAGCGGGTTATTGTACTTATGGGCTCCGGCGCCGAAGTGGCGCACGAAACCGTTGAGTATTTAAACCAGCGCGGCGAAAAAGTGGGCATCGTCAAGGTACGGCTCTACCGGCCGTTCTCGATCGAGCATTTCGTGGCCGCCCTGCCGCCGACAGTGAAAACACTGGTTGCGCTGGATCGCACCAAGGAGCCGGGCGCCGCCGGCGAGCCGCTCTATCTGGACGTTGTCACCGCCGTACAGGAGGCGCTGGCCGCCGGCAAGGCGCCGTTTAAGGTCGCTCCTCGCATCCTAGCCGGCCGCTACGGTTTGTCCTCGAAAGACTTTACGCCCGCCATGGTCAAAGCGGTCTTCGACGAAGCCGCCAAAGCTAACCCCAAGAATCACTTCACCGTCGGCATCAACGACGACGTCAGTCACTCCAGTCTGGAATACGACCCCAATTTCTCGACCGAAGATCCGCAAACGGTCCGGGCGCTGTTCTACGGGCTGGGTTCGGACGGAACCGTCGGCGCCAACAAGAACTCGATCAAGATCATCGGCGAGGATACGGACTACTACGCTCAAGGCTACTTCGTCTACGACTCCAAGAAAGCCGGCGCCGTGACGATTTCGCATTTGCGTTTCGGTCCCAAGCCGATCCGTTCCAGCTACCTGATCAGCAAGGCTAGTTTCGTGGCCTGCCACCAGTTCTCCTTCCTGGAGCGGTTCGATATGCTGAAGGCGGCTGAGCCGGGCGCCACCTTCCTGCTCAACAGCATTTACGGACCCGATGAGGTCTGGGATCACCTGCCGCGCACCGTCCAGCAGCAGATCATCGACAAGAAGCTGAAGTTCTACGTGATCGACGCTTACGACGTGGCCAAGCAGACTGGTATGGGGGTGCGCATCAACACCATCATGCAAACCTGCTTCTTCGCCATCAGCGGCGTGTTGCCGCGCAAGGAAGCCATCGCCGCCATCAAAGCCGCCATTAAGAAGACCTACGGCAAGCGTGGCGAAGCCGTCGTTCAGCGTAACTTCGCAGCCGTGGACGCCGCACTCGATCACCTGCACGAAGTCAAAGTGCCGCAGGCTATCACCAGCAAATTCGACATACGCCGGCCGGTGCCCGAAGCCGCGCCGGAGTTTGTGCAAAAGACGCTGGCTCCGATCATCGCCGGCGTGGGCGACACCGTTCCGGTGAGCGCCATGCCGGTTGACGGAACCTTCCCCACGGCCACGGCGCAGTGGGAGAAGCGTAACATTGCCCTGGAAATCCCGGTCTGGGACAAAGACCTATGCATACAGTGCGGCAAGTGCATCCTGGTTTGCCCCCACGCCGTTATCCGGGCCAAGGTCTACGATCCGGAGTTGCTCAAAAACGCTCCGCCTACCTTTAAATCCGCTCCGGCGCGCTGGAAGGAATTCAAGGATAAGGTCTACACCTTGCAGACCGCGCCTGAGGATTGCACCGGCTGCGGGCTGTGCGTTGAGGTCTGCCCGGTCAAGAGCAAGACCGAAGCCAAGCGCAAGGCCATCAACATGGCGCCTCAGCCGCCCATCCGCGAGCAGGAGCGCGCCAACTGGGAGTTCTTCTTAACCATTCCGGACAACGATCGTCGCGTTTTGAATCTCACTCAGGTGAAGGACAACCAGTTGCTGCGTCCGCTGTTTGAGTTCTCCGGCGCTTGCGCCGGTTGCGGCGAGACGCCCTACATCGAGCTGGTCACCCGGCTGTTCGGCGACCGCTGCATCATCGGCAACGCCACCGGCTGCTCGTCGATCTACGGCGGCAACCTGCCGACCACGCCGTATTGCGTCGACGCCAACGGTCGCGGTCCGACCTGGAACAACTCGCTGTTTGAGGACGCCGCCGAATTCGCGATGGGCTTGCGGCTGGCGGTGGACGCTCAAACCAAGTTCGCCAAAGACATGCTACGCACGATGTCGGGCCAGATCGGCGACGAGTTGGTTGCCGCTCTGCTTAACGCCGACCAGACCACCGAATCCGGGCTGGCCGCTCAGCGCGAGCGCGTAGAGTTGCTGAAGAAGAAACTCAGCACACTCGGCACGCGCGAAGCACGTGACCTTGCAGCAGTGGCTGATATGCTGGTGCGCAAGAGCGTGTGGGCTTTCGGCGGCGACGGCTGGGCCTACGACATAGGGTACGGCGGCCTCGATCATGTGCTGGCGTCGGGAGCCAACGTAAACCTGCTGGTGCTTGACACCGAAGTTTATTCCAACACCGGCGGCCAGGCCTCCAAATCCACGCCTATCGGCGCGGTGGCCAAGTTCGCCTTCGGCGGAAAGAACAAGCCCAAAAAGGACCTGGGCATGATGGCTATGTCCTACGGCAACGTTTACGTCGCCCGAGTAGCCTTCGGTGCCAACGATATGCAGGCCGTACGGGCAATTCTGGAAGCCGAAGCCTACGAAGGTCCCTCCCTGATCATTTGCTATTGCCATTGCATCGCGCACGGCTATGACCTGATCCATGGCCTGGAGCAGCAGAAAGCCGCCGTGCAAAGCGGCTACTGGCCGCTCTACCGCTACAATCCCGAGCTGGCCAAACAAGGCAAGAACCCCCTCGTGCTCGACTCCAAGGGTCCGAGCCTGCCGCTTGAGAAGTACATTTACAACGAAACCCGTTACACCATGTTGGTGCAGAGCAAGCCCGAAGCCGCCCGGCAATTGCTGGAGATGGCTCAGCAGGAAGTCTACAAGAGGTGGAAACTCTACGAACATTTGGCCTCTATGCCGGGCAACGGCAAGATCCAGGAGGCGATTGCCCAGGAGTTGAAGAATGCCTGACCTTACGACAAAGTACCTTGGACTGCAACTGAAGAATCCGGTAGTGGTTTCGCCATCGCCTCTTACCGAGCAGATCGGCAACATTTTACGGATGGAGGACGCCGGCGCCAGCGCTGTCGTCCTTCATTCCCTGTTTGAAGAGCAGATCCTCATTGAAAGCCTTCAACTGAATGAGGCTCTTTCGGCAGGAACGGAAAGCTTTGCCGAATCCCTGTCCTATTTCCCCGATATGACCCGGTACAACCTGGGCACCGAGGGATATCTGGAAATCATTCGCAAGGCTAAGCAGGCGGTAAACATTCCGATCATCGCTAGCTTGAACGGCGTTTCGACCGGCGGCTGGATTCAGTACGCCAAGCAGATGGAAGAAGCCGGGGCTGACGCCCTAGAGCTGAACATCTTTTTCGTGGCCAACGATCCGAAGCTTACGGCCGAGCAGGTCGAGGAAATGTACGTGAGCTTGGTGAGTCACGTAAAGGCGAGCGTACGAATACCGGTGGCCGTAAAACTGGCGCCCTACTTCAGCTCGATGGCCAACATGGCCAAGAAGCTGGACCAGGCCGGAGCTGATGCTCTGGTGCTGTTCAACCGCTTCTACCAGCCGGACTTCGACCTGGAGACGCTCGACGTAAAGCCCACTCTAGCGCTCAGCACGCCGGGTGAACTGTTCCTGCGGTTGCACTGGGTGGCGACGCTCTACGGCCAGATCAAAGCCGATATGGCCATCACCGGCGGAGTTCACACCGCTCAGGATGTGCTCAAGTCGATGATGGCGGGCGCACGGGTGGCCATGGTGACCTCGGCCATTTTGAAGCACGGCATCGAGCACATCGAAACCATTCTGGCCGACCTGCGCCGGTGGATGGAGGAGCACGAATACGAATCCATCACCCAGATGCAGGGCAGTATGAGCCGCCAGAACGTGGCCGATCCGAGCGCCTTCAGCCGGGCCAACTACATGAAGATACTGGGTTCTTACTCAGTGCACGCCGCGGCTAAATAATCACCTTCATCATTTCTGATCAGCCGCCGGGCCTGGGTCGGACCGGCGGCTTTTTTCTGCCCTCTTGTGGCCGAACTAGATCCTTTTCAGAAAACCAGCGTAAGGCTCACCACGGCACGGCGCATTTCGGCCGGCCCGTAAACATAGGTAGAGTCGCGTTTGGGCCCCCGATCCAGATCACGCTGATAGCTGTCGGCAAGGTTTTGGAAATTGAATCTGAGCCTGGCTTGCGCCGCGGCGCTAAGTTCAAAAGTGCGGGTCAAGACGGCATTGAAAACATCAAAGTGCGGACTCGTCTCCAGGCGGTCCTCGGGAATGTAGCCGGCGTAACGCGGCACCAGCATGGAGCCGGTGTAATCGGCAGTGAGCGTTAACGCCATACGGCGCGGCAGGTCGCAATCGAGCGTCAGGAAAACGTAAGCGTTCGGAGTACGGAAAAACGGCGTGATCCGAACTGCTGCTCGGGCATCGTCCACCCAGCCTTCTGCTGGCTGAAGCCTCCGCGGAGGCTAAGGCGGCTGCCGAGTTCGACGGTGCCGTCACGATCGATGGGTGTCCGGCGCCAGCAACTGGAAAACCGCACGGCCCGTTCCGCCCGGGCGGATCTCAAAATCAGTACCGGGCAATGTCACCAACGCCCCGCCGATCGGCGCGCTTTCATTATCTTTGACCGTTACCTCCAGCATAGCCGTGTTCTTGATATCCTGAGCATGCACGGCCGGAAATGCCGACAGGCACAAATCGACCAGAATAATCATGTAAATAAATCGCATTACTCCATCTCCCCTTAAGCAACCGCTAACCAACCTGCATTCTCAGAACACAGGTGCGAAACACATCGGAGCCATTGTGAGGTTGCGGAAGGGGAACGGCCGGAGGCGGAGGAGCAAAGGCCACGCAAAACTTCGGTAAGCGTGCCGGTCCACGGGCGCCAGAGAACCGGGACAAACGTGACCTCGAAGCAAATACGCTTGACCTGCTCGGCCGCCAGCCACTGTAGAACGCATAGCGGGCAGACGGCTTTGAATTTGGCTGGTCGTGATCCAGCAAGGAGCTGAGCGCCAGAAGGCTTACCAGCACCAGCAGGCTCACCGTGACCGCGGACGTCACCCTCAGCTCCGTGCATTCGGGAAAGCGGAAGGACCTGTTGTCACAGTTGCAACTCATTTGCAAAAGAAACTATAGTTTGAGATCCCGAACTCTTCAAAACCAGAATTTCTCGTAGGTGGGCCTCACCGGCGCCCTGAAATCCGCCTGCGGACGGCAGCCTCCGGCTCACGCATCAGGGAGGCGGTGGCCGGCGCTTGCCTTTTCGCCGGCAGATTTAAAACTGCGACCCTCTTCTCGTTCGGCGGCTGAACTATGCCGCCAGGCCTTGCGAACTTTTCGCACCTGCCGCCGTTGTAGAATCTCACACATGGATGCACTGGCGCTGCACCGTCTTCACTTCGCTTTCACCGTCACCTACCACTACCTGTTCCCACAGCTCACAATGGGGCTGGCATTGCTGATTGTGATTCTCAAGACCCGAGCCCTGCGCACAGGCAACGAGATCTACGATCGCTCGGCGCGCTTCTGGGCCCGAATATTCGCCATCAGCTTCACCATGGGAGTGGTGACCGGCATACCGATGGAGTTTCAGTTTGGCACCAACTGGTCTGCTTTCTCCAAAAGCGCGGGCGGCGTTATCGGCCAGACGCTGGCCATGGAGGGCGTATTTGCTTTCTTTTTAGAATCCACCTTCCTGGGACTGTTCCTCTTCGGCGAAAAGCGGCTGGGGCCGCGCGGCCACTGGTTTGCCGCCTTCATGGTGTTTGTGGGGAGCTGGCTGAGCGGCTACTTCATCATTGCCACCAACGCCTGGATGCAGCATCCGGTCGGCTATGAAATTGACCAGGCCGGAAACATCGTCTTGCGCAGCATCTGGTCGCTTCTGCTCAACCCCTGGATACTCTGGCAGTACCTGCACAACATGGCCGGATCGGTGATCACCGGATCTTTCGCCATGGCTGCGACGGGGGCGTTCTACCTGCTGGCGGGCAAGCAGCAGGCCTACGGGCGCTTGTTTCTGCGGCTGGGAGTCATAGTCGGTCTGATCAGCAGCCTGCTGATGCCTATGCCTACGGGCGACGGCCAGGCGCGCAACGTAGCCCGCCACCAGCCGGCGGCGCTAGCGGCCATGGAAGGGCTTTTTAAGACCCAGCCGGGCGCGCCTATGTCGCTTTTCGGGCAACCCGATGTCGAAAAACGACGGCTGGATAACCCCATAGTCATCCCTGGTTTGCTGAGTTTTTTGACGCATCTGGATTTTTCGGCCGAGGTGAAAGGGCTTGACAGTTTTCCCGACGACCAGTGGCCGGATAACATTCCGCTGCTGTTCTACAGTTATCACGTGATGGTGGGACTGGGAATCGCTTTCATTTTGGTCATGGGCGTAGCCGCCTGGCTGCTGCGCGGTGGCCGTCTTTTCGCCAACCGGGTCTGGCTGTGGGTAGTTATGCTCATGTTCCCTTTCCCCTTTGTAGCTAACACAGCGGGCTGGATGTCGGCCGAACTGGGCCGCCAGCCCTGGGTCGTCTACGGGCTGATGCGCACTTCCGAGGGAGCGTCCTTCAATGTTTCGGCCGCCAACGCCATGTTCACTCTGCTCGGATTCATGGGCGTCTACGCCGTGCTGAGCGCACTATTTATGTTTCTGCTCTACCGCGAAATTGAGCATGGACCGGAGCCGCCTCCGGCAGAGCTCGAGTACGCCGTTCGCTCGCACTGAGAGAGGGAGAAAAGGTCATGGAAGCGTTCTGGTTCTGGATGGTTGCTTTGATGCTCACGGCCTACGTTCTTCTGGACGGGTTCGACCTGGGCGCGGGCGCGATTCACCTGTTTGTCGCCCGATCCGAACAGCAGCGCCGCATCGTGCTTCGGGCGATCGGTCCGGTGTGGGACGGCAACGAGGTCTGGCTGCTGGCGGCGGGCGGCACGCTCTATTTCGCCTTTCCGGGCCTCTATGCAGCCAGCTTCAGCGGCTTTTATCTGGCCTTGATTTTAGTTCTGTGGCTGCTGATCCTGCGCGGGATTTCGGTTGAGTTTCGCAATCACATCGACAGTCCGGCCTGGAAACCGGTTTGGGACGTCGCCTTCGCCGCCTCCGGCGCCTTGCTCGCCGTGGTTTTGGGTGCGGCCATTGGCAACGTCGTCCGAGGCGTTCCGCTCGACTCATCCGGCAGGTTCTTTCTGCCGCTGTGGACCGATTTCGGCCTGGAGGGTGAGCTGGGCATTTTGGATTGGTACACGGTCGCGGCCGGGGTCCTGGCGCTTGCGGCGCTGGTGCAGCACGGCGCCCTCTGGCTGGTTCTTAAAACCGAGGGAGAAGTAGCGCGACGGGCGCAACGGCTGGCCGGTGCAGCTTGGTTCGCCGTGGTGATTCTCACCGTCCTGGTTACGGTGCTCACCCTGCGCGTGCAGCCTTTGGTTAGCAAAAGGCTGGCGGAGCATGCCTGGGGCTATGTATTTCCTCTGCTCTCGCTGGCAGGGCTGGTGGCCGTCCTTTTCGCCGGCAAACGGGCGCGGCTGGGATTTTTGGGCTCCTGCGCCTACCTGGTCGGGATGCTGGCCGCCGCAGCCTTCGGTATATTCCCCAATGTGCTGCCTGCGCGGCCCGATCCTTCGCTCAGCCTTACCATATACAACACGTCCGCAAGCCCCTACGGGCTGCGCACGGGGCTCGTATGGTGGATCCCAGGAATGCTTCTGGTCCTGGGTTACTTTGTCTACGTATACCGCCATTTTGCAGGCAAGGTGAGCCTGGAAGGCGAAGGCTACTGAGTCTGGCGGCGCCGGCAGGCAGCCTTTCGCCGCCGGGGCTATTATTAGGCGATGAACGTCGGGTTGATACGGGAAGCAGAAGGTCATGAAAGGCGGGTGGCGCTGACCCCGTCGGTCGTCCGCCAATTGGTTGAACACAATCACACCGTCTGGGTGGAAAGCAGCGCCGGCGAGCGGGCCATGTTTCCGGATGCGGAATACATTCGGGCCGGGGCCATGATTGCCTATACACAGGCCGAAGTTATTCACCGCTCCGAATTGGTAGTGAAGGTTTCGGCGCCGGCGCTTGAGGAAATTGAACATTTTTCGCCAGGCACAGCGCTGATGGCTTTTCATCACCTGGCCGTACAACCCCGTGCGCTGATTGAACGCATGCTTGAACGTTCCATCACCGCCATCGGATATGAAGTGATCGAGACCGACGCCGGGCGTCTGCCGGTGCTGGCCGCCATCAGCGAGATCGCCGGGCAAATGACCATCCCGCTGGCCATGCACCTGCTGCGTAGCAGCATGGGGGGGCGGGGCATACTGCTTGGAGGAAGCCCCGGGCTGCCGCCTGCTTCGGTGGTCGTGCTGGGCGCCGGAGCAGTGGGATCGGCTGCGGCGCGCGCGGCGGTTGCAGCCGGCGCGCGCGTCACGGTGCTGGATATCGACACCGAAAAACTCCGCGACCTCATCGTGCACCTGCCGCATGTGGCCACCGGGCTGGCCGATCCGGATTCAGTCGCCGCAGCCGTGGCTTCGGCCGACGTGGTCATAGGAGCCGTGCTGGTGGCCGGGCACAAAGCTCCGCACGTGGTAACCCGCCGTATGGTCGAGTGCATGCGGCGAGGGGCAGTGATAATCGATGTTTCGATTGATCAAGGCGGCTGCATTGAAACTAGTCGCCCCACGACGCTTGCCGAGCCGACTTTCATATATCACGGAGTCGTTCATTACTGCGTCCCCAACCTGACCGCCGACGTCAGTCGCAGCGCCAGCATGGCGCTGGCCCAGGCACTGCTGCCCTATCTTATGAAACTGGCCGACTTAGGGATTGAACCGGCCTTAAGAAGCTGCGGCCCGCTGCGCCGGGGCGCCTACACTCACCGAGGAAGCCTGTTGCGGCGGAATTTGGCCGATTCATTCGGCCTTCCCTATAAGCCGCTGGAGGAAGCCGGCGGGAAGGGAGCAGGCGCGTGAGCTGGATCGACCTGTATCGTGCAAAGCTGCGCTCAGCCGATGAAGCGCTGGCGGTGGTTAAATCCGGAGACCGGGTCTATATACACCAAGGCTGCGGCGAACCCGAAGTCCTGGTGGAAGCGCTGGTGCGCCGCGGCAGCGAGCTGTACGACGTCGAGGTAGTGCATCTGGCGACCATGGGCAACGCCGATTATTCGAAGCCGGAATTTGAAGGCCATTTCCGGGTGAATGCTTTTTTTGTCGGCACCAACGTCCGGCAGGCCGTACAGGAAGGCCGGGGAGATTACATACCGATTTTCCTATCGGAAGTCGAGGGCCTTTTAACCAGTGGCGCCATGCCGATCGACGTCGCCCTGATCCAGTGCTGTCCTCCGGACAGCTACGGTTACATGAGCCTCGGTACGGGAATTGATGTGACTCTGACGGCGGCCAAATGCGCCCGGCATGTAATCGTCGAAGTCAACGATCAGTGCCCGCGCACGCTTGGCGATGCATTCTTGCATGTCAGCAAGGCGGACGCACTGGTGGAGGTCTCTCACCCCCTGGCCGAGTACCATCCGCCGGAGATTACCGAGGTGCACCGGCGCATTGCGCGGCACATTGCCGATCTGATTCCGGACGGCGCTACTCTGCAAACGGGCATCGGCGCCATCTCCGACGCAGTGCTACAGGAGTTGACCGCACATCGCGACCTGGGCGTTCACACTGAAATGTGCCCGGACGGCGTAATGGAGTTGATCCGCCGCGGAGTGATTAACAATGAAAAAAAGACCCTCCATCCGCACAAAGTGATTGCGGGTTTCGTGCTCGGCACCAAACCGCTGTTCGACTTCATCCACGATAATCCGATCTTTGAGTTTCATCCCTCCAGTTACACCAATGATCCGTTTATAATCGCGCAAAACGATCGCATGGTGGCCATCAACTCCGCTATTGAGATCGATCTGACCGGGCAGGTGTGCGCCGATTCGCTGGGACACCGCATGTATAGCGGCGTAGGCGGCCAGGTGGATTTCATCCGCGGCGCAGCGCGTTCGCGCGGAGGGCTGCCTATTATCGGGCTGCCCGCAACGGCCAAGGACGACACGGTCAGCCGGATTACGGCCGAGTTGCGCCCCGGCGCCGGCGTGGTTACCTCGCGGGCAGACGTTCATTACGTGGTGACCGAATACGGCGTGGCCTATCTGCACGGCAAGAACATGCGCCAGCGGGCCGAAGCTTTAATCGAGATCGCTCACCCGAATTTCCGCGAGCAGCTTACCAAAGAAGCCGAGCAGATAGCTCTTTTGCGCGGCAAGAAATAAAAATTGCAGCTCCGGCGGTCATACGCTGATCACCGGACAAGGCGATTGGCGAATTATGGCATAGGCGTTGGTGCGAAGGCGTCCGAACATGCCCGCCGCCGATCCCCTCCCAATAACCAGAACATCGGCCGGCAACTGCCCGGCGTAAGCGCAGATAACCGCCGGGGCATCGCCGTTTTCGATGACTATCTCCGGAGCGGCGCCGGTGGCCTCTAGGATTTCTGAAATCTCCCGGTGGGCCTCTGCGGCCAGCCGGGCCCGCCAGTCCGGATCGACATAATCACCGGCACGGGACTCAAGCGAGGGCGTAACATGGATCAAGGTCAGCGCCGCGCCGGCCGCAGTCGCCAGCCAAGCCGCCCATTCCAGAGTTTTCTTGCTCTGCGGCCCCAAATCCACAGCCGCCAGAACTTTGCTGAATTTTGTTTCCGGGCGCTCCGGCGCCTCTTCCAGGTGCACCCCGGTCATGACCGGGCAATCGGCATCGTGCAGCACCTTGGCCGTCACCGAACCGAGTATGAAACGGCGAAACGGACCGTAGCCGTGAGTGGGCATTATTATCAGGTCCGCGCCCTTGTGTGCATATTCGACGATCTTACGCGCCGGGTCGCCCGTTTCCAGAACGCGGATCGTCTTGACGCCGCTCAACTCTTCGGCCAACTGTTCGTCCAGATCCTTCCGGAGTTGCTCGATTCGCGCGGCGTACAACTGGTTTAGCAAGGCGCTGCCGCTTTCAAGCACGCTGAATTCGTAGTGCGGCGGCAAGACCACATGCAATACGGTTATTTCCGCACCGAACAGGCGAGCCAAGGCGGCAGCATAGCGCGCCGCACCCCGTGAACGGCCTGAAAAATCCACTGGCAGCAGAATTCGCGTAAGTGACGGCATGGCGGTCTCCTTACGCCTGTCAGACTATCAGTTTCAACAAGCTATTGCAGCCCTAGCTCCGCCAGTATCTTGGGCGCGGGTTCGTCCATGGCTAGAACTTGGTGGCAGGCGTTGCAATCCTGGGTGATGGTCTTCCCGTCCGAACTGGTGTGCGCCTCGTCGTGGCACCGGAAACACCCAGGAAAATCCGAATGGCCTATGTTGTTCGGATAAGTGCCCCAGGCGACCTTCATTTGGGGAAAAACATTGCGGTTGTAGATGGCCGCCAGCGCTTGTGCTGAACGGTCAATATCAGAGCGGCGTTTTTCAAGTATTTCCGGGTATTTTTCCTTATAGAAAAGCCGGAGAGCCTCGGGAATGGCCGAGGCGGCGGCGTTGCTTGGATAACTCGCCTTCAGCAGTTCAAGAGCTTTCTTCTTGATGAACGGCAAATCCCGCGCAACCTCACCTATAGATATTGCGTGATCGACCGCCCGCTCGGGCAACTCAAAGGCGTGGGTGGGGCGGTTGTGGCAATCCATGCAATCCATCTCGCGCACCGGCAGAGAAGCAAGCTGCTCCGGCTTGGCGTCCCCCGCGACATAAACCACAGGCCGGCCGCCTCCCGAACTGTACTCGACCCATGGTATCCTCTGGCGGGACTCGTCAGCCGGCCGGTAGCGCACCAGGATGCCCGAGCCGAGATGGCGCCCGTGGATGCCCGGTCCGCGGCGCCCGCCTCCGATGCGCATCAATAGAACGGTCTTGGTCGCGGTGTTGGCCTCGTCCTCGGCGAACTTCTCAATAATGCGTAACCGGTCAGGCGCGAACTTATCCGGCCAGTGGCAGGTTTCGCAAGTTTCGCGCGCCGGGCGCAGATTGCGCACCGGGGTGGGGATCGGCCGGTCGTACGTGTTAAAAGTTACAGCAAAAACCTGGCCAATACCGGAAAGTTTGCTGCGGACAAACCAACTTGCTCCCGGCCCGATATGGCATTTAACGCATTCCACGCGAGAGTGAGGAGAGTTCTGGTAGGCCGCGTACTCGGGCTGCATGACCGTGTGGCAGGTCAGCCCGCAGAAGGTCGTGCTGTCCATGTAGGTTACGGCGCTGTAGCTGGTCTGCGCGGCGATTATTACATTAACTCCCGTGGCAAAAGCTACAAAAATGAGTAATCGCCGAAATTCGGGATTCTGTAGATTTACCGGAGGAAAATCACTGGGGTAGGAGCCCATCTTTTTTTCCGCCCGAAATTTCAGGAAAATTCCGATCGGAATCAGCGCCAGCCCCGCGAAAAAGATCGCCGGCAGCACCAAGAAACTGAGGATCCCCAGATACGGGTTGACGTTTTCGTGGCCCAAGCCGGAGCCAACGACGAAGATCCAGAAGATTCCGGCAGTGGTCACCAGCACCACGCCCGCAAGGCTGATCAAATTGTTTGAAAGATGCACCAGCGGCGACCAGAATGCTCCGCCGCGCACCCAGCTGGGCAAGTATTCGCTCATGTGGACTAATCCCCTGGCTTGGCTTTGCGCGGTTGGTTGCTGTGGCCATGCGGCTCACGCCGGCGCGGACTTGTTCCCGTGAGCCAAGCCGTATCCATGGGATAGACCTCAGGATCAAAAATCACGAAATAAAAATGCCAAATGAGGATCGACAAAGTGGCCAGAACGGCCTCATAAAAATGAATGGCCGTCGCTACATCCAGCCAGCTTTTAGGAAGCCAAGCTAGGGTCCAATTCACGGCCCACAGCAAGATGCCGGTTACAGCCATAACCGCCGTACCCCATACCACAGCCCAATATTCTGCTTTTTCGATATAGCTGTGGCTGGACAACTTCGGTTTCTTTCTACGCAACCCGAGCAAATAGGCCAGATTCAAGATCCCTTCACGCGCGTCGCCGGCCCTCGGCCAGAGCTCCATCCAATGGGCGCGTAGCCTCCGGCTGGTGATCAAAGTGACCACATGCAACAGCGAGACGCCGATCAAAACCGCCCCGGCGATGCGGTGCACCGTACCGCGCACCGGGAAGACCGGCTCCCACACCAGCCAGGGGCGCGCCCACCACTGGTCCGGGTATTTGAGCGCAAAGCCGGTCCACACCAGAACGGCGAAAGAAACCAGCAGCAGGGCGTGCTGGAGCCGTTCCAGACCGTACATGCGGACCTCGCCCGACGGCGCCGCCAGCGGGCGCAACAGATAGGCTGCGTCGGCACGCAGGCGCAGGTGCAGCAGCTTGCGAACCCAGTCAGCCAGGTTGTGCACGAACATGAGGCCCAAAATCAGCGGGATAATGCCGAGGTACAGGTTGCGCACCCAGCGCACCCCGGCGGGTTCCTGCTCACCGGCAATCCAATGAATCGGACCCAGCGCAAAACGGGAGCCGGCCCCCGGATGGCATTTGCCGCACGTGGCCGGAAGGTTCTTGGCGTTCACGCGAGAGCGCGGGTCGGAGGACGGCAGGATGTCGTGATACCCGTGACAACTTGCGCAATTGGCAACCGATTGATTGCCGGCTTTACCCGCCAAGCCGTGGAAGGAGGCATCGAAGCTGAGTACGCGGTCGGCCGGCAAACCGAAACGCCGCGATAACCGCACGTCGCCGTGGCAGCGCGCACAGGTATCACGAATTCTGTTGGGGCTGACGGGCGAATCCGCTTGCGAACGCGGCAGTATGGAGTGCTCGCCGTGGCAGTCCGTGCACAGCGGCGCATCCGGTATGCCTCTCTTCAAAGCGGTTCCGTGCACGCTTTCCAGGTATTGCTGAGTCTGTTCGGTATGGCACATGCCGCAAGTATCCGGAACCGCTTGCCGGAACTGCTGCGAGCGCGGCCGCAGTGTCTCGTGAGGGCTCCCGTGGCATATGCCGCAGTCGGGCGCCGCCTGGTTGCCTTGCGCCCGCGCCCGACCGTGGACGCCGCTGGCATGTTCGCCCGCCACCTGGGGATGGCATTGGGCGCACTCCGGCTTCGCTATGCCCTCCGGATGCGGGAAGTTTTCATGCTTTGGGTGGCATGTCGCGCAGTCCACGCTGGCATGCGTACTGCTGCTAATTTTCTTGGATATTTCATCGTGGCAGGCCGCACAGCCGGAATCCGCCTGCCCCCACCCCTGCCCTACCGCCAGTATTCCCAAAAACAATAGCCGTATTACTTGTTCAGCAGCGCAACCCCTCATAACGACCTTTACCCGAAATCAGCCCCTAAGCCTTCCGGCCCATCAAAACTTGTGACGTCCAGCCTCCGAGCCCGGACCCGTCGCCACTCCGCGTGAGGGTTTTGAGGCTCTCAGCCTAGCCGCCATTATAGCCAGCAGTGCCGTACTAATCGGTTCGTTTTCAAAAACCACAGAAGTAATGCCCGCCTCCCAAGCTTTCGCCAGCAAGTGGGGCTCATTCTGGGTGATCAAGACTATGCGCTCCGGCCGGATGAGCGTCGAAGGTAAACAATTCAGAGCTCGCGTGTCCAGGACGACGACTCCCTCTAAGTTCATGTCGGGAATTTCAACAACCCAAACCTCCGGCTCGACACTGCGCATTAGTAGCTCCCGCAAGGCGGTAGCATAGGCAGTGTTGGAAATCGCCAACTGGATGGTATTCATAAATAATACCGCCACGATTCCTGCAATCCAAAGACCAATTCAAATCGGAAAAACGAGCTGCCTACGCAACCCTATTTTTTTGAAAAGTTGAGGGTTAAATGCCCCAAGATTTTTGTTATAAGTGAGTCAAACAACCCACCAGTTTACAGCTCAAACCCACCCTCTACCCGGCTGCGCTAACCCGCTCCTGGGTGATTTCACACACCTTCCGCTACTGGCTGCTATACTCGGCATAGGGACTCATGTCAAAACTTTTTCCCGGCTGGCAGCAGGGCTATGTGTTGGAAGCAGTTTTCGACCACCTGCCGGATGCATTGGTGTTGTTCGACACCAACCAGGTAATAACCGGCGTCAACAGCGCCGCCGAGCGCATGTTCGGCCTAAGCGCTCCCCAGATGGTTGGCCGGAAATGCCAGCAGGTGTTTCAGTGTGAGAGTTGCGAGCCTGGTTGCGGTCTTCTGGCAGGACTCTCCGAAATTCCCGTTCAAACCAACTCCACACTGCGGCTGAATGCCGACAACGGCCGGAGCCGGCTGGCGGTTATACGCACCCGACAGCTTTACGATGAACAGGGGCAACTAGCCGGCGGCATGGCCATCATCAAAGACATCACCGAAGAGAGCCCCTCCTACCGCCACGAGATAATCGCTGAATCGCGCAGCATGCGCGAGGTGCTCAATTTCGTCCGGCGCGTGGCGGCCAGCGAAGCCACCACCATTCTGCTCGAGGGCGAAAACGGGACGGGCAAGGACCTCATCGCCAAGACGCTTCACTACCAGAGCTTGCGGCAGGCCGAGCCCTTCATCGCCATCAACTGCGCGGCCATCCCCGAGACGCTGCTGGAGAGCGAACTTTTCGGCTACGAGAAAGGAGCTTTCACCGACGCGCGCCAGCAGAAACGCGGCATTTTTGAACTGGCCGACCGCGGCACGCTGTTTCTTGACGAAATAGGAGAAATCCCGCTCATGTTGCAGGCCAAGCTGCTACGGGTGCTCGAAGAACAGTGTTTCCGGAGGTTGGGCGGGCTGAAGGACATCCAACTAGACCTGCGCGTTGTGGCGGCAACCAATAAGAACCTGCGCGAGGCGGTACAGGAAGGAGCATTCCGCCAGGATCTGTATTTCCGGCTTAATGTCATTCACATAACGATTCCGCCCTTAAGGGAACGCCCTGAAGACATCATGCCGCTGGTGCGTTATTTCATCGATCACTACAACTCGAAGTTCAAGCGGCGAATCGAGGGCGTAACGCCGGAAGCCGAAAAGCTGCTGCTGGCCCACGATTGGCCGGGCAACGTGCGCGAGCTGCGCAACGCCATTGAACGGGCCATGATCCTGGAGGAGGGGACGCACATAAGCACCGCCAGCCTGCCCATAGCCATCAGCCGCGGGGTGATTGAGTCCGCTCCGGTCTCCATGCCTGTGCACGATATCCCTGATGAAGGTCTGTCGCTTGAGGAAAACGAGAAACAATTGATAATACGCGCGCTTGAGAAAACCAAAGGCAATCAGACTCAGGCAGCTAGGTTGCTCAAAATCACGCGCGACACCTTGCGCTACAAAATCAAAAAATTCAATCTACGCTAGCCGGAAAACTCAGGGAAGCGACGTAGTCTTGCTCGAAATCCGCATCGGCGGCCAGCGGGACATGCTCCACCAGACGGCGTAAGTGCTGGTAGCCGCGTTCATCCGGCTGGAGCAATGCCAGCCGCGCGCCCGCCAACGCCGTGTTCCCGGCCGGCTCTATTACAGTGAGTGGAAATTCGAATAAGCCTATCCTGCGGGCGCTGACTGCGCTTATGTAGTTTCCGAAAGCACCGGCCAGATAGACCCGGCCCACATCGAAAGGCGATGCGCCCAGTCGCCGGAGCAGAATCCGCATACCGGCAGCGACCGCCGCCTTGGCTAGCTGAAGCTGGCGTATGTCGGATTGCACCAGCCGCACAGGAGGGCACAGCTCCCAGGGCGAACCGAGCCGCCCGGCAGGAGTAACGACACCCATCTCCAGCCCTGCCGCCACCGCATCCACCAAACCGCTCCCGCAGATTCCCCGAGGCGCAACGTCACCGATTACCTTGCAATGCGGCTGGCCATTGTCCAGAGTGACCTCGTAGATGGCACCGGTGGTGGCGCGCATTCCCATCGAGATAGCTCCCCCTTCGAAAGCCGGACCGGCGGCAGTTGAGGCACACAGCAAGCCTTGCCGGCTGCCAATCACTATCTCGCCATTAGTGCCTAGATCAATCAAAGCCGCCAACTTTTCGCTTTCATGAATCTTGGTGGCGAGAATTCCGGCCAGTATGTCGCCCCCCACAAACCCACCAAGGCAAGGGAGCACCCTCACCTGAGTACTGGCCGTAAATTCCCAGCCGAGCTCGCGGGCCTCAAATATCGCTTGTTCCCCGAAAGAGGTCTCAAACGGGACGCCGGCCAGCCCGCTCAGATCATAACCGCAAAAAAGGTGATGCATTACGGTGTTGCCGGCAATCACGATTTCGCTCGCCGTTCCGTGCACCCGGACCAGTTCCCTAACAAGCTCCCCGATCCGGTCCCGGATCAGCGCCCGCAGTACAGGACCTTCGCCGCGCCGCACGGCAGCCTCCACCCGGCTCATTACGTCGCTCCCATAGACAGCCTGCGGATTGAGCGCGCTACGTAGGCCGAGCACATTCCCGCTGGCCAAATCCACCAGCTCAGCGACAATAGTGGTTGTCCCCAGGTCGACTGCAACACCGCGGCCCTCGCGATAAGCGCCTGCGATCGCCCGTGTCCCCGTCAGGATGAGGGTTTCCCATTGCTCTACTTCCAGAACCAAGTCTGTCTCAGGCCTCAGGCGACACGCCAGTCGCCAGCCTTCGGCCGCAAGTTCCGGTCCAAGCGCAGCCATATCTTCGGGCGCGGGCGGAGCAACGCCTTGAAGGATACGAACCCGACAGGCCTTGCACGTTCCCCTACCACCGCAGGGAAACTCCACCCCGTGCTCAAACAATAGACTGAGCAGCGGCCGCCCCCGTGGCGACTCCATGGTCACGCCGGCCGGCTCAAGACGTATGCGCACGGTGCTCATGGTTTGTCAGAGGCAGGCGCCAGGCCGATAATATTCTCGTCGTAAGTAGGGACAATCCGGCTGCCCGGGGGCGCCACCAAGAAATCAGGTTCCTCCCATGGACCGTTCACAAGGCGGCGGATCAATCCCATGTCGCCTCGGATTTTTTCAAAATCCCAGCCGCGTTCGGCCGCTTGCCGTCGGACCTGCTGCTCGAAACGGTCGTCGGGCTCGACGCCCATTTCGATAAAGGTGAACTGCCGATAGTGGCGGGTCAACTCGCGTTCAAGATAGCGCGCCTGCTCCTCGCCGTAGCGCCTGAGCAGTTCATTGTAGTTCAGGCTTAGTTGACGGTCGTCCGGCTCGGATCGCTCCACCCAGCCGGTGGTCATGAAATAGACGCCCGGATGGGTGCGGAAATAGTCCAGATAACGCCGGCGACTGCCCATAAAAAAAGTTATGCAATCGTGCGCCCTCGCCACTACCAGCGGAATTGACCGGGCGGTCAAGCCGGCCAGTCCGTTGCCGCAAAGCCCATAGCCGAGCGCCACGGCTTCCCACTGCTTGCCGCACTGATCGATCAGTTCCTGAATTTTCAGCCGCATGGTCTCGGCGCCCTGATCGTGCAGGCCCTTCGGTAGAAAAGTCAGATCGACCTGGTTAACCGAGCACGCCGCAGCCGCATAAAGCTCCCGGCAGAAAACCTCACAGGCAATTATCTTCAAACGCATGAGATCGGCCTCGCCGGCGAGTACGACCGTAAAAAACTCGACCGTTAGGCGCCGCCCGGCAAGGCACGGATCAGTTTAACAAAGCCTGCGGGGCCGATTGTTGTAACCTGCATAAACATGGACCCAACGATCACGCAGGAATTCGAACAAGCGACCTACGCCAAAGTAACGCGACGCCTCATTCCTTTTCTTTTCGTCTGCTACGTGCTGGCCTACGTCGACCGTGTCAACGTCGGTTTCGCCAAGCTGGAGATGCAGCAGGATTTGGGGATGAGCGATGCAGTTTACGGGTTGGGTGCGGGCATCTTCTTTCTCGGATATTTCCTATTTGAGGTGCCGGCCAATTTGATGCTGCAAAAACTGGGGGCGCGGCGCTGGCTGGGTCCCATCATGATTGTATGGGGTGTCGTCTCCGCCTCCACTCTGTTTGTGCGAGGGCCGGCCAGTTTTTATGTTTTGCGATTTCTCTTAGGCGTGGTCGAATCGGGCTTTTTCCCAGGAGTGATCTTTTACCTGACCCTCTGGTATACCCGCAAACATCGGGCTAGGATGGTGGCGGCCTTCATGGCCGCTAATCCGATATCCGGCGTGCTGGCCGGGCCGGTTTCCGGCTGGATTCTGGCTAATCTTACTGGCGCCGGGCACCTGCGCGCCTGGCAATGGCTTTTTCTGCTGGAGGGAATTCCCTCCATCCTGGCGGGCGCTGTGACACTGCTTTACCTGGCAGATAGTCCTGCCGCTGCCCGGTGGCTCACGGCCGCTGAACGAAAACTGCTCCTTGAGCGGCTGGCCGAGGAGGAAGAAACCAAAAGCCGGGAGGGAGAGGCGCGCCACCGCCTGATGGATGCCTTTCGCAGCGGAAAGGTATGGATCCTGGCTCTGGTTTATTTCGGAGCAGTGATGGGCAACTACGGGCTGTGGTTCTGGCTGCCGCAGTTGATCAAGGATTCCCTCACCGGCGACCCCTGGCGGATCGGCTTGATTTCAATGATTCCTTGGGCGACGGCAGCCGTGGTGATGGTGCTCTATGGCCGGCACTCGGATGTAACGGGGGAACGGCGGTGGCATCTGGCGCTGGCTCTGCTTTTCGGCGCAGCAGCATTTGCAGCAAGCGCAATGCCGGGCATTTCCGGAACAGTGGGGCTGGCGGCCCTGACCTGCTCAGCGGCGGCAGTCATGTGCGGGCAATCGCTTTTCTGGGCGCTGCCTACCGCCATACTCTCCGGTTCGGCAGCGGCCGCCGGCATTGCCTGGATCAATTCGGTGGGCAATCTGGCCGGTTACGTAAGCCCGCACCTCATTGGGGTAATCAGGGATACGACCGGCAGCATGGCGCCGGCGCTGCTGGCGCTATCTTTTTCAATGCTGTTCTCCGCGGTCCTGGTCGTCATCGTGGCCAGGCCGCGGAGAACGACACAGTAGTATCTCAAGATCGGATGCGCTTGGGGCCGGCTTCAATAACCTCTCGCGAACAGCCTGAGGCAAAAAGCTTGAAGTTTTCAATGAAGCGCGCCGCCAAGGCGTCGTACTTGCGCATGTACTCGTCGCGGTCGCCCCAAGTCGAAGCGGGATCCAGAATGTCTTTGGGTACCCCCTCGCATTCGACCGGCACCTCAAAGCCGAAGACCGGATCTTTGCGGAACTTCACCTTGCGCAGCTTGCCCTCGAGCGCATCGTTTAGCAGGGTGCGCGTGTGCTGAATGCTGATGCGCCGGCCGACGCCGAAAGGCCCGCCGGTCCAGCCGGTGTTGACCAGCCAGCAGTCCACCCCGTGCCGGAGGATCTTCGAGCGCAGCAGCTCCGCATAATCGTGCGGATGATGCACCATGAAAGGCGCGCCGAAACAGGTGCTGAAGGTTATTTCAGGTTCGATGCCCAGACCCATTTCGGTTCCGGCCAACTTGCTGGTATAGCCGGATATGAAATGATAGAGCGCCTGCTCGGGGGTCAGCTTGGCGATAGGCGGCATCACACCGGTTGCATCGCAGGTTAGGAAAATAATGTTCTTCGGATGGCCGGCCATTTTTTCCGGAACCGAATTGTCGATGTAATTAAGCGGGTAGGCGGCGCGGGTGTTTTCTGTAATACGGTCGTCGTTCAGATCCAGCCGTCGCGTCACCGGATCCATGACAACATTCTCAATGATTGTGCCGAAGCGGCGGGTGCAGGCATAGATCTGGGGCTCGGCCGTTGGCGAAAGGCGGATTACCTTGGCGTAGCAGCCGTCCTCAAAATTGAAGATGCCGCTGTCGTTCCAGCCGTGCTCGTCGTCGCCGATCAAACACCGTTTTGGGTCGGCTGAAAGCGTGGTCTTGCCGGTGCCGGAAAGTCCGAAAAACAGGGCCGTATCGCCGTTGGGCCCGACATTGGCCGAGCAGTGCATGGACATTATGCCTTCCAGGGGCAGCAGGAAGTTTAGCACCGTGAAAATGGTTTTCTTTATCTCGCCGCCATAGGCCGATCCGCCTATCAACGCCAGGCGCGCCGAAAAGTTGGCGATGATGAACGTCTCCGAGCGCGTCATATCGACCAGCGGGTTGGCCAGAAACGACGGAGCATCGATGATGGTGAACTCGGGAACGAACTTTTTGTATGCGTCCTGGTTGGGCGGTTTGATGAACATGGTGCGTGCAAAAAGGCTGTGCCATGCCTTTTCGGTAATGATGCGGATGGGCAGGGCGCTGGCCGGATCGGCGCCTGCATATAGGTCCTGGACAAAGACGTCCCGGCCTTGAAAGAAAGCTTGCATGCGCGCCAGTAGGGCGTTGAAGTTCTCCGGATTATAGGGACGATTGTACTCACCCCACCAGACGTGATCTTCGGTTTTCTGCTCGCGCACTATATACTTGTCAGCCGCCGAGCGCCCGGTGTGCTTGCCGGTGCGCACCACCAGGGGCCCTTGATGAGCCACGCTGCCCTCACCCCGAAAAATCGCTTCTTCGTAAAGCGCACCAGTGGGCAGGTTCCAGTAAACCTTGCGAGCATTCAGGATGCCGTGATTATGCAGGCCGAAATCACTAGCCAGTTGCCCGGCCTGCCTCCAGGCTGGAGATTCTATATCGTAGTAAATGTTCATGCCCAATCCCTCACCAACTTGCGTCCGCCGATGTAGATTTCATTGGCCGAGTTTGGATCCAGCGCCCACTGAATCCGCTCCAGGCCCTGTTTGATTTCCCCAAGCGTACCGCAGTAACTCAGGCGCAGATGTCCCTCGCGGCCGAATTCTTTGCCGGGAACGGTGACCACGCGCACTTTATCCAACAGGAACTGCGCCAGCTTTTGGGAGTCCTTTTGGTAAGCGCTGAAATCCGGGAAGCAATAAAAAGTCCCTCCGGGCTTGGTTACTTTCACCCCGGGAATGGCGCTGAGCCGCGCGATCATTACATTCCGGTTGTTCTCGAGGGTCATTCTTAAGGTTTCAATCGAAGACTGGATTCCGTTGAGCGCGCCTACGGCCGCCCACTGCGAGGGCGTGGCCGGACCGGAGGTTTCCTGCGATTGGATATTAGTCATAGCCCGGACCAGCTCGCGGTTGGCGACGGCCCAGCCGATGCGGAACCCGGTCATAGCGTACATCTTCGACACGCAGTTAATGACGACCAGTTTAGAGCTCTCACTTAAGTCTTTGGCGAACTCATAACAATTGGTCGGCGCCTGCCCGTCAAAAATCAGGCGGTTGTAGGTGTCGTCCATGATCAGATAGAGGTTCTTTTTCTCGCAGAACTCCACTATCTCGGCGATGAACTGCTTGGAGTAGACCACACCGCTCGGATTATTGGGGCTGTTGATGATCACGGCCTTGGTGTAAGGCCCGACGACGTCGGCTATGTCCTGAATGGTGGGCTGAAAGCTGCCATCTTTCGGGTGCGCCACCACTGGCACGCCTCCGGCCAGCTTGACCATTTCCGGATAGCTGACCCAGTAAGGAGAAGGGAAAACGACCTCGTCCTTGGGATCGATGATGGCGTGCAGCAACACCATGATGGACTGCTTGGCGCCACTTGAAACGATGACGTTTTCAGGCGCTACCAGCCGGCCGTAGTGCTCTTCGGTGTAACGTATGATCGCCTTCTTCAAGGCCGGGATGCCGTCGGCCGGCGTATACTTGACATCGCCTGTATTCAAGACAGAAGTGCAGCTCAGGATGGCGTCGATGGGAGTCTTGCTCTTCGGTTCGCCGCCACCCAAATGTATTACGGGTTCACCCTTTTCCCTGAGCAGCGCGGCGGTCTCGTTCAGCTTCAGGGTGGGTGATTCTTGGATCGACCTTGCAAGTTGGCTTAGACTCATACCTTTCTTCCTTAACTTTGGATTTGGCCCTTAAGGATCGCTTCCGGAAGTGGAGCGAGGGCCTAACGCTTAGGCTTAGTAGTGGTAGTCGAATTGACGCGCGTTGGGGGCGTAACCGTGAGCCGGGCGTTCCGGCTTCGTGGCTCGGTGCGCGTACAATCCGACATCTACTTCTCCTTGACGGGTTTTTTCTATTATAAGCGAGAGCGGTAGGGATGCAAGGGGGTACTCCGAAAAATTACCAACAGAGTGGTTGTAGAATCAGATAGGAAGACCGGTGGGCGCGTAGCTCAGCCAGGATAGAGCATCTGCCTTCTAAGCAGAGGGTCGCAGGTTCGAGTCCTGCCGCGCCTACCAGCAGTAGCCGGTGCGTTCAAAGGATTTTTGTCAACCGGAACATCCGGCCGCACGTCCAACACAAGAACGATCGTCAATAAATCATGATGCACATGAAAGGTAATTGCCGCCGAAAACGGTCTGCTGCCGCGCTACGGCGTGTGCTGGTTTTGGCGCTGGCATCCGCGACGCTGGGAGCGACTACAGGCTGGAGCCAGTCCTCTGCCCCTAAATCTTATGTGGTGCTGAACTTCGCCGGCACAGGCGAGAAAGGTTTCGACGGCGACGGTGGCCCGGCCTCCGAAGCGCAACTTTTCGATCCCTGGGGCTTAGCCTTGGATCACTCCGGCAGCTTGTTTATAGCCGACCAGCTTAACCATAAAATCCGTAAGATTGAAGCCGACGGCACTATTTCGACCGTTGCTGGAACCGGCACTCCAGGCTACAGCGGGGACTCGGACGCCGCCACCGCCGCCACGCTTAAAAACCCGTGTGGCGTGGCAGCCGACAGCGAAGGCAATGTATATATCGCCGATACCGGTAATCACGTCATTCGAAAAATCTCGCCTAACGGCAACATTTCAACCATAGCCGGAACGGGCGAGGCGGGTTACGCCGGTGACGGCGGCAAAGGTACCGAAGCCAAGCTCAACTATCCGATCGGGCTGTGGCTGGACGCCTCCGGAAATCTGTTTATAGCCGATTCATTCAACCACCGCATTCGCAAGCTGGCGCCGGACGGAATAATCACCACCGTTGCCGGAAACGGTGAAGCTGGATGGTCGGGCGACGGCGGTTCAGCCACCGAAGCCAAACTGAATTATCCGCAAGGCGTCTTTGTGGATGCCGCCGGGAATATTTTCATCGCCGATACCTTCAACAGCCTTATACGCAAAGTAGATCCGGACGGCATAATCACCCGTGTCGCCGGCATTGGATTTAACGGCTATTTCGGCGACGGCGGGCCGGCTCTAGAAGCCGGGCTGGACTATCCCAAAAGCATTGCTGCCGACGCGGAGGGCAACCTGCTTATCGTCGACTCGTTTAGCAGCCGAATCCGCCTGATCACCCCCGATGGGCTGATCTTCACGGTCGCAGGCAACGGCTGGATCGGCGACTCAGGCGACGGCGGGCCGGCTTTGGAGGCTCGGCTTCGCTTCCCCTCGGCGCTGGTCCTGGACGGCGCCGGCCACATCTACATCTCCGACACCCAGAACAACAGAATTCGCTTGCTGATACCGGTTGCCTCCGGTTCCCAGAACTCGCCGGTGATCAATCAGGGTGGCGTGGTTACTGCGTCCGCCTTCGGCGCATCCAGAATCGTGGCGCCCGGCTCCTGGATTGAAATTTACGGTTCGCGGCTTGCCTCCGCCGCCCGCGCTTGGACACTGGACGATTTTAAAAACGGCCGTGCGCCCACTTCGCTTGCCGGAACCCGGGTCACCATAGACGGGCAGGAAGCTTTTTTAAGCTACGTAAGCCCCAACCAGGTGAACGCTCTTTTGCCTTGGAAACTCAGCCCGGGACGGCATAAGATACGGGTAATAACTTCCCAGGGCGCCAGCACGCCTTACGAAGTAACCGTCGCCTCGGTCAGCCCGGCGCTTTACGCGCCTCCGTCTTTTATTTACGGCGGACGGCAGTATGTGGCTGCGGTTTCCGGCGACGGTAGCGCTTTTGTAGCTCCGCCCGGCGCCTTGCCCGGGCTGCCGGTCCGGCGTGCCCGCCCAGGTGAAACGATTGTGTTGTTCGGCGTAGGTTTCGGCCCGGTTTCACCCAATGTGGATGCCGGAACGATTGCTCAACAAGCCAGCGAGCTGGCGGCCCCGCTTGAGGTGCACTTCGGAAACACCCCCGCCGATGTTATCAGCTATAAGGGTCTGGCCCCCGGCGCCGTGGGACTCTACCAGATCAACGTGCAAGTGCCGGCCGTTACACCAGGCGACGATGTCCCCTTGACCATACGCGTAGGCGAGCAGACCGTCTCACAGCAACTCTTTACAACAATCGCGCCATAGCTCGGAGCGCCCACTCAGCCGCGGGGCGGAGTGTAGTCGGCAGGCAGTTCGCCGCCTTCGCCGAAGAAATACTCTTCCATCATGCGGAGCAGAAATTCCTGATGCTCACGCCGGCCTAAGTTCAACCGGTACTCGTTCATGATGATTTTCATCCGCTCGACCCACTCCTGCCAGGCAAGCTTGGAAACGTTTTCGTATATGCGCTGTCCCAACGGATGCGTATCGAACGGTCTTTCCTCCAGCCCCTCCATTTCACGCTTATACTTTACGCAGAATACCTTTCGGGGTGCAGGTTTTGCCTCATCTGCCGGTCCCTGTCCTGCCGCGTTTTCGCTCATCGGATGCTCCTTAAAAATTGATTGTTAATACTTTCAGGATAACGCAGCTTTCTTCTTGCTCTTTGTTCTCAGGAATTCTGATAGCTTAAGCGGGACCGTACCACCGCGCAACAATTGCCGCTGGACGGCTTTCTGATAGCGCTTAAGTGTACTCTCGCGCGTAGTTTCCTTCAAAGTGCAATTTTCGATATCCAGCAGCAGCTCAATTTCCCAAGGTTGAAAGGTGTTACGGTTAATTTGACCCCGCAGTAACTCGCGCATCAGGCGATTGAATTGTACCAATACCTCTTCGGGGTCAAGCTGCGCCTGGCTCATAACAAAAGATACTAAATTAACTCTCAGCAGTATTTTGCACGCGCCGTTTATAGAAGTCAACTTTTAAGTAGGCGCTCCAGGCGGCTTCCGGGCTTAATAATTGTTTCGTTACGTTCCGGCCCGGTCGACACGCAACCGATTTCCACTCCGACCTGTTCCTCTAAAAACTCCAGATATTGGCGAGCTCTAAGCGGAAGGTCTTCGTAACGGGTTAGGCCGGCTGTCGAGCAGCGCCATCCCGGAAGGTATTCGTAGACCGGCTCCAGCGTTTCCAGCGAGCGCACGGTGGCCGGAAACTCGTCGGCGAGCGCGCCGCCGATGCGGTATCCGATACACACGGGGATCTGTTCCAATTGGTCCAGCACGTCGAGTTTGGTCACCGCCAGGCTGTCGAATCCGTTTAGCATGGAGGTGTAACGTAGCAGCGGAGCATCGAACCAGCCGCAGCGGCGCGGCCGTCCGGTGACGGCGCCGAATTCATTGCCGATGCGGCGCAATTGTTCGCCTGCCGCATCCCGGGCTTCGGTGGGAAACGGACCCGAGCCGACACGGGTCAGGTAGGCTTTTGAGACCCCAATGACCCCGTCGATGCTGCGCGGCGGCACGCCTGTACCGGTTGAGACGCCGCCGGCGGTAGCGCTGGAGGAGGTGACGAACGGATAAGTGCCGTGGTCCACATCCAGCATGGTCCCCTGAGCCCCTTCAAACAGCACCCGCTTGCCGGCGGCGATGGCTGAATTGAGTAAGCGGGCAGTGTCGGTGACCAGTGGTTTCAGGCGCTCAGCCAATTGGAGGTAGTTCTCACGAATGGCGGCGAAATCGATCGGCTCTTCCACATGAAAGGCTTTGGCCAGGATGCGCTTATCTTCGGCCAAAGTGTCATAAAGCTCTCCAAACGCCTCCGGATCGAGCAAATCGGCCATGCGAATGCCGCGACGAGCCACCTTGTCCTCGTAGCACGGACCGATGCCCCGCGAGGTGGTGCCGATCGGAATTCGGTTTTTCCGTGTCTCCGAGATCTTCTCAACCATTCGGTGGAAGGGAAAAATTACATGCGCCCGGTTACTGACAGCCAGGTTGTTTTTAACATCAATGCCCAGCGATTCCAAGGCGTCAATCTCCTCGATAAGAGCAGCCGGATCCACCACCAAACCGTTGCCGATGACGGCCTTTACGCCGGGATGAAGGATGCCCGAGGGGATCAGCTTTAGAATGAATTTTCGCTCGCCGACCCGCACGGTATGTCCGGCATTGTGCCCGCCCTGATAGCGAGCCACAATATCGAAGTTTTCGCTGAAAAGGTCGACGATCTTGCCTTTGCCTTCATCTCCCCATTGCGCGCCTAAAACAACCAGATTACTCATATGCCGCCGCACCAAGTTCCTCATTGTAGCGCACGGGCCGTGCTACGCCGTCCGGTACGTAATTTACCCGCTTTTCTCGCCGCCGCACGCGGACGGCTAGCGGAGGGCCGCATCTGTTGGGTTGCACCCGGCGGCCGCGGGCCGAAATGCGGCCGGCGCATGTTTTCTTGAGTTTCAGTCCCGAAAACCGCTAGGATCAAAACTAGACCGTAACGCACTCTATGCAGCTTTGCGAAGTTTTTCTGAATTTCACCGAAGCGGACTTTGCCGCGTTGGTTCGGGGAATTTCCCTGGGGAAGCTACGCACATACCAGATGTACGACGCCTTCAAAGCCCGGGCGCACCTATCGAAGCTGAACATCGACACGTTGCGCCGCATCACGCCCCGCTTGCGCGAGCGGCTGGCCGAGGGCGACGAGGAGCTGGCCAAGGATCTGGCTCAAGCCATTCTACTCAGCCATTTGGACATGATTCCGGCCGTCCTGGATTTTCTGGGAATTCCGCACGAGAACGGTTTCTTCGCCAAAGGGCTGGATGCCTCGCCTTATTTAAAACCGGGCTGGCAGCAGAGAGTTTTTGATGAATTCAAGGGGAAATTTCCCACCAACATCCTGCTGCTCTATATCAACCACCTAGCCTGGGAACTGGACAAGCCAGCCGAGTACTTCCGTCCCCAGGCCTGAGCACAGCGGAACGGATCAATCGGCGGCCGGCCGCTTTTCCTCGTGATATTCTTCCTCGGTGTTGACCGCCCAGATGGCTGCCTTCGATTCGTTGCCGGCTAGAATGCCATCGACGGCCACCATGGCCGCCAGCATCGAGTGGTCCTGGTTGTTGTAACGGTGCATGCCGTTGCGGCCGATCAAGTAAAGATTTTCGAAGCGGTCCAGATACTGGCGCAACGGCCCGAAGCGTGCATAAGCCCCATAATAGGCCGGATAAGTTTTCTGAACGCGGATAACTGTGGCGTCTCGCACCAAATCCGGATTCAACATCCCAATCCGCGCCAGCTCCGCCGCCGCCAGCTTGATCATTTCGGCATCCGGCAAGCTCCACAGATCGTCGTTCTCAAAACAGAAATATTCCAGACCGATCCAGAACCTGGACGAGTCGCTTACCAAATAGGGGCTCCAGTTGTTGAAAATTTGCAAGCGGCCCACCCGCACATCGGGTTCTTGTATGTAGATCCAGTTATCGCGTATGGGGCTGCCGTCGGGCTCGTGCACCTCGAGCCGGTCTACGAGCAAGCCAACCGTTATGAAATCCCGATACTGAAGCTCCTCCGCCGTGCTGCGAACCTCGGAGGGCACCTCGGCGTTCAAACTGCGCACCAGATCTTTGACGGCCATGCTTGAGAAAAACAGCTCGCCCTCAAAGCGGCGGCGTTCACCTGTGGCGTGATTGATCGCGCTGACGCCCGTAATGCGGAAGCCGTCGGCGTGCAACGCAACAACTTCCCAACCGGTATGCACTTCGCCTCCCGCCGCTTGAACTCTCCGGGCGACCTCCTCCCACATTTGCCCGGGACCGTACTTGGGATATAAAAAGCGCTCGATCAAAGAAGTTTCCGTGCTCTTCTGGCGCAGGTCCTGGTGGCGCCGCAACAACCCTCTTAAGAAATGAGCCACGGACTTGGCGATCGATAAGCCTTTGACCCGCTGGGCGCCCCACTCGGCGCTGATTTTCGAACACGGCACGCCCCATACTTTTTCCGTGTAATCACGGAAGAAAGTCTTGTAAAGCTCGCGGCCGAACCGGTTAATAAAAAAATCCTCGAGCGTCGTCTCGGGTCGAATGGGAAAAGCCGCGCTCCGCAAGTAACTCAGGCCGATTTTGGACGTCCGTCTAAACCCCAGTTTGGCCAGAGTGTCCGGAGTGAGCCTTATCGGGTAGTCGAAGAAGCGGCGCAGATAGTAAATGCGCGACCGGCGACTGCGTACCAGCATCACCCGGTCGGTTTCCTCCGGGCGCAAATCGGGACCTTCCAGGGGCAGGATCTTCTCCCACCATTGCATGACCCGGTCGGATTTTGAGAAGAAGCGGTGGCCGCCGATGTCGATCCGGTTGCCCTTGTAGTTTATGGTTCGGGCGATTCCGCCCATATGGCGGCTTTTTTCGATAACCACGGGGTGGATATCGCTGCGCTCGACCAGCTCCAGCGCTGCCGTCAAGCCCGCTGGTCCGGCGCCGATTATCACTGCCTGTCGCCTGCCCATATAGTCGTGCAAAAATTCCCGATTTCAGAAAACTCAGGAATTTGTTACTGTCCCTATTATGGGACAGCTTAGCGAGGCGCTGGAAAAGCTAGGAGCGCGCCGCAAGGTTCTTTGCCTGCCGCCGGATATCAGCCGTCTGCACTCAGGAGCAGGCGAGTTGACGCGCGAGCTCTGGCGCTACTACGGCGATCGGTTAAGCTGCGTGATGCCGGCCATAGGCACGCACGCGCCGATGACCGATGCGGAAATCGGCATAATGTTCGGCGATATGCCGCGGCGCCTGTTCCGCGTGCACGACTGGCGAGGCGGCCTGGCGCGGCTGGGCGAAGTTCCCCCAGAATTTGTCCGGCAGCTTTCCGAAGGCCGGCTGGATTTCGCCTGGCCCGCGGAGGTTAACCGGCTGCTGGTCGAAGGCGGCTTTGATCTAATCATCTCCATCGGCCAAGTAGTTCCTCATGAAGTCGCTGGAATGGCCAACCACAACAAGAACATCTTCGTCGGCGCTGGCGGCGCCGAAGGCATCGGCAAAAGCCATTATCTAGGCGCGGTCTACGGGCTGGAGCGAATCATGGGACGCGCCGACACGCCGGTCCGGCGACTGTTCGACTATGCTTCAGAAAACTTCGCCCGCCATCTGCCCATCCTATATGTGCTCACGGTCATGGGCCGAAATGAGGAGGGCAAACTTGTGCGCCAGGGGCTTTTTATCGGTCAGGACCGGGAGTGCTTCCGCCAGGCGGCTGCGCTCAGCCTAAAGCATAACCTGACACTGCTCGACCGGGATATTTCGAAAGCCGTGGTTTATTTGGATCCGCAAGAGTATAAGAGCACCTGGATTGGAAACAAGGCCATCTATCGTACGCGCATGGCGCTGGCCGAGGGCGCCGAGCTCGTCATCATCGGACCCGGCGTCAAGACGTTCGGCGAGGACCCTGAGATCGACCGCCTTATACGCAAGTACGGCTACCGCGGCACGGAGGCCACAGTTGAAGCGGTGCGCCGGAATGCGGACCTGGCGGCCAATCTCTCGGCGGCCGCGCACCTGATCCACGGATCTTCCGAAGGCTGTTTCACCATCGCCTGGTGCCCCGGCGGATTGAGCCGCCAGGAGGTGGAAGGCGTGGGCTACCGCTGGGGCGAGCCGGCGTCAATGCTGAAGCGTTACGATCCGGCGCGGCTGGAGGAGGGCTTCAACCTGATCGACGGAGAGGAAATATACTTCATTTCGAATCCGGCTCTGGGCCTATGGGCTCAGCGGAGGCATTTTCCGGATGCCGGTTGAGGCTGGATGTTGGCCGCTACGGCTGACCGGCAGCGGGCGGGTCTCATATACTTAGAGTGAACTTCTTTGTTGGGAAATATCAATATCAGCCTGCATGAGATGAGCGCCATCTGGTTGCGGGCGGCGGCTGTGTTGTACTCGCTGGGCCTGCTGCACGCAGTTTTGACGCTGCTCTACCGGCGCAGGCGGTTTTTCCAGCCGGGTCTTTACGGCTTCACGCTGGGCCTGGTGTTGCATGCGGTATCCCTGGTCGAAGAAACGATTTTCCTGGGTAGCCTGCCGCTGCACAACACGTTTGAGACGGCCTCGGCTTGCGCTTTCTTGATGGCGCTGGCGTTTTTGCTGCTTTATCGCCGTTATCGCATGGAATCGGCGGCCGTAGCTTTGTTTCCACTGGTCTTCATACTGACTCTGGTAGGGTTGCTGGGCTCCCCGGTGGGCGGATGGAGCAGCCCGACTTTGCGGGATGCCCTGTTGATGATTCACGTAGCGCTGGTGCTGGCCGGCTATTCCGCCCTACTGGTGGTGGCCCTGGCCTCCGCGCTTTATTTAATGCAGGAGCGGCACTTGAAGCGGAAGTCTCCGCCGCCGCTTGCCAACCGGTTGCCTCCGCTTGGAACGCTGGATGAGCTGATTACCCGCTCGACCGCGCTGGCATTTGTATCGATAACCTTCGCCGTAATTGTGGCCAGCGTATGGGCGTCGGCCGAAAGCGGCGCCCGCTGGATCACCGAGCCCAAAACTTTGATTTCACTTGCCACCTGGGCGCTCTATCTGGCTATGACCTACCTGCGGGTGACCGTAGGCTGGCGCGGGCGGAAGGCGGCCTATATGGCCCTCGCGGTGGTCGGCTCTTCGGCGTTGACTTGGGCGACGCACGCCGGCATTCGCGGAATTCTGCAGCGATGAGGCTCTCCGTTACAGGATTGAATCACCGGACCGCGCCGGTCGAAGTGCGCGAACGCCTGGCTTTCGAGGCCCGCGATCTGCCTCAGGCTTTCCACCAGCTGCGGGCGCTTCCCCAGGTTGAAGAAGCGCTGATCCTCTCCACCTGCAACCGCGTGGAGCTGGCGCTGGCGACCGAGGACGGCACAAATGCCGGGCAACTGGCGGCCGAATTTCTGTCAAGCTCGCGCCATGTGAATCTTGAGACGCTCAAGCCGCATCTCTATCACCACACTGACCGGCAAGCCATACGCCACTTGTTCCGCGTTGCCTCCAGCCTGGATTCGATGGTGGTGGGCGAGCCGCAGATTCTGGGCCAGATGAAATCCGCCTACGCCCAGAGCAAAGCCCACGGCTGCGTGGGAGGGGTGCTCGAAGCGGTCCTTACGCGCGCCTTCAGCGTCGCCAAGCGGGTACGCACGGAGACGGAGATCGGCCATAGCGCGGTATCGGTCAGCTTCGCCGCCGTCGAGCTGGCGCGCGAGATCTTCGGTTCGCTTCAGGGCAAGAAGGTGCTGATCATCGGCGCAGGTAAAATGTCGGAGCTGGCGGCGCGCCACCTGCATCGCGCCGGAGCAGACCAGATCTTCGTCACCAACCGCACGCGCGACCGGGCTGAACAGATGGCGGCCTTGTTCCAAGGCTCGGTGGTAGAGTACAACCGCTACATTGAAAAGCTGCCGGAAGTCGATATCGTCATCACCTCCAGCGGCGCGCCGCATTACATACTGCTTAAGTCCGAGATGCAGCACGTGATCGAGCGGCGGCGCAATCGGCCGATGTTTCTTATTGACATAGCCGTGCCGCGCAACATCGATCCGGCCATCAACGAGCTGGACAACGTTTTCCTCTACGACATAGACGACCTGGAGCGCGTGGTTGAGGCCAACCGCCGCAGCCGGCTCCAGTTCGTCGAACAGGCCGAGCAGATCATAGAAGAAGAAGTCGAGCGGACGCTGGCGCGCCTGAAGGCGCGCGAAGTGGCGCCCACCATCGTCCGCCTGCAAGAGCAACTGGAGCAATTGCGGCAAGCCGAAATCGAGCGCCTGCGCGGGCGCTTCGGCGAGCTGACGGCCGAGCAGCAGGAGGCCCTAGAAGCGCTCACAAAATCAATCCTGGCCAAAGTGGCCCACGCCCCCATCGCCGAATTGCGGCGGCAAGCAGCGCAACCGAACGGCTGGCAGGCCATCGAGCTGATCAGGCGCCTGTTCCGCCTGGAGGACTGATGCTGACTATCGGCTCGCGCGGTTCAAAACTGGCGCTGTGGCAGGCGCGTTGGGTTCAAGCCCGGCTGGAAGAGCGCGGCATTCGCTCGCAAATCCAGACCATCCGCACCACCGGCGATAAAATCACCGATGCGCCGCTGGCGAAAATCGGAGGGAAGGGACTCTTTACCAAAGAGATCGAAGAAGCGCTGCTAGACGGCTCGATCGACTTGGCCGTCCACAGCCTGAAGGATCTTCCCACCGAGCTGCCCGAAGGGCTCACGATTGCGGCCGTGCCCGAGCGCGAGGACGCCCGAGACGCCCTGCTGGGGCGCCGGTTCAGCGAGCTTGCCTCCGGCGACAAAATAGGGACCAGCTCGCTGCGCCGCGCCGCGCAGTTGCGCGCTCTGCGCCCCGATCTTATGGTCGAACCTCTCCGCGGGAACCTTGACACGCGCCTGCGAAAGCTGGCGGAAGGGCGTTACGCGGCCATAGTCGTCGCCGTGGCCGGGCTGCGCCGCATGGGGTGGGAGGTGCGCATAACCGAGATCCTTTCAACAGACTACCTATGCCCGGCGGTCGGCCAGGGCGCGCTGGCTATTGAAACGTGCGCCGGAAGCGAAGCAGAGCACGCCTGCCGGGCTCTGGACCACGCCCCGACTCGCGCCGCCGTGACCGCAGAGAGGGCCCTGCTGCGGGCACTCGGCGGCGGTTGCCAAGTGCCGATAGGGGCGTACGGATTCATCAGCGAAGGCGAGCTGAAGCTGACGGCGGTCGTTTGCACGCCCGACGGCGAGAGACTCATCCGGCGCAATCATGCCGGGCCGGTTTCCGAGGCAGAGCGACTCGGGTGCGAACTGGGCTCAATGCTGCTTGAGGCCGGAGCGGACGAAATACTGGAGTCGGTCTATGGCCAATCCTGAACGGCCGCTGGCCGGATTGACGGTCGCCATCACGCGGCCGCGGGGACAATCGGCCGGACTGGCCGGACTGTTGGAGCAAGCCGGTGCGCGGGTGATCGAATTCCCGACCATTGAAATTCTTCCGGCCCGCGACTATGCTCCCCTGGATGCGGCAATTAAGGAGCTGGCCGACTACGATTGGCTGATCTTCACCAGCACCAACGGAGTGCATTTCTTCGTCGAACGGCTAGAGCGCTGCGCCGTAAAGCGGGCGGATTTCCACGGCAGGGTGTGCGCGATCGGTCCGGCCACGCGCCGCGCCGTCGTTGCAGCCGGATTCAAGGTGGATCTGGTGCCTGAGCAATACGTAGCCGAAAGCCTGGTAGCCGCTTTCAGAAATTACGATCTTCGGGGCAAGCGCATTCTGCTGCCCCGCGCCGCCGTCGCCCGCGATCTAGTACCGGAAGAACTCCGGCGGCTGGGCGCGCGGGTAGATGTTGTGGAGGCGTACCGGACCGGCGCGCCTCCCGAGGCCCGGGAGCGTGCCGGAGAGATATTCGCCGCCGGACGCAAACCCGACTGGATTACTTTCACCAGCTCCTCCACGGTGAACAATTTCATTGCAGCCGCCGGACGCGATGCGCTAGTCGGAGTACGCGTGGCCTCGATCGGACCGGTTACCTCCGCCACGCTGCGCCGCTACGGTATCGAGGTTGCAGCCGAGGCCGCTACTTACACGGCTGAAGGATTGGTCGAAGCCATCATAGGCTCGCGCTGAGTACCCAGCCGCAGAAAGATCTCCCGGAGCCGCCGGTGTTGCCGCATCAGCCGCAAGTATTCGGTTTCCTCGGCGCCCATTTTGGCTCGCACAATGTTCATGATCGCCTGCTTGTCTTGGGCCGGCCAAGCTTCCAGATCCGGCGCGGCATCTACGACTAGGGCCAGGTTTATAAATTCACGGTGCGGCCCAACCTTTACTCTAAGCGCCCGAGCCACGCGCTCAGCGGCTTCGGCGGGCGAACGTTGCTGGAGGCGCAGGGCGACGTTCCTAATGTGGAAATGGTCCCAAACTCCCTGCTGGGTTCCACTCATGTCATAAACCAGAGGGGCAACACACAACTTTCGGAGGATCGCCGGAGGCGTGCGATAGCCGGGTTTTTCGCGCAGGCGGCATTCCTCCCTTTCAAGCAGCGGCAGAATTTCCTCCCGGGCCGGGCGGAAACCGAGCTTGCGGTAGAACCAGAATGCCCCCGAGTCGATGGCCTCCTGGTTGTCGCGCCCGATCTGGTAGGGATCGATTGAAAAGGAAGTTACGCCCAGCCATTGGTTGAACAGCCGCAGTAGCCGGGCGAAGATCCAGGCGCTCTCGCCGCCGCGGAAGGTGTAATAGATATTGAAACCCACCTCCATGCGCTCGAAAAGTGAAAGCGTCTCAAAATAGCCCACCGGCACGCCGTTTTTGAAAATCATGGCGGCATGATAGGCTCGTAGCGGCAAGCGCCACTCGGTCGGGACGCCGCACAGAAAAACTTCAACTCCGCGACCGAGATCCGCACGCCGCACCGTTGCCGGGTCGCCGTAGGTGAAGCCGTACAACTCTCGCTGGCGGGCGGCCGAAGTGGCGACGGCCATATTTAGAAAAGCTTGTCCGGTCTCCAGATCCACTAGCTCGACCTCCGGCGGCGGCGCGCACAGCTCCTTTTCAAGAGAAACTTCACTGCGGCTGATCAGCGGTCCCCGGTGATAGAAGATGCGGGCGGTACGGCGCGGAAGTGAGGTGCGGGCCGCAGGCGAGCCGCCCAGCTCCCAGCGCAGGGGTAACTGCAAGGTGGCGTAAAGATCTGCCTTTTCTCTTCCGGTTATTGGCAGCAAGTGAAGCCGCAGGAGCAGCTCTTCAAGCGTCCGGTCCGGGCTCCCGGCCGCACTTTGGAGCCACTCCAAATAAGGCACGTGAGCCTCCACCGCCAAGTCCTCTTCCGCCAGCGCAAACAACCTGCGCCAGGCGGGCGCCAAACGGTCGTCGATTTCGTAATTATCCCAGTCGATTTTCACCCGGCCTCGCTCAAGCTCCGCCAACCGGCGCGCTACCTCATAACTGAAAATGGCCGTGAAGGCGGTTCCGCCTATGCCCGACACTTCCGGCGCTTCAAACGCCGCAGGCTGCCGGACGGCGATTCGGGTCGCCTGATTAGTGGCCTGGCGCAAAGCTTTTTCGACCCGCCGGAGCGTCAGGGCATCGGGCGGGTAAGCCCGCAGAAAAAGAAGCTGATCAATGTGTTTGGCTAAGCGCGCTGCAACCGGGCGCCGAGGCAGAGCCGGACAGGGCGGCGGCAAGACGGTTTTGTTTTTTTGAGTCACAGCTCCGGTCTCCTTTTTTTCAGCGATTTTTCAAGAATATACCGGAGGGCAGGAAGGCTGGGGCAGGAGAGCGTGCTTAGGATGCGGCTAGCATCAGAAAGGGGAGCCTTGTCGGAAAAAATTTACAAGTTGCAACCTAATCGCACGCTTCAATTGCGTGGCTTCGACGCGCTCGGCGCCTCGGCCGCGCTTCACTCGGCGACTGAAACCAGCTTCAAGGTTAGCGGTGTATTCCGCGACCCGGCTGATTTTGCGGTGCTGGTGCTTTATGACGCGGACAATTTCTATGAGCACCCCCGCCTGAAGTATCTGCCGGATTTCGATTTCAGCGGCCTCACGCTCAGCTTCGACGTGCGCTATGCGGGCTTGATGCCGCTGGATTCGCCGAAGTACCCGACTATCGACTGGCCCTACCTGGACGTCATACGCGCAGACGAGTCCACCGCCCGAATCCCCCTGTTTGAACATGCCGAACAAGTAGGGGGCGTTTACAGCAAGGCCGAGGCCGCCTTCGTAATCGAAGACAACGGGCTCCAGCCCTACGACCGCCTGACGCTGTGGTACCTGAACTTTGCCTTCGACTACATTGTTCCGGACCAGTCGCCGCTCCCCTCGGCGGCTGAGGTGACGGCGGCTCTGGCCGCCCAGATAAATGCGGTCGACTGGGAGGCTTTCGGGACGCTGATCCCGCTCGGTGCGCAAGCGGAGGGGAATACGTTGCGGATTATTGCCGAGCGGCCCGGCGTCGACGGCAATATGATCCGCATGTATGCCGTAGCCAAAAACAACCGTTTGCGGACCACTGCGCCAGTGGCGGAATTCCGCGGCGGCAGCTCGGACGCCGTCTGGCGCGTAACGCTCGATTTCGAAGCTCTGGGCGTACCTTACATACGCCAGATGTGGATGACTTTTGCGCCGCCGCTCGCCGACGGCGCAGCCTTTGAGCCCACCGAGTGGGAAGCCGAATTCAGCAACTGGAGTGTTAGCGGGCCGGAAGAAAAGCGCGCACTCAAGGTGGCGGGGCCCGGCAGCGTCCGGGTAGAGGAAAACGATGCATGGTGTTCGTACACGGGCGACTGGGTCGCCGAGTCGGGTTTTTACTCCGGCGGGTATGCGCGCAAGACCTCCTCGCCGGGGGCCACGCTCACAGTGACCTACTGCTGCGCCAAAGCGCATGATCTTTACCTCGGGACCTCGCTTTACGCAGATCGCGGCGTGGTCGGAATCAGCCTGGACGGGGATCAGGAAACCGAACTAGATTGTAGGCTTGCGGCGGAGCCTCCGGTCATAACCAGGCGCCGGCTGCGCTCAGCAGTCGCGGCTGGCAGCCACACGGTTACGCTGAAGCTTAAGACGGTAGGCTGGTTTTATTTCGATTTTTTGGAAGCCGCTGTGGCGGGAGACATACCCGAAGCCTGCCCGGCCGACAACCAGATCGCGCCGGCCCTGGACTATAGCACCGATCACACCTACAAGCTGCCGCCGGCGCGTATTCTCTGGATGTTGGATCAGCTTGGCTACGCCGGTCCGCTCAACGAGTATATTGGCGTGTTCTGGTGGAACCAGCGCAAGCGCGAAGGCGCAACCGTGCCCTCGGTCACGGTGAGCTTTGAAGGCCAGTTCCTGCCGGACGACCAGGTCTTTCTCAACATCGGCGGGCAGGTATCAGGCAAGACTGTTTTCCCCAACGAGAATAATGAGGTGCTGGCCCGGCATTTCCAGTACTTCATCAACGCCACATACGTGGGCGTATGGGCGGCCGCCGACGGCAACACGCTCACCATCACGGCGCGCTCCCCTCAGCCTGCCTATTCCTTTTCCTTTAATGCCTGGAAGGAATCCGGCCAAAATTCGACCGGTACGGTCAACTACACGGGAAGTCTTACGGGCGGGCAGCCAGGCCGCTGGGTGGTGGATCCGGAACAGACGCCCGCGCTGAATCGCGGTGCGTGCGACTGGCATCGGGACTTTTTCCGGGAGTGCAAATTGCGCGAGCGCGAAGTCACGGTTTCCTCTTCAATGGAACTGGTCAATCCCCCGGAAGACTTTGCGGCGCGTTTTCCCGACGGTGCGCCGGTTGAAACCTCGGTCGGCTTCGGCGAGTTGGTATCGACCCACTGTACGTTCTCTTCGCCCATGCGGAACTACCAACGCCAGGTTTTCAAGACGCTGGCCGATCTGATGGCCGAGGCGGAGTTGACGCCCAACCTCCAGTTCGGCGAGTTTTGCTGGTGGTACTTCACCAACCGTAGTGAGCAGAATCCCTCCGGCGGCATGGCTTACTATGACGAGGAGACACGGGCGGCGGCTCAAACCCAACTGGGCCGCCAACTGTACGTATTCACCAGCCCGGAGGACGATCCCGCGGTCAACGGGGGCGCGGATGCACTGTTTTTGCGTAACCGCCTGCGCGACTATGTGAGCGATCTGGCCGGTTTTGTGCGGCAGCATCATCCCGAAGCCCGGCTGGAGGTGCTCTACCCTTGCGATGTTAACCGTCCCACACCCGCCGGAGTGCATAATCTGGGCGGGCGGCTGAACCGGTTCATCAATCTGCCGGTCGAGTGGGAAGCCAAACAAACCAGCGGGCTGGATGGGATCAAGTTTGAAGCGCTGGACTTCGGCGCATGGTGCCGGGATCTGGATCTCACGCGGGAAGCCATGGAATTCATTCTGGGCCTAAATTGGCCGCGGGAATCAATACGCTACCTGCTGCCGGTGTTCCAGCCTGGATTTCCTTGGGACCGAGATTCGATGGCCGCCCTGGGGCTGGGCATTCCCAGCCTTGTACTGTGGGCCTTCGATCACATTTGCCTATTCGGCGCGGAAAAACCGGCGCGCTTTAAAACCGGCGGCGCACGTTTCCAAGGCTGAAAAGTACTACTGAGCCGGAGCAGGCCGCGGTATGGCGGCAGTGGTCGCCGGGCGGCTGAGATCATAACGGCTCGGCGGGAGCACCAGTTTGTCAGGCTGCTCCACCTGACGCCAGGCCAGTTCACCAACTTGCTTTCTCAGCACGCCATACTGCCCCACAGCCCAGACCGAATCTCCGGTTCGCACAAGCGAGTTCAGGAAAAGACGGGAATCGGACGGGCTCACGGCCTTCCAGCTCTCACCACCGTCTTCGCTTACCAACAGGTGAGTATCGGCCGCAATCCAGCCGGTTCCTTCTTGGTCAAACATTACCGAAGTGAACCATTTTGCAAGCGGGCTGGTTTGCGCCTGCCAGCTTCGGCCCCCGTCCCGGCTGCGCAGAATTTGTCCGCCGAAGCCTACCGCCCAGCCGTTTTCCGGATCGCGGAAATAGACCGAGCTGAGGGACCAGAGCATCTGCCCGGGCGTCGCCACAGGTTCCCAGAGATGCCCGCCGTTGCTGGTGCGGGTAATGACGCCTACCCACCCTACGGCCCAACCAAGGTTTTCGTCCAGAAAGAAAATGCTCTCCAGAGGCTGCGAGACTCCGCTCGATTGCAGTGACCAGGTCCGGCCATTGTCGCCGGTGTGCACGATTACGCCCTTGTAGCCCGCAATCCAGCCTGATTCCTTACGCCATTGGATTGAGTTGAGGCGCTCACGCGTAGGCAGCGCAACCCGCTCCCAGGTGTATCCCCCGTCCCCGGTCCTCCATAGAGTTCCTTCATCCCCGGCGACGTAGCCCGTTCTGCCGTCCGTAAATTTGACCGCGCGAAGCTGCGGCCCGGCGGGCAGCGTGCGCGAACTCCAGCTTTTGCCTGCATCTTCGGTCACGTAGAGCCGCGGCTCAGCGCAGAGCAACCAAACCTTTTCGGCCGCGGCATCAGCCGCTTGAACCGAACAACTTTCTGCACCTATATCAGCAGCCGCTGCCGTTAAAACGGCCATCGCCAGCAATCCCAGAACCTTAAGCATAAACTTTCCTTGCTTATCTGATGCAGTAGGCGGCCTGCGGGATGCGGCCAAACCTATCGGATGTAACGCGCTGCTATGCTGCGCTGGGCGTGGCTTGCAAGCACATGAACCGTGCGAATTTTTTTCAGGCGGGTGGGCGAGAGCTGGCCGATGGGGATATAGAGGATCGAGCGGCCAAGCCGCGCGGCTATGGTGCGGAATATCGAGCGGGGCGGGCGCGCCGCCACATATACTACGTGGCGATGGATCGAATAGTCCAGCCCCGCCAGCAGCAGTCGTTCGGGCTTATTTTGGGCGAAATCGTAGTCCGGATCACTCCAGACGTCGATCATGCGGCGTGGCGGCAGGCTCAACAGAAACCCGCCGTACTCAGCCCGCCCGATGCCTGGACCGACCAGGCGGGCGAACGGGTCGGTCGAGTAAAAAGCCATGTCCGACTCGTTTTCATGTTCTCCCAGCCAGGTGGTGAGCCAGGGATAGCGGTCGTCGCGGTCCTCGTCAAAAATGACGATGACTGAGCCGACATCGCCGGCTATCCGCTCAAACCGGCGCACAAATATTTTGTTTTCGTGCCAGTGGCGTATGGTCTCGCGCACATCGATTCCATCCAGAATCGAGGTCGAGAAAGGCTCGGTGCGAACCCGCTCTTCAGAAAGAATGCTCCTGGCTTTCTTCTGCAAAAAGCGGCCGAAGTCCTCGACCACAATGTCTTCAGGCGGGTAGGAACAAATGGCGTTGCCGTCGAGCTGGCGCGCCCACTGGCCGGGATAATCCTCCTTCGGGCGACTCTTAAGACCCTTAGGCCTGAGGCGCTGCTTGGGGCGAGGCAGGCGACGCCGCAGGCGAATACGGCGCGTCCGGTCCCATATTTGTTCACCGGAGAGATCTACTGTTTCAATATCGCTCTGCTCCTTTTGAGGAGGATAAGCGCCGCCCCGCTCCCACACTTCCCAGGCATAATTGTCGTCGACGATCGAGCGGGCGGCGACGGTGATATCGAAAAGATCCGCCGCCAAACCGCCGTTGACAAGAGCCAAATTGCGCGTATAGCGAGCCATCAGCCGCCGCTGCCAGTGCTCTACGCGCTCGCCTGTCGCCTCCTGGTAAGCTTGTTCAGCCTCTCGCAACAGCGCTAGTTGCGCCCGGCGGCGGTCGATAAGATCGGCGTCCGCCATTTCGCTGCGGTAAAGCTCGTAACGATATTGAAGGTAGGGATACTCGGAGGCGATCTCGGCCAGACAGCGGGGATGTAGGTTCTTTATCTCGATCCCGGTGCGCCGTATGGCGTAAGGCGGCTCATCCTGCGGCTGCTCCATGGCGTCAAGCAGCGGGTCAAGCAGTCCCAGCGAAACCACTACGACGACGCGCGCCAGCGGGTGTGCGCCTTGCAACTTCCAGGCCATGCCGGCAGCATGCCGCTCCACCTCCGGTGTTCGCCGCGAAGCCAGCACGCGGCAGGCTTCGACGTATTTCTCCAACCCCACCCAGCGCAAAGAGTAGGAATCCGGGAGGTGATCCGGCAGATGCGGGCGGCGCAGATCATCCGGCTCGGCAAAGATAACCTCAGCGCCTATCTCGCGCGCAGTGCGCACGGCCTCAACAAAAGGATCGGCGGGTTCAACCGGCACATATACGAAGCGATCCTCATCTCCCGGATCGGGATAAAAAACAACCGAAATCTCAGGAAGGCGGCCGATGGCGAGCAAAAAAACTTTTTCAAGCGAGCCCGGCAGCTCCACCGCCACCACTTCCGGACGCTCGGCGAGCAGCGTGCGCCGGACTTCCGCTGCAAACTCCAGGTGCCCGGCGGCCGCCGGAAGGTATAAAAACCGCCCGCGCCTCAGGCTGCCGGCTTCACGTACGGATTCTCGGGACATAGCGCCGGGCCTCTTCCCCTAAGGTTTCCAGCACGGCCGCTTCCAGGGCCTTTATTTCATCGAAATATGGCAACTCGCAGCGCAGCTTCATGGCGTAGCGGGCTATGTTGATGCCGTCGCGCACCGTGTAGCGCTCCTCGGCCGCGTGCGCCAGTTGAAGAAAATCCGTCACATACTCGAGTATCTTCTCTTCGCCGAAGGGCAGGTTTTCCTTCAGTATCAGGTACTCTTCGTCGCGCTCGGGAAAATCAATCAAAATCTGCGGCTGAAGCCGCGAGTGTATGTACTCGGGAAGGTCAAAAGTAGAGGCATCGTCGTTCAGCGTCGCCACAAAGCGAAAATCCGGGTGGGCGCGAATCTTTATGCCGGCCACGATCGATTCGACGTAACGGCGGCTGTCCAATAGCGGCGCCAGGCTCGCCCAGCTCTTCTCGCTCATCCGGTTGCCCTCGTCGAGTATGGCCACGCCGCCGCGGATCATGGCCGTCACCAGCGGTGAAGCCACATATCGCAGGCGACCCTCGCCTTCGATCACCGGCATAACCAAAAGGTCCTCCGGCCGCGTGTCGACGGTCGCTTGCATGATGTATACCTCGCGATTTAGTCGCTTGGCCGCGGCGTAGGCCAGAGTGGTTTTTCCCACGCCGGGCTTGCCCACCAAGCGGGGGTTCATTGGAACGTCCCGAGGATCGACAAGCAGCCAGGCCGCCAACAACTGGCGCAGGGGCTCCTCCTGCCCCACCCAACGCACGGTTAGTTCATCGGGATGCGCCAGGTGCAGCGTAACACCTTCGATTTCAACCGTCATACGCCTACCTCATTTATTTTCTCAAATTCGGCCCGCAGCAGATTCGTTTTCAGATCTGTAAAGTACGTTAAGAAAAAGCACCTCCGAAACCCGCTCTTTAGCCGTCTCGTCCAAGTTGTGTTAGTGAGAAACCGTAATGAGCAAGGCGAGCTTGCGCCTGATTCCTTCATCCTACAGGGATCCGGCGGGCTTCGTTGTCTATGATTCGGGAGTTTTCAAGCGTGTCGTCACTTCTCGCGGCCTCAAGGATTATAGGGAATTCATAAAAAGCGGCTTATATGAAGACTTAGTAAGTTGCGACTTGCTTATCTCGCATTATGAAGAACCTTTAGCTAATTCTGCCTTAGGGGAGCTGTTGCTTGTTCCCGAGCAAATCCCCTTCATCTCCTACCCCTTCGAGTGGTCCTTCGACGAGCTGCGCGACGCCGCCCTGGTGACGCTGAAAATTCAGCAGCGGGCGCTCGCGCGAGGCTTCATGCTTAAAGACGCCTCGGCCTACAACGTGCAGTTCCTAGCCTCGCGGCCGGTTTTCATTGACACGCTGTCTTTTACCCGTTATGAAGGAGGTCCCTGGCCCGCTTACGAACAATTCTGCCGCCATTTCCTGGGCCCGCTGTTTTTGATGCGCTACCGGTCGCCGGATGCGGCGCGTTTTCTCAAGGTCGAGCTGGACGGCTTCCGGCTGGAACGGGTTTCGCGCTCGCTTCCCCTGCGCTCCTGGCTTAACGGCGGCGCGCTCCTGCATATACACCTTCACGCCCGAGCCTTGCGGCACAAGCCTCAGGCCGGCGGCGAGCCGCTCGGCAGCAACGCGCATTTGCCTCAACTTATAGCCTCCTTGCGGCGCACAATCGAAAATATGCCGCGTCCCGCAGCGGAAGCTCACTGGACCGGTTACTACTCGGAATGGCGTTTTTACAGTCCGGCGGCCCGCGAGTCCAAGCGCGAACTCGTACAGGAGCTGGTCTACCGGGTGAAGCCGAATCTGGTGTATGACTTAGGCGCCAACACCGGACTCTTCACGCGGGAGGCCGCCGCCGCCGGCGCTCTGTGCATAGCCTTCGACAAGGACGCCGACTGCGTCAACCGGCTTTACCTTGAAGAGCGTTCCAAATCCGACTCCCTAATACTGCCCCTTGTCATGGACCTGGAAAACCCGAGCCCACCGCTCGGCTTTGGGCTGAACTCGACCATGAGCTTGCTGGAAAGGCCGCAAGCTGATCTGGTCATGTGCCTGGGCTTGCTCCATCACTTACGAGTGAGCGGCAACCTGCCCATGGTGCGGATAGCGCACTTTCTGGCCCGGCTGGGACGCAAGCTGCTTATTGAATTCATCCCTCCATCCGACCCGGCGATAATGACGCTTAGCCGGCGTTCCGATTTTGACGACTTTAACGTGGCCGGTTTTCTTAAAGCTTTTTCCAGCCGTTTCCGCCTTGAGGCGACGCGACCATTAGCCTGCAGCCAGCGCGTGCTTTACCTGTTTGAGAGGCTCCCGTGCTCAGCTTGAATGACTGGCGAGTCCGGGCTTTTTTGTTGAGCGGTCTGATTGTTATTCCATTCCTGCGTTTCCTGGTCAGGCAAGAGTACGATTTCATAAATTGGGAAGCGGCGGCGGCCACGGTTCTGCTGGCGACGGTCACCGTGCTGCTAGCGCTGGTTGCGCGCGGACTCTGGTTCCGGTTGTTCGTCATCTTCGCTATAACTGTCACCGCAACTTTTCCCGCACTCAGTCTTACCGGCGCTCGCTCGCCGTATGCTCCTTGGGTTGTGGGAGCTTTGCTCGCCTCCGGAAGCGCTCTTCTGATGCAGCGGCTTAAGGAAAATTTCTTCGCCTTGCTGGCCGTATTCACCTGGGGCGGCTTGCCGGCGGAAGTGGCGACACATATCTGGCAAGCCGGCGCTCCGACCATGGCCTACCAGCCGGTTAGAGCGCCTCACGTTTTGTGGCTTATTTTGGACGAGCAAATCGGCTTGGCGGGCTTTCCTGAAAATGTGCCGGAATGTGCGGCGGCCCGCAACCGATTTGCCGAAGTGCTGGCGCGATATAACTTTACAACCTTCCCCCGGGCTTACAGCAACTACCCGGTAACGGTGGATTCGCTTGGCAGCATTTTTCAAGGTCGCTTGGCCGAGTATCCGGAGGAGCATATGCCGCGCGCGGGCTGGGGGCACATGCGCCACTATGCCATGCCGACCAATGCCCTAATTGAAGAGTTTCACTCAAAAGGCTATCGCGCCACGGTCTGGCAGCATGGATCCGTGCGCATCTGTGGGCGCCCGGCGCCGTGGCTGGACTGCCGGCAATATGAGGATAAGTTGAAGTGGCTTGAGCGCGCTCCGGGCGGGTGGACGTACCGCTTTCGCTGGCTCGTCAGCCACTATCAAGCGACCGATCCCTGGTTTGTTAAGGTAAAGGGATTTTTCCCGTTCCGCTTCGGAGTTAAGATCACCGGCCCCTTAGCCCTGGAGAGCTTTTGGCCAGACGGTGTGGCGGTGCGCGTATTATCAGAAAAAAGGCCCACGCTGTTTCTCGCCCATCTGCTTGCTCCACACGCCCCGTACTTGTACCGGCGTGACGGCTCCATCCGGCCAATAGAGGAGTGGGGTGAGGACCGCGCCGACCGCAGAGTAGACCAACAACAGTACCACCGGCTTTACTGCCGTTACTGCGAGCAGAGCGAATACGTCGCCACCGCGCTCGAGCGCTTGCTGGCGCGGCTGGAGGCGGCAGGCTGTCTTCGGAACATGACCGTCGTAATCCACGGCGACCATGGACCGCGAATTCTGCTCGCGCCGGACGGAACGGAAAGCCAGACCTCGATTTCACCGGAACTGCTTGACTATGAAGGTGAACCCGACCCGCGGGATCTGGCCGACCGGTTTTCTATTCTGCTGGCGATTAAACGCGTCGGCGCCTCAGCCCCGGAAGTCCGGCCCGAAGCACACAGCTTGTTAACGCTGATTTCGCGAAATGTTTTTGGACGGGAGCCTGCCGAGGGGGCTGAACATGCCAATCAGGTTTTTCTGGCCGACAGCCAGGGAGTCTTTCATGCAATCAAGATTCAGAACTATTGGAGGTAAAGCGGTATGATACTGCCTGTTCCAGCATATCTGGATCCGACCACCGGCAGCATCGCTTATCAGGTGACGATCTCCGGTCTATTGGCGCTGGGCGCGGCCGTAAGAATATACTGGGACCGCCTGAAGCGGCTCTTTAGACGGTTGGCGCCGCGCGCCGACCGCCGGAGGCCGGATTACTGACCTAGTTTGTCAAGATAGCGTGCTACCGCTTCAATTCCTAGGAAGAAGTTCGGCAAATGGAACTTTTCGTTCGGCGCGTGCAAGTTATCGTCGGGCAAACCGAAACCCATCAGCACGGTGGGAATTCCGAGGTGCTTGTCGAAAAGCCCCACGATGGGTATGGACCCGCCTGAGCGTATGTACACGGTCTCTCGCCCAAAGACCTCACTTAAAGCCTCAGCAGCAGTTTTGATGAAGCGGTTTGACGGATCCACCAGAGACGGTGCAGCTCCGTGTATGGGTTTTACGGTGGCGCTGACCCCCCGCGGTCTGACCTTCGCCACAGCGGCTTTAAACAGCTCTATCACTTCGTCCGGGTTCTGGTCGGCCACCAGGCGCAAGCTTATTTTGGCGGTTGCGCGGGCTGGGATGACCGTCTTGGCGCCTTCGCCGGTGAAGCCGCCGCGTATGCCGTGGACTTCCAGCGTGGGCCGCGCCCAGATTCTTTCAAAAAGCGAGTACTCCGGCTCGCCCACCAACTCGCTGACTTCCATTTCGTGACGCTTGTAGCGCTCTTCGTCAAAAGGCAGCCGCGACCAGGCCGCCAGTTCCTCGGGGCTGGGCGGGCGCACACTGTCATAAAGTCCGGGAATAAGAATATGACCGTCGCGGTCCTTGAGCGCGCAAAGTATTTCGGCAATGGCCTGAATGGGATTCGGAGCCACGCCGCCGTACACGCCGGAATGCAGGTCATGGCCAGCCCCCTGCACTTCAACTTCGAGGTACACGATGCCGCGCAGCCCGACACACAGCGTGGGCAGTCCTGGAGCGAACATTTCGGTATCGGAGATCAAGGCGGCGTCGGCCCTCAGCCGCTCCGGCTTGCTAGCAACATATCGCGAGATGTGCTCCCCGCCCACTTCCTCCTCGCCTTCGATCAAGAATTTGACGTTTACCGGTAGGCGGCCGCGAGTTTTAAGCAATCCCTCGACAGCTTTGATATGTATGTAGGTTTGACCCTTGTCGTCGCAGGCGCCGCGGGCGAAAATGTCGTCGCCGCGGATTTCCGGCTCGAAGGGAGGCGATTTCCACTCCTCCAGCGGGTCCACCGGCTGTACGTCGTAGTGCCCATAGATAAGCAGCGTAGGTTTGCCAGGCGCGCCCAGCCACTCAGCGTAGACCAGCGGGTTGCCCTCGCCTTCGATGAGCTGGGCGTTTGCGAGTCCGGCGGCTTGAAGTTCGTTGCGCACAAATTCTGCGGCTCGCCGTATGTCGGGTTTATGTTCGGGCAGGGTGCTAATGCTCGGGATACGGAGGAAGTTCATAAGCCCCTCCAGAAAAGCTGCGCGGTTTTGCTCGTAGTAGGTCATACACTTCGATAATACGCCGGGGACTAGAATATAGACATGGCCACGGCCATGCTACGTGGGATATTGCCGGCGATCGTCACCCCTTTCCGGGATGATGAGCTTATCGACTACAACGCTTGGCAAAAGCTGATCGAGAGGCTTATTGCAAGCGGCGTTCATGGCCTGTTCGTGCTAGGCGGGCAAGGCGAGTTCTATGCGCTCAATGAAGAAGAGCGCATGGTCGCCACCCGCTTCTGCGTTCAAACGGTAGCGCGTCGGGTCCCGGTCGTTGCCAACGTAGGAGCGATAACCACCGGCGAAAGTGTCCGGCTGGCTCAGCAGGCTGAGCAGGACGGAGTTGATTTCATCGCCGCCGTCACGCCTTATTTCATTCGTCCCTCCGAAGATGAGCTGGTCGAGCATTATTCGGAGATCTGCCGCAGCGTGCGGCTACCGGTTGTAGCCTATAACATTCCGCAGCGCACGGGCGTAGAGCTTACTCCGTCGCTGGTGCGGCGCATTGCGGAAGCCAATCCGAATTTTGTCGGTCTTAAGGACTCCGGCGGCCGCCTGGAGTGGATTCCCGAATTCAAGCGTGCAGGCGTAACGGTTCTCATGGGGCAGGACACTCTGATTCTGGATGGGCTCCGCATGGGTTGCTCCGGCGCGATAACAGCCTGCGCCAATCTTGTACCGCGGCTTTTTATCGAAATTTACAATGCTTTTCAGGCGGGCAACATCAGCGAAGCCGCCCGCTTCGAAGCGCTGGTCGAACCGCTCGATCAGGCCTTTTCGCTGGCCACTTTCCCCGCTCTAATAAAAGAAGCCATGAACATGGCGGGGCTGCCGGCAGGGCGTTGCCGGCGGCCGGTCGGACCGATGTCCGGCACGGCTTTATCACAGCTAGCTGGGGTACTAGACAAACTCAGAGAAGCGGGCTACCTCGAAATGCGACCGCTCTCCTACCGGATGAATCAATAGCGGTGGGGAGCCGCTTGAAACTCTCCAGAAAAGAGCACCATGCAAACAAACCGTTTGGCTCACGAAAAGAGCCCCTATCTTCTGCGACACGCCTACAATCCCGTGGACTGGTATCCCTGGGGAAACGAAGCCTTCGAGCGGGCCCGCAGCGAAGACAAGCCGATTTTTCTCTCCATAGGCTATTCAACCTGTCACTGGTGTCACGTGATGGAGCATGAGTCGTTCGAAGACCCCGCTATCGCCTCACTGCTAAATCAGCACTTCATCCCGATAAAAGTCGATCGTGAGGAGCGGCCCGATGTTGACCGGGTTTACATGCTTTTCGTGCAAGCCACCACAGGCAGCGGTGGTTGGCCCATGTCGGTCTTTTTGACGCCGGAGTTGGAACCATTTTTCGGTGGAACGTACTTCCCTCCCGAGAGCCGCTACGGGCTGCCGGGCTTCGGCTTTGTTTTGCAAAGAATAGCTGAAGCCTGGCGCGAGCAGCGCGAGGAAATTGTCGCATCCAGCCGCAAGATGCTGGAGGGCTTGCGCGAACAGCTCAAACCGGAAGCTCCCGCTGCCGCCCTTGGAAATGAAAGTTTTGAACGCGGCTTCCAGTTTTTCCGCCGAGCGTTTGACCCGGTGAACGGCGGCTTCGGCGGCGCACCCAAGTTTCCACAGCCTTCCATCTTGCGATTTCTGCTGCGAGAGTACGCCCGCACGCAAAACCTGGAGGCTTTGGATATGGCTCTGGACACTCTTCGCGCCATGGCTGCCGGGAGCATATGCGATCACCTGGGCGGAGGATTCCACCGCTACAGCATCGATGAAGCCTGGCTGCTGCCGCATTTTGAGAAGATGCTCTACGACCAGGCGCAGCTTGCCAGGGTTTATCTGGAGGCGTTTCAGTTGACCCGCGAAACGCTGTTTACCCGGGTAGCGCGCGAAATCCTCGACTACGTACTGCGGGACATGACCGGACCCGAGGGAGAATTCTTCTCAGCCGAAGACGCCGACAGCGCTGATCCGGACCAGCCCGAAGTATCGCGCGAGGGCGCTTATTACCTGTGGCGGCGCGAAGAAATTGAATCGTTGCTCGGCCCCGAAGACGCAGAGCGCTTTTGTCAGGCTTACGGCGTCACCCCGGAAGGTAATCTGGTGCATGACCCCACTGGCGAATTTGTAGGTAAGAATGTTCTCTATGCGGCGGGCGAAACCGAGGGATTGGAGCCGCTGCGCGCACTATTGCTTGAGGCTCGCCTGGCGCGTCCGCGCCCGTTGCGCGACGACAAAATCGTAACCGCCTGGAACGGCTTGATGATTTCGGCCTTCGCCCTAGGCGCCAGGGCGCTGGGCGAAACACAATATCTGGAGGCAGCCCGCCGGGCGGCGGCGTTCGCTCTGAAACGCCTGCGGGCAGCGGACGGCTCGCTCATTCGCTGCTGGCGCGCGGGAGAAGCTTCGGTTGCGGCTTTTTCTGAAGATTACTCCTGTTTGGTCCAGGGATTGCTGGACCTCTATGAAACCGAATTCGAGCCGGGGTATCTGGAAGCGGCCGTCAACCTGACCGAAAAACAATTGGAACTGTTCGAGGACACAAGCGCCGGCGGCTTGTTTTCAGCCCCGGAAACCGCCAGTGAGCTTTTGCTGCGGTTGAAGGACGACTTCGACGGCGCCGAACCATCAAGCAACTCCGTCACCGCCCTGAACCTATCGCGGCTGGCGCAGCTTGCTCGCCGCCCAGACTTCGCCCAGGCGGCCGAACGCATACACGCAGCCTTCGCCGCTCCGCTTGAGTCCGCGCCCGGTCAATTGCCGGAGCTGCTTTCGGCTCTGGCTTTTCACAATGCGAGCCAGCAGATTGTGATCTCCGGCGAGCGCGGCGCTCCTGATACCAAAGCTCTGTTACAGGTTGTTAACAGCAAGTTCCTGCCTTTTGCAGCGGTGATGCTGGGTGACGCCGAGCATTGGCCGAGACTGGGGCAGGCCACGGCCTACGTTTGCCGGAATTTCACTTGTCTAGAACCCACCACCAGCGTGGAAAAACTTGCGGCATTGTTAGAATATTGAAATCGCATGACGGGGACTCGACCGGCACACAACTTACTCTGGAGGAAAAATGGAACGACCTGGAGCAGTAACACTTAAAGGCAACCCTTTGACGCTAATCGGACCTGAGCTCAAAGCAGGCGACCCTGCGCCTGATTTTGAAGTGGTGGACATGAACCTTTCGCCCGTGAACCTGGAGCAAACCGGGCGCGCCGTGCGGATCATCAGCGTCGTCCCATCGCTTGACACGGCAGTGTGCGACGCCCAGACCAAGCGCTTCAATGATGAAGCAGCCAAATACCCCGGACTGGAAGTGTTGACCATCAGCATGGATCTTCCCTTCGCGCAAAAGCGATGGTGCACTTCGTTCGGCATCGACCGGGTGAAAATGTATTCCGATCACAAAAACGCTTCCTTCGGCGCCAATTACGGCACGCTAATCAAAGAGCTGCGCATCGAATGCCGGGCGATTTTCGTTTTGGACAAAGACAATATCATTCGACATGTGCAGTACGTACGGGAGATAACCGATCATCCCGACTACGACGCCGTTTTCAATGCGGTGCGGGCGCTGGTGAGCTAAAGCCCGCACCCTATCTTGACAGATGAGTAAGCCTAATCTTATCATGAGGTTTGCCCGAGAGGCGGGCCCGCTGGGAAAATCCCGCCGCCCCGCACGAGCCATTTAGGAGGGTCGCTTGATTAAGCTGGATATTATCAACGAAGTCGTCAGTCGAACCGGTATCACCAAAACTAAGGCCGAGATGGCCGTCGAGACCGTTTTCGAGAGCATGAAAAGAGCGTTGGGCGCGGGCGAGAGGATAGAACTGCGAGGATTCGGCATCTTTAACGTGCGCCCCCGCAAGACCGGCATTGGCCGCAATCCCCGGACCGGGGCTGAGGTTGCCATCCCTCCCGGAAAGGCAGTGCGCTTCAAGCCGGGTAAAGAACTGCAATCCTTATAGCTTTTGCGCAGCGTTGACATCCAAGGGCAAAGAGGTCCGTGCATCCCGAGGATTACCCATTACCGCCCGCCCGATCCTCACAGCCCTTTGAGGATGAGTTGTTTAGGGGCGCCAGGGTCATCCGGAGCAGATCCAGTCGCCTGGGGTTGCACATACTGCTTCTTTTTTTGACCCTGCTTTCCACCACAGCCGTGGGTGCGCGCCTGGTGGACAATTTTAACAAGAACCTTCCGCCAATCTATCTGGCGGAAGATCTCAGAGCATACGCCAGCCTGCTGGCGCGCCCCTCGGCCTGGACCGGCGGTCTGGTTTTTTCACTGACCCTGCTAGCCATACTAATGGCGCATGAAATGGGCCACTATTTGGCTTGCCGCTACTACGGGCTGGATGCCAGCCTACCCTACTTCATGCCCTTCCCCAGCTTGATCGGCACGCTGGGTGCATTCATTCGCATTCGCAGCCCGATCTACTCGCGGCGAGTGCTGTTCGATGTCGGGTTGGCCGGCCCACTGGCAGGCTTTGCCCTGACCGTGCCCGCAGCTCTGGCCGGCTTCGCCATGTCCAAGGTGGTGCCGGGGCTGGCGGTGGCCAGCGATCTGGACTTCGGCACCCCGCCGCTGTTTTGGATTCTTCAAAAGCTGTTTTTTCCCGGCGTAGCGGCTGGCGACCTGCTGCTGCATCCAGTGGCTCGCGCAGCCTGGGTGGGAGTTTTCGCCACCGCGCTGAATCTGCTGCCGATCGGCCAACTGGACGGGGGGCATATTGTATATGCTCTGGCCGGCGAGCGTCACCGGCGGCTTTCCCGAATCTTTGCCCTTATGTTGCTTCCGCTAGGGGTATTCTACTGGCCCTGGCTGCTCTGGGCTTTGATCCTGTTCGTTTTCGGATCTGGACATCCGCCGGTCTACGACCCTTTCGAGCTTGATCCAGCAAGGAAACGGTTGAGCGTTGCGGCGCTGGCCGTCTTTCTGCTTTGCTTCATGGTGGCGCCGGTGGAAACGAGGCTGGAGCGTTGAAGCGATGAAGATATCGGCCACCATCATCACTTTTAACGAACAAGCCAACATCGCCCGCGCCATCGAGAGCCTGCGCTGCTGCGACGAAGTGGTTGTGGTCGATAGCGGCTCGAACGATCGCACCGTAGAAATCGCCGCCAACCTGGGCGCACGGGTGGTGGAAGCGTCGTGGCGGGGCTACGCCGGGCAGAAGAACTTCGCCGCCGAGCAGGCTGCCTTTGACTGGGTGCTTTCTATCGACGCCGACGAAGCCTTGAGTGAAGCCCTGGAAGCTGAGATCTGGCAAATCAAAAAAAACGGACCACAATTTGACGCCTACACCGTGCCCCGCATGGCCCGTTACCTAGGACGGTGGATAATGCACTCGGGCTGGTATCCGGACCGCAAAATCCGACTCTACGATCGCCGCAAAAGCCGCTGGATAGGCGACTACGTTCATGAGTGCGTGCAGGTCGATGGGAAAGTCGGACATCTTAAATGCAACCTGCTCCATTACACATTTGATTCATTATCGGAGCATTTAAGGAGCCTGGACCGCTACACGACGCTAGCAGCCCAGGAACTGGTAGCGCGCGGCTACAAAGTCGGCTGGAGCGATTTGGCGCTGGATCCTTTCTTTACCTTCTTTCGCACCTACATCTTCAAGGCCGGATTCCTAGATGGAACCGAAGGGCTTACCATCGCCTTCATGGCCGCTTTTTACAACTTTCTGAAATACGCCAAAGCCAGGAACATGACATGATCGGTGCAATCGTAGGCCTTGTCGCGGGACTGTTGGTAGGGAGTTTTCTAAACGTCTGTATCTATCGTATGCCGCGCGATCTTTCCGTCGTCCGCCCGCGCTCGTTCTGCCCGACCTGCCGGCAAACCATCCGCTGGTACGACAACATTCCCGTGGTGAGCTACCTTGTGCTGCGCGGGCGTTGCCGGCAGTGCGGTGCCGCCATTCCGCTGCGCTATCTGCTGGTGGAAATGCTTGCAGCGGCGCTTTTTGCCTATACCGCGGGCCAGTTGGGGCTTACGCTTGCAGCCCTGAAGTGGTGCCTGTTTGAGGCGCTCATGATTGGGCTGATCTTCAGCGACCTGGAGGAACGGATCCTCCCCGACGAGTTTACCCTTGGAGGGGCGCTGGCCGGCCTAGTCCTCTCCCTGTGGGTTCCCATGGAGTGGGGTTACGGACACCTGTTTCTCGGGCCGCTGCTTAAAGGGCGTTGGCTATCGTTTGGCGAGGCGGCGCTCGGTGCAATCCTTGGTAGCGGCCTATTGTGGCTAGTGGGCGCCGTATATGCCGCCCTTCGCCGCAAGGAAGGACTTGGTTTCGGCGACGTCAAGATGATGGCCGTGGTGGGCGCTTTTTTGGGACTTCACGGCGCTTTGCAGACGCTTGTGCTAGGCTCACTAGCCGGCTCCGTTATCGGTTTGGTCTACATTTGGTTGACCAAGAAAGATTTCAAAACCTATGAACTGCCCATGGGGACCTTCCTCGGCGCAACAGCAATCGGGCTGGCCTTGCTCACCGGCCCCGTCGCCGCCACGCTGCGGTGAGTGATTATTTTCTCAGTTCGCCAAGGGCTGATGCAGGGTAAACCCGCCTGTGGCGAGAGGGGCAGCATTTTCTTCATTCTCAACAGTTACCAGCCTTTGTGCGGCTTGGCTTATAGAGCCAGCTTGAAAAAATCATGGCACAAGTCACCAGCCAAATCCGCCATCTCATCTGGCAGGCACGGGTGATCCAGACTAGGACTGTTACATAAACAAAAGGCGCCTGGCCAGGCTTTGAACTGCTCTTAAACCGCCCGGCCAGGCGAATCCTTGTCAGATCAGGCTCGGCATGGTCGAGGCCTGTCCCATGCCGGGCGGAAATCAGAACATAACTTTTAAACCAAGCTGAATGATTCGCGGATCGGCGGCTGAGGAGAGCTTCCCGAAATTGGGAAGGCCATAGATGGTGCCCAGTGACCCTCCGAAAAAGCCGGTCAATCCAAAGTAGGGGGTGTTGGTGAAGTTAAAGGACTCGGCCCTGAACTGAACCTTGTACCTTTCCCTCACCATGAAATTCTTCAGCACGGAAACGTCGAAATTCACCATCCCGGGCAACGCGATCACACCTGCCCCGCAATTGCCAAAGAAATTGCCGGCAGCAATCTCCGCATTGCTGGGAATAGCAAAAGCTGCTGCGTTGATCCATTGGTATGGTTGACGAGCGGCGCCCACGGTAGGATCAGCGATGCAATTAGGACGGCTGTTGGTAGTTGTATTGCCCAAGGAGTAGCTGAGCGAGGGAGTGGTCCGCAAGCCGCCCTGGAGCGTGGAAATTGCGTTGACCTGCCACCCTCCGACGATCAGGTTAACTGCGGGAGAAACATGAGACAGGAACTTCTTCCCCCGTCCGAAGGGCAATTCACTCACAGCAGACATGCTGACATGGTTCCTCACATCAAACGCCAGCGGGCCATACGTGTTCCGTAGGTCAAATGGGCTCTGCGCAGAAGCGGCAGTATTTCCAAGCGCACGGGACCAGGTATAATTCGCTACTAGGCCTAACCCACCCGCGAAGCGCTTCTCCAGGTTTATGGTGCCGGCATTGTAAAGGGAACTACCCTGTGGGGCGTATAGCGGCACATTCCCCAGCTTTGTGGATGCAATACGCCGGGACTGTATGGATGAGGTGTCCCCCGGCAAAGCAGGGATGGCATCGTTGATCTGGGTGTTGACATATAGGTGGGTAGAGCGGTTGCCTTGATAGCCCACCTCCAGCAGCCAGCCCGGTTTGAACTCATACTGGATGCTGAGGTTGTACATTTGGGTCATCTCCGGCGGTGAATAGGGGTTGCGCACCGAAAGGAAGTCCGGATTCACCAATGGACGGTTAAAAGGTTCCGCCCCAAACACCGGCTGATCGATTAGTATAGTCGGAGTTATCCCGTTGGCCGAGCTGCTGACGACCAACCTCTGAGGCGGATTGACGCCAAGAATGTTTCCGCCGACCTGTTCCGGGAAACCGTAGAAGATGCCGTAACCCGTCCGCAATACGACCTTTTTGTTCAACTGATAGGCGATGCCCAGGCGCGGTGCGAAATAACCGTAATCCTTGAGGGTCATCGAGCGCGTCAACTCCGGTGCGCGCCGCACCTTGATGAATGGGAATAGCGTGTCGCGCACGTAGACGAAAAGGTCCTCCGCCATCCCCTGAGGAACCACCACCACCGCGTTGCGGTACCCAAGATCGGTAAGAACACTAGCGACTTCGTCCCGGTTCTCCCAGCTTGGCGGATTGTTGAAGTAACGTACGCCAACCGTGACGGTGAGCTTGGGTGTAACGATCCACTTGTCTTGCGCATACCCCTCGATGTCGCGCCAAACATCCTTCTCGTCAACGATATTGCCATAGCGCGCCGCCATTCCCGTTCCGAGCAGGAAGTCGGCAATGCTGCTTCCGGTCGCGGCGACACCGATTTGCCGTGTGTACAGCCCCATAAAATCAATGTTTCCGTGACCGTAATTCATACTCCTCTGGTTATGGAAAAGCTTCAAACTGCCCTTGAAGCCGAACTTGAGGCTGTGCTTCCCGCGCAGCACGGTCAGATTGTCGGAGAGTTCGTATTTGTTGACGAATTGGAAATACGGGCCACCCGAGGCGGCGGCGCCTATTCCGGTGTAGCCCGAGATGCTCAGGTAGGCCAAGCCGCCGGTGTGCGGTCCTTGGTAGGGGAACGGAATCCCGTACTTACCGTTATAGTCAACGCTTGAATCCAACAGATCACGAATGCTTACCGTACGCGTGTATCCGCTGCGGAATTCGTTGATGATCGTGGGGCTGAAGGTGTGCGTCCAGCCCAGCGAAGCCTGTCGGTTTTCGCTGTCATTAATTCCACCACTGCCGACCCCGCCGCAGACGGGCGGGCTGAACAAACAGTCGGTCGTATTCCACTGGCTTGTGTAACCCAGGTGGGTGAAAATGTTGTCAGAGGACGAGACGGCCCAATCGACGCGCCCCAGGAAATTGTCGCTGTCGAGGGGATTGCTGATGCTTCTTACGTAGTTGTTCGCCGCGCTGGGCAACATGGGCGGCGGCACCATATCAATGAGCGTTTTAGAAATCTTGTTGATTCTGATCGGTGGAATGATGTTCCCAGGGAAGGGATCACGGACGGCAGCGCCGCTGGGCAAGATTTGCAGCGAGAACGGGTCATAAATCGCTCCTGCGGGTACCGCTCTTCCCAAAGCATCGGTTCCGATGGACGGACCCAGCGCAGAGGCGAAGTTACCTGCCTTCTGGGCGTCGGTAAATACAGTGGTTGTAGTCACGTTCGCCTGGCGCTGCCTATTGGCATCGTAGTTCAAAAAGAAGAACAGTTTGTTCTTTCGGAACGGGCCGCCGATACTAGCTCCGAATTGGTTCCGGTTGAATTGAGGTTTGGCCGCCGTCGGAAGAGCAAAGAAGTTACGCGCATTGAGTACGTTGTTCCGAAAGAATTCGTAGGCATTCCCGTGGAACTCGTTCGTTCCGGACTTGACGACGGCATTTAACACGGCCCCCGAGTAGCCGGCCGCATCAGCCGTAAAGTTGTTGCTCTGGACTTTAAATTCCTGCAAAGCGTCGATCGGGGGACTGTATGCCGCGCCGGCCGCGATCAGATTTGTGTTGTCGGCGCCGTCCAGAAGGAACTGCGTCTGATTCGAGCTCAAGCCCCCGATGTTGACGCCCAAGCTCAGGCCGCCTGCGGCTGCGCCAGGTGAGGTCACCACAGTGGCCGGCGCCAGTGTGGCCAGTTGCAGCCAGTTTCTCCCGTTCAAAGGCAAGTCAACTATGTTTTTGTTATCTATCACCTGCCCAAGGGCGGCATCTTCGACTTGAAGCAAAGGCGCAGTTCCTGTGACTTCGACAGTCTCGCTTAGAGTGCCAACCTTAAGAACGACGTCCACCCGGAGGCGGTCAGCCACGCGCACTTCGATGCCCTTCCGCACCGTCGTGCTAAAGCCCGTCGCAGTCACCGAGACCTCGTACACGCCGGGAATCAGTTGCGGAGCTCTCCAAAAACCGCTCCCGTCCGTGACCGTCACAAACGTGACGGAAGTACCGGTATTTCTAACGGTCACCTCGGCCCCGGGCACAACTGCGCCGCTTGGATCGGTGACCGTTCCCACCATGCTGCCGGTCTCGCTCTGTCCCATTAGCAGCGGCAGAAAGACCAAAGCCAGCAACATACATCTGAAGATCATTTTCATGTGCTGCACGTTGTACATGCTCCTTTTGTGAATAGATTTACTTTGAGCGAATCTAGCACGTATAAATGTTCCTTATTCTTATACCAATTATCTGTTTTTGTCAAGGATTTTTTGCAAAATCTGTAATATCTGCTTTTGACACAAAATGGACTGCCGCCGACTCACCCCTGGCACCGTAAGATTAGAAGCAGTTAAAAAGGTGGGATCCTTCCTATGGCGGCAAATACAGCAAAAAAGCGGATGCCAGCCTTGTGAAACTTTTCCATCGATTCCCTCCAGCACCGCCGGCCGGCGCTACATTTAGCACAAAATATGCACTTTCCCTCAGCGAGGAGGCTTTCAAGCGTCGGAATTCCTATAATCGCTAATCTTCATGCCGCGCACACCCGTAGACGCACGCAGGCAGATGTTTCCTTTGCCTAAGGCAGTTTTTGGAACCCGACTTTCAATTCGGCCAACATAGACACGCCGGGCCTACCGAGGAACAGAAAAGATGTAATATCGTGCTTACTGCCTATCAATTGACTGGCGATACACATTCAAAACAATCATTGTCATGGCAACAAGCGGACTCATCATCTCCCGCACCGACCGGCGTAGCTAGCCACGAATGGACGAAAGCAACCTATCGGAATACCAGCAGGTGTAAAAAGGCATAGCATATAAACCCTTGACAAGTGATGTTTATGCAATATAATTGAGCTTTCAAAATGCATTCAGCTGTAAATACAAATTGATCCGAGGGAGATCTATATGCAACGCACGATTCTGGTGCTTATAGCCACATTTACCGCTGCCATTATGATGCTGGCGGTCACCACTACCGGTGCCGCCGGGCAGTCGCCGGCAGACGCCAAGGGTTCCGGTCCCATTGCTAAAGTCAGCACCGGCCAGCTCCGCGGCGTTCTGACTGCCGAGGGTGTGGCGGTTTTCAAGAATATCCCCTTTGCGCAACCACCGGTCGGCAATTTGCGCTGGCGGGAACCTCTTCCACCGAAAGCCTGGACAGGAATTCGAGATGCGACCACCTTCGGCCCTATGTGCCATCAAAACGACAACAAGCACCTGCCTCACGATGAGGATTGCCTGCAGTTGAACGTGTGGACGCCGAAATGGCCCATGACCTCGCGTGTACCTGTAATGGTCTGGATTCACGGTGGGGGTAATACTGCCGGCTCGGGTATAGAAGCGCTCTTTAACGGTGAAACTCTTGCTCGCCATGGCGTTGTTGTTGTGACCATCAATTACCGGCTCGGCATCTTTGGTTTCTTCGCGCATCCTGAGCTCACCAAAGAGTCGGCACGCCGCTCCTCCGGGAACTATGGGCTGCTCGACCAGATACAAGCTTTGCGCTGGATCCAGCAGAATATCGCCAGTTTCGGCGGGGACCCGGCGAATGTCACCATCTTTGGCGAGTCGGCAGGCGCGGCCGACGTAAACTCGCTGATCGCTTCACCTCTGGCCAAGGGCCTGTTTGTGCGGGCAATCGCACAGAGCGGTCCGATCGCACAGGGCGGCGCTCTCGGGGCTCAAATGCTGGCTGACGCAGAAAAGCGAAATGTAGCGTTCACTGCCAAGTTGGGCATCACCGGCGACCAGGCTCTGGAGAAACTGCGCGCGATTCCCGCCCTTGAGTTGATGGAAAAGATTGGACCGGCAGGACCGGGGGCCCCTCCCTCGTTGGAAGGCCGTCCCATGCTGGGAATTGTCGTGGACGGCTGGGTGCTTCCTCAGCCGCCTACAAAGATTTTTGCCGAAGGTCGCCAGAATAGGGTGCCGTTGCTGACGGGCAGCAACTCCCAGGAAATGCAGGGCGGCAGGGGCGGGCGAGGTCCGGCCGGCGCCGCAGATCTCCGCCAGTTGATTGCACAACAGTTCGGCCCGCTTGCCGATCGCGCGCTTGCGCTCTACGGATTGAACGGAGCTGGCGACCCGCCGCCCGATCCGGTCTACGGCAACGTGGCGACGCAGTGGATCACCGATACCTCGTTCCGCTGCGGCACGGTTCAAGAACTGATCTGGCACACCGCAGCAGGCAATACCGGATACCAGTATGAATTCTCGCGGACCGTCCACGGGCAAGAAGCACTCGGGGCGCCTCACGCCTCTGAGATCCCATTTATATTTGGGACTCTGTCTGTCTGGCAGAAAATGCGGAACTACAATGATTCGGATGCAAAATACGCGGTGATAATGCAGAAGTATTGGTCCAACTTTGCGAAGACAGGCGATCCCAACGGGCCCGGGTTGCCGAAGTGGCCGAAGTTCGATCCAGTACGTCGCGCCTATCTCGATTTCACCGACGACGGCCCGGTCGCCAAAGAGGGCTTGCGGCGTGCGATCTGCGATTTGATCATGGAGAACCAGAAACGGCTTGAAGCGAAGTGACCTTACGCGAAAGTGATGTATCAGGTTGAACTCTGCTAAAGAAGCAGCAATCAGAGCTCCTTTTCGGCCCGAGCGACATCGCCTGGCCGTAGGGAGAAGGTAAGAGCCGGCACGAGGCCGGCTCTTACCAGTTTCACCGGGCGTGCTTATAGCATATGCGTGAAGACTTCGAGCCGTTCAAAGTGGGGTGGCGGGGCTTGACGTGTCTGTTTGGGCGCCTATGGAGCGAGGTTACGGACGCCTGTTCCCCGGGCCGCCCGCCGCTTAAAGGGCGCAGGCTATCGTTTGGCGAGGCGGCGCTCGCTGCAATCCTCGGTAGCGGCCGGTTGTGTTTGGTGGGCCCGTCTAAGCCGCACTGCGGTACAAAGTATGGCTGCCCTCAACCTGAGCTGCCTTCAGGCTTGGCCTTCCAAAGGGCCTGCTCGACGCGGTTTTAAATCCCAAATGAGTCCAAATCATGGGCGGGATTCTTTACCGGAGACCGGGTGCAACCGGCACTGTAATAATTGAACATATAAGGAGCAATCCCAACTGCACACTACCGAGCGTCGGTAAGCGGCACGCTTTCGATACCGAGCCGTAATGAAAGCCGTCCGGGTGCAATTCAGGCCTCCTTTTGCTCCGATTACCGTATCTCTTTCGGGATGATGCCGACGGCTGAGGAGGCGATATCCAAAGAACCGCAGCCACGGTTGTGCCGGTCGGGTTGAGCTCAACTGCTTTGCTTACTCCCTTGGCTCTTCCGGCATTATGTTGTAGGCTTGGGAGCAGCGCCCGGTCGGATGACCGGAAGCCGGCCTAATCTTCGGCCGGCAGAAAAGTTAGTAAATTCGCACATCGCCCTGAAACCTCAAATGAGGTGCATCCTGCTGGTGTACCATAGTTAATTGACTTCATGAAAGCTCTCATTGAGGTCCTAGAACCCGACAGTCCGGACTGGGCGCTGGCCAAGGCCATAGACCCGAAGCGCCTGCCTGCGCACATAGCCATCATCATGGATGGCAACGGTCGCTGGGCCAAGCAGCGGAATCTGCCGCGCGTAGCCGGGCATCGGGCCGGCGCGGAGGCCGTCCGGACGACGGTTGAAACCTGCGCGCGTATTGGCATTCCGTTTCTTACCTTGTACGCTTTCTCGGTAGAGAATTGGAAACGGCCGCGCAGTGAGGTGGAAACCCTCTGGGAGCTTCTCCACATTTACCTCAAGAAAGAACTCCCTGAACTTCAGAAAAACAATATACGCCTAGTGGCCATAGGACGCTTGGAAGGGCTGCCCGCAGCAGCGCGCCGCGAGCTTGAGGCGGCCGTGTCGGCGACGTCTGAAAACCGGGGTTTGCAAGTAAATCTGGCGCTCAACTACGGCGGGCGGACCGAACTGGTTGATGCTTTTAACGCCATTTTGGCGGAAGCCCGCGCCCGCGGCTCACTCGCCGATTTGCACGTTGATGAAGCCGATGTAGCCGCCCATCTTTACACCAGCCGGCTGCCTGATCCCGATCTGTTGATCCGCACCTCAGGCGAAATGCGAATCAGCAATTTCCTGCTCTGGCAGATCGCCTACTCCGAACTTTATGTAACTGAGGTGCTTTGGCCGGATTTCACGCGCGCCGATCTGCTGAAAGCCATTCTGGACTATCAGAAACGAGACCGGCGCTTCGGCGGTCTGAGCCCTGCCACCCAGCCCGCCTTAGACCAGCGTCTGGCTGCCGCGGGCCCGCTGCGACGATGAAACGAGTCCTGACGGCACTGGCGCTGGTGCCGCTTGCAAGTTATGCGATCTTGTGGGCGCCGGACTGGCTTTTCCTGATCGTCACCGTCCTGGTGGCCGTAGCCTGCTTCTCCGAATTCAGCGCAATAGTTGCAGCCCACGGCTTCGCCCGCCCCGGCTTGGCCGGATACGCAGCCGGACTGATGCTGCTAGTCTATCCCCGCAGCGACGCCCTGTTGGTGACGCTTATTACGGTACTGGCTCTGAGCCTGGCCTTACGCTCCGATCCTTTGTCCTGCGGTCTGCCCGCCGCCGCTGCATTTATTTTGGGAGTGGCATATATTTTCGGCCCCTGGCGCAGCGCCTTGGCTTTGCGCGCCGCCAGCCCATACTGGCTGTTTCTGGCGCTAGGCCTAAACTGGGTCGGCGACACCGTGGCCTATTACGTTGGCCGGGCAATCGGCCGGCACAGGCTTGCTCCCCGGCTCAGCCCGTCAAAATCCTGGGAGGGCAGCGCGGCGTCGCTGGCCGCCGCCATGACCTTCGGTTTCTTGTGGCTCGGCTGGCTCATCCCCGATGTGCCGCCCGCGCTGCGGCTGGCCATCTCCGCCGCAGGCAACGTCGCCGGTCAGATCGGCGATCTTGCCGAATCACTGCTGAAAAGAGGCGCGGGGATGAAGGACAGCAGCAACCGGCTGCCCGGCCATGGCGGCTGGCTGGACCGGCTGGACGGATCTTTGTTTACACTCCCGGTAATACACTTCACTCTGATCCTACTCGGAAGAGTGGCTTGAGCCGGGTTTAATTCAGTCCGCAGGTTCCGCCCGGGCAGCAGCCGCCGGCCGGACAGGCAGGCGCCGCCTCCGTAGATCGCCCGCCGCGCGTCACCGCCGCAAAGGTTGACAGCTTCATAGTCGCTTTGGGCTGCCCGCAAGCTGGGCAACTGACGTCGCCGCCCTGGTTGGCGCTGGCCACACGCTTTTCGAATTCCTGCCCGCAAGCCTCGCAGCGGTATTCATAAATAGGCATTTACTTATCCCCCTCCAGTGCTAACAATACGATTTTATCAATAATCGAGCGGATCTCGGCCGCAGGCGCCGAAAAGTTGTTGGCCACAATGGCAAAAGCCAGCGTCTGGCCGGCGGAATTCACCGCGTAGCCGGCCAGAGCGCTGATCCGGTTCATGCTTCCGGTCTTGGCGCGAACGCGAGCGCCGGCCGCCGTCAAGCGACCCTTCAGCGTGCCCTCCTCTCCGGCTGCCGGCAAGAAGCTCAGCCATTGAGGGCTTTCCGGCAAACGGTACAGATAGCCTAGCAATGCCGTCAGGGCACGGGGCGTGATCAGGCTGTAACGGGAAAGCCCCGAGCCGTCCACAAGCTGGCATTCTTCGGCGGGAATGCTTGCTTGCTGGAGCAGGTCTTTGAGTTCATCCAAACCGGCTTGGCGCGTGCCTGATTGACGGCGCACCCGGCCCACCTCCCTGAGCAGCAGCTCAGCATGCAGGTTCGGACTTTCTTGGAGGGTAAAACTCAATATTTCGCTCAGAGGCGGCGACTGATGGCGAGCCAGCTCAATCGGCGCCTCCATCCTGGCGGTGGTTTCGTTTGAATAGGCATGTCGCGCACGCGAGCGGCCGTCGACCTGCACGCCGAGCCGGGTCAATGCATCATGGAGGGCGGCGGCGGCATACTCAGCCGGATCGTCAAGCGCTACTAGGCGGCTTGTAGCCCCACTTCGGCGTGAGATGGTTCCCCATAGCTTCAACTGGCGCGAACCCGGCAGGCGCTCGACTTCTATGCGCGTTTCGCCGGCAACGACCGTTCGCACCCGGTTGTCGATCACAAAGAATTCCAGCCGAGGATTCAGCCGCAACCGCGCCGGCTCGCCATCAACTCGGCCGGGGCTAAGCGTCAGGACTACCCGGTTTTCACTGATGCTCAATGCGCCAACGGGAGCGCCGTAATGCCAAAGGGCATCCTCCTGGCTCCGTCCCTCCGGATACGGCTCCCAAGGATAAGCAGAATCGTCCCCGATGATGTCGCCTTCGATGCGGCGGACGCCGCGCTGAATCACCTGCCAAGCAAGCTGCTCAATGGCCGCTAATCGCGCTGATCCCTGACCGCTGGGGGCGGACTGCGGGCGGCCGTCCAGGCTTGGGTCGCCGCCGCCCACCAGGACTAGATCACCTTTTAGGCGGCCGTCTTCATCCGGGGGTGAGGCCGCCACGATGCGTGTCAGAAAGCGATACTCCGGCCCCAGCCGGGTAAAGGCTAAGGCCGCAGTGAAGAGCTTGGCCGCGGAAGCCGGAACAAACAGCCGGTCAGAGGAAATGTCGGCCAGCGTGGCGTTACGGTCCAGGTTCACTATGTGCACTCCCCACATTCCCGCCCGGGGACCGTGCAGAGTCTTAATCAGCCCCTCCGCCCGCGTCTCCAGACCCTGCCCCAACAGCAGGGCCGGAGCAAGCAAAGCTAGCCAGACCAAAGGCATCGAACCCGCCTCAGCTTCAGCCAGAGGCTGCGACCGGAGGTCGCGTCAGCCTTACGTATGCCAGCAACAATATCGCCAGCAAGAAAACCGCACAAGCGCCCAGCATAGGCAGAAGCATTACTACTCTTATTCCCCAGAGATGAGTGTAAAAACCCATGGTCCAGGGCGCCAGCCAGCCGCCGGTAGAGGCGAATGAAAAGATTCCGTTGAAAAAACCCGGATGGTAATACGGAAACCGTCCGCCGATCATTTCCGCCACCAGTGGGTAGATGGCGGCAAAACCTACACCCACAAAAAGAACCCCGCTGGCTGCGCCGAATAAGTTATTGGTAAAAAACAGGATTACGCAGCCGAACAGGGCGGCGAAGACGCTCGCCAAAAGCAGCCGGCCGTGCCTGAAGCGAGGCAAAAAAGCTTGCATGGCCGTCCGGCCCACCAGCAACGCCAGCCAATAGAGCGCCAGGATTTTTAAAGCAGAAGCCGGGCTGGCGCCCAGTCTCTGAACCAGAAAAAGCGGCAGCCAGCCCGCGATGACCCATTCGTTGCCAAACTGGAAGAAAAGCAAAAGGCTGAACAAGACTGCACCGGGGTTGGTAAAATCCCGCACCGCTTCGCGTAGTGAGGGTTGGGTGGGCACTGGGATGGCGGCGAAACGGCTGCGGGCGTAATGGATCGCAAAAAAACCCGGTATTAGCGCCAGAAAAACCAAAATACTGGGAACCGTATAGACATAGAAGGTTGAGCCGACGAATATTACCGTTACCAGGCAACCCAGCCCGAAGAAAAAACCGGCTAGATTCAAGGCATTAGCAGGATCTCGGGCGTAGAGCGGAGTCAGCGCATGAAAAAAAGCGGAGCTGGCCAGTCCAAGTCCAAAGCCCATAACAAACAGCCCACCCATACGCCACCAGGGCGGCAAGGCCTGCGGCAGCCCGGCCAGGTAGAAGAAGCCCAGCGAAAAAAGCGCTGAAGCAAGAATCAGAAGAAACTTTATGCCTTTCTTCTTTAGCCAGTTAGAGGCGGGCAGCAGGGATGCCAGCATCCCCAGGTTGAGGCTTAAAAACAAGTTGCCGATGCTCAGATAAGCGGAGCTTATGTGATAGCCCCACCCAAGCAGCGCCACTCCGGGAAAAGCCACCACCATCCCGGCCAAAAAAAAGCCGGACAAGCCATGCCGGGCTGGAAATGCTTGAAACATATGACGGAAATGTCCCGGAGACCGCCGCCGAGTCAACCTCGCGCGGTCTGCTTGAGGCCGCACAACCTGCGGCCCCCCGCCTGACAATTGCTTATTCTACCTCTTTCGCCCTCCTGATTCGCGGAGCAAAACGGCGGCGGCTATGAAAAACCGGATGAAGGCAAGGTTGCTCTCATTGCTTTGCAAAGACTTGGCCCTGGCAGGCGGATTGCATAACAGAAGGCGGGTCTGCTGGGGGTGGTTGGTGGGAACGCCTCTCCGATTTGAAAAAACCCCTTGGCTTAAGCAGGCCGGGGTTTTCTCACCTTTTTGCTAGACTGGAACGTTCAGCCTGATCGATGTTCCAGCTCTATGCACGCCTGATCCAGGCTTGGGAACAGCGCCTGGCTTCTCGGGATACCCAACGGCAAGTACTTCCTTTTGAATGGGGTTTGGAGTGGTTGGGAATACCGGAGACGGCGGGTGGCCCGCACCATCTGTTGCGGTGTTACGTCGAAGACGCAATCGCCCGCTCCGAGGAGTTTTTCTCCTACCGTAAGCCGGCCGATTACGTGCTGGAGGGCGGCGTGCTTACTTTCACCAGCCCGGTGGCTTCGCCTTACCCGGAAAACAATAAGGTTTACGCGGACTTTTTCCCCGCCCGGCCGGATCAGGGGCGAGCAGTGCTGGTGCTTCCGCAGTGGAATGCGGACCAGACGGCTCACGTCTCGCTTTGCCGTTTGCTCAACAGTTTTGGAATCACAGCGCTAAGGCTGAGCCTGGCCTACCACGACCGCCGCCGCCCGGCCGGCTGCCCAAGGGCCGATTATCATGTTTCGGCCAATCTCGGCCGGACCATCCACGCCTGCCGGCAATCTGTCGCCGACGCCCGCTGTTGCCTGGACTGGCTGGAAAGTGCGGGCTACCGGCGGTTGGGGATTCTGGGAACAAGTCTGGGATCCTGCATCGCTTTCATCGCAGCAGCTCATGACGAGCGGGTGCGGGCGGGAGTTTTCAATCACGTTTCCATGTATTTCGGCGATGTGGTGTGGACCGGTCTGGCCACGCGCTGCGTGCGGCAGGGGCTGGGCGATGCCGTTACGCAGGATGAATTACGGGATTACTGGCGCATCATAAGCCCGGCCACGTATGTGCGGCGCGCCGCCCAGCGAACGCTACGCAGCCTGCTGGTCTGGGCTCGATACGATACGACTTTTCTGCCTGAGTATTCAAAACAATTTATAAAGTTAATGTTTCAAGAGGGTTGCCGCTTCCAATGCGCTTGTCTGCCCTGCGGGCATTACACCACGGGTGAATTTCCCTTCAATCTTCTGGACGGCTGGCTGATGTGCCGTTTTCTCGCCGACGCTCTCTGAAACAGCGCCGGAGTGAGTTTTTCGTTGACAACCGGAGGCCGGTCCATTAGTATGAAGGCAGCACTGAGAAAGGAGGTGGTCCAGCAAAATGTTATCTGGCAGTAGTACCCGGCGCGAGGTGGCCGACTGTTAGAGTGACCGTTCCAACGTAGCGGGCTTTGTTCAGTGGCAAGGCCCAAGTTCCTGCGGAGCGGCCGCCTGAGCGCGATAACGCCGAGCCACAGGATACAGTCCTAAAGGCTACCTGACCCCCGCCCGACTCCTGCCCGGCGGGGGTTCGTGTCTTTGGCGTGTTATACTTATTTCAAGCGGAAAGAAAGGTTACATGGTTCTATGAAAGCAGGGATTCATCCCGCTTATAACGAAATCAATGTGATTTGCGCCTGCGGCTACAGCTTCCGCACCCGGTCTACGCACAAGGGTGACATGCGCGTTGAAATCTGCTCCAACTGCCATCCGTTTTTCACCGGCAAGCAGAAGCTGGTGGACACGGCCGGCCGTGTTGACCGCTTCCAGCGGAAGTATTCCAAAACCAAGAAATAATTCCAGCTAGAGTGAGCGGTTGCGGCGAGTTGCAACCAGCGCAATGATTGCGCCCGCCGCCGACGCCATCGCGAACCAATCACCCAGGCTCGCGTAAAGGGTCTTCCCTGACAGATATTCAAAGCGGGCATCCAGCGCGCCGCGTTCGTAGGGCGGAAAGCGGTACAACATGCGCCCGGCAGGATCGATAACAACCGTGTAGCCGTCGTTGGTGGCGCGCAAAATCCAGCGGCGGTTTTCGACCGCGCGCATGCGCACCAGGTTGAGGTGCTGGCGGCGAGCGGCGGTGCGGCCGAAATAACCGTCATTGGAGATGTTGACCAGCACTTCGGCGCCGGCCGCGGTGAAGCGGCGGACGAAATCGGGCAGCGCGGCTTCATAACAGATGAATCCACCGATGCGCCGCCCTCCGGCCGTAAAAAGTGTCTGCCGGCGGCCGGGGCGGAAATCCCCGGACTCTTTGGTAATACGGTTGACGAATCCGAACCCCGGCGGAATGTATTCGCCGAACGGCACCAGGTTCATCTTGTCGTAGCGGCCCAGGAACTCGCCTCCCGGCCCGATCAGCATGGCCGAGTTCAAGGGCGCATGATCATCGCTCCAGGCCACAACGCCGAAAAGAAAATTCGTGCGGGCGGCTCGCGCCAGGCGCACCACCTGAGCCTGAAACTCGGGATCACTGGCGTAGAAAGGCGCGGGCACTTCCGGCCAGATCAGCAGTCGCGGCGGCAGCGAGGGCTCCTGCAAGGCGGCTTCTAAGGAAAGAGCCGCGATATCGACGCGGGCTTTGGTCAACGAGGCCCAGTCCCACTGCTGGCTCTGGGAGAGATTTGGTTGCACCAAAACCGCGCGCTCGGTGCCGCGCTTGGCCGGCGGCACTTCAGGTAAAAGGTAAAGCAGCGGTAACAGCAGCAGCCAGGCCACCTCGGCGCGGCGCCGGCGCAGCAACATAAGCGCGACCGCAGCACTCATCATCACAAAGACAAAGGAAATTCCATAAACGCCGGTGTATGGGGCCAGCCGTAAAGGCACGCTCATGTTGATGCCAGCATTGCCCAGCGCTTGCCAGGCGAAGCCAAGCGCACCGTGCGTGCTCTCAATCGCCACCCACAACGCCGCCACGGCCGGCAAGGCATAGGCTGTCTTTAAAAGCGGCCCTGCCCCCAGAGCGAACACTGTCAGGTGCAAGGCTTTTGCCGCACAGAAAAGCAAGAAAACGCCCCAACTGGCCCACAGGCCTAGGCCGCCGTGGTTATATAGAACACCTTGAATCCAATAGCAGGTCCCGAACCAGAAGACAAAGCCGGCCGCAAAGCCCAGCCAGCAACGCCTTCCATGCCGTTGCTCCCGGGCCAAGGCGATGAACAAAGGCGCCAGCGCTATTGCCGCCAAAAAGTGGAGATCAAAGTCCGGAAACGAAAGAACAAGTAGTACGCCAGTTGCAATTGCGAGTAGAAGATTCAGCACAAACCACTCAGTTTAGCGCTGCGGGCGGCCCGACGGCTCGACCGCAATGCCGCAGGCGGTTGCCTTTCAGTACCGGCGTATGAATGGTTTGAAACCCGCGGCTTCAAGTTCGGCCCGCGTCTTTGCCACCGCCTCGGAGTCGGGTAGCGGGCCGACCAGTACACGCAAGACTGTATCGGTGGGCCCGGGCGCCAAAACCACCGGAAAACCTTTCTTACGCAAAACCCCCGCCACCAGCTCAGCATCCCGAGGCTTGCCGGCGGTGGCTTGAAGGAAGACCTGGCCTGGTGCCGGCGCAGCAGGAGCTTCGGAGACCGCAGTCGCAGCTTGCTGCGGAGCCGGCGCTTCGGAAAATTTTTTCTCCTCCGGGATTCCGGACGGTTGCTCCTCCGCCTTAGCCGCGGAAGGGGCCGGCATCTGAGAAGCGGAAGGCTTGGCGTCAAAGCCGCTGGCGCGACCTTCAACCGGGGCCTGCACCTGCCGCTGCGCCGAGGCGACTGCCGAGCCGGCGTTGCGCCCAAGCATATATCCCATTGTGAAAAAGATCGCCAGCAGGATCACCACAATGAAAAAAACGCTCAACAGTTGCTTATTTCCGAGCAAAATTTCAAACTCGCCGTCCGCTCGTCGGGCCATATAACTCGAGGTTACCTCAGCCGGATTTACGATGTAGGTTGCGCTTCAGGTCCGGCTATTTTTTCAATGACCTTCGTTATGCCCCTGAAGATGTCGATCGGTATGGGGAAGACCACGGTGGTGTTCTTCTCCTGCCCGATTTCGACCAGGGTCTGCAAGTAGCGCAACTGTATGGCGGCCGGCTGCTTCTGAATTAATTCGGCAGCCATTGACAGACGCTCGGCCGCGGCGTATTCGCCCTCGGCGTGTATGATCTTGGCGCGGCGCTCACGTTCGGCTTCAGCCTGGCGGGCGATGGCGCGAATCATCTGCTCGGGCAGATCCACCTGTTTGACCTCCACCATGGCGACCTTAACTCCCCAGGGTCCGGTGTGCTGATCCAGCACGGACTGAAGGCGCAAGTTAAGTTTTTCGCGCTGGCTGAGAAGTTCGTCAAGCTCGACTTCGCCGAGCACGCTGCGCAGCGTGGTCTGAGCAAGCTGCGAGGTGGCGTAAAGATAATTGGCTACCTCCACCACCGCCTTGCTAGGATCGATCACCCGGAAATAAATGACCGCATTCACCTTCACCGTCACGTTGTCGCGGGTGACCACATCCTGCGGCGGCACCTCCAGCGTCTCTACGCGCAACGAAATGCGCACCATGCGGTCGATAGGCGCAAACACCAATACGATGCCCGGCCCCTTGGGTCGCGGCAAAAGGCGTCCCAGGCGGAAGATCACCCCCCGCTCGTACTCGGCCAGGATTTTGATGGAGCTAAGCAGATACAACACCACGATAACTATGGCGATTGCAGGAATCGGCAGCATCTTTCCCTCCCGGAAAGTTTACTCAGGGTCCACTTTCAGCATAAGCCCCTCGACGGCGGCAACTCTTACGCGCGCCCCGGCTTCCACCGGACGCGAGCATACCGCGTCCCAATATTCCCCATGCACAAACACCTTGCCCGCAGGAGTGAGCGGCGTGTGCGCCACTCCAACCTCGCCGACCAGTCCGGAGGCACCCGTGGTCACTTTGCTCGCCCGCGCCCGCAGAACCAATGTAAGCAAGAATACGGTTATCAGCGCAAACGGCAGCGTCAGGCCGACGGCGGTGGCCCAGCGAATGCGCATCTCGGGGATGGGGCTATTGATGAGCAGCACGGCGCCCAAGATCATTGAAACCGCGCCGCCCGTACCCAGTATCCCGTGCGAAGCGAACTTGGCCTCCAGAACAAAGAGCGTAATAGCCAAAAGCAGCAGCGCCGCCCCCAACCAGTTGATCGGCAGCACGGCCAGAGCCGAAAGCCCGAGCAGCACCAGGATGCCGCCGATGACGCCGGGAGCGATCAGCCCGGGCGAAGAAAACTCCACGTAAACCCCCAGCGCGCCGAGAACCAGCAGAATCAGCGCCAGGTTCGGATCACTGAGCGCCTTCATGATGCGTTCACGCCAGGTCAAATCATACGGAACCACGATGGCTCCGCGGAGGCTAAGTTTTTGCTTGCGCCCGTCAAAACGCAGAATTTCCCGGCCGTCCAGTTGCGCCAGCAAGGCCGGCTCATCCTTCACCACTAGGTCAATGAGACGGTTGTCGAGCGCTTCCTTGTCGCTGAAGGATTTGCTTTCGAGTACCGCCTGCTCGGCGGCGGCGGCGTTACGTCCGCGTTTTGTCGCCAGCCCACGCAGGAAGGCGGCCGCATCGTTTTCGACCTTCTTGCGCATGACGGCGTCCATTTCGCCGGCCAGCAATACCGGGGATGCGGCCCCGGTGTTGGTACCAGCCGACATAACCGCCACATCGCCAGCCAGCAAAAGGAAGAAGCCGGCTGAAGCAGCCCGCCCCCCGCTGGGAGTGACGAAGGTAACCACCGGCACTTCCGACGCCACTATTTTCTCGACGCTCTGCCGCATGGCCTCCATCAGCCCGCCGGGCGTGTTCAGCCGGAGCAGAACCAATTCCGCGTTTTCGCGCTTGGCTTGCTCGAAGGCATGGCCGAGGATTTCCACGGTCACCGGGTGAATTACGCCGTCTATGTCTACGGCAATAATGCGCGGAGTGCCGGCCAATGCCGCAGCGGCCCAGAGGAGGCACAAGCTAAGGATCCTGGCCATCGGTCGATCCCAATATAGCACCACAAAATGCGGTGCGTTTTTCGCCGCAGCAGCGTTCTGGCGGCCCCTCATCGGAGCTGCATTCAGGGTGCGCTCAGAGTTTTGGCGTATCGGTTACGCAGCGTGCGTAGATCCGAAACGAAGCAAGCCGAACACTCACAACCGCGCGCGGCTTAAATATTCAGCAGCACCCCAAATTCTCGCTGTTATGGGATGCGCAGGCCGGCTGCATGCGCCGAGGTTTTCTGAAAGACATTCCAAACTCAGTCCGCCGCAGGCGTGCCATGCCAGTTGCGTTGCAGCTAGACGTTGGTGTAATCTTGTCTGACGCCGGACGGGTTTTGCTAGCGTCCGGTCAAAACGGACCGCGTAACAAGGGGCGGAAACCGCCCCGAAGGTTAGTCAGGCGTTCTTCCTGATTTAAAAACAGGATGCGCAACTGGCACGCTATGGGTGTGTGCTTACGCAAGTAAAGCCGCTCGCAGCCGCTGGGAGGCATTCCTAAATAACCTTAGTAAGGTCCTAATAACATGCGAGGTGTGATAATGCGAAAAGTAGTATTTTTATTATTACTGTTCGCCGCCGCGTCCTGGCTGCCCGCCAGCGGCCAGACACTCGGCGAAATCGTAGGAATCGTGACGGATAGCACGGGGCTGGTCGTACCCAACGCTTCCATCACCGTCACCAACACAGCCACCAACACAGTAAGAAAAGCCGTGACCAATGAAACCGGCCTATATACGGTGCCGGGCTTGGTTCCCGGCCCTTATTCGGTCCGGGTTGAGGTTCCGGGTTTCCGGACCATGACCCGGAACATTGAACTGCAAGTCCAGCAGACCGCCCGCGTTGATTTTACACTCCAGGTCGGACAGGTGAGCGAAGCCATCGAGGTCAGCGGTTCGGCGATTATGCTCACCACTGAGAACGCTACGGTCGGAACCGTGATTGAAAACCGGCGCATCGTGGAGCTGCCGCTGAACGGCCGCAACTTCCTGCAACTGGTTTCACTGAGCCCGAACGTGACGTACGATTTCAGTTCGCCGGGCCAGGCTGCGGGCCGCCAGGGCGGCACTCGCGCCCAGCAGAACATCTCGCTGATGGGCATGCGGGGCACCTGGAACCGCTACACGCTGGACGGAATCGAAAATACCGACGTTAACTTCAACCTTTATATCGTTCTGCCCTCGACCGAGGCGCTTCAAGAGTTCAAGGTACAGAGCGGAATCTATCCGGCCGAATTCGGCCGCGCCGCCAGCCAGATCAACGTCATGACCAAGTCCGGGACCAACCAGTACCACGGATCGATGTTTGAGTTCATGCGTAATTCCAAGCTGGACGCGCGCCAGTACGACTTTATCGGCACGGTTCCCAGCAAGACGCCGTTCCGCTGGAACCAGTACGGATTCACTCTAAGCGGCCCGGTACAAATACCGAAGGTTTTCAATGGGCGGGACCGGTTGTTCTTCATGTCGAACTTCGAAGGCTTCCGCGAGCGCCGCACCACCAAAGGGACCTACACCGTGCCGACGGTCGCTATGCGCAACGGTGATTTCAGTTATCAACTAGCGCAGGGCAACCAGCTCTACGACCAGGCCAGCCGGGTGAAAGCGAACGGAGTCGTAACAGCCTCGCCGTATCCCGGCAATCAAATCCCTTCCAGCCGCTTCAGCCCGATTTCGCTCAAGCTGCTGGAATTCTGGCCGGAGCCTAACGTCCCGACAACAGTGCTCAAGGACAACTATCAAAAGAACAACCGCTCCTTAACCGACAAGGACCAGTTCACCCAGCGCATTGACTTCAATGAAAGCAGCACTTCGCAGTGGTTCGGGCGTTTCAGTTGGACCGACGAGAGCTCTCTAAACGAAGCTTTGAAGCTCAACGGAACGACTCTCTACACCCGAGCCCGCCAGTATATGCTTTCCAACACCCGCACGCTGTCGCCCACGGCCATCAACGAATTCCGTTTCGGAGTCAACGACTTTTTCAACGCCATCGCTCAGGAACTCTCCAACAAGCGGGATGTGCTGAAGGAGCTGGGAATACCCGGACTCACCAGTCCCGATTCGCTCTCCTGGGGCATTCCACGCATAACTTCGCTGGTGGGCGTGAGCGGTTTCGGTAACGACTCCAGCGGACCGTTCGCCATCAATGACGCCATATTCCAGTGGATTGACAATTTCAGCCTGCTGCGCGGCAAACATTCCTTCCGCTTCGGCGGCGAGGTCCGCCGGGACCGCTACAACCAGCGGGGCAACGAGTTCTCGCGCGGATCATTCGAGTTCAACGGCCAGTACTCGAGCAATCCTGCAACCCGCAAGGGCGGCGATTCAACGGCCGACTTGCTGGTAGGGGCGCTGTCTCGCGCCGAATCGACCATAGCCACCGCCTTCGCGCAGTTCCGCGCAACCAGCATGTACTACTACTTTGACGACACCTACCGCATGACCCCCAAACTCACCGTCAACTACGGCTTGCGCTATGAACTCACTCCACCTTGGTATGACCGCAGCCAAAACATGGTTAGCGTTCACGTACCCTACATCTTTGAGGTTGCCAACGTGCCGGACCTCACCAAGCATCCGGTGCTGGTGCGGACAGGTCGCGGCGATTTCTATGAAGGCAAGGACTTCCGCTATCCCGGAGTGCCGGTAGCCCGCGACGGAAGGCTGGGCGACCGCCTGATCGGCACCGACACCAATGATTTCGCTCCGCGCCTTGGCATAGCCTACAGCCCGAGCGAAAAGTGGACCTTCCGCACGGGATTCGGCGTATTCTATTCGGTCGAATCGAGCAACTCGCGGTTCGACCTGAACCGCGGACTGAGCGGGCGCGTGACCCGTCAAGGCGACCCCGATGTATGGGACATTCGCTACGACAACTTCCTCACCGGAGCTGCCAAACCTTGGATCCTGCCGCCGGCACCGTTCCTGTGGTCGGTGAAATACAACGTGCGCACCACCTACTCAATGCAATACCTGTTCAACATTCAGCGCGAGTTGAGCAAGGATACGGTTCTCGAGGTAGGCTACAATGCTTCGCTCAGCCGGCGCGTGCAGAGCTTGCAGGACCCGAACGCCCCGCTGCCCGGACCGGGCTCAACCTCGAGCCGCGTCCCCTACCCCGAGTTCGGCATTATTCAGACGGTTCACTCGGAAGGCATCGCCAACTATCACGGCATGGGCCTGAAGGTGAGCCGGCGCATGTCGCAAGGTTTGACCTACATGCTGAGTTACACCTGGTCGAAATCTCTGGACACCGCCAGCGCCATCCGCGGCACGGGAGCCGACATCTTCCCGCAGAACAACTACTGTCTGCGTTGTGATAAGGGGTACTCGGCTTTCAATACGCCGCACCGTTATGTAACCTCGCTCTTATACGAACTGCCGTTCGGCAAGGGGCGCAGGTACGCCAACCGGGGCGGCATCGTTGACGGAATCATCGGCGGCTGGCAAATCGGCTCGATCTTTACCATCCAGTCCGGCCGGCCGCTCAACATGACCGCTTCGGGCTTTAACTCCTCCAACACCAATAAGTACGGGGAGGTGCGCCAAAGCTCGAAAGGCATGGATCCCTATCTGCCCGCCGGGGAGCGCAACGCCAACCAGTGGTTCAACAAGGCGGCGCTCGGACCGGCGCCTCTGTATGAGTTCGGCAACATCAGCCGCAACCGGTTGATGGGACCGACCACCTTCCAGTGGGACTTCTCCACGCACAAGAACTTCCGCATCATGGAAGGTCATGAGCTTCAATTCCGATTTGAAGCTTTCAACTTCCCGAATCATCCCTCGCTGGGCAACCCCAACACCGAGTGGGGCAGCCGCGATCCGGTCAACCCCGGACCGACCTTCGGAACGATTCGCAGCACCGCCTACCGGATGCGGGAGTTGCAGTTCGCTCTAAAGTACAGCTTCTAGACCACACGCACCACCACACGGGCGGCCGGGAAGATCACCCGGCCGCTCTTTTTATCGGCGCTAATGTTTGACCCCTCCGGCTTCCCCCTGCTAGATTGGCTTTTCATGGAACAGTCCGGCCAACTGAAGCGCACTCCCCTCAATGCCGTACACCGGCGCATGGGAGCAAGGATGATCGACTTCGGCGGCTGGGAGATGCCCGTCGAGTATTCCGGCATCATAAAAGAACATCACGCAGTACGGCGCCGGGTGGGTCTGTTCGACGTCACCCATATGGGCGAAATCGAGATCCGCGGCCCCGAAGCGCTGGAACTGGTCCAATATGTGACCACCAACGACGCCGCGCGCTTGCGGCTGGGACAAATACAATACTCAGGCCTGCTTTACGAGCACGGCGGTTATGTGGACGACATTCTGGTTCACAAAATCGCCGCCGATTACTACCTGTTTTGCGTAAACGCCTCCAACCAAGAGAAGGATTACGAGCACATACGCCTGGCCAACCGCGTGCGAGCCGAGGTTGAGTTTGCATCCGAACGCTACGCGCAGCTAGCCTTGCAAGGCCCCCGAGCTCAAGATACGCTCCAGCAGCTGACGCCGGTCGAGCTATCCGCGATTCGTTACTACAATTTTGCCGACGGCGAAGTTTGCGGGAAACCGGCGCGAATCGCGCGGACAGGTTATACCGGCGAAGATGGTTTCGAACTTTACATCGCGCCCGAAGCGGCGGAGATGGTTTGGGACCGGCTGCTCGACGCCGGCCAGCAGTTTGGCATTCTGCCCTGCGGGCTGGGCGCACGCAACACCTTGCGTCTGGAAGCGGCCATGCCGCTCTATGGGCACGAAATTGCCGCCGACATTACACCCTTCGAAGCCGGTTTAGACTGGACCGTAAAGCTGGAAAAGGGCAATTTCATCGGGAGGACGGTGCTTCTGCGCCAGCGCGCCGAGGGCGTACGGCGGAAATTGCTGGGCTTTGAAATGACCGGCCGGGGCATCGCGCGCGACGGCTATCAGGTGTTGGTCGGCGGGCGCGCCGAAGGCTGGGTCACCAGCGGCGGCCCATCGCCAACCCTGAACAAAAATATTGGGCTGTGTTATTTGCCAACCGAGCTCGCCGAGATTGGCCGCCCCATCGAGATCTTAATTCGCGGCCAGGCAGTTGAAGCCGTAACCTGTAGTACTCCATTCTATAAGCGGGTGAAATGAGGCATGTATCCTGAGAATTTTCGCTATACGAAAGAGCACGAATGGGTGATGGCCGAGGGAGACACCGGAACGATAGGCATCACTTTTCATGCCCAGCACGAGCTGGGCGACATTGTGTTTGTCGAGCTTCCTAAAGTCGGAACGAAGCTGGTTAAAGGCGAAGCTTTCGGCACAGTAGAGTCGGTAAAGGCGGTATCAGAGATCTTTGCCCCGGTTTCAGGCGAAGTGATTGAGGTCAACGAATCTCTAAGTGCTGCACCGGAAAAGTTGAACGAAGACCCGCACGGCGCGGCTTGGCTGGTCAAGGTTAAAATGAGCCGCCCCGAGGAGCTTAATGAGCTGCTTTCCGCCGCTGAGTATCAATCTTTTTTAGGCGCTGAAAGTTGATCTGACTGTGGCCGGGCAGCCGCCAGACATGTAAGATAATCATCATTTTCGGGGGTAAGGAGCGGCTTTGAGGTACTTGCCGAAATCCGATTCCGACCGCCGGCAGATGCTGGAGGTCTGCGGGCTGCGCACGATGGAGGACCTCTTTGCCCACTTGCCGGCGGAGGTGCGGCTCACCCGCCCGCTGGATCTGGGCCCCGGCCTTTCCGAGTATGAGATATTGCAGTATTTCCGGGCGCGGGGCGCCGAATGCGCCGCAGGTTATGCCAGTTTTCTGGGCGCCGGCGCTTACCGCCACTATATTCCGTCGCTGGTCGATATGGTGGCGTTGCGCGGGGAATTCCTGACGGCCTATACCCCCTATCAGGCTGAAATATCGCAAGGGCTGCTGACCTCGATCTTCGAATTCCAGACCATGATCACGCAGCTTACCGGCATGGAAGTGGCCAATGCTTCGATGTACTGCGGATCAACGGCCACCGCCGAAGCCGCCATGATGGCAGCCCGCCTCGTGCGGCGCGGCCGTATTATTGCAGCCGCCAGTCTGCACCCGGAGTACCGGCAGGTGCTAGAAACCTATGCCCGCAATCAAAACATGCCGGTTGAGACTGCGGCCTATGCCAACGATACCGGAAGGCTGGATCTGGCGGATCTAGAAAGACAGCTGAACGAACAGACAGCGGTCGTAATCGTTCAATCGCCGAACTTTTTTGGGATTGTTGAGGACGTCGACGAGGCTGCCCGGCTGGCGCACTCCCACGGCGCATTGCTGGTGCATGTTTTTACCGAAGCGGTGTCGCTAGGCCTGCTGGAGCCGGCGCGCGATGCCGACATTGTAGCCGGTGAGCTGCAATCTTTCGCCGTTCCGCCCAGCTTCGGAGGACCTTACGCCGGGGTGCTCGCCACGCGGGAAAAATTCGTGCGCCAGATGCCCGGCCGCTTGGTGGGAGAAACCACAGATGCTCGTGGAAACCGGGCCTACTGCTTGACGCTGGCCACCCGCGAACAGCATATACGTCGGGAGAAGGCCACTTCGAACATTTGCACCAACCAGGCGCTCATAGCCCTGATGGCGACGGTATTCATGACCGTCTACGGCAAGCAGGGGCTTCGGGAACTGGCGCTGCAAAATCTGGCCAAGGCGCACTACTTGGCCGGGCGTTGCAGGCTCCGATTCGGCGGCTCGTTCTTCAACGAGTTCGTCGTAAAGTTCGACGGGCGCACGCCGGAGCAGGTCAATCAGGCGTTGCTCGCCAGGCGGATTATCGGAGGGCTGCCGCTTGGCCGTTTCTACCCCGAGCTGGCCGACTCAATGCTGCTTTGCGTAACCGAGATGAACACGCGCCAGGAAATGGACCAGGCGGCCGAGGAGCTGGCGGCATGAACGGCAAAGTTCGTCCCCATATTTCGCAGAACGAACCGCTGGTTTTCGAACTTAGCAGCCCGGGCAAGCGTGCCTGGCAGCTTCCGGCGCTGGACGTACCGCCGGTCAACCCGGAGCAGGCGCTGGGCGAAGGCCGCGTTCGCGCTGAAATCGAAGATTTCCCCGAAATCAGCGAGGTCGAGGTGGTGCGCCACTTCACCAGACTTTCCACCTGGAACTACTCAATCGACCTTGGGATGTATCCGCTCGGCTCCTGCACCATGAAATACAACCCGCGCGTCAACGAACAGGCCGCGCGGGTTGAGGGTTTGCTCTGGGCGCATCCCTACCAGCCGGAATCACTTTCACAGGGGGCCCTGGAAATCATGGTCCGGCTGGAGCAGGCGCTGGCCGAGATCACCGGACTGGACGCCGTGACGCTGCAACCGGCCGCCGGCGCGCACGGCGAACTCACCGGGATCCTGCTGGTTCGGGCCTGGCTGGAGTCCGAAGGTTCGCCGCGAAAAAAGATACTGATTCCGGATTCCGCCCACGGCACCAACCCCGCCACCGCCGCTATCGCCGGCTATCAGGTGCAAAACATCCGTTCCAACGAACGTGGGCTGGTCGACGCCGAGGCGCTGGCGTGCATCGTGGATGAAGACGTGGCCGCGCTGATGCTCACCAATCCCAATACTCTGGGCGTATTCGAGACCGATATTGTGAAAATCGCCGGGATCCTGCACTCCAAAGGCGCGCAGCTATATATGGACGGCGCCAATCTGAATGCGTTGGCGGGCATCGCGCGGCCCGGCGATTTCGGGGTGGATGTTATGCACCTGAACCTGCATAAAACCTTTTCCACCCCGCACGGCGGAGGCGGTCCGGGCAGCGGGCCGGTGGCGGTGCGCAAACATCTAGAACCATTCTTGCCTGTGCCGCGCATCGTCCGGCGCGATGACGGCTGGGCGTTCGATTACGAACGACCCCGTTCGATCGGCCGCATGAAAGCTTTCTACGGGAACTTCGGCGTCATCATACGAGCACTGGCCTACATCATGGCCAACGGAGCCGAGGGGCTGCGCCAGGCCACCCTGGACGCCGTGCTCAACGCCAACTACCTGCGCCGGCAACTGGAAGCTTTCTATGAGCCGGCTACGAGCGAGCCCTCAATGCACGAATGCGTTTTCAGCGACCGCCGGCAAGTTGCCCGCGGCGTGCGCACCATGGATATAGCCAAGCGGCTCATTGACTACGGCTTTCATCCCTACACCGTGAGCTTCCCGCTGATTGTTCCGGGGGCCATGATGATCGAACCCACCGAAAGCGAGAGCAAGCGCGAGCTGGATTTGTTCATTGAGGCCATGCGCGCGATTGCCCGTGAGGTAGAGCAGAACCCCGAGCTGGTGCTGGGGGCGCCCCACTCCACGCGCACGGCGCGTGTGGATGAGGTGGCGGCGGCTCGCAAGCCCGTCCTCCGGTGGCGGCCGGAGGCCAAATAGCGTGAGACCGGCGCGTGAACTCATCTGGCTGCTGCTTCTGGCGGCCGTCCTGCGGTTGATCTTCATCAATCAGGCTTTCCAGCTCGACGATCCCGATTATCTGGCCGCCGCCCGCTACGTCGCAGTCAATCCCTGGCATCCTTCCTGGGCCAGCTATGTATTTCAAGGCGAACTTGTGGACATGCGCGGTCATCCCCATCCACCGTTCAACGGATGGTTTCTTGGGCTGGCCTTAAAGCTGACCGGCTCAGAAGTCGAGATTCCACTGCATGCCATTTACATGCTGTTTACACTGCTGGCCGTGGCCTCCATGTACTGGTTAGCCCGCCGTTTCACCGAGCGTCCCGTTGCGGCCACTCTGCTTTTTATAGCGACGCCGGCTTTCCTGGTGCACGGAAACAGCCTGGAAGCCGACCTGCCCTTGGCCGCTTTGTGGCTGCTGGCAGCTTTTCTATTCATCCGGGGTGTGGACAAAGAGAGCAGCGGCTTTTTGGCGGCGTCCTCGATCGCGCTGGCGCTAGCGGCTTTGGACGCCTACCAGACGGTGCTGCTCGGGCCCATCCTGGCGCTGTACGGCTGGCAGCGGAGCCGCCGCACAGCCGCCGCCGTAGCGCTTTTGGTTCCCGTCACGGTGCTGGGCGCTTATCAGTTGTATGAAAGCTTGAGCGGAGGTGCGCTGCCGGCGGCCGTGCTGGCCGGCCATTTCGAACATTACGGGCTGCAAAGCCTTAGCAACAAGGTAAAGAACGCTTTGGCTTTGACCGCCCACCTGGGCTGGATTCTGTTCCCCCTGGCAGCCGTCTCACTCTGGGGTCGCCGGCGCCGGATGCTTTGGACGGTAGCGGCGGTGGCGGCTGCGGGCGGCAGCCTGGCCGACCGCCATCCTCTGTTTTGGATTTCCTTTGCCTGCGGCGCCGTGGTTCTGGCCGGGTGCGTACAAACGCTAAAAGACCAATCGACCGATAGCAGGTTTCTCGCCGCTTGGGTTTTGCTATTCTTCGCCGGAGCTGTTGTGACTTTCTTTGCGGGAGCGGCGCGCTACCTGCTGCCGCTAGCGCCGGCGCTGGCCATGCTGGCCGCACGCAGGCTTAAAGCGCATCCGGGCAGGCTTGCGACGGCTTTCGCCTTACAAATGTGTTTTGGCCTGGCGCTGGCGGCTTCACATTACCAGCACTCCTGCGCTTACCGCGAGTTTGCAAGCAAGGCCATCGATCCCACCCATGCCTCCAGAACTTTCTTGAACGGTTCCTGGGGGTTTCAGTTTTACGGGCAGAAAGCCGGCGCCCGGGCGATATTGCGAAATCAAGCCCTGGAGTTAGGGGACAGACTAATAACCAGCCGGCTAGGATTCCCGGTCCCCTTCCGGCTGGTTCCGGGAACCCAGCTCAAGCTCTTGGATAAGGTCGAAGTAAAACCAGCGGTTCCTTTGCGGGTGATTGGGATAAGCGGCGGCTCAGCCTTCAGCACGGTGGCCTTCGGCCTACGGCCGTTCGGATTGACTGCGGTGCCCGCCGACATTTTGACGGTCGAAGAGGTGACGCCATATCTGCCGGAGCTTTCTTATCTGCGGATGAACGATGAAAATGCCGCCCGGCAGATTGTCGAAGGGGTGTACGCACTCGAGGACAACCGTTATCGCTGGATGAGCGGCGAAGCGGTGTTCCAGTTGAAAGCGCCGGAAGGTCCGGCCCGGCTGGAGATTTTGCTTTATTTGCCGCCTCAGGCGGCTGCCCGGAAAGTTCTCTTGAGTTTGGACAACGCAACGGTTGCCGAGGCTGTGCTGGCCAGTCCGGGCGAGCACTCAATCCTAACCGGAGCACTTAAGCCGGCCGGGCCGTCCGCTTTGGTGCGCATTCGTGTGGACCGGACCTTCCGCGCACCCGGCGACCAGCGCGATCTGGGTGTAATTCTTACAGCCGTCGGTTTTCGCCCGGACGAGTGAGACGGCGGCTGCATCGAAATTCACAAGATGTTCCGTTCATCTGAAGGCCGATCCATAAACAAGCCTGGTTGATTCGAGACTGGATGGTCTTATATAGTTTAATGTTGGGTCGAGGCTCCCGGGCGACCCTTCCGTTTTCCTACTCCCAAGGAGGCTTATTCTGAATGTGTAAGAACACAAGTAGGCTCGCTCGTTCCTTGCGCGCGATCCTGGTCGTGCTGTCCGTTCTCGCACTCTCAGCGCCGCTGGTGGCTCAGACTGAGCACCGCGGCGGCGGAGAAGCGAATCTGGTCCTTCCCGATTTGAATCAGGCTCAGTTTCTCATCGGCATCGGCGGCCGAACGCTGCTGATGGCCGGTCTGGTGGTAAGCGCCCTGGGCATGCTTTTCGGGCTGACTATTTTTCTGCGCCTAAAAAACATGCCCGTGCACGCGGCGATGCGCGAGGTCTCGGAACTCATCTTTGAGACATGTAAGACCTACCTGCTGACGCAGGCCAAATTCTTGCTCTTGCTTGAATGCTTCATCGCCGTCATCATCATTTTCTATTTCGGGGTGCTGCAAGGCTTTGAAGCTTTCCGTGTAGTTATCATTCTGATCTTCAGTGTGATAGGTATAACGGGCAGCTTCTCGGTGGCGGCCTTCGGCATGCGCGTTAACACCTTCGCCAACTCGCGCACCGCGTTCGCCAGCCTTACCGGCAAGCCTTATCCCTGTCATGACATTCCGCTGCAAGCCGGCATGTCGATCGGCATGTTGCTCATCTCGGTCGAGCTGATCATCATGCTGTTCATTCTGCTGTTTGTGCCGGGCAATCTGGCCGGTCCGTGCTTTATCGGATTCGCCATCGGCGAGTCGTTAGGCGCGGCGGCGCTGCGCGTGGCCGGCGGCATCTTCACCAAGATCGCCGATATCGGCAGCGATCTTATGAAGATCGTCTTCAAGATTAAAGAAGATGACGCGCGCAACCCGGGCGTTATCGCCGACTGCACGGGCGACAACGCCGGCGACTCGGTCGGGCCCTCGGCCGACGGCTTTGAAACTTACGGCGTGACGGGCGTGGCGTTGATCACTTTCATCCTGCTGGCCGTGCACAATCCGGTCGTTCAGGTGCAGCTTCTGGTCTGGATCTTCTCAATGCGCGTGATGATGGTGATCGCTTCGGCCGTGGGCTATTTCGTCAACAGAGCCATCACCAAAGCTCGCTACGCCAATGCCGAGAAGATGAACTTCGAAGCGCCGCTGACGTCGCTGGTCTGGCTGACCTCGCTGCTCTCGATCGCCCTGACCTATCTGCTGAGCTCGCGAATCATTCCGGAGCTGGGCGGCGATCCTTCCCTGTGGTGGAAACTTTCGACGGTCATCAGTTGCGGCACCCTGGCGGGCGCTCTCATTCCGGAGTTCGTAAAAATCTTTACCTCCACCAATTCGCGCCATGTGCGTGAAATCGTTACCAGCTCGCGCGAAGGCGGCGCCTCGCTGAACATCCTCTCCGGCATGGTGGCGGGCTACTTCAGCGCCTACTGGCTGGGCTTCGCCGTATTGCTGCTGATGACCATCGCTTTCATGGTGAGCACGACCGGGCTGGCGGCGCTGATGTCTGCGCCGGCGGTTTTCGCGTTCGGACTGGTGGCTTTCGGCTTCCTCGGCATGGGCCCGGTGACGATCGCCGTGGACAGCTATGGGCCGGTCACCGACAATGCTCAGTCGATCTACGAGCTATCCACCATTGAAGAACTGCCCAACATCAAAGAAGAGATCAAGCGTGATTTCGGCTTTGAGCCCCAGTTCGGGCGTGCCAAAGACAACCTGGAGGAGAACGACGGCGCGGGCAACACCTTCAAGGCCACGTCCAAGCCGGTGCTGATCGGAACGGCGGTAGTGGGCGCAACCACCATGATCTTCGCCACCGTGGTGGCCCTGACCAACGGGCTGACGGCCAACATCGAAAAACTTTCGATGCTCCATCCGCCCTTCCTGTTGGGGTTGATCGCGGGCGGCGCCGTCATCTTCTGGTTTTCCGGCGCCAGCATCCAGGCCGTTTCAACCGGCGCCTACCGGGCTGTGGAGTTCATCAAACGGACCATCAAGCTCGACACCACCGCCAAGGCTTCCGTGGCCGACTCCAAGCGCGTGGTAGCCATCTGCACCCAGTACGCTCAAAAGGGAATGCTCAACATCTTCCTGACCGTGTTCTTCTCCACGCTGGCCTTCGCCTTTGTCGAGCCGTTCTACTTCATCGGCTACCTGATCTCAATTGCGCTGTTCGGCCTGTTCCAGGCGTTCTTCATGGCCAATGCAGGCGGCGCTTGGGACAACGCCAAAAAGGTAGTCGAAACCGAACTCCGCGCCAAAGCCACCGAGCTGCATGCGGCAACGGTGGTGGGCGACACGGTGGGCGATCCGTTCAAGGACACCAGCTCGGTGTCGCTCAACCCGATCATCAAGTTCACCACGCTGTTCGGGTTGCTGGCCGTAGAGCTGGCGGTTTCGGTCGCCAACACTCAGGGAACCGCGCTCACCAACGCTCTGGCGGCTATCTTCCTGGTACTGGCTATGGCCTTCGTCTACCGCAGCTTCTACGGCATGCGGATCGAAGTCGAAAAGTAAGCTTTGTCCCTACCTCGGGTAAGGGCGCGCCTGCGGGCGCGTCCTTACCTTCCGAAGCCCGCGTAACCGTAGCCTGCGTTTCGCAGCCTTTCTCGATCCAGGAAATTGCGTCCGTCCAACACGAAGGGATGGCGCATCAGTGAACGCAGCTTCTCCCAATTCAGCTCGCGGTACTCAGGCCACTCGGTAGCCAGGACCACGGCGTCGGCATCCTCGAAAACTTCCTCGGCCGCCTGGCAATAGGCAAGCGCTAGATCGGGATTCTCCTTGCGGGCGCGCTCCAGCGCTATGGGGTCGTGGGCTTTCACTTTGGCGCCGCGGGCCAATAGCTGCCGCGCAATGTCAAGCGCCGGTGCGTCGCGAAGGTCGTCCGTATGCGGCTTAAAAGCCAGCCCAAGCAAGCCGATGGTGCGGCCCTTGAGGATTTTCAGCTCGGCCAGTAGTTTTTCTATTACCCGCCCGCGCTGGAAGGCATTCATCTCGCGCGCCGCGCGCACAATGGGCATCGAGAGCCCGTACTCCTGCGCCGTGGCGAGCAGCGCCGCAGTGTCTTTGCCGAAGCAGGAACCGCCCCAGCCGATGCCGGCCTGCAAAAACCGCGTGCCTATGCGCGAATCAAGCCCGATGCCCCGCGCCACTTGCAGTATGTCCGCCCCGACCTTTTCGGCCAGCTGGGCAATTTCGTTTATGAAACTGATCTTAAGCGCCAGGAAGGCGTTGGCGGCATACTTGATCAACTCGGCCGAAGCCAGATCCGCCGTCAGCAGCGGCACCGCCGCCAGGCCTTCGGGCCGGGGAAGAAACTTGGGCGGCGCAAAAGACTGTTCGACTATGGGCCGGTATAGCGCATTCAGCAGTTCAAGCGCGCGCGGGTTGTCCGAACCCACTACAATCCGGTCCGGGTAAAGCGTGTCGGCCAGCCCCGAACCCTCACGCAAAAATTCCGGATTGGAGGCCACTGCAAATCGCTGGTTGGGCTTTGCGCCATGGGCTGCCTCATAGGCGTCGGCCACCAGCGACTCGACCCAGTTTCCGCTGCCGATGGGTACCGTGGATTTATTGATCACCACCGTAAAGCCGTTGCCCAGATTTCGCCCCACGGCCGCAGCCGCAGCCTGTACATATCTCAAGTCAGGGCTGCCGGCCGCAGTGCTGGGCGTTCCGACGGCTATAAAGACGATATCCGCACTCGGGACTGCCTCCTCGAAACTGGCGGTGTAGTACAGGTTGTGCCCAGCCAGCGCCATAAGTTCTTCAAGGTGCGGTTCATAGATCGGGGCCTTACCCCGGCGCAAAGCTTCGATTTTTTCCTGATCCACATCCACGCAGGTGACTTGGTTCCCAAGATAAGCCAGGGCGACGCCTGTAGTCAGCCCTACGTAGCCGGTTCCAATGATCGTTACATTCATGGTAAATACCTTATTCGGGCGTAAGAACCAAAATGATTATATCTGCGCAAAAACACTGATCTGATAGATTATCGCGAATCGGTTGCGGAGAATCCGACGCCTTAAATTCTGAATACCCCTTCAGATGTGAAACACTGCTCTGTTTTTTTCACAAATTTTATACAGCCGCAGCTTGAACCGCCGATGAATAGTACTGATGGGAGACGGTCCCAAGGTACTAGGGGAAACCAAAAGTGCAGAACCTGTAAATGGCTGCTTAATTTTACTTGCGGCCGCAGCGCCGACCACCTCCCGGCTATCAGCGCCCTGGAATGAACGATATAAAGAGCCAGGCTCCGAGCCAAGCATTCTCATTCTTGACCCCGTAGAGGTTAATCGCCACCTGTTGCGAGCGATGCTAAGGCAGGAGCCGTACCGCATTAGAGAAGCGCGCAAACCGGCCGAAGCCTTTGAGTTCCTTGAAAAGGAAAAGATCGACCTGATCATTGTAGAAATGATGATCCCCGGCCTAAGCGGCCCTGAATTCTGCCGAAAGGTCAAATCGGACCGCCGCTGGCAACTCATTCCGATCCTGATGATGAGCACCTTGCACGGGGTTGAAAACGAGTTGGCCGGCATAACCTCGGGCGCAGATGAATTTCTCCTGAAACCTTTGCACCCGGCCATCGTGCGCGCGCGGGTTCAATCCATGCTGCGGCACAAAGCCGCCATCGATACGCTTGAGGAGGCCGAATCCATACTGTTCGGCCTAGCCCAAGCCATAGAGTACAGGGATAACTACACCGCCGGACACTGCCAGCGCATCGCCTGGTACAGCGTTTCGCTGGGCATGGCGCTGGGCATGCAGAGCTCTGAGCTGCTGGCGCTGCACCGGGGCGGCTTCTTGCACGACATAGGTAAAATCGCAGTGCCGGATGCCATTTTGCACAAAAACGGCGACCTGACCCCGGAAGAATGGGAGATAATGCGCAGCCACACCGTAAAGGGCGAAGCCATCTGCCGCCCTATGAAAAGCCTTCAGGGAGTGCTGCCGATTATCAGATATCACCACGAGCGCTGGGACGGCAGCGGCTACCCCGACGGGCTGCGCGGCGAGGAAATTCCCCTAGTAGCGCGCGTACTTCAAATAGCCGATATATTTGACGCCCTAACCACTGCTCGCCCCTACAAACCGGCTTATCCCCCCCAAAAAGCCCTAGAGATCTTGCGCGAGGAGACTGCCCGTGGCTGGCGTGACCCTGAGCTGGTGGAGGTTTTCAGCAGGCTTCATGCAGCCGATGAAACGTTGGCTCAAGCCACCATGGGCGTCCATTGGCAACAACTTGAACTGCTGAACAAAAACCTTTCCAGTTCTTACAATTTGTCCTGCTTTCAGAAGTAAACCTAGCGGCTCCGGCAATCGGATCCAAGCTGCTTCAAAGGACCGGCTACGACACCACCTTTGAAAAGAACTTGCATGAGCCGCCTCCGGCGGAGCGCGCTGCTAAGCTCGCAACAGCGAGCAAAGCAACTCGCCCCCGCCGAGCGCCGGATTGATATCGTGAAATAGCTACCGGTGAGAAATCCGCAAAGGGAACTTAAGAGCCTGGCCCAGGAAATTATCTCTTGCCGGCGCTGCCCGCGGCTGATCGAACACTGCCGCCGTGTCGCCGCCCTCAAGCGCAAAGCCTATCGTGACTGGGAGTACTGGGGTAAACCCGTACCCGGCTTTGGCGATCCGGAGTCGCGCCTGCTAATCATCGGGCTGGCGCCGGCGGCCCATGGAGCCAACCGCACGGGGCGCATGTTTACCGGTGACCGCTCCGGTGACATGCTCTATAGCATCCTCTACGAAACCGGCTTCGCCTCGCAACCTTCCAGCTCCAGCCGCAATGACGGGCTGTCCCTTTATGACGCTTATGTCACGGCCGCCGTTCGCTGCGCTCCGCCCGACAACCGCCCCCGGCCGGAGGAGCTGCGCGCCTGCCGTACTTACCTGGAGCGCGAAATTGAAGCCCTACCCAATCTCCGAGTGGTGGTGGCGCTGGGGCGAATCGCCTTCGACTCGTACCTGGCGATATTGCAGGCAAAAGGTTCTATTACCAGCCGGAGCGCCTTCGTCTTCGGACACGACCGCGAATTCCGGATTGGTCCACAGCAGCCGTTGCTTATCAGCTCATATCATCCCAGCCAGCAAAATACCTTGACGGGACGGCTGACCCGCCAGATGTTCCGCCGGGTTTTCGAACGCGCCAGGCGCTGCCTTGCCGGGTGATAGACTTTCATTCTCAAAGCAATGCGGAAAAAACTGGAGCGCTATTTCGAATTCGAAGGCCTGGGGACCAACTGGCGCACGGAAATTCTGGCCGGCGTTACGACATTCCTCACTATGGCCTACATAATCTTCGTGAACCCGTCTATCCTTCAGGAAGCGGGGATGCCGTTCACGGCGGTGGTGGCCGCCACTTGCCTTTCAGCCGGTCTGGGCAGCCTGCTTATGGGAGCATGGGCCCGCTACCCCATCGCCTTGGCCCCGGGCATGGGGCTGAATGCTTATTTCACTTATGTAGTGGTCAAGGGGATGGGGTTGCCCTGGCAGGTGGCCCTGGGGGCGGTGTTTCTTTCCGGACTGCTTTTTGTGCTGTTGACCCTGGCTGGGGTCATCCAGCAGATTGTCTCTTCCATTCCCACTGAGCTTTACTCGGCCATTGCCGCGGGCATCGGGCTGCTGCTAGCGCTGGTCGGCTTCCGCAATTCCGGGATCATCGTAAACAGCGAATCGACCGGCGTCGCTCTGGGCAACTTGCGCCAGCCCCAGACGTTGCTGGCGATCTTCGGACTGCTGCTGATTGCGGCTCTGCTCGCCCGGCGCGTACGCGGCGCAATGCTGATCGGAATTCTTGCCACCACGTTGCTCGGCGTCGTTACCGGACTGGTGAGCTGGCAGCCGCAACTCTACAAGTTTTCCGATATCACCTCGACCGCCCTGCGGCTGGACCTGCCTTCCGCTCTGGGCCTGGGCTTTGTCGAAATCGTTTTCGTCTTCTTCTTTATCGACGTTTTCGATAATGTCGGCACGCTGGTGGCGGTGGGCAAACGCGCAAACCTGTTCAGCGAAGCCAGCCGGATTCCGCGCTTGCGGCGCATATTGATTTCGGACGCTTCGGCCACCATGGCCGGAGCTTTGGCCGGCACCTCGACAGTGGTTAATTATGTTGAAAGCGCTGCCGGAGTGGTGGCCGGGGGACGCAGCGGCGTCACCTCCATTGTCACCGGACTGTTGTTTCTGGCGGCGCTGTTCGTAGCGCCGGTTTTCGGCGTGATTCCGGCGGCGGCTACCTCACCCGCGCTCATACTGGTCGGGTGCCTGATGATGCTACACATCAAGGAGATCAACTGGCCGGATCCGGTGGTGGCCGTACCCGCCTTCTTAACCATGACCATCATCCCGCTGAGCTTCAGTATCGCCAACGGCATCGCTTTCGGATTTACGGCGTATACACTGCTTAAGATTCTGCGCGGCGAGTACCGCGAGGTGAACTGGCTGATGTACCTGCTAACCGCCTTGTTCATAGCCCGATTCATCTATCTGGGAGCCGAATGAAGCCGGGTTTTTTAAAAAAACCAGCCGCAGCGGCCGCATTGCTCCTCCCGAACCTTTGGCTGGTGCGCGGGCTGCTCAGCTACGAGTATCTGGACCAAATGGGCTCGATCGCTGGATCGTTTATCGGGCTCGCCCGGTGGATCCGCCAGTATTGGCCGGATCTTCAATGGTTCCCCCTCTGGTACGGGGGCATTCCTTTCACCCACACTTATCCTCCTTTGCTGCACCAGTTGGTGGCCCTGGTCTCGTTGGTTTTTCGAATTTCGCCCGCGCACGCATATCATGGCACGGTCGCCATCGCCTACAGCTTAGGACCGGTGACGCTTTTCCTCCTGGCCCGCCGGCTTGGCGCCTCGCGCGCCTGCGCCTTCGCCTCAGGACTTTTTTATTCGCTCGTTTCGCCCTCGGTGCTCTTTCTCTCCGCGCTGCGCCATGATGCGGGCGGAGTATGGGTGGCGCGGCGCCTTCAGGCACTGGTTCAGTACGGCGAAGGCCCGCACGTAACCGCCCTTACTCTGCTCCCGCTGGCGCTTTGGCTGCTGGCCACGGCTTATGAAAAACGAAAACCGCTGTGGTGGTTCCTAGCTGCCCTGGGGCTGGCTTCAGTTGCGCTCACCAACTGGCTGGGATCCGTGGCGCTGGCCCTGGCGGCAGCAGCCTGGCTGGCAGCGGCAAATGTCGGCCGGCGCGGCTGGCTTGAGGCAGCCGCTCTGGCGGGGTTCGCCTACGGAATAGCCTGCCGCTGGTTGCCGCCTTCCTACATACGCACCATTGCCGAAAATGAAAAGTATTTGAGCGGTCCTCTCTCCCCATGGCCCGAGCGCATTGCTCTTATTCTGGCCGCACTGGCGGTCCTGGCGCTTTTGATGTATCTGCTGCGCAGATTCAACGCCGGGCTCCTGCTGCGTTTTTCGGTCTTGTACCTGGTGCTCACAGCCACAATCACGCTGGGCGCGGGCTGGGCCGGCGTCCGCGTGGTGGCGCAGCCGGACCGCTACCACTTGGAGATGGAGATGGCGCTAGCACTGCTTATTCCGGCGGCCGCCTGGCCCCTGGCTCAACGTTACTGCAATGCTGGCAGGATACGATGGGCAACCGTTTGCCTGCTGGCCTTGGTGGCCCTCTGGGCGGCATTTAAGGACGAGCGCCACGCACGGCGCATGATCCGGCGCATTGAGATTGAACAAACGATTGAATACCGCATGGCCCGCTGGCTGGAGGAAAACCTGAAGGGCCGCCGGGTGCTGGCGCCCGGCTCGACCGGGTTTTACCTCCCTGCTTTCGCCGACGTGCCGCAACTGGGCGGCGGCATGGACCAAGGGCACATCAATAGGCTTTGGCCGCACATTTATTATCAGTTGCTCTCAGGCGAAGGCGCAGGAGAAAAGGAGGGCGAAATAGCGTTGATGTGGTTAAAGGCCTTCGGCGTCGACGCGATTTGCGTCAGCGGGCCGAAAAGCCGGGAATTCTATAAGCCCTTCCGCAATCCGCACAAATTCGAAGGATTGCTCGTCGAGCTGTGGCGTGAGGGGGACGATGTAATCTATCGAGTGCCCCGGCGCTCCCCCTCCCTGGCGCACGTCATCCGCCGCGAGGATCTGCCTGGCGAGCCGACAGGCGGGCTGGATGTTGCGCCGCTGCGGCCTTACTTAGCCGCACTCGATGATCCTAGCTTGCCACAGGCCGGTTTTGTCTGGCGCAATCATCACGCAGCTTCGATTTCAGCGATACTGGAAAAAGAGCAGCTTCTTTCGGTTCAAATAAGCTACCACCCTGGGTGGAAGGCTGCGGTGAATGGCCAACAGCGGGTTGTACGGAAAGATGGCCTCGGGCAGATGCTGATTGAGCCGCGTTGCCAGGGGCGCTGTACAGTGGAGATTACTTTTGACGGCGGCCGTGAATATAAGGTTTGCCGACTGGTAAGCCTCGGCTGCCTGCTGTTGGGACTGCTTTGGGCCGTAAAGGGGATGCTGGAGAATCAATTTGAATCTGGGCGAGGATGCACATGAACACCGGAGGGCCAACCGAAAACCACAGACCACGACTGATTTTCTGGGAACTTACCACGGGCTGCAATCTAAGATGCATACACTGCCGGGCCAGCGCCACCGAGCTGATGTCGCCCGACGACCTTGGCTTTGAGGAGTGCTGCCGGATAATCGACGAGGTCGCCGAATATGCGCCTTTTATTCTGGTTTTGAGCGGAGGCGAGCCGCTCTGGCGAACGGACGTCTACGACATTGCCCGCCGAGCCGCATCCAAAGGCATACGGGTCGCCCTGGCCACCAATGGCACGCTCATCGATGCGGCAGTTGCCCGCCGAATTAAGGAAGCAGGCATCGTGCGCGTCTCCATCAGCTTGGACGGGGCTGACGCCGCCACTCACGACTCTTTTCGCGGACATCCAGGCTCTTTTGAGGCGGCCATTGCCGGGCTGAAGCACCTACAGGAGCTCGGCTTGTCCACGCAAATAAACACCAGCGTGGCCCGACATAACGTGGATCAGTTGCCCGACATTTTAAAGCTGGCTCAGAGTCTGGGCGTGGCTGCATTTCACATCTTCCTGCTAGTTCCGGTCGGCTGCGGCCTGACGATAGCCGAGGAACAAACCATACGGGGCGAACAATATGAAGAAGTTCTTAACTGGTTTTACGACCGCTCGCTCGATAGCGGGCTGGAGCTAAAAGCCACTTGCGCCCCGCATTATTACCGCATTCTGCGCCAGCGCCGCGCCGAAGCGCGTCGCTTAGGGCAGAGTGTGCCTGAACTGGCCACCCACGGCATGCACGCCACCACCAAAGGTTGCCTGGCCGGTAGCGGCGTATGCTTCATATCCCACCGGGGCGAGGTCTTCCCCTGCGGCTACCTACCAGTAGCGGCCGGCGATTTGCGCAAGCAAAAATTCCGCGACATTTGGGAAAAGGCCGAGGTTTTCTTGGCGCTGCGCAAGCCGGACGAGCTGGAGGGCAAGTGCGGCCTGTGCGAATTTCGCTATGTTTGCCTCGGCTGCCGCGCCCGGGCTTACGGCATGACCGGCAACTATATGGCCGAGGAGCCCTTTTGCATCTACCAACCGAAGGCTTCACGCAGCCTGCCTGTGTTGTGAGGCGAACTGGACAGCCCGGTCGAAAACCAATTTCCGAAATAAATTGCCTGGCTGCGCCTGAAAGGCGCGTCGGCGCCCACAGCAAGCGGATGCGGCCGCATGCTTGACGTTTAGTTTTAAGGAGCATTTCTGAGTTTCATTACAAAGGGTTTGGCCCGCACCCCAGTTTTGCTCGCTATCGTATTACCATAGTGGAGCCATGCTCTACGAAATAGCGACCGAGAAGGAACTGGAGGCAATTGATCGAGCCTTACGCGAGTCGGCTGCACGACACTCGTTCGGCATCATTGCCGTGCACAACCTGAAGGAAACCATGGCGGCCAGGGGTGTCGACTTTGATGGAGAATGCGTGATCTACGAGGTTTGCAACCCGCACCAGGCTAAGAAAGTTCTGGAGGCAAACGGCGCCGTTTCGACGGCTTTGCCCTGCCGAATATCGGTCTACCGTGGGCCGCACGGTTACCGGCTAGCCACGCTAATGCCCACGGCATTAATGAAAATGTTCGCCTCTCCTTCACTCATACCGGTGGCCAAAGAGGTCGAAAAAGTGCTGGTGGCTATGATGCAGGACGCGGCTTCCGCCAGCGCTTAAGCACGAAAAATACCGATGCCAGACCCAGTGCTAGAAATATAAGCGGCACGACATTCATCAACCACCACCGGGCGCCCTCGGGTTCCACTAGAATGCGTTCGCCATAGCGCTGCTTATAGTAGTCGAGGATTTCCCGGTCGGAGCGGCCTGCGGCGACGAACTGCGCAATTTCAGCGCGCATCTGGGCAGCTACTTCACTGTTGTGGCGAGCCACTGTTTCGGCCCAGCAACAGGGCGCAAGTAGTGAGTTTTCAAGCTTTTCGACCCGCTTTTGCGCGTTTGGATCGTTTTGCGCCAGGGCCAGCGCCGCTGCCAGCCCGAATATTATTAATGCCGTCCTCTGGGACATCCTTGCACCTAAAAACAGGATACACTGTGAGTGAAGGCGTTATATAATCAATTTGCCCATCCGGGCATCCGGCCCGCTGGTTGAACCTTGATGCTTGCTGCAATGTGTCCTATTACGCTCTGGCTTGCCCTGTCCCCGATCAACCGGGCTATGCGAGCCCTGAACGATGATACCTTCGAAGGCATTCACCAGTTGAGCTGGTTCGATTGGTCGCTGATCATTCCGTATTTCATCATCATGACGTTGCTGGCGATTTACGGCGCCCACCGTTATGAAGTCATTCGCAACTATTTCAAGCACCGGAAGAAATTGCCCGCCGCGCCGCCGCGTCGCTTCGAGCCGCTGCCTCGGGTAACTGTTCAATTGCCTCTTTACAACGAGCGCTATGTAGTTGAACGTCTCATCGAAGCGGTAACCCGCCTGGAATACCCCCGCGAGTTGCTTCAGATACAGGTTCTTGACGACTCAACCGACGAGACGCATCCCTTTACCGAAGCGCTCGTTGAACGTTACCGCGCCCAGGGATTTCCGATTGAGTATCATCACCGGACCAACCGCGAAGGCTTTAAGGCCGGCGCTCTTCAGGAAGGACTTAAGACCGCCACCGGGGAGTTCATTGCAATTTTCGATGCGGACTTCGTTCCGCCTCCCGATTTTCTCGAGCGTACTATTCACTTTTTCACCGATCCGTCGATAGGCGTGGTGCAGACCCGCTGGAGCTATCTTAACCGCCACTTCAATGTTCTTACTGAAGTGGAAGCCATGCTGCTCGACGGACACTTTGTGCTGGAGCATGTGGCTCGCGCGGGGCGGGGATTGTTCTTCAACTTCAACGGCACCGCCGGCGTAATCCGGCGCAAAATGATAGAGGACGCCGGCGGCTGGCAGCACGACACATTGACCGAGGATTGCGACTTAAGCTACCGGGCGCAGCTTAAAGGCTGGCGTTTCCTCTACCTGCCGGGACTCGATTGCCCTTCGGAGCTGCCAGTCGACATGCATGCTTTTCAGCTTCAACAATCCCGGTGGGCTAAGGGTCTTACCCAAACCGCCAAGAAACTTCTGCCGTCAATCCTCAAAAGCCCCATAAACTGGCGCTTGAAGCTGGAAGCAATCTTTCATTTGACGCCCAACATCGCCTATCCGCTGATGATGGTTGTTTCAGCCCTGATGCTGCCGGTAATGATCGTTCGTTTTTACGTCGGCTGGTGGCAGATGTTGCTGGTGGACCTGCCGCTTATGCTAGGCGCTTTTGCCTCGATCTGGGTTTTTTACCTGCTGGCGCAGCATGAGTTAAACCACTCGCGCTGGAAACGCTCCATTTTCTTTATGCCGGCGCTGCTGGCAGCCGGCGTGGCTCTGGCCGTTATAAATACTCGGGCGGTAATTGAAGCCCTACTCGGAATTCAGAGCAGCTTTGTACGTACGGCCAAGTATGCCATCACCGGCCAGGCTGCCAAACCGGTGGAGAAAAAATATCGCAGCCGCAGCGGCTGGCTGCCATACATAGAGCTGGCAATAGGCACCTACTTCCTGTATATGCTTTCCTGGGCCATAGACAGCCGTAACTATCTGGCCCTTCCCTTCCTGGTTCTGTTTGTATCGGGTTATTACTGGGCGGCTTTTGCAACTATCTATCAGGACCTGCGGTTATGGCTGAAACAAGGGGCTTTCGCAGGATTACCATTCTTTCGGGCCACTCGGCGCTCAGTTTGAACCACCTGTAGAAAATCAAATAATGGCAGGCGCGAAATCCTTCGCTGGATGCGCAGCCTGGCGCCAGACATCCGAAACGGACGGTTACAACAGCTCCTACACACAGGGCTCCCTATTGAGGGCAACCGCACACCGTCTTGCCGAACATACAAGAGTTTAATGCCAACAGGCTGCCCGCCGGCTAATCAGCGCTTGAATAATGGTAATTTTAATCCGCCACAGCACTCAATGCCGATTTCCGTTTAGCTTAATTGCCCCACTATAAGTGAAAATCGCTTCAAATCTCAAGAAATATCCGGCTGAACGGGCTGAGTAAAAATCACCTGGCTTGAGGTACTCATAAATCACATGGGTTTTCCAATATTTATTGGGATTGTAGTCGACCCGGACCTGGGGAAGCAGTCCCCGGTAGGTACCCTGGCCGAACACAGCAGGATTGCCGCGGAAAGGGTGGAAAGAATTCATCCGGTATAAGGTCGCCCGCACGTTCACTGTTTTATGTGGCGCCCAGCCGTATTCAGCCTGCCACATGCCGAGGTTGGTCCAGTAGCTGGAGGCCCGCTCACGCGAAAAACTGTATATCAATAGTTCGCTATATTTCGGCCACCGGGAAAACAACGGATCCCAATCCTCAATCCGTTCAGGCGTAGACGGATCATCGCCGGACATGCCTATGTAACCGCCCAGAAGATAGTGCCTGCCGCCCGCTCCGAACGTGCGCTTGACGTAAGCGTACCCGCCACGTCCGGCAACGGTGAGGTTGGGGTGTTGGCGGCCCCATTGAAGTGCAAGCTCGCCGGTAAGGCTCCAGCCGTCCGGCAATTTGCGCACAATTCGGCCACCTGCCGTCGACAGGCTCCGGTCGCCCTGATGCTGCGGGTTCGTCGCCGGACGCAGGTCGCCGGTTTCCCGCTTGAAAAAGTAATAAGCCTCCAGCGACGTACGGTCAAAGTTGCCGTCAGTATAGTAGGCTCCCAGCGCGCTTTCGTTCCAATCGTAAATCGGGCGGAAGCGGTCATGTATGCGCGGCAGATAGCGGTCGGTGCGCGGATTTGAAATCCCCATCAGCTCAATTTTTGATTTCTTGAAGGCATAGGCCAGCACGGCTGCGTTAAAGTACATCGTGCGCGAGCCGTCGCCCGGAGTTCCCTCAAAAAGCAAGAAACCTTCGCCTCGCATCAGATTCTGCCGCCCGACCCGCAACGAGAGCCCTTTGGTAAGAAATTCCTTGAAATCAAGATAGGCCGTCTCGAAGATGGCCTCGTCGAACCGGAAAGGGCGGTCTGGCGTCAAAATCTGCTTGGTCTCCTGGTTCAGGCCGACAACCAGATCCAGCTTGCCGCCGAACGGCGCTTTCATCCAGGCCCGAGTGCGATAGCGGACCTGTATGAGTTCGTCATCTAGCGAATCGTTGAAGTCAAAAACATTATTCAAATTCTCATTGCGTGTGCGCTGCTCGAAGCCGAACTCAAATTGACGGCCGTTTTCCACCGTCTGCGCGTTTGCACTAAGGGACAAGAGAACAAAAATGCATAAAGTAATTCTTTGTTTCATTTTCGAATTTCTTCAAATTATTTCGGCGGCCCTGCGCCTAGCTCTTTCAAAAGCCGGCAGCGAGCGCTCGATTGTTTCCTCGGGAACCGTTAAAGACAACCTGAAATAGCCCGGACGCCCGAAGCCGGAGCCGGGCACGGCCAGTACGCCTTCCTCAACCAGCAGCCGGATGAAAGCAACATCATCCGGGCAGGGAGACTTGGGAAACAGGTAGAAAGTCCCCTCCGGTCGGAACACTTCGTAACCGATGCGGCGCAATCCTTTATACATGAGGTTCCGCCGGCGCTCGTAACGGCTTATGTCGGGCCGCACCGCCAGCGTTTCGGCGACCACCCGCTGCCACAGGGCCGGGGCGTTGACGTAACCCAGCGTGCGGTTTGAAAAGATGCAGGCGTCGATCAAGGCCCGGGCATCCTCCAGTCGCGGCGAGATGGCCAGATAACCGATGCGCTCGCCCGGGATGGCGAACATCTTGGACCAAGAGTTGGCAACCACTGTGCGGCGCACTATGGCCGCGGGCGGCGGCGCCCGCAATCCGTCAAAAACGATCGGCGCGTACGGCTCGTCGCTGACGACGGTAACGGGATGGTCCAACTTGGCGAGCAAATCCTCCAGCGCGCGCCAAAAATCCTCCGGATAAACCCGCCCCGTAGGGTTGTTGGGTGAGTTCACCAGGATGGCCTTGGTGCGCGGCGAAATGGCGGCGCCCAGACGCTCCAGATCCGGGAGGAAATCCTCGCCGGTCGGCACTTCCACCATGCGGCCGGCATGATTGGCAATGTAGAACGGGTATTCGGAAAACCAAGGCGAAAAAACGATCACCTCATCGCCGGGATCCAGAACCGAATGCAGAAAGACATTGCAAGCCCCAGCCGAGCCGACCGTCATAATGATATGATCGGCCGAATATGGCAAGCCGGTGAGTCGGCTCATGTGGCCGGCAATAGCTTGTCGCACCTGGAGGAAGCCGGCGTTGGGCATGTAGCCGTGTATGCCCGGCGGATGCTGGGTTGCCAGTCGCTCCAAAGCCCGGAGCACCTCCGGCGGTGGCTCCAGATCCGGGTTGCCGAGCGTGAAGTCGAAAATGCGGTCGGCGCCACGTTCGGCCTTGAGTTTGGCGCCCTCCTCGAACATGCGCCGGATCCAGGAGGCTCTTTCCAGTTGCGAGGCGACCGAACGGGCCAAGCTCATTCGCCCACCCCGTCCGAGCAGATCTCAACGCTTTTCAGCACATTGATCCCGGCCGCTTCCAGGCAGGCAATGGCTTCGTCGGGGCGATCGAAGCGGAAAATCAGAACGGCGCGTCCCTGTCGCTTGGCCGGAAACGCATACATATATTCGATATTGACCGAACTGTTCTGAAGGCTTTCCAGCAGGTCGACCAAGCCGCCCGGCCGGTCCGGAACCTCCACCGCCAGCACTTCGGTCACCTTGACCACATATCCGCGCTCTTTCAGCACCTCGACCGCTCGCTGCCAGTCGGAGACAACCATCCGCAAAATGCCGAACTGTTCGGTATCGGCCACCGTCAGCGTGCGGATGTTAATGCCGGAGGCAGCCAGTAACCGGCAAGGGTCTAGCAGATGCCCGGGTTTGTTCTCAAGAAACAAAGATAATTGTTGAATCTTCATGGCAGCCTCGCTAGTTCTGGAAGTTGCGGCGGTCGATCAAACGCCTGGCCTTCCCCTCGCTGCGCTGAATGGCGCGCGGCTCGACCAGGCGCACGTTCACCCGAATGCCCAGCACCTGATCCAAAGCTTCGATCAGCCGCGCTTGCAGCCGCTCCAGAGCCCCGATCTTGTCGCTGAAGACTTCCGGGGTGACCTCCACCTGCACCTCCATCTCATCCAACCCTTTTTCGCGCGTAAGAATGATTTGGTAATGCGGCAGCGTGCCTTCTACCGCCAGCAGCGCCGCCTCCACCTGCGAGGGAAAAACATTTACGCCGCGAATGATGAACATATCGTCGCTGCGACGGCTGATGCGCCTAATGCGCCGCAGGTTGCGGCCACACCGGCACGGGCCGGGGATAAAAGCCGTGATGTCGCGCGTGCGGTAGCGCAAGATAGGCATAGCCCGCTTGGCGAGCGTGGTCAGCACCAGCTCGCCTTCCTCACCTTCCGGAAGGACTTCGCCGGTTTCGGGGTCAATGATCTCCGGGTAGAAAAAGTCTTCAAATACATGTAGTCCGTCCTGGAAAGCGCACTCGCTGGCCACGCCGGGGCCGGTGATCTCGCTTAGCCCGTAAATGTCGCAAGCTTTTATGCGAGTGCTGGATTCTATGTGGCGTCGCATGGACTCGCTCCAGGGTTCGGCGCCGAAAACGCCGACCCGCAGCGGCAACTCGCTCAGGTCTACGCCCAGCTCAGCCGCCCGTTCGATCAGATGAATGAAATAGCTGGGCGTTGAGCAAATGGCGGTCACCTTAAAATCCTTCATGACCATGATCTGCCGGTCGGTGTTGCCGCCCGAAATGGGGATGACCGTAGCTCCCAGCCGCTCGGCGCCGTAATGCGCGCCCAGTCCGCCGGTGAAAAGCCCGTAACCGTAGGCGTTTTGAACAACATCACCCCGGCCGATACCGCAGGCGGCCAGCGTGCGCACCATGGCCTCGGTCCAAACTTCAACATCCTCCCGGGTGTAGGCCACGACGATGGGCTTTCCGGTGGTTCCGCTTGAGGCGTGCAGTCGGACGATCTCCTCCATCGGGCTGGCGAACAAGCCGAAGGGGTAGTTGTCCCGCAGGTCGTTTTTCACCGTGAAGGGCAAACGGCGAATGTCATCTAGAGAGCGAATGTCCTCGGGCTTTACGCCGTGCGCCTCCATCTGTAGCCGGTACGGACGCACCCGCTGGTAGGCCCTACGCACAATCGACTGTAGCCGCTCAAGCTGAAGGCCTCGCAGCAAAGGAAGCGGGACGAAATCCGGAGCGCTGGCCGGATTGTATGCGCTGGTTGTTTCCGAACGCGTAAGAATCATCGACGACTCCGTAGTATTACTTGTTGATAACCACCGCCCGGCCGGCCCGGAAGGCAGCAAGGTTTTGTTCTTGAACCTCAGGTTTGAAACAAGCCCGGATGGCGCCGGCCCAAGCTTGCTCGGGAAAATCCAACCACTGGCTTAGCACGCCGAGCAATGCGACGTTGAAGCTGCGCCGAGCGGCCAGCCGCACGCCCTTCACCAGATCAGGATGAACCAATCGCCCGCCGGGGGCTAGCAGATGCCGGTTGGTCTCAAGCTCCCCGACGTGGAGCAGCACCAGAAAATCGGCTTCGCCCTCCGGCACCATAGGGCTGAGCACCAGCGGGCCGAACCGCACATCGCTTGCGACCGAGCCGCCGCGCTGGCTCATACCGTGAATTTCGCTTTTTTTGACGTCAAAGCCCGCCCGCAGGGCGGCTTCAGCGATGACGTCGGAGGCTTTCAGCACTCCTTGGCCGCCCAGCCCGGCCACGACAATGTTGATGACCTTTTCGCTATTCATTGCCGGCTTCACACTTTTCGTAGGCCTTGATGCGCCCGGCCGCCAGCAAACAGGGGCGGCGCGATATGATCACCGAAAGACGGCCGGAATCGAGGCATTCCCGCACCAGTTGTTTGAAGCTTTCCACGCCGCAAACCGGATCTACAACGTGGACCTGCTCAACGCCCAGCGCCCGCGCCAGCTCTTCCAGTTTTACTTGCCCGGTCGGCCGGTGGTCTAGAGTTCGTCCGGTTCCGGGATGCTCCTGAAAACCGGTCATGGCCGTTGTCTGGTTATCGAGAATTATGAGCAGGTGCCCGGTCGAAGGCGGATTGTAGACCATTTCCACCAGCCCCGTGATTCCGCTATGAATAAAGGTGCTGTCTCCGATGACGCTCACCACCCGCCGGGCTTCGGCCGGCGGAAGCGCGTGTCGTAGTCCAAGGCCTACTCCCACGGCGGCGCCCATCGCCACCAGAGTATCCATAGCTTCAAACGGCGGCAGCACTCCCAGCGAATAGCAGCCTATGTCGCCCGAGATTATACAGTCCAGTTCGCTTAGCGCCTGGAAAACAACGCGGTAAGGGCAACCTTTGCAGAGACTGGGAGGCGTTCCGGCGGCCGGCGGCGGAGGCTCTTCCGTCAATCCCGCCAGAATCCGGCGCACTCGGGCGACGTTCAGCTCGCCGAACCGGAATAGTTCAGGTTTGGATTCCACTTCAATGCCGGCAGCGCGAATGGCCTCGGCCAGATAAGGATCTCCCTCCTCAATGACCATCACCCGGCGAACACTTTCGGCAAACCGGCGTATGGTCCTCAGCGGGAGCGGATAGGTTAACCCCAACTTCAGCAAGGCGGCTTCAGGAGCAGCTTCCCGGACGTGCATCACAGTCACGCCTGAGGAAATGATTCCGAGCTCCTGCGATCCTTCCAGAGTCCGGTTGGGTCCGGATTCCTCATTCCAAGCTTCGACTTCATTGAGCGCGCGGCGTAAGCGGCGGTGAGCGGGCCGAGCATAGGCCGGAATCATGACCCTTCGCTCAATGGCGCGCACAAAGTGGGGCGTGGGGGCCTTTTCCGCCGGGCGCCTTTTGACCACAGTCTTCGAGTGGCAAACTCGCGTGGTCATGCGCAGCAACACCGGCAGTCGCCAGCGTTCGGAGATCTCTATGGCCAGGCGCGTAAAGTCGTAGGCCTCTTGAGAATCGGCAGGCTCGAGCATTGGGACGCCGGCGGCTACGGCGTAGCGGCGGTTATCCTGCTCGTTCTGGCTTGAGGCCATGCCGGGATCATCGGCCGAGACGACCACCAGCGCGCCGTCCACGCCGGTATAGGCGGCGGTGAAAAGGGGATCCGCCGCGACGTTCAAGCCCACATGCTTCATGGTGACCAGCGCCCGGCCGCCCGCGAAGGCCACCCCGAGCGCCACCTCCAGGGCCACCTTCTCATTGGGCGCCCACTGAGCCCGGCCGCCACAAGCCGAGAAGGTCTCCAGGATTTCCGTTGAAGGGGTCCCGGGATAACCGGTTCCGAGCATTACGGCTGCATCGCGCGCAGCCCAAGCTACGGCTTCGTCGCCGCTCAAAAGCAGTCTACTGGAGGAATCCACAGGCGCCACGTTAAGAAGAATTCGGAAGTCCCACTTTGGCGGAAAACCGAATAAGTTGCTATTTTACCAATAAGTTTGCGAGTTGGCCCGGTAAGCGAAGGGGGCTGAATGGTTTTTGCATAGCTCCTTTAAGGCTTTCATGGATCGAGCGCTGGTAGCGCCGGGCGGCGGCCAGCACCTGGGCTTCGTCCAGAGTCAACATGCGGCGCGAGCGCACAATGAGCCGGCCGTTTACCATAACGTGCTCCACGTCGCCGGCCTTGACCGCGTAAACCAGGTGCGAATAGACGTCAAAAAGCGGCGTTGTGTGAGGGCGGTCAAGGCGCACGGCAATCATATCGGCTCGTTTGCCGGCCTCAAGCGAACCTATCTCCTCCGCCAGGCCTAACACCCGCGCGCCCATTATGGTCGCCATTTCGAGCGCTTGCCGGGCAGGTAGCGCCTCTGGATCACGGGTGGCGACCTTCTGAAGCTTGGCCGCAAGATCCATTTCTTCGAACATATTGAAATCGTTGTTGCTGCCGGCCGGCCCATCCGTCCCCAGCCCGACCGCCAGCCCTAGGGCCAGCATGCGCTTGACCGGGGCGATGCCGCTGGCCAGCTTCATGTTGCTCGAAGGGCAGTGAGCGATGCCCACGCCACGGTCCCGGAGAATTTCCAGATCTCCCTCGTCCATCCAAACCGCGTGGGCGGCGATTGTGCGTCCCTGGAAAATTCCCAGTCGGTCCAGCAGGACCACCGGCGTTGCGCCGCGCTCCTGAACAGCCGTGTCGAGTTCCTCGGCAGTTTCCGAAAGATGAATCATGAGGGGCGCGCCGAAGCGATTCGCCAGAGCGCGAGCGGATTGAAGCGTTTCATCATCGTTGGTGTAGAGCGCATGGGGCGCTACGGCCGGCGTTATAAGGGGATGGCGGCGAAAGCGCTCAAGGAAGCGTTCATTGAAGCGCAACGCCTCGCGGGGAGTCTTAAAATCCGGCGCTTGAAACCTAAGGATGGTTTCGCCCAAAACGGCTCGCAATCCCGCCTCCAGGGTTGCTTCCGCAACCGCGTCTTCGAAGTAGTACATTTCGGCGAAGGTCGTAGTTCCGCTCAGCGCCATCTCCAGGCAAGCCAGGCGCGTGCCCCAGCGCACGAAATCGGCATTCACATTGCGCGCTTCGGCGGGGAAGATATTTTTTTCAAGCCAATCTGCCAGGCGCAGATCGTCGGCCAGCCCCCGAAACAGCGACATAGGCGCGTGGGTGTGGGTGTTGATGAGCCCGGGCAGAATCACTCCGGAAGGAAGATCAATTCTGCGCCTCGCCCGGTATTGCTTTTCGATTTGCGCTCTAGGGCCGACCGCCAAGATGCGCTCGCCTCTTACGGCTACGGCGCCGTCTTCGATCAGGCGGCGGCCGGCATCCATGATCAGCACGTAGCGGGCGCTCCAGATCCAGTCCGCCGGCTCGGCTCCCAACAGGCTCCAAAATGCAAGAAAGCTACCTAAAAAAAGACGCATCATAAGGTCGCGGCAACAGATCCTTCAAGTGGAGGCTTTCCGAATCTCCCTGCAAGTTAGCAAGTATGATTTCCAAATTGCCGCAGAACTCCCACAAAAGCTGGCGGCAAGACCCGCAAGGCGGGGTAAGCGCGGCGGTGTCGGCCACAATCGCAATGCGCCGGAAACGCCGCGCGCCCTCCGAGACGGCTTTAAACAGGGCCACTCGCTCGGCGCAAAGCGTCAGGCTCAAAGTGGCGTTTTCGATGTTGCAGCCGGTGTAGATGCGGCCCTCAGCATCCTCTAGCGCCGCCCCCACGGTAAAGCCCGAATAAGGCGAGTGAGCGTTCTGCCGGACTTCCCTGGCCCGCTGCACCAAAAAATCCACCTCACCACTCCAGACGCGGCAACAACGCTTTCAGGAAGCGCGAAAGCGTCTGTTGCACGGCCGCCCCGGTGACAAGTACATCGTCGTGCGAGATTTTCTCAAACTGGAGACCGGCCGCGTAGTTAGTCACGCAAGACAGCGCCAGGACTTTGATTCCCATGTGATTGGCGGCAATAACTTCAGGCACCGTCGACATACCCACCAAATCAGCGCCGATCGCCCTGAGGTAGCGTATCTCGGCCGGCGTTTCGTAGCTGGGGCCGAGCACCGCAGCGTAAACGCCCTCAGGCAGGTGCAGGCCGAGTTCGGCCGCCACCTCGCGGGCTATCATCCGCAGCCGCGCCGAGTAGGCTTCCGACATATCCGGGAAGCGCGGGCCAAGCGAATCATCGTTTGGGCCGACCAGAGGATTGGCGCCTTGAAGATTGATGTGGTCGGAAATAAGCACCAGGCTGCCCCGCTTATAGGCCATGTTGATGGCCCCGGCGGCATTTGTGAAGACGATAACCTTAATGCCCAGCTTGCCAAGCACGCGCACCCCGAAGGCCGCCATGGCCGCCGAGTAGCCTTCATATAAATGAACGCGCCCGGAAAGCGCCACGACATCGATTTCGCCGGATTTCCCAACGACCAGGCGGCCGGCATGTCCGGCCGCCGTAGACTGCGGCCACCCAGGTATTTCCGAATAAGGCACTACAATGCGATCCGTTAGCTCATCAGCAAACCCGCCCAGCCCACTGCCCAGCACTACGGCCACATTCGGGAAGCGGGCTATTTTGGATTTCAGGTACCCAATCGCTTGGTCGTACATGCGTCCACCCCTCCTCAATCTTACGACTAAGTTTCACAGCAGGATGCCGGCAATCGCAGCCGACATGAAATTGGCCATGGTGCCGGCAGCCACCGCCTTCAACCCAAGCCGCGCCAAGTCCGATTTGCGGTTGGGCGCCAGGGCGCCTATGCCGCCAATCTGTATGGCAATTGAGCTGAAATTGGCAAAACCGCACAAGGCGTAGGTGGCAATGGTGAAAGAGCGCGGATCAAGCTGCGCCTTGAGCGGACCGAGCTGTAGAAAAGACACAAATTCATTCAGCACCAGGCGTGTGCCAAGCAGGTTGCCGATGGTTGAAGCATCCTTCCAACTGACGCCCAGCAGCCATGCCACCGGGGCGAATATTGCACCGAAGAGCCGCTCGAGCGAGGTCGGCAACCAACCCAGGTAAGGCAGCGAGTGAGCCCAGCCCAGCAAGCCGTTCACCAGCGCAATCAGCGCCAGGAAGGCGATCAACATGCCCGCAATGTTCAGCGCCAGATGCAGCCCTTCGCCTGCGCCGCGGGCCGCCGCGTCGATTATGTTAACGCCGGGCCGCTCGATTTTGACCGATACGCGTCCCGCCGTGGACGGAGTTTCGGTTTCCGGAAGCATTATCTTGGCCAGCATGATGGTGGCAGGTGCGGTCATGATTACGGCTGTGAGCAAATGCTTGATATCAACTCCGGCGATTTTCACATATGCCGCCATGACGGCGCCCGAGACGTGCGCCATGCCGCTGGTCATAACCGTAAACAGCTCCGATTGCGTCAAGCCCGGCAGGAAGGGGCGGATCGTCAGCGGCGCTTCGGTCTGGCCCATGAAAATACTGGCCGCGACATTGGTGGATTCGGCCCCGCTGGCCCCCATAACGCGCTGCATAAGGATCGCCATCCCCTTGATGAACACCTGCATGACGCCCAGATAGTAGAGCACCGAAAACAGCGAGGCGATGAAGATGACGATCGGCAACACCTGGAAGGCAAACACCACGCCGTACGGCCCGCTCTTGGTTCCCAGCGGCCCGAAAACAAATTCGCTTCCGGCTTCAGCGTAGGCGAGCAGCGCATTAACCACGCGGCTGGCCGCCTCGAACAGCCGGCCGGCGCCGGTCTTCAACACCAGGAAGGCAAATCCGAATTGCAGCCCCAATCCCCAGGCAAGCAGGCTCAGCCGTATGGCGCGGCGCTGCGAAGAAAACAGGAATGCGACCGCCAGGATCGCTGCCAAGCCGAGCAAACCGGTCCAGCGGCCCATAGTTGCGCCAGATCAGCCTGCAACTTCCAGGATCAGTTCCCGTTCCTCGGGCGGTTGAGAAGAGATGCGGAAAGCGTCCTCAATGATTTCGGCCGCTTCCTCCAGGTTCTCCTCGCTGGTGTAATAGAGGCGGCAAAGCACCGAGCCAGCCTCCACCTTTTCGCCGACCTTCACTTCCAGAATCACGCCCACCGCATGGTCTATGGCTTCATCTTTCGTCTGGCGTCCGGCCCCAATGATTGCCGCCGCTCGCCCCACATCCTCCGCATTTATCGCGCTGACAAAGCCCGGGCGAGGCGAGTTGATCTCCCGGACTCCGGTGGCGTTCGGCAGCAAGTCAAAACGGTCCAGAACTCGCGGGTCACCGCCTTGAGCCTGAATGACCTCTTTGAACTTGCGGTAACCTGAGCCGTCGAGCAGTTTCTTTTCTGCAAGCTGGCGGGCTTCGTCGATGGTGGAGGTGATGCGCGCCAGATGAATCATGCGCGCCGCCAGCTCCAGCGACAGCCGGGTCAGATCCGTGGGGCCGATGTTTTGCAAGGTCTGCGACGCTTCCATTACCTCCAGGGCGTTGCCTACCGCGTAGCCCAGGGGCTGATTCATGTCGGTGATCAGCGCCTGAACGCGTTTGTCCATGCGCCGCCCGATCAGCACCATTAGTTGCGCCAGTCGCCGGGCATCGAGCTGGCGCTTCATGAAAGCGCCGGAGCCGACCTTGACGTCCAGCACCAGGCCGTCCAATCCGGCGGCCAATTTTTTGGACATTATGGAGGAAGCGATCAGGGGGATGGAGGGCACGGTCGCCGTGGCGTCACGCAGCGAATAAAGCTTGCCGTCGGCGGGCGCCAGCTCTTCGGTCTGCCCCATGTAACAGAGCCCGCACCGCCGGAGCTGCTCCGTCGCCTCTTCAATGCTCAGGCTGGTGCGAAATCCGGGGATTGATTCCAGCTTGTCCAGCGTCCCCCCCGTATGGCCCAGCGCGCGGCCAGAAATCATGGGGACCACCACGCCCGCCGCAGCCGCCAGCGGCGCAGCAATCAGGCTGGTTTTGTCGCCCACGCCGCCGGTAGAATGCTTGTCCACCTTCGCGCCCGGTATCGAAGAAAGGTCCAGCGTCGCCCCAGACCGGATCATGCAGTCGGTCAGCGCGGAAACCTCCCGGTCGGTCATGTTTTGGAAATAGACGGCCATGAGGAAAGCGGCCATCTGGTAGTCGGGCACCTGGCCCTCCACATAGCCTTCCACCAGAAAACTGATTTCCTCGGCGCTCAGTTCCTCGCCGTCTCTCTTACGTCGGATCAGGTCAACTATTCTCATTCCAATAAGATTTTTAAGCCTAACATTTAATTTGGCTTAAGGCAAAGCAAAATAATACTTCAGGACGGCCGAACGCATGACCAACGGCCCGGTATAGTTGTGCCGCACTTCGGGCAGCAACCTCCGGCCGTGAGGCGATTGCGTAAAATGCGATAGCCAGCCCGCACAACCAGCTCAGAACCACAGCCCGGACAAAGCGTATCCTCCAGATGATCCATCCTGGCCGGCAGGTTTCCAGCATAAACAAAGCGTAATCCCTCGCGGCGTCCGATGGCGGCCGCTCTCGCTAGCGCGGAGGGGGGCGTGGCCGGCGGCTCCAGCATACGGTAATCGGCATGAAAAGCAGTCACGTGCCAGGGTATATCAGGTGAAATTCCGGCCAAAAAACCTGCAATTCGAGCAAGCTCTTCGTCGGAATCGTTAAAACCCGGCACGACCAGCGTTACAACCTCCAGCCAGAGACCGAGCGCGTGAATTCGCCTGATGCTGTCCAGCACCGGTTCCAGCCGGCCGCCCAGCCGGCGATAGTGCTCCTCATCGAAACTTTTCAGATCCACCTTGAACAAGTCCAAATGCGGGCGCAGGTAGTCTAATACCTCGGGCGTGGCAAAGCCGTTAGAAACAAACCCGGTCAGCAGACCCGCTTGATGCGCCGCGCGAAACACTTCAACGGCCCACTCGGCGGTGATCAGCGGCTCATTATAGGTGCTTACCACGGCGGCTGCTCCGGATTCCACCGCCAGCCGGACCATCTGCTCCGGCTCAATGGGATGTATGGAAGAGCCGGCCGCCGGATCACGCAGCGCCTGCGAACTGACCCAGTTCTGGCAGAACGGGCAGTGCAGGTTGCAGCCCAGCATGCCGAAGCTGAGCGCCGCCGATCCCGGCAAGACATGAAAGAAGGGTTTTTTCTCTATGGGATCCGAATGTAACCCCGCAACATAACCCCAGGGAACATGCAGCCTTCCATCGCGGTTGAACCGCACCTGGCAGACGCCGCGGCGCCCCTCGGCCACCGTACAGCGGTGCCCGCAGGCCAGACAGCGCAGTTGTTTGCCTTCCAGCGGCGCCCACAGCTCGCCCTCCCGACTGTGTTCATCCAAAATTCTGGCCAGGGTCGCCATGGCTACTTGCGCCGGCCGCTTGCCCGTGAGCGGCTATACTTTCTTCAGTACTTTAGTTAATGTCTTTACGGCCCGGTCAATCTCCTGTTCGGTGATGATGTAGGGCGGCAGGAAACGCAGCACCGTTTCATGGGTGCAGTTAAATAACAACCCTTCGGCTATGCCGTCGAGCACGATCTGCCGGCCGGGCACGTCCAGCTCCATGCCTATCATCAGCCCGAAACCGCGTACCTCCTTTATGAAAGAGAAATGCCGCGCCAGCTCTTGCAACTCCATGCGGAAGCAGCCGCCCACGTGATGGATGTGCAACAACTTTTCTTCGATGATGTCGAGCGCTTCGAGCGCCACCCGGCAAGCCAGCGGACCTCCGCCGAAGGTGCTGCCGTGCATGCCCGCACCGAGCGCCGCCGCCGCCTTCTCATTGGCCAAAATCACGCCCAGCGGCAGCCCTGCCGCCAGCGGTTTGGCGGCTACGGCTATGTCGGGCAGAACCGGCGGCTCGGCCAATTGGTAGGCGAAAAATTTTCCCGTCCGGCCGATCCCACATTGAATTTCATCGAAAATCAGCAACGCGTCGTGTTCGTCCGCCAACTGGCGCGCCCGGCGCGCAAACTCTGTCTGTAGAGGGTAAATGCCACCCTCGCCCTGTATCCACTCCAGTACGATGGCGGCCGTGCGAGGGCCCACCGCTTGTTCAAGAACGGCAACATCGTTGCGAGCAACGAAGCGCACGCCCGGCAGAAGCGTTCCGAACGGCTCTCTGTATTTGGCTTGCCCCGTGATCGAAAGCGCACCCAACGTGCGGCCATGGAAGGAGTTGTCGAGCGAGATGATTTCGACCTTCTCCGGATTGATGGCGCGCCCGCGAGCCAGCGCCATCTTGAGCGCTCCTTCGACGGCTTCTGTGCCGGAGTTGCAAAAGAACGCACGCGCGAGTCCGCTGGCTTCGGCCAGCCGCTTGGCCAGCAGTCCCTGATACTCGTGGTAGTAAAGATTAGAGCTGTGCAGCATGAGCGCTGCTTGTGCGCGTATGACGCGGAGGATGCGCGGATGGCCGTGGCCCAGAGCATTTACGCCTATCCCGGAAATCAGGTCCAGATAACGTTTCCCATTTACGTCGTAAACGTAGCAGCCCTTGCCGCGGCGCAAAACCAGCGGATAACGGCTGTAGTTTTGCACCAAATATTGGCGCTCCAGATCCATCACCTGAGCGGCAAGCGATTGTTCTTGTACGGATGCGGATTGAGTATCCATAACTTCAATGATACTTGCCGCGCCTCGGCGATTGCTGGCTCGAAAACGAAAACCGCTCCGTCAAAAAATCATCTTCCGGGATTGGCCACTGGGCCCGTGCAAGGGTCACATATGCTCCTGCGGCGATCAAAAACCTCTCGCAGATCTTCCGGCGGAGTTAATCCTGCTCCTGGCGCCGGCGTTCGATGAAATCCAGAATGTCAAAACGGCGGATTCGACGGTTGGGGAAAAAGCTGTTGACGGCCTGCTGCTCGTCGTCGAAAATTTCAAACACAGTTGAGAGCTTTGTCAGCACCAGCAGTTCCAGGTGCCGACGGTTGAGATTCAGCAGGACCAGGCGCCCGCCGCTGCGTCTGAGCACCGTAAAGCACATGACCAGCGCGCCGAGTCCGGTACTGTCGATGAAATCCGTCTGGGCCAGGTTCAGAATCACGTTTTTTCGGCCTTTCGCCAAATTAGCGTGCAGTGTCTCGCGCAGCGCCGCTACGGCCGGCCCCACGCTCAGCGGACCTTTTACGTCCAGTATCAAGATCCCTTCTTTTTCTCTCGGCTCAAGCTGTAAAGTCATGGCCCGCCCCCCGGCGACCGGTCATAGCGATATCGACTTTTTCGGCAAGGTAACCCGGAATTCACTGCCCTCGCCTGGAGCGCTTTTCAAGTCGACGCGGCCGCCGTGCGCCTTGGCGATCCAGGCGACAAAACTTAAGCCCAGCCCGACACCCCTAATCTGAGTGGCGTCGGCACTGGGCACCCGGTAAAAGCGATCGAATACGTGCGGTTGATGTTCAGGAGGGATGCCCCGGCCTGTGTCAGCAACGGTGAGCTCCACTCGATGCGGGTTATGCCAGATGGCAATACGTACGCGCCCGCCCGCCGGAGTGTATTTGATGGCGTTGGAGATTAAATTGTCGAGCAAGCGCTCAATCTGAACCCGGTCAACCTCGGCAATGCACTGCTCTGGAAAATCTGCTTCCATTGTCAGGCCGGCTTCCTCAGCTGCGGGCGCATAGCGGTCAATAGCGTCGGCGGCTATTACGCACAGGTCTTCCGGCTTCTTGTGAAGCACCAGTTGGCCTGACTCGGCCTGCGACAGTTGCAGCATGGCCTTAATAAAGTCCGAGAGTCTTTCGGTTTCCTCTAGAGCGACTTGAATAGCCTCTCTGAGCTGCTCCTCATTTTTGGCCGTCATCAAGGCCACCTCAAGCTGGCCCCGGATACCGGTAATAGGCGTGCGCAGCTCGTGGGACACATCGGCAGTGAATTGCCGCATCTGCTGAAAGGAGTTTTCGAGCCGCTCGATCATGCGATTCAGCCTGTCGATCAGCCGATCCAGCTCATCGCCTGCGCCGCGCAAGGGGATGCGCAAACTTAGGTTGCTCCCGGTGATCGAATCGGCAGCCCGAACCACGTCATCCAACGGGTGCAATCCGCGCCTGGTGAGCCACCAGCCAAAAAGCCACCCCACCAGTACAACTGCCGGGAGCATGGAGAAGTAGAGCCAGGTAAACCGGTTCGTTAGGGCATCAGTCAGCGCCATATTTCGCCCCAAACCCACCACAAAGCGCTTGCCGGAGGGATGCCTGTACACGCCCAGCCGAACAATGTAACGCGTCCCTTGAAAATCATGGCGGGTGAGCCAGAGCGGGCCTTTGGACCTAACAGCATCGCGAATGACCGCCAGCGGCTCTTCTCCAATCACCCGGTAGGCCGGAGAAGCCTGAACCAAGTTACCATCTTCGTCGGCCATAAAGTAAACTCTTTGCAGCCGTTCCACCAGAAAACTATCTTGCGGGTTGGTGTAATCGTAAACCCACTCCACACCAGTGCTAGTCGGATTCAAAAACCACTGGATGGTAACCCAGTCATCCTCAAGCTGTTCTTTTACTTGCTTGTCCTGGACTTGAAGAAGTATGCTCCGGAAAAAAACTCCGGTTGCCACCAGCAGAAACACGCAAAAGCCAACATAACCTGCCGTTAGGCGAAATCCCAGCCGGCGGGTTATTTGCTTCCACGAGCCCGGCGTGGACATAGCTGGTTAACGCGAGGGAACGCTCGCGCTTGCGGGCTGGGGCTGGCCAATCATATAGCCGATGCCGCGCACGGTACGAATGAGCTTGGTCGGCCAGGGATCGTCTATTTTGCTGCGCAAATGGCGAATGTAGACATCAACTATATTTGTAAGGCCGCTATAATCGGTTTCCCAGACCTGCTCCACGATCATGCTCCGGCTCAGCGGGCGGCCTTGATTGCGCATCAGGCACTCCAAAATGCTGAATTCCTTTGGGGCAAGCTCAATATTGACGCCGCTGCGGCTGACTTTGCGGCGCAGGCAGTCTAAGACCAGATCCTCGACTTGAAGCCGCTCCGGCATGGCTTGCCCCCTCCGTACCAGCGCCCGAACGCGCGCTAACAACTCAGCAAAAGCAAAGGGCTTAACCAGGTAATCGTCAGCGCCGAGGTTCAAGCCCTCTACTCGATCGTCCAGAGAACCGCGGGCGCTAAGAATCAGCACTGGTTGCCGAACCGTCCGGTTGCGGATTTTGGACAAAACTTCCAAACCGTCCATATCGGGAAGCATCAGATCGAGAATGATCAGCTCGTAACTGCACTCACCGACCTTGGCCACCGCTTGAGCGCCGTTTTCGGCAATATCGACTTGGAAACCGTTTTCCTCCAAGCCGCGGGCAATAAAATCTGCAATGCGCCTTTCGTCTTCAATCAACAGAATACGCATATCCACTCCGAAATCATCATAGCCTGAACCTGGTCTTCGAATTAGCCATCATCAAGACTTGCAGGCCAAGCCCACCAGACCGCCCTCAGTCACCCGGCACCCGGCTGGGCTCCGCCGGAAACGGTCTTGCGAGGCTGGCTAACCACGCAGTAACGCTCTTCCAATTAGTCCGCAACAACGAAAGCCCCAACATTGAAAGGACCACACCCACCGAAGCAGCCGCACATTGCGCCGGCGTCAGGCTTTCCTTCCAGAAATAGAGCCAGCGCCCATAAACCAGTTCGGTATGCACCCAGTAGACCAGCAGCGAGGTCGTGCCAAACTGCCGCACCCAACTCCAGCCGGGACCGGCGCCGTATTCGGTCCACAAAAATGCCGCCGACATTATGAGCAACATAACCCCCAGCTTGATAAAAACCAGCCAGGGGCTGTCCAGCCAGAAATTCGAGCTGGGGTAAAGGCTGTAAGGAAGGTCGGCGCAAAAGCGAGCAACCACGATCAATATTAACCCGGCCAGCGCCGACCATTGCATGAAACGATCCATCTGCTGGCGCTGAATCAACCGCAATATGCTGCCGGCGCTAACGCCGAAGGCGACAAACGCCGCCCAGGGAAAGAATGCAAATGCCAGCGAATCAGGCACTATGTAAGCTGCCAGAGGCGCAGGCAGCCCGGCAGATTTCAACTGGGAAACCAGCGGGCTGGCGAAAGCAATAAGAAGCCCTGCCATAGCTGCTAAACGTACCCGCAAAGCCGTAGGCGCCAGCGCCAGCACCGACATCACGACCACAGCCAGCCCCATGGCGTTCAAAATATCCACCCGCCATAGGTCGGAGACTTGCGTGTGCGGCCAGCCGAAAACGAACATTTGCAGCCGGAACAAGAAAGCTATGCCCAACAGATAACCGGCCCGGCGCACAGCAGCCAGCACCCGGAGCTTACCCGGCAGCCCCTGCCGTTCCCGGCTTTCCATCAGGAAAGCCAGCGTAACGCCAAGTAAGAACAAAAATATCGCAGGGGGCATGCCGCCGATGAACTGGGTCAACTGGTACGCGGGTCCACCCCTGTCCTCGGGCCGGGTAAAGGAATGGAAAACGTGCCCGTTAAGCATAATGATGGCCGCCAGGCCTCGCATCCAATCCAAAAACGCCAGCCTCTTTGATGAAGAACTATTTGTTGCCATTTATCTCACTCGTAAATCAAGGAATTAAGACCCGCACTACTTCTGCGGATACTCCACCTTGACGCCTTTGGGCAGCGCCAGGCGGAAAGTCTGATCAGCCAGATTCGTGTTTAGCGACAAGCCTTCGTATGTTATGACCGTGTAATCTCCGCTCGGTCGTGAAAATTTCTGCTGGAGGGGGCAGCCGTTGGACGCCACCCATAATTCCGCTTTACTCAGATATTCCTTTACCGCTTGCGCTTTTGGCACAAGCTCCAGCCTAACGGTCGCCTCGCCCGAAATCTTCTCCTCCCCCAGAACCTTCAACTGGTAATTCTTTGCAAGTTCAGTCCCCGAACTTCCGAAACCCAGCATAAGAAACTGATCGATCAGCGAGCGGTGCTTGCCAAGATCATAAACCTGGACCGTCTGAATTTTCGGGTAATAAATGCGCGCCGTAGTTCGCTCAAAAACCACAGTGCGAGGGTCAGGCTCCTGGAAGTCTATCCGGAGCCGGATTTCCCGCGCCCCGACCCGCTTCATGCGAACCGTACCGGTTTCCCGGCTGGTGTCGTTGATGACGGCGGTGTGATCCAGGCGCGTCAGCCTGGCCGACATGTCCCTAAACGTGGCCGCAGCCCGGTCCATGTCAGCCAGCACTTGATCCAGACCAGCCCCCGAAGCCGCTCCGGAAAATGCAATCAGAACCAGCCAGAACGGGATAAGGCACATTCGCGAGGCTTCTCCAAAGGAATCAATCTATGGGCGGACCTGAGCAATATAGCCGCGTACTTCAGACTCAGCGTCCAAAATAGGCTCGACCTTTATCACGGTGACACTCTTGCCGAAACGGCCTTGAACCAAAGCAGTAACTCTGGCCAGCTGCTCCGGCTCGGGGACGCCGTCGAGTAGTTCCGGCGCCAGCCATACGTCGCTTCCATCGTGCCCTTCAATCATCACAATGCTGGCGGGGCGCGGCTGGTCGCGGAACCAATCCCGGGGTGTTAAAAAAATGAAGCCCAAAATCAGCGCCACCATGACGTCGTATTGCCAACTGGCGCGCGGGTAATCCCAGAGTACGAAACGCCGCACACTCCGCCACAGGGCGCCTAACATGGCTTTCTAAACTACAAGTCTACCATGCATGCATGGCTGGAACTCGGGCCGTAGGCACCCCAGGATATCCATCAAGTCACTGAATACCCCATAGGCAGTTTGCTCAACTCCGGGCTGGAGCGAAAGCGTGCCGATAGTCCCCATGAGATCTGTGTGCAACAACAATAGGTTGGATGTACCAGGCGTAGACGCCAGCAGGTCAGACTCATCCAATACTTCGGCGCGCACCCTGAGCCAAACGCCGCGACAGCTGCGCTTGGCCCGGCTCACCAAGCGAACAGTCTTTCCCTTCAAGGCCAAGTTTCGAAGTTTTTCCGGGGTCAGCCGGGCGATTCCCTTGGTGTCCACCTGCTGGGGCGTCCTCCGGGCATCCAGCAAGACGTTGGCCAGGGCCGCCGTCTTAGCCGCCGCATCCCAACCTTCAATGTCAAAGGAAGGATCGGCTTCGGTGATGCCCAGACGTCTGGCCTCCTCGATCCCTTCCTCCAGGCTGCGCCCCTGCCGCATGGCGTCGATCACCACGCTGGTTGTGGAGTTCAGCACACCCGCAAATCCCAGCACCTTGACCGAAGGCAGAGTGTGGCGAACCAGATTGAACACCGGCGTGCCATCCATAACGGCGGCTTCGAATCGCAGCAGCAGGTTGCGCCTGGCCGCCTCCTCCGCCAGCAAATGATAGGCATGGGCTATGGGCCCCTTATTGGCAGTAACCACATGCATGCCACGCGCCAGAGCTGCCCGGATGTGGGAAATGGCCGGCTCGCCGTTGAACGGGTTGAGCGTGGTCAGCTCGATCATAACTTCGGCCCCGGATCGCTCAAGAAATTCCTCCACCGAAGACGCTTTCGGCCCAAACCGGGGGAAGTCAGGCAATCCTTCAACGCCGTAGGCCGTGCCATGCCGCGCCGTATGTATGCCCACGATTCTAAACGGGTGCCCTGCTCGCCGCGACTCAAGCAAGCGCACTAGCGACTGAGCCACCCTGCCGAAACCTACCAGCGCGATTTTCAAAATTCTATTTTCTCAATCAGGGAATTCACTTCGGCCTCGAGCGCCGTGCGCTGGCTCCTTAGCTCGGCCAGCCGGTCGCGCGCTGCCGTCAGTTCCACCTCCCCGGCCGCCAATTGCTCGGCATATTTCTGAACCTGGGCCTGCTGTCCGGTCACCCGGTTGAGGCTTTCTATGTTCTGCCGGATGCGCGCCTGGTCGCCGGCTATTTCATTCGCTCGCCTCTCCAGGCGCGTTATCTCGGAATCAAGATCGGAAACGCGGCGCTTCAGCTTGCCGAGCGCTTCCAGTTGGGTGCGCGCCGCCGGGCTGAGGCTTTTGTTCTGAACGTAGGACGCAAGCACATCCGGCGTCAGGTTTGTAACTGCATAGGTATTGTCGAAAACTCGCTCCTCAATAACCGGCAGTTTTTCGACCGCACCGGCCGCCAGCTTGACTTCAAACCGGTAGGCGCCGGCCGTTGTTTCCGCAGGCTTCGGCTCAATCAGTTGAAAACCCGGCCGGGCCGGCTGTTCCACAACCAGCGTCTTGGGTTTCTGCTCAGCGTTGCGTATGGTGTAGTTGCGGATCTCGCGGACCACCTGGCGGACCGTGAGCACGCCGCGACGCAAATGAACTTCGCGCACCAGGCTGCCGCCGGATTCAAATTGCGTGGTCACGCGCGTTCCCAGATCCACGCCGTAGCTCAACAAGCGCTTGTCGCCCGCTTTAAGCGTCCCAAAGAGGGCTTCGCCGGCATAGGCTCCGGCTTCATAGACCGTGACCGGCCCGCCGTCGAGCGTTTTCCCTGTGTCATTTATAAGCTCAACCGCATTGAGCGGGCTTTCGCCGCGCCCCTCCAGATAGATCAACAGCTTGCGGGCAGAGACTCTTTGCTGCACGAATGGCAGCATGGCTGACTGGCCGTCCCGAATGGTCACTGGATGAGCGAAATCGTAGGCGAACAATTCGCCTGCCTCACGCGCCTCGGTTTCAGGGACAACGGAACTGGCAGCCGGCAACCCAGCAGCCGGCGGCTGCGCCAGATCCGCCGCAGCCGGCGCCCGCAACGGAGCGGCTTGGCGGCGCTCCCGAGCAGCCGGCGGCTCCTCGGGCGCTTCGGCCTCAACCGCCAGGCCGCCTATGGCGCCAGGGTGCAGCACCGGCCCTTGGGCCAGCTCTTCGGGAAGTTTCGCCTCCGGACGCGAGACGAATTTCGGCTCATACAAACGGCTTATGAACGAAATCGGCCGGCCTGATACCACCGAAAGGTTCACGCTGCTCCAGTCCTCGCCGCTGGTGTTATCGACAATGGCCCATCCCTCAAGCAGCCCACCCCCATTCGACTCCAGATTAAGGCGGTATGAAGACTTCCAAACCGGCACTGGAATTACGTAGGCGGCTGTAATTTTGCGCCGCCTACTGTTGTCTGCTTCTATCAGCAAGGCGCGGGCTTGGCGAATCCGCGCGCCGCCCTGAAGCGCCAGGTATTCCCTGAACAGCCGCGCGAGTCTTTCGTCCTGAAACCGCAACCAGGAAGCAGCCGTCAACTCCAGCGTTCTCAGCTCGCCATTGTCACCAACCAGAGTCAGCCATTCCCGCTCCAGCTGCGCCTCGGGCGCCGACCGTCGCGCTCCGACTATCACACCGGCAAAGGTTTGGTTTCCAAGCTGAATTTCAATCCGCGCGCCTTTGAGCGAGTCAAGCAATGCAGAGACCGGTTGGCCATCGCCCAGCTTGAAAGGAAACTCGCGTAGCCGGACATCAATCGGCAGGCTTGAGTCATAGCGGATGGCGGTAATCCTGCCCCCCTCGGCTTCCTGAACGAGAAATGATTTCAGAACGTCGTCCATTTCCTCAGCTTTGAACTCCAGCCAGGCTTCCTCGCCCGGCTGCAATTCTCCGCTTCTTTCGAAATAGCCGACGCCATGCTTGTAAAGCACCACCCGGCGAACAGGGAGCTCGGCCGCGGCTCCGGCCACCGCAGCCACAAGCAGCCACCCCAGGACCTTTTGCATCGAAACCTCCGTTCCGCGCGGCGCCTCCGCTCCGGCGCGCCGCGCGGAATCAGAGGCGCTTACTGCGCTACAGTACTCCTTATCATACGCACCGGCCCGAGCAGCCCGGAGGGCAGCAAAGGTGAATCGGCGCGGTAGTAAGGATACGAAGTGTAAGTGTACTTCGTTGTTACGCCGGGTTGCTGGTCTCCGACCACCCGGTTAACCCACAGGTTTGTTACTTTTATTTCGACCGCGTTAACCCCTGGCCGAAGCGCCTCCGTAACATTCATCCGGAAGGGTTTTTTCCAAACAATGCCCAGAGGTTTTCCATTGACGGAGACTTCAGCCAGATTCTTTACCTCGCCGAGATCCAGCCAGATCTCCACGCCCCGGCCGAACCATTCCTGCGGCGCCTGAATGGTCTTCACGTAAGTTCCCGTTCCGGAGAAATACTTGACGCCCGGATCGGAGTGCTCGCTCCAGGAGATAAGCCGGTCCAAGGTTATTTTGGCTGGAGCGCCGCGATTGGGCTGGAAGCTGATCTCCCAGGGCCCTTCAATCGTGGCCAGGAGGGACTCACTACGAGCCGGCAACGTGCGCGAAGGCGCCGTGGCGTTCTGGCGAAACACCAGGAAGACCGCCTCAAACGGCTCCAGTCGAAGCGGGACCGTAGTTCGGTTGCCGGCTATGCGGTAGCTGGCAGGTTCGATGCGTCCGGTTTCCGGGTGCCACAACTCGGCGGCTTTCCCGCTAACCCGCAGGCTGAGCTCCACGTTTTCGGCGCGGTCACGCCGGTTGGCGACCCAGTATATTTCACCGCCGGAAATGCGCCGGTGGACAAACATCAGCTTGGTGTCCTGGAGCGGCTTGGTATATTCAAAATCAGGCTCGACACCCAGCGCCGAAAGCGCCTGTGCCGTCGTCATGCCGGCGAACACACGGCCTTTGCCCACCGTACGTGCGCCGGAGCCTTCGCCCCAAAGCTGGTCCGCAATTCGCTTGAACTCGGCCTGATCGTCGCTCAGGCTGGGGCTTTCAATGGGCTTCGGCCCGGCTACGGCGGCACCCGCATTCACCATATCGCGAATCTTGCGCAACACGGCCAGCGGCATGCGGCGCGCATTTTCGTCGAGCGCCAGCAGCCGGTAGCTCATTCCGGTTGCAGTGGTGATTTGCTGCCCCTCAACCTTGAGATGATTCAGAATTACGTCCGAACTGGCGAAATCGTAGTTGTAACCTTCTGGTACGTCCGGACGGCGCGTGGAGCTGCCTGGCATGGCGCCTCCGTAAAGCGCGGTTATGTTGCTGTCTTCGCCGTAATAGTAGATAACGTCGGCTACGAAGCGTCCTTGCTGTAGCATGTAGCAACTGCGCGACAGGTAACTGAGCCATGCTTTGGCCTGCTCGGCCCAGGTTTCAAGCCTTGTGAACCACTGGCCGAAGGGCCCCAGGCTGAGCCCCGGCGGGGTATCCAGCGGCTGGTGCACGGAGGTGTGGATCACAAAGCGGTTCAGTCCCATGGCCAGCTCCAGATCCGCCGTGGGTTTCAGGTTCTCCGGCGCGTAGGAAAACGCTCCGCCTCCCGCCGTAAGCGATTCGGCCGCCACCAGGTTCTGCCCATAAATATGAGCCACGGAGGCTGATTCGCGTATGTCAGCGTTGAAATCGGGCGGTTCGGCATTGGCCGGTTGCGGGCCCATCCGGGACACCCACATAGCGCTCATCGGAACGTCCGCCCGGCGTTTGACGTCCATGCCGTCGGCCACGAAAGCACGGCCGCTTTCATGCGACTCGGTATAGCGTCCCAGGCCGCGCTCGCGCAACAGGTCGGTCATATAGTCGTAATGATTTTCGGCCACCAGCTCGGCCAGCGTTTTGCGGAAGTCCCACAGGAAACGGTCGCTCGCTTCGGCGCTTTCAACCACATGGCCCACCAACACGGGCAGCCATGGGCGCATGTCGTAGCCGCGGCGTTTAGCGAACTCGGCCGGCAAGTCTTCGGTCCAGTTCATCTGGCCCGCTTCCCAACTGTCGGTTATCACAAACTGGAGGCCACGCTTGCCCATCAGCCCGCCGGTGGCGTCTTTGTACTGGTCAAGATAGTTTTCAAAGTAAGAGCGGACGTGCTTGCGGCTGAGCTTGTCGACTTCCAGGCCGGTGGCTTCGGGCGAAGCCGGGTGGTTCGTGGTGCCGATCAGCGAGTAACCCAGACGCAGCACCACCCAGCGGCCGGCCGGAGGAGTCCACTCCAGCGTCCCGTCAGGCTTCATCCGTGAAGTTAGGTCGATTACATCCGAACGTCGGATCGCCGCTCCACCCTGTACCGGCGGAGTGGCCATGGCATAAATGTTGACCGCCGAATTGAAGGCCGCCTTGTCATCCACGCGGTGCACGCGTGGGCCGGTGTGCAACACCAGTTCGGCAATCTGGGTCCCGGCAGGTTGCGCAGCGCCTCGAGCAGCTTGCCCGCCAAACATGTCACCAAAGCCACCCCGCGCCGGAGCAGGTTGGGGCGTGCGTATGGTGAGGCGGAAAAACCGGGCGGTAGTTGCCGGAAAGGCGATGTTACGAGCGCCAGCGGGTATTTCCGCCACCACGCGGAAGTTGCTCCCGTCGTCGCTGGCCTCAAGAGCTTGATTGCTGGCGCCCTGCATGCCAAGTCCGACACCGCGACCCGCGCCGGCCGTGACCATGGTCAGGCCGCGCACGGTTTGCGGCCTCTCAAATTCAAACTGTATCCAGGCCTTCTCGCCGACCGGCGCAGCCGGAAGCAGCATGGTTTTGGCCATATCCCCGTCGGTGAGCGCCTCCAGTGTGAAAGTTCCGCCGCTCGAGGTAACCTTCGGCTTCAAAGCCGAAACCGGCAGCACCCCATCGGGAACGCGGAAAGCAACCACGGCTGCATCCCGATAAAACGAGTCGGGCAGCTTTACGGGAGCCTCGGCGGCGCCGAATCCGCGCCCGGCCAGCGGCATGTTCTGATAGGGGCCAACGTTGGAGGGCGGTTGGGGCAGTCTTCCGGCAAAAGGTTTGCCGCCCTCAATCCATGTTTCGCTCCAAACGAACTTCTTCATGGCTTCTTCCGGCTTAACCCAGGGGCCGCCGCTTTCGCTCCAGCCCGGCGATCCGGCAATAGCCATCTCCAAACCCAGTTTATCGGCCAGCTCCGTGGTGAAACGGAAGGCATCCTTCCACTCCGGAGTCATGTAGATAAGCCGCTTTTCAACCACCTGGGGCGTGTTGAGACCCGCATCAAAAACTTGAAAGCCGCCGATGCCGACCCGCTTCATCCACTCCAGGTCGGCTTTGATTCCTTGCTTGGTGACGTTGCCGTTCATCCAATGCCACCAGACACGCGGCTTGGCGCTGTCGGGTGGATTGAGGAAACCCTCGGCCAACGGATCGGTTGCCTGCTGGGCCGCAATCAACCACACGCCGGCCAGAACCGCAAGGGTGGCCGCCGGCAGGAACCGTTTTGCTTGTGGGATTTTTTTCATAATTTGATCCTCTTCAAATGCTCAATAACCTAAACAAGGAGCTGTGCACTGCCATTTCCTGCGGTTAAGTCTACATCAAATTTAAAAGCGAGTCCACTAAGAACATAGGGTAGGTCTAATACTTTTAAAGCCAAATATTTCATATAATGAAATTTGCTTTTTGTGAGAACCATCATTTGTCCTTGCTCCCTAGCGGCCGGGCAAGCCATGCTTTCAAACTCGAATTATTCAAACCGCATCCACCGTGTTAAGTCTTTTTTGCTTGACACCCTATTGGCCCCCGCGTCAGACTTGAAAAGCAGTTGCTTTCGAGCTGGCAGGCGCAAAGTTCGCATTCGTGTTGGAGGGAGCTTGAGAAGAGCATTTCCTGTATGGTTGGTTCTGCTGATTGGCAGTGCGACCCTGGCCCAGCAATACGAATATCCAGGTCCCACCATTCTTAGCCGGGGTCTGGGAACCGTGCTGCAAGGCGGCGGCGAGCTTCTGCGAATACGGCCTTACCTGTCCATTACCGGCATTTACGATACAGGGCTTACGCCGGTTTCTGTCGACGCTTCGGGCAAAATCCCTAAAACCGACGACTATGGCGGATACCTCGGCTTCGGCGTCACTGGCTACCACAACTGGCGGCGCACTGTGCTGGGTATTGACTATCGCGGCAACATCCGGCATTACAGACGCACCTCTTATTACGACGGCTCGGATCATACTTTAATGCTGGGCGTAACGCGCCAGATCTCACGCCGGCTGGCTTTCAGCCTGCGCCAGGCCGCCGGCACGCAATCCAGAAACTGGGGCTTGTACAGCGGCTACACGTTTTTTGATCCGGCCTATGCCAACATCCCCACGCAGGAACTTTTCGACGCTCGGGTGAATTACCTGACCAGTATGGGCGACCTGGTGTATGCGGTCAGCCCGCGTTTATCGTTTAGTCTGGGCGGGCGGGGCATGATAGTACGCCGCCGCTCACGCGTGCTGGTGGGCGTCGATGCCTATTCCGCCAGGGGCGACATGCAATATCGCGTCAGCCGCCGGAGCACGCTGGGCGTGGACTACGACTTCACCCATTTCAAATTCACACGATCCTTCGGCCAATCCGACATTCATTCGGCTGCGTTCAACCTGGCTTTCCAGCTCTGGCGCTATTGGACGCTAGCCCTGCGGGCGGGGGGCTCCCGCGTCGAAACCTTGGGCCTGCGGCGTGTTGCGGTTGATCCGATCATAGCCGCCATCACCGGCATTGGCTATGGCGTCGAAGTGTTCTACCGGGTGAACTATGTGCCTGCGGGGGGTGTGAAACTTTCCAGGGCTTGGCGGCGCTCTACCATTTCTTTCAACGGAGAAATGGGAGTAAACCCCGGCAACGGCATCTACCTGACCAGCCGCCACCAGAGCGGCGGCTTCGGCTATAGTCACACAGCTTTCCGGCGCTGGAACTTTGGGATTTCCGGCAACTACAACAGTTATTCCAGTCTCTCGGAAAACATCGGCAAGTATCAGGGTTACACCGCAGGAGGGGGCGTAAGCTGCCAGCTCACCTCCTGGATACACCTTGTGACCCGTTACGATGCCCGGAAATACGATATCGGGCGCTCCGACTTTCGCCGCATATTTCACAGCGCGTCAATCGGGCTGGCCTTCAGCCCGGGAGAATTACCTCTGTCTTTGTGGTAAGAAGGGAGGGCCGCATGGCCTCCGAAACCCACCCGGAGATCCTGGTGGTGGACGATGAGCGCGCCCTGGCGGATCTGGTGAGCAATTATCTTCGCCGCCTGGGCTATGCAACTCAATCGTGCCTGACCGCTAAAGAGGCACTGGAGAAGTTTGAGCAGGCGCCTGCGCGCTACGCCTTGCTGATCGTTGACGCCCGGCTGGCCGACTTGCCGGGCGAGGACTTGGTCCTGCGCGCTCGCGCCCTGTGCCCGGAGTTGAAGGTGATCCTCACCAGCGGCTACCCACCGTCATCGCTAAAGCTGCCCGAGGATCCTAGCGGTCGGACTTGCTTCCTGGCTAAACCGTTTTCTCCGAGCGAGCTGGCGGCTCTGGTAAAGAAACTACTGGAAACGCCGCCGCAAAAGTGAGCTGGCGGCGGCCTATTTGCGCTCGGTAACCGTCACCGGACGGCTAAGGCGAAAATCCAGGCGCGTTTCCACCGGCAGCACCGCCGCCTTGCCCCGGGTGGCGGCAACCGTTCCGGCCCCGGCGGCCGCTCCGATGGCTGCGCCAATAGCCGCACCCTTTCCACCGCCTGCAATGGCCCCGATGGCTGCTCCCAAACCCGCACCCCCTCCTACTTTGACCGCATCCTCGCTACGGGTGGTCTCGGCCTCCTTGCGAAAAGGGTCGGTCTCAATTTCCACCCGCTGCCCGTCGCTGGTGGTGATCCTGGTCAGTTGGATGGCCAGAGATGATACGCCGCGCACGCGCCCCGCCTGGCGAGCCTCGACGACGCGTCCTTCAACCCGGGCGCCGCGTTCAGCAATTACCAACCCATCCACGATCAACGGGCGATCCAGCGTAGCCATAAAGCCTTCGCCTTCCTTCAGCCGGTCACTAGAGAGCGTTTCAGCCAGGCGAACAGAGAGCAGCGTTCCTGCGGCTATTGTCACTGTGCGAGGCGCAGCAGGTGCGCGCGCAATCGAAGGTTCAAATTCTCGGCTTTGAGCCATCGGCGCTGGCTCAGGTGCGGGAGCCGGCGGCGCTGGCGCAGGCGGCGCTGCCTCCGGAACCCTCTGTTCAGCTTCCGGGGTTTCAGGTGTGAGCGCCGGCGCCTGAGCTTTAGGCTCCGTAGACCTTACCTTGCGGGCAGGCGCAGGGCGGGATTCTAACTTGGTGGCTGTTGGTGGCGGCGCAAGCTGCGTTGCAGCAGGCGGGGCTGTCTCCCCGGCTACAGGCGGCGCAGCCGCCTGAGGCGGCTCGGGCATGGCCGCCGCTGCCGGCTGAGTCTGCCTCTGACCGCTACGGTAAATCTGGAACAACAAGACGGCCACTACAATCAAAGCAACCAGAATCCCCACTTGCACCCATTTCATACCTTTGGCCTCCGCTCAGCACTATTGTGACGGATTTGAGCACATTTTCGTTCCTACCTATTAATCAAGCAGCTAGAATTAAGGCTGAAGCATGAATTTTCCCGTCCGCTTAAAGCTGGGGTCGCTTTGTATAGAGCCCGCCACCGTGCTGGCCCCTATGGCCGGCGTCACCGACCGTATCTTCCGCCACCTGGTGCGTGATCTGGGAGGTTGCGGATTGCTGGTTACCGAGTTTGCCAGCTCGCACGGGGTCGTCGGCTCCAGCCGTGGGCGCAAGCCAGGTCCGACCCTTTCCTACCTGGAGTTCACGCCTGATGAGCACCCCATCGGAGCGCAGCTTTTCGGCGCGGATCCGGAAGTGTTGGCCCGGGCTGCGCGCATATGTCAGGAGCTGGGCTTCGATTTGGTCGATATCAATCTCGGCTGCCCAGTCAAAAAAGTTGTGCGCACCAACGGGGGCGCAGGCTTACTGCGCGACCTGCCGCTGGTTGAACGGATTCTCCGCACCGTGCGCGCCGCCGTTACAATACCCCTGACCGTCAAGTGCCGCTCGGGCTGGAGCAGCGATGAGCTGGTGGCAGCGCCTCTGGCGCGCCTGGCTGAAGCATGCGGCGTGGACGCCATAACGCTGCACCCGCGCACGCGCGAGCAGGGTTACGGCGGACGCGCCGACTGGACGCAAATTGCCGTTGTAAAGTCGGCCGTGCGCATCCCTGTCATCGGCAACGGCGACATAGTACAACCGGAGGATGCCATACGCATGGCTGCGGAAACCGGCTGTGACGCCGTCATGATCGGCCGGGCCGCAACCTGGAACCCCTGGATATTCCGGCAAATCCAGCAGTATCTTGAAACAGGAAGTTACCAGGCGCCAGGATTGGAAGAACGTTACCAGCTCATGCGCCGCTACTATGCTGCACTTATCGAATGCGGCGGCGCCGACCTCGTCGGAAAGATGAAACAATTCGCCACGTACTTCACTCACGGCCTGCGCAATGGCGCGCGGCTCCGGCAAGCGATTCACCGCTCGCATCGCCCGGAAGAAATTCTTGACCATCTAGAGCGCTTCTTTGAAACCGAGCTGGCCCATTCCCGGGAAGGCTCCGACGGTACTTACGGCCAATGAAGAAAGTCCGCATAATCACCGACGGCGCCTGTCTGGGCAATCCCGGTCCAGGCGGCTGGGCTGCTATTCTGCGCTATAAGACGCGTGAACTGGAACTCTGCGGCTCAGAACCGCAGACGACCAACAACCGCATGGAGCTGACCGCCGCACTGCGCGGGCTGGAAGCTTTGAAAGAACCCTGCGAAGTGGAAATCGTAACCGATTCGGAATATTTAAAACGGGGCATAACCGAATGGCTTCCGCGCTGGAAGCGGAACGGATGGCGCAAAAGCTCCAAGGACCCGGTCAAGAATCAGGATCTGTGGGAGCAACTTGACCGGGCGGTCGCGCGGCACCGGACGCATTGGATCTGGACCAAAGGACACGCCGGCGACGCCGACAATCAGCGCGCCGACGAGCTGGCCTCCCGCGCCGCCCGCGAGCAGTGCTCTAGCTCGCCTCAACCTCAAAGATCAAAAAAGTAGTTAATAACCCCGGGATTGCTGCGAGTATTGATGTTTTTTTCTACATGTGGTTATAAAAACCCAAACTGGGTGCGCGAAATTACCCAACATCGCAACTGTTGCATATTACAACATTGCCAAATGTCGATAGTTATCAAGCAATACTAATGCTACGCCATAAGGCAACTTGGCCGCTTAATTGCTGCTCCTCACGGTCGACTTAAAGAGGTGCGGGTTTAAACGAAAGTGTTGGCATAAATACGGACAGGGACTGAGCACCGAAGAAGCGCAAGGGTAGTTCTTTTATTATTGCGTTATGCTTTCGGTTCTATTTCCTTTGATGCGCAAGCTTTTATCTGGCTTGCTGGGCGGGGCTTAAATGGGCTTAGTTCAACTCTTTGCAGGGGCAATGCTGGGGAAGATTGAAGGCGTGTTTCATCCCTCGGAGCCCTCGCCTGAAGGGGTTCTCGCCACCTTAGAAGCCGTGCCTTTACAAACAGAAAAATCCGATAGTGTTGTTCCGTTTTCGACAGGACTTGCTCGGTGGAGGCTCACAGGCTCCGGCGAGCTATTGAACTCATCATAAGGGAGGTAAGTTTCGTGTCATACGGTTGGTTGCTTGATCCCAAACTCTGCATCGAGTGCCGCAGTTGCGAAGCCGCTTGCAAACAGTGGAACGGCGTTGATACCTTCGTCGGCGTCAGGTTGCGCCAGGTGCGGGTTCGCGAGATGGCGTCATATCCTGAACCAAAGCTTCAAGTGCTGTCGTTAGCCTGCAACCACTGTGAAGTTCCCTGGTGTTTGATGGTCTGCCCGGTCAAAGCCATAAAGCGCCGCGCTGACGGCATCGTCTACATTGATCCTGACGTCTGCGTCGGATGTCAGTTCTGCGCCAAGTTCTGCCCATACCGGATACCTACGTTCAATCCCGTAAAACACAAAATGGAAAAATGCACCATGTGTTTCGATCGCATTGACCAGGGCCTGCAACCGGCTTGCGCCAACAACTGTCCTACTGGAGCTTTAAAGTGGGGCAAGTGGGAAGATATCGCCGACAAAGGCGAAGGTAAGGTGGACGGGTTTACTGATCCGCAGTATACGCGCCCGCATATTCGCTTCATAACACAAGGATGGTGAGAAAGTTTTTAAGGAGGCGGCGACCATGTTGACCAGACGAACAATGCTGAAGCTGGCCGGGACGACGGCAGGAGCGCTTCTAGGCGGCTCCGGAATTACCCAGGCCTTTGAGGAACTCTTTCAAACGGCGACGCCTGGCTCGGGGATGCAAACGATCACCACCGCATGCGGGATTTGCGATTCCAATTGCGGGGCGAGGGCGACGGTTGTCGACGGCGTAGTGCGATTTCTTGAAGGACTGCCCGAAGACAATGACGGGGGAGGCGGCGGACTCTGCGGCAAGGGCTCGGCCGGCCTAGGCTTGCTCTACGACCCGGACCGTTTGAAATACCCCATGCGGCGAACCAACCCGGAAAAAGGAATCGGAGTAGATCCAGGCTGGGTGCGGATCTCGTGGAGTGAGGCTCTGGATACCATTGCCGCCCGGTTCCGGAGCACGCTGGACCAGCATGGGGCTGAGTCTTTGCTTTTCATAACACGGCCGGCGCCAGACATCTGGGTACGTCTGATGAATTCGCTCGGTGTGGTCAATCGCGTGGATCATATAGACGAGTGTTTTCTTACCAACCGCATTATGCAGCGCTACTGCACGGGACAGTTTAGCTGGGCGCACGATCTGTCCAATTCAAAATACATCCTGCTTTTCGGCTGGGACTTGGTGGCCAAAAGCAAGCTGGTTTTTGCGCGCAAGATTGTGGAAGCCAAAGCCGCCGGCGCCAAGATTGTATGTTTCAATCCCCAGTATTCGGCTACGGCGCGCTTCGCCGATGAGTGGTACCCAATCCGTCCCGGTTCGGATCTGGCTGTAGCTCTGGCGATTATTAATGTGCTGCTCGCCGAGAACCTCTACGATCAAGATTTTGTCTCAAAATACACCAATTTCCCAGATTATGAAGGAACTATCCGGGCCCACTTTGCGCAATACACGCCGGAATGGGCCGAACTGCAAAGCGATGTACCCGCGGAGGCGATACGGCGGATCGCGCGGGAATTCGGGCGACAGGGTCCGGCCATTGTGCCGCTGCATAAGAAAACCATGTGCGCCAACTACATGAACTCCTCGCAACTTTCCCACGCGATGATGATCCTCAATATTCTGGCCGGCACCATCGACCGGACGGGCGGCAAATACATGGCGCGCACAATCCCAATCCCTGGCGTCGATGCCGTTTATCCACCACCGGCATATCCGCCCAAAACCGGCCGTAGGGTTGACGGCAAAGATAAGCTTCCGCTGGTTCTTGAAGACGGAGGGGGGATTTTCACCACTCTGGCCGACGGCTTGTTAAACAAGTATCCGGGAATGATTCAGGCGGCTTTTATCTGCCAATACACGATGCTGGGTTTCCCAAACCCGCCGCGCATTACGGATGCCCTGAAGACGATTCCGTTCATTGCCGTCTATGATTTCCTTCCTAACGACATTGCGGCCATGGCCGACATTGTTCTGCCTGGAACAATCTACCTTGAATCTAACGATCTGGTAAGCCGCGAAATGAGTGCCAAGCAGCCGGTCGTGCTGGCGCGCCGGGCAGTGGCTCCAGCCATGTTCGAAGCCAAAGGTCTAGCCTATGTCGCCGTTGAGCTCGGTAAGCGACTGGCGCCGGATTACTTCAAAACCCCGACGGGCGAATGGATCAACCCAAATGTGCTTCTAGACGAAAAAACTCGGCGTGCCGGAATCGCCGACAGTTTTGCGGAATTCGCCCAAAAGGGAGTTTATGTCAAACCCCAAGCTTTCGTCCCCATGACCACTTTTTCGACCCCCAGCGGAAAGTGTCAAATATACGTTCCGCAGTTCGCTGAGAAAGGAGCCGATCCTCTTCCGGTGTGGAAGGAGAAACGCGACAAGCCTTCGGCCGACTATCCGTATTATCTTCTAACCTATATTCCAGCTTTCCAGCGCCGCAACACTACAGAAAACAACCCAGTCCTCACTGAGATGATGCCCTCCAACGCAGCCACCATCAGCACAACCCTGGCGCGACGGCTTGGGATATCCGAGGGACAGAGGGTGCGGTTGCGTTCTCGAGCCGGCGCCATCGAACTGCCGGCTCACTTGGTAGAGACTCTCCGCCCGGATTGCGTTCTGGTGGCTCATGGGTACGGCCAGCGCTCAAGGTTGCTGAGTGTGGCCGCCGGGCGCGGCCAACGGGATGGCGATTTGATCCCTGACATGACCATAGAGGATATGGTGGCTGCCGGGAATTTTGCAGGCGCCGGGGCAATAATGGACGCCGTCGTCGCCATCGAACCACTCTAGAGGCGTTCCATGACCTGCTTGCCACCGGCCTTGTACGGAATCCTCGGGATCATGCTTACTTATACGGAAACGGAAAGGCTGCGGGCGGCACTCGAGGAGGCAGAGGCGGAGCAGAATCTTTCCGCCGCCCTGCGAGCAAAACTCGCAGCCCTCCGGTCGGCAATCCCCGAAGACCCGGAAGCTTTGGAGAAGGAATACATACGCCTATTCATGAACCCGCTGGGAGCACCGTGCCGGTTGTGGCAGTCAGCTTCAGTTAATCCTCTTACGCTGATGGGGGAACCCCACATTCAAGCAACTGAATGGTACCGGCAGAAAGGAATCCAGCCACGAAAGAAAAACGAACCTGCCGACCATGCCGGCTATCTGCTGGTTTTCTTCAGCCGCCTTCTTGAAACCGAGGGCTATTCAGAGGAGGCCGCACGTTTTTGGTCCGAGCACCTTCAATGGATCCCAAATTTGCTAAGAGAAATTGCTCGCCACACCCGTTCAAGCTTCTATAGTGAACTTGCCGGGTTTGGATTGATGTTATTCAATTCGCCCGCACCGGAAAGCGAATATTCACCTTAGGTAAGGCAAAGATTTCATGAGCATCATGAGGTTTGTAGAGACCAGAGGTGCGGTCCTGATCGGCGGTCGGAGCCGGCGCATGGGGACCCCCAAGCACCTGTTGCCCAAAGGCGAGGTAACCTGGATCGAGCACATCGTTTCAACCTTGCAGAGTTGCCTGCCGCAGGTGATCCTAGTCGGCGATGGTTGCCTGCCGCGGCCCTTGAGCGGCTTAATCCGGCTCGATGACCTTCCAAACCGGCCCGGTCCGCTCGGCGGCATGCTGGCGGCCATGCACTGGAAACCCGATTCAGACTGGGTCTTCGCCGCCTGCGACTTGCCCCTGATTACTCCGGCCGCAGTTAGCTGGTTACTAGACCAACCTACCCCCGGGGTTCTGGCCGTAATGCCGCAACTGCCAGGCGCCGCCTCGCCTGAACCGCTGCTGGCATATTACAGCTGCCGCTGCCGGATTCCGCTTGAAAACTGCACCGCCCCGGTCCAACTACTCGACACCAAATTAGTAAGAACGCCCGTGCCACCCCCGAATCTGGCTCAGGCCTGGATCAATATCAATACGCCGGAGCAAGCTGCGCTTCTTCAACAAAACTGCGCCTAAGAAGAATCTCAGCTTGCTTGACGGCATTTTTATTTTAAGCGGGCGCCCATGCTGGTAAATGGTGCCTGGCGCCCTTTTTTGCCTAGAATGGATCGAGTGAGCTATTTCCCCAAACTCTATTCAGCGCTGCTGCTGGCGGCGCAGCTCGGCTTGGCGCAGGGCTTTTCTTTCGGTTTGCGCGGAGGCGTACCCGTCGGCGATTCGCTCAAGATCCTGGATGCCGGCCGGTATAGTTCCGATCGAGCCCCCTTCGTTGTCGGTCCCGCTGTTGAGCTGCACCTGGTAGGAGGCGTTTCGGCCGGCGCCGATCTGCTCTACCGCCGCATTCAGTACTCCTCGCTTTCAGCGGAAGGCTCTTCGCGGACGACCGGTCAGGCATGGGATATTCCGGTGATGGGGCGGTTCCGCCTGCCCGGCGCGCTTTTCCGGCCATTCTTGGAAGCCGGAATAACCTGGCGGCGTCTGGCGCGGTTTGAGCAGCGCACGACGGCCGGCGCCCCGCTGGCGGTGAATGTCACCAAAAACCCGCCGGAACTGGTGGACCGCTCAACTAGCGGCCCAACGCTGGGCGGAGGCGTGGAACTTCAGGCGCCCCTGGTGCGCATCTCGGCCGGGCTGCGTTACACACGCTGGAGCTCCTCCAGCTTCCGCTCAGCCCTGGTCGGTCTGGCGACGCAACTGAATCAAGCCGATTTTCTGCTCGGCATAATGTTTTAGGCGCACTTGAAATGACCTTATGGCAAAAGCGCCGCGGCAGGCATAGCGCCGAGGAGAACTATAGCGTCAAACGGCCGCGCATTGCTATCTTTGGCGGCACATTCGATCCCATTCACAATGCGCACCTGACGGTGGCTCGCGAGGCGGTCGTTCAATTCGGGCTGTCCAGCGTGCTGTTCGTCGTCGCGGCACGGCCGCCGCACAAACTCAATGCCGTCCACGCTAGCTACGAGCACCGCATGCGCATGGTCGAGCTGGCTTGTTTGCGCACGCCGGAGTTTGTCCCCAGCCGCCTGGAGGAGTTCGACGAAATCAGTTATTCGATCAACACCATACAGCGGGTGAAGACCACCGCCGGGCCCGAGGCCGTGGTTTATTTTCTGATCGGCGCCGACGCCTTCGCCGAAATAAAAACCTGGCACCGCTGGACCGACGTCATTCGCGAGGTTGAATTCATCGTCGTAGCCCGGCCTGGACACTACTATCAGGCGCCGCCCGGCGCCACCGTACACCGCCTGGAAACCACCGCTCTCCCGGTATCATCCTCAGAGATACGAGCGCAACTGGCGGCGGGCATCGAGCCGCCGGAGCTGCCTTCAGCCGTTATGCATTACATACGGACGCACGGCCTTTACGGCTTTCCGTCACAACGGATTCATGGAAAAGTAATCGAAATTTAACATGCTGTCCGTATCATTTGTGTTAAGCGGCTTATGAAGAAAATTCTGTTGATAGAAGATGACGCCGATCTGTTCGCTCTGCTCAAGTACAACCTGGAGCGCGAAGGTTACATGCTGGTCGGCTCGCAAACAGGCAAAGGCGCCATCGAGCTGTGCCGCCGCGAAAAACCCGATCTTATCCTTCTTGACATAATGCTGCCGGACTCCGACGGTCTGGAAATCTGCCGCGCCCTGCGCGCACAGGCCGGACTGGCTCACATTCCCGTAATTTTTCTTACGGCTAAGGCCTCTGAGACGGATCGCATCGTGGGACTGGAACTGGGGGCTGTAGACTACATCGTCAAGCCGTTCTTTGTGCGTGAACTGGTAGCTCGAATCAAGGTGCATCTGCGCGACCGCACCGTGGTCCCCAAGGTTTTGAGGATAGGACCGCTGGAACTCAACAGCACCACCTACCAGCTGCGCCTCAACGACCGGCCTGTCCCGCTCACCGCCACAGAATTCAAGCTGCTGGAGTTCCTGATGAACCGTCCAGGGGTAGTCTTCAGCCGCGACCAGTTATTAGATGCCGTCTGGGGGCACGGGCGCAGCGTGACGGCGCGCACGGTGGACGTCTACATTCTCCGGCTCCGGCAAAAGATCGAACCAGATCCTTCCAACCCGATTTTCATTCGCTCGGCACGCGGTTTCGGTTACAGTTTTTCACCGACCGTTAATCAATCTGTAACGGATTAGTAACGAAGTATTCCGACAATAGAGTCGGGAGGTATTGTGAAAGCACTATTTTTCGTGTCTGCGCTGTTTGCCGCGACACTTCCTCTGTACCCGCAGGTTCTAATAAATGGGGCAGGCGCCACTTTCCCTTACCCGATTTACGCCAAGTGGTTCGACGAGTACCACAAACTCAACCCAAAAGCCCAAATCAACTATCAGTCAATCGGCTCGGGCGGAGGCATACGGCAATTGCAAGCCGGCACTGTCGATTTCGGCGCCTCCGACAGTCCCATGACCGATGAACAACTTGCCGCTACTCCCTTCAAAGTGCTGCATTTCCCAACCGTGCTCGGAGCGGTTGTGCCGGCCTATAACGTAGCCGGGGTTAAGCGTGAGCTGAATTTCACACCCGAGGCCTTGGCGGGCATTTTCTTGGGAACCATAACCCGCTGGAATGACCCCGAGATAGCCCGGGTGAATCCGGATGCCAAGTTGCCCTCCGCCGGGATTGTGGTCGTTCACCGCTCCGACGGCAGCGGCACCACGTTTGTATGGACGGACTATCTATCCAAAGTCAGTTCAGCCTGGCGGCAAAAGGTCGGCAAAGGGACGGCCGTACGCTGGCCCGTCGGGCTGGGCGCCAAAGGCAACGAGGGCGTTGCCGGACTGGTGCGCCAGACGCCCAACTCGATCGGTTACCTTGAGCTGGTCTACGCTTTGCAAAACAAGATCCTTTACGGACGGGTTCGTAATTCGTCGGGTGTTTTTGTTAAGGCCGATCTGGCCAGCGTCACTGCGGCTGCGGCCGAGGCCACCGTCCCCGATGACTTCCGGGTGTCGATCACGAATCCGCCCGGCAAGAGCGCATACCCGATCGCCAGCTTCACTTGGCTGCTCGTGCCGGCCCGCATAGAAAATCAGCAAAAGCGGGCCATACTAACAGCTTTCCTGCGCTGGATGTTGACCGACGGCCAGAAATTCGCTGAAGTGCTCGGCTATTCGCCGCTCCCCAAGATCCTTGTGGAGCGAGAACTCAAAGCCATCAGCATGATTAAGTAGCCGTGCGCGGACTCCTTCAGCTTTCGAAAAAGTTTTCCGGCCGTATCGACGGCGACCGCATAGCGCACCTATTCACCTGGCTGATTGCCTCGAGCGTTTTGTTAATCGCCGTTTTGCTGGTTTACGTGCTCTATCAAAGCTCAGCGCTCTCACGCAAAAAGCTCGGCTGGGGATTTATTTTTTCCAGCAATTGGGATCCGGTAGCCGAGCAGTTCGGCGCGCTGCCGTTCATATACGGAACGGTGGTGACGTCGCTGCTGGCGCTTATGATTGCCGTGCCGCTAGGCGTCGGCACCGCAATTTTCCTGGCCGAACTGGCGCCGTCTCGCATTTCCGACTGGCTCAGCTTCGTCGTTGAGCTGCTGGCGGCCGTGCCCAGCGTCATCTACGGCTTGCTGGCGGTTTTCATACTGGTGCCGCCGATGCGTGAGTTTGTACAGCCCTTCCTTGAAAAGCACCTGGGCTTTCTGCCCTGGTTTCAGGGGCCGGCCTACGGAGTCGGCCTGCTGACGGCGGGCATCATACTGGCCGTCATGATTCTTCCGTTCATCGTCGCCGTTTCGCGCGAGTCTCTGCTGGCGGTTCCTCCCGAGCAGCGTGAGGCGGCTCTGGCCGTAGGCGCCACGCGCTGGGAGGCCACCTGGCACGTGGTTGTGCCCTACGCCAAGCTGGGACTTGTAGGCGCTATTTTTCTGGCGCTGGCGCGTGCGCTAGGTGAAACCATGGCGGTGACCATGGTGATCGGCAACTCGCCCGAGATCCACGCCAGTCTGCTCAGTCCGGGCTATTCGATCGCCGCAGTCATCGCCAACGAATTCACCGAAGCAACCAGCGCCATACACGTAAGCGCCTTGATTGAGCTCGGACTTGTGCTTTTCGCCCTGACCATTCTGATCAACGCCATCGCCCGCCTGCTGCTGGCGGCCACCACAAAGAAAGGAACCGCACGGGCATGAACAATTCGCATTTGTGGCGCAAGTTTATAAACGCTCTGATGTTCACCATGGCCGGACTGTGTGCCCTGCTGACGGTTTCAATCCTGTTTTTCATCCTGGGATTTCTGATGTGGAACGGCGCGCGAGCTTTGAACTGGGACTTCTTCACTCAGTTGCCGAAGCCGGTGGGCGAAGCCGGAGGAGGAATGGCCAACGCCATCGTGGGCAGCGCCAAGCTGCTGCTGGTCGCCGTTGTTACGGGGGTGCCGGTAGGGTTTGTTACGGGCGTTTATCTGGCTGAATTCGGCGGCGCGCGCTTTTCATTTGTCATCCGCTATGTGACGGACCTGCTGAACGGCGTTCCGTCGATCGTCATCGGAATATTCGCCTACGCGGTGGTGGTGGTTCCGATGAAACGTTTCTCGCTGCTGGCCGGCGGGCTGGCGCTAGGTTTGATGATTATCCCCATCACCATCCGCAGCACCGAACAGTTCCTGCGTGAGGTCCCAGCCAGCTTGAGGGAAGGCGCGCTGGCTTTAGGCGCCAGAAAATGGCGTACGGTGACCACAGTGGTGATCCCAGCCTCGCTGAGGGGTGTTTTGACCGGAATCATTTTGGGTGTTGCCCGTGTGGCCGGTGAAACCGCACCGCTGCTTTTTACCAGCTTTAGCAATCGGTTCTGGTCCACAAGCTGGGATCAACCTACCGCCAGCCTGCCCGTGATGATATTCACCTACGCAATTTCACCCTACGAAGACTGGCACCGCCAGGCGTGGGCCGCCGGCCTGGTGCTACTGGCACTAATGCTGGCGGCCAACATCGCAGCACGCGCCATTCTCTCGGGAAAGGTTTCCAGGTGATACAAGCCGCCATGCCCGATGCCGCCATCGCCGTAGCCCAAAAGATCCGGGTATCCAATCTGAATTTCTATTATGGGCAACAGCAGGCTCTTTTCGACGTTTCGCTCAGCATCCCCGAACGCCAGATCACGGCGCTGATCGGCCCCTCCGGCTGCGGCAAGTCCACTTTCCTCAGAACCTTGAACCGCATGTACGAAGTCGTCCCGCGAGCGCGCGCCGAAGGCGAGATCTATCTGGACGGGACCAATATTTTCGATATGGACGTGGTCAGCCTCCGGCGGCGGGTGGGAATGGTTTTCCAAAAATCAAATCCGTTCCCCAAATCCATTTTTGAAAATGTGGCTTACGGGTTGAGGTTGAACCGGCGCCTCAGCCGGGCTGAACTGCGCGAAGCCGTCGAAAGGAGCCTAATGCGTGCGGCGCTGTGGGATGAGGTGAAGGACAAACTACACGCACCGGCTTATGCGCTCTCCGGAGGCCAGCAACAACGGTTATGCATCGCCCGCGCGCTGGCGGTGGATCCCGAAGTCCTGCTGCTGGATGAGCCGTGCTCGGCGCTTGATCCGATCGCCACCGCCAAGATCGAAGATTTGCTGTTTACATTGAAGGACAACTGCACGCTGGTCATTGTCACCCACAACATGCAGCAGGCGGCGCGCGTGGCGTCATATACCGGTTTCTTTCTGTTGGGCCGGCTGATCGAATTCGACCGCACGCAAACCATCTTCACCCGGCCCCGTCACAAGGAGACCGAAGATTACATAACCGGTCGCTTTGGTTAGACTGGTTTCAGCCCGAGAGGAAAGCGTGCGCCACTTTATTGAAGAACTGGATGAGTTGCAAAGGGAGCTGCTGGAGATGGCCGGCTTGGTGGAGCTGGCTGTGCATGAAAGCGTGGTGGCCGTAACCAGCCGCGACCCGGCCCGCGCCCAACTGGTGCTGGTAAACGAAGCTCGCATCAACCAGATGGAAATTCGCATTGACGAAATGGCCGTCCGGCTGCTTGCGTTGCACCAGCCTATGGCCCGCGATCTGCGTTTTCTTACTGCGGCCATCAAGATCAACAACGACTTGGAACGCATGGGCGACCTGGCCGTAAACATCGTGGAGCGGGCCTTGTCGCTCATCTCGCAACCGCCCATAAACCCGAACATAGACATGCCTCAACTGGCGCGGCTGGTTGAGTCCATGGTGCGCAATTCTCTGGACTCCTTTGTCAAGCGCGATGCCGAACTGGCCCGCAGCGTGCTCTTGTCCGACGACGCCGTCGACAACCAGCGCACGCTTATCTGCGACGAGTTGGTCCGGTTCATGCAGCAGGAGCCGGCAATGATTCCCCGCGCCCTGGATCTTTTCATAATTGCCCGCAGTTTGGAGAGGATCGCCGATCACGCCACCAACATTGCGGAAGATGTGCTCTACCTGGCTCAGGGCATAGACGTCCGCCATCATCTGGAGCAACAAAGCTGAGATGCCCGCCCCCAGCCCCATGTTCCGCAAGCTGCTCGCCGGAGCATTGCTATTGATAGTCCTGACCGTAGGCGTGCTCGATAGTCTGCTGGCCCGCTATGCCGGCCAGCGGGAAATACGGAGCATCGAGCGCCAGCTGGCAAGCGAAGCCGAAATTCTGGCCGGCGAATTGCGCGAAATCGAGCCGGCGCGTTACGCCGGCTGGGCCGCGGACGCCGCCCGCCGCGCACGTTGCCGCATCACACTGGTGGCCGGGGACGGTTCAGTGCTGGCTGACTCGGAGTTTGACCCGCGCAGCATGGAGAACCACGCCGCACGGGAGGAGATCGCAGCGGCGCTAAACGGCCGGCCGATGGCGGCCATACGCCACAGCGCCACGTTGAACCGCGACCTGCTGTATATGGCTGTTCCTGCAACAGCCGCAGCCGGCCGCCCGGTTGTGCTCCGCCTGGCGGTTCCTTTGGAGCAGGTAGACGCCGCCGTCTCCGAAGTTCGCCTGCGCCTGCTGGAGGTTTCGCTTCTGGCGGCGGGGCTGGCTCTGGTACTGGCTTTTTTCTATTCGAGAAGCCTGAGCCGGCGCATCACTCAACTGAAGAATTTCGCCGAAGGACTGCTGGACGAGCGTTTCGATAAATCTTTACCGCCGGAACCCGACGACGAGCTTGGCGCGTTGGCACGCTCGTTAAACTCAATGGCCGATAAACTGCGTGGCTCATTGCAGATGCTGCGGCTGGAGGCTGCTCGCCGCGAGGCCATCCTGGCAGGCATGGTGGAGGGTGTGATGGCCGTCAACCACGAACTGTGCGTGACCTTCTGCAATCAGGCTTTCGCCCGCGCCGTCGGCGCCCGCCATCCGGTGCCCGAGAACCTGCCGGTGCTTGAACTGGTGCGCGATCCGGTTTTCTTGGAGCTGCTCTCAAGTGTGCTGGTCAGCGGAGAGAGCCGCAGCCGTCGCTTGCGCCTGACCTCCGCCGAAGACCGCTGGTATGAGGTGCGGGTTTCGCCCCTGGCGATGCTTTCGGGTCGGGGAGCTCTGGCCATACTGCACGACATAACCGAGATCGAGCGCCTGGAACGCGTTCGTCGCGACTTTGTGGCCAACGTCAGCCACGAACTGCGTACGCCGCTGGCGGCCATCCAGGGGTACGCCGAGACGCTTCTCGACGGCGCGCTGGAGGATCCGGCCAGCAACCGTAAATTTGTGGAGATTATTTCCGCCCACGCCGTGCGGCTGAATCAGATTGCATCAGATCTGCTGGCGCTTTCCGAACTCGAATCAACCGAGCCTGCTCCGGCGCCCGAGAAAATTTCTCTCCGCCGAGTGCTAGAGGCCGCCCTGCGCACGGTCGAGCCGGAAGCTGCTGCGCGCAAAGTCACGATTGAATCTCCCACCGGTCCGGACCTCATGGTCCTGGCGCATCCGTTGCGGCTGGAGCAGGTGCTGGTCAATCTGCTCGACAACGCCGTCAAGTTCAACCGCGAGGGTGGCCGGGTATGGGTCGAATGCGGAAGCGAAAAACCGGCGACGGTCTGGATCCGCGTCTCTGATAACGGAATCGGCATCCCCAGCGAGGACCTGCCGCGCATTTTCGAGCGCTTCTACCGCGTGGACAAGGCCCGCAGCCGCCAGGTCGGCGGGACCGGTCTGGGCCTTTCCATCGTCAAACACGCTCTCGAACGCATGGGGGGTAGCATCACGGTGGAAAGCAAGCTGGGCATTGGCTCCAGCTTTACCGTGCGCCTGCCTGCCGCCGGCTAGCCTTCCGAATGTTACGCAGAAGTGCTTTTTAAGCTTCGCGATCAGTTCTCCTAAACTATATGTTTGAACGGTCGTGTACTTTTACTGACAACTTGCACGCCGGATGACACTAAGGTTGTCACCTGTGTGCGATCGCTTCGCCGTGCAGGCCTAGTGCCGGATGTTGCCGGCGACCGTTTCTGGGGCCAAGCCTATTGGTCGAGGGCTGTCGGCAGGCGCATTCGTTTGCCTCATCCCGAACAGGGCGGCGCGGAATATGTTGAGCGCATAAACCAGCTCGCCTCAACCTACGGCTGGAGAGTCCTTTTACCTCTGAACGACTACACCATGGAAGCGGTCGTGCGCCACCGCAAACAGATCATTCCGCAACTGGCGGCCGCCGTTCCGGAGGCGGAGGCGTGGGACCTTTCAAAAGACAAATTGCGCATAACCGAGCTTGCTCGCAAGCTGGGGATCGATGCCCCCCGGAGCTTTTGCCCGGCAAACGAAGCTGAAGCTCTTGAAGCCGGACGCACCGTAGGGTATCCCTGCGTCATCAAGCCCCGCCGGGGATGCGGAGCCGTGGGACGGATTTATGTTTCCGACGAAAAAGAACTGCTGCTGGCTTACCGTGAATTCAGGTTTGGCGCGGATTCAGTTTTTAATTTTGAACAACCGGTGGTCCAACAGCGGATAGACGGTGAGCCGGAAGACGTCTGCGCCTTATTCAGGCGCGGGGAGCCGGTCGCCGCTTATACGCAGCGAAAAATCAGAACCTGGCCGCTTGACGGCGGCCGAGCGACCATCGCCGAGACCACACATAATCAAAAACTTCTTGAAGCAGGCCTGAGCATCATGCGGGCTTTGCGCTGGCACGGCGCAATCCAGACCGAGTTCCGGGTTGAGCGATCCTCCGGACGGCCCTACCTGATCGACGTAAACGGCCGTTTTTGGGGCGCTTTGGGCCTGTCAGTGGCCGCCGGTCTTGATTTCCCTTTGTTTTACTGGAAGCTGGCTTTGGGCGAGGAACTGCCGCCTGCGCGGGATTATCCGGCCGGGGTGCGCTTCCGCTGGCCGGTGCCATACGCCTTGCTCAGCATGCTCGGCTCGCCACACCGGCTGCACATCCTCCGCGACTTTTTTTGGCCGGCACCGGCTACGTTTTCCGACCTTAGCTGGAGCGATCCGGCGCCGGTTTTGGCCGAGCACGTTTTCATGCTGAATCGCGCGTGGCGACAGCAGGGTCGCTCGGCAAGGCCACATGTATTTCGGGCTTTTGTACTTCAAAAAAATAAGTAGGCGCCCAGGTTTTACGCAGGTTGCAGAAAAGCGCTTAGCTGGCGGCTTCTTTGGGGCAAAATAAAATCTGGTGGACGGCATGGGATTCGAACCCACGACCCCGGCGTTGCGAACGCCGTGCTCTCCCAGCTGAGCTAGCCGCCCACCGGCTTCAGCAGTTCCAATATAGCACGACGAACACGCATGCTAAAATGGCGCGCGATGAGAGACGCTCAGCTAGTCCGGCTGTGTGAAAAAATGGCCCGCGACTGGGACCAGCGTGCCCGCGAAAACGCACGTTACTACGTTGCCACAACCAAGCCGGACTGGAGTGAGGAGGAGTTCTTCGCTTCCGGCCGCCAGTTGGTTGCCAACCACATTCTCAACGACCTGGGCAACATCTGTCAGGGCAAAGATCCCCGGCAGATGCGTGTGCTCGAGATCGGTTGTGGCGTAGGCCGGGTTACCCGCGCGCTGACTGAGCTTTTCGGCGAAGTCTACGCTGTCGACGTCAGCGCCGAAATGGTCAGGCTGGCCCGCAGCGCTCTGGCCGGCACTCCGAACGTCTTCATTTACAAGAACAACGGCCGGGATCTGTCGGTCCTTCCGAAGATTCCCTTTGATTTCGCCTTTTCTTGCATCGTATTCCAGCACATCCCCAGTCTGGCGATAATCGAAAGCTACCTCCGAGAGGTTTACCGACTCTTACGCCGTGGGGCACTATTTAAATTTCAGGTTCAAGGGAAAGCTGATGTAAAAACAAGCTTGGATGATACCTGGCTGGGTGTGGGCGTAAGCCCCAAGATGGCACAAGAGATGGCCGATCGCTGCGGTTTTGAGCTCCGTTACCATCACGGCGCCGGCCAGCAGTATTTCTGGCTTTGGTTTTTTAAGCGCGACCGTGTAAGGGCCGCTCCCTACAAACTCTCAGTGATTGCGCGGCGACTCCTCAGGCGCGCCGCCGCGCGAATCCCGAGCAACGGATTATTTCGCTGAAGCAGGCGGATGCGCCGGTACCGTCCAAAGATAGATGGTGTGGCCGTCCAGCTCAACGGTCTTATCCGGCTTCCAGTCGCCCATGTCGAAATCATGCGAAACGATGCGGGTGCCGGGCTTGAGTTTCAGCAGCTTCGGCATCAGCTTCAAATTAAGCGACGGCAGCAAATAAAGCGTCACTACAGTGGCGTCGCTGAAGTCGGCTTCAAACAGATCCTCGTTGCGGAAGGTGACTTTGCCGGTCATCCCCTGCCGGGCGGCATTCTCTTCCGACTCCTTTATGCGCACGGGATTGATGTCAATGCCGATGGCTCGCGCTCCAAGCTTCGCCGCACTAATAACCGTGCGGCCGTCGCCGCAGCCTAGGTCGTACACCACATCACCCTTGCCCACGTTAGCCAGCTTCAGCATTTGGTCAACAACCTCCTGCGGCGTAGGTACAAACACCACATCCGGCTCGCGAAGCGGCTTGTTTTGAGCAATGGCCAGAGTGGCGGTTAGTGCGACTGCCAGCAGTAAAACTACATTCTTCTTCCAGGCTTGCATAGTTGTTTCTTTCTTCCCTCTCGGTGGCCCGAAATTCGGGCTAAGTTTATTTCTGTTAATGCATTGTGGAGTCAACTGCATTTGCTCCACACGCCAGCAAGTATACACCAAGCTGATAATTCAAGTGATTCAGCTATACTCGTATCGATACCGGCGTAAACTGCATTCCGTCCTCAGGCCGGACCAGAACGCGTCGGAAAGAATTCGTTTAATGCAGTCTTCCATGCGCCATTTCGCCGGTTACGGGGCAGTGCTATGTTTGGCGCTGCTGGTGGCTATCGGCGCAAGCTACACGCCTCTCGGACGCCAAATCGACAACGACGTCTATGACTGGCTGTTTCGGCTGAGCCGGCCCGCCCCGCGCCATTTCGAATCGGCGTTGCTTGAAATCGACGAGACATCGTTCTTGAAGCTGGGCGGCGTGCGCGCCCTGCGCTCGATGCTGGCCGGGGCTCTGCAGCGGTTAAGCGATTTCTCGCCGCTGGTGGTTGTCGTGGACCTCACTTTAGCGGATCCTGGAGATCCACAGGAAGATGCGCGCCTCGAGCAGGCTTTGAGCCGCACCCGAAATCTGGTTCTGGCGGCTGAAATGTTACCGCGTGGAGAAGGTTGGCAGGAACCGCTCCCCCGATTCACCCGCTGGGCGGACGCCATAGGGCACGTGCACGCCGCCCAGGATGAGCTGGACGGCGTCAACCGCCAAGTGCCGCTCGAAAAGGCAGCCGGCCGCACACGTCATTGGGCTATGAGCCTGGAAGCCTATCGTCTCAGCCGTGGGGCCGCATCAATACTGGAATCGCCTGAGGATTTACAGATAGGTTCAGTGAGCATCCCCGCCAAGCGCAGCGATGCGCGCGCAATCTATTTAAGACGTTTGCCCACCGGGCCAGGCGGGCGCACACTCATTCCCCGCGCCTCGGTATGGGAAATTTACTCAAATCCGGAGGCAGGCGAAATTTTCCGGAATCGGGTTGTATTCATCGGCGTCACTGCACAGTCGGCCGCTCGGGATCGGCTGATGACTCCCTACAGCACCGAGCAACCAATGCCGGGCGTTGAAATACACGCCAATGCTTTCGAGACTCTGGCCGAAGGGCGTTTTCTGCGGCCGGCCGATGAATATCAAACGGCTCTCATCTCAACGGTCATTGCTCTTGCAGCCGGCGCCGCCTTCTGGTGGCTTGCCGGCTGGGCGGCCTACGGCGCAGCCGCAGCACTGGTGCTGGGAGCAACGGCCTTGCCATATGCGTATTTTTCCCGCGACATTGTTTTTCCCGCCACCGGACCGGTGCTGGCAGCCTGGCTGGCTTCGGCCGCCGCCGCCAGCTACCAGTACTTTTCGGCCCGCCGCCGGCTGCGCCGGGCTGAAGCCGAAAAGCTGCGCTACCAGCAGGCTGTACACTTTGTCACGCATGAGATGCGAACTCCGCTGACGGCCATTCAGGGGTCAAGCGAGCTGATGGCCCGCTATCCGCTCGGCGAAGAAAAGCGTAGGCAAATGGCTGGTTTGATTTTTTCCGAGTCCCGACGTTTGGCGCGGATGATTGAGACTTTCCTCAATGTTGAGCGGCTCTCGGCAGGCCAGATGGAGCTGAAGCGTGAACCTGTGGCCGCCGCTGAACTGGTTGAAGCATGCCTGACCCGGATCCGGCCACTGGCCGAACGAAAACAAATCCGGATTGAGCAGGCCTGGGAGGCCGCCATCCTGCTTGGCGACCGCGAATTGCTTGAATATGCCGTCTATAACCTGCTTAGCAACGCCATCAAGTACAGCCCGGCGGAGACCCGGGTGACCGTATCCGGCGTGCCCGCAGGCGGAAATTATCGCCTGTCGGTCCGCGACCAGGGCATCGGCATGGACCGCAAGGAGCTGCAAAACATTTTCCGGCGCTTCTATCGAACCGAGAAAGCGATAGCCTCGGGCGAAGCCGGAACGGGCATAGGCTTGGCCATCGTCGAGCAGATTGTCACTCATCACGGGGGTACAATTGAAGTCGAGAGCGAACCGGGCAAAGGGTCTTGTTTCACCTTGATCCTGCCGCTGGCATCCGCCTCTGAAGCTCGTAACGGATAGAAAATGGCGCGGTTGTTACTGGTAGAAGATGATGCGGGCGTGAGAACGACAATCTCCACCTTCCTGGAGCTGGAAGGCTATGAGGTTGAAGCGGTGGCTTCAACCGGCGAAGCCCTCGATCGGCTCCGACGGTCGGGCTACCCCATTGTGTTGACTGACATTTATTTGGACGAGCGAACCGGCTTGGATGTGCTGGCAGCAGCGCGAGCCGCTAATCCCGATTGCCGGGTCATATTAATGACCGCTCGGGGCAGCATCGAGACGGTCATGGCCGCCACGCGTGGCGGAGCTTTCGATTATTTGGCGAAGCCTTTCGAGCTGGATACTTTGCTGGGTGTCGTTAAACGGGCCGAACAAAGCCTGGCCGGCAGCAACGGAGATGAGGAAACCGATGTCGAGGACCTGCCTGAGTCGGAAATGATCGGCAGCTCTCCGCAAATGGTGGAAGTATATAAGATCATTTCCCGCGTGGCGCCCACCGACGCAACGGTTCTTATCGAGGGCGAAACCGGAACCGGCAAGGAACTGGTCGCCCGAATGATTCACGCCAACAGCCCGCGCGCGGCGCATCCCTTCCTGCCCGTAGATTGCGCCTCAATTGCGCCTTCGCTACTTGAAAGTGAGCTCTTCGGCGCGGTGCGGGGCGCCTATACCGGGGCCGACCGCGACCGCATCGGTATTCTGGAAGCCGCCAATCACGGAACTGTTTTTCTCGACGAAATCGGCGATATCGAGTTCAACTTTCAGCTCAAACTGCTCCGCTTTCTCCAGGAACGTGAAATCCGCCCGGTAGGCTCGGCGCGCTCCAAGCCGGTCGACGTACGGGTAATCGCCGCCACCAATCGCGAACTTCAGAAGCTGGCCGAAGAAAACAAGTTCAGGGCCGATCTGTGGTTCCGGATCAATGTAGTCCAGATTGTGATTCCACCCCTTAGGGAGCGAACCGGCGACGTCGCCCTGCTGGCGCACTACTATCTGCGCAAGTACAACCAGCGCTACAATCAGCGGGCATATCTTACCGAATCCGGCTTGAAAACCCTGGAAGAATATACCTGGCCGGGCAACGTGCGCCAGTTGCAGCACATGATGGAGCGGCTTTCTATACTGGCCCCCGCCGGCCGGATTGATGAGAACGCCGTGCGCGAGGCGATACGGGCAACCGAACCGCGCGAGCGCACCACCCAAACTCTGGCTGATGCTGAAATGGAACAGATCCGCAAGGTCCTGGCGGCCACCGGCGGCAACAAGAGCCGGGCAGCCCGGATTCTGGGCATTGAGCGAAAGACGCTCTACCGAAAACTCGAAAGGGCCGGCGCCCAAGGTACGGCCGAGTAGGAAAAAATCGCTTGCCAGGGGTACAAACCGGGCAATCTCGTAATACAATTGAGGTGGTCGGAGTTCATTGTGGTCTCATAATTGGAGTCGGAAGGTTTCAGCCATAGGAGGGTTCGGAACCATGTTCGAGAGCCTGGATGACCAAATGAAGCACGATGCCAAGGTTGAAAAGACCGCCAAGGAGCGGCTCATTGAAATACTGGCTATCGTGGTAATATCAGTGGCCGTCTTTGCCGGGTTGTTCTTCGGCGTTCGGATGCTCGGCTGAACAGGGGGGTGGCCGCAGCTAATAGCGCAAAACTTGATCGGGCTCTGGGGCAAGGCGGCGCATGATTCGCTGAACCCGGCGGGGGTAACCAGGGTGCGGATTGTAGATGGTGAGAATGTGCTGTAAATCTTTGCCCCGATAGAGCTTGGATTGCGCCAGCCGTGAGGCTACATAGTGAATTCCAGCATAGGGAGAGGGAAAGCTGGCGCGGCCGTTATTCCATCCCAAAATGTTATTATTACGCGCCGTTTTACCTCCGCCGGATTCGATCATGGCAAGGCTGGGCAGCAGGCGCCAGTCCAGCCTGTGGCGGTCTGCGGCAAGTAGAAATTCCTCGGCATAGCCGGTGGCAGGGCTGCCTGTGCTATCGAAAAACTCTTTTATTATCAATAATCTTGGGTCTTTGCTATAATCCGACGTCTCAACCGTCTGCGTTGTGCTGGTAGCCGTTGTCGCTACGAGCAACCCCAGGATTGCCGATATAAACCTGCGTTTCATTTTCAAAAAGTATCCGGCATTAAAGATTCAGGCTGTCGCGGGCTGGCCGGCCAAAATGTAATGGATAGAGGGCGAGCTAAGTTTAAACAGCAAACGCCGGCCTGTAATTTTTATAGGCCCAGAACTTGAAAAAGTATACCATATACGGCAGGCGCCTTTGTAAAGGGCACTGAAGCCGCCCTGGCCGGGGAGCCAGGGCGGCTGGTGTGATTTTGAGGGCTTTCAGCGACTGATGGATTTTGCTTCTTTGTCCTCGCCAGTAAGTCCGACGGCGGCGCCTCCGGCGGCGGCGGCGATAACGACTCCGGCAATAATCGCTTTTTTAGTTCCGGCTGAGACGGCGGCAGTCTTGGCCGCTCCCGTGGATTTATTTCCGCCGGAGGCGTCTTTTCCGATGGGAGTCGGGCAGCCTCCCCCCAGGACTTTGATCTCAAGAACCTGCACAACTTGCGAAGTCCCCTTGTCGCCAGTTACTTGGGGAATCGCGGATGCTTTGATAGCCACTCTTTGTCCGGCGTATTTCGCCAGGTCGGTTCCGCGTACCTCAAAGGTGACATTAGCGGTTTCATCCTTCAGGGTGAATTTGTTGCCGAATTGTGAAGACAAACAGCCGCTCACCGATATGGGCGCCGAAGCCCCGGCTTGCGGCTGTAGCTCAAGCGCTGTCCCGGGCTCCAGCCGAGCAATCAACACGCCTTCCGTCGTGCGAACGTTTACCCCACCGGCGAGGGCTGCAACCCTGACGCTTCCGGGCTTGGACACCGACACTGCCGCAGCAGGGGATGCCCCTTCAAGCGAAATCAGCAGATTCTGCGTTTCAATCTTTACTCCAGCCGCCCGTTCAAGGCGCCCTTCCCCTCGTTCAAGAACCAGCCGATCGGTAAACAGCTTAGCACGCGACCCTGCACCCAGCTTCACTGATGCACCATTGTTCAGGCGTACGGCTGAGTCCGAGTTCATGGTCTCCAGGGTTGTCCCGTCAAAGACAGTAGCGTTACCTTGCACCGTTGCCCTGTCCACCCTGAAAGCGCTTGGCGCCGTCGCTACGCCGATGGGGGTTGAGGCCCAGCCGGTTGCCAGGCAACCGCCTATCCCCATCATCACAAAGCAAAATATGACGATCTTTCTCATTCTTTCCTCCTACCGGGCACGGCTGAAAGCCGAAAATCCGCCCAAGTGCCTAATCGGACAGATCAGAAGTCAAGACTAGATAATAGGTAAAGAACACGAGATGGAGTAAGGATTTTATGCCCACCGGAAACCCTCGAGCGGCCGTCACGCCCGGCCGATGGCTTGCTGTGAAGCGGCTGGCGGCTCTTATAGGTGCAGGTGCGCTGCTGGCGGCCACCTACTGGTCGCTGCGCCTTGGGTATGCAGACTTGGTTTACGCTCGCGGCACGGAGGAAGCCGCCGAAACCGCGGTGCGGCTGGCCCCCGCTTGCGCTGCCTATCTGGAAGCTGCTGCCAAGGGGCGCGAGGGGCTAGAGCTGGCGCGGGAAGCCCTCCCAACTTCTTCCAAGTTATTGATAAAACTGGGATTACTATCTGAGTCCGAAGGTGACCTAGCGGCCGCCGAGCGTTATCTTCTACGTGCGGCGTCGGTCGATCGAGGATACCTGCCCCGCTGGACCCTGGCCAACTTCTATTTCCGGCAAAACCGAATGGATGAATTTTGGAAATGGGGACGGCAAGCTGGGGATATGGCTTACAGCGACCAGTCCGCCCTGTTTGATCTTTACTGGCGGACAGGCGCTCGGCCAGAGGAAATTCTGGCACGCGGCATTCCGGATCGGCCGCAGATTCTCGCCCAATATTTGAACTATCTTCTATTGCGGGACAGAATAGCAGAAGCAGAGCCCGTGGGCGAGCGCCTGCTGGAAGCAGCCACCCGCGATAGCTTACCTCTACTGGTCTCTTACTCCAATCACCTACTCCGGACGGGCCGGTTTCGGATCGCATTAGATGTATGGAACCGCTTGTGCATGCGCGGAATTCTGCCATACCAGCCGTTAGATCCCCCACAGGGCAGAATCATCACCAACGGCGATTTCCGCTGGCACCCCCTCGCTGCCGGCTTCGACTGGCGGATTCAACAAATAGAGGGCGTTAGCATTGGATTGAGCGGGCCGAGCGGCCCACTGCGCATTGCTTTTTCAGGCAAGCAACCGGAACACTGCCTGCTGCTAGAGCAAATTCTTCCGGTCGCTCAAGGCAGCACATACCGGCTTGACTTCAGGACTCGCCGAGCGGAGCCCTCAGGCGGAGCCGGCCTCATCTGGCGGGTGTGGGATTATGAAGGCGCCCGGGTGCTTGCCGAACGATCAATTGGGACGGAAATCAAGGAAGAGCAAAACCAGAGTTTTGTTTTTACAGCGCCGGCCGGGGATCCGGCTGTCAGGTTGAGACTAGAATACCATCGTCCGCTTGGGCAACCCCGAACGGAAGCCACAATTTATATTTCAGCAGTCCTGGGTTCTCCTGAAATTTCGGGCGGCCGCTAAGCAGCTAATAGCCGCCCGAAAAAAATTCCTTGTTAACTGGCCTTCTTGGCAACAAACTCTACCGGGGGCCGTTCACCGCCACGCCCACCTTGCATTTGCATAGTAAATTTAATCTCATTGCCCGCAGCTTTGCCCTTGTAAATGCTCTTCATTTCCATTTCGCCAAACTTGCGGACAACAACAAAAGAAATATCATCCCCACTGACTTGGCCTTCGCTGATCTCAGTTTCGCCCATTTGCGTGGACACGGTCCCAGTGACCTTGCTCCCTTCAACCTTAAAAGTAAAGGTCTGCTCCATGGTCCCCTGGCGGCCCGGAACTTGGGCTACCCATTTCCCGTTAAAATCCGCTGCAACCGCGGCGAAGGCGGCGATCAACAGCAATGCAAGCACAGAAACAATGGTTTTTCTCACAAACTTATCCTCCATGTGGCAGTTGCCAATCATAACTGAAATAGACGAACCAAGCACACTAAGAATTACAGGGTGTGTTAAAATTGCATAAAATTGATTATTAACAATAGTTAATATTTCTTTTTGATCTTAGTGCCTGAAATGCCGTATGCCTGTAAACACCATCGCCAGTCCCAGCCGGTTGGCGGCGGCAATGACCTCGGCGTCTTTTACTGATCCGCCCGGTTGGATTACGGCGGTTGCGCCGTGTCGCGCCGCCTCCTCGACGCCGTCAGGGAAAGGAAAGAAGGCGTCGGAAGCCACGACGGTGCCTTTCAAAGGCAGGTTTGCTTTCATGGCGGCGATGCGAACGGAGTCGACGCGGCTCATCTGGCCGGCGCCGATGCCCACCGTTTGGCCGGGACGAGCGAAGACGATAGCGTTACTTTTCACATGCTTGGCGACCTTCCAGCCAAACTCCAGGGCGGCCCACTCCTGTTCGGTCGGGGCGCGTTCGGTCTTGACCACGGTTTGAGCGCGGTCCAGCCGGTGTAGATCCGGCGTTTGAGCCAGAAAACCTCCGCTGATCGACTTTATGACCAGGGGGTCAGCCGCAGGACTGGTGACCTTTAGCAACCGCAAATTCTTCTTTGAGGCCAAAATAGCGAGCGCACGGGCGGTATAATCGGGCGCAGCAATAGCCTCAATAAAAGTTTTCACAATCTCCAAAGCGGTGTCTTCCTCCAGCGGGCGGTTAAAGGCCAACACGCCGCCAAAGGCGCTAACCGGATCGCACTCGAAGGCCTTACGGTAGCTTTCCGCCTGGCTCTGAGACTCGGCGCACCCGCAAGGATTGGTGTGTTTGATGATAGCGGCGGCCGGCTGGTCAAATTCCGCAACCAGTTGCCAGGCGGCATCCAGGTCGACCAGGTTGTTGTAGGAGAGCTCCTTGCCCTGAAGCTGCTCGGCCCCGGCTATGCCGCGGCTGCGGTCGGAGTAAAGCGCGGCCGCCTGGTGAGGATTTTCGCCGTAGCGCAGCGGCTGCGCCAGCGGGGCACGCAAATCCAAAACCGGAGGTAGCGCCGACTCAACATCGCGGAACGCTCCGTCCTGCCACTCAATGCGGGCCAGCCTGGCGCTGATGGCGCGGTCGTAGTCGGCTGTCAGCCGAAAAGCTTTTTGGGCCAGCCGCCAGTGGGTGGCAGGCGCGAGCGATCCGCCGTTTGCCCGGAGTTCGTCGAGTATTGCAGCGTAGTCTTCGGGCGAGACCACTACCGCCACGTCCTGCCAGTTTTTGGCCGCCGCTCGGATCAGGGTCGGCCCCCCGATATCAATGTTTTCAATAAGCTCCTCAAGTTTGACGCCCGCCCGCGAGGCTGTCTTCTCAAAGGCATATAGATTGACCGCCACTAGGTCGATGCGCGGGATGCCGTGCGCGTGAAGAGCCTGCATGTGTTCCGGATTGGCGCGCATGGCCAGAATGCCTCCGGCGATGCGCGGGTGAATGGTCTTCACCCGCCCGTCGAGCATTTCAGGGAAGCCGGTCACCTCAGAAACGTCGCGGACTTTGATGCCGGACTGCCGGAGCAGGCGGGCGGTTCCTCCGGTTGAAAGTATTTCCACTCCCAGTTCTTCTAAGCCGCGAGCAAAGACTTCAGCTCCGGACTTATCGGTAAGGCTGATGAGAGCACGTTCGATCTTCGGCATGGCTTTCTATTTTCCCACAAGCAGGCAGGCAGCAACCTGCCTGTATTACGCAAAAAAAATTTGTGATACGATGCTGTTATGCTCCGCCGAATAGTGCTAGTCCTGTTTCCTTTGGCGGCCATGGCCGTCCCAATTACAGTCACGGTGAACGATCCGCACGGGCTTGCGGTCCCGGGGGCAACGGTTCAGGTTCTGGAACGCGGCTCGGCCCGCGTGCTTGCAACGGCGACGACGGATGAAACCGGTTCGACGCTGATTGATTCGCCATTCCCGTCAATCGTGCGGGTGCGGGCTGACGGCTTTGAAGAAGCCGTGCGGCCTCTGCTTGAGGCGCCCGGCGGGCCCATTGCCTTCAGGCTTATACCGGCCGTTGTGCAAACCAGCATTGAGGTCGTGGTGAGCGAGCCGGCCGCATTTGAGGCCGCCGCCGTCAGCACCGCACGCGAGATCGACCGCGGCGTGGCGCGAACGGTATTTGATGCGGTCGATCAGCTTCTGCCGAGCGTTTACGTTACGCGCAGGGGAGTTATGGGATATGGGATTGCGACCAATGGGACCGGCGGCGTCACCATCCGCGGCATCGGCGGTTCACCCAACACGGGCGTGCTCATAGTCATTGACGGCCGGCCCGACATGCAGGGCCTGATGGGGCATCCGTTGCCCGACTTCTACAGTCTCTCTAACGCCGAAAACATACGCGTCATTGAAGGTCCCGCCTCGGTGCTGTATGGGAGCAACGCCATGGGCGGCGCCATCGAGATTATTCCGGCCCGGCCACAGAGCGGCTTTCACACGCGCCTGGCCAGTTCGCTCGGCTCCTTCTACACCGGGCAGCACCGGCTGGCGCACGGGGCCCAATTCGAGAAATTTTTCTACACGCTGCACGCAGGGCTGGATCACACATCCGGAGACCGCCCTTCTTCGCGCTACCGCAGCAAGGACCTCTCACTCGGCGCCGGATATCAGTTAGCAGATGCTTGGCGCGCATCGCTGCAAGGCCGTTACGGACACTTTCACGTGGAGGACCCCGGCCCGATCACAGCGCCTCTGGCTAACAGCTACGCCCGGGTCGGCCGCGGCGGTTTCAGCCTGAACCTGGACAACGCGTATTCCCGCACCTGGGGCTACGCGCGGCTGTTCTCCAGCCACGGGCGCCACATTATAACCGACGGTTTCCGTTCAGTGGACAGTGATACAGGGCTGCGAATCATGCAGTCGGTTACGCCGGCCCCACGCATCGTGCTGGACCTCGGCGCGGATGCCGCCACCTACGGCGGGCGCGCCCGCAACGTAAAGACCGCTCTCGATTACGGCGAGCACCATGTCACAACCGCAGCGGGCTTTTCACGCCTGCAATATGTGGCCAGTCCGCGGCTTCGGCTCAACGCCGGCCTTAGGATCGAGAACAATTCCGTCTTCGGCGCGATCTTTGTCCCGGAATTCGGCGCCACTTTGCGGCTGGCCAAGGGTTACACGCTGGGCAGCATGGTTGGAAAAGGCTTTCGAAATCCCACCATCCGCGAGCTCTACCTTTTCCCGGCGCCCAATCCGTTGCTCAAGCCCGAAACGATGTGGAATTATCAAGTGTCTTTCCGAGCCGAGCCCTCGCGGGCATTTCAGTCTTCGGTAACGGCTTATTACGCCGACCTGAGTAACATGATTGTGACCTTGGGACGCTACCCGAACCTTGCTCTGCGCAACGCAGGAAGAGCTTTGAACCGTGGCGTAGAGCTGGAGGCGCGCTGGAAGCCCGTCTCGAGGTTTCAGTGGGTGAACAGTTACGCTTACCTGCGTTCGACTAATCTGGCGCCATTTGTTCCGGCGCATAAATGGAACACCGCGCTTAACATTGATGCCGGCAAAGCTTTCCTGCACTTGGGAGCGACCACGGTAGGCGAGCGCTGGGCCAATACGGCCAAAACCGCAAAGCTTGACGGCTATAGCAATGTAACAATGAAATGCACCGTGCCCGCCGGAAGCGGCCGGAGCTTGTTCTTTATGGTTGATAACCTGCTCGACCGCAGCTATCAGGTCGTCAGCGGTTATCCCATGCCCGGCATCAACGCGGCAGGCGGCTTCACACTGGAGTTTTAAAGTCGTTATGGAACAACCCAGCAATACTCTGCGCTGGATGGTATTGAACGCCGCTATGACGGCGCTGGGCCTCACGCTGCCGATGGCCTTCCATGCCGTGGGGCTGGGCAGCAAATTTCTGCCCATGCTTTTGCCGATACTGCTCAACGGATTCCTGTCGCCGGCGGGCTGGGCCATCGCCGTGGGCGTTCTTACGCCGTTGATCTCCTCGCTAGCCACCGGAATGCCGCCCCTGTTCCCGCCCGTGGCCGGAGTCATGATGGTTGAAGGAGCCATACTGGCGGCGACGGCGAGCATTGTTTACCGGGCTACTGGAAAACGCATCTGGCCCGCGCTCATTATGGCCGTGCTGTGCGGACGGCTAACCTCGGTCGGGTTATCCTGGGTAATGGCGGCTGCGCTTGATCTTCCGGCCAGGCTTTCAGTGGCTGCGCTATTGATGCAAGGACTGCCGGGCGTAGCGCTCCAATTGGCGGTCATTCCTCCGGTGGTGCGCACGCTGCGGGCCAGGCGCGGGCCGCTGTTTGAGCATGTCTGAAACCGGCAAGAGAGAATACTTCAACAATCTGGCTCCGAGTTGGGATGAGCTCCCCCCCATGGATGGGGCCGAGGCGAAAGTGCGCCGCTTTATTGCTCAGAGCTCAATCCGCACGCCCTGCCGCGTGCTGGATGTAGGCTGCGGCACCGGGCTTCTGCTGGCTGAAATTTTGCGCCAGTGGCCCGAGGCGGAGTGCATCGTAGAGCTGGATTTCGCCTTGGAAATGCTGCGCCAAAACAGCCTCAAGTTTCGCGACCGGCGCGTGGCGCGGCTCTGCGCCGACGCCATGCGGCTGCCGCTTGCCGCCGGCTCCTTCGACGTGGTGTTGTGCTTCGGCATTCTGCCGCATTTGCCGGACCAAAAAGCCGCGCTTGAGCAGCTAATCGGCGTTCTGCGGCCGGGCGGCGCTCTCGCGGTAGGACATCTGGCCGGCAGCCGGGAGCTGAACGCGTTTCACAGCACGCTGGAGGGTCCGGTAGCCGGAGATTTCTTACCCCCGGGAGAGGTTCTATCTGAAATGCTTAAGCAGGCGGGCGCCGCGCGCGTAGAAGTGGAGGAGGATCCGGGATGGTACTTCGTCCGCGCGGAAAAGGCTTAAGGTTGCTGCGTCACCTGGCGGCTTTTCTGCCGGTCATATTTTTTGCTGGAACACTAGCCCTCTTTCAATGGCTGGCGGGGATGCCCGTAACCGGACTATGGTGGAAGACTATTTTGATCTGCGCAGGCGCCACCGTGCTGGTGCGTTGGTTGCCTTGGGACCGCTGGCTGCTAGGTGCTCAGCGCCGCGGCCTGCTGTTCCGGACCGCCTTATTCTTCCTCTTTGTGCGGCATTTCGCCTTCGTGCTTCTGGCTGAAAGCCGGCGCGCGCTGATTGCTCGCCGGCTGAGCGCTCCGCGCAAGTACGGACCCTTTGCTTTCCGCTCGCTGGCCTGCGCCGTCGCGTCGCTTTTTGGCCACTCGCTGGTTCGCGCCGAACGCTTCTACGCGGCGCAATGGGTGAGGAGCATCGGCGCATGAGCGCGGCGCTGGAGGTGGCGGACCTGCGCTTCGCCTTCGAGAACGATCGCCCGGTCCTCAGGGGAGTAAGTTTCCAACTGGCGCCTGGGGAATGCGCCGGGCTGGTCGGCGCCAACGGATCAGGGAAAAGCACCCTGCTCTGGTGTCTGCTCGGACTTTACCGGGCTGAAGGTTCGGTGAGGCTGTTCGGCGAACCGCTTGGACGCGGCAACCTACACCGGGTCGGAGTCGTTTTTCAGAATCCGGAAGACCAGCTCTTCATGCCCGCGCTAATTGAGGACGTGATGCTGCCCTTGATCAATCGCGGCTTGGCGCGGGAAGAAGCCGAGCAGCGCGCCCGGCGGGCACTGGCCGCCGCCGGAGTTGAAGAGGTGGCCGGGAGGCCCGCTTCCAAACTGAGTCTGGGCGAACGGAAACGGGCGGCCATCGCCGCGGCGCTGGCCACCGAGCCCGAGCTGCTGATTCTGGATGAGCCCACCGCCGAGCTGGACGGCCGTTCGGCGCGCCGTCTGGCGGAGCTGCTGGCCGGGCTGAAGGTGGCCCGGCTCATAGCCAGTCACGACCTGGCGTTTCTTGGCAAGCTCTGTGACCGGCTACTTGTGCTGGCGGGCGGCGTGATTGTCAAAGACGGTCCGGCCGGAGAGATACTCGCCGACTCGGTTTTGCTCGAGCAGGCGGGGCTGGTGTGATATCGCCAAGGATCACCGGGTGCGCGGCGCCGGTGGCCGAGGGCAAATTCGCCGGACGGCGGCGCCAGGTTTCATAGCCCAGCAGGGCGAAGGCGATGGCCTCTTTGGCGTCGACATCGATGCCGAAATCCGCCGACGTGGCTATTGCGACGCCCGGGAGCAGCGCCGCCAGGTGCTTCATTATTTGCGGATTGTGCGCCCCGCCACCTGAAACGATCATTTCGTCGACGGCAAACGGAACAAAGCGTCGGATGGCGTCGGCGACCGATACGGCTGTAAGTGCGGTGACGGTGGCAATGAGATCCTCAAGCGGAAACCCGCCGGCAAGCAAGCGCTTGACGAAATTTTCGCCGAACTGCTCCCGTCCGGCCGATTTGGGCGGCTTTCGCCGGAAATAGGGTTCGCGGGCCAGCTCATGGAGCAGCTGCCGGTTTATGCGACCCCGCGCCGCCAGACGGCCGTTGCGGTCATAGGTGAGCCTTCCCCCGGTGGCTTTCGACGCCAGTGCGTCGATCACCATGTTGCCGGGGCCTGTGTCGAAAGCCAGCACTTCGGTAGGAGCGGCGGCCGGAGGGATAGCCGTGATGTTGGCTATGCCCCCGATATTGAGCGCCACGCGGCCGCGCCGCGGGTGGCGAAACAGCAAATAGTCGACATACGGCACCAAGGGTGCGCCCTGTCCGCCGGCGGCGATATCGCGCGGTCGGAAATCGGAAACCACCGCCACGCCCAGCCGCTCGGCTATGACGGCGGCCGAGCCGATTTGCAGGGTGCTTGCAACGCGCCGCCCAAGAAACTTGACCGGGCGCCCTTCGTGGTGAACCGTTTGGCCGTGAGACGCCACCAGGTCCGGACGGCGGGGCCCGCGCGCTACAGCCGCGGCATAAAGTTCTCCCAGTAAAAAATGCAAGCGCGCTATGTCGGCAACCGTTCGGGCTTCAAGGACAGCCCGCCGCACGCGGCGCGGGTAAGGGACCGTCCAGCAGTCGATCACCCGGAACCGACGGCCTCTGATTTCAACCAGAGCCACATCTATGCCGTCGGCCGAGGTGCCGCTCATTAGGCCGGCAACCAGCATATTCAGAAGTTAGCAGACCTAGCGGACCGCCAAGGAACTGACACGCGCGCCGTGGCATCACGGACTCCGGCTTGGGAGATTAGTCGATCCCGTGAGACCTGACGCAACCCGTCATTGCTGCTTGAGCTGCTCCTGAAGCTCAGCCAAAAGCCGCAGGGCGTCAATAGGACGGATCTGGTCCAGGTCCAAGCGCCGTATCCGCTCGGCCAGCTCATAATTGACCGGTTCAAACAACTGGATCTGCACCGGGCCGGCCGCGCCATGCGCCAGTTCGCCTGAAACCTCCTGCTCGGTTCGCTCGTGCAGCGCCAGCACTTGGCGCGCTCGCTCAACCACCGCGGGCGGCAGCCCAGCCAGCCGCGCCACCTCGATTCCGTAGCTTCGATCGGCGCTGCCCGGCTCGACTTTGCGCAGGAAAAGGATCTGTTCGCCCGACTCTTTAACAGACACGTGTAGGTTGCGCACGCCCGGCAGCCGCTCGGCCAGCTCCGTCAGCTCATGATAATGAGTAGCGAAAAGCGTGCGGGCGCGTACTTTTTCGTGGATGTACTCGATCACGCTCCAAGCCAGCGCCAGCCCGTCGTAGGTGGAAGTTCCGCGGCCGATTTCATCCAGCACTATGAGGCTGTCCGGCGTGGCCGTGTTCAATATAACCGCCGTTTCGGTCATCTCCACCATAAAGGTCGAACGCCCGCGGGCCAGATTATCGGAAGCCCCTATGCGCGTGAACACTCGGTCGATGAGCGGCAGCAAGGCCTCCTCGGCCGGAACGAACGAGCCCATCTGCGCCAGAATCGCTATGAGCGCCGCCTGCCGCAGGTAAGTGGACTTACCGCCCATGTTAGGCCCGGTGATAATCGCTATATTTGAAGACCGGGGATCAAGGTACAAATCATTCGGAATGAAATGCGCGCCCTCGCGCTTGGCAAGCTGCTCGACCACCGGGTGGCGGCCGCCCACAATCTTCATTACCCCGTCCTCGGAAAACCGCGGCCGCACGTACCGAGCCTCAACCGCCACTTCGGCCAGCGCCGCCGCCAGATCCAGCTCGGCTACGGCCGCCGCCGCTCGGCGAATACGCTCGGCAGCGGCAGCCGCCAGCGCCCTTAATTCGCCGAAGATTTCTTTTTCAAGCTCCAGGATGCGTTCCTCCGCCGCCAGAATCTTCGATTCCAGCTCCTTGAGCTCCGGCGTGGTGAAACGTTCAGCGTTCACCAGCGTTTGTTTGCGCTCGTAGTCGGCCGGCGCATACTGCAAATTGGCTTTCGAAATTTCGATGTAATAGCCGAAGACGTTGTTGAAGCGGACCTTAAGCGATTGAATTCCAGTCCGGGCGCGTTCACGCGTCTCGATGGCGGCGATGTACTGTCGGCTGTTGCGGCTTATGTCGCGCAACTGGTCAAGCTCAGCATTGAAGCCGTCGCGTATGGCGCCTCCGTCATTTAGGTTGGCCGGCGGCGACTCGACCAGAGCTTCAAGCACTCGCTGGTGCACTTCTGCTACGTCATCCAGGCGCTCAACAAAAACCTCCAAAGGCCCACCAGCCTTACCGACCAGCCGCCGCAACTCCGGGATTTTCGCCAGAGAGCGAGCCAGCGCACCTAGCTCGCGAGGTCCGGCCGTTCCCAAAGTGACTTTGGCCAGCAGCCGCTCCAGGTCCTGCATCTGCCCCAGGATTTTGCGGATCTCCGCGCGCAAGATTCCGGCCTTGGTCAATTGCTCAACCAGATCAAGCCTTGCTTCTATCTCTTCCCTGTCGAGCGAGGGCCGCAGAAGTCGCCTCCGCAACAGGCGAGCGCCCATCCCGGTTAGCGTCTGGTCGAGTACGCCGATCAGGGTGGCCTGTTTGTCGGAGGCATCGGCCGTAAACAGAGGCTCGGTCAGCTCCAGGTTGCGGACCGTCACCGCATCGAGCACCATAGCCTGAGCCCGGTCGAAGAAAACCGGCAGCTCCAGGTGGTTTAAAGCCGCCCGCTGCGTCTCCTTGAGGTAGTGCAAAATTGCGCCTGCGGCTGAAACTGCCAAAAGACGGCCGGCCAGCCCGCAACCCTCCAGCGAAAGCAAACGGAAGTGATCGGCAAGCGTACGCGCGGCGTAATCCTGGCTGAAAATCCAGTTTTCAACCGTAGTGCGCAGCACTCCTGGCAGTTGAAAAGCCGAGTCCTCGGCTACCAACAGCTCTCGTGCGCCTAGCTGCTCAAGCGCCGCCGCGGCCTCGGCCAGCGGAATCTCCGTCGCTCGGAATTCACCCGTCGACACATCTACATAAGCCAGTCCGGCGCGTTCGCCCGAGATGGCAAGCGCCGCCAAGTAGTTGTTCTCTCGCGAGCGCAAAACCGCGCTCTCCACAGCCGTGCCGGGCGTTACGATGCGGGTCAGTTCGCGCTTGACCAGTTTCTTTGCAAACCGCGGATCCTCCACCTGATCACAGATGGCCACCCGGTATCCGCGCTGGATGAGCCGCGCGATGTAGCTTTCGGCCGCGTGATAAGGCACGCCGCACATGGGAATCGGCTGGCCTTTTTCTTTGTTGCGGCTGGTGAGCGTGATCTCCAGCTCGCGAGCGGCCGTGACGGCGTCCTCATAAAATAGCTCGTAGAAATCGCCCAGCCGGAACATCAGCAGCGCTCCGGGAACTTGGCGCTTGATGGCGTGATATTGCCGCATCAGCGGCGTCGTTGGCTCTGCACTCATGCGTAGATGCCGCGTAGCTTGATGGCGAAGGCAACCCGGTCGATGGCCAGCATGTAGGCCGCAATACGATTGTTGACGGCGTGCCGGCGAGCGTAGGAGACCACTTGATCGAAGTTTGAAACCATTAATTCTTCCAGCCGGCTGTTGACCATATCCTCATTCCAAAAGAAGCCCTGCCGGTCCTGCACCCACTCGAAATAAGACACAGTCACGCCACCAGCGTTAGCCAGAATGTCCGGTATAACAAAGACGCCGCGATCGGCCAGAATGGCGTCGGCTGGATGGGTGGTCGGCCCGTTAGCGCCTTCACATAGAATCTTCGCCCGGAGGCGATGAGCATTCTGCGAAGTTATGACGTTCTCTTTGGCGGCAGGCAGCAGCACGTCGCACTCCAAAAAGAGCGCATCTTCATAAGGGATTTCCTCCGCCTCCGGAAAATCCAGAATAGTTCCGGTGCGCCGCCGATGGGCCATTAGTGCGGGAATGTCCAGACCTTTGGGATTGTAAATCGCGCCGTCGACCTCCAGCACCGCCACGATTCGGAAGCCTCGTTCATGCATCAGGCGCGCGGCCATGCCTCCCACGTTGCCGAATCCTTGAATCACCACCGAGGTCTTCTCCGGCTTCAAGCCGAACTGCTTGAGGGCCTGAAGCGTAACAATCATGCAGCCGCGCCCGGTGGCTTCGGCCCGCCCGCGGCTGCCGCCGAGATCGAGCGGTTTGCCGGTGACCACAGCCGTGACCGTATGGCGGAGGTGCATGGAATAGGTATCCATGATCCAGGCCATGGTCTGCTCGTTGGTGTTCATGTCCGGCGCCGGAACGTCACGTTCCGGTCCAAGAAAATCTATCAGCTCGGCCGTGTAGCGGCGGGTGATCCGCTCCAGCTCGCCTTCACTCAACAGCGACGGATCGCAGACCACGCCCCCTTTGCCTCCGCCGAAGGGGATGTTCACCACAGCGCATTTCCAAGTCATCCAAGCCGCCAGGGCGCGCACTTCGTCCAGCGTGACGTCGGGCGCGAAGCGAATTCCGCCCTTGGCCGGCCCGCGCGCAATCGAATGCTGGACCCGGTAGCCGGTGAAGACTTCCAGTCGTCCATCGTCAAGCTGAACTGGAATATTGACGGTGATTTCCTTCGAAGGCAGGCGCAACATCTTGGCCAGCCCGTCGTCAAGCCCCAGCCGAGCGGCGGCTTCGTCGAAGCGCGCATCGGCGGCCAGACGGGGATTCAATTCCTGATCGGCGGCAATCACGGTTTGCATTTGAGCGAACCTCCGTCCCAATTATGGCAGCCGCCGGCCGGCCGTAGCCAGTGGCTTTCGGCCGTGAAAGGTTGAGATGTAGAATCTCCAAGCTGAGACGGAAATGGGACTCCTGCCGAACGCTTTCTAACAAAGATGCGCTTGAAACCAGGGCCGCCTCCCGCAATGGCCGGCGGCCCTTTACGGAAAATTTAAGCCGTCAGCCCCGCCGCTGCACGGGCATAAGCGAGACCAGCTTGTCGTCGCGCAAAGCGTAGCATTCGCTGACAAGGTTGAAAACCATCGTCTGCGGATCGGCCACAGTGTAAGGCTTCCAGACCAGACCCGGCTGGTTCGGATCCCCGCTGCGGGCGAAATTGACCCACGCGCGCGAGACCTTGTCCTGCAAGGCAAAGGCCTCCGGCGTGGCGCCGGTCGCAATTTTCAATTGCGGCTCGCCGATGTTGTGAAAAATGAAAGCGATCTCAGAGCAATGGAAGGCAGTGATGCCGCCATTGACCGGCGCTTCATAGCAGAAGATGTAGTTGTAGACGGGTTTCTTGCTGCGTTCCAGCTTGCGCGCGAGCAGGTTCTTTACGCCGGGACGGGAACTGTTAGCGAAATAGAGAACATCCTGAACTTTCATGCGCGGGAACGCTTTTTTGAATTCGGCGACAATCTCGTCTTTCTTATCGCCGAAGGCAGCCTTGAGGTTGGCCTCAATTTCCTGCTGGCTCCATTCGTTCTTGCGGCCATCGCCCCGGTGAAGCGTGCCGAACTGCTCGCTAAACACTGTACCAGCGATGAGCGGGATTTCATCGGCCCAATCACAGAACTCGCGCATAACGTAGTCGTCGTCGGCGATGACCTCCCAGCTCATATTCTGGCGGCCGAGTTCCTTGGCGACCGATCGGAGCGCAGCCGTTCCGGCGGCAATCAGGTCATGATAGGGGACTTTTTTGAGTTGGTCGATCTGGTTACCGGAGAGGTTCAGGTTCTTCAGGGTCGCTGCGGCTATCATCTGCTGGGCCTTGATGCTCTCGGCGGGTTTGGTGTCGCGGTAGGTCAAGTTGCCGCCGCTTTGAGCCACGACTCTGTGGAACAACCCCTTTGCCACCGGCATGTGCATCATGCGAACCACTTTGCCGCCGCCGCCGGACTGGCCGAAGATGGTGACGTTACCGGGGTCGCCGCCGAAGGCTTCAATGTTCTCCTGAACCCACTGGAGAGCCGCCACCAGATCCGCGGTGCCCGTATAGCGGGATTTTTCATACTGCGCGCCGTAGGCCGATAGATCCAGCGTGCCTAGTATGTTCAGCCGGTGATTCAGACTGACCACCACGACGTCGCCGAATTCACTCAAATTCTTGCCGTCATAGGCGTAGGATTCCATCGAGGAACCGTTGGTGAAGCCTCCGCCGTGCATCCAGACCATGACCGGCTTTTTCGCCTTGGGGTCCAGACTTTGCGTCCAGACATTTAGCACCTGGCAGTGCTCGTTTTCAAGCCAGTAGCGGTGCGGGAAGACAAATTCGTCAATGCCCGGCATGGTCATGGCCGGGATCGGGCATACGGGACCCCATACTTGTGCGTTCTTTACGCCATCCCAAGGCTTAACCGGCCTAGGCAGTTCAAAACGTTCCGCCTCAGCGTAAGGGATGCCGAGAAAAGTGAAGGTTTTGCCGTTCCGGAATCCCCGGAGCTTTCCGGCTTTTACCTGAACCACCGGCGGATCATAGTTTGGCGGTTTTGCAGCACCGGCCGATTTGGCTGGCGACTTCTGTTGGGCTGCTGCGTGGCCGGACTGAAATGCCATGCCGGCCAGCGCTCCGCCTATCAATGCGCCGCTTCCTCCCAAAAGCTCTCGGCGATTCATTGAATCCAAAGGTCTTCTCGATGAATTACTGCTCATAAAGCTCAATCTCCTTAAGCACGGCTTTTGTGCCCTCTGAAAGGTCACAATCCGGGCGGCCATGCTCTTGCGATAGTATACCAGCAGGGTGCTTCAATTCACTTAACGAAGTGACATTGTGAGGCGACGTGCGGAGTTGGTCAGGATTGAGCGCCGCAGCCCGATGCGCCGAGGCGGCCGTTCAGCTCTACCACTGATGAGCAGGTCTGACCGGGGAAGTGTGGCTCCGAAGCAGAACCTGGAGCGGGAGACGGGACTCGAACCCGCGACGTCCAGCTTGGGAAGCTGGCATTCTACCACTGAATTACTCCCGCTCGCGCGGCGCGATCACAAGCCGGGCAACTTTTTGCCCCGCCCACAAATTCTACCAAAATCAAAACATTCCGCCTAGCCCCAAAATGCGACCGCCCGGCCTTGGAAAAAGCGCATGCTATGCTCCGGTTGGCGGAGAAAGGCATGCCGCCGGCCGCAACCCTGAACCTTGAACTGACTGATGTTCGCGACTTCGACCTAAACGACACGGCTTTTGTCGAAATTCTGCCGGCCGGCGGCAGCACCGCCACTTTTCGCAGCACCCGCCACGTCCAGCGAAAACTAATCTTGCAAGGCCTGCCCGCCAGCAGTCTCACCCTCTATCGCCTGACAGTAATACCCGAGCGCTATCGCCCGCGTTCGGTGTTCATTTCCCTGGCGCCTGACCGAATAGCCGAGATGCATCTAGCCTTCCCGGTCAATCCCTCGCAAGTCCGCGGCATTAACGCGCCCGATTACGAAAACTTGCCGTACGCGCTGCGCCGGATAGTTGCAAAATCTTTTTATTCCGCATTAGGTCCAAAGCTGAAGGCCTGCCTGCTGAACATCGCCGCCAAAGCCGGAGCCACTATGCTCGATGACGGAACCACCTGCTTGGACCATCTCTGCAATCTGCGCGAAATCCGGCAGGACCGGTTGATTGCAAGCGCAAGCCCCGCGCTGGTTGAGGAAGTAGGGTGCTCACGGCTGTTTCAACCTGCCAGCCCGCTCCTTCACAAACCGCCCGATGGCTACCAGAGAGCTAGTAGCTACAAGACCAAAGACCGCTTCGGTAACCTTCAACTTACTTTCTTCCGCAACAAGACGGGCGGCGCCGACTGGCTCGCGGACATCGATATTGACGAAGCCAGCGGCTTGGAACATTTTTTTGAGGTCATCAGAAACAGCGTACGCGGGCCGACCAATCCCTACGATGTTCGTGAGGTACTTATAGCGGCTCAAGGGCTGGACCCGGGCTATGGATTCTGCTTCGACGAACCCTCGCCGCGGCGCTCCGGCCGAAACATCGGATAGCCTTTTGCCTTATACTCCCGCAAAGCGCATATCTCAACATTCCGGTAGCCGTGCTTAAGAAGGATCTGTGCCGCCCGGCGCGCTCGCACTGCGCGGTTGCAAGCAACCACAATTCGCATGTTTTGCGGAACCTCCTGCAAGCGCCTTTCAAGCTGGCTTAGGGGTATATTCACATACCCTGGCAGGGTCCCCAATGTCTCGATTTCAATCGGGTCGCGCACGTCCAGAAAATAAAACGGCTGCCCGCTCTCAACCAGAGCATGCAGCTCTTCCGGAGTCAGCCGGCGCGGTTCCGCCTGCCGCGAACAACCACCAAAAAACAGAATGGTCCCCACCACCGCAGCCAGAGCAATGAGCAGCCGAGCAAATCTCATGAGCTTAACGCTTCAGCGGATCTTCCACCCAGGGCGGAGTAGCCGTTATCAAGCGACCGAGTTCAGGCACGGCCTCCTCCATCTTGCATTTCATGCGCCAGGCGATATCGCGGTAGCTGAAGTGTCCTTTAACGCCCGTGCGCACGCGGCAGATGTATTCGACCTCTGCCAGATCCATTTTGAACAGAAAACGCCCCCGCACGGCAAAAGGCAGCAGATAGTGAGCGCCGGGGGCAGGCAACTCCGCCGCAACCGCAAGCGCCCGGTTTATCGCATCTGCATAAACGGAAGTCAATCCGGCCTCTGCCACAAGGCGTGGCGTCTCGTAACCCAGCTCGGTGCTGAACGCCTGCCTGAACTGGTGACAGCGGCGATGGCGGTGGAGATCACGATAAGCGCCGATGTCCATGATGATATCGAAAGCGAACGGAGCGCTGCGGAAGCTCCGCAACAGTTCGTCGCGCTCGGTGCGCGAGCGGGAGGCGATTTCCAGCACCTCGCGTCGCATGGCCTCGCTCCACCCGCGCGCCAGCTCGTACAGCTCCCGGAAGGGGCGATTGGTTACCGGATAAAGAAGTGTTGCGACGATGTCGGCCGCTCGATCATCAGGACGTATCAGCTCCACCCGCTCCACATCCAGCCCGCCCGCAGGCGGCAGATTCTGGCGAGCCCACGCTCTAAGCTCAGCACGCGCACCGGCTAGGTACAGGTCGGCGTCGGCCCAACGCGCCAGCGTAGGAGCAACCGGCTCGCCGGCCTGCTCAGCCATCCATACAAGCTCCGGCGGCCGGGCGCAGGCGGCGGCCATTTCTTCACCAATGTTCTGCAACTCCAGGTACTCGGAGGCGCGGAGGCGGCGAATCTGCTTCTCCAGAGTCCTTATGCTGGTGATCTGGCCTATGTTGGTTGGAATGCCCAAAAACAGCAGGTATCGCGCCACATCGAAAGCCCGGGCTCGTATGTTGCGGCGGTATGCCTCCGGATCCATATCCGCAGGGCGCGGCAGCCGCTCGGCCAGCAGTTCAGCGGCGGCCTCGTGAATGCGGCTGTAGGCTTCAAGCAGCGATCGGGCCGCTTCCGCATAACGCGCTACGGCCGGTTGTTCAAATTCCGGAGGCGTCACAAAGCCGCAGTGGGAAAAATCTTGATAGCGCGACGATTTGGCCTGCCCATCCCAAAGCGGCTCATCCTCGATTTCGATGGCCGCTAATTCAGAAATATTTTCAAAACACAACACCAGGTGGCCCAGGTCGGCGATCGAGGAGTGGTTGTATTGAAAATAAAAATGCTCAAAGAAACGGGTGCTGTCATGCGAACGCACCCAGTTCAAGGACTCCGCAATAGAATCCGGCGAGCGGCTGTAACGCGCCAGAGCATAGGCGCACTTTTCGGGCGGCAGGGGGCCCAACGTCAGGATACGGCGCAATGGAGAATCAGGCACGACAGGTTATCATAGCTAAGTTCTATGCGCGTGCGGATTAACCGAATCGATCCCTTGGCCTTCCTGCCCGAATACGCTCACGGACCTCAGGAAGATGCCGGGCTGGACCTGCGTGCCCTGGAGGATGCACTGCTTGAGCCGGGTGTGGCTCGTACGGTGCGGACCGGCATAGCCATCGAGCTACCACCGGGCTATGAGGCGCAATTGCGACCCAGGAGCGGTTTGGCCCTGCGCCATATGATTACCTTGCCGAATGCGCCTGCAACCATTGATCCGGGCTATCGCGGGGAGATTCAGGTCATACTGCTGAACCTCGGGAGCAAGCCGTATCTGGTGCGCCGCGGCGACCGTATTGCGCAGATGGTGGTGGCGCGCTATGAGCAAGTCGAATGGGAAGAAGGAGAGCTCAATTCGACCCGCCGCGGCACAGGCGGCTTCGGTTCATCGGGTCGCTGAGGCTTAGCGACTTTTTGGACAACCCACACACTTTGATCCGGCACGCCGCAAGAACTCAGAAAAATCTGTATTTCCGACGGTGAGCCGATGGCAAGGCCTGCAACCTCAGACCAGCTATGCGGTTGTAATTGCCCGTATTTTCTCCGCCCCCGTCGCCTGAAGGGTCATGGCGGCTTACCACGCCACCGGATGAAAGTCCCGGACTATACTAGCTAGCGAGGAGAAACGCTATGTCCCGATTTATTTCAGCACTGGTTTGCATCTTCTGCTGGATGGTTGTTGTTCCGATCAACGGACAACAGCAGTTACCCGGAGTTTCTTCGCCCGGCAGTGAGATTCGCATCGAGTTCGCTACCGTGGTTAAGGGGCAGCCCGCCGAGCGCGGCCAATTGGCTTACCGAGTTAGTTTCCGCGGCAAGCCCGTATTCAACTGGTCGTATTTGGGTCTGGAACTAATGGGGCAGCGCGCCCTGGGCGACAATGTCCGCATAGTTTCAACCAGCACCTCACAGGCCGATGAGACCTATTCGGTCGTGCACGGCAAATCCAACCCCGTGCGCAACCGGTATCAGGCCCTGACGGTTGAGGTAGCCGAACCCTCGGCCCCCGGCCGGAGCTTCGCCATCGAAGCGCGAGCCTTCGACGACGGTGTAGCTTTTCGCTACCACATACCTGTGCAGCCCGCTCTTACCGCTCTGCAAATATCCAACGAGCGCACGCAATTCAATTTCGCCAAAGACGCCACCGTCTATCCCCTGATCTTGCGCGACTTCCGCACCTCCTACGAGGACAACTACCACATACTGCCGCTCAGCGCGATTCAACCGACGTGGTTGGTGGCGTTGCCGCTACTGGCCGAGCTTCCGGGATCCGCGTGGGTGGCCATAACCGAAGCACATATTGAAAACTACGCCGGAATGTATTTGACTCGTACGGCAAGCGCCAGCATTCTTGAGTCGCGCCTAGCCCCGCGGGTGGATGTTGCCGGTCTCGCCGTGGCTCGCGCCACCCCGGCCTCCTCCCCCTGGCGCGTGCTCATGATAGCTGCCAAGCCCGGCTCGCTGATCGAATCAAACCTCGTCATCAACCTTAATCCGCCGTGCGCCATTGATGACGTCTCCTGGATCAAACCTGGAAAAACGGCCTGGAATTGGTGGAGCGGCAGCTATGCCGAAGGCGTGAGTTTTACGCCCGGCATGAACACCGAAACAATGAAGCATTACATAGATTTCGCCTCCCGAGCCGGCCTTGAATATATGTTGATCGACGCCGGCTGGTCGGCCGATGCCACCGGCCCGAACGATTCCGGCGGGGACATCACCCGCACCATCCCGGCCGTTAACCTGCCCGAGATCCTGGAATACGCTCGAGCGCGCAACGTTCGGGTGTGGCTGTGGCTGCACTGGACCAATGTCGAGCGCCAAATGGAAGAGGCCTTTCCTCTTTATGAAAAATGGGGCATAGCCGGAGTGAAGATAGATTTCATGGACCGCGACGATCAGTGGATGGTCGATTTCTACCGCCGCGTATTGAAAAAAGCCGCCGAGCACCACTTGATGGTCGATTTCCATGGCGCATATAAGCCGGACGGCATACGGCGCACCTATCCCAACCTGCTGACCCGTGAAGGCGTGCTCGGGCTGGAGTACACCAAATGGAGTGCGCGCGTCAATCCCGACCACAATGTGATGCTGGCCTTCACCCGGCTGCTGGCCGGCCCCATGGACTACACACCCGGCGGCTTCAACAACGTTACACGCGAGGACTTCGTCCCGCGGCAACGGCAGCCGATGGTGCTCGGCACGCGCGCCCATCATTTGGCATTGTTCGTGGTCTATGAGAGCCCGCTACAGATGGTTTCCGATTACCCCGGCGCCTATGAAGGACAGAAGGATTTCGATTTCATCAAGACGGTTCCCACTAGCTGGGATGAGACCCGCGTACTGGAAGCCCGCGTCCCGGATTACGTGGTCATCGCGCGGCGGCGCGGGCGCGAGTGGTTCATCGGAGCGATTACCGGGTGGAGGCCCGCCGACCTAACCGTTGCATTGGATTTCCTGGGCCAGGGTAATTGGACGGCTGAAATCTATGCCGATGCGCCGGATGCCGGTCGCAATCCCAAAAACACCAACCGGAGCGAGCGAAGGGTCAATGCCGAAACAAAACTTTCGTTGCATTTGGCCGAGGGCGGCGGCGCTGCCATACGCCTGCACCCGGTTGATTGAAGGCCGGCCCGCAGGCGGTGAGCATGGCTTCTTTACAAACCTTTACCAAGCCTCGGCAACGTAGGCCGCAAGCGTTACGTTCAAACTTGCAGGAGGTTCATTGGTTATGAGTAAGACGAAAGGCTACCTGCTGCTGGCAGCCTTACTGTGCGCTTCCGTAGGGCTGGCTCAGGGAATGCTCGCCCCGGCTGCCGATCCTCCCGCTGTCGATCCCAGCCGGGCGGTTGAAATGCGGGTAAACATGCTTGCCAAGCTGCTTAACCTCTCTGACTCCCAGAAGGCAACCGCCACAGCTATATTTAACGAAGCCCAGAACGCTTCGCAAAGCCTCAGGTCAAATTTGCTCGAAGCCAGAAAAACAATGACTGAGGCAATCAAATCCAACAATATTGGCGCCATCGACAACTTGGCGGCTACCATCGGCGCGCTGAGCGGCCAATTGGAAGCTATCGAGGGCAAAGCGCAGGCGGCATTCTATGCTATTCTGACGTCTGAGCAGCGAGCGATTTATGATGCCTTGCCGCCCGGCGGTTTGGGCGGTTCAGGCGTTGGCCGCGGTCCAGGTCGAGCTGGTGGACCGGGCGGTTTTCAGTCACGGCCAAATAATTAATTAAATCCACCCCTGCGGGCGGATAGTTAAATAGTTAAAATAAAAAGTTCTCCCCCCAACAGGAGAGACGGACCGTGCATGGCCCTCCTCCCATCCAACGTGCCGGTCCGGGGACGGCGGGCGTAAAACCCCGCCGTCCATTTCCTCGAACTCGGCTTCAAAAGATTCACTGCCATTCAGTCAGCTTTCTCTCACCGGTCGTGCAGGCGTTATCCGGATGCGGGCGCACGTTTGGTTCCGTACAGTTGAGTTCATCGCGTTGGCTTGAGCCGCTCAATCAGCCGGTTGATTTAGACGCTTACAGAGTCTTTTCCGCATCCGCTTATGCGCGTACGGCACACAACCTGTCACGGGCTTGTAAAGAAAATGTTAAAGTTTTCCGTAGTAACATTTTTTAAAGCATTAAGTGCCTCTGCGGCTACCCATCTTAGCGCTCCAAAGTATTACCGTATAAGTATGAGGCTTTCTGCGGCGACCGCTCAATGTCGTATCCAAACAAGCTGGTTTTTAAGGGAAGAAAGGATTTAGTTGTAACTGGCAGAACTTATGCGCTGGTTTGACCGGCAAGACCGCTGGGCATGGCTGTTTCTAGGGGCTGTTCTGGTGCTGTGCTCCGCTCTGGGGGTGCTGCAATATCGCTGGATCGGGGATGTGAGCCGGAGGGCGCGCGATCAACTGCAAGCAAACATTCTGGCTGCCCTGGGACATTTCAACGACGACCTTCAGCGTACGGTCGCCGCAGAGTTACGAAATCTGCTGCCGACCGGCACCGGGAACGAGACTTCCGACCTGGAGAGACAGATCACAAGCCGTTATGTCCGGTGGAAAGCCACCAGCCCGCGGCGCAGCCTACTGGCTCGAATCGCCATAGTCAAAGCCGGTGAAAACACGCCGTTGCTGCGGATCTTCAATCCGGATAAGAGCTCGTTTGTGGATGCCGAGTGGCCGGAACAATGGATTTCAATACGAGGTCGTCCTGAACCGGGGCGCCCGGCGCCCGCACGCACCCTGAAGAACAACGTGCCGAGGCTGCCCCTAGAGCGGCCGGCTTTGGTTATTGAACTACCCCTACGCGAAGATCAGACGCCTCAGCAACTACGCAATCCGCAGCTTTTGCGATCTGCGCCGCGGCTGATTTTTGAACTTGATTATTCATATTTACGAGACACTTTGCTACCGGAACTTCTGCACGCTCACTTCGGAGAAAAGAATTGGCCGGAGATTGAAATCGCAATACTCAGCCGAAACTTTGTCCCAATTACGCTATACCCCGCCGATCCGGCAGCCGCACAGCGAATCGCTGAAGCCGCAAATCTGTCCATGCCGCTTTTTGACCCCCAAATGCTTTTTAGCTCTCGACTGCCGACCTGGGGAGCCGTACCTCAACTAGCTCGACCTGCCCGGGGGCCGGGCTTCGGCAGCTTGTGGCAGGCTTTTGTACACCACCGTGCCGGATCGCTGGAGGCGGCGGTGGCAGGGGTGCGCCGCAGAAATCTGGCCGCGGCAGCCGCCATTCTGTTTCTGCTGGCAGCCAGCGCTACGGCCTTGCTTCGACTCACCCGCCAGGCCCAACGGCTCGCCGAAATGCAGGTTGAATTCGTGGCGGGCATAAGCCACGAACTGCGGACGCCGCTCACGGTTATCCACACCGCGGCCTTTAATCTGCGCGGCAAACTGGCGGAGGATCCGGCTCGCGTCGAAAAATACGGAGAGCTCATTCAGCGGGAAAGCAGCCGGCTGGCGCAAATGGTCGATCAGGTTTTGCAGTTTGCCGGGCTCGAAAAGCGGACAACTGTTCAAAACCGTGAGGCCGTGACTATCGGGCAGCTCCTGGAGGAGGCAATCGACGCCAGCCGGAGCGTCATCGAGACGGCCGGCTGCACGGTTGAACGCGAGATCGCTTCGAATCTGCAGGCCGTTGAAGTTGACCGCGAGTCAATGGCTCGCGCCCTGGCGAACCTGCTGTGCAATGCCGCTAAATACGGAGCTGAACCGTCGCACTGGATCGGAGTGACGGCGTCGCATGTTGAGGGCCGGGAACGTGGTCTGATTGAGATAAAAATAATGGACCGCGGGCCGGGTATTCCCGCCGAAGAATTGAAGCACATCTTTGAACCTTTTTATCGCGGGCGGCGGGCGCTCAAGCAGCAGATTCACGGAGCCGGATTGGGGTTGAGTCTGGCCAAGCGAATCATTGAGGGGCACGGCGGAAGTATAACCGCCCGCAGCGTACCGTATGAGCTGACCGAATTTATCGTGCGGTTGCCCGCAAAAGTCCATGAGGAATCAAATGAAGGCGCAAATTCTGTTGGTTGAAGATGAGCCGGGTCTGGTGTTGACCCTTTCGGACCTGCTCCGGGCTGAGGGGTATGAGGTAGAAAGCGCCGTTGACGGCGCCTCCGGGCTAAACCAAGCCCTCTCCGGCAGGTTCGATCTGATCATTCTAGATATCATGCTGCCCGGCCGGAGTGGTTTCGAAATCTGCCAGGACCTGCGGCGTCAAGGCAAGGATGTAGCAATTCTCATGTTGACCGCCAAGACCCAACTCGACGACAAGGTGCTCGGTCTGAAACTTGGCGCCGACGATTATCTGACAAAACCCTTCGAGCCACCGGAATTGCTCGCGCGAGTCGAGGCCCTTTTGCGCCGCACTCGAAAAGAAAAACGATCCACCTTGGGAGAGTTTCAGTTCGAAAACATTCACCTCAACTTCGATAAAGGCGAAGCTACGCGGAACGGCATTCCAATTAAGTTGGCATCCAAGGAGATGGAACTGTTGCGCTATCTAATAGACCGGCGCGGCAACACCGTGTCGCGCCAGGAACTGCTGGAAGCGGTCTGGGGCTACCAACCGGGAGTTACCTCGCGCACCGTCGATGTGCACATCGCCTGGCTGCGCCAAAAGCTGGAGGCGCGCCCGCAGTCACCCCGCCACATCCTCACAGTGCGGGGGACAGGCTATCGGTTTGTGCCATAAACGGCCCGCAGCAAGCACCGGCTTTCCATTTCCAGAGATTGATTTTGAGGTAAAATTCAGCGGCAAAACCCAATTTAAAGAAGGCCGGCAGCTACCCAGCAGGAAATACTAACTGCCAACTGATTTGACTTAATTAAAATTCGGGATGGTTGCGGGGGGTGGATTTGAACCACCGACCTTTGGGTTATGAGCCCAACGAGCTACCAGACTGCTCCACCCCGCAATTAAATATTAACGCAGCCTGAATAAAGGGTCAATGGCGCCGCGAGAGAAAATATTATATGGCCTCTAAAATCAGGCACTTAAGGTAATGGGTTTCAGGAACTGTAAGCAGTATGGGATGGTCGGCCGCTTGCGTGCGTCGCTCCAGCACTCGCAGCGTGCGCCCGGCATCGAGCGCTGCCTCGGCCAGGATGCGAAGAAAATCAGCCTCGCTCATATGCTGGGAACAGGAGCAGGTAATTAAAACGCCTCCCGGCTCAAGCAGCTTCAAGGCGCGCAGGTTGATCTCCTTATAGCCGCGCGCCGCTCCCTCAAGCGCCGTGCGCGACTTGGCGAAAGCCGGAGGATCCAGAACGATCGTTGAAAAGCGACGGCCGGCTGCAACATAACCCGACAGCAACTCAAAAACATCCGCCTGGATGAATTCTACGTTGGTGATGCCGTTGGCGTCACGGTTGGCGCGCGCCAACTGGAGCGCCGCCGTGCTTGAATCCGCCGTCTCAACCGACTCGCAGCGCGCCGCCATATGCAGCGCAAAGCCGCCCCCCGAGGTGAAACAATCCAGAGCCCGCCCTCTAGCCCAGCGCGCCGCAGCCAGATAATTCTCCCTCTGATCGAGAAACATGCCGGTCTTTTGACCGTGCAGCAGATCGGCGAAAAAAGCCAAACCGTGCATGCGCACTTCGACGCGCTCGGGAATTTCGCCGTAGAGAACTTTGACTTCCAGCGGCAGGCCCTCCTTGGCGCGCACAGCCGCATCATTGCGCGCCAAGATTCCGGCCGGTTCTGTCATCTCGCGAAGGCAAGAGACGACTTCCCCTAAAAGACGGTCCATGCCCTGAGATAAGGCTTGCACCACCAAATAGTCGCCATAACGGTCCACAACCAGCCCAGGCAAAAAATCCCCCTCGCCAAAGACCAGCCGGAAGGCGTTGCTGTCTTCGACCACCCTGCGGCGGTGCTCAATGGCCGCCTCCAAGCGGCGCCGCAGGAAACTGCGGCCTATGGCTTCCTGGCGGGAACTGAGCATGCGGAGCGTGATTTGCGAGCTCGAGCTGAAATGGGCCGTACCGAGCACGCGACCGTCGGCGCCAATCACCGACACGGCTTCTCCCGGCTCGGCGCCGCCACGATCAACAACATCACTGGCAAAGACCCACGGGTGCCCCGCCTCCAGCCGAGCCTGCGCCCGCCGGTTGATGCGTACGGTGGTGTCAGGCCAGTGACTCACCTGAGGGTTTGGAGGCGCGCGATCCTCTGCTCGGTCGACGGATGAGTCGAAAACAGCCGCATGAAGCTTTCGCCGCTAAAAGGCTTGATGATGAACATGTGCGCAGTGGCCGGCTGCGCGTCCATGGGTATCCGCTTAGAATAATGTTCCAGCTTCCGCAAAGCGCTTATCAGGCCGTACGGGCCGCCCGCATAGCGCGCCGCCGCGGCGTCGGCTCCGTACTCGCGGGTGCGCGAAATGGCCATCTGGATAAGCAGCGCGGCAATAGGCGCAAGTATAAGCATGAGTAGCATCCCCAGCGCGCCCCCGCGGTTGTCTTCATCGCGGCTGCCGCCGAAAAAGAAAGCCAAACGCGCCAGCATGGTGATGGCCGCGGCAATCGTTGCGGCAATGGTGCTGATCAGAATGTCCCGGTTTTTAACGTGGCCCAGCTCGTGGGCCAGCACGCCCTCCAGCTCACGGTCGTCCATCAGCTCCAACAAGCCCGCCGTTACGGCTACCGAAGCATTTTTCGGATTGCGCCCCGTAGCGAAGGCGTTGGGGCTAGCCTCGGGAATAAGCCAGAGTTTGGGCATAGGCAGCCCCATCTGAGTGGCCAAATTCCTAACCAGCGGCGCCAGGCGACGGTAAACGGCGGTATTCTGGGTCTCGGTGACCGGCTGGGCCGAGTACATGCTCAAGGCGATCTTGTCAGAGAAGAAATAGCCGGTGAAATTCATCAGCACAGCCAGAGCCAAACCCATGTAAAGGCCCTGACGGCCGGCCAGCGCCTCGCCGCCTACCAGCAGCAGCGCACTTAGCAAACCCAACAACAAGACGGTCTTCAGGCCGTTCATCTTACCTCCCAGTCGCAACAATCTCACATCTTAATTCTTGCACAAGATGAACGTCTCCCGGTTCACCGCGGCCGCGCGCAACTGCTAAGGCATTCACTCGTTGTGCACCTGAACCTGAATGGTTCGCGGCTTGGCAATCTCTTTTTTAGGCAGCGTCACGGTCAAAACGCCATTTTTATAATCGGCTTTGACTTTTTCCGGGTCCACTGTATCGGGTAGATCAAAGTAGCGCGCAAAAGAGCCATAGCCTCGCTCGATGCGGTGATAGCCGACCTTTGGGTCGGAGTGGAACCGGCGTTCTCCTTTCAAGGTTAGAGTGCCGTTCTCAATTTCGACGTGGGTGTCGCGCATATCGACGCCGGGCAGATCGGCTTGAATAATCAACTCGTTATCGGTTTCCAGGATATCGACCGGGGGCGTCCAGGGCCGGTGCGAGCGAGGCTCGCTCAGCATGCGGTTGACGGCATCCTGGAAGGAGCGGAAACCGGCCGAGAAGTCCTCCAGATCACGGAAGGGGTCGAAGCGGTTACGAGCCATAGTATTTGTCCTCCGGATTCATTTTATAATGTGAGTATACTATTGTCAAGATATCTGCGCACATATATAGCATTGCGTCAATGCTCTTCCGAAACCCTAAATTTCTAAAATTTCAGCATTTAACCAACCGTAGTTGGTACTAGTACAAATTCCCTCGGTACTAATGTAAAATAACCGCTTTAGCCCCTGGCAATAAACCCCAAACGCTGCTATATTTATTTCAGTATTCCTCGGGTGGTGCAGGAAGGAGTATTCATATGAATAACCGAAGGTTCTGGATGATATTAGCTATCGTGCTCACTGTTGCCGTAGCACCTGCCTCCGCCATCTATATCCGCATCAACACCGGAGGCGTGAGCTTTTCAAGTTCAGGCGATATCGGCTTGGGCACCGCCAGCCCGAACACGATTGATTTCAACACTCCAGGATATGTGACCCTGCCCACCGCCAGCAGCACGGATATTGGAATTGGAGGATACTACGATTTCCTTCTTACCAACTCTTCGACGCTGACAATTAGTGAAAACAGTATTACCTATCCTGATGAAACCGGAGCCAGGAGCTTTTCGGTGACTCTCTCCGCCGTGCAATATCGTTATAGCCCTTCGGATTCTTGGACGACTTTGGCCTCGCGCACAATGGCAATCAGCAGCCCCTCCGGGCAAAATGTGGGTCAGATCCCGGTCATAGCCGGAAATCTTAACGATACTGGCTCATCGGAGAGTGACGCCTGGGATGTTCGCTTTCTCTTTGACGGCGTTTTCGCCACTTGGGATCTGGGCGACGGCACATTGCTGCGGGCGCAGATTTTCGGCGCTAACGGGTTCACCGGATCAAGCGTGAATCCCATCGAATGGAATTACAACGGCGACCAAGAGCCATTTTACGTACGGTTTTCCTATGAGGTTCCTGAGCCGGCAACTTTTGTGCTGATTGGTTCCGCGCTGGCCGGGATTTTGGTTTTGAGGCGCCACCTGACTTTGGGCTCGCGCCGAATGCAATCATGAAAGAGTTTTACGCAGAGGGGAAAGGAGATAACTAATGAGGCAAGCCTTGAAGCTTTTTACCATGGTAGGTCTGGCCGCTTTGGCTTTGTCGCCATTGAACGCAGCCATTGTCACCGTAAACTTCGGCATGCCCGGGGGCACCTACAACGACGCCGAGTACGGGTCATTCATTACGTTCACCTCAAACGGCGGCGATTCAACCATCACCATCAAGCAGGTGACGTTGTCTTTGCTTAGCCCGCTTTACTTCGACACTGTGGGCGGGACTTCTGGTCCTTTCACCGTGACCAACGGCAGCGGAACTGCGGTCGGGTTCACCGGAACATCGCCGAGCCCTGTACCTGACAACTCGACCTCATTCTCCATGCTGTTCGGCAGCGGTTCGGGAGGCTTTCAGGGCGGTGAGACGTTCACCTTTAAAATTGACGTCGACTCGGCTGCCGACCCAATTATAGATGCCCCGCAGATGCTGAATCTGATGTTGTTGTCAATTACCTTCGGTGTGGGCGGAGGGCCTGACGTGGTTCTGAGCGGAACCGTCAACTTCACTGAAAACCTCAACCGCGACGGCGTCGGCGGCACGACACCGTACGGACGGGCAACCATCACCGGCGATGTAACCACCATTCCCGAGCCGGCCACCTTCATGCTGATCGGGGGTGGGCTGCTAGGTCTGGGCTTGTTGCGACGCAAGCGCCACTAAGGAATTTTTCGTCCCCAAAGATTGAAAAACCCCGGCGGCAGGGCCGCCGGGGTTTTTATTTTTGATGCTTTTTTCTTCTGCCCCGCTTTATTGGGAGGCCGGGGGTTCTTCTTCGCGTCCTTCGCGCAGTGCCTTCATGCGCTCCTCGCGGCGGCGGGCTCGCTCAGCGGCCCGTTTGACCAGTTCGGATCCGACCAGTTCCAGCATGGCTTGCTCGGCGCCGTCGCCCTTTCTCCAGCCGAGCCGCACGATGCGCGTGTAACCGCCGTTGCGCTGAGCAAAACGCGGGCCGAGTGTGTCAAACAACTTTTTCACGCTGGTTGGGGTTTCCAGAAACGCTGCCGCTTGCCGGCGGGTATGAAGCGTATCACGCTTGGCCAGAGTGATCATCTTATCAACCAGCGGCTTGGCGGCTTTGGCTTTGGGCACGGTGGTTATGACGCGCTCCTGCTCGATGACGCTGGTGACCAGCCCGCGCAGGAGCGCCTTGCGGGCTGCGGGATCCCGCCGCAGTTTAAAACCTGCCTTCTTATGTCGCATAAAGAATTACTCCTCGATGTTCTCGGCTTGGCCGGGCAGTGCCTCAGCGGCCGGAGGCGACGCCGAGGGGACGACTACCTGACCCGAAGGGCCGACCAGACGGCCCTGCGAGTCAAATCGCATGCCGAACTCAAGCCCGAGTCCTTTCAGCAGTTCTTTAATTTCGTTCAGAGATTTGCGCCCGAAATTCTTGGTCCGCAACATCTCCTGTTCGGTCCGCTGCACCAGATCGCCGATGGTCTGGATATTAGCGTTTTTCAGGCAATTGTAGGAGCGAACGCTGAGTTCGAGCTCTTCGACCGAACGGTTTAGAATCTCGCTTAGCTTAGGCTCTATGCCTTCGGCTCCGGCTTCAGCCGGCTCGGCAGCTTCTTCGAAGTTTATGAAGATCGACATGTGATCCCGAAGCAGCTTGGCCGCCTGTCCGATGGCGTCTTGAGGCGAGATGGCGCCGTTGGTCCAGACTTCAAGCGTCAGCTTGTCGTAATCGGTTATCTGGCCCAGCCGTGCGGCCTCAACCGTGAAATTCACTTTCCGGACCGGCGAGTGCACCGAGTCTATAGGGATGTACCCTAGCGGCAGATCGTCGTCGAAGTTTCGATCGGCGCTGACGTAGCCGCGCCCTTTCTTAAGGCGCATCTCGATCACCAGCTTGCCGCGATCCCCAACCGTGGCTATGTGCATATTGCGGTCCAGCACCTCCACGTCGGCATCGGTTTGTATGTGGCCGCTTAGCACCTCGCCGGGAGTCTCCGCCACCAGCCGTAGGGTCTTGACGGCGTCGCCGCTCATCTTGAAGGGAATCTGCTTCAGGTTGAGGATGATGTCGGTGGCATCCTCGACCACGCCCGGAATGGGGCTGAACTCGTGGCTTACGCCCTCGATGCGCACCGCCGTGATGGCTGCGCCTTCGATCGAGCTCAACAGAATACGGCGCAGGCTGTTTCCGATAGTTGTGCCGAAGCCCCTTTCAAAGGGCTGCGCCGAAAACATGCCGTAGCGATCCGTAAGGGTTTCCGTATTGGCGACCAGTCGCTTAGGTTTCTGAAAACCTCTGAACATGCCGTTCCTTCCTCAAAGGGGCAAGCCCCTCTGCTATGCCGCATTTGGGCCGGGCGCCTTGAGCGCCGGCGGCTGCGGCAGCCTGTTACTTCGAGTACAACTCCACCACCAGTTGCTCATTCAACTGGATCTGTACCAATTCCTCACGTTTCGGATAGCCGATGACCCGACCCTTAAGATTCTCCCGGTCAACGTCCAGCCAGTTTGGCGAAGGGGTATGCGCCGTAGCGTCGCGGGCGGCCAAAATAGCCGGATTATTGCGGCTCTTCTCGCGCACTTCCACTACGTCGTTTAGCTTCACCATATAGCTGGGAATGTTGACTTTCCTCCCGTTGACCTGGATGTGTCCGTGCCGCACAAGCTGGCGGGCTTGCGCCCGGCTCGTGCCCAATCCCATGCGATATACGACATTATCCAAGCGCCGCTCGAGCATGCTCAAAAGTTGCTCGCCCGTGACGCCCTTCATTTTGCTGGCTTTCTCAAAAAGATTACGAAACTGCGTCTCCATCAACCCGTAGGCTCGCCGCAGTTTTTGCTTTTCGCGCAATTGCAGGCCGTAACCGGTTAGCTTGGGCCGGCGATCCTTGCCATGCTGGCCGGGCGGCACGTTGCGCCGCTCGACGGCGCACTTCTCGCTATGGCAGCGCTCGCCCTTCAGGAAAAGCTTCATTCCCTCGCGCCGGCAGATGCGGCAAACAGGTCCAATATATCGAGCCAAATCGTCCTCCTCTAACCTTTATCAGGTGCAGTTTACGTCCCCGCGGGGACTTCTTCCTGCTTGGCGGCCGGACTTTACGCAGAGCCCGGCCGTTAAACTCTCCTTCGTTTGGGCGGCCGGCAGCCGTTATGCGGCACCGGTGTGACATCCTTGATGCTGCGCACCTCCAGCCCCGCCGTGGCCAGCGCCCGAATAGCCGACTCACGGCCGGCGCCCGGGCCGCTGACGCGGACGTCCACCGTTCGCATATTGAAATCACGCACCTTGCCCGCGGCGGCGAGCGACGCTTGTTGAGCGGCAAAAGGCGTACCCTTGCGCGAGCCGCGGAAACCGAGCGCACCCGCGCTGGACCAGGCCAGTACATTGCCGGCGGGGTCCGTTATGGTGACGATGGTGTTGTTGAAGGTCGCCTGGATGTGCACCACACCGGCGGGCACAACCTTCTTTTCCTTCTTCTTGAATGTCTTTTTCTTTCCTGTTTTTGCTGCTGCTTTGGCCATATTATTATCCGGTCGCCCTGGTTATTGTTTCGTACGGTTAAGTTTTTGCCGTAGATTTCTTCTTGTTGGCGATCGTGCCCCGCCGCGGTCCCTTCCGAGTCCGAGCGTTAGTATGAGTCCGCTGTCCGCGCACGGGCAATCCACGGCGGTGCCGTAGACCACGGTAGGTGCCGGTCTCGATGAGCCGCTTGATGTTCATGGAGATCTCCTTGCGGAGATCGCCCTCAATGGCTCCTTCCTCTTCGATAATCTGCCGGATGCGCGAAACTTCCTCCTCGGTGAGATCTCCCACCTTGGTGTCCGGGTTGACCCCGGCGCGGTGAAGAATTGAAGCCGCACGGGTCCGCCCAATTCCGTAGATGTAAGTCAACCCGATGATTGCCCGCTTTTTAACCGGCAGATCAACGCCTGCAATGCGCGCCATAGTCGTCCTCCTGCTATCCCTGACGCTGCTTGTGTTTGGGGTTAGTGCAGATGACCCGCACTACGCCCTTGCGGTGAATCACCTTGCACTTGTCGCAAATTTTCTTTACTGAAGCCCGCACTTTCATCTTGCGGTTATCCTTTCTCCAAAAGCCGGATAATGCGTCCACGACTGGGGTCGTGAGCCGCCGGCTCCACCAAAACTCTGTCACCTACGCGCAGGCGGACGAAGTTAGTCTTCGTCGCGCCGGCGGCATGCGCCAGCAACCGGGTCCGGTCGTTTAACTCCACCCGGCAGGCGGCGTTGGGAAGCAGCTCCACTACTTTAGCCTCCACTTGCCGCCTCGGCTTCCGATTGCTTATCATGGCCTGGTTAAAACCCAGGGCCCGAACTCCGTAACCGCCACGCAATGCTCGAAATGTGCCGAGTAGGAACCGTCGCGCGTGGCGGCGGTCCAGCCGTCGCTTAATACCTTTGTTTCGGGTCGTCCGGCATTCACCATAGGCTCGATGGCCAGCACCATGCCTTCCTTCAGGCGCGGATTCTCATGGCGCCGGTCGACGTAGTTGGGAACCTGCGGCTCCTCATGGAGCTTGGAGCCTATGCCGTGACCCACGTAATCGCGCACCACCGAAAACCCGTTTGCCACTACATGCCGCTCGATGGCGCCTGAAACATCCAGCAGCCGATTGCCCGGACGCACCTGCTCGATGGCCAACTCCAGAGCTTCCCGCGTAACCTGCAACAGCTTTTCCGTCCGTTCGTCAACCTCGCCGACAGGAACGGTAACGGCGGCGTCACCGAAAAACCCGTCCAGCGCCGCTCCGGTATCAATCGAAACTATGTCGCCTTTCTTGAGCACGCGCTTGGGGGAGGGCATTCCGTGCACCACCTCGTCATTGACCGACGTGCACAACACATAAGGATACGCCGAACCCACCGCCGGCACATAATACCCCTTAAAAGCCGGCTTAGCGCCCGCTTCGCGAATCATGCGCTCGGCCGCCACCTCCAGGTCCATGGTCGTTATGCCTTCCTCAACCATGCCCGCCAGTTCCGTCAGCACTTTCCAGACCAGCAGACCGCTGCGGCGCATCTTCTCCAGATCCTCCGGACTTTTCCGCACGATCATGCCGCCATGCCGTCCTCAGCCCCGCCGCCCGCGGATCCTGCCCGAACGGGGCGTAAATCCCTCATAATGGCGCATAATGAGTTGGGCCTCGATCTGGTTGGCCGTATCCATAGCCACGCCCACCACGATCAGCAGGCTGGTTCCGCCGAAGTAGAACGAGACCCCCAGTCCGTCCAGCAGCCAGCGGGGGAAATAGTTGTCGATCCAGCCGCCTATGAGCGGAAGATGCTGCAAAGCTATGCCTGAGATCATTATTTGCGGAATCAGGCTCAGCACGGATAGATACAGTCCCCCGACCACTGTGATCTTGGTGAGGATCTTGTTCATGTACTCGGCCGTATTCCGGCCCGGCCGGATCCCCGGAATGAAGCCGCCGTATTTGCGCATGTTGTCGGCCGCTTCGTTCGGGTTGAAAATGATCGATACATAAAAGAAACAGAAAAAGATGATTCCGATGACGAACAGCAAGGCGTAGAGCGGTTCGCGCGGCCCCAGGGCGCTTAACATTCCCATGATCCAGCGATTGTTGCGCGCCGCCGGGATCATGCTGAGGGTCTGCGGAAACGCCAGAATCGATGAAGCGAAAATCACCGGGATGACGCCGCCGGCGTTGACCTTTAGCGGCAGGTGGGTGGCCTGCCCGCCGAGCACCCGGCGCCCCACCACCCGCTTGGCGTACTGCACCGGGATGCGCCGCTCGCCGCGCTCGACCAGCACGATGAAGGCCACCACCAGCACCATGAAGATCAGAATGATGATCACGTGCAGAGCGTTCCACTGGCCGGTCGAAAGGTTCGTATAGAAGTTCCCGATGGCGTTAGGCAGCCCGACCACGATGCCGGTGAAGATTATCAGCGACATGCCGTTGCCGATGCCCCGCTCGCTGATCTGCTCGCCCAGCCACATGATGAAGGCGGTGCCGGTGGTCAGCGTCAGCATGGTCATGGCAATAAAGCCGATGCCGGGATTAAGCACGAAGCCGCCTTGCGAAGCCTGTAACGACGTAGCAATTCCGAACGACTGCGCCAACGACAACCCCACCGTCAGGTAGCGCGTCCACTGGGTGATCTTGCGCCGCCCGAGCTCACCTTCCTTTTGCAGTTTTTCGAGCGTAGGGATTACCACCGTCAGCAACTGCAGAATAATGGAAGCCGTAATGTAGGGCATGATGCCCAGGGCGAAGATGGTCAGCCGGCGCATCATACCGCCCGAAAACAGGTCGATGAAGCCGAACAAGGTTCCCTGGTTCTGGTTGAAGAACTCCTCCAACCGCAGTGCGTTGATGCCCGGCGTGGGGATATGGCCACCCACGCGATATACCGCCAAAAGCGCCAGCGTGAAAAGCACACGCTTGCGCAGATCCGGAATCCGGAATACGTTGGCGACGGCCTCGAAGAACTTGTTCATAATTACAGGGCCCCCGGCTAGGATTTCGCCTTGGAACCAATCACCACGGCCTCGCCGCCGGCCGCCTGAATCTTCTCCAGCGCCGAGCGGGAAAACACATGCGCCGCAACCTTAATTTTACGGGTGAGTTCTCCGGCCCCGAGCACTTTAAGGCCGTCCCGCAACTGCTTGATGACGCCCATGGCTTTCAGGCGCTCAGGGTCGAAGCTGTCGCCCTCCAGCTTGTCCAGCCTGCCGACGTTAATCACCGCGTATTCTTTACGAAATGGATTCGTGAATCCGCGCTTGGGCAGGCGGCGGTGCAGGGGCATTTGCCCGCCTTCAAAACCGCGCATAAGGCTGGCGCCGCTGATGGAGTGCTGTCCTTTGGTGCCGCGACCCGCGGTCTTGCCGCGCCCGCTGCCCATGCCGCGGCCGACGCGCCGCCGGGCATGTTTCTGGCCGGCCGGAGGTTTCAAATCGCTCAGGTTCATTGCCTTGCCTTCCTCACTCGCTCACTTCGACCAGGTGTGGAATCTTGGCCACCATGCCGCGGAAAGCCGGCGTATCCGGCTTTTCAACCACCTGGTTTATCTTGCGAAGACCGAGCGAGCGCACGATCTTCTTGTGCTTTTCAGGAGCGCCGATCGGGCTTCGCACCAGCTTGATTTTGATCTTGCGTTCGGTCATATCCAAATCCCGTGCCTGCGCCAGCTACAGCTTTTCAAGCGGCAACCCGCGCAGGTCCGCCACCGCCTGGCGGTCCCGCAACTGTTCCAAAGCATCCATGGTAGCCCGCACCACGTTGTGCGGATTGTGAGAGCCGATCGATTTGGTCAGCACATTGGCGATGCCCGCCGCCTGCATGACCGCGCGCACCGGCCCGCCGGCGATCACACCCGTGCCTTCGGGGGCGGGCTTTAGCAGCACCAGCCCGCTGCCGAAGCGCCCTTGCACTTCGTGGGGTATGGTGCTACCCAGCACATTCACCTTGCGCAGGTTTTTCTTGGCGGCTTCGATGCCCTTCTTTATGGCCGCCGGGACCTCGCGCGCTTTTCCGGTGCCGAAACCAACCACCTTGGCCTCAGGGTCGCCGACCACCACCAGAGCCGAAAAGCTGAGATTCTTGCCGCCCTTGACCACTTTGGTCACGCGGTTGATAGATACAACCTGTTCCTTAAGGTTCAGGTTCGCCGGGTTGACTCGTTCCACTACCGGTATGGCTGCCATGCGTTTAGAACTCCAATCCCGCTTCCCGCGCGGCCTCGGCCAGCGCCTTCACGCGCCCGTGATAGCGGTAACCGCCGCGGTCGAAAACAACTTTCTGGATGCCCTTTTCCCGGGCGCGCTCGGCGATAAGCCGCCCTACTTCCCGCGCGCCGGTGATGTTGCCTCCGCTGGCCTTGCCCATGCCTGCAGCATTTGAGGAGGCCGCCACCAGCGTGCGGCCGGCCGTGTCGTCGATGATTTGCGCATAAATATGCTTCAGACTGCGAAACACGCACAGCCGCGGGCGCTCGGGAGTACCCCGCACCTTGCGCCGTATGCGCCGGTGAATTCGGGTTCGAATAACGCTTCTCGGAATCTTCTTTATCATTTGCCACCACCCGCACCGGTCTTGCCGACCTTCTTGCGCAGCACCTCGCCGGTGTAGCGAATGCCTTTGTTTTTGTACGGATCGGGGGGCCGCAGGGCCCGTATGTCGGCCGCCACCTGTCCTACCAGTTGCCGGTCGGCGCCTGATAACACCAAGTGAGTCTGCTTGTCGATTTTTACATCCACGCCTTCAGGCAACAAAAACTCAATAGGATGCGAATAACCCAGGTTAAAAGTGATGATGCGGCCTCTAGCCTCAGCCCGATAGCCGATGCCTACAATATCCAGCTCTACGGTAAAGCCTTCGCTCACTCCCTTGACGGCGTTGGCCGCCAGCGCGCGTGTCAGTCCGTGCAGAGCTGCGTACTGGTCTCCTTCACGTTCAACCAGCAGGTTTCCGTTATCCTGGCGCACCCGGATCCCGCGAGGCACCGGGACGGTGAGTTTGCCCTTAGGGCCCTCGACCGTCAACTGGTCGCCGATTTGCACCTTTACGCCTTTGGCCAGCGGGATCGGCTTGTAACCTATTCTCGACATGCGATTACTCCCTTTCGGCTGCCGGCAATCACCATACCCGGCACAGAATCTCGCCGCCCACGCCCTCCTGATGAGCGCGGCGTCCGGTCATCACGCCGCGGGCGGTGGTGAGTATGTTGATGCCCAAACCTCCCAGCACGCGGGGTATCTCCCGGCGGCCGACGTACACCCGGCAGCCCGGCCGGCTCACCCGCTCAATCCGCGAGATGACGGGCCGTTTATCCGGGGCATATTTCAAGTAAATTTTTATGGTCTTGCGCGAGCCTTCCTCGGCCAGCTTGTAGTTGGCGATGTAGCCCTCTTCCTTGAGGATCCGGGCGATGTCCAGTTTCAGCCTGCTGGCGGGAATGTCGACTTTGGCGTGCCGCGCGGCGATCGCGTTGCGGATGCGCGTCAGCATGTCGGCAATCGGATCCGATGTCATCGTTGCACCTCCTTGGGCTACCAGCTAGCCTTGATTACGCCGGGGATTTCGCCGGCCAGCGCCAATTGCCGGAAACAGATCCGGCAAAGAGCGAACTTGCGCATGTATCCCCGCGGCCGCCCGCAGCGCAGGCAGCGATTGCGGTGCCGGCAGCGCAGCTTGGGCTTGCCAGCCATCTTGGCCTTGAGCAACTTTCTATCTTTGGCAATCTTGGCGGTTGTGGCCATGCCTCGCTATCCTTCCAGATTCCTCACTGCCGGAACGGCATTCCCAGATGCTTCAGCAGCGCCAGGCCTTCGGCGTCGCTGCGGGCAGTGGTCGTTATGCAAATGTTCATACCCTTGATCTTCTCGACCTTGTTGTAGTCAATCTCCGGGAATATAAGCTGGTCCCGGATGCCCAGGGTGTAATTGCCCCGGCCGTCGAACGACTTAGTCGACACGCCCCGAAAGTCACGCACTCGAGGCAGGGCGACGTTAACCAGCCGGTCCAGAAACTCGTACATCCGGTCACCGCGGATGGTGACGGCGCATCCGATAGACATGCCGGCTCTGAGCTTGAAGGCGGCAATGGATTTGCGCGCCTTGGTGATGATCGGCTTTTGGCCGGTGATCGCCGCCAACTCCGCCATGGCCCCGTCGAGCAGCTTGGGATTCTGGGTGGCCTCGCCCAGCCCGATGTTGACGGAAATCTTTTCCAGCTTGGGCACGGCCATGACGTTGCGGTAGCCGAACTCCTTCATCAGTGCCGGCACCACGTTCTTTTTGTAATGTTCCTTGAGCCTGGCAGCCATATGCCTTCCCTACTTCTTGTCGAGCGGCGCTCCGCATTTACGGCAAATGCGGGTCCGCCGCACCTTTCCGCCCACCTGCTCCAGCTTGCAGCCGATGCGCACCGGACCGCAGGAAGGGCAAACAATCATGACGTTAGAAACGGAAATGGGCGACTCACGCTCGGCTATGCCGCCCTTGATCTGCTTGGCTGGGTTCGGGCGGGTGTGCCGCTTGACCATCTGCACGTGCTCGACCAGCACCCGGCCGCGCTCCCGGTCCACGCTCAGCACGCGTCCGGTTTTGCCTTTGTCACGCCCGGCTATGACCTGCACCGTATCATTACGGCGGATCAGTATGCGCCGGGGCAGTCCGGCGCGCTGTTTTTCGGTTAACGACCTAGCCATCAGAGCACCTCCGGCGCCAGCGATACGATCTTCATGTAGCGCTTCTCGCGAAGTTCGCGCGCCACCGGCCCGAAAACACGGGTTCCGATCGGCTCCCCGGCTTCGTTGATGAGCACGGCCGCATTGGAGTCAAACCGTATGTAGGTCCCGTCCTTGCGGCGCGTTTCCTTGCGCATGCGCACGATCACGCAGCGCACAACCTTACCCTTCTTTATGGGCGAATCCGGCGCCGCCTCTTTGACGCTGGCCGTCACCACGTCGCCGAGGCCCGCGCGCAATCCCAGGTCGCCTCCGCGCGGCAGGATGCACTGCAACTTGCGCGCTCCGCTGTTATCGGCGACCTCCAGAATGGTTCGCATTCCGATCATGGCGTTCTCCTGTTACTCGCGCCCGGCTGCGCCCGGGATCTCCGGCAGATCCTCCAGACCCGCGGGTTCAACGCTCACCTGAGCCGCCCGCCGCAGCACCTCGACCAGGCGCCACCGCTTCAGGCGGCTGAGGGGCCGCGATTCGATGATTCTCACGGTGTCCCCCAGGCGGGCTTCGCCTTGCTCATCGTGAGCATAGAATTTCTTGCGCTTGGTCACGACCCGCTTATAAAGCGGGTGCGGCACACGCCGGGTAACTTCCACTACGATGGTCTTGGCCATTTTGGTCGAGACCACCTCTCCGATTTTTTCGTTCCGGCGGGACTTCGAACTCTGCTCGCTCATTTTGTCCCCTTACTTTGCGGCTGAAGCCGCCAGCTCCCGCTCGCGCAGTACGGTAAGTACCCGGGCACGGTCCTTGCGAAGCGCCCGGTATTTTTTCAGGCCTTCGGCTTGGCCCATCAACACCTGTATGCGCAAACGGTGAATCTGCTCGTTCATGTCTTTAAGCCGCAGCTTGAGTTCGGCGTTGTCGAGCTCTCTGATTTTGTCCGCCCTCATAACCGTTCCCTTTAATCAACTCCCGGCCGCATCACCAGTTTGGTCGGGATCGGCAATTTATCGGCCGCCAGTTGGAGGGCTTTCTCGGCCACGCTGCGCGGCACCCCTTCCATCTCAAACATGATCTTGCCGGGCCTGACCACGGCGACCCACTGTTCCGGAGCGCCCTTGCCTTTTCCCATACGGGTTTCGGCCGGTTTTTTGGTAATGGGCTTGTCCGGGAACAGCCTGATCCAAACCTTTCCTCCCCGTTTGATGAAGCGGGTCATAGCCACGCGAGCGGCCTCGATTTGCCGGTCCGTGACCCAGGCGCAACTCATAGCCTTCAGGCCGAAGTCACCGAAGGACAACTGGGACCCGCGCCAAGCCTTACCTTTCATGCGGCCTCGCTGCTGCTTTCTGTACTTAACCTTTTTCGGCATCAACATAGCGTTACTCCGTGTCCGGCTCCTCGGCCGGCGAGGTTTCAGGCGACGTATCTGCCTTGGCCGAAAGCTCCGCGGCTGCGGGCGCCTCAGCCGTCAGGTCCTGCTTCCAGGGGGGTTGAGGCGGCGCCAACGGCGGAGTAAGCGGGCCGCTCGGTCGGGCAGCCGGTTGCGGCAGCCCCTCCGGCGGCGCCTGTACAGGCGGACCGCTCCGGCGTTCGCGTTCGCGGCGATCACGGGCCGGCGCGCGGCGCGGTTCGGGTTCTCCGAAAAGTGAAGGCTGCGCCTGCGTATCTAGAATCTCGCCCTTGTAGATCCAGGTCTTTACGCCAATGACACCGTAAGTAGTGCGCGCTTCGCTGAAGCCGTAATCTATATCGGCTCGCAGCGTGTGCAACGGGAGCTGCCCTTGCAGGTACCATTCGCTACGGGCAATTTCAGCACCGTTCAGCCGGCCCGACACCCGTACTTTGATCCCTTTGCAGCCGAAGCGCAGAGCGCTGTCGACGGCCTTGCGCATGGCGCGGCGGAAAGCTACGCGTTTTTCAAGTTGCAGGGCGATGGATTCGGCGACCAGTTGCGCATCCAGCTCGGGTTTGTGAACTTCCTGAATGTCGACGAACACGTCGCGTTTGGTTGAAGCGGCCAGCTCCTGCTTGAGCTTTTCGATCTCCGCCCCTTTGCGGCCGATGATGATGCCTGGCCGCGACGTGCGAATCGTGATGCGCAGCTTGTTGCCAGGCCGATCGACTTCGATCGAGCTGACGCCGGCGGCCTTGAGCCGCTCGCGCAAGGATTCCTTAAGTTTGAGGTCCTCATGCAGCAGCTTGGCGTAATCCTGCTTGGCGAACCAGCGGCTCCGCCAGGTTTTGGTGTAACCGACCCGGAACCCGTAAGGATGAACCTTCTGACCCATATCAGTTTTCCTCGCCTCCCACCTCAGCCACCGTTACCGCAATGTGCGCACTACGGCGCTGGTAGCGGTAAGCCCGGCCCTGCGGAGCGGGCCGTATGCGCTTGGCGCGCGGCCCCTCGTTCACATACGCCTCAGCGACCACCAGCCGGTCCACATCCAGGTCGGTGGACAGGTTTTGGGCATTGGCGATGGCCGAGCGCAGCACCTTGGCCACGATGGGCGCAACCCGCTTGTTGGTGTGGCGCAGGATGTCGAGCGCCTCGCCTGCACTGCGCCCCCGGATCAGATCCACCACCAGGCGCGCTTTCTGCGGCGAAACCCGAATGTACCTTGCTTCCGCTCTTGCTTCCATAAAACCTCGCTAGCGATCGAGCCTCACTTGCCGCTGCCTCAAGCCGGCTTGCCCGACTTTTCGGCGGACTTGGCCGAATGCCCTTTGAACGTCCGCGTGGGCGCAAATTCGCCCAGCTTGTGCCCCACCATGTTCTCGGTGATATAGACCGGGATGAACTTCTTGCCGTTATGCACGGCGATGGTGTGCCCCACGAACTCAGGCAGAATCGTGGAGCGCCGCGACCAGGTCCGGATCACCTTCTTCTCATTCTTCGCGTTCAAAGCGTTTATCTTGACGACCAGATGCTCGTCGGCGAACGGCCCTTTTCTTAAAGAACGACCCATAGTCCCTCGTTCGGCCTCTTATCTCTTCTTCGACCGGTGCGTCACGATCCACTTCTCCGTGCGCTTGTTGTTGCGTGTCTTATAACCCCGGGTGGGTTGGCCCCAAGGCGTAACCGGATGGCGCCCGCCGCTGGTTTTGCCTTCGCCGCCGCCATGGGGGTGATCCACCGGATTCATGCTCACGCCCCGGTTGTGCGGGCGGCGTCCCAGCCAGCGCTTGCGTCCGGCCTTGCCTAGCGACACGTTCTCATGGTCCGTATTGCCTACCTGCCCGATGGTGGCCATACAGGCGACATGCACCCGCCGCACCTCGCCCGAAGGCAGCTTCAACAACGCATAATCGCCTTCTTTGCTCACCAACTGCGCCTGGGCTCCCGCCGAGCGGGCTAGCTGGGCGCCTTTGCCCGGATAAAGCTCGACGTTGTGCACGACGGTGCCGGCTGGAATATTCCGCAGCGGCAGCGCATTGCCCACCAGGATGTCGGCCTCCGGGCCGGAAACCACGGTCTGGCCCACCTGCAATCCTAGTGGGCAGATGATGTAACGCTTCTCTCCGTCCGCATAGTGCAGCAAAGCGATGCGCGCGCTGCGGTTGGGATCATACTCGATGGCCGCCACCCGCGCCGGCACGCCGGTCTTGTCGCGCTTGAAGTCGATAACACGGTAGCAGCGGGGATGGCCGCCGCCCCGAAAACGTACGGTAATGCGTCCGACATTGTTACGCCCGCCCGTGGATCTCTTCCCCTTGGTGAGCGACTTCTCCGGTTTCTTTTCGGTCAGATCTTCCCGCGAAACAACCGTCTGAAAGCGCCGAGTAGGCGTAGTCGGGCGATAAGTTTTTATCGGCATGCTAGATCTCCGCAAACTCCGGCATCTTTTCGCCGGCCTTCAGCTTGACGTACGCCTTTTTGCGATCCGGCCGGTACCCACTCGACCGCCCGCGGCGCCGCAGTTTCCCCACCAGGTTGCTGGTGCGGACCTCCTCAACCTTCACCTTGAACAGTTTTTCTACGGCCGTGCGAATTTCCACCTTGTTGGCCCGCGGGTCCACTTCGAAACACAGCGTCCGCTCAGCCTCTTTCTTGGCGACGCTCTTTTCGGTCAACAGCGGCCGGCGTATAACATCGTATAAGTTCATTGCGCCAAAGCCTCCGAAAGCTTCCTGGCAGCGGCTTCGCTCACCAGTACATGCTTATGTCCGAGCAGGTCATAGACGGTCACCTCCCGGCTGGCCACCAGCTTCACGCCGGGTAGGTTCCGGGAACCGAGCTCCAGGTTACGGCTGCCGCTGTTGTCAACCACCAGAGCCGTTTTTTCCACGCCCAGACGCTCGAGCACCGCCCGGAAGGACTTGGTCTTGTGGTCCGGAAGTTCGAACGCCCGGACCACTTTCAGCTCGCCGTCCCGCAGCTTGGCCGAAAGCGCGCTGCGCAGGGCGCCGAGCAGCATCTTGCGCGGCAACCGATAGCTGTAATCCCGGGGCACCGGCCCGTGCACCGTACCGCCGTGCCGCCATAGCGGCGAACGGATCGACCCCATACGGGCCCGTCCGGTTCCCTTCTGCCGCCAGAGTTTTTTGCCTGAGCCGGACACCTCGGCACGCACTTTTGTTTTGGCCGTTCCGCGCCGCAGGCAGGCCAGGTAATGGCGCACCGCCTCATAGAGCAGGGCTTCTTTGACCGGTGCGGCGAACACCGAATCGGCCAGCTCCAGTTCGCCTACCTTCTGGTTGTTCAAATCGACCACGTCAACCTTGGGCATGGTTTTCACCTCTTGGCGCGCCGCACGACGACATAACCGCCGTTCGGTCCGGGAACCGCGCCCTTGACCACGAGCAGGTTCTCTTCGACATCCACGTCGATCACTTCCAGGTTGCGGACGGTCACCCGCTCGGCGCCCATATGCCCCGCCATCCTCAAGCCCGGGAAAACCCTGGAGGGAAAGCTGGAGGCGCCGATCGAGCCGGGCGCACGGTGGAACATCGAGCCGTGCGTGGCGTCGCCGCCGCGAAAGTGATGTCGCTTAACCAGTCCGGCGAAACCCCGGCCTTTGCTGATGCCGGTCACATCGACCTTGTCGGAGGGCTTAAATTCATTTACCAGCACGCGATCCCCCATCTTCAGGTCGTCATCGCCGGGCCGCAGGCGCAACTCTCGCAGGAACTTCACGCCTTCGACGCCCGCTTTCTTTATGTGGCCGGCCAGGGGTTTGGTCAGCCGCTTGGACTTGGCGAACTCGAGCAAACCGAGCTGCACTGCGTCATAGCCGTCCTTCGTCGGGTTCTTGCGCTGAACGACGACGCAGGGACCAGCCTTGAGCAGCGTGACTGGAATCACCTGCCCGTCAGGCCTGAAGACCTGCGTCATCCCGATCTTTTTGCCAAGAATTCCTGGGCTCATATTCAATCCTGCCAACCGGAAGCCTGCCGGCGGTCGTCCTCAGCCGCTTCTGCGCAGGCTGCCGGTTTCATTCCACTCATTTCTTGCCAAAAGCCTTGATCTCCACATCCACGCCTGCCGGCAGATCCAGCTTCATCAGAGCGTCCACAGTTTCCTGCGTCGGCTCCAGAATGTCGAGCAGGCGCTTGTGGGTGCGGATCTCAAACTGCTCGCGCGACTTTTTATCGACGTGCGGCGAGCGCAACACAGTGAAGCGGTTCTTCACCGTGGGCAGCGGGATAGGGCCTGCCACCTGCGCCCCGGTCTCGCTGGCCGTCTTAACGATGGCCTTGGTCGATTCATCCAGGACGCGATGATCGTAAGCTTTTAAACGAATTCGAATGCGTTCTTTGAGCATTTTGCCCTCTCCAGGCGCAAGCCCTGGGCCGTCCTACTCCAGAATCTCGGTGACGGTGCCGGCGCCAACCGTGCGGCCGCCCTCGCGAATGGCGAAGCGCAGCCCCTTGTCCATCGCCACCGGCGTGATCAGCTCCACTTCCAGATTCACGTTGTCGCCGGGCATCACCATCTCGGTCCCCT